>Ga0209070_100001_pt1 | contig 1354732 bp, 1208 predicted proteins | sample SynthPrep_5_END__FD_187205 | JGI IMG/M metagenome (GOLD analysis project Ga0209070, IMG submission 187205) | Synthetic microbial communities from Ohio, USA - SynthPrep_5_END_DS10_MetaG (SPAdes) (version 2) | ecosystem: Engineered > Bioreactor > Aerobic > Activated sludge | place: USA: Ohio...
AAGAACAAACTGGCCGGACGATACCGAAACAGGTGGCCGGATAAGGCCGAAATCAGTGGCCGGATGATACCGAAATGGGTGGCCGACTCATGCCGAAATCGCTGGCCGGATCATCCCGAAATACGCACTCGCCCGTTATACTTCCAAAAAAAATTATTTTTTTGAGCCAATTGAGTTGTTATTTTTTGGGATGCACTTTCAATGACAACTCCAAATTTTTTACATTCAACAATTAATTTTTGTATCGATATTCCCATAGCTACGTGCTTACGACCAAAAAGTAAGTCAAATTTAAGTTCATCAGGCAGTGGCAGTGAGTAAACAGGTAAGGCTAATGGATCGAGCATACAGTTGGCCAATGACGTCCTGGGACAACCTTCTGTAGCACCCGAGTTAGAAAACCAACTTTCAAACACAATTTGACCGGGTAATTTGAGAGATTTGCTATCGTAACACCCTAAAAATAGACATTCCTGATCCAGAGCTATTCCCCAACCTCTGCTCTTACATTGCTCATATGCTTCGATAAGAGCAGGATACCAAGTACCAATAGTAAGTGGTGCTTGCAGAATCTGTACTTCTAACCCAGTAGCAAAGTCAGTGCCTTTGTCATTTTTTAATATTTCTTGGACTGCTTGCATACGCTCTTTCTGCCTAATAGTCCTTTTATATTGTCTTTGAAAACTCTCAGACTGGCTGCTAACCAGTTCTTCGTAAAGTTTTTTATCTGGTTCCTTACTAAGCCTTTCTGAAATATCTAGTATTTGTTGGTTAAGCTCTCCTTCTTTAACTTCATAAATATTCATTTTGTTTTTAAGCGACATATGAACAATGTCTCCAACCTGAATAATTGAAGTTAAATCACTGATCAAAGCTATAGAATCAGGCTCTTCTTCATGAAGTTTTTCCGCAACAGCAATAACTGACTGGATATTAGAGTTGAGCAGTTGAGGAGGTTGAACTGCTTGGAAAAACCTTTTTGCGTAGGCAAGTTCCATCTTTAATAATTGCCAAGCAATTGAATCAGCAACACCACGATAAGCAAATGACCTGATGCCTTGAAATTCCTTATCCTGCTCCTCCAGTAAGTTTGATAGCATAGCCTCCTGAGCTTGTCTCATCCCCGCATGGACTAGGCTAATAAACTGATGCCTTATCTCAGGAGGAACGGACTCATTATCGCCCAGAAGTCCCCATAGAGGTTTAGAATTCTGGCAGGCTAATGAGTATAACTCCCTGAGTTCTTCCTCCAAATGATCCGGTAATCTATAAGGCGTTAATTTATCAATAGAAGTCTCTTTTTTTCGCTTTTTTGACATTATTTAACCTGCGTTCCCCAAGACATAAAGTAGTTCAGTAAGCTCTTTTGTAACTATTACAGGAAAAACATCTAAAAAAATAGTCAATGTTTTAATTGCGGTTGCCCTGAAGCAAGATTATTTTGAGACATCACTTAAAAAACCGAAACTAAATTACCCCACAGAACCACCAAATTAATTATATCTTTATGTTTTTAATTGATTTTTCACTTTCTGTATCGGTAAGTAATTACTTTAGCGCATCTAGCTGCTGTGCCGTATTATCCGTTGCTATCAACACTGCTATCAACAGTGCGCCAAAAGCAACAAAACCGGCGGCCAGATACAAGCCGATAGCATAGTGGCCGCTGGTTTCGGCCAAATAGCCGGTTAACGCCGGCGCTATTACCTGAGCACTGCCGTAGGCCAGGGTCATTTTGCCCATTAGTTTCGCCGGTTTACTCGGGTACAAACGCCCTGCCATAGTTAATACCAAACTGACCACGCCGACAAAGGTCGCGCCAAATAAAGCCGCGCTTAACAGCACCGCAATTAACGAGCTAAACCATAGCGGCAATAAAATTGCCACGCTTTGCGCCAGCAACGCCAGCATAATGGCTTTCAGGTAGCCGGTTTTACGCGCGATTAAATCCCACAACAATACCGCCGGTGCCGCAGCTAAGCCTAAAATGATAAAACTCAGATTACCGCTACCGGTTAAACCCGGCATACGCTCGACAATGGTAACGATAAAGGTAGCGCTAATCACATAGCCGTAACCGGCGCAAAAATAGCTGGCCAGCATTAGCCGGATAAAACGTTTTGCCGGTGGTGTGTCGGCCACGCCGGTCTGCCGGGTTAGTGTTGTTTGCAGCGGCTTTGGCAACCAGCGCCAGGCCGGAATAGCCAACACCACGCCGAACAAGGCTAAGTACTGCCATTGGGCGCGCCAGTCCAGCTGCAGGCTTAGCATCAGCTCTACCAACACCGCAGCAAGTGCAATACCCAAGCCCAAGCCTGCAAAGTGGATACCCAGCTCTGCCCGCTGTTTGTGGCTTAACAGCCAGTGCATAATCAGGCCTGAGGCAATTAACATAGAGCAGGCGCTGCTTAAGCCCGCGACAAAGCGCCACAGTGACCATAGCCAGACGTTATCGGTTAACGCCATACCTAGGGTGCTTAGCACAGCTAAAATTAAGCCAAGCCGGTACAGGGTATCTTTTAGTTTAAGATTACTCAGGCTGGCCGCCAGCAAAGCACCGGCCATATAGCCCAGGTAGTTAACGGCTGCCAGATAACCGCCACTGGCGTCATCCAGCACATTTTGCTGCTGCATCAGCGGCAATAGCGGCGTATAGGCAAAACGGGCGACACCCAGGCAAAGTAACTGGCTGAAAAACCCGGCCAGCAATACATAGAAACGTTGCGGCATAATGTTAGCTGTGGTTGTCAGAGCAATAACTCCGCAAGGCGAAAACATCAGCTTAGCGCAAGTAAAAAGGCCGTGGTATGCGGCCTTAGTCTGATGTCCCTTTTTTAACGATTAACGGGCATAAGTAGCCGTTAACGTGGCTTTACCCAGCGCCATGGCATTAAGCATAAAGCCAACTACAGCCGCGCTGGCGCCATCATCTGCCGGCAGCGTCTCTTCGGGCAATGCCCATACGGTAAACTGATAACGATGCATACCATGGCCTTCTGGCGGGCAGACGCCACCAAAGCCTTTACTGCCATAGTCATTAGTAAAACTGCGACAACCGGGTGGCAGGCTGCCTTTGCCGGCGCCACGGGCTAAACCTCTAGCGTCCTGCGGAATATCAGTTACCAGCCAGTGCCAAAAGCCTGAACAGGTGGGCGCATCCGGATCAAATACGGTAACAGCAAAGCTTTTTGTCCCCGCCGGGGCGTTAGCCCAGTTAAGCTCAGGCGATATATTTTTGCCATCACAGCCAAAGCCATCAAACTCGTGATCTTTGGCCATAAAATGACCTTCTTTAATATCCGGACTGCTTAGCGTAAAAACCTTAGTTGTCATAGTGTCTCCATATGTAAGTAATTACTCACTTATTGCTTGATAGCCATTGATAAAAGGCTTGTTTGGGTAAAGCGCCGGCTTGTTGTGCGACAACCTTACCCTGTTTAAACAGCATTAAGGTAGGGATAGAGCGAATATTAAACTGCGCCGCCAACTGCTGTTGTTGCTCTGTATTGATTTTGCCAAAGCGAAAATGCGGCTCCAGCTCCCGGGCTGCCTGGCTGAATATCGGTGCAAAACTCTGACAGGGTCCACACCAGCTGGCCCAGAAATCTACCACCAATGGCAGCTCACTTTTATGGACATGGGCAGTAAAATTGGCGGCAGTTAATTCTATTGACTCAGCGCTAAACAATGTCTGCTTACATTTACCACAACGCGCTTCAAGCGCCGGCTTATCAGCCGGCAAGCGGTTTAAACCGTTACAATACGGGCAGGCAACTATCATGTCGATACTCCGCGAATTATTCTGCACTTCAGGCTTACAACACCCACTTTGGCTCGCCACAGCAACTCGCGTTTGCTGGCGCAAACACTCAGACACTCTGTGTCGCCCAAATCGGGGTTCTAAGCCTTTCGTTTCGTTAGAACTAGATGGGGCGGGCTTTTCGCAGTTTAAAGCGGCAACCATAAAAAAACCCTGCCGTGGCAGGGTTTGGTATTAAGCTAACACTTAATCGCGTGGTTTACGCGGCGCGCGTGGCGCAGCTCCAGGGCGTGGGCCCGGGCCGTTAGACGGACGACGCTCACCTGCTGGCGCAGCTGTAGCACCGCTGTCTACCGTGATATTCAGCTTTTGCTTACGCACATAGACTTTTTTCAGGTGCTGGAAAATTTCATTCGGGATCGTTGCCGGCAACTCTACCGTGCTGAAATGATCAAACAGCTTAATATTACCGATAAACTGGCTGTCGATATTGGCTTCATTGGCAATAGCACCAACGATATCACCGGCACGTACGCCATGCTCTTTACCTACTTCAATACGGTAAGTCTGGTAATCGCCTTTCATTTCACGCTTAACACGTGGACCACGATCCGGACGGTCGCCACCACGGTCTGGGCGATCTGAACGCTCAGGCCGATCGCTACGCTCACGGCGTGGACGCTCGTCACGGTCACCACCACGGGCATGCGGCTCACGGATTTCCGGGAACTGGCTGGCCACATTTAACGGCTGGTCTTTCTGCGCTAAATACAACAATGCAGCTGCCAGATCATTTTCTGTGGTTTCAATCTTCTCGCGCCAATCATTAATTAAGGTTTGGAAGAAGCTTAAATCCTGCGTTTCTATCGTTTGTGCTAACTGCTCACGGAACGACTCGATACGACGCTGTTCAATCACACGGCCGGTAGGCAGTGACATCTGCTCAATTGGCTGCTTGGTAGCATGTTCAATAGTACGCAGTAAACGGCGCTCGCGTGGCGAAACGAACAAAATCGCTTTACCTTCACGGCCGGCACGGCCGGTACGGCCAATACGGTGCACGTAAGCTTCGCTGTCGTATGGAATATCATAGTTTACGACCAGACTGATACGCTCTACGTCCAGACCACGGGCGGCTACGTCGGTTGCGACAATAATATCCAGCTGGTTAGCCTTCATTTTGCGGATAGTCAGTTCGCGGTGTGCCTGGTTCATATCACCGTTTAAGCAGGCCACAGCATAACCGCGGGCGCCCAGTTTTTCGGCAATTTCTTCAGTCGCACTTTTGGTACGGACAAACACGATAGTAGCATCGTACTCTTCGCCTTCCAGTAAACGGGTTAACGCATCCAGTTTCTGGTTGCCGTCTAACATCACATAACGTTGGGTAATACGCTCAACAGTACTGGTTTTAGAAGCAATTTTAATTTCTTCAGCATTTTTTAAATGCTTTTGTGCAATAGCGCGGATCGGTGCAGGCATGGTTGCCGAGAACATCGCAACCTGACGGCCTGGCGGTGTGGCATCCATAATGGTTTGCACATCATCGATAAAACCCATACGCAGCATTTCATCGGCTTCATCCAGCACGATAGCGCGCAGCTTATCCAGCTTTAACGTGCCACGGTCTAAGTGATCGAGAATACGGCCAGGTGTGCCCACAATAACCTGAGAGCCACGTTTTAATGATTTCAGCTGGTTGGTGTAGCTTTGGCCACCGTATAACGGCAGTACATGAAACGCCGGCATGTAACGGGCATAAGCCTGAAAGGCTTCAGCAACCTGAATCGCCAGCTCACGCGTTGGCGCCAGTACCAGAATTTGTGGATCGTTTTGCGCAGGGTCAAGCCGTGCTAATAAAGGCAGCGCGAAAGCACCGGTTTTACCGGTACCGGTTTGCGCCTGGCCTAATACATCCTCGCCAGCTAATAATTTGGGAATAGCAGCAGCCTGGATAGGCGACGGCGTTTCATAGCCAAGTTCAGTAACAGCACGAACAATAGCTTCAGGCAGCATCAGCTGGGAAAATGACACAGTGTCAGACATACGTTGTTTAAACCTCAATAACACGCAGGCGTAGTGGTAGTGCTATTGTTGCTTTTACTTAGCCTGCAGAGCAGTAAAAGCACGTAAATCAGACCAAAGCATAGCTTTAACTGATTTTATTCCAGTAGTATAGCCAAACATTCTTATGACAAGAGGCATATCATGATAGACATCCTCGTTGGCAGCCAAATGGGCGCAGCGGAATATGTGGCAGAACAAGTTGCTGAAACACTGGTACAAGCGGGCTATGAAGCAACACTTCATCTGAAACCCGAACTGGATCACCTTAACCCTTCCGGGGTTTGGTTAGTGATCACATCCACCTATGGCGCAGGAGATCTGCCTGATAATATTCAACCCTTTGCGGATCAATTAGCACAAGATCGGCGTGATCTTACCACACTTTCTTATGCCGTGATCAGTTTAGGTGACTCTGCCTACGATACTTTTTGTCTGGCTGGTGAAAAAATAGCAGGTTTATTAGATATGCGGCAGGCAAAACGCCTGTTACCGTCACTGCAAATTGATGCCCAGGATGCCGAATTGCCAGAAGATCATGCCCTAAGCTGGCTACCTGACTTTATTGAACTGCTGAAATAAAAAAGCGGGTGGCAAGCACCCGCAAACACAAGTATATCTCAGGAAGAACAGGATAACGTTAGTCTCTCCCAGGTTGGCCTCAGCAATAAAACCAACTTGTCCTTACCTTACCGGCAATTTGGCTAACCGTCTTGATATCAGCATGATAAAGCCATGATAAAAGCGTTTTCTGCGTTAGGATCCAGTTACACCCAAGTTATCAACAAAATTACAATTTAATAAATCTATCTGTGTATAAGTATAGGTAAAACCGGTTACTAAGCTGTATTTATCCTAAATATAAAAAAAATATTTTTCTGATATGTGGATAAAGTGGCATTTTGATCACCGGTTCAACCGCAACAGATCCTAGCTTGATCACAGGATCTGATCCTTAGTAAGCGTCTGATCATTCATATAAAGATCTGCTTATGCACTGAAAATAGGCTCCTTAGTAGTAAAAATAATAAAAAGATCTCTAAAAAGATCTTATTTAATTTAGAAGATCCTAAGCCCGGTGCAGCATTCCACTTAACCCCGGATCGCGCTACAATAGCGCCCCTTAAACACTTTGACAGATTAACCAGATACTGAGGCAACTATGCTGTACCAAGAGACATTCGACGTTATCGTTGTAGGCGGTGGCCATGCAGGCACCGAAGCCGCTCTGGCAGCTGCACGCATGGGCCGTAAAACATTATTGCTAACCCACAACGTTGAAACGCTGGGACAAATGTCCTGCAATCCGGCGATTGGCGGCATAGGCAAAGGCCATCTGGTTAAAGAAATTGATGCTCTGGGCGGTGCTATGGCAATAGCCGCTGACAAAGGCGGTATTCAGTTTCGCACCTTAAACAGCTCTAAAGGGCCGGCAGTAAGAGCTACCAGAGCTCAGGCAGATCGCCAGTTATACCGTGCTGCTATTCGTACCATGCTGGAAAACCAGCCGAATTTAAGTATTTTCCAGCAGGCTTGTGATGATCTGATAGTTGAAAACGATCAGGTCAGCGGTGTAGTAACCCAAATGGGTTTAAAATTTCATGCTAAGTCTGTCGTACTTACTGTTGGCACCTTTTTAAGTGGCCAAATTCATATTGGTTTACAAAGCCATTCTGGCGGCAGAGCAGGCGATCCACCATCAATTGCCCTGGCAAAACGTTTACGTGAGTTGCCATTTCGGGTAGATCGTTTAAAAACCGGTACACCACCACGTATTGATGCCCGTACTATTGATTTTTCGCTGATGCAGGTTCAACCCGGTGATAACCCTACTCCAGTGTTTTCGTTTATGGGTAAACAAGCTGATCATCCACAACAAATTGCCTGTTACATTACCTATACCAATGAAAACACCCACGATGTGATCCGCAATAATCTGGACAGATCACCGATGTATACCGGCGTCATTGAAGGTATAGGCCCGCGCTATTGCCCTTCTATTGAAGATAAAATTACCCGCTTTGCCGATAAAGACAAGCATCAGATCTTTATCGAACCGGAAGGCTTGACCACCCATGAAGTGTACCCGAATGGTATCTCCACCAGCCTGCCGTTTGATGTACAGCTGAGCATAGTACGCTCGATTAAAGGCATGGAAAATGCCCATATCACCAGGCCTGGCTACGCCATCGAGTATGATTTTTTTGACCCACGCGATCTGAAAAACAGCCTGGAAACCAAATTTATTAAAGGCTTATTTTTTGCCGGCCAGATTAACGGCACCACGGGCTATGAAGAAGCCGGTGCCCAGGGCTTATTGGCAGGGCTAAACGCGGCTCTGTTTAGCCAGGGTAAAGACAGCTGGTCACCGAGTCGGGATCAGGCTTACTTGGGTGTACTGGTAGACGATTTAACCACTATGGGTACCAAAGAGCCGTACCGGATGTTTACCAGCCGTGCTGAATACCGCTTAATGTTGCGTGAAGACAATGCCGACTCACGTTTAACCGAAAAAGGTCGCGAGCTGGGTTTGGTCGACGACGTGCGCTGGGCTGCGTTTAACCAGAAAATGGAACAGATTGCGCTGGAACGCCAACGCTTAAAACAAAGCTGGATCCACCCGCAGCATGCAGCACTGACCGAAGTTAACGCCCTGGTTAAAACGCCGCTGAGCAAAGAGGCCAGCCTGGAAGAGTTAGTACGCCGGCCAGAAATTAATTACACAGATCTGATGCAAATAGCAGATCTTGGCCCAGGCCTGGCTGATCCTGTTGCTGCCGAACAGGTTGAAATTCAGATCAAGTACGAAGGCTATATTCACCGCCAGCAGGATGAAATTGCCAAACAGCAACGCAATGAACAAACCTTGCTGCCACAACAGTTTGATTATAAACAAGTAAAAGGTTTATCTAACGAAGTTATCGTTAAACTAAACCAGACTCAGCCACAAACTGTCGGCCAGGCTTCACGTATTTCCGGTATTACCCCGGCGGCTATTTCGTTGCTGCTGGTTTATCTGAAGAAACAAGGGTTACTGCGAAAATCAGCCTAAGCCAGTTTAAGGATCAAGATGTTAGACAAACTTAAAGCACTGGTGGCACAAACCAGCCTGACGCTGTCTGAACAGCAATTACAACAATGTATTGCTTATGTGCAATTGCTGGATAAGTGGAACAGCGCCTATAACCTAACATCTGTGCGTAACCCTGAAGAAATGCTGATCAAGCATGTCATGGACAGTTTAGTGGTAGCACCGTTTTTAACCGGACAGCGTTTTATTGACGTGGGTACCGGCCCCGGTTTACCCGGCGTGTTGCTGGCCATTTATTACCCCGATAAACATTTTACGCTGCTCGATAGCCTGGGCAAACGTATCCGTTTTTTAAATCAGGTTAAATTGCAACTGAAGCTGGCTAATATTCAACCACTGCAAAGCCGGGTAGAAGATCATCAGCCTGAACAGGGCTACGATGGTGTAATAAGCCGCGCTTTTGCCTCAATCAATGATATGCTCAGCTGGTGTCGGCATTTACCCGCGACAAACGGCTGCTTTTTCGCCATGAAAGGTGCTGCAGTACAAGAAGAAATTGCAGCTTTGCCTGATTTTGTTAAAGTAACTTCCGTTCAGCCTCTTGTGGTACCGCAGTTGCAAGCACAGCGGCATTTGGTGATACTAGATCCAAACTAATTGAAGCTGCAGCCAGGCAGCAAGTGAGTGAATCCCCATGAGCATAGGTAACTATGTGGTTGGGGTTCGTGAACGTAGCGAACACCGCTGCAGCTTCAAGTAGGACGGAAGACCCCTGCTAACTGATAATGAGGACATCTTGTGGCGAAAGTGATCGCAATAGCTAACCAGAAAGGTGGTGTGGGTAAAACCACTACGGCAGTGAATCTGGCTGCTTCACTGGCTGCGACCAAACGCAAGGTGCTACTGATCGATCTTGATCCGCAGGGCAATGCCACTATGGGCAGCGGCGTAGACAAGTATAGCCTGCCCGCTACCGCCTACGATTTACTGGTTGATGAAAAACCCCTGGTTGATGTACTGGTAAAAGAGACCGCCGGCGGTTATCACCTGGTGGCGGCTAACTCTGATCTTACTGCGGCAGAAGTACGTTTAATGAACGTGTTCGCCCGCGAGCTGCGTTTGCGTAACGCCCTGAAAGATTACCGTAACAGTTACGACTATATTTTTATCGACTGCCCGCCGTCACTGAATATGCTTACCGTTAATGCCATGGCTGCAGCGGATACCGTGCTGGTTCCTATGCAGTGTGAGTACTTTGCACTGGAAGGTTTAACAGCCCTGGTTGATACCATTAATCAGCTGGCGGCTGCAGTTAATCCGGAGTTAAAGATCGAAGGTATATTAAGAACCATGTACGATCCGCGTAATCGCCTGGCGAATGACGTATCGGAACAATTAAAACAACATTTTGGTGACAAGGTTTACCGCGCTGTGATCCCGCGCAATGTAAGGTTGGCTGAAGCGCCCAGTTTTGGTGCACCGGTAATGTATTACGATAAAAGCTCAACCGGGGCTAAAGCCTATCTGGCACTGGCGGGCGAAATGCTGCGCCGGGCAGATAAAAAAATGGTTAACAGCACTACCTCTGTCTGATCTGAATAATTTTAGGGAAGCTATTTAGCATGTCGGTAAAGAAACGCGGCCTGGGCCGGGGTCTGGATGCCTTACTTACGTCCAACAGAACCAGTAACAGCGATACTGCCACCACAACAGCCAGTGAACTGCAACAGCTGCCGGTGGAGTTTCTGGTGCCGGGCAAATACCAGCCACGTAAAGATATGTCGCAGGAAGCACTGGAAGATTTAGCCAGTTCTATTCGTGCTCAGGGCATTATTCAACCGATAGTGGTGCGGCCGCTGGCAAAAGATAAGTTTGAAATTATCGCCGGTGAACGCCGTTGGCGGGCCAGCCAGCTGGCGCAACTGTCTGAAGTACCCTGTATTGTTAAAGATGTGCCGGACGAAGCGGCAGTCGCTATTGCACTTATTGAGAACATTCAGCGCGAAGATTTAAATGCCATGGAAGAAGCGGTAGCGCTGGATCGCTTGCTGACAGAATTTGCCCTGACCCACCAGCAGGTAGCCGATGCGGTAGGTAAATCGCGTGCTTCAGTGACCAATTTACTACGCCTTAACCAGTTAAATGAAGACGTAAAGCTGTTGCTCGAGCACGGTGATATTGAAATGGGCCATGCCCGGGCGCTTTTGGCATTAAAAGATAATGAACAATCGGATGCGGCGCGTTTAGTGGCGGCAAAACAACTTACGGTGCGCGAAACTGAAAACCTGGTACGGCGTATTCTGGAGCCCAAACCTGCTGTGGCCGAAAAACCTCGCGATCCGGATGTACTGGCGCTGGAGCAGCGTTTAAGCGAGCGTTTTGCTGCACCGGTGCAAATTAGTTACAACAATAAAGGCAAAGGCAAATTAGAAATTAGTTATACCAGCCTCGATGAGTTAGACGGTATTATTAATAAGTTGAATGCAGCTGAGTAATAATGCACCATTATTTACCAATAATATGTACTAAACCAGTGCTGGTGCCGCTTTTTGTTGCAAATTAAAGGCAGATAAGTATACTTTCGCAAGTTTTTTCGACCCCCTTCACGGGCGATTTCAGGGGGACAAACAGTGACTGATAAAAATGCGGCGTTGGCGCGCAAATCAGCTTATAAGCTGGTGCTGTGTCAGCTTGCAGTAGCCGGGGTTATAGCGCTGGCTTTTTTTTTAGCTGTAGATGCAGTTGCAGCCAAGTCCGCCTTTAAAGGTGGGCTGGTGGCGGTAATACCGAATTGTGTATTTGTGTTTTTTGCCTTTCGTTACAGTGCATTAAATAACGCAAATACAGTATTGGCGGCCTTTATGCGGGGGCAGTCATTAAAACTAATATTAACCGCTGTGCTTTTAGCCGTCGTATTTACGCAGCAACAACTGGTACCAGGTATTTTTTTAACCGGTTTTTTGCTTACGCTGTTAGCACAATGGACAGCACCAGTTTTTTTTAAACATTAACAATGGGATGAAACATGGCTGCAGGTGAAGAGTTAACCCTCTCTGGCCATATTCAGCACCACCTTACTAACGCCAAAATGTGTACCGTTGATGGTAGCGTTGCATTTAATAAAGCGTGTAGTGAGGCCGGGTTCTGGACATGGCATGTCGATACATTAGCGTGGTCTATTGGCCTTGGTTTGTTGTTTCTGTGGATTTTCCGCAGTGCAGCAACAAAAGCCACTACCGGCGTTCCGGGTAAGTTTCAGTGCTTTATTGAAATGGTGGTGGAGCTGGTTGCCACTAACGTTAAAGACACTTATCACGGTAAAAGTAAGCTTATAGCACCACTGGCACTGACCATCTTTGTCTGGGTGTTTCTGATGAACCTGATGGACTTGATCCCGGTAGATTTCCTGCCTGCTTTTGCCGGTTTTGTCGGTGAGCAAGCCCTGGGTATGGACTCGCACGATGTGTACATGAAAATTGTACCGACGACCGATATCAACTTAACTGCTGCACTGGCCATTGGTGTATTTATTCTGATGATCGGTTATTCAATTCGCATTAAAGGCGTATTGGGCTTTATCAAAGAATTAACGCTGCACCCGTTTAGCAGCAAAAATGTACCACTGCAAATTATCCTGATCCCGGCCAACTTATTGCTGGAAACCATAGCATTAGTTGCCAAGCCATTTTCACTGGCGCTGCGGTTATTCGGTAACCTGTACGCCGGCGAGATGATCTTTATCCTGATTGGTGCCGTGGGTTTAGCGCAGTTACCACTGCACTTTGTCTGGGCAGTATTCCATATTCTGGTAATAGTGCTGCAGGCGTTTGTATTTATGATGCTGACTATTGTTTACTTAAGTATGGCCAGTTCAGATAACCACTGATTTTTTTAAACTTTAACTTTAACTTTAACTTTAACTATTGAAATATCGGAGAAAAAAATGGAACTAGTATTAGGTCTTAAATTAATCGCAGTTGCCTTGTTAATCGGTTTCGGTGCTATCGGTACAGCACTGGGTTTCGGTAACATGGGTGGTAAGTTCTTAGAAGCCTGTGCGCGTCAACCAGAACTGGCCCCTTCACTGCAAGTTAAAATGTTCATCCTGGCAGGTCTGATCGACGCCGTTGCGATGATTGGCGTTGGTATCGCCATGTACATGTTGTTCGCAATGTAATTGAAGCTTTGTGTTATTCCGAACAACTGTTAACTAAGGAGGAGCGGTCGTGAATTTAAACGCCACTCTGCTAGGCGAATTAATCGCATTTGCGGTGTTCGTGCTGTTCTGTATGAAATTTGTATGGCCGCCGTTGATCAATGCGATCGAAGCGCGCCAGAAAAAAATTGCTGACGGTTTAGCAGCTTCTGATCGTGCGGAAAAAGACCTGGCATTAGCACAGGACAAAGCCAAAGATCAGCTAAAAGATGCTAAAGCACAAGCAGCAGACATTATTGAGCAAGCGAAAAAACGCGAAGCCAAAATGCTGGATGAAGCCGTGCACAAAGCCAACGCCGAACGTGAAAACATTCTGGCCATTGGCAGAGCAGAACTGGAAGCGGAACGTAACCGTTTACGCGAAGAGCTGCGCAAGCAAGTTGCTGCATTAGCAGTAGCCGGCGCAGAGAAAATTCTGCAACGTTCTATTGATGAAGCTGCTCACAGCGACATTCTGGAAAAACTGGTTCAAGAACTGTAATGAGGATGAGCTATGTCTGATTTGACTAATATTGCTCGTCCTTACGCCAAAGCGGCCTTTGATTTTGCTGTAGAGCAAAAAGCACTGGACGCCTGGCTGCAGATGTTGGCCTTTGCTGCAGAAGTAGCAAAGAATGACCAGGTTGGTGCTTATTTAGGCGCCAACGGTGCTGCTGACAAGCAGGCCGGTCTGTTTATTCAGGTATGTGGTGAGCAACTCAATGAGCACGGCCAGAACTTTATTAAAGTGATGGCAGAAAATCATCGCTTGTTGGCGTTGCCTGAAGTGTTAGCTGCTTTTATTGCGCTTAAAGCCGAGTTTGAAAAAGAAATCGACGTTACTGTGGTTTCTGCAACCAAGCTTTCTAAAGCACAACAAGACAAGCTAGCCGCAGCATTATCGCAACGTTTGGCACGCAAAGTTAAATTAAACTGTAGCGAAGATCCTGCAGTGGTTGGCGGTATGCTGATCAAAGCAGGTGACATGGTTATTGATGGCTCGATCCGCGGTAAGCTGGATCGTTTAGCAACTGCGCTGCAGTCATAATTGGGGAACAGAGAATGCAACTGAATTCCACTGAAATATCAGAACTGATCAAAAGTCGTATTGCTCAGTTTGAAGTGGTCAGTGAAGCTCGTAACGAAGGTACTATCGTTCAGGTAACAGACGGTATTATTCGTATCAATGGTCTTGCAGATTGTATGCAGGGCGAAATGATTGAGCTTCCTGGCAATCGCTATGCTATCGCGCTGAACTTAGAGCGCAACTCAGTTGGTGCTGTAGTTATGGGCCCGTACGCGGACTTAACTGAAGGCACTAAAGTAAAAAGCACCGGCCGTATCTTAGAAGTACCGGTTGGCCCGGCGTTATTAGGCCGTGTGGTTAACACCTTAGGTGCACCTATCGACGGTAAAGGCCCGATTGAAGCCGCTGGCTTTGAGCCGGTAGAAAAAATTGCGCCTGGCGTTATCGACCGTCAATCGGTAGATCAGCCAATGCAAACCGGTTATAAGTCGGTTGATGCGATGATCCCTATCGGTCGTGGTCAGCGTGAATTGCTGATCGGTGACCGTCAGACCGGTAAAACGGCGCTGGCGATTGATGCCATCATCAACCAGAAAGGCACCGGCGTTAAATGTATCTATGTGGCTATTGGTCAGAAAGCGTCTACCATCGCTAACGTAGTACGTAAGCTCGAAGAGCACGGCGCCCTGGCCCACACTATCGTGGTAGTGGCCTCTGCGTCTGAAGCGGCGGCACTGCAGTTCCTGGCGCCGTACTCAGGTTGTACCATGGGCGAATACTTCCGTGACCGCGGTGAAGATGCGCTGATTGTATACGATGACTTGTCGAAGCAAGCTGTGGCTTACCGTCAAATCTCGTTACTGTTACGCCGTCCGCCAGGCCGTGAAGCTTACCCGGGTGACGTATTCTATTTGCACTCACGTCTGCTGGAGCGCGCATCACGCGTTAACGCTGACTACGTAGCACGTTTAACCAACGGCGAAGTAACAGGTAAAACCGGTTCTTTAACCGCGCTGCCTATTATTGAAACTCAGGCCGGTGACGTATCTGCGTTCGTACCTACTAACGTAATTTCGATTACTGATGGTCAGATCTTCTTAGAAACTGACTTATTCAACGCCGGTATCCGTCCTGCGGTGAACGCCGGTATTTCGGTATCGCGGGTAGGTGGTGCAGCACAAACCAAGATCATCAAGAAATTAGGTGGTGGTATTCGTCTGGCATTAGCCCAGTACTCAGAGCTGGCCGCGTTCGCGCAGTTTGCGTCTGACCTTGACGAAGCAACCCGCGCTCAGTTAGAGCACGGCCAGAAGGTAACTGAGCTGATGAAACAGCTGCAGTACAGCCCGATGTCTGTTGCCGAAATGGGTGTGTCTATTTTCGCTATCGAAAAAGGCTTTATGAAAGATGTTGAAGTGGCCAAAATCCTTGATTTTGAAGCCGGCTTAATCGCTTTTATGAAAGCTGAACACGCTGAGCTGATGGCTGATATCGATAAAACCGGTAACTACAACGACCAAATCGAGTCTACGTTCAAAGCTGCCATTGATAAATTCAAGGCAACGCAGACCTGGTAAGCAATGCGGGTGGCTTGCCACCCCGTTCGTTGAATGAAACGGAGATACAGTCATGGCCGGTGGTAAAGAGATAAAAAGTAAGATCGGGAGTATTAACAATACTCGCAAGATCACCAGTGCTATGGAAAAGGTTGCGGTCAGCAAAATGCGCAAAGCGCAGGACCGTGTAGCTGCAACACGCCCATACGCTGAAGGTATGCGCAAAGTGATCGGGAACCTTGCCAATGGCAGCCTGGAATACCGCCATCCGTATTTAGCGGAGCGTGAGGTAAAACGGGTTGGCTATATTGTCATTTCTACTGATCGTGGTCTTTGCGGTGGCCTGAATACCAACGAGTTTAAGAAAGTTGCCCTTGAGCTGAAAAGCTGGAAAGACAAAGGTGTAGATGCGCAGTTTGCTGTTATCGGCAACAAAGCAACAGCCTTTTTCAAGCGTTTCGGTGGTAAGGTAGTCGCGCAACAGGCGGGTTCAGGTGACGTACCACGTTTGGCTGATGTGATTGGTTCGGTAAAAGTGATGCTGCAAGCATTTAACGAAGGCCGGATTGACCGCTTATTCCTGGTGTACAACAAGTTTGTCAACACCATGAAGCAAGAGCCAGTGATCGATCAACTCTTACCTTTGCCAAAAGCAGACATTGCACAAAAAGAGCATAACTGGGATTACCTGTACGAGCCGGATCCACAACCTATCATCGATATGTTACTGGACCGCTTCGTTGAATCGCAAGTTTATCAGGGCGTGGTAGAGAACTCTGCCAGTGAGCACGCGGCGCGGATGGTAGCCATGAAGGCTGCAACCGATAACGCCGGTAACCTGATGGACGACCTGAAGCTGGTGTACAACAAAGCACGTCAGGCCGCGATTACCCAGGAGCTTAGCGAGATCGTCGCAGGTGCGGCAGCTGTAGGCTAAGGTAAACAGTTTTGAGAAATTTGAGGAAACATCATGAGTCAAGGTAAGGTCGTCCAAATCATTGGCGCCGTTGTGGATATCGATTTTCCACAAGATGCGGTACCTGGTATCTATGACGCGTTAAACGTGACTGACGGTGATCTGGCTGGTTTAGTGCTGGAAGTGCAGCAGCAGCTGGGTGGCGGTACAGTGCGTACTATCGCGTTAGGTACTACAGACGGTTTACGTCGCGGCGCTGCCGTGTCTAACACCGGTAAAGCAATTCACGTTCCGGTGGGTAAAGCCACACTGGGTCGTATTATGAACGTACTTGGCGAGCCCATCGACGAAGCAGGCCCAATCGGTGAAGAAGAGCGTATGCCTATTCACCGTGCCGCGCCAAGCTACGAAGATCAGGCCGCGTCTAACGCCCTGCTGGAAACCGGTATCAAGGTTATCGACCTGGTATGCCCGTTTGCTAAAGGTGGTAAAGTGGGTCTGTTCGGTGGTGCCGGTGTAGGTAAAACGGTAAACATGATGGAACTGATCCGTAACATCGCTATCGAGCACAGCGGTTACTCAGTATTCGCCGGTGTAGGTGAGCGTACCCGTGAAGGTAACGACTTCTATCACGAGATGAAAGATTCTAACGTACTGGATAAAGTATCGTTAGTGTACGGTCAGATGAACGAGCCGCCAGGCAACCGTCTGCGCGTAGCGTTAACCGGCTTAACCATGGCGGAAAAATTCCGTGATGAAGGCCGTGACGTACTGTTCTTCGTTGATAACATTTACCGTTATACGCTGGCCGGTACTGAAGTGTCTGCACTTTTAGGCCGTATGCCATCAGCGGTAGGTTACCAGCCAACGCTGGCAGAAGAGATGGGCGCCCTGCAAGAGCGTATCACTTCTACCAAGACCGGTTCTATCACGTCAATCCAGGCCGTATACGTACCTGCGGATGACTTAACTGACCCGTCACCAGCTACCACCTTCTCGCACTTAGATGCGACCGTAGTACTGAGCCGTAATATTGCTTCACTGGGTATTTACCCGGCAATCGACCCACTGGATTCAACTTCTCGTCAGTTAGATCCACTGGTTATCGGTAAAGAGCACTATGAAGTGGCCCGTGGCGTGCAATCAGTTCTGCAGCGTTACAAAGAACTGAAAGACATTATCGCAATTCTGGGTATGGACGAATTGTCTGATGACGACCGCACAACAGTATACCGTGCGCGTAAAATTCAGCGTTTCCTGTCACAGCCTTTCTTCGTAGCTGAAGTATTCACCGGTTCACCAGGTAAATACGTACCGCTGAAAGAAACTATCCGTGGCTTTAAAGGCATCCTGGAAGGCGAGTTCGACCATATGCCAGAGCAAGCGTTTTACATGGTTGGTTCTATCGACGAAGCGATCGAAAAAGCGAAGAAACTGTAAGTTCAGGCTTTAGGAGAGCGGAGATGGCGATGACAGTGCAACTGGATGTAGTAAGTGCCGAAGAAAAAATCTTCTCCGGCCTTGTCGAATCCGTGCAGGTCACAGGCAGTGAGGGCGAGTTAGGTATTTTACCTTTCCACGCCCCGTTATTGACCACCCTGAAACCTGGCATGGTCCGTATCGTGAAACAATTTGGTGAAGAACACGTGATATACGTAGCCGGCGGTGTACTTGAAGTACAACCTGATACTATCACTGTACTGGCCGATGTCGCGGTACGCGGCGAAGACTTAGACGAGCAAGCCGCTTTAGACGCACAAAAACGTGCTGAAGAAGCGATGCAACACGCTGGCGCAGACTTCAATTATGCTGAAGCTGCGGCGCAACTGGCCGAAGCCATTGCCCAGCTGCGTATTATTCAAAAAATGCGTAAAAAATAAGTTCGGGTTCCGAAATATAAAAAGCCACCTTAGGGTGGCTTTTTTATTGGTTTTGCTTTGGGGGTTCAGCAAAACTTCACCCTGGCCCTGTAATCTGCTGCGTTATCTATTAGAATAACCACACTATCGATGAAGCATGATTACAGGGATTCTTTTATGGCATTAAATGTAGTGATTCTGGCGGCCGGTAAAGGCACAAGGATGAAATCTGATTTACCCAAAGTACTGCATAAAGTGGCTGAGCGGCCCATGGTGCAGCATGTTATTGATACTGCCCGCGCCTTGGGCTCGACGAAACCACAGTTGGTATATGGTTACGGTGCTGATGCGCTAAAAGCTGGTCTGGGCGAGCAGCCCTTACATTGGGTATTACAGGCCGAGCAACTGGGTACCGGCCATGCAGTAGCGCAAGCGATACCGAATATAAACGATGATGACACCGTACTGGTGTTATACGGCGATGTACCACTTACCCGGTTAGAGACCCTACAGCAATTGCTGGCAGTAAAACCGGCCAATGGCCTGGCAATTTTAACGGTAAATCTGGCTAACCCTACCGGTTATGGCCGTATAGTGCGCGATGGCTTAAACAATAGCGGTAAGGTAACCGGCATTGTTGAGCAAAAAGACGCCACGGCCGAACAGTTGCAGATTAACGAAGTAAACAGCGGCATTATGGCGCTGCCGGGTAAGCAGTTAAAAATCTGGCTCGGGCGGTTATCGAACAGTAATGCCCAGGGCGAGTATTATTTAACTGATGTTATCGCCATGGCGCACAGCGAAGGCGTGGAAATTGCCACTGCCCAGCCGCAAAACCCTATGGAAGTAGAGGGCGCTAATAATCGTGTGCAACTGGCAGCGCTGGAGCGCGCGTATCAGCTGCGTAAAGCGGAAGAATTAATGCTGGCCGGTGCTAACCTGCGCGATCCGGCGCGGCTGGATATCCGCGGCAGCGTTGTGGTAGGCAATGATGTGATGATCGACATCAATGTGATCTTTGAAGGCAAGGTAGTGCTGGGTAAAGGTGTAACCATTGGTGCCAACTGTATCTTAAAAGATTGCGTGATTGGCGATAATACCGAGATTAAACCTAACTCCATGATTGAAAAAGCCACAGTGGGCGCAGATTGCTCAGTGGGCCCTTATGCCCGCCTGCGGCCGGACAGCGTGATGCTGGATGACAGCCATGTCGGTAACTTTGTCGAAATGAAAAAAACTACCCTGGGTAAAGGCTCTAAAGCCAACCATTTAACTTATCTTGGCGATGCGGTGATTGGTGCAAAAGTTAACGTTGGCGCCGGTACTATTACCTGTAACTATGATGGTGCGAATAAGTTTGTTACCACTATTAAAGATGGCGCCTTTATCGGTTCGAACAGTGCCTTAGTCGCGCCGGTTACCGTAGGCGTAAATGCTACTGTGGGTGCCGGCTCGGTGTTAACCCGTGACGCGGCCGACGGTGAGTTAGTGGTCGCCCGCGCTAAACAGCGGCATATCAACGATTGGCAGCGGCCGGTAAAAATTAAAAAGTAACTGAAACTAAACAGCCCGCAATAGCGGGCTGTTGTATTATTGGAATAACACAATATATAGGTTGGAATCCCGGATCGGTCACCACAGAGTGTCTGAGTCCTGCCGCAGGCAAAAGGACGAGTTACTGTGGTGAGCCGGAACGGGAGTTACAACCGGCAGTGCGGCATGTAATCGCTACTCTGCCTTATCTACCAGCACCGCAATAGCGCCATCCCCGGTAACATTACAGGCGGTACCAAAGCTGTCTTGTGCCATATACAGCGCGATCATTAGCGCAATAGCGCCTTCACCAAAGCCCAGCATGCTGCCCAGTAAGCCAACAGCCGACATTACAGCGCCACCGGGTACGCCGGGTGCAGCCAGCATCACTACGCCTAAGGTTAAAATAAACGGCAACATGGTAAACAGTGACGGAATTTCCAGGTTACTTTTCATCATAATTACCGCCACAGCGCAGCTGACGATAGTAATGGTAGAGCCTGATAAATGCACTGTGGCGCACAGCGGCACGGTAAAGTTGGCGACATCTTCTTTTACGCCGTTGTTTTTGGTGGCCTGCAGCGCTACCGGAATCGTTGCCGCGCTCGACATAGTACCCAACGCAGTAAAATACGCCGGTAACATATTTTTGATCAGGCCAAATGGCGATTTACCGGCCTTGATACCGGCAATAACAAACAGCGAGCAAATCCAGACCCAGTGCAGCACTATAGCCAGCACCAGCACTATGCCGAAAGTTTGCAGCGTAACAAATACCGTACCTGCAGCAGCCATTTGGGCAAAAACACCGGCAATATACAGTGGCAAAAATGGGATAATAATTTTAGTCAGCAGCAGCTGAATAATATCGCGGCCCTGATCTGACAACTGTTTTAGCGAGGTCGCCTGCGTACTGGCAATGCCCAGGCCAAAAATAAAGGCCATTGCTAACGCGGTCATCACACTAAATACCGGTGGAATGTTCATTTCGATATAAGGCGTTAAACTTACCCCTTCAGTACTGGCTAAGTCAGCCGCTGCTGGCGCCAGCAGCGGAATAACCAGTGTAGCTACCAAAAACGCCAGCGTGCCGGCGGCAATAGTCGACAAATAAGCAATACCTAAAGTGCGGCCAAGTAATTTACCAGAGCGTCGGGGTAAGGCAGCAATACCACTGGTAATAAAAAACAGGATCAGCAGCGGCACAGTAAAAAATAACAACTGGCCAAACAACGCTTTAAAGGTGATTAAAATTTGCGTAAGCCAATGTGGTGCATAAAGCCCCATCATTATACCCAGCAAAATACCGGCAATTAATTTCAGGATCAATAACATACAGTATTCTCGTTCTTATAAACGCTTGACGGCAGCCGGCAGGCAACCGCGTACAGAGGGTGTCGCGTCAGAGCATACCATAAGTTGTTTATGCTGACTGCGCTTTGCTGGTCGGCTGTGTTTCACGTGGAGCAAGTTATATTCAGGTAAAAGTCAGTCACTAAGCGTTATCGTATGGCCGTGTTAAACTAAGCTCAATTCGAACTGGATAGTACATAAGGAAAGGGAAAATATGCGCAAGATAATGCTGTTAATCATAATGACGTTAGTGGCGGCGTGCAGCCAGTTACAGCAAATGTCGGCATATAACGTTACTGAAACAGATTTAGAGCAACTGTTGCGCCAGCAAATACCCAAATTAACCCGCCAGGCCAATGTGGCAGGTATTCCGCTAAAAATGCAGGTAGAAAGCATGCAGGTGGAAATAGGCCCGGACAACTCTGAAGTGGTGCGGGTAAACACCGCCGCTACTGCTGCGTTATCATTATTTGGTTTAAGTTATCCGGCCAATATGCAACTGCAGGTAGAAGGCGTACCCTATTATGATGGTACAGAGAAAGCGGTATATCTGCGTTCGGTTAAATTACTGGGCTCACAGATTGAAGCTGCCGGTTATCGCGGTAATCTGGCGCCGGTAACCAATGAACTATTGCAACTGGTTAACAGCTATCTGGCATCTAACCCGGTTTACAAGCTGGATACTACTAACCCCACGGTTAAATTGCTTACTGCAGTGCCGGTGAATATGGCGGTGCAAAGTGGCCGCATCAGTTTTACACCGGGTAAAAACTAATACAGATCGCGCCGGTAGCGGCCTTGTTGTTTAAGCTGTGCTAAGCCGGCTTCGCCAACAACCTGTAGTAGTACCTCGTGCACGGCTTCACCCATGCCGTGCAGGCTGCCACACACATAAATCGCAGCGCCCTGCGCTAACCATTGCCGTAACTGTTGCTGCTGCTCTGCCAGCACATGCTGCACATAGTGCTTTTCGGGCTGGTCCTGCGAAAATGCCAGGCTGCAATGGCTGATAAAGCCCTGCTGCTGCCACTGTTGAATATCACGGGCAAAGAAAAAATCACTTTGCTGTTTGCGCTCTCCAAACAGTAACCAGTTTTGCCGCTGCCCCATGGCCACACGCTGCGCCAGTAAAGCGCGAATACCGGCAATGCCGGTACCATTGGCGATAAAAATAAGCGGTGTGTTACTGCTGTCGGCCGGTAAATGAAACTGGCTATGGCTACGCAGACGAATTTGCACCGGCTGCTGTTCCATCGCCCAGGCAGTTAGCCAGCCAGAGCCTATACCCAAAGCACCGTTGCTATATTGTGCCTGGCGCACCAGCAGTGTTATCGGGCCTTCACCGGGCACAGAAGCAATAGAATAACTACGCAGCGGCAGCTTGGGCTGGGCTGTCAGCCATTGTGCTAACGGTTCGCCACTAGCCGGCGGTTGCACTTTGTCCAGTTGCAGCTCGGCCAACGCCCAGCAGAGCGGAATATGCCGGCCCTGATAATGCACAGCCTGACAGCCATTAACCAAATGCCGTGTTAGCCATAGCGCTACGTTGCATTTGCTGTTTTCCGGCTGAATTTCCACAATGTCGCCTGCCTGCCAGTGGGTACCTGCAGGCGGCTGCAGTTTAACAATATAGCAAGGTAAGCCAGTGCTGGCCGGGTTAGCAATATAGCGGCTGCTAAGGCTGACCTGCAGCCAGGTAGAGCCGGTATCTATTGTTGGTGCTTGTTGTGTTGTTAAGGGTGCTGTAAAGCCGCTAAGCAGCTGCTGCCACTGTGTTAATGCCACACTTTGCCGCTCTGAGCTGTCCAGCTCCAGCAGCGGCTGCAATGCTATTGCCTCACGGCTGTGCAGCCATTGCTGCAACCAGTGGCCAAAGGCACAAAATTGCTGATAGCTGCGATCGCCCAGCGCTAATACAGCAAACTGTAATTGATCAAGCGAGCTTTGCCATTGCTGCGCCAACTGATAAAACTGGCTGGCATTGTCAGGCGCTTCGCCTTCGCCATAAGTGCTTACTACAAAAAGCGCTTTCTGATATTGGTTAAGTTGCTGTTGGGTTAGCTGGTTCAGCTCTGCCAGTGCCACGCTAAAGCCTGCCTGCTGCAATTGCCGGGCACTGCTTTGCGCCAGTTGCAGCGCCATACCAGACTGGCTGGCATAGCCCACCAGCCAGCTTTGGCCGGCAGAAGGCTCAACCGCAGGTTGTTTTTTCACGGCCCAGCAAAGCCTTAGCAGTAAACCCAGAATGCTTAGCTGGGTACTTAGCCACAACCACTGCGCCTGGGGCTGAATAAAAGGCGCTTGCGGCAGGTAAAACCAGTACAGCAGCGTAAGGATTAACGCCAGCAGTAAATGTTGCTCCAGCCAGGCAGACGCCGGCAGTTTTTTAACCACAGCAGAGTAAGGTTTAAGGCGGAAACTGGCGATAAGTGCGGCTAGGTTAAACAGGTAAAGTAATGCCAGGCTACCCGGCAGCAAAGGATCGGCAGAATAAAAGTGGTACAGCGGCAACAGCAGCAATACTGCTAAATTCAACCACTCCAGCTTGGTTTGCCAGCGCTGTAACATAAAGCCTCAAAAGAAAAACAGGGGTGGCAAAACCCACCCCTTAATGTGCAAGACAAGTAAAACAACGACCAGAGAAGCCCATCCGGGCCCGGAACTACCTTCATCCCTGAACGCTGCAAACTATAATACGATTAATTCTCAAATGCAAATGGTTCTCATTAATAAGTGAAAAGTACTGGCAAATTTATTTATTTGCCAGCTGATTCTTTTTTATACACCTCAAGGTATAATGCTCACAAGTGATTGATTTACAAATAATTGTTTAATTAATGTTATGGAGTTGTATATGTGCTGGAAGGGAATTTTGGCTGGGCTTTATATGACGGCTTTAAGCGGGCTGCAGTTTGCAGAGGCAGGTTTAATTGAAGGTAAAGGCTATCTGAATGATCCGCAAAACAGCCAGTATTGGTCGTTGCTGCAGATGAATCTTGATATTGCCCGCTTATCCTGGAGTGATAATCTGGGCTTGTCTTCTCAGGCCAGCGTAGCGGATGTGAATGCCTTTATCAGTAGCAATAATGACGGATGGCGCTGGGCAACAGCACTGGAATTTACCGCTATCCATCAGTGGTTTGATACAGATGAGCTGGCTGATGGCTGGTCCGAGGCGCAAAAAGCAGGTTCGGCACTATTTTTCCTGTTAAATGGCACTGGGCCGGCCTTTAATACGCAGCACGGGTATGATTTTGAAGGATATACTTACTGGCAGTTGGGTATCCTGTCCGACAGTGCCATGCAGTATGTGTGGATGGCTGATTTTGCCTGGCAGATCCCGGATGTTAGCTGCGCCAGCTACTCGCTGCTATGCTCAAGTGGTTATTTTACTGATGTCAGCTCGCCGTTATGGTTAGCAGACAACATTTTACAAATGGGTGAGTTGAATGTGGCCCCTCTGTTGGTAAGAGAGCGGCCAGTATTAATTCCTGCAGTGGTCCCCGTTGGTTCTACAGGTTGGTTGATGCTGTTTGGCATTGCGGCAATAGTGCGCCGTCGCCACGCCTGACGATAAGTACGTAATTTATTAATTTTGCACCCAGCCTGTATGCCAGGTTGGGTGTGGTTTGGGCTAAAACAGTGCTTGTTTATGAACCTTATTGATATCACCGCTATATATTTGTATGTATTGAAAAATATCTCACTGGTTTTACTGGTACTGTTGCTATTTTTCGCTTTAGATGACCTGTTTATAGATGGCTATTACTGGCTACGCCGGTTATGGCGGGGCTTGACGATATATCGCAACCGCAGCGTTTTCGATGAGCAACAGTTGTATTTCTGTAAAGAAAAGCCGCTGGCCATTATGATCCCTGCCTGGCAAGAAGTTGGTGTGGTGGGGAAAATGGCGGAACTGGCTGCCGCCGAGCTGGATTACGAAAACTATCAGATTTTTGTTGGTACCTATCCCAATGATCCCGGTACGCAACAAGACGTCGACGCGGTATGCCGGCGATTTCCTAATATTCATAAAGTGGTTTGTGCCCGTCCCGGGCCGACCAGTAAGGCGGACTGTTTAAATAATGTAATAACGTCAATCCTTGAATTTGAACGGCGCTCCAATGTTAAGTTCGCCGGCTTCGTATTGCATGATGCAGAAGATGTGATCTCCGCAATGGAATTGCGGTTATTTAATTACCTGCTGCCCCGCAAAGATTTAATTCAGCTGCCTGTTTATCCCTTTGCTACCGGTGCTTTACATTTTACTTCAGGCCATTACCTGGATGAATTCTCCGAAATGCATGGCAAAGATGTTGTAGTAAGGGAGGCCATTGTGGGCCAGGTGCCCAGTGCTGGTGTGGGAACCTGTTTTAGTCGCCGCGCTATTCTTAAGCTGTCTGAAGAAGGCGACGGTTTGCCGTTTGATGTGCAATCGCTGACTGAGGATTATGATATTGGTTTTCGGTTGAAACAGTGGGGTATGGAAGAAATATTTGTCCGTTTTTCTGTCACGAATGACAAATTAGCCACCTTTGCAGAACAAAATCGTAGCCGAAGTAAAACGGATGGCAATGTGGTGTGTGTCAGGGAATATTTCCCGGAAACCTTTCAGACGGCAGTCAGACAAAAAAGCCGCTGGATCATCGGTATAGTGTTTCAGGGTATAAAAGTACATAAATGGAGCCGCGATTGGAAACTGAACTATTTTTTATGGCGGGATCGTAAAGGCGTCATCAGTTACTTTGTCAGCTTTCTGGCGAATATTATTTTTATTCAACTGGCCCTGTTATGGCTTTATCAGGTGTTCGCAGACAACCCTTACAACTTTATCAGTGTATTTTCAGACGACCCGTTGATGGTGCTGCTGCTGAGTTGCAATTTAGTGTTCTTTTTGAACCGCATGCTGCAGCGGATGATCTTCGTGCGCCGTTATTACGGTATCGGGCAAGCTTTACTGTCTGTACCGCGGCAATTATGGGGCAATATTATTAATTTTTTTGCCAATATCCGCGCTATCCGGCAGGTAGTGGCACACGGCGATCCGCGGCGCGTGGCCTGGGATAAAACTCAGCACCAATATCCAACGGTCAGTGAGCGCAGCCTGGGTTCTTCTTTGGGCTTTATTTTGCAACAGCAAGGTATAATTAGCCCGGAACAGTTAAATACGGCGCTGGAGCATCGGGTGCGCGGTGAGCGTATTGGCCAGGCAATGCTGCGCTTACAGCTGATCTCGCCGCAGCAACTGGCAGAAGCGCTGGCTTTACAAGCTTCTGTTGAGTGCCGGCTAATTGATCCTTTTGCTCTGGAATCAAAACCTGTTATTCAGTTTCCGGATCGGCTGGCGTTTAAATATGCGGTGCTGCCCATCGGCGTTGAAGACAATGTACTGGTGCTGGCCAAAGAAAGCGCCTTGTCACCGGTGGCCCAAGGCGCAATTGAGCGTATGTTACAGCGTAAAATCCGCTATGTAATATGCCAGGCGGGTGCCGTAACACTGGGGCTGCGTTACTGGTTCAAATTTGATTTAGCATGCAACCCGGATCAGCAACTGGCGCAGTGGTGCCGCAGTGGCGATCTGACAGCAGCGGAGGCCGCAGCCATAAGGGAGCAATATTTTAGCAGCCAGTTAATGTTAGGCGAAGCCCTGTTACAGGCTTCTATGCTTGAACCTGCGGTAATTAATCAGGTAATGATGGGTTTTGAATACGATAATAATATTAAATTGGGTGCCTATCTGGTGCAGGAGCAATTAATTACAGAAGAAGTGCTGCAGCAAACCCTGGCACTGCAGCAGGCCCAGCAAAAGTCGTTACAGCAACTGTTCGCAGCCTATAAAGAAAAGCTTAACGGAGCTATTTTAATATGAGCAGACCGTTAATATTATCACTGTTGCTAATTGCCGGCGCTACGTTAAATGCACAGGAGTGGCGTGAAGGCTTAACTGAGCTACAACAATCACGAACCTATCCTTATGTTGATAAGGCCTTCGCCTTACAGCAGCAACAGCAATTTTCCGCTGCGGCTGCTGAATTTGAAAAGGCGCTTAAGGTGGTCCCCGGTCACACTGTCTTGCTAAATATGCTGTTCGATGCCCAACTGGCGATCCCGGACACGGCCGCCGCATTACAGACCTATCAGCGCCTGCCACCGTCTGAACAACAGGATAAATTATCGCGCATTGTGCAAACGCAGTTGGATAACCAACAGCTATTAGAGCTGGACCAGTACGCCGCGCTGTTACATACCCTGACGCCGGTAGCAAAACAACAGCTTATACAACAGATTGCCTCACATTTATTAGCTGAACAACGAGTGCAACAAGCTTTTGACTGGTTGCTTATTCAGACCAGGTTATCTGACAGCCTGTTGCTGCAACGAGCCGAACTGGCAGACCAGCTGTCTTTGCCTCAGCAGGTTATTACTGATACTGAGGCGTTGTCAGCTGCCCTGTTAACCGAACAAGACTGGCTGCGCTACCTGAAGGCTCTAATCAGTCAGGAAAAATATCAGCAGGCGGCAAGGTTGGCTAACCAACACGCCGGCGCGGCATGGGCGACGCATTTTTACCGGCAGTGGCTGCAAATGCAGCTGGCTGGCGCAGATTGGGCCGGCGCTGAACATAGCTTTGCCTGGTTAGCTGAGCATGCTGGCCTGACAGACCCTGAGCAGTTGCAACGTTATCAAAGTGCACTCAATAACCAGAATACCGAGCTGGCTAAGCAGCTTATCCCGATGTTAAAGGTGAATTGTCTGGATAAAGTGGTCAGGTATGTTCAGCTGAACGCGGAGGCTGCGGCAAAAATAATGTTTTTGCAATGCCCGGTGCAGCAGACATCGCAATGGCTGACATTTGCAGAGCGCTGGATGTCAGCAAATGAGCTTGAAGCCATTGCAATAGATAACCCGACGCTGGCTACACAACAAGCGGATAGGGTGATGCAAAAGCGTATTGCGACACAAGACTATCAAAATATGTTGCAGCGCAAGTTTTCCCAGCCGTTACGGCTGCAGGACTATCCGCAACTGGTTGCCAGTATTCATGCGCTGACAGATACCCGCTTACAATTAAAGTACATGGCACAGATGTACCAGCAAATGCCAGATGATTATCTGCTGGAGCGCCTGAGTTATCTTTATATCGAACAGAAAAAGCCGTCAGAGGCGCTAAACATACTGGAAAAAGCTCTGCCCTTTTCTACAGCCGTGATGACGCAACAGGTTCTGCCAGAACGGCTGCTGAATTTGCTGCAGCAACAAACAAGCGCAAAAATATCGGCTGTGCTGCCAATGCTGGAGGACTGGACGATATTAACCGTACCCCGGGCTGAATTATGGCGGATTGCCGGCAATTGCCAACAGGCAGAGCAGCTGCTGGCACCTGCACCTGATAGTGCAGAGGGTTGGAAAACGCTGGCGCTGTGCGCGAATAATCAGCAACCCGCAGCTGCTATTCAGTACTGGCGCCAAGCGCATCAGTTGCAACCGGATGATGTCTATCTAAAACAGATCGCTTATCAGTATCAGATATTACAACAGCCTCAACGCGCGCTTGCGTTACTTGCCGCGTTACCTGATAGCATGCTGCTTGCAGCGGATATACTGACGATGGCTGAACTGGCGTTGCAGGAGGGTAATTCTGCTGTGGCGGCTCAGTATTTGCAAAAAGCAGAACCGCAGTCGTCGCCGGACCGTGCGCGCTGGCACAGCATTCAAGCTTTGTTGCACAGTAAGTTGAATCAGCCGCAGCTGGCGGTAGACAATTGGCGGCAGGCTGCTGCTCTGCAACCGGACGACACTTACTATCAATTGGCATATGCTTATGCGTTGGCAGACACTAAGCCGGCACAGGCAATTGATATTATGCTTAAGGTACACTCGGCCGGATATCAGTTTAATGCCACTGAAGCGGCGCAACTGGCGTATTGGCATCAGCGCTTGGGGCTGCTCCCGCCTACGCAGCAATGGACAGATACCGCGTTGCTGTTGTATTCACAGCAGCTAATGCCGCAGGACTCAGAGTTGGAAACGCAGTTCAGCCTGGTAAGGTTGCAGCAGCAACTGCATTCGCCCTGGCAGGTGAGTAGCAGTGCAACGCTAAGTACAGGCGCAGTTGCCGGCGAACGGCTGGCGGCAGATTCTGCTGAATTGGCCAGGCATGGTCTGGCAATGAAGGCGGAGTATTTTTTTAATCCGTTGCAGCGGGACTTGTCAGTGTATGTTGTGTTGGCAGCGAATGGTAATGACACGCCGTGGCAAAACTGGGGGCAGCAGTTAGGTATCAGCTACAAACCTGCAGTAAACCTGAATCTTTGGTTAACTGCCGGATTGCAACAATATCCGTTGGCTGAAGGTGATTGGCAAAGTTTGCTGCGACTCAGTGCGGACCTGCTTAATGCCGAGCCGTGGCAAAGTGAATGGCGGCCAGAGCAAGCGCAATGGTGGGAACGTAAAGTGTACATTGATGCAGTTTGGTGGCCAGAATCCGGCAACAGGTTGGCACAGCTACGGTTTGATCAGGGCAAGGTTTGGAAGCTAACGACATTATCAGCGCAAACCTTAAAGTGGTTTGGTCTGGCTCAATTTGATTATCGGCGGCAGGCGGTCGACAGCCAACAGCCTGTCAGTGGTGAGCAATTAGCCGCTGGTATGGGTTTACAATGGCGTTACTGGCCTGGTAAGCCGCCGGTTTTACTGCACGGCCAGCGTTATGAGGTAAATATTGAATGGCAATATCAGCTCGCAGGCGATTTAAATCAGCGACAGCATGCCTTATTGTTGCAGTTTTATCTGGCCTGGTAGCTTGTCAGTCACCGGTCAGCGATGTTAAAACTGTTTTTTATCAACCGCTTAATCAGGATAGAACTATTACAGCTGAGCAGTGGCATCAGGTGTTCAAGGCAGCTGCTAAGCTGGGCTATCAAGGGTTGGTCGTGCAATGGACGCGTTATGACGATGTCGATTTTATGCAGGCGGATGCACATTTACATACGGTATTGCAGGTAGCCGCCCGCTTTAATTTTACTGTTTGGCTGGGGCTTGGCACAGCGGGGGATTACTTTGCACAAATGCAGCAATCGCCAGCAGAGCGGCAGCGTTACTTCAGGCAGCAACTGGCCTATAACCTTCTGCAGTTAAACCGGCTGAAAAAGCTCAATCCGGTCCGTGCTGGTAATTTTGCTGGTTGGTACTTGCCTCTCGAGCTAAATGACACTGACTTTTTGACCGCTGCGCAACAGGCATGGCTGTTGGATGAGATTCAGCTATTTCTGAGCAGTGTGGCAGAGCCGGTAGCTATCAGCACGTTTAGCAATGGCCGGTTACCAAGCTCAGCCTACCTGCACGTGTTACAGCAACTGGCCGGCACCGGTCTGCATATTTGGCTGCAGGATGATGCGGGCGCTCAACTTATGACTCCCTCCCAACGGCAGGCCTTATTAACTGCCCTGCCATGTAACTTTGCGATTATTTCAGAGCATTTCCGCCCCGCCGTCCCCGGAGCTGAATCATTTCAGCCAAGAAGGGCTACAGCCAGTGAAATTGCGTTGGCAGACACCGCAATAAAACCCTGCCATGCAAAACTGGTGTTTTCCCTGCGTTATTTGCCCGCTGCGGCAACTATCTTAGCCTTGCCCGGACATTAAATGGCGGACAGCTGATTTTGCCCTTTAGTTTTCCCAGCTCAGCGTTGCAGGCTTGTAAAATTTTTAAATACCGCTAAAATATCTTTCGTTTTGAAACTTAAGCGAAAGAAATGAACAAACGTAACACTCAGCAAAGGCGGCATTTAATTGTTAGCCAGTTGCAGCAGCAGGGTGAATTGTCGGTAGAGCAACTGGCAGAACAGTTTAATACCTCTGAAGTAACCATTCGTAAAGACTTAACCGTGCTGGAGCAAGCCGGGTTACTGCTGCGCCGTTATGGTGGTGCCGTGCCGGTGCCGCAGGATTTTGTCAGTGATTCCAGTTTAGAGAGAGTTTCAAAACGAAAGTTATCTATTGCCAAGGCCGCTGCCGGCCTGATTAAAGATCATTACCGCATTATTATCGACAGCGGCCGCACTACCGCGGCGTTATTGCCCGAACTGGCAGCAAAACGTGGCTTAGTGGTCATGACAAACTCACTGGCTATTGCCAATACCCTGCGCGAGCTGGAAAACGAGCCAACGCTATTAATGACCGGCGGCACCTGGGATCCGCAATCTGAAGCTTTTCAGGGCCAGCTGGCAGAACAAATGCTGCGCAACTATGATTTTGACCAGTTATTTATTGGCGCCGACGGCATCGACTTAAGCCGTGGCACCACCACCTACAACGAGTTATACAGCTTAAGCCGGGTAATGGCCGAAGTAGCCCGCGAAGTCATCGTTATGCTGGAGTCCGACAAACTGGGGCGCAAAATTCATAACCTTGAATTGCCCTGGGCCATGGTAAAAGTGCTGATCACCGATGAAGGTTTATCGTTAGCCGATGCAAAACAAATTGAACAACAGGGTGTTAAGGTAATACGGGTTCAGGCCTGATTCACCGCCACACTTTAACGTAACGTTATAATATTTAAGATTTCCGGAGAATAATATGTGTGGAATAGTCGGCGCTGTAGCGCAACGTGATGTAGTGGATATTTTAGTAGAAGGCCTGCGCCGTCTGGAATACCGGGGTTATGATTCGGCCGGTGTGGCTGTGGTAAACAGCTCCGGCGAGTTAACCCGGCTGCGCCGGCTGGGTAAAGTAAAAGAGCTGGCCGACGCCGTAGCCGCAGCTCCGGTAACCGGCGGTACCGGTATCGCCCATACCCGCTGGGCAACGCATGGCGAGCCAAGCGAGCGTAACGCCCACCCACATGTTTCCAGCAATATTACCGTAGTGCACAACGGCATTATCGAAAACCACGCCCCGCTGCGCGAAGCCTTACAAGCCAAAGGCTATGTGTTTACCTCCGACACCGACACCGAGGTTATCGCGCATTTAGTTGAAGAAGAACTAAAAAGCGCCGGTAGCCTGTTAGCCGCAGTACAAAAATCGGTTAAGCAACTGCACGGTGCTTATGGCACCGTACTGTTGGATAAAACCGACGCCAGCCGCGTTGTTGTTGCCCGCTCAGGCAGCCCGCTGGTTATTGGTTTAGGTATAGGTGAAAACTTTATTGCCTCGGATCAGCTGGCGCTGCTGCCGGTTACCCGCCGCTTTATCTTCCTGGAAGAAGGCGACGTAGCGGAAATTACCCGCCACAGCGTGCGTATTTTTGATAGCAACGGCAACGCGATTGAGCGTGAAGTGCACGAATCAAACGTAAGTTACGATGCCGGCGACAAAGGCCAGTACCGCCACTTTATGCTAAAAGAAATTTACGAGCAACCAAACGCCATCAACAACACGTTGGAAGGCCGTTTAAGTAGTGATTCAGTGCTGGACGAAACCTTCGGCAACGGCGCGGCCGAGCTGTTTAAAAAAGTAAAACACGTACAAATCGTTGCTTGCGGCACCAGCTACCACTCCGGTATGGTGGCGCGCTACTGGTTAGAGTCCTTGGGCGGTATTTCCTGTAATGTGGAGATTGCCTCAGAATTCCGTTACCGCAAATCATTCGTGCAGCCAAACAGCCTGCTGGTAAGTATTTCCCAGTCCGGCGAAACGGCCGATACCTTAGCCGCACTGCGCCTGGCCAAAGAGGCCGGTTATGTCGGCAGCTTAACCATTTGTAACGTGGCCGGTTCATCACTGGTGCGCGAATCTGATTTGGCCTTTATGACCCGGGCCGGTGCCGAAATTGGCGTAGCTTCAACCAAAGCTTTTACCACTCAGCTGGTGGGCTTGGCCATGTTAACGCTGGCAATCGGTAAATATAACGGTTTAACCGCCGTACAACAGCGTGAGCTGACCGAAGCACTGAAAAGCTTACCGGGCAAGTTGGAGCAAGCCCTTACGCTGGCACCACAAATTGAAGCCCTGGCCGAAGAGTTTGCTGATAAACACCACGCACTGTTTTTAGGCCGTGGCGATCAATATCCTATCGCAATGGAAGGCGCGTTAAAGCTAAAAGAAATTTCGTACATTCACGCTGAAGCTTACGCCGCCGGCGAGTTAAAACACGGCCCGCTGGCGCTGATTGACGCCCAGATGCCAATTATCGTAGTCGCGCCGAATAACGACCTGCTGGAAAAGCTGAAATCGAACGTTGAAGAAGTACGCGCCCGCGGCGGTATTCTGTATGTATTCGCCGACGCCGATGCTAAATTCCAGTCAGACGCTACTATGCGGGTAATCAACGTACCGCACGTCGCCGACATCCTGGCGCCTATCGTCTACACCCTGCCACTGCAGTTGCTCAGCTACTACGTCGCTATTATCAAAGGCACCGACGTAGACCAGCCACGTAACCTAGCGAAATCTGTTACGGTGGAATAAAACTGCGTTAAAAAATACTAAGGTCATCAACAGTATACTGTGATGGCCTTTTTTATTGCCGCTTTGCTGGCTTGGTTCAACTTACTAAGCTGCTACAATCAAAATTTCGTAGTGTTAAGGTAACAGCACATGACAACCTTATTCGAGCAAGTACTGGCCTCCAGCAAAAGCCTGAGTGCAGATGAGCGTGCAAAACTTGCGCATGCGCTGATCGCCAGCCTTGATCTGCAGCAGGACGACGATGCTGAACAGCACTGGCAGAAACTGGCCGAGCAGCGTGTAGGTGAAATTGAAGCCGGCTATGTTACGGCTGTGTCGTGGCAGGATATTAAAAAGCAGCTCGGCAAAGATCAGTCTAAATGATGCCGGTTAAGTTTCACCCGGCTGTTTTTCAGGATATTGCAGACGCCTACAATTGGTATCAGCTGCAGCTGAATGGTTTAGGTGACGACTTTATCAATGAACTCGAAACTGCCTACAGTTTAATCAGCCAGATGCCTCTTAGCTGGCCAAAGTTCGGCAAAAAAGCACGCCGTTTTCTATTACACCGCTTCCCGTTTGCTGTAGTGTATTTTCCTTTAAATAACGAATTGTTTGTTGTCGCAGTCATGCACCAAAGCCGCAGACCCGGCTACTGGCGCAACCGCAAAATATAAATGCAGTCGCAGTTTTCGCAGCCTCACTACTTCCAGCTTCGTTGTTGTTTTTCTCCGGCGTTTAGTGCGCTCTAATTAGTCAATCGCATCTTTACTCACCGCTAAGCAGTTGCAAAACAGGTTGTTGCTGTTTACCAAAATAAATTTGCAGCGAGCGTTGTTCGCGGGCATCCAGCCGTAATTCAAAAGCATGGGGTAACACCCGGCTGCAATCGCCCAATACGGCGACAATATGCTCCTGATTATAAATACGCTGGCCGGATGCGCCGTTACGCAGTGTTACCAGCGCTACCCGCTCGCCGTTATTGGCCGCCATCAGGGCGTAATTTTCTATAATCAGCGCACTGCGTTTGGGCCTGATATGTTTGTCGCGCTCGCAATTAAGCTCAATGTCTTTAAACGGTGCAGCGGTAAAGTGCAGCACACTGTCTACATCGGTAGCGGTAGCGGGTAATGCTGCAGCCAGCAGGGCGGCGATAAAGGCTTTTTTCATGGTTAACCTGATTCTAAATATTACATGGTGGTTACATTACAATATCCCGGCACTTGCGTCAGCATTCACGCTAGAATAGGCGCTTAATGTAACTTATAACCTTTACCACTATGCCGCTGATACGCCGGGTGTTATCCCGTGTTACTGAAGATTATTTACTACTGGTGCTGCTATTGCTGCTGCCACTGCTGTTATGGTTTAAGCCAACAGCACCGGCTGGGTTAGCCGCGCTGGTTGACTGGCATACAGTAGCGGCGCTGGCGGGGTTAATGCTGCTAAGCCGGGCGTTGGAAGACAGTGGCTACCTTGCGCGGTTTGCGGCCTGGCTGCTTCAGCTTTGCCATTCACAGCGTATGGTGGTAATACTGCTGTTGTTATTTGCAGCATTGTTATCTGCCATAGTAACCAATGATGTGGCACTGTTTATTTTGCTCCCCATCAGCTTAAGTATTGGCCGGTTAACCGGCGTGCCGGTGGGGCGGTTAATTATTTTTCTGGCACTGGCGGTTAATGCCGGCTCCAGCCTTACACCGATTGGCAACCCGCAAAACCTGCTGCTGTGGCAGGCGTCCGGTTACAGCTTCTGGCAGTTCACATTGATGATGGCGCCTTTAGCGCTGAGTTTGTTGTTGCTGATCCTGTTATTAAGCTGTGCCGCATTTAGTGGCAGCAAACTTAGCATCTCAGTGCCGCATAATACCAGCCATGACAACCGCCGCTTATTTGGCTGGTCGCTGGCCGGTTACCCGCTGTTTATTCTGGCGATGGAATATCAGTTAGCGCCCTACGCTGCGCTGCTGGTACTGGCGCTGTATCTGGTGCTAAAACGCAGCGTGGTAACCGCTATCGACTGGTTATTATTGCTGGTATTTATGCTGATGTTTGTTGATTTAGGCTTGCTGGCACAATTACCACTATTGCAGCAACTGGCGATGCAGCTGGTTGCCCTGCCTCAGGGGAGTTATACCGGTGCAGCGTTATTGTCGCAGCTTATTTCCAATGTGCCGGCAGCAATTTTTCTGCAGCATTTTACTGATGATTGGCGCGCGCTTAGCTGGGGTGTAAGTGTGGGCGGTTTTGGTTTGGCTATTGGCTCGCTGGCGAATTTAATTGCACTTCGGCTTAGCAAACAACCAGGATTGTGGCGCGAGTTTCACTACTGGTCGCTGCCGGTGTTTGCCGGCAGCTTATTACTTGGTTGGCTACTGCTGTAACTATGTCTGGGCCTTTATTGCGCTATTCGCTCTGCTGAAAATCTGCTGCCAGTAAGGTTAATTGCTGTAACTCAGCGGCTTTTTGCTTAGCTTTTAGCTGCAGCCGGTATATGGCAAACAGGCAAAGCGGCGACACTATCAGACTGTAAAACAACAGCAAGTCTGTGGAAACATCTGCCAGCTGCCACCACTGCAACAGCCAGAGTATCAGCGTAAATAACAGCAGTGTCACGCAGCTTAGCTGGGTGTAACGGTAGTAGCGCAGGCTTAGCTGACAGGCTCGACAGCGAAATTGTAACAGCCCGGAGCTGCTCCAGTTGTCATACGCCAGAATAGGCCGGTGCACCTGCCAGCTTATATACAGGGTGCTGCATGCGCCAAGCGCAAGGAACCCTGCAGCGATGTAACCCAGCCAGCCCGGCAGGGCTAATATTAACCAGCAGGCGGTGGCTGCCATTACCAGGGCGCCAAGCCATTCGCCGTACATTAATAGCCGCTGCTGGCGCTGCCGTTGGTTGGCCAGGGCTAAATCTTGCGCGGTTGGCGCTGCTTCAGTTGGGGTAGGCTGTTGTTGCCAGCTTTTTGCCAGAGCGGCAAAGTCAAAGTTATCTGCCATTTTGCATTAACTCCATCAATTCTGTTTTAGCGCGGTTTAACCGTACCCGCACGGCACCATGGCTGATCTGCAAAATATCGGCGATCTCAGGTGCGTCTAAATCTTCCATCGCCAGTAATATGACCTGCCGGTTGGCGGGTGATAACCGCCGTACAGCCTGCATCAACTGCTGGCTTTGTTGTTGCTCGCCTAACTGCTCTGACGGGCAATCATCAAGCATTTGCTGCTGCATGTCGTCATCCAGTGGCTGCCATTTGTGCCGCTGCGCACGGGCAATATGATCTACCGTTACATTGTGTACTATGCGAAACAGGTAAGCGCGCGGCATGTCTGCAGCATGCAGCCGGCTGGCAGCCTGGTGCAGTGCCAGAAAAATATCCTGTTTTAAATCCTGCCGCGCTGCCGGGTCGGCCTCAGACGCCAGCAAGGTGCGGCTTATTGCGCCATGATTTTGTTGCCATAGCTGCAGTAAAAACTGCTCCGGCGTTATAGCGCTGGTATTAGATACTGTCAAAAACCCCTCGCTGATCAATGTTTTATTGTTCTTGTTAACGTTATCACTGTGTCATAAGTAAGTCTGCCGGGGCAGGCAAAGTGTTACATAAAAAAATAAAAAAAATTTTGTAACAGTGCACAAAACAACCACGACTTATCCAACAAACACGGCAACTTATCACAACGTTATACCGGAGAACCTTACGATGAAAAAATCACTACTGGCATGCCTGATGGCCAGCTTGGCGCTGCCACAGGTTTGTGCTGATACCCCCTCTCACGTGCCGCAGGAAGCGGTGCTGTACCACAATGCCACCTTGCTGGATCCGGCAACAGAGCAGCAGCTTAACGATGGCTGGTTACTGGTAAAAGACGGCCGCATTGTGCAAATGGGCCAACAACAGGCTGATGCCAGCTTACCTGCAGTAGCAAAGCAAATTGATTTACAGCAGCAGTACGTCTTGCCTGGCCTTATTGATGTGCACCTGCACCTGACCGCCGGGCCACACAGGGTTGAGATGCAGGATGGCAAGCCAATACTTACCATGAAAGGCCATAGTCAAATTACCCGTTATCACGCGCTTAGCACCTTAGCCACCGGCGTTACCACCGCCTTTAGCCCGGCTGGTGAGCCAGAGGCTAATGCAGAGTATGCCCGCCAGCAGCAAGCGGGTAACTGGCCTGGCCCAAAGTTTAGCTATGCGGGGTTTGTGTTTGAACCTACGCCAATGTTAGGCGGCTCTGTGCATCCAAAAGATGAGGCCGGTTGGCAGGCCGAAATTGCCAGCCAAAAAGCGCTTGGCGCGCAGTATATAAAACTCTACCAGGGCCTGACGAAAGACGAAGTAGCGATGGGGGTGCGTTTGGCAAAAGCGGCCGGGTTAAAAACCCTGGCACATCTGGACAGCGTTAGCTGGCAATATGCGGCGGACCTGGGTATTGATGCCCTAACCCATGCCCTGCCAACAAGTAGCGAGCTGTTAATCGGCGAGGGCAAAACCGCTTATCTGGCCGAGCGCAACATTCCACACAGCGCCCGGTTTATTTACAGCTGGTTTAAGCATGTTGATTATGACAGCGCCCCAATGCAGCAACTTTTCGACACTTTGGCGCGGCAGCAAACTCATGTCGATTTAACGCTGGTCGTCAACGAGCTGGTGTACTTCGCCCGCGAGCTGGACGGTTTATATCCGGAGCAGGGTATGTGGGTGTATCACCCGCAAATGCGTAAGCGCTGGCGTGCGACGCTGGCCGCACCCAGTTATGACTGGACAGCCGAAGAGCTGGCCACCGCACAGCAACAAATGCCCAAAGTACAGCAATTATTTAAACGCTTGTATGACGCCGGTGTGCCACTGGCCATTGGTACCGACAGCGTGGCCAGTGGGCCGTTTTACTTGCGCGAATTACAGCTTAGCCAGGGCGCTGGCCTGACAAACTGGCAGGTATTGCAACTGGCCACCACAGGCGGTGCCCGCCACCTTGGTTTAACCGATACGGGTCAGTTGGCAGAGGGCTTTGCCGCTGACTTTATTGTGTTAACGGCCAACCCGTTAACCGATCTTAAAGCGCTAAATACGGTACATACCGTGGTACAGCAAGGTAAAGCCTGGCAAGTGGATGAGCTGAAAGCCCAACTGGCTTTGTTGGCCGATATTGAACTTTAACGCTGATTTTCTTATTAACTTAAAATATGAAGAGGATATAAAGATGGAAACTTTACAACAATTTATCTCTGCATTTGCTAATGCCTGGCAACAAGCTGATGTGTTGTTTTTAGTTGGCTTTGGCATATTTTTTATCGCAGTGTGGTTTTTACCCAGCCTGCTGGCGCTGGTGTTTAACCGCCAGCATGCCGGTAAAATTGCGCTGCTTAATATTCCTGCCGGCTTTTCCTGGATAGCCTGGGTAGCGCTGGCTGTGTGGGCGGTTACCGGCAAGCTGGGTGACAAACTTGCCGCTAAAGCCCGGTTAAAGCCGGTGGCCTGATACGTTACAAGGCTACCCTGTCGCCTTCATTTAATATCAGCAGCGGCACCTGGCTGTCCAGTTGCTGCTGCATATGCAACAAACGCAGCAGTGGCGAGTGTGAACTGATATCACCCATCTGCCAGCTGGCATTACCATACCCCCAGGGGATCATCACTTTACAGCCCAGCTCTGCTGCGGCTACTAAAGCATCTTCGGGCGTGGTATGCACATAGCGGTACCAGTCACCGTCTTTGTCATGATGATAAGACGCAATAGGTATCAGGCAAATATCAATATCGCCATAACGCTGCTGAATATCTTTGAAATGCTCTGAATAGCCCGTATCGCCGGCAAAAAACAGGGTTTTTCCGCTATGCTCCAGCAGCCAGCCTCCCCACATTGCCTGGTTATGATCATTAAACAACTTACGGCTGTTAAAGTGGTGTGCGGGTACCAGATGGATATTCAGCTCATTCAGCTGGCTGTGGCTATACCAGGCTTGCTCGACAACGTTATAGCCGCCTTTAGGCATATAATTAGCCATACCTAATGGCACGTAATACTTAGCCGTAGTGCCTATTTGCGCGATGCTGGCATGGCTGAAATGATCGTAGTGTAAATGCGAATATAATACTGCATTGGTAGCTGCCAATTGTTCTGCGCTAAGCTTGGGTGTGTATGGCCGTTTTATAATACCGGCAAAATGCTGCGCCCAGCTTACCGGCCAGTCAAACTGGCCGAATACCGGATCAATTAGCAGTTGCTGGCCATCGGGCGTATTCACCATAAAGCTGGCATGCCCCAGCCACTGCAGGTTATACCCGGTTGCCAGCGCGGGTGCCTGTTGCGGCCCGGTGTACTGGCAATCCTGAGCGGGTGTTTTGCAACTAACAGCAGGATGCGCCGGATAGCAATCTGCTTCACAGTTTGCCGGATATTGGCGCTGTTCCACCGGTGTGCGATACACATTACGGTACATGCCTTTATACTTGCCCTCTGCTACCTGCTCAATCAGTGCATCTGCGCCCAACTGCTGTTCTACCTTGTTGGGTGTACTGCAGGCGCTGAGTAACACCGCGCTGCCCAGCAGCACGGTGGCAGAAACTAAGGTTAGCTTCATTAATAATCCTCTATTTATCATTGTTATTTTTACCACTAAGCAAACGGGTTCCGGTATTGGCTTAAGTTTATCGCGGGCGTTATTACAGGTGCAGGATGCGCAGTTAAACTATGTGCCGGGTGAGGTACCCGGCAGCTGTTTCCGTATTAGCTTTCAGCAATAAATGCGGCGTTATAAAGCGTCGGACGCTTTGTTAGCACCCAGTTTTTTCTCCAGCTTTTCTATTTTTTCCTGCGCTTGCTCGCGGTAACGGGTTAAGCGCTCAATAGTGGCGGCGGCGTTATCTTTAACAAAGCTAACTTGTTGTTCAAGCTGGTTTTTTTGTTTCTGCAGTTTTTCCTGCTCTATTTGCATATCGTGCACCATATCGCGTTGCTGCTGCAGCTCTTCGCGCAGTTGCTTAATGGTTTCGCGCTGTTCGGCCTGATGGCCGGCAGTAATAGCGCTTTGCTCTTTTAGCATGGCATTGTTAGCTTTTAGCTGTGCCACCGTGGCATGAATATCGGTGTCGTCGGCTTCATCACTAACCTGAGCCTGTTGCATAGCATCCAGCTGTTGCTGCACTTTTTGTGCGGCGTCTCGTTGCTCGGCCGCTTCACGCTGTGCGGTTTCACGTTCTTTTTGCAGGGCCGACAGCTGTTTTTCATAGGCGGCTAGTTGTTGCTGCAGCTTTTCCTGTTCGGCTAGCTGTTGTGCCGACATTTCCGCTGCAGCGGGCTGTACACTGTCTGCTGCGTTGAGTTGCGCTTGTGCCTGCTTCAGTTTCGCCAGGGCATCGTTACGTTCTGCAGTCAATGTTTCAGAGTGCTGCTGCAGTTTAGTCAGTTGCGCCTGAGCAGCGTCGCGCTCGGCCAGCAGGGCTGCTTGTTGCTCAGCCACTGCGCTATCGTTGGTTGTTTGGCCCTGCTCAGTTGTTGTTTGTTGCAGCTGGTTTAACTGTGCCTGTAAGCGTTTGGTCAGGGCGACAGCCTGGGTTTCTGTTTTGGTGGCCTGGTGCAGTTTGTTTTCAAACTCTTCCAGCATCGCCTGCAGTTCGGTTACGTCGTGATCGCGGGTTTGCAAGTCTTGCAGCGCCTTTTTATTGGCCTGCTGTACCGCTTCCAGCGCGGCTTTTGTTCTGGCTTCAGATTGCTGCACCGCTTCTAACTGCTGTTCGGTTTGTTCGGCTGCTTTGGCCTTGCTTTGCAGCGGCTCAAGTTCTTGTTCGGCGGCGGCCAGTTCGGCTTGCAACTGTTGCAGTTTTTGCTGGTTACGCTGTTGTTCGCTTTGTAGTTGTTCTTCCAGCTCATCCTGCGCTTGTTGCAGGCCAATAACTTTTAACTGGATGGTTTCAGCTTCCTGTTGTGCCTGTTGCTGCGCTTGCTCAGATGCTGCCAGTTGTTGTTGCAGGTTGGCAATGGCTTGCTGGTGCTGCTGCAGTTGCTGCTGCGCGACAACCAGAGTGGCCTGTAATTGTTCTGCCTGCTGCCGGACACTGCTTAGCTCTTGTAGCTGACTTTGGCTTAATTTAATAGCCTGATCGCGTTCTTCGGTAACGGCGGCATATTTTTCTGCCTGAGTGCTAAGTTGCTGTTGTTGCTGCTGTTGGCTGATTTCAAGCTCAGCTTTACGCTGCTGCAGTTGTTGTAGTTCTTGTTGTAGTTCGCGGTTGTGTTCTGCCGCCAATACTTCGGCCTGCATTGCCTGTTGTAGTTGTTGGTTAAGCTGATCGGTATGTTGTTTAGCACGCAGCTCTGCTTCATGTTGAAACGCGGCAACAAACTCCGGGCTGAACAGGCTTTCAGCAGAGGTTTGCACCGGCGCCCGGTTGGCTTGTTCATTACGCCATTTTTGATAGTGCACTACCAGGCTGGCCTGCGCACCGGGCACTTGGGAAATTAAATAATCCAGGGAAACCGGCTTACCTGTTTTTTGTAACTCATCACAGATTTTCTTAACGTCACTATATTGTGTCATAGTTTATTTATCCGACTGCCTGGGGTGGAAGTACAAAGAAATATCGTAGGTCAACGCTACAAAGATCAATATTCTAAGCACTTTTCCAGCAAAACCAAATTTTTATTACATTTTGTTTGCAACACGGCACTTAACTGGCTAAATTACTGTATATAAAAACAGTTTAGTGTTGGCTATGATCCTCTACATCGCAGAAAAACCCAGTTTAGGCAGAGCGATAGCCGCAGTATTGCCCAAACCACAACATAAAGATAACGGTTTTATCCGGCTGGCTAATGGCGATGTTGTCAGCTGGTGTGTTGGCCATTTGCTGGAACAGGCCGAGCCGGAAGACTATCACCCTGACTATAAGCGCTGGCAAATAGCTCAATTGCCGATAATCCCCGATAAATGGCAGTTAAAAGTCCGAAAGTCTGCCGCGAGCCAGTTAAGTATATTAACAAAACTGATTAAGCAGGCCGATCAATTGGTGCATGCCGGCGATCCGGATCGTGAAGGCCAGTTGCTGGTAGACGAAGTGCTGGCGTACTGTGGTGTTAACGGCAACAAACTGGCGACAACGCAGCGCCTGCTGATCAGTGATTTAAACCCACCTGCAGTAAAACGGGCGCTGGATCAGCTGCAACCAAATAAAGATTTTGTGCCGTTATCTACCTCGGCACTGGCGCGCAGCCGTGCCGACTGGCTGTATGGTTTAAATATGACACGGGCTTACACCCTGCAGGGGCAAAAGGCCGGTTATCAGGGGGTGTTGTCTGTTGGCCGGGTGCAAACACCCTTACTGGGGCTGGTGGTGCGGCGGGATCAGGATATTGCTGATTTTGTCACAAAGCCGTTTTATCAAGTGCTGGCAGAGGTAGAAACCAGTGATAAGCAGCGTTTTAGCGCCATGTGGCAACCCAGCGAGGCCTGTGCACCGTGGCAGGATGAAGACGGCCGGGTGCTGTTAAAAGCGTTAGCAGAAAAAGTGCAGCAGAAAATTACCGGCCAACCGGCACTGGTGAGCCAAGTAGAGCAAAAACAGCGTAAACAGCCAGCACCGCTGCCTTATAACCTGTCGGCGTTGCAAATTGATGCAGCCAAGCGTTACGGCATGACAGCACAGCAAGTGCTGGATAATTGCCAGCAGTTGTATGAGCGGCACAAGCTTATTACCTACCCACGCTCGGACAGCCGGTACTTGCCACGCGGGCAGCTAAGCCGTGCTGCTGCGGTAACCGGCGCAATCGCGGCCAATGACAGCCAACTTAGCGAGGCTGTGCAGCAGGCCGATATGGCACTGGTAAGTAAAGCCTGGAACGACAGCAAAGTTGAGGCGCACCACGCTATTATCCCCACCGAAAAGCGGCAGACGCTTGCTGGCTTAACGCAGGCAGAAAAACAGTTGTATTACCTTATTGCCCGTCAGTATCTGGCGCAGTTTTACCCGCCCTATTACTACAGCGAAACGCTGGTTGAACTGACTATTGCCGGTGGTTTATTTCGCGCAAAAGCTAATACCGAGTTGTCTGGCGGCTGGAAGCTGTTATACCGCTCTGGCAGTAACCAGGAGGCAACCCAAAAAGCCCAACCAGATGATGAGTTGATCCTGCATAGCCTGCCGCAATTGCATAAAGGCCAGCAATTACATTGCTACGGCGCGCAGCTATTGGAAAAACACACTCAGCCGCCACAACCTTTTACCGATGCCACTTTACTGGCAGCAATGACAGGTATCAGCCGTTATGTCAGTGATCCCGCTATTAAAGCAGTACTGCGCGATACCGACGGTCTGGGCACTGATGCCACCCGCGCCGGTATTATTGAACTGCTATTTAAGCGTGGTTTTTTGCTGCGCCAGGGTAAGCAAATTCGTGCTACCGATACCGGCAAGGCGCTGATCCATGCCCTGCCACCACAAGCCAGCCTGCCCGATATGACCGCCCGCTGGGAGGCAGAGTTAAGCCGTATTTGCCAGCGCGAAACCAGCTATCAGGCTTTTATGCAGCCGCTGCAAACCGAGCTTGGCAAGCTTATTAGCCAGGCTGTAACAGTTACGCCGGCCGGTTTACCGCAGGGCAAAACCAGACGCTGGGGCCGGAAAAAACCAACTAAGCCAGCCGCTGGTAAAACCACCAGCCTGCGGCGTGGCAGACAATCTGTAACTAAAGCGTAATTAATTGTTATCTGGCTGGATTTTGCCACTTTAACTGCCTTAAGCTGCAACGCAATTAAAACGGAGAATTCAGTAATGAAACGCAAGCTAATTAAAACCGCGGGGGCTGCTTTAGCGCTGCTTTGCAGTACGGCCAGTTACGCCACTATTGTTGAAGTAACCACTAATGTGGGCAAGTTTGAAATTAATTTATTTGACCAAACTACGCCGGTAACTGTGCAAAACTTTCTTAGCTACGTTAATGCCGGGCGCTATAACGGCACGGTGTTTCATCGGTCAGTGCCAGGTTTTGTAGTGCAGGGTGGTGGTTTCACCTTCGATCAGCAATTGCCGTTAAAGGCCGTTGCCACTTTTTCACCCATTGTAAATGAACCTAAATGGTCAAATGTGCGTGCTACAGTAGCTATGGCCAAGCAGTCTGGCAACCCTAACAGCGCTACTAACCAGTGGTTTATTAATTTAGCCAACAACAGTGGTGGTTCGCCGCAACTGGATACACAAAACAGCGGTTTTACCGTGTTTGGCCAAATTACTTCACAGGGTATGGAAGTAGTGGATACTATCGCCGGCCTGCAGCGCTTTTCGTTTCCGGGTATTAGCGATTTGCCACTGCGTAACTACAGCAGCAGCGACAGAGACGATAATAAACCTCTGGTGGCATCTAATTTAGTCACTATTGAAAGCATTGTTGTGGTTGATGCCCGTGTAAATACTGTTGCAGGCCTTAACCCGGTTGCTAATACGTCAGCTGGCGGTGGTAACAATAACGGTGATGGCGGTAGTTCAGGCAGTATTGGCTGGTTAAGTTTGCTGGCCGGTATGTTGCTGGTAGCCAGAAGACGGCTGCGTTAGTTAGCAGGTGGCGGGTACTGTAGTGGTACCCGCTAATACAAGCGCTTTTTATTTAGCTAAAAAAGCGTAAGCGGTAAGAAAGGCGGTTTCCTGAAATACCTTTAAACCCGTGGCTTTAAAATCAACCGGTATCGGGTGGCGTTTTAGCTTTTCTTTCAGTTCACTGGCGCTGATTAAGTTACAGTTACAACCGGCAATCAGTTGTAATGCGGCTTCAATTTTAAAACCTACTGCGCCACCGGCAAACTTACCTTTTTGTGGCCGCTCTTTAATGACTAACTGCGTTATCTGGTAATCCTCAATAAACTTAGCGAAAGTAAATTGAAAGTGGCGCATTTGCTCCTGATCCTGATCTTTGCTCAGCGCAAAGCGGTTTTGCCGGCAATCCGGTAAGTCGAACAGGCCATTTTTCAGGGTCATAAGGCAAATAATGGCTTCGCTGCCTTTAATTTCGATACCACAGGTACGCATTGGCAATCCTCTGCTTAGGGTTTGGTCAGGTTGTGCATTTGGTTTTCAATTATTGCACAGCTTTGCTTTAACGGCTCACCATACAAAAACGGGTTAAAATCACCATTTTTGCAGTAATTCCGCTGAAATTGCAGCAGGTTGTCGATACTGCTGCTGGCTTTATCCAGCTGTGTACGCTGGCCTTCGCCCCATTGCTGCGACAATGCCAGCAGTTGCTTGCGTGTCGTTCGCAGTGCGGCTTCTTTACTGTCGCCGGCTATAGCGGCTTTGTCCATTATCAAAGCAAATAACTGCTCTTTATATGGGCGGATCAGGTTATGGTCAGAAAAAGTAATCACCAGCAGAATAACAACAACCAGCCAAAACAACTTCTTCATCAGCTTCTACTCCACTAAGCAATGGCGGCATTGTAACGGATAGCGCTGCGCTGCGCACGGGGCGTCAGTTAATATCTGCTAGCTGTATAATAAGTTTACACTTTAAACAGTAGGTGTAAACTTGGTTTACGTTTTACCCTGCCATAACAGGCCTGACGCAGCAGAAAGGCTACAGGCACAGATATTGCTTTGTTTCATGTCAAAAAATCAGCCAGGCAAACTGTTATACTTGGCAGCTGGCGCAACATGCAGTAACGGGGTTCTCCTTGGATCAGCAAAAAATAGACATTAAAAATATTCCGGTACACGTTGAAATACATAAACCGGATAGTAGCCATAGCGGACATTATAACCCGCGGGATCGCATCTATGTGCGGGCGGTAAAAGGCCTGCATCAGGCTATACGGCGCTATATGGGTTTTGTGTTTATGGGGCTGTTTATGCTGTTGCCCTGGCTGCAGTATGACGGCCATCAGGCCATATTGCTGGATATTACTGAACAGAAATTTAATATTTTTGCCCTGACATTATGGCCGCAGGATTTCACCATTCTGGCGTGGCTGTTTATTATCGCCGCTTATGCCTTGTTTTTTGTTACCGCGTTTTATGGCCGGGTATGGTGCGGCTATTTATGCCCACAATCGGTATGGACCTTTATTTTTATCTGGTTTGAAGAAAAAATTCAGGGTACCCGTAACCAGCGGATTAAACTGGATAACGATGCCTGGTCTGGGAGTAAGTTTTTCAAAAAAGCGGCTACGCACTTTTGCTGGCTGGCGTTTGCCTTACTGACGGCACTGATCTTTGTTGGTTACTTCACCCCTGTCGGGCCGCTATTTATTCAGTTTTTTACCTTTGAAGCCAGCTTCTGGGCTGTGGTTTCTGTGCTGTTTTTTACCCTTTGTACATACGGCAATGCTGGCTGGATGCGCGAAATTATGTGTACCCACATTTGCCCTTATGCCCGTTTTCAGTCGGCGATGTTTGATAAAGACACGTTTACCGTTACCTATGATGAAAAGCGCGGCGAAAACCGTGGCCCCCGCAGCCGTAGAGACAAAGACTACAAAGAAAAAGGCCTGGGTGACTGTATCGACTGTAACCTGTGCGTGCAGGTGTGCCCAACCGGTATAGATATACGCAACGGCCTGCAGTATGAGTGCATTAACTGCGGCGCCTGTATAGATGCCTGTGATGACACCATGAGCAAAATGGGCTACCCGCCGGGGCTTATCAGCTACACTACCGAGCACAGCTTAAATGGTAAACCCACCAAGGTGCTAAGGCCCAAACTACTGGGTTATATGCTGGTGCTGGTTGCGGTGTGCGTGGCCTTCGCCTGGACACTGTACAGCCGGGTCCCGCTTGAAATGAACATTATCCGCGACCGTGGCGAACTGTTCCGTGAAACAAATGAAGGCCTGGTAGAAAATACCTATACCCTGAGTATTTCGAATAAGTCGCAGCATACGGTGCAGTTTGACCTTAGCGTGGCCGGTAGCGAAAGTTTTACCTGGATTGGCCCGCAGCAAGTGAGTATCAGTGCCGGTGAAACCCGTAGCGTACCGGTAAGCCTGGCGCTGGACCCATACAGTACAGAGCAGCGCAGTCTGGATATTCGCTTTACTGTGCAGCAGGCTGATAACCCGGATGTTAAACTGGCTCAGTCCACTACCTTTTTTGTTGGCCGCTAAGGAGCCCTATGACGGCCTTTGATTTTTCTACACTACAGCCGGATCTGATTATTGATGCTTTGCAACAACTGGGGCTGGATGTCAGCTCTGGTTTGTCGGCACTAAACAGCTATGAAAACCGCGTGTATCAATTCAGCGCCTACCGCGGTGATGCGTTAAAGCCGGAAAAGTTTGTCGTGAAGTTTTACCGGCCACAGCGCTGGACAGCAGAGCAACTGCAGGAAGAACACGACTTTGCCTTTGAGCTGGCCGCGGCTGAGATTCCGGTGGTTGCACCGGTAAAAGTAAACGGCCAGTCGTTGCTGCAATATGGTGGTTATTACTTTGCCCTGTTTCCAAGCCGTGGTGGCCGCACGCTGGAAATTGATAACGACGAGCAGTTGGCCATGCTGGGCCGTTTCCTTGGCCGTTTGCATCAGGTAGGTAAAGTAAAACCTTTTAGCCACCGCCCGGCGTTTAGTGTGGAAAGCCATCTGTTACAAAGCCGCGAGGTGCTAAGCGCATTGCAGTTTATACCGTCTTACCTGCGCCCGGCGTTTGACACTGCACTGGATCAGGTTATTGCGCTCTGTGTTAAGCAATACAAGCCCACCAGCCTGATACGGCTGCATGGCGATTGTCATGCCGGTAATTTGTTTTATGTCGACCAGGGGCCGTTTTTCGTTGATCTGGACGATTGCCGCAGCGGTCCTGCGATTCAGGATATCTGGATGATGTTGTCGGGTGATCGGATGCAGCAGCGCGACACGCTGGAGCTGATGCTGGAAGAATATGAGCAATACTGCGAATTTGATCCGGCCGAGCTGAAATTAATTGAACCGCTGCGTGCTATGCGGATGGTGCATTATATGGCCTGGCTGGCGCGGCGTTGGCAAGACCCGGCGTTTCCAATGAACTTTCCGTGGTTTGCCACAGACAAATACTGGGAACAACAATGTCTGGCATTAAAAGAACAACTCTATCTGTTGCAACAAGCGCCACTTTCGCTAGTGCCAGACTACTGAGTTTTTGTTAAGCTGTGCTCCATCTGGTCTATTTAAGGACATAATCCGAAATGAAAAAGCTGTTATCTGTGATTGCGTTAACACTGTTGCTGCCTTTTGCTGCTCAGGCCAAGTTTGAACAGGGTAAGCACTATGACGTTATTTCTGAGCAAAAAACCGCCAAGCCGGAAGTAAAAGAGTATTTTTCGTTTTACTGTGGTGGCTGTAATGCGTTTGAACCGGTAGCGCAAAGTATTGCTAAAAAGCTGCCAGAGGGGACTGAATTTAAAAAAGTGCACGTTGACTTTATCCGTGCGGCCTCCCCGGAGTTGCAAAACGCGCTGGCCCGCGCTTATTTGGTAGCAAAAAGCCAGGGTAAAGGCGATCAGATAGCCAGTGCTATTTTTAACCAGATCCACCGTAACCGCGCGCCGTTTTCCAATGAAAATGAGATCCGCAGTCTGGTGTTAATTCATGATATCGACGCCGACACCTATGATAAAGCGATGAAAAGCTTTGCCGTACGTGGCGCTGTTAATCAGATGAAGAAAGAGCAGGACGAGTTATCTGAAAAGCGTATTTTAACCGGTGTGCCGATGCTGGTAGTAAACGGTAAATACAAAATTAATAACGCCGCGCTGGATTCGCGTAATTATGAAAAAGAAATGCAGGAGCTGATTAACTTCCTGCTGCAAAAAGACGCTTAATCATTATTATCAGGAAAAGGGCTGCCGGCAGGCGGCCCTTTTTTATGGCCTAGCGTGGCACATCAATCCGTTGTTTAACGTATTTTAACTGCGCCACTATGGTAAAGGTCATAATCACCAGCAGTGACCATGAACTCCATTTGCCTAAATGCACCACCGACCAGGCACCTAACTGGTTAGGATAGCTCCAAAGCCCCATAAAAGTGCTGATATTCTCTGCCAGCCAGATAAAAAAGCCCACCAGCACAAAGCCCAGCAACAGTGGCATGCTGCGCTCACGATCCAGCGGCGTAAAGTACACCACGCTGCGGGCATACAAACCCAACGTAGCGGCAGCAATGTACCAGCGGTAATCTCCAATATAGTGGTGGCTAAAAAAGTTAGCGTATATCAGCAATGCTACCAACACTGCCATCCAGTAGGGCGGATGGTGGGCAACCCGTTGCTGCATTAAGCGCCAGCTCTGAATAATATAACTACCTACGGCGGCATACATAAAACCGGCAAACAGCGGCACACCCAACACCTTAGTGTAAGCAAAGTCGGGGTAACTCCAGGATTGAATAGTGCCCGAGGTTTTAAACACCTCCAGCGCAAAACCAACCAGATGAAACAAACAAATCGCTTTTAGCTCATCGACGGTTTCCAGTTTGCTCCACACCATCCAGTACTGAATTAACAGTGCCAGAATAAGCAACACATCATAGCGTGGTATGCTCAGGAACCCGGTACGTGGCACCAGCAGTACTGAGGCAAAAAACAAGGCAACAAATAAACAGGCCCGGGCCTGCTTTAAGCCAAAAAACCAGAATTCCCAGCAAAAGCGGCGAAAGCCGTTGGTATTGGCTGGCGGGGTAACCTGCATTAACCAATGATCCAGCCGGTTAACGGCAGCAACAGAAAAAGATGACATATGCAGTCCCTGGCAAAGTACTAGCTAAAATTAACCTGCTATAACGCTACAGGCAAGGGCTTATGCTAAAGTAGCTGCCTGAATAAATGCTGAGCAAGGCTATGAAAACCCTACCTATATCAGCCGCGGGCTTTGGTGATACCGCCGCCGGTATCCGCGTCTATATCGCTAACCGGCCGCCAATGGCAGAGTACGCTGATTTGGTTACAATGCAGCCGCTGCACAGTGGCGAAATAGAGCTGATAAACCGGGCTTGCGGCAACGGCTGGCGCAAGGTGTTTAATGTGTACGCCAAGCTGTTGTTTGCACTGGATGCTAAACAATTCGCCTTTGCGCAGCAAGCCGATAGCTGGCAGCAGTACCGTGATCAATATTTATTACAAGCCGGTAGCAACACAGCGTTAATCTTTAGTAAGCCTGAGCTGCAAGCATATATAAAAACCGTGCATATTATCGCTGGCCGTACTCACGCCAAAACATTGCTGGAGGCCGGTTTACCGGCACAGCTTACTTGGCTGAATAATGAATTTGCCGTTGATAAACACCACCGGCTGTTAGTATGCCCTTACTTTGACTATCGGCAGCTTAATAACGAAAAGCTGGCTTATTTAGCACAATTGATAAAGGCACTTGATGAAGCACAATAATTTGCCGGCAAAGTTGCAGCAACTTTGCACTGAGCTGCAACCCTTTCAGTTTGGTGTTGGCGGCAGTTGTCTGCTGTGGCAGCTTGGGCTGGACGTTGCACCGAATGATATTGATATTGTGTGTACCGAACAGGATTTTGCCGCTATATGCCAGGTGTTGCAACCGCAGTTTTCGTTGCAGGTAACCCCGGCGCATGCGGAATATGTTTCTGCGCATTTTGCCCGCTTCAGCCGTGAGGGCTGGCCCGATATTGAACTCATGGCCGGTATAGCGGTAAAACAGGCTGATGCAATAACCAACTGGCAATTTAATCCGCAGCGTTGCCACTGGCAAGGCGGCATTTGCTGGATGCCGCCGGCCGACTGGCTGCAATTGTATCAGTTGTTTAACCGGCCGCAGCGGGTAGCGCAGCTTAAAGCTTACTTGCTGCAGTTAACGGCACAAAGTATTTAAGCTGATACGCTTTGCCTCTGTCAGGCACTTAGCTACGGCATTTAACGATGGCTTATGATTTTGCCCAGATACTGTTATCGGTTTTATCTGCTCGCTTTTGCGCCGCGCGCGCCAGTAGCCCAAACAATAGCGCCAGTAATATCGCCGTACCTTCCACCATAAAGCGTAAGACGTTGCCATCTAATAAAGCTGCCAGGAAAAACTGGCCACTGTGGTACCAGGCTGCAAAAGGCATTAGCAAGGTTAGCAGTGCCGTTAAATACAGCAACTCTGCACCCGCTTTGGCCGGCTGGCGTAGAAAAGCCCAGCCCAATGCTGCAAAAAACACACTGAAATACACGGTTTTATGCCAGGGTTCTGCCAGCAATATACCGGCGATAAACAGCGCTGAAATACCGGCCATTGCCCCCAAACACACGCCAAGCGTAAGCGAGGCCATCAAGCGTATTTTTGCCGGTTGTGCTGCGTTATTGCGCCGCCGCACTTCCAGCCAGAGTAGGTTACCGGTGTAAAACAACAACGCGCCTGCCAGGCCTAAAATAAAATACAGCCACTTGGAGGCATAGCCGGCAAAATCACCGTAATGCAGGTGTTGTAGTCCGCGCAGAAAGGTCGTGCCCGGCCGGAACTGTTCTGGTGTCTGCATACCTGCCAGTTCGCCGGTGCTGCTGTTTAGTACCACTACCGCCCTTTGTGTAAGTGTTGGTGATGGTAAATGGCCGTAGATGGTAACAGTGCCGTTGGCATCGCCGGCATCATGATAAAACAGCATCTCAGCCTGCATTTCAGGTACGTGTTGCGCAGCCATGGCCAGCAAAGTTTGCGGCGGTAACAAGGGGGCGGCAATGCCGGCAGGCTCAACATGGGCGATTACCTCAAAGTCGGGTTCCAGTATTTCCAGTAATTTGCCATCAAACACCACAAACTGAAACGGCGCCAGCAGTAAAAAGCCGATGGTCAGCACTGCGCCGCTCCAGGCAAAAATAATATGAAACGGCAGCGACAGCACGCCAATAAGGTTATGTGCATCCTGCCATAGCCGCTTGGTACTCTGGCCTAACCGCAGCGCAAATAAATCTTTAATAAACACCGGCGCGTAAATAACCACACCACTTACCAGCGCCAGACCGTACAAAATGCAGGCCAGACCAAACAGATACAAACCCGCCTGACGCGGTAAGCCGGCAGTAAAATGCAGATCATAAATCAGGCTGATAAAATCCTGTCTGGCGGTTTGCAGTTGCTGCTGGCTGTCGGCAACAAATTTGTATTGGGTGGCGCTGTCGCTGTCATACCAGAGCAGCGCCAGATCGGCACCATGGGCTCCCGGCAGGATCAGATTAAAACCATGTGCCGCTTCCGGGTATTGCTGCAGTACCTGCTCAATAAGTGGCTGAGCCTGCTGCAACGATACGCCTGATGCCGAAGGCAGCATGGTGGCATGCCACTGTTGTAGCTCGTGCACGAAAACTGATATTGCACCGGCATAAAACGCAATAAACAGCAGCAAGCCGGTAAACAGGCCGGTCCAGGTATGCAGGTTGCGAAATGTTTTTTGGGTTATAACCTTCATTTATACCGCCGTGCCGGTTGTTTTTAGCAGCCATAATGCGGCATAACTGAGGATGGTTAAGCTGCTTACCAGCAGCCATAACCGTTTTCCGCTGCGGCTTAGGTACATCAGCGCCATTACAGCAACCCACAACGGAAAGGTCAGTAATAACCACGGCAAAATAGCCTGTTGTGCCGTGCCGGGAAATAACAACGCCAATATGCCAACCCAGGCAATGGTAAGTGGCAAGCCGAACAATGCAGCCGCCCAATGTTTAGCCGCCATATTTTGCCTTTTTAAATATTGCGATTAACGGTAGCAACAGCCAAAACAGCATTAACCAAATTAACGCCAAATAACAGGCTGGCCAAAAACCATAGCCGGGTGTCAGCAGCAGTGCACCGGCCAGCAGGCTGCTAATAGCAACACTCAGCAGCCAGGCTGCACTAAGTCTGCGACGTATCAATTGCTGCTGAGGTGCCAGCATATACACCGCCATGGCGGTGATACTCAGGCAGATTAAGGCCAGCAGTAACGTCATAAAGCCACTACCATTGCCACTGCACACCGGCACCAATCACTCTTGGTGCGCCAAGGATCGCCACCGGCTCGTCAAGCCACCGGTACTGCTGATAGTCTTTATCCAACAGGTTATTGACAAACAGATAGGCTGACCAGTTGGTTTGATCATAACTTAGCCGGGCGTTAAACAGGGTTCTGGATGACAGCCACAGCGTGTTATCGCGCGGGCCGGTACTGACTTTACTGCGAAAGTTACCATTTAGATTCAGTGCCCAGTTATCCGCCAGATACCAGTTTACCCCTGCAGCCGCAGTATGACGCGGTGCGTAAGCAAAAGGCTGACCGGAAAAGTTGCTGATAATAGCGTCTGTTATGGTGTCAAACTCGTCGTATTGGGTTTTTGAATAGGCATAAGAGCCATACCAGTCGAACTGGTTATTTAGCCGTTGGCGCAGCTCTAACTCTGCGCCATATAAATGCGACTTACCGGCATTAACGGTATGGCTGTCGAAGTTATTAATACCAAAATTGGCAATAACCTGTTTATCTGTCCAGTCGATGTAATACAGGTTGCTGTTAATGGTCAGGTTTTGATCGGGCCAATTGCTACGCCAGGCCAGTTCATAGTTAGTGGTGTATTCCGGTTCGTAAGCAAACACCTCGCCGCGGGCTATATTGTAAGAGCTGCCACCAGAGCGGTAGCCGCGCTGCACGGTAAATGCCAGTGATTGCTCCGGGTGATATGACCAGCGCACGCCCAGTTTGGGTAAAAACGCGGTAAAGTCGCGGCTGCTGGCCGGTGCATTGCTGCTGGCATCATCTACCATGGCTAATACCGCGGCGTTTACTCCGCTGAATATCGTATGCAGTGCCGAACCCGGCTGGCCGTAATTAGTTGGATCTGGCAACGTACCGGCAAACACCGCAGTGGTATCAGACTGATAATCATATTGCTCTTTATCCAGCCGGGCACCGGCCAGCACGGCCCACTGCGTTGACAACTGATACTCACCATCAAAAAACACCGCCAGATTCTCAGATTGGGTCGGGGCTTTACTCTGATAATCCACCGGGATCAGTGGTAGTTCACTGGCATACAACGCGGCCAGTTGCGCTGCGGTAGTGCTGTCCAGGCCATTACCCTGCAACACTGCGCTGATCGTTCCTACCGGGGTAATAACATTACTCAGGGTGGTAGTCAGGGTATCGTTTTCCCGCTTCGACCAGTAGCCGCCAACCAACCCCCGCAGTTTATCGCCGTTGTAATGCAGCCGCAGCTCTTGTGACAGCGTATCGTGCTGTCCTGCGACATTACCGAAAGAGATATTTTGCTCAGTTTGATCGGAATCGTAAGTACGGTTGACGTCAGAGCGGCTTTTAGCGGTAACAGCAGACAATGACCACTGTTCATTGAGCTGGTAATCCAGCTCCAGCGTGGTGATATCCGTGACAATATCGGTACTGCCTTTGGCGTCCGATCTGTTGGTACGATCACCATAATAGTCGCCGTCGCTGATATCGCTGTAGACATACATATAAGGGCCGTCGCGATCATCGCGCATATGGCTTAATCTGGCGGTAAACCCCGGCAAAGCTGACGGTGTCCACCGCAACTTAATGCGGCCCTGCAGGGAGTCAACCGCATCTTCCGGCTCATTACGGGTAACATTGTGTACAAAACCATCAAAATCCCGCTTCTCCAACGCCACTCTGAAAGCCAGCTCATCATTTATTAATGGCCCGCCCCCGGCAACGGCGATACGCCGATCTGAAGGATCTGACCACTGCACTCTGGCTTTACCAGTCCAGTCCATTGTTGGCTCTGCCGAGCGCATAATAATGGCGCCGGCCAGCGCATTTTCACCCTGAATGGTAGACTGCGGGCCGCGCATAACCTCTACCTGGGCAATATCCCATAAATCTGTCGGGCCGGAATCGCTGATCTGGCTCGACAGTGCTGCGCCGTCCAGATAGATGGTAGCCAGTGGGTTAGAGGCACCGGCTTCGTCAGCAATACCACGGATAGTAAAACCCCGGCTGCCATACATGGCAGAAACGTTCGCGGTGCGGTTTAAGATATCGTCCAGGTTTTGCAGATTTTCCTGCTCAATTCTCAATGCGGTGGTTACAGCGACACTACTGGAGGTATCCTGCAGCGAACGATCGGTTTTTTCGCCACGTACAGTAATGGTTTCAATCTGGCTTTCTTGCAGGGGCTGCTGCTGAGCCTGTGCGGCTAATGGCAGGCACAGACTGGCCATTAAAACAGAAAGGTTAAAGCGTTTAGTTGGTACTGCCATTTAATTTCCACGCGCAGGTAAGCTGATTTGTTTTGCAAAGGCTAACGCTAATGATAATAAATCTCAATATCAATTTATTGGTGTGGGCTAAATTTGTCGTCTGAAACACGCCTGATAATATTTGTAGGGGCTATTGTTTTGTGGCAGCGGTTGAATAAGTACGCATATCAGTATGCCCACTTTGTTAATCGGCTATTTCCACTGCTGTCGGGTAAAGCTGGTAGGCATCGGCTTCATCTTCGCCTTGTGGCCATAACCGCACTGTACCACTGGCGTAAGCGGTTTTGCCCTTCGCGCTTAGTGGAAACACCATATCGCCATCGCGCACTTTAATGCGAAACGGCCCCTGTTCGCTGTTGGCAGTAAATTTCATCCAGCAGCCTTGTTTGCTGCACACTGAGTCTATTTTACCGCTGATAGTAACCACTTTATCCAGATAGCTTGCAGGCTGTATAAGCAATTGCTCAACCGGTATTGCCGCCGTTTTATCCACTACAGCACCAAATAGCATAGCGGCATGAGCAGTAAATAGCAGGCCGGCAGTAGTAACTGCCAATAGTATTTTTAACATAGTTATTCTCCCTGTCAGATGCCGTATTCTGGCGCAATAGTGTAAAAAAGCAAATGGATAATTAATAATTGCAAATATGTAAATTTAATATTTTATGAAGTCTTGTTTTGCGCTATAACTGGTACCGGCTTTACCATCACGAAGGGGCAAACTGGTAATGCGGGTATTTATATTATGCAGCTTATTGTTATGGCTACTGGCCTGTGGCAGCCATAAACAATCTTTTGATTCTAACCGAATCAGCTCGCTGTATATTGCCGACTTTGTTTCAGATGCGCCAGAGCAATGCCGGCCATCGGATGTTGATCTTAGCAATATAGAAGTAATGCAGTTTTTTCAGCAGGCTCGTGAAGTAGAGCATAAAACCTTACACGACCATTATAATTATGCGCCCTGTGCTATTGAAGGCACTCTAAAGTACCAACAGCAAAGCTGTAACTGGCAGGTACGGGCTGGCGCGACCGGGCATATTCAGTGTGGTGATATGTATCGTTATTTTGCCTGTGACGATTGTGATGTACTGTTCAAAACGGCTAAAACCAAATAGTAAGCAGTGCTGCGCAATAACCAGTGAAACAATAACGGCATAATTTTTTGCACTGTGCCTTTTGCTTTTACCGCCAGAATAGTAATGAGTTTGGCTGGTTTATCTATGATAATGCTCAAAAATTACACATTTAGACAATTTTGTGAATTTAATTTGAATTTATGTTTTACATTTGTATTTCCTGCCGTTAGTATGCGCGCCGCAATTACCAACTTAGGGAATGAAAACAATGACGTTAAAGTATGTATTACCTGTTATCGCACTGGCCGCTTCTGCAGCTGTATCTGCAGAAGAATATCAGTTATTCACCGCTTTGAATGCACACCATGTGCGCGTTAGCGGCGACAGTGATAATTTATGGTCTGTAAATGGCACTTACTTCTTTGATAAAAAACAAACCTTAGGCCCGCTGGATCAGTTTGAATATATTAATAAAGTTACTAATGTAAATGCAGCATTCAGTCGCTTTGATGGCGATAACTTCTGGGCTGTTGGCGGTGAGTATTTTGCTGACAACAATCTGGTTTTTTCTGCCCGCTTTACTGAAAATGCCGATTTCCATACTACATCTGTTGGTATCGGCTATCTGATTTCAAAAGACTTTATTGTCCGCGCACAAGCTGCAAAACCTGAAGAAGGCAGCACTTCTTACCTATTCTCAGCAAGTTACAACCATCAGTTACAGGGCAACGATTATGTGGGTTTTACTGCCCATACTGATGATGAGTTTGATCAATATGGTATCAGCAGTAAATATTTCGCCAGCCTGGGCGCTGACCGTTTTATTACTTTAGGTGCATCACTGAAAGAAGAATTCGACCGTTCAAGCTGGGCAGTAAACGCAGGTTACTACTTCAGCAAAATGACCTCAGTTGGTGTGTCTTACGACAAAGTTGACAACTACAGCCTGAATGCTAAGCACTTCTTTAACCGCAGCTGGGCATTAGAAGCCGGTTTTGGCAGCAACGCCGATAGCTCTGGCTACAAAGTGTATAGCGTAGGCGTTATCGGCCAGTTCTAAGTTTTCCCTGGTAGCTACACTAGCGTTTTTGGGGCAACAGTTGTTGCCCCTTTTTTATTGACGACTTCAGTGACATTATGTTGTTTAAATATAGATATTCAGACATTTCGGAATAAAACATGGCGTCATCAGGCTGGACACGGCAGCAAAGTTTAGTGGCTTTTAGCCTGTATGGCCGCTTACCTTTTGGCCGCTTTCATATGCGTAATCCTGAAATTATTCAGTACGCAAATTTGATTGGTCGGACACCTTCAGCGTTGGCGATGAAGCTATCCAATATTGCCAGCTTAGACCCCGCCATCACCTCTACGGGACGTTCGGGTTTAAGTGGTGCCTCTAGTGCTGATAAAGCAATGTGGCAAGAAATGCAGCAAGATTGGGCTACTTTTTCTATTGCGATGGCGCAAGCAGAGCAGGAACTTTGTACAACGAGCTTGCCAACTGCCATCGACGGGCCCAGCAACTTAACCACCTCAAAAATAGCCGAAGTGAAAGTGCGAATTGGCCAGCAGTTCTTTCGCGCTGCGGTGTTAAGTGCTTACAATCAGCGTTGCTGTATTAGTGGCTTAGCTAACCCCAAATTATTGGTAGCCAGCCATATAGTGCCGTGGCGTGAAGACGAGCATAACAGGTTAAACCCGCATAATGGTTTAGCGCTATCGGCACTGCATGACAAAGCCTTCGATTTGGGGGTGATCACCATTGACGAGGATTATCGGGTAGTAGTGTCTAGCCAAAACACGGATACAAATGACCTGTTTTTTAATACGGCAATTGCTAGTTTTCATGGCAGGCCTATAGCGCTGCCAGAAAAGTTTTACCCAGCAGCACAGTTTTTAGCCTTTCATCGTGAGCATATTTTTCAGCAAGCCTGACAGCCGTTTTACACTTTTATGCGCATAAAAATGTGAAAACCCAACACTTTTCTGCGCCTAAAAGTGTAGTTTCAAACAAGCTTCAGTTAATAAATCCATGTAAGTAGTATGATACAACGCAAGAAAAATCTTGGAAGGCTGCGATGAAGGCACTTGAACTTAAAATCCCGCCGCTTGTTTTGGTGGCGCGGGGGATTTACCGTTATAGCCGCAACCCTATGTATTTAGGTTTTTTACTGCTGCTGACGGCACTGGCCTGTTATCTAATGAATGCGGCAGCTTTTATTTTGCTGCCGCTGTTTTTGCTGTATATGAACCGGTTTCAGATAGTGCCGGAAGAGCGCCATTTGCTGCAGAAGTTTGGCACTGAGTATCAGGCCTACACTACGCAGGTAAGGCGCTGGCTTTAGAGCCATGTTTTAATTTTAGTGATTGTGGCTTTGGGGTTTTAGCGGCTTAATGGTCAACTCAAAGCCGCAGGCATGTGCATACTTTAGTAACGTAGACCAACTGGGGTTAGCGTTGCCCCGTTCTAAACGGCTGATATTGCTTTTCTGAGTTTGCATTTTCTCAGCGACCTGCGCCTGGGTAAGTCCAGCCTGAGTGCGCATAGACAGTAGCTGGTCAATAAAGGCAAATTCACTTTCCAGTAGTTCATACTCAGCTTTAACTTCCGGGTTGGCTAAAGCGCGTTGCTTAAACTTTTGCAGACTCATAATTTTTGCACCTCTTGTTGTCGCTGCTGGGCCAGTTCAAGATCCGCCTTTGGCGTTTTCTGCGACTTTTTGATAAAGGCATGTAGTACGTATATGTGTTTACCCTGCAAATAACAGAATAATCCACGGCCAATACCTTCCTGTGCTTTGGCCCTGATCTCGAATAAACCACCACCCATAGCATCAGTATGCGGCGGGCCTAAATTTGCGCCATGCCGCTCCATCAGTTCAAGCAACTTAAGCATTCTTGCCTGGATCTTCGGTGGCATGGCCAGAATTTGTTCATCTACTCCTTTGTAAAAGTCTATCTTCCAGTTCATAGATGACTCATTAGTTGCTTTATATGATAACCCTCTGCCGTTATGTTGTCGAATTATTGCTCTACTAATTTAACAACGGCTTTAAGTAATGCCCGGTATAGGACTTGTCGCAGGCTGCTACCTGCTCTGGCGTACCGGCGATCAGTATTTCGCCGCCACCGCTGCCGCCTTCCGGGCCTAAGTCTACTATCCAGTCGGCGGTTTTTATCACGTCCAGATTATGCTCGATTACTACTATGGTGTTGCCGTGATCGCGCAGCCGGTGCAGTACGTTCAGCAGTTGCTGAATATCGTAAAAATGCAGGCCGGTGGTGGGTTCATCCAGAATATACAGCGTTTTACCGGTGTCGCGTTTACTTAGCTCACGTGCCAGTTTTACCCGTTGCGCTTCACCGCCCGATAGTGTGGTGGCCGATTGCCCCAGTTTGATATAGCTTAAGCCAACATCCATCAGCGTTTGCAGCTTGCGGTTAATAGCCGGTATGGCTTCAAAGTAAGCCAGTGCGTCTTCGACTGTCATATCCAGTACTTCATGGATATTTTTGCCTTTGTATTTAATCTCCAGCGTTTCGCGGTTGTAGCGTTTACCTTTACAGACATCGCATGGCACGTAAACATCGGGTAAAAAGTGCATTTCTACTTTAATAACACCATCGCCCTGACAGGCTTCGCAGCGGCCACCTTTAACGTTAAAGCTAAAACGGCCGACCTGATAACCGCGTGAACGTGATTCCTGAGTGCCGGCAAACAGTTCACGCACGGCGGTAAAAATACCGGTGTAGGTGGCGGCATTGGAGCGTGGTGTACGGCCGATTGGGCTCTGATCAATATCGATAACTTTATCAAAGTGATCCAGGCCTTTAATTTCGCGGTGTTGTGCCGGGTCGTCACCCTCGCCTTTATTCAGCACCCGGTGCGCTACCCGGAACAGCGTATCGTTGATCAGGGTAGATTTACCTGAGCCTGACACGCCGGTGATGCAAGTCATCAGGCCAAACGGAATGGCAAGATCGACATTTTTTAAGTTATTGCCGGTTGCGCCCAGTACTTCTAACCATTTTTTTCCCGGTTTATGCCGTTTTTTCGGTACTTCTATTTTGCGTGTACCGGATAAATACTGGCCGGTGAGTGATTCCGTGGCAGCCATTACCTGTTCCAGCGTGCCCTGCGCCACAATATGGCCGCCGTGTACACCGGCTCCGGGGCCGATATCGATAATATGGTCAGCCATGCGCACGGCGTCTTCATCATGTTCAACCACGATCACCGTATTACCTAAGTCGCGCAGGTGCCTTAGCGTGCCGAGCAGGCGATCATTATCGCGCTGGTGCAAGCCAATAGAGGGTTCATCCAGTACATACATTACGCCAACCAGGCCAGCGCCAATCTGGCTGGCTAAACGGATGCGCTGTGCTTCACCGCCGGATAAGGTTTCGGCGCTGCGCGATAAGTTAAGGTAGTTAAGGCCAACGTTAACCAGAAAGCTTAAACGGTCCTGGATTTCTTTTAATACTTTTTCGGCAATTTGTGCGCGCTGGCCGGTAAGGGCCAGTTGCTGGAAAAATGCCATGCAATCGCCAATCGACAGCTCAACAATTTGCGGCAGGTTAGTCTGGCCGATAAACACGTGGCGGGCTTCTTCGCGTAAGCGGGTGCCGTTGCAGCTTGGGCAGGCCTGATGCGCCAGATATTTGCTTAACTCTTCGCGCACCGAGTTAGACTCGGTTTCGCGGTAGCGCCGCTCCATATTCGGCAGAATACCTTCAAACGGGTGGCTGCGCTGCACGATATCACCGCGATCGTTCAGGTATTTAAAATCAATTACGGTTTTGCCACTGCCTTGTAAAATTGCGTCTTGCTGTGGCTTGGTCAGGCTGTTAAAGGGCACGTCAAGCGCGAAACCGTAGTGCTCGGCCAGCGATTTCAGCATCTGAAAATAATAAAAATTACGTTTATCCCAACCCCGTATAGCGCCGCCAGCCAGGCTAAGCTCGTCGCTGACAATGACTTTATTGCGATCAAAGTACTGCTTCATACCCAGGCCGTCACAACTGGGGCAGGCACCGGCCGGGTTGTTAAACGAAAATAACCGCGGCTCCAGCTCTACCATCGAATAACCGCAGCTGGGGCAGGCAAAATTAGCAGAGAACACCAGCTCGGCAGCGTTTGGCTCGTCCATCAGTGCTACTTTGGCCACACCGCCGGACAGCGCCAGCGCGGTTTCAAAGGATTCAGCCAGCCGGGTTTTTACATCATCACGTACTTTAATGCGGTCGATTACCACTTCAATGGTATGTTTTTTATGTAAGTCGAGTGTTGGCGGATCAGATAAGTCACACACTTCGCCGTCAATACGGGCGCGGATATAGCCCTGGGCGGCCAGGGTTTCCAGCGTTTTTACGTGTTCGCCTTTGCGCTCCTGCACCACCGGCGCTAACACCATTAATTTGGTACCTTCCGGGAAGGCGGTAACTTTATCCACCATTTCGCTGATGGTTTGTGCTGCCAGCGGTAAATCATGGGTGGGGCAGCGCGGCTCGCCGACGCGGGCAAACAACAGCCGCAGGTAGTCGTAAATTTCAGTAATGGTGCCGACAGTAGAGCGCGGATTATGTGAGGTTGATTTTTGCTCAATCGAAATCGCCGGTGATAAGCCCTCAATATGATCGACATCGGGCTTTTCCATCAAACTTAAAAACTGCCGCGCGTAAGCCGATAACGACTCGACATAGCGGCGCTGGCCTTCGGCGTACAGCGTATCAAACGCCAGTGACGACTTGCCGGAGCCGGATAGCCCGGTAATAACAATCAGCTTATCGCGTGGAATGGTTAGCGAAATATTTTTCAGGTTATGGGTACGGGCCCCGCGAATATCGATTTTATCCATTGTGGTTTCCGGTTATCAGCAGTGAAGGCACTAAAGCTGTACAAATATACACTATGCGATAATAAGAAAAAACCTGCTGACAGATATTAACTTGGAATGCTGGTGGCTGATTGAGCTCTTGCCGAACAGCATGCCAGAAGGAATACATAGCAACAAACTTATCTTGTAAAAATATAATTGATTATTTTTCTTAAATTGATGTAGTGTATCTATGTTGTGTCTTTTTGTTAATTGTTGAATTTGGAGCTACCATGAAAAAAAGTAAAAAATTAGCTTTTAGTATTGCGGTTCTGGCTATTTTTGCCGTAGGTTCAGCCTATGCTAGCGGAATGTGTCCAGACAGTTACTTTTGTAAACTTTGGCCGGGAACATCTTTCTGTCTGGAATGTAATGAAATGTAGTCAGATATTTGCCAGCGTCCTGCTACAAATATATCAATTTAATTAAAAATCCCCGGCATTCATCGCCGGGGATTTTTATATGGGTTATATCAATTAATTAATAAAAGTATCAAAACGTATAGCTGATACTAAAATCAATACTGCGCGGCATAATATAGCGGCCGTTCGGGCTACCGGCGCTACGTGGATCTCCTTCGGTAATACCGTCTTTATCGGTCAGGTTGGCTACTGATAACTGCGCTTTTAGCTGTTGGGTAATATCCAGCTGTATGCCCAGATCGATTTTGCTGTAACCATCCAGTTTTACGCTATTGGCATTGTCACCGTAGCGATCCGCCACTGATGATAAAGTGCCGTATACCGTAGCGTACATATCGGCTACATCGAAGCCATAGCTTGGCGTTATCCGTAACATCCATTCTGGCTGCCGGAGCGCCTGATTACCCACTACCAGTGGATCCGGGTGGTTGGTTATTTCGGTGTCCTGCACTGTGGCATTCAGATTTACTGCAAAACCGTTATCGGCACGGTAGTTAGCGTCAAACTCAATACCCATGGCTTCAGTGGTCAGCACTTCTACCGGTGCCCCCGGGCGTGATACAAACAGCTCGCCGTCGACTTCGTTGTAAAAGGCTGTCAGGTACATACTGTAATTCTGCTCAGCCCATTTATAGCCCAGCTCGTACTGGGTAACTTCTTTGATCAGCTTATCGCCGCTTTCAAAAGCGCCATAGTTATCGCGGAAGTCATCAAAAAACGGCATTTTATTGCCTTTGTTAACCCGGGCGAACATACCCATATTGCGCTGCCACATCCAGTTAACGCCGGCGGTCCAGGCGGTTTTGCTTTCGTCGTAATTTACTGCTTTGCTGATATCGCCGGTTAAGCCTTCATCTACCACGTAAGTAATTTTATGGTTTTCGCGCCGGGCACCTACATCTACCCGCCATTGCTCGTTTAACTGATATTCTACTGCGGCATAAAAGGCGCTGGTATCACCATCGCCGGTGGCGTCGATATCGTAGTTCCAGCTGCAGCTGGCCAGTGTATCGTTACAATCTATACCACGCAGCGCTTCGCCACCTTTTTCTACGACAAACCAGGATTGATTACCGATAGACCACCAGTCCTGTACTGAGAAGTTAGTGGCGTAGTAACCCAGCGTAAATACCGCATTGTCGGTAGTTTTGCTGAAGGATAAATCGTTAGTAAAAGCCTCAATGTCTTTTAATACTACCCAACGGCCAATTTGTTGTACCACGGTGTCGTTATCATAGGTGGTGCCGGTGGTAACGCCGGTTACCGGGCCATTAATGCCCTCTACGTTACCCAGCGTGGTAGCGCCACCCTCCGGCACCAGGCCAAAGGTATTGGCTTCGCCTTCAATATGGCTAAAGCGGTACATTAGCCGCCAGCTGTCGGTTAAGTCTAAATCGACGGTGCCGCCGGTAATGCCGCCGTTCCAGCCGCGGCCGTCGCCAAAGTCGTAGCTTTTTTGCTCGTTATCCGGGCCGTAGGCAATGCTGCCTAAACGGTTGTTCGGGCCAATCTGGCTGTATTTGTTGTCTACTCCCGGCGCATTCAGTGCTACCGGTAAATGCCATACACCGTGGTCGTTGGTCTGGCGGGTGTATACATTAATACTGCCGTTATCCAGCTCTTTGGTCACATTAACGGTAAACTGATGGCCTTTTTCTGAATTAAAGCCGGTTTCGCGCGGGCCTTCGGAGCTACTGATATAACCGCCGGCCATAACATACAGCCGATCGGCAATTTCACCGCTAACCACACCATCTACCCGGCGCAGACCATAGCTGGAGGTAGAAAACTTCACCAGGCCTTCGGTAACTTCACTGCCTTCTTTTAGCAGAAAGTTAGTGGTTAAGCCGGGCTGGCCGTTAGATAACACCGGCGTAGAGCCACCACGCAGTGCTTCCATAAAGTGCACGGTTTCATCGAGGCGGAAAATAGATGAGTTTTCTAAAAAAGATAAGGTTGGCGGCGGAAAAATCGGCGCGCCGTTTAGCTGTATGGTTAAAAACGGCGCATCGCCGGTGCTGGGAAAGCCGCGTACAAACACATTAGCACCTGCCACACCGCCTGAGCTTTCAGCCCACACGCCCGGCACTACGGTAAACAACTCTGCGGTGCTTTTCGGTGCCAGCCGGCCAATATTCTCGGCTGACACATTGGTTATGGCGTAACTGGTATCAACTTTAAAACCAGACATACCGCTGGCTTTACCGGTAACAACAATTTGTTCTATATCACCCTGGCTCTGTGCCGGGGCGTTGGCGTCTGTATTAGTCTGCGCGATAAGGGGCATGCTGCAAACCAGCGCCAGAGCGGCGCTGATTTTATTAAGTCTGGCTACCATGTATTGTTCTCCTGCTATCCTGTCGATGATTACACTGGCTGATTTTTGATCGCTTTTTAGGCGGTGCTTTAGTCGGTATAGTGCCGTGCGGATTTAAACATAGGCTATATTGCAATCGATTGCAATATGCTTAAAGATGTTTTTGCATACGATTGCAAAACAAATTTATTGGTTAAAAACATAAAATATGCCGCCAGCTGGCCGGTGGCGTTGCGGCCCCGTGCTGCTTAAGGCATTATTGATGGCACAACAGGACATAGCTGTAAAACCAGGTAGGTAAAGTGACAATTAAACCGGCAAAAACCATGACCTTATCTGACATTGCCCGGCTGGCCGGGGTGTCGGAATCTACCGCGTCGCGCGCCCTGCGCGATAATCCGGTAATTAATGCACAAACGCGGCAGAAAGTGCAGCAAATTGCCGCTGATCATCAGTTTAAGGTGAATGCCACTGCGCGCAGCCTGCGTACGCAAAAAAGCCATACTATCGCCGTGATTATTCTGTTTGATGCCAAAACCCAGCAGGCCATTACTGACCCGTTTCTGCTGGATATTCTGGGCGTAATAGCCGACGAGCTGACACGCCAGGGCTACGATATGTTGCTAAGCACCAGCAAAACCACTGATAAAGACTGGCGTAGTTACTACTTTGATTCAAAACGGGCCGATGGCCTGATTGTTATCGGCCAGGGCGAGCATGATGAGCGGGTAGAGCAACTTAGTGACGCTGGTGTGCCCTTTGTCGTGTGGGGCGCAGCCACCGGTAATGAAAACTTTCCGGTGATTGGTTCAGATAACCGCCAGGGCGCACAGCTGGCCGTAACGCATTTGCTGGCACAGGGCTGTAAGCGTATCGCCTTTTTAGGTGATATCCGCCATACCGAAATTGAAATGCGTTATCTGGGGTATCAGGATGCGCTGCAAGCGGCTGGTATTAAGCCCGAGGCCAAATTGCAGCTTAATACCGATTTTACTGCCCAGGCTGGTTATTTACAGACCCAGCAGGCGCTGTTTAATGAGCTTGTTACACTGGACGGTATTTTTGCTGCCAGTGATGCCATTGCCATGGGCGCGATGAAAGCACTGCTGGAGCACAACATTAAGGTGCCACAGCAGCTGGCGCTGGTCGGCTTTGATGATATTGCTATGTCGGCCTACTGCACGCCATCGCTGACCACAGTAAAACAGGACACCCATGCCGGTGGTAAATTGCTGGTAGCGCAACTGCTTAGCCGCATTAACGGCGGCAAAGCTGCATCACAGCTGCTGCCGGTAAAGTTAGTTGAGCGCCAGTCGAGTTTGCGGAAACATTGAGGTGGCTGGTTTGGCTAAACTTTGCCGTGGCTTGCGTTTATTGAACGCCGAACCCGCTGACGGAGCAATCTGCTTGTCCTCACAGACTGTGATGCCAGATGGGGCGACACAGAGTGTCTGAGCCCTGCCGTAGGCAAAAGGGCGAGTTGCTGTGGCGAGCCCAGCGGGTATTACAGTCTGTGCGTTGTCACCTGACTGAAAATGCTAACCGCTACTGCTGCAGAGGTAACTACAACTTCAGCAAATTTGTCAGTGTAATTGCACCTACGTCCGGATACACCTTTAACGCCCCACTTAGCACCTTTGCATCACCAATACCTATCGCTTTCATGCCGGCTCTGTTAATCGCTTCAATACCGGCCAGTGCATCTTCGACACCGATACAGTGCTGTGGCGCTACACCCAGGCCGCTGGCGGCGAGTAAAAATACTTCCGGATCGGGTTTGCTATTTGTTACCTGGTTGGCATCGGCAATATAGTTAAACTGCGCCGCTATACCTAAACGCTCAACCACAAAGGCCGCGTTTTTACTGGCAGAGGCCAAACCAATTTTAATACCGCTTTGCCGCAGTTCAGCAAACAACTGCTGTACGCCGGGGTACAGATCGGCGGCAGTCATATGGTCAATCAACTCAAGATAATGCGCATTTTTTTGCTGCATTAAGCGAGCTTCTTCTTCGCTGCTGAGCACTAAACCGCCCTTTTGCAAAATCCAGCGCAGCGAGCCCAAACGGTCAACGCCTTTTAGCTGCTCGTTGTCGTGTTCGGTAAAGGTAATACCCAGCTCATCGGCCAATGCCTTCCAGGCATGAAAGTGGTAAATGGCGGTGTCGGTAAGTACGCCATCCAAATCAAAAATTACCGCGCGGCAGTTCATACTGATGCTCCAATCGCTTTACTTACGGTTTGGCCGCTATTTAGGCTAATGGCCTGGCCGCAATGAAACAGCGTTAATGGCTCGCCGCTTAGCAGCTGATAAATGGCCTGCTGGCTGTCGGCGCTAAATTGCAGCACGCGGCCGCGGTAACTTAAGCGGAAACTTAAGCGAGGTAACTGTGGTGGCAGTTGTGGATTAAAGTGCAAACCAGCAGGGCGTGAGCGCACTCCGGCAAAGCCCATTACCAGCGACATCCAGCTGCCGGCCATACAGGCGATATGCACGCCAAACTCGGTATTGGCATGGTGGTTGTCTAAATCCATCCGCGCGCTGTCGCCAAAAAACTCATGCGCTCTTGTGGTGTCGCCGGTTTCGGCAAACAGAATGCTGTGAATACAGCTGGATAAACTGGAGTCATGCGTGGTTAGCGGTTCATAGTAGGCCAGATCGCGCTGCTTTTGTGCCGGCGCAATGGCATCGTCCAGCAGTAGTAGCGCCAGCACCACATCGGCCTGCTTTAACACCTGATGGCGGTAGATCACCAGTGGGTGATAGTGCAGCAATAACGGATATTTATCGGCCGGGGTATTGGCAAAATCCCACGGCTGGCGGCTTAAGAAATTATCGTCCTGCGGGTGTACCTGCAGTTGCTCGTCAAACGCCAGATACATATGCTCAGCGGCTTGCTGCCACTGCTGTACTTCTGCAGCTGTTACGCCCAGTTGATTTAACAGCGGGCTTTGTTCTGCCTGCAGTTGCTGCATGATTTCCAGCGTAAAACGCAACTGCAGCTGCACCATGGCATTGGTGTAAAAGTTATTGTTTACCAGCGCTGAGTATTCGTCGGGCCCGGTGACCATATGTATTTCAAATTTGCCGCTGCGCGCCGAGAAAAAGCCCAGCTGCAGCCACAAGCGTGCAGTTTCAACCAACATCTCTGCGCCCATCTGCTGCATAAAGGCCCAGTCGTCAGTGGCCAGATAGTAACTGCGGATAGCATAGGCAATAGCAGCATTAATATGATACTGCGCCGTACCGGCCGGAAAATACGCCGAGCATTCTTCGCCGCCAATAGTACGCCAGGGGTACAGTGCGCCGCTGTTGTGCGACATCTGCCTTGCGCGCTCACGCGCCGCATCAAGCTGGCTGTAGCGCTGGCTCAGCAATTGGCGGGCAATGTCCGGCTGGGTCAGGCTCATTACCGGTACCACATAAATTTCGGTGTCCCAGAAATAATGGCCGTCATAGCCCGGGCCGGTTAAGCCCTTGGCCGCAATATTGCTCTGGCCATTGCGGCCAGCTGACTGCGCCAGGCTAAACAGGTTAAAGCGAATGGCTTGCTGCAGCGCTACATCACCATCTATGGTTACATCTGCCTGCTGCCAGAATTGTTGCCACCACTGTTGATGCTCGCTTAGTAAGGCGGCAAAGCCTTGCTGCTGCGCGTTATTCAGCAATTGCAGTGCCTGTTGCGCCAGGCTATTGCTATCGTCAACATTGCTGCTGTGGCAGTAGATCACCAGTTTATGCAGCGTCTGGGTTTCGCCTTGCTGCAGTTGCAGAGCAAAGTGCTGGGTTAGTTTGTTACTCTGGCTATCGTCCTGTGCCAGCAAAGTTGCATTTGGCGGCAGTACATGGCTTGTTGCTGCCGCGACAATAAAATCAGCGCCTTTGGCGCGGTGTAGCATCAGGCTGTGTTCGTTATCGAATTGCTGGCTAAGCAGGGTCAGGCTGTCGGCGATGGCCATTTCGCCAACGCGCGGATCATCTTTTTTAAAAAAGCCTGGATAAGCGGCATCCAGTGCGCTGCTCAGTGTAATCTGGCCGGAAAAGTTTAGTGCGGTAATACTCAGCTCAATCGCCATTACATGCGGGTTGGCCTGCGACACAAAACGGCGGCTGGCGATACGCAACTGCTTACCGCTTTGGCTTTGCCATTCACTGTGCCGGCTGAGTACGCCCTGCTGTAAGTCCAGCGTGCGGCTGTGGCTGCTTGCTTTGTCAGCACTGAAGGTTTCGCCGTCGACATTAAGCTTAAGCACTTTGCCATTGGCTACCTGCAGCATTTTATGGTTATGTTTGGCAAAACCGTAAGCCGATTCACCGTAATGAATAGGTTCACTGCTGTACACACCGTTTAAATAGGTGCCTTCGCAACCGGCAACACCAGCCGGGGCGCCTTCTTCCAGCGTGCCGCGAGTGCCGATATAGCCATTAGCCAGGCTAAGCAGAGTCTCTTGCAGCAGTAGGTGTTGTGGCTGATAGCGGCTGTCGGTTAAAGCCCAGGGCTCGGTGGTAAGGGGCCGCACAGCAGCATGGGGATGTAACGACATAGGGCGTACCTGACTTAATTGCAGTAAATAAGCTTAATATACAGCTTTTGCAATCGATTGCAATATGCAGCGAAAGCGTTGTATAGTGCAAAATGTCAGCAAACAGACTGGCAACAGGGTAAAACAACTATAGCTGTGTCACACAGCATAAAAATGAGAACCAGACCATGGCCACTTTGCGTATCCGCTTGTCGCTACTGTTAACCTATTTTGTATTTGCCATTCTGCTAAACAGCGTTGGCACTGTTATTTTGCAGGTGATCCACACGTATCAAATCAGTAAAGAAGCCGCCAGTGTGCTGGAGGGTTTTAAAGATATTCCGATAGCGGTGGTATCTTTTATTATTGCTTCTTACCTGCCGCGGCTGGGCTATAAAACCGCGCTGCAAATTGCGCTGACGCTGGTTACGCTGGCTTGCATTATGATGCCGCTGATCCCGGCATTCTGGACTACCAAGCTGTTATTTCTTACCGTTGGCGCCAGTTTTGCGCTGGTAAAAGTATCGGTATACGCCAGCATTGGCGTGGTGACTAACACCAAAGCTGAGCATGCATCTTTGCTGAATTTTATTGAAGGCGGCTTTATGCTGGGCGTATTGTCGGGCTATTGGTTATTTTCGGCTTTTATGGACCCGGCAGCGCCACAAGCCAGTGGCTGGCTGCAGGTGTACTGGCTACTGGCGCTACTTTGTCTAGCCAACCTGGCATTGCTTAGCAGTACGCCTTTTCCCAAACTGGAGTTGCCACCGGCCCAGCCATTAAAGCAGGATTTTATCGCCATGCTGCAGCTGGTGTATAAACCGCTGGTGTTTGTGTTTGTGTTATCGGCGTTTTTATATGTGCTGATAGAGCAAGGTATTGGCAGCTGGCTGCCAACCTTTAACAATGAAGTACTGAAGCTGCCAAACCAGCTTAGTGTGCAGCTAACCAGCATTTTTGCTGCCAGCCTGGCACTGGGGCGTATTCTGGCCGGCGTGGTGCTGAAAAAAATGTCCTGGTATGTGCTGCTAAACAGTTGCCTGCTGGCGATGGCGCTATTGATTCTGCTGACGTTGCCACTAACCCGCGATATTGAACTGAATGCCAACGTCAGTTTATTTACCGCCCCTCTGGCAGCCTATTTATTTCCGCTGATTGGCCTGTTTATGGCACCGATTTATCCGGTAATTAATTCGGTAATATTAAGCGCGCTGCCTAAGCCGAAGCATGCCGCTATGACCGGCCTTATTGTGGTGTTTTCCGCCCTGGGTGGTACCACTGGCTCTATGGTTACCGGTTATACCTTTGCCAACTTTGACGGCCAGACGGCATTTTACCTGTGCCTGTTGCCGCTAAGCCTGCTGCTGTTGTCCGTGGGGTTATTTCATCGTCAGAGTAAACAGGTTATGGCCTGATTTGTCGCATCTTACCGGCAAACCGGGCTGAAATCCGCTTAAAGCGTGCTGGTTCTGTGCTACACTGGCGCGCTTATTTGGGCGGTTAACTCATACCTGATGCATCAACTGAATTCTTTAGAAAAACGTGCAGCTATGGCGCTGGCGCTGGTGTTTTCCAGCCGGATGCTGGGCCTGTTTATGCTGCTGCCGGTGTTTGCACTGTATGGCAGCGAGCTGGACGGTTTTTCACCGTTATGGGTAGGCCTGGCCATTGGTGCTTATGGCTTAACCCAGGCCATTTTACAAATTCCGCTCGGTTGGTTGTCTGATCGTATCGGCCGCCACAAAGTGATGCTGGGCGGGCTTACTCTGTTTGCCGTGGGCTCAGTGGTGGCCGCGCTGGCCGATTCTGTTTATATGGTTACTTTCGGCCGTATTTTGCAGGGCGCCGGGGCTATTGCCGGTGCCATACTGGCACTGGCCGCCGATTTAACCCGCGAAGAACAGCGGCCTAAAGTGATGGCTATTATTGGTGCCAGTATCGGCTTAAGTTTTGCGGTAGCAATGGTACTGGGGCCTTTACTGGCAAAGTGGGCCGGGCTAAGTGGCGTATTTTGGTTTACTGCTGTGCTGGCTTGTGGCGCTATGCTGGTGGTGGCATTGTTACTGCCCAAAAGTGTTAACAAAGCACCGATGGCAGAAACGCTGGCGCTGCCGCAAAGTTTGGGTAACATGCTTAAACACCGCCAACTGCTGCAGCTGGATTTAGGCGTGTTGCTGCTACATTTAATGCTAACCGCTATGTTTGTCGCGTTGCCGGCACTGCTGCAAAACTATGGCCTGGTATCGGTAAAACACTGGCAGTTTTATTTGCCGGTGTTGCTGGGCTCTTTTGTGCTGATGATCCCAATGATGATTATTGCGATGCGCAAAGCCCAGGAAAAAGGCTTCTTTTTACTGGCAATTGCCTTGCTGATCAGCGCTATGCTACTGGCACTGCTAGTGCCCGGTTTTACTGCACTGACTATGGCTTTACTGCTGTTTTTTATAGGCTTTAACTTTTTAGAAGCCAGCCTGCCTGCGTTGGTGTCACGCATTGCGCCGGCAGGCCAGCGTGGCAGTGCTATGGGTATTTATTCCAGTAGCCAGTTTTTTGGTGCATTTTTAGGCGGCGTAACCGGTGGTACACTGGTACAGCACTTTGGCTACCAAGCTTTGTTTGCCGCATTGGCAGTTATTGGTTTAATATGGCTGGCAGTTGCCAGCACCCTTCAGCTTCCTCCACGCGCCCAGCGTTTGTCTCTGGCCGTGTCGTTAACCAGCGAACAGCAAGCCAGTGCACTGGCAGCGCAGCTGACCACACTGAATGGGGTGCAGGAAGTTACAATTGTTCTGGCAGAGCAGCGCTGTTATCTGAAAGTCAGTTCAGCACAGTTTGATCACACAGCAGCGCAGGCTGTTATTACAGCCGCCGGGGCTTAAACATTTTTTAGGAGAATTCGCATGGCGCGTGGCATTAATAAAGTTATTCTGATTGGTAACCTGGGTACTGACCCGGAAGTGCGCTATATGCCGCAAGGCGGCGCAGTGGCGAATTTAACGGTAGCAACCTCTGAGAGCTGGACCGACAAAGCCAGCAACGAGAAAAAAGAACAAACCGAATGGCACCGTGTAGTGATTTACCAGCGTTTAGCCGAAATTGCCGGTGAATACCTGCGTAAAGGCAGCAAAGTGTATATTGAAGGTAAGCTGAAAACCCGTAAATGGCAGGATAAAGACGGTGTAGAGCGTTATACCACCGAAATTATTGCCAACGAGCTGCAAATGTTAGATGGCCGTGGTGATGGCCAGCAGCAAGGTGGTGGTATGGGCGGCGGCCAGCAAGGTGGCTACCAGAAACCAGCTCAGCCACAAGGCGGGTACCAGCAAGCAGCACCGCAGGCTGCACCGGCTTACCAGGCTCCGCAGCAAGGTGGTTATCAGCAGGCTGCCCCACAACAAGGTGGCTATCAACAACGCCCGGCCCAGCCACAAGGCGGTTATCAGCAACCGGCACAGCCGCAACAACGCGCACCAATGGAACCGCCAATCGATTTTGACGACGATATCCCGTTCTGACCACCCTATATTTAAAACTGTAAATTCAAATCCTCTGAAGCCTCACATTTGTGGGGCTTTTTTGTTGGTGCCATTCATACTCAATCCCTAACAATACTGATAATGCCGGCTAAGGCTCTGCACCAAATTAGAGATTCTGCTTGACAATCTGCACCGATTTTATTCTACTCGGACGCAATAACTAAAACAGTGTTATTTAATCGGGGGGAGTAATGAAGACTATTTTTTTATGGGCGATAACCGTGGCGCTGGCCGGATTTTTATTCGGTTTTGACACCGCAGTTATCTCCGGAGCCGATCTGCCAATACAGCAGCTTTGGCAAACAGATCCGCTATTTCACGGCATGTTTATCATGTCATCGGCATTGTGGGGTACAGTCATTGGCGCGCTTTTTGGTAGTGTGCCGTGCGACCGCTTTGGTCGTAAGGCTACCCTCATTGCTATCGGTGTCTTATATATTTTGTCGGCGCTGGGCTCAGCGTTGGCAGCAGATCCTTATACGTTTTCATTTATGCGGTTTATCGGTGGCTTAGGCGTTGGCATTTCGTCGATTGCGGTACCGGCGTATATCGCTGAGATAGCACCAGCTAAACATCGTGGGCGTTTGGTTGCGATGTACCAGTTCCAGATTGTGTTTGGTATCTTAGTCGCATTTTTCAGCAATTATTTGCTATCAGGTATTTCAGCTGAGGATTGGCGCTGGATGTTGGGTGTTGAAGTTATTCCCGCTATGGTCTTTCTGTTCCTGGTGTTTAAGGTGTCAGAAAGCCCGCGTTGGCTGATCCTGCATAAAAGAGATGAGGTTGCAGCCAGAGTGGTATTTAACCAGCTGCAAGAGAAAGATGTAGATAGCATAGTGTCTGATATCAAGCGCACCCGGCCGACAGAGAAAAAGTCCAGCCTGTTCTCTGCCCGCTATCGCTTCCCGGTAATGTTGGCGTTTTTTGTTGCTTTCTTTAACCAACTATCCGGCATTAATTTTATTATCTATTTTGCACCGCGCATTTTTTCGCTGGCCGGCCTCGATAGTGATTCCGCATTACTTTCGTCAGCAGGCGTGGGTATTGTGAACCTGATCTTCACCATGTTGGGTTTGTATTTGATTGATAAAGCCGGCAGACGTTTGCTGATGCTTATAGGTTCAGTTGGCTATATTGTTTCGTTAAGTGTGGTTGCCTATGCCTTTTATGCGGGTATAGGTGGTATGGCCGTGGTGTTTTTTGTATTTCTGTTTATTGCCTCGCACGCCATTGGTCAGGGCGCGGTGATCTGGGTGTTTATATCTGAAGTCTTTCCTAATGCGGTGCGTGCGAAAGGCCAGTCTCTCGGGGCCAGCACACACTGGGTATTTGCGGCGTTAATTGCTTTACTGATGCCGTTTTTCTTAAGTGTGTTTACACCCGCCACCATTTTTATCTTCTTTGCTTTTATGATGGTACTGCAGCTGGCTTTTGTGTTGTTTGTTATGCCTGAAACAAAGGGGCGTACGCTGGAGTCTATCTCGGAAGAAGTCCAGACAGAACATTCTGAGGCTATTGTGTTAACAAAGTAAAACCTAACAGCATGGCGTACCATTCGCCATGCTGTTATTTCTGTTGCAACCTGTCCGGCACACCGCCTTTTAACAGTACTGTGCGGTCTGGTGCGAAATGCGAATAAAGCGGCAAAATAGCACCACCAATGGCGATCGCATCTTCACCCAGGCTGCCTTTTTCGATTTGTGGCACGAATAAATTTGACGTTGGCATCGCAGCCAACCGTCTTTTGATCATGCTGATAAGCTCAATTAATAAGAAGGTTGGCAGTTGTGAGTCAATGACGACCTTTTCCAAATCCAGAAAACTGACACAAGACATAATGCAGAATACGACGCCTTCTGCGCAGTCCTGCATCCAGTCATGCACCAGTGCCCGGTTGTCATCAATAATATCGGCAAGATCGGCAATATTATCGATATTAACCTGATGAAACTGCAGGTGTCTGAGCAGTGTTGCTATCGAAGCCCGGTTAACTAAGGTATCCCAGCCGGAGGTGTTGCTTTGGCTATCCAGCCTGGATGGCGGCACAGGCAAAGTTGCCAGATTGGCGGCGTTACTATGCACCCCTCTTTCCAGATTGCCATTCAGTACCAGGCCGCCGCCGACAAAGGTATCAATATAAATGTAGAGGAAATTGTTCGCCGCTTTTATCTGACCAAAGTACAGCTCAGCCGCCGCGGCCGCTGAGCAGTCGTTTTCAAAGAATATGCTATAAGGCAGGCGTTGTTCCAATTCACTGGCAAAATCGATATCAACCCACTGCTGCGCGATGTCAGGTGCCATTTCATGCTGTGCGGCCCAATTGCCTAAAAACCACGGCATGGCAATACCGACACCAACAAAGCGCTGACGTTGTGTCGGCGATAGTTTGGCCAGCATCACTTCAATGCCGCTACTTAAGCTATCGATAAGCTGCTCTGGAGTGGGTTCTTTATAACGATGGGATGCTTTATCTATTACCTGACCGGCAAAGTCAGAGAGTACATACTCAATATTTTGTCTGCCCAGCTTGATACCAACCGAAAACAGGCCATCGGCTTTAATCTGGTACAGGTTGGATGGCTGACCAATACCAACACTGCGCCGGCCAGATTTTTCCAGCAACCCTTTTTCTTCTAACGCATCGACAATACGGGTTAACGATTGCAGGGTTAAACCAATACTTCTGGCAAGATCCGGTTTAGATGCGACGCCAGCCTTACGCACGGCGGAAATAACCACGCGCTCATTGTACTGCCTGAGAGTTGATGAATTACTGCCTTGCCCCATAAAATTCCACATTATCTTGGTTGTACAACGGTTGAACGGCGAAACGCCATATTTGCCGTGATAATAACCAGTTAAGGCACATTTTTCTATGATGATACTACGTACCCTAACGGTACGCAGAGTTTAATTGCAGTAAATCAATCACCCATGCATCAGCAAGCCAGTTTCTGTTGAACCTCAACTTTGCTCGGCGGCATGCAGCCATGGCGGGACACATTGATGCTCGCGGCAACAATGGCATGCTTCAGTGCAGGGCTAAGTTGTTTATCTGACAGCAATGAGGGAGCAATAGTGTCGAGGTTTTCAGACCAGAGATAAGCTAACAGCATACTGTAAAAGGTGTCTCCGGCGCCGACGGTATCGCCGAATACGTCCGGACGTATTACCGGCATCGTAATTTCTATCGCTTGGGTGCATAAAAGTGCACCCTTATCACCTTCAGTGTAAGCAAAAAGTGCACCCGGTATCAGCGACTTAAACTTTGCCAATGCATCACTCAGCGACATGTCCGGGTACAGTTTAATCAGGTCTTCGTCGCTTGCTTTAACGTAATCGCATAGTGGTACCAGCTCTTCAATGCCGGCACTGTAGGCCGCTTTATCGGTGACAAAATCCATTCTGATATTAATGTCTATGCTGATCCTGACCCCTCTGGATTTGGCAAAAGCTAACAGTGTTTTAACTTTTGCCAGGTCCTCTGGTTCTAACGCCAAAGAGCCGGTGTGCAATATGCGGGTTTTTTCCGGCAGGCAAGAAACCAGCAACCCGGTACTGATATCCCTGTCGGCAACGTGATGGCGGTAAATACTATAATGTGGCTGGCGCTGCGCATCTAACGTGACGATAGCCGCCGAACTTGGTAGCGCTGAGCGATGCGGCGCACCATATTCAACGCCGTGTGTTTGCATATAGCGTAGAAAGTTGTCACCAAACCTGTCCTGTGAAATGGGCGAAAGGTAGGTAACAGGCACTTCCTGCTTGGCAATGCCAATTGCAACGTTAAACGGTGATCCCCCCAGATGAGGGCAAAAGTTTCCATCAGGCTGCATTAACAGATCAACAACGTTCTCTCCCAGCACCGCAATCATAGTGTTCTCCGTGTTCATTTAAGGTGCAAACGCCCCTCGTCAATAGTAATGAGCCGCGCATCTTGGCATTACCATGCTTTCTGTTATATGTCATCTATTCTGTTTTAGCTTATTAACTAAATCAATGTTATTTTTTATTTTTGGTTTGTTATTTATAATTTTAATTATTAAATTACTGTTTTAAAAAGAAAATAAATATAAACCTCAAAGCGGGCGCTTGATTATTTTTTAATTATTGCATTTTTCTGAACTGGTCAAACTTGATTAACTAAAACTGTGTTGTATATTGGTGCGTGGATGGTCGAATAATGTGCAGTATGCAAAACAGGAAAATTGACGGTTTGCAAACATGCATGTGAAAACTGCCCTTAGCTGATACTGCAAAGGGCCAATACCGCCGGAACAGACCTCCAAAAAATAATAACTAAACTTGATAGGGTGTTTTATGGCGAGCAAACATAGTCTGTTTCTACTGGGTTCTATTTGTCTCAGCTCTTTGTCATTAGTGGGGTGTGACGGGGATACTAAAAAGGTACCTGACAGTGGGGTCGGGTTGATTGTGCTGGAGGAAGGTCAGAGCATTGAAGACGTGCTTAATCCCGGTTCAGGAGATGATGGTGATGAAGACACTGATGTCGCCTTATCTGATGATCCCGCTACAGAGGGGGCCAGTCTGTTTCTGCGCTCAGATGTCCCCGGGCAAAATGTGTCTGGCTTTGAGTTTTGTTGCGGTGGCTACGATACTTATCAGCAGCATGGCTTTGCTAACGCAAGCGGCGATTTTCTAAAGCTGGATGGTGGTTTCTGGGGGGCCGACATTGCTGGCCTGATTGGTGAACGAGTTTTTTCCAGTTACGGCGATGGCTTTGATAATGAGCAAGACACCACAGCACAGCAGTTAGGTGGCGCAGCGACCGGCACTATTGACAGTCCGGCGTTTGAGATCACGCATCGGTATATTAATTTTCTGATTGGCGGCGGGGCTAATCGTTTTGACACCGCCAATGCCACTGCTGTGGTGCTGGTGGTTGATGATAAAGTTGTACGGCACGCCCATGGTAATAATCAGGCTGCAGCAATGGCCTGGCATAGCTGGGATGTGGCAGATCTTGCCGGGCAAACCGGACAGATCCGGTTTATTGACCTGCATCCGGCAGATAACTCCGATCAAGCGGTGCCATATATTCTGGCGGATGAGTTTCGCAAAGCAGATAAAGCCGCGGCGCTGCCGGTAGCAACAGAGAAGGTTGGTGCTGCAGCTCAGTTAGCGGCGAACCCGCTCACGGCCGGAAAACCGGCCTTTACCCGCCAGGCGGAGCCGGGACAACATATTGCTGGTTTTGAGTTCTGTTGCGGTAAGTTTAATACCTATCAGCAACATGAGTTTCATGCTACCGGCGATTTTCTGCAACTGGATGGTGGTTTTTGGGGCGCCGACATTGTTAATCATGTCGGTGAGCGGGTATTTTCCAGCCGGGCGGATGGTTTTAGCGGCGATGGCACAGCACTGGGCTGGATTGGCGATGCGGCCACCGGCACTTTGGTTTCTCCTACCTTCACCATTACCGAGAAATACATTAATTTCCTGATTGGCGGCGGTACTAATCGATTTGACCATCCGCGGGCAACAGCGATGGTATTACGGGTCAACGGTAAAATAGTCCGGCACGCCTCAGGCCATGGCGAAGCAAATAAAGTTGACTGGCAAAGTTGGGATGTATCGGGTTTAAGCGGGCAACAAGCAGTGATTGAAATAATTGACCGCCATGATGCCAATCCTGACGATACCGCACTGGCGTTTATTCTGGCTGATGAAATCAGGCAGAGTCCGTCTGCAGCCGTTCAACCGGCAACAGACTCGATTGTCAGCACAGTTGGCGGGCATGATCAGGCGCTGAAGCTTGATATGGGCGATCCTAACCCGTTTTATCACAACGGCAGTTACTACATTTACTACCTGCAGAATATTGGCAATCACTCCTGGTCGGTGGTTAAGACTGACGATTTAATAACGTCCAGCTTCCCACGGGAGGTGCTATCAGCATCCGGCGCGGCCAATGCAGCAGATCAATGGCTGGGCTCCGGCAGTGTAATTAAAGCTGAAAATGGTCAGTTGCACCTGTTCTATACCGGGCACAATAAGAATCTGACGCCGGTTGAAGTGGTGATGCGGGCCCAGTCGACCGGTACAGATTTATATAACTGGGCCGCATCACCTGGCGAGCAGTTTTCCGGTTCGGCAGGCTACAGTGATTACGACTTCCGTGATCCTATGGTGGTCTGGAATGCACAGCAGCAAAACTACTGGATGCTGATCACGTCCCGCTACAACAATCAGGCAGCTATCGGCTTGTACACGTCAACAGATTTGCAGAACTGGGCGCCTCAAGCGCCGCTTTATCTGGAAGATTCGGCCCTGAACCTTGAAGTGCCCGACTATTTTAGTCTTGATGGTATCCCTTTTATTGTTTACTCCGATCAGCGCGATGAATCGCGCCAGGTGAAATACCTGCAGCAGGTTGATGGTGTATGGAGCAAGCCGGATTTTGACGCCGTGGATGGCCGGGCATTTTATGCCGCCAGAACGGCTGGCACCGGCGATGAGCGCTTGCTGTTTGGCTGGGTTGCGCACACTGAAGGCCGTATGGATGGCAACAAATATGACTGGGGTGGTGATCTTATGGTGCACCAGGTTCGCCATGTTGCCGGCAGGTTGCAGGTTGAACTGCCACAAAAGCTGAAGCAGGCGTTAGCAGAGCCTGTGCCGGTAGATACTATTTGGACCCAAGGCAGTGTCTCAGCGCAAAACGAGCAACTGCTGCTGAATCCAGATGCAGCCTTTACGCTGCAAAAGTTGGCGGTAAAGAACAGACTAAGTCTGCAGATCAGCTCTGCTGTCAGTGATGCAATTTTCGGTGTGCAACTGCGCAAAGTTAACGCTGACCAAACAGAAAGTAATGTTTTTATCGAGATAAACAGTGCGACCGGTGTCGTCAGCTACCAAGCAGAACCGGCAGGCCACAACCCGGCTTATCCGACAGTACAACTGCCTTTGGATGCACAGCAGGGCGTGGCGCTGGAGATCCTGCTTGACCCGCTCGCGGGTGTCGGGGCTGTCTATATCAACCAGCATAAGGCGCTGAGCTTCCGGTTGTATGGTTTGGCAGACTATGACGTGGGCATTTATTCCGCGAATGAGCCAGTCACGGTAAACGGGTTGCAGCGCTACAAACAATAACTAATAGAAATCACTTCTTCATAACAGCAAACTTTGGGGCCAGGCAGAATTGATGTCGGCTGGCCCGATACGGTGATGTTGTCTCTGAAGAAAATAAAACGAGACGGGGGAACTATGAAAAAACAAACTTTTGCGTTAAGTGCACTATGTTGTGCCTTGCAAAGTGCAGGACTGGCAGCGCAGGTGCAACAGGACTCAGTGCCTGATGAGTTGGTGGTTCAGCAACAAGACTCTGAAGCGCAACAACGCGCTGTGGAGAAGAAAGAGAAAGAAGTTGAAACCATAGTGGTGGTTGGTTACAGCAGTACGCGGCAGGAAGATATTACCGGTGCCGCAGTCGATGTGAAAATCGCCGATGTGAAAGATTTGTCCTCAGCCAATATTATGCAGAATTTGCAGGGACGGGTGCCTGGCGTGCAGATCCTGACCAACGGTAATCCAAATTCAACCGCTCAGGTAAAAATTCGCGGCCAGGGGCTTGGACCGCTGGGGTACAACGACCCGTTATACGTGGTAGACGGTGTGCCGATGAACTCCGGTTTGCACGAAATTAACAGTAACGATATTGAATCCCTGGTGGTATTGCGTGATGCGGCCAGCGCGAGTATTTACGGGGCGCGGGCGGCAAATGGCGTCATTATTATCACCACCAAAAAAGGCCGCGGTGATTCAAAGTTTGAAGTGAAATTAAACACCTCAACGGAAGATTTTGAGTACGACCTCAATCCGCTAAATACCAAGCAACGTGCCGAAGTTGTCTGGCGCGCAGCCGTTAATGACAGAGCTAACCCGAATAATGTCAGCCCGCTGTATCAATACGACTGGAACGGTGACTACGATAATCCGCAGCTTAATAATGTCATTCTGAACACTTACATTGACAGTGCGCAAACCATGCGCCCGGCCGATACCGACTGGTTTAATGAAGTGACCCGGCGTTCTACATCAAAAGATTTAAACCTGGCTTATTCCAGCGCCAGTGATACTTCTGCGGTGTACGCCTCATTGGGGTATCTTGATCGCAACGGTGTAGTGAAAAGCTCTGAATTTACCCGTATCAGCGGCCGGGTTAATTCCCATGTTGAGCTATTTGACGGCAAAGTGCGGGTAGGTGAGAACCTGGCCCTGACTGATCAGAAGCAGAATCTGGTCAACGACCTGGCTGGCGGCATTCTTGGCCTGGCGATTGAGCAACAGTCTATTATCCCGATCCGCACTGAAGATGGCACTGGCTGGGGCGGGCCAACTGCCGGTATTACCGACCGCGATAATCCGGTACGGCTGCTGGAAATGAACAAAGACAACACCAACAGATTTAACAAGGTGCTTGGCAATGTTTATGTCGAATATCTGCCGCTGGATGATTTAACGCTGCGCACCAACTATGGCCTGAGCTATGGCAATTTTAAGTTCCGTAATTTCACCAAAGCGTTTCAGGCCGGCAGCCTGAATTTTAATGACCGCCTTACGGTGACGGACGACTGGAACAAAACCACTGTCTGGTCAAATACTGCAGAGTACAAATACTTACTGAATTATGACCATATGTTTACCCTGTTGGTGGGTAATGAAACGGTTGAGTTTGAGAGTGAGTTTTTTAGCGCTTCCGGTTCCGGCTTTGCGTCACAAGACCGTGATTATGCCTTTTTAGAGCAGGCAACCAGCGGCATTACTGCCAACGGCTTTGCTGATGCATGGACGCTGAAATCTTACTTTACCAAACTCGATTATGACTATGACAGAAAGTATCTGGCGTCTTTTACATTGCGCCGCGATGGTTCATCCCGTTTTGGCCAGAATAATCAGTGGGGTAACTTCCCCGCTGCGTCGGTAGGCTGGCGTGTTTCAGATGAGGATTTCTTTAAGTTTGCTGCAATGAACCAACTGAAATTCAGAGCCAGTTGGGGACAAAATGGTAACCAGGAAATTAATACCCGGGCGACCTCCTCCATCTTTCAATCACGTTACGCCACACAGTCACTGTTTACCAATGAACAGGATGAAGGCACCGCATACGATTTAGCTGGCAGTGATCAGGGCAATCTACCGTCTGGCTTTGCCAAGGTCAGTTCCGGTAACCCGGACTTAAAGTGGGAAACATCGACCCAGCTGAACCTGGGGGTGGATTTTGACTTCTTTGACAGTGCGTTATACGGCAGCTTTGACTGGTTCAGAAAGCGCACCGAAGATATTCTGACCACAACGCAGCCACTGGCGACAGAGGGCGAAGGTGCGCAGATGATCGTCAACGGCGGCACCATAGAAAACACCGGTATCGAGCTGATGCTGGGTTATACCGATGAGTTTACTGTGGCCAGCCTGGGGAACTTTACGTTTGATATTACCGGCAATATTTCAACCGCAAAAAACAAAGTCATTGCGCTGCCTGACTCGGTGGTGAACTCTTTTGGCGGTAACGGCCGGGATAAAACCATTCTGGGCAAGTCGGTAAATTCGGTATTTGGTTATGTTACCGACGGCCTGTTTCAAAGTGCGGAAGAAGTTGCCGCTCATGCCAGCCAGCCTGGCGCGGCCCCTGGCCGGATACGTTATGTTGACCTTAATGGTGATGGTGTTATTAACGATCAGGATCAGGATTTCTTTACCAATACCGATCCGGATTTTATCTACGGCCTGAATTTTACGCTGACCTACGGGCGTTGGGACTTCAATATGTTCTGGCAAGGTGTGAAAGGCGGCAGTGTCCGTAACAGTTGGCGCTTGTTTACTGATTTCACCTCACTGAATATCGGCTCTAACTATGGTGACAGGACACTGAATGCCTGGACCCCAGATAATACCGGCAGCAATGTGCCAGCTTTAACCTTACTGGATAACAACAATGAAGCCAGAGAGTCCAGTTTCTACTGGGAGGATGCTTCATATCTGAAGCTACGCAACCTCTCTATCGCATACAACATCGACCCGGCAATTCTTGATGCAAGGGTTTACTTAAGTGCACAGAACTTACTGACGATAACGCCTGGCGGCACCTTAAGTCAGGATCCTGAGGCGCCGAACAGTGTATTCCCCATTCCAAGAACCGTGACTTTAGGTCTGTCGATGACATTCTGAGTTGATGCTTAAAGAGGACATGAATTATGTATAACAAACTAAAAGCAGGTGTAATGATTGTTGCCGGTACTGTATTGCTGGCAGTAGCGGGGTGTGGCGGCGATCTTGAGCAATCACCACAAGGCACCTTAACGGAAGAGCAAATTACCAGCAGCGGTAATATAGAAGGGCTGGTGACGGCCACCTACGCTTACCTTGGCAATGATCACTATACCGCGCCAAACTTTCTTTGGCCCACAGGTAATTTGCGGGCCGGCGATGCCCATAAAGGCGGCAATGGGCCTGGCGACATATTTGCCTACCATGCGCTGTCGATGTATACGTCGATTATTGCTGATATGGAGTCTTACCCACCGGATTTTGTCGACCTGAATAACAAGAAGTGGGTAAGAAACTACACCGCCATCTCAAGAGCCAATACCGCTTTACAGGCACTGGTTAATACCACAGAGGCGCAGTTTGCGAAAAAGACTATTCGTGAGGCTGAGCTGAGGTTTTTGCGGGCTGTCTTTTACTTTGATCTGAAGATACACCACAAGCATATCCCTTATGTTGATGAAACGATGTCATCAGAGCAGATTAAGGCGCAGACGAACTTTGATTTAACCGACCAGCAATTGTGGGACAAAATCGCCGCAGATTTCCAGTTTGCTGCCGACAATTTACCGGTTGCACAGAGTGAAATCGGCCGGGCCAATCAGTTAAGCGCCAAAGCTTATCTGGCGAAAACCAAGCTATATCAGGCTTATCAGCAAAATGATCTGCATCAGGTCGTCAACATTGATCTGGAGAAACTGCAAACGGTGGTCGATCTGGTGGATGATATTGAAGGCGCCGGTGTTTACGGTTTACAGGATGACTTCGGACAAAACTTTTTGCACCGTTTTGAAAACAGCAAAGAGTCGGTGTTTGCCATTCAGCGCTCACGCAATGACGGTTCGCCGGATGGCCGTGGTTCCTGGCCAACAGCATTGAATGCGCCTTTGCAAGGCGGCTTTGGTTGCTGTGGTTTCCACGTGCCGACAGAGAATTTCGTTAATGCGTTTAAAACCGATGCTCAGGGGTTGCCGCAGTTTGACAGCTTTAACACCACTAATTATGTACTGATGCAAGATGCGGTTGATCCCCGGTTAGACCATACCGTGGCCATGCAAGGTAAGCCGTTTAAATATGACAGCGAACTGATGATTGAAAATGGTAATGCATGGGCACGGGCACCGGCGGTTTACGGCAATTTCATTTCGATGAAAGAGCTGGAACATCCGGATTGTGAGTGTCGTATGCAAAACGGGCCCTTCCCGGTGTTTTCGATGAATACGGTATTGATCCGTTTTGCCGATGTGTTGCTGTGGAAAGCAGAAGCGCTGATCGAATTAAATCGTCTGGACGAAGCGTTGCAAATCATCAACCGGTTACGCAGCCGGGCGATGAACAGCACAGCCATGCTGAATAATGCCAGTATCTACAATGTCGGACTTTACACTGCATTTACGTCACAAGAGCAAGCCCGCCGGGCACTACGGATGGAGCGACGGTTAGAACTTGGCCTGGAAGGACACCGTTTCTTTGATTTGGTGCGCTGGGGCGTAGCCAAACAGACATTAGATACTTATCTTGAAGTTGAGCGTAGCCGTAAGCCTTATTTACAGGAGGCGCTATTTACCGCTGGCCGTGACGAATATCTGCCGATCCCGCAGCAGCAAATTAATTTAAGTGGTGGTTTGTATAAGCAGCTACCCGGCTATTAATGGTATGGCGGCAGCTGAACTCAGATGCCGCCATATGTTAAAAAGGAATACAGTAAAATGAGAAAAACAGTTTTAGCTTTATGCTTAGCAGTGAGTAGCACTATGGTACCCAATGCCCTGGCGGTAGACGATTTATATCAGGAACCACACCGGCCGCAATTCCATTTCAGCCCGGAGCAGCAATGGATGAATGATCCCAATGGCATGGTGTATCTGGATGGTGAATACCATCTGTTTTATCAATATAACCCGTACAGTAATATCTGGGGGCCTATGCACTGGGGCCATGCGATCAGTAAAGATCTAGTGCACTGGCAGCATCAACCTATAGCGTTATATCCTGATCAACATGGCACCATCTTTTCAGGCAGTGCAGTAGTAGATTGGAACAATACTTCTGGTTTTGGTAGCAAAGACAAGCCAGCTATGGTGGCCATTTACACCTATCATGATCATTTGCAGGAAAATTTCGGTTCAAACACCTTCCAGTCGCAGGGTATTGCCTACAGCTTAGATAACGGCAGAACCTGGACCAAGTACGACGCTAACCCGGTGCTGAAAAGCCCTGATATCCGGGATTTCCGCGATCCTAAAGTGAGCTGGCACGAGGACTCTGAGCGCTGGGTGATGTCACTGGCAGTAAAAGATAAAATCAGCTTCTACACGTCAACAGACTTAAAAAACTGGCAGCATAGCGGCGATTTTGGCCAGGGCATTGGTGCGCACGGTGGTGTATGGGAATGTCCTGATCTTATTAAGATGCGGGTTAATGGCAGTGACGAAGAAAAGTATGTGTTACTGGTCAGTATTAACCCGGGCGGCCCGAATGGTGGTTCGGGTACACAGTATTTTGTCGGTGACTTTGACGGCAAAAACTTTAAGCTTGATCCGGCATTTAACCAACAGCTTATCGCTGCGGAGCAAAGTTCGCCTTCCAAACAACCAGCAGTTTGGCTGGATTACGGTACCGACAACTATGCCGGTGTAACCTGGTCTGATGTACCGCAGCAAGATGGCCGGCATTTATTTATTGGTTGGATGAGTAACTGGCAATATGCCAATAAAGTACCGACCCAACGTTGGCGTAGTGCTATGACTATTGCCCGGCAGCTGGAATTGGAAAAGCGGGGTAATAGCTATATCGTCAGCTCGCAACCGGTAGCTAGTCTGTCGTCGCTGGCGACGGATGCTAAAGTTGTACGCAATAGCAGTGTAAAAGGCGGTAAAGCCGTTGAATTAGTTAAATTAACCAAATCTGCAGCGTTAGGCGAACATATCAAGCTTGAGCTGGATTTAAAGCAGTCAAAGCTGGTCGAGCTGTCATTTGAAAATGCAAAGCACAGCCTGAAACTAAAGATAGACGCGGTAGCGGGACAAGTGATTTTAGACAGGACTAACGCCGGTATTGCCGATTTTGAAAGCGGTTTTGCCTCTGTGCAGCGGGCACCATTAGCTATTAAAGCTGGCGTTGTGCAGTTAGAGATATTTCTGGATACCTCTTCTATAGAAGTGTTTGCCGACAATGGCCGCACGGTTATGACCAGTGTGGTATTTCCTGAGGCACCCTATAGTCAGCTTAAACTAAGTACTGACAGTGCTATCAACATTCAGCAGCTCTCTATAGCGCAACTGGGGTCAATATGGCAAAAATAGCCATACAGAGTTGGTTGCCGGTTAACGACTGATCGTTCTTTTAACACCTAACCCTCCGCTAATTTGTCGGGAAAAGCCTCTAAAATCAGAGGCTTTTTTATTGCCGCTTATCTAACCCTTGAAACCGCTGGGGTGGACCCCCATTGCTGTTATAGTTTTATACCACTTGGTATGTAATATCCATATTCACAGCGATGCGGAGCGCACATGATCCCTTTATCCATTTTAGATTTAGCCCCGGTATCAGCAGGCAGCAGCGTGGCCGATAGTTTTGCCGCCAGCAAAGCTCTGGCACAACATGCCGAACAGCTGGGTTATCACCGTTACTGGCTGGCTGAGCACCACAATATGCCGGGCATCGCCAGCGCTGCTACGTCTTTATTAATCAGCCATTTAGCTGCTGCTACCTCGCGTATTCGTTTAGGTGCCGGTGGCATTATGCTGCCGAACCACTCGCCGCTGGTTATCGCAGAGCAATTCGGTACTCTGGCAACCTTGTATCCCAATCGTATCGACTTAGGCTTAGGCCGGGCACCGGGTAGTGATCAGGCCACAGCCCGGGCGTTGCGTCGGCATAAAGTGGAAACCGAAGCACAATTTCCGGCTGACATAGCCGAGTTACAGCAGTATTTTGCCGCCGCCAGGCCGGATCAGTTAGTGCGGGCCGTGCCGGGGCAAGGGTTGAATGTGCCACTATGGATATTAGGCTCTAGTTTATATGGCGCCCAATTAGCCGCGCAGCTTGGGTTGCCCTATGCGTTTGCTTCGCATTTTGCGCCCGGCATGATGCAGCAAGCAGCAGAACTTTACCGGCGTGAGTTTAAACCCTCGGCACAACTGGATAAACCCTACGTGATGCTGGCGCTGAATGTGTTTGCTGCAGACACTACAACTGAAGCCAAACGGCTGTTTAGCTCACTGCAACAGCAGTTTGTTAACCTGACGCGCGGCACGCCCGGCTTACTGCCAGCGCCGGTGGATAGTATGGACACTATCTGGCAGCCGCATGAAAAAGCCTATGTGCAGACTGCATTAGCCTGCTCTGTGGTCGGCGATGCAGCAGAGGTGCAGCAAGGCATTAAGGATTTTATTGCCAGACATAACCCGGACGAGCTGATGCTCACCAGTATGATGCATGACCCGCAAGCGCGGCAAACCAGCTACCGCATAGCGGCAGAGTTACTGGCAGAATAAAGCCCAGGCTTTTACAAAGCGGGGCTGCCGGTAAGGGCGGCCCCGTTTTTAAGCGGTAGCTTAGCTTAAAGCCTTAGTAACGCCAGGTAACGGCCGCCTGCCATTGCGTTGGCGCGCCGTAGTAGGCTTGCGTCCAGTACAGGCTTTCATAATGTTTACGGTCGGTAAGGTTAGTGGCGTTGAGCGCAACTGACAGATTTTCGCTCAGGTTGTAGCGGACAAACATATCCAGTAAGGCGTAGCTGCCCTGGCGGATACGGATATCTGTTTCAGGTGTAATGGCGATGCTGTCCTGCCACTGCACACTCGCACCTACAGATAAGTTGGCAATGGCCTGCGGGTAATAAACGCCGGACAGTTTTACCAGATTGCGTGGTACATAGGTGCGTACCTGCTGGCCGTCGTTGCCTTCCACACTCTCCAGCCAGGTGTAACCCAAGCTAAGGTTAAACTGATCGGTAATGCTACCGGTAAGCTCCAGTTCGGCGCCTTGTGACTGATAATCAAGGCCGGTGTAGGTATTAACACCGTTAATGACTTCAACAAATTCACCGACGTTTTTCAGATCGGCCCGAAACAGCGCGGCACTGGCAGTAGCACGGTTATTGTTGAGCAGGAATTTGACACCCACTTCGCTGTTATCACCTTTGGCTACGCCCAGCGCCTGAAATCCGGTATCAACAAAAGATTGCGGTGTAAAAACCTCACTATAGCTGGCGTACAGTGATACGGTATCGTTCAGCTGATAAACCCCGCCGACATAGGGCACTGTTTCGCTGGCGTCTGAGCTGCTGTCAACGCCATAGCTGTAGCCACTTTGTTCAACCGACATAGCTCTGGCGCCCAGTAACACAGACAAGGCATCACTCAGGTGCAACCGCGTAGCCAGGTAAAACGATTGATGAATTTGTTTGTCCAGATGGCCGGTGGTGTAAGGATCGGTATCGTCAAATACCCCCTTGGGGGAGGTGCCCGCTGCCCAGTCGGCACCTAGCACGGGGTAACCGGTTTCGTAATCGAAAAACGACTGGCCGAACAGGTCGATATTGGCGTAATTAACCCCGGCCATCAGCTCATGCTTACGCCCTGCCAGTGTATAACTGCCGCTGAGGTAAATATCTGCAATACGATGTTTTTCATCAAGTTTGTAGGCGCTGGCATAGCCGTTAAGGCCAAGCTCTGTAGCTTTGTCCGGGGTGCCATAGACATAAAATAGCTCGGCATCCTGCTGCATTTTATTCTGGCTCAGTAATATATTCAGGCTCCAGTCGTCGCTCAGTTGCTGGCGTAACTCGGCAAAGGTTTGGGTAGTTTTGTTATCTCGGTAAGCCCAGTCGGTGGCGGTACTGGTAGCAATAGCATAGTTGGTTGGCGTGCCGTCGGTGTAATACAGTGGCAGAGCACCGGATAAACTGCCATCCGCTTTATTGTTATTTACACTGTGGCCTAGTGTCAGCTCGGTGCGATCTGTCAGATCGTACTCGCCCACCAGATACAATTGCGAAGTATCGTCTGCTTTGCGGTCCAGATAAGAATCTGCTGTATCTTTGGCTGCTACTATTCTGCCGCGGAAACGCTCGCTGACGCTGCCGGAAAGATCCCCCTCCAGCCGGCGGTGGTTTTCCGAGCCGGCAGCCAGCGTAACATAGCCAAACAACTCCTGTGTCGGGCGTTTACGCAGGTAGTTAACAGTAGCCGACGGATTCGCCAGCCCGGTAACCAACCCGGCAGCACCTTTGATCACTTCTATCTGTTCAAAGATGGCGGTGTCATAATTGCCTTGTGATAACCCGGCAGAAAACGGTACACCTATGCCGTCATATTGAAAATTAACCACATCAAAACCGCGGGCGGTATAGTAAACGCGTTCAGTTTCTGCTTTTTCTACCGTGACGCCAGGGGTGTAACTGAGTAAATCGTTCACGGAGTAGAGTGCAAAATCTTCTATTTGCGACCGGGAAACGACGGTGATGACCTGCGGAGTTTCATACACGGTCAGATCCAGTTTGGTCGCTGAGCGGCTCCCGCCCTGATGGCCATAAACCGCGATAACCTCAACAGCTGCCTCTGCTGTTGAGTTATTTACGCTGCTGTTTTCGGCCAGCACAAAGCTGCTGAAAGTAACAAATGAAACGGGTAGTACAACACGCAGGGCGCTTGCCAGTGCAGAAGTTTTAAATTGGCCGGGCATATAGGGTTCCTGAAACTTGAAGGGTTGTTAAGCTGGATTTCAGGCATTTTAAAGCAAGTTTTACTATGTTTAAAGCTTAATGATAATTATTGTTATTCGTATGTTTGCTATTGCCAGAGATAATCTCAGCCCGGCGTGTGGTGCGGGCCCGGGCTGAGTGGGTATAGCAGCAACTAAGGTTGTATTACAAACCACAAGGCGAAGGTAAAGCCGGTACCGCTTCGGGTACGGTGTCGACAAAGAACTGCTGCCGGGCTCTTAGCTCTGCCACTTGTACGTTAACTTCTTCAGTGCTGAGCTGTGTTTGCGGTATGTGCAGTACCCAGTCGATATCCTGCTGATACTGGCGTTGCTCAGCTGAGTCAATCGGGCCAACTGAGCCATCAGCCCCTTTGGGCATAAACCAGAGGTTAAAATTAACTGACATCGGTACTTCCGGTGCTACATTAGCACTGTGTTCGCCAATCAGTTCGCCATCGACAAAGTAACGCACAGCATCGGCGCTGACGTTCATTACCAGCGTGCGCCAGCCGCTGTAGTCACCTTCAACCCGGCTGTATTCATTTACTTTGGTCCAGGGTTCCAGCTGAAAGGTTTCCCAGCTGGTCGTCCACATTGCCGGTTGGGTATTTTCGCCCCAGCCGCCATTGGGCAGATATTCGAAATCGACTTCGCTGTAGTTGGGGTCAAGCGGATACTCCAGTGGGCTGATGGCATAAAATGTCTGGATCACTTCGTCGCCATCCGGCCCGTAGGTTGGCTCATTGCGGAAAAATACCCTGGCGGCATAGGTGCCATATAAATATTTACGTGCATGGCAAATTTGCGTATGGCGGGTGCCTTCACCTGTGCCATCGGTAACAGAGCTTAAGCGGGCTATACCAAACTGCGCCTGTTCAGGTGCCGGGTGCAGGCTGACGCCGTCAGCTGACCAGGCAGCCCCGGCAATACCGGGGTGGCCGGTTTTTGAGCGTGCAGTCCAGCCATTAGCAAACAAGGCGTCAGTGCTGTCATAGTTAAAATCATCAAACAGCAGGGCTGCGGTGTTGGCGTGATCTGCTGATGTTATCTCTGCTGAAGGATTACAACCTTGTAATGCCAGCATAATTGCGGTGGTTACTATTATTTTTGTTTTTGTCATTTACCCGTCCTTCCCCATAGTTTGCTGAAACCCGGCCTGACTGAAAGTGAAAGGTGTGAACCGGGCTGAGCATAAACGCTCAAAAAACAGACTATCAGTAAATTGACAGCGCTGTCAATTTGGTTTTGCTAACTAAAATACCACCAGTTTTTACTGCATTAACCGGGGTTGCTGTTGTTTATTAAGGGCAATGATATAACTGGCCTGCTGCGGTAGCAGCTGCCAGCTGGCTTGGGTTAAGCGCTGAAACGGCAACATAAACCGCGCCAGTTCGGCTTCGGTCATGCCTTTACCGCGGTTTTGCCATAGTTTGCGTTCCTGCTGCGCGCGCCAGCGGCATACGCAATCCCAGTCGGGTGCCTGTAACCAAATCAGTGGTGTCAGTAACCGCCAATATTCTGCGTAAGGCCCGGCCAATTGCTGGTTTACATAATGCCGCCAGCGGCCATCAGCGTCTGCTTTGGCTTCCAGTTCATTAACCGGGGTCGCCAGTTCTGCATCGGTTTGCGCCGGCACGCCCAGGCACCAGCCTTCAACAATAAGAATATCCAGTGTTTGTGCCGGTAAGGCAGCGGCAGGTTCATCCAGCGCCTTATCAAACCGGGGTAAGGCTACCGGTACGCCTGCCAGCACAGCTCTGGCATCGGCCAGTGCCTGTGCAATATTATGCGTACCCGGTACGCCGCGTTGTGCCAGCAGGGGGTGTACATTTTCTGCCAGTTGCCGGCGCAGTGCTTTGCTCAGGTAGTAATCGTCCAGCGATACGGCAGCGGCGTTGCAACCGGTTGTACTAAACATTTGCGCCAGCATAGCGGCCAGCGTACTTTTGCCGCTACCCTGAGCTCCGCTGATACCGATAACCACCGGGTGCGGCAGCTCCTGCAGCGCGCTGAATAGTTGCTGCAGCAATGCCAGATAGGCCTGTTCTGCCGCAGCGCTAAGCTGCAAGGGTTGTAACAATGCGTTAAGTTGCATCATTGTTGCTCTGCCTGTTGTTGTTCCGGCCATTGCCCGGTTGCCGCATTCTGGCAACGCAGGCCGTGCTGGATTTAACCTTGCTTATGCCAACGCTAACGGATGATCTGGCGCTGAGCAGTGCTAAGGCCCAGCTGTTAACCAAATAATTTGGCTAACAGCAGGTAATCTATAACCACCTTAGTGCGTAACGGCAGCTGATGACGCGATGGATACATCAGCGAAAACACCATAGGATCACTGCTTAATGACGGCATAATATGCAGCAACTCGCCACTTTTCAGCTCATTTCTGACAGTGTTAGGTAATAACGCGCCTACACCAAGACCTGCTTGCACCATCTTTTGCACCATTAACGGTGAATTACAGCGAAAATAACTTTTGGGGCTAATTTCTACCAGCTTGCCGTGCTGCAAAAAACGCTGCACATTGTCGGTGCTGGTTTGCTTCAGGCCAATCCACTCGCAGGCTGCCAGCGCCTGCAGGCTGTTTGGGATACCAACCCTTGCCAGATATTCCGGGCTGGCAATCACTATCATGCGTTCTTCATGCATCACCCTGGCAATCAGGGAATCATCTTTGGGTAAGCCAATACGAATGGCCAGATCAATCTGCTCGGCAATTAAGTCACGCTTATTGTCATCAACCAGCAAATCAAGCTGAACTTGCGGGTATTTGCGGTGAAAATCGGCCAGTACCGGCAGCAGCATATTATGCGCAATATCGTGTCCCAGAGTAAGGGTTACCCGGCCTGACGGGATCAGCGGCGATATCGCCGCTTCGGTATCATGCAGGATCTGCGGCAATTTGCGGGCCTGGGTATAAACCCGCTCGCCCTCTTGCGTTAAACTCAGTTTACGGGTGGAACGCTGCAATAAGCGCACCCCTAACTCGGTTTCAAGTTGGGCTACGGTTTCACTCACCCGTGAACGGCTGCTGTTTAGCGTACGTGCCGCCGCCGCAAAGCTACCGCTTTCTACTACAGTGGCAAACACCGCCAGTAATTTTAGATTTGAAAAATCCATTGTACTGTTTTCCAGAACATAGCATATGGTATTGCACTGCTTATCAATGCAAGGATTCTGGCAGATACTAGACAACGAATCTACTACTGATATGGAGTTATTATGATTGCTGTCACTGGCGCCAACGGCCAACTTGGCCAACTGGTTATCAAAAATCTGTTAGAAAAAACTGCAGCAACTAACATTGTTGCCCTGGTACGGGATCCGCAAAAGGCCACAGCCCTTGCCGAACTGGGCGTAACGGTGCGTCAGGCAGATTATAATCAACCTGCCAGCCTGGTACCGGCCTTACAGGGCGTGACTAAACTTTTGCTCATTTCTGGCAGTGAAATTGGCAAGCGCTTACCCCAGCATCAGGCGGTGATCGATGCAGCAAAGGCGCAGGGCGTGAGCTTACTGGCCTATACCAGCCTGTTAAAAGCCGATGTTAGCCCGATGCTGTTAGCCGCCGAACACAAAGCCACTGAGCAGGCTATCCGTGAAGCCGGTATACCGGCGGTAATATTGCGCAATGGCTGGTATACCGAAAATTATACTGATTCAGTGCAGCACAATATTGCCAGCGGCATTGTTATGGGTACTGCGGCGGAAGGGAAGCTGCATACTGCGTCCAGACAGGATTATGCCGAAGCAGCTGTAGCAGTATTATTGGCAGAGCAACCGCAAGCCGGTAAGGTTTATGAGCTAGCCGGTGATCACGGCTTTACCCTGGCCGAATTCGCCGCAACAGTCAGCCGGCTGGCAGGCAAGACGGTACACTTCAATAACATTTCGCAAGCAGAGTATACTGACGTGCTCTGCCAGATCGGCTTACCTAACGGCCTGGCCGCAATACTGGCCGACAGCGAAGCGCAAGCAGCAAAAGGCTTTCTGGCCGATGACAGCCAGACGCTAAGCAAACTGATTGGCCGGCCTACCACAACGCTGCAGCAAAGCCTGGCCAGCATACTGTAACCTTATGGTGTTTCAGGCTGCTGCTCTTCCAGCCAGCGATACAGCGTACGGCGGGTAATACCGAGTATTTCTGCCGTTTGTTGTTTATTGCCATTGGTATACTGCAATACCTGGCGCATATAGTTGTGCTGCACTTGCTGCAGACTGGGCCAGCTGGTATCGCTGGCTTGCTGCGGCCCTGCCGCTGTCCCCTGATAATGAACGATACGCTCGGGTAAGTCATCGGGCAATATTTCGTGGCCGCTGGCAAAAGTATAGGCCCGCTCCAGTGCATTTTGCAGCTCACGCACATTGCCCGGAAACGGGTAACGGTACAGGCAATCCAGTGCCTCACTGCTGATACTGTGTACATTTGCTGGCTGTTTTTGTTTTAACTGCGCCAGAAAGTGCTGTGCCAGCAGCTCCAGATCGTCGGCCCGTTCCCGCAGCGGCGGTATATTCAGGGTAAAGGTTTCCAGCCGGAAGAATAAATCGGCACGGAACTGGCTGGCTTCAACCAGTTGTTCTAAATTCTGATGCGTGGCGGCAATAATGCGTACATCAACCGCTACTTCGTCATCGCCGCCCACCGGCCGCATACGGCCTTCCTGCAATACACGCAATAATTTGGCCTGCAGTAACAGGGGCATTTCGGCTATTTCGTCCAGCAGCAGAGTGCCGCCATCAGCCTGTTTAAACAGGCCTGCCCGGCTGCCTCTGGCACCGGTGTAGGCTCCGGCCGCATGGCCAAAGAACTCACTTTCCATCAGTTCGGCCGGAATGCCGGCACAATTTACCGCAATAAAGGGCTGGCTGGCGCGGTCACTCTGCTGGTGCAGTGCCCTTGCCACCAGCTCTTTCCCACTGCCGCTTTCTCCCAGAATTAATACCGCGCCCTGCGCTTTGGCTATGCGCTCAGTTTGCTGGTACAAGCGGCGCATGGCGCGGCTTTGGCCGATCATACCGCCCGGCCCTTGCTGGCTGCTCTGGCGGTATTGTTGCACTTCCTGTTGCAGTGCTTTATGCGCCAGTAAGCGCTCGACACTAAGCAGCAGATGTTCTAAATCCAGTGGTTTGGTAAGAAAGTCATCGGCACCTTGTTTTAATGCCGCCACAGCCTGGCGCACCGTGCCAAAGGCAGTAATTAGCAGCAGTGCCGGTGGCTTAGGCTGCTGGCGCAAACGCTGCAGCAATGCCATACCATCAATGCCGGGTAAACGGATATCGCTTATTACCAGATCCGGTGTTAAATCTTCCAGTTGCGCCAGCAAGGCTTCGGCACTGTCACAGGCCGCTACCTGATAGCCATGGCTGGTCAGTTCTTCCTGCAGCAGCTCCAGCAGTGCCGGGTCGTCTTCTACTACTGCGATACGATAGGGTGAGGCGTTTTTCATACGCTGGCCTCCGGTTTGGCTGCTGTTTCTGCCTGTAACGGCAAGGTTATACGTACACAGCAGCCGCCCTGTGGCCGGTTCGACAGCAACAGTTTTCCCTGATGCTCCAGTACAATTTGCTGCACTATGGCCAGCCCCAGCCCGGTGCCGCGGCCTTGTGCTTTGGTTGACACAAAGGGTGATAACAGCTGCTCGGTACTAAATTGCGGTGGTAAACCGGCGCCGTCGTCCAGCACACTAATGGCCAGCTCGCCGGCGTTTACTTCCACCTGTACCGATACACTACTGGTTGCCGCCTGCACCGCATTGCGCAGTAAATTCACCAGTGCCAGTTCCAGCCGCCCGGGATCACCATACAGGGTTACTTTAGGGCATGGCTGTTGCAACTGTGGCTGGGCATCTTCAGCCTGCAATTCAAAACTCAGGCTGTGAATGGCTTGTTGTAATAATTCGGCTACCGACAGCGGCTGGCGCTGGGCCACCGGCGTATAGGCAAATGCCTGTAATTGCCGCACCAGTGTGCTTAAGCGCGATACCTGATTACGCACGGCCTGCAACTGGCGCTCGGTGTCTTCATCGTTGTGCTCGCGCAGCACCCGCTGTACACGGCCATCAATTACCGTGAGCGGGGCGCCCAGTTCATGCGCTACGCCACTAACCAACTGGCCGATTACCGCCATTTTTTCCTGTTCTTTCAGCTGTTGCGTTAGCTGTTGCTGCTGCAATTGTTGCTGGCGCAACTGTTGTTCAGATTGCTGCATACTGTCGAGCATAGTGTTTAAGCCACGGCCTACTTCCTGTAACTCGGCCGGGCCGGACAGCACCGCCCGGTGCTGTATTTCGCCTTGTGCTACCCGGCGCATACTGCCCAGTAATTGCCATAAATAGCGGCCAATAGCCTTGTTATGGCCAAAGCGGATAATTAAAAAACTGAGCAGAGCCAGTGCGCCCCAGCTCAGCCAGGCCAGACGGGACAAATGGGTTAATGATTGCTCAAAGTCACTGGCACGGCGGGTAATTTGCAGCAGGCCGTGAATACGGCCGCTACGATCGGTTACCGGCATAAACTGCGAATATAGCTGCCAGCCGGATACCACACTATAAGACTGCTGTTGTTCACCGGTGCGCACGGCTTCAGAGGCTGCCAGTGAGCGGGTTAAGTCATTGTCGGCCAACCCGGTCGATGCCACCAGTCTGCCGCTGGTGTTATACACCGCAGCGCCATAAATCTCATTGATAGCAAACACTGATTCCAGATTGGCCAGTATTGCATTGCCATCGCCGTTAAGCAGGGCGTCGCTAACGGGGGTGCGAATAGCACGGCCAATCAGCTCCAGATCGCTGCGTAAGCTCTGGCTTACCAGTTCGTGGGTAAAGCTAAGGCCAAAGCGGATGGCCAGGCCACACAGCAATAACATCGGCAATACCACATAGCAGAACAAACTGCGCTGCAAGCTGCTTTGCGGCCAGCGTAGTAAACTGGATAGTTTTGTCACAATGCCTCCTTTGGTGTGTCATAAGTATACACAAGCTTGGCGATATAGCCGAACTTCAAACTGGCTATTAAATATAGTTGTTTATAATCAATGCCTTAAAAGTTGGCACACAACTGGCAATAGCAATACTGAATTTTTATCAGAGGAGACTCTTTATGCGTAAAACGTATTTAGCCGCCATTCTGGCAGGCCTTACCTTATCTGGTGCTGCGCTGGCACAACAAACCGCCACAGAGGCGCCTACTCAGGCTGCAGCAACTACGCAGCAAAGTGCCGTAGATCTGAGCGATGCCAATCTGCTGAAGTTCAGTGTTGCAATGGATTCCATCCAGAAGGTTGGTGCAGAGTATGAAAGTAAGTTCCAGGCAGCCGAAACGCCGGAACAAGCCCAGCAAGTGCAGCAAGAAGCACAGGCTGAAATGGTAAAAGCGGTGGAAGCAGCAGGGTTAACTGCTGACGAATACAACGCCATCGCCCAACAGGCACAGCAGGACGAAGCCCTGCGCAACAAAATTCTCGCCATGGCAAAAACCCCTGCATCAAACAAGGGCTAAGCCAGGCAGAACCCCTGGGTAAACCTGCCAGCCAGGCCGGAGCTGATCCGACTGGCTGGCAACCTTTCACTTTTCACGTTAGGCTAAGCACAACCGTCGCTATTACAGTGAGTTGTTATGCTAAACGCCGCTGCAAAACCCCTTGTTAAACTGGTTGAACGCTACCTGCCCGATCCATACATCTTTGTACTGTTACTCAGCATAGTGGTATTTGCCGCGGCAATATTATTTGAGCAGCAAAGCCCGCTGGCCGTTTTAGGCTATTGGGGTGATGGTTTCTGGGGCTTGCTTAGTTTTTCCATGCAAATGCTGCTGGTGCTGGTCACAGGCTTTATGCTGGCCAGTACGCCGTTGGTAAAAGGCATACTGGATCGCCTTGCTACCATGGCAAAAACGGCCGGCCAGGCCATTTTGCTGGTAACGGTTATTTCTTTGCTGGCCAGCTGGATTAACTGGGGTTTTGGCTTAGTGGTGGGGGCGCTGTTCGCCAAAGCACTGGCCAGAAAAGTAAAAGTGGATTACCGCTTACTGGTAGCCAGCGCTTACTCGGGTTTTGTGGTGTGGCATGGCGGGCTGGCAGGCTCAGTGCCGCTAACTATTGCCACGCCAAATCACTTTAGCGAAGCGCAAATAGGCATTATTCCCACCAGTGAGACAATCTTTGCCGGTTTTAACCTGCTATTAGTGGCATTGCTGTTTATTGCTGTGCCGCTGGTAAATTATTTAATGCTGCCCAAAGCAGGTGACAGTGTTTATGTTGACCCGGCCAAACTGCAGGATGCTGATCTTGCCGATAGCAGCACATCACGCCCGGCCGATAAGCTGGAAAACAGTATGCTGCTGGCGCTGTTAGTTGGCTTTGCCGGTATTGCTTACTTAGTGCAGTACTTTGCTAAGGGCGGCGGGCTTAACCTGAATATCGTTAATTTTCTGTTTTTATTTCTCGCCATAGTACTGCACGGTACACCAAGGCGTTTGCTGCACAGCCTGCAGCAGGCAATTGCCGGCGGCGCCGGTATTGTTATTCAGTTTCCATTTTATGCCGGCATTATGGCGATTATGGTGCAATCCGGTCTGGCCCAGAGTATGTCGCAGTGGTTTATCAGCTTTGCCACTGCCGAGTCACTAGCGTTCTGGAGCTTTATCAGCGCCGGTATTGTGAATATCTTTGTGCCCTCCGGTGGCGGCCAGTGGGCGGTGCAGGCACCGGTAATGTTGCCCGCTGCGCTGGAGCTGGGGGCCGATGTTAGCCGCATTGCCATGGCAGTGGCCTGGGGCGACGCCTGGACCAATCTGATCCAGCCATTCTGGGCCTTACCGGTGCTGGCCATCGCTGGTTTAAAAGCAAAAGATATTATGGGTTTTTGTCTGGTACAACTGGTTATTACCGGGGTAATTATCAGCCTGGTACTGAGCTTTGCACTAACCTGACAACTGCCCGCCAACATAACGGGCTGGACAAATCTGCTGATAAAATGATAATGGTTCTTATTTGTATAATTGCCATTATCAGAGCCAGCATGCCAGCCGCTAACAGTCATAATAAAACCTTGCTGCTAATTGAAGACGACGCGCAAATGCGCGAGCAACTGCAGTTGCTGCTGCACAGCCACGGCTATCAGCTGGATATAGCAGCCGACGGTGAAACCGGTGCCAGCATGGCGTTAACGGGTTGCTATGATCTGGTGCTGCTGGATATCCGCCTGCCAGGCATTGATGGTTTTAATGTATTACAGCTGATGCGCCAGCGCGCCAATACGCCGGTGATTATTGTCTCGGCCTGTGGCGCTGAAGCGGATCGGATCCAGGGCTTTACCCATGGCGCTGATGATTATCTGGCCAAACCCTACAGCTTTGCCGAATTATTGCTGCGCATTGAAGCTGTGCTGCGGCGCAGCCAGCCGCAAGCTGCGGTGTGGCAGTTGCAGTATCAGGAGCTGACACTGGACCGGCGTTTACAAAGTGCCAGCTGCTTTGCCCAACTGTTACCGCTGACGCCGGTAGAATTCCGTTTGCTGTGGGCACTGGTACAGCAGCCACAGCAGGTACTGAGCAAGCGCGTATTATATCCGCTGGTGCTGGACCGTACCTTTACCGAGCATGACCGCAGCCTGGATATGCATTTAAGCCGGCTACGGAAAAAACTCGCCAGCTGTGGTTTTAACAGCGAGCGGCTGGTTACGCTGCACGGCAAAGGCTTCCGGCTGCTATGAACCGGCCGTTGTTTATCCGCTTATGTCTGCTGCTGGCGGTTGGTACCGTACTGTTGTTCTGGCTGATTGCTGCAGCCTTAAACCAGCTGGAGCGCCAGCTCAGTATGTTAAGCCCATCAGCAAGACAAACCCTGCTGCAATATCGCGATCAGGCCGAAGCATTGTACGACCCGGCTAATCCGGCAGCGTTACAGCAGTGGCTGACGGTACTCAGGCAGCAGGAGCAAAGCTGGGCCACCGTGGTTAGCCTGGACGTTGCCAGCGTTGACCATACCAATCTGGCTGCCCGCTTTACCGACGGTTTTATTTTAGGCCGCAGTATCGACTGGCCCATTCACTTACATCTTGAATATAACCCGGTGATGGATTTACCTTTTACCACTGCCCCTGCCAGTTTGCTGCTGGAGTTACCAGAGCGGTTAAGGCCGGGTAAGTTTTGGCCGCCATTAAAATTACTATTGCAGCTATTATTGCCGTTAACACTAATGCTGCTGGTGTGCTATTTGCTGTACCGGCATCTAATGCGGCCGGTAAAACTGTTGCAGCAACATGCCCGGCAGTTAGCTGCAGGCCAGTTGCAAAGCAGGGTGCGGCCCAGCCTGGGCCCCCGTCAGGACGAGCTGACTGAACTGGCTGACAATTTTGATTTAATGGCCGAGCGGCTCAGCCAGCAGCTGCAGCGTCAGCGCCAGTTTATTGCCGATATGTCACACGAGCTGCGTACACCGCTAAGCCGGATGACGCTGGCACTGGACTGCGCCGAACAACAACTGGACAGCCAGACTATGCTGGCACGGCTGCGCCGCGAAACCGAAGCGATGCAGCAACTGGTAGGCAATGCGCTGACGTTAGCCTGGCTGGACAATGAAGCCGGGCAATTAGCCGCACAGCCGTTTGATTTAGCCGATTTGCTCGATAGCCTGTGCAGCGACGCCCGCTTTGAATACCCCGACAGACAACTGCATTGCCAGTGGCCCGATAGCATACCGCTAAGCAGCGGCAGTGCCCGCTTGCTGGGGCAGGCTATTGAAAATATTCTACGTAATGCACTGCGGTTTACACCGCCGGGTGCCAGCGTATGGCTTACGGTAAACCGCAATGCCAGCCACTGGTTGCTGCAAGTTCGTGACAGTGGCCCGGGTGTAGCGGCACAGTATCTGCCACGGCTGTTTACGCCCTTTTTCCGTGTGCCGGGAGCCGAGCAACCGGGCAGTGGCTATGGTTTGGGGCTGGCATTGGCAAAACGCCTGACAGAGGCGGCAGGCGGCAGTATCAGCGCAGCTAACAGCTCAGGTGGGCTTAGCATTACGCTGCAGTTACCGCTGGGAATGTAACAAATGTAAAAGTGATATGTTTGTGCGAACCAATCCTTACAATGCTTAATGATAATTATTCTCATTGTAAGGATGTGACATGCACCTGCGTTATTCCCTGCTGGCACTGGCCGTTGCCACCAGCGGCCAGACTTTGGCCGAAGAGGCTGCACCAGAGTTGGAAAAAATCGAAGTGGTTGGTAAACGTATTACCGCTGAGCGCCTGATCCTGACTGATGACGATTGGCAAAAACGCCAGGCGCAGGATTTGGAAGATTTATTCGCCGATCAGGCCGCGCTCAGTGTGGGTGGGGGCCTGGGCGTAGCGCAAAAAATTTATTTAAATGGTATCGAAGACTTATTGCTCAATGTGTCGATAGACGGCGCCGTGCAATCGGGCAGTATGTTTCATCATATCGGCCGCTTAACGCTGGAGCCGGAATTGCTGCGCCAGGTTGAAGTACAGGCCGGCCCCGGTGATGCCACGCAGGGCGCCGGTGCTTTAGGCGGCAGTATTGATTTTATTACCAAAGATGCCAGCGACTTACTCCTACCGGGACAACGCTTCGCCGGTCTGGCGAAAGCGGCTTACAGCTCGGTAAACGACGGGCAAAAATACAATCTTACGCTGGCCGGTATGCTGAACGACAATTGGGGCTTGATCGGCAGTTTTTCTGATGTTGACAGCAAACTGAGCAAAGATGGCGCCGGCACTAAGCAACAGGGCACTGCAGCTGAGCAGCAGTTTGGTTTTGCCAAGCTTACCGGCCAGTTAAGCCAGCACCAGGTATTACGGCTCAGTTACGAACGCGCCACCGACGAAGGCCTGCGCGCTCAGCGACCCAACTGGCAGGTTAGCAGCTGGAATGCCGTGTATCCGCTAAAAACCGAGCGCAGCACTACCGCGATTAACTATCAGTTTAATCCTGATTCTGCTTTAGTTGATCTGAAACTGGCATTGTTTCACAGCGATACCCGGTTGCAACAGGACGCCCGCTTTGGCTTGTATCAGGGCGAGATTAAAAATCAGGGCTTTGACCTGCGCAATAACAGCCGCCTTGGCAGCCATCAACTGGAATACGGTGTAGATTACCGCCACGAAGAAACCGGTTTAACCGCCCTGAACGACCCGACAGTACCGGACGAAGGCGAGAAAGCCCGGGTTATTGGCGTTTTCCTGCAGGATTACTGGGACTTAACCACAGGTTTGCGGCTAAATGCGGGCGCCCGTTTTGACGACTATAAAGTCGATGATATGCAGCAACAGCAATTAACGTCTGACGGCGTCAGCCCTAACCTGGGCTTATCCTGGCAGCACACCGAAAATTGGCGTCTGTACGGTGGTTATAGCAGTGCTTTACGGGGCCGCTTAACAACGAATAGTTTTGTGCTGGATACCCGCAGTAACAGCCCCGATCTGCAAGCCGAGAAAGCCCATCACTGGCAGCTGGGCTCTGAATTTCGCCGTGGCAACTGGCAGTTAAATGCCAACCTGTTCCAAACCGATATTGATAAGGCCATTTCAGAAGTGCGCCGGGTGTACCAGAATATCGGCGATGTAGAAACCAAAGGTTATAACGTGCAACTGCGTTACCGGCAGCAGGATTTTTCTGCTCAGGCCAGTGTCAATCAGGCCAGAGCCCGCTTAAACGGTGAACGGATGAATGGCTATGATCATGGTGCCCTTGGCACCACGTTAGGCCGCACCTGGGTACTGCGGCTGGAATATGCGCTCAGCGACACCCTGTTAACCGGTTGGGGCAGCCGTGCGGTTGAAGGTGAGAAAGATATTCCTACCTCGGCGGGCCTGGTGCAACAGCCCGGTTATGCCGTGCACGATGCGTTTATCCGCTGGCAGCCCGCTCAGCTGGACGGCCTGACATTAAACCTGACGCTGCGTAACCTGTTTGATAAGTTCTACCGAGATCATGCTACCGTAGCAGATTTCAGCCAGATACCTGATTACGAAGGCCTGGCCGGTTTGCCTGAAGCCGGGCGTGATCTGCGCCTGGAAGCGCGCTGGCAGTTCTAGGCAGGCGGGCGCTTGCGCGCCTTGTGGTTTATCTGAAACGGTACGGCGTTATGCGACTTTGGCTGAGAAAATTACATCTGATCACGGCATTACTCAGTGGTATTGTCGTCAGTATTGTTGGTATTACCGGCTCGCTGTATGTATTTGAGCCCGAGCTGACAGCCTGGCTGCAGCGGGACTATTATCAACCGGCACTCAGCGCGCGGCCTTTTACTGATGATAGCGCTATTGCAGCTTTTATTGAAACGCAAACCGGCCAGCGCCTGCAAACGCTGCAATGGCCGGTGCGCAGCCGGCAGACTTATGCTTTTAAAGTATTTGACGACAGCAACTGGTACTATTTTGATCAAAGCAGCGGCGCTATTTCGCAAAATAAAGGCGCCTTTAACCATCCGTTTTTTGAGCTGGTTTATAATATCCACGCTAACCTGCTGCTGGGGGAGCCGGGCCGTTATATTGCCGCTACAGCCTCACTGCTGTTTGCGTTAAGTAGTGTTTTGCTGGGCTTGTATCTGTGGTGGCCCCGGCGGTTAACCCGCTGGCGCCATGCGCTGAAAATTCACCGCGGTAATGCCAAACGCTTTAATTTTGAATTACATAGCGTTAGTGGTGCTCTGTTCGCGATACCATTATTTATTATGGCTATAACCGGCGCTTATTTTTTATATACCGCGCCGCTGCAAAAAGTACTGGATGTGCTGACCTTATCAGCGCCTGCACCGGCAGATCCCTGGCAACAAAAGTACCAGTTCAGCATTCCGCAGCAGCCGATGTTAAGCGCAGCAGAGGTAGTACAGCATATGGCGCAGCATTATCCGCAGCTGTATCCGCGCAATATCTGGTTTGCTGAGCATAGCGACGATGCCCTGGTGTGGGGTTATCAAAACAGCCTTAGCCTGCATAGCGGGCCAAGGCGGCGTGCTTTTATTCATGCCAACCCTTTTACCGGCGAAGTGCTGTCAAGTTATGATCCTGCCACACTACCGCGCGGCGCGGCATTGGCCAGTGCCTGGCTGATCCCGCTGCATTTTGGCGAATTTGGCGGCATTATTACCAGGATACTCTGGTTTATTGGCGGTTTTTTACCACTATTGCTGTTTATTACCGGCATTAAAATGTGGCTAAACCGACGGCGGAAAACCAGCGCTAAGCAGCCTTAAGCTGCGCATCGCGCTGCTTAAGGCCGGGCCGCAGTGTTACCAGTTATAACTTAAGCTTAACTCGACGCTACGTGGCGCACCGAAAAAGCCCTGATTATAAAAGTCGATGCTGGAGTAGTACTTTTTATCAAACAAGTTGCGCACATTTAAGCGTGCGATCAGTTGCTGATTAATGTCATAACTGGCCATCAGGTTAACCAGCGTATAGGCCGGTTGCTCTGCTGTTTCGCCATTAGGGCCTACATTGGGCTGAGTCATTTTGCTCTGCCAGTTAATGTTGGTACCCAGAGTTACCGGTGCCAGGCTGCCGTTCAGGCGGTAAATGGCGCTAAAACGCAGCATGTCTTCCGGCAGATAGGTGGCAAAAGCGCTGCCATCGGCCTGCTCTGATGTATTGTGGGTGTAACTGAAATACAGATCCAGCGTGTCCAGTGGCTTACCGGTTAACTCCAGCTCATAACCCTTACTGTTGGTGCCTTTTACACCGCGCATTGGGAAGCTGCCATCCGGCAAGGGTGCAGTAAAGTTGGGATCCCGCTCAGCTACGTTATCTTTTTCTACTTTAAATACAGCAATACTGGCGGTAACGGCATCATTGAGGAAATCCCCTTTGATACCCAATTCAATGTTGCTGCCTTCTACCGGATCCAGCCGCTGGTTATTGGCATCACGCGCATTTTGCGGCTGAAAAATTTCGGTATAGCTGCTATACAAGGATAATTTTTCTGTGACATCCAATACCACACCGGCATAAGGTGTATTGATATTGCTGTGCTTATAGTCTGTGGCGGCATCCATGTCGTAGCTGCTAAAACGGTTACCAACAATTAATGTCAGTTTGTCGTGCAGGTTAAACTGGCTGGCAATATACAAGCCTTTTTGTGTATCTACAGCGCTGTCGGTTAACGGCTGGGCGGGGTAAGACGGCTCGGCAATACTGCCATCCCATTGCCAGAAATTACCTACCACCAGGGTGTCGCTGGTATAAAACGAATTGGAACTCATATCCTGCTTTGAATAAAGCAGGCCGGTAGTTAACTGGTGTTCGCGGCCAAACAGCTGATAGGGGCCGGAGGCGAATAAGCGCAAAGCATCCTGATCACGTTCAGCCTGGTAAATCATCGGAAAGGCATTCATGCCAAGGCCGGTGGTTTTATCCGGAAAACCAGACAAATACAGCAAATGCCCGTCCATTTCGTCATGGCGCCGCTCCAGCTCTAAACGGAGATCCCAGCCATTGCTAAAGCCATGCTCCAGGGTGGCAAAAGCGTTTAAGCCTTCACGCTGCCAGCTGGACCAGGATGCCGCTGTAGTGGTAGAGCGCGATATATCGTTAGCAGCACTGCCGTCGGCATAAAACAGCGGTAAAGCACCCCAGGTTGAACCTTCCGGGTTACGTTCGCTGTAATCCACCCCCATCGTTAAGCGGGTATTGCTACCCAGCGCGGCAGTGGTTACACCATACAGTTGCAGGTTGTCTTCTTTGGCTAAATCGACATAGCTGTCGAACTGCTCGTAGGCAGCGGCAAAGCGCGCCTGTACTGCACCATCATCAGTAAGATTTAACGATTGATCGGCTTCCAGCCGCATGCTGTCCCGGCTACCCAGCTTGACACTGGCGTAACCGGCGGGTTCAGCCCTGGGCCTTTTGCGAATAAGGTTAATAGCAGCCGAGGGCTCACCGGCACCGCTTAACAAGCCACTGGCGCCGCGCACCAGTTCAATGCGGTCAAACAAAATGCTGTCGGTCACCGCTTCATTAAAGAAGCTGCTGTATTGCACCGGCACGCCGTCAAACTGAAAGTTAGTAATGGCATTGCCGCGGGCGCGGAAAAAATAACGGTTGGTTTCTGCCTGCTGTGCCTGAATGCCGGGGGCCAGCGCCATAATGTCGGCCACGCTGTCCAGCGAAAACGCACTGATAAAGCTGTCGTCAATAATAGATACCGACTGCGGTGTTTCGCGTAGCGTCAGCGGCAAGCCTGTAGCCGTAGCTGCGCTGTCGAGCCGGCTGCCGCGCACCTGCAACACTTCGACGTCAGCTTCTGCCGTGCTTTGCTGTGCCTGTAACTGTGGAGTTGCCAGCGCCAGCAAGACGGCAGTGGAAAGAGTGGTTAAACGAAAAGCATGGCTGATGTTCACAACAGATCCTTATCAATAGAAAATCGGCTGTATTCTAAATGATAATTAATCTCAATTGCAAACTTGGTTGATAAGTATTCTTATTAACATTAATATAGTTGGCATTATTCGGGTACATCAGTGTAAACACAGGCAATTTTAACATGGCTAAACTCAGCAATCGTTTCTGGTTTCAATTACATGGCTGGTTTTCATTACCAATATGGCTGATTTTCTGCTTTGTTTGCCTCACCGGCACTATTGCCGTTTTCAGTCATGAACTGACGTGGCTAACCAACCCTGCTTCGCGCGCGACAAACCCGGATAACTTACCGGCCAGGCCGGTAGCCGAACTGGTAGCAACGGTACAGCAAGCTTATCCGACTGCCGATGTTGGCACAGTAATGGTATTTGAACCTTATCTGGTTAATGCAGTAATGTTTACCGATCACGATAAGCCGTTTGCTATTGCTTATGTAAACCAGTACAGCGGCGAAATTCAGCAAGTAAATGAAGGTATTACTTTTATCGGCTTTATGCGCAGCCTGCATGGCTGGTTGTTATTTCCCTGGCCGGGCAGCTACAGCGTAGGTTATTACCTGGTGTCGGCAATGGCCATAGTGATGCTGGGCGCGCTGATCACCGGCCTGGTGATCTACAAAAACTTCTGGCGCAGTTTTATCCAACCCAAAATCCGTTTTAATCAGGGCAGAAAAACCATACTGACCGATTTACACCGGCTGGCCGGGGTGTGGTCGATCTGGTTTTTAATGCTGATGAGTGCTACCGGCCTGTGGTATTTGGTGCAGGCGGTAATGTGGCATGCCGATATTGATATAGAGCCGCATGCGCCTATTGTTGCGATAGCCGATATGCCGGCTGAGCACACCACACCGCCGGTCAGTTTTGCTGATGCAATGCAAATTACCCAGCAGCGTTTCCCGGATTTTCGCCCCAGTTACCTTATGCTGCCAGAGCATAACCGCGGCATGTATACGCTGATGGGCGGTGGCGACCATATTTTCTACGATGAGCAGTCTTATAACCTGAGTATTAACCCCTGGACCGGCGAGATTGCCCACGAGAAATCACCGGAATCGATGACGGCGTTGCAAACGGTAATGCATATTGCTGATCCGTTACACTACGGCACTATTGGCGGTATCTGGACCAAGGCTATCTGGTTTTTGTTTGGTTTGATCTTGTCCGGCATGTCGATTACCGGCTTTATGATTTGGGGCAGCCGCACCGTTAAAGCGGTTCGGGCCAGCCGTAGCAGCGAAGCATTGCAGGAGATTAACCATGGCGCGTAGTAACAGCGTTTGGCAGCGGCACAAATACAAACTGAATGGCCTGGTACTGGTATTGCCATTCTGGTTTTTATATCAGTCACTCACGCCGGAATTTCCGCCTGCCTGGCCGGCACAGCAAGTAGGACAATTTGAAATTGCCCCTATGCCACTGAACCTCAAACCACCTTATGCCCATCACGATGAGTATGTAAAAGATTTTATGCTGATGTTCGGCCAGGGCGATGTCAGCGATATTCGCCAGGGTTATGTCAATATTGGCCCGGCGCCACTGCCAATTGCACAACTACAACAAGGCGATGAAGGCATTTTGCACGGCAGCCGCCATGGCCAGCATGTGCATGCGATAGCACCAAAGCAGTTTAGCGCCACGGATAAACTCTGGCTGACCATTGAAACCTGGCAGGGCGAACAGCTGACCAGCAGTTGGGAGCTACCGCCGGAATTACTACCAAAAATTCGGCCATAGCCTGATCGCGCCGCAGTATTGGCGCGTAACCTGTGCCATGCCAGAATAGAACACGGGTAGTAAAGGGTGACAATAGCAATTATTGGTGCCGGTATCGCCGGAGCCGCCTGTGCCGCTCGGCTGACACAGCAGGGCCACCAGGTAGAGGTGTTTGATAAAGGCCGCAGTGCCGGCGGGCGCATGAGCAGCAAGCGCACTGAACAGGGCTACCTGGATTTAGGCGCACAGTATTTTACCGCCCGTAGCGAGGCCTTTCAGGCGCAGTGCCATCAATGGCTGCAAGCGGACACTATTAGCCGCTGGAACGGCCGCTTAGCCGTGTTTGCTGACGGCGGCCTTCGCTCTTCACCTGATAATACCGCGCGTTATATTGGCCAGCCTGCAATGCAGGCACCGGTTGTGCAGTTGCTGGGTAACATCAGCTTGCATTGCAACTGTGCGGTAGACCAACTGCAATTTGACGGTAACCAATGGCAACTGTTTAGCGCAGGTAACGCGCTTGGCAGCTTTAGCCAACTGGTGCTGGCGATACCACAGCAGCAAGCCAGGCAGTTATTACAACCTTTTCTGCCGCAAAGCCCCAAGCTTGCAACACTGTTCGCCGCTACGGCACTACTGCCATGCTGGGCGGTAAATATACAGCTTGAACAACCTTTACTGCCGTATGACGCTATTTTTGTTAAAAACCACCCTCTTAGCTGGCTGGCGCGGCAAGCCTCCAAACCGGGGCGTTGCAGCGTAGAGCACTGGCTGTTGCATTTCAACCCGGCGTTCTCAGTCCAACATCTTGACGCTGGCACAGAAGTAATAGCTGAGCAGGCCGTTACAGCCTTACAGCATATTAGCGGGCAACCAATAAAAGCGGTGACAACATTATGCCATCGCTGGCGTTATGCCCAGCAGGCGCCGCAGTACCCGGTGTCTGGCGCGGTATATTTACCGGCTTTAGCGCTGGGTTTGGCCGGAGACTGGCTTAACGGCGGCCGGGTAGAAAATGCCTGGTTAAGCGGTGTGCAACTGGCGCAGGAGTTAGTGTTATGACACAGTCTGTGTTGGTTATTGGTGCCAGTAAAGGTATAGGTTTGGCGCTGGCCCGGCATTACACGGCTGCAGGCGCAACCGTTTGTGTTATCAGCCGGCAAAATAACAGTGCGGGTAATGCAGAGCTGCACTGGCTGCAAGACCCGTTGTTATCGCAAGAGCACAGTGCCCAGGTGGTAAAGCAGGCATTGCTGTATCAGCCGGATACCATTTTCATTTGCAACGGCGTACTGCACGACGACAAAGCCATGCCGGAAAAAACCATCCGCCAGTTGGATACCGCCATTCTGGCTGAACGTTTTTTAACTAATGTGCAGGTGCCGGCGTTATACCTGAAACTGTTATTCCCCTACCTTAGCAAGCAAGCTAATGTGCGCGTGCTGGCACTTAGCGCTAAAGTGGGTAGTATCAGTGATAATGCCCTTGGCGGCTGGTACAGCTACCGTATCAGCAAAGCTGCGCTGAATATGCTGGTGAAAAACCTCAGTATTGAAGTAGGCAGGTTAAACAAAACTGCCGCTATTGTCAGTGTTCACCCCGGCACCACAGACACAGCATTGTCAGTGCCATTTCAGCAGAATCTACCGCAGGGGCAACTGCAAACCCCGGCTGCGACTGCACAGCGGCTGGCACGTGTGGCCGCCGGGCTTAGCGCAGAGAAAACCGGCCTGCTACTGAATTGGGACGGTGCAGCGCTGCCCTGGTAAATTATGTGTAGTACGTTTTTTAATCAGGTTTGAACTATACTGTTGTCGCAGTCCGGCGCAGTTATCGTAGTAAGGTCGCAGTAAGATATGCCGTTTTTCTGACTCAAGGAGAACAGTGATGGCGGCTTTGAAACGGATAATAATTTGTTGTGACGGCACCTGGAATGAGCCCGATGATATTCCCACCAATGTAACTAAACTGGTGCGCAGTATTAAGCCCACCGCCAGCGATGGTATACATCAGGTGGTGTTTTATGATGAGGGTGTTGGCACCGGCGGCAGAATAGACAGATTTATTGGCGGTGCCTTTGGCCGCGGGCTGGAAAAAAACGTACTCGATTGTTACCGCTTTTTAGTACACAACTATGAGCTGGGCGATGAAATATATTGTTTTGGCTTTAGCCGTGGCGCTTATACCGCCAGGGCTTTTGTCGGGTTAATACACACCGTTGGCCTGCTGGAAAAAGACCAGCTTGATCAGATGCGGCAAGTATACAAATACTATCGTACTCACCCGGAACATCGGCCGCATACACAGTATTATGACAATTACCGGCCGGAAATCCGCATGGTAGGTGTGTTTGATACCGTTGGTGCTCTGGGGGCGCCCACGCCATTGCTGGGGAAACTGACCCGGGGCTGGGTAGGCTTTTTTAACACTCATATTTGTGAGCAGGTAAAGCATGCCTATCATGCTCTGGCGCTGGACGAGCGGCGGGCGCCGTTTCAACCTGATTTATGGACCGGCAGCTTAAAAGATGATCAGTACGTGGAGCAATGTTGGTTTGCCGGCGTGCATTCTGATATTGGTGGTGGTTATGAAGAGTGTGGCTTGTCTGATATTCCACTGCAATGGATGCTGATTAAAGCCTGCGCGCTGGGGTTGGAATTTAATGACGAGTACCTGTTAACCCTGTGCCAGCCTGATTTACATATGCAGGTGCACAACTCTTATTCCTACAGTTACAAATTACTGGAAAAAATGGGGGCAGGTGAATCGGTGCGGCGCATTTATGGCGATCCGGCTAACCCACCTATTAATGTCAGTATTCACGATAGCGTGTATCAGCGCATAGCGGGCGGTAAATACCGGCCACCAAACCCCGATTTTCCAACTGCCGACAAACTAGCCGACCGGCGCAAACAAATCCGCTATATGGCCACCGATACACCACTGGCCCAGCTGACGATAAAAGAGTTTGCCACCCATTGTCAGTTGCTGGATTTTAGCGCGGCAGGCGGTGCGCGTATTCAGTACAACGGTGAGCTGAAAAAAGGCGACAGTGTAAGCTTTGAAAGCGAACGCTTTGGTAGCAGTACTGCGCAATGCGTGTGGAAAAAAGGCAACCAGTACGGCCTGCAGTTTGTTGCCTGATGCCGCAGGCTATAACGAATTCAACGCTTAGTACCTGCTCCATATCTCAAGTTTTATGCAGTTTCATTGCGGCAGATATTGTTATGTTATAACATTGACTAATCATTCATTTCACCTAAGCAGTAAGACAGATGAAAAAGCGGTTTTTATTTTCGTTACTCGCCATTTCTACCAGTGCAGCAGCACAAAATACCGGCAATAATGCTATTGAGCAGCAAGAGGCTAATGCCGGTATTGAGCATATTGAAGTTAAAAAACACTGGCAGCCTTATCGCGGCAATGTACCACTTATTGATACGCCGCAAGCGATAGATCGCATTAGTGTTGATAAACTAGAAAACGAAGGCATTACCCGTTTTAGTGACGCCTTAGATTTTTCCGCGTCTATCGTTAGACAAAACAACTCTGGTGGTATGTTTGATAGCTTTGCTATCCGTGGTTTTTCGGGCGATGAATCCAACCCGACAGGCTACTTAATCAATGGTTTTAACGTACGCGGCTACAGCGGCAACAGAAGTACGGTAAATATTGAAACCATTGAAGTGATGAAAGGGCCTGGCTCTGCGCTATACGGCCAGGGTGAGCCTGGTGGTACCATCAATGTGATCACCAAGAAACCGCTGTTCGATAAGCAGGGTTACCTGCAGGCAACAGTAGGAAACTACAACAAGAAAATACTGGAATTTGACTATACCAACGGCCTTAACGATGTCAGTGCTTACCGTATTACGGGTAGTTATGAAGATTCTGATACTCACCGGGATCATGTTTTCTTTAAAAATCTAAACCTAAACCCATCTTTTATCTGGAATATTTCAGACCAGACCAGTCTCAGCTACGAGATGGAAATTCTTGATCAGGAAAAACCACTGGATCGCGGTGTTTATATTTTAGATAACGATTTCAACGCTGCCAATCCTGAAGATTTTTATGGTGATATTCGGGACCGTGCCCACCAGGTTAAAGCCTTTGGTCATCAATTGATCTTAAATCATACACTGAGTCAGGATTGGCACCTGTTAACTGGTTTTGCCTACAGAGATTCATCGATGAAGGGGCAATCTTCAGATACAGAGCTATCAGCCGGCAGACAGTTGCTGTTAACTGATCCCAATCGTTTATCAAGACAACGCAGAGAGCGCGATTATCAGGCACGGGATCTCTCTTTACGTTTTGAGCTAAGTGGTCACACCGAGCTGGCCGGTTTTGTGAATAATGTCCTGGTTGGTGTAGATTATTATAACTATCACCTGGACACTGATTACAGATTGTGGCGAACAGCCTCGGGCTCTGGCGATACAACCTATAGCATTGACCCGCGCAATCCTGATTACACCATCTTCCGCCCTGAAGTGTTACCAGCAACACTGACGGATGAAAAACAGCAAGGCTTAGGTTTTTATGCCCAGGACTTAATTGAACTGACAGAAAAAACGAAGTTACTGCTTGGTTTTCGCGTAGATCGGTTTGAGCAAGATATTTTCAATAGAATCAGTGAAGTATCTCAAAGCCAGGATAAAACACAATTTACACCACGGGCCGGCTTTGTTTATCAAATTAACGACAGTGTGAATGTGTACACCAGTTATGCTGAAGGTTTCAGGCCAAACCCGGGGCTGGATTCTGACAGAAATGCCTTCGCTCCGGAAGAAACCAGCTCTGTTGAAATAGGTGCTAAATGGCAAAATCTCGCCGGACGTTTCTCAGGTAGTGTCGCTATTTTCGATGCAGAAAAAACCAATATGTTAACGGCTGTACCAAACACCAATTTTTCAGCAACCTTAGGTGAAGTAGCAAGCCAGGGTCTTGAATTTCAGCTAACGACCAGCCTGACGACAAGCACCAGTATTGACCTGGGCTATGCCTACGTTGACGCCAAAACAGCTAAAGAAGCAACCAATCTCGAGTGGGGTGTGCCTATTGCTAAAGGCTCACGCTTAATAAACATCGCTAAACACTCTGGCTATATCTCTGTGAATCACTTTACTCAGGTATTAGCGAAAGACGCTTTTTTTGCTGTAACGGTACGCCATGTTGGTGACCGCGTGGGTGAAACAACCGATGCGAACTACATTTTACCGTCGTATACCCTGGTTAACCTGGCAGCGTCTGTCGATTTAAGCCAACAGCTTAGCCTGAAGTTTGATGTAAATAACCTGTTTAATGAAGCGTACATTGAGAACTCTTACCATAAGTTATGGAACCTTCCGGGCTCGCCGGTAAACTACAGTGTTAGTGTGAAATATCAGTTCTGAAGTTAAGGCTTCCCCACCAAGTGTAATAACATTTTATTAATGAATTTCGGGATGATTTAAAATGCAGGAACTGGTTATAAGTGCTTCAAATTTATGCGTTAACGTAAAAGAAAAGCAAATATTGAAGAATGTTTCCTTTAGTGCCCGCAAAGGCGAAGTAATGGCGCTGCTGGGCGGTAATGGCGCAGGGAAATCTACGACTATTAAAACCTTTCTTGGTCTTATGACGCCATCATCCGGCTCTGTGTCATTGGCTGGGGTTAATGTGCACCGGCAACCGGATGTCGTTCGGCAAAAAGTCGCTTACCTGCCTGAGTCTGTCATGCTGTACGGCCATTTAACGGCGATTGAAAATATAAAATATTTTTTATCATTGTCTGGCAAGCAGAAGACAGCTGGCGATATTGCTGAAGCTTTACAGCGTGTTGCATTGCAGGAAGCATCCTGGAATTCAGCACTGGCTGGTTATTCAAAAGGCATGCGGCAAAAGACTGCCATTGCCCTGGCATTGCTGCGTGAAGCACCCATTTTATTTTTAGATGAACCCACATCTGGCCTGGATCCTGTTGCTATTGATGAATTCAACCGTTTAGTAAAACAGTTGGCCGCGCAGGGCTCTACTATTTTTATGGTAACCCACGATGTTTATGGCGCCTGTCACGTAGCTGACCGCATTGGTTTACTGCATAACGGAGAAATTGTCGGTATGTTCGACGCGCCCGAACACGGCAATATCGACTCTGAGGTTGTGCACAAAGCGTTCACTCAAGGAGCCCAATAATGAGTGGCGGGGGAATGAGTAGCGCAGTAATGAGCAGCGCTGTATTGGCAATTGCCAAAGACGAGTGGCGCTACTGGCGACGTTCCAGTTTGGCGCAAACTGTGTTGCTGATTGCACTAGTGTTAGCAATTGCCTCGGTGTGGGTAACGCAAGCTGCCATTACGGCAACGGCTGAAAAGCGTCAGCATATGCAAGCTGAGGCGAAGCAGGTGTTTGAGGCACAACCAGACCGCCATCCCCACAGGATGATCCACTATGGACACTATTTATTTCGTGCTCCGCCGCCGTTAAGTGCATTAGATCCGGGTATCGATGCGTTTACCGGTAATGCCATTTTTCTTGAGGGGCACCAGCAAAACAGCGCGACCTTTGCCGAGCAAAAGCAAAGCAGTGGCTTAAACTGGCTCGGTAAACTCACCCCGGCATATGTCATGCAAGTACTCACCCCGCTGCTGTTCATTGTACTGGGCTTCGGTGTTATGACCCGCGAACGCGAGGCCGGCACCTTAGATTTTCTTAAAGTGCAGGGGGTGTCACCGCTAACGCTTATGCTGGGTAAAGCTGTGGCGCTGGCCGGTGCGGGTCTGTTAATACTGGCTCCGCTGGTTGTGGGTGCACTGTTGACACTGTTAAACGGTGCGGCGCTGTTACCCGTGGTGGCTTTTGTCTTCGCCTATTTGCTATATCTGGCTATTTGGTGTGGCATCGTGCTGGCTGTTTCTGCTTTGGCATCCGCTAACAGCAGCAGTTTTAGTGGCTTAATGGCGGTTTGGATCCTCATGTGTCTTATCCTGCCCAGAATTGCCGGCAACACTGCCAGTGTTGCTCTGGCCTCGCAGGGCAAACTGGAAACCGATTTTGCGGTGCTACAAAGTATTCGTGACACAGGGGACGGGCACAATGCTAACGATCCTGCTTTTAAAGCGCTTAAAGACAATCTTTTAGCGCAATATAATGTTGCGACAGTGGAAGAGCTACCGGTTAATTTCAGAGGCGTGGTATCACGCTATTCAGAGGCGCATCATACAGAAGTGTTGAACAAATTTGCCGAACAAAAAATGCAGAGCGAGCAAGCTCAGGCTGATATTGCCCGCAACTTTGGCTGGTTGTCACCCGCTATTGCCATTCAAACTGCCTCGATGAAACTGGCCGGCACCGATTTGGAAAACTACCAGCGTTTCCTACGCGAGGCAGAAACAATACGCTATGACTTTGTACAATCGCTGAACACGCTGCACGCTGAAGGGCTTAGCTACGCGCAAGATGCAAACAGATATAGCAGCCAGCAAGCGCAGAAAGAGGCGACTGTCAGCTCAGCTAACTGGCAAATACTGGATGATTTTCATTTTACACCGTTAGCGCCAACGCAACTGTTTGCCAACAGCATTATGGCGTTGTTACAGCTATTTTGTGCCATGGCTGTTGTGGTGGGATTTATTTTATTCGCAGGTAGACGTATATGAGTTGGTTAGACATTTGCCGTGAAACCCAATTTGTTTTACGCAGGAAGAGCGTAGCTTTAGTGCTTTTGGTTGGTTTTTTACTGGCTTTATTTTCTGTGTGGACCGGCAGCGTGGAAGTTGCGCAACAACATGCCACCATTGAGCGTATGCAAAAGGCAGATGAGCTGGATCAAGCCGGTGTAGCAAAGCGCTATGATGAGGCAGGTCTCCTTGCTTATTATACTTTTCACCTGACTTATGCGCCGCCATCTTCACTGGCCTTTGCCGCTACAGGCGTACGCGATGTTTACCCATGGAAGCATCGTATTCGCATGCTGGCCATTGAAGGGCAAATTCATGAGTCTGATACCCAAAACCCTGAGTTAGCAATGGTGGGTCGTATTGATTTTACCTTTGTTATTGCCGTTATTGCGCCCTTACTGCTTATATTATTACTGCATGATTTGCGAGCGAGCGAGCGGGCTGCCGGCCGGTTAGACTTTTTATCTATTACTGCGCGCACGGCTTATAGCTTGTGGCCATTACGCGCCATCGTTGTTGTGCTGGCGTTGTGGTTAGCGCTTGTGCTGCCTTTTATCGTTGGCGCTATATTCAATGGTGTCTCTGCCGGGTTAATGCTATCGGTTATATTCATAGCACTGCTTTATATTCTTGTATGGTCATTACTGTGTTATTGGGTGGCACGTTTTAGCTTTTCTGCCCCGGTACTGGCCTCGTTTTTAATGGGCTTTTGGTTATTAACCACCTTTGTTATTCCTGCTGTCGCCAATGTAGCGATTGATAAAGGCTTTCATGGCCCGCAAGGCGGCGATATTCTGATGACCCAGCGTGAAGCGGTAAATGATGCCTGGGATATTCCTATTGAAACAACCATGCAGGCTTTTGTAGCATCTCATCCTGAGTGGGCTGGCAAAACGCAGCTAAAATCGCTGTTTGAATGGAAATGGTATTACGCCTTTCAGCAACTGGGGGATGAAGCGACCAGGCCGTTAGCGCAAGCTTATCAGCAAACAGCAGAAGATAAATATCGGGCTGCAGGTTGGGTAGCATGGTTATCACCGGCAACCTTACTGCAAAGAACCCTTACCGATTGGGCGCAAACAGACGCGAAAGCGGCCTGGCGCTATGAGCAAAAAGTAAGAGATTTTCACGCTCAACTGCGTCATTTTTATTATCCGCTGCTGTTCAGTGACGATAAATACAATGCAGAAGCCCTGGACGCCCGGCCAGTCTTTAACCCCTAAGGTATAAAGACTGGCCGCGTTTAGCTTAATGTTAAGTAAAATACGGGCTTATTTATACTAGCAGCACAAACACCAGCGCCGGCAGCTTTATCAGGCTGCAATCCGGTTAAATAGCCTGCGAGCCAGTGCTGCCAGCAGCACACTTTGCATAAGCAAAATGCCAAGGTGCCAGGCGCTGGCAAAGCCCTGATCTGCCGCTACTACTTTTAAGCCCAACTGGCTCAGATGATAACTGGGCCACAACCATGCCAGTTGTTGCAGTGCCTGCGGCAGCATAGTGATGGGTAGCCACAAGCCAGACAAAAAGGCCATTGGCAGATAAAGTAAGTTAACCACGCCAGGCGCGGCTTTGTCGCTGAGGGTTAAACCCAGAATTAAGCCAATAAGTGCAAAGGGCAGCGTACCTGCTAACAGCAGACCAGCCAATATCAGCCATTGGTTGATGTGCAGCCGCACGTTACCAAACAGCGCCGCTATGCTGAATAATAGCAAAATAATAACCAGGGCAAACACCAGGCTGGTACTAAGCTTGGCCAGCAAATAGGCGCCAACCGGCATAGGCGACAGCCGTTTTAATGTTAGCCAGCCGTGGGCCCGGTCACTGGCGATATTCATGGCAAAATTAAACATCGCCGGGCCCATAATGCCAAAGCAGCCATAACTGACCAGCAGGTAAGTGGCATTGCCACCAGCAGAAAATACCACGCCGAAAAACAGATAAAACATCAGCGGAAAGGCCAGGGATGGCAGCACAAAGCCAGGTGTGCGCCAGACACTGATTAGATCGTACCAGGCTTCTTTTTTATAAATGCGTAGGGTGCTCATGCTACTGCTCCTTTGCTGTTGTGCTTTGCGTAAGTTGTAAAAACGCTTGCTCCAGCGCTACCGGCCGCACTTCAAGATCTGTGACATAGCAATCTTGTGCTAACAGGGCGCGCAGGGTGTGTTCTACCTGGTTACTTTGCAGCACAACACTGTGCGGCTGGCGGGTTAGCTGCTGCACTGCGGGCAGGGCAGTTAGCTGCGTATCATCTAAAGTGCTGCAACACTGAATAAACTTATAGGCTGTCATGGCTTTAAGCTGTGCCGGGCTGCCCTGGGCAATAATCTGGCCGTTGTTCAGTACCAAAATGCGATCAGCCAGCTGTTCGGCTTCTTCCAGATAATGTGTGGTCAGCACCACAGCTACCCCCTGTTGTTTTAGCTGGCGCACCTGCTGCCATAAACTACGGCGTGCTTCAACGTCCATGCCAAGGGTTGGTTCGTCCAGAAACACCAGCTGCGGTTTGCCGGCGAGCGCCAGAGCAAATAATAAGCGTTGTTTCTGCCCACCGGATAAACGGCCAAAGCGTTGATTGGCGTGAGTATCTAACCCGGCCAGGTTAATGAGCTCTGTAGCGTTGTGACCATTTTGATAGTAGCTGCTGAATAAATCGCACTGCTCAAACACCGTTAAATTGGCGCTCAGGCTGCCAATTTGCATCATTACTCCTAGTTTTTGCCGCAGAGCAGTGCTTCTGGCCATACCGGTTTGCAACTGGCCAAACAGTCTGATCTGGCCGCTGTCGGCGTTAACCAGGCCTAGAATGGCAGAAATCAAGGTGGTTTTACCGGCTCCGTTAGGCCCGAGGATACACAACACCTCGCCGCTGGCCAGTGCTATGTCGACACCGGCCAGTACCGTGTTAGCGGCATAATGTTTGGTCAAGCCGGTTACCTGTAATGGCAGGGCAGACATTATTGCCCCCGCTGCGGATGTTGTTGTAAAAACTGCTGAATTTGCTGGTTCAGCCACTGTGGTGCATCGGCCATAATAAAATGCTTAGAATCCCTGGCAAACGCAAAGCTGTGGTATTGCGTTGGCGCATTGGCCAGCTGCTGTTCATAGTTGGCCTGCACCTGCTCGGGTGTACTATATGGCGCGCCATGTTGTAATGCGCCCAGTGTTAGCACCGGCACACGGATATTACTCAGCTGGGGCCGCAAATCAGCCTGCATCAGCTCGCCCATGACCCGGCCGCTGGTCATACCGTCAGAGCGGTACATATCAGCAACAATACGTTGCTGCCAGCTTGCGTCGTTGGTCATACCTTTAGCCATGGCCATAGGGTCAAAGTTGCCACGTTGTGAGTTGTTATCAGCAGCCTTGGCAGTAGTTGCCGCAGTGCCCTGGGTATTGCTTTGCGTAAGCAGCGCGCCAAGTGCCGGCAAGCCATCAACATTAATAGCTGCGCCAATTTGCTCTGGTACCTGTGCGGCCAGTGCCAGTGCCAGATAGCCGCCGAGTGAGTGGCCAATTACCACCGGTTTATCCAGCTTTTGCTCATTGATATAGCGTAAAATCGCTTGTTGTTGCGTCGCCAGGTAGCCTTCCCCCCAGTTTTGCATTGGTATTGGTTGTACACCGGCAAAACCGGCCAGGGTGAAAATATGCAGCTGATAATCTGCCTGCAGTGTTTCGACTGTGCTTTGCCACACCTCACCGGACGACGCTACACCGGGAATTAAAATAATTGCCGGGCCCTTACCTGTTACTTTTACCTCGAAACAAGCACAAAGCTGTTGCTGCTGTGCAGCAACAGCAGTTTTCGGTTGTTCTGCTATTGCACCCAGGCTAAGTAAGTTGCCGGTTAAACCCAGCGCCAGAACCAAAGTGCTGATGGCGGTGTTTAATGTTTTCATGTTGTAAGCCCCGTAAGTATTGTTATGTCTGCGATGGTTGTGGGGCCAGTTTAGGTTGGTCTTGCAGCAGGCACAGCTAACGCTTGTCATCAATTGGGCATGACAAATGCCATGGCGTAATATGACGTTTGTCACTGGCGCTAAACTGTTGATATTCATTACACTGGCAGAGGGCAAAGCGCGGGAGAGACGGATGACGCCTTATGATAAGCTGGAAAACAAACTAAGCTGGGTTTACCTGATAAACCTTATTTTTTATGTTATGCCGCTGTTTATTGTGCACTTTGCATTGTGGCAGTACATCAGTATGGCGGCAGCGCTGGTATTGTTTTTAGTGTGTTATTTCTGGGCCTATCGCAGCCGCCGCAGTGACATGCACTGGCCAATTGCCGGCATAGTATTGGTGGCTACACTGATTACACCGGTTAACCCCGGCTCTGTGTCAATGTTTGCTTATGCCGGTTTCTTTATCGGTTTTGCCTATACTTTACCGCGCTATTTGCTGCTGATGGCGCTACTGATCGCGTTGCTGGTACTGCTGGAGCTGACATTAACTATTCATTGGAATCTATTTTTAATTATGGGGGCGCCGATCGTGCTGGCAGTTAGTTTGCTGGGTCGCGCCGAGCAGGCGAAACTGCGCCATCGATTGGCTGAGCTGCAAAGCGAAGATGAAATTAAACAGTTGGCCACCATGGTAGAGCGCGAGCGCATTGCCCGCGATTTACACGATATTCTTGGCCATACCTTATCCAGCGTTATCTTAAAAGCCGATTTGGCGGCCAAACTGTTGGCCCATCAACATACAGATGCTGCACAGCAACAGTTGACCGAACTAAGCCAGATAGCCCGTGACGCACTCAGTCAGGTGCGGCAAAGTGTGTCGGGTTATAAACATCAGGGGCTGACAGCAGAAGCCACCAAATTACTCAGCCGGTTACGGGAAGCCGGCTTTAAGGCTGAGTTAAAAGGCGAGGTGCCAACACTGGATAACCGGCGTGAAACCGCCGTTATTCTGGCACTGACAGAACTGGTAACCAATGTTATGCGCCACAGCAAAGGTGATAGCTGTCAGTTAAGCTTTACCCGCCAAAACAATATTTTATCGGTGTGTTTAACTGACAATGGCAGCAATATTGTAGTCAAAGAAGGCAATGGCATTACAGGATTACGTGAACGGCTGGCCGCTATCGGAGGCAGCCTGACTACACAACAAACCGATGGTTTTAGTGCAGCAATTGAACTGCCGTTACAGGAGAGCGTATGAATATTTTACTGGCTGAAGATCAGGCCATGATCCGCACCGCTCTTGCCAGCCTGCTCAAGCTGGAAGCCGGTTTTAACGTGGTTGAGGCTGCCGACGGCAACATAGCGCTTAAACTGTTAAAGCAGCAACCGTTTGACTTGTTGCTCAGTGATATAGAAATGCCGGGCCTGACCGGTATCGAACTGGCGCAGCATATACAGCAGCATAAGCTGGCCACCAAAGTCGTGATCATTACCACCTTTGGTCGTGCAGGCTATGTAAAACGCGCGCTGGATGCTGGCGTGGGTGGCTTTTTATTAAAAGATGCGCCGGTAGAACAATTGGTGCAGGCAATACATCAGGTGATGGCAGGCAAGCGGGTAGTTGACAGCGAGCTGTTGCTGAACTCGCTGGGCGAGCTGGACCCTCTTAGTGATAAAGAGCGCCAGGCACTGCGCCTGGCCGCTGATGGCAAAAGCACCAGTGAGATTGCTGCAGCTTTATACATTGCAGAGGGCACCGCCCGCAATTATCTGTCAGAAGCGATCAGCAAGCTTAACGCCACCAACCGCATAGACGCCGCCCGCATTGCCCGGCAGAAGGGCTGGTTGTAGTTTCACCTTTACAGGTAACGGGCTTTTGCGCCACACTGGGCCAATTGGTGCAATACCGGATACCTTTATGGATTTTTGCAATAAAATCAAAGCAGATCGCCCGTTGCAAAGCAGTCGCAGTGATTTACAAAGCGCGCTGGAAAGTGATCGTGGCCGTATTATCAACTCGGCTGCTGTGCGCCGCTTACAGCAGAAAACCCAGGTATTTCCGCTGGAGCGTAACGCCGCTGTGCGTAGCCGGTTAACCCATTCGCTTGAAGTGCAACAAAGCGGCCGTTTTATTGTGCAGTCGATATTCCGCGTGCTAACACCGCAACAACTGGCAGAATATGGCTTAACTGAGCTGGAGCGGCCAATGGAGTCGCTGGTAGAAATGGCCTGCCTGCTACACGATGTTGGTAACCCGCCGTTTGGCCACAGTGGTGAAAGTGCTATTAATACCTGGTTTAGTCAGCTACTGCCTGAACTGACCAGACAGCATAAGCTGGAAAATAACGCGCTTTGGCGCACTTTAACTACCGAGCTGGCACAGTTTGAAGGTAATGCCCAGGCCATTCGGCTGGTACACAGCTTACAGCGCATGAACCTGACGTATGCGCAAACTGCCGGTATTTTAAAATACACCCGCTGCGCCACCGCCACCAAACCCGATAAGCAGCACAGCCTTAGCTATTTGCAGAAAAAGCCGGGATATTATTTCTCTGAGCAGCCGTTTGTTGAACAACTGTGGCAAGAACTGGACACCGCGCCGGGCTGTCGCCACCCGCTGACGTATATTATGGAGGCGGCCGATGACATTTCGTATTGTCTGGCTGATATTGAAGATGCAGTAGAAAAGGGTTTATTCAACCTCAAAGAGCTGGCGCACCAGCTTAACAATACCTTTGCTGAGCTTGAACCCCGCGGCCGTTTAATCACTACCCAGCGCGGTGGCAGCGCCAGCTTTTCGGCACTGATTAAAGCCGCGTTAGACAACGCTGAGGCTGAGCCGGTAAATACCGTCTCGACGTTTTTTATCAGGTTGCGTGTAATGATGATACACCCACTGGTTCGCCATGCAGCAGGCCAGTTTATCAGCAACATTACTGCGGTGTATGACGGCAGTTTAAACCGCGCCCTGCTGGAAGATGGCAGCCAGTATCATGCCATTACCAGCACTTTTAAACAGGTGGCCCGCCAGTTTGTATTTAACCAGCCTGAGGTAGAAACACTGGAGCTGCAGGGCTTTCGTATTATTGCCGGTTTGCTCAGCAGTTATCAGCCATTGTTGTTGCTATCACGTGCTGAGTTTGAAGCTGTATTGCAGAACGACGGTTATCATTTAGCCCAGCAGCAACGGCTGGCCCACCGTTTGCCGAATAAGCATCTGGCGGCGTACCAGCTGGCAGTAGCGCAAATAGCCCGGGATGACAACGCGCTGGAGTTGTACTACCGCTGCCGTTTACTGCAGGATTTTATCAGCGGTATGACCGACCATTTTGCCTTTGACGAGTACCAAACACTGGTAAATTGCCAGAGTTAAGCCGTTTAGCGTTTAAACTTGATCAACCAGTCAGTCAGCGTGGTTGCCAGCTTGCCATACGGCGGTAGCAACATGCTGACGCTGTTAAAGGCGCCCTGATAAAACACCGGCCGCAGTTTGGAAAAGGTAATAAAGCCTTCGTAGCCGTGATAATGCCCCATACCGCTGTGGCCAATGCCGCCAAAGGGTAAATCGTGCTGGCTGACATGCAAAATAGCGTGATTAACCGTTACACCGCCCGACATCACCTGTTCAAGATAAAATTGCTGCAAGCTTTTATCATGGCTAAAAGGATAAAACGCCAGTGGCCTGGGCCTGGCGTTAATATAGTTAACCACTTCAGTTTTATCGCGGTAGGTTTTTACCGGTAGCAGCGGGCCGAAAATTTCACGCTGCATCACCAGCATATCGTCAGTAACATTAAACAGCAGCATAAGCGGAAATTTGCGCAGCCCAGGTGCTGTAGTTTGGCCCGGCATCAGGTTTACTGCTGTGGCGCCTTTGGCAATGGCATCGTCCAGCGTGTGCTGTAAGCGCTGGTAGGCACGCTGATCAATAATGGCTGTGTAATCGTTATGGTTAATGTCGGGGTAGCGCTGTGCCACCAGCTTTAGCGCCAGCCCGGTAAAGGCCTGCTCGCTGCCATGCGGTAAAAACAGATAATCGACATTGGTACAAATTTGCCCGGCATTAAATGCCTTGGCCCATAAAATGCGATCGGCAGCTTTATGCAGCGGGAAATCAGGTGCGACAACGGCGGGCGATTTTCCGCCCAGCTCCAGCGTTACCGGTGTCAGGTTTTTTGCGGCGCTGGCCATAACGGCCTTGCCGGTTTGCGCCGAGCCGGTGAAAAACAGATGATCAAATGGCTGGGCTGAAAATGCCGGGCCGCTGCCGTTGTTATCGGCAAAAAACTGCAGTTTGTCGGCCGCAAAGTATTTTGGCGCCAGCGCAATTAGCAACTGTGCCAGCTGGCCGGAGTTTTCTGACATTTTCACCATAGCGCGGTTACCGGCGGCAAAAATAGCGACCAGTGGCGACAGTGCCAGCATAATGGGGAAATTCCACGGCACGATAACGCCAACCACCCCTAACGGCTGTGGCAGCACTTTGCAGCTTGAGGTTGGAAACAACAAACGGTCTATATGGCGGCGCTGCGGTTTAAGCCATTTTTTCAGCTGTTTTTTCGTGCGGCTGATATCTTCCAGCACCATTAAAATTTCAGAAAAGCGGGTTTCAAACCGGCAACGGCTGCCGTAATCAGCATTTACCGCCTCAACCAGTGCAGCTTCGTTGTCGCTTACCAGTGCCGCCAGTGCGGTTAAATCGGCAAGGCGTTGCTGATAACCGGGCACCGGGTTGGCATGATAGGCCTGGCGCTGCAGTGTTAAAGCGTCGGCAAATAACGCAAAGGCGGTGTGTGTTGCTGCGCTATTATCAGCAGGCAGGTGCATGGTTAACTCCATAAAAGTAATACAAGCCAGTACACAGGTTTAATACATTTGCGCCACTTAACCTGCAGCTATAGCGCTGGCTGAATCACGGCATACCAGCACCGGCTGAAATATATTTTTTAACTGTAACGCCTGTTGCTGATAAATGTTTTTTAACACCCAGCGTGCCGCCATGCGGCCCATTTCTCCAATGGGGTAATCAATAGTGGTGAGTTTGGGGTAAATGTAGCGCGCCAGGATTAGGTTATCAAAACCAACAATAGATAAATCTTGTGGCACATTCAGGCCATGTGCGCGCGCTACTTCCATCGCGCCGGCTGCCATTTCATCGTTGGCACACACCAGCGCGCTAAATGGCAGGCCTTTAGCCAGTAGCTGTTGCATGCAGGCACTGCCGCTGCTGTCCTGAAAGTCACCTTCGGCCAGTAAGGCAGGGTTAAAACTCAGACCATGCTCTGCCATGGCACGTAAGTGGCCGTGGTAGCGATCTTTGGCATCGCTTTTCCACATTGGGCCGGCCATATAGGCCAGTTGTGTATGGCCTTGCTGCAGTAATTGCTTGGTTGCCAGATAACCGCCCAGCTCGTTATCCAGGCTAATGCAATTATCTGCCAGTTGCGGGATAAAGCGGTTAATCAGCACTATAGGCATATTGCCATTGGCCAGTTTAATCAGGTACTCGTCGGATACCGCTTCAACATGCAAAATCAGCGCATCGCAGCTGCGGCTGATTAAAAACTCAATACCGTCTTTTTCACTGGCTTCTTCGCTGTGGCCGGCGGCAATAATAACGTGCTTACCAGCCGCGCGGCATTCGTTCTCAATGCCGCTGAGCATTTCACCATAAAAAGGGCCGTGCAGCTCTGATACCAGAATGCCCACACTGTTAGAGCGGTTTGACGCCAGCGATTGGGCAATAGAATTGGGCCGGTAGCCCAGTTGCTCCATTGCCGCCAGCACTTTGTTGCGGGTGTTTTCGCTGACACGGGCGTTATTATTCATTACCCGGGATACTGTTGCCAGCGATACCCCGGCTAATTCTGATACTTGGTAAATGGTTGCCATGGCCTGCCTGCGTAATAACGTTTATGCAGTTACTCTAGCATGCTCGGGTGCACTGCCACCAGCACGCAGCGCCAGCTGGTGGTGGATATCCAGTACCTGTGGCCCGGTTAAGCGATAACGGCTCATGACCACGGCTACCAGTATTGAGCCAATAGCAGGCAGTACCGTAAAGCTGAGTAAAATACCCTGCTGAGCGGTTGCGGTTTGCGGTACGTCGGCCTGGTAGCCGTATCCGGCCAGTAACCAGCCTGCCAGTGCACCCCCTAACGCCAGCCCGAGCTTAATAAAGAATACGATAGACGAGTACACCAGGCCGGTAATACGAATGCCGGTTTTATAATGGCCGTAGTCAACAGTGTCGGCCATTTTTGCCCACAACAGTGGCGTGGCCATTTGTAAAAAGAAACCCCAGAGAAAATACAGTGCAAATGCCAGCACCAGTTGGTCGCTGCCAATAAAAAAGCTCAGTATGCAAATGGCAGCAGAGATCAGTTGCAAACCAATATAGGCTTTTACTTTATCGACATAACGGCTAAGCCATTGCGCTACGGCGCAACCGGCAATATTGCCAATCATACCCAGCGTAACAAAGGCAGTGATTAAGTCTTCCCGGCCTAAAAAGTATTTAACATAGTAAATGGCCAGAGTGGTACGCAGCACCATGCCGGTAAGCAGAAAAAATGCGGCAACACACAAAATACGCCATTGATCATTTTGCCACAGCGAAGCAAAACTGCTGCGTAGCGTCAGCTGTTGATCCGCCGGAGCCTGCACCCGCTCCCGTGTGCCGGCAAAGCAGAGTAAAAACAGCACCAGGCCCAGCACACTCATAGCGGCGATGGTAAGCTGATAACCTTTGGCGTTATCGCCATTACCAAAGAAGTTAACCAGCGGCAGTGTGCAGGCAGTAACCAGCAAGCCGCCAAGCATACCAAACACAAAACGGTAAGACTGCACTGACACCCGCTCGGTTGGATCGGCTGTTAATACACCACCGAGCGCTGAATACGGAATATTAATGGCGGTATAGGCCAGCATCAGCAAGGTATAAGTGGCAAAGGCATATATGACTTTGCCGTTGGCAGATAAATCCGGTGTGGTAAATGCCAGCACACTGCAAAGTGCAAAGGGTAATGCCAGCCAGAGCAGATAAGGCCGGTATTTACCGTGGCGGTTTTTGGTTTTATCTGCCATGGCGCCCATTAACGGGTCGGTTACCGCATCAATAATGCGCACCAGCAAAAACATGCTGCCGACCACCGCCGGTGAAATACCAAAAATATCGGTGTAGAAAAAGGTTAAAAACAGCATTACCGTCTGAAACACAATATTGCTGGCGGTGTCGCCAAGGCCGTAGGCCACTTTTTCCCGTTTTGTCAGCATGCTAACCCCGTGATAACTGCTTATTATTATTTTTTACGCCCGGCGAACACTTCACGCAGTGCTATAGCACTGTCTTTTAATGTGCGCTGTTGTGTAGCGTAATCGACATAGACTATACCAAAACGCTTGGCATAGCCTTCGGCCCACTCAAAATTATCCATCAGGCTCCAGGCAAAGTAGCCGTCGATCCGCATACCGGCTGTAATGGCATCTTCTGTGGCTTGTAAGTGCTGTTCAAAGTACTTAACCCGTGGCGTATCGTGCACCTGGCCAAGGTGCATGGTGTCGGGTATGGCGGCACCATTTTCGGTAATATACACCGGCGGCAGTTTATAGCGCCTATGTATTGCCAGTAATATTTCGGTTAAGCCCTGCGGGTAAATTTCCCAGCCCATATCGGTTAACGGCGGCGTGGTAGGTGGCACATCACTAAACCAGCCTTTGCTGTTAGCGCGGTACACAGTGCGGGTGTAGTAATTTACACCGAGAAAATCCAGTGGCTGGGCAATGATAGCCATATCGCCGTCATGAATGTGTGGCTGCTCGGCAGCTGGCAGCTGTTGCAGCAGTGCCGGATAACAGCCTTCCATTAACGGCTGCAGGTACCATTGGTTGTGGTACTGATCGGCCATGTCAGCGGCGCGGATATCCGCTGCGCTGGTGCTGGCGGCATGGCAGGGGCTGAAGTTCAGCACTATGCCGTTAAGTGCCCGTGGCGCGTTTTTTTGCAATACCGGCATGGCTAAACCATGTGCCAGCAATAAGTGGTGCGCTACCTGGCGGCCTTGCTGACGGTTTTGCACACCGGGGGCATGAATACCGGCTTCATAACTTAAATAAGCACTACAAAACGGCTCATTTAATGTGGCGTAAGAATACACTCTGTCGCCAAAGGCCCGGCTGACAATATCGGCGTATTCTGCAAATTTATAGGCGGTGGCGCGGTTAAGCCAGCCACCGTTATCTTGCAAATACTGCGGTAAATCCCAGTGATATAGCGTAACAAAGGCTTTGATATTGCGTTCGTTTAGCGCATCAAGTAATTGCCGGTAAAAATTCAGCCCGGCCTGGTTTACGCTGCCATCGGCATTAATTACCCGGCCCCAGGCGATGGAAAAACGGTAGGCATCGACGCCAAGCGCCGCAATAAGCTCGACATCTTCCTGCCAGCGCGCGATATGGTCGCAGGCAATCAGGCCATTGGAGCCGTCTTTTATCCGGCCGGGTTGTGCACAAAAAGTGTCCCAGATACAGGTCTCGCGGCTATCGGCGGCACCTTCTATCTGGAACGAGGCTGTGGCAACACCAAACACAAAGTCGGGTTTTAGCAGAGGTGAGCTGTTGGCTAAAGTTATTTTCATCGGTTTTGCTATCTTCCGGTCGTATTGTTACGGGCTGCTGAGCGACAAAATGATTGCCAACAGCGTGATATATGCTATAAATGAAAGCGCTTACATCATACTAGACGGCGGCAAAGCGCGCGTCAATGAAAAACATAAAACATCGGGGAGGATAAGATGGCTGTAACACCAACGCTTAGCGAGGCCACGCCACAGGCTGCATCAGGCCAGATCAATTACAGATTTGCTTTAACATCATTAACCACATTATTTTTTATCTGGGGTTTTATTACCTGTCTGAATGACATTCTGGTGCCCTACCTCAAAGGCTTGTTTGAGCTCAGTTACACCGAGGCATTGCTAATTCAGTTTTGTTTTTTCAGTGCCTATTTTGTGGTTTCCGTGCCCGCCGGTATGCTGGTAAGCCGTATAGGCTACCAGTCGGGTATTGTTACCGGCCTGCTGATTGCCGGTGCCGGTTGTCTGTTGTTTTACCCTGCCGCAGCCGCGCACTACTACCCGCTGTTTCTGCTGGCGCTGTTTGTGTTGGCTGCCGGTATTACTATTTTGCAGGTGGCCGCTAACCCCTATGTAAGTGTACTGGGCCGGCCAGAAACGGCCTCCAGCCGGTTAACTATGACGCAAGCCTTTAACTCGCTGGGTACAACTTTGGCACCTTTTTTTGGTGCCTGGTTAATTTTTGGTGGCATGGAAGCGCCCACGCCGGGTGAAGTAACTGAATCTACCGTGCAAATGCCTTACCTGCTACTGGCGGCTGTGCTGATTGTAATGGCACTGATTTTTGCCTTTTTGCGCCTGCCAAAGCTGGGTAAAAAAGATGCAAGCCTGGATATCACCAGTGGCTCTGCCTGGCGTTACCGCCATCTGGTGCTGGGGGCTGTGGGTATTTTTGTGTATGTTGGCGCTGAAGTGGGCATTGGCAGTTTTCTGGTCAGCTTTATTACCCAGCCTGATATCAGCAGCCTGGATGCCCAAAAAGCGTCACATTATATTGCCTGGTATTTTGGCGGTGCCATGGTGGGCCGCTTTATCGGTGCTTATGTTATGCAGTATATCGCGCCCGGTAAGGTGCTGGCCTTTAACGCGGTATGTGCCGTGATCCTGCTGGCGCTGACTATCAGCAGCAGCGGCAGCCTGGCGATGTGGGCGCTGTTATTGGTGGGCCTATGTAATTCTATTATGTTCCCGACTATTTTCAGCCTGGCTATTGCCGGCTTAAAGCAACATACCGGCCAGGGCTCGGGCATTTTATGTCTGGCAATTGTGGGTGGCGCAGTGCTGCCGCTGGCGCAGGCGCGGCTGGCTGACGTGGTTAATGTGCAGATCGCCTTTCTTATTCCTTTGCTGTGTTATGTATTTATTGCCTGGTACGGCGCGGTTGGCAGCAAACCGCGTGCTGTGGCGTAACGGAGAACCACTATGACTTTCCGCCTGAAACTTTCGCTACTGAGTTTAAGCTGCGCTGTCATTCTGACAGCCTGTGCCAAAGTACCCACAGAGCCTGATACCGTGACAGATAAAACCGCTGCCATCTGGCCAGAATTACAGTTACCGGTAGCAAAAGATGCTGCTGTCGAGCAAAAAATTACCGACCTTATGGCTGGCATGACACTGGCGCAGAAGGTTGCCCAGATGATCCAACCGGAAATCCGCGATATTACCGTTGAAGATATGCGTAAATACGGTTTTGGCTCGTTTTTAAACGGTGGTGGTGCCTTTCCAAACGATAATAAACATGCCACACCTGCTGACTGGATAGCACTGGCCGAGGCGATGTATCAGGCATCAGTAGACGACAGCCTGGATGGCAGCCGTATTCCAACCATGTGGGGCACCGACGCAGTACACGGCCATAACAATGTGATTGGCGCGACGTTATTTCCGCACAATATTGGCCTGGGCGCGGCAAATAACCCTGCCCTGATAGAACAAATTGCCAAAGTAACGGCCCGTGAAGTCATGGTTACCGGTATCGACTGGGTGTTTGCGCCCACGGTAGCGGTGGTGCGTGATGATCGCTGGGGCCGCACCTATGAAGGTTACTCGGAAGACCCCGACATAGTGCACGATTACGCCGCCGCTATTGTTACCGGTTTACAGGGTGCGGCAGATCAGGATTTTCTTGGTGACGAGCGGGTGATCAGCACCGTTAAGCATTTTGTTGGCGATGGCGGTACCGTGGGTGGTGATGATCAGGGCGACAATATTGCCAGTGAGCAAGAGTTGTTCAGTATTCATGCCCAGGGCTATGTAGGCGGCCTGCAGGCCGGTGCGCAAAGTGTGATGGCGTCATTTAACAGCTGGCACGGTAGCAAAATTCATGGTGATAAATACCTGCTAACCGACGTGCTGAAAACCCGCATGGGCTTTGATGGTTTTGTAGTAGGTGACTGGAACGGTCACGGCCAGATCCCCGGTTGTACTAACGACAATTGTGCTCAGGCCGCACTGGCCGGGCTGGACGTTTATATGGTGCCTACGGCAGCCTGGAAGCCGCTGTACTATAACCTGATTGCGCAGGTTGAGAGCGGCGCTATTCCATTAAGCCGGATAGACGATGCAGTACGGCGTATTTTACGCGTAAAGCTACGCGCCGGTTTATTTGACAAACCCAGCCCGGCTAAGCGGCCGTTATCGGGTAAAACTGAACTGATTGGCTCAGCTGAGCACCGGACTGTAGCGCGTGAGGCTGTGCAGCAATCACTGGTGTTGCTAAAGAACAACGACGCAATTTTGCCGCTAAACCCTAAGCAACGTATTTTGGTCACCGGTGCAGGTGCCGACAATATTGGCATGCAGTCGGGTGGCTGGACTATCAGCTGGCAGGGCACCGGCAATACAAACAGCGATTTCCCCGGTGGCAGCTCAATTTATGCCGGTATTAAGCAGGCTGTGGATGCCGCAGGCGGCAGCACCGAGTTAAGCACAGATGGCAGCTACAGCAATAAACCCGATGTCGCGATAGTGGTATTTGGTGAGCAACCTTATGCCGAGGGCAATGGCGATCTGGATAATTTAGAATATCAGCGTGGTAATAAAACTGATTTGGCGCTGCTGCGTAAACTCAAAGCCGATGGCATTAAAGTGGTGTCGCTGTTTATCAGTGGCCGGCCGTTATGGGTAAACCCTGAGTTAAACGCCTCCGATGCTTTTGTCGCAGTGTGGCTGCCGGGTAGTGAAGGCGTTGGCGTGGCTGATGTGGTCATGGCAAAAGCCGACGGCAGTGTTAATGTCGATTTTCGCGGTAAGTTGTCATTTAGCTGGCCCGCCACAGTACAACAAATTGTAAACCGGCATGATGCTGACTATCAGCCGCTGCTGCCGTACGGCTTTGGTTTACGTTACGGTGATAAAAGCACATTGAGTAACGCTTTGGAAGAGCAGGTAGCAGCCGATACTGCACTGGATGATTTAGTACTGTTTGAGCTGGCAGTAAAAGCGCCCTATCAGTTACTGCTGCACAGTGGCGGTGAAACCCAGGCCGTGGTTAGCAGCGTGCAGCAGCAAGGCAATATCGCCGTACGCACTTTTGATAAAGTAGTGCAGGAAGACGCGCGCCGTTTTGCCTTTAGCGGCGAGGCAAAGATAGCACTGAGCAGTGCCTTCCCGGCCGATTTACGCTCTTATCAGGAGGCCGGCAGTGCGCTGGTGCTGCAGGTAAAACGTAGCGGTACGGTGCCTGACAGCGTAATGCTGGGCATGGATTGCGCACAAAGCTGCAACAGTGCACTGAATATAGCGCCGCAATTACAGGCCCTGGCAGATGAAACCTGGCAAACAATCAGTGTCGATTTAGCCTGTTTTGCCCGGCAAGGCGCTGACTTTAGCCAGATTTTCACGCCGGTATCATTAGCCACAACAGCGCCGCTGGTGCTAAGCTTGGCTGATATACGGCTAAAACCTGCTACAGCAGGCGACGCCACTATTTCCTGCAACGGAGACTAAAATATGCGTCGTTATCTCGTTACCCTACTTGCCAGCGCAGTGCTGGCAAGTTGCAGCAGTGTGCCGTCAAAGCCGGCTGAGCAAAGCGTGGCACAACATCAGCCGGATGCTATTGCCAGCGCTGACTGGAAACTGGTGTGGCAGGACGAGTTTGACAGCAACAGTATTGATCAGAGCAAATGGAGCTTTGAGCAAAACTGCTGGGGTGGCGGTAACAACGAACAACAGTGCTATACCAACAGGCCGGAAAATGCCTATGTGGATAATGGCGTGTTATATATAGTGGCACGCAAAGAAACCTTCACCGGCCCGGCGTTAAACGAAGATGACCCGGATTTCAGTCCGCATCAGCGCAAAACGCTGCCTTATACCTCAGCACGCTTACGCAGCAAAGGTAAGGGCGACTGGTTGTATGGCCGTTTTGAAATCCGGGCAAAATTGCCAACAGGTCAGGGTAGCTGGCCGGCAATTTGGATGCTGCCAACCGACTGGTTGTACGGCCCCTGGCCGTTATCCGGTGAAATAGACATTATGGAAGCGGTAAACCTGGGCACAGTTTCTGATGAACCCAGCGCGCTGGCCGATGAACCGGAGCGGCGTATTTACGGCACCTTACATTACGGCGAAGCCTGGCCGGATAATGTGCACAGCGGCAAGAGTTATAAACTGCCCAACGGCCAAAGCCCGGCCGATGCATTTCACACCTACGCAATAGAATGGCAGCCGGGTGAAATTCGCTGGTATGTCGATGATGTGTTGTACGCCACGCAAAAAAGCAGCGAATGGCACACCGGCGCTGTTACGCTAAAAACAGCCCTGCCGCGACATGCCCCTTTTGACCGGCCTTTTCATATGCTGCTGAATTTAGCCGTAGGCGGCAATTGGGCCGGCTCAGTGAATGAAACCGGCATAAACCCAAGTGCCTACCCGCAAAGCCTGCAAATCGACTTTGTGCGGGTATATCAGCGCCAGCGGCCTTAACGGTTTAACCGGCTCAGCAACATGGCACGTAGCTTACGTGCCGTTTGCTCCAGCATTGGCCCCAGTATGCCGCGTTTATCTGCCGGTAAATGTGCTGCGGTATCATCACTGGCATTAAACACATAGTGATCAAACTGCTGTTGCCAGATTTTACGCTGCACTGGTGGTAAGTTACGTATGCTGAGTATGGCATGTAGCAGGGCATCGGTGGGTAAACCGCAGTAAGCCGGGGTTTGCCGCCACCAGTAGTTAATCAGAAGATTCAAATCACTTAAACTCTCTACCTGATGCCACCACATTGATGGAATAAAAATAGCATCACCCGCGCCCAGCTCTGCCGTGAATGCATGCTGCAACGCAGTGCGAAAGCGTGGATACCGTGCAAAATCCGGTTGGCGAAAATCTACCATGCTGACAGGTTGCCCTGCGGGGGTAACATCAAGCGGGCCTATATATAAATTGGCCATTTGCTCAGGCGCAAATAGCGTAAAACGCCGCTGCCCGGCCGCAACACAGGCAATATTATCCGGTACGTCATAATGCGCTACCACATGGCTGCGGTTACCCAGCCATACGCTGATCAGCGGATTAATGCTGCCCAGGGGTAGCATGTTTTGCGCTGTTAGCCCTGGCACACAGTAATCTGCGGTGGTAGAACCCATATAAAACACCGGCGCATCGGTTTGTCCACCATGCTCCAGTATGCTGCTTAGCACGCTGTTAAGTTTGGTCTGGCGCTGCTGAAAGTTAAACCCGGTTAAGTCATCATTGTAAAAAAAGCGGCCCTTTGCTGCGGGCTCAGCAAAAAATGCCTGCACCGGCACATCCGCAGCAAAACTTTGCAGATAGGCCGCAGCGGCGGCGTCAGAGAGTTTTGCCTGCTGCACCAACGGCCAGTGTTGTACCAGGCCACGCAGCACCAGAGGGGTAGTGCGCTCTGCCAGTAAGCTGCTGATATTGCCACCGGTGTAATCTGTTTCGTCAATTGCCTGCATGTTTATGCCACCTGATTATGCCTGCACCATACTCAGCATTTTGCTGATATTCGCCTGTGATGCCAGCAGCAGATAAATAGCCTCCAGATAGCCGTGCTGGTGCAACTGCTGTAACTGTGCTGCGTTTAGCTGGCTAAGTTGTTGGCGGTTTATATTATATAAACCGCCAAGCTTATGCACCGCGCCCTGATAACTTAGTTCCAGCGTCAGGCTTTGCAGTAAATGTAATTCGCTTAACATGGCACAAAATGCCTGATTAGCCAGATGCCCCTGCTGAATATGTTGCAAAACTGAACTGATATGCTCAAGTAACGGGCTGTTACCGCCGTGGGGTAAAAATACCGCTTCGCCTTGCGTTAAACTGACACGCGGGTGGTCCAGATCAATGCATACCACCGGTACCTGTTGCGGTACGCCGTTGTGCAGCTGCTGTTGAAAGCCGATTAAAAATGGCTGGCGCTGCATACTCAGTGGTATATAACCGGATTGCCAGCTGTCGCACTGCAAAAACAGATTTTGGCCGGGTTTTACGCCCAGCAACACCACCGGCTCAAAGTTATTCTGCTCAGTATTGTGGCGAAAAAACAGTGGGTACCAGCTTTGCAACTGCATAAACTCACTGATAAAGGCAGTACTAAGGCTGACGTTGTCGCCGTAAGCGCTGCCACTTTGGGTAATAATTTTTATATCTTTATGGCTGATATTGTCCAGCACTGCATGGTTGGTCATCATCTCTCCCGGGCTTTTGTGCTAATAACTAACAAAAAGCCGCTTATCACAGCGGCTTTCTGGTTTAGCAAAAGACGTTCTGTTTAAAAGGTATAACGTACGCCTAAATTGTAACGGGCACCATACTGGTAACCGCGCAGGAACTGCTCCGGAAAACGCACATAGGTACGCTGGGTTTCTTCGGTAACGTTCAACCCTTCTACAAATACGGTCAGATTGTCGGTTACGGCATAGTTTACGTTAATATCCCATTGGCCATACGACTCAGTAAATACCGGTGCTGAATGCTGATCAAAGCCGGAGAGGAATTCGTCACGCCAGTTATATGATACCCGAACCGACAGGCCATAATTTTCATAAATCAATGAAAGGTTGGCAGAATCGCTTAAACCGGGCAGTGCAAACTGGTAGCCAATAGCATTGCGATCAGCTTCAACATCACCGTATACGAAGGTGGCGTTAGCCTGCACGCCAAAACCGGTTTCGCCGAACATATGTTGCGCCGCCAGCTCCCAACCCCACAGGTTCGCTGTTTCGACGTTAGTATCACGCGCCACAGAGAATATGGTCAGCGGATCATTTTCATCGCCGGTGATCGGAGTACCTTGCGGTGTGCCTTGATTTGCGTTGATACGGTCATGAATAGCCTGATCAGTAGGTTGCAAGCCATCTGCTATTAAATCAGCGATAGCTTGATCTGCACGCGGGCCGATAAAGGGGTCGCGAATGCCAGCCAGCTCTTCCTCAGTAGTGGTATTTACCAGAAAGTTCTCTACCTGCTTGCGATAGTAACCCATAGATACATAACTGCCCGGCTGGTAGTAATACTCCAGCGATAAATCGATATTGTCTGCGGTGTAAGGTTTTAACGCCGGGTTACCAACAGACACTTTACGCTGGCCCACTTTAGGGTTGCCGGCAAAAGTGGTGGTTGAGCGCAAAGCGCCTACCGGTGGCCGTGTTAACGAGCGACTGTAAGAGAAACGGCCAATCAGATCATCCGCAATCTCGATGTTCATATCAACATTAGGCAGGAACTCGCGGGTTTTACCGCTACCTTCAGAGAAAGTGCGGTCGGTAGCGTAAGTGTAAGCCCACTCGTTGCCGTTTACCCACTGCATGCTAACTGCCGGGCGCTCTAAACTGTTTGCAGTGACATCGGTTTGCTCGTAACGCAAGCCGGTAGTGATATTTACCGGCATACCATTAAACTCGGTTTCAAACCGGGCTTGGGTATACAGGGCAACTGTCTCTTCTTTCACTCTGTGGTCATCATCAATCGGGCCGGCGCTAAATACGCCACCCAGTTCTTCTGGCCAGCTGCAGGCTCCAATGCCGGCATCAGGATGGTCACAATCAATCCCTTCGGCGATATTTACAATATCGTAGAAGTCAGCCATGTAGAAATAGTTAATCTTTTTATCGCGGCCACCACCAGAGAACTTGTCAAGTAAACCGCTGGTATCGACACGGTAAAACATATCGTCCGGATACCAGTCAGCTGACCATAGCCACCAGCCTGCGGCCAGTTGGCCGGAATAGGCATTAACCGAGCGGAACGACATATCGGTATAGGTTGCGCCAAAATCAAAACTGACCAAAGCACTGTCGCTGCTGTTAAGCCACTGGCCTTTTAGCTGCAGCTGGTCCATTTTGTTTTTGTCTTCATTTTTGCTGACACCGCCAAATAATGAGCCCATATCCTGGGGTAGCAGTTCTGGCTGACCGCCGGTTAGCGTAAAGTCGATCACCGGAATACCACCAGCGCTGAAGTCAGCGGTTTTCGTTTCCAGATTAGCAGTTGGGTTTTCGCACCAGTCACATGAGGTGTTACCAATAATCATATAGGCATCATGGCCAAGGCCTGTGCCCATGCTTACTGCTTCTGAGCTGTGGTAATCCAGCTCCAGGCTTAGTGCATCACTAACCTGCCACTCCAGGTTCAGGCCAACTGATTTATTTTCGCTGGCAGAGCCGTTACGGTTCAGGTTGGTGGCATAGTCGCCGTTCACTTCCGTCATATTAACGTAAGTGCCGTTTTCATTAATGGTGGCGCTTTGTACGTTGCCGCCGTTATTAAACCAGACACCAAAGCCTACCCGCTCTACATCCAGTTCAGTTTTCGAATAGGTGTAATCCAGCGTGGCTTTAAATCTGTCGGTTGGTGCAAACTGCATAACCAACTGCCCGTTGGTACGTTTACGATCATTATCCAGAATTTCGTAACCGGCATTTTGCGGATACCAGGTATTGCCGTCAGCGCGTTGGTTGTTATCGGTTAGCTGCAGGTTAGGTGAGTTTGACAGATCGACATTCGGGATCCAGTTATCTACGGCCATACCTTCGGCACGGTTGTTGCGCTCTTGCACTGAGCCAGACAGCAAAATACCAAATTTATCATCAGCAAAGGTGTTGCTGAAAATGGCAGATACTTCCGGTGTAAAGTCGTCACCGACTTCGTTAGAGGTATCGTGTACAGCCTTTAACCCAACAGAAGCTTTCAGGCCAGGGTTGTCCAGGGGCCTTGCTGTAGAGATATTTACCGTGGCGCCAATACCACCGCTGGGTACATCGGCGCGGCTGGTTTTATGCACTTGCACACCGCTGACACCTTCTGTGGCGATATTACCAAAATCAAACGAGCGGCCACCGCCGGTGGTAGGCATCTGGCGGCCATTTAATGTCACCAGGTTAAACTCAGGGCCAAAGCCGCGCACTGTAATGCGGCTACCTTCGTTATTTGAGCGGTCAATAGAGACACCGGTAATGCGTTGCAGCGACTCAGCAAGGTTAGTGTCCGGGAATTTACCAATGTCTTCTGCCGTTATAGCATCCACTACCCCGATTGATTCACGTTTAATATCCATCGACTTAGCTAAACTGCCGCGAATACCGGTAACCTGTATAACTTCAACCTCAGTAGTTTGTGCTGTTTCGTCATTAGCGTAAACAGGGGCCATTACACCGGCGCCTGTTATCAGAGACAAACTTACCGCCAGACGCGATAGTTTGAAACGTGTTTGGTTCATACCCTTTCTCCCGTGTTTTGCTGAGTGTCTAATCGTTTTAGTTATTTGGTAGCGCTTACATTTTTAATCTTGTAGTTAAAACTTATAATGTAAGCGCTTACAAAAGGTAGATGATTAATGCTATAAGGTCAATACGTCAGCAGTAAAAAGCTGCACAATATTGCAGCGCGGCTGATTCGTGTTGGTGCAATATGTTGGCTTGATACTGCTGGATTATAATTTTCTATTTTAAATACAAATGATTGCAGGTAATTGCGATGGTATAGAAAAAATAATGCCGTTGCTCTGGGTTAGTGCTTCAGAGCATGCTAAAGCGGGTTATGGGTAGTTTCTGCCAGATGATATGTAAAAAAGCAGCAGCGTGAAAAAACGTTGCTGCCATTAACGTAGTAAAGGGGGAAGCTTTTAATACGCTTAGTCTGCCAGGTGCTTTAATAACACCTGATGGAATTCCTGTTCCGCTTCTACCTGCGGCGAATGGCCCAGCTTAGGCAGTTCCACCAGCGTCGCCCGCATGGCTTTAGCAGCGGCCCGGCCCAGTTGTGGGTAGTTGCCCAGTTTGGCTGCCAGCTCTTTGCTGGCGCGGTTGGCACCTGGTGCGGTGCGATCTTTTCCGCCAATAATCAGTACCGCTGGTACGCGGATATTGGCAAATTCATGTACTACCGGCTGGGTAAATATCATCTCAGAGGTTTGTGCCTGGTTCATTGCTACTATGTCTTTACCTGCGCCTGTGTAAAGCCCGGCCTGCATATTTACCCATTGCTCATATTCTGGTTTCCAGTTGCCATCGTAATAAAATTTCAGCTGATATGCTTTAATACTGTCGAAGCTGGTTTTCAGTTCGTTAGCATACAGGGCGTCAATAGTGGCATAAGGCACGCCTTCAGCCTGCCAGTCTTCCAGCCCGATAGGGTTAACCAGCACAATTTTTTCCACGTCGTCTGGGTATTGCAGCGCATAGCGCGCGGTTAGCATACCGCCCATAGAATGGCCGATAACAACCGGCCGGGTAACCCCAATACTATTCAGTAAACTGTGCGTATTAGCAGCTAATTGCGCCAAACTAAACTGATATCCCTGTGGCTTGCTGGATTTACAAAAACCGAGCTGATCAGGCACTACCACGCGGTAACCTTGCCGGGTCAGCACCTTAATACTGGCGTGCCAAGTGGCGGCACAAAAGTTTTTGCCATGCAATAGTACAGCGGTTTTGCCGTTAGCTGTTGTCACAGGAGCAACATCCATATAAGCCATTTCCAGCTTTTGGCCCTGAGTTAGCAACTGGTAGTTTTTTACCTCAAACGGATAGTCAAAGCCCTCAAGCCGTGCACCATAAGAGGTTTGGGCAAATGCCGGGACAGAAAAAACATACGCCATAGCCGTAGCAACAATAGTAGTGAAAATACGCATAAATTGTTCCTGTTTTGTTTTAACACTGTTTGAGTGTAAAGAAAAATGCCGCCAGTGCCTAATCTGATATTGCAGCTGAAGAAACCTTTGCTGTTGGCAGGTGTGGTGGTAGTTAAAACCTCACCGGTGGCCATTAGGCAACCGGTGCCTGCGATGGCTTTTTTACCGGTCAACCGGTAAATTTTTCTGTATTCCGTTCAGCTAGCCGTTTTACTTTGTTGTTGTATTTTCGTTAAATCAATAAATATCAATAACATAGAGTGAGTTGTAAAAGCTGGCATGTTATTGGCTATATTCCTACTGACAATTGACCTTGTGCATATCGCACATAAGGAGAACATTATGTTGGGCTGGGCATTAACATTCTTAATTATCGCGCTTATCGCTGCTGTTCTGGGCTTTGGTGGTATTGCTGGTGCAGCTGCAGGTATAGCTAAAGTTATTTTCTTTATCTTTATCGTGCTGTTAGTTATCTCATTATTGGCAGGCGCTTTACGCGGAAAATCGCCAAGGTTGTAAGTGGTAAAAAGAGGAAATGTAGTATGACAATAACTAACGTATTATTCCGTTTAATGTTGGTAGCAACACTGGTTTTTTCTGTCGTAGCATGTGAAAAAAATAATGCTGAAGAAGCGGGTGAAAAAATTGATGAAATAGCCACCGACGTGGGTAATAAAGTGGAAGACTTATGTGAGGATGTCAAAGACAAAGCAGATGCTAAAGACAAAGATTGTTAAGCATATAACGTAGCCGCCGCTGGCGGCTACGTTTGATCTTATTTGTCATAAATGCAACTTTGTCAGGAGTACAACCGGCTATGATGATCGCTCTGTACTATGTATTTGTGGCACTACTGTTGGCTGTGGCCAGCTGGTTTGCACCCTATCTGGTGTTACAACTGGTGTTGGCCTGGGCTGCACTATCTTTTCTGGTTGTCAGTTCCGCCTACTGGTTAAATACCGCAACGGTGTTTCGTAAACGCTGTAATGGCAGCTTGCCCTGGTACAGCCGGTGGTTGTTTATTCCCTTCTTGTTTAGTGCCAACCTGTACAACCTGCAGGCCCGGCGTCGGGATAAAGTAGCGCCAATGCAGCGGGTGAGTGGTGGCTTATATCTTGGCGCCCGTTTAACCGCCGCCGATATGGCGCAGTTACGCGACGAGCAAATAACTGCTGTACTGGATGTCACCGCCGAATTTGCCGCTCTGGACGAACTAAGTCAGTCTGATGATATCAGCTATCTGAATGTCCCGGTGCTGGACCACGCCAGCCCCAGTCATACCCAATTGCAGCAGGCCGTAAACTGGCTGCAACGGCAACGTGCTGAAGGCCGTAAAGTGTTGGTGCACTGTGCGCTGGGACGTGGTCGCTCGGTGTTGGTGCTGGCAGCTTTTTTACTTAGCCGGCATAACAGCCGCAGTGCCGAAAAAGCTGTAGCGCTGATCCGGCAGGTGCGGCAAACTGCCCGGCTTAATAAACAGCAGCTGGCTGCCTTACGACAATTTACCAACAGTTATACCGAGCAGGGCCAGCAGCCGGTATGGCTGATTGCTAACCCGGCTGCCGGGGGCGGCAAATGGGCAGACGCCGAAGCTGAGGTTGTTGATTTACTCTCGCCTTTTATGCAGCTGAGCGTGCATGTTAGCAGCGAGGACTGTTCAGCGCGGCAACTGACTCAGCAGGCAAAGCAGGCTGGTTGCACTATGGTTATTGCCTGCGGCGGTGATGGCACGGTTACCGAAGTGGCTTCGGTGCTGGTTGGCACTGAGATCCGTTTAGGCATTATTCCACTGGGCACCACTAACGCCCTCAGCCATGCGCTGTGGGGCATAAGTTCTAAGTTAATGCCGTTGCGTTCTGCCTGTTTGAATATCATTGAAGGCCAGAGCCGCGCCATAGATACGGCGCGCTGTAACGATAAGTTAATGTTGCTGTTAGCCGGTGTAGGCTTTGAACAGCAAATGATTGAGGCGGCAGATCGCAGCAGCAAAGATCAGCTTGGTCAGCTGGCCTACCTCAATGGTTTATGGCAGGCGGTACAGGCTAATAATATTCAGCAGTTGCTGGTGCAATTTGATGATCAGCCCGAGCAGGTGTTAGATACTGCCAGTCTGGTGATAGCCAATGCTGCGCCGCTGACAACGTTACTGGCTCAGGGGCATGGTGCGCCTGATTTGACAGATGGCAAACTTGATATTACCTGGCTAACGGCCGACCACACTGACCACGCCGACAACAATGCCGTACTGGGGCTGGCAGAACTGGCGCTGGCGGGCTTAACCAACATCAGCCTTAATGCGGTTAGTCAGCACTGCAGCGTCCGGCGGGTGCAAATTCGCCGGCAAGACGGACAACAACTGCAGTATGTGATAGATGGTGAGTTATACAGCGACACCGTATTGGATATCAGTGTTGTTCCGGCATCACTACTGGTTATGCTGGCAGACAGTGCTGACAGCGATCAAGTTGCCGCCTGAGCATAGGTTACTGTTCAGTTTGCTGATACTTTTCCAGTTTGTTGTACAGGGTTTTAACACTGATCCCCAACTGTTGCGCGGTATCGGTTTTATTACCGGCGTTTTGTTCCAGCGTATTTAAAATCGCGGCTTTCTCCAGCTCTTCCAGTGATACACCACAGGGCACCTCTGTCAGGCACTGCTCATCAGCATCATCGGCAGGCGTTTCTAATAGCAGGTGCTCGGGCAAAATCAGCTTGTCTGCCAGAATATAAGCCCGCTCTACCGCATGTTTTAACTCCCTGACATTACCCGGCCAGCTGTGTTGAGCAATCAGTTGCAGCGTTTCAGTGGCCAGCTGTTTTTGTTGTTGTTCTTTGGCATTGCGGTAAGCCAGAAAATGTTGCGCCAAACCGCAGATATCATCGCCACGGTCGCGCAGGGGGGGCACATGCACCGGAAATTGCGCCAGACGGAAATACAAATCTTCCCGCAGTACACCCTCGGCGATAGCTTGTTGCGGATCGCGGTTTGTTGCCGCCACAATACGCACATTGGCCTGACACACTTTGTCACTGCCAACCGGGCGGTATTCACCGCTTTCAAGTACCCGCAGCAGTTTAACTTGTTGATCTATCGGCATCTCAGTTACTTCGTCCAGAAACAAAGTACCGCCTTCTGCCTGCGAGAACACCCCCTGGTGTTCGCGTAGCGCACCGGTAAAGGCGCCTTTGGTATGGCCAAACAATTCGCTGTCTACCAGCTCTGGGCTTAGTGCACCACAGTTAATAGCAACAAAAGGCTGTTCGGCGCGGTAACTGGCTAAGTGTAGTGTATTGGCAACTAATTCTTTACCTGCACCGCTTTCGCCGGCGATTAGCACGTTGGCTTCCGTTACCGCTACTTTACGTAAAGTCCGGTATAATTTGAGCATAGAGCGGGAAGATCCCACCAGCAAGCCAAACTGATCTAAGGCACTGACACTGGTTTTTGCCTGTTGCCGGCTGGTACTGAGCTGCTCATAAAAATCCTGTAAAATATCGAGAATACAGGCAATATCCAACGGTTGACGGAAATGATAACCGGCACCGCTGCGCATCAGTTGATCCAGTGCCGGATCCGGGCTGCCGTCGCTAACTACAATAAAGTCGATTTCTGCCAGTAATTTACTACTTAGTAGCCGTTGATAGTCGGCCTGGCTGTGTTTATCTGCCTGAATAAACGCCAGCTCACAAGGTTGTTGCTGCAATTGTTCTGACCAGGGGGCGGCGTCGCTACTTTTTACTACCACGAAGCGGCGCACAGCGGATGACTGCAGCAGCTGGGCAGCTAGCCCGGAGTCCTGCACATGCAGGAATAAACGTGGTTGTGTCATTTGTCAGCTCTCAGTTGTGGTATATAACTTTATGCCAGCACTGTAAATTTAACAATGCGAATGGGTAAAACTTACCAGTATGTGTTACGGCCAAACTGCGAATCTATAAAATAACTAACTAAATCATAAATTTACACCTTGGTACATGAATTGAATATGAACTATGACTGCTAAAACCGCCCAGGAGGTACCCTTATGGAGTATGCAGGTTCAGCAAAGTCAGAACAATGGGCAGAAGAAAGAATTTTATCCGGCGTTTATTCCGTCTGTGTCGCAGCACAGCGATTCTTTCAACAAGCCGCACAACAAGTCGCCGACAGCAATCTGCGCTACAAGTTTATTGAACTGTCAAACTTACATCACGCTGCGGCACAACAGTTACCTGTAGCGGCAAAACAGGAAGCTATACCGCAGGATTACAGCAGCGAACTGGCCGCTGTGCAGTTTTGGTACCTGCACCAGCAAGCGGCTCTGCATAATCAAGCTATGGCGCAATCTATGCTGACTGAACTGGCCGGTTTATTACAGCAGCAACTGCACGTATTAAAGCAGCTGATCCGGACAGTGCATAGCCGTACAACGAAAGTAACACTGGCGCACTTATCTGCGGCTCTGCAAATAGCCAATGACCAGTTACAGCCGCTGCTGAAAGTTTTACCGGTTGGCAGGCAAAATATACAAACAAAAAATTAACACAAGCTGAATGATAAAATAATTTCCTTACAAAACAACTGGTTAATTTATGGCATCAAACTGGCATTAGTTTTATCGTCTCAATAAAAAGGAGCGACAACATGAAACGTACAACTTTAGCAATGATGATGAGTCTGGCATTAACCACAACAGCGGTAGCGGCGAATGACTGGAAAGACGGCGCGAAAGATGCGTGGATTGACGGAAAGGCCGAAACAACCCTAATGTTAAACGGTAATCTGAATTCGTTTGATATTAATACTGACGTTAAAAACGGCAAAGTGACCTTAACCGGTAAAGTGAAAAGTGATGTAGATAAAGCTTTAGCGGAAGAGCTGATTGAAAATCTGGATGGCGTAACCGGCGTAGATAACCAGCTGACAGTCGTCAATTCAGGTCAAAACGCTAACAGCAAAGAGGGTAGCGCTTTGAAAGACGCCAAAATTGCCACAGTAGTTAAAACCCGTTTGTTATTTGAATCAGAAGTTAGTGGTACTTCTATCAATGTTGACGCGGAAAACGGTGTAGTAACTTTGCATGGTGAAGTAGATTCTGACGCTGAAAAAGATTTAGCGGTAGCCATTGCAAAAAATACCTCTGATGTAAGCCGTGTAGTCGACAAACTGCAGGTTGCAAAGTAATACCCTAATACCCCTGCTGCCACTGTGCGGCAGCAAATTAACCGCCGATCTGAGCCTGCCGGGCCAGATCGGCTTTTTGCTGTCTGGCCTGGTATCCGGTATGCTTTGCCAATAATTTCCCCGGCGTTTTTCCGCTATGCGTATTCTGCACACTTCTGACTGGCATCTGGGCCAGCACTTTATTGGCCGCAGCCGGTTAGCTGAGCATCAGGCTTTTTTAACCTGGTTGGTACAGCAGGTCACTGAGTTTAATATTGATGCCATTATCGTCGCCGGTGACATTTTCGATACCGCCACGCCGCCCAGCTACGCCCGTGAGCTTTATAACCAGTTTATTGTTGAGCTGCAGGGCAGCCTCTGCCAGTTGGTTATTTTAGGCGGTAACCATGATGCTGCCGCAGTACTGAATGAAAGCAAAAACCTGCTGCATTACTTAAATACCCGGGTATTTGCCAGCAGTAGTGATGATCTGGCCCAGCAACTGGTACTACTGCGTAATCAGCAGCAACAGCCTGCGGCACTGTTATGCGCTATACCTTTTTTGCGTGCCCGCGATTTACTGCAGAGCCAAAGCGGCCAAAGCGCACGTGACAAACAACTTAGCCTGCAGCAAGCCATAGCACAGCATTATCAGCAGCTCTATGCACTGGCACAACATTACAATACTGAGCACCAGCTGCAATTGCCCATTATCATGACCGGGCACCTGACCACCGTGGGTGTTAGTACCTCAGAATCGGTGCGTGACATTTACATCGGTACGCTGGAAGTCTTCCCTGCGGATGCATTTCCGCCGGCCGATTATATTGCGCTTGGCCATATTCATCAGAGCCAACAGCTAAAAGCCGCTACCGACATCCGTTACAGCGGCTCGCCGATAGCACTGAGTTTTGATGAAGCCAAAGCACAAAAGCAGTTATGGTTGCTGGAATTTAACGGCACAGTAAAAACGGTTACCAGCCTGCCTGTGCCTTGCTTTCAGCCCTTGAGCAGTATTAAAGCCAATCTGGCCGATGTGCCGGTAAAAGTGCAGCAGGCACTGCAGGGCATATCTGCCGGCAGTACCTTGTGGCTGGAACTGGTGATCAGCGAAACGGACGCTTATTTAGCTGACTTACAACAAAGGGTTGAGCAATTATTGCAGGGCTTACCGGTGCAGTTGCTGCGCTTACGCCGCCAGCGTAGCAACCAGGCTGCCGGTTTAACTGCGCCGGTGCAGCAAAGTTTGGCTGAGCTAACACCAGAGCAGGTATGGCAAACCCGGCTACAAACAGAAACATTGAGCGATGAGCAGCAACTGCAACTGACCCTACTGCACCGTCAGGTGTTGGCTAAAGTGGCGCAAACGGCATGAAGATTCTGTCGGTAAGGCTGCAAAACCTCAACTCACTGCGCGGCGAGTGGCTGATAGATTTTCGCCTGTCGCCTTTTGATCAATGCAATATTTTTGCCATTACCGGCCCTACCGGTGCCGGCAAAACCACCATATTGGATGCCATTTGTCTGGCGTTGTATCACGAAACGCCACGGCTAAGTACCTCCGCTACCAGTAATGAACTAATGACACGCCATACCAGCGAATGTCTGGCCGAAGTGGAGTTTGAGGTAGCCGGGGTTGGCTATCGGGCGTTTTGGAGCCAGCGCCGCGCCCGTGGCCAGAGTGATGGCAAATTACAGGCCGCTAAAACCGAACTGGCAAAACTGGACGGCACCATTCTGGCAGAAAAAACCAGCGACAAATTGCGCCTGGTTACCGAGATCACCGGGCTGGATTTTGGCCGCTTTACTAAATCTATGTTGCTGGCCCAGGGCGGCTTTGCCGCCTTTCTTAATGCCAATGCTAATGAACGTGCCGAATTGCTCGAGGAGCTTACCGGCACCGATATTTATGGCCGTATTTCGCAGCAGGTATTTAACGATTGCCGCGAGCAGAAAAGCCAGCTGGACCTGCTGCAGGCACGGGCCGGTGCGGTAGAGCTACTTAGCGAGGAACAACAACAGACGCTTAGCCGTGAGTTGGCCGTATTAAAAGCAGCACTGACGACACAGCAACAGGCCGTAGCGCAGCAACGTAAAGTGCTGTCCTGGCGCGAGCAGCTTAGCAGTGCCGGGCAGGAGCTACTGCGGGCAGAACAGGAGGTGCAGCAAGCGCTGGCGGCAACTGCCGCACACCAAAATGAGCTGGGCCGGCTAAGTGCTTATCAGCCTGCCAGTAAGTTGCTGCCTGTGTTCACTGCGATGCAGCAGCTGCAGGTGCAACAACAGCAGTATCAGCAACAGCAGGCCACACTGGCGCAGCATTTAACCGCGGGTAGCCAGCAACAGGCAAATTTGCTGTGGCAGGGGGTACAGTTTCTTAAGCAACAGCAGCACCGTTTTGCCGACCAGGCGCAGCAGCGTGCTGAACAGCAGCAACATATCGAACAACAGCAACTGATGCTGACAACGCAACTGGGCGAACTAAACAGCCGGTATCAGCAACTAGATAAAGCGTTAAGCGGCGCCGAGCCAGACAGCCTGCGCCAGCAACAACAGCAGCGCCGTGAGCAGCAATATCAATTGCAGCAATTGCAGCAAAAATTACAACAGCAACACAAACTGCAGCAAAAAAGCACCGAGTTAAAGCAGCAGTTAAGCAATACCACCGGGGCGCTGGCGCCGGTAACCGCCCAACTGGTAACGTTGCGCCAGCAGTACAAAGCACTGACCGAGCAGATCAGTGATAAAAAACAGCTATTGGCGCAGCAACAGCTGATTATGCAACTGTCTGAGCATCGCTCCCGGTTGCAGCCAGATCAGCCCTGCCCGCTGTGCGGTGCCACAGAACACCCGGCCGTTGCTGAATATCAGCAGCTTAACAGCTCTGCCACCGAGCAACAGCTGCAGGCCAAAGAGGCCGAGCTTAGTCAAACCCAGCGTCAGGGCGAGCAGCTTAACAAGCGCGAGTCGGCGCTGCAGGCAGAGCAACAGCATTTAACCCAGCAACTCGCGCAGCTGGATATTGAGCTGGCAGAGCTTAGCTCGGATATTAACCAGCAGGCTGAAAACAGTTCGCTGAAAACCATAGCAGCACAGCTTGAAGCCATTGCCACAGAGCTTACTAACAACGAACAGCATCTTCGCCAGCTGGAGCAGGTGCAACTGCAGCGCCAGCAAGTAAAAGAACACCAGCAGCAGCTTGAGCGGCAATTGGCAGATAATCAGCATCAGTTGCAATTATGGCAGCAACAGGCACTGCGCTTAGATGAACAGCAGGCAGAGCTGGCCGCGCAGCACGAACACTGGCACCAGCAATGGCAGGCTATGCCAGAGCAAACCCAGCCAGCACCGGCATCAGCACAACCGATGGTAACTGAGCTAGCTACAGTTACTGCGGCCTTGCAACAATTACAACAGCAAATACAGCAGTGGCAGGGCCAGCAGCAGGTACTGCAGCGTCAGCAACAGCAAACCGCTACGGAGTTACACCAGGCTGCGCAGCAATGGCAGCAAGCGCTGGCTGGCAGCAGCTTTGCCGACGAAGCGGTGTTTAAAGCCGCCTTGCTTAGCGAAGCCGAACTTAGCGCCTTACAGCAGTTACAGCAACGCCTACAGCAAAACGAAATTGCTGCTAAAAGGATGCTGGCCGACTGGCAGCAGCGGCAGCAGCTTATTGCACAGCAACAGCTGTCGGCGTTATCTGCCAGTGAGCTGGCTGGCGAGCTGCAGCAGCAAGAAGGGCAAGTACAGCAAATGACCGAGCAACTCGGGCAGCTACAGCAACAGCTTAATAGCGATGCCCAGCGCCGCAATAGCCAGCAGCAATTGCTGCAGGATATTGCCGGCAAACAGCAGCAGTATGAACATTGGCAACGGCTGAACAGCTTAATTGGTTCGGCTGATGGTGCCAGGTACCGGCGTTTTGCCCAGGGCTTAACGCTGCAACAGCTTATTGTGCTGGCCAACCGCCAACTGGCGCTGTTACATAACCGCTATCAGCTGGCACGCCATACCGATGCCGAGTTGGAGCTGGTAGTACTGGACACCTGGCAGGCCGACAGCTTACGCGATACAAAAACCTTGTCGGGTGGCGAGAGTTTTCTGGTCAGCCTGGCGCTGGCGTTGGCGCTGTCAGATTTGGTCAGCAGTAAAACCCGCATTGACTCGCTGTTTCTCGATGAAGGCTTTGGCACTCTCGACGCTGACACATTGGACAGCGCATTAAGCGCACTGGATAATCTCAACGCCAGTGGCAAGATGATAGGTATTATCAGCCATGTAGAGGCGTTAAAAGAGCGGATAGCAGTGCAGATAAAAGTAGAAAAACAGCAGGGCCTGGGTTACAGCCAGATCCGGGTTGTCAGTTAAGCGACAGGGAATGAAACTGCCCGCCAACAGGCGGGCATAGCAATTAAAACGAATACACCAGAGTCAGGGAAGTTTGGGTGTCAGTGCTTTTTTTGCCCGCTGGCACATCAGAGTCATTTTGTACCAGAAAGGCGGCTTTCATCTGCAATGAGCCATTAATTTTGGCCAGCAATGAGGTTTCTGCGATAGAACGGGTATTATCGTCACCGTATTCTACACTTAACGTCTGGGCAAAACTGGCTGATTCACTGATAGTCCATTTAAACGATGCTGCACCGCGTACAATCAGGCCGTTTTCCGTTTCACCGGTAGAGCGTTTGCCGCTGAAATAACCCGGACCTATTTCTACATCCAGCGATTTATCTTCAACGTTGTACACCCTGGTGCCATAACCGACAGCCAAAGTGGTGTACTCGGTATAAGCACCAAATTCATCGTCAGTGTAAGAACCAAAAGCAAACAGTTTATCGAATTCACTTTCCAGTTTGTAAGCGGTTTTTGCCGAGATCATATAACGCTCTGCCGACTTCTGCGTTACTTTGTCACCGTTGGCATCGGTTTTTTCATCTTCTTTAAAGAAGGCACTGAAAATATACTGGTTGCTCCATTGTTCCAGTTCCTGTTTGGCGTCAATTTTACCGGTAATGGAGGTGCCAACAGTATTACCTGAGGTAGTAATGGCACCCAGCTCGGCAGAGGTGGTCCATACTTTGCCGGTTGCTGCTGCATCATGCGCCTGAGCCTGCACACCGCCAGCTACCGCCAGTGCCAGAATTGAAAAATACTTCATTACTTACTCCTGCTTGTCTTTTTTGATATGAACGTCCATCTGCGGAAATGGAATGCCAATGCCTTGCTCATCGAAAATCAGTTTTACTTTTTCCAGCGTGTCCCAGTACACACCCCAATAGTCGGCCGAATTTACCCAGGGCCTTACGTTAAGGTTGACTGAAGAATCAGCCAGCGCCGCTACTTTCACCGTGGCTGCCGGTTCCTGCAACACCCGCTCATCATTTTTCAGAATATCTTCCAGTATCTGTTTGGCTTTGCGTAAGTCAGAGTCGTAACTGATGCCAATCACCAGATCGACCCTGCGCCGTGGTTCAGCTGAATAGTTGGTGATAGGTCCGCCGGTTATCTGCGCGTTAGGTACTATGACCCTTTTGTTGTCAGGCGTGCGCATAATAGTCTGGAATATTTCAATTTTATCCACAGTGCCGCTGACACCGCCGGCATCAATAAAATCGCCGGATTTAAACGGCCGGAATAAAATAATCAGAATGCCGGAGGCAAAGTTGGCCAAAGAGCCCTGCAATGCCAAGCCGACCGCTAAGCCGGCAGCACCTAAAATGGCGATAAAGGACGTGGTTTGCACACCAATTTGTGATAGCGCCATCAACACGGTGGCAATCAGAATAATGGCATAAAGCAGGCTGGCGATAAAAGCGACTACTGCTTTGTCTACAGCACGCGCTACCAGCATTCTTTCGATAAAGCGCGAAACCGCTCTTGCCATCATGCGGCCAATATAAAAAATTAAAATTGCGGCGATAATCTGTAGCAAAATCTGTAGCGAATAGCCGAGCAAAAACTCATGATTATCCTCAAATAACGTAGTTATTTGTTCCATAACACTCTCCGGTAGCATAGGTAAGATGGCAAAACGGCCAAAGGATACCACAGATTAAAAGCGGGCTAAATGAAAACGACAACAAGCTGTTAACTGATTTCCTGCTTGAAAAGGCTTGGTGTTGAAAAAAAACTTAGTTAGAATAACCGCCCGCAACGGTGACTGTAGCTCAGTTGGTAGAGCCCCGGATTGTGATTCCGGTTGTCGTGGGTTCGATCCCCATCAGTCACCCCAGCTTCTTTTCTGCTGCTAAGCTTGTTTCACTATTAACCTAACTACAGGCTTTGTTAGCTATGACTGATCTGTCTGCCTTACAGCGCCAGCTTAACCAGCCAGGCCTGGCACCGGTTGAAAGCTGGAACCCGCCGTTTTGCGGCGATATTCCGCTGCATATCGATGCACAAGGCCAGTGGTTTTATCAGCACAGCCTGATCCAACGGCCAGCCCTGGTTAAGCTTTTTGCTTCGGTATTAATTTGCCAACACGGCGAGCATTTTTTGCAGACGCCGGTAGAAAAAGTACGCATCACGGTGGCAGATGCGCCGTTATTAATTACCGACTGGCAGTGGACAGACACTGCCACAGGCCCGGCATTGCTGTTGAGCACTAATCTGCAGCACCAACTGTTGCTAAGTGCTCAATACCCTATGATTGTCAGGCAGGATCCGCAGCAGCAATTATTACCTTATATCCAGCTATGGCATGGTTTACAGGCTAAGCTTAGCCGCAATGTGTATTACCAGCTTAGTGGCCAGGCCAGACCGGTGTACTGTAATGGTAAACAACATTTCCAGTTAAAAAGCGCCGGGTATCCTTACACTTTTGCTATTGTCTAACCATACGCTGGTCGGCTAAAACCGTTCACCTGTCTCAAGCCGGTTGTTCATTGCTGCGGTAATGCTATCACTGAAGCGCAAACTCAATTAAAAGGCACTAACAATATGAATAAAACGCCCCTTGCTATGCTAATCGGCACCTTATGTATCAGCCCCATCACCAGCGCCGCTACACTGATCCACGCTGGCACGCTTATTACCGCTGAAGATAAAAAAGTAGTTTCTAATCATACTATTGTGATAGAGCAGGATAAAATTACCGCTATCGAAGCCGGCTTTCGTAACCCTACTGCGGAAGATCAGGTTATCGACCTGCGCCAGCATACGGTAATGCCGGGTTTAATGGATATGCACACACATTTTTACAGCCAGTTCAGCCCAACGGTGTATAGCGAAGGCTTTATTATGAACGAGGCTGACTACGCACTGCGCGGTGCAACCTTTGCTGAAAAAACCTTAATGGCGGGTTTTACCACAGTGCGGGAGTTGGGAGATAACCATCACATCAGTAATGCCCTGAAAAAGGCTATTGCCAAAGGTTATATTAAAGGGCCGCGTATTTTTGCTGCCGGCAAATCGATTGCAACCACCGGCGGCCACGCCGACCCCACCAATGGTGTAGCCTATGCACTAATGGGCGATCCGGGCCCGAAAGAGGGCGTTGTTAATGGCGCAGATGAAGCGCGCAAAGCCGTACGCCAGCGCTATAAAGAAGGCTCAGATCTGATTAAAATTACCGCGACAGGTGGTGTGCTCAGTGTAGCGAAAAGCGGCAGCAACCCACAGTTTACTGATGAAGAGCTGGCGGCTATCGTCAGCACTGCCAATGACTATGGTATGAAAGTCGCAGTACATGCACACGGTAAAGAAGGCATGGAACGGGCTATTAAAGCCGGGGTGCATTCTATCGAACATGGTACCTATATGGATAAAAACACCATGGCGATGATGCGCAAACAGGGTACCTACTTTGTGCCAACGATCAGTGCCGGTAAATGGGCGGCAGAAAAAGCGGCTATTGCAGGCTTTTTCCCGGAACTGGTACGGCCCAAGGCGGCCACTATCGGCGCTAAAATCCAGCAAACTTTTGCCGAGGCGTATAAAGCCGGAGTGAAAATTGCTTTTGGTACCGATGCCGGAGTGTATGAGCACGGGGAAAACTGGCGCGAATTTATTTATATGACCGAAGCCGGTATGCCGATGCTGGAAGCCATTCACAGCGCCACTATTGAAGGTGCGCGTTTACTTGGCGTAGCAGACGAGCTGGGCAGTATTAAAGCCGGTAAAATTGCCGATATTATTGCGGTGCCGGGTGATCCGCTGCAGGATATACAACAGATGGGTAAGGTAAGCTTTGTGATGAAAGCTGGCCAGATATACCGGCAGTAGCTATAAGAGCGGTAGCCACTATATTCCAGCCGGTTTAATCCGGCTGGAAACGCTTTAACAGGGCGGCGGTATCAGCCAGAATAAAATCTTTTAAATCTTGCTCCGCTTTCAGCCTGACTTCATCCTGCTGGCGGGTAAGCATTTTATCCTGCTGTTTGCGCGCCTTGTGCGTTGGCATGTCTTTAACCACCTGATACATCTGGTGCAAACCCGGATACGTAACAACCGGATCTGGCAGGCGCTGAGGTACCAGATGATCCAACAACACCCACAACCGTAACGCGCCCTCAGATAATTCGCACTGTTGCTCCAGCATCGCTTTGCAAATTAGCGTAATGCTGTCACGCAGGTACTGTTCTTTTTCGCTCTTTTGTTGCTGTTGTTGCCGGCTTTGCTGTTGCAGTTGCCACAGCAGGCTACCGGCATAAAATGCCAGGGCTGCTACGATCAGGCTGCCAACAATAATTACCGCTAATAGGGTACTGCTCAATATTAATCCTCGTCGCCCAGTAAATCTTTACGCCAGTCTTTACTCTCAAAAGCGGCCAGAGGATCAACAATAGCATCATCTTCGTCTTCTGTTAAACCCAGCTGTTGCAGTAGTTGCTCCAGGCGTGCTGTTTTGGCGTTAAAGTACTTAGCGTCTTTACCTGTCAGCACTTCGTCTTTTTCGACCCGCTCCAGCAGTTGCTGCAAGTAGCTGTCGTTTTCAATCAGTGCCAGTTCCTGCTCTGCGGTTAATTCTACCGCTTTTACTTTAGCTAAGCTGGCTTTGGGCTGTAACAGCGGTTGAACCACAACCGGTTGCTCGGTTACAGGCAGCAGAGATATAGGCGTTTTGCTGCCAATGCGTTTGTCTTTTTTGGTTGAGTCTTTAGCGGCTTCCGCTGTTTTCACCGGCGCAATGTTATTGCGGTTACCGGATTTAAGGCCAGATCCCTTTTTTTTGGTCTCTTCTCTGGGCTCGCGGGTTTTGCGGGCGTCTTCCGCAGACAGATGGCGTAAACCATTAGGGCCGGCGGAACGGGTTTTTTTCTGACGAGTCATGTTTGTTACCTGTAAAAAAGGGCGCACATTTTAACCAGTTTTGTGCTGAAACACTAATGCTTTGTGCGCTGCAGAATAACCACATCTTTATCAGCAAAATTCAGGCTAAAACCGTCGCGTTGGGCCAAATAAGTAAAAGTATAGTCAGCAAAAAAACTGACATGGGTTGGGTCCAGTTTGTAGTGCCAGTTAGCAAAAGCGTCTGCCGTAGTATAGCGTTTGGTCATAATAGCTAAAGTGCCCTGCGGCTTTAACAAACTAAGCCACAGGGCCCATTCTGTTGCGGGTCGGGCAAAATGCTCTATTGCCTCACTACAGCTGATAAAGTCATATTTTTGCTGCAGTGCAGTGTCGTCAGCTGCAAAATACGGGTCCCATAGCGACATATGCTGGCCTGCTTCGCCCAGCATTCTGGCCAGCAATGGGCCGGGGCCACAGCCAAAATCCAGCCCGCTAAGCCCTGTGGCCGGTAAGGCTGCCAGCAATGGCCCGGCCAGACGCTGTAAAAAGCGGCGATAGCCGGCATCGTTAATATCATTGTTGTGCAGCTGATATTGTGCCAGTTCATCTTCCGCAGATAGCAAGCTGGTGCGATCGGCAAATACCAGCTGGCATTGTTGGCACTGGTAGTAACTTCGGCGTTTATCTTGGTGAAATAAGCCGCAGTGCAGGTGTAAGCACAACGGGCATGCAGTGTCGGACATAATGCTATTGCTGAATTTAAGATAAAAGAAAAGGCGATAAGATCACTTATCGCCCTGGATATGCTTGTGTCAAATGGACACTTCTCTCATTCGCTGTCATCATCCTGATGCTGCTGCAACGCCCTGTCTGTGTGTTCCCTTTGTTATTTTGGCTTTCCGTACCAATTATTTTATTCTTTACGATCATCCTGATACTTTCGTAACCATCCCTGAGCGTGAATCACGCAGCACATCATCCTGATGTGTTTATTAAGGCACCGCGCACTTGCGTACTGGTACAACCCCTTCCTTGCGATGAATCCGTGTTTTTTTCAGTTACAAAATGTAACAGGTGGTAATTTACTCTGATCTGCTGATATGGCAAGACATTGCTGCAAAAAAAAGCATAACTTTCTTTTTAGTTAAAAATATAATTATATTTTTCACTAGCTTAGGTCGTTTTTGCTAGATCGAAAAAGTTCCCTAAAATCACAAAGCGGGCGCTTTTCCTACAGTGTTTGTGAGATATATCTCACAAATTGTGACTGGCTGAATAGCAAAAACCGGCGATGAACGCCGGTTTTTATGCGATTATCTGCGCAAAACAGCGTAATTAATGCAAGCCGCCCAGATATTGCGACAATACGTCGATATCATCATCAGTGAGTTTTTTCGCGATATCCTGCATCATGCCATTAAGATCATTAGCGCGCTGGCCGCTGCGAAATTCCTGCAGAGTGGTTTTCAGGTAGGTAGCATTTTGAAACGATATTTTCGGGAAGCCGCCTAAGCTGCTGCCTGAGCCGCGCGGGCCATGGCAGGCAATACAGGCTGCGATACCGCGGTCAGCATCACCACCACGATAAAGTTGTTCGCCGCGGGCAATAACATTTTCCGGAGTAGTACCTGACTTCATTTTTTGCGAAGCAAAGTAGGCTGCCAAGTCTTTCATGTCCTGCTCAGATAACGCCGCTACCATGCCAAACATAATGCTGTTGTTACGGCCCTGTTTGCCTCCGGTTTCCATGCCTTGTTTGTATTGGCGTAACTGCTTATACAGATAAGGTGCATGTTGTCCGGCAATTTTCGGATACATATCAACCGGGCTGTTGCCATCAGGACCATGACAGGCCGCACAGGTAGCAGATTTAGCTTTACCTGCTTCGGCATCACCGTCAAATGCATGGGCTGTTCCGATTAGACCGAATAACAGCGTCAGTGGAAGTAGAAGTTTTTTCATTTTTTATCCGTCTCTGTCCGCATTAAACCGCCAGCATACTGGCAACCAAGAGTAATAACCTTAATTTTTATGCCTATTTTACACGAAACTGCCCAAAGTAAAATCCCATACAGCGCGCAAAAGCTTCTGCCGATCCGCCAGATCCGCTACAATGGCATCAAATTATTCGCCGGAGAAGGCAGTGTACAAGTCAAAAATCAATTATCAGCAAGCTACTTTTTTAACCAGCGCGCCTGATATCAAAGCATTACCAGCAGACGAGGGTATTGAAGTTGCCTTTGCCGGCCGCTCAAATGCCGGTAAGTCCAGCGCGTTAAATACGCTGACGCGGCAAAATAGTTTAGCCCGCACCAGTAAAACGCCGGGCCGTACCCAGCTGATTAACACTTTTAGCCTGGATGAGCAGCGCCGGCTAATTGATTTACCCGGTTATGGTTTTGCCAAGGTGCCACTGGCGGTAAAAGAGAAATGGCAAAAATCACTTGCCGAATACCTGATGAAGCGCACCAGTTTAAAAGGTTTGGTGGTGCTGATGGATATCCGTCATCCGTTAAAAGATTTAGACCAGGATCTTATTCACTGGGCGGTGGGCAGTGAGCTGCCGGTGCTTATTTTGCTGACCAAAGCCGATAAGCTGGGGCCGGGAGCAAGAAAGAAAACCTTGCTTGAGGTGCGCGAAGCAACATTGGCATTTATGGGTGACATTACTGTGCATGCGTTTAGTTCGCTGAATAAACTCGGGCTGCCAGAGTTGGAGCAAGTACTGGACCTGTGGTACGGCGTGGCTGCAGATAGCGAAACTACACCACTGTAGCTTGCAGGCATAAAAAAACCGACACTCGGGAGTGTCGGTCATAGCAAACGGGGAGAAGCTATAATTTCAAATCAACAGGGTGTCTTATCGCTAAGACAACTTCATTATACAGCAAATTTTTATTGTTTGAAGTATTTGCTCTAAAAAATCTAATAAATTTTCATTTTAGTGAGTGTCTCGTTACTCAGTAACCATTTTGCAGTGCTGATATTATCGGCAGATAGCCGCTGTGCTGCTGGTTATTCAGGCAAAAAAAACGCCCCACTGCAAGCAGTGGGGCGGCTAAATAAGCCTACTTTCATTCGCTGGAGCCCTAAAGCCCTGGCACTGAAAGATAGAACATCTTACCTCTGTACCCTACGCATCAAATTTTAACCAGCCAGCCTAATAAAGCAAGTGCTTTTTGTAATAAAACTACAAAAACTGCTGTTTTTTCGTTCTTATTACCATTTTTGGTAATTTAATTACTTTTTTGCCCAGTGTTGAACATAAAAAAAGCCCCGCTGGGTAGCGGGGCTAAAAAGTGTACACAGGAGAGATGAATAACTTAACTATAACGTCAGACTGACGTCGGCGCAGTTAGTTCAATATTAATGTGCTTCATCCCAATTATCCCCATCACCGGCCTCAGCCAGCAGTGGCACATCCAGCGTTGCTGCTGTTGCCATCAGTTCAACTAACTGCTGCTTTATCTGGCCGACTTTGTCGGCATCCACTTCAAACACCAGTTCATCGTGCACCTGCATAATCATGGTAGCAGCTGGCTGTTTTTGCTGTTGCAGCCAGTTATCTACAACTATCATGGCTTTTTTTATAATGTCGGCAGCAGTGCCCTGCATGGGGGCGTTAATTGCGGCACGTTCTGCGCCTTTACGTCTGGCCATATTCTGGGCATTGATCTCTGGCAGATATAAACGCCGGCCAAACAAGGTTTCAACATAACCCTGCTCATGCGCTTGCTTGCGGGTCCGCTCCATATAGTTAAGTACGCCGGGAAAGCGCTCAAAGTAACGATCAACGTACTGTTGTGCTTCTGAGCGGCTGACGCCAAGCTGTTTGGCTAAACCAAATGCCGACATACCGTAAATCAGGCCAAAGTTAACGGCTTTGGCACTGCGGCGCTGATCTGAGGTGACATCGTCCAGTTTAACGCCAAAAACTTCTGCTGCCGTAGCTCGGTGGATATCACGGCCCTGGGCAAAAGCGTCCAGCAGGGCCTGATCCTGTGACAGATGCGCCATAATGCGCAGTTCAATCTGGGAGTAATCCACCGCGACGATTTTTTTGCCTTTAGGGGCAATAAACGCCTGCCGGATACGCCGGCCTTCTTCAGTGCGGATAGGGATATTCTGCAGATTGGGATCGGTTGAGCTTAAACGGCCGGTTGCGGCAACCGCCTGGTGATAGGAGGTGTGTACCCTGCCTGTAACCGGGTTCTGCATTTTCGGTAGTTTGTCAGTATAAGTAGATTTAAGCTTACTTAAGCCACGGTGCTCGGTAATCAGCTTGGGGAATTCATATTCCAGCGCCAGTTCTGCCAATACGTCTTCAGCGGTGGAGGGCGTGCCGGTTGGCGTCTTCTTCAGTACCGGCAGTTTCATCTGCTCAAACAATATTTCCTGCAACTGTTTGGGTGATGCCAGGTTAAAAGGTTTACCCGCCTGCTCGTACGCCAGTTGTTCCAATTCGGCAATACGGCTGGCCAGTTGCTCACTTTGTATCGCCAGCAACTTACTGTCTATCAATACGCCATGGCGTTCAATGCGCGATAAAATATCTACCAGCGGCATTTCAATATCCTGCAACACGGTAACCAGGCCGGCATCCTCCTGTAGCTGTGGCCAAAGTGTCTGGTGCAGTTGCAGGGTAATGTCGGCGTCTTCTGCGGCATACTGGGCTGCTTTTTCCAGTTCTATCTGGTTAAACGTCAGCTGTTTAGCTCCTTTGCCGGCAATGTCTTCAAAGCTGATGGTTTTACGTCCTAAATACTTCAGTGCCAGGCTATCCATATCATGGCGCGAGGCCACTGAGTTCAGGACATAGGATTCCAGCATCGTATCAAAGCGCACACCTTTGAGCTTAATGTCGTAGCGCGCCAGTACACTTTGATCATATTTCAGGTTCTGGCCCACTTTGGCTTTGCTGTTATCTTCCAGCCAGGGTTTAAGCTGCGCCAGCACCCAGTCACGCTTTAATTGCTCTGGCGCACCGATATAATCATGCGCTACCGGCACGTACCAGGCGTCGCCTGCTTTTGTGGCAACAGACAAACCAACCAGCTCAGCCTGCATATAATCCAGGCTGGTGGTTTCAGTATCAAAAGCTGCCAGTTCGCAGTGGTTCAGTTGTTGCAGCATGCTGTGAAAGGCGGCTTCGTCCAGTACAGTAAGGTAGGTATCAGGCGCCGGGCTACCAGCCTCTGTGGTGCTGTCAGTCTCATCGCTGCAGGCAAACATATCTGCTTGTGCGGCGCCGGTTTGCGGTTTGGCCGTTGCGGGTTCATTACTTAATACTTCACTTAGCCAGCGGCGAAATTCGCACTGTTTGTATAACTCGGCCAGTTGGCCGCTGTCTGCCGTTTTAATCATTAAGTCTGTGAGCTGATAAGGCAGGTCGACATCGGTTTTTATTGTTGCCAACTGATAAGATAATTCCAGCTGGGCACGAAACTCTTCCAGTTTTGCTACCATAGTTTTAGCTCCGCGAAAACTCAGCGTTGGCACCTTATCTAACTGCTGATAAATCTGCGCAATGGAGCCCAGCCCCTGCAATAATGCTGCGGCGGTTTTTTCACCTACACCGGGTAAACCCGGAATGTTGTCTACTTTATCGCCCATCAGCGCCAGATAATCGATAATCAGCTCAGGGCCGACGCCAAACTTATCTGTTACACCCTGCGGGTCTAGCAGGGTGTTGGTCATGGTATTAATTAACGTGACATGCTCATCCACCAGCTGCGCCATATCTTTATCGCCGGTAGAGATCAGCGTATGCCGGCCTTGTGCGCTGGCTTGGCGCGCCAGAGTACCAATAACATCGTCAGCTTCTACACCACTGACACATAACAGCGGTAATCCCATGGCTTCTATAATGCGGTGTAACGGCTCGATCTGGCTGCGCAGGTCATCCGGCATCGGGGGGCGGTTGGCTTTATATTCACTGTACATTTCGTTACGAAAAGTAGGGCCTTTCGCGTCAAATATCACCGCCATTTGTGTTGGCTGATATTGGCGCAGTAAACTTTTTAGCATATTAACCACACCATAAATGGCGCCGGTAGCTTCGCCACGCGAATTAGTTAAATGTGGTGGTGAATGATAAGCGCGGAACAAATAAGACGAGCCATCGACCAGGATCAGTGGAGTGCCGGAGATAGAAACCATGGGTAGTAATATCCTGCAGAAATAAAGCTATAGCATGCCACAGCGCGTGCAGGGCTGCCAGTAATACGGCGGTATGTTTCAGGATGATAAGCTGTGGATAACTTTGTGCAAAACATAGCTGAGCAAACCATGGCTTTTAGTGAGTCATAGTTTGGTTGTGTTTTAATGCTTTGTTTTATAAAGAGAAATTGGGGTTTGTCGCAGCGCCCATATTACTATTTTCTAATTTTTATTTTGTGGAAAAGCTTTTCCATGTTAATCAGGCACTTCACAAAACTGCAGAAGAAATCGCGAATTGCCGGCCGACTAGACTACCACAAACTTGGTGGATTCAAAGCAAAAACATTAAATAATTTAGCTTTAAAAGAACTTGTGTAAGGAACAAAAAAGCATATAGCAGATCCGCTGATATCTGTTGCAGATTTAGCTTCAGGCTGGTAATAACGTCGTACTTTATTATGCATTTATAACCGTGGCTATTGTTGGGGCTTCCCCTTGCTGTGGCTTGGGGGCTATAATGCCTCAAATTTTGTGCGGCTTTTACCACAGGAACCAAGTAGATGAAAAAATTAACTCTCGCTTTCGCCTTGTTGTTAACAACAGTGAGTGTCAATGCCAGTTCGGATGCGGATAAAGAAGCGCTGGCTAAACGTCTTGCTCCTGTTGGTCAGGTTTATGTAGCCGGAGCTGCAGCTGCTTCTGACGCTGGCCCATCTGGCCCGCGTAGTGGTGAAAAAGTATACCAGACTGCCTGTTTTGCCTGCCATGGCACCGGCGCCCTGGATGCACCGAAAAAAGATGATGCCGCCTGGAAATCGCGTATGGATCAAGGCTTCGATGTTATGCTTAAACATGCCATTGAAGGTATTCGCAATATGCCGGCCCGCGGCACCTGTGCCGATTGTTCGGATGATGAAATTGCCGCCGCTATTAAGTTTATGACCGACGGCGTATAACATTATATTGTCACACTAAGGCCGCTTAATGCGGCCTTAGTTGTTTTTATCTGCACAGAAAATAAATTAGCCTAAGCAATTGTTAATTAGTGCCGGTCCGGCTCTTCCATGTGGTTAAACTTTGTGCATAATGAGTCGGTCAAAAATAAAGTTGGCCAGCAGCACCTGGCCATATAAGAATCGTATCAGCGTTGAAGGGATCAACTAAACTGAATAAGCGTTTACGTCAGGCTGAAATCAGGTTGCGGCGCCTTACATTATTGGCGCAGCGCTATAAACAAGCCTATATCATTCAGGGCGCATTACTGCAGCTATCTGAACTAGCCAGTACTATCAGTGATATGCGGGAGTTTTATCCGGCTATTCACAAGATGGTATCTGAACTGCTGCACGCTGAAAATTTCTACGTAGTGTTTTATAACAACGCAACCGAGCAGTATTCCCCACAATATTTTTCTGATGAAAAAGATCAACAGCTTATTGCACAGGTGCCCTCAAGTGCCTTTTCAACCGGTTTAACCGGCTACGTTGCCCGCAGTGGCAAAGCGTTAATGTGCGATAGCCAGCAGTTTGAGCAACTGGTGCTTAACGGCCATATTCAGGCACAGGGTTCACCCTGCGCGCACTGGCTGGGTATACCCTTGTGCCGAGGTGAGCAGGTTATTGGCGTAATGGCTATTCAGTCATATAACGCTGAGCATTTATATACTGAGGCCGATCTGGCCTTGTTCAGCAATATTGGTGGCCACACTATTACTGCGCTGGACAGAGTAAAAAGCCGCGAATTGCTCGAAGACACCGTGCGCCAGCGCACCCAGCAATTGCAAAGCATTAATCAGTCATTGCAAAAAGAAATAAAAGAACGCACCAGTGCTGAACAGCTGCAGGTGGCGTTGTATCGTATTTCAGAACTAACCGCCAGCAGCAGCGATATGAACAGCTTTTATCGCGCCGTGCATCAGGTGTTATCTGGTTTGATGCATGCGGATAACTGCTATATTGCCTTGCTTAACAGTGATAAAACCAAACTCACCTTCCCGTTTTATATTGACCAATATTCACCACCGGCACGAGAGCGGCCGTTAAGCCGCGGTTTTACTGAATATGTCATACGTTGTGCCGACGTAAAGCTGATTAACGCCGATACCGCCGAAAAACTGGTTGCCAGCGGTGAAATATGCCGCGGCATCAGCGATCTGGCCTCTGCTGTGCGCTATTCTACCAGCTGGCTTGGGGCTCCGCTGATGCTGGACAAGCAGGTTATTGGTGTTATTGCACTGCAGTCTTACGAAAAAAGTTATTGTTATTCCGAGGCTGAGCTGAATATTCTGCGCTTTGTATCGCAGCATATTGCGGTAGCTATTCACCGTAAGCAAACGACCGAGCAGCAAAAGCGCCACCAGGAAGAGCTGGAGCGCAAAGTATTTGAAAGTACCCGCGAGCTGCGCCAAACCAATCTGTTTTTACGGCTGCAGGTAGAAGAGCGGAAAAAAGCCGAGCAAAAACTGTTTTATGAAGCCAACCATGATGCCCTAACCGGGCTGGCCAACCGGCAGATGTTTCTGCAACAGCTAAAACAGCAGTTTGCGCTGAGTAAACGCCAATCGCAGCTGAAAATAGCCCTGCTGTTTATCGATCTGGATCGTTTTAAGCTGATTAACGATACCCTGGGGCATCATATTGGTGATGCATTTTTGGTGGAGGTAAGTAAGCGCTTGCAGACCACGGTACGCGAGCATGATATGGTGGCGCGGCTGGGTGGTGATGAATTTGTGGTGCTGCTCACCAGCCTGGCTGATGAAGTGGATGCTGAAGAAGTCGCCGAGCGTATTATTGACATGATACGCCAGCCGTTTTTATTGCAGGGCCAGCAGGTGCACTCTGGCGCCAGTGTTGGTATTGCCCATTTCAGCCATGAGCACAGTAAAGCCGAAGCCTTACTGCGGGACGCCGATGCCGCCATGTATCAGGCCAAATCGATGGGACGCAACCGCTTCGTCATTTTTAATGAAACCATGCGCGAGCAAATGCTGCAGGTCCTTAGCACTGAGCAGGTCATGATGCAGGCTTTAGAGCAACAGCAATTTACCGCTGTGTACGAGCCGGTGCTGTGTGGCCAGGCGCGTAATTTAATGGGCTACGAGTTACATGCGCAGTGGCAGCATCCGCAATTGGGTACCCAATATAATTTTTGCCAGCATGCGGCCCAGGTGGGCATTTTGCCGCAAATTGAACAACTGTTGCTGCAACAGGCTTGCCGTCAGTTAATGCTAAGTGATACCAGTGCAGGTTTACTGACCGTGCGTCTTAGCGTGCAGCATTTACAGCAAAATGATTTATATGAAGCGTTAAAAAAACGGCTGGCCGAGGTAACTGAGATACACCGGCTATGTCTGGCATTTTCAGAAAGTGATTTGCTGCAAAGCGGTAACAATACAGTGCAGCATAACTTGCAGCAGTTAAAACAACTCGGTGTGCGCCTGGCACTGCATAACTTTGCTTCCGGCATGGCGCCGCTGAGTTTATTGCTGCAGCAGCAGTTTGATTTTGTCAAACTGGACGCCGTTTTTTGCCGCCAGCTGATACGCAGTGAACAAAAACGCCAGTTACTACAAATGCTGCAGTCGCTGGCGCTGAGTTATAAATTCCGCTTACTGGCCGATGGGGTTGATAATGCTGATTTACTCAACCTGCTGCTGGCAGAAGGCTGTTGCTTTATGCAGGGCAAATATGTGGCCGAACTGCTGTCGGCGCAGGAGTTAAGTACTACTCCGTCAATTGTTCTTCAGCATCTGGCGTAAGCGTTCAATATGCGCCTGGCCGGTTTGCTGGCGCTGCTCGGCCGTTTTTACCGGCGCGGCGCTTTGCCATTCTAAATCGTCCTGTGGTAATTCATACAAAAACCGGCTGGGTTCGGGCCGCACAACTTCGCCAAACTGGCGCCGCTCTTTGGCGTAGGTAAAAATCAGCTCGCGCTGGGCGCGGGTAATACCGACATAAGCCAGCCGGCGTTCTTCCTCTACGTTGTCTTCATCTATGCTGACCTGGTGCGGCAAAATACCCTCTTCCATGCCCACCATAAACACATAGGGGAACTCTAACCCTTTAGAAGCATGTAGTGTAAGCAGCTGCACCTGATCGGCGTTATCCTCCTGTTCCTGACGCTCCATCATATCGCGCAGTGTTAAGCGGGTAACCACCTCGGGCAGCGTCATCGGCTCGTCGTCATCTTTGCCCTGCAGCATTTCGCTGATCCAGCGGTACAGCTCATTGACATTTTTCAGCGCCATTTCGGCCGCTTTGGCACTGGTACTGGTTTCAAACAGCCAGGCTTCGTAATGGCTCTGGCGAATTAAATCGCGTATCGCTTCGGCCGGATCAGCGCGTTGCACGTTGTCGGCAATGCCTATAATCCACTGGGCAAACTGTTTTACCGCATTATGGGCGCGGGCGGATAAATGCATCGACAACTCACTGTCGCAGCAGGCCTCAAATAAACTAACTTGCTTCTGGTTCGCCAGATTACCAATATGCTGCAAGGTAGCCGCGCCAATTTCGCGCCGTGGCACATTAATAATACGCAGCAGGGCGTTATCGTCGTCCTGATTAACCACCAACCGCAAATACGCCATCACGTCTTTAATTTCACTGCGCGAAAAAAACGACGTGCCGCCGGAGATTTTGTACGGAATGCGGTTGGTCATCAGCGCTTTTTCAAATAAACGTGATTGATGGTTACCGCGGTACAATAAGGCATAGTCGCGGTATTGGCTGCGGTTAATAAAGCGGTGTGAAATAATCTCGGCTACTACTTTTTCCGCTTCGTCTTCCTCATGTTTACAGGGGATCACTTTTAGCGGCACGCCATAACCGTTTTCGCTAAACAGCTGTTTTTCAAACTCGTGCGGGTTGTTAGCAATTAAAATATTGGCGGCTTTTAAAATACGCTCGGCCGAGCGGTAATTTTGCTCCAGCTTAATCACATTTAAATTGGGAAAATCGGTTTTTAACAGCACCAGATTCTGTGGCCGGGCCCCGCGCCAGGAATAAATAGACTGGTCATCATCGCCCACCACAGTAAAGCGCTGGCGCTCGCCCACCAGCCATTTCACCAGTTGGTACTGGCTGGTATTGGTATCCTGATATTCATCCACCAGCAGGTATTGAATTTTTTGCTGCCACTTCTGCCGCACCTCAGCATTATGTTGAAACAGCAAAGTAGGCATTAAAATTAAATCGTCAAAATCCAGCGCGTTATAGGCAGTTAGCTGTTGGGTGTAGTGCTGGTAATAATTCGCAAAGCTGATGCTTTGCGCATCCTGAGCTTCAGCTATGGCCCTGGCTGGCAGCGTCAGTTCGTTTTTCCAGCTGCTGATGCGGCTTTGCAGTGCGCGCAGTAAGTCTTTATCGCCCTGAATATCGTTTTCGCTCAATTCCTTTAATAGCGCCATACTGTCCTGATCATCAAACAGGGTAAAGTTGGCTTTATAGCCAATATGGCGGTATTCCTTTTTCAGAATTTCCAGCCCAAGGGTGTGAAAGGTAGAAATGGTCAGGCCGCGGGTGGCGGTTTTCGGTAGCTGATGGTTAATACGCTCGCGCATTTCGCGGGCGGCTTTATTGGTAAAGGTAACTGCTGCTATGTGCCGTGCCGGCATGTCGCATTCCTGGATCAGGTAGGCAATTTTATTAATAATTACCCGGGTTTTACCACTGCCGGCACCGGCCAGCACCAGGCAAGGCCCGGAGATAAATTTAACGGCAGCATTTTGTTGCGGATTTAACTTCATTCACTCACCCTTACACTAAGGCTGGCATTGTAACGAAATTTGCCGCTAAATAGCATTCGCGATTGTGGTTTTGGCCTGTAGAATAAGGCTTACGGTTCAGCATAATGTCGCAAGCTACTGATGCGATACAGGAGATCAGCATGATAGACCCGAAAAAAATTGAAGATATTGCCAAGCAAATTGGCAACGCCATTCCACCACAGTTACGCCAGTTTGCCGACGACGTTGAAACCAAGGTCAAGCAGGTACTGCAAAGTAAACTGGCCGATCTGGATTTTGTCAGCCGCGAAGAGTTTGACGTACAGCGCCAGGTATTGCTGCGCACCCGCGAGAAAGTAGAAAAGCTGGAGCAGCAATTAGCAGCTTTACTGGCCGAGAAAACCCAGCAGTTTGATACCAAAGAACTGCCATCGTCTGATCAGCAGTAAGCCCAGTGCGTAATATCATCTGGATATTGCGCCACTTCCTCAAAGGTATACGGCTATTGCCAAAAGCTCTTGTATCGCTGGCATCTCATTTTTTGTTGGTATTTAATTGTTAAATTGAATATTAAAAATTAACAAATTGTTTATTTTGTGGCTTCGTAGCACTATTATCATGGCTTTCAATGCAGAGGGATAAGCCATGGTAAAGGTACATATTTGGTTAAGGGATGAGAAGCATGTTGGCCATGCCGCGCTGACTATAAGAAACGTTTATGTCAGCTTCTGGCCCGATGGTGAGGCAGGCAAAAAAGACTTGAAGATCAAAACCAGCCACCCGGGCGCTTATGTTGAAAGCCTTGAGCATGACATTGAGAATGAAGGTGGCCGCAAGCCGATTACAATTGATATTGCGAACCTTGATGAAGTGTCAATGCTGCATTATGTAAACTTCCTGCAGAACAACGTGCCACGGTACCAGATAGCCCGCCATAATTGCTCGCACTTAGTCGTAGATGTTTTGAAAAGAGGCGCGAATAAAAAGCCGTCATTTAAACCCAATGCGGCAGAATATGCTAAAGTCGGTCGCATATTAGGTTACGGCATCTGGACTCCTGCAAACGTGATGCGCTATGCAAATGAACTGAAGTCAGCATGAAAATTATCTATCACGAAAACTACAACATCGACGTAGGTATTTTTAAATTTCTGCATCCATTTGATGGCTGCAAATTTAGTAAAGTACGTGCGGCGTTAAACGACGCAGATATCATTGCACCGCAAGGTCCTATTGCTGAAGATGCCATTCTCAACTCTTTAAATGAGCTGCTTAAAATTCAGATCAAAGATAAAGCCGCGTTGTGCAGGGCGCTGGAAATTCCGAAAATCCCTTTTCTATCGTTTTCATGGCTGGATAGCAGAATATTGTCGCCTATGCGCTGGGGCGTCGCCGGTACGTTAACCGCCAGCCGTTTAGCGCTTGGCGGTGACGATGCGTGGAACCTAGCCGGTGGCTACCATCATGCCAGCCCACACCGAATGGAAGGTTTCTGTATTTACAACGATATTGGCATTAGCTATCAGCAGCTTATCGCCAGCGGCGAGTTAACAGCAGATGACAAGATACTGATTATCGATATCGACGCCCACCACGGCAACGGCAACGCCCGAACCTTTCACGAAAACAAAAACGTCACTTTGCTTGATGTGTATAACGCCGATATTTATCCCAACGACCCGGTAAGCCGGCGCAGAGTTGATATCGCAGTGCCACTGGCCAGTGGCACCGGTGGTGAGTTATATCTGAACAAACTCAGCGCGGCACTAGAGCAGCTAAGCAGCGGCTATAAACTCGCTTTTGTGGTAGCCGGCACAGACGTTTTAGCGACAGACCCGCTTGGAGGGTTATCTCTTAGCGTGGCTGAAGTAGCACAAAGCCACAAGCTGGTGTACCAGCGCTTAAAAGCGCTGTATATCCCAACGGTGTTTTTAGGTGGCGGCGGTTATGTTAAAGAGAGCGCGACGGCAATAGTTGCAGGGATTAAAGCTGTGTCTGGGAGCTGATACTCACTGTCACAGCCTCAATGAAAAGGAATGACAACCATGTCCTCACCAACAATCAAAGTAAGAAAGATACCCAAAGCAATGGCGGTATTTTTGATATCTTGTTGTGTTCTAGGCCTGTTTTTCTCGGTTATCAAATATTGGCGTTAACAGTTTTCTTGGTAGCTATTGCTCTGGAAAATAACAATTATATTGGCCGCGCAGTGCTTTACTGGATTGTCGGTACTTCTATGTTGTTTTCTTATACTTGGCTAGTTTTGGCACCGTGGGTGAATAGCCAAACCAAGTTGATCTTAATGCTGGTTCTTATCGTTGTGTTGTTTAAATGGTGGTAGAGAATATGGTAAACGAGGTTAATAATGGACATTCTTTGCCGGCTAAATACTTCAGATTATTTATCCTTGAATCTGGTCCAGAGGCACTGATTTTACAAACATAAAGAAACCAAAAGCCAGCATGACGCTGGCTTTGTTTATTGTCACAGTTATCAGCCGCTCCAGTGAAGTTACTTCTTCGGCTGGGCGATTTTCAAAATTTCGGTTAAACCGGCTACGGCGCCACCGATATTAGCCAGCTCGGCCGGCACTATCATAGTGTTGTTGGCTTTGGCCAGGTTACCGAACTCTTTTACATATTGTTCGGCTACGCGCAGGCTTACTGCTTCTTGTCCGCCCGGGTGGTTAATGGCTTCAGCAATCTGGCGAATACCTTCGGCGGTAGCGATGGCGATAAGCTCAATTTCTTTAGCGCGGCCTTCGGCTTCGTTAATCTGGCGCATCTTGTCACCTTCAGACAGGTTGATTACTTCCTGCTTCTGGCCTTCAGATACGTTAATCATGGCCTGGCGCTCACCTTCTGATTTAGCAATAGCAGCACGGCGTTCACGCTCGGCGCGCATTTGCTGCTCTAACGCATCTTTAATGCTTAGCGGCAATTCAATATCAGAAATTTCATAACGCAGTACTTTAATACCCCAGGGCGAAGCGGCTTCGTCCAGTGCTTTTACCACTTCTTCGTTAATTTTGGCGCGCTCTTCAAAGGTTTTGTCCAGGTCAGTTTGGCCGATAACAGAGCGCATCGTGGTTTGTGCCAGTTGGGAGGCGGCATAGCGGTAATCGTTAATGCCGTAACTGGCTTTGTGCGGGTCTACTACCTGCAAATACAACACGCCGTTAATGCCCACCTGAATATTGTCTTTGGTAACACAGGTTTGGCGCTCTACGTCGATCACTTCTTCTTTTAAACTGTGGGTATAGGCCACTTTGTCGACAAAAGGGATCAGGATATGAAAGCCGGAGTCCAGCGTGCGCGAGTATTTGCCGAGGCGCTCAATAACAAAGTTGCTTTTTTGCGGCACCACGCGGGCACTTTTGGCAATGGTAATAACAACAGCCAGGGCGAAGCCGGCCATTAAAATAGTGTTTATATCTATTGTTTCCATCAGATTTACTCCTTAAACAGATGGTTAGCGATGATTGAAAAATTAGTCAGATTTGGCGGCAGACACCACCAGCTTGATACCGTGATTGGCGACCACAAAGGCAACATCACCGGCTTTTAGCGCATCGGCAGATTCAGCGTCCCACTGCACGCCGTTTAACACCACGCGCCCGGCACCCTGATGAAAATCACTGTGTACAATAACGCGGCGGCCAATATCATCGGCCAGCCTGGATGGTTGTTCTGTGCTATCGGCGGTATAGCCAACAAACCAGCGTTTACAGCGGCCACGGGCGGTAAATAACAATACCAGCGACAACACGCCAAACAGTAAGTACTGCACGCTGTAGCTTTCAATCAGGCCGAAGTTCAGCAATAAACCGACAATAATAGCGGCGATACCGAAAAATACCGCAACAATGCTGGTGGCCATAAGTTCAGACAGGATCAGTACTATACCAACAATGATCCAGATGGTAGCAATGTTCACTTATTTTGCTCCGTAACAATTGTTATGCTGCACAGTAACGTAAGGTATACAAAGCGGTCAATCTAATACGTAATTGCTTTGTAACAGCATTTTACGTGGCTGGCACCAAAGCAATACAAACCGGTGCCAGCATGAGGTGGGTAACATGAGGTGAGTAAGCGGCTATGCCGGATTAAACAGTTTTTGCTCCAGGGTCTGGCCTTTGGTCAGGTTACGGTAGCGCCAGCCGTTGGCAGCTAAGCATTGCAGCACGGCCAGGTCAAAATCGGCGTTGTGCTGCGGGTTATAGCTTAGTACCAGCTCTCTGCGCTGGGCGCTGTGCAGATCAATCAGGCCGGGCAGTTGGCGCAGTGCCGCGCTAATGGCGTCGCTATTGTCCTGCTCTAAGTGCAGTGTAAGGTACTGCAACTGCTGTGCGGTGGTGTCGCTGCTGCTGTGTTGTTTTAGCTGTCCGTTTTCCAGATACAGCACTTTATTGCACAGTTGCTCCAGCTCAAAAATATTATGTGAACTAATCATAAAGCTAACTTCACCACTTAAGCGGCTGATCAACTGGCGGATATGCAGCGCGTTTACCGGGTCCAGACCGGCGGTGGGCTCGTCCAGCAGTACTAGCCGGGGGGCACCAATAAACGCCTGAGCAATAGCCGCTCTTTTACGCATACCATGGCTTAGCGCGCCGGCTTTATGTTGTAGTTGCTCGGTCAGTTCCACCAGCGCCAGCACCCGTTTGCTTTCTTCACACGCGGCTTTGCTGCTTAAACCTTGTAAGCGGCCGTAAAAATCCAGTTGTTCGCCAATGCTGAAGGCCGGGTCAAACTGGGCATCTTGCGGCAGGGCGGCAACCTTACCAAACAGGGCACTGCTACCGGCTTTATGGCCAAAAATACGGGCACTGCCGCTGTCCGGCCGTAAATAACCACATAAAATGCTAAATAAGGTGGTTTTACCGGCGCCATTGGGGCCAATAAGCGCAGCGATATCGCCCTGGTGTAATTCAAAACTAAGTTGCTGCAGCACGGTTTTGCTGCCAAAGCGCTTTGCCAGTTGCTGGCACTGAATAATAGCGTTCATAGGGCTTTCCTTGTTAACAGCAACGTGGCGCTACTTAGTAACACCAGAGTTTGTAGCAGCGGCAGTGCAGCATAGCTCAGGGTTTGCCAGCCTTGCATCGGCAGTAACTGCATTACCTGGGTGCCGGGCATATAACCGAGCAAAAACAAGAAATCAGGAAAGTAAAACACAAAGGAGCTAAGCAGCACAAACACCAGCCCCAGGCTAACAATGGCCAGGCTTACCGCAAGGCGGGATGAGCGCACCATGGCAGAAAAACAGCTCATTAATGCCGTAAAAGGCAGTAACACCAGCAACAAATTAACAGCAATAACAGCAGCGGCATTTAGCATCGCCAGGGTTAAGCCGCCTTCACGCCAGGCCGCCAGCGATAGGGTGGCCACCAGTGACAGCACAATTAAACAGCTTTGCACCAGCATCTGGCCGCTAAAACGGCCCAGCACTATACTTAGCCGGCTGCTACGCAGAGCCAGCAACCGCAGGGTGCCGCGTTGCAGATCGCTGCATAGCTGGTTAGCGGTAAAAAATAAGCACAGCAACGGCAACAGCAATAAACTCAGGATCCAGTAAATTGCCAGCTCTGGTGCGGGCCAGGCAAACAGCTGGCTTAAGCCAAAGGCACCAAAAGCGTCGCGAAACATCTGCTGAAAGCCCTCACTGGCAATCAGATCGCTGGCGGGGGCTATGGCATAACGTAGCAGAAAAAACCACAACACCGCGGTGGCGGCTAATGTCATCAGGCCGCGGCGGGTTAGCCACAGGCGGCGTAGTTCAAAACCGGCATATAAACCACAATGTTGTAAGGTTGTTATCAGTAGTGCCATAGCTTGCTTCCTGTGCTGTGCATTATTGTCAGTATTACCACAATACTCCCGCTAGCTTAATGCAGTATTAGTGCCATTGAATAAGTACTGTTAAATCATGTCGTTATATTTTCGTTGTGTAGGGTGTTTACTGAAATCGGTGACTAAATCGTTAATTTAACCACTTTGCAGCCTGTATTAAGCACTTTTACTAATCATAAAAACAGATTGGGTTAATTTAATTTAATCATTTTTTACATTTTCAATTAGCTACTACTCTTTAACCTGCAGGAAGGGATAGACAACATTTAAAAGGTAATAGCTATGTTTAAACGATCAATAATAGTAATGGCTATCGGTTTGTCGCTGGGCGTGCAGGCAGCGGGTACACTGACTAAAGACAACGGCGCGCCGGTAGGCGATAACCAAAACTCTATCACAGCCGGGCCAAATGGCAGCACCTTGTTGCAAGATGTGCATTTAATTCAGAAATTACAACGTTTTGCCCGTGAGCGTATTCCGGAGCGCGTAGTGCATGCCCGAGGCACCGGTGCCCATGGCGAATTTGTTGCCAGTGCTGATTTATCTGATCAAACTGTGGCGTCGCTGTTTGCCGGTGCCGGTAAAACCACGCCGGTGTTTGTGCGCTTTTCTACCGTAATTCATGGTAACCACAGCCCGGAAACACTGCGTGACCCACGCGGCTTTGCGGTAAAATTTTACACCGATCAGGGTAACTGGGACTTAGTGGGTAATAACCTGCCAGTGTTTTTTATCCGCGATGCGATCAAGTTTCCCGATATGGTGCACTCGCTAAAACCTTCGCCGGTGAACAATATGCAGGACCCTAACCGGTTCTTCGATTTTTTCTCGCATGACGGTACCGCTACTCACATGTTAACCCAGCTGTACCACGATATTGGTATTCCGGCCAGTTACCGTCAGATGGATGGCTTTGGTGTGCACGCCTACAAGTTTGTTAATGAAGCAGGCGAAGTGCGCTATGTGAAATTTAACTGGCGCAGCCAGCAGGGCGTTAAAGGCTTAAGCCTGGACGAAGCCGCTAAGGTGCAAAGCAGCGATTTTAACCACTTGACCCGTGATTTATATGCGGCGATTAATGCCGGTGATTTGCCCAAATGGGATCTGTATATCCAGACTATTACTCCGGCACAGCTAAACAGCTTTAGCTACAACCCGCTGGACGCTACCAAAATATGGCCGGATGTACCTGAAGTAAAAGTGGGCACCATGACATTAAACCGGATGCCGGATAACTTTTTCCAGGAAACTGAGCAAGCCGCCTTTGCACCGGGCAACCTGGTACCAGGTATAGAGCCGTCCGAAGATCGGTTGTTGCAGGGGCGTATTTTTTCTTACAGCGACACCCAGTTATACCGTTTAGGTGCCAACCACCAGCAATTGCCCATTAACCGGCCATTGGTTGCAGTAAATAGTAATAATCAGGACGGTGCCGCCAACAGCGCTAACACCAGGTCGAACGTAAATTATGAGCCAAGCCGGGTTGAGCCCAAAGGCGTTTTAACCACAGCGCGGGCTGCTACCACAGCATTAAACGGCACGGTACAGCAGCAAGCCATAGATAAAACCGACAACTTCAGCCAGGCCGGTGCCTTGTACCGCGCTTACAGCAAAAAGGAAAAAGATAACCTGATCCGTAACCTGGCAGCCGACTTAGGCCAGGTAACACACAGTGCCACCAAGCACGCCATGTTGTCTTACTTTTACAAAGCCGATGCCGATTACGGCAGCCGGATTACCAAAGCGGTAAAAGGTGATTTAGCCACGGTAAAACAGTTGGCGGCACAGCTGTAAGCCAGTACGGCAATATTGCCACGGCCAATAGCGGTGCAGCGCTATTGGCATTAAATAAGCGTTAAAGCCCTGCAAAGCTCAATCAACCCTTCCTGCACCTGGGTGAGCTTTGCAGGCACTTATACAAGCACAAACTTAAATACTGAGACCAGATTATGAGAACACTGACATTAATACTAAGCCTGTGCCTGTTGTTGTCAGCGGGCATTAATACCGCTCAGGCCAGCAGCCACGACATACCTGACACTACAGCCGCGCAGCAACAGCTGACCGACTATTTTTTTGCCGCAGCCCGCAGTGGTAATACTGAAGTGTTAAACGAATTTTTAGCCGCTGGTTTTCCGGTAAATCTGCAAAACAGCGACAGCTATACCGCACTGATGACAGCCACTTACTACGGCCATGCCCAGGTAGTGGAGCTGCTGTTAGCTTACGGTGCTGACGCCTGTATCCGCGATAAGCGCGATCACACGGCGATAATGGGCGCTATTGTGAAAGCAGAGTGGAGCATTGCCCGCACGTTATACCGCATAGATTGCGATAACCAAACCGGGCAACACAATATGAAAACAGTAGAAGAATTTGCCGCAGTATTTGGCCAGAGCGAAAAACTGGCGGCATTAAAACAACAAATGCAGACACAGCGTTAAGCCGCGTTTACTGCGCAGCGACAATTTTAATTTCAATTTTCCAGCCCGGATCGGCCAGTTTAGCTTCAACCGTGGCGCGGGCCGGAGCTTGGCCGGGTGCTACCCAGTTATCCCAGGCCAGGTTCATTGCGGCATAATCGGCCATATCGGCCAGGTAAATAGTGGCGTCAACCAGTTTGGTTTTATTGCTGTCGCACTGCGCTAATAGGGCATCAATTTGTGCCAGCACGTCTTCAGTCTGTAAGGTGGCATTGCTGCTGGTGGTAGATGGCACCATGCCGGCACAGAATATTAAACCGTTAACAATTACCGCTTCAGAATAGCGGCTGGCAGGCAAAATACGTTGAATAGTCATCAGTTACTCCTTTGATATCTTGCTACAGGCTAACCTGAAGTAACGCTGCTGACCAGTCGGAGCAGTGGCTGCTGTATGCGGTGCGACATAAAAAAGACGCGCTGTCAGGATGAGAGCAGCGCGCCAAAGTCGTGGTTGGGAGGGTACACGAAACCTTTTTAGCCGTTGAATATGAGTATCAGTTGTACAAATAAAACGCGGTGCTGTTGTTGCTGTTTATCTCAATTAAATCGTATTGCTGCATTTGCGGTATCGCCTGTTGAATTTGGCTTTCCAGCGTATCTAAAGCCTGCAGGTTGCTACACATTGCATCGCCACGTTGCTCCAGCGCCTGAGCTTTAATATCCATCCGTGCTTCTAAATCTTCACCAAAGCGTTCCATGCGTTCACCAAAGGCTTGCATGCGCTGCTCAAAGTTGCCTTCGCCGCTGGTCATGGCTTTACCCACCAGCATTAAAATGCCGCCCATCGAATTGGTAACGGCTTCTTCAATGGCTTGTTCAAATTCGGCACCAAAGGCGTTATCCAGGCTGTCAAAACGGCTGCCGTAAATGTCGATGTTATCGCCGCTGCGCACCACGATGCTCTCGGTGCTGGTTTTAATTTTGTCCAGAGCAGTTTGCAGCGCCGGGTGCTGTTGTAGCGAATCACCGGTTAGCTCGGTTAATACCGAGTTGACTGCATCAGCAGCCAGTACCAGCGCATCTTCTACCAGTGCCACGGTTTCCAGTGTTTGAGTGCGGATGCCGGCCTGATATTCGCGCAGCAATGCCTGGGTATTGCTGTCGGTAGTAACGGCTTTGCCATCCAGCCATAGCTGACCGCTGCTATTAATGCGCCACAGTTCAGTGCTGCCATCTTTCATACTGACCAGTTGGCTGTTAATAGATAAGTCTTTATCAAAATTCACATTACAGCTTTGCCCGTCGTGTGCCATCACGGCAGTGCTGATACTGGTTAATACAAAACTGCTGGCGATAAGTAAGCTTTTCATTTTCGTTATCCTTTTGGCTGCTAGCCGCTGTTAAATACGTCAGAACTGTTAATTACGCCAGAGGCTATTACAAAGTTAATGCCAATATTTAAGTCGATGTTATTTATGGAAAAGTTTGAATGCTGGCGATAAATATTTTTTCGTACTTAGTGCTTTTCACTATTTTTTGGTCTGTTTATCAGCGCTGTGGTATAGCCAGGCGGTGGTTTTTAATTACTTATTGGAATAAAGAAGAGAGATCCATTCTTTTACCGGCATACATATAGACGGCTAAAATGGCTGTAATTATTGTGTGCAGGGTATTTTATGCTTTTATCTTCTTTAGTGGCGCAGGCCAGTCCGTTATCCGAGCAGCAGGTAAGCCAGCTGCAGGGCTTAGTTAGCCAGTTAAACCCGATACAGCAAGCCTGGGTTAGCGGTTATCTGGCGGCCAGCGCTCAGCTTGCCGGGCAACTCTCCGGACAATTGGCCGGACAGCCAGCAACTGCGCAGGCCGCTGCCAACGCCAGCCTGACCATTTTATTTGGCTCGCAAACCGGCAATGCGCGACATGTGGCAGAAGCCTTAGCCAAACAAGCCCAGGGTAAAGGCATAGTGGCCAAAGTGGTTGATATGGCCGAATATAAAACCACTCAGCTGAAGAATGAGCAATATCTGGTTATTGTTACCTCTACTTATGGTGAGGGTGAGCCGCCGGAAAATGCCATTGGCCTGCATAACTTTTTATTTAGCAAAAAAGCACCGAAATTAGCCGGGTTAAAATATGCCGTGCTGGGGCTGGGTGACACCAGCTATGAGTTTTTCTGCAAAACGGCGCAAGACTTTGATCAGCGTTTAGCTGAACTGGGCGCGACATCAGTACTGCCACGCATTGATTTAGATGTCGATTACCAAACGCAGGCCGACAGCTGGAGCAACCAGCTGGTTACCAAGCTGGAGCCGGAGCTTAAAGCCTCTGCCGCCCCGTCGGCGCAGGTTATTGCCTGGCCGGGGAGTGATGCCACAGCAGGTAGCGTTAGCCAATACAGCAAGCAGCAACCCTTTGCTGCCGAGCTGTACACTAACCAGAAAATTACCGGCCGCGACTCCACTAAAGATGTGCGCCATATTGAAATTTCTTTAGCTGATAGCGGTTTAACTTACCAGCCGGGCGATGCGCTGGGCGTATATTTTCTTAATGATCCGGCACTGGTGCGCGAGCTGCTGTTGTTAACCGCCATTGCCCGTGATACGCCGGTTACGCTGTCAGATAACAAACTGACCGTAGAACAGGCATTAACCGAACAGCTGGAGTTAACCCAGTCGTATCCGGCCTTTGTCGAGAAATACGCTGCAGCCACCAATAATGCAGCCTTAAGCGCGCTGGCCGCCGATAAAGCCGCGTTGCGCGCTTACATTAGCGAACGGCAGATTATTGATATTGTACGTGACTATCCGGGCTTACTCAGTGCGCAGCAATTGGTGGATGCACTGCGCAAGCAACAGCCGCGGTTATACTCTATTGCCTCTGCGCAGGCAGAAGTGGAAGACGAAGTGCATTTAACGGTGGGCGTAGTGCGTTACAACGCCTACGGCCAGCCGCATCTGGGTGGTGCTTCCGGCTTTTTAGCTGAGCGTCTTGCCGAGGGCGATAAAGTAAAAGTGTTTGTTGAGCACAACAATAATTTCCGTTTACCGGCTAACGACGACACGCCGGTGATTATGATTGGCCCTGGCACCGGTATAGCGCCGTTTCGCGCCTTTTTACAACAGCGTGATGCCAACGGCGCCGCGGGCAAAAACTGGTTGTTTTTCGGTAATCCGCATTTTACCCAGGACTTTTTATACCAGCTGGAACTGCAAAATTACCTCAAGCGCGGCCTGCTAACTAAGCTGGATGTGGCCTTTAGCCGCGATCAGGCTGCTAAAGTGTATGTACAGGACAAGCTGCGCCAACACGGCAGTGATGTATGGCAATGGCTGCAAGATGGTGCGCACCTGTATATTTGCGGTGACGCCAACCGTATGGCCAAAGATGTGCAACAGGCCTTACTGGATATAGTGCAACAATATGGCGGTAAAACCGCGGAACAAGCGCAAGCTTACTTAGACGAATTACGTGTCGCAAAACGTTATCAGAAGGATGTGTATTAATGAGCCAGTATCCAATTAATCCAGATTTAGTGGCACCGGGTGCACTGTCTGATAACGAGCGCTTAAAAGCAGAAAGCCAGCATTTACGCGGCACTATTCAAAGCGATCTGCAAGATCAGATCACCGGCGGTTTTAACGGCGATAACTTTATGCTGATCCGTTTTCACGGCATGTATCAGCAAGATGACCGTGATATCCGCGCCGAGCGTACCGCGCAAAAACTGGAGCCGCTGCACAATGTGATGCTGCGGGCCCGGATGCCGGGCGGCATTATTAGGCCGCAGCAGTGGCTGGCGATTGATAAATTTGCAGCCGACAACACTATGTACGGCAGTATCCGCCTAACCACGCGGCAAACTTTTCAGTTTCACGGTGTGTTAAAGCCGCATATTAAACCGATGCACCAGTTTTTACACAGCATTGGCATTGATTCTATTGCTACCGCCGGCGACGTTAACCGCAATGTGCTGTGTACCTCTAACCCGGTGGAATCAGCGCTGCACCAGCAGGCATATCAGTGGGCGGCAAAAATCAGCGAACATTTACTGCCGAAAACCCGTGCTTATGCCGAAATCTGGCTGGATGAAGAAAAGGTCGAAACCACCGAAGTAGAGCCAATCCTCGGTGACAGCTACCTGCCACGTAAATTTAAAACCGCAGTGGTGATCCCGCCGCACAACGATATTGATGTGCATGCCAACGATCTCACCTTCGTTGCAGTAGCCGAACACGGTCAGCTGGTAGGCTTTAATGTGCTGGTGGGCGGCGGTTTAGCCATGACCTTTGGTGATGATGCCACTTACCCGCGTATGGCTGATGACCTGGGCTATGTCGCGCTGGAACATACGCTAAAAGTGGCTGAGCATGTGGTAACGGTGCAGCGCGATTACGGCAACCGTTCAAACCGCAAAAATGCCAAAACCAAATACACCATCGACCGCATCGGCCTGGAGGCGTTTCGCGCCGAAGTAGAAGCGCGCACCGGTGTGGCCTTTGCACCTGTGGTGCCTTACAGCTTTACCAGCCGCGGCGATCGTATCGGCTGGGTAGAGGGTATCGACGGCAAACACCACTTAACACTATTTATTGAAAACGGCCGGGTGCTGGATTTCCCGGGCAAGCCGCTGAAAACCGGCTTAGCGAAAATTGCCGCTATTCATCAGGGTGATATGCGCATGACGGCCAACCAAAACCTTATTATTGCCGGGGTGCCGGCGGCGCAAAAAGCCGAAATTGAAGCCATCGCCCGGGCCCACGGCTTAATTGATGATGGCCACAGTGAACAGCGTAAAAACTCGATGGCTTGTGTATCTTTCCCTACCTGCCCGCTGGCGATGGCCGAAGCCGAGCGCTATTTGCCGGAATTGGTCACTAAAGTGGAAACCTTACTGGGCAAACACCAGCTGGCTGACGAGCATATAGTACTGCGTGTTACCGGCTGCCCGAACGGCTGTGGCCGCGCCATGCTGGCTGAAGTTGGCCTGGTAGGCCGTGGCCCCGGCAAATACAACCTGTATTTAGGCGGTAACCGCGAAGGTACCCGCATTCCGCGCCTGTTGCTGGATAACGTCGGTGAAGCTGAAATTTTAGCTACCCTGGATGGCTTAATTGGCCGCTGGGCGCTTGAACGTGATAACAGCAGCGAAGGCTTTGGTGATTTCGTGATAAGGGCCGGTGTAATAGCACCGGTAGTGGTGCCAAAAGATGACTTCCATAGCTAAGTCACAACACACAGATTACAGCGCTATTCTGCAGCAGAATGATGCTACGCAGCAGGTCTGGCTGGCTGAAATTAACCATCTGCTGACTCCGCTAAGCGCGGCAGAACGGGTGCGCTGGGCGCTGCACAACCTGCCGCAAAACCCGATGCTCAGCTCCAGCTTTGGTATTCAGGCAGCGGTGATGTTGCATCTGATAACACAGCAACAGCCGGATATCCCGGTGGTATTAACCGATACCGGTTATTTGTTCCCGGAAACCTATCAGTTTATTGACCAGCTCACTGAGCAGCTTAAGCTGAACCTGCAAGTATACCGGGCACAATTAAGCCCGGCCTGGCAGGAAGCACGCTTTGGCAAATTATGGCAAAGCGCCGAGGGTATTAAGCGGTACAACCAACTGAATAAAGTAGAGCCGATGCAACGTGCCTTGCGGGAACTGAATGTTGGCAGTTGGTTTACCGGCCTGCGCCGCAGCCAAAGCAGCAGCCGTGCCGATAAGGCGATTGTTGAGATTAGCCGTGGCGTGGTAAAAATTCAGCCGATTATCGACTGGAGTAATAAAGACGTGTTTTATTACTTAAAAGAACACGGCTTAAGCTATCACCCGTTATGGGAGCAAGGCTATGTTTCAGTCGGCGATACTCACTCCACGCAAAAGCTGGAGCTGGGGATGAGCGAAGAAGACACCCGCTTTAACGGCTTTGGCCGGGAGTGCGGCCTGCACGTAGATGGTGATGGTATTTAACCGCGGCCGCGGCAAAAAACTAATGTTACTTTTGTGCAGTCTCTGCATAGTCACGATCAGTAGTGTTACTAAGGCAGAATTAGGGTATGAGGAAAATCTGGTCAGGCTTAGTTGTTGTAATGTCAGTGTTTTTGACAGGTGCTGCGCCGATGAGTGGCCAACTGACCATTTACACTGAGCATTTCCCGCCATACAGCTATCTGGCCAGTAACACTGTTACCGGCATTAACACCGAACTGGTCAGGTTGAGCTGCGAAAAAGCAGGCTTAAATTGTACTTTCTTACTTTACCCCTGGTTGCGTGCTTATGACGCGGCGCAAAAAGAGCCGGCAGCGGCCGTGTACTCTACATCGCGTAACGCCCTGCGCGAGCCGCTGTTTAAATGGGTTGGGCCGCTGGCGCATTCGCATGCCAATATGTACCGGTTAAAAAGCCGGCCTGATATTAACCCCGCAACGCTGGAAGAGGCAAAACGCTATGTGGTGGCGGTTGCGCGGGGCGATGTGTATGAACTGTATTTACAAAGCCAGGGCTTTGAGCATGGTGTTAATTTGCTCGGCCTTACGGCCAAGGCAGATGCTGTAGGTTTATTTTTGCAAGGCAAAGTGGATTTACTGATCGGCTCTGAGCTTATCTTGCCGGTTTGGCTGGCAAAATATAACGCAACCCTGGACAGCATTGAGCCGGTACTGGATTTATCTGTAGTGGGGGCTAATTATCTGGCGCTAAATCTGGCGGTACCCAACGAAACGGTCGAAAAACTACAGCTCGCACTAGACGAGCTATATGCCAACGGCGAGTATCAGCGTTTAATGCAGCTTTATATTCACAACAATTCAAACTGATATTCAGCGTCATCTTTACGTAATGTCATCACATTATTGTTAAACATTACTTTGGGTTTGCTTTGCAAAAAAGTGCTGAACTCTTGTTCGCGCTGCATTATAGGTTCTGAACATGCCATCATAGTACTGGCCAGTTGAGAAACCACCAAACTGCCCTCATCTATGCTGTAATTACCAATCATGTTGTTGCAACCGGTAAAACCTGTCAGGCGGTTGTCCTGCAGGCTAAGGCGCAGCGGTTTGAGAGTAGTGTCGTTGTTTAGTTGCTGGTATTGGCCTTGCGGTAAGCTTAATTGCTGGCAGGCGGTAACTAACAGCAGCAGACAGCAAGCTGCAACAGTACAGATAAAATGCTTAGTAAACATAACAGGCTCCTGATGCGTTTTGTGGCTAAAGCACAATGCCATAGTGTAGCTAAGCGTAGGCTGAACAAGCGGCAAAAGTATTTTTCATCAAAAAAAACGATTAAATTAATTTGTTTTATTCGTTTTGATAACTGATTGCAGCGCGGTACACTGGCTGCAGTTGAAACATTACCTGTGAACCAACCTAAAGGAGTAAGACTATGTCTTCTATTATCAACACTAAAATCAAGCCGTTTAAAGCTACAGCATTCCATCAGGGTAAATTCGTACCAGTTACTGAGCAAGACTTAGCAGGCAAATGGTCAGTAGTAGTATTTTACCCGGCTGACTTCACATTCGTATGCCCGACTGAATTAGGTGACCTGGCTGATTTTTACGCTAAGTTCCAGGAAATCGGTGTTGAAGTGTACTCAGTATCTACTGACACGCATTTCACGCACAAAGCATGGCACGATGCGTCTGAAACCATCAAGAAAATCACCTACCCGATGATTGGTGACCCAACTGGCGCTATTACCCGTAATTTCGGTGTAATGATCGAAGAAGAAGGTTTAGCACTGCGTGGTACTTTCGTAATTAACCCTGAAGGCGAAATCAAAGTTGCTGAAATTCACGACTTAGGTATCGGCCGCTCAGCTGCAGAACTGTTCCGTAAAGTACAGGCTGCACAGTATGTTGCTAACCACGATGGCGAAGTATGCCCAGCTAAGTGGACACCGGGTGAAGCTACTCTGGCTCCATCACTGGATCTGGTTGGTAAGATCTAAGTAGTGCAACAAGCTGCAGTTACTGCAGCGGGATCTGGTTACAGCCTGCATTAAGAAGCTGTAGCTCAGCTTCCCTCTGCCAAACTCCGGTTTGGTATCCGGGCAGGCAACACCTGCCCGGCTTACCCCAAAAACTGAATATGCACAGTCTGTTTTACAGGCTGAGGCTTTGTGACGCTGATTTTTTATCGTCTTATTATTTACCCAGTTAATTTTCCGGGAGTTTTTATGTTAGATACTAACCTGAAGCAACAATTAAAAACCTATCTGCAGAACCTGAAAACCGAGGTAGAGCTGGTGGTATCTTTAGACGATAGCGCCAAAGCTGCTGAAGTAAATCAACTGGCAACCGATATTGCTGAGTTATCTGATTTAGTGTCATTGCGCCGCGATGACAACGTCCTGACACGCAAGCCAGCGATGCTGGTGCGGTCGGTGGCTAACGACACCCATATCACCTTTGCCGGTGTGCCGTTGGGCCACGAATTTACCTCTTTAGTGCTGGCGCTGCTGCACAGTGGTGGCCACCCGATTAAAGTCGCAGCCGACACCATTGAGCAAATCCGTCAGCTACAGGGCAGCTTCGCCTTTGAAACCTATGTGTCGTTAAGCTGCCAAACTTGCCCGGAAGTGGTACAAGCGCTGAATATTATGTCGGCGATTAACCCCGGCATTACTAACGTAATGATTGACGGTGCTATGTTCCAGCAGGAAGTGGCCGAGAAAAACATTATGGCCGTGCCATCAGTGTACTTAAACGGCGAGCTGTTTTCACAAGGCGCCATTACGCTGGAAAAAATCATCCAGAAACTGGATGTCAATGCGGAAAAACGCCAGGCAGAAGCGCTGAAAAACAAAGCTGACTTTGATGTACTGGTAGTGGGCGGTGGCCCGGCCGGTGCAGCAGCCTCTATCTACGCTGCCCGTAAAGGCTTAAACACCGGTATTGTCGCCGAGCGTTTTGGTGGCCAGGTAGCAGATACCGTGGGTATCGAAAACTTTATTTCGGTGCAGTACACCGAAGGGCCAAAGCTGGTAAACAGCCTGGAAGCCCATGTACGCGAATATAACGTTGATATTATGAATAACCAGCGTGCAGTGCGCTTAAGTAAAACCGGTAAGGTACAGCTGGAGTTGCAAAACGGCGCCGTACTTAACAGCAAAACGGTTATTTTAAGCCCGGGTGCGCGCTGGAGAGAAATGAATGTGCCTGGCGAGCAGGAATACCGTGGCAAAGGCGTAGCGTACTGCCCGCACTGTGACGGCCCGCTGTTTAAAGGCAAAAAGGTTGCCGTAATTGGCGGCGGTAACTCCGGTATTGAAGCCGCGATTGACTTAGCTGGTATTGTTGAACATGTTACCGTGCTGGAATTTGCTGCTGAATTACGTGCTGATGCGGTACTGGTGAAAAAAGCCAAATCGATGGGCAATATCACTATTATCACTGAAGCGCAGTCTACCGAAGTCACTGGCGATGGTAGCCGTGTAACCGGTATTAACTACACTGACCGCAAAACCGGTGAAGCACATCATGTTGCACTGGCTGGCATCTTTGTGCAGATCGGTTTAGTGCCTAACACCGAATGGTTACGTGGTGCCGTGGAATTATCACCGCGCGGAGAAATTATTGTCGACGAACGCGGCCAAACTTCACTGCCTGGCGTGTTTGCTGCCGGTGATGCTACTACCGCACCGTACAAGCAAATTATTATCGCCATGGGCTCTGGCGCTACTGCCGCCCTGGGGGCCTTCGATTATATGATCCGCCAGTAAGCGGATAGCGTAACAGTTTAGCTTCACTCTCTCTGTAGCTTTAACGGCAACTTCGGTTGCCGTTTTTTTTGCTCCGGCTTTAGCGCTGCTTATTACAATTCCAATTATTACAATCTTTCCATTAATTCCTTTTAGTTATATCTGAGCGTAATTAACTATTTTATAAAAGCCATACAGACGGCTATGCTGCAAGCTTGAAATTCAAGTAGCAACCTGACAGCAGGAGCTGGTGTGCAGTACTTACCCTTATTTGTAAAGTTAACCGATAAACCGGTGCTGATTGTCGGCGGCGGCTCGGTAGCGCTGCGCAAAGCCGGTACTTTGCTTAGCGCCGGGGCCAAACTGACAGTAGTCGCGCCACAATTTGCTGCTGAGTTTGTGCAGTGGCAGTTGGAGGGTAAAGCCGAGCTGATCAACGGCTATTTTGAACCGGGCCTGCTTGATGGCAAGTTGCTGGTTATTGCCGCTACCGATATTGATGCTGTTAACGCTGCGGTATATGACGCCGCCACGGCGCGCAATATGCTGGTGAACACGGTAGACGATCAGCCCAAATGCGGCTTTATCTTTCCGTCGATTATTGACCGCAGCCCGATATTAATTGCTATCTCCAGCTTTGGTACTGCCCCGGTGCTGGCGCGGCGCTTGCGTGAAAAGCTCGAAACCTTATTGCCGCAGCATTTAGGGCCCCTGGCAGAATTAGTTGGCCGCTTTCGTGATCAGGTAAAAGCGAAAATCCGCGGTTTTGCTGCCCGGCGGCAGTTTTGGGAAAGCGTGTTTGATTCAGATGTGGTGCGTGATGTGCAGGCAAACCAACTGGAAAATGCCGAACAACGCTTGCAGCAATTGCTGGACCAGCCACAGCAACAAGCCGGTGAAGTCTATGTGGTGGGTGCCGGCCCGGGCGACCCGGAGCTGCTGACGTTAAAAGCATTACAACTGATGCAACAGGCTGATGTAGTGGTGTACGACTACTTAGTGTCGGCACCCATTATGGAGCTGGTGCGGCGCGATGCCGAGCGCATTTGCGTCGGCAAAAAAGCCGGCGATCACTCTGTGCCACAGCAGGATACCAACCAGTTGCTGATTGATTTAGCGTTGGCCGGTAAAAAAGTTTGCCGCTTAAAAGGTGGTGACCCCTTTATTTTTGGCCGTGGCGGCGAGGAAATTCAGGCGCTGATACCGCACAATATTGCCTTTCAGGTAGTGCCGGGCGTTACCGCTGCCGCCGGTTGTGCCGCTTATGCCGGTATACCGCTCACCCACCGCGATCATGCGCAAAGTGTGCAGTTTGTAACCGGCCATTGCCGGCCGGATGGCAGCGAGCCGGATTGGCACAGCATGAGTAAAGCTAATCAAACGCTGGTAATTTATATGGGGCTGATAAAAGCCGCCCATATTCAGCAGCAGTTATTACTGGCTGGCCGGGCGGCAAATACGCCGGTCGCCATTATTGAAAACGGGACCCGCAGCGAGCAGCGCGTGGTTACCGGTAGCCTGGATCAACTGGCGCAGCTTATTGCGCACTACCAGCTCGGCTCGCCGGCTTTGCTAGTTATTGGCGAAGTGGTAAGCTTGCAGCAGGACTTACATTGGTTTGGTAAACGGCCGCAAACTGCGGTGTTCAGCCAAACCATTACCCAGATGGAATGAGGATCATAACATGTCTGACGTAGCAGGCACTTTGTCACATCTACAGCAGCTGGAAGCGGAAAGTATCCATATTTTCCGTGAAGTGGCCGCCGAGTTTAAAAAGCCGGTAATGCTGTATTCAATTGGTAAAGACTCATCAGTATTACTGCATTTAGCCCGCAAAGCCTTTGCACCCGGTAAAATCCCGTTTCCGTTGTTGCACGTTGATACCAACTGGAAATTCCGCGAAATGATCGAGTTTCGCGATCGCTTGGCCAAACAGTACAACTTTGAGCTGCTGGTGCATAAAAACCCGGAAGGCTTAGCGATGAATATTAACCCCTTTATTCATGGCAGTGCCAAACACACCGACATTATGAAAACCCAGGGCTTAAAGCAGGCGCTGAATACCTACGGCTTTGATGCTGCCTTTGGTGGTGCACGGCGCGATGAAGAAAAATCCCGCGCTAAAGAGCGGGTGTATTCGTTTCGCGATAAGCACCACCGCTGGGACCCGAAAAACCAGCGGCCAGAACTGTGGAATATTTACAACGGTGCCATTAACGAAGGCGAAAGTATCCGCGTGTTTCCGCTGTCAAACTGGACAGAGCTGGATATCTGGCTGTATATCCTGCAGGAAAACATCGACATAGTACCACTGTATTTAGCCAAGCCGCGGCCGGTTGTTGAGCGCAACGGCACCCTGATAATGGTAGACGACGAACGTATGCCGTTAGAGCCGGGTGAAACACCGCAGTTAAAATCGGTACGCTTCAGAACCCTGGGCTGTTATCCGCTGACCGGTGCTATTGAATCTACTGCTGATACGCTTGAAGGCATAGTGGAAGAGATGCTGCGCGCCCGCACATCGGAGCGCCAGGGCCGGGTGATTGATCAGGATCAGTCGGGTATGGAACTGAAAAAACGCGAGGGCTATTTCTAATGTCATCATCTCTGGTTACCTCGTTAAACGAGCAATTAAACAGCCTGGGTATTCGCGGCTATTTACAGCAGCATCAGGACAAAGGCCTGCTACGGGTACTCACCTGCGGCAGTGTTGATGATGGCAAAAGCACCTTAATCGGCCGCCTGCTGCACGACAGCCAGCAACTGTACGATGATCAGCTGGATGCGTTAAAACGCGATCATAAAGGCCGCAACAGCGACGGCGAGCTTGAACTGGCGATGCTGGTTGACGGCTTACAGGCTGAGCGCGAGCAGGGCATTACCATTGACGTGGCGTACCGCTATTTCTCCACTACCGAGCGCAAGTTTATTCTGGCGGATACGCCCGGCCACGAGCAATACACCCGCAATATGGCCACCGGTGCGTCAACCTCTGATGTCGCCATTTTGTTGATCGACGCGCGTTACGGCGTGCAAACACAAACCCGGCGCCACAGCTTTATCTGCGCTTTGCTGGGTATTAAGCATTTAATTGTTGCCGTTAATAAAATGGATATCGTCGGTTATAGCGAGCACATTTATAACGCTATAGTACAGGACGTACAGGCACTGATGGCGCAATTACAGGTGCCAACGGTAGATGTGGTGCCAATAAGTGCGCTAAAAGGCGAGAACATTTTAGCGCTGTCGGCCAATATGCCGTGGTACACCGGTACAGCCTTATTACCCCTGCTGGAAACTCTGCCAATACCGCAACGCGGTGGTGCCGCTACCCGGTTCCCGGTGCAATATGTTAACCGGCCGGATCTGGATTTTCGCGGTTTTGCCGGCACTTTGGTCAGCGGCCGTTTAGCTGTAGGCCAGGCTGTTACGGCGTATCCATCGGGCAAAAAAAGCACTATTAAGCAAATTGTCAGCTTTGCCGGTGAACAACCCTCCGCCAGTGCTGGCGAGGCGATTACGCTGACACTAAGCGACGAAATTGATATCAGCCGTGGCGATTGGCTGGTGCCGTCAGATGATAGCGTTAACCTGAGCAACCGGGCCCTGGCCTATGTGGTGTGGTTTAACGAGCAGCCGCTGCAAACCGGCCGCTTGTACGATTTAAAACTGGCCACGCGTAAAAGCAGTGTTAGCATTAACCGGCTGAACCATAAGGTAAATATCAATACGTTGGCGCAGGAAGCGGCAGAGCAGGTTGCGATAAACGATATCGCGCTGGTAGAGCTGGAGTTAACCGAAACCCTGCCACTGGATACGTTCAGAACCCAGCCCGGCACCGGTAACTTTATTCTGATTGACCGCTTAACCAATGCTACTGTAGCAGCAGGGTTAATTCAGAACGTACTGGCAGAAGAAAAAGCCGCCAGTACCAATATCAGTGCCTTTGAGCTGGAACTGAATGCGCTGATCCGCAAGCATTTCCCACACTGGGGCGCACAGGACGTGCGCGAGTTATTTAAGGCCGGGTTGGACAAGGAAGAGCCATAATGCCGTATCAGCAGTATGGTGTAATTGCCCTGCTACTGGCGTTGGTAGCGGGGCTGATACTCAGCAAACGCTCGCCGGCGCAGTGGTTTGGCGGCGCCCTGCTGCTGAGTTATCTGCTTGGCTGGTTGCCGCTGGAAAGCGCGTTGCAAAATTTCGCCAATCCGTCGCTTATTACGCTGCTATTGCTGCTATTAGTGTCAATTGGTATTGAAAAATCGCAACTGGTTAGCTGGTTAAGCCGGGGGTTTTCTGGCAAGCGTTTGAGCAGTGTTATTGCCCGCTTAAGTTTATCCAGCGCGTTGATGTCGGCTTTTATTAACAACACTGCCGTGGTATCAACGTTAATGTCGTCGCTTAGGCATCATAACCATTTTGCCGCGTCCAAGTTGCTATTACCGTTGTCGTACAGCGCGATTCTCGGCGGTATGCTAACGCTGATTGGCACCTCAACCAACCTTATCGTTAATGGTTTTGTTGAGCAAAGCGGTGAACCGGCGCTGGGCTTTTTTGACTTTACCCTGCTCGGTGTCCTGGTGTTGGCCGCCGGTACTGTTGTACTGGTGATCGGCAGCCACTGGCTGCCTGATAACAGCAAAAACGCCAGCCAGGCCACACCCTATTATCTTACCGCCCATGTGCGCGGTGACAGCCAGCTAATTGGCAAAAGCGTAGAGCAAAACCAGCTGCGTGAATTGCAGGCGCTGTTTTTAGCTGAAATTCAGCGCGGTCCGCAGCGTATCTGCCCGGTAACACCGGAAACGGTAATTGAAGCCGGTGACGAGCTGCGCTTTGTCGGCGATCTGGACGCGGTATCGCGTTTACAACAATTTCCCGGTTTAGAACTGCTGCGCCAGGACCAGCAGCAGGGCGAATTGCTTGAAGCCGTGCTTAGCTACAGCTCACGTTTAGTGGGCAAAAGTTTAAAACAAATTCGTTTTCGCCATGAGTACGATGCGGTGGTTATTGCTGTGCGCCGTGGCCATGAGCGTCTGCAGGGCGGCTTAGGCGATCTGGTGCTGCATGCCGGTGACGTATTAATTTTATCGGTGGGTAAGCATTTTCCCGGCCAGCATCAGCTTAGCCAGGAGTTTATTTACGTGAATGGTTTAGCCATTTCTACGCCGTTATCAAAAAAACGCAGCCATTGGGTATTGCTCGGTTTTGTCGCCGCGCTGGCGTTGTCTATTTTCGATATAGTGCCGCTGATAAAAAGCCTGCCGGTACTGCTGCTGGCCTATGTTGCCGGGGGCGCGGTAACGGTAAATGAAATTAAAAACCGTTTTCCGCTGGAGCTGTGGTTAATTGTGGGTTCGGCTATCGGCCTGGCGCAGCTGATGATTAAAACCGGGGTGGCCGGCCAGGTTGCCGCTGGTTTGATTACGCTGGTAGATGGCAGCGGCGCTTATGGTGCGCTGATCGCAGTATTTGTTGCCACCTGGTTGTTTACCGAGCTGGTTACCAATAATGCGGCGGCCGCGCTGACGTTTCCTATTGCCTATGCAATAGCGCAAAACCTGGGTGTGGACCCGGTGCCGTTCTTTATGGCAGTAGCTTTTGGTGCTTCAGCCAGTTTTATTTCGCCGTTTGGCTATCAAACCAATCTGATGGTGTATTCGGCCGGCAATTACCAGTTGCGTGATTATATTCGCCTCGGCGTACCGATGGCCTTGGTATACAGTGCGGTAGTGTTGATATTTTTACCGCTGATTTATCCGTTTTAAGTGATGATGAGCAATGACACATAACGATATTAAATGGCAACAGCATGATGTTAACGCCGCCCAGCGCCAGGCTTTATTTGGCCATCAAAGTGCGGTGATTTGGTTTACCGGTTTATCCGGCTCGGGCAAATCCAGTGTGGCCAATGCACTGGAGCAGGCTTTGGCAGCGCAGGGTAAACATACCTATTTGCTGGATGGTGACAATGTGCGCCACGGCTTATGCGCCGATTTAGGCTTTAGCGCCGAGGACAGAACCGAAAACCTGCGCCGTGTTGGCGCGGTGGCCGGCTTAATGGTTGATGCCGGTTTGCTGGTATTAAGCGCCTTTATTTCGCCGTACCGTAGTCAGCGCGAGCTGGTAAAAAGCCTTATCCCGCCGGGGAAATTTATTGAAGTGCATATCGCCACGCCACTGGAAGTGTGCGAACAGCGCGATGTAAAAGGCCTGTACAAAAAAGCCCGCGCTGGTCAAATTAGCCACTTTACCGGTATTTCTGACCCCTACGAGGCGCCGCAAGCTGCCGATTTGGTGTTGGACACCTCAGTAACATCGCTGCAAGATAGCGTGCAGCAGTTGCTGGGATTGCTAAAGCAAAGGGACATTATCCGATGAATTATTTGCCCGCCATTATCGATATTGCAGAACAAGCCGGTCAGGCGATCCTGGCGGTATATCAACAAGACAACGCCGCGTTTAATATTACCGGCAAAGCCGATGACTCACCGCTGACAGCCGCCGATTTAGCCGCGCACCAGCTGATAGTTAAAGCGTTAACTGCACTGACACCAGAGCTGCCGATACTGTCAGAAGAAGCCGCCGATATCAGCTGGGATATCCGCCAACGCTGGCAGCGTTACTGGCTGGTTGACCCATTGGATGGCACCAAAGAGTTTATTAAGCGCAACGGCGAATTTACCGTCAATATCGCGCTGATTGATAATGGCGAGCCGGTGCTTGGCGTAATACATGCACCAGTGCTGGCTAAAACCTACTACGCCGCTAAAGGCGAAGGCGCTTTTTTAAAGCAGCAAACCACTGTTATACCGATTAAAGCCAACACCACCAGTGCAAAGCAATTGGTTAAAGTAGTGGGCAGCCGCAGCCACCCCAGCCCCGACTTAGCCGGCTATCTGGCCCAGTTTGCACAGCATGAAATGGTGCCGGTGGGCAGCTCATTAAAGTTTTGTTTAGTGGCCGAGGGCAGCGCCGATGTGTATCCGCGCTTTGGCCCAACCATGCAGTGGGACACCGGTGCCGGCCATATTATTGCGCTGGAAGCCGGCGCCACTGTCAGCTTCGACGGTATCGCCAGCAAGGTGTATCAGCGTGAAAACCTGCGTAACCCTAACTTTATCGTGTCGGCAGTTAACGACTAACTTTAGAAAATTCGTTACACTAAACGTAATTAATATGGGTGAATTATGCGTTTAGATAAATATATATGTGACTGCACCGGCTTAACCCGCAGTCAGGCCGGTAAAGTGATCCGGCAAAAATTAGTAACAATGAACGGCAAACTGGTAAAGCAAGCTGCGCTGCAGGTAAAAGACAGTGACGTGGTGTGCCTTGATGGCGAGCCACTGCAGCTGATAGGCCTGCGCTACTTTATGCTGCACAAGCCGGAAGGCTATATCTGTTCTACTGAAGACCCGGATCACCCGACGGTATTTACCTTAATGGACGAGCCGTTAATTGAGCGGCTGCACACCGTCGGCCGGCTCGATTTAGATACCACCGGTTTAGTACTGATCACCGATGACGGCCAATGGTCGCACCGCATCAGCAGCCCCAAGCATCACGTGGCGAAAACTTACCGCGTCTGGACAGCCGACCCAATTCCTGCAGCAGCGATTGCGCAATTTGCCGAAGGCGTAATGCTGCGTAACGAGAAAAACGCCACTTTACCGGCACAGCTGGAAATTATCAGCGAAACCGAAGCCCTGCTTACCATTCACGAAGGCCGCTACCACCAGGTAAAACGTATGTTTGCTGCCATTGGTAATAAGGTTGAACGGTTGCACCGTGAGAAAATCGGCGGTCTGCAATTGCCGGATGATTTAGCGGAAGGGGAGTACCGTGAATTGAGCGCTGAGCAGTTGTTATTGCTCAAAGGATAAAATGATACGTTTTTCTGGTGTTCTGTTGTTGAACAGCCGGATTAAAAAAAGCAGATGAATTTTCTCAAAGCGGAAATATTCTCTGGTAAACATCTGTCCTGTATTGCAATGCGTACTCTGGTTACGCGCTTGATACAGGACTTTTTTATGCCCGCTGTTTCACTTCGTAAACTGATTTTGTCTGCTGCCACAGCGGCAGTATTACCTTTGACAGCACAAGCTGCACCGGCGCAGCCGAATGATTTTATCGAGGTATTTGCGAAAATTTTTGGTGAGCACAAAGGTATTCGTAAAGGCCATGCCAAAGGGGTGTGTGCAGTGGGTGACTTTACCGCCAGCTCTGAAGCTACAGCACGCTTTGATGCTGCGCTGTTCTCCGGTTCTGCTATACCTGTAGCTTATCGTTTCTCCCTCGCTGGCGGCAATCCGGCGGCACCTGACTATGCCAGCTCACCACGCGGTTTAGCGGCGCAGTTTACGCTGGCAGACGGCAGCAAACATAATATTGCTACGCTAACCACACCGGTATTTGGTGCGAAAGATCCGGAGAATTTTTTAGGCTTATTACAGGCCTCGGTACCAGGTAGTGATGGCAAGCCAGACCTGGCTAAAATTCAGGCTTTCCGTGCGGCCAATCCTGATACCCAACCACAGGCGCAGTGGCTGGCAGCTAACCCGCCACCATGGAGTTATGCTACGGCTGAGTACTTCGGTATTCATACTTTTTACTTGGCCGATAAAAGCGGTGAAAAAGTAAAAATACGCTGGCATTTGCAGCCAAAAGATGGCGTTAAAGGCTTAACCGAAGCCGAGATAGCACAGCAGAATACCAACTTTCTTGACGACCGATTAAAACAGCGTTTAACAAATGGTGCCGTAGAGTTTGACTGGATTATCAGTTTTGGTGAAGCCACAGACAGCGAGAATGACCCATCGGTACAATGGCCGGTGCGGCCAACGTTAAACGCTGGTACCTTGCGTATTAATGCCAGTGGTGACGGTAGCTGTGCCAATATTAACTTTGACCCTAATGTATTAAGCCGCGGCTTTAGCACCAGTGACGACCCGGTGTTAAGAATGCGCTCGCCGGCTTATGCTATTTCATTTGGTAAACGGTTAAGCGGGCAGTGAGTGAGGCTTAGCGGCGTTGTAATAAAAAATTTATACTTTGCTTTTTGTTGTAGCCGATGTGCAATCACATCGGCTTATTCTGTAAAATCAACTACCTGAAAGCCAGATCAGGCTGACCGGGCTTACACAATTGAGCAGTTTACTTTTTCTTTTCGCTTGTTACCGGTTGGCCATACTTGGGAGATCTTGGGCCATACAGCAATCCATTGTGGCTTTCAGCAAACAATAGCCGGTTGGTGCTGATCGCTGCAATATCAAAGCCACGGTCAGTAATGGTTTCAAGAATTTGGTTCATTGCCGCCTCTACCAGCATTCCTACCAGGCCCCCGCTATTGCCACCGCGATTTTCTGCAGAGGATGCGCTTTTGCTGTCTTGCCATAACACCACACCTGAGCGTAAATCGACTAAGGTGGCTGAGATTGTCACTATGGTTTCACTGGATAGCACTACATAGTTAGTGCCGTATTTATCTATCGTTATATAAAGGCCGGTATCTGCACCAAAAATTTCGTGGATTTTATCAAAAGGCACAGCATGGATATCGGTCGCTTCTGTTAAACCATTGTTCCGGAAAGTTTGCTCAACCAAAGCCACAGGAAACACATAGTAGCCAGATTCAGCGATAGGCTGCGCGATCTGTGACATCAGGCTATAGGGTGCTACCACTTCTACACTGTTGTTAATTGGTGGCAATACCAATATTGAATGAGGATCGGCGCTGCGAAACGCGCTGTAATCATGTGCAGGGGGGGCACTGACACAACCTGTTAAAACAACTACGGCACCTACAAGGTATAACTTTAACCAATGCATATCAGGCTCCTTGCCGTGATTTTAATAAAAAGTCGAGATATTTTGCTGATTCAGGAAACAAGGCTTTTTCATATTCAAAATGTTGTTGTCCTTGAGTGGCATTACCTGTATCGAAATACAATAAACCAAGATGGGCATGAATGCCTGGTGCCACGGGCTTACCTGCTGCTTCTGCAGCTTGTATGATTTGTTGCAAAGTGGCTATTTGATCTGCTGGTGTTGATTCATCAGCTTTGAAATAGGTGTAAACGGCTTTGTTATATTCGCCGTGGTAGTAAAGGGATTCGGTGGTTTTACAGGCAGAGAGAGCTACCAGCACGCTAAGTGCACATACTATTTTCTTCATGATAGTGTCTCTATTCTGCTTGCCACTGGCCAGATTCTAAACCGGTGACGAGCTTGTTAACCACTTCACGAATAGCCAAATCAAGTACTTTGCCATTAAGTGTAGCATCGTAGCTTGCTGTGCTACCAAAGCCGATTACCTCTCTCTCAGACAGGCTATACTCGCCCGCGCCTTGAACAGAGTAAATAACCTCTGAGCTAGCGACATCAACCACATTTAACGTCACCTTTGAATACGCAATCTGCGACTTACCTTTACCCAAAAGACCGAACAATTGTCTATCACCAATAGCTTTGCGGCCAAATTCGGTGACGTCTCCGGTAATAACGTAACGTGCTCCTTTCAGAGATTGCTGTACGCCAGTTATTTCAGCTTCGCCTGACAATAACTGCATATTGTCGCGATCCATTACGCTAAAGCGATTGGTCTGCTGTAAATGGCTAATAAGCGACGTTTTGGCCTGATTGCCGAGCATATCAACACCGGTTGAAAACAATCCGTTTTGGAAGTTTGCACGATTGACAAACTGACCTACCACTAACTTGCTTTTAGTACCGTTATAGCTGGTGCCATAGCTGGCTACCTTTGGTGTTTCAATTACTTGTGATGAGGTCGACGCACAGCCATTTAATAGCACCGCCGCAAGCCCTGCCGCGAAAACCACTTTCGCTGAGCGGTTAATTGTCCTATTCATATGTATTCCTTGAATTATAGAAAATATAACGGATTGATTTAAATCTGAAAATACAGGTAAGGTAGTGCAAGGCCTGAGGTGGCTTAGCAAAAGTAATATCCCTATCTACGCCAGTTTTATACATTATATGATGGAAAATATGCAATAGGATGTTACCACTATATTTTCAATAATAAGCAACGAATAGCAGCCACAGTCTCTCTTGTTATACTGAATATTATTACTGCGCAGTTATCCAGCTAATTGAAACGTAGCGTACAACAATAGACACTGTAAAGCAGAGTTTAATGCTACTGAATTTATGGTGTGCTAAACTGGAAGGTTACTTGAAAAAGCCTGCAGGCTTTTTGCTTAAAATAACTCTAAAGATTCGCCTGCACCCGGCGGCTCTTTGTCTGCTTTGGTTTTGGCATTAAGTCGCGCCCGACGTTGGCTTAGCAGCTTTAGAATATGCGCGCGCTCTTCTATCGGTTTGGCGTGCCAGTTAAAGCGCTCATCACGCGAGCGCAGGCAACCAATGCAGTAGCCACGGCTGTTGCTTTGGCACACACCGATACAGGGATTGGGCAGTTCAAACAGCTCTAACTGATCCACAGGCCACCACACTGATTAACGAATGGCTTAAGTTTACGTTGCTCATGACTAAAGGTGCAAACTATCGAACCGGCTTACACACACCAACACGCCGTAAATACGTCCCTGTAGGCTCGATTCGGCCGTCCAGGCCTGCAACGGTTGGTTTAGTGTAAGCCGATTCTCACTCCAGTGCCGTCGCTTTCCAACTTACTATTTTTTAGCAAATCAGAAAAACCTGTTGACTTCAGACTGATAGACGGCTATTTCTATTAGCCAATTGCGCTGCAAAAAGCGCCGAATAACAAATACAGATTTCAACCAAGCAGATAAGTAAGAATCAAATTATGCGTTTAGCTACTGTTCTGAACATTATTGTCCTCGTGGTCGTGGTGATTATTAATCTCCGCGGGGGCGGTGTTTTGGAAAAAAAGTAGCGTAAAAGCGAATTCCAACAAAACCCCCGCTCCGCAAGGACCGGGGGTTTTGTCGTTTCCGGGCCTTGAAAAAAGCGGTTAAACATACAGAGGATACAAAATGAAAGGCGCAGAATTGGTACTACAGGTGCTGCAACAACACGGGGTCGATACTATTTTCGGCTACCCCGGTGGCGCTATTATGCCGATTTACGACGCGCTGTACCAAAGCGACGTAAAGCACTACCTGTGCCGGCATGAGCAGGGCGGCGCCTTCTCCGCTATCGGCTATGCCCGAGCTTCCGGCAAGGTTGGCGTCTGTATGGCCACCTCCGGCCCGGGGGCCACTAACCTTATCACCTCGTTAGCTGATGCCATGCTGGACTCAGTACCGGTAGTAGCTATTACCGGCCAGGTATCGCAAGCGGTGATGGGCACCGATGCCTTTCAGGAAATTGATGTATTAGGTTTAAGCCTGGCCGTGACCAAACACAGTTTTATGGTACGCAGCGTAGAAGAGCTGGCGGCCACCTTGCACGAGGCCTTTGCCATTGCGCAAAGCGGCAGGCCGGGGCCGGTGCTTATTGATATCCCTAAAGACGTGCAACTGGCCGAAATTGCGTATCAAACCGAACATGCCAAAGCGCCCAAGGCTGCTTCGGTGCATACCTCGCTGGCCAATGCCGCCAAAGCCCGCGCCTTAATAGCAGCAGCGCAAAAGCCGATGGCCTATATCGGCGGTGGTGTACATATGGCCGGTGCCATGGCGCAGCTGCAACAGTTTTTAGCTGCTAACCCCATGCCTTGTGTTACCACCTTAAAGGCCATGGGCTCGGTAGCCAAAGATAACGCGCACTACTTGGGCATGTTGGGTATGCACGGCACTCAGGCGGCTAATTTGGCGGTGCAGCAGTGTGATTTATTAATCTGCTTAGGCGCACGTTTTGATGATCGGGTAACCGGCAACCTGCAAAAATTTGCACCGCTGGCCAAGGTGATCCACGTCGATATCGACCCGGCCGAAATTAACAAGGTGCGCTTTGCCAACGTAGCGCTGCTGGGCGATATGAAGCAGATACTACCGGCAATATCTTCCGCGACTAACTGCGCAGCCTGGCTGGAGCAGTGTGCGCAGTTAAAGCAACAATACGGCTGGCGCTACGATCACCCGGGCGAGCGTATTTATGCGCCACTGATGTTAAAGCAATTGAGCGAACGAATGCCGGATAACAGCGTGGTGTGCTGCGATGTGGGCCAACACCAAATGTGGGTGGCACAGCATATGCGCTTTAGCAGCCCGCGTAATCATTTATCCAGCGGTGGCCTTGGCACTATGGGTTTTGGTTTACCGGCGGCGATCGGCGCTAAGTTGGCGCGGCAGCAGGATACGGTGATCACCGTTAGCGGCGATGGCTCTTTTATGATGAATGTGCAGGAACTGGCCACCATTAAGCGGTTTCGCCTGCCGGTAAAAATTGTCATTGTCGATAACCAGCGCCTGGGCATGGTGAAACAGTGGCAGCAGTTGTTTTTTAATGAGCGTTACAGCGAAACCGATTTATCCGACAACCCGGATTTTGTCGCCCTGGCGGCCGCCTTTGCCATACCGGGCCACTGTATAACCCGTAAAGACGAGGTAGAAAGCGCGCTGGAAGCCATGTTTACCTGGCCCGGGCCTTATTTACTGCATGTATGCATTGACGATAAAGACAACGTTTGGCCCTTAGTACCGCCCGGTGCGGCGAATGAAGAGATGATCACGGAGGCAAAAGCATGAACCACGTATTGAATATTACCGCCACTAACACCCCGGCTGTCGTTGAGCGCCTGTTACAGGTTACCCGCTATCGCGGCTATGAACTGGCCGGCTTGCAACTGACACCGCGTCATGATGCCAAGAGCCTGAATATTACGTTGACCGTCAGTGGTGACAAGCCAATTCATTTATTAACCAGCCAGTTGCATAAACTGTACGATATTCAGCAACTGGAATTGGCCGGCAGCGAGCTGGCGGTATTAAGCGCATAAAGCTGAATTAAACACGCTGAATTAAACCTATACTTTTTTATTTACCGAACACACGGAGTACCGCAATGCCAAAGTTAAGATCCGCCACCGTTACCGAAGGCCGCAATATGGCGGGCGCCCGCGCACTGTGGCGAGCCACCGGTGTGAAAGACACTGATTTTGGCAAGCCGATTATTGCCGTAGTGAACTCATTCTGCGAGTTTGTGCCGGGCCATGTGCACCTGCGTGATTTAGGCAAGCTGGTAGCAAAAAGCATTGAAGATGCCGGAGGTATTGCCAAGGAATTCAATACCATAGCCGTTGATGATGGCATTGCTATGGGCCATGGCGGCATGTTGTATAGCCTGCCGTCGCGCGAGTTGATTGCCGATTCGGTGGAATATATGGTGAATGCGCACTGCGCTGATGCCATGGTGTGTATTTCTAACTGCGACAAGATCACGCCGGGCATGTTAATGGCGGCTATGCGCCTAAACGTACCCGCCATTTTTGTCTCCGGCGGGCCGATGGAAGCGGGTAAAACCAAGCTGTCGGATCAAATTATCAAACTGGATTTAGTCGATGCCATGGTATCGGCGGCTGACCCTAAAGTAACTGACAGCGACAGCGAGCAAATTGAGCGCAGCGCCTGCCCGACTTGCGGCAGCTGCTCGGGGATGTTTACCGCCAACTCAATGAACTGCTTAGTTGAGGCTTTAGGCTTAGGCCAGCCGGGTAATGGCTCTTTGCTGGCGACCCATGCTGATCGTAAAGAGTTATTTGTGCAGGCCGGTTTCAGAATTATGGAGCTGTGCAACCGCTGGTATAAAAATGATGACGAGAGCGCCCTGCCGCGCAGTATCGGCAATAAAACCGCCTTTGAAAATGCCATGATGCTGGATATCGCCATGGGCGGTTCTACCAATACCGTGCTGCACTTACTGGCTGCGGCGCAAGAAGCAGACGTTGACTTTACTATGGCAGATATTGACCGCTTATCGCGCATAGTGCCGCATTTGTGCAAAGTAGCGCCGTCTACGCAAAAGTACCATATGGAAGATGTGCACCGCGCCGGTGGCGTTATCGGCATTTTAGCCGAGTTGAACCGTGCCGGTTTGTTAAACCCCAATACGCCGCATGTGTCCGGCAGCTCGCTGGCAGCCGTGCTGGAGCAATGGGATCTTAAAACCAGCCCGTCCACCGAAGTGCAGCAATTTTACGCTGCCGGCCCGGCCGGGATCCGCACTACCCAGGCGTTTTCACAAAACTGCCGTTATCCCAGCGTCGACGACGATCGGGTAGAAGGCTGTATCCGCAGTAAAGAACATGCCTATTCGCAAGACGGTGGCCTGGCCGTGTTGTTTGGCAACCTGGCGCCGCAGGGCTGTATTGTAAAAACCGCCGGGGTTGAAAAAGAGAACCTGGTATTTAGCGGCCGCGCCCGGGTGTTTGAAAGCCAGGACGATGCGGTAGAGGCGATATTAAAAGGCAAGGTAGTAGCCGGCGACGCGGTAATTATCCGCTATGAGGGCCCCAAAGGTGGGCCGGGCATGCAGGAAATGCTGTACCCCACCAGCTACTTAAAATCGATGGGGCTGGGTAAGGCTTGTGCCTTGATTACCGATGGCCGCTTCTCCGGCGGTACTTCGGGGTTATCCATTGGCCACGTGTCGCCGGAAGCTGCCAGCGGCGGTGCTATCGCGCTGGTACAAGAGGGCGACAAAATAGAAATTGATATTCCGCAGCGCAAAATTGGCATTGACATCAGCGATGACGAGCTGGCGCGCCGCCGTGTGGCGATGGATGCCAAAGGCAAGCAGGGCTGGAAGCCAGAAAACCGCCAGCGCGTTGTCAGCTCTGCATTGAAAGCCTATGCCCTGCTGGCCAGCAGTGCTGACAAAGGTGCTGTGCGGGATTTGTCGAAGTTGGAAGAGTAAATATCGGAATGTATTAAGTGGGCTTCGACCACAAACTGCACACAAGGACGCCGTAAATACGTCCATGTAGGCTCCTCTCCAGCATCCTTGCTGGAGACGCCTTGTTTAGCAGTTTATGGTCTTCGCTAGCGACTTAGCGATACGGATGGCACAAGCAGCATGACTTGCGACGAAGGGACAAGGTGTACTTTCGTAGCAGCGGCAGGGATGCCGCGCAGGCTGAGAGGGCACAGGGATGTGCTCCTTGAAGGCGGCGAAGAAAGTATTTCCTTGTCGCTGAGTTTAAACCTGGGTCGCAGGCTTTGACCACAAAGAAAGTAGTAGAACCAAATAACCGGAGCAACAATGAGTAACCTGGCAACAGTACAAGCAGAGCAAACAGATACAGACCTAATGCAGCAGTATCTGCGTGAGATTTTGCTGTCGCCGGTATATCAGGCCGCGGTAGAAACCCCACTGGATGCTATGAGCAAACTCAGCCAGCGGCTGGGCCACAACGTGCTGCTAAAGCGCGAAGACAAACAGCCGGTGTACTCGTTTAAACTGCGCGGTGCTTTTCATAAACTGCATAAAGTAAAACAGCATAGCCCCGATGCCAGAGTGGTGTGCGCCTCGGCCGGCAACCATGCCCAGGGCGTGGCGTTATCGGCCAGTAAACTGGGCATTAAGGCCACTATCGTAATGCCGATCACCACGCCGGAAATCAAAGTCGCGGCAGTAAAAGCGCTGGGTGGCAACGTGGTGCTGCACGGCACCGCCTTTGACGAAGCCAATAGCTATGCCATTAACCTGGCTAACAGCGAAGGCGCACTGTATATCCCACCATTTGACGACAGCGACGTTATCGCCGGCCAGGGCACGGTGGCCAAAGAGTTACTTAGCCAGCATAACCAGCTTAATGCGGTGTTTATTCCGGTTGGCGGTGGTGGCTTAATGGCCGGTATGGCGGTGTATATCAAGGCGATACAGCCGAATGTTAAAGTCATCGGCGTAGAGCCGGAAGACGCGGCCTGCTTAAAAGCCGCGCTGGCTGCCGGCGAGCCGGTAACCTTGGAGCGGGTCGGTTTATTTGCCGATGGTGTGGCGGTAAAGCGCATCGGCAACGAGACGTTTAACCTGGCCAAACGCTTTTGCGATGAAGTGGTTACGGTAAGCAGCGATGAAATATGCGCGGCGATAAAAGATATCTTTGATGACTTACGCGCCGTGGCCGAACCGGCTGGCGCGCTGGCACTGGCCGGCTTAAAAAAATACAGCCAGCAGCTGAAAAACAGCACCTTAACTAAACCGCAGCAGTTCGCGGCGGTGTTAAGCGGGGCCAATTTAAACTTTGATACACTGCGTTATGTGTCAGAGCGCTGCGAGCTGGGCGAGAAAAAAGAAGCGGTGTTTGCCGTAACGATACCGGAAGAAAAAGGCAGCTTCCGCCGTTTTTGCCAAACGCTGGGCGGGCGTGCCATTACTGAATTTAACTACCGTTATGCCAGTGATAATAAAGCGCATATCTTTGTTGGTATTAAATTGCGCCATGGTCAGCAAGAGCTGAACACGGTAAAGGAGTTGCTCAGCAACGCCGGCTATGACTATCAGGATTTATCCGACGACGAACTGGCTAAACTACATGTACGGCATATGGTCGGCGGTATGCCACCACGTGAGCTGCAAGAGCAGGTGTATCAGTTTAACTTTCCGGAATACCCGGGCGCGCTGATGAATTTTTTAAATACATTGGGCGAGCACTGGAATATTACCTTATTTCACTACCGCAACCACGGCGCCGCCACCGGCGATGTACTGGCTGGTTTTGAAGCTGCCAGCCATGCCGATATCGCTGCTTACCTGGATAAACTGGGTTATCAGTATCAGCAAGTCAGCCATAACCGCAGCTACCAGACGTTTTTAACGGCAGGCTAATCAGCTACTGCCAAATGTGATGTCAAATTTTTGTTTCTGTTAACTTGACGGCACTGACTATGTTGCCCAGACTTGACGGGTATGTTGCTTAGCCGCCTTGTCCGTTTTCCTGCAGTTTAAATCTGCTTATCAACACTAACAGCGGTTATCATTAATCTTGCAACGTCGCCGGATACTGCTGTTATTTGTTAACAAGGATCCTGTCAATGCTGAATAATAATCTTGGCTCTGCTATGAGTCAGCCGGATGCTATGCCCTTTTACTGGCCGCTATTGGCACAGCTGCTGCTTGCGTTGGTGCTGCTGCTAAGCCTGGCTGGTGTATCGCTGTTATCACTGCTCGGTGCTGGCTTGTTGCTGGCCGCTACAGCAGGAGGGCTGGTATGGACTCGCCGCACAGTGCAGCGGCAATGGGCGGCAACGCAGCACAGTGGTAATACGCCGGCAGACAGCAACACGCCACATGCTGCTTTTAGCCGCGACTTAATGCAGTTGTTTTTACAGGCTATGCCAATCTGGACCAAGCAGATTGAAAGCTCACGCAGCCAGACCGAAGAGGCCATAGTCGCGCTCAGTAGCCGTTTTTCCGGCTTATATACCAAATTGGAACAGACGGTTGCCGGCGCGGAAGCGGCCCAGACGAGCGGCGGCAAAAGTGGCGCCTTAAGCGTGATGACGCAAAGCCAGAGTGAACTTACCCAGGTGATCAATTCACTGAAACTGACCCAGCGCAGCCGCGATGACATGCTGACACAGATAACCAAATTGACCGACTACACCGGCGAGCTCAGAACCATGGCGACCGAAGTGGCGGCAATTGCACAGCAAACTAACCTGCTGGCACTTAATGCTGCTATAGAAGCTGCCCGGGCCGGAGAGGCCGGTCGCGGTTTTGCCGTAGTAGCTGATGCGGTCCGTACGCTGTCGAGCCAGTCGAGTGATACCGGGCAGAAAATGTCATCTACCGTCGATATTATTAACGCTGCCATTAACAAAGTAGTGCAAGTGGCCGGCAGCGCCGCGCAGACCGATGCGCAGTCTGTTAATCAGTCTGAAGCCAGCATTCAGCAGGTGCTGGATCGCTTCGCCACGGTTACAGAGCAAATGTCAGCGTCGACAGCACAATTGCAGCAGCAAAATAATGATATTCGCCATGAAATTTCTGCTGTGCTGGTGGCGCTGCAGTTTCAGGACCGGGTTAGCCAGATAGTGTCTCACGTGCGCGACAACATTACGGCGCTGCACCAGTATTTACAGCAATGTGAGCAGGATCCAGAGCAGCGGCCCACGCTGGATGCCAAAACCTGGCTTAAGCAAATGGAGCAAACCTATGCCACTGACGAACAACGGCTCAACCATCATGGCCGCTCTGCCGCCCCGGCGCAGCAGCAAGATATTACTTTCTTTTAGGAGGCACCCCGATGGCAAAAACGGTAATGGTAGTTGATGACTCCAGCAGTGTGCGACAGGTAGTTAGTATTGCGCTGAAAAGTGCCGGCTATGACGTTATTGAGGCCAGCGATGGTAAGGACGCACTGGCCAAACTGACAGGCCAGAAAGTGCACTTGATGATCAGTGACGTCAATATGCCCAATATGGACGGCATTACCTTTGTTAAAGAGGTAAAGAAGTTACCAGCCTATAAATTTACACCGATTATTATGTTGACGACCGAATCGCAGGAAACAAAAAAGCTTGAGGGGCAGGCTGCCGGCGCCCGCGCCTGGGTAGTGAAACCGTTTCAGCCGGCACAAATGCTGGCCGCCGTATCCAAGCTGATTCTGCCTTAACAGGAGCGGGTATGACTATTCGTAGCAGTATGTTCAATGAAGTGCCACTACTGCATATCGAAGGCGAGATGACAATCTACACCGCGGCCTTATTGCAGCAGCAATTACAGTTATACCTTGCGCAATATAGCGAGCTGGAGCTGAATTTGTCGCAGGTCAGCGATATCGACAGTGCCGGGCTGCAGTTGCTCATGGCGGCTAAACGGCAGGCCGCCAACCAGGGAGCTGTACTGCGGTTAACCGGCCACAGCCCGGCCGTGCTGGAGGTATTTGATCTGTGCAATATGGCAGCCTTTTTTGGTGATCCGCTGATTATACCGGATGTCAGCCATGGTTGACGCTAACTGGAGCCAGCGATGAGCCTTAATCTTGATCAGGCACTGCAAACCTTTATTGCTGAAGCCTACGAATTATTAGAGGAAATGGAAACTTGTCTGCTGCAACTGGAGAATAACCCGGCAGACGTGGATGCGATTGGCGCCATATTTCGCGCCGCCCACACTATTAAAGGCTCTGCCGGCTTGTTTGGTCTGGATCCCGTCGTCAGCTTTACCCATGTTGTGGAAGATGTATTAGACAGGCTACGAGCCGGCGACATTGCTATCAGCCGTACGCTGATAGCGCTGTTGCTCGAATGCGGCGATCATATTCATTATCTGGTAGATGTGGTGGCGGTGCGCGCGCAGCAGCCTGATGCGGCAGCGACAGAGCGCGAAGCAGGCCTACGCCAGCGTTTACAGCTATACCGGCAGACGTCAGTGAGTGAAGCTGTCAGCGCCACTCCAGGCGTTAGTGCCGTGCGCCAGGAAAGAGGCAGCAGCTTTGATTTATGGCATATCTCAGTGCGGTTTGGGACAGAAGTGCTGCGTAATGGCATGGATCCGCTGGCATTTTTACGGTATTTGAACAGTATCGGCCAGATTGTCCGTATTACCACGCTGGCCGATAGCCTGCCTGAATTGAGCCAGATGGATGCCGAGAGTTGCTATCTGGGTTTTGAAATAGACTATCAGTCTGATGCCAGCAAAGCAGCCATTGCCGATGCGTTTGAATTTGTCCGGGACGATTGTCAGCTGCATATTTTGCCACCGCACAGTAAAACCGAACACTATATAGAACTGATAAAAAATTTGCCGGAGCAGGCGACTTTATTGGGCGAATTGCTGGTGGCCAGCGGGGCACTGACGCTGAAAGAGCTGGAAGACGGCTTACAGCAACAGATTGATGCCGAGCTAAAGCCGGCTACGCCACTGGGTGAAATTCTGATAGAACAGCGCTGTGTAGAGCCCGAGCTGGTACAGGCAGCACTGGAAAAACAAAGCCAGATCCAGGAACACAAAAGCAAAGAAAGCCGCTTTGTGCGGGTACAGGCAGATAAGCTGGATGAACTGATAAGCCTGGTTGGCGAGCTGGTAATCGCCGGCGCCGGAGCCAACCTGCTGGCAAAAGCCAGTCAGGATGAAACGCTCTATGAAGCCACATCAACCGTGACGGCGTTGGTAGAGCAAATTCGCGATGGTGCCCTGCGCCTGCGGATGGTGCCCATTGGTGATACCTTTAACCGCTTTCAGCGCGTTGTGCGCGATGTCAGCCACGAGCTGGAAAAACAGATTGAGCTGCAGATCAGTGGTGCCGACACTGAACTGGATAAAACCGTGGTCGAAAAAATCAGCGATCCGCTGATGCATCTGCTGCGAAACGCAATGGATCATGGCATTGAGTCACCTGCAGCCAGGCTGGCGGCTGGTAAAAGCGCGACCGGCGTATTGAAACTGAACGCTTATCATGACTCTGGCAGTATTGTTATTGAAATTGCCGATGATGGCGCCGGCCTGAATACTGAACGGATATTACAAAAAGCCCGCGAGCGCGGTTTAGTGGCCGCCACTGCGCAGCCGTCTGAGCAGGAAATTTATAACTTGATTTTTGAACCGGGTTTCTCCACCGCCAATGCCATTACCAGCCTATCGGGCCGTGGCGTTGGCATGGATGTGGTAAAACGAAATATTACCGCTTTGCGCGGTACGGTAGATTTGAGCAGCGCGGCAGGCCAGGGCACTAAGGTACGGATCCGGCTGCCGTTAACACTGGCCATTATTGATGGCTTTTTGGTTGGCGTTGGTGATGCCAGCTATGTCGTGCCACTGGATATGGTGCAGGAGTGTATTGAGCTGGCCGACGACAACAAAGCCGCAGCCGAACCCCGGCATTATATAAACCTGCGCGGCGAGGTGTTGCCGCTGGTGTTTCTGCATCAGCATTTTAATACCGGTGGCGGCCAGCGGCGGCGGCAAAATGTGGTGGTGGTAAAAAATGCTGACCAAAAAGCAGGTTTGGTGGTAGACGAGCTGCAAGGCGAGTTTCAAACGGTCATTAAACCGTTAGGTAAATTATTCAGCAACTTACGCAGTATCAGTGGCTCCACGATATTGGGCAATGGCAATGTCGCATTAATTCTTGATGTGCCATCGTTAATCCAGCAACTGGCGCAACAGCAGGTCCAGCCAAGGCTGGCATTGCAGACGCCTGCACTGCGCAACTAAAAGGTAGATAAAAATGAACTGGTTTTATGACTTAAAAATTGCCACTAAGTTGATCGCCTCATTTCTTGCTGTGCTGATATTAACAGCTTTTATTGGCCTGTTTGCTATCACGCAGCTAGCCCGGGTGAATGAGTCAACCACTGAAATAGCTGAAAGCTGGATGCCATCCATGCGGGCCGCGCAGGGCATGCGGTTTTACGCTGCGCAGTACCGTTTACGTGAGATGCGCCACATACTGGCAGATACGGTAGCAGAGCGCAGCCAGATTGAGCAGGAGGCAGCGCAAATGGTCCGTGAGTTTGATACCCGGCGCCAGACATATGAAGGCCTGCTGGCCAATGCTGATGAGCGCCGCCTGTACGACCAGTTGGTGGCTCACTGGAATAAGTATTTAAGCCAAAGTAATACGATGCTGGATATTTCCCGGCAAAACAGAAACGAAGATGCCAGAAGTATGCTGGCCAACGAGCAAAAGCAGCTGTTTGATCTGTTGGCAGCTGATATTCAGCAGATGGTGCAGCTGAATGACGAGGGCGCCAATGCAGCGAATGCACGCGGCGACAAATTGTATGACGGTGCGCGACTGGCCATTATTATCGCATTAATTGTTGCGCTGCTTATTGGTATGGCGCTGGCGTTATTTATTGCGCGTATTATCTCCAGGCCTTTAATCAGTGCATCTAAAGTTGCAGCTCAACTGGCAGAAGGCGACTTAACGGTAACGATTGACGTTAACTCAAAAGATGAGACCGGCATTTTAATGCGCTCAATGCAAAATATGGTGGCAAAACTGGCCCATATTATTGGCGAGGTCAGAAATTCGGCCGACAACCTGGCCAGTGCATCAGAAGAGGTCAGCGCCACGGCGCAGGCGATGAGCCAGGCCACCAGCGAACAGGCCGCCAGTGTGGAGGAAACCAGCGCCTCGATTGAGCAGATGAGTGCCAGCATTAATCAGAACACGGAAAACGCCAAAGTTACCGACGGTATGGCCAGTAAAGCGGCAGCAGAAGCCACAGAGGGTGGTGCTTCAGTGCAACAAACCGTGGCCGCAATGAAACAGATAGCGCAGCGCATCGGTATTATTGATGACATTGCCTACCAGACGAACCTGCTGGCGCTGAATGCAGCCATTGAAGCGGCGCGGGCGGGCGAACACGGCAAAGGTTTTGCAGTGGTTGCGGCAGAAGTGAGAAAACTGGCAGAGCGTAGCCAGGTGGCTGCGCAAGAAATCGGCCAGTTATCTGGCAGCAGCGTCGAGCTGGCAGAAAAAGCCGGCCGGCTGCTCGATGCGATGCTGCCGTCTATTAACAAAACCTCCGATCTGGTGCAGGAGATCAGTGCAGCCTCGGAAGAGCAAGCGTCAGGCGTCGGCCAGATTAACGCCGCAATGAACCAACTAAACCAGATCACACAACAAAATGCCTCCAGCAGTGAACAACTTGCGGCAACATCAGAAGAGATGAGCAGCCAGGCGGAGCAATTACAACAGGCAATGAGTTTCTTTACCGTCGATGCGGCCATTAGCAGGCCGCAGCCTGCGCCTATAACTAAGCCGGCTAAGCCCAGGGCAACAGCAGCACCAGTAAAAGCGCGCGCTACCGCCTCGCCCTCTGAAACCGAATTTACCCGCTTTTAACCGGAGGTAGTGATGGCCACAATGATGACCACCCGCCAGCAGACGCTAGCACCGGAAGATGCCCAGTATCTTACCTTTACACTGGGGGGTGAAATGTTTGCTATCGGTATTTTGCATATCAAAGAAATACTGGAATACGGCAACCTGACGACAGTGCCGATGATGCCAGCATTTATCCGCGGGGTTATTAACTTACGCGGCGCGGTGGTGCCGGTAGTGGATTTATCTGCCCGTTTTGGCCGGCCTTCATCAGAGGTTAGCCGCCGCAGTTGTATTGTGATTATGGAAGTGGAGGTAGATGCTGGCGTTCAGGATGTTGGTTTGCTGGTTGATGCGGTATCTGCCGTGCTGGAAATACCGGCCAGTGAAATAGAACCCGCGCCAAGCTTTGGTGCGAGGATCCGGGCCGACTTTATAAGTGGTATGGCTAAGGTAAATGGTAAGTTTGTCATTGTGCTGAACGTTAATAATGTGCTGTCTGTGGATGAAATGGCTCAGCTGACTGAAGCTGCACAGTAAATTACCGGCAGGCCTGCGGTACTGAGAATTTGCAGGAGTGAAAATGGAGGTTGTGCTTAACGACACCGAGTTTGAGTATTTTCAGCGCTGGCTGCATCAGGCGGCGGGCATTAAACTGACGCCGGCCAAGAAAGCGCTGGTTGCAGGCAGGTTATTTAAACGGCTCAAGCATTTCCAGTTAGCCAGCTACAGCGATTATTTTTCTCTGATCAGCAGTGGCGAAGTACCCTCTGAACTGCAGGTGGCACTGGATTTACTGACCACTAACGAAACGTACTTTTTTCGCGAGCCGCGGCATTTTGACTTTCTGCAACAACAGATACTGCCTACAGCACGGGCTGCGCGGTCATTCCGGATCTGGAGTGCGGCCTGCTCCAGCGGCGAAGAGCCATACAGCATAGCGATGACGCTGAGCGAACAGCTGACTACCCCGTGGCAATTGCTGGCGTCTGATATCAGCAGTCAAGTACTGCAGCAAGCCCGCACGGGGCACTATCCGCTGGCACGTGCTCAGCATATCCCCCGGCCGTTACTGGTGAAATATTGTTTAAAAGGCACCGGTAATCAGGAGGGGACCTTTCTAATCAACCGGCAGTTGCGGGAGAAGATCCACTTTATGCAAATTAACCTGATCGAGCCGTTTCCTGATATTGGCGAGTTTGATGTTATTTTCCTGCGCAATGTGATGATTTATTTTGATCAGGACACCAAACGTAAAGTGGTGGCGCATATGCTACCCAGATTAAAACCAGGCGGCCATTTTATTGTCAGCCTGTCGGAAAGTCTGAATGGTATTACCGCCGCGCTCAAACTGGTCAGCCCGTCGGTTTATCAGAAGCTATGACACCTGTCTTACCGGAAAGGGAGATTTTTTTACAGCCAGGCGAATTTTATTTCGGTCAGGCCCCCGCGCGCATCCGCACCTTATTAGGTTCGTGTGTGGCTATTACACTGTGGCACCCCCGGCTGCTGCTTGGTGGTATGTGCCACTATATGCTGCCACGGCGCAACCGCCATCAGCATGGCCTTAGTGGCAAATATGCTGATGAGGCAATGCAGCTGTTTCAGCAACAGGCGCTTCATTACGGCACCCGTATGCAGGAATATCAGATTAAGCTGTTTGGCGGTGGCAATATGTTCCTGCCTGCCAGCTACTCTGCTTATGCCGATGTCGCGCTAAATAATATCACTGCCGGCCATATGTTACTGGCACAATATGGCCTGACACTGACAGCGCAGGATCTGGGACTAACGGGGCACAGAACAGTTATTTTTGATCTGACCGACGGCCATGTATGGGTTAAACATCAACGGCTGCAGGAGAGTTAAATGGCATTAAAAAAAATCAAAGTGATGCTGATTGACGACTCTGCCGTCGTACGCCAGGTATTACAGGCGCTGCTGGATAAAGAGCCTGATATTGAGGTCAGTGGTGTGGCGTCTGATCCGCTGTTTGCGATGGAAAAAATGCAGCGCGACTGGCCCGACGTTATTGTGCTGGATATTGAAATGCCCCGAATGGATGGCATTACTTTTTTAAAGAAAATTATGCAGGAACGGCCCACACCAGTCGTAATTTGCTCGTCACTGACCGAAAAAGGCGCCGAAACGACAATGCAGGCGCTGGCAGCCGGCGCGGTAGAAATTATTACTAAACCCAAAGTAGGGTTAAAAGGCTTTTTACAGCAGGCTTCAGCCGAACTGCTGGCAGCGGTGCGCTCGGCTGCCCAGGCCCGGGTAAGAAAGTTGTTCAACGCAACTGCGCCGGTGCCGGTAAAACTCAGTGCCGAAGCGATACTGCCAGCCAGCAGCTCCGCCATGGCACAGACGACGGAAAGAATTATTGCTATTGGTACCTCTACCGGCGGCACCCAGGCGTTGGAATATGTGCTGACCGCATTACCGCGGGTGTCGCCGGGTATAGTGATAGTGCAACATATGCCGGAAAAATTTACTGCCTCTTTTGCTGAGCGGTTAAACATGCTGGCTCAGATTGAAGTGCGCGAAGCGCGTAATAATGATCGGGTAATGCCCGGGTTGGCGCTGATTGCTCCCGGCGGCAAGCATATGTTACTAAAGCGCAGTGGCGCTTTTTACCAGGTAGAAGTTGTCGACGGCCCCCAGGTTAACCGGCACCGGCCTTCTGTTGATGTGCTGTTTCGCTCGGTTGCCCGTTTTGCCGGCAAAAATGCGGTGGGCATTATTATGACCGGCATGGGTGATGACGGTGCCCGCGGCTTAAAAGAGCTACACCAGACCGGTGCCCGCACCTATGCACAGGATGAAGCCAGCTGCGTGGTGTTCGGTATGCCCAAAGAAGCGATTAAACTGGGCGCGGTGGACCATACGATACCGCTCAGTGACATCGCGCAGGTCATCATCAATATGAAGTAAACCGCCGACGAAAGCCGGGTAATAGCGCTGTAGTACATCATCGGCGACAGCGTTTGCCGTATCCTGATAATGGTGCCGGGTTTATTGTAGAGTGGAAGCGCAGCAACAACTTTGCAGCAACACGACCAATTAACGCATAAACATCCATACTCCGGCGGCCAGCATAAACAGGTTCTCAGTTAGCGAGACAAAGCCCAGCGGTACCTTGCTGTCGCCGCCGACACAGGCACAGGTTAACTCTCGCTTATCAATATATACCGCTTTGATAACGGAGATTGCGCCCACAGCACCAATAAAAATCGATACCGGTGCCACCAGAATGGCAGGCAGACCCGCTATCATACCAAGACCGGCGTAGGCCTCCAGAAAGGGATAAACATAGGCGTAAGGGATCAGCTTCATCGCCAGTAAATCGTAAGTAATAAACGAGTTAGAAAAGGTGTATAGGTCTCGCAGCTTCTGTACTGCCAACATAACCATCGTTAATGCCACAAAAAGCTCAATAACCTGCATTACGCCGCCGGTCAGATTATTAGCAAATACCACCGCCAGCGTGGTCAGCAAGGCAATAACAAAAATGCTGATCACCGGCGTGTAGGTGGTGCCCTGCTGTCCGGCTTCACCCATATTAAAATACTGCCGCAATGCGTCATAACCTCCGATGCGCTTGCCGTCGATAAAGGTCTGTGGTGTCGTCTTTACATCGTGTTGCTGCTTAAAGCGGTCGGTTTCTTCGCGCGAGGTCAGCTTGTGATCTGACACGCTATAACCCTGACGTTGCAATAAGTCTTTGGACTTCAGACCAAAAGGGCAAATATGCTCGTCTGTTTCCATCCGGTATAAGCTGGCTTGTTTAGTCATCTGCTGCTGCTCCTTTAAACTGGTTTAAAAGATGCTGGTACTACTTCAGTATAGACAGTCAGCTTTTGCCGTTATTAAAAACAGCTAGCGGTCGAACTTATTGCCGTTGCTCAGGCCAAAGCTTGCGGTTACATTGTGCGCGTTTTTTAATCAGGAGTAGTAATATGAGTAAACCAGCGGCGTTCGAGCATGGCCGCGGCGAGATCCGCGATAATGTGATCAAGGCCTTAGTCACCAGTAAGTTGTTTCAAACCAGGGTGGTTAAGGCGAAAAAGGGCAAAGGCTCATACAACCGAAAAGGGCGTAATTCAAAAGATTACGCCCTTGTTGTTTTGGTAAGCTGTTACGTTAACCAACATGCCGCTGCTTTTTAATTGCTTTTCACCCGCATCCGGCCAACAATTACTGCGTTGAAGGAGATGCAACCATGCCAAGCCCGTTAAGAAAAGATGAAGCCCATAAACTGATAGATAAACTGCCCGCTGATGCCACCTGGGACGATCTGATGGAGCAGATTTACGTGCGCCAGGCGATAGAAAACGGTTTACGTGACAGTGAACAGGGCAAACTGCAATCTGTGCAGGAAATCCGGCAAAAATACGGCTTGCCTGAGTAAGAGTGAACTAAGTGAAAGTACTTTGGTCTGCAAATGCTGCAGAACATCTTGATGCTATTTTTCAATACATCGCTTCGGACTCAACAGTTTATGCACTTAAAACGGTTGATGAAATAACACGCCGCTCTGAGCAAATCGCCCAACATCCTTTATCCGGCAGAATAGTGCCTGAGTATAATCTGGCGCAAATTCGTGAGGTGCTATACAGGGATTCCGGATTATTTATTACATCAAACCTGATCAGATTGAAGTAGTCGCGGTAATCAGAAGCCGAATGCATTTAACTGACATTGACTAACAAAATTCAGCCAATTTTTATTGTGTTTATTACCCCGCTATAATGCCGGCATTAATCTTATCTAAAGACTAAACCATGCAAGCCGAAGTAAAAATTGAAGACCTTATCGAAGGCACCGGCAAAGCCGCTGAGCGCGGGGCGCTAATCACTGCGCATTACCGCGGTTGGCTGGAAGATGGCACTGAGTTTGATTCATCTTACACACGCAGTGAGCCGTTTCAGATAGTGCTGAGCAATAACCGCGTGATCCAGGGCTGGATATTGGGCCTGAAGGGTATGAAAACCGGTGGTAAGCGCAAGCTGTGGGTACCGGCTGCGCTGGCGTATGGCGAGCGCCAGATAGGCACTATGATCCCGCCCAACAGTAATCTTATTTTTGAAATTGAACTGCTGGAAGTGCTGACACGGGATGATTAAGCAGCAGAAACAAAAAGTAAAATGACAGCCGCCGTCTTAGCAACGGCTGTTAGTTCGCTACATTTGCTGCAGTAAAGCAGTTAAATCATCCGGGCTGAAGTGGTAGTTTTTGTTGCAGTATTCGCAGTTAATATCCAGTTTGCCTTCGGCGATATGTTCGTTAATGATGTCGCGGCCCAGGCTGATAATGGCTGAGGCGCATTTCTCTTTTGAACAACCACAAACAAAACTGACTGGCTGCGGGGCAAACAGCTCGACTTCTTCCTGATGGAATAAGCGGTATAGCAGTTGCTCGGCCGGCAGGCTGAATATTTCGTCTTTGGTCAGGGTATCGCTTAACATCACTAAATCTTCGAAGTCGGCTTTAGCTTTTTGCTGATCTACCGGCAATACCTGCAACATAAAACCCGCCGCGCGGCAGTGTGCAGCTTGTAAGTCGGTGTACAGGTATAACCGGGTGGGCAGTTGCTCTGACTGGGCAAAATAGGCTTCCAGGGTACTGGTTAAGCTATCGCCGCTTAGCGGAATAATACCCTGATAGCGCTCGCCCTGTTTTGGCGTAATGGTTACCAGCAGATAGCCTTCACCGATCAGATCGCGAAAGCTGTCACCGGAAATTTCTGCCTGCATACGCACTACACCGCGAAACTGCTGTTGATCAGTGCCATTTACCGCCGCAAAACGTATTGGGCCATCGCCCTGAATTTGTACGGCAATATCGCCATCCAGTTTTAAGGTGGCGGTGAGCAAACTGGTAGCGGCTACCAGTTCGGCCAGCAGTTGCTTTACCGGCTGCGGGTAGTCGTGGTGCAGTAACATCTGGTCCAGGCTGTCAGCCAGTTGCACCAGCTCGCCGCGCACGTTGCGGTTTTGAAATAAAAAGCGGAATAAATTATCTGAATTCATGCTGTTCTCTTACTGCTGCGATTTTAATAAAAGCAGCTTACGCCGCTCTTTTTTGTCTGGTTTGGTATCCGGGTGCGGCGCAAACAGGCTGTTGGTTTTTCTCAACTCGGCCCGTTTTAACCGTTGCTCTATGCTGCCGGCTGTTTCTTCATACAGCTGTTGTGCCAGCGGCGCGGCCAGGCGTTTTTCCGACAAACCCAGCACTATTACCACTTTTTCATCCGTGCCCTGCGGCAGGCGCACGGTGGCGCCGGTTTCTACCGTTCTGCTGGCTTTGCAGCGCTGGCCATTATAATGTACTTTACCGCCTTCGATCATCTCTTTGGCCAAAGCGCGGGTTTTATAAAAGCGGCAGGCCCATAGCCATTTATCTAAACGTAACGTTGGGGGGTTATCCTGCGCGGATTGTTTTGCTGACGACATAATTTACACTGTGTGGTCGAACTAAGATCGCCATTATAGTGCCAAAGCAGGCAAAATGGCGGCAGATACGAAAAAAACATGGTTAATACCTTGTAAATTTCGGCGCTGGCCTTGTTGGCTGCCGGACAACTGGGTAAGATAAATTCCTCTCTTAAAGTAGAAGTGTGCAATGAAGCCGTTATTAGACACGCAGCAGTTAGTGAGACAACTACAAAAAGTGCCGTTAAACCGGGTGCAGCAGGTGCTGAACCTGGTTTTGGTTATTGTACTGGCATGGTTGTTGGCACGCTTTAGCTGGCAGTTAGTGCCTGCGCCGGAAAATAATGCTTTACCACCGGCCACTGGCCCTGTTGCAGTTAAACAAAGCGGTGGCGTTAACCTGGCTGCGTTAACCGGATTTTCATTGTTTGGCAAAGCATCTGCCGTGCCGGTACAACAGGCTGCACCGGTAGTGACTGAAGCGCCGAAAACCCAGCTAAATGTTAAGTTAACCGGCCTGGTAGCGGTGGGTGCCAGCCCAAACCAGGGTAGTGCTATCATAGAAAGCCGTGGCAGCGAAGCAACCTATGCTATTGACGATACCATCGAAGGCACCAGTGCAGTGTTAAAACAAGTTTTGTCAGACCGGGTGCTACTACAACAAGCCGGCCGCTATGAAACCCTGATGCTGGATGGCTTTGAATACACCAAAATTGCGCAGGCTAATGCCGGCCTTGGCCGCGCTGATGAGCAAACAGACGAGCCCATAATGGATATGGCGCCGGCACCTGAACCGATGGAAATGCAGCCATTGCAGGTAAGCGAAGATTTCGATGCGCGCCGTGACGAACTGATTGCCCAGCCGATGAAATTTTTCGATTATATCCGGGTGTCACCACACCGGGACAATGGGCAACTGGCGGGGTACCGCTTAATGCCCGGCAAAGACCCGTCATTATTTACCCAGCTTGGCTTGCAGCCCAATGATCTGGCGGTAGAAATTAATGGTATTCGGTTAAATGATATGCAGCAGGCAATGAACGTAATTAATGAATTGCGCGATGCCAAAGAAGCGGCAATAAAAATAGAGCGCGATGGCGAGATCAGGGATATTCTGGTTAATCTGTCACAATAATTATTAAAACTAATTGGTTATAAATTAATGAAATCAGGGCAATTTTCTTTATTTTCCCGTCGTTCGCTGGCCAGTTTGCTGGTGGCGGCTGCGCTCACTGCCGTTGTTCCTGGTGTTACTGTTGTAGCACAGGAAGAGGTGATGTATTCACCTAACTTCAAAGGTACCGATATTAATGAATTTATTAATATCGTCGGCATGAACCTGAAAAAAACCATTATTGTTGATCCGCAGGTGCGTGGCCGTATTAATGTGCGCAGCTACGAAATGCTGAATGAGAAACAGTATTATCAGTTTTTCCTTAACGTGCTCGAAGTTTACAGCTTTGCCGTAGTGGAAATGGATAATGGCGTGTTAAAGGTAGTGCGCAATAAAGACGCCAAAACCAGCAATATTCCGGTGGTCACCGATGATGCACCGGGCCAGGGCGACGAAATGGTTACCCGGGTGGTGCAGGTACGCAATGTATCGGTACGCGAGCTGGCGCCGTTATTGCGCCAGTTTAGTAACCAGGCCGGTGGCGGCCACGTAGTAAACTACGATCCGTCTAACGTGATTATGATGACCGGCCCGGCCGCCGTGGTAAACCGGCTGGTAGATATTATTCAGCGCGTAGATAAAGCCGGCGATCAGGAACTGGAAATTGTCAAAATGCAGTTCGCCTCGGCACCGGAAATTGTGCGGATACTTGAAAGTATTTATAAAAGCCAGGGCCGGGCTGAACAGCCAGATTTTCTGGTGCCGCGTATTGTTGCCGATGAGCGCACCAACAGCGTGATTGTCAGCGGCGAATTGCAGGCGCGCCAGCGCGTTATTGAACTGGCCAAACGGCTGGACAGCGAGCTGCAAACCAGCGGTAACACCCGGGTGTTTTATTTAAAATATGCCAAAGCGGAAGAGCTGGTGCCGGTATTAAAAGGCGTAAGTGAATCCATCGTGGCTGAAGTTCAGGGCGGTAGTGGCGCTGCGGGCGCTCAGGGTGGCCGTGGTACAGCAGCAAGCTCCGGCCGGGCTATTAGCATTGAAGCCCACGCCGACAGTAACTCACTGGTGATCACCGCCCAGCCGGATATGATGCGCTCGTTAGAAGAAGTGTTGCGGCAGTTGGATATCCGCCGGGCTCAGGTACTGGTAGAGGCCATTATTGTTGAAGTATTTGAAGGTGATGGCACCGATTTTGGTGTGCAATGGTTAAACAGAAATGGCGGCGGCACTAACTTTAATAATGGTAATACGATACCGATTATTAGCGTAGCCGGTGGTGCTGCGGTTGCCTCCCAGATAACCCGTGGCACTACAACCGTCGCACGTGATCCTGCGACAGGCGATCCTATTACCACTACGACGGCAGATTCTAATCGTGATTACTCGGTATTAGCTGATGTACTAGGCGGCTTAAATGGCGCTATGGTTGGTTTTTATAATGGTAATTGGGGGGCAATTTTACAGGCCGTACGCACCAGTACAAATTCTAATGTACTGGCCACCCCGCATATTACTACCATGGATAACCAGGAGGCGTTCTTTCTGGTAGGTCAGGAAGTGCCGGTTATTACCGGTTCTACCACTGGTTCCAATAATACCAACCCGTTCCAGCAGGTACAGCGCCAGGAAGTGGGTATTAAACTTAAAGTGACACCGCAAATTAATGAAGGCGATGCCGTGCAATTAACCATCGAGCAGGAAGTGTCCAGCATTGGTGGTGCTACTGCGGTGGATATCACCATTAATAAGCGTGAAATTAAAACCACTGTTATGGCAGATGACGGCGCCACTGTAGTGCTGGGTGGTTTAATTGATGAAGACGTGCAGGAAAGTGAATCTAAGGTGCCTATTTTAGGTGACATTCCTATTTTGGGGCATTTGTTTAAATCGACCAGCGTCACCAAGCAAAAACGTAACCTGATGGTATTTATTAAAGCCACCATAGTGCGTGAAGGCTCGGCTATTTCCGGTATTTCTAAAACCAAATACAACTATATCCGCGCTGAGCAATTAAAGCGCGAGGAAGAGGGCATTCGCTTAATGCCAAATACCAAACAGGTGGTCTTGCCAGAGTGGGATGATTCATTAACCCTGCCACCTACTTTTGATGATTATATGAATAAGCAGCAACCACCTGCCGGGGTTGAGCAAGGGAAGCAAGACTAATGGATGCGCTGGAAGCAGAACAGATAAAACCTGCCAGCAGCCGTATCCGCCTGCCGTTTGGTTTTGCCAAACGCCATGGCGTCTTACTGAAATTGCAGGCCGATGAAGGCTGGCGGCTGTATATCCATACCGCGACCACTGCCACGGCCGTGTTAGAAGTGCGGCGGATGCTGGCTGAGCCGTTTCAAATTCAGCGTTTATCGGCGGTAGAATTTGAAGCCATGCTGGAGGCCAGCTATCAGCGGGACTCCTCAGAAGCGCAGCAACTGATGGAAGACATTGGCAATGAAGTTAATCTGGCTTCACTGGCTGATGATATTCAGGAAAGCGAAGACTTACTGGAAAACGAAGACGACGCGCCCATTATCAAGCTGATTAACGCCATGCTGGGTGAAGCCATTAAGCTGGGTGCATCCGATATTCACGTGGAAACCTTTGAAAAAGCCTTAATAGTGCGTTTTCGGGTAGACGGTATTTTACGCGAAGTGCTGCGGCCAAACCGGCGCTTGTCCAGCCTGCTGGTGTCGCGCATTAAAGTAATGGCCAAACTGGATATTGCCGAAAAGCGCGTGCCGCAGGATGGCCGCATCAGTTTACGTATTGCCGGCCGGGCGGTGGATGTGCGGGTATCTACCATGCCGTCCAGCCATGGCGAGCGGGTGGTAATGCGTTTGCTGGATAAAAACAATTCACACCTGAACTTAGCTGATCTTGGCATGACGTTGTCAGTGCAACAGGCATTTTCGCAACTTATTTTAAAACCACACGGCATTATTCTGGTTACTGGCCCTACCGGTTCGGGTAAAAGTACCACCTTGTATGCCGGTTTAACGGAAATTAATACTAAAGATCGCAATATTCTTACCGTAGAAGACCCGATTGAATACGAGCTGGAAGGCATCGGCCAAACCCAGGTAAATACCAAAGTCAGTATGACCTTCGCCCGTGGCTTGCGCGCTATATTACGGCAAGACCCTGATGTAGTAATGGTGGGTGAAATACGCGATCTTGAAACTGCACAAATTGCCGTGCAGGCCAGTTTAACCGGCCACTTAGTGTTATCTACACTGCACACCAATACTGCCGCCGGTGCCATTACCCGGCTGGAAGATATGGGCGTAGAAGCGTTTTTATTATCGTCCAGTTTGCTGGGGGTACTGGCACAGCGTTTAGTGCGAACCTTATGTATCCACTGCAAAGAAGCCCATGAGCCGGATAAAGAAGAGCGCAGCCTGCTAAGCGTGACCAAAAAAGAAGGTGTACTGATCTACCGCGCCAAAGGGTGCGATCAATGCAATTTTACCGGCTACCGTGGCCGTACCGGTATTCATGAATTGTTGCTGGTAGACGAACATATCCGCGAACTTATTCACAACGGCAAAGGTGAACAAGCGATTGAAAAATATGTGCGCCAGCATAGCCCCAGCATTCGCGCCGATGGTTTTAGCAAAGTACTCAGCGGCGAAACCACGCTGGAAGAAGTGCTGCGTGTTACACGTGAGGATGTATAGTGCCAGCCTTTGAATATCAGGCACTGGATGCCAGAGGCAAAAACAGTAAAGGCGTACTGGAAGCCGACAACGCCCGCCATGCGCGCTCGTTGTTGCGTGAGCAAAAACTCACTCCGGTTAGCGTAGCGCTGGCGTCACAGCAGGAAAAAATGCTCGCCTCGGGCAAGCAATGGTTTAAGCGTAATATTTCAGCTTCCGAGCTGGCGCTTATTACCCGCCAGCTGGCTACGCTGGTTGAAGCTGCATTACCGATCGAAAGCGCATTGCTGGCCGTTGCCGAGCAATGCGACAAGCCACGGCTAACCAATATGATGATGACCGTGCGCTCTAAGGTAGTAGAAGGTTACAGCCTGGCAGAAGGCCTGGCCGAGTTTCCGTATGTATTTGACCATTTGTTTCGTTCTATGGTGGCCGCGGGGGAAAAATCCGGCCATTTGGACCAGGTATTAAACCGGCTGGCCGATTACACCGAGCAGCGCCAGCATATGCGCAGCCAGATTTTGCAGGCCCTGCTGTACCCTATTATTCTTACCTGTTTTGCCGTGCTGGTGATATCAATCCTGCTGGCGGCGGTGGTACCCAAAATTGTCGGCCAGTTTGAACATATGGGCCAAACGCTGCCCGGCACTACCTTGTTTTTAATTGCCGCCAGTGATTTTTTACGCGCTTACGGCATCGTTGTACTGATTGGCTTTATGCTGTTGCTGGTGCTGTTTAAGCGGGCGCTGCGTAAGCCGGCATTTCGTTTTCGCTGGGATGCTCTGGTGCTAAAAAGCCGTATTATCGGCAAGGTTACCAAAGGCCTGAATACCGCCCGTTTTGCCCGTACCTTAAGTATTCTTAATGCCTCGGCCGTGCCATTGCTGGAAGCTATGCGTATTAGTGCCGATGTGCTGAGCAATACTTATATGCGCCAGGCAGTAACAGATGCTACCGCCAGGGTGCGTGAGGGTACGTCGCTGCGAAACGCGTTGGAGCAAACCAAGCTGTTTCCGCCGATGATGCTGCATATGGTTGCCAGCGGCGAAAAAAGTGGTCAGCTGGATTCTATGCTTGAGCGTGCTGCTAATACGCAGGACCGCGAGTTTGAAACCTTAGTTACAGTGTCGTTAAAAGTGTTTGAGCCGGTGTTGGTAGCGGTAATGGCCGGTATGGTGTTATTTATTGTCATGGCGATTTTGCAGCCGATTTTAGCGTTAAACAATATGGTAGGTGGTGGTTAATATGTTAAGGCAACACAAACTCAGACAGCACAGCGGTTTTACGCTGTTAGAAGTGATGGTGGTTATTGTTATTCTGGGCATTATCGCCAGTATGGTGGTGCCTAACCTGATCGGTAACCAGGAAGCCGCCGCACGGCAAAAAGCCGTAGTGGATATTCAGCAGCTGGAAAGTGCACTGGATATGTACCGTTTACGCAATGGCTTTTACCCCACCACAGAGCAAGGCATGCAGGCATTGGTTAACGCACCCACGTCGCAACCGGTGCCGCGCTCATTTCCGGAAGGTGGCTTTATCCGCCGCTTACCGAAAGACCCATGGGATGAAGACTATATCCTGATAAGCCCGGGCCAGGTTGGCCGTATTGATATATTAAGTAAAGGCCCGGATCGCACAGCCGGTACTGATGATGACATCGGTAACTGGAATCTGGATGCCAACGGGAACTCAAACAACTAATGCTCCCGCGGCCAGCTGTTCAGCATCGTAGCAACGGCTTTACCCTGGTTGAGGTAATGCTGGTTATGCTGCTGATTGGTTTGCTGGCTACCACAGTGGTAATGAATTTCAGTGGCGAATCACGCGAAGAGCGGCTGGAAAAAGAAGCCGAGCGGTTTCAGCAGTTATTTCAGTTTGTCGCAGAAACTGCCATGTTAAAGCAGCAGGAGTGGGGGCTGTATGTGCTGCCCGATCGCTACGGCTTTTTATATTACGACAACAACGAAGGTAAATGGGCTGAGGCCAATGAACCTGCTGGCTTGCGGCAATATAAATTACCGCATGATATTGCCTTAAAGCTGGAGCTGGAAGGCTTGCCGGGCGAGGAAACCAACTTGCTAAGCCAGCTGGACTGGCAACTGGCTGACGATGACAAACAAAGCGAGGAAGACAGCAAAGTACCGGTGCTGCCACAGGTATTTGTATTGTCGTCGGGCGAAATCAGCCCGTTTCAGTTGTTGCTGACCGAAAGCTCTGATCTGACACCGCTGTATAGCGCAGTATCGACCGATTTTGCCATACCGCTTACCCGTACGCCGGTATCTGCGGAGCTACCATGAAACGCAACGGCTTTACCCTGCTGGAGCTGCTGGTAGCTATGGCCATTTTTGCCACTGCCGGCATGGCTATTATGCAGTCCAGTTCGGCACATATCCGCAGTTTAAGCCAGTTAGATGATTTAACTATGGCCAGCTATATCGCCAATAATCAGATGCAACTGGCGATGCTGGAAACAGACTGGCCGGGCAAAGAAAAAGATCAGGGCCAGGTAGAAATGGCCAATCGCAACTGGTTATGGCAGCAGCAGCTAACCAGAGTGCCAGACGAAGATTTGCGCCTGATACAAATCAGCGTCAGCCTGGCTGAATCGCCGGAGCAGGTGCTGTTTCAGTTACAAAGCTACAGAGGCAAACCCGGTGCTTAAAGCAAACGGCGGTTTTACTTTTATTGAAATGCTGCTGGCGGCGGCCATTTTTGCTTTGGTTGGGCTGGCATCGGTAGCGGTGCTAACCAGCGTAACGCAAAGTGATGAGCTATCGCAGCAAGCCAGTGAGCGGCTGGTGCAACTGCAGCGTACTATGCTGATGCTGGAGCGGGACTTTATGCAAATCAGCGTGCGCCACGTGCGCCTTGATGGCGAAGCCGCGCAAAAAAACCGCTTGTTTGGCGAAAAGTTTTTACTGGAAAGTGAAGATCATGGCGTCAGCTTTGCCCGGCAGGGCTGGCGTAACCCCGGCATGATTTTGCCACGCAGTGAAATTCAAACCGTTGCTTACCGGCTACAGGAAGGGACTTTACAACGCTTATTTACGCTGTACCCGGACGCCGTAACCGGCACCGGGCCTAAAATACAACAGCTACAAAGCGGCTTATCCGGTTTTGAAGTGCACTACCTGCAGGGTGAAGAATGGCTGGAGCGCTGGCAGGATGCTAATTTCCCGGCAGCGGTGCGTATTACTCTGGTGGATGAAAGCCTCGGCCGGCTAGAACGTATATTTATGCTGCCCGATGCTGCCGTTGCCGCAGGAGCAATACAATGAGGCCGCACAAGCAAGCCGGCGTAGCACTGGTTGCGGTATTAATGATTATTGCCATCGTAGTGGTGATTGCAGTAAATATGACCGGCCGCTTACAGCTGCAGCTGCAGCGTCAGCAGAATATGCAGCAGCAACAGCAGGCATTTTGGTATGCCATGAGCGCCGAGCAGTTTGCCAGAGTATTGCTGGCTCGCGAGCTGGCCGGGCAGGAAACCGTAAACCTGGCACAAAACTGGGCGCTGGCTGGTGCTACCTTTCCGGTAGAAAATGGCACTATCGCCGGCGATATTATCGATTTACGCAGCTGTTTTAACTTAAATGCGCTGCAAAATGTTACGCCGCAAAGCGGTGGCAGAGTAGAGCAAAGCGCGGCACAAAAAGCGTTTCAGCGCCTACTGGAGCTAAAAGCGGCAGATTTATCCATGCCGGCCGAATATCTGACAGCGCGCCTGGGCGACTGGCTGGATGAAGACAGCCTGCTAAGCACTGCCGGTAGTGCCGAAGATGATGACTATGCCGCGCTGCGGTTTCCGTATTACACCGCTAACGGCCTGATGGCCAGTGTGTCAGAGCTGCGGGTAATACTGGATATTACACCGGCAGATTATCAGTTACTGGCGCCTTTTGTTTGTGTGGTGCCGGAGGATAACCGTTTACTGCTGAATATTAATACGCTGACTGAGAATACAGCAGTGTTGTTGGCGGCGCTTATTCCTGAACTGACAGAGCAGGCAGCACTGGATATTATCGCTAACCGGCCGGAAGAGGGTTTTGCTACATTGGAAGAGCTGTTTGCCACCGCTGAGCTCAGCGCTATTACCGTGCCGGAAGAGGCGAAAAGTATGCTGTCGCTTAAGTCAGATAGTTTTCAGCTAACAGCGACAGCGGCCTATCTGGAAAGTGGCTTTGTATTAACGTCGGTACTTAAAATAAATGATAATAATCAGGTCAAAGTATTGGCCCGGCGATTTGGAGGCCAGGGGTGAGTGAACAATTGGTGATCCGGCTAGGTAGCCGGGCAGAACAAAGCATCAGTTGGCTGGTGTGGGCCAGTCATAACCAGGAAGTGATCGCCAGCGGCGAACTTACCGGCACGGAACAATTGCCGGAACTGGCAGTACGGCTGGGTAACCGGCCGGTGGTGGCACTGGTACCGGCATCCGATGTGGTGTTAAAGCAGGTAACCCTGCCGGGCAAGCCTAATCGGCAATTGCTGCAGGCATTACCTTATATGCTTGAGGAAGATCAGGCCGAAGACATTGAGCAGCTGTTTCTGGCACTGGGTGACGTAGCGCACCACGACGGCCAGTACAGCCAGCAAGTCGCGGTGTGTCAGCACGAGCGGCTGCAGCAATGGCTGGCTGCATTGCAGGGTGCTGGTTTTACTGTCAGCCGTATGGTGCCCGATGCTTTGTTACTGCCAGAGCAGCAGTTACCGGCCTGCATTCAGTTACATGAGCAGTGGTTGCTAAAACAAAGCAGCTGGCAGGTTGCGGCCATTGATGCGCCCTGGTGGGCAGATTACCTGCAACTGGCGGCTTTGCCGATGCTAACCAGTTACAGCCCCTGGCCAGCAGAGCTGATGCAACCGCATCAACTGGCAGAGCCGGAATTACCCTTGGCGTTGCTGGCCAGCCAGCTAAGCCAGAATAGCTTTACGCTGCTGCAGGGTGAGTATAAACCGAAGCGCCAGGTTAACCGGCACTTACAGCTGTGGCGCAGCAGCGCCATTCTGGCCGGTGCCTGTTTAACACTCTATGTACTGCAACTGGGCTTAACTAACTGGCAGTTGGGGCGGCAAAGTGCCGCGCTGCAACAACAAAGCCTTAGTGTATACCAGCAGGCCTTTCCAAATGAGCGGGTGGTTAACCTTAACCTGCAATTGCAACAAAAGCTTGCCGCTGTCGGTGGCAATAATGAACAAAGTTTTCTGGTATTGCTGGACAGCCTGCAGCAACAACTGGCAAAAGTGCCGGATATCAGCCTGGAAAACCTGCGTTTTGACGGCAAACGCGCCGAGCTGCGCTTTCAGGCAAAAGGCGAAGGTTTTCAGAGTTTTGAGCGCTTAAAAACGGCACTGGAACAGGCCGGTTTTATTGTTGAGCAGGGCGCGCTGAGTAATGACGGCGGCAAGGTGCAAGGCAGTGTCGCGATGCGGGGCAAAGTATGAAGCAGCAGTTTTTAACCTGGTGGACAGGGTTACAGCAACGCGAACAGCGGCTGGTTGCCGGTGCAGCAGTAGTGGTGGTATTGGGTTTGTTTTACTGGATGCTGTGGCAACCGCTGCATCAGGCCCGTGATGTACAGCAACAAAAAGTGCAAAGCGCCCAACGCCAGCTTAGCCAGTTACAGCAATTGCTGCCGCAGTTAAAAGCGGCCTCGGTTACTACTGCGCGCAGTGGCGGCAGTCTGGCACAAATTATCAGTAACAGTGCGCGCAGCAGCGGTATCAGTGTCAGCCGGATGCAGCCGCAAAACGAGCAGCTAACACTGGTGCTGGAGGATGTCAGTTTCGAAAAACTATTAAGCTGGCTGCATGCGCTGCAGTATCAGCATGGTGTGAAACTGGTAAATTTAGACGTAGCCACTGCTGATAAACCCGGCATAGTGCGGGTGCGACGTATGGTAGTGGAGTAAGCAAAGCTATGGCAAAAACCAAACTTATTGTTATTGGTGTAATCAGCTATTTGCTGTTTACACTATTGTTAACGCCGGCCAGCTGGTGGTTAAAATTAGCATCCCTGCCAGCCCAGCTGCAGTTAGGTACGGTGTCGGGCACTTTATGGCAGGGCGAAATAGCCGGTTTGCGTTATCAGCAGCTACAGTTTGACAACCTGCAGTGGTCATTGAGCCCCTGGCGGTTATTTACCGGCAAACTGCAGTTTGAGCTGCAAAGTGGCAGCGCGCAAAACCCGGCCCAGCCTTATGTAAAAGCCACCGCCAGTTATGGCTTTGGCGGAGGCGCTTTGCAAAACAGCCTGTTAAAGCTGCCGGTAGCGCAATTGGTGCCAATGTTACCCCTGCCATTGCCGGTAGATGCCAGTGGCGAGCTGGTGCTGGATGTACCCGGATTTAGCCAGGGGCAGCCCTGGTGTAAGGCGTTAAACGGCCATGCCAGCTGGCAGGATGCCCGCTTACAAACGCCAACCGGTACCTGGCTTGAGCTGCAAAGCCTGTTTGGTGATTTAAGCTGTGCTGATGGCACTATAGTGCTGACGACAGATGGCGCTAACCGGCTGGGGCTGGATATTAAAGCCGTGGTTAATGCTGAGCAGTTACTGGTAAACGGTACGCTAAAACCTGAGGCCGATATGCCCGAGGAAGTGCATCAGGCGATGCAGTTCCTGGGTAAACCCGATGCACAGGGGCGGTACCGTATCAGCTTTTAAGTCACAAGTTTATCGGCTTCTTAGCTGCGATAGTTACGAATATCATCCAGCAGTACTGTGTAGTCGGTAATGGCCGGAAACTCGGTAATTTGCCGGCTTAGTTGCTGGCTGTCCGGGTTGGCTACTGCCAGCAAATGCTTAATACCAAAATTCTGCGCAGCGGTTAAAATTGGCAGGCTGTCGTCAACAAATAAGGTGCGCTGCGGGTTAAAACCGAGCCGTTGCTGCAGCTTTTGCCACAATGCCCAGTTTTCTTTGGTGACACCAAATTCGTGGGTAGAGATCAGTGTATCAATATAGTTGGCCAGCTCAGTGCGCTCAATTTTAAGCGATAAACTATCCGGATGAGCATTGGTGACCAGAGCTATCTGGCGGCCACTTTGTTTTAACGCAGTAAGAAACGCCGGCACATCGGCCCGCATCGCAATTTTATGCATCACTTCGCGCTTTAGCTCGTTGATCGGCAGTTGCAGGCGTTTACCCCAGTAATCCAGACAATACCATTCCAGTTTACCGGTAAGCTCGGCGTACTCGGCTTTTAATTGTGTTTCTGCCTCCGTAACGCTCATGCCACTAATCTCGGCCCAGCGTTTTGGCAAATGCTGGAGCCAGAAATAATTATCAAAGTGCAGATCCAGCAAAGTACCGTCCATATCCAGCAACACGGTATCAATTTCAGCCCAGTTCAGCATAGGTTTTTCCTGTTAATCGTTTTATAGTAGCAGCATTGGATTGTACCAGAGGTGGCAGCATGGCGCAGCGGCAGGATGATAAACACAGCAGCAAACAAAAGCCTGAAATTTTAAGTACAGATATCGTTGCACAAAGCCGCTTATTTAAAATTGAACAACTGGAACTGATGTTCAGCAATGGTGAGCAGCGTACCTACGAGCGTATGCGTGGCAGTGGCCGGGGCGCGGTAATGATTATTGCCTGCCCTGATGCGGAACATTTTTATCTGATCCGTGAGTATTGTGCCGGCACCCATGATTATCAGCTGGGCTTTCCCAAAGGTTTAATTGATCCGGGCGAAGACGTGATTACTGCCGCAAACCGTGAGCTAAAAGAAGAAATTGGTTTTGGTGCGCAACGTTTTGTTCAGCTGAAATCGCTGGCCTTAGCCCCCGGCTATTTTAATGCTACAATGCATATAGTTCTGGCCTTTGATTTATATGCACAAAGCCTTGAAGGTGATGAGCCCGAGCCACTTGAACTGGTGCCGTGGGCACGAAAAAACAGCGAAGCTCTGTTACAGCAGGCCGATTTTACTGAAGCCAGAAGTGTCGCCGCTCTGTTATTAGCGCAGCAATATTTGGAAGCGAACCCGGATGTTTTTAAGCAGACTGCTTGACCCTGTTAAATCTGCGGCCAGAGAGGCCGGTGCAGAGCTATGGCAGCTATATCAAAGCGGTGATTTTCAGCAACAGCAAAAAGCTGATTTAAGCCCGGTAACCTCGGCCGATCTGGCAGCCAACCGGATTATTATTAACCGTTTGTCTGAGTTGACACCCGATATCCCGATTATCTCAGAAGAATCCCACCTTATTCCGCTGGCACAGCGCCAGCACTGGCCACGTTACTGGCTGATTGACCCTATGGATGGCACCCAGGAATTTGTCGCAAAAAGCGGCGATTTTGCTGTTAGCATAGCGCTGGTTGAACATGGCTGGCCCGCACTGGGTGTTATTTACTGGCCTAAAGAACAGGTTATGTATTACGCCAGCCGTGGCAATGGTGCGTTTAAACAACAACGTAACCTGATTAACCGCATGCGGGTTAACCAGCATCAGGCCGGGCAAACGCTGAAAATAGCCATCAGCCGGCGCCAGCCGCTACAACCTATAGTCGATTTACTGCAAAGTCAGCATGACGTTGAATATATTGCCCTGGGCAGTTGTTCGTTAAAAAGCTGCCTGGTGGCAGAAGGTAAAGCTGATTGTTATATGCGCCTTGGCCCCACCGGCGAGTGGGACACCGGCGCAGTGCACGTTATTGTTGAGGAAGCCGGCGGTAAAATTCTCGACAGTGAATTTACCCCATTAAGCTACAATCAGCGCGATACTTTGGCAAACCCTGACTTTATGGTGATGGGGCAAGCCAGTATTCCGTGGCCAAAATTAATTAAATCCCGACCTACCGAACGCAGCCTTACCGCTTGATGCTGAAAGCTTTCAAGCTGGGTTACGAAAGGCTTTTAAAGCGTGCTGTGCAAAAACAGCTGACGTGCCAACTCCAGAGCTGGCGCGGTTTTTAGCCAAATCAACGCATTTTCCGGCTATCTTTTATTCTGGCAAAACGCTATTATGTAGCCGGGTTTTTGCACAGAAAAACAGCATATTGTGACAAAAATACCAAAAATTAAGTCCGCCAGAGACTGCACCCTTACCTACAGTACCCTTAGGAGTTACATCATGTCCGATCTGGATCTGGGCCAATACGGCATCACAGATGTCACGGAAATCGTTTATAACCCTTCGTATGATCAGTTATTTGCGGAAGAAACCCGCAATGATTTACAAGGCTATGAACAAGGCAAACTGACTAAACTGGGCGCGGTTTCAGTTGATACCGGTATCTTTACCGGCCGTTCGCCCAAAGACAAATACATAGTGCGCGACGATACTACACGCGACACTGTGTGGTGGTCTGAGCAAGGTAAAAACGATAACAAAGCCATTACGCCGGCAGTATGGGCGGATCTGAAAGCACTGGTAACCACACAGCTTTCTGGTAAGCGTTTGTTTGTTGTCGATACTTTCTGTGGTGCCAACGCCGACACCCGTTTAGCTGTACGTTTTATTACCGAAGTGGCCTGGCAGGCGCATTTCGTTAAAAACATGTTTATCCGCCCGACGGATGCCGAGCTGAAAGCTTACAAGCCGGATTTCATTGTTATGAATGGTGCCAAATGCACTAACGCTAACTGGCAGCAACACGGGCTAAATTCAGAAAACTTTGTGGCCTTTAACCTGACTGAGCGCATTCAGCTGATTGGCGGTACCTGGTATGGCGGTGAAATGAAAAAAGGTATGTTCTCTATGATGAACTACTTTTTACCGCTGCAGGGTATTGCCTCTATGCACTGCTCGGCTAATGTGGGTAAAGACGGCGACGTCGCGGTATTTTTTGGTTTATCCGGCACCGGTAAAACCACCTTGTCAACCGATCCGAAGCGCCAGCTGATTGGCGATGATGAACATGGCTGGGATGATGACGGCGTGTTTAATTTTGAAGGTGGTTGTTACGCCAAAACCATTAACCTGTCGAAAGAAAACGAACCGGATATCTACAACGCCATTCGCCGCGATGCCCTGTTGGAAAACGTTACGGTGCTGGCAGACGGTGAAATTGACTTTAACGATGGCTCTAAAACTGAAAATACCCGCGTGTCTTACCCGATTTATCACATCGATAATATCGTTACGCCGGTGTCTAAAGCAGGCCACGCGAAAAAAGTGATTTTCTTAACCGCAGATGCCTTTGGTGTATTGCCGCCGGTATCCAAGTTAACCAAAGAGCAGGCCAAATATCATTTCCTGTCGGGCTTTACTGCCAAGCTGGCGGGTACTGAGCGAGGTATTACCGAGCCGACGCCAACCTTCTCCAGTTGCTTTGGTGCGGCGTTTTTAAGCTTGCATCCTACTAAATATGCTGAAGTATTAGGTAAGCGTATGGCGGCATCAGGCGCTGAAGCTTATCTGGTAAATACCGGCTGGAACGGTACCGGTAAGCGCATATCTATAAAAGCCACCCGTGCTATTATTGACGCCATTTTAGATGGCAGCATTGAAAACGCCGAGTTTGTGCAACTGCCGTATTTTGATCTGGCTATTCCAACGCATTTGCACGATGTAGAAGATGGTATTCTCGATCCGCGTGCTACCTATAGCAATAGCGCAGACTGGGAAATAAAAGCTAAAAACTTAGCCCAACGTTTTATTGATAACTTTGTTAAGTTTACTGATAACGATGAAGGCAAAGCTTTAGTAGCCGCTGGCCCGCAGTTGTAGCTTTTCATAAATCTGTATCAGGCCGCTTATGCGGCCTTTTTTTATATTGCCACTTATGCTGTTGTCGCTAATATCCTGCTACTATGTGCAACAGTAATATCATTAGTAGTTTAGAATTAGATTTGCTAGGGTAACTAGTAAGTAATTCCTATTTTGCAGTGACTCACAATGTGGCAACTGAGGTAACCGATGTTAAGAACAATTTCGATCCAGAAACGGCTGCTGGCAGCTTTCGGTGCATTGGCACTATTGCTGGCGGTAACAGGCTTATTTAGTTTGCAAAGTTTGTCTGCCGTGCGTACTCAGGCTGATTTACTGGAAACCAATATAATGCCGTCTATCAATGCGGTAAATGATGTTAAAATCAACATCACAAGCGCTAGAGCACTAACACTGCGCTTATTACTGACCTTAGATATTCAGCAGGAAGGCCCTACTATTCAAGCCATTACTGACTTAAGAGAGGCAGTAAATAAAGCCGAAAAAGATTATGCGGCATTTATTTTCACACCGGAAGAGCGCAAGCTGTACAACGATTTTGGCAGTGTTAAACAGCAATACTATGAGTTACAACAACGCGCCATAGAATTACTATTAAAAGATGAAGTGGGTGCAGCAACCGATTTGCTGGATCAGATGAACCCGTTAACGGACCAGATTAACAGCATTTTACAGCAACTCACCGATTTGAATCAAAAAGCAGCGAATGACGGCAGAGCCACGTCTATTGCAACCTATGATACAGCGATATGGGCGGTTAGTGTGCTTATTGTTATCGCCGTTATAACTGCGCTGATCATAGCCCTTTTTATCTCCCGCAGTATTAACCAGCCTCTGGCGCGGGCGGTGGTATCCGCACAGTTTATTGCTGATGGCGATCTCACCCAGCAAGTTACGGCAGAAGGCAGTGACGAGCTTACGCAACTGGCAACAGCATTATCGCAAATGCAACAAAAGCTGCGCGATGCCATCAGCCACATTGCCAGCTCATCCAGCCAGCTGGCGTCGGCGGCAGAAGAGCTTAATGTGGTTACCGATGAGTCAGCCAGAGCGCTGCAATTACAAAACGATGAAGTACAGCAAGCGGCTACCGCTATTACCGAGATGAGCTCAGCGGTAGATGAAGTGGCCGGTACCGCAATGAAAACTTCTGAAGCCTCATCGCAATCGGCTAATCTGGCTAAAGACGGCACGCAAAAAGTGGTACAAACCCGTAGCGTGATTGAAAAAATGAACGCCGATGTGCGTCAGAGTACCACCGTTATTAATACCCTGGCTGAAAAAGTATCGTCGATTAACCAGGTGCTGGAAGTTATCCGCAACGTTGCTGACCAAACTAACCTGCTGGCGCTTAATGCCGCGATAGAAGCGGCCCGTGCCGGTGAAGCCGGCCGCGGTTTTGCCGTGGTAGCCGATGAAGTACGCAGCCTGGCACATCGCACCCAAACCTCTACCGGCGAAATTGAATTGATGATTCAGCAAGTGCAGTCATCCGCCAAAGAAGCGGTAAATGCTATGCAACTTATCAGCGGCAACGCAGACAACGCGCAGAATGTAGCAAAATCGGCGGCGGACGCATTGGAGCTGATCGCTGAGAATATTATGGCCATCAGTGATCAAAACCATGTCATCGCCGGGGCTGCAGAAGAGCAATCAAAAGTAGCGCGCGAAATAGATCGTAATATAGTGACGATCAGCGATTTAGCTGCACAAACGGCGGCAGGCTCCAACCAGACTACCGCCAGTGCATCAGAACTGTCGCGCCTGGCAGTTGAGTTAAATACACTGGTAAGCAAATTTAAGGTGTAGCGTTTGGCAGTAATAAAACAGGCCGCAATTGCGGCCTGTTTTATTGGAGGTATTAGTAAGTTAAATCAATCTGATATATTGCCGTGGTGCCGCTGACTTCATTACCGATAAGCAGTAGCGGTTTACCGTTTGGTGAGTTTTCTGCACTGACAAAAGTAATGCCTTCAGGCCCCAGATCACCGGTATTCGCCAGGGTGGTGCCGGGGTTGGCTGTAGTCCAGTCTTCACGGGTATTGAGGTAATCAACAAAGGTGGGGGCTGTTGGCGTACTGATATTAAATACCATCACACCGCCCATGCGCTCTAAGCCAACAAAGGCGAAGGTCTTCTCACCGAAGCTGCCAATAGCCAGCGCTTCCGGCTCTGGCCCTTTGTTATCGCTGCGGTTACCAAAGCTGCTGCCGGCACTGTGGTTAGAGTTAAAATAGTCAGCACAGGCAATATCGCGGGCACTGCCAAGTTTGCACTCGTCGCTGGCCAGGTACTGTTCAAAGAAATCGCCTGAGTCCCATACCAGTTCACCCGCGGCAGACCAGATTGCAAAAGAGCGGCCACCGTAGGCATAGACTTTGTCATACATCAGGCGGTCACCGTTTTCATCTTCAACACCGCTGCGGTTAAACAGTACCGGGTTGCCGTTGGCGTCTTTACGATAGCCGTCGGTCCAGGCCACGGTTAAGCGGCCCAGCAAATCATCTTCCCGACAATTACCGGGTTCACCGGGCTCAGCACCGCAATAGGCAAATACTTCCGGGTTTAATAAGGCACCCGCCGCCAGATTAATCAGCTGTGGCGGCATATCTTCGCCGACCCGACGGGCAAAACCGCTTTTATGGAACAGGTGTTTAAAGCGGATTTCTTCAACAAAGCCCTGGCTGGCATCACCATTCCAGTATGCCGGGTTGGTTTCTCCCCAGGCACGGGCATCGCCTTCATTGGCGGTTACAATATAGGTAGCACCGTCTGCGGTATAACTGGCGATAGTATCTGGCTGGTACATGCCTACCACACCGGGCCAGCGCGCAATATTAATGCTCTTTTGGGTATCGCTGGCGGCAATGCCATTGCCATCAATACCATGATCTTTGTAACCCAGCGGCAGGATATCGGTAATGGTCGCCGTGGCAATATCCAATACGGCCAGAGCATTGTTTTCCTGCAAGCTAACCCAGGCTGTTTTGCTGTCGGCTGACACGGTAATGTATTCTGGTTCTAAATCCTGCGCTACGCTGGCATTGGGGCCGAAAATACGTACGCCTGCAGTTTTCAGCTCGGCTTTTTTACTGTTAAAAGTGCGAAAACCTGCTGTGGCAGCAAACAGTACATCAGGGTTACTGACATTGATTACACTGACAGAACCTTCGGGATCAATTTGATAGTCGTCGCTGGGTTCGCCTTCGTTGGCCACCAGAATATAGTTGCCATCGGGGGTAAAGGTCAGCATATCCGGCAGGGCGCCAACTTCAATGCTGTCGCGCAGGCTCAGATCTGCGGCGTTATATACAGCAACGAAACCGCGGTCTGTTTTCGGGGCACTTTCAATTGCCAGCGCCACCAGGCCATTGTGCACCGCCACGCTGTTAACTACGGCATTTTCTGCTATCGCTGTGGCGCTGATGCTATCGAGATATACCGGGTTTTGCGGGTCAATCAGGTACAGCACATCCACTACACCAGATTGCGCATTCACCACAAAAGCGCGTTTGCTGTCCGGGTCGTAAGCGGTAATTTCAGCGGCACTAACCAGGTACTCGCCACTACTGTGGCGGCCTAACAAACTTAAGCTTAACGTCGTAGGTGTTTGCACAACAGGTTCAGTGACAACAGGTTCCCGGTTATCAGATGAATTACAGGCGGTAAGAACCGCCAGCGTCAGCGCGCTTAGCAGGTAGCGGGTTTTCATTATGGCTTGTTTCCTGAGGGTTAGAATAACTAGCCCGTTAACATAAACAAGAAAAATGAAAGAGTTATGGCAGTTTTATGTCGTAATTATGACTGCTGGCTGTTTTCCTGCTGCAGAAATAACTGTTTTGGCATCAGGTTAATGCTTTCATGTAGTTCAGAATACACAATCACAATTTCGCCACTTTTTAGCTGACGTTTTACTGCTGCAACTTTTTCTGCCATCGTTAATTCGTGCTCGCCATAATCGGTGCCTTCGCGCAGTACATAGTATTCAATCAGGTTGTTTAGCGTATCTTCAGCGATGTCGGTATAGGGAATAATCATATGGCTAACTGCTCAGTAATAAATTGCGGAATACGCTGGTTTAACCAGAATTTGGGTTTTAACGGGCTGCCATAAACAAAACCGACATGGCCGCCACCGCTGGTTAGTTCGTAGTGAATATAAGGGCTTAACTCGTTAGCTTTAGGGATCACCTCAGCACTTAAAAACGGGTCGTCTTTGGCATGAATAATCAGTGTGGGTATGCAAATATGGCGTAAAAATGCTTTGCCACTGGCTTTTTGGTAGTAATCCTGTGCGTTTAAAAAGCCGTGAATAGGTGCGGTGTAATACTCGTCAAACTGTTCAATACTGCTAAAACCCTGCACCTGCTGCGGCGTTAACGGCAGCGGAAAATCAGCAAATTGCTCGAGTTTGCGTAAAGTGCTGCGCTTTAAGCGCCCCAACAAATAACGCTGATATAACTTACTGCTACCGGTATTAATGCGCTTAGCACAGGCCGACAGCGACAGCGGCGGGCACACGGCAACGGCTGCCGATAGCGGGTTTTGCCCGGCTTGCTCGCCACAGTATTTCAGCAATACATTACCACCCAGCGAATAACCTACTGCCACCAACGGCCGGTTTGGGTAACGGCGCTTAACTTGTGTTATCACCAGTGCCGCATCGGCGGTATCGCCACTATGATAAGCACGTGGCAGCTTGTTGGGTTTGCCGTTACAACCGCGAAAATGCAGTAATACTGCCGTCCAGCCCAGTGTGTTGCATTGGGCCAGCATCGCCTGGATATAATGGCTGTTAATATCTCCGGCTAAACCGTGCAGCAAAATAATCACCGGGCTATTGTTGCTGCCGGTTTTACTATGCAACCAGTTTAGCTGTACTTCATCGCCGTCTGGCAGGGTGATTGTTTCTGCTTCAGTGTTCAGGCGGTGTTTCGGGCTTAAATATTTGGCAAAAATGGTTTGCAGATGAGCATGTTTCAGCCACCAGGCGGGCTGAAACGGTGTATGGCTTACTGGTCTGATCTGGTCTTGCAAAGTAGCGTATCCTGATAAACAATAAGTGAGTTTTTACTGCAGGCGCAGCACTATGGATCGGCGGCAATTTATTTTATCTGGCATAGCCTTAGGTACTGCAACCAGTTTAGGTATCGGTAGCTTAAGTTGGCAGCGCAGCCTGCAGCAGCACAATGATAACCGCGATCTGGTACTGTCTGCTTTATTACCTGCGTTATTGTACGGTGCTTTGCCACAGGATGCGACTTTAGCCGCCACTGAACTTAACCGCACTAAAGCCGCTGTTGCCGACTTTATGCCGTTTTTACCGCAGCGCCAGCAGCAGGAGCTACATCAGCTATTTAACCTGCTGGCCAATCGGGTTACGCAACTGGCGCTAACCGGCCATATTGCTGCCTTACCACAACTTTCAATAGCCCAGCGGTTGCAGTTGTTAAGCCAGTGGCGCGACAGTTACCTAAGCTTATTGCAGCAAGCCTACCATGGTCTGCGTGAACTGCTGTACGGTGCCTATTACGGCCAGAGTGAGCACTGGCAAGCGCTGGCTTATACCCCGCCAAGGTTTAGATAAGTTTGGCAGATGGCACGACAAGTTGGGACAAGGTGTTCTTACGTAGCAGCGGCAGGGATGCCGCGGAGGCTGAGACAGCACAGGGACGTGCTGTCGAAGGCGGCGAAGTAAGAATTTCCTTGTCGTAACTATTGCAGCAGATCAATGAGATAAATACATGATGACTCGCCATTTTGATGCCAGCCAGTTTACGCAAAACCGGCAATTTGAAGCGGATATCGTTATTGTCGGCTCCGGCGCCGGTGGTGGTATTGCTGCAGAACAACTGGCGCAGGCCGGCTTTAAGGTGCTGCTGTTAGAAGAAGGTGCTTACTACACCCGTGATGATTTTATTATGCAGGAACGCTGGGCTTACCCACAGTTGTATCAGGAAGGTGCAGCGCGCAAAAGCCGCGATCAGGCAATTAGCATTTTACAGGGCCGCACTGTTGGTGGTTCTACCACCGTGAACTGGACGACATCAATTCGCACGCCATCGCCAACATTAGACTATTGGAGTGCTGAATTTGGTGTCAATTTTAGTGATGATGCCGATTTAACCCCTTATTTTGCCATGGCAGAGCAGCGGTTAAATATTCAGCCCTGGCCTGTAGCACCCAATGCCAACAACGCCAAATTGCAGCAAGGCTGCGAAAAGCTGGGTTGGCAGTACACCGTGATTAACCGCAACGTTAATGGTTGTGCCAATTTAGGTTACTGCGGCATGGGCTGCCCGATTAACGCCAAACAATCGATGCTGGTAACTACTATTCCGGCAGCAATGGCGCTTGGCGCCACATTGATATCGCGCATTTCGGTGCGCCAACTCCACTGGCAAGGCGATAGCATCACGGGGCTGGACGCCGTGCCGGTCGATCAGTATTTTCAGCCGCGCAGCGATGTCCGTATTCACATTAAGGCGAAACATTATATTGTTGCCGCTGGTGCCATTGGTTCACCGGCATTATTGCTGCGATCAAAGGTGCCCAATCCGTCTGGCCGTTTAGGTAGACACACCTACCTGCATCCTACGGTGATTTCCGGCGCTTTGTTCGATGAAGCCATTAACGGCCACAGCGGCGCGCCACAGTCGATTTACTCTGATCAATTTGTCTGGCCACAACATAGCGATAAAGCCGGTTATAAACTGGAAGTGCCGCCGCTGCACCCGGTGTTAATGGCTACCAAGCTAACAGGTACCGGCGGGCAACATGCTGCGCTGATGCAGCAATTTAACCATTTGCAAGTCACTATAGCGCTGCTGCGCGATGGTTTTCACCCGCAAAGCCAGGGTGGCACCGTGCAGTTAGATGATGCACAGCAACCGGTGCTTGATTATCCGATCAGCGATTATCTTTGGCAGGGTATGCGCGAAGCCTTGCTGTCGATGGCCGAGTTGCAATTTGCTGCCGGGGCTAAACAGGTACTGCCAATACATCACGATGCCAAGCTGTATAACAACTGGCATGAAGCAAAGCGCGCGATACAGACGCTGCCAATGCAGGCGCTTAAACAAACTGTGGTATCGGCGCATGTAATGGGAGGCTGTAATATGAGTGCCAGTGTGGCCAAAGGCGTGGTAAACCAAGAGGGTCGCCATCATCAACTGCAAAACCTGTCGGTATTCGACGGTTCTATCCTGCCAACCAGCCTTGGCGCTAACCCGCAACTGACTATTTACGCTTTGGTATGGCGCAATTGCCAGCAGTTAATCACCAGCTTGTAGCAAAACCACAAATTCGCCCGCTGATCCTGCCTTAATGTGAAGAGCTGCTATAGTTTCTGAGTTTATTTCCTGATAAGGACACACCATGAAACTTAGCTCTATGTTGATCTGCAGCCTGATGTTGTTGCATTGCGCCGTGCTTCATGCGGCGGAACACAAAGTTGTTAATAAGTTATATTCAGAAAAAGGTGAGGCCGGTGAGCAGGTTATTACCCGGCAGGAAGACGGTAACTACAGCGCATCGCTTAAAATGAGCTGGAACAACCGGGTGGTTACCGTTAATGAAACGCTGCAGGTTGATGCCAAAGGGGTACCCATAGCGTTTTCTGCCAGCGGTACTTCGGCTTTTGGTGCGCCTATAGCTGAGCAATTTAGCCTGGTTGATGGCGTGGCGCGCTGGTCCGGCAATAAAGATGAAGGCATGCTACAAACCGGCGAGCAACGTTTTTACGTGCCTACCGATGAAGCCGGTGCTGCCAGCCATGTGCTGATGAAAGCATTAATGGCATCGCCAACCCGCTCGGTCGACTTATTCCCCGGCGGCACAGCCAGGCTGGATGCGCTGAAAACCGTTACGGTAAGCAATGGCAGCAATAGTAAAGAAGTGACGTTATATGCCATCAGCGGCCTGGCGTTTAACCCATCCTTTGGCTGGTTTGATAAAGATGGCCACTATTTCGCCCAGGATTTCAGCGGTTTTATGCGCGTGATCCGCGATGGTTTTAGCCTGGATAATTTTGCTGAGCTGACAAAAATACAAAAGCAGGCCGAGAATGACTATCTGGCCGATATTGCCAAACATCTGAGCCATAGTTACAGCACCGTGTTGCTACAAGGCGGTAGTGTGGTAGATGTGCTGCAGCGCAAAGTGCTGCGCAATACCGACGTGCTGTTGCAAGACGGAAAAATAATGGAGGTAGCAAGCGGCCTGACCGCCCCGGCTGGGGCAAAGGTGCTGGATGCGCGTGGCAAAACCATTATCCCCGGCCTGTGGGATATGCATGGCCATTTGTCGAAAAACGATGGCTTACTGAATATTGCCGCCGGGGTTACCAGTGTGCGTGACATCGGTAACAGCCATGACAATATTATGGAAATTGCCGGCTTGTTTAACAGCGATCAACTGATTGGCAACCGGGTATACCGCGCTGGCTTTTTTGATAAACAAAGTGACTATTCGGCCGGTTTGTCGGTGAATTCCTTACAGGAAGCGCATGAAAAAATAGACTGGTTTGCTGATAACGGTTATCTGCAAATTAAGATCTATAGCTCGATTGATCCCACCTGGGTTAAACCTATTGCTGAGCATGCACACCGCCGCGGCATGCGCTTAAGCGGCCATGTACCGGCCTTTATGACAGCACGCCAGGCGGTAGAGCAGGGTTTTGATGAAATTCAGCACGTAAATATGCTGTTTTTAAACTTTCTGGCCGGCACTGAAGTAGACACCCGCACCCAACTGCGGTTTTCGCTGGTAGGTGAAAAAGCCGGCAGCCTGGATTTAGCCAGCAAACCGGTGCAGGATTTTATTAAGTTGTTGGCTGACAAACAAATAGTGGTTGACCCCACCGTCGCTACTTTTCGCAGCTTATTACTGGGGCAGAATAAAAAAATTGACCCGGAATTTGCCGCTATTGCCGATCACTTACCACCTGGCGTTGTCAGGCAGTTAAAAGGCGCGTCAATGGATGTTACGCCAGAGCTGCAACCGGTGTATCAAAAGTCGGCCGACGCTATGCTGAAAATGGTAAAAGAGCTGTATGACGCTGGTGTGCCTATAGTACCCGGCACCGACCATATTGCCGGTTTCACCCTGCATCGTGAGCTGGAACTATATGTTCAGGCCGGTATCCCGCCGCTGGATGTGCTGCGTATAGCCAGTTATGAACCGGCACGGCTGGTAGGCGCGGCCTACCACAGTGGCTCAATTGATGTCGGCAAAGACGCCGATTTACTGCTGATAAACGGCGATCCCAGCACCAATATGGCCGATATCCGCAAAGTGGCTATGGTATTTAAAGGCAAGCATTACTACAAACCGGATGAACTCTATCCGGTGCTGGGTGTTACCCCCTTTACCAACCCGGTCGCGTTTAAGCCATAAACAAAACAGGGTGCTGTCGCACCCTGCTGCTTTGCAATATTAGCTTTATTTTATGTAAACCGGCCTGTACCACCAGATATCCTTGCTGATCCATGCTAAGGTTTAACCAATTCTCTGTTGTAGTAGTTTCGCAGTTTTATGAATACTGACAGTTACAAAGCCCTTAGCCATTATATTGATTTACTGCTGGATGCCATCTGCGTAGTGGACAAAGATGGCCGTTTTGAATTTGTCAGCGCCGGGGCTGAACGCATTTTTGGTTACACCCCACAGGAAATGCTGGGCAGGCCAATGATTGAACTGGTACACCCGGATGACAGAGCCCGCACGTTACAAACGGCCAGTGAAATAAATGCCGGTGCGGTAAAGGTGGATTTTGAAAACCGCTATATCCGCAAAGATGGCCAGACAGTACATTTACTATGGTCAGCCCGTTGGTCAGAAACCGATAAACGCCGCGTCGCAGTAGCACGCGATATTACCCGCAGCAAACAAATTGAAGCACGCCAGGCGGCAATTTACGCTATTTCAGAAGCAGCCTTTGCCAGCGACGACTTACCAGCGTTATATCGCAGCATTCAGCACATTATTGCCGGTTTAATACCTATGCACTGTTTTGCCATTGTACTGCCCGATGTTAACAGCAGGCAGTTGGGGTTTGTTTATACGTCGGTATTGCAGGCAACGGCTGAACCGGCTGGCTGCGATATACTGGCATTATGTGCCGAGGTAGTAAGACGGTCTGAAACGGTATTAGTTACCAGCGATAACCAGGCCGAACTGCCAGTAAAATTACAGCAACTGGTAGCCGGTGCCGCAATAAACTGGCTTGGTGTGCCGCTAAAATCGCACAGCGCTGTTATGGGGGCTTTAATGGTGCAAAACAGTGCTGACGCGCCCAGATACAGCCATAGTGAAATGGAATTGCTCGAGTTTGTCTCAGTGCAGGTGGCGGTAGCCATAGAGCGTAAGCAAATGCTGGATCGGCTGCACCGCAATGCGCTGTATGATCAATTAACGCAATTGCCTAACCGTGAACTGTTTTACGACAGGCTGCAGCTGGCGCTGATCACGGCCGAACGCGAGCAAAGCCAGTTTGCGTTGTTATATCTGGATTTAGATAAATTTAAACAGATTAATGATAATTACGGCCACCATATTGGTGACGAATTACTACAGCATACTGCTCAGCGTATACAGTGCTGTTTGCGTAGCAGCGACACGGTGGCCCGATTTGGTGGCGATGAATTTGTTATTTTACTGCAGCAGGTAGACAGTGAAGATTTGGCGCTGCTGCTGGCAGAAAAAATCCGTCAGGCGCTAAACTTGCCTTTTGCGTTAGCTGGCAATTCCCTGCAGGTGCTGCCCAGTATTGGCGTGGCCTTGTATCCGCAGCACAGCAATGAAGCGCAGGCATTAATGCGTAGCGCCGACAATGCCATGTACCTGGCCAAAAAAGCCGGCGGTAACCGAATTTTGCTAAGCAACGCAGTGGTGGTAAAACACCGCGTCACAACACCTGGCGAGCCTGTTTAAGCCAGGTTTAGCCCAGCATCGCCAGGGCTACTGCTTCGGCTACTTTAATGCCGTCGATACCGGCGGATAAAATACCGCCCGCGTAACCGGCACCTTCTCCGGCCGGATACAGGCCTTTAATATTAATGCTTTGGTAATCTGCACCGCGTTTAATACAAATTGGCGACGAGGTGCGGGTTTCGACGCCGGTTAATAAACCATCGGCTTTGGCGAAACCTTTAATTTGTTGGTCAAATGCCGGTATTGCTTCACGAATGGCGGCAACGGCAAATTCCGGCAGCAACTGGGCTAAATCAGTCAGGGTGATATTGGGTGTATAAGACGGTTTAACGTCGCCAAGTTCGGTAGAGGCTTTACCGGCCAGAAAGTCGCCAATCAGCTGGGCCGGGGCGTGGTAGTTTTCTCCTCCCAGTTTAAACGCCTGCTGCTCCAGCTTACGCTGTAGTGCAATGCCAGCCAGCGGGTGGCCCGGGTAATCACGTTCAGGGTCGATACCCACCACAATAGCGCTGTTGGCATTACGCTCGTGGCGTGAATACTGGCTCATGCCGTTGGTAACCACGCCGCCGGGTTCTGACGCAGCGGCTACCACAGTACCGCCGGGGCACATACAAAAGCTGTAAACGCTGCGGCCGTTGCTGCAATGGTGTACTAATTTATAATCGGCGGCGCCTAAAATCGGGTTACCGGCATTAGGGCCAAAGCGGCACTCGTCAATCATCGATTGTTCGTGTTCAATCCGAAAGCCGATAGAAAACGGCTTGGCTTCAACATATACGCCTTTATCATACAGCATCTGAAAGGTGTCACGCGCGCTGTGGCCCACAGCCAGTACCACGTGGCGGCTGTGCAAACGTTCACCTGTTGCCAGGGTTACGCCGGTTACCTGGCCATCTTCAAGGTGTAAGTCGTCTACCCGGCTGCTAAAGCGGATTTCACCACCCAGTTCAATAATAGTGGCGCGCATTTTTTCCACCATCGCCACCAGCTTAAAGGTACCGATATGCGGCTTGCTAACATACATAATTTCGTCTGGCGCACCGGCGGTAACAAATTCGCTCATTACTTTGCGGCCGTAGTGTTTGGGGTCTTTTACCTGGCTGTACAGCTTACCATCGGAAAAGGTACCGGCGCCGCCTTCACCGTACTGCACGTTTGACTCGGGGTTAAGCTCTTTACCGCGCCAAAAGCCAAAGGTGTCTTTGGTGCGCTCACGTACTTCTTTGCCGCGTTCTAAAATAATAGGTTTAAAGCCCATTTGGGCCAGTATTAAGCCGGCAAATAAACCACAGGGGCCAAGGCCGATCACAATGGGGCGCTCGGTTAACGTGGCCGGAGCCTGAGCGACAAATTTATAACTGGTATCCGGTGATGGTTTTACATGCTGATCTTTGGCAAATTTTGCCAGCAGTGCTGCTTCGTTATCTACCTCGATATCCAGGGTGTAAATAAGCTGGATATCGGTTTTTTTGCGCGCGTCAAAACCACGTTTAAACACATGAACGCTAAGCAGCTGCTCTGGTTTTAGTTTAAGTTTGGCCAGAATAGCGGCATTAATGGCATTTTCATCATGGTTTAACGGCAGTTTTATTTCGGTCAGGCGCAGCATAGGGGTTCCAAATCGGTGTCATTGCTGCACAGCAACAAGCGGGCAGCTCACAAGATAGAGGCTATTTTACGTCAAGCCTGAGGCATTGTCCGTATTCGTTTGTGGCAGTCATGCAGAAAAGTCTGTCTGTGAGCTTCGACACGAACAGGTTTGCCCACACCAACACGCCGTGAACCCTTCCCTGGGGGCTCGATTCGGCCATCCTGGCCTGCAACGGTTGGTTTAGGGCAAACCTGTTCTCACTTAAGTCTGGGTTGGCAGATAGTTGTTTTTTTACAGCGCTGCAGTATGATCGCCAGCCTGAAACATTAGGAACCAATACACTATGGCCTTTGTGGTGCTGGATAACTGTATAAAATGCAAATACACCGACTGCGTTGCGGTATGCCCGGTGGATGCTTTTTTTGAAGGCCCCAACTTTCTGGCAATCGATCCGGTTATTTGCATTGATTGCGGCTTATGCGAGCCGGAATGCCCGGCCAATGCCATAGTACAGCAAGACAAAGTGCCGGCAGAGCAGCAGGGCTTTATTCAGCTAAATGCCGAATTAGCCGCGCTGTGGCCAAATATCCGCGAAGTAAAACCGGCTCCAACAGATGCTGACACCTGGAATGGTGTACCGGATAAACTGCAGTATCTCGACGTAGGCTAACTTTGCGGTTTATTTATTGTCTGGCTGTTCGTGCCCTACTTTATACATAAAGTACACGGCGTAAAAAATACATAAGCCGATCACAATTGCCAAACCGGTAAAAGAGATAAAAATTACCGGATCGTTTAAAAATTCCTGCCACAGGTTCATAACCTTATCCTCTTGCTGTGTTGTTAGCTCAAGTGTAGGTAAAGCTGTGGCGTGCTTAGCTGATACAGATCAAAGATCAGCCGCTGTGCTGGCTTAGGTGTTGGTAAGCTTGACGCAGATCAATTATTTGCGCGGTAAAAGTGTTGTTGCCAGCGTCGGTACCGGCATTAAGCTGGGCTAAATACAGCTCCAGCAATGGTGTGGCATCGGCTGTTAACAGCGGGCAGTGTTGCAGTAGCAGTTGTTGCTCTAACTGCTCCAGTGTCAGTTCGGCCTGCAGTAAAGCCTGCTTTAACGTTTGCTGTTGTGCCGCTGTTACCGCAGCTATAGCGGTGTTTTTGCGCAGGGCGCGCAGCGGCCGGGTAAACTGCGCGCTAAAGTTGTTTAGCTGTGCTGCCAGTTGCTGCAGTTCGGCGGCGCTTAAACTAAGTTGTTGCTGCTCTAAATAGCACAGCAACAGCAGCAGGTTTACATTGGCGCCCAGCTCGTCCTGCCATTGCAGGCACAGCGGTTTAACCTGTGGATACAACTGCAGGCTAAATTGCCACAACTTATCTGCCGTCATGGCTGCAGGCATTTTTCTGCCGCTGTTAAGCATTATTTTTCCAGAATTGCTCAGTTTGTTGCTCAAGTTCGTCCTGGGCCATAAACCAGTCTTCTTCTGTGCTGCTTAAGTTGCTGCTGGCCGCGGCCTGTTTTGCCAGCAGTTCTGTTAGCTCAGCCTTACGTTTGGCATCGTAAATATCCGGATCGGCCATTTGTTGCTCAATGGCGGCCAGTTCTTTGGTCAGCTTTTCCTGCTGTAGCTCCAGCTTTTCCACTTTTTGCTTTAGCGGGCGCAATAAATTACGCAGCTCGGCTTCCAGCCGTTTTTGATCTTTACGCACCACGTTGCTGCTAACGGCGCTGTCAGCCTGGGCGGCATTGGCCGTTTGCCGGGCGTCTTGTTGCAGCCACTGGTAATAGTCGGCTAAATCGCCGTCAAACGGCGCAACCCGGCCATTAGCGACTAAATAAAACTCGTCGGTACAGCTGCTAAGCAGGTGACGGTCGTGCGATACGATAACAATAGCGCCTTCAAACTCCTGCAGCGCCATCACTATGGCTTCACGCATATCTAAATCAAGGTGGTTGGTTGGTTCATCCAGCAGTAACAAATTAGGCCGTTGGTAAACGATCAGCGCCAGTACCAAACGGGCTTTTTCGCCGCCGGAAAACGGTGCACAGGCTTCGAGCGCTTTATCGCCGTGAAAGCCAAAACCGCCCAAAAAGTCGCGCAGCTTTTGTTCGGGCACTAACGGATCTAACCGTACCAGATGTTGCAAGGGTGAATCCTGCGGCCGCAGCGTTTCCAGCTGATGCTGGGCAAAATAACCCAGACTTACGCCATTGGCGTACCATACTTCACCACTTTGCGGTGTCATGCCGCCGGACAGCAGTTTAATTAACGTGGACTTACCGGCGCCGTTGCGGCCAAGTAAACCAATGCGGCTGCCTGGCAGTAGCTGGAACTTAATCTGGCTTAAAATAATTTTGTCGGCGTAACCGGCCTGCACGTTTTCCATTTTTAATAATGGATTGGGCAGTGCTTTGGGTTCACGAAAACTAAAACTGAAGGGCGAATCAACATGCGCCGGTGCTAACACTGTCATCCGCTCCAGTGCTTTAATCCGGCTTTGTGCCTGCCGCGCTTTGGTGGCCTGGGCTTTAAAACGGTCGATAAACTTTTGCAGGTGCGCAACCTGGCGCTGCTGTTTGTCAAAATTGGCCTGATGCTGCGATAACTGCTCGGCGCGCTGGCGTTCAAACTGGCTGTAGTTACCTTTGTACACTGTCAGGGTCTGGCGTTCTATGTGCACGATATTGTCGGTTACCGCATCGAGAAAGTCGCGGTCGTGGCTGATCAGTAGCAGGGTACCCTGATAGTTAGCCAGGTATTTTTCCAGCCATAGCACGGCGTCTAAATCGAGGTGGTTGGTCGGTTCATCCAGTAATAACAGTTCGGCGCGTTGCATTAACGCCCGCGCCAGGTTTAATCGCATACGCCAGCCACCAGAGAATGACTTTACTGCATGTTGCTGTGCTTCACCGCTAAAACCGAGGCCGTCTAGCAAAATACCGGCTTTGGCTTCAGCACGGTAGCCGTCTAAGGCTTCAATTTGCAGGTGTACTGCGGCCAAATCACTTTCGCTGCAACCGGTGCGCACTTTTAACAATAACGGAAACAGCTGCTCGTCGCCTTGCAGTACATAATCCATCGCGCTGCAATCCAGCGCCGGTGTTTCCTGGGCTACGGTAGAAATATGCCAGCTGGCCGGAATGCTGACATTACCGGCATCGGCGTGCAGTTTATTTTGCAGTAAGGCAAACAAGCTGGATTTACCACAGCCGTTAGCACCGACAATTCCCACCTTTTGCCCCGGAAATACGGTAAGATCGGCGCCCTGAAACAAACACTGAATACCGCGGCGCAATTCGACCTGTTGCAGTTGGATCATGTTTTTTCCTGTGTACTGAATTGGGTTGCTAATTTACCCGTATAACCGCAACAAACCAAGGCTTGCCGGATAAAATTGCTGCCACCGAGAAATGAGATACAAGATGACAACACGTAAAAAGAAACGTTTTATTGCTGGCGCCAGCTGCCCGAAATGCAAAGCGATGGATACGCTGATGTTGTTTTTGGAGAATAACGTAGAAAAAGTCGAATGCGTGGAATGTGGCCACCAGATGGTGCAGCCCGAAGCGCAGATAGCCAAAGCCAGCCGCGCCGCCGAGCAGGTTATTGGCGTTTTTAAGCCGGAATAATATTAATAATGCGGTGGTGGTGGTTCTTCCTCTGGCCGCAATATACCCTGATCATCCGGCAGGTTACGTAGTTTCTCAGCCAGCAGCATTACCTGCTGCGCCAGCCGGTCTATACGTTTTTGGTGCTCCAGCAATTCATTGCTTAAGCTGTTTACTGTATCTTCCTGAAATGCCAGCTTGCTTTCCAGTTCAACAATATGCAGCTGTAATTCCTGCTCACTTGGTGTCATGTGTTATCTCCCATACTTCGGCTATGCCACTGGAGCTTTCGCTTATCAGCTTATTATCTGTTAAAAATGCTACTGCATGCACTACTGCACTGGGCGGGCGGCTGTCTGGTTTTACGCCGACTTGCCATTGTTGTAACTCGCGGCCGCTTTGTACATCCCATAATGCCAGCTTGCGCGTAGGGGCGCCGGTAGCCAGATATTTACCATCGCGGCTAAAGCGCACTGCACTGAATATTTGCTGGCGTGCGACAAATTTTAACGCACTGACTAACTGGCCGGTTTGAACATCCCAAATCTGGGCTAAATCCTGGCTGTCGGCGGTAAAGGCATAGCGGCCTTGCGGGTCCAGCGCGACTTTGGTTACCCGGCTGGGGTGGCTAAAGCTATATACAATTTGCGCACTTTGTGTGTCCCATAAATGTGCTTTGTAGTCATTGCCACCGGTAAGAGCATAACGGCCATTGGGCGACATGGCTACACTGTTAATGCGCTCGGTATGGCCTAAAAACTCCAACCGCCGGCCTGATGCCAGCGTAATATGTTGTACACCGCCATTGCTTTTGCCTATAAGTAAATGTGCGCCGTTGTCCGACACCGCAACATCACGCACCGTGGCGGCATCTAACTGCCAAAACCCGACATTCTCGCCGTTACTAAGCTGCCATAACGCATAAGTATTTTGATCGGCCGTTAGTACATGGCTGTTGTTATTGCTGATAGCCAGACTAAAGACCAGGTTTTCAGCGCTGTCCTGATGCTTCCACTGGTATTTTAATGCATTGGTTTGCAAATCCCATAACGCCACGCCATCCTGAATTGACGATACGGCACTGTAGCGGCCATCATCTGACAAAGCAGCGGCGTAGCTGCCTTGTGCTACATGCGGAAATTGTTGCAATGGTGGCGCTGATGTCAGTTTTTCGCAGCCACCAAGCAGTAATAGCAGAAAAAACACAGGATATTTCATGTCGGGTGTTAACCTCATCCGCACAAACCGTTAGTATAGGTCAGTTCATTGGACACTATTAAAACATACTTTTGCAGCCTGGCTGCGTAAATCTTGGAGAACCGAATGCGCTTAGTTACCAAAATGTCACTGGTCGCAGTGGCTGTTATTACTCTTGCAGCCTGTCAGAAAGACGCAGAGCAAAAGCCAGCTGCGCTGGATACTGACGAAGCAAAACAATCATACAGCTTGGGTGTGTCTGTTGGCCGTTACCTGGACAGCACGCTGGATGAGTACAGCAAAATGGGCCTGTCGCTGGACAGCGCATTAATTTTACGTGGTGTACAAGACGCCATTGCTGATAAAACTGCACTGACTGAAGAAGAAGTGCAAACCATGATGACTGCGCTGGAAGAACAATTCCGTGAAAAGCAAGCCGCGGTAATGGAAGCTGAAGCTGCTCAGGCTATTGCAGCCGGTAAAACTTACTTAGAAGAAAATGCTAAGAAAGAAGGCGTAAAAGTAACTGAATCAGGCTTACAGTATGAAGTGCTGCAAGCGGCAGAAGGTGCAAAACCAGCCGCTACTGACACGGTGAAAGTACACTATGTGGGTACCTTAACCGATGGCACCAAGTTTGACAGTTCACTGGATCGTGGCGAACCGGCACAGTTCCCGTTAAACCGCGTTATTCCGGGCTGGACAGAAGGCGTGCAACTGATGAACGTAGGTTCTAAGTTTAAGTTTACTATTCCATCAGAGCTGGCCTATGGCGAGCGCGATATGGGCGTGATTAAGCCAAACAGCGTACTGGTATTTGAAGTAGAGTTATTGGAAATTGTTTCTGCAGAAACGGTAGCGCAATAATCTGAGCCTATAAAAAAAGCGGCCCCGGCCGCTTTTTTTGCTTTATGCCTAATGCTTATTGCACTATAGGTTCAATATGAATTTCTACCCGGCGGTTTAGTGCGCGGTTAGCTTCAGAGGTGTTTGGCACTATTGGGTAACTTGGGCCATAGCCTTGTGTTTCAATACGAATAGCCTGCACATTTTGTGCTGTCAGATAGCGTTTAACACTGTCAGCACGCGCTTGCGACAGCGTCATATTGTATTGATAGGCGCCGGTATCGTCAGTGTGGCCGGCAATAACCAGCATAGTTTTTTCATAATCGCGCAGTACCTTGGCAATATCATTAAATACCGGGTACAGGTTAGAGCGGATGTCTGAGCGGTTAATATCAAATGTTAACTGGGCAGGAATATCCAGGCGCAATTTGTCACCATCACGTACCACTTTTACCCCACTGCCGCTTAATTCTTCTTTCAGTGCTTTTTCCTGATTGTCCATATAGCTGCCTACAGCGGCACCGGCTAAAGCACCTACAGCCGCACCAATAACCAGACGTTTGTCTTTATGATTACCGGTGGCTTTACCTGCAACAGCACCCACTACACCACCTATAGCCGCACCCTTGGCGGTATTGGAATATTCTGTAGACGCGCAACCTGCCATCACCAGGCTGGCAGATAATAAAGATACTAACAAAGCTGAACGGCGCATAATAAACTCCCGATAAATTATTCTGTTTAGCATAGTGCTGACAGCTGAATTCGGGCTGAACTATAACGGAACTAAGCAAAAGGTTTTGTTGCTATTTTGTATATTTATGTAAGCATGATTCACTTTAGATGATTTTTTCAGTATTGTAAGCAGGATTTTGTCAGCACGCAGTTTGCCAGTGTGCGTTAAGGGATTGAATAATGACAATAATGATACGTTTATATTTGCTACTCGCCAGTTTGCTGGTTGCGCCTTACGTCAGTGCTGAAGTATATAAATGCACGGCAGCTAATGGTGACGTGGTATTTCAGGGCGAGCCTTGCCGTAGTGGTAGCGAAGTAAAAGTGGATATCCGCTTTGGTGAACAGCAGGTGGTGGACATTAACCAGCTGATTTCTGGCAGCTGGTGCGAGATAGGTACTTCAGTTGTGGCTGATGGCACTGTGACACTGGATAACGCCATGCGTAAAACCTGGATTTTCAGCGAGCGCCAGATGGTACAGCACATCAGCCAGGGGCAGCGGCAAGACACCTTTAAGTATGCCATTCGCCAGACTCCGGGCTCTTTTGTTATTGACCACCCGGCTTTTGGTAGTGGCCAGGTTAGCTGGCAGGTAAGAAAGCTCACAGACAAGCAACTGGTTATTTCTGCTTATGGCGGCTTTACCCATTTATCGCCCGGTAACTGTGAGGTAAAAGTGGCCCGCGCTCAAAATTAAATAGACATATAGACGCCTGAACTTTAAGCTGCTGGCACTACAGCAGCGTGAAGGTGTGTCTATGTTAAATTCAGCCTGGCGGCGCATTGTGATCAAAGTAGGCAGTGCGCTGATCTCCCCCGATGCCAAAGGGTGTTCTACCCGTTATTTACTTGCTATTGCCCGCTTTATCAGCGAATGCCGTCAGCACGGAGTTGAAGTGGTGCTGGTGTCTTCCGGTAGTGTGGCCGCCGGGCGCTCGGCTATTGCTTTCTCACACCATCCGTTACCTATCAATATTAAGCAGGCTATGGCTGCGGTTGGTCAAACCCAGATGATGGCTACCTGGAGCCATTTATTCGATTTTCGCTGCGCGCAGATTTTACTGACACATGACGATCTGGCCGACCGGCGCCGTTATCTCAATATCGACAATACGCTGCGTACCCTGCTGGCAAATAAGGTGTTGCCGGTAGTGAATGAAAACGACAGTGTTGCCACAGCTGAGCTGAAAGTCGGCGACAACGACAATCTGGCGGCCATGGTAGCCGTACTGGTTGATGCTGATGTACTGATTATTTGCTCGGATATCGATGGTCTGTACAGCGCCAACCCAAGAACTACGCCAGATGCGCGGTTTATCCCCAGAGTAGAGCGGGTTGATGCCAGCATTTATGCTATGGCTGGCGGCAGCCACCATGCCATTGGTACCGGCGGCATGGTAACCAAAATTCAGGCGGCAGAAAAAGCCACCCGGCTTGGCGTAGATACACTGATTATTAACGGCCAGAAAGCCGAAAGTTTTGATGCTTTACTCAAAGGTGAGCAGGCCGGTACTTTATTTGTACGCCAGCAAGACCGCCTTAGTGCAAAAAAACACTGGCTGCTGCACAGCCTGAAAAGCCATGGCAGTATTGTGCTGGACAGCGGTGCAGTGCAGGCATTGCTGCATAAGGGCGCCTCGCTGCTGGCAAAAGGTATTGTTGCCGCTGAAGGTGATTTTGATAAAGGCGATGCTATCTGGCTATGTGACAGCGGCGGCAGGCAACTGGCAAAAGGTATCTGCCAGTACAGCGCAACTGAACTACAGTTAATTAAAGGCTTACACAGCCAGCAAATTGCTGAAACGTTGGGCTTTTGCCCCAGCGAAGAAGTAGTGCACCGCGATGATATTGCGCTGACAAATTAAGACAGGTACCGGATGAAAATAGCAGTGATAGGCGGCGGTATTAATGGCCTAAGCAGTGCCTGGCAGCTGGCACTGGCCGGGCATGATGTGAGCCTGTTTGAGCGTGACGGCCTGATGCAGGCGACCAGCCAGGCGTCTTCCAAGCTGCTGCATGGTGGCCTGCGGTATTTAGAACAGGGGGAATTCCGCCTGGTGCGCGAAGCGCTGCAGGAGCGGCGCTGGTGGCTAAAAAAAGCACCGCAGTTAACCCGCCGCCTGCCTATTTTGTATCCGCTGTACAACACTTCGCGCCGGGCCCGCTGGCAATTAAAAATAGGCCTGTGGCTGTATGATACTTTTGCCGGCAGAAAAGGCATTGGCCGCCATCGCTGGTTAACGGCTGCGCAGGCACTGCGCTGTTCGCCGCAACTAAACAGCGAAGGTTTAACCGGGGCTTACCTGTTTTTTGACGGCCAGATGGACGATAAAAAGCTTGGCCTGTGGATGGCGCAGCAATGTACCAAAGCCGGAGTGCATATTTTTGAACATAGCCCGGTGCAGCAGGTAACCACAGATGGCAAGGTATTGCTGAGCAGTGGCTGGCAGCAGTTTGATCGCATAGTTAATGTGGCCGGGCCCTGGAGCCAGCAACTGTTGCAACAATCGGACTTGCCGCAGCAGCCGCTGGATTTAGTACGCGGCAGCCATTTATTGCTGCCGCCAATCAGCCGTTATGGCCATATGCTGGAAGTGCCGGGCGAAGCGCGGATTGTATTTGTGCTGCCGTATCAGGGCAAAACATTGCTGGGCACCACCGAAGTGCGCCAGCAATTGGATGAGCCCATAGTGTGCTCAGATGCCGAGCGCGACTACTTGCTTGGTATATATAACCATTACTTTTTACCGGCGCGCCAGCGTGAGGCGGTGCTGGCAGATTTTGCCGGCGTGCGGCCTTTGCTTGGCGGCACGGCCAATGCCAGCAAAGCCAGCCGCGAATATCAGCTTAACTGGCAGGGCCAGCTGCTAACGGTGTCGGGCGGTAAATGGACTACCGCGCGGGCGCTGGGTAAGCAGGTTGCATTGTCAGTACGTAAAAGCTAAATCTTCCGGCATGGCCTGATCCGGCCGGGTGTAATCGCACACCCCATCCGGAAACACCGCCCTGAGTTGTGCGGCAAAAGGGCGCATATCCTGCGGCTGGTAATCGCCGCGCGCTATTGCCTGATCCACGCTGATAAGTGCACAGCTGAACATCAGGCCATGCTCAGGCGCACCGGCCTGGCGCCTGCTGTTGCTAAGCGGCGGATAGGTTGCTGCACATAGCTCCCCGCGGTGCCAGACATGATCGCCACTGGCGATAACAGAGCCGTCAGCAGCAAAACACCGGTCACTAGCCTGCAGGGGCTTTTCCTGCCGGGTTAGCCACTGGTCCATCAGTGCGATGGCTTCAGCTAAAGGGGTATAGCCGGGGTGGCTTACCCAGATTAATTGGTTAGCTGTATGGCCGTTGCGTTTTTGCAGGCGTTCGCGTGCGGCAAATGACGGCTCAAGGTGATGCATGTCCAGCTCCGGGTCCAGATAATGCCGCAGGTCCAAAATGGGCTTTTCTGTCATACCCAGAAACAGCTGACCATACCGGTAAGCACGGGCAATGGCAGCCATATTGGCACTAAAACGGGGGGCGGTTTCATTGTTATTACGGCTGATAATATTTTGCCGGCCAAAAGCGGTATGCCACAGCGGTACATCAACCAGCGGCAAGTAGCTAATTTGTTCTGCCCGCATATCTGCCTGTGCCCGCCAACTGCCTATAGCAGCGTTAAGGGCGATAAAGTCTTTCGCGCCAAGCTCACCTTTAATTAATGCGCTAAGGCCGTATTGTACGCCGCTGTTACCCCACAGGCTGTGGCCAAAACCCTGTTCGTCTTTACCAAAAATACCGGCCATATCGCCCCAGTAACTCCAGTTAACCTGCGCCAGCAGCGGATCTGTGGTTAGCCGCTTCAGTTTACCCTGGGTGGGGTTATGCACCAGTGACGATAAACCAAGCCAGGCATTATGGCATTGGGTAGCGCCGTCGGGCTGCGTGGGCCAGATACCGCTGCCAAGCTGAGCCAGCAGCACCTGCTGGCTGAATTTCAGGCTGTGCTGTGCCGACACACTCAGCCCTTCGAGCAACTGGCGCTGGCTAATCTGCTGCCAGCGGGCTTTATCTGCGGCATTAAAGTAGTAATAGTTATGCAGCAAATCACAATCGAGCGCATACAGGGTCTGGCTTAGCATATCGGGATAACTGTACAGCGCTATACCGCCGTCGAGCAGATCCGGGTGGTTCTGCAGCAGCAGGTACTGCGCTATACCCCCGCCCGAACCACCAATGCCCAGAGTGTACAGTGGCTGACCGTACAGGCTGATAAACTGGCGTTTTACCCGGCTGGCGGTATCTTCTGCCAATAAAAAGTTATAGCCGTAACTGGTTTTATTAATGCTGGCACTAGCAACAGCAAAACCGGCCCGCAGCTCTGCCAGCCGGTCGCCAATCAGCCGTTGTGCACGCAGATGCCCCTGGCGGTAGCCAATGCCAACGCCGCCATGAAACTGGTAAATCAGTTTGCCGTTCCATAGCTTAGCGCTGCTGCGTGACGCGCTTTCTTCCGGCAGTACCGGCATTAGCAGATAGTAAAAGAACCGGTTGATTGTACCCAGTTCAAGCCGCAGTAATATATCGCCGGGCATTAAAGGTTGCTGCTGATAATGGCTGATGTTGCCGGCGGCGCTGACATAAAAATACTGCAGGCTGGACGGGTGCAGGCAGTCTTTGCTGTAACCCACAGTGTTGTCCTGCTGTGTTATGGCGATACCATAGCCTTGTTGGTTATCTGCCAGTGGCGGTGGTAAACCCTGTTGAGAAAAATCACAATACAGGGGGTAACGCAGGCCGCCACTGTATAAGGGCATTGCCGGGCCGGGTTCACCCAGTGGTATCGGGTACGGATAGGGATCTGCCGGGCGGGCACTGTGGCGAATATGAGTGGTTACGGCAAGGCTATAACCTGCCTGATCAGGAGCAATAGCCTGCACCGGGTTGGGCTCACGCCAGCGCGGACCAGGGGTGTTGCTGCATTGTATCAGCAGCAGTGCCGCCAGCAGCAGTAACAACAGGCTTAGTATGAGTATACGTAGCACAGCTATCTATCCGTTTGGGTGGCAGATGCTTTTAGTGTAGCCAGTTTGCAGCTGGCAAAAATAATTTAGGCCCGGTTTTTATTGCCGGGTAGTATAAAAACTCCGGGCCGCTAAGGCGGCCCGGTGCGGATCACAAGGTTATGGCCAGAATTTTAGAGCGGCGCTGGTAGTTATACAGCTGCTTTTTCTGCGCCGGTAAATCATCTACCGTTAACAGTTCAAAGCCTTGTTCTAAAAACCAGTGAATGCTGCGGGTGGTCAGGGCAAACAGTTTGTCGTATTTACGCTGCCGCGCTTGCTGGATAATGCTTTTTAGCAGCAGGCTGCCGCGGTCTGCATCGCGGTAATCCGGATGCACCGCCAGGCAGGCAAATTCGCCGACATTTTCTTCCGGAAACGGATACAGCGCTGCACAACCAATCACCAACCCATCGCGTTCAATTAAGGTAAACTGGTTTATCTCCATTTCCAGTTGTTCGCGGGAGCGGCGCACCAGTAAGCCTTGCTGCTCCAGCGGGCGGATTAAATCCAGAATACCGCCAATGTCAGAAATAGTTGCTGCGCGCAGTTTTTCTGCCGATTCAGTCACAATTTGTGTACCGATACCATCGCGTGAGAACAGTTCCTGCAGCAGGGCGCCATCTTCATCGTAGCTAACTAAGTGGCAGCGCGGTACACCGGCACGGCAGGCGGTAATAGCGGCATGCAAAAATGCCAGTGTGCCGGGGCAGGCATCAGGCTTTTGTTCCATATCCAGCATAATTTTTTCGGCATAGTTTGGCATTAACTCTGCCGTTATTTCGCCATTTTCGCCAACGATGCCGCCAATTTCGCTAAAGCCAATCATCTTGTCGGCTTTCAGTTTTACCGCTACCTGGGTAGCGATATCTTCAGCGGTAAGGTTAAAGCTTTCACCGGTAACAGAGGCGGCTATCGGCCCCATCAGTACGATGCCGTTGTTGTCCAGCTGACGGCGAATACCGGCTGCATCAATGCGCCGCACACGGCCGCTGTGGTGATAATCTATGCCTTCGTCTACCCCCAATGGCTGGGCAATAACAAAGTTGCCGCTTACCACGTTAATTTGGGCGCCCTGCATGGGGGTATTGCTTAAGCTCATCGACAGCCGGGCAGTAATATCCAGTTGCAATGCACCGGCAACCTGCTTAATCAGCTTAAACGAGTCGTCATCGGTTACCCGCACACGGTTATGGTAGGTGGGCTCTAAACCCGCCTGTTGCAGCGCCGCGTTGATCTGCGGCCTGGCACCATACACCAGCACAATTTTAATACCCAGGCTGTTTAGCAGGGCAATGTCGTTAATAATGCTGCGAAAACCGCTTTGGCTAATAGCTTCACCACCGAGCATTACCACAAAGGTTTTACCGCGGTGAGCATTAACATAAGGGGCAGACTGACGAAAACCGGAAACAAGTTCAGTAGTGCGCACGGGCTTGGGGCTTCCTTCTGAAAAGACAACACAGGTGTAAGGCTTAAAGATGGCAGCAAGATGACAAAATGCCAACTGCAGCTACAACAAAGTCGGCATTTTAGGTGATTAGTGGGTGTATATCTACTTTTTAAGCATATTTATGCTGCATTGTTGCGCGGCTGGCAAAAGTTAGCGCCGAATTAACAGGCCACGATTGCGACCTGTGGTGCTTTCTACCTTAAGTCAGTGGTTACCAGCTACATAGCTGCGCCCAGCTACTGTCGCTGCCTGGTGTAGATTGTGTCCACCAATTGGCCTGATACAGCGCGTTTTGGTGGATCAGTTGATCACCACCGGCGGCGTGTCCGGGCTGGCTCTGAGTGTTGCCTTGTGGCCAGTCAGGGTAGGTGTTTACGCTACTCAGGTCATAACCCGGGCAGTTACCCGGTGGGGTACTGCCGCCGTCTGTTGCCGGGCGCAGGTCGAGGTTATAAAAGGTGCTGTTATCCCGCACGTAGGCGCGGTTAGCCGCTAAATCCCTGCTAAAGGCCACATTATCGCCGTTTAACACTCCAATTTGCAGTAAGTTGCTGTGTTGGGTGTTTACCTGTGCCGCCAGCTCGCTAATCCACGACTGGTTAGTAATATTGGCCGCGGTAATTTGCCAGTGCTCATCGATCAGCTCCTGGCCATTGGCATCAAACAGCCTTAGCTGGGCATAACCGCCTACTTCTGCCGGCGTTTGCAGGTTTACATAAGCGCCTTTATCAAACCACACGGGTTGCGGGGTATCGCTGCTGCCATTTACCAATTCGATGTCTGAGCAGTTATAAAAACCTTCGCCGACCACATCCACCCGCTGCCAGCGGGTGTAAAGCACTGCCGGGCCGCTGCGATCTGCTGGTAGTGGCAGGTTAAGGTTATAGTAACCGGCCTCGGCGGTTACGTCGTTTTGTTGGTGTATCAGCTGTAGCTGGTTCCAGCTGAGTGTTTCACTGGCACTGTCGAAGCCGGGTTTACTCAGGTAAATTTGCCAGTAGCTGGGGTTATGTGGCGTGGTGGCGCGAAAACGCAGCGTGATCTCATTGCTTTGTGCAAGGTTAATGCTGGTGCGCTGCCAGTGCAGTGACGGAATATCCATCCCACTTTTGCGGCTGTCGCCGCCGGCGCACAGGCTACCATCGCTGACAACTGCCTGCACTGCTGCGATATTGCGGTAATCTGCAACGTTGGCCGAAAATTCATGGTGCTGCGTTAGCATATAACCGCCCGATTGCTGGTAGGCGGCGCGGCAGGCGGCGTTGGCTATGCCGCTGCCATCGGCCGGCCACCAGTAACCGCCGTCGTCTTTACAAATTTGCTGGCGGGCTTTGGGGTAGTCGACATAGCCATGGCTGCTGGCCTGCAGGCTGGTAAATAGCAGGCTTGTTGTTAGTAGTGTAGGGAGTAAGTGTTTGGATGGCATAGTGATTTCTCTTGGTTATGAGGCTTGGCGCTCCGGGCCGAAGACCTTCTCAGGCTCGCCACAGCAACTCGCCCGCACTGGCGTGCGGACTCAGACACTCTGTGGCGCCCTGATAAGGCATCGACCCTCGCAAGGAAAAGCGGTAAGTCTGCTACTCAGCGTTTTGTACTTGGTAACAGCTTACAAATTACAGATAAAACTCCAACTGCCATCACTGCCCGGCACCGAGTTTGTCCACCAGTTGGCTTTGTACACGCCGCCCTGATACGACAGGTAATCACCATTGACGGCATGGCTTGGGTTACCTGCCCAGTCGGGTTGCGGCCAGGCCGGGTACGGGTGAATAGTGGCAGTAATACCACCGCAACTGCTGCCATCTCCGTCGCCATCTCCGTCACCGGGGCCATCGCCATTACCGATGCTAACAACCGGCAACTGCGGATACTCTTCGGCAAAGGCATAGCTGTTGCCATTGGCGCTAAGGATCCAGTTAGACGGCATCGGCATTGGCAGCTGATAATTCAGCGTAACGGTAACGCTTTCACCGTGGGCTACGCTTAAGTAAGCCGGCAGATTAAAAGCGACCCGGTGCAGGTTATTTTGCAGGCCGCCGATATTGTTGCCGCTGGCGTTGCGGCCGCTTTCCACTACCGTTAAACCAAAACCGCTTTGATCGCTAATGGTATCGGGTATCGCTGTGGGTACATCAAAACTGATATTACTGCCAGCGGGAATAGTGCTGTTGCTGTGGTTAGTCAGCGTAAGCTTGGGGTTGATAGGAAAGTTTTGATCGCCCAGTTTAAAATCGCTGATGCTTAAGCGCACATCTACCGCCTGGGTTGGCATCACGCGTTCGGCTTTTACTGCGCCGTAAGGGCTGGCATTTTTAAAGCTGTTATAAAACAGCGATGTCAGTGTATTGCCAATAAAATATTCGCTTTTGGCTGCGTCCCAGTCGTAGTCGCCGGCCAGCTCCCAAAACATCACGCCGCCAATGCCGTTATCAATCACGTACTGCGCTTTGGTGGCGATACTTTGCTCGGTTTCTACCGATAAAAACACCTGCTTTTGCGCATTCCATAACCAGGGGCCTGCGGCTGTGGCATCATAGTGGCGGCTGTAGCTACCGGTTAACTGGTGCTCGGGGTTGCTTGGGTCAAGATCATACAGGCTGAAGTAGCTGGCGCTGATACCTTCGGCCAGGTTCATGGTATGCCATAGCGGGTTGGAACCTGCCGGCATCTCGCTGCCCTGAGTGTTTTTGTCGTGCCACAGATTATCAATGCCTACTGCGCCGTTACCACACTGGCTTACTGTACTACCGCCGGTGCCGGGCGGGCACTGGCTCTGGTTTGGTAATGCCGCCGTGCCCCACAGGCCAAAGTTGCCGCCTTGTACATCTTTCCAGCCGCGGCTGTAATAGGGGATACCGATATTAATGCGACCTGCAGGCATGGTGCCGCGAAAATAACGGTATGCCCAGTCGGTATTCAGGTAGCCGATTTGCTGATACTGGCTGGTGTTGTAGTAATTCCACGCTACCAGCTCAGCGTCCTGGCCGGTGTCAAACAGCGCCGCATTATGGCCAACAAACTGGTTCCAGGCACCGTGCAGGTCGTACGTCATAATGTTAACGTAATCCAGGTATTGAGTTACCTGAAAGGCTTCCATACCACGTAGCAGATAGCCGGACGAAGGTGAAGCTATGGTAAGCAGATAATGCTTGCCGTCGGCAGCACCGGCGGTATCCAGTTTTTGCCGCAGCACTTTCATCAGCTCGACATAAGAGCGCATCAGACCACCACGCAGGCTGTTAGCCAGTGCAAAGTCGTCCGGGTTGCCGGCATCATTCATACTGGTGGGGTATTCGTAGTCAATATCCACGCCATCAAAACCATACTGGCGGATAAAAGCTACGGCTGAGTCGGCAAAGGTATTAATGCCCTGGATGTTAATGCTTAAGTCGCTGTTGGTGGTCATGGTATAAAAACCGCCACTGGCAATGCGTTCGCCGTCGTCGTCAAAATAGCCACCGCTTTCGGCCCAGCCACCGACCGAAATCAGCATTTTTACGTGCGGGTGTTGCTGTTTGTATTTTTGCAGCAGATTAAAGTGGCCTTTATAAGGCAGGTTAGGGTCCAGCTCAGCGCCGGCCACGCCGGGCCATTCCATACCGGTTGATGCATTATCAGGCGAACTGGTATTACCTACGGAGATCTGGTTAGCGCCATTTACATGAGCAAAGGCGTAGTTGATATGAGTAATTTTATCCCACGGAATATCCGCGGCTAAATACGCCGGCTGGCCATTTTTACCATGGCGCCAGCTGGTAAAGTAACCAATAATGCGCCGCGGATGATCCGGGCTGATTATTTCGCGGCCTTCAGTGTCGTAGACCGTGCAGTAGGGTACGTTAATGCCGGGGGTTTGGTACAGGCCGTCGGGCCGGCAGTTGTTATCATTAGTTTGCTGTGAAAATGCCGCTGTGCTTACCAGAGCCAGCAGCGACAGTAATATAGGTTGTTTCATTATGGTATTCCCGGAAAATGCCGTTGGTTGCTGCGGGTCGAACCGGCCTGCTCACACCAACACGCCGTGAATACATCCCTGTAGGCTCGATTCGGCCATCCTGGCCTGCAACGGTTGGTTTAGAGCAAGCCGATTCTCCCTAAGTGAGATAGCAACAACCGGCCGGCAACGTCAGTTATTGCTGCGGATGGCCTAAGCCTTCATGCATCGCGTTTAAAATATGGCCGTTGTCGGCATCGATTTCCCAGGCGAAAATACCGCCCAGTTGATGCTGCAGAATATAGGCCCCTTTTTCCCGTACCGAACGCTTGGTATCAATGCTGATCAGCGTATTGGTTGTAGGGTTCCAGACATAGCTGGCTTTGGCAGTGTTATCCCAGCCCACAGTAAAGCCGTTAACGCCGCTGGCTTCCGGCCCGCCCATATAGTCGGTTTCAATTTTTTTGTAGTCCATAATGCCGGGTTCCCAGCCGCCACTGATGCCTGCACCACCGGTGCCGGTAAAGGGGTTATTACCGGTTACGCCCGCCACGTTTTGCCAGCCGCGGCCATACATAGCCGCACCCAGCGCAATTTTGCCTGCCGGTACGCCGCGGTTAAGCAGGTATTGCACTGCTTCGTGGGCGCTGAAACCCGGCGTAGGAGAATTGGCCGACGGATACAGGCCGGTCTGGTGGCCCAGTACGCCGTTCCAGGCGCCGTAGTAGTCGTAGGTCATCAGGTTAATGTAATCCATGTACTGGTGGGCATCTTCCCAATCAACAACGCTAAGCTTTTCTACCCCGCCCGACATTGCTGCTGCCAGTTCATAATCGCGGCCGGTTTCTACACTCAGGGCATCCAGGGCTGTACGTAGCTCCTGCATCAGGGTGGCAAAACCGGCCCCGTCCTGGGCAGAGCCCAAATTGGTGTTGGCACCACCACCGCCGGGGAATTCCCAGTCGATATCAATACCGTCGAAAAAATCATAGGTGCGGATAAAATCGATAATAGAATCAATAAATACCGCCCGTGCTGCGGGGTTAGTGCCTACGTCGTACAAGGGATCAGACAGCGTCCAGCCGCCAACCGATGGCAAAATTTTAATATGCGGATGAGTTTGCTTTAAACGGTACAACTCGGCAAAAATACCGCGTATGGGTTGATCCCACACATCGCCGGGGTAGCTTTTTTCCAGGGCGGCAAATTTGTCGTGTACTACCACCGAGTAATCCGGTTTACCGGCACACTGGCTGTTCAGAGCAGCGTAGCCCTCGGGGTTTGCCTGCTGTAAGCCGGCGTTCGGGCCGCATAACGGAATAAAACCGTAGTAAATATGTGTCAGGTTCTGTGCCGGTATATCGGCGGCATTAAAGGCGCGGCCATAAATACCCCATTCAACAAAATAAGCACCCACTTTTTTGCCGGTGGTATTCTGATACGGCAGATTGCTTTGTTTTAGCGGGTGCGGCCAGGCGGTTACATCGAGATCTGTCCAGGGGTTAAAGCCGCCGCCATTGTCACCACCACCGTTGTCACCGCCATCACCGCCGCCGTTACCGCTAATATTAATAGTGGTAATGCCACTGCTGGCGCACTCTTCTACAGTACCTGTTACCTGGCACAAGCTTGCCTGTAACTGATAACTACCTGGCTGGGTAAAGGTAAGGTTGGTAGTGCCGGTTTGCGCATTCTGGCCATTTGGCGTTAGTGCAGCAGCAAAGACAACGCTGTCATTTTGTTTTAAATACCACTTGTTTCCGTTGGTACCCCACCACATATCCCAGCGTACCGGTACCTGCACACTACCATTTTGCAGGCTGTATTCGGTGGGCATCCAGCTGATCACCGGTGCGTTTGGTGTGGCGGCTTGTATGCTGGCAGCCAGTAGCAGCAGTGAGACAGCGCTACATAGGTTAACTGTTTGTTTAAACATAACTTCCTCCAGTTTTTTTGCTTATTTTTATCTTTTATTATTTTGCGGTGCCTGGTTGGTTTTACCGTTACGGCACACGCTTGGTGTTGCACATTCTGGCGCCAGCCTGGCGTAAAACCCGGGTCCGTGTTGTGTAGAAAATGGGCGAATTGACTATGGCAAAAATGACAGCGTTGTCAAAAAAGACGTGTAATTTTTCGATGATAAATTTTTGATTTAAATTTAAATGACTGAAATAAGACGAAATATTTTTACAGCACAGTGGCGGATTTCTTTACATATTATCGGGCCAAAAATGCACTTATCGGGAAGGATGTTAATTTTAACCGGAGCGCTTTAGCCGGCGCTCCGGTGTATAACGGTGGATCAGTCGAGGATAATATGCGGTAAAAAGCGTGAGCTGTCTTTGGTGATCAGGCTGTTGTCTTCACGGATGCAAATACCGGCAGCACTGTCGGCCACTACCCAGCTGCCAATCAGCGTATAGTTGCCGTTAAATTGCGGTAATGGCGCTAATGCCTGGCGGATATAGCCGCTGTCGTTATAAGGGCCGTCTTGCTTTAATGCTTTGCCATCGCTGGTTACCAGCTCAATGTTGGCGCCTTCGCGCGATAACAGCGGTTTACGTACCCAGCCGTTTTGCAACGCGCTGCCGTCATCAAAAAAGGCCGGCAACAGGTTAGGGTGGCCCTGATATTTTTGCCATAACAGCGGCAATATGCCTTTGTTAGATAATAAACACTTCCACAACGGCTCAATAAACTGGGTCTGGCTGGTAACAATAGTGCTGGCAAAGTCCTCCTGCAGCATAAATTCCCACGGATACAGTTTAAACAGGCCTTGTACCGGGAAACCGTCTAAATCGACTAACTGGCCATCGATATCGCCCAGCTGCTCTAACTGAATATAACGGCAGTTTAGTCCGGCTTGCAGCGCAATATCCATCAGATAATCTACCGTGCCTTTATCTTCAATGCTCTCGGTAACACTGGCAAAATAAAACGGCTGTGGCAGGTTAAGCTCGGCAAAAGCTTGTTGCAGTTTGTCCTGCAAAGAGTTGAACTGATCGGCACCTTGCGGTAATTCGCCGCGTAGCAGTTGGTCTTCCAGCCATACCCACTGAAAAAAGCCGGTTTCATACAGCGATGTTGGCGTATCGTAATTTAGTTCCAGTAACTTAGCCGGGCCGGTGCCATTGTAGCTAAAATCCATGCGGCCGTATAAATGCGGCTCTTTGCTGCGCCAACTGGCACGCACAGCGTCCCAAAACTGCGCTGGAATTTGCAGTTGCCGCAGCTTTTGTTCATCACTGATGATATCGTCCACCAGATCCAACGCCATTTGGTGCAGCTCTTCGGTCGGGGCTTCCAGATCCTGCTCTATCTGCTGCAGGCTAAACTGATAATAGGCGCTTTCATCCCAATACGGCTCGCCGTCAAAGGTATGAAAATTAAAGCCGACGCTCTGTGCAAAAGCCTGCCAACCCGGCCTTGGGGTGCTGTTAACGCGTTTCATCAGAAATTAACCACCGTTGCTGCTGACATTACGCTGTGCTGCCTGGGCACCAAAGCCTCCGCGGCGAGCCATAGCAGCTGGCTTAGGCTGTACAGCTGATGGCCGTATGCTGGTGCTACCCGGCTGGCTGGCAACGGCAGTATTGGTTGCAGTACGAAAAGTGCTGCGATCATCGCGTGATTTATACAGCGGCTGGTTTGGCACCGGCGAGCGGTTGGCGGCGGCTGTTTGCTGCTGTGGTGCGCCGGCCATACCACCGCGGTTTAACATTTGCCCAGCCATAAAACCCATCATCATCGGCATAAAGAAACCGCTGCTTTGCTGGCTTTGTTGCGTTTGCTCTGCTGGCACCGTGTTTGTTGACACAGTGTTGTTTGCTGCCAGTACCGGTGCGGTTTCGCACTGGCCAGTGCCAAAATCGGTTTCACATTCCTGCCGGCTGGCGTAGCGTGGTGCCACCTGCGGGTGCAAAGCTTTGGCGTCGTCAAAGGCGGCTTTACATTCTGCCGGCGGGTTATAATAAGCGGCGCACTCATCCGGCGAGTTAAACACCTGTACTTCAACCGGCTTTTCGCCACAGCCTGCCAGTACCATACCTGCGGCAGGTACCATCATAATCAGACGGGCGGTTTTGCTGCGTTTAAATATTTTAGTGTTAGTCATAATGCGCTCCTTAATAACTCATACAGGCGGCGTTTAGTATACCTACGCTCACAGAACAACAAGCTGAGAAAATACCGGCGGCCAGTTCACCCTGCGTAATACGCTGCGGCAGCTTTTTTAGCACAGCGGTGCTGATGAAAAAAGTCAGTACCTGCACCAGCAAGGCTACACCGCCCCAGATAGCGCAGTCGAGTAACGACATAGAATGCGTAATGGCACTGGACAATGGCCAGGCAAAACCAATTAAGGCGCCACCAAAAGCAATAGCTGCAGAGGCGTTATTGGCGCGGATCAGCGCAAATTCGTCATGTGGTGTTACCAGCGTATACAAGCGGACAAACAGCAGCACCAGCACAACGGCCAATGCAAAGTACGCGGCAAAAGCCGGTAAACCTGTTAGTGACGTTAAAGCGGTATTTAGCATAATAAATCCTGTGTTGTTACGGGCTGTTTTAACTCATAGTGCCGATCCTGCGGAAAATACCGCTGCAGTTCAAGTTAAATCGGTCTGCTGCGGCAGGTTATTTATCGCAGCAGGCCTTCTACTTAACCTGTATTGGCTGGACAGCGCTAATCATGCTTCTACACTGGCCTGCGTTAAAACAATAAGAACGTTAATAACCAGGAACCACCAATGATAAAAATGACAACAGTAGCGCTGAGTATTGTGCTGGCGCTGGGTGTGGCCTCGTGCTCAAACAGCAGTGTAACAACCGAAAATAATGCCGCAGTACAAACGCAAACCGGCCTGAGCTCAGGTATCGAGCTGGCGAATATGGACACCAGTGTCGCGCCGCAGCAGGATTTCTTCCATTATGTAAACGGCAGTTGGATGGAAAAAACCGAGATCCCGGCAGACAAAGCACGCTGGGGCAGTTTTGATGAGCTGCGTGAAAACGCCGAAAAACAAGTGCTGGCGATAGTGCAGCAACTGGCGGCTGAACAGCAAGCTAAAGGCTCTGATGAGCAAAAAATTGCTGATTTATATAAATCTTTCCTCGATGCAGAATTAGCCGAAGTGCTGGGGTTAAATCCGCTACGGCCTGAACTGGCGCAAATTGACAACCTTAAGTCACACCAGGATTTAACGGCGCTGTGGGGCGAATGGCAACGTTACCGCGTTGCTACACCGGTGGCGCTGTTTGTCGGCCAGGATCAAAAACAATCTGATCAGTATATTACCGGCGCATCGCAAGCGGGTTTAGGCTTACCTGACCGTGACTACTACTTAAAAGATGACGAACGCTCGGTTGAATTGCTGGGCCAGTATCAGGCTTTTATTGCCAAACTGTGGACCCTGGCCGGTATGGGCAACGCTGAGCAGGCCGCCGCCGATATCGTCGCGCTGGAAAAGCAAATAGCCGCCGCCCAGTGGAGCCGGGTACAAAACCGGGACCGTAACGCCACCTACAACAAACTGACCATCGCAGAGTTAACTAAATTGGCACCGGGTTTTAACTGGCAGGCCTTTGTAACTGCAGCGGGCCTTGGCAACATTAACGAGCTGGTGGTGCGCCAGCCCGGTTACTTTACTGAGTTTGCCAAACTGCAGGCTAATACACCGGTAGCACAGTGGCAGCAATACCTGAAGTTTCATTTAATCCGCAGCAACGCCAGTAACCTCAGCAGCGCCTTTGCCGATGCCAGCTTTGAGTTTTACGGTAAAACCCTGAATGGCCTGCAAGAGCAGCGGAGCCGCGAAAAGCGTGCCGTTAGCCTGGTAGACAGCAACCTGGGTTTTATGGTCGGAAAAAAATACGTAGAGCAACATTTTAAACCTGAAGCCAAAGCCCGTATGGATCAGATGATTGAAAACCTGCGTGTGGCGTTTCGCCAGTCCATTGACGAACTGGAATGGATGAGCCCGGTAACAAAAAAACAGGCGCAAATTAAGCTGGCCAAATTTAACACCAAAATTGGCTACCCGGATAAATGGCGTGATTACAGCTGTGTGGACATTAGCGCTACTGACTTAATTGGCAACCTGCGCCGCAGCGCCGAGTGTGAATATCAGCGTACTATCGAGCGCTTAGGTAAACCGGTAGATCGCACTGAATGGGGTATGACACCACAAACAGTGAATGCGTACTACAGCTCTACTATGAACGAAATTGTGTTTCCGGCAGCCATTTTACAACCGCCATTTTTTAACGTAGATGCGGATGACGCGGTAAACTACGGTGCTATCGGCGGTGTTATCGGCCACGAATTTACCCACGGTTTTGACGATCAGGGCCGCCGCTCAGACGGTGACGGCAACCTGCGTGACTGGTGGACAGAACAGGACGCTGCCCAGTTTCAGGGCCGCGCTCAGCTGATGGTTGACCAATACAGCGCCTTTAACCCGATAGACGACCTGCACCTGCAAGGTGCTTTAGGTTTAGGTGAAAATATCGCTGACTTAGGTGGCTTAACGGTGTCGTACAAAGCCTATCAGAATTCACTGAACGGCCAGAACGGAGCAGTAATTGATGGCTTTACGCCAGAGCAGCGCTTTTTTATGGGCTGGGGCCAGGTATGGCGCATTAAATTCCGTGATGAAGCACTGCGCCAGCAGGTTATCACTGGGCCACACTCACCGGGCATGTACCGTGTGTTAGGTACCTTGTCGAATATGCCGCAGTTTTACCAAGCCTATGATGTAAAACTAGGTGATGGCATGTACCGTGACGATAAAGTGCGGGTAAAGATCTGGTAAATTAAGCAGTTAAATAAGTAGTTCAGAAATCGGTGTTAAGTCTGATGCCGGCCAGTTTAACTGGCCGGCATTTTTTGTGACTTAAGTTTGTCTAATTGCCAGAAACACGGATAGCAGCAGAGCTATTTGATAACTACGGTTTTGATAACAGATATTTAAATGTGATATATATGTGATAAATTTCACACCTGATTGGATAAAGGTTTGTTTAGTGTTAGTAGTTAGGTGCCTAATGGCAAGCTTCACTAATTTATTATTTAAGAAAGGAAGATTGTTATGAAACTAGAGTTAAATAAAAAGCAACTGGTAAACTTATCGCAAGACTCTCAGGTTTTGCCAAATGAACTTACTCCTCAGGTTGGCGGTGGCGCAGTAACAGACTGGTGCCCAGAGCCATCTATTCATTATCCTAATCAACCCGGTTGCGGAGCATCTGACCCATCAGGTTTTACGCATGCGTGTTGTCAAATTCCTTAAAAAGAAACTGCTGAAATAGAAAGAAATATTATTATAACTTTCGTGCATGGTGAAAACTAAAGGAATATAAAATGAAACTTGAATTAAACAAAAAACAACTGGTGAACTTATCGCAAGATGCTGAAGTTCTGCCAAATGAACTTACCCCTCAGGTTGGTGGTGGTGCAGTAACCGGCTGGTGCCCGGAGCCATCTGTGGATAGCCCAAACAGACCTGGCTGTCGTATTTCTGACCCAACAGGCATGACTAGCCCTTGTTGTCAAATTCCTTAACCTGACAATTTTTACCTCTAAAAGGCAGAGAGTTTCACTCTCTGCCTTTTATCAAAAATTTTTCAGACAGTGGTATTTATAAAGCCACACATTGGCTAAAAACATTTAAGGAAAATGATGCAACAAAGCAGTGTGATTGAAGAAGCAAAGAGTATTGTCAGCGAACTGATCAACGAAATACAAAATATACCGGAAAAAGCCTTCAGTTCTGACCTGCTAAATGGGCTTAGCGGGCACCTGTTATTTTTATGGTATGCAGGCAAGTTTTTGCCAGAGCAGGTATCTGAATCGTTATTTAATAAGCGTCTGTCGGAAATGGAAACGGTTGATCATACAAAGCCTTTTGGCATGTCTTTTGGTCTTGGTATAACCGGTATTGCCTGGTTATATGAAACCTTTTTGCAGGAGCAGGCAGACAGCTATCAGCCTGAGTTTAACCAGAATACCGATATTCTTGTACAACAATATCTGCAACAGGTTTCAGATAATACAGATATCGAATATGTACTTGGAGTGAGTGGTATTGCAGTATATCTGGCCCGAAGAAATCGTTGCCAGCAAGCGCAGGATTCTAGTGAATTACTGATCTCAGTTTTGCAGAGGCAAGCACATTTTCTGGACGAATCATCTTGTGCCTGGAACACGCCTCCGTCTTCAATCTATCGTTTTAATAAAGATAATAACAACCCTGAGTTTAATCTGGGATTGGCTCATGGTGTTCCGGCTGTATTAGCAGCTTTAATTGCTTTACATGACGGATTAACCCGGCAAAAAGAAAAAACAAGGCAACTTCTGAATGCCGGATGTAATTGGTTATTGAGACAACGTCAGGAACCGGAAAAATATGGTTGTTACTTTGGTAATGTTGCAGAGCAACCATCAACATCCCGGTTGGGGTGGTGTTACGGAGATCTGACAATTGCTCTGACATTATTTCGTGCAGGAAAATTACTGCAAAGAGATGACCTTATTGGTGCAGCGACTGAAATTTGCCTGCACGCCAGTCACAGAACATACGAACAGAGTTTTGTTCAGGACGCGGCTATCTGCCACGGTATAGCTGGTTTAGCACTTAGCTTTCGCCTGTTATCAGAATATTGCACTGACCCTCAGATAAAACTGGCTGAGCAATTCTGGCATAACGAACTCTTAACCTTATATCGAACTCAGGGCTTGAAAGGTTTTTACCGGTTTGGGGAAGCCGAAGGGCAACCCGCTTATCTGGAAGATACCTCTTTATTGAATGGTTATGCCGGGATCGGTTTGTATTTACTGACTGCTTTGGGACAAAAAGCTGATTGGACAGAAGCCCTACTGCTGCAATAAATAAAATAATAGAAATACAGGTGTTTAATGGCCAGTACTGCAAAATTAGAAGCCGATTTTTTTGTTATCCGTATCCCGCGGCTTAGCTGCAGAATCGTCAAAGCTCTCCCTGCTACGGAAGCAGAGTTACAGGATTATTTGTCCAGTTGGCTGGCATCACCCGGAGTAAAGGAAGCGCTTTACCTGGCAAGCCCGTCACTGCTGGAACGTTTAGCACTCTGGCATGCTAAACCTGACAGTAAGTCAGGCATAAAAGTAACTTATGCTTTGCTTAAATACCTTATACGTATGGGGAGCAGAGCAACGCCTTTTGGTTTATTTGCCGGGGTAGCTTCAGGCAGTTTTAAGGAAAACACTGTGCTTAAACCTGCTTCACTGGCTGTTGAACGCCGTAAAACCAGACTGGACATGTTTTATCTGGGTACTATCCAGCAAGAGTTGGCACAGAACCCGGCTGAAATAGCAGGGTGTTATTACAAGCCGAACACATCACTGTATTTACTGGGCCATAGTTACCACTATATCGAACCTTATCAGTCTGCAGATAAGCGGCAGTACCGGCTCAGTGTTGTTGAACAGGATGAATATCTTGACGCCGTGCTGAAGCTGGCTGCAAACGGAGAAAAGAAAGCGCTGTTGGTGCAGGGTTTTTCAGAACTATACCCTGAAGCAAATATTACCGATATTGAACATTACCTTCAGCAACTTTTTCAGGAGCAAGTACTTATTCCTGAACTTAAACTTCCCCTTACGTCTGGTAATACGGGAGAGTCATTTGTTACCTCTCTGAAACAGGCTGGGGCACAGCAAACAGCTGGTGTTCTAGGGCAAATATTGGCTGAGCTGCAAAACCATGACCGCCTCAGCGGCTGTTCTGCAGATGAATACCGGGCGATGTATCAGGCATTGAAGAAACTGCCTTATAACGTATCTGAAAATAAACTGTTTCAGAGCGATACCTGGCGGACTATGGAAGATGCAAATATCAGTGCATCACTGCTAGATACATTGCAACAAACAATTCTGACATTAAACACAACTGCCCCGGAAAAAAAGGGGCACTTTGATACTTTTATCCGGCAATTTAATCAACGTTATGAAGGCCAGTTTGTGCCACTGTTGCAGGTGTTAGATGATGAAGCGGGTATTTCTTTCTCATCGGATACAGGCTATGAATCGCCATTACTAGCAGGCTTGAATATTACTACGTCACCCGGCACCGGCAAGAGTAATCATGTCAGTAAGCTTGAGCAGTTGCTGCTTCGGGAAGTCCCGCTTAAAAGTAACATTGCCACTCTTCAGTTGAAATCCGAAGATTTACTGAAAGATCGCGATAAGAACATCCTGTTCAAACAGTTACCGGCCTCATTTGCTGTGAATATTTCGCTGTATCAGGACGAAAACAATGAGCTATTGGTTCATCTGCATGGCCTGTCAGGGCCATCAGGAGCTAATATGCTGGGGCGTTTTTGCCATCTTGATGCGCAGTTACTTAATCAGGTAAGGCAATACCTGAAGAAAGAAGAAAGCCTGTCACCGCAGGCCATATTTGCCGAAGTTGTACATATGCCGGACGGGCGCCCGGGTAATGTTATTTCAAGGCCATCATTGCGAGACTATGAGATTGTATTTCTGGCCGATACCACACTTGATGAAAACAAACAGATCGCTGTCAGTGATCTTTATGTATTTATCGATGCTGGCCAGGTAAAGCTTTGGTCTAAAAGGCTGAATAAGCAGGTGATCCCCCGCCTGACCTCGGCACATAATTACTCTTCTCATGCTCTTGGCATTTACCGCTTTCTTTGCATGCTTCAGCATCAGCAGGCTGAGTTACCGCATTTTGTCATGCCTGCATCATTCAATCAGATGGAATATGTTCCCCGCGTACAAGTTGACAACGTTATTCTGCATGAAACCCATTGGCGGGTTAAACGCGAAATGTTGGTGGCGTTGATACAGAATGAAGAGTGGCAGGCTGAAGCATGGGAAAATCTCTGTGACAGATATAAACTTAAACGTTATGTCTGTTATGCCGTTGCAGATAATGTACTCACCTTAGATTTGCACAATCCGTTTATGGTAAATCTGCTATTATCTGAAACCCAGCACCAAAATTATGTTCTGTTAAAAGAATCATTGGTCATGCAATATCAGAGTTATGTCAGCAATGACGAAGGCTCTTTTGCTCATGAAATTATTGTGCCGCTAGTTAATAATGCCGCAGTTCCGGAGCAGGTACTGCACAAGAATCCACATGCACAACTCAACGCCACAACAGTACGGCGCTTTCAGCCGGGGTCCGAGTGGCTGAGTATTAAATTATATGCAGCTAACAGTACTGTTGAGCAGATCCTGCTGGAAGATATAAAACCATTAATTGAAATGATGTACGCACAGCAAAGCTTCGAACAGTGGTTTTTTATACGGTACGCGGATCCCGACTGGCATATTCGCCTGCGGTTTTATGGCAACCCTCAACAACTTTACAGCCAGCTACTCCCACAGTTACAACAACGTTTAGCGCCATGGTTAAACAGTAATAAACTGCATCGCTTAGAGCTTTTCACTTATGAGCGCGAGGTTGAACGCTATGGTGGCGAGCAAGGTATTGTATTTGCTGAACATATTTTTAGGGTCGACAGCGATATCATACTACAGGGCCTTGAATTAATTACCGAGTATGGTGAATCTATAAGATGGCGTCTGGCACTGCAGTTGTCCGATGCGTTACAGGAGGGGTTTGGTTACAGTCTTTCCGAAAAACTAAAGTTGATAAGTGAACTACGGCATAAGTTCGGGCAAGAGTTTCAGGAGCATACTCATTTACGCAATCAGCTGGGGAAAAAATACCGTGAGCAGGCTGACTATATCAGGCAAGATTTTTCTGTTAGCCAGCCTGGCAGTGATCATACTCAGATAACAAAGCAGCTTTCAGAACTTCGCCAACGCTACTTGCAGGCACTAAAGCCTATTACAGAGCAATTAATACAACTGCAGCAAACTGATAGTCTTACCTGCAGTCTGGATACATTACTGGCGTCATTGCTACATATGTTGAACAACCGTGTTTTCAAAGCTTATGGTCGTGAGCAAGAGTTTGTTGTTTACGATTTCTTAAGAAGGCGTTATCTTTCAGAAAGCTCAAAAAACAAGTAGATCACATTTGAGTTAACATTCCGGGTCCATGCCATACATGAAATCACTTTTTCGTCAGCAGGTTTTAGATGCCAGAGAGTCCCGCCTTCAGGGGGAGGTCAATTTAACCCAGCCTCCAAGGTTTACGTTACTGGCGCTGTTAATCAGCTTTATTCTGATTGTTAGCCTGCTGTTTTTGATTACAGGTAGTTATAAACGAAAAGAAGTAGTTTTTGGCATATTACAACCGGAACAAGGAGTAATACGGGTACAAACTAATCATTCCGGTACTGTGCAGCAATTTTTTATTGCAGAAGGTGAGCGGGTTGAAGTCGGGCAAGCATTGCTGCAGCTGACAATGAACCGCTACTCAGCAGAGCAGATCGAACTAAATACAGCATTAGGTAAAGAGCTGGACATTATCCTAACCAACTTACAGCGGCAGAAATCACAAGAAGAACAAAAGTATCAGCTGCGCTTAAAAGAACTAGCAGCACGGATAGCCAACCTGAAGAAACAGCAGGAACAATTACAAACTCAGCATGCAACCTTCGTGAAGCGGCTGGAATTAAACGACTATCTGGTAAGCCAGATCTCTCAGCTTTCCGGTACAGGATATATTTCTAATATTGAGTTAAGCCGGCAACAAGATACTCTGTTGTCTTTGCAACAGCAGGAGCAGGCGCTAATTAATCAGCAATTGGTTCTGGAAGAACAACTACAACAACAGCTTAGTGAACAGCAGCAACAACCGTTAGATTTCAGTGCATCTCAGGGCCAGCTGGACAATCAGATTTCTGAGCTACGTAATCAGCTTACCCGCCTGCAACATGAACAGTCGACATTAATCACAGCACCTCTAGCCGGAACGGTAACCGGTATTCTGATAAAACCGGGTCAGCACTTAGCTGCAGGCAGTGTGGCATTGAGCATTTTACCTGACGACACGCAGCTAGAAGCCGTTGTTTATGTGCCCACCCGGGCTATCGCCTTTATTGAGAGCGGCCAACACGCCCGTATACGGTTTCATGCATTTCCTTATGAGCGCTTTGGGGTGCACGAAGGCAAAGTATTGGAGATTAGCCGCACCGTCATTATGCCGGATGAAGTGCCCGGACTGATTCTGGAAGAGCCGGCTTATCGTGTGCGCATAGGCTTACAGCAACAATTTATTTATGCCTACAACCGCGAGCTTTCGCTAAGGGCTGGCATGGCTCTGGATGCTGATATTGTGACAGAGCAACGCAGCCTTATCCGTTGGTTATTTGATCCCATTTTCAGCCTGAAAGGACGTTTATAATGCAGGCAGTTATGCAAAAGTTAACATTTTGGCATAAGAATTCACTACCCGTAATTTATCAGACAGAAGCTGCTGAATGTGGCCTTGTTTGTATGGCCATGGTTGCCGGGTATCATGGGTATCACACCAGTTTAAATGAGCTTAGACATAAATTTTCGTTGTCTATTGAAGGCTGCACCCTGTTGGATCTGATGAATTTTGCTGAGAGGTTAGAGCTTTCAGCAAGGCCGCTACGAATAGAAATGGAAGGCTTGCCGTCATTAAAAACGCCATGCATTTTACACTGGGATTTAAACCATTTTGTTGTTTTAAAGAAAGTCAGTGGCAATATGTGCTTTATCCATGACCCAGCCACCGGTTCTCGTAAGATGTCTATGTCTGAAGTAGCAAAGCATTTCACCGGCATTGCGCTTGAGCTGCTACCGACTAATAATTTCTCTTTGAAAGAAGGTCAATCCAGGCTTGGCTTATCTAATTTCTGGTCGAAAATTACCGGCCTTAAACGTTCATTAACACTACTCTTTGTTTTTTCTATTCTGCTGCAGGTGTTCACTCTAATTGCCCCCTACTATATGCAGTTGGTTATTGATGACGTCATTCTTACCCGTGATACAAGCCTGCTACTGGTGCTTGCTATTGGCTTTAGCATGGTGTTGCTATTTGAAATCGCCACAAACATTGCCCGTAGTTTTGTATTACTGCATTTTGGCAGCCAGCTTAGCATACAGATGGCAGGAAACCTGTTTCATCACCTTATTCGCTTGCCACTAAACTATTTTGAGAAACGGCATATGGGTGATGTTGTTTCCCGCTTTGGTTCACTGCAGCAAGTGCGGGAGCTATTAACAACAGGAGTTATTGAAACACTAATCGACGGCTTGATGGCCTCTGCAATTCTGGTGGTGATTCTGATTTACAGCCCTTCTCTCACCGCGGTGGTTGTGGTTGCTGTACTTTCGTATGCTTTATTTCGTTTGGCCATGTACCGCTCGCTGCGTATGGTCTCCGAGCAGGAGATACTGGCCCGTGCCAACGAACAATCTAATTTTATGGAAACCGTCAGGGCCATGCAGACTATTAAGCTATTTGGCTCTGAAGCCAAACGGGAAGGGCTCTGGCAAAACCACTATATTAACTTCACTAATAAATCTATTAATCTTGGCATCTTCAATATTTCTTATCAGGCGGTAAACCGCCTGTTGTTTGGGCTGGAGAATATTCTGGTGGTTTATCTGGCTGCCCGTTTAGTACTTGAAGGTGGTTTTAGTACCGGTATGTTGTTTGCCTTTATGGCGTATAAAACCCAATTTATGGATCGGATGGCCAGGCTGATTGATAAGCTGATTCAGTTTCGTATGTTAAGCCTGCATTTTGAACGTATCGGCGATATAGCACTGTCTGTCAAAGAACAGGTACATCCCCCTCAGGAGAGACAACATCAGATCGAAGGGCAGATAGAGTTAAAAAACATCTTTTTTTCCTATAGTGACGTTACCCGCCCTGTGCTGCAGGATATTAATCTCAGTATAAAGTCAGGAGAATCGGTAGCCCTGGTCGGCCCCTCTGGCTGTGGGAAAACAACCTTGATGAAAGTAATGTTGGGTTTACTGCAGCCCGCCAGCGGCAACATTCTGATTGATAATATTTCGTTAGATCAAATGGGGGTAAGCAATTATCGACGTCAGATAGCCGCAGTCATGCAAGATGACCAGCTTCTGTCAGGAAGTATCCGGGATAACATTGGTTTCTTTGAAGACAACATCGACATGGCCTGGGTAGAAGCATGCGCCAAAATGGCTGCTGTCCATAACGACATCATGCAAATGCCAATGGGATACAATAGCCTGATTGGAGATATGGGGTCTGCATTATCCGGAGGGCAGAAGCAGCGTGTATTGCTTGCCAGAGCTTTATACCGCAAACCCCGTATTCTATTTCTGGACGAGGCAACCAGTCATCTGGATACCAAAACTGAATCTTATGTCAGCAAGGCTATTCAACAGCTGAATATTACGCGCGTTGTGATCGCACACCGGCCAGAAACTATTGCGTCGGTTGACAGAGTTATTCAACTGAAGTTGAAAGACGACGTTTTGGAATAGCTTGCCCAAGTTTCTTACTATAACAACGGCGGGAATTAAAATAACCCGCCGTTGATTACCTGTAATAAAAGTTTGTAATGGGGCTGTGTCTGATATTTGCAAAAAGCCCGGTTACAAATAGCAGCCGGGCTTTATTGTTAGCGGGCGCTAGTTAAAAACGATAGTTTAAACCCACTGTCATCAGCGATACGTCAGACTCATAAAAGCCTTCGTCGTCATCTTCCAGCTTAGGCAGTACATTGTATTCGGCGACTAAACTTAACCTTTCTGTCAGGTTAAACGCGGCGCCGGCACCATACACCAGGCCTTTTTCTGTGCTCTTTTCAGAGCCACTGGCCCCTAATATGTCATAAGCCAAGGCGTAACGGGTTTCACCGTAACCGGCAATGCCGAAAATGGAGAAACGCTCACCCAGCGGAATACTGCCGCGGGCCACTAACGCCATATGGCGGTCAATTTCAAAGCGGGCTGAATCGTCGCCGTCGAAAATATCTTCATCTTTAACGCCTACGGCATAACGTGCTTCCAGTGCCAGAAAGTTGGTCAGCTGATAACCGGCATTCACACCGGCCACGCCAAATTTTAAATCGGTATCCGCTATGTCAGATTCCAGTTCAACCTTGTGCTGGCCATAATGGCCACCAACGTAAAAGCCGCTGTCCTGAGCTTGTGCATAACCCGCCACGGCAAGAAAAGAACCGGCAACAACGGTGGTAGGGATTAGCTTCAACATAATGATTCCTCATATTGGATTGCTAAAAGACACTGAAGGTATAGCAAAACCCAGATGAATCAATAATTAACGGTTGTGAGGAAATGTACCGGCAAACCGCTGCAGGGTTTGCCGGTACTTTGCGGCGACGTTATTGCCGGGCAGTTTTAATGTCGGCAATCAGTTGAAGGACATCCTGCCGCTGCAAAATGGCGTCGATATTGTCTGTCAGGCGACGGCGCCAGTTTGGGTATTCGTTGCTGGTGCCTGGAATATTTACCGGGGTAGACATTAACAACAAATCCTCCAGCTGAAAGGCAAATAAGCGGGCCGGTTGCTGCGCGGTAAACAAGTGGCTGGCGCGGATCAACTGTTGATAGTCACCTTCATGCAATTGCAGGTGCTGGCTCATCAGTTGTTTTTCATCGGCTCGCAGTTGGTAAAGGCTGTCGGCTACCTGCGGGTTGGGAAATAAATCCAACTCGTGGCGCAGCTGCAGATCATCTTGTTGCCAGTACCCTACCAGCGTGGGCATATCGTGCGTGGTTACCGTTGCCAGTGCGAGTTCCGGATAGGTTTGGGCGGCGTAATCGTAGCTGCCTGGCTTTTGCTCCAGCATAAATACCCGGTACGACAATACCTGGTATTGTGCCAGCAGGTGGCTGATCTCTACCGGTACTGTGCCTAAATCTTCGCCTATTACCACACAACTGTTGCGCTGGCTTTCCAGTGCCAGAATGGCAAATAAGTCGGCGGCCGGAAAGCGGATATAAGCCCCGGCTGTGGCATCGGCGCCCACCGGGCAGCACCATAACCGTAACAGTGCCATCACGTGATCCAGCCGCAGCGCGCCGGCAAAGCGCATATTGGCTTGCAGCAGGGCAATAAAAGGCTGATAAGCTTTTTGCCGCAACGTTTGTGGGTTGTAGGCTAATAAGCCCCAGTTCTGGCCTTTGGGCGCCATAATATCGGCTGGCGCACCTACGCTTAAATCCAGCAGGTAATCTTCCGGTGCGCCCCAGCTTTCTGCGCTACTGCGGCTGGTGCCAACCGCAACATCGCAATACAGGCCAATGGCCATACCATGCTGCTGACACAAGCGCTTTACTTCTGCCAGTTGCAACTGCGCCTGCCACTGCAAATACAGTTGCTGGTTTATGGCATCACTGTTTGCGCTGGCAAATTCAGCCACGGCACTGCTGTGCGGATCGCGCAGTTGCTGCGGAAAATTCTGCCAGGCGGCCATATTCCAGTCTTGCTGAAACAGCTGGCCCTGCAACACCTGATAAATGGTTAACTGGCGCAGGCTATCGCCACCGTCTGCTACAAACTGCTGAAACTGCGCAGCACGGGCGGTGTTTTTCGCCAGATGTTGCTGTTTAAACTGCTGAAACAATAACGTAGCCACTGCTTTTTTAGCTGCGGCTACGCCGATGTAGTCAACGTAAGTTTGTTCACGTAAATGTTGTAAGCGCTGCTGAAAGCTTTCAGAGTTAACCAGTTGCTGTGCGGCTGCACAGTCAGCATATTCTGCGGTGTGCTCCAGCGCGACATAGTCGGTATTTAGCCATAAGCGGCTGTTCGGGCTGTACGGACTGCAGTCTTGTGGCAGCTCAGGGTACAGAGCGTGTAGCGGGTTTAAGCCAATAAAGTCAACGCCTTGTGCGGCCAATGGCGCTACCATCTGCTGCAGATCGGCAAAGTCGCCAATGCCCCAGTTGCGCGCCGATTTAACCGCATACAGCTGAATGGCCGGGCCAAAAGTTTTATGCAGCACCGCTTTGTCATGCAGCTGAAAGCAGCGCTGCGGTGTAATAATCAGTTGCTGGCTATATTGCTGGCGGTTATTGCTTAGCGTTAACTGGTGATAGCCCAGCGGTAAGCTGATATCTAAAACCAGTTCGGCGGCCAGTACTTCGCCCTGGCGGGTTTGCCGGCGTTCGCTGATATCTTTGGCCGCGATGGTCAGGCTGCCGCTGAACTGCTGTTGCTCTTCGGTATTAATTTGCCATTGCCAGTCACTGACAGCGTTCTGTTGTAACTGCTGTACACGAATGCGCAGTGGCTCGCCTTGCTGGCATACGGTGACAGGGGCTATAACTTCATGCCAGGGTTGCTCGCTTAGCTCAACGATTTTGTCCTGTATCGCATCATTCGACGTTAAGTCATATCCCATGGCTTGCAATATGGCTTGTTGTTTGTCCAGGCTGATCACTTCAGTGTGGCCCTGTGCGTGTACGTAGCTGTCCTGCAAACCCACCAGTGCGGCGAGTTGCTTAATTAATTCCATAATTCACCTGTAACCCCGGCTGATTTAAGCCGGATAAATGACGACGTCTGTTTGCAGCGAGCTGTTGGCGCTGGCGAAATACGCCCGGTGAGCAACCCTGCCAGCACTTAAACGCTTTTTGAAAGCTGCTCTGTTCTGCAAATCCGAGCTGAAAAGCAATTTGCTGCAGGCTCAGGCTGGCGTCTTGTAAATAGTGATGTGCTAACTGTTGCCGGCACTGACACATCAACTGGCGAAAGCTGGTATCCGCTTGCTGCAGGGCCCGTTGCAACGTGCGGCTGCTCATATTTAATGTACTGGCGGCATCCGTTAATCTGGGTGCCTGTGGCAATTGCTGCAGTATAAACTGGCGCAGCTGCGCTAATACCGGTTGTGTACTCTGGCTGCTATCAAAAGCTGCCAGACTGTATCCCGTCGGACTATAATTTTTCATATTTTGCTCCGCGCTGGCAGCAAAGCAAGACCCACAAGTTTGCTACGGGCTGCCATATGGTGGTGCAAGCATAAATCAGGGTTATGTATTTATTAAACCTGTTGCATACGTATGCATTGAAAATATCATGCGACAGTACCCAGCAAGCAGCAGTAGAACGGTTCAGTCAGGCGGCTTGAGCAGCAATCAGCTTGCCGTTATGCGTATAAAACGCAGCTTGCACCTTGTTGGTGCTCTTTTGCTGCGGCCGCTCTGCATTTGTGCAAATTAGTAATTATGAATACGTATTCATGTTGAGGTGTTGCGCTAATAAGTTTAATAAATAGCCTTAGACAAAAGTCTGGTTGTACTGATACGGCTGCGCTTACAGCTGACAGACAGCACACACAACACACCGGGGATGAAGGACATGACTAAATTTAAACTCAGTATGCTTACGCTGGCACTGGCTGCGGCCGGTACCGGCTCTATGGCATATGCGCAAACTACTGCTCAGGCTGCAGAAGAACAGGCCAAAGCTGATGAGCAAATCGAAGTAATTTCAGTAACGGGTTTTCGTCGCAGTTTGCAGGATTCGCAAAACATTAAGATGTTTAACTCATCTATTGTTGAGGCCGTATCTGCAGAAGATATCGGTAAATTGCCGGACGTTAGTATTGCTGAGTCGCTGGCGCGTTTGCCAGGCCTGACCGCACAGCGCCTGAATGGCCGTGGCCAGGTGATCAGTATTCGTGGTTTGTCGCCAGATTTCAGTACTGCCTTGTTAAATGGCCGTGAGCAGGTAAGCTCCGGTGATAACCGTGGCGTAGAGTTTGACCAGTATCCTTCAGAGCTGTTAAGCGGAGTAGTGGTATATAAAACACCAGACGCCGCCTTAGTTGGCCAGGGCTTATCCGGTACGGCTGACATGCGTCTTATCAGCCCGCTGAAACATGGCGAAACCACTGTTGTTGTTAATGCCCGTTACGAGTGGAACCAGATCGATGCGTTAAATGCCGGCGCCGATGATAACGGCCGGCGTTTAAGTATTTCCTATATTGACCAGTTTGCAGATAACACCATTGGTGTGGCACTGGGTTATGCCAATATGTCTAACCCAACCCAGATTGAACGCTTTGAAGCCTGGGGTTACGCCGATACTGAAGATGGCAACAAAGTGATTGGCGGTGCCAAAATTTACGCTAACTCAAACCTGTTAGAACGTGATGGTTTTATTGGTGTATTTGAGTACAAACCTAATGCTGATTTCAGCACCACCCTGGATTTATACTACTCCAAGTTTGATGAAACCCAGCGTACCAGCTTTATTGAAATGCCACTGTTTTGGGGCGGCGCAGAGCTTAGCGATGCGGTGGTAGAAAATGGCCTGGTAACATCAGGCACCTACAGCGATGTAAAAGCCATAGTACGTAACCATGGCAATTTCCGCGAAAGCGATTTGTTTTCGGCCGGCTGGAAAACAGAATTTAAACTGGCCGATAATTGGTTCGGTACCGTTGATGTCAGCCATTCAAAGCTGGACCGGACCGACCTTATTCTGGAATCAGATGCCGGTACCGGTACTGCCGGTTCAGGTGCAACTGACACTATTCAGTTCCAGATGAACGGCAAAGGCGCCACCTTTAATGCCGGCCTGAATTATGCTGACCCAAGCCTGATTTTGCTCACCAGCCCACAAGGCTGGGGCGGCGATATCATTCCTGGCGGCCAGTTAGGCTATTACAATTCGCCTTCCATTACCGATGAGCTGAATCAAATTCGTCTGAGTGCAAAAACATTAACTGAGCATAATGTTTTTGACGAAGTAGAGTTTGGTTTGAACGTTAGCAGCCGCGAAAAAGACAAAAAAGCCAATGAGTTTTTCCTTGGCTTACCAAACGGTGCCACCAGTGCTGCCATTCCTAATGTAAACGGCAGTACCAGCCTGGCAGGTTTTGGTATTCCGGGCATGGTTAGTTACGACCCTCGCGAATTAATATCGTCCGGCGTGTTAGAACTGGTGCGTAACCCTAATGCTGACGTACTGATCAAAGACTGGAATGTGCAGGAAGATGTGGTTACTGCTTTTGTTAAAGTAGGTATCAATACCAGCATTGGTGAAATTCCGGTAACCGGTAATTTTGGTACTCAGGTGGTACACACTGATCAATCATCTTATGCACTGGCGGCCTCTGGTACCGGTATTGATGTATCGTCGTTCCGCCTTGAAGGCGGTGATAAATACTGGGAAGTGCTGCCAAGCATGAACCTGAGCTTTGATCTGGGCGCCGGACATTTTGTCCGTTTAGGCCTGGCCCGTACTATGGCCCGTGCCCGTATGGACCAGCTGCGCGCCAGCCAGGATTACAGTTTTAACCCGGCTAACAATAACAGCCAGGCCACTCCTGAAAACAACTCGCCGTGGAGCGCAACCGGCGGTAACCCGGCACTTAAGCCATGGCTGGCTAATGCGCTGGACGTGTCATACGAATATTACTTCGATGACAGCCTGGGTTATATGTCTCTGGCCGCGTTCTATAAAGATCTTGAAACCTATATTTATGATCAGGCCACTATTCAGGATTTCACCGGTTATCCGTCAGGTGGTATTACTCCGGTAATTAATCAAGGTGTGGCCACCAAGCCGCAAAACGGCGACGGCGGCCGTATTAACGGCCTTGAGTTCAGCTTGTCATTAAGTGGCGCTATGGTGTCACCGATGTTAGAAAACTTCGGTACTATCCTGACGGGTTCATGGACAGACAGCAGCATAGAGTCTGATCCTAATAATCCAGCTACACCTTTACCTGGTTTGTCTAAGCGCGTTGCCAACGTAACCATGTACTATGAAAATGGCGGTTTTGCTGCCCGCGTCAGTGGCCGTTACCGTTCAGAGTTCCTGGGTGAGATTTCTGGTTTTGGCAGTGGCCGCGATTTAAAAATGATTGAAGCGGAAACCGTGGTTGATGCGCAAATAAGCTACAACTTCGACGAAGGTCAGTTTGAAGGTTTAACGCTGCTGTTGCAGGCCAACAACATTACTGATGAGCCCTTTGTTCGTACTGAAAATGGTCAGTTGATTGAATATCAACGTTATGGCCGTACCTTTATGGCGGGTTTATCTTATAAGTTTTAATCAGTAAGATAGCTGTCTATCAGGCCCTGCTTTAATGTTACGTTAAAGCAGGGCTTTTTTATTGCAGCAGGAGAGCTTCAACATGACAAACAACGCAGTAAAACAAGTGCTGATTGTTGGCGGCGGTACAGCCGGTTGGATGACCGCCGCTATGTTGTCAAAGCTGATGGGGCCCCAACTTAGCATCCGGCTGATAGAGTCAGACGCTATCGGTACTGTCGGGGTTGGCGAAGCCACCATACCGGCTATTCAGCACTTTAATGCAGCTTTGGGTATTAACGAGGCAGAGTTTTTACAATCTACCCAAGGCACTATTAAACTGGGTATCCAGTTTGAAAACTGGGGTAACGCCGGCGACAGCTACATGCACGCCTTTGGCCCGGTGGGCAGGCCGCTGGGGTTTACTGCTTTTCATCATTACTGGCTGGCGGCGCAGGCGCGCGGTGATAACAGCAGCTTCTGGGATTATTCACTCAATTATCAGGCGGCCCATACCGGCAAGTATGCGCCTTTGCCGCACATTCCCAATACTCCGCTGCAAGGGTTAGTGCATGCGTACCATTTTGATGCCAGCCTGTACGCGGCTTTTTTACGCCGTTACAGCGAACAGCGTGGTGTGGTAAGAACCGAAGGCACCATTGGCGCAGTGGTTAAAACCCCGGCCGGCGATCTTGCCAGCGTGATATTAAAGGATGGCCAAAGCTTTAGTGCAGATTTATTTATAGATTGCTCCGGTTTACGCGCGCTGTTAATTGGCCAGGAGCTGGGGGGCGGCTATGAAGACTGGCGCCACTGGCTGCCCTGTGACAGCGCCCTGGCCGTGCCAACAGCGGCTACCTTGCCGGTTATGCCTTATACCCGTGCTATTGCCCATAGCGGCGGCTGGCAGTGGCGTATTCCGCTGCAACACCGTACCGGTAATGGTTTGGTGTACAGCAGCCGGTTTTTGGACGATAACGCTGCGCGCCAAACCTTAATGAGTAATCTGGATGCTGAAGCGCTGGCCGAGCCGCGTAAAATCAGCTTTGTAACCGGGCGGCGTAAGCAGCAGTGGTTGCAAAACTGCGTGGCTATTGGTTTATCCAGTGGTTTTCTTGAGCCGTTGGAATCAACCAGTATTCACCTGATTCAAAGTGCCGTGGTGCGGTTGGTGCAGTGTTTTCCGCAACAGACCGATATGGCCGCGCTGCGCCGGGAGTATAACCGCCAGTCACAGCAGGAGTTTGAAGCGATCCGCGATTTTATTATCCTGCATTACCATTTAAACCAGCGTAACGATAATGGCTTGTGGCAGTATTGCCGCACTATGGCGTTACCGGACTCACTGGCACAGCGCATTGAACTGTTTCGCCAGTCAGGGGCGGTATTTCGTCAACAGGATGAGTTGTTTACCGAAGTAGCCTGGCAGCAGATAATGCTGGGGCAGCATTTACGGCCACAACATTATCACCCGCTGGCAGATAGCTTAACCGATGATCAGTTAAGCGGCTTTCTGGCCGATTTAAAAGCCATTATAAGCCGCACCGCCGCGCAGTTACCGGCGCATCAGCAGTTTTTGCAGCAAGGCCGTTAAGATAAAAAAGGCCACCTTAACCCGGTGGCCTTTGTGGTGTGGTTAAAGCCGCTATTGCGCCAGCAGCACCGCGCCCCATTTGGCCGGTATGGTCAGGCGGATTTTATCGCCGCTTACCGTTACCGGCAGTTGCTCAATCTGCTCTTGCCAGTTCAACTGGTCACGGCTTAATGTTACTTGCTGCGGTTTATCGCTGTTGTTCAGAATAACCCGTACCCGTTGCTGCTGATAACGGCGCTCAAAGCCATACAGCTCTTTGTCGTTATCGGCAAGCAGGGTGCTGAAGTCACCCAGTTGTAACGCCGGCAGGCTGTTACGCAACCGGATCAGCTTACGGTAGTGCTGCTGCAGCGTTTTATTCACCGTAACCTTGTCGGCCGGGCGTTTGTTGCCGTCCGGGTTGGTTACTTCGTCTTCGTATTTAATATCTTCCCAGATCATCGGTTTGCGATCATCCGGGTCATTGGCGCCCCACATGCCTACTTCATCACCGTAATACACCATTGGCGCACCGACGTAGGTCATCTGAAAAATCACAAACAGCTTTTGCAAACGCAATTCTTCTTCATTGGGTTTACGTACTTTGTAATCCGGGTTGCTGCCAACCTGTGATAACTGAAAGTAGTCGCCCCAATCACGGAAGTTACCAATACCGCGGTTAACAATGTGCGAGCCAATCCGGTTAGAGTCATGGCTGCCAAACAGGTTTTGCGTTACATAAGCTACGCCTTTAGGGTATAAACCGCGCATTTCCAGCAGCTTGGCATTAAACTCTGTTGCGCTGATCTTATGTGGCGGCGGGTTAAACATAAACTCAGCGGCGGCAAAGGCGAAGTTGTAGTTCATCTCGCCATCAAACTCATCACCCTGCAGGTAGGGTTTTACCAGTTCGGGCGGCATCACAATTTCTGCGGTGATATACGCCTCTGGGTTAAGGGTTTTTACATGACCACGCCAGTCTTTCCAGAAACCGTGCGCCACACAAAAAGCCACATCCAGCCGCCAACCGTCGATACCATATTCGGCGCCTTTGCCTTTGGGGTTCATCCAGCGCTCGGTAGCGGCAAATACGTAATCGCGCGGGCCCTGCACCAGGCCGTTTTTATCTTCTTTAAATTCAGGCAGTGATGGCACGCCAAACCAGCCTTCATAGCTAAATTCGGTACCGGCTTTTTCATCGCGAAAGCTATGCACGGTAAACCAGTCTTTATAAGGTGAGTTTTGCTGGTGCTGCTTCAGGTGTTGAAAAGCAAAACTGTTGGCGCCCATATGGTTAAATACGCCGTCAAAAATTACCCTTATGCCGCGCTGTTTCGCTTGTTTAATCAGCTCCAGTGCCAGTTCGTCGGCTTTGGTCCATACCCAGGTAGACGGATCCAGCGGGTTTTCTTTCGCCATCAGCGCGCGGTCACCGTCCGGGTCCGGGCCAAAGTTAGGGTCGATATGGTGAAAGCTGGCGCCGTCGTACTTATGCAGCGAGGGGGCATCAAACACCGGGTTCAGGTAAATGGCGTTAAAGCCCATATCTTTAATGTAATCAAGCTTGTTGATCACGCCTTGCAAGTCACCGCCGTAGCGACGGCGCAGCAGGTGTTTCCATAGCTCCGGTTCGCCATTGCTAACTTCATACGGTTGCAATTTGTACCAGTCGCTGCCCCAGGGGTGTACCTGCCATACTTTGGGCTCTTCCACCGGATCTGCACCGGCAATATCGGCTACCGTTGGGTTATTTGCCGGGTCACCATCGCGAAAGCGCTCAGGAAATACCTGATACCAAACTGCACTTTTAGCCCAGCCGGGTACAAATTCGCCCTGTTCATTCAGTGCAATGGGGCCTTTGGGTGTGGCATCTGAAGTTTGCGGGCAAAAAGCCGCAGCTGCAGTGGCATAAAACAGTGTGCCTGCCGCCAGCAAGCCGGCCATTACCGGTGTCAGTTTAATGTTGAGCATATTATCTCTCTTTTTGGGGCAGGTGGCCTGCCGGGTACCTGTTAATTTGTTTTATTGGTTAACCATCCCGCTGGTTAATGGATAAACGTTTATGCATACCTATTCGCGCACCAAAGCTGTGCTTTGTACTTACCTTGCCTGCACGCCCACAGTGCTTTGGGCGGTGTTCTACCTGTTTTATATACCAGTTTGGTGCGGCTGCGGGAACCGCGGTGGCCTTTTTGCACCGTGATGGACGACTGAATACGTATTCATATTGCGGGTTACCGTTTAACGGTCAATAAATAAACACTGAAACAACAGGCTGCAGGTTTTCATGCCGGTCGCATGGAACGCGCAACCCTTTATAAAAATAAACGCTATAAAAATAAAACGGGGATACAGGGCATGAATAAGTTCAAGCTTAGTCTGCTTACGCTTGCTATGGCAGGGGTGGGTAGTCTGGCATGTTCTGCTGTGGCACAAACAGCAGAGCAGGCGCAGCAATCAGCAAATCAACAGGCAACTATACAAAACAATACTCAGTCTGCAGCGGAAGATGCGGTTGAGGTTATCCAGGTGCGCGGCTTTGCCAGCAGCCTGTTCCGTTCACTGGACGCCAAACGTTTTGGCGATACCGTATCAGAAACCATTTCGGCAGATGATTTAGGCGCCTTGCCGGATGTATCAATGGCCGATGCGCTGACCCGCTTGCCGGGCATTTCGGCGGTACGTACCGGGGGCCAGGCAGCAGAAATTAATATCCGCGGTATGTCGGGGGGGTTTGTGTTTTCTACGCTGAATGGCCGCGAGCAGGTATCTACCAGCGGCAAGCGTAATATTGAGTTTGATCAGTATCCGTCGGAGCTGATTAATTCGGCGGCAGTGTATAAATCGCCAAAAGCCTCATTAATTGAAGGCGGTGTGGCCGGCACGGTAGAGCTGCAAACGGCCAGCCCGCTGCGTAATGACAAACAACACACCTTTACGGTAAATGCCCGCGGCATGTACAACGACCGCGCCAACGAAGTGCCGGACGGTGTCGATTTTGGCCACCGTTTCAGTATGTCGTATCAGGGTAAATTTCTTAGCGATACACTGGGTTTTGCTGCCGGTTATGCCCGGCTTTATCAGCCCAGCGTTGCCACACAGTTTGTCGGCCTGGCGTATAACGGCCAGAAAGACACTAACGATGATGGCGTAAATGAATATATCAGCGAAGGCTTTGAGTTGCAGCATAAAGGCGGTGAAGAAACCCGCGATGGCTATATGGCCGCGCTGGAATGGACACCACATGATACTTTTACGCTAAAAGCCGATGCGTTTTTATCTAAGTTTGACAAAGAAGCCTTTGCCCGCGGTTTTCGCGTTAAGTTTGGCGGCCCGACAGCGGCGTTGGGCAATCCGGTATTAAACGGCAGCTCAGTTATTGGCGGCACTTTTAACCGTACTTCCAGCAGCTTTACCCGGGTTGAACTGGTTAATGATGACAACCGCGACTACGACGAAGTACGCAGCTTTGGTATTAATGCCGACTGGGATGTCAGTACCAGCGTAAACCTGTCATTTGACGTGTCGCACTCCAGCGCCAAAAGCGATTTTCGCAATGGTTTGTTATGGGGCCTGGTAGCCGAAGATGCTACCGCCGCAACGCCGGTGCTGGATAGCAATGTGTCAATTTCTTACCTGCTAAATGGTCTTAACCTGCCAAGCGTGGGCTTTAATCAGGCAGCGGCGTTTTCTGATATCGACAAGGTAATGGTAAGCAAATACGGTATTTACCCTTATGTGAACGAAGATGAGGTTACCGCTTACCGCTTTGATGCCAGCTGGGTGCTGGATATGCCGGTTATTGCCTCACTGGAGGCTGGTGTACGTTACTCCGAGCGCACCTATAAAAATAATCGCTCAGTATTTGAATACGGCAGCGACGGTGCCTTTTTAACCTCGCAGCCACCGCTGCGCCTGACTGCCGACATGGTAGAAGTGGTGAATTTTAAAGGTGACTTTGCCACTTACCCCAGCTACCTGGCGATAGATTTGGATAAGGCATTAAATGCCTGGTTCCCGCAGGGTATTCCGCAACCGGTGCAAACCTGGGGCACCGGCAATGCCGGCATCCTGCCGTCCCAGCAAGTGGCTAATGGCCCTGATACAGGGTGGACAATGCTGGAAAGCGGTGAAGTATACGAAGATGTGCTGGCCGGTTATGTTATGGCGAACCTGGATACGGAAATTTTGGGTATTCCGCTAACCGGTAATATTGGTGTGCGTGTAGTGCAAACCGATCAAAGTGCTACCGACTTAGCCGACGTAAATGGCGACCCGTTGCGCGGGGCGCAAAATATTACCGATGATGCCGGCCTGGTAAACACCCGTTATGCGCCCGGCATTTTGGGTGAAAAATACACTGATGTGTTGCCACAGCTTAATCTGAATTTTGCTATTACCGACAACTCGCAAATTCGTTTTGCCGCTGCCAAAGTGATGTCGCGCCCGCCGATTAACCGGCTGGCGTCTAACACCTCTATTACCATCAGCGATGACGGTGAAATTAATGGTAGCAGCGCCAACAGCCCGTTTTTACGACCGTTTGAGGCTACCCAGTACGATTTGTCGTATGAATACTACATACCGTCGGGAGCAATCGCTTTTGCTTTGTTTTATAAAGACATTAAGTCATTTGTAAATGATTTTACCATTCAGGAGTTTGATTTCGCCGCGGCAGGTTTTGATGTCCCTGAGGTGATTATTGATGAAGATGGTATTCCGCGTACAACCTTTAACGGCGCTTTCTCTACTGCAGTAAATAACGGCGCAGGCGGTTATATCCGCGGCGCCGAGCTGGCCTTTACCAAGGTGTTCGATTTCTTGCCGGAGCTTTGGTCTGGCCTCGGCGTGCAGGGTAGTTACTCCTATACCGAAAGCGAAGTCAGCCTGATCAACAGCCTGGGGGGCGCCGCGATAGAAACTACCTTTGAAGGCCTGTCGCAGGATGTATTCAGCGGCACGGTGTTCTGGAACTATCAGGGTTTTGATGCCCGTATCAGTGCGCGCTACCGCTCGCCGTTTGTGTCGTCTCAGGTGGGTATAGATGAGCAAATCACTAACTTTGACAGCGAAACCGTTATTGATCTGCAAACCTCTTACGACATTACCGACCAGTTCAAAGTGCTGTTTCAGGTTAACAACCTGACAGACGAGCCAACAAAAAGCTATTTCGGTGACAAGGCACAAACCGGCACTATCCAGTTTTTTGGCCGCCAGTTCTACCTTGGCGCGGTGTACACCTTTTAACCGGATTTTGGAGCAAGAATAATGACTACAACTATAAAACTGCTAAAGCTCGCTGTACTGGCACTGGCTGTGCAACTACTGGCTGCCTGCGGCGGCGGTGATTCAACTAAACCCGGTGAAGTGCTGCTAACCTGCAATGTGCCGCAAATTCCTGATGCGACAGGCACAGAATGTGTTGATCCACCACCGATAAAATGCAAAAAACCGTCGTTTCCCAGCGCGAATAATGAGTCCTGTATTATTGGCTATGACCCTGGCGCCCCTGTACCTGTGGTAATGGCTGGCGCAAATCAGGCGGTGTTATTCTATAAACGGCCCGATGGCAATTATACCGGTTGGATTTTACACACCTGGAATAACGAAAGCTGCGATGCCTATGAGCCATCTTCTGTTGCGCCATCCTGGCAAAATGGCCTGGTGCATAACGGTGTAGATGTAAACTATGGTGCTTATTGGCTACTTAACTTAAAACCGGGTTACGCTGGTACTGAAGGCGCCTGCGGTAACTTTATTGTGCACAAGGGCGATGAGAAAGACTTAAGCGACGCCGACATGAAAATGCCGCTGACGCAACAGCAACCGGAAGGTGAGCCGGATTTCTCCCGCATGAACTGGACCTTCTCCGGCAAGCCGGATGTTTATCAGTACCCGGTGGTGTCGTTAGGTGTCAGCATTGCCGGGGCTGCTGCACACTGGATTGATCAGCATACGTTTGTCTGGAGTTCTGCGATAGCCACAACAGCGACAGAGGTAAAGCTGCACTATGCTGTCGATGCCAGCCTTGACGTAAATTTCGACGAGAAAATAACCGGCAGTGCCGTGTCATTAACGCCGGTAAACCTTAGCGATGAGCAAAAAGCATTAGTGCCGCATCTGGCACAGCAAAGCGCATTTAGCGTAGATTTTAGCGCTGATGAAGCCAAAGCTATGCTGAAAAACCAGTTAGTGCTGGCTGCGTATGACAGCGAAAACGTGCTGCTGGATGCGACCTGGGTGCAGGCGGCAAAAGTGCTGGACGATTTGTACACCAAAGCAGATAACGACGCCGATGAAGCCAGCTTAGGGGTTATTTACGAGGGCGGCAATATCACCGCCAAAGTGTGGGCCCCAACTGCGCGCAGCGTGAACCTGAAGATATACAGTGCGACGAAAACACTTACTGCCACCCATGCGATGATAGCAGACAGCGAAACCGGTATCTGGAGCCATACCGGCAGCAGTGCGCTGGACCGCCAATTTTATCGCTATGAAGTCACGGTATATCATCCGCAAACCCGCAAGGTAGAAACGACCGAAGCCACCGATCCGTATTCGCTCAGTGTATCCACCAATGGCCGTTACAGTCAGTTTGTTAACCTGGATGATGACGACTTAAAACCGGCTGGCTGGGATGCGCGTACTGTTCCTACTGTGGCCAAACCGGAAGATATCGTGATTTACGAAGGCCATGTGCGGGATTTTTCAATCCGTGATCAAAGTGTCAGTGCCGCTAACCGCGGTAAGTATCTGGCTTTTACCGAAACAGACTCTGCACCGGTAAAACACTTAAAATCTTTAGCGGATAACGGCTTAACCCATTTTCACCTGTTGCCGTTAAACGATCAGGCCAATATTAATGAAGATGCCAGCCGCCGTATTGAGCTTACCGATACCGTCGGCCGTTTATGCCAGTTAAATGCTGCCGCGCCGGTATGCGGCAATACCAGTGCCGGTGCAACCTTATTGTCGGTACTGGAAGGCTACTCGCTGTTTGGCGAGAAAGCACAGGAACTGGTGCAGGCTATCCGCGGTATTGATGGCTTTAACTGGGGTTATGATCCACAGCATTTTATTGCCCCGGAAGGCAGCTATGCCTCTAACCCGGAAGGTGTGGTGCGCATTAAAGAAGTGCGGGCAATGATTAAGGCGCTTAATGACCTTGGCCTGCGCACCGTGCTGGATGTAGTATACAACCATACCAGCACCTCCGGCCTGAACACCACCTCAGTGTTCGACAAAATCGTGCCCGGTTACTACCACCGCTACAACCCGGTTAGCGGCGCAATGGAGCGTTCCACCTGCTGCGAGAATACCGCTACTGAGCACCGGATGTTTGAGAAGTTTATGCAGGATTCGATGGTGATTCTGGCGCGGGATTTTGGCTTTAACGACTTCCGCTATGACGTAATGGGCCACCACCCGAAAGACAGTATCCTGGCGACCCGTGACATAGTGCGCAGCGTAGCACCTGATGTGTACTTTTACGGTGAAGGCTGGAACTTTGGCGAAGTAACTAACAACCGCTTATTTGTTCAGGCCAAGCAACAGGATATGGCCGGCTCAGGCGTTGGCACCTTTAACGACAGGCTGCGCGATGAAGTACGTGATGCCGTACTGTTTAGCGACAAAGCAACAGAGGAGAATCTGCGCAAACAGGATTTAATCCGTATCGGCCTGGCCGGTACGTTAAAAGACTATGTGCTGCAAAGTTATCAGGGCATCGCAGCTCCTGCATCCAGTTTTAACTGGGATGGCCAGGCCGCAGGCTATGCCGAAAAACCGGCTGATATTATTAACTATGTCTCCAAACATGATAACGAAACGCTGTGGGATCAGCTGCAGTATGGCTTGGCTCCGGGTGTTAGTATCGACGAGCGGGTACGGGTGCATAATATTGCGCTTGCCATACCACTGATGAGCCAGGGTATTCCATTCTTGCAAATGGGTGATGATTTTCTGCGCTCAAAATCAATGGACCGGGATAGCTACGACTCTGGCGATTGGTTTAACTATGTGGATTTCAGCATGCAAAGCAATAACTTTGCTATTGGTTTACCTCTGGCAGAGAAAAACCAAGCTAACTGGTCGCGTATCAGCAATATACTGACTAACCCCAATGCCAAACCGGCAGCAGACGATATCCGTTTTGCCAGCGACGTATTTAAAGAGTTTTTAAGTATCCGTGCCGGCAGCAACTTGTTCCGTTTGGTCAGCGCTGAGGATGTTATTGCGCGGGTGGGTTTTCACAATACCGGTAAAAACCAGACCCAGGGCTTAATTGTGATGAGCATTGACGACGGAGTCGGGTTAACCGATCTGGACCCGATGTTAGATGCCTTAGTGGTGGTGATTAACGGTACTCCAGAAGAGCAAGCGCATACTGTGCGCACGGCAGCAGGCTTTGACTTACACCCCATTCAGCAGGCATCTGCCGATACCAGGGTACGTGTAGCCAGTTTTAGCCAGGGCGCAGATGAGGGCACCTTTACCGTACCGGCGCAAACTATGGCGGTATTTGTAAAACAACAGCAGGGCGCACAGGGTACAGGGCTGGCAGCCGATGCTACCTCCGGTGCACCGGATATCCCGCCGTATGAAGCTACAACAGTGTTTGTTCGCGGTGCCATGAATGGCTGGGGTGAGGTTGATGCATTTAACTATGAAGGTAGCGGCATCTATATGGCCACCATTGATATAACTGCCGGCAGTTATGAGTTTAAAGTAGCATCGGGCGACTGGTCGTCGGTCGATTTTGGTGCGGGCGGCGATGGCCAGACTGTAACGCTGCAACAGGCGAAAACACTCAGCCCTGGTGGCGCTAACCTGCAGGTGAACTTTGCTAACTCAGCCACTTATGTATTTGTGCTTGATGCCACTAATAAAAATGCGCCGGTATTAACCGTACAGGAGCTGCCACCATACGGTGTGGGGGTTACGGTGTATCTGAAGGGCGATATGAACCCGGCCCCTTGGTCAAATGATAACCCTATGACTTACATCGGCAGCGATATTTACAGTATAGATGTGGTACTAAATACGATAAAAACCTACCAGTTTAAGTTTGCTGATGCGAACTGGGGCACTGTGAATTATGGTGCGCAAAATGGTGCTTTTGTTCTGGGGCAGGGCAAAACACTTGAGTTCGAAGGCGGCAACTTATCACTGGATGTCACCGAAGTCGGCACTTACCGCTTTAGCGTAAATGCCACTGACCCGGAGGCACCCGTAATGACAATCACCAAACTTTAACTGTGTTACCCCGGCATCAGCCGGGTTCCCCTGGTGTTTAGCCGCAGCTTGCTGCGGCTTTTTTATGCACCCGCAAGCATAACCGCTTTATTGATCCGCCTGCTGAAAGTATTTGAGCTGCAGTTGCCGGTATTGCGGGCTTTGCTGAAATGCCAGCAAAGCCTGATTAAAACGTTGTACCAGCCAGGTATCACGCCCCAGCAGGTGATAGCTGTTAATGCCAAACAGCGGCAGTTGCTGCAGGCGGGTATCACCGGGGGCGGTTTGCTGGTAATAGTACTCAAAAATATTTTTGTCCATTACCAATACATCAACCCGGCTTTTTAGCAGCATAGCCGGTAGCTGCTGCTGATCTACCACTTCCTGATAACTGGCAAAGCCGGGGATCAGCTGCGCGTAGTCTTGCGGTAAAAACAGGTGCGCATTTTGAAATGCCAGTACCCGCTTGCCGGTTAAATCGGCCAGCGTATTGACCGGAGGCTGCAGATCTTTGCGGGTAATCAGCACATTTTCGTAATGAATATAAGGCACCGTTGCATTAAAGCCATCCGGCACAGTGCGCTGCAGCGAAACAAAATCAGCCTGGCCTTGCTTAAACAGCTCCAGTAGCCGGCCATTAGGCGTATGCAGAAATACGGCGCAGCGGTGCATTTTTTGGCTGACCTGTTGCAATAACTCCAGCTCATAGCCGGTTTGCGTTGCCACCTCGATATAGGGTGGCTTATTTACGCCAACTAAAAATGTCAGCTCAGGCCATTGGCATGACAGTGCCGGGCAGCAGTAAAGTAAAAGTGCTGTTGTCCATAGCCTCATGCCTGCTCCGGTAGTGACAGCGTTACGCCCGCAGAGGTAACACTTTGCAGTAGTTAATAATTATAAAGTCAGCTTAACCAAGCTATAACGGTTGCGCCAGTGTCAGAATAGGAACAGTCAGCGGGTTGCTGCGGCAAAGGAATAACGGATACTCCTCGCGCTGACAGCGCTTTTGCTGTAAGCTGCGCGCCCCTCCGTATCGGAGGCAACTGCAGCTGCGGCAGACTTTTTTCGCAGCATTAACTGCGGGATATCGCATGCAATTTACTGATTTAAACCTATCGGCAGCGCTGCTTAAAGCCATTGCCGACAAGGGCTATACCACTCCTTCTCCTATTCAGCTGCAGGCAATTCCTGCAGTACTTGGCGGCCGTGACTTAATGGCTGCGGCGCAAACAGGTACCGGCAAAACGGCGGGTTTTACCCTGCCGTTACTGCAATTACTGACCGATGGCGCTGCTGATGGCAGGAAGGTACAACCTAACCAGGTGCGGGCACTTATTTTAACACCAACCCGCGAGCTGGCAGCTCAGGTCGCCGAAAGTGTGGCGGTGTATGGCAAGTATCTGCCACTGAAAAGTACGGTGGTATTTGGCGGCGTTAAAATTAACCCGCAAATGATGGCACTGCGCCGTGGCGTCGACATACTGGTGGCAACGCCGGGCCGCCTGCTGGATTTATACCAGCAAAATGCTGTGCGCTTTAGCCAACTGGAAGTGCTGGTGCTGGACGAAGCCGACCGCATGCTGGATATGGGCTTTATTAACGACATTAAAAAAGTGCTGGCACTGCTGCCGAAAAAACGCCAGAACCTGTTGTTCTCGGCCACTTTTTCCGATGACATCCGCAAACTGGCTAAAGGCCTGGTAAACAACCCGTTGGAAGTATCAGTCAGTCCGGCCAATACCACCGCTGAGCGGGTCGAGCAGGTTATTTACCCGGTAGATAAAAACCGCAAAGCCGCCTTGGTAACCAAGTTAATTAACGACAATAACTGGCAACAGGTGCTTATTTTTACCAAAACCAAGCATATGGCGAATAAACTTAGCCTGCATTTAGAAAATGCCGGTATTAAAGCTGCACCTATTCATGGCAATAAAAGCCAGAATGCCCGCACCAAAGCCCTGGCCGATTTTAAAGCCGGCGCAGTACGTGCTTTGGTGGCTACCGATATCGCGGCCCGTGGCCTGGATATTGACCAGTTACCGCAGGTAGTTAACTTTGAACTGCCTAATGTTGCCGAAGATTATGTCCACCGTATTGGCCGTACCGGCCGTGCCGGTGCTGCCGGGCATGCTGTATCGCTGGTGTGTGCCGATGAAAGCAAAGAACTGGCCGGCATTGAGCGTTTAATTAAACAGGAATTACCACGCCAGGTGCTGGAAGGCTTTGTACCGGTAAATGTATTGCCGCAGTCTAAGCTGAATACCAAACCGTATTCACCGAAAAAGCCTAAAGCGCCTAAGCCAGAACATCGCGATGGCCAGCGCCCGCCAGCCCGGCCGGCTAACAGAGCAAAATAATCTTTAATCAGCTACATTTTGCCCGCGGCAAGGTGTAACCTGCTGTGCTAGAATGATATTTCCCTGAGTGCTTGTTATTTTAACCGGCACTTTTCTATTATAAGCAGATTGCAGTGATCAGAGCATATACCCGGTTTATAGCTATTTTCAGTGTGGTTAGGCAATGAGGTGGTTAGCCTTGTTGGCGGTAGTATTGTGGTGTTGCACCGTTAAAAGTGCAGCCGCAAGCACTGTTGTGGTCAATAACAGTGTGGTGCTGGATAAACTGACATCAGCACAATTACGCAGTATTTTTACCATGCGGCAAATTCAGTGGCCGGATGGCTCACCCATCTATGTTGTAGTGTTGCCCGATGACAGCGCCGAGCATCAACGTTTTAGCCGTGAACAGCTGCGGCTGTTTCCGTATCAGTTAACCAATATTTGGGACAGACAAAGCTTCTCTGGTACCGCCAGCCGACCGTGGCTGGCTACAGACCAAGCACATATGATGGAGTTGTTACGCACTACGCCTGGCAGCATTGGCTATGTTGAGCAGTATCAGGCCGACCCGGCAGTAAAGGAGGTGCGCATTGAATAATACCTATAATATCGCAGCAGTGGCTTTGTTTAGCGTATGGCTTTATCCAGCCTCTGATGCTTCTGCCGCTATTGATTGGAACGGCTTTATTGCCCAGGGCCTGATCCAGGCCCCAGACAGCGGTTTTGTTAACAGCAGCGGGGATATTTCTGCTGAGCTAACCGAACTGGGCCTGAACAGCCGCCTGCGGTTAGCGCCAGCCTGGCACCTTTCCGGGCAGTTGGTCTATCTGGATGGCGGCAACCGTTATCCGCCGGGCTTGCGGCTGGACTACTTATTTCTGGACTGGTATTTCTATAACAGTAACGACCTGCAAGCCAACCTGTATCTGGGGCGGATAAAAAACCAGCATTGGCTGTATTCCAGTACCCGTGATGTGCCTTTTACCCGACCTTCTATTGTGTTGCCGCAATCGGTGTATTTTGATGCCTTTCGCGATATAGCAGTTGGCAGTGATGGTATGGCATTGCAGGCGCGCCACTATAACAACCTGGGCGATTTCACCTTTAACTGGAGTCTCGGTACTACGCCGGTGTCAACGCAGCAAAGCGAGTTGCTGCTTGGCGGTGTTATTGACGGCAAACTAAAAATGAATTTTGACCATCAGGCCAGCCTGTATTGGCAGCCACAGCTTAGCCGTTTCAGTTTTGGCATGGTGTTGCTGGATTCTAACTTTAGTTACAGTGCCACTGAAACCGAGCCTTTTTTTGCTGCTGACTTTACGGTAAGCCGGGTGATGCTGAATATGCGCTATCAGCTGGAAAAATGGGAATTCTCCAGCGAAATCCAACAAGAGCGGCTGCAAATTGACGGTTTTTTCTCACCACTATTTCGCCAGGACCAATTGGGCCAGGGCGGCTATGTGATGGCACAATACCGCCACTCAGCGCAATTAAGATGGTTTGCCATGCTGGATTACTCAGTAGCCAATAAAGATGACCGGCGCGGGCAATTGTTAAATAAAAACAGTGGCGGTACTGTACCGGCATACTTTGCCTATCAGCAATCGGTAGCAGGTGGGCTAAGTTATGATATCAGCAGCAGTTTAAGGTTAAGTGCGGAAATTCATTGGGTAGAGGGCGCAGGCCGTTTATCGCCGGTAATATTGCCTGATGTGGTAACAAACCGGCACAAATACTGGCAGCTTTATGCCGCACAGCTGACATACAGGTTTTAACCGATGCGTTATCTGAGCCTGTCATGGAAGATACTGCTACTGATGTTAACTATGTTGCTGCTGTTGCTGATCTGGTTTACCAGCCTGTCGCTGCTGCATATGAATGATCAGTTTAACCGCCAGCAAGCGCTGCGTAAAACACAAGGCCAGCAGTATTTTCAGTTATATAACCGCTCAGTAGATCAACAGTTATTAACCTGGATGCAAAGCTTTGCCGAGCTGCAACAGGTGACCGGCCGCGAGGGGTTTAGCCGGTTTGCTGCTGCGTTGCCGGGGCAGATTGAATCATTACAACTTAACTTCGCTCTACGCCATCTGGCCCTGTTTAGCCCGGCACAGCAGGTCATTTATCAGAGTAGCCCGCAGTTATCCGCACACAGTAACGATATTGTGCAACACACCCTGCAGCAACAAAGCCCGCAAGCTATGATCCGCTGTGACGAACAATGCTATAAGCTACTGACTTTGCCATTGCTAAATGCCGATGGTGAGGTTGCAGTGGTGCTAATGGTTACTGAGCTGACAGAAGTGCTGTTTAATCTGCACCAGACACTGGGTACAGAAGTGGCTTTGCTTAGTTACCAGCCGCGCCAGACCATAACGCAGCAATTCCGCCTGCTGCAGGCATCTGACCGGCAGCTGATACGACAGTTGTATCAGCAGTTGCCAGACGATATAGAAGTGGGTTCATTACGCAGTAACGGCATTGTTATTGCGCTGAAAGATATGAGCTATTACCTGCATTTAATTCCGCTGGACCCTGACAACGCTATGTCGTATCAGCTGTTAATGGTAGAAGATGTCAGCAGTGCCATGCAGGATAAACAGCGCTATCAGCGGCAAATTTTATTGGTGGCAGCAGGTTGTTTTGTCGCTGTGCTGGTACTGATTCTATTTATTACCCGCCGTATTAGCAGCCGTATTTTACAACTGGCAGCTGCGTTGCCGTTGCTGGCACAGCGGCGATATCACGAGTTTCGCCATGCCAGCCAATTGCCCGCAGGGTTACTGCAGGACGAACTAAGTACATTTAGCCAGTCGGTACTTAACCTGAGTTACGAGCTGGAGCATCTGGATCAACGGTTAGCTGATAACACCACGGCACTACAGCAAATTGCTATGTTTGACCCGCTTACCGGCCTGGCCAACCGTAACCTGCTGCAACAACAACTGCGGGTGGCACTGGCTGGTTTGCCGCTGCATAGCGGTTATGTCGGCTTGTTGTTTCTCGATTTGGATAAGTTTAAAACCATTAACAATAGCCGCAGCCATGCTACCGGTGACTTACTGTTAATCGAAACCGCACAGCGGCTGCAAAGCCTGTGCGATCACGGCGAGGTGGTGTGTCGTTTTGGTGGTGACGAATTTGCGCTGGTTATGCCGCATATCATCGAACCGCAGCAGGCTGAGCTTATGGCATGGCGGGTGCTGGCGGTGTTTGATCAGCCGTTTTTACAAGGGCAGGGCGCCGTGTCGCTCAGTGCCAGTATCGGTATCAGCTTTACTGCAGAGCCAGCACTGGCAGAGGAGGAATTAATCCGCCGCGCTGATTTGGCTATGTACCAGGCCAAAAGTAATGGCCGCAATTGCTACTATGTATTTAATGAGCAGATGTCGAGCGACCTGGCTAACCGGCTGCAACTGGAGGCTGAACTGCGGCTGGCCATAAGCCAACAACAGTTTTCGTTAAACCTGCAGCCTAAAGTAAATTTACGCAGCGGCCAGCTAACCGGGTTTGAAGCCTTACTGCGCTGGCAGCACCCGTTACGTGGTATGGTGGGGCCGGATGAGTTTATCAGTGTGCTGGAGCAAGCCCAACTGATTGTTGATGTGGGCTACTGGGTGTTTGAGCGCTGTTGTCAGCTAAGCAACGAGTTAGCTGAAATGGGCTTGCCGCATGTGGTTATTGCGCTTAACTTGTCGGCCGATCAGTTTTTGCAGCCAGGGTTGCCGGAGCGGTTTCGCCAGTTAATGCAGCAGTATAATGTCAGTGGCCAGCAGTTTGAGCTCGAACTGACCGAAAGCACCTTAGTCAGCCATGTCAGCCAGACGCTGGATATTATGCATCAACTAAAAGCGCTGGGGTTTAGCTTTGCTATCGACGATTTTGGTACGGGTTATTCATCGTTGAATTACCTAAAACGTATGCCGGTAGACACCATAAAAATTGATAAAAGTTTTGTACTTGGCATGCTGGATAACCCGTCTGACTACCAGATTATTGTGTCAACCATTGCCATGGTGCAAAAACTGGGGCTGCAAGTGGTGGCCGAAGGCGTGGAAAACTATCAGCAATTGCAGTTACTGCAACAGCATCACTGTGATTTGGTGCAGGGGTTCTACTTCTCAAGGCCGTTGCCAGAGGCGCAACTGGCAGCTTTTGTCAGCCAGGTTACGCAAAATAAATGGCCAGCGCAGTTGCTGCGCTGACCGTTTTATAACGTATTAACTACCTATCACACCGCCATCGTCTTTAGTAATAACAACGGTGGCAGAACGTGGCCGGCTGCTGCCGCCATCTGGCCAGTGGCTGGTGAAATCACCCGGTGCTGAGCGATCCCCCGGATGCTGGATATTAACAAACATGGTTTTCCGATCCGGTGTCATAATCACGCCGGTAACTTCGCAGTCAATTGGGCCAACTAAAAAGCGTTTTACTTCGCGGGTAACCGGGTCGGCGGCCAGCATCTGGTTGTTGCCGTAAGGGCCAGTACCTTGCTGCGAACCACTCATATCGGTTTGGATCCACAGTACGCCGTTAGGATCGAACCACAAACCATCCGGGCTGGCCAGATGATTGTCGGCTGTAAGCTCCAGTTCGGTGCCCGGTGTTTGAGTACCGACATCACCAGCCAACAGGAAAATATCCCAATCAAAGGCGGTAGCTGCCTGCGTTTCGCGCTCATTCCAACGGATAATATGGCCGGTGGCATTGCTGGCGCGCGGGTTGGCGGCGTCTATCTGGGCAGCGGTGCGCTGCGTATTGTTGGTCAGGGTAAAATAGACTTCGCCAGTATCCGGGTGCACTGCACCCCATTCCGGCCGATCCATTTTGGTAGCGCCGGCAATATCGGCAGCCAGACGGGTATTTAGCAACACATCAGCCTGATCGGCAAAGGTAACGCCTGCAGCTGTGGCTTTGGCAATAAAATCAGCGTTGTTGATATCCAGCGGTAACCATTCACCGCTGCCATCTTCGTTAAAGCGCGCCACATATAAAATACCGTCATTGAGTAAATGACCACCGGCGGTATTTTTGTGGTACGGCGCAGTAGAGACAAATTTGTAGATATATTCAAAGGTAGAATCGTCACCCGAGTACACGACTATGGGCTGGCCTTCTTCCAGTTTGCCAAAAATCACACCTTCATGGCCAAAGCGGCCCAGTGCCGTGCGTTTTTGAGGCACGCTGTCGGGGTTAAACGGGTCTATTTCTACTATCCAGCCAAAAGTGTTTGGCTCGTTACGGTAATCGTCTTTCGCTTCAGCGCCGATAGTGCTGGCATTAAAGCGCTGATACACATCAGCTGCCGGTGTGGCAGTTTCCCAGAAATAACGGCCGTTAGCTGATGCTACGCCATAACGGCTGTGTTCACGTGGTTTTTGCGCATCGGTATTAACAAAGTAACCAGCCCAGTTCTCTTCACAGGTTAAATAGGTGCCCCAGGGCGTAAAACCGTTGCCACAGTTATTCAGTGTACCGCGGGTACGGCTGCCATCCGGGCTGTATTTGGTTACCACTTTCTCACTGCCGCGCACCGGGCCTGCCAGTTCCATTGGCGTGGCGCCGGTAATACGGCGGTTGAACGGGCTGTTATTAACCAGTGCCCAGCTACCATTAGCCTGCTGCTGAATATGTGCCACCGAGACACCGTGGGCAGCGACTTCTTTACGTACTTCGTCGGCCAGCCGCGGTACTGTGGTAATACCGTTGGTATGGATCAGGTTATTGTCGATATATTCATGGTTAAACACCAACAGGCCTTCCTGCGAGTTTTCGCCAGCACCGCGTGCGTCAATGGGGAAAAAGTGTATGCCGTCATGGTGGCTGCCCACTTGTTGTTCCTGATCGCTGCCGCTGTTGCTGCCATCGTCCAGATATTCAGGGTAGCTGCCATTTAACGGCGTACCCCAGGGCAAAAACGCCTGAGCGGTATAACCTTGCGGCACGGTGATGGCATCGGCGCGGTTAGTGGCAATGGCCGTAAAGCCCAGCAGTGGAACAGCAGTTTCCGGCGGCACTGTTTCAGCATCGTCATTACTGCTGCTGCCACAGCCTACCAGCGAGCCGCCGATAAAGGCTGCCACTGCGGCCCCGACACTGCCTTTAAGAAATTTACGCCGAGCCATACGGCTGTCAACAATGGCAGCAAAAGTAGGGTTAAGCGAAAAGTTAGTTTGCGGGTCAACACCCGAGTTATCTATCGTTACAACGGTTTTACTGTCTGACATTATTATAGGCTCCATAATAAGCGCTTTAGAAGTTTGTGCTATTAAACCCATGCTTAATGTCAGTGTTGTTACAGTGAGATAGCAGTTTTATGATGCTAAGATGACATGGCGGTGTCAGTGTCAGGGTTTCAGGATAGGCGTAAGGCTTTTTCCTCTGGTATAGTACGGTTTTAAGTCGTCAGGGAGCGGGAATAAATGCAGTGGCAGGTACTAACCTTCGGTGAATTGGACACATACACGCTATATAGCTTGTTGCAGTTAAGGGTAGATGTGTTTGTGGTAGAGCAAAATTGCCCTTATCCGGAGCTGGATGATAAAGACTTACATACGCAAACCCGCCACATTATTCTGAAAAAAGGCGATAAAGTGATCGCTTACTCGCGGGTATTGGCTCCGGGTGTTAGCTTTGATGGTTTTCCGGGTATTGGCCGGGTATGCGTATCACAAACCGCACGCCGCTTAGGTTTGGGCCAGGTATTAGTAGAACAAACCCTCAGTGTGGCAGCAGAGCTGTGGCCGGATACCGATATTCATATTTCTGCCCAGTGTTACCTGCAACAGTTTTATCAGGATTTAGGCTTTAAGCCTGCCAGCGAACCTTACCTGGAAGATGATATTCCGCATGTGAAAATGATAAAACCGGTGCAGTAAAAAAAGCCGCGTTAAACGCGGCTTTTTGCTGTTGGTGCTGGCTTAGAAACGCACGTTTACGCTAACCCAGAAATTACGCGCTTTATCTTTGTTGTTGTAGTCATCGACATAGCTGGCGCTGTAGCCATTGGCGCCATTGCCGTCGTAGATACAACTGGCGGCAGTATCACTACATTGAGTAAAGGCGATATTGTAGGTGGTGAAGTCACGGTCAAACAGATTATTAATGCGGGCATTAAAGGTAACCGATTCACTGGCTTCAAACGATGCGCCCAAATGGAATACATTATAGGCTTTGTAGTACAGCGCCCGGTCATTTTGCACATCCCATGACCGGTAACGCTTGGTACGTAGCTCAGATGTCAGAAACACATTCAGTGCGTCTGTCGCTTCCCAGCTTAACGTCAGGTTCGCCATATGCTTGGCACTGTTACCCAATGGCCGGCCTATGTTAGCGCCGCTTTTTTGCTCGCTGTCGGTGTAGGTGTAGTTGGCGCGAAAGGCAACGCTATTAGTTATTGCCCAACGCCCGGCCAGCTCAGCACCCTCAATAGTCACTTTGTCGATATTCACCGTTTTAGTGCTGGTAGCGTAACCTAAATCAGCATACTCACCGGTGCTGCTACACTCCACATTGGTGCCGGTACCACAGGGCTGAGAAGCAATTTTGTCGTCAAAATCATTTTTAAAAATAGTGGCATTAAAGTTATGGCCATTTGGATGCTGCCAGTACACGGCGATTTCTGAAGACACACTGGTTTCTGCTTTCAGATCCGGGTTACCAAACATTGGTGAGGTACCCTGGCCGCCAAAACCCACCACACCGTCATATAACTGAGTGGTTTTTGGCGTTTTAAAGCCGGTACTAATGCCACCTTTAATGGTCCATTGCTCATTTAGCGTATAAACACCATACAGCCGTGGGCTTAGCTGGCTGCCAAATATCTGGTGATCGTCACGGCGTAAACCGGCAGTTAAAGAGAATGACTCAGTCGCATCCCAGGTATCTTCGGCAAAAACAGCCCACATATTATGCTCCTGGATTGCGCCAGGAGTGCCGCTTTCAATGCCAAACACGCCGTCTTCCAGCTCACCGCGGATCACCTGGGCACCGGTGACTAACATATGGCGTCCCGCCAGTTCAAACGGCATATCCAGTTTGGCATCCAGCGTGTACTGATTGCTGGCCATTTTACGTTTTTCACGCGGTAAGAAAGTAGCTTCAGCTAAGTCTTTGCGTGCATCCAGGCTTAAGCCTGCATACTCACCGGTAGCGTCAAACATCGCCAGCAGTAGTGCGCGTTCAGAAGCGGTGAATGGCAAAGTACGGCCATGATTTTGGGTATCTACGTGAGATAGCGACACAAAGCTGTTACCAAAGTCCCATTTACCTTCATGGGTTAAAGACCAGGTATCACGGGTAAATTCCTGAGTGGGGCTGTAACCTACCTGCGGGTTGGCACGGCGTGCCCAGGTACCACCGCCAGTAGCACATTTTTGCTGCTGATTACCGCCAGAAGAGGGGGTAAAGCCGCGACAGAAGTTACCTGCCACCCAGATACTGTCAATATTATCTACCGTACCTACCGGATATTCTTTGGTGCCGTTGTCATTGATAACCGGGGTATTGTCATATTGTTGTTTGGACGTTTCAATATCCAACCAGATTGTTTGATTAGTAGCTGGGGTCCAGCTTAAGCGGCCGCCGAAAACTTCGTTTTCGTTGTCGACTGTTTTACCACCGGCACCAAAGCCTAGCGAGCGGTTGCGCACTTCACCATTGGGATATTCTACCGGAGCATATTGTGGCATTGAAGATAAACGGTTATAGAAGCTACCACGCAGTGACATACCTAGTACGCCGGGGATTAAGGGGCCCATTACGTTAAAATCGGTAGTGATATCATTGCCAAAAGCGTCATCAGTTTGTACCGTACGGCTGTGGCTGACAGAGCCCATCCACTTATCGGTAACTTTTTTGGTAATAATATTGATTACACCACCTAACGCATCGGCGCCGTACAGCGTTGATGCCGGGCCGCGGATTACTTCAATCCGGTCTACCGCATCCAGCGGCGGAATATGGCCAAACTGGTTGCCGCCAAAGCTGTTAGGGTAAATATCGCCGTGGTTATTCTGCCGCTTACCGTCTACCAGAATTAACGTATAGTCTGAGCCCATACCCCGCATACTGATGGTACCCTGGCCGGTTTTGTCACGGGTTTCGCCGATATCCACGCCTTCTAAATCCCGTACTGCATCCAGCAGGGTAGTATAAGGGCGCTTTGACAGTTCTTCCTGTGTTATCACCGAAATACTGGCGGGTGCATCTACCAGCTTTTGTTCAAAGCCAGAAGCTGTGACCACTATTACTTCCATATTGTAATCAGGGGCTGCAGCTGCAAGTTCGGCATGGGCAGAGGGTAGGGTAAACACAGCTGCAACAGCGCATGCCAGCGCGGTAGGGCGAAACAACATTTTGAACTCCTTTGATAGTGTTTTCAGGCAGCAGAGCCAGATCGAATGTAAATTAATGTAAATGATGCAGCGAATGATAATTATTATCATTATTAAGATCAATCATTATTCTGTGGTTGTTTTAGAGACTAAAAATGGCAAGCATTTAAATTAACATTAAATTATCACGTTGTTTTCTAGCCATATGCGCCGTCCGTTCGCGCTGTACCCCTTATTAATACTATATTCGAATGAGATTGATTCGTATTTTTTACTGTGTTCTAATTGCGCGCATTAAAGCTTATTTGTTAATAAACGGAGTTTTTATGCAATTTAAATTGTCGCGCTTAGCCGCAGCCGTTGTGCTGGCTTCGGTATCATTAAGTGCTGTGGCTCAGCAGCAAACCGCTACGAAAGAAAGCAGTGTTGAGCGTAAAAGTATTATGCCAACGCTGGAAGTCATCCGGGTGGTAGGTGAGGCTGCACCGGTGCTGTTGGAGCAAACCGGTACCGTGGTGGTCATTGACCGTCAGCAAATAGAGCAAATTCAGCCACTATCTACTGAAGACGTGTTACGCCGTATTGCCGGTATTAACGTTGCCAGCGAAGAAGAAACCTCAATTGTGTCTAACTTTGGTATGCGTGGTTTATCTGCCAGTGAATCAAAATCGTTAGTGCTTGAAGACGGTGTACCAGTGGCGCCAGGGTTGTTTATTGGCAACGACCGTTACTATAACCCACGCATTCAGCGGGTAGAGCAGGTAGAGATATTAAAAGGCTCATCGTCGTTACGTTATGGCCCTTCTACCATTGGTGGCGTAGTCAATTACCAGACCAAAACACCAGACGATGGCGTTAAACTGTCCGGCCGCGCCGGCTCGTTTGACTTGCGTGAGGTAAATGTCGAAGCCGGTGGCAAGAGTGTTTCAGGCGACGCTTTTGCCGGTGTCGTTGCCACCCACGCGACCAGCGATGGTTTTATGGACAAAGGTTACGAAATGACTGACGTGATGGCCAAAGCCGGTGTGGTATTCAGCGACAGCCACAAGTTGGGTATTAAAGCCTCACGCCATGAGAACGATGCCAACATCTCTTACCGGGGGTTATTACTGGCCGATTATCAGAATGGTGCCAAGTATAACCCGGCACCGGATGACTATTATCTGACCGACCGTACCGCAATAGATCTGAATCATGAGTGGACGTTATCGAGCCAGGCTACCTTGAAAACGCTGCTGTACTGGAGCGAACTGACCCGTGATTACTGGCGTTATGATGTTAATACTGCAGCCTCAAATGCTGCTGGCCGCTGGGTATATGCTGATACGTTAACAGGTAATAACCGCAGCTTTGACCGGGTTGGTATAGAAACCCGCCTGACGCTGGATCACAACTTATTTGGCAGTGTGGCCAGCAGTGAGTTTGGCCTGCGTTTTATGCAAGAAGAGGCGAATGACACCCGTATTCGCGCTGTGCGTGGTTCAGACCGCACCGGCGTAAATGACCGGCATATTGTTGATTCGGCCGACAGTGTAGCCGCTTATGCGCAAAGCCGGGTTGAGCTGACAAAGCGTTTTGCTGTTACACCGGGTTTACGGGTGGAATCTTACGAGCAAAAACGGGTGGTGTTATCCGACAATAACGCTACTGCCAAAGCCAGCAATACAGAGTTTTTGCCTGGGGTTGGTGCAACCTATGATCTGAATCAGTCTGCGCAGTTGTATGGTGGTGTGTACCGGGCCTTCTCACCCGCCTCTAATGGCGTGGCACTGGACGGTTTGACCGATCAGCAGCTTGATGGCGAGCGCTCTACCAATTTTGAGCTGGGTATTCGTGGTAAACAAGGCGCAGTCAGTTATGAAGTGGCTGCCTTTGCTATGGACTTCAGTAATCAGGTTGTTACCGGCAACAGCGATCCAAACTTATCGCAGTCTAATGCAGGTAAAACCGAGCACCGCGGTATGGAATTTATGTTCGGTTATGCACTGGGCGCCGGGTTTAGCCTGGATACCAATGCAACCTGGGTACCTACCTCAGAGTTTAAAACCGGCAGCAACCAGGGTAACCGCCTGCCGTATGCGCCGAAAATTATTGCTAACGTAGCGCTGAGCTACCAATTAGAGCAATTAACCACAGCATTAAGCGCGCACCATCGTGGCGAGCAATACGGCGATGCCAGCAACCGTGAAGATATTCCGGCAAATGCGGCCGGTGGGATCTGGGGTGGCTTAATACCGTCTTACACCGTGCTGGATTTAACCGCGCAGTACAAACTGGCCGATAACATCAGTGTATCAGGCAGCGTGAAAAACCTGACCGACAAGCGTTATATTGCCGGCTTACGCCAGGGTATTTATGTCGGGCCAGAGCGTGCGTTCGAACTGGGCGTACGTTACAGCTTCTAATTAAAGCCGTACCAATAGCAGCGTAAACAGGGCAGATTATTCTGCCCTGTTTTATTTATGATGTTGCGGCATATTCAACGCGGCGGGCCGTATATTTGTTCGGCGCTGTTAAACAGGATCCAGCTGGTTAAAATATACTTGTCATTTGATACCGGTACACAGCCGCGATGGGTGTGGGTAAAGTAGGCCGGTGCTATGACCATACGGCCGGTTTTGGGCGAAATGCTTTTGTTTTGGTAGTAAAACTCGGTTTGGCCACCCTCGGCTACGTCATTTAAATAAAACATAAACAATAAGGTACGGTGCAGCGGCTCGGTGCTGCCTTGCTGTGGGTACACTTCGCTGTGCCAGTAACCGTAATTACCCACGCCAGCCTGATATTTTTGCGCCTGAATATTACCCAGACGAAACAGCGCGCGCATAAAATCCAGCGCTTTAGGTTCACCCAGCTCGGCAAAGTTATCATGTGTAATGGCGGTGGGCTGGCCGGTTTGCGGGTGCGCTATGGTTAACCCCATAGGGCCAATCAGCGCAAAATGGTACTTTTTGAAATAGTCACAGGCATAGCGGGTGGTGGCTTCCCAGATCACTTTTAGTAACGGCTGGTATTCTGCATGCTGGTACAGATATAAATCTGTACTGATTTTTTTACTGGTATCCACACCACCACCGGTGCGGCCGGCTGCGGTATGCGGGCTTTGGTCAAACACCTTAATCAGCTGTTGGCAAAACTCGCTGCTTAACGCATTATCGTACACCTCTATAAAATCGGTCATCGGGTTACCTTTATGTGGCAAGACATTATTTCTCCGCGTTTCTCTGACACGGATGCGCTGGGGCACATCAACAATACTGTGTTTGCGGTCTGGTTTGAAGGCGCAAGACAAGATGTTTTCAAAATTTTTACACCAGAGCTTAATTTACGCCAGTGGCCGCTGATTATTGCCAGCGTAAAGCTGGATTACCATGCCCAAACTCATTACGGCGCCGATGTTGAAATCCGCACTTATATCAACCGCGTTGGCGGCAGCTCTTTTGATGTTTATCAGCAAGCCTGGCAACACGGCGTAAAAACCGTGTCGGGCACTGCAGTATTGGTGCAGTTTGATTATGCTGCCAATAAAGCCGTGGTGATTAGTGCAGAACAAAAACAACAGCTTAATCAACACCTGTATAAAGCGTAAACATCGCAGGCTACGTTTCACTGGTCGTAAAGCTCTGGTATGGTGGCCACAGGCTGAGTAAGGTCGAACAATAATCATTTTCCGGAGTCTGCTATGAAAAGCGTGTTTATGGGGCTGGCCATTGGCGTAAGCCTGGTGTTGGCAGCTGATGCCCAAGGGTATGACCGCATTACCGGCGCCGATTTTGCCAGCCGTTCTGAAGTGTTCGCCCCTAATGTTATGGCGGCTACCAGCCAGCCGTTAGCAACGCAAATTGCACTGGATATTATGCGCCGCGGTGGCAATGCCATTGACGCTGCTATTGCTGCCAATGCTGCCTTAGGACTGATGGAGCCTACCGGCAATGGTATCGGCGGCGATTTATACGCCATTGTCTGGGATGCCAAAACACAAAAGCTACATGGTTTAAATGCCTCCGGCCGTTCGCCGCTGAGTTTAAGTTATGAAATGCTGGCGCATGAACTGCAAAAGCTTGGCCGCACCGATTTACCACCACACGGTATGTTGCCGATAAGCGTTCCCGGCGCGGTTGACGGCTGGTTTGAGCTACACCAGAAATTTGGCAGTATGCCAATGCCGGAAATTCTGCAACCTGCTATCAGTTATGCTGAAAACGGCTTCCCTGTTAGTGAGTTAATTGCATATTACTGGGACCGCAGTGTGCCGGTATTAAGCCAGCAACCAGGCGATTTCAAAGGCACCTTTACCATTAACGGTAAAGCGCCTGCTAAAGGCGAAATGTTTAAAAACCCGGCGCTGGCCAATACCTTTAAAGCGCTGGCAAAAGACGGCCGCGATGCTTTTTATAAAGGCGATATAGCAGTAGAAATTGACCGCTTTATGCGCGCCAATAGCGGCTATTTACGTTACGCCGACTTTGCCAACCACCGCTCAAGTTGGGTAGAGCCGGTTGGTGTAGATTACAAAGGCTATACGCTGTGGGAACTGCCACCTAATGGCCAGGGCATAGCCGCGCTGCAGATGCTACAAATTCTGAAGAACTTCGATTTAAAAGCCACCGGTTTTAACACGCCGGAAAGTTTGCACCTGTTGGTTGAAGCGAAAAAGCTGGCCTTTGAAGACAGAGCCAAATTCTACGCTGATGAAGATTTTAACAAGGCGCCGGTAGAGGCACTCATTTCAGAAGAATATGGCCGCGAGCGCGCCAAACTGATTGGCGACAAAGCCGCCAAACGGGTTGATGCCGGTAACCCGAATTTGTATGAAGGTGATACCATTTATATGACCACCGCCGACAAAGACGGCAATATGGTGTCGTTAATTCAAAGCAACTACCGCGGCATGGGTTCAGGCGTAGTGGTTCCGGGCTTAGGCTTTGTATTTCAGGACCGTGGCCAGTTGTTTTCGATGGACAAAAAACACGCCAATGCGTATCAGCCGGGCAAGCGGCCGTTTAATACCATTATTCCTGCCTTTATCACCAAAGACGATAAGCCACTGGTGAGCTTTGGTGTAATGGGGGGCGCTATGCAGCCACAGGGCCACGTGCAGATTTTGATCAATATGGTGGATTACGGCATGAACCTGCAAGAAGCCGGAGACGCCGCGCGCTGGCAGCATCTGGGCAGCACCGAGCCAACCGATGGCAGCGACATGTATCTGCAAAACGGCGGCTATATTGAAGTAGAGCGTGGCATACCTTACGAAACCGCCCGCGAGCTGATGAAAAAAGGCCACGATGTACGCTATGGTTTAGGCGGCTACGGCGGTTATCAGGCCATTATGCGTGATCACGCCAACGGTGTTTGGGTTGGCGCATCTGAATCACGTAAAGACGGCCAGGCGGCGGGGTACTAACCCAGTTGCACCTGCACCTGATAATTGGCGGTGATTTGCTCGATAGCCTGCTGCATATCACCGTCAAAATCGGCGCACAGCTCGGCGTAGCTGTGCCGTAGTTTCAGGCGTTGAGTGGTTTTTACAAAGCGTAGCACTTCTTCTTTGCTGGTTAAAATCAGCCGGGGTACCCGTACATTATGGCCCTGCTCATCTTTGGCAATCATGGTAAAGTATGATGAATTACAGTGCTTTACTTTACTGGTTTGAATATTTTGCGCTTCAACGCGAATACCCACCACCATTGAACTGTTACCAACAAAAATAACTGACGCTTTTAACGTGACCAGCTCGCCGACTTCAATCGGGTTCAGAAAATCGACTCTGTCTACCGAGGCAGTCACACAATAACGGCCACTGAATTTTGAACCGCAGGCAAAGGCGATTTGGTCCATCAGTGACAGCAAGTAACCACCGTGGATTTTACCGCTGAAATTGGAATGCGACGGCAGCATCAGCTGCGACAGTGTTACGCGCGAACTGCTGCTTTTTTTATAGAGATCAGTCATAACGGTCCTGTATGTTAGTTAAGCTGCACCAGGTTTAACTGCGCCAGGTTTAGCAAAGCTTAATGCGTAGCAAAGCTTAATTCAGTTCTTGCGGTAGCGGCTTATGTTGTACCAGTATCCATGGCGAAATTACCACCGCCCATAGCTCAGTTTGGTTATCAAACCACTGCTGTGCCTGCTGCTCGCTGGTGCGCCCTACGGTACCCTTTGCCAGCAAGTCAGCAACTGTTGCTTTATCGTCCAGGCTAAAGGCAAACGCTACCTCAACTAAATCCAGCTCAGACGCTACCGTAATAACGGCACCGGCGGCATAAAATTTCTGTAGCTCCAGCCAGTTAATCCGGGCTGTTTCACTGACAATTTTAGCTTTTATCAGCTCGGGGCTTTCTGCTTCGTCAGCCAGATAAGCATCGGGTGGCGTTATTGCTGTCATACCTGCTCGCTATTCCGTTTCATCGCTTTGCTCAGTGATCTGAGCGGCGCTGAGTTCATGTTTTTTCAGTAATTTATAAAAGTCGGTGCGGTTACGCCCGGCCAGTTCTGCGGCGCGGGTAACATTGCCTTCTGTCATCTGCAATACGCGGATAAGGTACTGGCGCTCAAACTGGTCACGCGCTTCGGTTAACGTTGGCCAGTAGCTGCTGTCATGCGACAGCGCCTGCTCGACCTGGGCCGCACCAATAACCGGGCTGTGGGTTAACGCCACACATTGCTCTACTACGTTTACCAGCTGGCGCACGTTACCGGGCCATTTGGCGGTGGCTAACAGCTGCAATGCATCATCAGAAAAACGGGTTACATCCACCTGATGGCGCTCAACACTTTGCTGTAACACATGGCGCGCCAGCAGTGGAATATCTTCCGGCCGCTGTTCCAGGCTGGGCAGTTGCAGGTTAACCACGTTTAAGCGGTAGTATAAGTCTTCACGAAAGCTGCCATCGCCCATTGCCTGCTGTAAATCACGGTGAGTTGCCGACAGCACCCGCACGTTGATCGGAACGGTTTTACTGCTGCCTACCGGGCGTATTTGCCGCTCCTGCAGTGCACGCAGCAGTTTTACCTGCAAAGACACCGGCATATCGCCAATTTCATCTAAAAACAGTGTGCCGCCATCGGCTTCACGAAACAGGCCGCCGTGCTCGGTAACGGCGCCGGTAAAGGCACCTTTGGTGTGGCCAAATAATTCTGATTCCAGCAAGTGCTCGGGCAGGGCGCCACAGTTAATGGCAACAAATGGCTTACTTCCGCGCGGGCTGGCTTTATGAATAGCTTTTGCCAACAGCTCTTTACCGGTACCGCTGGCGCCGGTGATCAGCACGCTGACATCGCGCTGTGCTACGCGGTAGCTTTGTTCCAGCAGCTCTTCCATTAAACGGGAGCGGGTAATAATTTCAGCCCGCCATTCAGCCTGCTCTGGCACAGACTGATGCACCGCATTTTGCAGAATATCACGCAGCTCATTGGTATTAAGCGGTTTGGTTAAAAAGCCAAATACACCGCGCTGAGTGGCAGCAACAGCCTCAGGGATTGAGCCATGTGCCGTCATCAACACCACTGGCAGGCCGGGGTAGCGTTTGGCAATTTCATCAAACAGGCTCATGCCGTCCAGGCCGGGCATCCGCAAATCGCTTAGTACCACATCCACGCTGTTTTTCATCAGCAGTGGTAAAGCTGCTTCTGCTGAATCAGCACTGATCACCTGATAACCTTCGCCTTCAAGGCGCAGGGTTAGCAGGCGCAGTAAGCTGGGATCATCGTCAACAAGCAATAACTTAGGCTTAGGGCTGGCCATTGTTGTCCTCTTTAACCGGCGCGGGCTGGTTTAACTGCGCTTCTATCTGGGTTAGCGCATCAATTTTTTTCTGCAGTTCTTTGTTGGTTTTTTGCAGCCGTTCAAGATTATCGTGCTGCTGCGCATTAAGCCGGGTTAAGGCACTTACCGCTGATTCGGCTTCCAGTAATTTTTGGTTAAACACCAGATCCCAGCTTAGTAGTGCGGCCAAAGGCGCAGGTAAAGCCGCCAGTTGATCGGCCGACTGCATCTGCACCCGTAAGCGGGTAAGGTAAGGCGTATCCGGGTGCAGCTGTAAAATGGTGCGCTTTAATATCCATACATCGTCCTGGGCCGTTTCGCTGTTAAGTAAATCGCGCTCTTCATTAATGCGGTTTAACATGGCTGCGCGGTAATTTACCCAGGCCTGCAACGTTGCGGCATCACCGGCAATGGCTAAAGGGGTTTTTACCGGTTCAGGCTCGGGTAGCATTACCGGCTCTGGTTCGGCCTCCAGCAAGGGCTCGGCTATTGGTTCAGGCGCTACCGGTTGTGGTGCAAGCTGGCAGCCGCTAAGTGCCAGTATGGCCACAAAAATTAACCCAGTTCTCATCCCAGTTTTTCCTCTAATAACGGTAGCCGTACCCTAATACAGACATCGGCATAAATAACATCAACAATATCAGCATGGCCGCCCAACAGGCGGGCACAATCGGCAACAATCGACAACCCCAGGCCAGAGCCCTGCACTGAGTCAAAGCGTGGTGTAGTACCACGCTGAAACGGTTCAAACAGTTTTTCCCTTAATGATGTAGGAATAGGGTTGCCGTTATTTGCGACATCTAAAATCAGCTGATGTTCCTGCTGATATAGTTTTACCCACACCGGGCTGTCCTGGCTGCCATATGCTTGAGCATTGTTGATCAGATTGTCGAGTATACGCCGGAACAGCGTAATATCGGTATAAATTGCACTTAGCTGGCAGCTAAGCTCAACAGCCTGGCCGCGCTGCTGCAGTGATAAGGCATGGTCGTTAAAGCAGTCGGTAAATAATTGCTGTGGCGAATGCCAATCTGGCTCGGGTTTGGCTTGCTGTAATAAGCGGTTGTAGTCCAGCAGTTGCTCAGTTAACTGGCTTAGCCTATCGGCACTGCCGTTTAGCAGGCCAACCACTTCCAGTTGTTGTTTGTTCAGCGGGCCAACTAACTGCTCACTTAACAAAGCGCAGCCTTCACGAATACTGGACAGCGGCGTTTTTAACTCATGCGAGGCGTGGCGCAGTAAAATCAGCCGTAAGGCTTCCAGTTGTTGCAGGCGGGAACTAAGCCAGCGCAGTTGTTCGCCCAGCTCTGCCAGCTCACGCGGCCCGGTAAGTTTTTCATCGGGGAATTGATGTTGCTGGCCAATAGCACGGATCATTTTATCCAGTTTACGCACCGGGGCGGTGATCCTGCCAGATGCCCACAGCACGATCAGCAGCGTTAACAGCACCAGCGCAACAGTTTGCCAGGCTAGCTGTTGCTGGCTTTCTACCACAAAGCGTTGTTGTTGTTGCAGATTTTGCTCCAGCAGCAGCCAGATTTGTTGTGTAAGCTGTTGCTGTTGCTGGCGGAACTGCTGCATCAGCGGTTCAAGTTCTGTGCTGCTAAGCTCAGTAAAGTTATCCAGTAGTATGCCAAGCTGCAGTTGTTGTTGCTGGCACAGTTGCGACTGGCCTACATTGTCACATACCTGACGCAGCAATTGCTGATAACTGTTCAGGTGGGTGCGTGCCACCCGCGCCAGCGCATCGGTTTTTACCACTGCATGTTGGCGTACTGCACGCTCTATATCCACAACCAGGTTTTGCATATTCTCCGCCCGGCGCACACTGGCTACCGAGGTTTCTGCTTCGGCTACAGCATTCTGGCTGACACCGCTTAGTGCTTTATGGCTTTGCCATAGCAGCACGGCTACGGGGATCAGCGCCAGAAAAAAGCTCAGCAATACCAACTGGCGTAAAGAGGCGGTCTGAATCGAAAAACGCATAATTGTTTGTCTTAATCACAGGGCTGTTAAGCATACCCTATTTTCGTGGCAAAAAAAAAAGGCCAGTGGGGTGCTGGCCTTACAAAAATTCAGCAAGTGCTGAACTCATGGGATCGTAACGCAAAGGTGCGGTTAAGCAGCCTTTGCCATATAAACCGGTTGATACTGAGTAGCCGGAACCTGAGGTGCTGCAACTGCTGGTGTTGCTACAACCTGAGCCTGCTCCCAAGCCAGTACGCTGTCATTGTTTAAATTTACACGGCGTAACATGGATACTGCTACAGCTACGTTAGCCATTAAAAACAACACTGTACCAAGTAAGAAAAAGTCCATAACAACCTCCGTAAGTGCAGCCTTTACTCTATTTTGCTGCGTTAAGACGTTTTGAAGGAGAATGTTGCAAAGGCAGCTTCCGGTGTATCTGGTTGCGCTTGCGACATTCTCCTGTAGCGTCGCTTGGCATAACTAATACAAGCCTTGTGCCAACTCTGAAAATTATTTTATTCTTGTTTTTAATCAACGACTTATTATTTGTTTGTGAGGAGGTGCGGCGCAGCAGAGGAATTAACTGTCGCTGTTTAGCAACAGTTAATGTAGGCTAAATATAAAAATGTTATTTTTCAAATGGTTAGCGTGTATGCTTTTTGCGACATGCTGTTTATCTTATTGATTTACATCAAATAAATCCGTAGCGCTTGGCAGCGTGATCGAAATACTCCAGACATTGCTTGGCATATTCGCGCTTTTCCACATAAGTACCGGGGAAAAAGCTCTTTTTAAAGCCATAGGCTACGATGTCTTTTAGCCGTTTTAGCGGAATATCAAAGTTGTCCAGCGCCAGCTGGTATTCTTTGCTAACGGTGGTGTTAGACACTAAACGGTTATCGGTGCAAATAACGGTAGCAATACGGTTATCCAGCATATCTTTAAATTTATGCTGCTTAATATCGCTAATAGCGGGGTTAGTTTGCAGGTTACTGGTTAAACAAACCTCTATGGCGATGCGTTTATCAGCAATATAAGACGCCAGGTTGCGGATATAGGCGGCTTTGTCGACGATGTCGGGGTGCGAAATCATTTCGGGGATAAACATCGAATAGCCATGGCCAATGCGGTCGGCATAACATTCGGTAATGGCTTCAAACACGCTTTCAGCGCCATAGGCTTCACCGGCGTGCAGGGTTTTCAGCAAAAAGTGCTGGTGGGCATATTCGTAAACCTCTTTAAACTTACTGGCTGGATAACCGGATTCCTGGCCGGCTAAATCCAGCCCGACTATTGGTATAGCTTCTTCATCGCGCAGCCTTACGCTGGCCCGCACCAGCTCCATGGCGGCCAGTTTAATGACGTCTATTGGCGCAAAATCGCGCATCAGCTGGAACAGGTTAGTGTAATAGGGCGAAAAGCCTTTATCGCCAAACATCCGCATGGCGCAGTTAATAATGCCGTAGGCAAACGGCGGCTTCTGGCTGCTCATTACCACTTCGCTGCGGTTGTATTCCTGCATCGCCCGTTTTAAGCCGTTATTAACCGCATGCATTACGCGGTCAAAATCGATACCGTTGGGCAGGTCAATTAACAGCTGCGGCGCAAAGCGCACTTCAATATAGTTTACGCCTTCCAACTGGTTATCTATTGCCAGCTCATAAGCCGCACGTTCTAAGTTTTCCATATCGCGCAGCACAGCACAGGTGTACTGAAAACAGTGCAAATATTCGCCCAGGTTGTTGTACTTTTCTTTAAATACCAGCTGTTTTAAGCCTTCTACTGTATCGGCTGGTAGTTTAGTGCCGGTGCGTTTGGCCATTTCTATCAGGCTATCCAGCCGCAGGCTGCCATCCAGATGCAGGTGTAAATCAGATTTGGGCATCTCTTTAATAAACTCAGCAGAATAACGTGGCATAGCGGCTCCTTAACAAACACTTACTGCAACAAATAATTGCGCTAAGTGTATCGCAATTTGCGTGGTTTTCGTTGGCAAAGCGCTTAGTTGGCGGCATATTTATTGATATTGGCAAAAGCCATTAAAATATCTTTGGCATAGCTAACGCGCGGGTGCTTTAGCGCCCCTTTGCGCCACACCAGGTAAATAAAATTCTCCGGCCCGGGTGCGCCAAGTTGCACCAGCTCGCCGCTGGCTATGGCATCGCGGCATAAGTAATCCGGCAGCACGCTGTAACCTACACCGGCTTTAACAATACCAGCAATGGCGCGGATATCGGGGCAAATGGCGGCTATCGGTGATTGGCAGCTTTGGTTAAACACGGCGTTAAAGTAATGGCGGATCAGCGGCAGGGTGGGATCATAGCTCACTACCGGGTATAAGCGCAGCCGTTCTGCATCAACCGCCTGCTGTGATAAATGCGCGCCGGTAAAGCGGTTGGCCACCAACATCAGCCGTTCGCTGTCGATAATCTGATAGTCGTACAGGGCCGCATCGGGCGTTGAACCGCTGATCGCCAGCTCGGCCGTGCCGTCGGCCAGCCACTGGTAAATGCGGTCTTTATTGCCGATATGCACCACCAGATTCACTTCACCGGCCTGCAACAAATTAGCAAACTGGGCACCGGCAATATGACTGACATATTCGGCCGGGCCGGCAATATTCAGCGTGCCGTATACGGCATTGCTGCGGTTACGCACCGAGGCCAGCTTTTGCTCTACCGCGTCTAAGTGAGAGGATACCTGCAGTGCTAAATCATGTGCCGCCGCTGTCGGTTCGACACCGCGCGCTTTACGCGCAAACAACGCAAAGCCCACCAGTGATTCTATGCTTTGAATATGCGCGGTGGCCGCTGGTTGCGATAAACCTAAGTTAGCCGCAGCTTTGGTAATGGTGCCGCAGCGATACACCTCAACAAAAGTACGTAACTGCACAAAGTACGACATAACGCCTCAGCCATCAGAAATATGATGGCTGATAGTAAAAGAGCTGAGTTCTCACTACAAGCGAAACGCCCTAAGCTGGCCGCAATTAATACAGCGCTGAGTATCCGCTCAGCCATACTTTTGATAAGGAAAATGTATGTTCAGGCAAACAATATTAGCCGTTGCCCTGCTGGGCACTTTTAGTCAAACGGCGTTCGCGGCTGACAGCAAAGGTCAGATTCTGGTGTTGTTATCCAGCGAAAGCCAGATGCAACTACAAGATGGTGAAACGCTAAGCACAGGCTACTACCTGAACGAATTTGGCGTACCGGCTGATGCCTTTATAAAGGCCGGCTATGAGCTGGTGTTAGCCACGCCAAAGGGCAATGCCCCGGTGGTGGATGAAAAGTCGGTCACGGTGCAGTATTTTGCTGGCAGTGAGGCTGAAATGCAGCGCATTAGTCAGGTAGTGGCGGCTATTCCGGGTATCGACGATACCTTATCGTTAAAAGAGGTTATCGACGGCGGTTTGGCGCAATACCGGGCGGTGTTTATTCCCGGCGGCCATGCACCGTTAATTGATTTAGCCAATAACCCTGAAGTAGGCACCATTCTGACGCATTTTAATGCACAGGCTAAACCTACCGCCGCCATCTGTCATGGCCCCATAGCGCTGTTATCAGCCCAGCAAAACCCGCAGCAGTACCAGCAGGCGCTGGTGCAACAAAGTCCGGCCACAGCCGGCAACTGGATTTATGCCGGCTACAAGATGACTATTTTCTCAGACGCCGAAGAAGCCGTATTTGAAGCGTCATTAAACGGCGACAAACTACAATATTATCCGGGTAAAGCCATGCAACAGGCCGGTGGTGCTATGCAATACAGTGAAGCCTGGACGCCGAATGTGGTGGTAGATCGCGAGCTGATCACCGGGCAAAACCCGTTTTCCGATAAAGCTCTGGCACAAGCTGTGTTAGAACAACTGCAACAGCAGCGTTAATGGTGATAACACGGAACAGGAGTTGTTATGCTGAATTTTAATTTTAAAAATCAAACCGAAATCTTATTTGGCAAAGGCCAGATTAAAGAAGCAAAAAGCCGTTTGCCCAAAGATGCCAAAGTATTGCTGTTATACGGTGGTGGTTCAATAAAACGTAACGGCGTGTACGACGATGTGATAACACTGCTGGATGGTATCACTTACCATGAGTTCTCTGGTGTTGAACCCAACCCGACGCTGGAAACCCTGATGCAGGCGGTTGAACTGGTGCGCGCCAAAGATATTAATTTTATTATGGCTGTCGGTGGTGGCAGTGTGATTGACGGTGCCAAGTTTGTTGCCGCCGCCGCACACTTTGACGGCGAGCCCTGGGATATTCTGGCTAAAGGTGCTGCGTTTAGCTCGGCTTTACCGATCGGTGCGGTGCTAACCCTGCCCGCTACAGGCTCAGAAAGCAACGGCAATTCTGTAGTGACTAACAAAGCCACCGCACAGAAGCGTGCCTTTGCCTCAGATTTAGTGCAACCGGTTTTTGCCGTGCTCGACCCGGTATACACCTATTCGTTGCCATTAAAGCAAGTGGGTAACGGTGTGGTAGATGCCTTTGTGCATGTGATAGAGCAATACCTGACTTATCCGGTAAACGCCCCGCTACAGGACCGCTTTGCCGAAGGCATCTTGCAAACGCTGATCGGCGAAGGGCCCAAAGCACTGGCCACGCCGCAAGATTACGATGTGCGCGCTAATGTTATGTGGTCTGCCACGATGGCGCTTAATGGTTTGATTGGCAAAGGCGTACCGCAGGATTGGGCTACCCATATGATTGGCCACGAGCTAACTGCGCTATTTGGCCTGGATCATGCGCAAACCTTAGCCATAGTGTTACCGCCGCTAATGTATGTGCAGCGCGAGACTAAACGGCAAAAGCTGCTGCAGTTTGGCCAGCGCGTGTTTGATATCAGTAACGGTACTGAGGACGAGATTATCGATAAAACTATTAAAGCCACGCAGGACTTTTTCGAGCATATGGGCGTAAAAACCCGCTTGTCGGACTACAACCTGGCCGCGACGGATATCGACAAACTTATCGCCAACCTCGAACGCAACGGCATGACCACCTTGGGTGAACACGCAGATATTGATTTAGCCAAAGCCCGGCAAATTCTCACGCTGGCGTTGTAACGGTAAAGGTTTAACACTGTACCGCTTCTATCATTAAAAAAAACCGGCGCATGCATATGCTGCCGGGTTTTTTCGTTGGCTTACTGAGCCTTAGTAGCCGGACTGAGTGGGCTGCACTATGATCTCATCCACATTCACATCGTCGGGTTGTGCAATGGCATAAGCAATAGCGTTGGCTATGGCTTCTGGTTTTAACGCCACTTTACGGAAATCCTCCAACCATGCCTTAGTTGCGGTATCTGTTGTGGTGTGCGCCAACTCACTTTCCACTACGCCCGGCGAAATGGTGGTAACCCGCACCTTTTTTGTTTCTAAGCGCAGGCCGTTTGAAATAGCACGCACGGCAAACTTAGTGGCGCAATACACCGCAGCGGTGGGAAATACATTATGTGCGGCGATAGAAGCGGTGTTAATAATGTGGCCGCCGCGCTGTTCCATCGACGTTAAAACCGACTCTATGCCATTTAACACACCCTTAATGTTAACGTCGATCATCTGCTCCCATTCGTTCGATTTAAGCGCTGCCATCGGCGATAGCGGCATTAAACCGGCGTTGTTAACCAATACATCAATCGGGCCGAACTCATCCGTAGCTGCTGCAACCACGGCTTTGAAATTGTCACGCGATGTCACATCCAGCGCATAGGCTTTGGCCATGCCGCCATCTTGCTTAATTGTCTGAACAAGGGCGTCAAGACGATCAGTGCGCCGGGCGGCAACGAGAACAGTATGACCGGCTTTTGCTAACACTTTTGCTGTGGTTTCGCCGATACCACTGCTGGCACCGGTGATCAGAATAACTTTGGCTTTATTATTTGTCATAACAAGACTCCTTAATAGATAAACAGGAAATACTGCTGGTTAAATACGGGTTGCCCCGATGCCTGTTATGCTAACGCTATCAAGTGCTGTTATGGATACCCAAAGATACGGTATCATTGCCTGATTATCCAACTTGTGCAGGTGAGTAATATGGAAAACGATATACTACAGCAAAAGCTTTTGCAGCTGGTACAGCAAGTTGCCGTGAATGAAGGCTTAAATAGCACGGCCATCCCCAACGTGTTCTGCTACAAAATCTGCTGCCCCCAGATCACTATGCCGGCTGTGTACGAGCCTTGCCTGTGCATTATTGTACAAGGCCGTAAGAACGTGCTGCTGGGCACTGAGATGCTGTTTTATGGCGAACTGGAGTTTCTTATTGCCTCGGTGGATTTGCCTATCCTGGGCACCGTGGTTGAAGCGTCAGAACAGCGGCCGTATTTTGTTATTCAGATAAATATTGATGTCCGGCTGCTTTCTGAGTTGTTGTTGCAAATGCAACATCTGGCTGTCGCCAACAAAACGGCGAAAAGCGGCTTGTTTATCGGCCAGGTAGACCGACAAATGGGCAACAGCCTGTTGCGCTTATTTACACTGCTCGAAGAGCCAGACGATATACCGGTGTTAAGCGAAGCGCTTATCCGTGAGATGCACTACCGCATGCTGCGTAGTAATTATGGCAAAGAAATCGCGCAAATTTCGTTAAAAGGTACACCGACACAACGCATCTCTGTCGCCATTCAAAAGTTGCGTCGTGATTATGATCAAACGGTAACGATAGAAGAACTGGCGAGCCTTGCCGGTATGAGCGTGTCCTCTTTCCACGTGCATTTTAAATCTGTAACAAATATGAGCCCGTTGCAGTTTCAGAAATCAGTTCGGCTGGTGGAGGCGCGAAGCTTAATGATCTCGCAGCAAATGGATGCAGCAAGTACGGCTTACAAAGTTGGCTATGAGAGCCCATCGCAGTTTAGCCGCGAATATGCCCGTATGTTCGGCCGCCCGCCAGCACGGGATATTGCCAGAATAAGGCTGTGAACAGTTAACGCGTTGAAGCCGTAATTCATCGGCATATTTGCTTGCTGTTGTCGGCGTACACAGCGGATCCGGTGCGAAACCGCCGGTTGCCCTTTGCTCAGTTGCACAGGGCCGGTATATGGTCTACTCTGTGAAACTCCGCATATTTAATAGTCAGCGTTGTAAATCTTACCTATAAAAATTAATTTTTCCCTAAAAACAATAAGTTGAAGGATACATGCATGATAAATAAATTTGTAGCAGTCGGCATCGCAACTGTGATGTTAATCTTCGGTATGGGCCAGGCAAGCGCCGGTGTATACAGTTCAGAGCAGGTAATTGCGGCGCAACAGCACCAATACAACAAGCAGCAGGTGTTATCTTTTGTCGACAGCGCTGAAGTGCAAAACAAACTGATAGAACTGGGGGTAAACCCGGATGATGCCAAACAACGTATTGCTGCCATGACTACGGCAGAGCTGGATGCGTTAAACAATGAGCTTAATGATATGCCGGCCGGTGGTATCGTGGGTGTTATCATTACAGTGCTGGTAGTCGTTGCCGTGCTGGACCTGATGGGTATTACTGACGTTTATCCTTTTATCCGCCCCATCTGATCAATGTTGTTTCTCCGTTTAGTGTGGCAGGCCAGCCTGTTGGCTGGTCTGTTGCTTGGTTTAAGCGCTTGCCAGACACCACCACAAACCCGGCAATTACTCGCCAATCCACCTGATATTGTCCGCCAGCATGTTATTGCGCAGGTACCGTTTTATCCGCAGCAACAGTTTTTCTGTGGCCCGACAACCTTAGCTGAAGTAGCGGGTTTTTATGGCCTGAGTAAAAGCCCTGACGATATTGCGCCAGCCACCTTTATCCCCGGTCTGGATGGCACCTTACAAATTGAGATGGCAGCCGCAACCCGGCAATTGGGGCTGGTGGCTTATGCACAGCCGCGTGCCACTATGGCGCAGCTACTCAGCCTGGTAGCAGAAAACATTCCGGTGATTGTGCTGCAAAACAATTCTATTGCCTGGTTGCCGCAGTGGCACTATGCCGTAGTAATTGGCTACGACCTTGACGCAGCCGAGGTAGTTTTGCATACCGGCGTAACAGAGGCGCACCGGCTTAACTTTGCCACCTTTGAGCGCACCTGGCAGCGCGGTAATTATTGGCTGTTAGCCATGTTGCCGCCGGATAAAACCAGTGCGCAGTTAGAACCGTTTTTATACACCAGAGCCAGCCAGGATTTACTTAACACCGGCCAGCCTGATGCCGGCCTTGCTGCGCTTAAAAGCGCCACCCGGCAATGGCCGGATTACTGGTTACCGTATTTTTTACTGGGTAATCATTATTTCTCTGTAGAGCCGTTAGTTGCAGCGGCCTGGTTTGACAAAGGCCTGGCGATGGCTCAGCAAGAAGTGTCGTATCTGAATAACTACGCTGTGCTGTTAAGTGAGCTGGGTTGCCACAACAAAGCCGCAGAATTAATTACGACAGCACTGCAACTGGCGCCGCAAGATGGCAATTTGCTCGATAGCGAACAGCAAATTATTCAGGCGCAACAAGCTGGCACTGCTACTCTAACCCAATGCCAGATCCAGGCGTTGCGCTAAGTCAGATAAACAGCAGCAGCGTGTTTAACTGGCTTAGGTTGGTGCAGTGGCACATTATCTGCTAGGCTAGATCAGTCTGAATAAAGTCTTTTTGAGGGCGGTTATGCAAACTGAAACGATTACCTACTTAAAAGAGCACGCCAACACGCTGGAACTGCGCGAGGAGCTACTAATCACCAAAAATGGCAAACCGGCTTTTGTGGTGCAGTCTTATCAGGATTATCAGTTTCAGCAAGACACGTTAGCATTGCTAAAAATGCTGAAGCTGTCGGAAAAGTCATTGCAAGGTGCTGAATTAACACTGGATCAGGCATTTGAGTAACGCCTACGCTATTGTTGCCTCGCCACTGTTTAAATTATCACAGCAGCGGATTGCTGCATTTTTAACCGAAAAGTACTCCGCCACTCTGACACAAAATACGCTAGCGCATATTAAACAGCGCATTAAGCAGGATCTGGCAACGCATCCCACCTTGGCACCTATCAGCGAACGTTTGCTGGCGCTGGGTATTGCAGATTACCGGCAATGGCAGGTAGATCAACATAACCTGTTGTATTACCGGCTTGATGAACAAAAGCAGCGTATCGAATTATTATTACTGATGGATAGTCGGCAGAATCTGCAAAAGCTGTTGTTTGAGTTGATGCTGCTTGTTTGATACCAATGATAAAAAGTAGTATGCAGCAATTGGATCTGATCCTTGGCGTTCAGAGTATTAGGGGAGTTGTTCGTCAGTACGCTACCCTAAAGTATTAACTTCAGCTGATGCCAGGCTTTTACGTTGCAATTTCGCCTGATACATTGCGGCATCACCAGCGGCTAAAACGGTATCGAGTGTATCCGGAGGTGTACTGAATACTGCATAACCTATGCTGGCTGACGCTGAAATGCTTTTGCCGTTCAGCTCAATAGTAAATTGCTGAAAGTGGTTTTGCAGCTCGGCTAATTTCGCCGTAATTTCTGCCTGGTTTTTAAAACTCGCCAGCGTGACAAATTCATCGCCACCAATGCGAGCCACGGCATCTGTCATGCGCATTTTTTTACTAAGATAACTGGCAACGGTTTTCAGTGCCGCATCACCAGCGTTATGGCCATAGGTGTCGTTAAGCTGCTTGAATTTATCCATGTCGACATAAAACACGGCCAGTAACGTATCTGATTGGCGTTGCATACTAAGTAACTGCTGCGCTTTTAAGGTAAAACCCCGTCGGTTCAGAATATTACATAATATATCCATGTTAGCGTCGTTCTCGGCACGCTCTTTTGCTACCGCAATACGACCTATACGGCGTGAAACGGCAATGGCCAGCATAAAGCTTTCTACTGCAAAGGCGATAATGAAGCCATAACGTTGCACAAAAGGAATGCTGTCTAATAGCACTATCCTAAACACCATACTAAACAACACAATACTCAAGGCGCTAAACACTAAACTGGCTTCATTTACCCGCCGGAATACTTGCAAAAGCGCTGTGAAAAATATTGCAGCAACCAATATTAAAGTGCCATATCCCATCATAATGGAGCAGACGGCTAACCATGGGTTTTCATTGACAACTAGTCTGCACATGCACGCCAGCAGCACCAGTAATGAAGTAAGTTTAAATAACTGGCTGGTGCGGGGGAAGTCGGTATTAATTTTCAATATTTCGCACATAAACCACGTGGCGCTAACAACAGTCAGGCCAATACTCATTAAGTACGCGGTATGTATTTGTGGCAGTAAGTTGCTTGGTAAATACAGGTACAACTGGCCTTCTTGTAGCAAGATAAAGCCGCTGATACAAAAAATATATACGCTGTATAGTGTTAGTACTTTATCTTTGACCTCCAGATTTAAGATAAAGACATACAGCATAAGCGTAAAGCTCAACCCATAAAACAAGCCGATGATGAGGTTATGCTTCTGGCTTGAAAGCATAAAATCCATCGTTGTTTGCCATTGAAATCGCGGGTTGTATTCAAATTTAGAGTTTAGCGCAATCAGAGCAGAGGAGTCGCCCTGGTCAATTATAAACGTGACATCACTCGATGGCAGTGGCGGCTTTGCTGTACCTGCCTGCTGCCAGCTATAACTGTTTAAACCATGGCGTTGAAATGAAAACACTCCACCTCTGCTCAGGTTACAACTAAGCTTAAATTGATTGGTGCCACGATTAAGCCTGATGTCCGATTTTTCTGCCTCTACCAACACAATTGCATCGTGATTGGTATTGTGCTCTACACGCTCAAGTGCGCAGAAATCTGCTGCAGCTGCCTGGCTTGGAGTGTAAAAAGTTAGCAATAATGCCAGCAGTGCTAACTGAACAAAAACAAAAATTTGCTTGCGAAAAGTCATATTTATCATATCGCCAACACAAAAGCAGAGTAAACAGCATTCATCTCAGCATGCAGCATAGCATTTAATCAAACCTATGGTCGGGTCTGTTTAAAGATGCTGTGTTTAACATACGTCGGCCATGTTGTAGCGGGTTAACGAGATATTTTTACCAATGGTTGGGTTATAGTGTGCAGCAGTTATCTGACATCAGTATCAAGACGTTATTTACGCTGGCAACCAGATTAATTTATCTGGAACACATTCTGCCGATGCTTCAGACGTTCCAATTGGATCTAGCTCTTGGCTTCCTGATGGATAGTCGGCAAAGCCTACAAAAGCTGTGGTTTGAGTTGATGCTGATTGTTTGACAGTGATAGCTGCTGGCAATTGATGATGTAACGAGAAGAATGGTGCCCGGGGCCGGACTTGAACCGGCACGCCCTTTCGAGCGAGGGATTTTAAATCCCTTGTGTCTACCGATTTCACCACCCGGGCAGAGTCGTTTGCGGCAAAGCGCTTGGTAAGACGGCGCGCATCTTATGTAACCTTGCCGTAATATGCAAGTGCTTTTCAACACGGATAAAGTTTTTTGCCGTTTAGCCATCTATACTGTTGCAGTTAAAAAATAACCATGCTATTACTATTGGCGTTTTGCTAACCAATGTAACCAACAGAGCAATTAATGAATTTTAACCGTCGCGTTTCTACAATTAGCCTCCTCGTGCTCCTCACCGGCGCGCGGGGTGCTGCTTATTGGTAAAAACGTAACGAACCGATAAAGCTAAAACCCCGTGCCACTGGCCGGGGTTTTTTGCATTTTAAACCCCGCCACAGGTTGCAACCTAAACCGAGATAACGGAACAGGAAACACAAGATGAGCGGCGATAATAAAATCTGGATCTTTGACACCACCTTGCGCGACGGCGAGCAGGCCTTACGGGCCAGCTTAAGCCAGAAGCAGAAAATTCAACTGGCGCATGCCATAGCACGGTTAAATGTCGATGTAATGGAAGTGGGCTTTCCGGTATCCAGCCCCGGCGATTTTGACTCAGTGCAGCGCATAGCGCGTGAAGTAAAGGGCCCGATTATTTGCGGCCTGGCCCGCGCGGTCAGTGCCGATATCGAAGCCTGCGGCGAAGCATTAAGAGATGCAGAACGCCGCCGTATTCATACCTTTATTGCTACTTCGCCGCTGCATTTACAGTACAAATTGCGTAAAACCCTGGCCCAGGCCAGTGAGCAAGCCGTAGCCTGTATTAAACTGGCCAGCCGTTATACCGACGATATCGAGTTTTCCTGTGAAGATGCCGGCCGCACGCCGATTGACGACTTATGCTGGATAGTCGAACGCGCTATTGCTGCAGGTGCCACCACCATCAATATTCCCGATACCGTCGGTTACACCATCCCGAACGAGTTCGCGGCCATTATCAGCGCCTTGCGTAATAAAGTACCAAATATCGATAAAGCCCGCTTAAGTGTGCACTGCCATAACGATTTAGGCCTGGCAGTAGCCAACAGCATCAGCGCTGTGCAGGCCGGCGCACGGCAAATTGAGTGTACGGTAAACGGCATTGGCGAGCGTGCCGGTAACTGCTCGCTGGAAGAAGTGGCGATGATTATCAACACCCGCAAAGACGTATTAGCGCCGTTGTACACTGATATTAAAACCACCGAGATTTACCGCAGCTCTCATTTAGTTAGCCAAATTTGTAATATGCCCATTCAGCCGAACAAGGCCATTGTCGGTGAAAATGCCTTTGCTCACAGCTCCGGTATTCACCAGGATGGTGTGTTAAAGGCACAAAACACCTATGAGATTATGGCACCGGAGCAAGTAGGTATTCGTCAGAATGAGTTGAACTTAACCTCGCGCTCGGGCCGGCATGTTATTTCGCACCGTTTAGCCGAATTAGGCTACAACAACGGCGATTATGACCTGGAAGCGGTATACAAAAGCTTTGTCGCACTGGCCGACCAAAAAGGCCGGGTGTTTGATTATGACTTAGAAGCACTGGTGTTTTTTGAAAACATGCAGGAGCAAAACGATTACTACGCGCTGGAGTTTTTAAGCTCGTCTACCCATACCGGCCATGTAGCAAGTGCCACGGTTGGCCTGCGCTGCGGCGATAAAGTCTTTACCGAAGCGGCCACCGGCAATGGCCCGGTTGAAGCGGCGTTTTCTGCTATTGCCCGTATCAGCAAACTGAATATCAAGATGGTTGATTTTAACTTACAGGCCAAAGGCAGTGGCGAAGATGCGCTGGGCCAGGTGGATATTATTGCCGAGCACGAAGGCCGCCGCTTTCATGGCGCCGGTTTGGCTACCGACATAGTGCGCAGCTCGGTGCTGGCCTATGTGCATGTGCTGAATATGATCCAGCGCGCGCAAACCATCGATGCCCATAAGCACGCCCGTCAGAACACCAACAAGATTGCCGCAGGGGAATAGTAATGAGTACACAGAGCAACAAGCATTATAAAATTGCGGTATTAGCCGGTGATGGTATCGGCCCGGAAGTCATGGCCGAGGCGGAAAAAGTATTACAGGTAGTGGCGGATAAATTCCGGTTTGGCTTAACGTTAACGCCGGCGTTAGTCGGGGGCGCAGCGATAGACGCCAGCGGTGAGCCTTTGCCCAAGGCGACGCTGGAACTATGCAAACAAAGCGATGCCATTTTATTTGGCTCAGTTGGCGGGCCAAAGTGGACCGGTTTAGCACCGGACAAACAGCCCGAGCGCGGCTCCTTGTTGCCACTTCGTAAAACTTTCGATTTATTCTGCAATTTGCGCCCCGGCCAAATTTACCCGGCTTTTGCCGATTTATCGCCGCTGCACCCGCGCGTCAGCAGCTTAGGCATGGACGTGTTATGCGTACGCGAGCTGACCGGCGGCATTTATTTTGGTGAAAAAGGCCGCAGCGACACCGATGCCTTTGACACCCAGCGTTACAGTGTGCGCGAGATTGAGCGCATTGCCAAAGTCGCCTTTGAGGCGGCAACAAAACGCAGCAACAAAGTCACCTCGATTGATAAAGCCAATGTGCTGCAAACCAGTATTTTATGGCGTGAAACCGTAGAGCGGGTAGCCAAAGACTACCCGGACGTGACGCTGGAACATATGTATATCGACAACGCTGCTATGCAGTTGATCCGCAGCCCGCAGCAGTTTGATGTATTGCTGTGTGACAACCTGTTCGGCGATATTTTATCCGACGAAATTGCTGCCATTGCCGGTAGCTTAGGCCTGTTGCCTTCAGCCAGTTTAAACAGTAACGGCTTTGGCTTGTACGAGCCGGCCGGTGGCAGCGCACCGGATATTGCAGGCAAGGGCATTGCCAACCCGATAGCGCAAATTTTAAGTGCCGCCTTAATGCTGCGCTACAGCTTTGGCGAAGAAGACGCCGCCCGTGCTATTGAGCAAGCGGTGCAGCACTGCCTGGAGCAGCACATAGTAACGCGCGATATTAATCCGACATCCACTTATGGCACGGCTGCGGTTGGTGCAGCCATTGTTGCCACTTTGCGCCAGGAGAACCAATAATGGGCCAGGCTACTTCGAAAGCTCAAACCTTGTATCAAAAAATCTACGCCAGCCACGTAGTGGGTAAGTTAAACCCCAGCACCGACTTGTTATATGTCGACCGGCATTTAATTCACGAAGTTACCTCGCCGCAGGCGTTTTCCGGTTTAAAACTGGCCAACCGCAATGTGCGCCGGCCGGATTTAACTTTCGCCACTATGGACCATAACGTTTCGACTCAGCGCCGTAGTATGGACGCTGCCGGTGAGACTTCACGCAAACAGCTGGAAGCCTTAGCAGAAAATTGCGCCGAAAACCGCATTCCGCTGCTGGATTTAACCCACCCCGATCAGGGCATAGTGCATGTGATTGGCCCGGAGCAGGGCTTAACCCAGCCTGGCATGATTATCGTTTGTGGTGACTCCCACACCTCAACCCACGGTGCTTTCGGCGCGCTGGCCTTTGGTATTGGCACCTCCGAAGTAGAGCACGTACTGGCCACGCAAACGCTGCCGCAGCAGCAGGCAAAAACGTTAAAAGTAGAGGTAAATGGACAATTAAGCGCCTATGTGACGCCAAAAGACGTGATTATGGCGGTAATTGGCAAGCTGGGTACTGCCGGCGGTAATGGCTATGTTGCCGAGTTCAGCGGCAGTGCTATCCGTGCTATGAGCATGGAAGGGCGCATGACGCTGTGCAATATGAGCATAGAAATGGGCGCCAAAGCCGGCTTAATTGCACCGGATCAAATTACCTTCGATTATATCAAAGGCAAAGCGCATGCCCCCCAAAGCGAGCACTGGGACGCCGCCGTACAGTACTGGCAAAGCCTGTATTCCGACGCCGATGCAGTGTTTGATCAGGTGGTGGAGATTGATGCCGCTGCTATTACGCCGCAAATTACCTGGGGCACTAACCCCGAGCAGGTAATGGCAGTGGATCAAAGCGTACCGGCGCCAGCCAGCTTTACTGACGCTACCAAGCGCGACGCCGCCGAGCGGGCGCTGGCCTATATGGGGCTTGAAGCGGGGCAAAAGCTGACCGACTGTAAAGTAGATGTAGTGTTTATTGGCAGTTGCACCAACAGCCGGATTGAAGACTTACGCGCTGCCGCCTCTGTGGTGCAGGGTAAAAAAGTCGCTGCCGGTGTGCGCGCTTTAGTAGTGCCGGGTTCGGGCGTGGTAAAACGCCAGGCCGAAGCTGAAGGCTTAGCCGCCATTTTTAAAGACGCCGGCTTTGAATGGCGTGAACCCGGCTGCAGTATGTGCCTGGGTATGAATGATGACAGAGTCGAAGCCGGCCAGCGCTGCGCTTCTACCAGCAACCGTAACTTTGAAGGCCGCCAGGGCCGCGGTGCCCGCACCCATTTGGTTAGCCCGGCCATGGCCGCCGCCGCGGCGATTGCCGGTAAATTTGTTAATATCGCAGCCCAGACTACAGTAACAGCAGCAGCGAAAGCAGCGGGAGAGCAGGCATGAGTAAGATATTTGCACAGGGCCTGGTGTGCCCGCTGGATAAAAACAACGTTGATACTGACCAGATTATCCCGAAGCAGTTTTTAACCAGCGTTAGCCGTGATGGTTTTGCCGAGGCAATGTTTTTTGACTGGCGCTATTTAGCCGATGGCAGCCCAAACCCGGACTTTGTTGTTAACCGGCCGGAGTATCAGGGTGCCAGTATATTGCTGACCCGCGCTAATTTTGGCTGTGGTTCCAGCCGTGAACACGCGCCCTGGGCGATTAAACAATATGGCTTTAATGTGATTATTGCCGAAAGCTTTGCCGATATTTTCTTTAATAACAGCGTCAACAACGCCATGTTGTTAATCCAGCTGAGTAAAACCAATATCGACTTACTGTTTAACCGCTGCCAGCAAGGGCCGCAGCAGTGGCAAATTGACTTAGCCAGCCAGGAGATTATGTTTGGCAACAACGCCGCTATGGGTTTTAATATCGACGCCGATATTAAGCAAAGGCTGTTATCCGGCTTAGATTTTATTGGCAGCAGCGAGCAGCTAAACTCGCAAATTGCCGATTACGAGCAAAGCCGCAAAGCCAGCCAACCCTGGTTGGGCTAAGGCCTGGCAAGCTATTTACTGCAAGGGCGCACGGAGGTAAAAAGGCGCCCTTTACGCTTGCACGGGTGAAGGTTAGCCGGTTGGAAACTGTTGCTTCTGATGCAGTACTCGCATAATGCGAATGCTGTCGGCATCAAGGGTGTACGACACAATCATGGAGATTTCCGGAATAATCAGCAGCCTGCCGCGAATGCCTTCCCGCTGCACACCCATTAGCGGATGTTGCAATAAATTCTCTACTCTGGCTTCAATAATCTCGTCGGTTTTTTCAGCTGCAGCAGGGTTGAAGCCATACAGAAATTCAAAGATCTTTTGCCGATCAATCAGCGACGCTTCTTCCCAGAAGATCATTGCTGCTGGCGTTTGCGAATGTTGGCTTTATGTTCAGCCATTTTGGCTTTGGCTGATGCGTGGTCAATAAAAACCGCCTGTCCGGCGTCAAACTTTTCAAACGCCATATTTACCTGCTGAGTTAACCAGGCATCATGTGATACGGCTTTACGTTGCTGCTCTGCCAATTGCTCTGTCAGTTCGCGGCAGGCATCACTTAGCGTGCGGCCCTGGCTTTCAGCCATCTGCTGCGCCAAACGTTTTGTCTCTTCATCAACACGAAACTGTATACGGGTATCCATGCTCAGCTCCTCACTTTATGTGTGCACAAATGTTAGCACTGGCAGCGATTACTGGCAAGGCGCGGTACCTTCGCCAATTGCGACAGTAAAGGTGCTGCAGCGCTCGCACAAGCGGCATGTCTGCTCTGAGGTGTTTTTTTATATTGCTGTTTGCGCTGGCTACCTGCTATAAATTAGGGACTTAATGCTGGGCCGCACAAAAATACAACGACGGCCGTATAAATATAATGCATGCTCGTTTTTCCAGATGGTGAAACTAAGAGTTGAAGATTTGTGGTTATTTTCCAATGAATTATCATTTTCTGTTTCCTCTGTCGGAACTGAGGGGTCGAGCATGCTTAAGAATAAAATGTTAGGCTTTAAGGAACCTTACGATGAATAAAATAATCCTGTCGTCTTTTGTTTTACTTCTTGCTGGGTGCTCATCAACGAATTGGTTTGTAAGAAATTATCAAGATGAATTTACAGATCAAAGGTCGTGCAGAGTTACCTATGGAACAGATTTTGGAAAAGGGTTTGTAAAGGGGATGGGCGGAATACATTACTACCCTTTCATAGAAAGGGACTCTGACGGCGTTATTTTTGGGATCTACAATGACTACAATATCCCCGTCGGAGATGTTCAGATAAGAGTCGATGGAAATGACTATATAGAAATATCAACCTCGGAAACTCCATTACGTTTTTCATCAAATAAATACAAAGTGGATATGTCATACATGGAAAACGTAGAAGGCCTCGATCAAGAGGCGCTACAAAATTCTATGGATACTGCCATGAAAAACGTGCAAAAAATTTCAAGTCCATATATCGCTGCAGCGGGTGATAAAGCTAGCCAGATAATTAGTCAACTCCGAAACGGCAATACGCTAAAAATGCGAATTATCGGCTTCGGAGCGAACTCTGTGGCATCAACGACAGGTGAGTACAATTTGGGTGAGGATTTCAGGCAGGGATTATCTAAGTGCGGCATTTGAGTATCAAGTAAAGGCAGCCTGCGCGTTAAAGCGCGCAGCTGCTTTTTATGGGTAGGAGCAGCTTCAATTCGACATCATCACCAACGAACAAGGAAATAAGTATGTTCAAATTTAAGAATTTGACTGTGGCTATCTGTTCGGGCGTGCAGAAATACAACATATGGCCGCAGAAAGATAATACATGCTCGTTTTTCCAAAACGTAAAAATCAAGATTAAAGATTTTTATTATTAGCCAATAAATTATCTGTTTTTTTTATGGGAATTCAGAAGGCGAGCATGCTAAAGAACAAAATGCTGGGCATACAAAAGTTCGTCTCATTGAAACTCAAAACGAAAGGGGCTTAAGTTGAGTTGGAATAGAATAAAAAACGTCGTTCGTGGAGCACAGGCAGCAATCGAATCGGAGCCTAAGCACTTGGCGCCGCTTCGACCGTTAGTGGCGGACGCACTAGAGCTTCTTTCTCGGCCACCAACGAACGACTCAAGGGATGAGCTGAAATACCTGCTCACTAAAATTCAAGAGTTCGTAATCCCCTGGCGCCCATCCCCCAAACGACGCCCTGGGGTGTTGTACATACAGCCTAACTGGGCGAAGAGCACAGATACGCAGGCCGGGGAAGCGCTGAATTTATTAGAGTCTTTGCCGCCTTCATCAGCAGCATCGTCGCCGGATCTGTCATCGCAGCTATATGGAACAAGCATGAAAATATTCGTAAGCCACTCAAGCAAGGACAAAGCAATCGCCGAAGCTTTTGTGAACCTGATCAAGACCGCTCTAAATATCCCATCAAAAGATATTCGATGCACAAGCGTTGAGGGATACAAACTACCGGCTGGTGCAGACTCCAACGAACAGCTCCGATCAGAGGTATTTGACTGTGAAGTATTCGTCGCGCTTCTAAGCCCCACAAGCATGAAATCTATGTACGTAATGTTTGAGTTAGGGGCAAGATGGGGTACAAGGCGTCATCTGGTGCCAATTCGGGTGGGAGGACTTGAGCCAAGCGCCCTTAAAGCCCCTTTGTCAGGCATCCATGCTATCAGCGGGGAGTCAGAGACGGACATGCATCAGCTTTTGAGCGATTTTGGGAAGACGCTCTCACTAGACGTGGAAAATGCTGCAGTCTACTCCAAAGCTCTCTCAACATTTGTTGCTGCTGCTGAACCGTCTGGAAAGTGATGCCCAAGAGAAGCGTTGAAGGTCGGATCCAGTTGTGACTATTTTTCCAGGAGTCTTTGATTTTATGAAAGCTACGAACATTGCCCTGGTTGCCGCCTTTGCCGCAACCACTATCATCTTTGGCGTCAATGCTGAGACTGGACCCGAGCACGAAAACCTCTACAACACCGTAGCCGCGCTGGACACGGCAGTATTCGATGCATTCAACCATTGCGCCGAGTCAGGGCAACTCGACAAGCACGCCAGTTACTTTGCAGAAGACGTTGAGTTCTACCATGACAACGGCGGGGTCACGTGGACTCGCGAGGACATGATCGCGGGCACTCGCAAGAATGTCTGCGGCAAGTTTAGTCGAGAGCTTGTGGCCGGATCCCTGAAGGTTTATCCAATCAAGGGCTTTGGCGCCATTGCACAGGGCTCGCACTGCTTTTGCCAGTTTTCGGGTGGCGCGTGCGAAGGCCTGGCTGACTTCACCATGATCTGGCGTGAGCAAAATGGCAAATGGGAGCTTACCCGCGTGCTCAGTTATGGTCACCGGCCTGCAAGCGAGTCCTAACAGTTTATTCAAGCCGAAGCCGCTTTGCGGCCCGGATTAACTCAGGCGTTAGCGCCAAAATCGTTTCACATTCTAATCGCGGGTGGCATTTTCACTTTTTAAAATTAAACGGGAAAACAATGAGAAAAATAATTATTGGCTTAATGCTGCTGATTTTTGGGGGCCACTGCAGTAGTTGGGCAGCTGGGGATTACCCTGAAATTCAACAGCTGGTGATTGATAGCTCGGTGCTGGGAGAGAAGCGTAACCTGGTGGTGTATCTGCCTGCGGGTTACCAAAACAACAAGGATCGCTTTGCGGTTTTATATATCACTGATGGTGACATACATGGCCCTCATACGGCCGGTACTTTAGATTACCTGGCAAAATTCGAGCAAACACCTCAAATGATAGTGGTAGGTATTTCGAACCCACGACAAACTCGAGATAGAGATCTGACGGTGACCAGTGCAGATAAGCAAAACACACAGCAGTTAGAAAATGCAGACCGGTTTTTAGCCTTTATTGAGCAGGAAGTTATCCCTTTCGTTAAACAGCGGTACCGTACCCTGGATTATCAAGCGCTGTCAGGCACCTCACATGGTGGTCAGTTTGCTATTAATGCACTGGTAAAGCGACCTGGGTTGTTCAATGGTGTTATCGCGATCAGTCCATCTTTATATTGGGATAAACTTCAAATGCTCGAGTTAGCGGAGGCGGCGTTGAAGAGCCGGCAGCTACAAGGGAGTTTATATGTTTCTATTGCCAATGAAGAGTCGACAATGACAGAACCATTCCAGCAATTTGTCGAACTGACGAAGCGCTATGCCAGCGAAAAGCTGGCCGTGGCGAGCCAGACTTTTAGCGACGAAACTCATAACACAACAGTGTTACAAGGGCAGTACTATGGTTTAAAACACTTATTCTCAGGTTGGGCCATCCCTGAATCGCCGCAAACCTTAGCCGATTTGCAAACAATCTTTGCCAGACGCTCGAAGTTGCTGAATACGTCAATCATAATTCCTGAAGATCGCGCAGCTGGTTATGGCCAGTGGTTACAATACTTGAACCGGCAAGATGATGCATTGGCATTACTCAAGTGGAATCGAAAAGCCTATCCTCAATCTTTAAACGCGCATACAGCCTTAATCAAAGCTTACTTACATTTTAAATTGGCAGAAGATGCCAAAGCAGCACTTGAAGATGCATTGAGATCGATAAAGGGGCTGAACTCAGAACAAAAAGCACAGCTTGAAGCTTTGTTTACTTAGCATGGCAATACCTCGTCAGCTTTGTATACTTAAGGTCGGTTTAATTTAGCGGCGAGGTAAAATATATGCGTAGCAAAAACACAGCAATTACGGTTATTAGCGCTTTGGCGGCGATACTGCTTTGGTTACCTGAAGTGGCAGCGCACCATGGCTGGAACTGGGCCGAAGACAAACAGACAGAGATGACCGGTACTATCACAGAGGTTTTTATTGGCCCGCCTCACCCGCGGCTGATGATTGAAACCGATACCGGCCCCTGGCAGGTAGACTTAGGTAACCCCCGGCAAACTAAAGCTGCCGGTTTTGTTGAAGGCGAAGCCAAAACAGGCGATCAGGTGCTGATACGTGGCCACCGCTCTGCCAACAAAGATGAACATATTATCAAAGCAGTACGTGCCACTATTAATAACAAGCAATATACTTTTTACCCGGAATTGCTGCGTGAGGATTAACCCGCAATGCTGACGGCATTGTTATTGGCTCTGGGAGATACAGCGTTAGCATCAGCACTGCGCCAGTCGGATATCGGCTATCCGCTGGTAGCTTCTGCACATATTATGGGCCTGGGTTTGCTGGTGGGTAGTATCGTCACGCTCGACTTACGCATTTTACGCATCATTAAGCGCGGTACCCTCAGCGAGCTGGCACCATTATTAAGCCGGGTTGCTGCGGGCGGCTTTATGCTGGCAACACTAACCGGGGTGCTGTTGTTCAGCGTGCAGCCGGCACACTATCTTGGCAATAGTGCTTTTTTGCTGAAATTGTCATTGATTAGTCTGGCGTTAATCAATGTAATGGTAGTGCATTGTTTGCCGTCCTGGCGCGCCATGCTGGCAGGTCAGCCAGCTACTTTGCTGCTGAAACTCACCGCCTTAATCTCGCTTACTTTATGGCTTGCCATTATCACTGCCGGCCGTTGGATCGCCTTTGTTTAGCGTTGGTGCTAGATGCCGATTTGCAGCCCGAAAGACGCTGTACCTTCGCCCACTGCGGCAGTAAACTTATCGCACTCAACACTCAACACTCAACACTCAACACTCAACACTGAGCAAGGTTAACCATGGCTAAACTATTTTCTTACGGCACCCTGCAGCAAAAAAACGTCCAACTGGCCAACTTTGGTCGCGAGCTCACCGGCAGTAAAGATATTCTGCAGGGCTATATTGTCGGCGAGGTGGAAATAACCGACGAGCGAGTACTGCGCGAAAGCGGTAAGGCATTGCACCCGATTTTACGCCTTAGCGGTAATATTGCCGATGAAGTGCCCGGCACCGTATTTGAGCTGACCGATGCCGAACTGGCCCAAGCCGACGACTATGAAGTTGATGCTTATGTGCGGGTAAAAGCGGTGCTAAAATCCGGTGCTGAGTGCTGGATTTATGCTGCAGCAGAGCATGTCTGAGCGGTTGAGCTTGCTTGAAGATGTGCGCCACTGTAGCCTGTGCGCTGCGCATTTACCGCTGGGGCCAAGGCCCATTTTGCAGTGGCACCCGCAAGCACGGATTTTAATTGCCGGCCAGGCACCCGGGCGAAAGGCGCATGATGCTGGCCTGCCATTTGCTGATGCCAGTGGCGAGCGGTTACGTGGCTGGCTGGGATTAACGGCAGAGCAATTTTATAACCCTCAGCTGGTGGCAATATTGCCAATGGGTTTTTGCTTTCCAGGCACCGGCAAAAGCGGTGATTTACCACCCCGGCCGGAATGTGTCCCTGCATGGCGTCAGGCATTGTTAAAACCGCTAAAAAATCTGCAGCTGACTGTCGTTATCGGCCAATATGCACAGGCTTATCATTTACCGACAGCTAAATCTAAATCTTCGGTAACCCATACCGTGGCGTCCTGGCAGGATTACTGGCCAGACATTATACCGCTGCCACACCCAAGCCCGCGCAATAATATCTGGCTGAAACGCAACCCCTGGTTTGCAGAGCAGCTATTGCCAAAGCTACAGGCCCGGGTTAAACAGGTTTTGTTACTGAAACTGCAATAGTCTTGCCAGGCTAAACGGCGTACTGTGCTTAGTAAGCCATAATAACATTATGTTAATAAGCAGAGTTACCTGAGGACTGACGGATGGATCTGAAAAGCGGCTACCCTTTCTGGGCCATCAAAAACGGCCTGATGTGCGCCTTTCCGCAATTGCAGGCCGATATTCATTGCGATGTCGTTGTAGTGGGCGGTGGTATTACCGGCTCACTGATTGCCGATGAGCTGGCAACGCATGGATTTGACACCGTCGTGGTAGAGCAGCGCGATATCGGCTGGGGCAGTTCTGCGGCAAGTACGGCGCTGTTGCAATATGAAATTGATACCCATATGGTCGATTTAGCCACCATGTATGGCGAAACCCAGGCCGTGCTGGCTTATAAGGCGTGCGCGGCGGCAATTACAGATATCGGTAAGCTGGCCAATGAGCTGGGTGATGTCGACTTTAGCATGCAGCACAGCCTTTATTACGCCAGTAAAGGCAAAGACAAAGCGGCGTTGCGTGAGGAGTATCTGCTGCGTAAAAAGCACCAGTTTGCTATGCAGTGGCTGGATGCAGGCAGTGTAAAAGAGCAATTTGGTATTAAAGCGCCGTGCGCTATTCTCAGCAAACAGGCTGGCAGTGTTGACCCCTACCGGATGGCATCCCGGTTATTGCTGCGCCTGGCAGAGAGCGGTGGCAGAGTGTTTGACCGCACGGTAATTGCCAGCATTAAACCCACCGCAGATAAGGTAACTTTGCGTACTCCTGAAGGGCATCAGATCCACACTAAACACGTAGTAATGGCGGCAGGTTACGCTTCGCAAAAATGGCTGAAGCAATCGGTGGCAAAAAATCGTAGTAGTTATGCATTTATTACCGATCCTATGGCGGCAGAAGATCTGGGGTGGTTAGCCTCAACTATGGCGTGGGAATCGGCCCGGCCGTATCTGTATATGCGCACCACTGGTGATAACCGCTTGCTGGTGGGCGGCGATGACGACGATATCGACATACCGGCGCGCCGTGATAAAAGGGTTGAAAGCAAAGCCAAAGGGCTGGTTAAAAAAGTAGAAAAGTTACTGCCACAGCTGAGTTTGCGCCCGGCGTTTTCCTGGGCCGGCACCTTTGCCGAAACCGAAGATGGCCTGCCGTTTTTTGGTGAGCACCAACAATGGGGCCCAAGGGTATTGTTTGCCATGGCGTATGGCGGCAATGGTATTAGTTACAGCATGATAGGGGCTGGTTTATTGCGTGCCACTATTGAAGGACGTAGCCATCCACTGGCGCCATTATTTGGTTTTTCACGGTTAAGTTAGTTTTGTATTAACAAAGTGGATTATCTGCAGTAACCAGGCCTGCGCTGTTTGAAAGTGCAAAGCCAGCACACTATTGCCGCGTCAGCTTACAGGAGGATCAGTATGTCAAAAGCGTCGTTACTGCTTGGGCTTGCCGATTTTATTTTAACGCTGCACTTTCTGTTTGTGTTATTCGTAGTATTGAGTTTGCTTGCTATTTACCTGGGGTATTTTCTCAACTGGCGTTGGGTTAGAAATCGCACCTTTCGCATCCTGCATTTAATCGCAATAGGGATAGTGGTGCTGCAGTCGTGGCTTGGCGTTATTTGCCCGTTAACCATTTGGGAAATGGCGTTGCGGCAAAAGGCAGGTGCAGCGACGTATGCCGGTTCTTTTATTCAACACTGGTTGCAAAGCTTGCTGTATTACACAGCGCCGGATTGGGTTTTTATGCTGCTGTATACCGGCTTTGCTGGGCTGGTGGTAATAAGTTGGTTTTTAGTACCGCCGCAGGGCGGCCGGCGCGGCGGATGACAGAATAGCGCTATCAAAGCTGCAGTTTTGCGTTTAAATAAAAAAGCCGGCGGGGCAGCCGGCTTATCAGGCGTATTTTAGTTAGCGGTCAGTTTCAGATTGGCGTATTCAATCATCGCTTCTGGTGTTTCCAGGCCTTGCATGGGTTCACCGCTGGCCAGCTGTTCAAACTGCAGTGGCTCGGCAAAGCTAAAGGTTAGCTTTAACTTTTCTGGTTTATTGACAAAGGTTGTCAGGCTGTCTTTCATTGGCTGTGGCAGGGGTTCCAGCATCGAAATATTCAGCAGTGCCATGCCCTGTATGGTTTTCAGATCCGGTGCCTGGCCTTGCTCGGCTGCCATGGCAACAGCGCGCTCGATAAAACCTTTGTTTTCAATGACAACATTGCCATTGCTTAATGCGCCGCTAGCCAGTTTAGCCATTACCTGCTGTACATAGTCTTCGCTTACCGTCAGTGCTTGTTGTTGCTCTGGTGGCAGAGCGCTGAACTCTTTGGCGTATTGCCAGAACTGCTGCATTTGCGCCAGGGTGAAGTCATAACTGAGGCTAAACTCGTCGTTAATACGGGTTTGCTGACTAAATAACAGTTGGCCATTGGCCTGATATTCGTAACTGTAATCACCGTGCAGCGCTATGCTTTGCACAAAGGCGCTGACATGGGGCGGCAGCAATTGCAGTGCGGCAGGTGCGGCTTTAATACCGGTTATTTGCATGCTGGCTTTGTCGGCCAGGCTTTGTGGTTTAACACCTTTGGCAGTGATAAGGTCGATAGTGGCAACATTACCCAGTTCTGCTATGGTCACTTCCAGGCCACTAATGCTATAGCTTGAGGTTAGTACGTTGGCCGATACATCTTTATACGCCAATGAGAACTGCGGCATTTCGCCGTTATCGGCAAGGTCGCGGTAGCTTTGGTTTGCCTGTTCAATCTGCTGTTTAATGGCGTCTTCTGCCAGCATATTGGCATAATACAACCCGCCGCCTGCGGCTACAGCTACCACAACCAACGCTATCACTGACTTGTTCATACTAATCCTTTAAAAGTGTTTGTTAAAAAAACGGTAAAATGTTAACACAAACCGTGCTGGCCGAACAGTAAAGCGGGCAGCTTTTTTATCGTTATGTCATCTATTTACGCTGTTGCCAAAGCCTGTTACTTTGGCCGCTGAAACAGCCCGGGAGCGGATATGGAAAGCTATTTTCACTGGTTTGATTTACTTGGCATTGCTGTCTTTGCTATTTCCGGCACGCTAGCAGCATGGCGCAACCAGATGGACGGCTTCGGCGTGATAGTGCTGGCCAGTGTTACCGCTATTGGCGGTGGTACCTTGCGCGATGTCATTCTGGATACCCCGGTGATCTGGATTAACAATAACAGCTATTTTTACGCCATTTTTATCGCTGTTGTGGCCACCATTCTACTGTTACGCAACCGTTTAACCATTCCGCATAATACACTGCAATTGTTTGATGCGCTGGGCCTGGCATTCTTCGTTATTATGGGTACGCAAAAGGCGCTGGATCACGGCACCTCGACCATGGTAGCAATATTGCTGGGTACGATGAGCGGGGTTTGCGGCGGTATGATACGCGACGTGCTGTGCCGTGAGGTGCCAATGGTATTTCGTGGCGAGCTATATGCCGTAACCTGTATTTTTGGCGGTGTGGTATACACCGGCTTGCTGGCACTGGGCGTGGCGCAACTACCCGCTATGCTTAGCGGTATGCTGGCGTTATTACTGCTGCGTTTAGCGGCAATGAAATGGCAATTAACGATACCGGTGTTCAGCAAGCATCATAACGAGCTGAACGAGCCTTAAGCCGGCGCCAGCTAAACAGCAACCCCAGTAGCAATAATGCCAGGCTCAGCATGCCGGTTAGCAGCAACGCCAGCTGATACAGGGTGCCGCCCACTGCTGCAAGATGCAGCGGGTAAAAACTGTTACGCAACCGCTCTGCCGTTGCCAGCTCCGCCGCCGGTACGGCGTACAGCACACTGTTATCCAATGGGTTAAGTTGCAGTACGCCGCGACCATTCGGGTGCCATTCGTCGCCGGCTTTGGCGCGAAAACTTATCGGCTCGCTGTCTTTTTGTCGCAGGCTTACCAGCCGCAACGCCTGCAGGGGCCAATGCTGCTGTGCGCTCTGTAAGGCGGCGGTCCAGTTGGTGGCATTAAGCGGCACCGGCGCGATACTGCGCAGCGGTTGTGCCGGCGGCGCTGAGGGCGGTAGTAAGGTATGCAGCACGGTTTGTGTTTGTTGACTGAACACCATCATAGCGCCGGTGGCACTGGTTAACAGTAGTAATGGCAATAGCAGCAACGCCAGCACACTGTGGTATTGGCGTAAGCTACGCAGGCTGTTGTCGGGTTTGGGCAGGTGAAACAAGCGGCGGCTGAAGCGGCGCGGCCACCATTGCCATAGGCCGCTGAGTAATAACAGCAGGCTAAACAGGGCGATAACGCCGTTCACGGTATGGCCGGTTTCGCCGCCAAGTAAATGCAGATGAAAATCGTACAACCAGTCCAGCCAGTCGCTATGTACCTTACGGGTTAACAGCAGTTGCTGCTGTTCATTATAATAATGCCGGCTATTGTCAAATGTCACAGCTTCCAGCCACAGTGCATCGGGGGCGGGGAATTTCACATAACGAAACTGTGCATCTTGCTGTAACTGATTTAGCAGCGGCCCCCAGTGGCTGATATCGGCCACTGGCTGAATATGCTGCAACTGCGGGTATTGCCAGCGCAGCAGCGGGTTTTTATATAGCAAAACGGCACCGCTGACGCACAACAATACCAGCCAGAGCCCGAGGGCCCAGCTTAGATAGCGATGCAGCCTTGACGCGGTGAAGGCCATTTAAAAGCTATGGCTCCAGCTTAAGTTCAGCGTACGGCCGATACCGGCAAAGTAACGGGCATTGGCCGGTGTACTTTGCGCATAGTAGGTAAAGTACTGTTTATCGGTCAGGTTTTCTATACCTAAGGTCCAGCGGCCGTAGGCTGTATCGTAACTGCTGCTGAGATCCAGTGTGGTGTAACCGTTAAACTGCTCGGCCGTGTTCAGCGTATGGCTGAATAAAATATTGGCTTGTAAGCGGCTGCTCAGTGCCGGCAGCCACTGCTGCTGCCAGTACAGGTTTAACCGCTCCGGTGCGATATTTACGCCGCCCAGATCGGTGTCAACCTTGCCGTCATTGTCGCGGTCAAAACGGCCCTTGGTACGGGCATAGCTAAAGCCAAGCTGGCTGTCAGTGCTAAAATAGTACTGACCTTCGGCTTCAATACCGTCTATCTCGGTTTTTTCCCGCATTACGCTGTAAATGCCGTCGGCATCGGGTTCTAAGCGTGAGCCTAAATCAGAATCCGAGCGATAGGCGCTGGCACGCAGTTGCCAGTTGTCAAAGCTGAATTCCACGCCCAGTTCCAGGTTGTCGGAAATCACCGGCTGCAATGTCAGAAAACTGTCCACTGACAAACCCGGGGTGTTGATATCCCGCAGCACGCGGCCGACATCCGGCATACTAAAGCCTTCGCTGTAGCTACCGTACAACCTTACATTAGGGTGAAATTGCCATACCACACCGGCATTGGTGAGCAGCTCGTTAAAGTCCGGTTCGCCCCCCTCAACAAAGGTACTGTTGTATGACGCCAGCGTAGTAAAATCAGCGACTTTTAGTTTGCCGTATTCATAACGGCCACCAACGCTGAAGGTCCAGTCTGGTACTGCGCTGTAACGTAATTGGGCAAAGGGCGCGATATTGTTAAATTTCGCCTCCGGTACCCAGTTGCGGCCGGTCAGGGCCAATTCCTGATAGGTTTTATCCTGTAACCAATCAACACCGGTGCTTAAATCCAGCGCGCTTAATGCCAGATTAGGTTTAAACCAGGTTAAACGGCTGCCGTACTTGGTGGATTTATTCTGTGATTGGTCATACAGGTTCTCGCCATACGCCGGGTCCTGGAATGCCGCAAAGCGGCCACCGCCATACAGCGCCGCAAAGTCCTGTAAAAACAGCTGCCAGCTTAAACTGCCGCCCAATACCGCCTGGTTAGTGTAATCAAGCGAGGCCGTTGTTATCTTGTTTTGTGGGGCTTTGCCTTCGGTTTCGCCGCGTACCGAGGTCGCGGCTATTCCTTGTGCCACATTGCCCGGCACCTGCACATAGTCGCCGTTACCGCGCAGCTTATAATGGTTAACCATCAGTTGCAGTGTTTCCGTAGCGCTTAGTTGCTGCCGGGTCTTAACAAACACATCAATGCTGCGCGAGTCCATGGTATCGCCCTGGGTGCCGTCAACGCCAATCAGCTTGCCATTGCCATCGCGGTACATACCGGTATCGCTGGCCGCCACGCCGGCTACCACAGCAAAACCCTGCTGCTGATAGCTATGTAAATAACTGGCTTTATAACTCTGGCTATCGCTGCCACCGGCTGTAGGTGTGGTAAAGCCGGCGCTAAGCTGGTGGCGGTTGTCTGCGGCTGATTTGGTAATAATGTTAATAATGCCGCCACTGGCGCCCATACCCTGGATGGCATTGGCACCGCGGATCACTTCAATGCGCTCTATCATGGCCGGATCGATGGTTTTGCCATCGCGTGAGCCGTTACGCAGTGGGTTAGACTGTGGCACACCGTCAATCATATACAGCGGTTCGCGGCCGCGCAGTGTTTCACCGGCCGAGGTTAGCTTTTGCCGGCTGGGCGAAAAACCGGGTAACAGGTTGCCCAAAATGGCCGAAATATCCTGGGTAAACGCCAGCTGGCTGGCAATTTGCTCTTGCGTGATCACAGTAATGGTGGCGGGCACTGTACTGACCGGCGCACTGCTGCGTGTAGCGCTCACCTGAATATGCTCTATAGCATCGTCGTTGGCCTGCAACAGCGGGCTGCATAATAACAATGCCAAAGCGATGCGCGATGGGGTAAAGCGGGGCAGAGCAGACATAACCAACCTTATTAACACAAAATGCAATGAGAATGGTTCGCATTTATAATGCTGTTGTTAACAAAAGTCAAGTCAGCGCTGCATAAGCCGGCTAACGGCACTTACGATAGCTGCGTTCTGGCCGGCCGATAGCGCCGTAGTGTTGATCGACCATCAGTTCTGCACTTTCCAGCAAATATTCCAGATAGCGCCGTGCGGTAGAGCGGCTGATGCCCAGTTGCTCGCCGATACGCTGGGCGGTGTAAGCTAGCTCGGGTGTCGCATTGAAAACCTGCCGTACTTTTTGCAGGGTCAGGCTGTCTACCCCTTTGGGCAGGCGGATAGTAGTGTTGTCTTTCGGGTTGTCGGCCGGGTTTAAAAACAGCGCATCTACCATTGATTGCGTGACTTCACGCGCAGCAGATAAATGCTGCTGTTTTTCTTCAAACCGGCTTAATGCCTGGTCCAGCCGGGAGAGCATTATAGGCTTGACCAGAAAGTCACAAACACCCAGTTGCATAGCTTTTTCCAGTACCTGCACTTCTTTGGCGGCGGTTAGCAACATAATCTCACTTTTAGTGTCGCGTGCACGCAGTTCAGACAGCAGTGTCAGGCCATTGCCATCAGGCAGATGCACGTCCAGCAGGATCAACGCCGGGTTCAGTGCCGACAATACCGAGCGCGCCGTGGCCAGATCGCTGGCTATGCCCAGTACCTGGTAACGTGGTGCATTGGCGCGCCTTTTATCCGGCGACAATAAGTACTGCGCTAGTAATTGCGCTACTTCTATTTCATCTTCCACTATAACAACGCTGTAAGTCATGCGTTTTGCCTGCCGTGTTTGGGAATAAACACACTGAGCCTGGCGCCGCCAAGATCAGACTTACCCACTTCCAGCGTGCCGCGACAGGCATCAAGGTGGGTTTTTACCAGATACATACCAATGCCATGGCGGGCATCGCTTTTAGAGCTGTACTGCGGTGTAAAAATGGTGTCCAGATCGGCTGCCAGGCCAAAACCGCTGTCTTCAACGTCAAAAATCAGGTTAGTACCGACATCATCCAGCGTTACCCGCACCGCCGGCGCCCGAAAGCGCACCGCATTTTGCGCTGCTTCCAGGGCGTTGTCGATCAGGTTACCCAATATAGACACCAGTTCTGCCATGTCCTGGCGTTGGACTGAGGCTAGCTGGCTGTCACTGCTAACTTCAAAGCGGATATTCATTTCGCGGGCTTTGTGGTGTTTACCCAGCAATAAACCGGCGATCAAGGGCTCGCTGATATGCTCAAGCAGGTTATGAATTTGTGCCTGAAAGCCCTGCGACTCCTGGCCAATCAGCTCTATCGCTTTATCGTATGCGCCCATTTGGATTAATGCGCCCAGGGTGTTGAGTTTATTGGCGTAGTCGTGGGTTTGCACCCGCAGCAATTCGGCGAACTCCTGTAATTTGGCCAGTTGCTGGCTTAGGTATTCCAGCTCATCTACCGGGCGCATGCTTAGTAGTACGCCGTCGGTTTGGCCCTGTACCTGGAGTACTGAGCGGCCCATGACAATGCGTTTACCGGCCGCAAACAGCTCGAAACCGCGGATCGGCAGGTGTTGATCGGCCAGCAGATAAGCGCTGTGGTCGGGCAGGACTTCATGCAGGCTGAGTTTGCCGTTATGCCGTGCTGGCGCCAGTTCAAGAATTTCACAAGCGCGTTGGTTTAGCTTGCGGATACGGCCATCCGGGTCTACCGCGATAATGCCGGAGCGCACGGTGTTTAAAATGGCTTCCTGCTCGGCAAATAAACGGCCGATTTCATCCGGCTGCAGGCCAAAAATAGCATGGCGTACACGGCGGCTGATCCAGATAGAGCTAAATATACTTAACGCCACCAGCAACAGGCCCAATAGCAACAACTGTAAGCCGTGGCTATAGAGCAAAGGCCGGATCGATTGTTCTAAATAGCCTACTGATACCAAACCAATAATAGCGCCGCTGTCGCTGAGCACCGGCACCTTGCCGCGGATAGACAAACCTAAACTGCCGGTGGCTTCTGAAATATAGCGCTCGCCGTTAAGCGCGCGCTGGCTGTCATCGCCTATCATGTGCTGGCCAATTTTGCTGCTATCCGGGTGCACCAACCTTAGTTGGGCGGTATCGCCAAGCACAATAAAATCGGCTTGGGCCAGCTGGCGCAATTGTTCTATAGCGCCAAGCAGGCGGTTGTCGGCGTAGCCCAGTTGCAGCGCGTGTTGCACATCGGGCCGGCTGGCTACGGCGTTGGCCAGGGTTAACGCCCGTTCACCGGTTTGCTGCTGCAGGTTTTCTGCCAGCAGCGCATACACTATGCTGCCAAATACCAGCAACTGCAGCAGGCACAGGCCGGTAACCCAGAGAATTAACCTTGTTTCGAGCTTTTTAGGTCGTTTCATACTGTTCCTGCTGCATATTCGTACTTAGTTTAGAGAACCGGCTTACTCTAAGCTGACCGTTGCAGCCCTGGACGGGCGAATCGAGCCCCCAGGGATGGGTTCACGGCGTGTCAGCGTGAGTAAGACGGTTCTATGCTACTACATCACCGTCTTACGTAAGCGTAAAAAGCTTAGCAACGGCATAGCCAGTACCACTATAGCCAGCAGCATAATACCCAGTGTCAGCGGCTTATCCCAGAAGATACTCAAGGAGCCGTCAGACGTCATCATGGCGCGGCGAAAGTTACTTTCGATCATATCACCGAGTATAAACCCCAGCAGCAGCGGCGCCATTGGGAACGCCAGCAGGCGCAGTATCAGCGCTATCAGTGCAAAGCCAATCATCATAAACAGGTCAAAGGTATTAAACGACACCAGATAAACGCCAATCAGGCTGAAAAACAGGATCATCATCGTCAGAATAGCTTTGGGCATAATCAGCACCCGCGCCAGGTATGGGATCAGTGGCAGGTTTAAAATCAGCAGCACTATATTGCCCAAATACATACTGATAATGACCGCCCAGAAAACATCGGGGTTGTCCTGCATCAGCATTGGCCCCGGCTGAATACCATAGGCAATCAGTGCCCCCAGCATAATGGCAGTGGTGCCGGAGCCGGGAATGCCCAGCGTTAGCAGCGGCACAAAAGAGCCGGTACAGGCGGCATTATTGGCCGACTCCGGCGCGGCCAGGCCACGCAATGCGCCTTTACCGAACTTTTCCTGTAAGGCTTTGGGTGCCAGGTTACGCTCGGCAGCATAGGCCATAAAGCTGGCAATAGTGGCACCGGCACCTGGCAGTACGCCGATAATAAAACCCAGTATTGATGAGCGGCCAATGGCTGGGCTGATTTCTTTAACTTCAGCTTTGCTTAAGCGGATAGAGCCAATTTGCATCGGTTGTTCGCTGTTGGCTTGTTTTACTTCCGGTTTCAGTACATTGCTCAGGGCTTCTGCCAGTGCAAAAGTTGACATCGCAATCAGTAAAAACGAGATGCCGTCCAGCAGGTCGGTATTGCCAAAAGTAAAGCGCTCGGTGCCGGAGGAAGGGTCTATGCCGACACTGGATAATGTCAGGCCGAACACTGTCATCATCATGGCTTTTAAAAAGGTGCCTTTGTTAGAAAACGCCGCTATGGCGGTCAGGCCCAGACACATTAGCGCCACATAATCAGCCGATTGAAAGCTTAGCGAGACTTTTGCCAGCGTAGGGGCGGCCAGCATCAGTAATAATGCACCGATAGTACCGCCGGTAAATGACGCCCAGGCCGCAATGGCCAGCGCTTTGCCGGCCATGCCTTGCTTTGCCAGTGGGTAGCCGTCAAACGATGACGCCACCGTGCCGGCCACGCCTGGCGCGTTAATTAAAATAGACGAGGTAGAGCCGCCAAAAATAGCGCCGTAATAGACACCGGCCATCAGGATCATGCCTGAGCTGGGGTCAATGCTGTAGGTAATGGGGATCATCAGTGCAATAGCGGTGATGGGCCCAAGGCCGGGCAGCATGCCGATAAAGGTACCGACAAAACAACCGGCAATAACGTATAGCAAATTTTGCCACTGCAGGGCGGTCGACAGACCCAGTAAAATGCCATCTAACATAAGTTAACTCCACAGTTCGCCGGGTACCAGATAGATCCCCAGCAACTTTGTCATAATCAGCCAGAACACCACAACCACCGGCACCGAGGCCAGCAGCAACACGCGCCAGCGGCGTTCACCCATAATAAAAAAGCCGGCAGACAAAAACGCAGAGGTTGCCAGCAAAAAGCCGATAGGTTCCAGTAACGCGGTATAAACCCACATTAACAGCAGCAAAATGGCGGTTTGGCCGATACTTCTGCGATTAATGTCCGGCCAGCCAGCGCCACTGCTGTGCTGGCGCTTAATAGCTTGTGCCAGCAGTGCCAGCAGGCTGAATATCAGCCCCAGCACGGCATAAACTTTGGGGATAGACGCCGAGTTAACGGCGTCCATCTCTTCAAACGGCAGCAACGGAATTTGCCAGGCAAACACTGCATAAGCGGTGAAAAATGCCAGGAAAATCAGTGCGCCTAACGTATCGCGATTTAACATAGCTGCCTCTGGCGGTTAGTTGCGGATAAAGCCCAGGTCCAGCATGACCTGCTTAAGTTCCTGCTCTTGCTCGGCCAGTGCGGCAGCAAACTCCTCCGGCCCCTGATACAGGTTGAGCCAGCCATTACGCGCGCGCACGGTTTCCCATTCAGGCGTTTGCAGCATTTTTTGCAGCGTATCGTTATAGGCGGCTATTTGCTCTGGCGCAGTGCCGGGCGCGGCGAAAAAACCACGCCAGTTGGTAAAGCTCATGTCATAACCTAACGATTGTATGGTGGGAATATCCGGGTAATCGGCCACCGGCTGCTCGGCGGTCATCGCCAGAATGCGGGCCTGGCCGCCATTGGCCAGCTCCAGCGCTTCACTTAACCCGGTAGACAGCAGCTCTACTTCACCTGACAGCAAACCGGCTTTTGCCTGGCCGCCAGCGTCGTAAGGGATATAGCGCAGGTTACGGCCGGGGATGCCGGCTGCAGCAATAGCCTGAGCTGCTACCAGATGATCCATACTGCCGCGCGCCGAGCCACCGGCAAACTTTAAACTGGACGGGTTAACTTTCAGCTGCTCAATCACCTGCTGCCAGCTGGTTAGTGGCGAGTCGTTACGTACGACAAAGGCGCCGTAGTCGGCTATCAGGTTAGCCACCGGGGTTAGGTCGCGGTGGCTGAACGGAATGGCACCCGACAGTGCGCGGATCACGATAGGGGTAGAGTTCACCATCAGAATGTCGTTTTTCTTGTTACCTATTTCAATCATATAGGCAATAGCGCGGCCGCCGCCGCCGCCGGACATATTCTGAAACGAGGTGCGGCTTTCCAGGCCGGATTTCATCAGTGCTTCACCCACACTGCGTGCCGTAGTGTCCCAGCCGCCGCCGGGCCCACCTGGGATAATAATATGCAGTTCGGCCAGTGCGCTGTGGCAAAAACCGGCCAGTATCGCCGCCAGGGCGGATTTTTTCAGTAAGCTGATTATGTTCATGGTCATTCTTCCTAAAATAAGTACTGTACGCGGGCGGCAAAGCCGGTGCCGCTGTCTTCTTCGCCGCTAAGCGCCTGCTGGCCAGCACCTGACACACTGCTGTGCATCAGGTTGGCCATAAATTTTACTTTCGGGTTAAGGTAATAAGCGCCGCCGACGGTGTAAGTGGTGACATCGGTACCCTGGCCCGCGTTGGCGGTGTTAAGCCGGCTGATCCGGGCGACCAGTTCCCAGGCATTGCGGATGTCTTTCGGCTGGCCAAATACGGCAGAACCGGCACTGTACGGGCGCTGCTGCCCGCCCGGAAAAAAGCTGGCACTAAGGTGATACCCACTGTGATCTGTGCCATCCAGCAGGCTGCTGTTGTCGGCTGTATTGAGGGTACGCAGCGCATATTCGGCTTCCAGCGTCAGGCTATGCAGTTGGTATGCCAGCTCGAGCCCCGACTGGCGTAAACTATCCAGCGCTACCACCTCGCCACCGGCGGCATAATCAACCAGTCTTACTGCCGTTTCCCGTAGCTCACCGCGGGCAACCCTTGCCGCCAGCTCATTACCGCCCATATCGCGCTGCGAATGCCAGGCACCCAGGTGCCATACTTGTTCGGCAGAGGTTTTCGACCAGGTTAAGCGGCCGGTGTAGGCCAGCGCTAACTTACCGCTGTCATCTTCGCCGTTTGAGCCAAAGGCATCGTTTTTGTATACCCCTAATGCCCAGCGTAGGCCGTTGTCTTTATTATACTGATAGGCTGATGCGCCCCAGCGGAAGTAAGGTGAGAAGGTATCTGCCAGGCTGCTGCGTTCAATCAGGCTGATATTGTTGCTGCTGGTTAGGGCGTTAAGCGAGATATCTTCGCGTAATTTACCAAATTGCAGGCGCAGGCCATTGTCGAAACCAGAATAGCGCACCCGCGCCATAATAATTTCGGCGGTGCCTTCGGCAAATTCCAGCAGTAAGGTGTGGTCCCAGTGTTCAAAGTTGGAATCTATCGCCGCCCGTACGCGGCGCGGAAATAAATCACTGCCGCTGCTGCCGTTTTCATTGGCGTTATAGGCGCCGTTAAACCAGTTGTAATCTAACTGTACCCGGCCATCAAAGCTTATCGCGGGGGACTTGGCCTGTTGTTGTAGCTCAGCTACCTGCTCACTGAGTTTGGCAACCTGTGCCGCTAAATCTTGTTCGGTTTCAGAGGCGTAAAGCGTTGGTGTCAGGCACGACAATGCCAGCACCGGCAAAAGTGTAGTATATGTTTTCATCTATCCAGCCCTGTTGATCATAGTTTTATTTTTGTAGCGGCTGAACAGCAAATGAACTCAGGCCGCAGCGCAAGCCTGGAAGCAAAGGCGGTTTTGCTCAATATTGTGTGCTTAAGCTGCAATTAGAGCGTTTTGCTGATTTTGTGCATTTTGTTCATGCACATTAGTGGTGGGCGATACCCGGCTTGACGTTGCCCGGATAAGAGGAGCTTAACCAGCTGTTTTTAATTTGTTTGTTGAGTTTTCAGCACAGATTGAAGATACTTTCTGTTCACTAAATTAAAACGAAACTGCAGCTGTTTTCATGCCTGTTGTTTCAGCAGGTTTCTATGCAGCGTTTGCCCCAGCTCGATATCATCCGTGGTTTTGCCGTTTTGGGCATATTACTGATGAACATTTTTGCGTTCGCTTATCCAATTGACTACGCGCACAGCCTGATCTGGCATGAAGCCGGTGTCAGCATACTGGATGCCAGCTTATATAACTTACAGACCCTGTTAATATCCGGCCGCTTTCTGACGCTGTTTAATTTGCTATTCGGTGTCAGTATGTGGTTGATTTTTCAACAGTATGGTCAGAGTTATCTACAGCGGCGCCTGTATTGGCTTTGCCTGTTCGGTGTGCTGCATGGTGTACTGCTTTGGAGTGGTGATGTTTTACTTTGGTATGCGCTGACAGGCCTTATTGTACTGAAGCGGGGGCATTTGCAACTGAACAGTGGCGCTTTATGGCGTAAAGCTGTGCGGTTTTTTGCGTATGGTTTGATTGTGCCGCTGTTATATGCAGTTTATCTGCTGTTTGTGCAAGCAGAACCTATAGCGGCGTTAACCGCTGAAACGTTAGCCGCAGAGCAGCAATTTTGGACCGGGCCTTATCTTGCTCAGGTAATACGGCATTTGCTATATGCTGTGCTTATGCTGGTAGCATTTGCATTGTCTGTGTATTGGTTGATGGCAGGGATAATGCTGCTTGGTGTTTCGCTGTATAAAAGTGCCTGGTTTGAGACAGGCTATAACACGGTAACTACAAAGATACTGTTCTGGCTTGCTTTTGCTATCAGTAGCGTCACAGTTTTGTTAGACCATGTTACCGGATATGGCTATGGTCTGAATACAGTACTGCCGTGGGAACAGATTGCTATGTTGCTCATGGCATTATCTTTTGCCAGCATATTCATTAACTGGCGCGAAAATAGCTGGTTACAACTATGGTTAGCGCCCTGCGGCAGAATGGCCTTCACGCTTTATATCAGCCAGACGCTGCTGATGGTATTACTGTTTCGTATAATGCGGCCAGACTGGTTCGCCAGCCTGGATCGTGCTGCGTTGCTGGTTATTGCTACAAGCATGATTGTGCTGCAACTACTATTTTGCCGCTGGTACTTCAGCCACTTTAACCAAGGGCCATTAGAGTGGTGCTGGCGTACCTTGAGTAAGAAGCCAGCAATAACCGACTAGGCTAGCGTTTTGCTGGCGTTTGCATTCATTCCGTGGATAATAACCGGCAATATTTGATACCCGCCGCGCGTAATTTAAGCTTACAAAAACAGCGCGGCTGACAGGATGCGCTATGTCTCAATTACTTCGTATTGTGCTGATTCACACCCATTTGCCTGGCGTGGTAGAGCTGCAGCTGGATCAGCACACTAATATTTGCGGTACCAATGCCTCGGGCAAAACCACGTTGCAGCGCCTGGTACCGGTATTTTTTGGTGAGCAGCCCAACCGGGTAGTGCCGAAAACCCGCAAAAAGTTTGATGAATTTTATCTGCCGTTTTCTAACAGCTATATCGTGTATGAATACCAGCGCGAAAACGGCGATATTTGCCAGGTGGTATTAACGCGTAAAAACGACGGTGGCGTTGATTACCGCTTTATCAATGCGCCTTACCATAGCGACCAGTATTTGCAGCACACTGCAGAGGGCGTAAAAGGCCATAGCTACAACGACTGGGCTGGCGCTATGCGCAGCCTGGCTGAAGTGCAGGTATCGCATAAAATCAGTGCCACCAGTGAATACCGCAGCATTATTCAGAACGATGCCGCCGCACTGCGTGGCAACAACGCCGACAGCGTAAAACTGCGCCGCTTAGCCGCCAGCTTTAGTTTGGTTAGCAGTGGCCATAAACTGCGCCATATTGAAAAGCTGGTAAGCGCCGTGCATGCCAAAGAAGGCAAAATGGATACGCTAAAAGCGATGTTGGCGGCCATTTTCGAAGAAGACGGCGTAACCCTGCCTACCACCAAGGTAAAAAACACCAAGGCGCGCGAGTGGATCCAGCAAATGCGCCAGTCGATGCGGCTGGACAAACTACAGCAGGATTTTGAACGCTTAAAACAGCTGGCATTACAGCTGGACAGTGCTGAAGCCCAACTGGCAGCGCTATTGCCGTTGTTACAGCAGGACGAGCAGCAACAAAAACTGCAAAAGGCCGATGCCGAGCAACAGGTGCAGCTATTACGTGGCCTGCTGCAACAGTTAAAGCAGCAGTTTGAACAGCAGCAACTGGAGCAAAACAGTAAACTGAGCAAAGCTGAAGCAGACTTAACCGAAACCAGCGCCCGGTTAGATCAGCTGCAACAGCAGTACGATAGTTTTGAAAGCCGCGATATGGCCAAACTGCAGCGCGATACCGACGCGCTGCCATTGTGGCGCGATACACTGCAGGAGTTGCTGGAACAATACCAACTAATGGTAGAGCAACACGGCGATATGGAGCGCCAGCTAGAGCAGCGCAAAGCCAAACTGCTTGAGGCCTTTAACCGCTTAAGTGAGCAGCAGCGCGGCAAAGCCAAACAACTGCAACAGCAAAAAGACAGCACCCGCGAGCAGCAAGACACTAAACTCTCGGCGTTGGAAAGCGCCTTTTCGCAGCGTTTACAGCAGCAACAGCAGCGCTTTGCCGAGCAATTAACCCAGTGCAGCAATGGCATTGCCGTACTGCAAAGCCAGCTGAGCCATTCGGCGTTAACCGACACCGAGCATGATGAATTGCGCAGTGCTGAGCTCAGGCTGGAGCAAACCCAGCAGCAGGCCCAGCAGCAGGCGCGTCAGGTACAACAACTACAGCAGCAATATCAGCAGGCCCGGCAGCAGCGTGAACTGGCCGACAAACACCTGGAGCATGCCAGTAAAGCACGGCATCTGGCCGAGCAGCAACTGCAACAACTGCACCGCCAGTTGACGCCGGAGCAGGGCAGTTTGCGCCATTATCTGCGCCTGCATTACAGCGGTTGGGAGCAAAAATTAGGTAAGGTGCTGGACGAACGTTTATTAGAGCGGCAAGACTTACAGCCGCATCTGGTTGAACTAACCGACAGTGTGTTTGGCCTGCAACTGGAGCTGGCGGCAATAGACACGCCCGACTACGCCCAGGATGAAGCCGCCATCCGCCACCGCATCCACAGTGCTGAGCAGCAGCTGGAGCAAGCAACCGCCAATAAAACAGCCGCCGAGAAAACACTGAAAGACAGCCATCAGCAGGCCGAGCTGATGCAGGCCCAACTGGAGCAGGCGCAGTGGCAATATACCCAGGCCGAGCAAAATATTGACTACGCCCGCGACGCCCGTAACCGGCTCGAAGCCGCCCAGCGCGAGCTGATTAAACAGCGCCAGGCCAGCGCGCGCGCCGAGCTGGCAGAGCAGCAGCAGCAACTGGAAAAACTGCAACAGCAGCAACAACAGGATTTACAGGCACTTAAAGCCGATCATCAAACACAGAAAATTGAGCTAAAAGCTGACTGGCAGGCCGAACTGCAGGTATTTGATGAACAACTGGACGAGCTGGAGCGCCAGCTGGAGCACAAACGCGACGACAACAAACAGCAGCTTAGCGAGTTGCAGCAGGCGTTTAACGAAGAGTTATCGGCCAAGGGCATAGATCCGAAACGGCTGGTCGAGCTAAAGCAGCGCCAGGAGCAACTTAAAACGGATATTAAAGCCACCGAAAGTCGTCAGGACGAACTGACGCAGTGGCAACGCTTTATGCAACTGGACTGGCAGCAACTGCGGCCGCAATTACTGGGCAAAGAAACTGAATTAAAACAACAGCAACGTGAACTCAGCCAGCTGCTTGGCCAGTTAAAAGCCGATTTTGCTGCCAGCCAGAAACGGCTGGACGAGCAAAAACGCCAGTGGCAGGATAAAATGCAGCAGGCCGATGTCTGGCTAAGCCAGTTAAAACCGTTGCTGTTAAAACTAACCGAGCTGCATTTAGCTGAGGTTACACCGGCTGTGCTTGCGGCCTCGGCCGATTTAGTCGAGCGCTTAGCCCGCAGTAATGAAGCGCTGGAGCAGCGCAGCAAGCTGGATCAGCAGTTAAAATTACAACTGGAACAGTTTGAAACCACACTGAGCAAAGATGCCGGCAGCGAGTTTCTGGACCGGCTGGAGCACGAAAAACGCAAACTGCCCGACTATGCCGGTAAACGCCAGCAACTGCCTATACTGGCAGACTTACTGCACATCTTACAGGATCAGCAACAGCAGTTGCTGGAAATGGGCGAAAACATTGGCGGCGATCTGAAAAAGTTCTTTACCGTGTTCAGCGATATTAACCGCCGTATTGCGCTGCAAAGCCGCCGCTTAAGCGAAGCGGTGGCCGATGATCTGGTGCTCGAAGGCATCAGCAAATCTGAAGTACGTATTTTATCAACCATTGACGAGCTGGGCTTTTGGCAGCCGCTGAAACACTTTGCCAAACTGTACGACGACTGGGGCGCTTCGGGTAAAGCGCTGCCCTCCGAGCAGTACCTCAATGCGCTGGCCGATGTGGTAGAGCTGCTGCGTGCCGACGAGCAATATACCATTGAGTCCTTATTGCGGCTTGAGCTGCACCTAAGCGAAGGCGGCTCTGAGCTGGTGATTAAAAATGATCGTCAGTTGCTGGAGTCGTCCAGCCATGGTATGGCTTATCTTATTTTATGTAAGTACCTGTTGGCCTTTACCCGGCTGCTGCGTGGTGACGCCAAAGTGGCGATCCACTGGCCGATAGATGAAATTGGCACCCTGGCGTATCACAACGTAGAAAAACTGTTTGCTGCCTGCACAGCCAACAACATTATTATTGTCGGGGCCTTTCCTAACCCGGAATCTGACGTACTGATGCTGTTTAGCCACCGCTATCTGATCGAACCCAGCCAGCAAGACCCAAGCAAACGTCAGTTAAAACGTATTCAACCGAAAACCAGCCGTTTAGCTGAACGGTTGGCACAGCGGCAACAGGAGGCCAGCTAATGTTACAACATGGTCCTTTACTGGAACGGCTGCTGGCCGGCGACTTTATTTGTCAGGTTAGCGACGAGGATGCATTCCGGCATTTAAGCCTGGAACAAACCCAGCAGGATATTAACCACTATCTGCGCCCGCTAAACCGCCGTTTGGTTAGTAACGACGATAACAGCGTGTATTTTCTGGCGTATCACGAGCTGAATAAAGCCGCCCGCGAGCAGTTAAGCAGCCAGTTTGCCTTAACCGTACAATCGCTGTTACCACTGCTGGAATGGCTGCAACTGGTACAGGAAACCCTGGGCCGCGACAGCGCTTTAACCGCCGGTGATACTATTAAGCTGCAGGAGTTTGTGCTGCGCACCGAGGATAACCAAAGCCTGCGCCAGCGCTTAAATCAACTGGCCAGCGACCGCTTTTTCAACAGCCAGAGCGACGCGTTGGACAACCAGGTAAAGCTGATATTCCGCCGCTTAAAAGAGCACGGCTACCTGCTGCAACCGCACAGCGACCGGCAGTACTATATTGTTACCGGTAAAATTGACTATTTAATTGATGTTATTCGCTTTATCCGCGATGAAGAACATCTGCCGGTAGACGACACCCCAACCCAGCAGGCGATATTGTAATGGCGCCGCTGGATACTGGCGCAGCCTCTAACCTGTTTAGCGTGGGGGCCGAACGGCTGGCGCTGCTGGGCAAACACCATAAAGCGCTGATGCAGGGTTATCTGGACGGTTTTATTGATGAAGCTGCCTTTAGCGAAAGCGCGCTGAAAAAGCTGATTGCGGCGCGTATTTTGTGGCGCCCGGATGAGCAACAGCCACTGGCACTGCGGCCGCTGGTAAGCGAGCTGATTGCCAGTATGGTGGCTGACGAAAACCGCCGCCAGATTAACGCCGACGTGGCAGAAAAGCTGGAGCAAATCCGTAACCGGGTGCAGGCGTACCGCGATGCGCAGTACAAAAGCGACTACAGCGTGGCCGAGCTGCAACTGCAACGGCTAACCGAACATGTGCACGACTTAAGCGGCCAGTTTGAAGAAGCAATAGACAGCTTATGGCACCGGCTGAACAGCGATTTTGGTTTTGTTGCCAGCCTGGATGATAAAATCCGCGAAAACGAGCGGGCGCAAAAACAATTACGCCGTTTACTCGATGGCCTGGTGCTACTGGATTTTAACGAGCTGATCGAATTGTCAGAGGGCAATAATCAGCTGCGTAAGTTGCTGGTAAGCCAGCTGCAAAACCAGCTTAGCTCGCACCACAGCAGCCTGCTGGAAGTACAAAAGCGCCTGGTAGAGCTGTTAGCGCGTTTTCGTCAGCAGCAGTCGCGCTCAATGCTGATCACTAATATGGCGGCGTTTTTACGCCAGCACCCGAAGTATCAGCCGGCCGATTATCCCAACCGCTCTGATGTGCCCGTGTTATTTAATCAGGCTGCAGCAATACAACCGCAAGCGGCTATTGCGCTGGATAAAGCCAGCGAACGCCAGATCCTGGCCGAACTGGTGCGGGCGCTGCCAAGAGCTGCAGTTATTAAGCTGCCGGATCAGCAAAGCGCCAGTTTTGCCGCGGTAATGGAAGACGAAGAAATCGCCGCCCGCCAGCAAGCGCTGAAAACCGATGTGGAAAACTTCTACCTGCGGGTTATTGATAAAGCCGGGCCGTTAAGTGCGCTGGATTATCTGGCCGAGCATCAGCTAAGCTGGGACAGTGAAATCTGGCTGTATCAGATTATCGCCGAGTATCAGGCGTTGCCGGTAGATGAAAAGCACATGTTTGCCATTAAACGCGACGAAGTGCCCGCCAGCGCTGTTAATAGCCTGCTGCTTATCCGCGATATCAGCCTGAGCCTGCAGGCCGCCTGATGAGCTACCCGCCGCTGAGTGCACTCGCGCTGCGCTATTTGCAGCAACTGCACCAGCGGCTAAATGCCAGCGGCAGCGAGCGGGTAAAAACCAGCGCTAAAGCGGTGCAGCAGGTACTGAGCTGGTGTATTGAACATGAGCTAGTACCCGGTAACAGCCTTAAACTGCCGTAATTTAGCTTTAACCTGGCCCTGCTAAATAATATTGCCACAACACGCCAGCCCGGCCATGTTACCGGATAAGCAGCTTAAGTTTATTCCAGCCCTCGCTACTAAGACAATAGAGCCTGTGTTTCAGCCATACCATCAGTTGCTGTGGCAGCAGTTAAATGGATTAAGACAGCAGAATATGCAGAGAATGACGTTAACAGCGGTAAGTTTAAAGGCCTGACATTGCCTGTTTAGATTCAGTTTTAATTACTAATTTCTGCCCGGCAATCACCTGCTGAAACCGCTCTGAAGTCGTTGCCCAGTCTACCAAATCGACCTTCCACGGCAGGTCTGATTCGCTAAAGGCTTCTGCTAACTCAGCCAGCAGCGCTAATGGCAGAGGTGAATCACTGATAATAGCTAAATCTAAATCCGAATAGGGTTTGGCATTACCTTTTACCCTAGAGCCAAAAGCCCATACTTCGTATTGCGACAGGTAGCGCTGCAAAATGGCGCTGACTTGCTGCCATTCATTGTCGCTGATCTGTAACCCTGCAGGTTTAGCCACGAGCCAGGCGCTCTGTTAATTGTGATGCCAGAAACTGTGCCTCTGCAAGAAAAGCCGGTATGCTGGCTACAACCTGCAACGCAATATCTTCATCATAGGTATGGCTGGTTTTGCTGCGCATATCCCGATAGCTTCGCCAGGCCGGCCAATCGCCTTTTAGCAGCCCTTGCTCATTGGCGCTACGGATCAGATCAGCAAACGGCATTTGATCAAATTGCTCTGGCGAAGCAGCGCTGTGCTCCAGATAGCGTTTTAGCATTTTATGGCTAATTTCATAAGTAAACTCAAACCGCTGCACTAGGCCATCACGAATTTGAATATCGCTGATATCCTGCTGATAACGCTGCCAGCCTTCCCGCAGCCGGGCAATTGCATTAAGTAACGGGCTGATATCCAGTGACATAGTGATCCTGTGCCGGGCAAATTAGGTTGTTACCTAGCTTAACGCAGAGCTGCTTTGCTTGCCAGCTTCAGCAATCGCCTGCTATTAAGGCGCTTGGATTCTTGCCAGAATATTAACTGGCTGGGCTAATGGCAGTGCGATAATAACTGCTTCGCCCGAGCGGGGGAAAATACCGGTTAGGGCGGTGAAATTTACCTGATGAGTTACCAGGACTGTGGGCTGGCTTAACTGAGCTTGGGAAAAGTACTGTATTAACGCCTGAGTCTGTTTAGCGCCATCACCGCGGCCAGCAAAAAAGGAATTAAGCAGCGGCAGCGATTGGGGGGGAGATAGCGCCATCAGCTTGGCGGTATCGAGGCAGCGGCACCATTGGCTGCTGTAAAGCTTTATATTGCCGCTGTATTGCTGGCGCAATAATTTACCCCAGCGTAGTGCCTGCTGCTGTCCTTCGCTGTTCAGGTTACGCTGGGTACTGCAATCGTTTAGGACAAAACCGGCCGGATCACCAGTGCCCGGCGCTAAGGCATGGCGCATTAGCAACAGTGCTTTACCCTCGTGCCAGTATGCCCAGGCACGGCTATCGGCAACACCGTTAGCCGAGAACAACAAGGTTAACAGCAAGCATAGAACCTTCATGTGTCAGTGTTCCTGTAACAATGTGCTGTTTAGTACGTGGCAACAGTGTAACAAGTTTAGTCTGCTGTTACTCTGCCGAGATTTAGTTTACGCTGTTTAGCATCGGGTCGTGTATTGCACAAACTAACTGATATGATGAAAAAAATTCTGATCACAGCTGTGGTGTTGCTTGCAACACTTTATGGCATATGGCAGCTATCTTCAGCCCGCAGCTTCCAGCTCTTTGGTGAGCTGATACACCGGGTGGATACCAAAGAAAAAGTTATTGCCCTCACCTTTGATGATGGCCCGTCAAAACGCTATACCGATCAGGTGCTGGCCATACTATCAGCAGAGCAGGTAACCGCGACCTTTTTTGTTACCGGTAAAGAAACAAAGCAAAATTTGCCTCAGGCCCGGCAACTGCTGGCTGCGGGCCATCAACTGGGCAATCATAGTTATAACCATCCACGAATGCTGTTAATGTCACCCACAGCAGTTGCCAGTGAGATTGAACAAACCGATGCAGCTATTCGCAGTGCAGGGTACCAGGGCGATATTCTTTTCCGGCCTCCTTATGGCAAAAAGCTGCTGGTGTTACCCTGGTATCTGGCAAAGCATAACCGCACGACGATTATGTGGGATCTGGAACCGGAAACTGATCCGAAGCTGGCAAATAACGCCCAGTCGATGGTGGCGTATGTGATTAACAATGCTAAGCCCGGCAGCATAGTGTTGTTGCATGTGATGTACCAAAGCAGGCAGGCCTCACGTGAGGCGCTGCCGCAGATTATTCAGGGGTTAAAACAAAAGGGCTACCGCTTTGTCACTGTCGGTGAATTGCTGGCGGCTGGCTCTAAAGCCAAACCCGCCTAGTTGTTAATGCGGTATGTCGCCACAGCGTCAATGCGTGTTGTGTCGCTATCCAGCAGCAGGCTCAGATCTGTGCCCAATAATAAGTCTGTCACCAGCTGTTGTTGCTGCGGTATAACCTGTGCTTGCAGTGCCCGGACAAAATCCATCGAGGTTGCAGGTGTTTGTGGGTAAGCATGTTGCTGCCACAACTGCCGCAATGCCTGGCTGATGACGGCGTCACCCAATTGCTGGCGCAAAATGGCAAACACCAGAGTAGCGCGGGAATATAAATCATGGCTTGCCGTGGCATCGACAAGAGCGGACGTTTGCTCGGTGCTGCGTCTGACGGCCAGTTCGAAATGTTGCCGTTCATACTCTACCAGCGCTTGCATTGCAGTGCTGCCATAGCGCTGTTCTATCAGCACCAGTTCGATATATTTTGCCAGTGATTCAACTAAAAAGGCGCTGTCTGTCAGTGTTCCGTTGCCAATATCATGGCCAAACCATTGATGTGCTGTTTCATGCACAGCGCGACGGTAGCGCTGATCAAAACCGGCATCTGCTGCGGGTTCAGCGCGAAAACCTACCCGGTGATTAATCATGATGAGCTGAGGCAGAGCATAGCCCGTTGCGCCAATATCGGGTATGGTCAGCAAACTGAGCTGTGTGCCGCGATAGGGCGCGATATGTTGCGTCATCCAGTCCAGCGTATCCTGCATGGCCTGCATATTTAGCTCGGCGGCGGCGTTTATGAGCGGGCTATACACTGTTAGCGTAATATCCCCCTGCTGTCGGCTTAGTGAGTCGCCCGCCAGCGAATACCACACCGGCAAGTTACGTATTGCTGTGCTGGTTTGAAACTCGGCATAATTGCGGCCCTGTTGTTGCCACTGCTTAATCAGCTTGCCCTGCGCTAACGGCGTTTGTCCGTCAGCGGTAGATACCACCGAGCGCAACGTTACCCAGTCGTAACTGGCCGCTGTTAGCTGAGGTGTGGCAAACAGCACGGATGGCTTGGGTAGGTCAAGCGGCGCCAAGCCATAGCGCCGGCGCAACTGCTCGTCGCGTAGCTGATACTCCATCTGAAAGCCGACACTGGGCAATAACGGCATACCGCGCAAGTAACTAAAGGACGGCTTAACAAACTGAGGCATTACCGCCGGCCAATGTTTGGGCTGTTTAAAGGTTAGCTTGCTGTGCAGCTGCAGTGTTTCCCCTGGCATAACGGCGTTGGCTAATAGCAGTGTATGCTGCCCCAGTTGTTGATCCCGGCTGGGGGTATGCGCGACGGACAGCTCAAGCTCATCTATTGCCGAGGCAGAGTAATTACCCACCAGCAGTTTGTTAATCGGCTGTGCTGTACGGTTTTCCAAAGTGTAATTTAACGTGAAAACCGCCTCGCCGAGCTTTGGATAAATATCTACCTGCGCATCAATATGGCTAATAGACGGCTGGGCGACGGCGGCCCAGCTGGCATAGCGTTGTTCGTAATCGGCGCGCCATTGTTCACGTAAATCTGAGCTCATCAGTGGCCGTTCGGCAATGATGTTAAGGTGTAAATTAACGCCGCTGAAAATGGTTAGTGTCAGTAGCAGGCCTGAACTTAGTGTCAGTTTCCAGCGCTTGGGATTAGCAAAACTGCTGGTGCGATGCGACCACTGCCCTGCCAGCCACAGCACGCTGAACGTCAGTAGCAGCCAAAAGGTCATAAAGGGCCAGTACACGGATTGGCTTTGCTCAAAGCCCCAAAAGGCATCGGCCGGTTGCAGCGGTGAGCCGGCGATATTCCACATCGTATGGGTTAAGCCTAATTTGCCGCTAAGTGGCGTATATTTCAGCAGCAAGATAGCAATACACCAGACTGCAGCGGTTAACGGCGAGCGGCAAATGGCATGGAATACACAAAACAAGGCGCCAAGTAAGGCTAATGGCAGCGCGACCTTGCCAAGCACCTCAGGGTAAAGGCGGATGTTAATCTCGCTGTTGGCCAGCCATTCTGCCGACAGGCAAGCCAGAGCGCTAAGTAGCGTTAGTAGCAAAATAAGTGCGGTTAACGCCAGGATATTACCCGCCAGCAGTATGCCAGAGCGAATGGGGGCAGCGGCAATCAGTTCAGCCATGACGGTATGGCGGTTACGCCAGCTAAGCTGGTAGCTCCAGAGCAAAGTTAATAGACTACCGAGAAAAGGCAGCACATCATCGGCAATGCGGTTAAGTGCATCCAGACTAGTGGGATTTAACACGGCCAGTGGCTCGGCATAGTTAATACCAGACAGTACTTCGTTACCAAGCAACAAGGCCCAGCCCAGCAGGATAAATTGGTTCAGCCGCTGCCGTAGTACGCTAAGCAGCGCCACACGGCATAGCTGCCAAAGTTGGAGCGTGCTAACGGGTTCAGGTGTTACTGGGCGATAAGGCTGTTTTTGTACCAGCTTATTGTCACTGGCGTCTGACAGCAGTTTGACTCTGTCCTGATAGGGTTTGACCCGTAGGCTAAGATAAAACAGCCCGGCGGTCAGCAGGCAATATAGTAGCCGGTTCAAATAGAAAATGCTGTCTCCGTACAGTTGTGGTGGGTTGTGCTGATACAGGGCTATCAGCGCGGTATTGCCGAATGGATCTAGCATGCGCATGGCGTTAAACAACCCGGCATTGTTGATGCTACTGCCTGCTAACATAGGAGCGCCGGTCATACTGGCCAACACCAGATAAAGTAGCCACACACTGGCAAATACCGCGTAGAGCACCACATTGTTGGAAAAGCGCTGCGACAGGCAGCCTGCCAGCGCAACGTAAAAGGCGCAGGCGGGTAAAGCCATCATGGCATAGTCCGATACACTTATTGCCAGCAATGATGGCTGAAAACCTAACTCCCGGCCGAGCATAAAGCCCATAACGATAAAGCCAGTCAGCAATAACCCAGCACAGAGCAAAAATAGTACCGTTACCCGCGCAAACAAGCGGCGTAGCGGGCTTAGTGGCGTGACTAAAATTAGCTCTGCCATACTATGGTTCTGATCGCGTAAAAACACTAACGGTGCCAGTGCACCGCACAGTAATGGCAGACAGAACATCAGTAAAGTCATGTGTAATGCCTGCAGCCGTTTATCCACTATGGTGTCAATGCCGCCAATACCGACAGCAAATATAGAGGCGGTAAGCGGCACCAGCAGTAAGGCCAGCCACACCAGCGGTTGCCGCATCAGGTAGCGACACTCGTTACTTAGTAATGCAAACAGCAACTTAAGCGGCAACATAAGCAGCCGCCTTGTGTGACAGTTCAAAAAAATAGCGATCTTGCAGAGTAGCCGCTGCAGGTACGGCCTCAGCACACGGTTGTTGTGAGCTCAACAGCCGGTATAGCGGCAAACCAAAACGGTAGCTTTCACTGAGGATGGTTTTAGCGTTTGCTGGCCGCAGCGGACTTTGCCAAATGCGCCCCTGCAACGGTGTTAGCAGGCTTTGCACTGCACCACTTTCGACAATCTGCCCCTGATTGATCAGCGCGACAAACGGACAGAGATTTTCAATGTCTTCGACAATATGGGTCGACAGTAAAATAAGTTTTTTCTGGCTGATATGCACCAACAAGGCGTGTAAACGCTCGCGCTCTGCCGGATCCAGCCCTGCGGTTGGTTCATCCATGATAAGCAGCCGCGGGTTACCCAGTAGCGCCTGAGCAATACCAAAGCGTTGGCGCATACCGCCAGAAAATGTCGCCACACTTTTATTGGCTACCGCACTGAGGTTGGTCAGTTGCAATAAGGCTTCAATTTGTTGTTTTTGTTCAGCTTTATTATTAATGCCTTTTAGAATGGCCATGTGAAGCAATAACGCATAGCAGCTCATATGCGGATAAACACCAAAATACTGGGGTAAGTAACCCAGTTGCTGGCGCAGTGCTTGGGGCTGTTGTAGCACATTGATACCGGCAAACTGTATTTGCCCCTGGTCCGGCGGTTGCAGGCAAGCGAGTGCGCGCATTAAGGTCGACTTGCCGGCCCCGTTGGGGCCTAATAAGCCCACCATGCCGCCGGGTAGTTGCAAATTAATATCGCGCAAGGCTTGGGTGCCATCGGCGTAGGTAACAGAGAGTTGGCTTATACTCAGCATGGGCGTTTCCTCTGATAAATTCAGCCCCAGCCTAGGTCTTACATTAGTTGGCAACAAGCCCGTGATGACAAAGTAGCGGATTAGGATGACAAAACAGGCTAATGGCGGAATTGGACCGGCAAATTTACTTTCGTCAGTAAAAACGCTAACTTCGTCATTCACTGGCTGACGCCTTAACCATGTTGCGCCACGCTATGCCAAACAGTTGCAGGACATCAGCATGTTAAAGCCGGCATCAGCCACCCTTAAACCCGGTTTGAACGCCATAGCAGACAATCAACTGGCGTTGATGGCGGCGCTATTGCTGGAAGCGTCGATCCGGCACTTTTCTCTGCCCAGTCAAAGTGTACTGGCTTTTGTGCTAATCTGGCTGCAATTGATGGCGGAAAGCGCGCCATTGCTACTGGCGCACTATTTTGCTGCGCAGCTTACCGTACGCGCTGCCACACGACACACTGCAACGCCGCGCCGCTGGCGGGCAGGCTTAATCTGGTGTGCTGGTTTTGTGCTGTATCCGCTGTTTAGTTTGTGGTTAAGCGAACAGTTCCAGTCCTTTGCCGCCTGGAGCTTATTTTCCTTGCAGGGCTGGCTGTTGTTAATGCTGGCAAGTGGCGGTTATAGCCTGAGCCGGTTACTAGCGCAGCGCAATGCCACTGCGGGCTTTCAGCTTATTTCGCGGTTGTTCTCGCTTAATGCAGTGCTGCTTTTGCTGATGACAGCATGGGCGATGTTCATGGCAGGGATATTTGCCTCTACTGACGACCCTGTGCGCAATCAGCCGTTGCAGGCGGCAATTAATAGCCATACTGTCATCGTTAATTTTGAGTTTTTCCTGCATTATCTCTGGCAGTTTTTGTTGATGGGCAGCTGTATTTTGCTGCTGTGCTGGCTAAACCGTTATTGGTTGATCCGCCGGGTATTGGCGCGCCGTGGCGTGTTTGCCTATGTCGCCAGCTGCTTAATTAGCATCATTTTGCTGACGCCGTTACTGTCTTCGGTGGTGTTGTTGTTACCACTCAACATCGCTGAGTTTACTTTTTTACCTTCAGAAGATTATAACCTCTTTGCGCCGGATAATTTTCGCTTTTGCTTTGTTGTGTTGCTGATCAGCACGCCGGTTATTCTGGCGTTTGAACATCAACAACAAGAGAACGCGCTGGCAGAAACGGCAAGGCGGCAAAGCCAGACTGAGCTACAGTTGTTGCAGCAGCAAGTTAATCCGCATTTTTTATTTAATACGTTGAATAATGTGTATGCGCTGACTTTAACGGGCTCTAAAGCTGCGCCCGATCTGGTAATGCAATTGGCCAATTTACTGCGTTATACAGTATACGAAGGGCAGAATCAGCGAGTAAGCTTAGCGCAAGAAATTCAGTACCTGCAGGATTTTCTCGCGCTGCAGAGCATTCGAAGTGGCGAAAAATGTCAGCTTCGCCTTGCTTGGCCTGAGGATGCCGGACAGTGGCAAATTGCGCCGTTGCTATTAATTACCCTACTGGAAAACGCCTTTAAACATGGCGTGGAGCCAAGCCAATCGCGTTGCGGCATTGATCTTAGCATCAGCGTGGAAAATGGCTGGCTGCGTATGCGCTGTGTTAATAGCTTGCCAGAGATAGCCGTGCAGCGCCCGCCGGGTATCGGGCTGGACAATCTGCGCCGGCGCCTAAACCTGTTGTATAGCGGCAAACACCGTTTCAGCACACAACAACAAGCGAGTTTATGGTGCGCCGACTTAACGCTGGAGCTGGAACCGTGTTAAAGACATTAATAATTGATGATGAGCCATTGGCGCATCAGGTGATTAAGCATCATCTGCAGGGCTGTAACGATATTAGCGTGCTGGCCAGCTGCTACAACGCGACAGAGGCCCTGCGCTATCTGGCACAGCAGCAGGTAGATTTACTCTTGCTGGATATTAATATGCCGGCGCTTAGTGGTATTGAACTGCTTAGGGTGCTGCACAACCGACCCGCGGTGATTATTATCAGTGCTTACAAAGAATACGCCATTGAGGGCTTTGAACTGGACGTGGTGGATTACCTGGTAAAGCCGGTCAGTTCTGAGCGGTTGTTTGCTGCCCTAAACAAGCTGCGGCGGCGCCTGGTGGCCGTGAAATCAGCGACAGAGCCTTATATCGTGCTGAAAGTCGACCGCGAACAGCGTAAGTTCCTGCTCAATGACATCAGTTTGTTGGAAGCCTATGGTAACTATGTAAAAGTATGGCAGCACCAACAGATGACATTGGTTAACAGCACCTTAAAGCGGCTACTGCAGCAACTGCCCAGCCAACAATTTGTGCAGGTGCATAAATCGTTTGTGGTTAATAAAGATAAAGTGTTAGCCGCAGATAGTGAACAACTGCGGCTGGATGGTGACCAGCTGATTAAGGTGGGTAAGTTATATAAACAGCGGCTAATCAGCTTTCTGTAAGGGCTGCGGTTTGTGGTTAACCGCCGGCAGCTTAACCTTTAAACCAAACAGCCAGCGGCTTAGCCAGAAGCGCTTGATTAGCTCGTAACCTGCCCAGCAGCCGAAACAGGTCAGCACGATCAACGCTATAGCCTCAATACTTGTTGGCAGGGCCAGTGGTTTTAACCATACGGCAAATACAATAATCAGGGTTTGGTGCAGCATATACCAGGGCAAGATAGCGTTATTGCTGTAGTGCAGCAGGCCGCCGTCTTTATCCAACTTATTGGTAGGCCGGTTCAGGTAGCGGCCTGCGTAGCCAACTAATGCCAGGATCCAGCACCAGTGATTAAGCGAAAGTACAGCAGAAAAAACCAACCGCAGCATAAAGGTAATTTCATTGTCCGGTGTACTGCCAAATACACCGTTACGATCAGCAATAATCAGGCTGTAACATAGTAAAGCGGCCAGCAGAAAGTAACGCCGGCAACGGATAACCTGCTGCCACCAGTTCCATTGCCGGGCAAACAGGTAACCGCCAACAAACGCCAGCATGTATTTACCATGGTTATACCAGTCATCAAGCAGTGCATGGGTAGACGGAAAATGCGCGCGTAATATCAGCCAGACCACCATCATGCTGCCTACGATGAGTAAAAATGCGTAGCGGCCGGGTAGCGTCTGCAGCCAGTTAGCCTGAACAAGCCGGTTGAACGTGCCAGCGAACAACAACATCAGTGCGCTGTAGCACCATAAATACGGCAAAAACCACAGATGGTTCCAGGTTAGCAGGCCAATAGGGCTGTGGTGATCCCTTAACAGCTCTGTGTTGGGGTTAATATACTGCCACCAGAAGCTCAGATAACCCGGTTCAATCAGCTGCTGCGATAAGGCCTCAAAATAGACCTGCGGCACCACCACAATAAACATGCCGCACAACAGCGGAATAAGTAAACGGTTACTGCGCAGGCCAAACAGGCTTAGCCGGCTGCTGTGTTGCTGTGCCAGGGCCAGCGCCATGGCACTGATAAAAAACAACAGCGACATACGCCATTGGTTGGTTAAGATCATCAGGTTTTGCAGCGCGGCGCTGGTAACGTCACTTTTAATATGCCAGCCCCAGTCGGCTACATAGTACATGCCAATGTGATACAAGATCAGCAGGCCAAAGGCCAGGGTGCGCAGCCAGTCCAGGTCGTAGTGGCGCTGATAAGGTGTGGTTGTCATAGTTGTGCTCCGTTATTACTGTTGCGCTATAGTGCGTTGCTGCACTAGCATGAGAAACCGCAGAATGACTTACCGGCGGCGTTTGGGGATAACAGGTGGCACAGTGTGACGAACGGTAAAACAAAAAGTCTGTTTGCACGGTTTGACAGGCATCCGCAATTATTCAGCTATCTGCTACTGGCAGCATATTTTTTTATTAATGCCGCTATTAACGCCAGCTCCGTCTGGATGGAACACAATAGAAGTAGCAACAATACCCTGCAGTTGTGGGAGCCCATAGTCTGGGAATACAGTAGTGCTGTAAGCACCTTATTGCTATGCCCGCTATTTTTCTGGTGGTTTAGCCGTCACCCGCTGCAACTCACCAGCATACGCCGTCAGCTACTGCTGCATTTATTCGGCAGCCTGGTGTTTTCTGTCTGCCATGTGGCCATTATGGTAGGCCTGCGCGAGCTGATTTATTACTGGCACGGCTGGAATTACAACTTTGGCCCATTGCTGCGCGAATTTTTCTATGAGTACCGTAAAGATGCCTGGGGCTATCTGTTCTTTTTGCTGGGATACCAGCTGGCGCAGTTCGTTTACAGCCGGATCAAAGGCGAGGCGCATCCGTTAGATAATGCCGAAGACAGTGGTGCAACACAGCCGCTAAAAGCACCTGAGCATTTTCTGGTAAAAAAGCTGGATAAAGAGTTTTTAATCCGGGTAGATGATATTGAATGGCTCGAAGCCAGTGGCAACTATGTTAATTTACATAGCAAAGGCCGTATTTATCCGCTGCGCGCGACCTTAAGTAATACTCTGCTACAGCTAAGTAGCAAAGGTTTTAGCCGTATTCACCGTAGTTTGGCAATCAACCACAATGCGATAGACAGTATTAGTTATGACAGCAGCGGTGATGGCGATATTTTGCTAAAAAGCGGCCAGCAACTGGCGTTGTCACGCCGTTATAAAGAGGCCTTCAGATCAGCATTGCAGCCAGACTGACATCAGATCTGGCTGCAGGTGCCGATATTAACGGCCGTCGTTAATCTGTTGTACCACTTTAGCCCGCAGAGCCGGGTTTTCAATCTGTAGCTCAACCTCTTGCTGCAGAATAATATTACCCTCTACCACAGCATCAGCGCCGATATACAAGGTTGGCTTGTTGTCATTATTCCAGCCAAAAAAGGCTTTTTTCTTACCACGTGGTTTGTATACCACATCACCTTTCACCACTGTATTGCCGGTCAGCTTAATGTCGCCATTTACCGTAGTGACATCGCGGCCTGCCTGGCTGTTGTCCAGCACAATATCGCCATTTACTGTGGTGACATTACCACCAATAACCGCATTGCTACCGGGCAAAATTTTTCCATTAACGGTGCTTAGGTCATCTGCTACCTGTAAGCCGCTACCACTTTCTATACTGCCGTTTACGGTGCTGGCGCTGTGCAATTTTACGTTGTCACGTAGCGCTATACTGCCATTAACGGTAGAAACGCTTTTGGCACTGCTGTTACTGGCCATTTTTACACTGCCATTTACCAGCGAAATATCGTCATAGTGCTGGTTGCTGCTTACTGAAGCTGAGCCCAGTACTTTATCGATACTGCCATGCTCTGCGGCATAAGCATTGACCAGACAACCTGATGCGATAACTAAACTTACAGTGGCAACAATTTGAGATAATTTCATGGTGATGTCCTTTTTATAGTTAGGTTGCCATAGATTTTGCAAAAGCTTTGCCAATTTTAATTTATTGAAATATATCAATTTATTTTATATTGGCCTGCTTGCTGACAGTCATTTTCGCCACATTGTAGCGGAAATGACTAATTGCTGGCCGCAGTGGTTTTACAAATGTCGGATCTCAGCCTGCCGGCATAATAACGTAGTCTGCTGACAGACTGTGGCAGTAGCAAAGTGGCAAATAGCGGGTAATTTTTACCCTATGCAGTAAAAATTTACTTACCAATGCCACCGTCTCTGCTGTACCGGGGACTATTTTTAGCCGGTGCTACAAAAAAACTGCGTTATTCTCCACAGTTAGCATGCTTTATAAGCCTTGGCATGATGTTCGCTTCGCTATGGTGTCTTGCTTTACAGCTGGGCCCATCGTTTAACTGTGCTTTTACTAAAGGAGAACATTATGAATGTTAAAGACATTATGAGTACCCACCCGATTCTGGTTAAGCCCTCCACCACTATTCAGGAAGCCGCAGCTTATATGGCACGGGAAGGGATTGGTTTTTTGTTAGCGGGTGCTGATGACGAATTAAAAGGTACCTTAACTGACCGCGATATAGTGTTAAGAGCCGTAGCGACCGGTAAGGATATTGAAAACACCACTGTGGCGGATATTCTGACGGATGATTTGCTTTATTGCACTGAAGATCAAGGCGTGGAGGAAGTTGCCCGCAATATGGGTGAAAAGCAAATCCGGCGCTTACCGGTTGTTAATGCCCAAAAAAGACTGGTGGGAGTAGTGAGCCTTGGTGATATTGCCAAGCATTTACAGCCAGAAACTGCCGGGAAAGTTTTACGTGACATCTCGATGAAATTTAGTGGTCATTAATTGTAACTGTGAGGAGCTTAATTATGTCCCACGAAATCTATCACGCCTGTATAGATGCCTGTAACAGTTGTGCCGATGCTTGTGATCATTGTTCAACTGCCTGCTTACAGGAAGATAATGTAGCGCATATGGAGCGCTGTATCCGGTTAGATATCGATTGTGCTGCATTGTGCCGTTTTGCTGCTGCGGCTATGGCTCGTAGTAGTGAGCATGTCAGCGATATTTGCCGTTTATGTGCATTACTGTGCGAGGCTTGTGCCGCTGAGTGCAGTAAACACGATCATGATCACTGTATGGAATGTGCCGACGCCTGCCGTAGCTGTGCCCAGGCTTGTCAAGCGATGGTAGCATAATGATAAACAGTATCTGGCCCGGTGTTACAGCCGGGCCGTTTTAGTTGTTGTGAACCAGCGCCATACAGCCATTTACTGTGGCTAACCAAAAACTAGTAAAAGATGTTCATTACTAAGCTGTTATTAAGAATGGGTTTTGCGCTTGAAAAAAGCCTCTTTCTGCTATATTTTGTATAACTAAATTTAACGTTTTGTTTAACTTTAAGTTGGCTTTAGTGTCGGTTTTAGCAGTAGCGGCGCACATTTGCAGGAGATCTGAGGCATGTCTCAAGTTCCAACCGATATTGATAACAATCTTAATCAGCATATCAGCTACCTTTGTCCGTTTAGCCTTGGCCAGAATAATGGCCAAAACCACTGCGCACACTTTGTTTCTCATGTCATGGGCTATGAATTTGCAGGGCCAACCTGTAAAAACTTTACCTGGGACGATAAACAAAAAGTAGAAGCCGGTGCCACTATCCGGGTAGACGATATTTTTAAGCGCTCACAGCAAACCGGCTTACTGGAAGATAAAAGCGCCGCGATGACGGAATGCCTGATTTTCGTTACGCTGGCGTCTAATGTCAGCAAGGTGGGCGGCTCGTTAGTGATGGGCAACCACCCGCGCAAGCATATTGGTATTTTGTCGCACGGTAAGGTGTGGAATTACAGCAATACCGGCAACAAGGTTGTGGCCGATACGCTGGAAGCTTTTAAAGTGAAGTTTACTAACGCCTACAAAACTGCAGGCACTACGGTTGAATTTTATTACGGTAAATTTATATGAAAAATGTCGCTTTGCTCGCGCTGTTGTTTGCCACTTGCGCCTGTGCCGGATCGGCAACTGTAACGCCGCCCTCGGCAGAGCAGGTGTTTGGGGTGTTTATACAGAACATGGCATTACCGTTAAACAGCGAGCCAAATTGCCAGCAAACCTCTGCCGCTAACCCGGCGCAAAGCCTGACACTGGGCCAGCATTTTGCCACTAATTTATCGGTAAGTTATGCCAGCGATAATAACGTTAGTGTAAAGTCATCCTGCGCGGCTTCAAAGTTTGAGCAGGAAAACGGCCAGCTACAACCGGTATGGGACTGCAAGATAGAGCTGCAGGAGCAAGATGCACAAGGCGAATTTATTTCCAGCTCTATGACAGCATTTTACTTAACGGCAGACAGCAAAACTTTGCTGCCAGGGTCGTTACGCTGCTTTTAAGCAATACCATACAGCCGAAAAGCAATGTATTTGCTCATGGCAATATGCAAGGTAAATTTGCCATGTGCCGATTTACCGGCATGGCCCAGCAGAATAAAGTCGGCGCCGCTTAGCGCATCCAGGTCGGCCAGGTTAAAGCGTTTAACCAGGCTGCGGCGCAGATCGGCGTCGATAAAAACACTCGGTTCTTTGCGGTAGTCGCCGATATTCAGCCACAGCTCGTCGTCTTCCGGGTTATCAAATTCACGCTCGTTAACGTTGTTGATCCGGCCCCAAAAAATATACAACGCCTCTAAATACTTATCGCCGATATCATTCACATGTACTACATAATCGGCCAGTTTACCGGCCATCAGCTCACGGCCGGAGGCGGCCAGTAGCTGTAATTTCTGGCCTTGCGCAGCAAAATCTGCATTGCGGCATAAATGGCTTAGTAACTGGCGTAGCGCACTGTTAACATCATAGCCGTCGCTGCCGCCCAGTTGCGGTGCTTTAATGCTTTGCCATAAACCGGCTGGGGCATACCGCGTGCTGGGTTCACGTACGGTATCTGCTTTGTGGCTTGGGTTTACGTCATCTTCTGCGTTCAGGCGCAAGGTGGCAGCGTTGCAACCGTGCTGATGGTGCGCGCCAAAGCAGGCAGCGCGGTTTATGCTGTCGCTGTTAACCGCTTTAATAAACCAGGCTTTTTCACCACACAACGGGCATAGCAACAGGCCACGGTAGCGCTCTGCAGCACTAAGGTAGTCTGTGGTGTTAATTAAACGCTGGTCGGTAAGAAAGCGGGCCTGCTGCAAAAGCGTATCCTGCGGCTAAATAGGTTAGTTAAGCTAAACATAAATGCAGTGGCAGGCAACAGCTTTATTAGCCCGGATTCAGGCTAAAGTGTTAATCGTCTTGCTCAAGTGCCCGGGCTTTGCGCTCTTCAGCTTCGGCAAAGGCGGCTTTTATTTGCTCTAATACGGCGTCGACGTCGGTTTCGCTGGTGTCAGCAATAAATTCGCCGCTTAGCTCTACGTCGGGGTGTAATTCACCGGCTTCATACAGCGCCCAGATTTCTTCAGCGTATTGGGTGCTAAGTAGTGCCGGGGCATACTGGCCATAATAGTCGCGCATATTGTTTACATCGCGGCAGAACATCCATTTAGCATTGTTATTGGCAGCGGCATCAACGGCTTGTGGCAAATCAATCACCACCGGGCCGTGGTCGTCTACCAACACGTTAAACTCGGATAAATCGCCGTGCACCAGGCCTTCGCACAACATAATGACAATGTAGTGCAGCATAGTGGCGTGATCTGCTATGGCTAAGTCGGCATCCATCGCCACATCGGCTAACCGCGGGGCCACCATGCCTTCGTCATCGCACACCAGCTCCATTAATAAGACGCCATCGTAACAGCCATAGGGTTGCGGCACGCGCACGCCGGCTTTAGCCAGTTTAAACAGGGCATCTACTTCGGCATTCTGCCAGCTTTCTTCTTGTTGCTGACGGCCAAACTTTGAGCCTTTTTCCATTGCACGGGCGCGGCGGGTGCTGCGGACTTTGCGGCCTTCCTGATATAACACCGCTTGCTTGAAGCTGCGTTTGTCGGCTTCTTTATACACTTTGGCGCAGCGGATATCTTCGCCGCAGCGGACGATATACACAGAGGCTTCTTTGCCGCTCATCAGCGGCCGGATAACTTCATCCACCAGGCCTTCGTCGACCAGCGGCTGAATACGTTTCGGTATTTTCATTGCGCCGTTATACCTTAGTTAACGGCGCATAGAAATAGCTGAAAGGGGCTCTGACCTGAAAATAATTGCTGCACAGCTGCCAATTATCTGGCTATGTAGAAACGGACAAAATACAGCACAATAATAGCCAGCGCAGACAAAGCAATAACGCCGAATGTCAGTAGCATGCCAAATACACGGAATTTAAACGGTTCCTTTAGCTGACGCACGCCCCAGGCATGGCTTAACCGGGCCAATAGCAGAGTAATACCCAGCAGATGCAGATACAGCGGAGCTAAACCGCTGTACTCGGCCAGAAACATCAACAGCAGGGCAAAGGGCACATACTCGGCAAAATTGGCATGTACCCGGATAGCACGTTCCAGGCACAGTTCGCCTTTGCTGCCGATACCTACCTGAAAACGGCGGCGCTTCGCCACCACGTTAACACTCAATACCAGAAAGAACAGGCCGAGTATTGCGGCATATAAAGCAGTCGTCATAGTGGATCCTCAGAAATTATAAAGCCCGTTACGAGCATGGGCTTTAGCATAGCGCTGTTTTAGCCAATTTACAGCACCTTACTGCCGGTGGCGAAATAGTGTAGCCGGCGCTGAGAATACGATATGCTGATATGCTGATGTACAGTAGCTAAGGGAGCGGGGTGGTATGCAAAAAATATATCTGGTACTGGTGTGTGCATGGCTGGCAGGTGCAAGCAGTGTGGTAGCAAAGCCTTTTAGTTGGCCAAATGGCGCGAAAGCGGCCGTTAGCCTGGCGTACGACGATACGCTGGCCTCACAGCTTGATGTGGCACTTCCCGCACTAAATGCATATGGCCTGAAAGCCAGCTTTTACCTGCAACTTTCCAGCCCGCTGTTAACTGCGCGTTTAAGCGAGTGGCGCGCGGCAGCGGCGCAGGGCCATGAACTGGGTAACCATACTTTGTTTCATCAATGTTCTGTGAGCAAACCCGGCCGCGATTGGGTAGCCGCAGAAAATGACTTAGATACCATCAGCGCTGTTCAGTTGGTGCAACAGATTCGTTTAGCTAACAGCATGTTATTTGCCATCGACGGCAAAACCGAACGCACCTTTACCGCGCCCTGCGGTGATGAGTTAGCTGGCAGTCAGCCTTATTTACCGCTGATATACGGCGATTTTGTCGCGATAAAGGCCAAAACAGGGCCTGTTGTTGCCAATATGGCGCAGTTAAATGTGCATGCAGTGGAGGTAATAGCACCGGAGGGCAGCAGCAGTGCCGAGCTAATCGCGCTGGTTAAACAGGCTGCACAGTACGGCACTATGGTGAATTTTACTTTTCATGGCATCGGTGGCGATCACCTAAGTGTGTCGGCAGACGCCCACGCCGAGCTGCTGGCCTACCTGGCCGCCAACCGCGATATCTATTGGACTGATACCTTTATTAATATTATGCAGCATGTAAAAGCAAATTAGGCCAGGCCTTTGCCCAGCACGTTGTTTTTTCTTAATTAATCTATACTTGCAGTACTCATTCTGTCCTAATACTTGCCAGAGCTACAGTACAAGGAAATCTTCATGCACACCACACTAAAAATGCGGCTGTTATTTAGCAGCCTGGCCGCTGTTTTGGTTACCGTTATTACACTGGTTGGCCTTACTACCTATTTTATTCGCCATCATGCCTTGATCGACACCCAGGAAAAAATAGACCAACTGGCCATTACCTTTGCCGGTGGTGTAGGGCAGTGGATGGAAGACAAAAAAAGTAACATCAGTAGTTTGAAATCAACCATTGAAGCAGATCCGGAAGTAAATGTGCGGCTGCATTTGCTGCAAACCCAAAATGCCGCCCGGTTTGGCTCTACCTTTTTTGGTAGTGAAGCAGGGGTAATGATGTACCAGGACGCAGCGCTGGACAACGCCAACCTGGATCCGCGCACCCGGCCCTGGTATCTGGATGCAAAAGCCGCAGGCACTATTGCCATTACCGCGCCTTACATTAGTTCATCGTTAAAAAAACAAGTTGTTACCATCGCCGAACCAGTGATGGTTTCCGGCCACCTGTATGGTGTGGTTGCTGCCAACCTAACTATTGAACAGCTAACCGACGCTGTTTTACAGCTGAAAGTACCAGGCGACGGTTACGGCATTATGGTGCAAAAAACCGGCCTGATTATCAGCCACCCCAACAAAGCACTGAACGAAAAACAAATTACCGATATAGACAACAGCTTGACGCTGCCATGGTTAGCCCAAACTATGAGCACCGCCACGCTGACAGAGCACACTCTGGATGGCGCCAGAAAATTGGTTTATACCACAGCCATTCCCCACACCGATTGGGCCTTAATTTTTGTTATGGGTAAGCAGGAGATTATGGCGCAATCTACCGGTCTGGCCTGGATTATGTCATTCGCTGGCGGTGCTTTAATGATATTATTCGGCATTATTCTTATCGCCATTTTTAAACTGCAGTTCCGCGATTTAGAGCGCGTTGCCCAGGCGCTTAACAATATTGCTGAAGGTGAAGGCGACCTAACCGTAAGTATCAAAACAGCCAGCCAGCACGATGAAATTGGCATACTTGCCTCTGGTTTTAACCGTTTTGTTTCGCGTTTACATGGCATGATTTCACGCATGCATGATATTGCCGGCCAATTGGAAATTCAGGCCAAAAGCAGCAGCAACTCTGCCATGCAAACCAGCCAGCGCATTGAAGTACAGCAAGATGAAGTCACCATGGTGGCTACTGCTGTTACTGAAATGGCTGCCGCCACTGAGGAAATTGCCGGCAATGCCGATCACACGGCGCAAACGGCACAAGATGCGGTAGGCTTGTCTGAACATGGCAAACAGCAAGTCACAAAAAGCCAAACCTCTATACGCGATCTGGCCCATGAAGTAGAAACAGCCAGTACCATTATTGGTGAATTAAACGCCCACTCGCAAAAAATCAGCAGCATTTTATCCACCATCAGTGGCATTGCCGAGCAAACTAACTTACTGGCGTTAAACGCCGCTATTGAAGCCGCCCGCGCCGGTGATCAAGGCCGGGGTTTTGCCGTGGTAGCCGATGAAGTGCGGGTGCTGTCGCAGCGCACGCACTCATCAACGCAAGAAATTCAAACCATGATTGAAACCCTGCAACAAACTGCAGCCAAAGCAGTGAAGTCGATGACGCAAAGCCATCAAATGGCCGAAACCAGCGTAAGTGACGCCCATTCAGCCAGCGAGAGTTTGGTGAAAATCAGCCAGGCTATTCACGAGATTTCAGGTATGGCTATTCAAATAGCCACCGCAGCCGAAGAACAAACATCGGTAACCAGTGAAATTAACCGCAACACGGAATCTATCCGCACTGTATCCGAAAGTTTATCAACCGAAGCTCAGGCTGCCAAAGCACAAGCGCAGGAACTGGCAAACCTTGCCGCGTCACTGCAGCAGGAAGTAGGGCGCTTTAAACTGTAGAGTTGATACCATCTTGTGAAAACGCAATCTCAGGATAGATAAATGCCCTCTTGTAATCTTCACCAGGAGTTAACGGGGGCATTTAAACTTAAAGCATGTTGCCTCTTGTGTTACGTACAAAACGGCACATACCTTTACCAAGTTCCACGCCATCGCGCTCAATAAAACCGTAGCGGCGGTAAAACGGCTCTTTGCCTTTGGCAGCCAATAGTCCAACGGTAGCACCGGTTGTGCATGCTTTGGCCAAATAAGCTTCTACTCTGGTCATAATCGCATGGCCGATACCTCGGCCCTGATAGTCAGGGTCAATAATCACATCCTGAATATAAAAATACATAAAGCCATCACCCACAACACGCGCCATACCAATAAGCTTGCCATCAAGCCGCACGGTGGTGTTGAATAGTGAGCAATTAAGCTGTTTTGTGCAGTGTTCGGTTCAATGCTGCCCCAGCCCACTTTGCAACGCAGGGCGATATATTCAGCCGCAGTGGGTGGCTGGTCAGTGGTAATGTAACCGGGAGTTTTCACTGCGGGTACCTCTGGCTTAGTTGTTTACTCATGGCTGCCGCAACTGGTAACTACTGAGCGGGAATAATCCAGCAGCACGTCTAAGCTTGGGTCATTAAACGCAGCACTATAGGTTTGGTTAAAAAGGTTCGCCAAATCCTCAGACGACTTATTCGTTGTGCCATTAGTGGTGCCGAGTATCTGAAAGATCTCCATTATATTCGCGCGCAGGCACTCAGCTTCCGGCTCAGCCGACTCGCTACAATACTGCGCCAGTTCCTTGTGGGCACCATTATTTCTGCTGCCGTTAGCTGTGGCCAGAAACCGAAGCACGCTAATGTAGCGTGCGGTAACTTGCTCTGGATCATCAGGCATCGGCTCCATCGCGTCCAGTATGGCATTGGCTTTATCAAAGTCATTAATGTTTTGCGTTTTAGCACCGCGCAGAATTAAAAACCGCGCTACATTGTTACCTACGACATACTCGCTGTCGTTGCCAACTTCACGCATGGCGGCGATGGCTGCATCTGCGCCTTCGGTGTTATAGCGATACTCTGCACTGCACAGTTGTTGGTGCATGCGGGCATTATTATCGCTGCAAGCGGCGAGGATGGTAACAAGGGGTAGAACAAAGATTTGCCAGTAGCGCATACAGGAGTCCATTTTTTGAGTAGTTGGTGGCAACTAGTGGCAATTTACTTGACCTCAAGCATTAGGATATTTTTTTACAGCACATAGCGCGCTATGCACTCTGTAACTGCAGCTACCCAGCCAAAACACAAAGCTAAAAAGACATTGAATTTTATTGTAGCGTCCCAGTCTTCCCAGAACTTGCCTTTAAACAGTGAGTACCAATCTGCTGTTGCCACATATTTGATTGTTTCACCTAAATCTTGGTAATTTTCGCCGAAAAAAATCTTTGCCAGTATTTTATAAACGGGAAAACTAAAAATCCCGACGAGAAGCATAGCAATAGGATGATCAAGGAATTGCATTTTTTATTACTCCTAACCGTGACCTATTAAAGCTGTTTTGCGCCTGGTGAAGCGTATTGCTGTTTGCTGCACAGGCGATATATTCAGTCACAGCGGGTGGCTACTGACAATGTAATCGGAAGCCTTTGTGGCGTGCTTTTTGGGCTCTGTCGCTGGTTGCTAAAGGTATTTTGTATCAACGCCAAATTCCTTCAGATGGTTCTCGACCAGATCCAGATATTTGGCTACCAAGCCATAATATTCAAACCATTCGTCAATGGCAGGTATTTCTTGCATATGGATTCTTGCACGCCCTATAAACAAGGGAATTGGCTCTACATGCTTTGATAAATAACATCCTGTGATGTTATTTACGTAGCATACCAACGGGTACACTACAGCATTGCGTCTGAAACCCAGCCTTGGCGCCCGTTCTTTAGAGTTGAGAATTCCCTGAAGCTGTTTTATTTCGTCAGACTCAAATAAAGGCATAGTACCCGGTTACCTATTTAGTGACTAAACTAAGGGCTGCATAATGGTTTCTCATTGCGTGAAATAAGTGCTCACAGTAGATAACCCGTTAAGCCCACTCGTGCTCAGTTAGTCTTTTAAATTCAACGTAAGCTTGTTGAAACTGGTTTTTATCAAATTCTGCACTTTGGTTGTTCTCTGTCCATGCAACAGAAGTAACAATACCATTAGTTACTCCTACAGCACGGCCAAATCGTGCCCATACAATTTTTTCACCGTTTACTATTTGTTCAACGACTGCTACCGAGCAATCTAAGTCCAGATCGTCGGGGCAAATTAAAAGCGGCACAATAGTTGAACAGTCTTGGCTTTTTGGCTGAAGTAGACTCCATGCATAATTTGCATGGTCGTCATTTATAAGCCAACCTTGGGCAGGGACCAATCCATCTGAACCATCTACCCCCAAGTGATTGTAAATAATTCCTTTGATCCACGTTTCAATGGGTATTCCATCAATTATCAGAACCGGGTGGGGGGCCCTGGCATGCTTTGATTGGTGCATTGCTGAGGAAATATTATTCATATCAGTCCGAGTATTGTTTGCTTAGCGAACCTGCTGTGTGAAGCAGGAACTATGCTTGGCAGCTTTGTTCGCACTGGCAACTGTGCATGCTTTTGGTGGGCATTTCAAGATAGATCAGCTTTTGGCTTTTCCCCTGCACGGAAATTTGCTGCTGAGCAGCAGTTACTCAGCCTTAAACAGCCTGAAAACCTGGCTGACCAGCATTTTTTTACCTTGCTCAGAGAAATAAGATCCGCTTCCGTGAAAAGCTTTTTCAATCGACATATTGACAGAGGTTTCTGAGATAATATCTTCGCAGCTAAGGTATTTAAGAATTTTGTATGCTTCGTCGATAAACTCAAGCTCGAAACCACTTTCTTTTGCCAAGCCATATAGCTCAAGCGAGTTGATAAGGGTGATTAGTTCCTCAAGTAAAGTTACTGCTGTTGTTAGCGATTCTTTAGAATGCATTTTTAGCTCGACCTATGCGACCTGTTGGCGGGAGAATTTACCAAGGTTTACTGCTTATGCAATGTAAACAATGCCAGCCCTTCTACTTCAGAGGCTTTTACTGACAGTATTTTATAGTAACCCATGGCAATGCCGTCTTTGGCAAAGGCATAGCTCAGTGTGTTAGCCTTTCTCGGAAATACCGTGCTTTCGTTAGCATGCAGTAATTCAATGTCTATCAGCTCTTCGTATATCCGCAGCGACGCCGGGGTTACCGCTAAACCATCAATGTAAATGCTGTCCATCGTCATGTCTCCTGACTACTGCTGCTTGGTGTTGTTGCACAGTTTTAGTTATGGCGGTCACTGTTTGCCGGTTCACCACCATTTATTTTCAATCTCTTGATCTTCGACCTCTTGAGGTCCTGAGATTTTCCAGGCAACGGCTTCATCAATAGTTAACTTGCGGAGACCGCAGTGAATCGCACTGCACTTTTGAATGTGACCGTCTACTAAGAAAATACCTTCGATATGCCGGCCTGATTCATCCACTGCGATACAAACACATGGGTGAAAACTACAGCTTTCGAAATGGTCTCCGACTTTGATCTTTCCGGCTGAGTTTATTCATTCTGCCATAATCTCTAAGTAATCTCTCTATGCGAAGTTGTGAATATCACGGTTGTCGTATCATACAGGGATACCTGCCGCACTCGGCAAAGTAGTTTAGCCATTATTCCGCTTGTTATGCATATCACAATTTGCTTAGATTAAAGCTTAAAATCAAGTTTGCCAAAGGTTTCACCATGAATAAACGGTACAGTTTTATGAACCCGGAGATGATCATTGCGGGTTCTGCGCTGACGGTCAGTCTAATTACGGCTTTTGTTAGTATTTACTCGGCCTTTATTGACCGGGCCTATGCCCGCGCTTCGGTGTGGCCAAGGCTGGAAATTCAAATGAGTTATAGTAACGTCCCCAATAAAACGTCTTTTTCATATTTTGCAGCTAATAAAGGAACAGGCCCAGCTGTGATAAAGTATGCCCGGCTAACTTACGACAATCAGCCAATTAAGCGATGGTCTGATTATTTAACATTACGTATTGGTCACGTGGTGTCGCATAGCCAATCACCTATAGGTTTCATAGTATTAAGTGCCGGAGAGATATCAACACCCCTGAACGTCCTGGATGCAGAAGCTGCCAAACAGCTAACGGAAAACGACACCTTGCAAATTGAATTGTGTTATTGCTCTATATACGATGAATGTTGGCTGGTAGACCGTACCAATGAGCCTAAGCCGGTTGCGCAGTGCGAGGTAGACGAAAACCAACGGTTTTTACAGTGAGGTGATATCCGATGTACTTAACCCTTACAGCATAGAAATATATCAGCAGAAGACTACGAAAAGAGAACCGGAGTTCTCTTTCGTAGCTGTTTAACTAACTAGCGGTTTAATTAAGCTGTAGCAACCTTCTGTGCACCGGCCTGTTCCAAAATGTCTTTGATTCTGTCTTTGTTGTGGCTGGTATATTTTACACCTACCAGAACAGAACCTTCTTTAATGGCATCTTCATAATATTTTATTTCATGCTCAGGAATAAAAGCACCGATGATTGCACCCACTGAACCGCCAACTGCGGCACCTGCACCACCGGCGGCAAGCGCGGCAACTAAGGGGCCTGCTACAACAAGGCCTGCACCGCCGGTTGCTACTGCGCCGACAGCGGTCATGCCAGCGACAACCGCCGCTACAATGCCGGTGGACGCCGCACCGATTACGCCGCCCTCACTGGCTTTAGTGCCCTCATCTACGGCAAAATTTTCTTTAGAGTGAGTACCATTGGCAATAACTGAAATATCATTGGAGGTAACACCGGCACTTTCTAAACGAAAAATAGCATTGCTGGCAGTTGAAGAACTTTTAAATAAACCTGTAATAACTTCGCTCATGTTAACTTTCCTTATGGGTAAGTGGTTTTTTTCATGCAACTAGGTAGAGCAAAGAAAGTGCCAGTGGCGAATTTTTTATAAAACATGATTTATATTATGCGGTTACAATTTAACTGCTGTCAGCGGGTCCGCGCCATCAAGGTAACTATTGCTTGCGGCTGGTAAAAGTTACCAGCCACTTTACTTACTGACTTTCAAACCATAACCCGTTGGCTTATAGCCTAAGTTCCATTCGCGTTTGCCGCTGACAAAGGGGTTGTCGTGGCCCATATGTTGCTGGATGCGCTGGTTTAGCTCGCGCTCTTGCGCTGTTACCGGGTCTTGCCTGTGCCAGGCGATAAACAGCTGTTGCTGGGCGCGGGACAGGTTTAGGTTGTATTTGTCGGCCATATAAAAGTAAATACGCGCTATATCACCACGCACCGGCAGGGCGGGTTCGAATACCTGTTGTTTAAAATCCACTTTTACCGGGCAGGCGCCGTGTTGTGCCGGGGTACCTGGCAGTACACCAAAGCGGAAGTTGCTGCGATCGCCGTTTACCTCGCCAATCGCCGGTACCAGGTTGTATAAATCGGCCTCCATAGCGCGAAATACGCTGTCGGTTTTTACGCAGTTTTTGCGCCCGCCGTCTTGCCAGCACTGGCGCTGGTTGCCAAAGTGATGCGCCGGCATGATGTGCTCCCACTCTATCCGGTTAGCGCGCGGGCCGTTTTTACGCACCTGATAACCGCAGCCGGCTAAATCGGGAATACCTTTACCGCCTTGCCAGCGAATATCACAGTCGCAATAAAAGCTTTTCGCCTCCGGGGCATGAATGCGCTGGGCTAAACGTTTTGCCTGATCAAAATTGGCGGGGGCGGCTAAAGCAAATACAGAAAACAGCAGCAAAAAGCTGCCGGCACAACAGGATAAAAACTTCATTCACTACCACTTACTTCAGTGAGAACCGATTCTTTTTATTAAAATACTGCTTTAAACACGAACAAACTTACCCACACCAACACGCCATAAATACGTCCATGTAGGCTCGATTCCGCCCGTCCGGGGCTCCAACGGTTGGCTTAGGGTAAGTTTGTTCTCGCTTATATGTTTACAGTTAGCCAGAGCATAATCATTCGCGCTGAACAGCAACTGACTTAATGCGTTTTACCGGCAATTTGCTCAATGCTGTGTTGCAGCGGTTTGCGCAGGCCAAGTTTAAAACCCAGCTCGGCCATAATAAATAACGGGCCAATCAGTAAGCCGATTAAGTCATCGACAAAAGCCGGTTTCTTGCCTTCGTAGTAATGGCCAATAAACTGCAACACCCAACCGACAACAAAGAGGGCGATTGAACTGCCAAGCCAAAGCCCAAAGGGTAAGGTGGCGAGTTTCGCTGCCAGCAGCAGGCTAATGCCGCTAAAAACAAACATAACCAGGCCAAAACGCAAGTCCAGCCTCAGGTAAAACGCCATACTGCCAATAAACAACAATAATGCCGGTGTAATAACCATGCCTGCCAGCGTAAATAACGGCCAGTACAGCAAGGCAAATACGGCCACCACTATTAGCGGTATGCCGGCGTAGTGGGTAAGAATATTGCGCTCGTCGCGGTGGTACAAAGCGTACTGGCTTAAATGTTCGGTCAGGTTTTTCATTGTTATTTTGCCTGCTGTTGTACGGTGTTAGGTCAGGTGTTACTAAGCCTAAATCCGCTATGGCAGCGGGTCAATGAGACACTTTGTTCCCAATGTAGCTAAGTTGTAAAATTGGCGTATATAGGCAATAAATTTTGCAGTTAAAGGCGTAGGCTCGCGGTGTGTTAACGGAGCCTGTTGTCAATAACACTTAGTGGTGTGGGCTTAACCACACTGCTGCCCATTCACGGATGGCTTGCATAAACCAATGAAAAATAAAGGATAGACCAATGCAAGTAATCAGTACCATGTTAAAGCGTCAGCTGTTGTGGCTGGCATTAGTTGTTAGTTCAGGCGTATTTTCATCGGCTGCTGTTGCCGATGCTATTTTACATGCGTTTGACTGGCACTATGACGAAGTCGCTGCTAAAGCGACTGAAATTAAAAATCTGGGTTACAAAGCGGTATTGGTGGCACCGCCGCTAAAATCAAATGCGGGCAGTTGTGCCTGGTGGCAGCGTTATCAGCCGCAGGATATCCGCGTAATTGACCACTGCAAAGGCAACAAACAGTCGTTTGTAAATATGATCAATGCCCTGAACGATGCCAACCCGGCGCGTAAAGTGGATGTGTACGCCGATATAGTACTAAACCATATGGCAAATGAGCGTAACGGCGCGACGGATTTCCCCGGCCAGGCGGCAATAAATAGCTACGGCAGTAACAGCAGTTACTGGAATAACCAGCGCTTATTTGGCAATTTAACCCAGGGTTTATTTGGTGCCAGCGATTTTAACCCGGCTAACTGTATCAGCAACTATAACGATGTATGGCAGGTACAAAACTGGCGGCTGTGTGGCGGCGCAGGGGATGCCGGTTTGCCGGATTTAAACCCCAATAGCTGGGTGGTGCAGCAACAGCGTAACTACTTAACAGCACTGAAAGACTTGGGGGTAAAAGGCTTTCGGGTTGATGCCGCCAAGCATATGACTATCTGGCATATTAATGAAATTTTCACCAGCAGCATTAAAAGCGGCATGTACGTATTTGGTGAAATTATTACCAGTGGTGGCGCCGGTAATAATGAGTACGATAGCTTTTTATCGCCTTACCTGGCCTATACCGACCATAAAGCCTACGATTTTCCGCTGTTTAGCGCGATTCGCAGTGCCTTTGGTTTTGGTGGTAGCTTAAGCCAGCTGGTTAACCCGTTGTCTAACGGCCAGGCGCTGCATAACAGCCGGGCAGTAACCTTTACTATTACGCATGATATTCCTACCAATGATGGCTTTCGCTATCTGATTATGGATGCTACCGACGAGTATCTGGCCTATGCCTACATTATGGGCCGTGACGGTGGTAAACCGCTGATATTCAGTGACAGCACCGGCACTGATAACAACCGCTGGGTCAATGCCTATAAAGCCGATCATATTGGCAAAATGCTGAATTTCCATAACCGTATGCAAGGGCAGGGCATGGAAATGCTGGCCTGGAATGATTGCGCCATTTTGTTTCGCCGTGGCCAGGAAGGGGTGGTAGGCATTAATAAGTGCAGCAGCAACCAGAGCTTTAACATTAACACCAACGGCCGTTTTTACTGGTATCGCAATTACCGCGATGTGCTAAGTGGCGGTAATCTGGTGTATATCAATGGTGGCAGCTACAACTTCAGCATTCCGGCACGCCAGGCCAGAATGTGGTATGCCGACTAAGTAGTTTATGCTTAGTCAGCACTGAATAACGCCAGTAAATCTTCGGCCTTGCCTTGCCATGGCTGGCCCTGGCCGCCGGCAAACAGCTGGTCGGCCAGCTGGCGTTTGTGTTGCTGCAGCAGTTGTACTTTTTGCTCTACCGTATTGCTGGCGATAAGCTTATAAACAAACACGGCTTTTTTCTGGCCGATGCGGTGGGCGCGATCGGTAGCCTGGGCTTCTGCGGCCGGGTTCCACCATGGGTCGTAGTGAATTACCGTATCGGCGGCGGTAAGGTTTAAACCGGTGCCGCCGGCTTTTAAACTGATCAAAAATACCCGGGTTTCACCACTTTGAAAGGCATCAATCTGCTGCTGGCGGTGTTTGGTCTGGCCGGTGAGTTTGCTGTAGCTGATGCCCAGTGCGTTTAACTCATCTTCTATTAAGGTCAGCATGCTGGCAAACTGGCTGAAGAGTAAAATATTGCGGCCCTCTTCCAGCATTTCCGGCAGGGTGTCGCGCAGCCATTGCAGCTTGGCATTGCTTTGCACTGAGCGGGCATGTTCAACCGGTACCAGCCTGGCGTCGCAACAAGCCTGGCGCAACTTTAACAGTGCATCTAAAAACTGGATCTGGCTGGCGGCTACGCCTTTTTGCACAAACAACTCGCGCACTTTGGTTTCCATTACCAGGCGGATACTTTCGTACAGGTTGCGCTGGTCGCTTTCTAATTCCAGCAGCTGCACTATCTCGGTTTTATCTGGTAACTCGCTTGCTACCTGGGCCTTGGTCCGGCGCAGCATAAAGGGCGCTATACGGGCCTTTAATGCATGGGCGCGCTCGGCATCGCCGTGTTTTTCAATTGGTTTGCGGTACACCTGGTTAAAGTGGGCGTCATTACCCAGCAGGCCCGGCAGCACAAAATCAAAAATAGACTTTAACTCGCCTAAGTGGTTTTCCAGCGGGGTACCTGACAGCGCCAGTTTAAAATCGGCTTTTAATAAACGCACGGCTTTGGCCGCCAGGCTGCCGGCATTTTTAATATGCTGGGCTTCGTCGAGAATAACAGCACTAAGCGGCTGGTTCTGATAATACTTATGATCCCGCACCACCAGCGGATAGCTGGTTACAATCAGATCATAATTGGCCAGTTCATTAAACAGAGGTTGGCGTTTATTACCATAAATTTGCAATACCCGCAGTTGCGGTGTAAACCGCCCGGCTTCGGCCAGCCAGTTACCCAACACGCTGGTAGGGCAGATAATCAGCGCCGGGTGTTGCAGTTCACCACGCTGCTTTTGTAGTAGTAGCAGGCTTAGCGTTTGCAGTGTTTTACCCAGGCCCATATCGTCGGCCAAAATGCCGCCTAAGCCAAACTCGCGCAAAAAGCTCAGCCAGCTTAAGCCCTGCAACTGATAATCACGTAGTGATGCTTGCAGGCCGTGCGGCACTTCACATGGCGTAATACCATTAAAATTATGCAACAGGTGGCTTAGGCGCTGTACACGCTGGGCATTTAAAAACTGAATGTCCTTCGCGGTTTCTGGCGGTAATAATGCCGCTTTAAAGGCAGGTAAATCCAGACTGAACTGCGGCTTGTTCGGGTTTAGCAGTTCAATAATGGTGTCGATAAACGGCTGGATCAGCGCCAGCGGTAATGCCAGCTTACCTTGCGGTAATGACAACCAGATGGGTTTACCGGCATCGGGCATGCCGTGCTGGCGCAGCCACTGGCTGATCAGCGGCAGCAGCGGGACCTGGGTGCCGTCGATATCAACCTGTATGGCTAAAGCAAAACCACCCACGCTGTTGTCCTGCACCTGCAGGTAGGGCGCGTCGCTTAAGATATCCAGATTAAAATTATCATCACGGGCGATATGCCAGCCTTGTTGTTCTAACTGTGGCAATGCGTCCAGCAAGGGTTGCCACAGTAGCGGGTTGTCTGGCCCTTCGCCGACGCCAAACGCACTTTGCTCGCTATAAGGTGGCGGTAGCGCCGGCAGTTGCAGCAGTTCAAGCTGTAACAATTGCTCCAGCGCGCTGGTTTCTGTCGCCCGGTGGCGTTTTATAAAAACGGTGGTGTTGTCCTGCACCAGCTCAGTTTGTGCTTGCGCCAGATTAAGCGGCAACAGGTAGCTGGCATACTGAAACTGCAGCACAGCAGTGGGTTCGCTGCGGCCTTTAGCTTTGTGTGGCAGCATTTTTAGCTGTAATACCGGCCGTGGTGTGCTGCTGATTTGCTTTAACCCAGCGGCGCTGGGTAATGGCAGGCTGGTTTGGTTAAACAGCTGCTGCAAGCGACTGATGCTGGGTGCCAGCGCCTGCTGCGGTATAGGCGGCATTTTGTTTAACAGTTTTAACTGCGCACTGCTCAGGGCGGTGTCCAGTTCGCCTATCTGGTAGTAACTGGTGTCCAGGTAACAGGGCGGATCGGTATATACCAGTTCAAAGTCGCGGTCATCGTCGTCCAGCTGCCAGCCCAGTTGCTGGCCTGCGGCGGTATCCTGCCAGGTAAAAGCCAGTGCCCGTTTCGGCCCTTGCTGCACCGCGTAGCGCGCTTCAGAAAAAAAGCAGCGGCCACTGCCAAGCAGTTGTTGCAACAACTGATAACCCCAGTCACCTTCCAGCAGCGGTAAATCGCGCAGGCTTTGGGCACGGAAATAACTGAGCAGGCGGTAATCCTGCTCATCAATCCAGTGCGGTATGCCGGGGGTAACTAAATCGTATTTGCCAATGGCAACGCCTTTGGTATAGCCGCCTTTTTTGCTTTCGCGCACCCGGCGCGGGCTAAGTTGCAGCCCGGCCTGACCATAAGACAACAGATACAGCACCACATCTTTTTCATCCTGCGCCGGGGCAAGTGATTGTTCTACCTGTTCAAACCACTGGTTGAGCTGGCGTACCGGTTGTTGTTCCAGTTGCAGCTTGTGTTGCTGGTAGTCGCGTTGCAGCCGCAGCAATACGGCCAGCACGTGCTTGCAGTTAGCGCCTACCGGGCAAGTGCAGCGGTTTTGCAGCTGCCAGCCGCTGCTGTTGTGTTTCAGGCTGATAAATTGCCGGTACGGCGTAAAAGCGGCACCCCACACCTGGGCGCTGATCTCAGATAAGTCGCTGTTGTATTCCAGCTTGACCACTTTACCGGCCTGCAAATACGCCTGAGCCCGGTGAAAGGTCACGGCATCAAACCAGTGTTCCAGCTGTTGCTGGCTAAGTGGAAACGCAGTATCGGTTGTCATAACGCCTGATTGTTGAACACAAAGGCGTAATGCTACCGCAGTTTTGCCCTAAGCCAAATGCGATAGCGTGAAATAAAATAAATTTGTGCAGATTTAGCCCGGTAAACCGCCACTGGAGTGTTAACAAAAAGCCAGCTATGTTTATTTCGGCCCGGATCAACTTAACCGTGCTAACACCGCAAAATAACTACAGGGACACTGATTATGATTAAAAAACTACTGCTCGCTATAGTTGTGCTGCTGGCGATACCACTGGTGGCGGCACTATTTGTAAAGCAGGATTATAAAGTAGAAACCCAGGTGGTTATTCAGCAACCGGTGACGGTGGTATTTGATTACATTCGTTTTTTAACTAATCAGGACAACTTCAGTGTATGGGCAGCACAGGACCCGAATATGCAAAAAACTGATCGCGGTGTTGACGGCACTGTGGGTTTTGTTTCGGGTTGGCATAGTGAAAATTCAGACGTCGGCACCGGCGAGCAGGAAATAAAAGCTATAGTGGAAGGTTCGCGGATAGATTACGAGCTGCGTTTTTATCAGCCTTATGCCGCGGTGTCGCCAGCTTATATGCAAACAGAAGCCGTTGGCGCAGAGCAAACCCGGGTAACCTGGGGTTTTGCCGGCCATATGCCCTACCCAATGAACCTGATGCTGCTGTTTATGGATGTTGAAGCGATGATAGCGGCAGATTTACAGCAAGGCCTGGAAAACCTGAAGTTAATTCTGGAAACGCCAGCGGCAGAACCGGCAGAAACGCCGCTTAGCTGAGGCGTCAGAAGTAAAAATCCAGGCTTAGCTGCAGGTAGTCGTCACGGCGCATAAAGTACAATGGATCTGATGTCAGCTGGCTTTGAAAGAACCAGGCATCCAGTTTTAAGCGCAGGCTGTTCGACAAACGCATAGAGGCTTCGAGCTTGCCGCTGCGGCTGTTGCTGTTCTGCAAGTCCTGCATAATTCCCAGCAAAATTTCGCTGCCTGCCTCATCATTGGCCACAATACGGCCACCGATAAACACATCGTTCTGTCCTGGTACTGGCGCCTGCCTGTCGCGGCTGTCGTACTGGTATTCGGCGATCCAGCCCAAATCCCAGCTACTACCGAATACACCGACCTGGGTATATTCAAAGCCGGCCGTGCTGGCGATAAAGTCTTGCTGCCGGGTTTTGCGATAAATGCTTTCCAATTTCCAGACCCAGCTACCGCTCAGCCACTGGCTGTCCAGCCCCAGTTGCTGCATCTGCAGATACACCGGCTGCAGGTTGCCCGCTGAGGTTAGCTGTAGCTGCGGATCACGATTATTGCCTTCAAAATAACTCAGGCCTAAATCCAGCGCGCCAAACTGCCGGCTCCAGCGTAGGGCAAAATCGAGGTTTTGCTCAGCCTGTGCTGACTCATAAAACGGATTATCGCTGTCGATAGGCAGCGGCGGCCTTAAACGGCCATCAGGGCCCGGCTGGGTACGCTCGCGAAAATACGGCAGCAAATACAGCGAAAAAGTACCACCGTTGCCATAGAGGTTCCAGTTTAACATCGGCTGTCCCAGCTTGGTTTCGCCGTCAACACTGGCGACCAGATCGGTCTGGTTAATAACATCTACCAGATGCTGCGACTCCGTCACGCCCCAAAACACGATGTCAACACCGGCTTTAATATCATAGCCTGTGCCGGCATACTGCCAGTAGGCCTGGCGCAGGTCAGCCAGGTTGCGCTTACTATCACGTTGGTCCAGACGCAAAAAAGGCTCAATGGCGATCTGGTGAGCACGGTTATCACTTTGCCAAACCCACTCAGCGCTAACGGCCACACTGCTGTGTGCTTTGGCCTGGCCTTGCTCTCCCTGCTGTGGGTAATAGCGTTGCTGCAAAGTCAGACTGTAATCACTGCTAAGATTTTGCTGCCAGCTGTTTGGTGCAACATCCGGGTTATGGCCGGGTTGTACTGCGGGTATTGCCCGGCGCTGTAGTATTGCTGCGCCACTAAGCTCTGCCGCCGAGGTGGGTAGTTCTGTGTCGGTAGTACTGGCGGTACTGATAGCGTCGCGGCGGTTTTCTGCTACCGGCGCAGCAGCAACATTGATGTACTGTGCTGGCGTAACCACACCAAGCGGCTTATCGGCAATAGCCTGATAATACCATTGCCGGGCCTGCGATACCGGCGTATCCAGCATTTGCGCCCGCGGCGGTACCTTTAATACCGCGCCGCGCTGCAGAACGTTGATATTGTTAGCGCGAAATGCCTGCGGATTAGCCTGCCACAGTGCATAAACTACCTGCACCATCGCCACCTGTTCATCCGGCCGGGCTGCTGTTGCCAGTTTCCATAAGGTATCTGCCGGCTGTACCGGAGGCAAATGCTGCGGCTGTGCCTGAGCCAGCGCAGTACAGAATACCAGAGCAGAAATCAGCTGATGCATCGCTAAAATATCCTTGTGCTAGCGCACCCGTTGCAGCGCATTGGTGTCAAAGTCTGCCGCAGTGCGGCCAGTGTTAAAACTGATCTGATGAATTAACAGATCGGTGCTTTTTCCGGTCTGGTGATTCACCATACTGAGCTTATGTGGTCGCCAGTATTTATCCAGATACAGCTGATAGTCGTGCAATGTCAGTGTTTTTAGCAGCGTATTTTTGCGGTCGTAATACTCGGCCTTATGTAAACGGTAATGCTGCTGGTCTACCCAAACCACTGTTTTGCTATAGCCGGAAAATTCGTCAGTGGGCACTTGCTCCAGTACAAAGCAGGGTTGGTCATTACAGCTTTCGTCACGCAGGTAGCTAAAACGGTATTTTTCGATTTCAAACGAGCTTAAATCTTCGTAGGCAAATTCACTGCCCATAAAAGGCCCCGATTTATTGCGCGATGCGATACGTTTTACCCGTTTTACGGCGGGCAGATACAGCCACTGATCATCTTCTGCCGTCGGGTGCGAGTGGTTTAAAAAGGCGGTGCCCCGTACATCCCGCGGTTCGTCAAAAATGGTCAGCCCTTTATCGCCATCGCCCTGTACTTCCAGTGCGGCCGTACGGATTTCCCGCCGGCTTTCATCCCCTTTGGCATTGCGCAGTACCATAGTGGTGCGGCTTTCACTGTCACCCCAACCGGCATCGCGCACTTTGCGCTCCTGGGCAATAGCCAGACCTTTGGTTTCGTCGGCTACTGCAAAACCTGCTAGCCAGGTTGTGCCGATCAGGCCCAGTATTAACAGCGGTGTTGGCAAAATATTACGCATGATGTTGGCTTTCCTTAGTATCAAATTTAAGCAAAAAGGCTGGCAGGAATAAAAAGTCGATTACCAGCGCGGTAAAAATAATAATAGCGGTTAACAACCCCATATCCGAGTTGAGCCGGAAACTGGATAACATCAACACGCTAAAGCCAACTACCAGTACGGCAGTGGTGATCCAAAGCGCCCGGCCGACACTGTTAAAAGCATAGCGTACAGCGGCTTCAGCATTACGGCCTTCGTGGCGTGCATGCTGGTACTTGGCCAGAAAATGCACGGTGTCGTCAACAATAATGCCCAGACTTATGCCGGCGACCACCGATAATCCCAGATTAATTTCACCGCTATACAGGCCCCAGATGCCAAAACCAATAGCCGCGGGGGCAATATTAGGCAACAGGCTGATTAACCCCATGCGCCAGGAACGCAGACTAAATACCAGCAACAGCGAGATTAGCACCAGTGCCAGTGGCAGTGTTTGCAGCATCGACGCCATATTGCGCTCACCAATATGGGCAAACATTAGCGCTGTACTGGCCGCGCTGGCCTGATACTGCGGAAACTGGCTGGCAAAATACTGCAGGGCTTTTTGTTCAAAGCCGGTAATCTCTTTACTGCCCATATTTCTCAGGGCCGCGGTCAGGCGGGTGGCACTTTTGTCCAGATTCAGCTGGTTATTCAAGTCGAGGCCGTAAGGCAGCGACATTTCATACATCAGCAGATATTGTGCGGCTTCGTCCTGTGTTTGTGGAATACGGTAAAAGGCCGGGTCGTCGGCATGCATATTTTTGTTCAGGCGTTTAAACACGTCACTGATGCTATTAACATGCGCCACTTGTGGCTGGTCTGCCAGCCACTGACTGAAGTTTTCCACTGCCGCAATAAATTCCGGCTGGTTTACGCCACTGCTTTGGCCGCTATGCAATACAAAGTCCATCGACATTGATGCCGCCAGATGCTGATCAAGAAAATCCATCGCCTGACGAAAATCAGTCGCCGGTGAAAAATATTTAACCGCTTCGTCATTCACTTTATTCAGGCTGATAAAACCGGCAAAAATAACCATCAGTAGTGCCATTGCCGGCAATAACAGGCGTTGACGCAATATCACGAAACTGGCCAGTTTATCCATTACTGTATCCTGCTGGTGCTGCGGTTTTACTTTGCCGGGCTTTACCGGCAACACTGCCAGCAGTGCCGGCAAGGTGACGACACTGAGTAAGCACGCCAACATCACGCCAACCGCGGTCATATTGCCTAAGTCTGCCAGAATGGGCACTTCAGAGAAATTCAGCGTTAAAAAACCAATGGCAGTCGTTGCACTGGTAATAAAAATGGGCATTAAATTGCGCTGCATGCTGTATTCAATCGCACTTTGCTTATCATGGCCCCGGCTTAGCGCAAACTGCACCGATGCTATAACATGTACACAGTCGGCCACTGCCAGTGTCATCAGAATAGTGGGTACATTGACGGTGGCGGTACTTAAAAAAATACCGGCTGCCCCTGCCAGACCCAGGGTGCTGGTGATGGTCACCACAATAATAATGACAGTAGCCAGGGCAACAACAACTGAGCGCAATAATAACGCCAGCATAATTACGATCACGACAAACATCACCGGGATCAGCGTCCGGGCGTCGTGCTCGGCTTCATAGGCAAAGGAGTGGTTCATTGCTATTACGCCGGCCAGATAGAATCGGACATCAGGATAACGCTGGCTGAATTCGTCTGTTAATTGGCGGGCAAAACCAAAGGTATCAAACACCTCCTTATTTTTATCCAGTTCGGGCAGCTGCACGGTGATATTAATAGCCGTAACGGTGCCATCTGCGGTAATCAGCCGTTTTAGCAGTGTCGGTTCTGCCAGCGCAACACGGCGGATGTCAGCTATTTTGGCTTCATCCAATTGCGCTGGATCGAGCAGCAAATCGGCCACCAGCAAATCATCGGCATCAGCTTCGGTATGCTGAAAATTACTGATCGAATCGACCCGGATAGAATAGGGTGTCTGCCAGGCGGCATCAGTTATTTGCTTAATCAGCGTCAGATTGGTGGTGTTGAAAATCTGCCCGTCTGCCGGCGCGATACCAATAAGAATGTTGTCGCTCTTATTAAATTCGTCCTGCATTTGCTCAAACATGAGCAATTGCGGGTTGTCAGCGGCGAAAAATACCCGGAAGTCACCGCGAAAGTACAACTTACCCATGCCGCTGCTCATCAGCAATACCAGCACCAAAGTACCCAGTAACACCCACCACGGATGTTTCAGTACCCAGCCAAGCCAAAGTTGCCTCATCTTTTGCTCCCGAAGACAATTTATCAATCTGACCAACAGCTTGGGCTGAAAATATAGCGCTCCGTGCTGTGTTACCCAGTGTAGCCGATTTAGCCTGAGGCTTAGCAGATTATTTAACCTTGCTAATATTTAACAATATGCTAAATATTAATTATCTTTTTATTTTGTCCGCGCAGGAGACAGGATGTCACTGGCCGTTGTTTTCAGTCGTGCCCGTCATGGTTTAGACGCCCCTTTAGTTACCGTTGAAGTGCATATCAGCAATGGCTTGCCTGCTTTTCAGCTGGTTGGTTTGCCGGAAACGTCGGTAAAAGAATCGCGTGATCGGGTGCGCAGCGCCATGGTAAACAGTGGCTTTGCTTTTCCGGATCGCAAAATCACCGTTAACTTAGCCCCGGCCGATTTGCCCAAAGAAGGCGGCCGGTTCGATTTGCCGATAGCGCTGGGCATTATTGTTGCTTCCGGCCAGTTGGCCGAAAAAAGCCTGCAAGGCTATGAATTTTGTGGCGAGCTGGCGCTGTCGGGCGAGATCCGCAGCATAGTAGGCGAAATTCCGGTGGCCATAGCCTGCCGTGATGCCGGCCGCGAAGTGGTACTGCCAATGTTAAATGCCCAGCAGGCGCAGCAGGTACCCAAGGTCGTGGTGCACGGTGCTGAACATTTATTGCAGGTGCACAGCTTTTTACTGGCCCAGCAACCATTACCTGCTATTCCTGCATTACCGGTGCGTGAGCAACAGCACTTACCGGATTTAGCCGATGTAAAAGGCCAGGCCCATGCCAAACGGGTGCTGGAAATTGCGGCTGCCGGTGAGCATAACCTGTTAATGCTGGGCCCGGCCGGTACCGGTAAATCGATGCTGGCGCAGCGTTTACCCGGCATTATGCCGCCGCTGACAGAATCGGAAGCACTGGCCACGGCTGCTATTTACTCTATTGCCGGGTTAAAGCGTAACTTAACCGACTGGCAGCAACGGCCATTCAGGTCGCCACATCACACCAGTTCGGCGGTAGCATTGGTTGGTGGTGGTTCTGTGCCCAGGCCAGGCGAAATTTCGTTGTCGCACCATGGCATACTTTTTTTAGACGAGCTGCCAGAGTTCCCACGCAAAGTGTTGGACGTGTTACGCGAGCCGCTGGAAACCGGTGTGGTGCATATTAGCCGCGCTGCACGGCAGGCGGAATTTCCGGCGCAATTTCAGCTGGTAGCAGCATTAAACCCCAGCCCGACCGGGCACCATCAGGATGGCCGGGCTACACCCGAGCAGGTAATGCGTTATTTAAACCGGCTGTCAGGTCCGTTTATTGACCGGATAGAGCTGCAAATTGAAGTGCCGCTGCTGCCCAAAGGCATGCTTAGCCAGCACACGCAGGAAGAAAGCAGCGCCAGTGTGCGCGAGCGGGTACTGACAGCCAGGCAATTACAGCTGGCACGGCAGGGTAAAGCGAATGCCCGTTTAAGCGGCAGTGAAATTGCCGATTTTTGCCCGTTACAACAAGCCGATGCGCGCTTTTTGGAAGACACCATTCACCGTTTTAAGCTATCGGCCCGTACTTACCATAAGATTATTAAAGTGGCGCGCAGCATTGCCGATTTACAGCAGCAAGCCCAAATTAGCCGTGCCCATTTAATGGAGGCCCTCAGCTACCGCGCATTAGAGCGGTTGCTGAGTTACTTAAAAAACTGAGTTTCGCGTATATTAAAGCAGGAGTCGATGTACTCTAAGTCAACCGTTGCAGGCCAGGATGGCCGAATCGAGCCCCCAGGGATGGGTTTACGGCGTGTTGACGTGAGTATATCGACTCATGCGTTACGCCTGAGCCTGTAAATTACACCAATTTCCAATTTAAGGTTTCGCCGGCATAAAACGGCACTATCGGGTTGCCGTTGGGCAGGGTAATTTCGTTTGGCACCTGCCACTGCTGCTTTTGCAGTGTCACTGTGCCGCTGTTACGTGGTAAGCCGTAAAAGTCAGCGCCGTAGTGGCTGGCAAAGCCTTCCAGTTTCTCCAGGCAACCTAAATCATCAAATACCTGAGCATACAGCTCTATTGCACTGTGGGCGCTGTAACAGCCAGCGCAGCCACAGGCAGATTCTTTGCGGTGTTTTTCATGCGGCGCAGAATCTGTACCTAAAAAGAACTTGCTGGAACCACTTGCCACAGCCGCCCGCAGCGCTTCCTGATGAGTACGGCGTTTTAATACCGGCAGGCAATAGTTATGCGGCCGTACGCCGCCGACTAACAAATCGTTGCGGTTTAGCAGTAAATGCTGCGGTGTAATAGTGGCGGCCACGTTGTTTGATGCTTGCGCGACAAAGCTGGCGGCATCGGCGGTGGTAATATGCTCAAATACCACTTTCAGGCCAGGTAAACGCGCCACAATGTGTTGCAGGTAACGGTCGATAAACACCTTTTCGCGGTCAAAAATATCAATATCGTGGTCGGTAACTTCGCCATGCACCAGCAGCAACATGCCATGTTCTGCCATGGCTTCAAATACCGGATACAAGCAGCCCAGCGCACTTACCGCATCACTGGAGTTAGTGGTGGCACCGGCCGGATACAGCTTGGCTGCAACCACACCGGCGGCTTTGGCGGCAATAATATCGGCAGCACTGGTTTTATCGGTTAAAAACAAGGTAACCAGCGGCTGAAAGTTGCTGCCTGCCGGGCGAGCGGCCAGAATGCGGTTACGGTAGGCTACCGCCATGTCTGCTGTGGTTACCGGCGGCACTAAGTTTGGCATCACAATGGCACGGGCGAATTGCCGGGCTGTGGCTGGTACGGTTTCACGCAGCATATCGCCGTCACGAAAGTGTAAGTGCCAGTCATCCGGGGTTTGTATGGTAAGCGTGGTCATTGAGGCTCCTGCAACTGCTGCGGCAAAAAAGTGGCGCTATGATATCAAGTAACCTCGTTTGGTGAAATTGCTTCAGCGCGTATTGTGGTAAGTTAGCGTTCAGCGTAGCTTGGCCATCATTGATATTTACTTAACGGAAACCGCAATGACATTAGAACAAGGAATGCTATTTGCAATTTTACTTTGCACTATAGCGTTGTTTATTTGGGGCCGTTGGCGGCACGACACTGTCGCGCTGGCCACACTAATGGCGGCAGTAGCAGCCGGCCTGGTGCCAACCGACACTGCCTTCAGCGGTTTTGGCCACCCGGCAGTTATTACCGTTGCCTGTGTGCTGGTGCTAAGTTATGCGCTGCAAAATAGCGGCGCGGTTGACTTATTAGCCCGCAAACTGCTACCCGCCAACAGTGGTGTGATGGCCACTATCGCCCTGTTAACCACCTTAGTTACGCTGCTATCGGCATTTATGAATAACGTTGGTGCTATGGCACTGATGATGCCGGTGGCTATTCAGGCGGCAACACGGCTTAAACTAACACCGGGGCAGGTTCTGATGCCGGTGGCGTTTGGTTCGATACTGGGCGGCATGACAACCTTAATTGGTACGCCGCCTAACCTTATTGTGTCGGGCTTTCGTGACAGCAGTCAGGGTAGCAGTTTTGCCATGTTCGACTTTAGCCCGGTAGGGGTGCTGGTGGCACTGGCCGGTTTGGCCTTTATTACTATTGTAGGCTGGCGTTTGGTGCCTAAACGTCAGCAGGGCGGGGTTGAGGGCTTTGATACCGCCAGTTATTTAACTGAAGTGCGGGTTGATGCCAACGGCAAAGCCGATGGCCTGCGCCTGGCGGCACTTGAGCAGTTACTGGAAGAAGCCGATGCGCAGGTGGTAGGCCTGGTGCGCAATAAATTCCGCGTGTCGGCACCTACTGGGTATCGGATGTTAAAAGCAGACGATGTGCTGGTAATTGAAGCTGAACCGGAATCGCTGGGCAATATATTATCTGAGCTGGGGCTGACTCTTGAAGAGAATGTGAAGGTGGAAGCAGACCCCGCAGAGACAGAAAAAAACAACGGGGCGGGCAAAGAAGAAGTGCTGCTGGAACTGGCAGTGATGCCAGATGCTTTAGTGATTGGCCGTTCAGCTGCCGATCTTAGTTTACGTAGCCGGTTTGGCATTAATTTGTTGGCGTTGTCACGCCAGGGCAATCGCTCCATTAAGCGGTTGCGTCGTACTGAACTGGTTGCCGGTGATGTACTGCTGATGCAGGGTGAGGCCGAGCTGTTATCTGCGTTTGCCAGCGAGTTTGGTTGTGTGCCGCTGGCAGAGCGGTCTATTCAGGTGCCGGATAAACGCCGTATCTGGTTAACCAGTGTTATTATGTTAAGCGCAGTGGCCGGTGCGGCCTTTGGGTTAGTACCGGCGGCAATATCCTTTGCGGCGGGTGTGCTGGCCAGTATGCTGTTTAAGGCGCTGCCGCTCAGTAAGGTGTATCAGGCTATTGACTGGCCAGTAGTGGTATTACTGGCGGCTTTAATACCAGTAGCTGAGGCGATGTTAAGCACCGGGGCCGCGGCCTTATTAGCCGAGTTAATGTTGTCACATTTATCGCAAGGCAGTGCCGTATTTACGCTGATCCTGCTGCTGGTGCTGACGATGACATTGTCGGATTTTATGAATAATGCCGCCACCGCGGCGGTAATGTGCCCGATAGCATTAAGTATTGCCAACCAACTTGATGTCAGCTCAGATACCTTTTTAATGGCCGTTGCCATTGGTGCCTCTTGTGCCTTTTTAACGCCGATAGGCCACCAGAATAATACGTTGATCCTGGGGCCGGGTGGCTTTAAGTTCGGTGATTACTGGCGGCTGGGGTTACCACTGGAGTTGCTGGTTGTCGCCGTGTCGGTACCTGCACTTTTATATTTCTGGCCGCTTTAGCCTGGCCGTGGCCTTTGCTACACTACTAAGGCTATTTAACTGAGGGTAATAATGATGTCTGAGCTGGATTTTGATTTAGATCATCTGGACTTTGCTGAAGCGGAACAGAATGTAGAGCGCCAGCAACAAGCCGAACTTAGCCGTGCTGAGGCGCCACAATATGGTGATGATGACGATGAATGCAGTGGCGGTGCCTGCAAAATTTAATCTGAGCTGGCTGCTGTAGCTGGCAGCTCAGCAGGTTTATGCCACAACTGACTTACCGCAATACACAGCACCCCTGCCAGCATCAGCAATGAAAATGGCAGCGGGGTGCCGTTATAAAACAGTGCCAGCAAGGGTCCTGCCAGTGCACCTATACCAAAGCGCAAAGTACCTATTACCGCAGTTGCAGTGCCGCTGTTATCCGGAAATTTCATCAGGATCATCGCATCAGTGTTCGTGGCTATCAGGCTTAAACTGGCCATCAGCGGGGCTATCGACAGTACCGTATACACCAGCTCAAACTGCCAGAAATTAAACAAGGTTAACGCGCTGGCGCTGACAATGGCCACTGCCAGGCCGGCACGCAGCATGCGCTGCGGGCCAAGGCGGGTAACCAGGCGGCTGTTTATCAGGTTTGCCAGCATCAGCATTAATACATTAAAACCAAATAACAGGCTGAACTCCTGCTCGTCTACACCAAAAAATTTGATATAAACAAAAGGCACAGCAGTTAAAAAGCAAAAGAATGAAAACGAGGCAAACATCGACGTAGCAATATCCGGCCGGGCAGAAGAGCGCGAAAACACCACTTTATAGCCAGCAAAAAACGCCAGCTTTTGTGGCGCACCGGCCGGTTTAATTTCAGGCAGATAACGCCAGCTAAGCAACAGGATCAGTAAACCGTACACTGCCAGCGTAATAAAGATCATCTGCCAGTTTGCCAGCCACAATACGCCGCTGCCAATGGCAGGAGCCAGCAGCGGGGCCAGCATCATTATCATCGACACATACGACATACCTTTAGCGGTATGTTCCTGATAAATATGGCGTACTATACCCGGCACCACTACTGTAGCGGCTGCGCCGCACAACGCCTGAATAGCGCGCCAGAATAAAAACCACTCAATGGTGCTAACTAAACTTAGCGCAATACTGGCCAGCACAAAGCCGGTTAAACCAAAAATGGCCAGTGGCCGGCGGCCGAAGCTATCAGCCAGTGGGCCGCAAATCAGCATGCTGATGCCAAAAAAGGCCAGAAAAATACTTAACGATTGCTGCACCATGCCAATAGAGGTATTCAGTTGTTGCGCCATAATGGGCATGGCAGGCAGGTACATATCAATAGCCAGCGGCGTGGTGGCGACAACAGCTGCCAGTAATATAATGATCCAGCCAGCGGGTTTATTTGACATAAGTTAAGGCTCTTAATGTGGCAGCGCACTATAATACGCGGTTTTGTTAGCCTCAGCTAATAGCTGAGTGTAAAAATAGGTTAGCAAATATGTCTGGCAGCTCAGGGGGTTGTAGTTAACGCAGTAAACTAATGTACAGGCTGCAACAGTTTAACTACAGTGCAGCTATCGGAACAGAATAGCCTAAGCCAGGGTATTACGCTTATACTGAACAAACTTAGATTGCTGGATTCGGATAATGAAAAAAACCAAAATAATTACTACAGATGAAATATTACTAACGCTGTGTCAGTCGGTAACAAAAGTATTATCAGGTGCAGGCAACAGTAATGTGGCTTATTCGCCAATGGTACAAAAAATACAAAAAACCTGTCTGCGGCCTGATCTGGGCTGCTTTGTATTGTTTGACGGCGGTTTCTCCGGCCTGGTGATTATTAATTTCACTGCGCAGGCGGCGATGGAAATTTATAAAAAATATTTAATGAGCATGGGCATGCCGGAAAGTGAGCTGGCCCAGTTTCATACCTCTGATGAAGTAGGTAACGTAATGGGTGAGCTGATGAACCAGATCGTCGGCGACTTTACCAACACGGTACGCTATGACCTGCAAACATCAATTAATCAGAGCCAGCCGAAAATGATGGCGATTAATAAGCAGGTGCAAATTTTAATTAATACCCAGCTTGATCAGCCGCAGGCGCGCCGCGTTACTTTTAGTACGCCAGAGCATAATATTTTTTATCTGGAACTGGCGATGGATAAAACCGAGTTTATTCAGCTGCATGAGTTTGACAAAGCCGAGCAGGAACATCCGGACGATATTCTGGCCAATGCGCAGCAATATACACCGGAAAACACCGTTAGCGCCTCGGCAGAAGTGGATGATGATTTTCTAAAAACACTGGGCTTATAAATACGCCCGGCCCTAAGTTACGCATTTATGGCTAAGGTGCTGCCTGGCGAACCGGCAAGCGCAGACAAAAACGGGCACCACCCAGGGTAGCCGACTCACTTACCCTGATGCTGCCCTGGTGCCACTGCATAATACGCTGCACTATGGCCAACCCCAGGCCAAAGCCGCCGCCTTGTTTATTCCGGCTGGCTTCAAGGCGGAAAAAAGGTTTTAGGATTTCTTCACGCATGGCCTGCGGAATACCGGGGCCGTCATCTTCAATATCAATATGCCAGTAATTTTGCTGTTGTTGCAGCGTCAGCCTAATATGCTGCCGGGCATACTTTTTAGCGTTAACCAGCACATTTTGCAGCGCCCGTTCCAGATAATGGCCATCGCCAAACAGTAGCGCCTGCTGCGGTATAGTTAAACTGATCGCGGCGCCAGGCATCGGCGACAGCTTTTCGTTTAAGTTGGCAATCAGTTCGGTCAGGTTTATCTGTTGCAGCTGCAGTGGTAACTGGCCGGTTTCCAGCCGGGCATAGTCGAGAATTTCATCTACCAGTTGCTGTAATTCGCGCACATCTTCACACATCAGACGGCGTTCGTCTTCCGGCAGCTGGGTTGCCATTTCTAGTGCAAAATTCAGCCGTGCAATAGGCGTGCGCAGCTCATGCGATACCGCATGGGTCATTTCGCGCTGCAGGTTCAGCAAATCGCGGATCTGCAGGCTCATCTGGCTGAAACTTTGCGCAATGGGCGCAATAAATGAATGTGCCGGTACTTCAATTGTGCTGTCGCTGTTGCTGGAAAACTGCTTCAGGCTTAGCTGCAGGGTGCGGATATCACGCGCCACCGGCCACAGCCACAGCGCCACCGCAACGGCTAACAAAACAAAAAACAGCAACGTAAACCAGGTGGCGCCTTCCTGTTGTATCAATGGCAGTGGGCCCAAACGCCATAATTGCCCGGCCTGCTGATAGTAAAAATACACGCTGTCGGCTTCAAACAAGCTAACAAGACCACCTTGTTGTAGTAACTGTTGCTCTTCTGGCAACCAGCTGATGCTGTCCGGGCTCAGTTCAGTGTAAGGCAGGCTGATCTGGCTTTGCCATTGTATGGCGGGCTGTTGCAACTGCTGCTGGAGCAGTTGGGTGTAGCTGCTAAGCCAGGGCGGGGCGGTGTCGGGTTGCCATTGCTGCCACAGCTGTTCTACTGCCCAGCCAATGCCAAGCAACACCAGAAATAGAAACAGGTAAAAATGCCAGAATAGCCTTTGCATACTCAATGCCAGGCGTCTGCGACAAATAAATAGCCTTTACCCCAGACGGTTTTAATACGAAACGGTGTTTCGGCGTTGTCACCCAGCTTACGGCGTAAATGCGAAATCCGTACATCGACGGTACGGTCCAGGCCGTCGTATTCACGACCAATGATCTGCTGGTGAATAGCTTCGCGTTTTACAGTCTGGCCGGCATGTTTGGCCAGCATCCAGAGTAAATCAAATTCATAGCTGGTTAGTTCTACACGCTCGTTGTCGTACCAGGCTTCACGGGCACGTTGTTTTAACATTAAACGGCCAAACTGCAGCTCTTGCTGCTCGGTTTTAGCGGTGCTTTGGCTGCGCCGCAGCAAGGCGTTTATGCGTGCTACCAGCACACGTGGCTCTACCGGTTTTACCACATAATCATCGGCACCCAGTTCCAGCCCCAGCACCTGATCAATATCACTTTGTTTCGCCGTTAACATTAACACCGGGCCTTTATACCAGGGGCGGATCTGACGGCAAACACCAAAGCCGTCCAGGCCAGGCAGCATCAGGTCCAGCACGATCAGATCCGGCTGAAACTGGCGGCAGTGCTCTGCCACTGCGTCGCCCTGGCTTTGTTGCTGTACAGTAAAGCCGTGTTGGGTTAAAAAGCTCTGCACCAAAGAGGCCAGGCGCGCATCGTCTTCTACTAACAATATTTTGGCCATCAGAAAATACTCCATGGGCTGGCGATCCGGCGCCGCATTGGTTTGCGGCTTAACACTTTCAGTTCTGTTTGCAGCAATACCGTATTATTGCTATTACGCAGGCTAAGCTCGGTATGTTGCCACGACAGCGGCTGCTGCCATTGGCCTGTGGTGGCGTCTTGCCAGCATTGGATAAGCTGCTCTGCCAGAAACAGGCAGGGGCTTAGCTTTTGCTCGCTGTACCACTGCACCTGCAGGTCAGCCTGGCAGGGTTGGTTGGGTTGTTCGGTAACACAAATTTGGGGTTTTACGTTCCAGCATAGCGCAGCCGCACAGGGGGCGGATGCAGCCTGTGGTGCAGTGACTCCGTTCAGTGCCAGTAACAACCAGAAACCGTGCATTAATAAAACCGGTAACTCACGCCTAAAAACCAGGTTGTTACATTATCAGACCGCACCAGCGGGCTTAGTGTCATAGCATCATCCAGATGTAGGTAGCGTACAAAAGCCAGTACAGAGACGCGTTCAGACACGGGCTTTTGCCAACTTAAACGCAGCTCAGGCTGCCAACTTGGCCTGCCATCGTAGCGTGGCAGATAAAACGGCTCATTATTATCAATGCCATAATAAGTATCAATCAGTTTGGCGCTTTTCCAGTTTAGTTTGGCACTGGCTTGCCACAGGCCACTGTTGAGCTGCCAGTTGCGGCCGATACTGATGCTGGCATGCTGGCCTTGGTAAGTGTTGCTAACGTCTTGCCACAGTATCGCTTGTGCCTGCCAGTCTTCATTAAACCAGTCCAGCTGCACGCCCAAATCAAAGGCAGTTGGCCGTTTACTAACCTGGCGTACAGAAACGACCTGGGCACTACGCTCTTCGGCAAAGCTGGGCCCTACCATAGCGGTATGATTAAATTGCATCAGGTTGCCGCCAAACCATTTTTGGAAGTAGCCTTTTTCCTGATTAAACTGGCCCAGCACACTTAATTGCCAGTTGTCTGACAACGCCAGGCTGCTGCCAAGTTTACCGTTGTCAAAAAACCAGTAGCGGCCGTAATAGTATATATCCGGCAGGATAACCAGCGGCAGCTCTTCGCCACCATACAGCGGGTTGCTGCGTTGGCCATAGCCTAGTGCCCAGCTCAGGTATAGCCGTTGTTCTTCTACGCACTGGGCACCCTGGGCGCACACTGGCGCGGGCTCGGCTTTCACCTGCCAGCTTAGCAGCAATAAAAGTATGATCAGGTAGCGCAATCTTCACCTTAGCTCAGCGGTTAGTTTACAGATATTTTTACGCTGTTAGTTTAGCAAGTTGTGCGGCAAGACATAAGCAGGCATAACAATGTTTCACAATTCGCTTGACTAAATTAGGCTTCGCCAGACTCTAGCAAAGTGATCCTAAAGCCACCCGTTCAGGTATAAAGCAGGTGTGGCGCAAGATGTAAATTGAATCCCCTGCCAATTCACTTTATGATAAGGCCACAATAATTCTAAGATACCGGTAGCTGCTGCGGCGGGCGGCCGGTGTTGATAAGCGTAGTAATATCGCTGTCATAGCAGAGCGTTTTGATGAGAGACAAAGCTACTTCGTTCGACATTGCTTATATGGCTGGAGTATCGCAGTCCACGGTGTCGCGGGCGCTACGAAACAGCCCGCAGGTTAATAAAGAAACCCGCGAAAAAGTGCAGGCGATTGCACGGCAACTAAATTACAAAGTAGATAAAAACGCCAGTAACCTGCGCCAGCAACGCAGCAGTACGCTGGCTTTGCTGTTATTTGAAGACCCCACCACAGACGAATCGCTGATTAATCCGTTCTTTTTATCTATGCTGGGCAGTATTACCCGCGCCTGTGCCAAACGCAGCCAGGACTTACTGGTGTCTTTTCAGCAATTAAGTGACGACTGGCATGCCGACTATGAAGACAGCAATAAAGCCGATGGTATTATTCTGCTTGGTTACGGCGATTATAAAGATTACGAAGAGAAACTGCATAAATTACTGGCGCAGGAAACCCATTTTGTCTGTTGGGGCGCCGAAGTGCTCGGCCACCCGGAATTTACGCTGCGCAGCAATAACCGTGAAGGCGGCCGTTTAGCCGGTGAGCATTTGCTGGCTACCGGACATAAGAAATTTGCCTTTGTCGGTAATGCCTCGGAAGGCAGCCCGGAATTTAGTGCCCGTTATCTGGGCTTTATTGATGCGTTAAATAAAGCCGGTATCAGTGCTGGTCAAGTGCCGCATTTTGATGCTATTTCTACCGAGAGCGCCGGTGATAAGGCCACTGAGCAATTACTGGCTGGCGGCCATCAGGTTGATGCCATTTTCTGTGCCAGCGATCTTATCGCTATTGGCGTTATGCGCTGCCTGAAACGGCGCAACTTAAGGGTGCCGGAAGATATTGCCGTAATGGGCTTTGATGATATTCCCGTGGCATCTTTTGCCACCCCGGCCCTTAGTACTATTCAGCAAGACACCACCCAGGCCGGTGAACTGCTGGTAAACAACCTGCTGCAACTGATTAATAACCAGCCGATCACTGTCAGCCAGATTGAGCCTAAGTTAATTATCCGCCAGTCTTGCGGCTTTAACCGTAGTACCTGACAAGCCGGCAGGAGCTGACAGCTACTGCGGTTTGTTTACCTTGCCATAACCTTACTTACGCCGCTGCTGCTTTGTGTTAATATCCTGCGCCAGAATATTGGTTTAAACAGGGACAAGTATCAGTGCGTTTATCCCCACTTCATTTTTTACTGTTGTTTTGCCTGCAGTTAGCTGTGCCGGTTATGGCCAGCCAAACCTTAGCCGACCGTATGCTGGATGTGCGCAAGGTGGAAGGTATTGATGTTTACTACAATCTTAGCAACGGCCTGGCGTTACAAGGCGAATACCGCTTAGTGCGCGATAGCCAGGGTTATACGTTGGCCACTTTCGATCAGGGGTTGGTGCAAGGCGGCTGGCAGGTGTTTGATCAACGTAATCAGCGCGTTTTAAGCGGCCATTATCAGGCCGGGCGCCAGCATGGTGAATGGCAGTACTTTGCCGTTGATGGCAGGATTGAACAAATAGAGCATTATGATGCCGGTGTCGCCACTGGCCTGTGGCAGCGGTTTAACAACCAGCGCCAGGTAATAGAAACCAGCCAGTTTGAGCGTGGCGAAAAAACCAACGTCAGCCGTTTTTACGACAACGGCAAAATACGCAGTGTCGAAACCTATCAGGACAGTCTGCGCCATGGCGTGTGGCAAACTTTCCATCTTAACGGTGAAGTAGCCGAGCAGTGGACTTACGCCAACAACCAGCTCACCGGGTTATATCAAAGCAAAAACGAGCAGGGCACGGTATTACTGCAGGGCGAATACGATGCTCAGGGCCAGCAGCATGGCCAGTGGCTGCAGTTTTTTGCCCCGGATAAGGTGGAGGTTAAAGCTCACTACCTCAATGGTAAACGCCATGGTTTAACCGAGCAATTCAGTACCGATGGTACTCTGGTGCGCCAGTGTCATTATCAACAGGGTGCACAACACGGCGAATGCCGCGAGTTTTACCCCAATGGCCAGCTGATGAATGCATTGCTGTTTAAACAGGGTAAGCAGCATGGTGAACAGCAATGGTTTACCGAAGCCGGGCAACTGACGCAAAAGCAGCATTATATTGATGGCATGTTCGCTGGTGAGCAACTGCAGTATCACAACAATGGCGAGCTGTCGAAGCGCATTACCTACCACACTACAGAACGCAATGCTAATGGCCAGTTTCCGCTACATGGTGCTAATGAAACCTATCAGGAAAATGGCCTGCCATATGATTTGTCCAACTTTGTGCTGGGCGAGCGTGACGGCGTGCATAAGCGCTTTATGGACGACAAACTGGTAGAAGAGTCGTATTACAAAGCCGGTAAACGCCATGGCCTGAGCAAAACATTTTACTCGTCGGGTGAACCGCGTGAGCACAATACCTATACCAATGGCCAGTTAAACGGGCCCTTTAAAAGCTGGCATATGAATGGCAACCTGCGCGAGGAGGGCGAGCGCAAAGATGGCCAGCTGACCGGGCGTTACCAGAGTTTTTACGACACCGGCAAACCGCAAAAGCTGGAACACTACGCCAGTGAGAAAAAACCAACAGAACACAGATTCGCCCAGGTGGGTAAATACCAGCAATGGGCTGCAAACGGTGATCTGACTCAGGAAGGTAGTTACGCCGATAACAAACGCCACGGTAACTGGATCAGCTACCAGCAGGGCGAAAAAAGCCGCGAGCAGGAGTTTGTTAACGGTAAAGCCGAAGGCCGTTTTGTTGACTATTATCAGGGGCGTCGCCGCAGCAGTGGTTATTACTACAACAACCAGAAAACCGGCGAATGGATTGAATACTATTACCAGGCTGACGACCCAACTTACGGTTTTATTCCGGAAGGTACTATCAGGCATAAAATACAGTGGCAGGAAAACAAACAGCACGGTAAAGCCGAGTTTTATACGGCAAAGAATATTTTACATAAAACCGAGCAGTGGGAAAAAGGCGAAAAAACCGGTGACTATCAGGAGTTTTATGTTAGCAACGGCGAGCCTAAACTGGCCGGCAAAATGCAAAAGGGCCAGTGGTTTGGTTTGTGGCAAGCCTGGTATGAAGATGGCACCCTGGCTCAGGCGGTGCATTACGATGACAGCCGTAAACATGGCCTGGCGCAGGACTACTACGACAACGGCCAGTTAAAAAGCGAAATTGAATACGAGTACGACAAGCCGCATGGCCGGTATCAGTTGTTTCATTTAAATGGCCGGCCACAGCAAAAAGAAAGCTATGTCAAAGGTTTAAAAGAAGGCAAAGCGGAATACTTTCACCCTAATGGTAAACCGCTGCAACAGGGCGATTACCTGCGTGATCGCAAAGAAGGCGAATGGCTGGAGTACTGGCCTAATGGCCAGGTGCGTACTCAGGGCAGTTATATCAGCAACCGTCCGTCAGGCGACTGGCAGTACTTTGATCAACACGGCAAGTTAATTAAAACCGAGCATAAAGGCTAACTAAGATCCGCTGCTGCCGGCGATGGCAGCAGCGGATTACCTAGCAGTTTTAGTTCAATTTTATTGTAATAATAATTGTTATCATTTACACTTCGCGACCTGTTTAATTCCTCCTGCGATACAGGTCGTAATATGAAGTTCTGTCTTTCTGCTGTCAGTTTATTCTGCACTATGGCATTTTCTGCTAACACCCAGGCCGATACAGCACCGGCTGACACTTCAACTGCTGCACTGGAACATATTGAAGTTAAAGGCCGGGCCCAAACGCTGTACCGGGTTAACTCGTCTAATCTGGCTACCCGCACCGATACGCCGCTGGATGAAATTCCACAAAATATTCAGGTATTGCCCGAGGCCCTGATCCGCGATCAGGCCGCACGGCAAATTACCGATTTATATCGCAGCATGAGCGGTGTCAGTGGTTTTAGCTACTCCGGCGTGACCTTTCGCGGTTTTCGCCAGGACGAAATTTTATACGACGGCGTGCGCGGCGATCCGTTTAACGGCTTTGCAGTACCGCAGCTGTTTAACGTAGCGGAAATTCAGGTGCTAAAAGGCGCGGCTGGCGCCCTGTATGGCAGTATGGCCCCCGGCGGTCTGATTAACTACAGCACCAAAAAACCAACAGTGCTACCCGAGAGGCAGCTGAAAGTAGGCCTGGGTAACGACAGCTTTTACAGTGGTTCACTGGAACTCAGCGGGCCGTTAACCGATGATGCAGCCCAGCGTTACCGCGCCGGTATTTACAAAGACAGCGAAAAACCCTTCCGGCAAAACACTGATGTGGAAAACCAGATCATTGATTTAGGTTATGCCATTGATCTGACACAGGACACCACGCTGACACTGCAGTACACCGATGTAGAGCAAGACTACGGTGGCGCCCGCCTGCGTGGCGTAGTTACCGATGCTAATGGTAACTTTCTGGCAGACCGTAGCTGGAACCATAACGAAAGCACAGATTTTCAGCTGTTAACCGCCGAAGTATATCAGGCCAGGTTAGAACATCAGGTTAGTAGCCGCTGGAGTACCGATGTGACGGTGCGCGGTTATCAAAACCAGGAGTTGCAAAACTACCATGAACCGTTTTGCAGTTTTGACACCGACGGCGATGGCGTTATTGATTACTGCCGCCGCCAGTTTCGTGATCAAAACCGCGAGAATGACTCGCTCAGCCTGACCTGGAACAATATTGTTGAATTAAGCACCGCTGATGTTGAGCATACGCTGTTAGTAGGGGCTGACTATTTACAACAGGATTCCTATTTCTCCGGCCGCAATGCTGTGCCGGTTGAAAACGGCGGTACTGTGCCAGGCTTGAGCCTGCGCGATCCGGTATATGGCCTGACCAGCCGTGCCAATTATAACCTTGACGCCATTACGCCCAACATTACCGATAATGAAACCGTGCGTAAGGGCGTGTATTTGCAGGATCAGTTAACACTGTCGGACAACTGGAACCTGCTGCTGGGCCTGCGCTGGGACAGTTTTGAAGATACCAACAAGCGTGATGGCAGAAAGGTATCGGGTAACGATACGTCGTGGCGGCTGGGTAGCACTTACCAGCTAACCGACTATGCCCGCGGTTACCTGGTTGCTGCTACCGGCTTTGTGCCACAGGATGCTGCCTCGCAGGCTGAGGCAGTGGGCGGGCCATTCGAGCCGGAAACTTCGCGTTTATATGAAGCCGGGGTGCGTTTTTCGCTGTTAAACGATAGCGTGCGCTTAAATACCGCCGTGTACGAAATTACCCGGAAAAATATTCTGCAGGCTGATCCGCGCGGTGATGTGGCTAACGATGGCCAGGATGACTTACTGGCACTGGGTGAAGTACGCAGCCGCGGCTTTGAGCTGGATGTGTTAGGTGATTTAACCGATAACTGGGTAATGAACCTGAGTTACGCCTATAACGACACCAGAGTAATGCAGGACAATAATGGCATTACCAATGCGTTTAACGGCCGCTTTGCCAACGCGCCACAGCATCAGTTGGGGTTATGGAGCCGCTATGAACTGCCGGCGCTGCATTCATCCTTTGCTGCCGGAGTTGACTATGTAAGTGAGCAGCAAAGTATTAGCGGCCAGGCGGTAAAAGCCTATACGGTATTTGATATCAGCTGGCAAACTGAATGGCAAAACTGGCTGGTGCAACTGAATGTGAAAAACCTGTTTGATAAAACCTATGCCAGCAGTGGCTTTATTGACCGTACCGGGCATTTTCCGGGCGAGCCACGCCGGGTTTATCTGACAACAACCTACAGCTTCTGATATGACGAACCGGCAATGGTTTGCACTGCATTCCTGGGCAGGCTTTGTGCTGGGGGCGCTGTTGCTGCTGGTATGCGTTACAGGCGTATTAGCAGCGCTTAGCTATGAAATACAGTACCTGAGCGACAGCAAATACCGCGCACTTAGCAGCCGCAGTGGCCCGGTTAACTGGGTACAGCTGGAACAAAACCTGGCCGCTGCTTACCCGGATAGCCAACTGATCAGCGTACAGGTACATCAGCAGGCTTATCTGGCGGGCGAAGCGTCACTGGCCACGCCAGAGGGGTTTCGGTTTGCTTATTTTGATCCGGCCAGCGGCAGCCTTACCGGCACTGGTGATTGGGGCCGGTTATCGCGTTTTTTGCGCAATTTGCATATGTATTTGTCGGTCGAAGGCGTAGGCAAGGTAGTTGTTACCTCGCTGAGCTTTTTGCTGCTTATTTCACTCGTCTCAAGTTTTTATGTCTATCGCAACTGGTGGCGGCAATGGTTACATAACCCCGGCAAATGGCGCTGGGCAGTGCGCAGCAGCTGGGCGTCGTGGCACAAGCTTATTGGCTTATGGAGCTGGTGGTTTGTATTGCTGATGATGTTAACCGGTCTGTGGTACTTTACCGAGCACTGGTTGCTAAAAACACCGCTGCAATATTATCCACCGGTGCCCCGGGCTACATTAAGCACAGCAGCGCCCACACAACCCTTATCGCTAACCGAAATAACCAGCATAGCGCAGCAACAACGGCCACAGCTGGATATCCGCGCTGTGCTGTATAACAGCAATGCCAAAGCGCCAATTGTGGTAAGCGGCCAGGCGGGTGATTTACTGCTGCGCGACCGGGCTAACCGTATTTACCTGGATAGCGCGGGTGTTGTTATTGGCACCCAGCATACTGCTGATTTAGGCCTGCTGGCTTATCTGACCGATATGGCCGACCCGCTGCATTTTGGTAACTTTAGTGGCCTGGCAGTTAAACTGATTTATGCGTTATTTGGTACCGGCCTGTGTATTTTGGTGGCTGGTGGTATGCGGATGCACTGGCTACGCAGCAAACATAAACAGCCAAGTTTGGCCCGCTGGCTGGGCCTGTCCGGTTGGCTGGCACTACTGGTGGCGCTAAGTGGTATTGTCTGGACCAGCGCCACATTTTCGCAGCGTGAGCTAAGCAAGCCGCCGTTATCACCGCTGCTGGGTACGCTGGCGGGTACTCAGCCGTCTTGCTCTTCTGTTGCCGCGGCTTGCTGATATAACATTTCCAGTGCTTCGCGCAATGTCGGGTAAAAGCTCAGCTGGCCCGGCACGGGTTTTACCCCGGCTTTGGCCAGGGTTTTCAGCGGTTGAAACTGTAAATCGGCTATCACCAGCTGGGTTTTGCTTTTATGGCACTTGCTGATCAGCTTATTCAGTGCGGCCAGGCCGCCGGCGTCCAACAAGGGTACGCCGTCCATATACAATACCAGGCCACGGCTGCGCTCACTTAAACGGGCGATATCAGCAAAAATACGATCGGCGGCGGCAAAAAACAGCGGCCCGCTGATCTTCAGCACCTGCCAGCCAGTGGGGATCGGCTGTTCAACCTGTTTACGGTTATGGCTGATATCGGTCACTTTGCTCATTTCGGCAATTTCTTTCACAAACAGCAATGCCGCCAGCAGAATACCGGCGGTAATGGCGATCACCATATCAAACAGCACGGTAAGGGAAAAACAGGTAATAAATACCCAGATATCGCTGCGCGGCGCTGTTTTGAGTAAATGCACGGCTTTGGGCGCTTCGCTCATATTCCAGGCTACTATTATCAGCAATGATGCCAGTGCCGCCATCGGTACATAAGATAACACCGGTGCCAGCAGCATTAGGCCCAGCAGCAATACCAGTGCATGCACCATCGCGGCTACCGGTGACTGGGCTCCGGCTTTAAAGTTGGCCGATGAACGTGCCAGTGCGGCAGTGGCGGTAATGCCGCCAAAAAACGGCGTAATAATATTGCCAATGCCCTGGCCCAGCAGCTCACTGTTAGCACTGTGGCGCCGGCCCGACATACCATCCAGCACTACGGCACACAGCAAGGATTCAATAGCGCCCAGCATGGCCATAGCAAAAGCGGCTGCCAGTAAATCTTTAACCAGTTGCCAGCTGAAGCCTAACAATTCGCCATCAGGGCCGGGCCTTAGCCAGGGCCAGTCAAAGTAAGGCAGGTAGGGCGGAATACCGCTGCCGCTGGTGCCATCGGGTGTGGTGTAACTAAAGCGCGAACCTATGGTGTCCAGATCCGCACCAAAACCCAGCAGCAATAATGCCAGCAAGGTGCCGATAAACAGCGCCGGTAAATGCGCCGGTATAATGGTTTTTAGTCTGGGCCACAGCAGCATTACGGCCAGTGTTACCACGGCAACCAGCAAGCTGGGCCAGGATAACTGCGGCAGCATGTGCCCCAGTATCAGCAGTTTGTCGACAAAGTGCTCTGGCATAGCCTCTATTGGCAGGCCAAAAAAGTCTTTAATTTGTAAGGTGGCAATAACCACGGCAATGCCGCCGGTAAAGCCTAAGGTGACGGATTCGGGAATATACTCAATTAGCCGCCCCAACCGCATAAAAGCCATAACCAGCAGCAGCACACCGGATAGTACGGTGGCAATAAGTAAGCCGCTTAAACCATATTTTAATGCCACCGGATACAAAATAACCACAAAGGCTGCGGTGGGGCCGCTAATGCTGTAGCGCGAGCCACCGGTTAACGCAATAACCAAACCGGCGATAATAGCGGTATACAAACCGTATTGCGGTGCCACGCCTGAGGCAATGGCCAGCGCCATCGCCAGAGGTATGGCAATAATGCCCACGGTAATACCGGCCAGCAGGTCTTTAGCGAGTTTATTAAGGCTATAACCTTCAGCCAGCACGTCACGCATGGCATGGCCAGCACGCAGAGAAAACAGGTGGGAACGGTCAGACATAACAGCATCCGCGATAAAAGCCACTAAGGGATGAACTTAGTGTAGCGCTGACAAAGGCTTACGCCTATGCGCTTTTAGTATGGTTGTGTTAGTTTCACAATGGCGCAATACTGCTTCTCTACAATAATTACCTCTGTCAGAACAAAAAGAGTCGTTATGATAAAAGCCATTAAGTTTGTATTGTTGTTCGGGTTATTTACAGCCTGCAGTATGCTGGTAAAAGTAAGCGCAACCAGTCTGGTTGTTGAAAGCTTTAATATTCGTTACGACAACCCTGATGATGCAATTAATGCCTGGCCAAACAGACAACACCTGATATATGCCCACTTAAAAACACTGCAGCCTGATGTACTGGGTTTACAAGAGGTGTTGCACCATCAACTTAGCTGGTTAAACGGGCAACTGCCTGATTACAGCTACATTGGTGTTGGCAGAGACGATGGCGTTATTGCCGGTGAGTTTGTACCGCTGTTTTATAACAAAAACACTATTACTAAACTGGATGGTGGCAATTTTTGGTTATCTGAAACACCCGATGTTGCAGGCTCAATCGGCTGGGAGGCACAGCTTCCCCGTGTTGCCAGCTGGGGACATTTTGAAAAAGACGGCGCCGATTTCTTTGTATTTAATGTGCATTTTAGCCATGTAAGCGATGTGGCCCGGCAAAAAAGTGCTGAATTTTTGCTGACACATATTCCGGCTATTGCGGCTAACAAACCGGTTATTTTACTGGGCGATTTTAATATGCTGAACAATAGCGCAGCTTACAAAACGCTTACCTCTGGCCGCTTGCTACCGTTAACCGACACCGCAACTCTGGCAAACGCCGAAGATGTCGGCACCTATAACGGTTTCGCCGCAGGCGAAAGAAGTCGCATTGATTATATTTTTATCAGTAACGGCTTAAAAAGCCATGACTACCGCACTTATCAAATAAGCGTTGCCGGTGTATATATTTCCGATCATTTTCCTATTTCGACGGTAATTACCTTACCGCAAAAGCCATAATAGCTTAAAGAAAAACCGCCGCTAAACTAGCCGGCGGTTTTAGGGAGAGTCTGTAAGCTTCAGGGCGTGGTTTGCAGGAGTAGCAGACCATGGCCAGCCAGTTGACTGCCATCAAGGTCAAACGACCAGCTGGCGCTTAAACCTTCACGGCTTATGCTGCTGATATCCTGCGCGCTGTCACTCAGGTTTAATACAAACAGGCTTTTACTGCCGTTTAGCTCACGGCTAATTTGTACTACGCCGTTATCTAATTGTGTTACCTGATAACTGCCATCTGTGCCCAGTTCTGGCCGTTGTTTTTTCTGTGCAATTAACAGTTTATAAAGTGACCAGATGGAATCTGGCTGTGTTTGCTGAGCCGCCACACTGCGATCTTCAGCTTCCAACTGCTTAGCCAGAAAATCCGGGTACCAGTTTGGGAAGCCTTCACCAAACAGCTCCATTTGTTCTACCCAGCTGCTGTCGGCTTGGGTAAAGCCTGCCTGTTTGCTGTTATCCCATTGCATAGGGGCGCGTTTAAATACGTCGTGGCCGCTGCGATCCTGGGTTAAGCCAATTTCTTCACCGTAGTAAATATAGGGCGTACCCGGCGAGCTAAACAGCATAGCGGCAGCCAGTTTGGCTTTGGCATCGTGCTGTTTTAACTGATAGGCGATACGTTCCTGATCGTGGTTGGTTAAAAACGGCGCAAAAAAGTGTAGCGGTGCCTCAGACTCAGTACGTTGTTGTACGTTTTGCTGCAGTACACTTTGTTGCAACGGCCGGGCATCAGCCACTTGCTTAGCGTTAGATTGCATAGTGCCAAACTGGGCTTCGCCACCAGCGTTGGGTTGCAGTAAGCCAAGAATTTTATAGCCGACTTCAAAATCAAAACCCTGATCCAGGCCTTTGCCCCCGCCGTAATAGCGCGCCGCTACCGGAATATCTACCCAGGCTTCGCCCACTAAATACGCCTCTGGGTTAACGCTTTTAACAAATTGGTTGAAATCCTGCCAGTAGGCAATAGTTTCATCAGTGTCTGCCTGGGCATCCGGGCCGCCTTCCATCGCAAAACGTACGGCATCCAGGCGAAAGCCGGCCACGCCTTTATCCAGCCAGAATTTAGCCATTTTTTTCATTTCAGCAATCACATCGGGGTGGCGCAGGTTTAAATCGGGCTGGCTGGCGCCAAAGGCGGCGTAGTACCAGGCTTTGCGGGTGTCGTTATAGTGCCATACGGCCTCAGGTTTATCATTATCGCTCCAGGCATGGCCCCAGCCGCTGCCCGCTGCTGGCATATCGTTGCGCCAGACAAAGTAATCTTTGTACGGCGCTTCACCGGCAGCTGAACGTTTAAACCAGTCATGTTCACTGGAGATATGGTTAATGACCAGATCCAATATCACCTTCATGCCTTTGGCATCAGCCGCCTGAATAAAAGCTTCAAACTCGGCCATAGTGCCGTAATCACTTTCTACCTGATAAAACTCGGTAAAGTCGTAACCGTGATACGACGGCGCTTCAAACATCGGTGTTAGCCACAGCGCATTTACGCCCAGTTCCTGCAAATAGGGTAGTTTGGCCGTCATGCCGTTAAAGTCGCCGTGGCCATCGCCACTGGTATCATAAAAACTGCGCGGCCAGATTTGATAAAACACTGCATCCTGCCACCAGTTTTTAGCCGCCTCATTTTCTTTTGTTACCGCATTTTGCTGCACCGCGGTAACAGCCTGTGATGCAGTAGGTGCAACGTTAGGGGTTGGTGCAGGCTTACAGCCGGCCAATAGTAAAGACAGCGCCAGTGCGCTTAAGGTAAAAGCTTTCATTGCGTCCCCGTCAGAGTATTATTTTATGCAGCGTGCCAGTATTTAGCACAGCGCAGCAATATGGTGCAGTTTTGCTGATTAAAGGTTGGTAATAACGCCAAAACAGTGCAACAACAAGATGAATACGTATGCACAGTTTTGCGCAAAATGGCTGCTATCGTGTAGTTTAGGCCAACATAACAAGCATCATAATAGAATAAAAATATCCGGGGACCTGTAATGAAACAACCTAAGCTCTCTTTCTGGCAGATCTGGAACCTCAGTTTCGGCTTTCTTGGTGTACAAATTGGTTTTGCACTGCAAAACGGTAACGTTAGCCGGATTTTGTCAGACTTAGGCGCAGATCTGTCGTCGCTGTCATTATTCTGGCTGGCAGCGCCTATTATGGGCTTGCTGGTGCAGCCTATTGTTGGTGCTGCGTCTGATCGTACCTGGAATAAACTCGGCCGCCGGTTACCCTTTATGCTAGGCGGTGCCATAGTCGCCGCGGCTGCCATGGTATTGCTGCCCAACTCGTCAATGATGGTGGCTTTTATTCCACCAATGCTATTTGGCCTTATTATCTTTGCCATTAAAGATGCAGCCTTTAACGTTACCTTTCAGCCGTTTCGCTCTCTGGTATCCGATATGGTGCCGCCAGAGCAGCGTAACCTGGGCTACTCAGTACAAACTTTACTGATCAATATTGGTGCGGTATTTGGCTCTATTTTGCCTTTTGTTTTAACCAATGTTGTCGGGCTGGAAAATGCTTCTAAAGCCGGTGAAGTGGCGCCTTCGGTTATTTGGGCATTTTATATTGGCGCTACGGTATTGCTGGGGTCTGTACTGTGGACAGTATTTCGCACTAAAGAGTATGCGCCTGAGCAATATTATGCCTACAAAGGCCTGGATTCAGAAGCACAGGCTTTAGCCGAACAGGTGCGCCAATCGCGTTCGCTGGGCGAGAAGTTAACCGATTTCTGGCAAACCATGAAAAGCATGCCGCGTATTATGAAGCAGCTGGCGTTGGTGCAGTTTTTTTCCTGGTTTGCTCTGTTTATTATGTGGACTTATTTCCCGGCCGCTATTGCACAAAATACCTGGGGCGTTGGCGTAGAGTGGTATGACGGTGCCTATATTGCCCAAATGGGTGGTGTACCGGCACATATCGCGGCGGCCAAAGGCGCAGCGGGTGATTGGGTGGGTATTTTATATGCCGGGTACTCGCTGTTTGCCGTGCTGTTTTCATTAGTTATGGCCAAATTGGCTAACCTGTTTGGCCGCAAGTTTGTTTATTCAATATCGCTGTTGGCCGGTGGCCTGGGTTATTTAAGCTTTATATTGTTTACCGACCCTACCATGACCCACGTAAACCTGTTGATTACTCAGGTCGAAATTCCTAAAGGCGCACTGGGGCTGATGATCCCGATGCTGGGTGTGGGTATTGCCTGGGCCGCCATTCTGGCTATGCCATATGCAATACTGGCCGGTGCCTTACCGGCAAATAAAACCGGCGTTTATATGGGTATTTTTAACTTTACTATTGCTGCGCCGCAGATTATCTCCGGGTTAATTGCCGGTTGGATTTTAGGCTCGGTATTTCAGAACCAGGCGGTGTATATTGTAATGCTGGCCGGAGCCGCCATGGTGCTGGGTGCGCTGTCGGTATGGCTGGTAAAAGAGCAGGAAGTTACTGCGGCTGAGTAAGCCAAGACACTACTGTTACCAGACTATTATTAACGAGCTATAATGCCGGTACCTGCAACTTCGGTTACGGTATTGGCATTAGCGCGCTCTATTATTTTCACCAGCACAGACTGAATAGTTTCATCTTCGCGCACATCTTCAGTACTAACAAAGCGTTGCTGTTGCGGCGCTTCACCCTCAGCAGACATAAAACTCACTACCACTTCAGTGGCGCAATCGGCAGTGGCACCGAAATAGGCTAATGAAATATGCGGGTAACCGTCAAAGCCTTTGCTTATCTGCTTTGCAATGCGTTTTTTTGCTTTATCAAGCTTCATTCTAAAGCCTTGTGTTAATTGGGGGCTGGCGAAACTATAACACCAAATGTAGCCAGTGAGGCTAAATAGCGAATATCTGTAGCAGCGGCTGTTAAATCTGCTTTACAGCACTTGTATTCCCGTTATGAAAATTCCCCGGCCGGGCGCAGGATTGCCGGTTAATTCAGCACTTTCTGCCTCGGCTGCTACACTTATTTGTAAATAAAAAGTGAGGAGGAAATTGTGATTGTCAGTAATGATCGAACACATCAACCCAGGCTTCATCCTGTTCATGGGGTGCTGCTTGCGGGTACTTTTATATTATTCTTGAGCGGTTTACTAAGTGATCTGGCTTATGCATCCAGCTACGAGATTCAGTGGAGCAATTTTGCCTCCTGGCTAATCGCAGGTGGCTTGCTGTTGGGCGGCTTAGTGCTGTTGTGGGCCATCATCAATTTGATTCGTGCAGTTGGACAAGGTAGGCCGCTTTTGCTGTATACCGCTCTGTTATTGGTTTCGTGGCTGCTGGGCTTGTTCAATGCTTTAATCCACGCCAGAGATGCCTGGGCTATTATGCCGGTGGGGCTGATTTTGTCTGTTATTGGCGTTTTGCTCGCTGGCGCTACCGCCTGGCTCGGCTTCGTCAGGTTTGGTGTGGGAGGTGTAAGATGACTTACCTGCATTTATACAGGTGCTTATATGTTGTTGCTCTGGCCGGGCTATTGGCTGCCTGTAGTGGCGACGAGCCGGATCCTGCGCAATATGGTGCAAACCCGACACTGCCAGCGCCACAGTATGGGCTGTTGCCGGATATGACAATCGCAGAACCGGCGCCATGGGGCGATCAGCAGCCAACAGTGCCTGAAGGCTATACTATCTCTGCTATAGCTACTGATCTGAAGGTGCCACGGCAGATGCTCGTTCTGCCCAATGGCGACATTTTGATCGCCGAAAGCAAGGGCGGTAATGCGCCGGCTCTGAAGTTAAAAGATGTAATTGCCGGTTATATTAAATCAAAAGGCACAACCAGCGTTGAAAGCGGGGATCGCTTGACCTTATTACGGGATGCCGATGGTGATGGCAGTTATGAGTTCCGCACCGTGTTCGCTGACAATCTTAACGCTCCGTATGGGCTGGCGCTGGTTGATAACAAGCTGTATGTCGCCAATCAGGACGCTCTGGTACGCTTCGATTATCAAGAGGGCCAGACAGAAGCTACAGCGCCGCCGGTCAAGGTTACCGATCTACCATCACTGATCAACCATCACTGGACCAAGGCTTTGGCAGCGAGTGCCGATGGGCGTTTTCTTTACGTTGGCATTGGCTCTAACAGCAATATTACCGAGAGGGGCATGGTGGCTGAGGCTGACCGTGCGATGATCTGGGAAGTAGATGCTCAAACCGGGGCACACCGGCCTTATGCAACAGGGTTACGTAATCCAACGGCGCTCACTATACAACCAGAAAATGGTCAATTGTGGGCAGTAGTGAATGAGCGTGACGAGATTGGGCCAAACCTGGTGCCTGATTATCTGACGACAGTTAAAGAGGGCGCATTTTATGGCTGGCCCTACAGCTATTGGGGCCAGAATGTTGACGATCGTGTTCGGCCACAAGACCCGGAAAAAGTGGCGTCGGCTATCAAGCCTGATTATGCCTTGGGTTCGCACGTAGCAGCGCTCGGGCTCGATTTTTCTGACGCTGCAATGGGGGCCAAATTCGCTGACGGAGTATTTATTGGTGAGCATGGCAGCTGGAACCGTAAAAATCCGGTGGGCTATAAAGTGGTATTTGTGCCGTTCCGTGAAGGCCGCCCCGCCGGGCCGCCGGTAGATTTTGTCACCGGCTTTCTTGGTAGCGACGGCAAAACACGTGGCCGACCTGTCGGAGTAACAGTAGATCCAAGGGGCGCATTAATTGTTGCTGACGATTTGTCCAATACTATCTGGCGCGTTACTCCTACGGCTTCTGTAACACGGCCTGATTAATAATGTCTACCACGGCATTGGCTGATTGTACGGCCGACTCCAGTAGCGGCACGCCCTCATAGGCCCATGAGCCACAAAAGAACACCTGGCGGCCGCTTTGGTGGTGCCATTGCTTAAGGGCCTTGTGCACCTTTGCCGTGCCTGGGGTAACCACTGCGCGTTGCAGCGGTATGCGTGCCAGCACGGTATCCGGTTTTGGTTCAAACAGCGGGTTCCAGGTTTGAAACACCGGCGCGCAGCTGCTAAGCGTTGGTTCTACCTTGTTAACCCAGACAGTAAACATCGGTTTTTTTAGTGTTTTATCCAGCTGAAAATTCAGTGCTGTCCAGTCTTGTTGTTTTAGCGGCATAAAGCGGCTGTCCTGATGCACCCATAACTCGCCTGAATCAAAGCCAATGTTTTGCAGCATGTCGCGCTCAGCGCCAAACTGGGAGTCATCCAAAAAGCTCAGCTGGTTAGCCTGGGTGGCAACAATAACCCGGTCAAACACGCCACCATCACCGCGTTGGTTATAAACTTTTACCCCTTGTTCGCCTGTTTTAACCTGTACCACAGGGCTGCCACTATGCAACGGCAGATCCTTAGCTAACGCCTGCACCAGTGCTGAAGCGCCGCCTTCCAGCCGGCAAAGCTGGCTGCTGTGCAAAATGCCATTAAGTAATGACAGCAACTGCGCTGCCGGCCAGTTCAGCAGGTGTTGTTCCTCACAGGTACAGATGGTGGTAAGAATGGGTAGCACCAGGCCGCGCCAAAACAGTGAGTCAAAGCTATGTTGCTGCAGAATGTCAGCTAACGTGGCATCGTTCAGTGTGGCATCGTTGCTAAGGTGCTCAAGCTGGCGGGTTAAACGCCGTAGTTGCCAGATCCCCAAACCCATGCGCAGAGCGCGGCGGTTCAGGTAGCGCCACGAGCCAATAAAAGGCCAGCGTAGCAGCGGCACTTCGCCACTACGAAACCAGGTATGGCGGTTAGTCCAACTGCAGGAGGTATGAGTGTGTACGTTAAAAGTGCTTACGCCAACTTCTTTGGCAAGCGCAAGCAGGCTGGGCCAGCTTTCGGGGCTCATTACGCGCAGAGGCACATCCACCAGGCCGTTGTTTACATTAAGGCGGTGAGCATCCATACCATGGTTGTTGTGTGTTTCAAATACCGTAACATTATGGCCAGCACAGCGCGCCCGATACGCCGCCGTCAGCCCCGCCATACCGCTGCCAATTACAGCAATAGAGTATGTGATCCCACGTTCAGCCATACATGCCCTCCCGGTTCGGTTAAATCGGTAACATCTGCTGATGTTGTTTTTAGACAAGAGGGCACAGTAAAACACATTTTGGCTTGGTGTGTCGCCAAACGGCAAAATGGCAGCGCTGGGCCGGGTTAAATTGTGCCTACTTCTGTGCGCCATAATAGGCTACCAGCGCATTCGACATGGCAAATAAAATATTACCAAAAAAGTATTATCAAAAAACATGCAACCATATGGTTGCATGTTTGGCTGTGCTGTGCTTTAGTTGAATGGTAGTAAAGCTAAACTCAGATACGGAGCAATTTATGCAAAACATTATTCAGCGCGAACTAACCATTAACGCCACAGCAGAGCGTATATACAACGCCATTGCCACGCCGGAGCAGGTGGTAAAGTGGTTTCCCGATACGTTAACAGGCGAATACCGGCAGGGGGCACAAGCCGTATTCAGCTTTGGTGAAAAACACAGAAGCAGTGTTTATATTGAAGCGGCCAGCCCTTACCACTATTTTGCTTATCGTTGGGTGCCTGGCGGCAATAACTTCACCGGTGAAGTACTAACGGTGCCGCACACTCTGGTAGAGTTTCGTATTGCAGAGTTAGAGCCGGGCCGCTGCAAAGTCAGCTTAACGGAAAGCGGTTTTGCCGATTTACCTTCTGACATAGCCGCAAGCAGCCTGGATCAAAACAGCAATGGCTGGGACTTTATGCTGGCACGGTTACAGCAATACTTCAGTGAGGAGGACAAGTGAACCAGGCAGCTATAGCACAGATATTTAAAGCTCTGGGTGACCCGGTGCGGTTGCAGATAGTGCAGCGCTTATCGAACGGTACAGCACTGTGTATGGGCGAGCTATCTAAAGATCTTGGTATTAGCCGTCAGGGCGCCCGTAAGCAGATTCAGGCACTGGTGTCAGCAAAAGTAGTACAGCTGCACCCGGCCGGGCGTGAAGTAAAAGTGCAGTTGGATACCGCTGCACTGCAGCAAGGGCGCGACTTTATCACTGCGCTGGAAGCACAGTGGGATCAACGCTTGCTGGCATTAAAGCAGTTTACCGAGCAGTGAATGCCAGGTCTGGCGGTTACCCCAGCGCCGGCTTATTCGTTCCAGGAACGCGCCAGAAAGCGCGCCTTACCGCCAGCCAGCACATGTATCGCCAGTTCGGTATTGCGCGCCTGTGCCTCAGCGGACTTTAGCCGGGCCAGATAGCGTAAAATTTCTTTTTGCAGGCTGGGAATAAGGACTGCCCAGCGTTGGCTGGCTGCTGGGTTCTGTTCTAACGCTATGCGGAACCAGTCTGGCATCGGATCAACAGGCCCGGGCGTGTAACCGGCATCAAATTGCAGCGCTACCTGTACCACCTCGCCAACGCCGGTGCCGGATGCGTTGAGCACATCGGCATGCAGATATAAATAAAAACTGCCATCGCCAACTGGCATCATATTAATCCGCCACGGTGGTTCGGGTTTGCCGTTTACCTGCACCAGCACCGGCAGTGGTTTGCGCCACTGCTCTTTTAGCTGCGTAGCCAGCTCGCCGCTTACCAGTACGTACGGATTAATACCGCGTATGGTGATTGTTGCGCTAAAGGTAATGCCAGTCATTGTCAAACTTCATAATATTGTTGGCTCTTGTTTGCTGTATGTTTTGCCCAGCAACGGTACTCACTTGCTGGCTTAGTTAAACTGGATCTGCAACAAAGAAGATAGCATTAGAATGTCTGTATAGATAAACCGGTTTCCCATGCTTGCGCCATTAGCTTCTTCGCAGGCCCCCAGCGGTAACCACCCAGTGCACCACTTTGCTGTATAACCCGATGGCATGGGATCAGCAACGCAACCGGGTTTGCACCAATGGCGTTACCAACCGCTCTGGCCGCCTTAGGAGCGCCGAGCATTGTTGCGACCTGTACGTAGCTGGCCACAGCGCCCGGAGGTATTTTAAGCAGCGCACGCCATACCGCGATCTGAAAATTGGTTCCAGCCACGTGCAGCGACAGAGGCCCCTGCCTGGACGCTGCATGTTGGCCAAAAAAAGCGTCAATGGCATGACGTGTAGCCGGGATGCTTTCTGTGATCGAACTTAAAGGCCAGACGTTATGCAAGTCATCCAGTAACGCCTCCACAGTATTAAAGCCGATGAACTCTGCCCGGCAAACACCGCGCTGGGTTACGGCCACAAACATAGGCCCCAGCGGGGTAGAATGTACGCCATATGCTACATTTACCTGCTTGCCCCGATTCTTGTACTCGCCCGGTGTAACGGCTTCAATCTGCACAAAATGATCATGCAACCTTGAGCTGCCACTTAATCCAATCTCATGTGATACGTCGAGCAAGGAGCGGGATTCGTCCAGCAACTTTTTACCCCGTTCCAATGTCAGCACCTGCAAAAAGCGCTTCGGAGTTGTGCCTGCCCAGCGGCAAAACAGCCGTTGAAAGTGATAGGGGCTCAGGTGTATATGGGCGGCAATCTCTGCCAAACTGGGTTGATCAGCTGCCCTGTCCACCATATAGGTCATAGCTTTTTCAATACGGTCGTAGTCCGACATGATACTGCCTCTTAAACCCGATTAATGGAGACACCGCCGTCTACCAGCATTGCTGATCCCGTAGTAAAGCTGGACGCATCGGAAGCCAGATAAAGTGCGGATTGGGCAATCTCCTCTGGCTTAGCGATACGTTTAAGCGCGTGCAGGCTGCAGACAAACTCCTTCGCTTCAGGCGTACTGGCAAATTCCTGCGCTGCTGCTGTATCAGTTCCACCTGGCAATAAGGCATTTACCCGGATGTTGTGAGAACCATACTCACAGGCAAGTACCTGGGTAAGGCCAATTAACCCCGCTTTGCTGGCGGCATAGGCAGACATTCCCGGCATACCCGCGGTATAGCCAACAAAAGTAGAGGTAAAAATCATCGACCCGCCACCGCCTGCCAACATGGCAGGAAGTTGGTACTTCGCCGCCAGAAAAGCACTCGTCAGATTCGTTGCGATAACCTGGTTCCAATCGCGCAAAGACATCTCGGGAACCGGCCCTCTGGCACCCAATATACCAGCATTATTAAACGCGACATCCAGGCGGCCGAACTTGGCTAAAGTCTGCTCGACCAGCGTTTTGGCAAATTCCTCTTCACCAATATCACCCGCTATTGCCAGCGCTTGTCCGCCTTCTTCAGTAATAAGATTAGCCAAAGCTTGCAGCTCGGGTTCTCTTCGTGCCGCCAGCACCAACGACGCACCCTCTCTGGCGAACAGGCGTGCGGTTGCTAGACCAATACCCGCACTGGCACCAGTAATAATAACGACTTTATTCTTCAGCGTATTCATATTCGACCTCTTGGCTCTGTTTGAAATGGGTATCTAATTGAAACAGAGACAATTCTAAAAGGTCGCGTCCAGCCTGCCGACCCGGATCTTGCTGAGTTGAAGTGTAGCCTGAGGCATTATTTAACTAACGGACAAACATCAGCAATCAATTTGCTCTGGCCGTTTGCTCTTCATTCCAGCGATTGCCGCTAACAAAAGTGGACAGATCATTGTTTCTTACCCCCTGTTCGCGCAGCACCTTAAGGGCTTTTCTGGCTACCAGCTGGCGTAAATAGAATGGCTGATGCACCACAAAATGATGGATAGTATGGGTACTGCCAAAGTTAAAACAAAATAGCTGCAGCGGCATAAAATACCAGCGATCCAGAATTTGAGTCTGCTGTAGCAAGTTATCTACGTTGCCATAATAATGCATATGAGAAGTGATAAAATTTAAACAGAACGAGCGAAGAACGTTAGGGGCGATTAGCACTACCACAGCGAAATCAATGCCTTGCATCAGCCATACTAAGCTGTCCGGATAAGGTGCTGCGCTAATGCCGCCGAAGAGGGCATCATAGGCGTGGAACAGCAAAAACACATACCAAGTTAAAAAGTACAGGCTGGCCAGCGGAAAACTCGCTTGCAGCAGCTTTTGTACGGAAAAGTTGTCTACTTCCCGGCGCAAAATAGCGCGGCGTATAAACAGACCCGATAACCCATCAAACATTACGATAAAACGGCTCAAGCCATAGGCGATGCCATTACCTACCAGGCGTTCTTCTATATCTTGGGCGGTGCCAGAGACTTTGTGATGTAACAGATGCATATCGCGCCTGTACCAGGGGTTAACGGTGTTAGGGCGCATCAACCAGGTTAGCAGCATCATGCCATGGTAGATAATTGGCGTGTTACGAAAATACTGACGATGGATCAGATCATGTTCAATTTCATGCGACAGAGATGCACACAGTGCGGCCACGATTATACAGGCCCAGGCCGGGATCAACTGCAGGTAATATAATCCAGCAGCAGTTAGCATCCCCGTTAGGGCAAACAATAAGATACCCAGCCCAAGCCAGTCCTGGTAACGCAGGATGGGGTAGCGTTTGCGCCAGTATTGTTCTTCGGCACGAATAGCCTGAATGATATAGCGGACCCGCTGCTGCGGGGACAGCTCATCTGATGTTTTGCTTACTGACATCTGTGTCGCCTTTGCAAATAGACCAGCCTAACAGATAGTTCAGCTGACAGCTGGAATTAACGAACTATGAACTCTTTCTCTAAGCCTGACATGGCAACGCGGCTTGCACTTTACAGCGGGCTTCTGCTTCCTCGGTTGTGCTGCCGCCTATGCAGAAATCCAGCCGGATTAGCTTCTGCTCTGCTGCATTAGCTACACTGCTGTTGTTAACCCATTGCCATTTTTTAATCACTTTAATTGCGGGTTTAGCAATCACTTTGCCGGGCACTGAGTTAACCAGGCTGACGTCGGTAGTTTTACCGTTTTCGTTAATTGTCACGTTAAACACACCACAACCGGCAATGCCCTGTTGTGCCAACTCTATCGGGTACCTGGGGGTAACTTGTGTTTCTCTGCTCCAGATTGCATCAGCGGTTGCCGGTTGTAGCAGGCTTAGCTGCACGTCTGCATAGGTGTTAGCGTCAGCCTGAAAAACCGCTGTAGCGAGGGCGATAGCTAAAATCGTTGGTAATTTCATTGGTTTTCCTTGTTGTTAAATCATGATATTTTCTTTAACAGACAACAAATGTACCAATTCTATTTACAGAATCAACCATCAACGCCAGAGCTTTTGCAAAGTACCCAGGTTATGTTTGCAGTGTCGCAATTTGCTGCTGCAAACACTGCAGCTCCGGAGCCAGCTTGCACCTCAATAGCGCCTGCTGTTAACAGTAGCTATTAATAGCTACTGTTAAAAGGTGCCTTCAAGCGAGTGAAAACTGCCAGGCCTCTATAATTAGTGGTTCAATGTGTTTAAGCTCAGCCAGGTTGGTAATTTTAGCGACATGAGTCACCTGCTTGCTGTCAGCAACCACTTTGATAAAAATCGGGTTATCGACTCTGCGACCAAGATGTATCGCCACCCGTACTGCGTCTTGCATAATCGACAGGTCGACAAAGATGCGGCGGCTGCGAAACAGCACATAGCGGTCGCGGGCAACGGTTTCTACTTTACCAAGGCTGTTGATAACGCTTTCCAGCGCCCGGTACACCTCCATAACCTCTTGCGATCGGCCCCGCAAGACATCGGCACTATTGCCGGTGCCACAAGCATGGCGCTGATTTTTGCGGCTAAACTCGCGTGCACATTTCGGGCATTGCCACATTTCCGACTTCATTTGGGTCTCTGATACAAAACTTTGCAGTAACCCGAGTTTAGCGTAAGGGACAATTTAGCTGCGCCCTTTTTCTTAATGAATTGCTATATTTCCTGCCAGGCAGCACACTGCTTAAGTTCACCCACCACTAAGCTTAAACATAAAAGGACAGAATTATGAATCTGCATATTGACCTTATTCCAGTGCTCTCTATCGTTGCCGGTATTCTGATACTGATCCGGCCAAAGATCCTAAACTATGTTGTGGCTATTTATCTGATCGCCGTAGGCGTAATCCAGATTTTTGGTTTATAAATTGGATTGGCGGAGGGCAGATTAAAATTAAATCTATTAAATAGACTGATGTTAATCTGCCCCTAATAGTTTGCTAAACCATATATTTGGGCTGGCCGACAGCGAAAGATGCGGTTTTAATTAAGCCGTTCTGCACTTCGTAAATGCATAACATTTCAAGCTCGCCTTTGCCTTCAGGGAAATTACGGGTAATCACTTCGTGATCTACCACAATATTTTCCATAACAGCGCGGCTTAAAAGGCGGGCATGCAGGTCGGGCTCGGCAAACCGAACCAGCATACGTTTACGCATTTCGTCATGGCCAGAAGCCAGACATGCGCCGTGTAAAGCGAATTGTTGTGCATCTTCAGCATAGGTACTTAACCAGGCTTCAATATCTTTATTATTGTAAGCGTCGAGCTGACGCTGAATTAAAGCTGCGTAATCATTCATTTCACTCTCTCTGATGCAAAGCCTTGAGGGGCGATTAAAATAAATCCAGCCCCGGTATTGCTGCTGTTTCGGGATGCAAGCAATGGTATAGGAATATTGCCAGTCCTGCGTCACCAGTCCACAGCGTATATCTTCCCTGCTTGTAACGGAACCGGTCTGTTTGACACTGTTCAATAGCATGCATGGCAAATTTTCTTGCTCTGTCAAGCCAAAGCGGGTTTCCCCACCTTTGGTATAAATACAAAAAGGCGTAACCGTTACCCGCTGTGCCATGGCAGATATTAGAACCTTTTAGCAAAGGCCCTGCTTGCCACACCAGTTCGCCGGTTTTTTCCAAGAGCTGATCAAGCTGCTTAGATTCCTCAGCATCAATTTCCGGTGTTCTTGCCATTGCTGTAACCATGCCCGCCGCGCCGTGACACCATTGCACCAGCAGTTTATCAATATTGGGTTTAGTGCACAGGGGCCAATTGGCTAAACCAGCATCTTGCTTTGCTGAGATATTGAGCGTGGCGATAGTACGTTTCATTACCAATTCAACGTAACCATCGGGCAACAAGTCAGCGCCTTGCAAAAGAATATTGGCGTTGCCGGCGACACCATGACAAGCGCCGTAATAATGCCGTTTAGGTCCAAACACCTGGCTTTGCCACAGCCACTCTCCGGTATCTGCATCCTGCTGCCAGTTGTCCATCAGTGACTTGGCGCCTTTAACGTAAATGTCGCGCCAGCGGCAGTCCGCCGTTTTACGAAAAAGTGCCAGCGCAGCATGCATCATGCCGGTTTGCCCGGACGTTATTTCATACAATGGCAACGCGATAGTTGCCTCCATACAGCGCATAACGCGCTGCGCCAGTTGTTGATCTTCCGGCTGCGCTAACAATGCAGGCATTAGTATGCCAAGCTCACCAATTTGTAAGCCGGGCTCAACTACGACATCAGGTTGTAGCAGAAAAGATTGGTAAACGGTTTCAATTGAGCCTGATAAATCCCTGGCGTTATAGCCGTAGCGGCGAAGAATTTGCAGCGCATGAATAGTCCCTGCGGCTCCGGCGTAGGCAGACCATTTAGGCCCCGGCCGGGGGTAACTTTCGGCATCAAGCGGATGCGTGGGCCAGCAAGCATCAGTCAACAATGACCGCTCAATATCAGCAATAATGGCGGCAATTTCTGCCTGAGCCGCAGCTTCACGCCATAAGGTCTTTGTAATAGGTTCATGGCGGCTGGTATCAAATAACGGCAGTAACATCGGTGCGATCACTTTTATCGAAACTGCTGGCAAGCTAGCGTATTAATCAATGAAACACAAAGCTAAGTAACGTTAACAAAGCTGATGTGCAGCAGTGGCAGACCGCGATAGCCAACGAATAAGCTTAGTAAGAAGGTAAGCGGCGCTAATTCACAATGCTTTTGGGCGCCTAAACGGCGAGCAACTTGTTGCGAGTCGAGCGCCCCAAGGGCGCGTTTGTGCTGGCGTTTGTTATGTGCCATTTTGTAGAGCTAAAAAGTTTAATACTGTTAATCGCTCTTGCTCGTAATACTCTTCACGTTTTTCTGTATGTATCGTTGGGCTACAAGAACTTACGGCTAAATCTTTATTATCTTGGTAAGCAAACACAGCGTACTGCTCGTTTAACTTGAAAGGGAAGCCACAGGCACCATAACCAGGTCGTGTCATCACTACCATATTTTTATCCGAGTTGCCTTTATAAAGCTTGTCTAGCTTTAACGTCACTTGCGTTAACTCGGAGTAGCTAAACCACGAACCTGGCTCCCTTCTTTTGATTACTTCCAATTTTTCAACGGTACCGACAAAAACTGAAGGATATTCATTGTAGCTTTCTTCGATGTCATATCCGGCACAACTACATGCAGTCACTTCGCCACTTAAAAGTGCAAAAATCGCAATAAACCAGAATTTATACACCTTAGCTCCTTGGCACATAACGCCCGCCACAAACGCGAGCAACTTGTTGCGAGTCGAGCCGCGAAGCGGCGTTTTGGTGGCGATTGTTAGGCTCGAAATACACTAATAACCTTGTGCTTTAGCTAGCTTAATTTCTAGCATTAACCTGCTTATAAGAAGCTGATTAATTTTTGTCTGAAGTACTGTCGTAAAAAGAGCAAGTTGCTCAGCAACATGTTCTGAAGCTTCAGTTGATAATTTAAAGGAGAGATTGTAATCAAGTTCATGTTCTTTATATGAAAGCTTCATTCTCTCAATGACAATGTTTGTTAAATCTTGTGACGCTTCAGATTCACTTAAAACATGTCTTAGAGTTTTTCCGAAACTAATCCATCCTTGAACTGACTTTGTGGGAAACTCTAGAACTTTACTCATAACTATCCTTATTGCCTAACGCCTCAATCAGCCGACGCGTCAGCGGTCGGCTGAATTGAATTGTTAGCACTTTCTCGTTGAACAATCACTGATTCTTCAAACGCTATGTGCCGCATACCATAACCACCCATCGCAAATTCGTTGGGTAATTTAAATTTTTTGCTCTTCGGGAACTCAAAGTTTCCAAATATAGCGGCAAAAGCAGCCATACCTCCGATTATGGTAAACACTCCAGTCAAAAAATAACCGACTATTGACGCTATACCTATGACTGGAATATCGTTTATCCACTGAAATGTCCCGCTATCCACTTCGGGCAGAATATCACTCGGAATATAATGAGATAGGATCCCTGTAAAAAACGCAAATACAAGAAAAACTAACCCGATAACGAGTGGGGCTAATTCGAATTCACTTTCTTTTTCTTTTGTCTCTCGCTCGACCTGGCTATATGTCAAGCGTTGAATCTCGAGCTCTGGAGGCAAATCATCTGCCACAATTCTGAACTTCAACTCCTCTCTTTCGGGCTCACCCTTTATCAGTAATTTAAAAATGAAAAATTCATCCTTATTTAGAAGGGGGAAATTAAACTCCAAAATATTCCCCGAAGCCCTCGGATCAATATTCACTTCGCGACCTTTGGGAAAAACATATAGGATACTAGCATCCATGATTTCTGAACTATCTGGTAACTCTAATCGAAGCGGTTTAATTATATCGCGTATAGCGCGCTCCCCGGTGTTGGCCACAAGGAATTGCAATTGCTGAAGGCTGTCTACTTTGACGCCCTTATATTCCACATGAAGATCTGACTTAACTTCCTCGTCGATGTGAGATAACACATTGGATTGAAGCTGGATAAATGGCGTCAACTCTTTATCAACAGAGCGACGGTAATAATGGCGGGAAGCAAAGAAAGTTGCTCCAATACCAATCAAAATACTGACAATTGCTATAAGAAAGTCTTCCACAATGTTTCCTTGTACTTATAGAGTGCTAACGCACGCCTAAACGGCGAGCAACTTGTTGCGAGTCCAGCGGCCGCAGGCCGCGTTGTTTAAGGCGCTTGTTAGCTCTGTTATTCAAAGATGAGCACAAGCAAAGTGTTGATGACGATTATCACTACACCCAGTTTTATCCGGTTTATACAGTTACCGTATAGTTTTTTTGCATAAACACTTTTTAAGTTTATTGGAAAAACGTTATGAGGCAGAAGTGAGTTTTGAACCAAATAGTACAAGCTCATTGTGCTGCCCTCATACATAATTTCATTTTTCAATTCTTCGGCTTTGGATACGGCGCTTAACACTAAAATCAAGACGACAGCAAAACTAATAAAAAATATGTAGTCCAATTTCACTCCTAAGAGCTAACGCCGGCCACAGCGGCCGCGAATCTGGCACGTAATTGCGCCAGCAATTTAAGTGACAGGTTTTGCGGTCCGTTGCTGGCCCTTGTTAGCCTTTTCCTCTATAAGCTCGATGATTTTACTTAATGAGACTTTCATAGACTCAAAAATACTCATGTATACACTCTCATGGTGTTTATCGTTATCACTGATATCTAGCCTATTGAAAATACTATCCATTTTTCCATTAACAGTTTCTTCGGATTGTAAATGGCACATCACAACCCGATAGTCATAAAGAACAAAGAATGGACACATTATTTCTGCACTATTCTCAATTTCTAGCACATCATTCAGCAATACCGTTAATAGTTTCAAGCCTCGAAATCCTTTAATATCCGTCTCTGGAGATTCCTTCTTGATGATTTCCTTGATATTTCTTTCGCATAACGATTCTACAAATATGCGATTTAAAGCTTCTATTACTGGAGCCACATGCTTGTCTTGCCAAAATAAAGGCTTTTGTAGATTAGCAAGTACTTTTGAAATCTCACCATCTAGCTTGAACAGCTTACTGCCAAATTTATTCAAAATTAGTTCAGATAGATTTTCTCGTAATTTAAAAACCTTGCTTTCTAGTGCGTCTTCAGCCCACTGGACGCATATTTGACCTTCATAAAACTCCGAGTGAACTTCATACTCAGGCTCAATATTTTCTGATAACAAGTAAAATTGCTCGTTTTTTGGTAGTTTATCTATATCTCCCAACCATATAATGACGCTTTTGTTTCTATTCACACCAAAGGAAATTGACCATTCATCTTTAAAGCAAAGATTTCCATATGTTGATGACATTAGATGTAATTCATAATCTGGATTCTGAGCATATTTATTCAGAACTTCAATATTGAAATAGACCGGAGCCAAAAAACCATCATTACTAAACTGATGAGCTAATCCGGGGATAGAAAAGTATTCTAATGCAGAGTATTTAAATGGGAGATCATCGCAGAAATTAAATCTTTGCTCGGTAAAATTTTTTGGAGGAGTAATAGTAAGCTCTCGTATCCCTTTAGATTTCGCTTTTTCAACAAGCATTTCAATAAGAACCCTGCCAAAAGGTGTTAAGTAGGTTTCCATAGTATCCTCATTTATGAGGTAAGGGATTCCATCAAGAACTATATCTATATCTTCACGAATGAATTTTTCTGACGATTGACCAAAAACAAAATGTAATTTTCTACCTTTGTCATCAAAATACTCTTCAATATTTTTCACTTACTAATCCTTAGTTAAATTTGACCACTTCACACAAAAGAAGGCTAACAATATTATTAGACGGGAAAATCTCTGCTTTCACCGCGAGATTCCCCCTTCTATCATGTTTTTACATTCTGCTAAGCTAGCCAACATTTGTCGCTAAATCAACAACATCTTGCTCTGTGCTGAAAAAGTGCTTGCGTGAAAGCGGGGTTTAAGCTTGCGATTAACTTTTTAACAAAAATAGCGCTGCTTTACAGTGGGTTATACAGTACTTGCGTGCAGTAAAAAAATGACAGGGCTTTGAGAAACCACAGCGGCTTGCGCCGCAGTGGTGTGTTGAAAACTAACGAATATCCAGCACCAAAGTGCCCCGTGCTGGCACAGTGAGTTGTTTATCCAGCGTTAAGCGTTTACCGCTGATAACCTCCGAGGCGGTTTTATCTGGCGGCAGTACTTCGCTAAAACGGGCTAAATCCAGCGTTACTGCTTTGGCTTGCTTATTCATTACCACCATTACCGTTTGCGCTTGGTTATAGCGGAAAAAAGTGTAGGTGGCGTTATCAGGGGCAAAATGCATTAGCTTGCCGCTGTGAATAGCCGTCGCGGTTTTACGCCAGTTAAGCAGGGTTTTTACAAATTGCTGCGCGTTTTTCTGCGTGGCGTTTAAGCCCTTACCGGTAAAGGCATTAACTTTGTCGCCGGCCCAGCCGCCGGGGAAGTCGGCGCGTACTTTGCCGTCGTCGCGTACTTTGGGGCTGGTCATGGCTATTTCGGTGCCGTAAAACATTTGTGGTATACCGCGCATGGTCAGCAGGTAGCTGATTGCCATGCGGTATAAATTAAAGTCTTCATCCAGCACGGAAAACAGCCGGGCGGCGTCGTGGTTGCCTTCAAAGGTGACCAGGTTAAACGGGTCAGCATACACATGGTCGTTACTAAGCATTTCATACAGGCCAACCCAGCCGCTGTTCCAGTCTTCATTTGTGGTGAGTGCTTTTAACAGCGCATCGTATAGCGGAAAATCCAGCATTGCCGGGGTGTGCGATACATAACCGTCTTTATTTTGTTTACCGCGCTGCCAGTACGACACAATAAGCGGATTTGGGCTCCATTCTTCGCCAACGATATTAAAATCGGGGTATTCCAGCATAATGCGCCGTGCCCACTCGCTTAAAAACTGTTTGTCGGCATAGCTGTAGGTGTCTTCGCGGATACCGGCTAAATTAGCGTATTCCACCCACCAGATACTGTTTTGAATAAGGTAAGTGGCTAAAAGCGGGTGGCGCTGGTTAAGGTCGGGCATGGTGTCGACAAACCAGCCGTCGGTAAACAGTTCGGTATCGGCTTTGCTGGCGTAGGGATCCTGAATGGTGCTGCGGCTATGGTTGGTGCCAACAAAGGGGGCACCTTGCAGAATATCTTGTTTATTCAGCCAGTTGTCGTCGGGTAAATCGCTTAGCCACCAGTGCTGATGGCCAATATGGTTCAGAATAATATCCTGAATAACCTTAATGCCTTTGGCGTTGGCAGTTGCCACAAAATCGCGGTATTGCTGATTAGTGCCATAGCGCGCATCAATATTGTATAAGTCAGTGGCGGCATAGCCGTGGTAAGAGTAAGCACTTTGGTTGTTTTCTGTCAGCGGCATGGGCCAGATGGCGGTGTAACCCATGCTTGCAATGTAGGGCAGGGCATTTTGCATACCGGCAATGTCACCGCCGTGGCGGCCATTGTCATCCTGCCGGTTGGCTTGCTCCAGCATGCCGGGCATATTGTCATTGCCTGGGTTGCCGTTGGCAAAGCGGTCTGGTGCCAGCAGGTAAATAACATCGGCCGGGTTAAAGCCCTGGCGTTGGGCGGAGTTGGCGCTGCGCTGTAATAACGGGTAGTTATGGCTTAGTACAGTTTCGCCATTGTGGCGAAAATGCAGGGCAATATCGCCGGGTTTTACGTTGTCGGCCAATGTCAGGTTAACAAACAGGTAGTTAGGATTGTTGGTGCGGGTAACACCGCTAAGCGTTACGCCATCATACTGCACCTGCGGTTGTAGCCGGGCGATATCTTTACCATATAGCATCAGCTGCAGTTCTGGGTGTTGCATACCTGCCCACCAGTTGGCGGGTTCCAGCCGTTCAATAACGTAACTGCCAGCCATAACATGGCTGCTTAGCAGGGTGGTTAAGGCAATAAGGGTTTTATGGTACATAGCAAAAAAGGTCCGCTGACACTTGGGTAGCCTATCCTGAAGCAGTGCACCTTTATGAAGCAAGACTGATGGCGGTTTTGCATACGTATTCAGCTAAAAACCGGGGCCAGTGCCTGCTGCTGTCAGCGTTGTAATGCCGCTATTTGCTGCTGTAAAAAGCGTTGTTCCGGCGCCTGTTTGCAATGGCTTAGCGCTTGCTGGTAGGCCTTAAGCGCTTCAGCTGTAAGGCCAAGCTGGCGCAGCAGCTCAGCTTTGGCGGCATATAACAAATGGTATTGGTTTAGCTCACCTTGCTGTTCCAGCTCGCTAATCAGCGCCAACCCGGCGGCAGCGCCGTCGCGCATGGCAATGGCTACAGCGCGGTTTAGGGCTACCACCGGCGACGGGTCAGCTTGCAACAGTAAATTATATAAGCCGGTAATTTCATGCCAGTCGGTGTGCTCTGCGCTGGGTGCTTCACTGTGAATGGCGGCAATAGCGGCCTGCAGCGTATAAGGGCCAATACGGCGGGTGCGTAGCGCCCATTGCACCAGCTCACTGCCTTCCTCTATTTCATGCTGTTGCCATAAGCTGCGGTTTTGCTGTGGTAGTAACACCAGTTCACCGTTGGCGCTGATGCGGGCGTTGCGTCTGGCATGTTGCAGCAGCATCAGTGCCAGCAAACCTGCGGTTTCAGCGTCGGGCAGCAGTTGCAGCATTAAGCGGCCCAGGCGGATGGCTTCATCACTTAAGCTGATATCCAGCAATTGCATGCCGCTGGAAGCCGAATACCCCTCGTTAAACAACAAATAAATTACCTGCAGTACGGCATCAAGCCGTTGCGGTAATTCTGCAGGCGGTGGCACTTCGTACGGAATACGCGCATCGCGTATTTTGCTTTTGGCACGCACTATGCGCTGCGCCACTGTGGCTGGGCTGGTTAAAAAGGCGCTGGCAATTTGCTCAGTGGTTAAACCGCATACTTCGCGTAGCGTTAGCGCCAGCTGCGCATCGGCGGCTAACCCGGGGTGGCAGCAGGTAAAGATTAACCGCAGCTGGTCGTCACTTATCGGCTCAGCGTCCGGCGCCTCTTCCGCGCTTAGCTGCGCTAAGATCTCATCCGGCAACCGGGTTAAGCGCGCCGTTTTACGCAGCTGATCTATGGCTTTAAAACGCCCGGCCGACACCAGCCAGGCGCTTGGGTTGGCGGGTATGCCATCCCTTGGCCATTGCTGCAACGCGGCATGAAAGGCTTCGTGCAGCGCTTCTTCGGCTAAGTCAAAATCGCCCAGCAAGCGGATCAGTGTCGCCAGTACCTTGCGCGACTCCTGTTGGTATAGCTTGCTCAGCCTGGCCTGGATCTGGCCACTTTGGCCGGGGTTGACCGGCATACGCGGTTACAGCTCCAACTGGCGCACTGGCCGCACTTCTACCGAGCCGACCCGGGCGGCCGGTATGCCGCTGGCAATCTGAATAGCTTCGTTTAAATCATGTGCTTCTACCAGATAAAAGCCTGCCAGTTGCTCTTTAGTTTCAGCAAAGGGGCCGTCGGTAATACTAACTTTGCCGCTACGCACCCGGATGGTGGTGGCGGTGCTGACCGGTTGCAGTGCTTCAGCGGCCAGCATGCGGCCACTGCCCTGTACTTTTTCAGCATAGGCGTTGCACTCGCTGTCATGCGGGCTGTCGGGCAGGCTATGCAGGCTGTTTTCGTCGCTGTACACCAGACACAGATATTTCATCGTTGTGCTCCTTAAGGCGCTAAGTTTGACAGAATAGCACCGCTTTCCATATCAAATGGCATCGAGTAGTGCTCGTGTACTATTTTCCAGCCATCGCTGCCATGCTGCCAGCACTGGGTGGCGCGCATCCAGCAGCTTTGCATTTCACCCTTGTCATTAGCGCCGCCGCAGTGGTTCAGGCTGTGGCTAAACGCCAATTTTTCGTTAGCCTGCACTTTTAGCTGATGCAGTTCAAACATCGATTCGCTGCTGCAAAATTCCATGCAGCGTTGCCAGTGCTCGCGGTAGTCGGCTTTGCCTTTAAATTGCAACTGCGCTATCGCATCAAAAGCGACAATGTCATTGTGGTACAGCGTCATAATTTTGCTGACATCTTTAGCACGCACGGCATTGGCCCAACTGGCAAGCAGATCGGTAATTTGTTGTACTTGTTGGCTGTGATTCATGATGTTGCTCCTGTTTTACCCTCTAAGGTATAACTGGTCGTTACAGCAAGGATGAAATCGACAACCGCCGGCAGTTTTTACAAACTTTTTTTCGGCGGCAGGGCCACATTGGCAAAAATAAGCCCGGCTACCAGCGCCATTAAAATCAGAAAGGTTTGCTGGCCTACGCGGTCAGACACAACAAAATCCTGGCCGGAAATCAGCGAATTTAAACCGATATAGGTTTTACTGCCGGGCACCAGCACGATTAAGCCGTGCATAGCGACGATAACGGCCGGTGCATTGGCCAAGCGGGTAAACAGGTTGCTGTAAAGGCCAACAGCAAAGGCACCGAGAAAGGCGCCCATGGTATAATCAAATAATGTCGCGCCGGTAATACTGACACCATAAGCGATAAAGCCGGCGGCTAACGACCACAGCGTATATTTGCCACGGCTTTTAAACAGTACGATCAGCGAGCTAACCAGTATGCCTACTGCCAGCCAGGCAAAGTGGCGCGAGATTGGCGGCGGCTTAACAAAATCGACCACACCAAACAGGGCAAAACCAATAGCTATGCCCAGTAAGGCACCAAAATACAGCTTAAACAGCAGCATCAGCGCATCCATAATGCGGGCATTGCCGGATACCAGATGCCGCGCTGCCAGTTCGGCAAAGCCGATGGTTAGCGCTAAGCCCGGAATAAACGAGATAATGGCTGATAGCACGGTTAAACGAATATTAATGCCGGGGTCGATATAACTGCTAATGGCGCAGGCGCCAATACCCGCGGCCAGTGCCACTAACGGCTCGAGCATGTTGGCAATGCGCGGTGAGCGGGCGGCCCACAGCATAAACAGGTAAACCAATAGTGATAACAATGACGACCACAGCACATCATTCCAACTGGTGGCCATTAACATGGCAAAAGCACCGCCGGATGCCATCATCGCCACCGCTGTGGCCAGCTTACCGTAAGAGCTGGGGCGCACATCGATAGCATCCAGCAGTGCATCGGCTTCGTGAATGCTGACGTTGCCCTGCAACACCTGATCTACCAGTTCGTCGGTCCGCGACAGTGCACCTAAATCCAGATCGCCGGGGTTCACTCTGGAAGCATGGGTGTACTCCTGCTCATGGCCATCGGTCCACAGCACAAAGGTCATCGAAGTGGGGGAGATAATAAACGAACCTTTTAAGTTCAAATGGGTCGTCAGCTCGGTTAAATGCGCTTCCAGCCGGTACGCCGGCGTGCCGTATTTATGCAGCATCTTGCCCAGTTTGACGACAAACTTACGTTTATGATTAAAATCAGCAGTGTACACGAGTGGCTTCCTGCGGTTAATTAAGCGTTTGGCTTAGCTTTGTATTGTAAAGGAATCGCTTGCCGATACCAGTTTTCCTTTTCACCATCCAGAGTTGCTTATTAACTACGCTGCCCTTTTTCACATGTTATTACGGCTCATAGGCTGCGAAAGTATTCATCTGCGCTTCCAACGCACGCTTAAACGCCGGCCGGGATTCAACACGGTTCTGGTACGCAGTCAGCGTGGAAAACCCGGCCAGAATATTGGTATGTCGTAATATTCGCAGCACGGATACCAGCATCAGATCTGCAGCGCTGAATTGCTTAAGTAGATAATCGCGATCAGCCAAAGCATCCGCTAGTTGTTGCAGGCGTGCCTTGACCGTTTCTTCCGCCAGCGGGCGTTGCTCCCTGGCCCAGTTTTGCCCGGTATGAAACAGGTCAAGTTCGGCCAACACACTGATACAGGGTTCAATTGAATTTAAGGCAGCGAAAATCCACATGGTTACATGGGCCTGCTCTGTCGGATCAGACGGCATCAGCATGGTTGATTGTCTGGCCAGGTGCAGTACGATAGCCCCCGATTCAAACAGCACTAAATCGTCCTCTTCGTACACCGGAACCTGAGCAAAGGGCTGTTTCGCCACATAATCCGGTGCCAGACGATCGGGGTGGGCAATAGCGTCTACCTCGTAGGCGAAGCCGGCTTCCTCCAGTGCCCAACGCACTCGCAGATCACGAACTAACCCCTGTGCAAACGGAGGCACCCATTTATATGCGCTAACGCGACGTACGGTCATCTGTTCTTTCCTCGCTTTGACTAATCCATTACCTTATCGCATCAGACTCCGCCAGATCGACATGGCAGTCAGATTTTTTGTTCAGTACACAACATCTCGCCTTATTAAACAAGCTACAGCTATTTCTTCAAGATAAATCCATAGGTTTCAACGCAGCTTACCAACCAGCATTATGCTGAGTTTGACCAAAAGAAGTTACTGCCGCAGTATCTTCTCCATTGCCTTACCTTTGGCCAGTTCGTCAATCAGTTTGTCTAAATAGCGGATGTTTTTCATCAGCGGGTCGGCAACGTCCTCTATCCGCACCCCACATACGACGCCTTTAATCAGCGTGCAGTTCGGGTGCATGGCAGGCGCCTGGGCAAAAAAGGTAGCAAAGTCATGTTGCTGCGCTATTTGCTGCTCCAGCTCAGCCTGGCTGTAGCCGGTAAGCCAGCAAATAATCTGGTCAACTTCCGTTTTAGTGCGGTTTTTGCGCTCCGCCTTTTGCACATACATTGGATAGACCTTGGCAAAAGGCATTTTAAAAATGGGGTGGTCTGCCACAGCTTTAGTTCCTTTTTCGCAATGTGGGTTTGTCGCTTTTGGCCCAGGGGCATGACCGAACACTGTGGCTTGTTAGCTATAAACTGGTGTCCAACTTTTCAATCTCACCTGTTGCTATATTAAAAATAAAATACAAGGTGTCGCTGCCAGCCGGTACGCCGGGTGCCGTACTTGTGCAGCATCTTGCCCAGTTTGACGACAAATTTGCGTTTATGATTAAAATCAGCTGTGTACAAGCTTTCGTTTCCTCAATGGCTAAGGCATTACATTATATTAAACATAGCACTAGAACCTAAGGCTTAATGCTCTGATTTACTATTAAATTTTCGCAACTAAGATGAATGGATAAGATTTTATTATCCTCATCTGGGCTATTTACTAAACCACTAAACTCATCTATAAAGGCCGCTTTTAACAGATAGCATTTACTAAATGATAGAAATAAGAGACTTCTCAAGTAGGAAGAGAATTATGCGCTTGTGTGTATTGCTTATATTGTCGTTGTCCAGTTGGGCCAGTAATTCAGTTGAAATAATTGCTGAAATTCCCTCTTCATTTCAGGCCATCCAAAGTAGAAGTCTGAGCAATAACAGTTTTGTCGTAAAGTCCTGGAATGAGAACGATACCGAAATCTGGCGTGTAAACCCGGTAACTGAGTTACCTGAGACTTGGTTAACATTTAATGAGGTCAAACTGGGTAGCGAAGTAGCGCCCACTTTTTTTGCTACCGATGATAAAAACTGGTGGGTAGGGGGAGTGCGGTGGGACTACTTTGGCACTGCCTCCGCCGAGAGCATTGTTATTGCAAACTATCAGAGTGATCGGCAGGTGCAGTATGTTGAAGTACCGGCTCATGCAAGTCAGGATCTGCCCGGCCCATACATCTACGATTGGTTTTATGCAACTGATGCAGATGTGCTCATCGGCGTAGTTCCGTTGCGTGCTGATAGTGATAATCTTTTGCTGCTATGTCACCAGGCAAAAACATTAGCGGCAGAAAATTGTAGTTTCCATAACGTGTTGCAAGGAGAGCTTCTCGTTACAGAACATAATATTGTAGTTTATTCCAATGACACGATCGCGGTGTATGAGCTGATCGGTGGATTTCAATTAGTATATGAAACAACATTGCCAGATAGTATCAGTAATGTTAGTTACTGGCCGGGTACTTCATTGGTACAGCTCCAATCCAATGAGCTGATTAGTGGCGTGAGTAACAGCCTTTACTGGAAAATTGACTTGAATGCTCCGGTTAGTATGAAGCCGTCAGGTCCCCAAAATGTCGGCAACCAGGCAAATTGTCTTTTCCTCTCGCAAAGCCGTGCAATATGTAAAGATCTAATGGGTAGAATGACCGTCGTTGCAAGGAACAGTAGCGAGAATACAAGTTTGTCTTTCGATTATCAGGGTGAGCACGGAGATTTACCTTACGGTGAATTGATGGCTGTCACAAAGGCAAATCGACTGGTTACCGCAACACAGGATGAACTATTGGTATTTACTTTACCCCTGCCTCAGGCAGAACCAGGAATATTACCAGGTCCCATAGCGTTATATTATAAGGAGCACTACAGCTTTAACCTTGCAGATCTGTTCAGCAATATTGATTTGGACAATATTTCACTAGAAATGTTCTGGAGGACCTCAGGTGGTACGGCACTAGATGATGTCCTGCAAAAGGTTGCCAATTTTGCTTATAGCTTTAACACCAGCAAAGAGGTGGCTCGTGTTAATCCGGTCGGCATTTTACAGTTTGGCATAGCAGATGGACTATGGAAGGCATTTTACAATGTTGACTTACAGATCATAAACATTAACGATGCGCCAGTGGCAATTGCTGCAGTGGTTGAAACAGAGCCATTAACCGCAGGCACTAGCTATGAGCTGGATTTATCAGACATTTTCTCAGACGCAGACTATGATGCATTAATTTTTAAAAGCGATGATATTCCGCCAGAGTTTGCCATTATTGGTTGGGCAATAAGGGTAACGCCAAAACAAGCTGGCACTTTTAGTTTTACCGTTAGTGCTACAGACCCTGCAGGATTGTCTGCCTCAGCAACTATTTCAGGTGTAGTTAAAAACCAATCGTCTTCTTCAGGAAATAACACTAATGCAAGTGGTGGTGCCATATCCTGGCTAATGTTACTCGGTTTTTGCTGGATATTGTTGAACAGACAGCAAGCTACACGTAGTAGTACTGCAAAGGGGGCAAACTGGGGGGAATTTAGACGATGAGATCTATAGCATTTCTCATCACACTGCTACTAATTGGTTGTAGCGGAGAGGGCAATGACACCGCCGAAGTGGGTGATAAGGAGCCGCTATTCTCGCTTGCCACACCCACTCTTAATATTAGTGCAGATATGCTGGAAAACCTTTCATTACAACGACAAATAGGCGTATTAAAAAATTTGGCCGCAAATCAGCCAATATTTTTTCACTTTGATATTCAACATTCTGCGCTGAACGGTGCGGTTGTAGTGCAGGAAGGGAATAACGTCAGTGCCCATTTTTTTACGAAATCAGGTTTCTCGTTTGTCGCTCTCGATCAAGAGACGCTTTTTGGCTTAACCGGCAAAATTATTGCCTGCTATGACGCTCTATGTACCAGACAAATTCAGGGCTCACCGGTAAATGTTAACGTAAACATACAGTATAAACCAGCTGATGCGACGGCAATCCCATCCAACTTGCATTTTACTTCTGCAGAAGCAGGCGAGGCGAGTAATTTGAAGACCAGTCGGTTTGTTACGATTGAGAACCACAGTCGCTTGCCTTTAGTTGCCCGTGTAAGCAGCCGTTCAGAGCAGTTGCTCTATCAGGTTTCATTGGTGCAACAGGAGGGAAGTCGCTCTGAGTACAAGATGAATTTTAACTTTGTGTCGCAGCAATCGCTGGCGAACAGCATTCACCAGGGCGCTATAGATGTTCAGGTGTGCTATGACAATAGCTGTCAGTACCCGGTAAAGAACGGCATGCGACAAATTTCTGTCAGTTACGACCAACTGGGAGAGCCGTATAAAGAGTATGCCTCACTTATTGTTTCAGCTAATGTGTTTCCATCAGGTATGCAGATGGCGAAAGAAAATCATTTGTTACGGCATAAAGACGTGTTAGTTGGTTATTTCTACAGAGATTCTACAAGCTTCCTAAGTGCATTTGATTTAACAACATCAACAGTCAATGAACTACCTGTTACTGCTGATCTATACAATGCAAGTTCAGGTGGACAACACATTTTGGTATATGAAGCACAGCATACCAACGCTGGTGTAAGCTATATAAATCAGGTATATGATTGGATAGGTCAAGAATTAACAGTTGTTGGGGAATTTACCTCCGGGCAGCCATTATTTAATGCTTTGATTTATAAAGACTCGGTATACACATATAGCGCTGACACTAGTACTCCTTATCGCTATCGGTTTGGTGAGAATAGTGGCACGGATTATGGCTATTTTGATGTCGGACAGACACGCTTTGTCACCAAAGATGAGCAGCTTTACAATATCTCAGCAGGAGAGCATGGTCATATACAACGTTGGGATTTGAGTCTGGATGAACCACATCAGCTTATCGTCTCACAAACTTTGTCTAGCTTGAATCATTGCTGGCAGCGATATGAAGTAACAAAAGACGGTAAAGTAATTAATAACTGTGCCGCAGTTTATGAGCTGACAACAGATACTAATACAGACTTTTCCAAAATAGCTAAACTGGTAGTGCCCGGCTCTCATAGTATTTTTGGAATCGCGACTCATCCACAGAAGGATGAATTTGTAATCGTGCTGCATCCTGAATTAGGCGATAGCTGTAATCCTATCAAAGTGTTCTGCGGCTTGATTTTACAACGTTACAGTAGTTCTGATTTGAGCTTAATCGACGAGTACGGTTGGGAGCAATGGAACAGCGATAGTCGCTCTGATTATGAAGGCGCGAATGAATACATATTTTATGATAGTAGCGGTGATAACTTGTACATGTTTAGCAGTGACCTCAACCGTAATGCGCAGTTACGAAAAATCAGTTTGCCTTAATGTCTAATAGCAGGCTTTTTGTGTTTTAAAGCCTGCTATCGAGTTCTGCTTAGCGTATGTTTATCAATGTTTTATCCGCCGGCCAATCAACTTTAATGCTCAACTGCTTACTGGCTTTATCGTACCAGGCCACATTTTGCATACGGTTAAAGCGCGCTTGCTGCGGTACCAGCTGAACGTAACGGCCATCGACGCTGATATGTGACGGTGTTGCCATTTGATTATGTATTACCAGAGTAAGCTCGCGGCTGTCCGGTTTGCCGGCGTAATCGCCGCTACGGCGCAGTTCAAATTTCTGCCCGCCATCCTGCTGCAGATAATAGAAGTTCAGCAGCTCAAACTGGCCATTGGCGATAGCGTCTGGCGTTTTGCCATCGTCTTCATACATCTCACCTTTGGCGCACTCTATACTTGGGTCGGCATAGTAATGCAGTGTCAGTGTGTTGCTGCTGTAATGCTGCGTGCTTTGTACCACTGCAGTCATCGGTACAAAGCTACCGGCTTTTACCAGCACTGGTATGGTGTTAATGGTTACCGGTACCTCAACTTTGTTATTACCGGCGTAGCGTTTGCCGCTGAAATAATCAAACCAGACGCCGCCGGGTAATTGCACCGACCAGGATGTGACACCGGGCTCGGTTACCGGTGCCACTAAAAAGGCATCACCCCAGAAGTAACTGTTTTTCTCATCCATCAGTGCGGTGTTTTGCTGCCCGGCAACACTGTTTTCAGAAAAGAATAGCGGCCGCATCAGTGGCATGCCGGTCAGGCTGTTTTGATACACCAGCGTGTAGTTATACGGCAGCAGCTGGTAACGCAGGTTTAGCCAGGGCCGCAAGGTTTCTATAGTGTCTGTATCATGAAACACCATCTCCGGCGCGATATGCTCCTGGGCATGTGGCCGGTATACCGGCTGGAATACGCCGTATTGCAGCCAGCGGATATACAGCTCTTTATCAAAGGTTTCGCCGCCGGCAAAGCCGCCCAGATCCGAGTGGATATAGCCAAAGCCAAACAGGCCCATGCTAAGCGCTAATTCTACCTGCGGCTTTAAACCGCCCCAGCTGCGCTCAACATCACCGGTCCAGGGCACCATACCAAAGCGCTGGCTACCCGGCGCGCCGGCGCGCATCATAATAAAGGGGCGCTGCTCAGGAAAATCCCGGCGCATGCCGCTGTACACCATATCGGCCCACTGATGGCCATAGGCGTTATGCACTTCGTTGGCCATGCCGATAGCGTGTACGGTATCTTCGGGGTGTACTTCCGGCTCGCCTAAATCGCCCCACACGCCTGCCACGCCTTGCTCAGCCAAGCCTTTATAAATTTGCCAGAACCAGTCTTGTGCTTTGGGATTAAACACATCAATTAAGCCGGTATTACCGAAGTAAAAATCAAAGGTTTTCGGCTTGCCGTCTAAACCCGGCGCTATAGCACCGGCCGCTACCGCTTCCTGCCAGCGTTTTGAACTGGTAAGCACAAAGGGCTCGGTCACTAAAATAGTGTTAACGCCATCGGCTTTTAGATCGGCCAGCATTTTTTCCGGTTGTGGAAAGGCGTTTTTATCCCAGTCCAGATTACCCATATGGCCCTGAATATCCGGGCCAAACCAGTATAAATCCAGCACCAGCGCATCCAGTGGCAACTTAAGGTCGCGGAATTTTTGCACCACAGCCCGTGTTTCTGCTTCGTTACGATAGCCAAAACGCGAGGCATAATTACCTAAAGTCCAGCGCGCCGGTAATGGCTGACGGCCGGTTAACGAGGTGTAGTTGTTAATCAGCTGTGGGTAAGAGCCGCCTGCAACAACCACATAGCTGCTCCGGCCACCTTCGGCGCTAAACTGCATAACGCCGGGCTCAGTGTGGCCTAAATCAGCTTCGCCTTTGGCGGAGTTATCAAATAGCAACAGGTACTTATTGCTCGACATAATGGCGGGCAGGCTAAAATACATCTGGCTCGACTCTGTGCTATAGCCATAATGGGCTTTGTTATACAGCGGAAATTTTTGTCCGCGCCGGTCCATACCTAACACACGCTGGCCGCCGCCCAACAGTTTTTCGCTATCGCTTAGCGCAAAGCGAAAGCCGTGCTGTAGCGGTTGTTGCTGCTGTTGTTGAAAATAACCTTGCTCTTCGGCCAGCAGCAACTTGCCCTGATAGTAATAGCTGAGCTGTAACGGCGCTTTATTAATTTTTACCGTTAAACTGGCCGAACCCAGCGTTAAAGCGGCAGCGCTTTCTGTCAGACGTAATTGCTGCGGCTCGCTTTGCTGGCTAATTGAAAATGACGGCAGCTGTTTTACGCCTTCGCGCTGATAAAACGCCTCTACCACATCGCTTTGGTAAAACGTCAGGCTAAGCTGGCCGCTATCGGTTTGAATATTTAGCGTATTACCCTGCAGGCTATGTTGCTGGTACTGCGCCGCCTGTGCCGCCACAGTGCAGCACAGTGTGAATAAAACAATGAATAACCGCTGCATATTAAAGCTCCAGAATAACCGATGCCAGCGGTGCCAGTTGCAGCGCCACTGTGCCCACGCCGTTTGCTACCTGCAGCGTGTATTGTGTATCGGTTAACTTGTCGGTTAGTGGGTACTGGCCATCAGCCAATTGCCATGTTGTGATAAGTTCTGCCGACAGCGTTAAACCAAAACTTACGCTATTTTCGCTGTTAAAGTGGCTGACAATCAGCAGTTTTTGCCTGTCGTTATAACGGGCAAAAGCCAGCTGTTGCTCACTGTAGGCCGTACCTGCCGCCAGGTTAGCGCTATGCAGCTCAGTATAAGTACCCATTAGCGCCGGTGCGCTGGCGGTAAAACTAAGCAGGGTTTTATAAAAATTATGCAGTGCCAGCTCGTCAGCAGACAAGGCGCCACCGTCAAACTTGCCACCATTCATCCAGCGTTGGTGGTGTGGTACGCCCCAGTAATCAAAAATAGTGGTACGGCTGGCTTTACCAAAACCGGCATCGTCAGCGCCCGGTTCGCCAACGTCCTGGCCAAAGTACAGCATAGTGGGCGATGTACTGATGGTGGCGGATACTACCATGGCTGGCATGCCTTTGCGGGCATCAGCGGCAAATTCCGGGCTGGCAATACGCTGCTCGTCGTGGTTTTCTAAAAAGTGCAGCATATGGTGTTCAATATCGGCCATTCGTTGCTGGGTTTCTACCAGTGCCGAGGTGGGGCCTTTACCTTGCATCACCAGTTTTAAGCTGTCGTAAAACTCGACCTTGTCGTACAGGTAATCCATTTTGCCTAAGCGGATATAGTCGCGGTACAAATGTGGCTGATACACTTCGGCTAATAAAAAAGCATCAGGATTTTTGTGTTTAATATGCGAGTTTAAATAGCTCCAGAATTCTACCGGCACCATTTCGGCCATGTCATAGCGAAAGCCATCCACGCCTTTATCCAGCCAGTACTGCGTAATATCGCGAAATTTAAGCCAGGAGTCGGGTACGTCTTTCCCCTGCCAAAAGGCGTAATGGGCCGGCCAGTCTTTATCGGCGTAATCGCTTGGCAACGTGTCAAAGTCGTAACTGCCGTCTGGCTTTACACCATAGTTAATTTTTACTGTTTCGTACCAGTCATCAAAATCTGGCTGGGCCGCACGTGAGCCATTTCCGGTCCATTTGGCCGGCGTTTCGTTAAATTTGCCGTCGGCTGCCGGGTGAGCATCGCCGCCCAGTACCTTATAACCAGCCGGAAATGCCGGCACATTAAAAGGCTGGCCCGGCACATAGTAAAAGTTATTGTCGCGCGCGTATTCAACACTGGTATCGTCATTGGCGCCAAAGTCAGTAACACCTGGCGGGTTCGATAACGACTGATAAGCGCGTGCCACATGGTTGGGTACGATATCAATCAGCACTTTCATATCATGCTGGTGCGTGCGCTTAATCAGTGCTTCAAACTCGGCCAAACGGTTGGCCGGATCGGTGGCTAAATCGGGGTTAACGTTGTAGTAGTCTTTTACTGCATACGGCGAGCCGGCGCGGCCTTTAATGACGTCCGGGTCATCATGGCTTATGCCGTAAGCGCTGTAATCACGCACCAAAGCGTGGTGCGGTACACCGGTATACCAGATATGGCTGGTGCCCATGGCTTTAATGGCACTAAGTGCTTCCGGCGTAAAGTCGGCAAATTTGCCGACACCGTTTTGCTCCAGCGTGCCCCAGGGGGTGTTGGTGGTGTTCTGGTTACCAAATAAACGGGTGAATACCTGATATACCACCACTTTATGTTCTGTAGTATTCACCATGCTGGCGTTATGCTCTGTGGGTTCTGCCTTAACAGGCGTGGCTTGCTCTGGTGTTTTGCCGCAGGCCAGCAACATGCTGCCAGCAAAGCTTAGCATCAGAATAGTGGCTGTTTTGTTCATCTGTCTACCCTGTATTTTTCTATTTGTGCTGTAAAGTAGCCGAGTGTATTACAGCTGGCTTGCCTTTTTATGGTGCATACGTATGCAGGCATTGCCAAAAGGCTTATCAACTAAGGTAGCATCCCGCTTTCTTTCCACATTGTTTACACTATGCTGTAACAGAATCAACTTGTTATCGCCATTTCGCGGAGTTTGTCTATGTTTAACTTTAAGCTGAAAAATAAAATGCTACTGCTGGCGGTACTGCCAATAGTCACAGTGGTATTAGCGCTGATGCTGCTGATATACAGCCAGATGCGTGCAATGGGGGAAGCAGAAGTTGTGCAGTTTCGCGCTGATATGATGCACGAAAAGCAAAATGCACTGGAGCATCATGTTGCTATAGCCATAACTGCAGTGGCACCGTATTTCAGCGGCGGTGAGCCGTCGGCAGAGCAGTTAGATACTGCCAAGGCGGTGATCCGCGCCATGAAGTTCAGTGATGACGGCTATATGTTTGTTTATGATCTGGCGGGTGTAAATATAGTGCATGGCTCTAATGCTGCACTGGAAGGGCGTAACCTGATTGAGTTAAAAGATCCTAACGGTGTGCTGCTGATCCGCGATTTAATTGAGGCCGGTAAAAAAGGCGGTGGCTTTGTTACCTATATGTGGGATGAGAAAACCCGTGGTGGTTTAACACCTAAACTGGGTTATGCCGCGCCAATGTACAATAACCGCTGGATTTTGGGCTCGGGTTTTTATATCGACGATATTGACCGGCGCGTGGCAGAACAACAGACGCAAATCAGCGAACGCATTCGTAATACCCTGCTGCTGATTATCGGCGGCGCCGTAGTTATGCTGGTATTGGTGGTACTGCTGGCATTATTTGTCGCCAATTTGGTGGTGTCGCCACTGCAAAAAGCCTCAGCGGCACTGATTAACATCGGCCAGGGCGAGGGCGATTTAACCCAGCGCTTGCAGGTAGAAACCTCCGATGAAGTGGGCGAGGTGGCGCGCGGTTTTAATGAGTTTGCGCAGAAAATTCAGCAACTGGTAAATGAAGTAAAACAAGCGGTGCTGGCACTGAGCCATTCCGCTTCTACCATGCAGCAAATTGTGCGTTTAACCGATCAGGATGCGGGCAGGCAAAAAGCCGAAACCACTCAGGTGGCTGCAGCGGTGTATCAGATGTCTACTGCTGTGCAGGAAGTAGCCGGCAGTGCCGGTTTAGCGGCCAGTGCCGCGCAGGAAGCAGACAAAGAAGCCGTTGGCGGCCAGCAAAGTGTAGCGCTTACCATCAGCTCGATTAATAAGCTGGCAGAGGACGTAAACCGTGCCGGTGATGCGATTGAAAAGCTCGGAGCCAATGCCGATAAAATTGGCTCAGTGGTGAATGTTATTCGTGGTATTGCTGAGCAAACTAACTTACTGGCGTTAAACGCCGCAATAGAAGCTGCCCGTGCCGGCGAGCAAGGCCGGGGTTTTGCTGTAGTAGCCGATGAAGTACGCACGCTGGCAACCCGCACGCAGCAAAGCACCAATGAAATTCAGCAGATGATTGATGTATTTCAGCAAGGCACCCGTGATGCCGTGCAGGTAATGCAGCATGGCAAGGAGCAGTCGGTACACACGGTAGCACAGGCCGATAAAGCCAGTGAGTCACTGCAAACCATTACCAAATCGGTGAGCACCATTACCCAGATGAATATACAAATTGCCACCGCAGCAGAGCAGCAAACGGCAGTGGCAGCTGATATCAGCCGCAGTATTCATGAAATTGCCCAACTGGCCGATCAGGCAGCAAATAATGCGTCTGAACTGGCAAAGTCGACCGATGAGCTGGGCACTATTGAACAACGGCTCAGTGCCCTGGTACAGCGGTTCCGCGTTTAAGCTGCAGGTACAGTGTGCGCCGGGGCGGGTAGTTCAGCCAGAGGCCGGCGCACAAACCAGCGGCCCAGGTGCCACAGCAGCCACAATGACAACAGCGGAAATACCAGAGTTTGCAGGCTGTACACCACTATTAACTGGATCAGTTTTTCTACCATATTGTCGGAAAAACTTTTAACGGCTGCAAACATATCGTTCGCCTGTGCGGCCATTTGCTTCAGCCAGCTTAATGAGCCTTCATCACTGCCTTGCAGCGGCTGATCAACCCGTTGCAAAGCCGCGGTTTCACCGCTAAGCGCCGCCTCTGCGGCTATACGCTGCGGCTCCAGCACCCAGTCTGATAACTCGGCCACGCCAAAAGCGGCCAGCGGCACACCAATACGAATAACCAGCAGCAGGGCAATAAAAATACGTAACAGGTAGGTAGTGGTGTTGCGCCAGCTCGCAGGGCCCAGCACTAAGATAACGGCTGACAGCAGAATGCCTGTACCAAACAGGGGCAGGGCAGCCAGCTTGCCAAATTCGAGCAAAAACAGCTGCAGGCCAATGGATGTCATGGCCAGCACCATTAAGTCGGAATAACGTACCGCCATATCCTGCAACGGTTTTAACAGCTGGCCGGGTTTTATACTGGCTACGCCAACACCTACCTGGGCTTCAGACACAAAAGCGATGCCGCGGTCAATTAAGCGGGCAGTGGCAAACGAGGCACTGCTAAGCATTAAACTGCGCTGCAGCGCGCTGCTTGCTCTGTCATCCAGCGGCGCCAGCACCGGGTTTACCAGCCGTTGTTGCAGCATACCGCTATAAATACCGGCACACAGCGCCAGCAAAAGCAGCAACAGCGCGAATAAACGTTGGGCAGGGCTGAGCTTGGTCATAAGCTTGGTTAGTAGTTTCATGGCGGCCTCCGGCTAACAGCATGGCGGACGCCTGCTGAAGCCAGTATTAACCATTTTGCTATCCAGTAAAAGCGTGGCAGTTAAAGTAAAGGCGCCCTGAGGCGCCTTACTGCGGGTTAAAACGAGTAACTGACACCGAGCATAATATTGTCGGCTTTATTACCTTCCAGATGATAGCGGTTAAACACAGCCTGTAAGGCGATGTGCTCGTCCAGTGCATAACTGGCACCAAGTGCCCAGTAGATGTCGGTGTCGCTGGTTTTATAGCGGATCAGGTTGTCACCGGCGGTGCTGTTGGTTTCGCTGTTCCAGGCAAATACGCCAGCCTGCACAGTAGCCGACCAACCGGCATGTTGCCATACGTGATAAGACAAGCCACTGCGTACACCTTTTGCCAGCATCGGGCCAATGTCAGATACTGCCTGATGAAACGCCTCAGGGGTGAGCGTTTCGCCGCGCATGCTGACACTGGCATCGCCTAAATCAATATAATGTGCCTGAACTGCCAGCCGGGGCGTGAAATAATAACTCAGCCCCAGTGCCCAGCTTTTACCGCTGTCATCATATTGCAGCAGCTCGGTACCTGACGGCAGCTGCTGGCTGATCTCACTGGCCGATTGCTTAGTGGTGCTTTTGCCAAAAAAAGTATCAACCGACCAGTGAGCCTGGGTATTGCAGCTAAATAGCGCGGCCAGGATCAATACCGGTTTTAGTAGCGCTTTACGCTGACGAATAACCGCCATACACGCCAGTAACAACATGGGCCAGCCATTTACCGCGCCACCAGACGATTTATTTACCACTGTAATAACCTCATAAGCCGTTATAGAAATTGTCACTGTGCCATTAACGCTGCCGCCGCGGTTGTCAGTTACCGTAAAGCTGATGGTATCAGTACCGGCAAAGCCTGCTTGCGGGGTATAACGCAGGGTTTGTGCTGCAGTGATTGTTACCGTGCCGTTTTGTGCGCTGGCGCTGCTAATAACAAGCGCGTCGCCATCCGGATCGCTGGCATTGGCCAGCACATCAATGTCAATCGCTGTTTTATCGTTGGTACTGGCAGTAGCATTAGTTACAACTGGTGGCCTGTTGAAATACACCGCCACCGTAACCGTTGCACTGGCGCTACCGTTATTGCCATCGCTGACGCCGTAGCTAAGGGTATCCGTGCCGATAAAGTCCTGCGCCGGGGTATACAGCAATGTCAGGCCGTCATCACTGATGCTAACATTACCAAAAGCGGCGGCTGCCTGATTAATGCTTAGCGTGTCGCCATCCGGATCGGTATCGTTTTGCAGTACTTCGAGCGTATGGCTTTGGTTCCATTGCACTGAGTAACTGTCGTCTGCAGCCACAGGTAGCTGATTGCCATTTAGTACAACGGCTACACCGCCCGGGTCAACAATAGTGCCATTAGCCAGGCCATCAGCATCGTTTGCACCGCCATCTTCTATCTGCAACTGTACACACCAGTGGCCTGCATTTAAACCAGCCTGCCAGCTGCTGTCACCCGGCGGCGGGCAGAAACCCGGCTCGCCAGCGGCGCTGAACAACTGGTTACGCGCGTTTTGTACAAAGTTAGTCCAGCCATTGGCCTGGGTGTATTTACGGTAAACGGCATTTTGTGGCACAGGCTGGCGCTGCGGCAATACCAAGCGGTAACTGGCACCGGCTGATGGCAGGTTGCGCAGAATAAAGTCAAAGCTGCCGCCAATATTAGTGGCCTGCATGTCTGGCTCCAGCCATTGCATATCAGCACCGGTTAGCTGAATGCCGCCGGTATTGCTAAGCGCTGCTGTAGCACCTTTACGCAGGCAGATACCCGGCTCCCCTTCTGCTACAAACTGGGTTACAGTTATCAGTTGCTCCGGCATTACGTTACAGTCAAAGCCAGGGTCCAGGTAATCCGGAATACCATTGCTGTTGCTGTCACCCAAGCCTTCTACATTGTCCGGGATCAGGTTGTTGTTGCTGTCGCTGCCATCCAGAATGGGGAGTACATCCTGTACCAGCAGGTAAATTTCAGCGGTGCTGCTTAACGGCTCTGCCGCGTTATCTGTGGCTGTAAGGCTAATACGGTATACGCCACGGCTCAGGCTGGCAGGTTCAAATATAAACTGCGACGCATCAGCAGAGATATTTGTCACAGCTGCATCAGCCTGCCATTGCTGGCTGACCGTATCACCGGGGTTAGGGTCGCTAACCTGAGCCGAAATAGTGACCACGCCAGCGGTTTTGCCTACTGTCAGCCGGTTTTCACCTTGTTGCTGTGCATCCAGCACCACTACCGGCGCCAGATTAGCCTCAGTAGCCGTGATTGTTGTGCTGGCATTAGCGCCCAGATTCAGGCTGTTGCTAAGCGTAACAACAATATCTTTTTCTGCCTGAGTAGTTAAATCAGCAAACACATCAAAGCTGATGCTGGCGCGCAGGCCTGAGCTTATTTGCACTGAACCGGCTGCCAGATTATGTTCTGTCACCGCGCTGGCCGAGCCACTCACACTGTAAGCAACCTCAAGCGGATACGCCGGAGCCGGGCCATTTAGAATAACCTCAATGGTAACGGTGCTGTTGTTGATAACGGTTTGCGGTTTGCTTAGCGACACCAGCGGGTTGATTTGCAGTAACTGGGTAACCGTGCTGCTAATACCGCTGGCATCAGTTGCCCGCCAGTACAATTCGTGGCGCCCGGCTGCGAACATCGGCAAGCCATTAACCAACGACACTCCCAGCCGGTTACCACTGCGATCAACTGCTGTAGCGACACCGACATTTACCTTGGTAAACAGGCCGCTGGCATTTATGATTAAATCGTCCGGTGCGGTAATAACCGGTGCATCAGGGTTGCTGCCGTCAATTTGCAGAGTAACCTGTGCCATATCGCTTAGCTCGCCATCGGTAATGCTATAGCTAAATGAGGCCGTGCCGCTGAAGTTATCCGGCGCGGTAAACAGCAACTTATTGCTCTGAATACTGACCAGACCAATGCTGGTTTTAGCGGCCGTAATAGTCAGGCTGTCTTCGTCGGGGTCGGTATCATTAGCCAGTACATCCAGCAAATAGGTATGGTTGTTACTAAATGGCAGGGTGAAATTATCATCTACGGCTACCGGGGCAGCATTAACGTTAATCACTTCCAGGTTAAAGGCATCCAGGCTGGCAGTGAATTCGCCGTCAGACACACTGATCACAATACCTGTAGTGGTGCCAACATGCTCTTTTGCCGGGGTTCCGGTTAGTGCGCCTGTAGCAGTATCAAAACTTGCCCAGGTGGGTTTATTTTGAATACTGAAGGTCAGGGTATCACCATCCGGATCCGTGACAGTTGGCACAAAACTATATGCCTGCCCATGATCCACTGAGGTGGCCGGTGTGCCGGATATCTCTGGCGCTGTATTTGCCGCAGTGGGCGTAACACTGTTAGACGCTGCGGAAGCGGTACTGGTACCAGCAGCGTTAGTGGCCGTTACGGTAAAGGTATAAGGCGTGCCGTTAGTTAAACCATTCACGACCAGCGGCGAGCCAGCACCGCTGGCTGTCAAGCCGCCGGGGTTAGAGGTAACAGTATAACCGGTAATATTAACGCCACCGGTATTTACCGGTGCGGCAAAAGCAACGCTTGCTGTAGCATCACCTGCAGTGGCAAAAACAGCGGTAGGTGCACCCGGCACTACCGGGTTAACCGTAAAGGTTCTGCTTACCTGAGTAGCCGGCAAGTAGCTGTCATTACCAGCCTGATCAGCATTAATGGTACACATACCTGCGGTAACAAAGGTTAGTGCCCCGCCGCTGGTAATGGTACATACAGCAGGTGTGGCTGAAGTAAAGGTTGGTGTTAAGCCTATAGCATCCGTTGTGGCCGTTAGCGTTGGCGTAGTGGCAAAGTTTTGTGCGCCCGGATTATTAAACGTAATGGTCTGAATGGCTGCGGGTGTTACCGAATTGGATGCAGCCGATGCTGGGCTGGTGCCCGCAACGTTGTCGGCAGTCACGGTAAAGGTATAGGCCTGACCATTGGTTAAACCGGTCACTACAATCGGGGATGAAGCACCGAGTATCGGCGCAACATCTGCTGGGTTTACCGTTACTGTATAACCGGTAATTGCTGCGCCACCGATATTCACCGGGGCAACAAAGGCAACACTAGCCTGAGTATCACCGGCGATTGCAGTCCCTATAGTTGGTGCATTGGGTACCACCGGGTTAACGGTGAAAGAGCGGCTCACTTGCGACGCGGGCAGGAAGGAGGAATCACCTGCTTGATCGGCATTAATTGTACAGGTACCGGCAGTCAAGAATGTTAGTGTACCACCGCTGGTAATGGTACAAACGCCGGGTGTCGATGAAGTGAACGTTACCGTATAGCCAGCTCCGGCAGATGACGTAGCCGTTAGTGTTGGCGTGGTACCAAAGTTTTGCGCGCCCGGATTATTAAAGGTGATAGTTTGTTCGCCTTTGGGTGTTACGGCATTCGATGCTGCCGAAGCTACGCTGGTGCCTTTCGTATTGGTTGCTGTAACAGTAAAAGTGTATGCAGTGCCGTTAGTCAGGCCATTTACAGTAATGGCACAAGCAGCAGGGCCGGCGCAATTGCCTGTGGCACCGCCGGGGCTGGCCGTAGCGGTATAAGTTGTAATGGCCGAGCCGCCGTTATTGCCAGGGGCCGTAAAGGTTACACTGGCCTGTGCATTGCCTGCAACAGCAGTGCCTATGGTAGGGGCGTCAGGTGCTGTTAAACCATCAACCAGCACAGCAGCGGTACTGCCGACATTGTTAAGCACCAGATTCATGTTATTGCCGGCGCTATCTTTTAGCGTACCACCATTGGCGTCAATTACACCTGCAACGGTAATACCGTTAGCATCCAGGTCACCGCTTTGCACAGTGTAACGAAATACGACAGCAGACGTACCACTGCCGCTAAGGTAAATCGCGTAGCGTGTGGTTACTCCTACAGTAAGAGCTATCCGCGGTGTGCCACCATTGGTATCAAGAACGATGTTTTCGTTAGTATTAGCAGTAAAATCAAGGCTTTGGTTTGCAAGGTAGATGCCGTTTGCAGGCACATTTACACTGGCAACCACTGGTGCGGTATTGTCTACATCAGCATTACTGGTATCGGCTGCGGTAGTAGCGTTACCTGCATTGTCTGTAGCAGTAACTGACACATTGCGAGCACTGGCTTCTATTGCTCCGGCAACAATAGTGTAAGTAGCTGTCCATGTATTTGCATTGTTGCTGGCGGCAACTGTACCGCCACCAAATTGGCTGAAGTTAACTGTCACGCCGCTAATGGTATCGCTATTGTTATCCCCGCCTGCAGTATTGTTCCAGCTTGCGGTTACGGTGTCGCCAATAATATAGGCGCCACCCGCTCCGGTACCACCGGAAATACTGATCCGCGCATCGGTTACTGTAGGTGCCACGTTATCGACAGTGGCATTACTGGTATCAGCGGTAGTGGTAGGGCCATTCGCATTGCTGGCGGTGATGCTGACATTACGATTGGTAGCATCAATAGCGCCTGCTGTAATGGAGTAACTTGCTGTCCAGGTATTTGTACTATTGGTGGCGGCCACGGCAGCACCGCCGCCAAACTGGGAAAAGTCTACCGTAACGCCGGTAATATCCGCGTTATTATCACCGCTGCCGGTATTGTTCCAGGTCGCGCTGATGGTATCACCAATTTTATAAGCACCGCCGGTGCCGGTGGCGCCTGAAATGCTGATATTGCCATCGGTAACGGTTGGAGATGAGCTAATAGCCATAAAGCTACCGCCAGCAGTTACCACGCTTGTTGTAGTGGCCCCGGTGTTGTCGCCAGTCCAATTGGACACATTGGCAACCCGGTTAAGCCAGGTTGCCTTGCTTGCAGATGTCGTTGGGCCTGTGTATTGCACGTTATCCTGCTGGCTGGCTCCGCCGGGCAGGCCAATGGCGTTAGTGCCATTTGTTAGCGCGTTCTGGCTCCCTATCCCATTGGGGATCATCGAGTTTGTTAAAGTTGGTGAGGCAATTGTTCCCCAGTTGGTGCCATCTATATTAGTGCTTGCAGTATTGTTTAAGCCGAAAATGAAGTAGGGGTTGGCGTCCGAGTCCTGGTATATGAAAACTCCATCCCCAGTACCAAGCATCGGGTCGGCAATTGTGTAAGTGCTTACCGAAATGTCACTAAGCAACGAAGTATTATTGGTGACATCAGTGAGATTTGTTGCCGGTGAATTGTCAGAACCACCTAAAACCAAGGTAAATACATTGCCTGCATCGATGTCACTGCTGACTGTCCAGATAATAACGCCGTCGCCGGTATCTGAAGTTGTAAAAGCGCTAGTATTCTGGTCCCAGCCTTTATCGGTAATTTTGATAACAGTGCCGGCAGGAAGGTTAACCAGAGTAGCAAAAGTAATGGTATCGTTAAAAGCATTCCAGCCCAGAACAACCATATCACCTGCATTTATAGTATTAAGCAAATGCGGATAAGATTTATTGATTGGCAGAGTATTGGCCTGAACTGTGCCGATAACAGTTTCCAGTTGCCAGTTCCCGCCTTGTTTTGCATCGCCGGTCCAATCGTCAGAGGCGGCAACACTGGCATTGGTTATACTGGCAATATTATTTAATAATGCTTTACCTTTTACCCCGGCTGCTACCTGGCAGCCATAAATGTAAATACTGCCATTGGTGGCTAAAGCTTCACCTATAAAAGCTAAGTGATTGCGGGCATTATCAATACTGTCGGCCGACAACCAGATATTACCTGCCTGAATTTCACCATCGCGGCCATGAGAAATTAAATGAATTTGTGCGATATTGTGCTGACCATAAAGCTCTTCGGCAATCTGGCTAAAACCGTCGCGGTCTGCTTGCAGGATTCTTAGTTCAGCATCTGTTGGGAGGTCGCCGAGCAGTTGCTGGTAATCTTTAACTGCCGGGTCAACAAAAACCCATGTTGTTTTGTTTACAGGCAGGCTTTGTTCAGCGGCCTGAGCAGAGAATGACATTGTTACCAGTGAAAAGCTGCACACCAATAAACAGCGACTTAGGCTATTTATATTTAATGCGGTAGCAGCAAAATTTTTCATCCGGGAACAAAAGCTGTAATCAGACCGTGACATAGTATTTCCTTAATAAACAATATAGATTTTTGCTGGCGGGTATCCTTTACCCGCCGTCAAAAAAATAAAACATAGTGTTAAAGCCACGGTATATAAAACCGCTGCATATCAAACTCAATTACGGGAGGGATAGATCCCCGTAAGCGCAATAATAAAGTTCATTCCAAGGTAAGGGCTGCGTGTCGGCACAGGTTGATTTGTGCCAGTGTATGCGCCCTGCGCTGTTATATTTGCATTAAATGGCGCTAAGGTGGTGGAACTACCTGAATTTAGCGGTGCATAAAGGTCAACTTCAGCCCCGGCTGCGGTATCAACAGCAGTAGATAATACGCTGTTATTTGTTGGTGTTTTAGATGTGCCGTCGCTGGTATTTGCTGGTATAGCGATAGCTGCGGTACCGGTCAGTGATACATTGAAACTGGGAAGTTGTGTTTGGTTTAGCGTGACCTGTTCTGTGCCTGCAACCTGACCAAGTGTTACATTGCTTAATCCTGGGCTTGTGCCAACGCCGAGCGGGCTGCGGCCTTGCAGATTGGGTAAACCGAAGGTTGTACTACCGTTACCACCATAAGTTACTCCTAAGATAGAGTATAAGGCAGGGTAGGTTTGAATTGACAGTAGCTGCCCGTGGCAAAATGCCCAGTCTTGTGGCGCAAAAGTGCCAGCAAACATCCGAATTTCACCGATAAATGGATCCGCCATATTGTGTTCCTTATTCAGAGGTTAGTAGTTTAAGTTATGAGGGGTTTTTACGCTAGCTGAATACAGGCTTAACAATAGTGAGGTGTGAGCAATAAAGCAACAATTTGCGTTTGTTAGCAGATTTTTTTTAACAGTTTTACCTGCTTTGTGGATGGCTACACTGCCAACACATGCTGTAATGAAAGTCTTGTTGCTGCGTAATGCCAAAGCCCAGTTTAAGGTATAACGCCAGTGCACGCTGATTAGCGTGATCAACCGACAGTTTTAGCGGCAGTTGCTGTTTGCCTGCCAATGTCTGTAACGCCTTAATCAGTGCAGTGCCATAACCCAGGCCCTGATGCTGTTGCACTATAGACAAATCCATCAGGTGTATGTCGTGGCTACTGTGATTGACAGTTAATTGCCCGGCGGGTGTATTGTGCAGTAACACGATAAATACTTCTGCACCGGGGGCTTGTTGCCGGTAAGACGCCTGCTGTAGCTGAAATTGCTGCTCTGCCAAATGTGCTGCTAAAGCCTCTGGTAAGCCCATCTGGCTGAAAACCGGCCTGCTGCTGGCAAACAGCTGTAACAAAAACGGCTTGTCATCTGCTGTTGCAGGGCGCAGCGTCAGATTAAACGGCAGGTAGGGGGTTAAGTTCATCTGCGTTCCAGTCGTGGCATTGTAAACGTAGTAAATGATATTGCTGCGCCAGTTCAGGGCTGCAGTCAGATGCTGCCGGTTCAGCAGGCCGGTAGAGCTGGCCACTGTTTTTAGCATCCAATTTCAGATGCTGCTGCCAGATCATCATTTCGCTGTCGCTTAGGGCTAAACCGGTAAGCTGTTGCCACTGCGCATTACTAAGTTGGATCAACTGCTGATAATCAATCAAAGGGCTGGTGCCGGTTTTAACAAGTTGTGCAGTAAATTGCAGTAACTGCATCAATTTTTGCTGTTGATAGGTAATAAGATCTTCGGCATGGCCATTATCATCAAGCCAGACTGTAACGCGTTGTTTAACCATATGGCGGCCCGCTTCACGCTGGTGTGAGCGTAATATAGCGGCCGGTTGTCTGATCAGGCACAAGCTTTTTGCATCGGGAAATGCAATGTGCCAGAGGCGCCATTGTTGTAAATCCCAGGCATTGGTTTTAACAATAATGCCGTAACATTCCGGCCAGGGGCTGCTTTGCAGGTGCAACAGCAATTGCAATAGCTCATTGGTTCTGTCTTGCCAGGCTGGATCGGTTAACACATCGCTGATTAACATAGATTCCGACAATACCAGATAACGGGTCAGAGGCATCATGCTGGAGGCCAGTAAAGTTGAGCCGGTTCTGGACCAGTGAAATATCAACAAGGCCGGCGCCACTTTTGCAGAGGGGGCAACAGCCAGTAAATCCGCAAGCAGGCTGTAGGGCTGGATCAGCGACGCCAACAGGTTTTGGCGGTTTGCGGTAATGTAATCGGCCAGAAAAGGCTGTTGTGGCTTGTCGGTGGCCAGCAGCCAGCGCACACTTTGTTGGTTTGGCTGATAAGCATAAGGAAACCAGCAGCGGTTAAATTCTGTGCTTGCCGGTACTACTGCCCGGGCATTTTGCTGGCGCAGAAAGGCCAGCATTTGTGGTTCTGTCAGATCCGGCCAGTCGAGATAGCGCGCCAGCAGATCGCAAAAGTGGGCCATGCTATGTTGTGCCGCCAATTGTTGCAACTGCTGGCGGTTGTGTAACAACTTTATATAGCGTTGGGCCAGGTCGTTCATTGTAACACTGTGCGATGTTGGTTAATCAGCAGCTGTTTTAGCTGCTGATTAATCTGTTGCTTAGCAGTTTTACTAAGTTGCCAGCTATGCACCCAGTTTATTACCTCACTGAGGCGTTGGTATTGATACAGTTGCTGCATGCCTGGGTGCAGGGCAATACCACAAAGATCCAGCACAGCTTTATCCAGGCTCCATTCTTGTTCATGGGTATTTTCCTGCCGCTGGTGTGAGCGGTTTTGTTGGGTTTTTTGCCATAAACGATATAAATGAAAAATGCCTCCGGCGCGTAAATCATCGCTGGCTGCTAATGTTTGCCGGAACCGGGTAATATTAATATGCCAGTCGGGGTAGGTGCCTTGTGCATAGTTGCAATACAGCACAGAGCCAGGTTCTGGATACAGCGCCTTTTTATATTGTGTCAGGGTTAGCTGGCACTGGTTTTGTTGCAGGCGGTGCTCGCTGTAAATCACAATTTCGGTGTTTAGCGCCAGATCAACCGGTCCGGCTTCAAAATCTGGCAAGGTAAACTGAGCGTGCAGTAACTGTGTATCACCGGCAGCAAGCCGGGCAGCGTTACTGCGGCTTAATCTGAAAAGCTCGCCCAGTCGGTGATGTTGTTGCGTCCAGCGCAAAGTGGCGCTAAGGATAACTTGCTGCGGGATAAGGTCGCCGTCCGGGGTAAGAAACTGTTGCAAATGGCTGAAAATAGCAACCTGGGGCTCCTGCTGTAACATGTGCTTCATGGTTTCTGAAAGAATTAAATCAAAGCGCTGCTCCGGCAAAGGCTGCCACTGGGTGGCATCTGCAACGACCTGCATGGCAATACGGTCTGCAACGTTAAAATGCTGCAGCAGCTTAGTTAACCTGTGCATTGATTGCGAATGAATATCCAGTAAGGTTACCTGCAGCTGCGCCGGGCTAAAAAGCGGCAGCAGTGGCAGTAGCAGCCAGCCAAAAGGGCCGGTGCCGGCGTACAGTAACTGCACCGGGCGGCCGTTTTTCGCTGTATTGTAACGGCTGACTTTATCTGTGATTGCCTGATACAGCCCTTGCATAAACACCCGGCTGCGCTCAGGGTCTTCTGCGCACTGGGCTGCCGTAATGGGTGACACCGCTTTGCCATTAGCCGTGTCAGTGGCTTCGGTATCACGAAATATCGCCGGATGCAGTTCAAGTTCTGTCAGTTGACACAGGCTGTGAAGCACAGGGTCTAGTAGTTGTTTAGCCACACCAGCGCTATCTGCCTGCAATATGGCCTTGGCAAAGCTAACCAGGTCTGCTGTATGCAAGGTGCTATATGTGCTCACAGGCAGCATACAATTGTTCCTTCAATGTTGTGGTGGCCTGGCAATCCAGTACCATGCTTATCCGGCTGCTACTGCCTTTGTTGTACACGCTGTGAGTCTGATCAGCGTTGATATACCACAATTCGCCCTCTTGCATTGGTACCAATTGCTGGTTAACCCGAAATTCCAGGCCGGGGTTAGTTTGCAGGCACAAATGCAGCCGTGCCTCGCCAGCTTCAAGGCTTAAACCGGCATCACGGTGCGGTTTAATTTCAGCGCCCGGGTGCAAGCGCATTAACCTGACAGATTTAAGCGGGTGAGGGAAAGAGTTAATAAATTCAGCCAGTGCCGGGCTTTGTGCCAGTTGCGGTAAATTGCGCCAGTCGGAACCGGAATGTATAGCAAAGCTTTGCAGCACCGGGTGTTGGGGCAGATATTCAGCTGCGCAGCGCAGTGGCATCACGTCCCACTTACCGGCATAGTCACGCTGGTTTACGTGGGCATACCATTCGCCTTGCAGCAGGGTGTTTAATTCGTGCTGCATTTGCTGATAACCGGTAACACGCTGCAGCAAGGCAAAACTCGGTGCTGTCATAATTAACGCTTTGTTTTTATTCTGTTAAAGCTCAGCCTAGCAGAGACAAAACGAATTACAACTGCCTTAACGCAGTATAAGCACTGTACCCAGTACAGTAAGAGCTGCACCGAGCCAGGCACCTGCTGCCGGGCTGCGTTTGTATACCAGCCATAGCAGTGGTAGCACCAGCACAGGGCTAACAGAGGATAAAATAGCCACTAAACCGGCATCGCCATGTTTTAAAGCCTGCAGTATTAATGTCATACCCAGCACCATGGACAGGCCGGCATTGGCCAGCACCAGCAAAAACACTTTTTTGTTCATCGGTAAATAAGCGCGGGCTATTTTAAAACCCAGCATAAAAATAATTTGATGTAGTACAAAAGCGGTTGTCATACGCACTGCTGAGGCGGCTACGGCATCAATATCAGTTTCCATCAATGGTTTTAACATTAACGTGGCCACTGCCTGGCAGAATGCGGCCAGCAAGCCCAGTGCGACGCCGGATCTGAGTTGTGTCTGATTCGCTTCCCAGGCGTGTAGCTCGGTTTTGCGTTTGCCAAAGAAAATGGCGCTCATCACACCGCTTATCAGCAAACTGCTGCCGATCAGTGTCCAGCCCCATAAGGTTTCACCGAGAAAGAAATACGCCAGCACCACCGAAAACAGCGCATGGGTAGCAAACAGCACTCCGGCGCGGCGCGGACCGAGGCGGTTCATGGCGGCAAACAGCGCCGTGTCGCCGATAAAAATACCAACCACGCCAGACAGGGCCAGCAGGCCAAAGCTACTGGCCGCTAGTGTTGCCCAGCTCCCTGTTGTCAGGGCAATTAACCACAACATGATGGCGGCGCACAGCATACGCCAGCGGGTAAAAGCAAAAGCGCCCAAATGGGTCGACGCGGTAGCCGACATCAGGCTGCCAACGGCCCAGCAGGCCGCAGCTAACAGCGCAAAGTATTCGTATGACAAGGCAAGGTGATACCGCAAGTTAAGGTGGCGGCATTATAAAGCAGGCAGAAACCGGTTTAGAGATTATTCTGCTATAACTTAGCGCTTTTTCGGTATCCAGGCCCAGGTCATGTTGGCGTTAACCGGCTCGATACCGGCGCTGTCGGTAATGGTGACTGCAACGGTTACTTCGCCTTTATCGTCGTTGTGCATGGCGGCGATCTGCTCATCGGTCAGCGTAGCGATGGCAGTTAAGTCACCACTGGAGCGTTTGATATAGTCAATCTGCATCTGCTTTAACAGTGGCAGCTTGTTGTCTGGCAGGTGGATGCCAACCAAAAAGCCGGTGGCCGATTCAGCCAGCAAACCGGTAGCGGCAGCGTGTACCGAGCCGATATGGTTTTGCGCTTTTTTGCGGTTTTTCAGCCGCAGCACCGAGCGGGCGCCTTTTAGTTCTAACACTTCTACGCCGGCAGTGCCGGCAAATTTAATCACCCGGCCAAATGCTGTACTTAAAGCAAACGCATGTAGAAACTCAGGTAGCTGATAGCACTTGGTAACGATGCGCTGTAGTGTGTTTGGTTTTATCTGGCTCATTGTGGTCTGACCTGTTGTGGCTTTTGCGCACTATGCCAAGCACATCACTAAATTGCAAGGTGGTCAGTAAATGCCGGATGACAAGTAGCGATCGCCACGGTCGCAAATAATGGCCACGATTACCGCGTTATCGAGCTGTTCGGCCAGTTGTATTGCCGCATGTACCGCACCGCCAGAGCTGACACCGGCAAAAATACCTTCTTCGCGGGCTAAGCGGCGCATGGCTGTTAATGCATCCTGCTGGCCGATATCAATAACCTGATCCACGCGGCTTTTATCAAAAAAGCCCGGTAAATAAGCCTCGGGCCAGCGGCGAATACCGGGAATATTAGCGCCCTCGGCCGGTTGCAGGCCAATAATTTGGATCGCCGGGTTTTGCTGTTTTAAGTAACGTGACACGCCCATAATGGTGCCGGTAGTGCCCATGCTGCTAACAAAATGCGTAACTTGCTGCTGGCTTTGCTGCCAAATCTCCGGCCCGGTGCTGGCATAATGTGCTGCCGGGTTATCCGGGTTATTAAACTGGTCCAGCACTATACCTTTACCTTCGGCCTGCATGTGCAGCGCCAGGTCGCGGGCACCTTCCATGCCTTGCTCTTTGGTTACCAGAATCAGCTCAGCGCCATAAGCGCGCATGCCACTTTTGCGCTCTTCAGTGGCGTTATCCGGCATAATCAGCGTCATGGCATAGCCTTTAATTGCCGCTGCCATTGCCAGGGCAATGCCGGTATTACCGCTGGTGGCTTCAATAATGCGATCGCCCGGCTTAATAGTGCCGCGCAATTCCGCCTGCACCAGCATATTCAGCGCCGGGCGATCTTTTACCGAACCGGCCGGGTTATCACCTTCCAGCTTAAGTAATACCGTGCTGTTCGTATGCGCCGCCATACGCTGCAGCTTTACCAGCCGGGTGTTGCCAACAGAATGTTCAATAGTAAGAAAAGCCATAACCAGCACCACAAATTAATAAGCGAAAACTGCCGCCAGTGTAGCGCAAAGCCGGCTGACTGTTAATGCTTAAGCGCAGCGTAGCCAATAGCAGATTATTGTCAAAATAGGCAAAGCAGGTTAGGTTGTTTAGCAAAGCAGTAATAAATAGTACCCTGACCTTAGCCGGAACCCAAACCTACAGCTTACAAGGATGTAAATGAAACAAGTCTATTTCTCTTTGCTGGTTATCTGCTTAATCCTATTGCCACTTCGCGCTGAGCCCAATGGTGCGGCGCCTGATACTGTTGTGTCTGATATTGTGCAGCAGTATCAGCAGCTAAACTGGTTTTCCGGTACCGTTTTGGTTGTGAAGGAAAACAAGGTCGCTACGGCTTTGGCCAGCGGCTATGTCAACGATGAAACCCGGACACCCATAACCATGCATACACGCTTTGATATTGGTTCGGTGCAAAAAGATCTGACAGCCGTTCTTGTGTTGCAAGCAGTTGACAACAAGCTGTTGCGGCTTGATGACACCCTGGATAAATTCTCGCTTGGTTTCGCCAACGATCTGGTAAAGAACATCACGGTGCAGCATCTGCTGGAACACCGATCTGGTTTTGCTGATATTTTTACCGCCGATTACCGTTTGAACCCGGCAGCCTTCGACAGTACTGAAAAGAAGCTGGCAATACTGAGAAACACACCGTTGTTGTTTGAACCAGGCACCGACAGGCGTTATTCCAATTACGGTTTTATTGTGCTTGGCGCTATTCTGGAAAAAATCAGCGGTGAATCATATTGGGACTTGCTGGAGCATAATATCTTAGTGCCTGTCCGCGTGACTCTGACAACAGAACAGCTTGGTAAAGGTGCTGCGGTTGCCAGGCCTTATCATTTTAATGTTGTGGCTAAACGCATCGCCGTCGCGGCGAATGAACAGGAAAGCAGATCTGCTGATGGCGGCGGGCAAATGAATGTGTTCGAGCTGTATGGTTTTTATCATCAGTTGTTTAAGGCAAAGCGCTTATTGTCGACAACAGCATTACGGCATTTTCAGGCGTTGCAAAAAGATCAGCAACACTGGGTTGCCTTTGGCGGCGGCAAAGGTGTCAGCACAGCAGTAGAGCTGGACTTTGCCAATGATGTTTGGGTATTGGTATTGGCAAATACCGATCGTCTGGTTGCTGAAGAGATATCGGCCAGAGTGCACACTTTGTTTCGCACCGGAAAATACCCTGAAATAAAACTGCCGCCAACAGTCTTTACCTGGCAGCTGTATCAGCAACTTGGTGAAAAGGCATTTAAAGCACAGTTTGAGTCGGCGTACAAAGACGCCGGTTACCAAACCTTTGCCGGCAAGGTGGTTACTGATTTGGCTCGCGAATTGGTTGCCGCCGGTGACGTACAAGGTGCTATACCTTTGTTTGCCTATTTGACGGAGCGTTACCCAGCAAGCCCTGAAGTTTACGATGGCCTGGCTTTTGGCTATTTTAGTGCCGGCCGAGAAAACGAAGCACGTAGCATTTTTCGCAAAGCAACAGAGCTCAAACCCGGCTTTAGCAGTCAATTTAATGCCAATAACTATAAAGCAGATGCAGAGTGAGTTGTTAACGGCGTAACGGCTAAAGTCTGCCTGTAATTGATAGCGAAGATGTTATTTGCTCCTGCCCGCCACGAGCAGCTTACAGCAAGCTTCAGGCATAGATCGCTACTATTCACTTTAAGGCACGGCAAACTTTAACACCTCACAGCGGCAAAAGCCGCTGTGCTTACTAAAAGCCCTTTCATTGTTTAGCCGCAATATCGCGCTTAAGCACTGTATAACCTACTGTGTAGCAGCACTATTTTTGTTAAAAAGTAAATCGCAAGCTTAAACCCTGCTTTCACACAGATGATTATTAAACCCGACGCAAGATGTTGTTGATTTAACAGAAAATGTTAGCTAGTTTAGCAGGATATAAAAACAAGATAGAAAGGAGAATCCCGCGATAAAAGCAGGGATTTTGCCTTCTAATAATATTGTTAGCCCATATGCCGATTCCGGTCTATTCGAAATGTTAGAGGATTTGTAAATAGTGCAAGTTGAATCAACTACGTCGTCACAACGTATTCAAGCTGAGTTTTGGAATTTTGCCGATGCAGTAAGAAATAGTGGCAGATCGGTGGAAGATAGTTTCTTGGGTGCATTTACGGCAGTATTGGCATCACGAGAAATTGAAAACCTAAACGTAGACTTTACAAGCACCAATGACTTCAATGCAATACCTGGTGCAGTCTACAAATTGTTTGACAAGCTTTTCCTAACAACGCACGTGAATATCCCTGATATACTAAATGTTAATTTCGAACATCCTGCGCTACACCGTTTACTTTACGTTTGCAACAATACTGAGCTATCAAACTCTGTTCTTATAGAAATACTTGACTGGATAATTGGCCATGCGAGTATTAACTTCTCTGAATCGTTAACTCCACCAGAAGTTGCTGAGCTAATTATTAACATAGCTAATATTAAAGAGGAGGAGAGTGTACTAGATCCTGCAATGGGGGTTGCAGGATTCTATAGAGCATTGAGAAGCAGAGGAAACTTAGGTTCTGGTTTCACTGGTGTTGAGATCAATGTTAAGTCATTTTATATATCTAGCCTTTATAAGTACCTTTTAAGTGATAGCAATTCAACTCTGCTTCAAGGCAGTGCATTTTCTACTCACATTAAACCTGTTGTTAACTCAGTTGATGTGGTTCTTTGTAATCCACCAGTTAGACGAATTCCCCTGAGCGAGGCTAGATATCGTTACCAAGAGCGGTTATGTAGTGAATATATCTCCTCAGAAATGTCGCTGAATTTTGTAGAGCTAGGTTTGCAGGCTATCAAGCTCGGCGGTCGAGCGATATTTTTGATTAATATGAAGCCACTATTCGGGGCAGGAGAGTTACAGCAAATACGCAGACATTGGGTGGAGTCTGGGATATTGAAAACTGTAATTAGTCTACCTTCAAAGCTTTTGGCCCACACTGGACTAAAATGTGCGATCTTGATTTTTGAAAAATCGACAGACGCCCCTGCTGAAAGTGAAAAAAAGATTAAATTTGTTAAATCAGACGACTGCTTTTCTGAAGAGAAAAAAGGTAAACGGTTTTTAAATGTTGAAAATATAAAAGAAATTACAAATAGAATTAATTATGTAGATGACGGTTTAGTCGCAAAAATTGTAGGTTTGGGCTCTGTTAAAGATAATGATTACTCTCTTGTTCCTGACCAATACATTGATCAAGAAGTAGCAGGTGTTAATTTAAGTCTTTCAAAAATATGGGAGCCTCTTGGAGAAGTTGCTGAAATTCTTCGTGGCGGTAGTTTCTCTAACTTAGATAATGGGAGCGAACCTGTTATTCAGGGAAGAGACCTGAGAGTCGAAAAGCTGAATATTAACGAATTAGAGTGTAAAAACCTCGCAGCTTTCAAAAAACCAGTTCGACGAACCCAAGCATATGACATATTACTGCAGCGAATAGGAGAAAACCCAGCAGCATATTTTGTTACAACTGAAGAAGGGTTGGCAGTCGCCGATACGGTTTTTATTCTTCGATTTAGCAGGCTTGAGCCGGAAATAATCAATTTCATTTGCCAGTTTATTAATTCTGAAGAAGGTTCTAGGAGAATTCGTGATTCGAATTCTTATGCTGTTGTTCAAACACAATCTATAAAGGCTATCAAAGGGTTAAAAATCCCTGTTCCTGATAGGAAGGTTGTAACCTTAGTGAAAGAGATGAATGAAATTGAAGCAGCACTTCGTAATGAATACGAGAAAGCCGCTCAGTTAAGGGTCTCCCTTTTTGGCGGATTTGATGAGGTTGATTTATCGACGAATCTAAGAAAGGTGAAACTTGCGTCTCAGGTACTTAAAAATGCTCTTTCCCAAAAAGATGACATAAATTATAAAGTGAGAAGTCTTTATCCATTTCCACTAGCTTACCCTTTCAGAAATATTTATGTGGAAAAGGAATATGCTGCGATATATGAGCGGCAAATGAAGTATGGTGAGCATCTATTATCATTTCTTGCATCTGTAGGCTTGAGTTTAATATACGCTTACAAAGAGCAAATTAATGAGTCTCTAAGCGATATCGAAACTCTTATAACCGATGGGCTTTCGGCAGGCTTGTCACCTGGTCATTGGCGCCAATTACTGCAAAAAACTTGCAGTATATTGAGAAGCATAGAAGATGCACCTCTTGCCGACGATTTTTCTGCCTTATGGTTTAAGGGAAGAGGGAAAAAAGAATCGGACTTCGCAGTAAATACGAATACATACATAGTTCAAAAGCTAAATAACTTTAAGCATGGAAGGGGGCCTGTCAATACTCATGAATATAAAGAATTTGGAGAAGAACAAGCTTTATTCTTAAATAAGATCCTGGAGGATGTTGAATTTCTTAGTCAATGTGAAATAGTTTTAATCGATAGTATAGATACTGAATGGGCTACAAGAAATACTAGGTACAAAGCAAGTCTACTACGAGGAGACCATCCAGCATTTGAAAGAGTAGTTTTTGATAGTGATGAGCGCTTAAGCCGGGATAAACTTTACATACGGCACAATGATAAGTTTATTAGTTTGTATCCATTTCTAAGCTGCATTTATAATCCAAAAACTAAAAAAGTTGAAATATTCAGCTTTGATAAGCGTAGTAAAGATAGTTTGATGCTAAAAAGCTTCGATTCAGGGACATCCATTGAATCCCGAGAAGTAGACACCGATCTTAGGTTCTGGATTAAAATGATTGGGAATAGTGTTGGCTAACACATATGAGCCTTCTCGGAGTCAATAGGTAAAACCGCTCTTCTGGCCGCGTTAGCGGCCAGGCTGTTGTTCCATCAGCAAGATAGACTGCTTCATCTGTCATCATGGTTGCCAGGCGATAGCCTGCAACAAACACATATCGGGGCTCTCTTATCTCATGCTCAATGAGTGCCTGCTGATTTCAACATCCTTGCTGACAGCAGGGGCACCAGACATTCATCGGTTAACCTGCTACTGGCACTATTCAAGGCGTCGGGCTTAGAACCAGTTAGTTTCAGGCTCAGCACAGGTGCAAACCATCTTGCTGATAGTAATGCGCGGCGACAAGGTGTCTAATCAAAGCAACCTGGTTACGGCAGTGCAAATTTCGCTGACTGAAGACGAAACGTGGGTTTTATTTGAGTTAACTCGAAGATTCAGTGATACCGATAAACTAAGTATCGAGAATCAAGCTGAAGAGAGGGCTTTATGGAATTTGTGCTGCATCTTCGAAAAAACTTTGCACCAAGCATCTAATATTGATTACAAAGAGTTTATTTCAAAGTGCAGAGATAGACTGCAAGATGAATAGTAATTGCAAACGTATAACAATTTGCCGCAAAATTGCCCTGTAGGCTGCACCTCCGCTGCTTCGCAGCTCCGGCCTGTGGGCAATGCGTTAGTGGTATTTTTTAAAATTTGGAGTAACTGTGAGAAATATTTTCGTTGCATTAACTGTCTTGGCGATAGTTTCTGCTTGTACTTCAGTGCAGAAGATTGGGGAAAATGAATACCAAGTGACTGTAAAAAGTGGACCACTTGATAGCATCGACAATCTTAAAGATAAAGCTAAGATTGAAGCTAAAAAAATATGTGTATCTGGCCAGTTTGAGTTTGTTAAGAACTGGATGGGTGACGATTTCGCGTTTAAGCAAGATACGCAGTATACGCAATATGGTGATTTTAACCATAGCACTGCTGTTGCGAAGATTCGTTGCTTAGAAGAGCAGAATTGAGTAAAGATTGAAAGCACTAACAATCCGCGCCATTCAGGGCCTACGGCCCCTGCGACGCTAACAAGTTCGAGCGCATGCGCGGGGCGTTAACGCCGGCTGTTGGCCCTAACTGCCGCTAGTGTTTACACCGCTATTACTACCGGCTAAGCCTTAGCAAATTATCGCAAATTACCGCTGCCGCTATACCTACATTAAGCGACTCAGCCTCACCAAAAGCCGGGATAGTGATTTTGCGGCTGATAACCTGCTCTAACTCTGCGCTGATGCCATTGGCTTCATTACCGAGCACGATAAAACCGCCTTGTTCGCTTAGCTTAAGGCTGTGTACCGGCTCGCCGCCCAAATATGCACCGTACACCGGCAAAGAGCTGTGTGCCAGCAGTGGCTGCAGGGCTTGGTAATGCAGCTGCACGCGCAAAAACGAGCCTTTGGCGGCGGCAATCACCTTAGGGTTATAGCAGTCTGCAGTATCGGGTGAGCAAACAATATGCTTAATGCCGTACCAGTCGGCAATGCGGATAATGGTACCCAGGTTACCGGGATCGTTGACCTGATCCAGCACCAGTACAAAGCCGTGACTATGCGGCACAAAATCGGTTTGTGTCGGCATTTTTACCACCGCCAGTGCGGCGTCGTTGCTGCTAAAGGTGCCCACTTTTACCAGTTCATCAGCGCTGCATTGTTGCACCAGCGCCGCTGCCGACACTTGCTTTGGGTAACGCTGTAAAAAGGCTTCGGTGGCAAACACAGCGTCGACCTGCCAGCCGGAGGCCAGTAGTTCTAATACGGCTTTTTCGCCTTCAACAAAAAACTGCTGTTCGGCTTTGCGGTATTTTTTCTGCTGTAAGGAGCGGATTAACTTGCTCCACTTCTGGCTGATCATTTAGCAAATACCTGTTTACCGTTAACGTAAGTTTGCTCTACCTCTACCTGCCATAACTGCTCGGCCGGAATAGTATAGATATCGCGGTCAACCAGAATAAAGTCGGCCCAGCTGCCTGGCGCCAGCGTACCCATGCTGTTTTCCTGAAAGGCGCCGTAGGCGGCGTCAACGGTGAATGAGCGCAAGGCTTCAGTTAAGCTAAGTTTTTGCTCTGGTAACCAGCCACCAACGGGTTGGTTATCCTGGCTTTGCCGGGTAACCGAGGCATGAATGCCATGAAACGGCTCGGCCAGTTCAACCGGAAAATCGGAGCCGCCAACAATAGTACTGCCCTGATCAATAAAGCTGCGCCAGGCATAGGCGCCGCGTAAACGTGCTACGCCTAAGCGATCGCCGGCCATATTTTTATCTGACGTAGCATGCACCGCCTGCATCGCCGGTAACACATGCAGTTTGGCAAAGCGCGGAATATCTTTGGGTGACACAATTTGCGCGTGTTCTACCCGGTGGCGGCTTGCCTGGCGTTTACCCTCGGGCACTAATTGCTCGAAGCGGTCCAGTACCAGCCGGTTAGCCAAATCGCCTATCGCGTGCACGTTGGTTTGAAAACCAGCATCTATCGTCATTTGCATAATTTGCGTGAGCTGATCAGGCTGGGTTACCAATAAGCCTTTTTGCGATGGCTGATCACTGTATGGCTCGATAAGTGCGGCACCACGGCTGCCAAGTGCACCGTCGCCATAAATTTTTACTGAGCGGATATCAAGAAAGTCGGTGTTATCATCAATAATGCCGGCCTCCAGCCACTGCGGCAGTTGCGGGTCACGTGCAGAGAGCATCGGGTAGATACGCAGCGGCAGTTTTTGCTCTGCTGCTAGTTTCTGGTACAGCTTTACGGTGGCGGTATCCACACCGGCGTCATGCACGCTGGTTATGCCCAGCGCCAGCAAGTGCGAAAACGCCACGTTTAACGCCCGCAGGGTGTCGTTGTCATTCGGTTCGGGTATATGTTGTTCTACCAGCGCCATGGCGTTGTCTATTAATACACCGGTTGGGTTGCCTTTGCTGTCACGGATAATTTCACCGCCGGGTGGGTCTATGGTGTCTTTGTTAATCCCCGCCAGCGCCAGTGCTTTGCTGTTGGCCCAACCGGCATGGGCGTCAACCCGGGTTAAATACACCGGTTTGTTGTTAACGGCTTCATCCAGCAACGCTGTAGTAGGGAACTGCTTAGTAGGCCACAATACCTGGTTCCAGCCACGGCCTATAATCCAGGGCGCATCCGGATTGGCGGCAGCAAACTTTGCTACCCGCGTTACGGCGTCTTGCTCTGCTTCACTGCCACGCAGTTCTGCCACGGCTAAATATTGCCCTAAGCCCAATACATGGCCGTGGCCGTCAATTAAACCCGGCAATACGGTTTTACCGTTGCCAGCCAGTTGTTTAGCCTGTGGATACTGCTTTAGCAATGCTGCATCACCACGCGCCAGTACTTTGCCTGTTGTATCGTCAAACACCAGTACGCTGAACTGCTGCAACTGGCGTGCAGAGTCGAAGCCGTAACCTTTAATATCTGACAGTACCACCGGCGCGGCGCTGAGGTTGCTGGTAAAAAGGCCGGTAGCGAATAAAGCACAAGCTAAGCTGGCAAAGCGAAACATAAGGTATTGTCCCTGTTTGGTTTTGCTGGCAACTATAGCAATAAAACAGCGCCAGCGGAATCTGGCGCTACTATTCTGGGAGTATCTTGGTCAGGGCGTGTCGTGTTGCCGGGCCTGTTCAATACGTTCGCGGGTGTCGGGGTGAGTGCTGAGGTATTTTAACAAGGTGCTGGTACCTTGATCGTCAGTGCTGCGCTCGTTTAGGAGTGCCGACATCGCATCGGCAAAAGCCGAGGGCGATTTACCCAGCGCTTTTAACTGCGCAACAGCAAACTGATCGGCTTCGCGTTCCATATCGCGCGAAAAAGCACTTTGCAGCATTACTGAGCCTGAGCCAAGTAATAAGTCGGCAATGCCTTCGGGGTCGCCAAACAAAATACCAAATACCAGTGCAGCACCCAGCGACTGAGCAATTAACCGCACACTGTGCTGGCCTTCAACATGGCCAATTTCGTGTAGCAGTACCGCCAGAATGGCATCGGGTTTGTCTTTTAATAAGGTAACCAGTTCGTCTGTTATTACTACTGTGCCATCCGGCAGAGCAAACGCATTGGCGCCAAAAAAATCTGACTTATACAAATGTAACTTGTAGTCTTTGTATTCCAGCGGTAGCTTTTGCAGTGCCATTTGCCAGTGGTAATTCACCGTAGCTTGTTGTGCCGGCGTTAACTCTGTTGGCTGCAGTGCGGTTTGTTGCAAGGTATAAAATGTTTGCTGGCCCATTTGTTGTTTAACGCTGTCGGGCACCAGAGGCACGGCAGCACTGGCCAGCATGGGCATTAAATCAACAATAATCCACCACAGGAGCAAGGGCGACAGGATTACTGCAGCCAGAATAGAGAGCTTGTGGCTTTCCAGCCTGGCTGCTGTTTTAGCGGTGCCAGACAACTGCGGCCAGCGAAAGCGCGGGTCGTCTGGTACAAATATAGCGCCATCACGCAGTTGCAGTTCAACAGCCAGCCCCGGTATCACACTGCCAAAACGGTAGTCGGCCGTTGCAGCTTCGGTAAGTACCGTATCATTATCACTACTGCGAATAGTTAGCTGGCCGTTATCTGTGAAAATGGCAACAGCACGGTATAACGTGCTGCTGCCCGCATGCTGAAACTGGCCGTTAACAGCAGATAAAGCTGACATCAGGCTAAAGACACATCTATGTCAAACAAACCTGCGGCTTCTTCACCAAAAGCATTGCTGCTTTGCTGTACCTGATCAACCAGCGAGTCGGCCTGCGGATATACCGCTACCGTCGTTACTGATGCCAGATAAGCCGCTTTGCGGACTTTTGCCCACGGATATGCCAGGCCTAAACTGAAAATAATCGCCAGCAGGTTTGTTACCGTTAACCATAAATAGGGCATTACCTGCATTTCAGACTTAAATTTGGCAATGCCAGGCAGTTCGGTGCGTTCAAATATATGGTTGCGGATCATACTGTGATAAATCGCGCCGCTTAAAGCAAAAGCAAAAAAGTACATAACAAATACCGCGGCGGTAATAAGCACTGTAGCAACGCCAGCGCTTGCGGCGCCGGTAGCGGCCATAACACCAACTAATACTGCACCGACAATTATCATGACGGTGACAACACCCATAACGGCAGCCATTGCCACTAAAACAGCGATATAGTATGAGCTGGTGTCAGTATTTATGTGCATTTTCTGGCCAGCAAAACTGGTATTGCTACAAATATAACGGTCAATTTTTTTCAGCACCCATGGCATGGCCAGGTACGCAGTGAACACTGCCAGCACCGGCAGTAATACAAAGTATTTAAATGCACCGGCATAATCACCGTGAAAGGCAAACCGCACATTACGATAGCTGGTCATACGCATATTAAATTTAAGGCTTTGTACAATTAACCAAGGGGAAGCTGGCAGAAACAAAAGCGCCAGTACAACGGCCAGAACCGGCGATAAAGAAGAAGCAGTAAAAAACAGTGCAAAGATAATAACGGCGATAATACGGCCTTTTAAAATTTGTATCGGTGTAGCCAGATAACGGAATGGCTGGCTGTCAATGCGGGTATGGCCATAAAAATACTGGTTAGTGCGCACTTTAGCCCAGGCACTGTATATCCCTAAGGTAACAATACTCAGTAACAGATTGACAATCCAGATACCAAAAAACTCACCGGCGTCGCCGCTAAAGGCTACTTTACCAACACGCGCAGGCGAATTTCCCTGTGCTGTAGTGCTAACAGAATTCTCCATAAAACCGCTTCCTTTGTTATTTAGCTGTAAAAAAGTAGCAATTATACTAGAGTGCAGCCTGCATTTGGCAATAAATATTTAGCAAAAGCAGCAAAAAGTACAGCTGGTTTCCCGGCAGACTAAACAACCGCTTGTTTTTTAGTGTTGCGTTTTATATTTAATATATTATTTATATTTATATATTGTTAATCTGTTTGGTGTAATTGGGTGATACTTTAAATAGTTGTTTTTAAATGGAATTGTCCGCTTTGTTTACATTGTTTCCTGTGCTGGAAAAAGTGCTTTTCATAACTTGCTACTTTAGAAAGGATAAATATAGTGGCGTGGATTATGCAGTTTTATTCTTGGCCTGCATTGTTGATGTAGGAGCTAAGCAATAGAACTGCGATAGGTGTAGTAATACAACGTATAAGGACATTAATTATGAAACGCAAGATAATATTATCTGTATTATTGTTAACAGGAAGTTTGCCTGTTTCTGCTGCGATGATTGATTTAACCGGTATAGGCTATGTGACCTATGGTGATTTTAACTCGTATTCTATGCCGATAGCGGCATTGCAGACAGGCTGTGCTAATTTTAACAACAGCTGCCCGTTTTACATCCAATCCGGCCCTGGCCAGATCCAAGATCTGGTAGTCGTTGCTACAGGCGCCAGCGGTAACCCGGTAAACACTAATTTCGCCGGGATGGACAATGCCTACAGTACACCCAGTGGCGTTAGCGGATCTAACTTTTTTAGTACCGGTACCGTCGCTGATCCCAATCAGGTATCAGACTTTTCCGGAGATAAAGCCAATACCTGGGACAGTTCTTTACTGGCATTGAAAAACTATCTGGCCGGCGATGCTATGGCATTCTTTTTTAACAATAACAATCTGAATGGTGCAAATCTGCAAAGCCTGGCGGTATGGGCTCAGATGGAAGTTACTGACGACAGCGGCAACCGGGTCGGTATTTTTGATTTCACCAATAACGGTGGTGCCTATAGTCTGGTATCTGAAGGTGGCGGAGGCACTTTTCTGGGTAACGTTGCTGATTACAGTTCAACCGGCAGCGGGCCTATGGTAGGTGACAATTCGGCCACAGATTATGTATTAGCTGGTGGGCCAATCTGCATTAATTACAGCCTGATCCCCGGCATGCCAACACCGGTAAGCTGTAATTCACCTCTGGCAGAAGATGGCCCGGTTAACCATAATTTGGGAGCTGATACAGCAGCTTATGCGGTAATTGCGCCAGAACTGAATGCCTTGCTGGAAAGTCTGTTTGCTCTGGACGATCAGTTGTTACAAAGCTACACCATGCATATTGATTTTCGTATGGGATGTGATCCTTTATTCGGGATCAGTACTGATGAGATGTGTAGCGGGGCACTTTCAGGTTATGGCAAAAATATAAACAATGGTTATGAGCAATTGTTTATTGGTACTGCCCGCATTAACAGAGAGCCCCCTCCGGGTATTCCTGAGCCGGGTATGTTGTTTATGTTTAGTACCGGTTTATTAGCACTGCGCTGGCGCTTAGCGTCGCGCCGTTAGCCTGCAACTGATGTAAAATAAAAACACAGCCTGAGCAACCTTCAGGCTGTGTTTTTCTGTGCAGATTTTAAGGCTGAACTTCGTAACCGCTGATGTCACCTATGCCCGCAGGCAGTAAGCCTTTTAGCATATCAGGCGTATAAGCGCCGGCGTCGGTCCACAGTACCCAGTCGATATCACCCAGATAACTGCTGCCTCCGGCATCACCCAGTTGCAGGTAGTTGTCGGTATTGTTACTGGCAGGGCGCATGGTTACGCCTTCAAGCTGCACCAAGGGGGTGTTGTTACCTGCCACATACAAGGCAACATTACCGGTAGTGGGCGAAGTTAAAGCAATGGTGAAGTGATAAACACGGAACAGGCTCATATCCAGCGGATCGGGCTCGTTGCCTTTGCCGGCGGTAACGGATGAACCGTTATCAGCGTTTTCCAGCTGTACCCCTGAGTTATTGCCGTCATTACGAAACACCACTTTTAACCGGCTGCTGGCGCCAGCTGCGGCAGTGTCGCCCAGCGCAACTTCGGTTTCCAGAATGCGGTTACCTCCGGCATTACCTTTAATGCCCATGAGTAAGGTGAAAAACTTCGGATAAACACCATCTGCCGGTACCACATTGTCCAGTTTGGCGCGGCTGCGGTCAGCGGCATTGGCCAGGCTGTCGAACGTTATGGTGCCATCACCGTTGGCGGTAAACAGATTAGGCTCGGCTACACCACCACTTTGTTGCGGTGCGAAGCTGCTCTGTGTGCCATCCGGTAAGGTAATCGAATTGGCAGCAAAGGGCTGCAGGCTGCCATCATAAGCGCCCCAATCGACACTTAGTGGTGGTTCTACCGGGTCAATTGGTACCGGTTCTGGCCCCGGATCAACTGGCTCTGGTGGCGGAGGTGGGGCGCATAAACCCGGGCTTGGCGGCGTGTTGATAACACCTACACCTGCGTAAGACAGCACTGTCGCTTTTACGTTATGTACCGGGATCAGGTTAGCGCTGTAGTCGTATGGCACGTCAAGCTCACCGGTAGATTCTGCATTTTCACCGGCGACAACGCCGTCGTTCGGGCTTTCCTGCCAGGTAATATTTTCAAAGATATTATCAATCAGCTGCCAGTAGCCAATTTGCTGGCTGTATAACGACATCACCGGGTTTTTCATATCGGAAAAGTGATTATGCTCGATGCGGATAACGGCACCCATGCGTGAATTAATACCGCTTTCCAATGCACCATCATAGAAGTTGTTGTAGATATGGCCCTTACCAAAGCGGAACAGCGGTAAGCGCGAATTAACGTTATACCAATGGTTGTGGTGGTAGGTTAGCGTACGGTTAAAGTTGTCGCTGTCAGATGAGCCTACCAGCGAGGTTTTCCAGCTGTTATGGAATTTATTAAACGAGATGGTAATAAACTGGGCATCGCCTTTAGCGTCTACCAGGCCGTCATAGTAGTCTTTTACTTGATCTTCAGTTAGAGCCGGGTCGTCTACTGTCAGGCTGTTGTAGATTTCGTTGTGGTCAATCCAGATATTGCGTACCGGCCCTTCCATGCTGATCCCATCGCCCGGTGCGCCCAGGTTGGCACGCACATGGTGAATACGCAGGTTACGGATAATAATATTTTCCGCCCGCACAATATTAAAACCGATGCCGGCCATTTCGCCCTGGGTACCCAGGCCTATAATGGAAATATCAGATACATCTTTAATGTCGATGCGGCTGTCTTTGGCATTTTGCAGCGTGATAGTGCCATTTACCCAGATGGTAAGCGGGCGGCTTGGATCTTTATTTTTAATAGCGTTAATCATCTCTTCGCCGGTACAGACTGTAACTTCTACTTTGTTTTCGCCGCTGCCGCCGGTGGTGCCGCCATTTTCTGCGGCGTAACCGTATACGGTGTCCAGATCGGTTAAATTAACTACGCCGGTATCCGGTGCGGGCGTTTCTGTACCGGTATCGGGCTCTGGTGTTGTATCGTTGTTGTCGCTGCTGTTGCAACCCAGCAACAAACTACTGCCAACCAGAATGGCAAGAAGTGTTTTATTAAACATTGTTAGCTACCCTTTGCTTTGGGTGCACTTAACCGTCGTACTGCTTAACCGAAAATGCAAGACACCCCGTTGATTTTAAATAATTATTTTTATATGCAGCTATTAATTGTTTTTTTGTCTACCGGTGGCAATTTTGTTGCGTACCAAGGTAGTAATAGTATTGCTGCGGGCATAGTTATGGCTGAAGGGGGCGATAAAGCGCAAGCCGTGGTGATAAAATCACCAGGCTTTAGCGCAAAACGTTCGTATTTGAACCAAATGTAGCTGATTAACCGACATTACCGCCGGCACTGAGGCGGGCCGGATCAAGCAGTTTTTCCAGTTCGTCGCGGCTATAGCTGGTATGTTCCAGGGCTACATCCAATACCGGCCGTTGCTGTTTGTAGGCTTGCTTCGCAATTTCTGCTGCTTTTTCATAACCAATCAACGGGTTAAGTGCTGTAACCAAAATAGGGTTGCGCGCCAGGGCTTTACTGATATTGTCCTCACGCACGGTAAAACCTTTAACGGCCTGCTCTGCCAGCGCTGTGCAGCCATTGGCCTGCAGTTCAATGCTTTGTAGCAGGTTGTAGGCAATAACCGGCAGCATCACATTCAGCTCAAAATTACCCGACTGGCCGGCAAGGGTGATGGTGGTGTCGTTGCCTATCACCTGGGCGCTGATCATCGCAACGGCTTCTGGAATTACCGGGTTAACTTTGCCCGGCATAATGGATGATCCTGGTTGCAGTGCCGGCAACTCAATTTCTGCCAGCCCGGCAAGAGGCCCGGAGTTCATCCAGCGCAGGTCGTTGCATATTTTCATCAGGCACACGGCCAGGGTTTTTAATGCACCGGACGTTGCCACGGCAGTGTCTTGTGAGCCTATAGCGCTGAAAAAATTAGCCGCAGGCCGAAATTCGATACCGGTGTTGCTACTAAGCTGGCGGCAAAATACGGCAGCAAAGCGCGGATCGGCATTAATACCGCTGCCTACTGCAGTGCCACCTTGGGCCAGGGCTTGCAACTGGCTTAATTGTTGCTGCAGCTGTTGCTCAGCAAATTGCAGCTGGGCCTGCCAGCCGCCCAATACCTGAGCAAAGCTAACCGGCATGGCATCCATCAGGTGGGTGCGGCCGGTTTTAATAAAGTGGCCTACTTCAGCTGATTTTTCTGCCAGGCGCTGTTGCAATAGTTGTATGGCCGGTAATAACTGCTGTTGTATCGCCAGCGCAGCACTGACATGGATAGCACAGGGGATAGTGTCATTACTGCTTTGGCCCAGATTAACATGATCATTCGGGCTTACAGCTGCATCCAGGCTTTGGCTGGCCAGTGTCGCCAGCACTTCGTTTACATTCATATTACTGCTGGTGCCGGAACCGGTTTGAAAGATATCCAGCGGATACTGCTGCATATCGGTTGCCGCCAGCTGGGTATCAGCAGCCTTTATAATGGCCTGACTGATGCCGGCATCCAGTAAGCCCAGCTGGTGGTTGGCACCTGCGGCGGCTTTTTTGATCTGCAACAGGGCCTGAATAAACTGCTGTGGCAGTGTTAAGCCACTTAAGTTGAAGTTTTGCACGGCGCGCTGAGTTTGTGCCTGATATAACGCCGATGCGGGTACCTGTAATTCACCCATGCTGTCACGTTCGGTGCGGGTAGCCATAAAGCCTCCTCTAAGTTGGCTGCTGTTAATCTGTTTAGTTGTATATTGTTTACCGTGCTGGCGCCAGTTAGCAAAGCAAATAGTCACCGCTGTATATTGCGATAAATATCAGTTTTTGCGCGGTAAAGCCAACCAGCAGCTGCCGCTAAGCGGGCCGGTTTAAATAGACTTTTCTGGCAGATAACGGTATAAATACTGCCGTTACACCAGACAAACTGATTTTTTATCCCGCCCATGTTGCAAAGGCAATCTGTCTTCTATGCTTAGTTAACTGCCTAGAATATCAACAACTTAATCTGTAAGATTAATGGCAGAGGCTGGATGTATCAGTTAAGTTTATTCTAATAAGGACGTGCGACAGTTATGACACTCATGTGGATTTTACTTCTGCCGCTGCTGGGAACTCTGGTTCCGCTGCTGGCTGCTAAATGGAACCGCAGTGCCTGCGCACTGGCTACCGCTCTGCCGCCTGCTATTGCGCTGATGTTAGTGCTGTTACATACCGAACCAGTACTAAGCGGCAACACTGTACGTTTTTTCCTGTCGTGGATACCATTACTTGGCCTGGATATATCCATACGGCTTGACGGGCTGGCGTATTTATTCAGCCTGCTGATCTTAGGCATTGGCCTGCTGATCATTCTGTATGCGCGCTACTACTTATCTGAGCGCGATTCTATGCCGCGTTTTTATGCCTATTTAATGCTGTTTATGACGGCGATGCTGGGCATAGTGTTGTCGGGTAATTTACTGCAGCTGTGGATGTTCTGGGAGCTTACCAGTATCAGCTCTTTTCTGTTAATCAGTTTCTGGTGGCATAAGGCTGAAGCACGTCGTGGCGCCCGTATGGCGTTAACTGTCACCGGGGCCGGTGGTTTGGCACTGCTGGCCGCATTTTTATTAATAGGGCAAGTGGTAGGCAGTTATGATTTAGATGTGGTGCTGGCCAGTACTGATGTGATTCAGCAACACAGCTGGTATCCGATTTTGCTGGTGCTGTTTTTGCTGGGTTGTTTTACCAAATCGGCGCAGTTTCCGTTTCATTTCTGGTTGCCCAATGCCATGGCAGCACCCACACCGGTAAGTGCTTACTTACACTCGGCCACTATGGTGAAGGCCGGTATTTTTCTGCTGGCGCGGTTTTATCCGGCGCTGTCTGGCACTGAGTTATGGTTTATTCTGGTAAGTTTAACCGGCCTTGCTACGTTGTTAATTGGTGCTTATCTGGCGCTGTTCAAGCATGACTTAAAAGGCCTGCTGGCGTATTCAACTATCAGCCATCTGGGCTTAATTACCTTGCTGTTTGGTATGGGTACCGATTTAGCGGCAGTAGCCGGGGTATTTCATATTATTAACCATGCCACCTTTAAGGCGTCGCTGTTTATGGCGGCCGGTATTATTGACCATGAATCCGGCTCGCGGGATATGCGTAAGTTAAACGGTTTGTGGCAATTTATGCCGATCACAGCCACGTTGGCAATGGTAGCGGCCGCTGCTATGGCCGGGGTACCTTTGCTAAACGGCTTCTTATCGAAAGAAATGTTTTTCGCTGAAACACTGCATCAGCATCTGCTGGGTTCGTTGTCCTGGGTTATTCCGGTATTGGCAACGGTAGCTGCAATATTCTCTGTTGCTTATTCAATGCGCTTTATCCATGACGTGTTTTTTAACGGCCAGCCGAAAGGATTAACCAAAACACCGCACGAACCGCCACGTTATATGCGCGTGCCGGTAGAAGTATTAGTGGCGTTATGTATTTTAGTGGGTATTTTCCCGGCCTATTTAATTGGCGATTTGCTGCATGCCGCCTCGGCGTCGGTGCTCGGTGGTGCAGTGCCACAATACAGTCTGGCCATCTGGCATGGTTTTAACTTGCCGCTGATGATGAGCATACTGGCGCTGGCTGGTGGTACGCTGATTTACGTCAACCGCAAACACCTGTTTGATTTTCAGAATACCTTACCTGATGTTGATACGCTAAACAGCTTTGAGCGCAGTGTTAAGTCGCTGATTGCCCGCTGTGACCAGTTTTATCAGTGGCTCGATAATGGCTCGCTGCAACGCTACATGGTGTTGGTGTTACTGGCCTTTATTGTACTGGCCGGAGTGCCTTTGCTGGAGCTGGATACCTTGTGGGGCGGGCGAGACGAGTTACCGATTGATGCGGTAAATGCCACTGGCGCCGCTATGTTGCTGATTGCGGCTTTTGCCACTGTAGTGTGGCACCGCAAGCGGGTTGTGGCGCTGTTAATGATCTCAGTTGTGGGTTTGATGGTGTCGATAGCCTTTACCCGTTTTTCTGCGCCGGATCTGGCACTAACGCAGCTGTCGGTAGAAGTGGTAACCGTTATTTTGCTGATGCTGGCACTGTTCTTTTTACCGCATAAAACGCCCAAACAGTCAGAGGCGCCGAGGGTGGTGCGTGATATCAGTATTGCCAGTATGGTAGGTGTGCTGGTTGGCAGTTTAAGTTATGCCCTGATGACCCGGCCGCTGAGCAGTATTTCTGAGTTTTTCCTGGCTAATGCCAAAACCGGTGGCGGTGGCACTAATGTGGTTAACGTTATTCTGGTTGATTTCCGGGGGTTTGATACCATGGGCGAAATTGCGGTATTGGGTATTGCCTCTTTAGGTATTTTCAAACTGCTCACCCGTATTCCGGTGTTTAAACCCAGCAGTGACGGCGAAGGCCGGCCCTGGGCGACAGAGCGCCATTCGTTGTTGCTGTCTACGGTATCGCAAAGCCTGTTGCCACTGGCCATTATGGTGTCAGTGTATATTTTCTTCCGTGGCCATAATTTACCCGGCGGTGGCTTTATTGCCGGCTTAATTACCGCTGTGGCAATTATTCTGCAGTACATTGCGCAGGGGGTTGACTGGGTAAAAGAGCGCATGAACGTAGAATACCAGCGCGTGGTAGCCATAGGCTTGCTGATTGCTCTGTTTACCGGTGTGGCCAGCTGGGCATTTGGCAAACCCTTCCTGACGTCCTGGTTTGACTATTTTGATATTCCGCTACTGGGTGAGATCGAACTGGCCAGTGCCATTGCTTTTGACCTGGGCGTTTATATAACGGTTGTGGGTTCTACGCTGCTGATCCTGGCCAGTCTGGGTAAAATGACCACCAGCCACCGGCCTGTGCATAAGGATACAATTTAATGGAAACCTTGTTTGCTTGCTGTATCGGTTTTCTTACCGCTTGTGGCGTATTTCTGATGTTGCGCGGCCGCACTTTCCCGGTGGTACTAGGGCTGACGATGCTGTCTTACGCGGTTAATCTGTTTCTTTTCTCTTCCGGCCGGTTAACGCTGCGTGGTGCTGCCGTGCTTGGCACCAGTGAGCAATATGCTGATCCCTTGCCACAGGCACTGGTGCTTACTGCAATTGTTATCGGCTTTGCGATGACCGCCTTTCTGGTGATTCTGGCTATACGGGCGCGGGCAGATTTGGGTAATGATCATGTCGATGGCAAGTTGCCGGAGTCTGAGCTGTCGAAGAAGGAGAGTCGCTGATGTGGCATCTGATTACTGCGCCCATTTTGCTGCCATTTTTAACGGCACTGTTGATCATGTTGCCGCCGGTGCACTACTCGCCGATGCGCCGGCGCTGGTTAAGTATGATTTCCAGTGCCATCCAGCTGGTGCTGGCGGTGTGCTTATTGTTGCAGGTGCAGCAACAGGGCTTAATGCATTATGCCGTAGGTAACTGGCAGGCACCGTTTGGCATTATTCTGGTAGCCGATACGTTGTCTGTTGTTATGGTTTGCCTGACGTCCTTTTTGGCTTTAGGCGCTATTTGTTACGGCAGTGCCGGTGAAGATGAGAAAGGCTCTTTCTTTCACCCGTTATTTCAGTTCCAGCTGATGGGCATTAATGGTGCCTTTTTGACCGGCGACTTATTTAACCTGTTTGTATTTTTTGAAGTATTACTGATAGCGTCTTATGCATTGCTGATCCACGCCGGTGGCAAGAATAAAACCAAAGCAGCAGTACATTACGTGGTACTGAATTTAACCGGCTCGGCTATTTTTCTGTTTTCGCTGGCGGTACTGTACGGCACGCTGGGTACGCTGAATATTGCTGATATGGCAGTAAAAGTGGCGGTATTGCCGGCAGAAGATCTGATGCTGGTTAAAGCCGGTGGCTTAATGCTGATGATAGTCTTTGCCCTCAAAGCCGCCGTGCTGCCGCTGCAGTTTTGGCTGCCGGCAACCTATGCATCGGCATCGGCACCGGTTGCCGCGCTGTTTGCTGTCATGACTAAAATTGGTGTTTATGCGCTGCTACGGGTGTACAGCACTATCTTTGGCGAAAACGCCGGGCCTTTGGCTGGCATGGCCAGCGATTGGTTGTTACCGGCAGGTCTGGCTACCATTGCTTTGGGCGCAGTAGGAGCGCTGGCCAGCCAGGATTTTCGCAAACTGGTGGCTAATCTGGTGCTGGTGTCTGTCGGTACCCTGGTTAGCCTGGTGGCGTTGCAAACTGAGCTGTCTGCTGCTGCTGCGCTTTACTATACCGTACATTCGACACTGGTAACCGCAGCCTTGTTTCTGATAGCTGATTTAATCGCTAACCAGCGCGGTAAAGCGGGCGACCGGTTGGTTTCAGGCCGGCGGGTGAGCCAGCCAATTCTGCTGGGTTTTATCTTTATGATTGGCGCATTAACGGTAGCGGGATTACCGCCGTTTTCCGGTTTTGTTGGCAAGTTGATGATTTTACAGTCTGCCGTTGAACCGGTTAGCCGTGTGTTGTTATGGAGCCTTATTCTGGTCAGCAGCCTGATGGTTATAGTGGCTTTATCGCGGGCAGGGAGTATTTTGTTCTGGCGTGTTAGTGGTACTGAGCCCGGTGGTGGAAAAGCGCCGCCGTTGCAGGTTTTTGCCGTTATCTGGTTACTGCTGGCCAGCCCTTTACTGGCGGTTTTTGCCGGGCCGTTAACAGCGCTGTCGCAACAGGCCGCCGCACAGCTATATGATACAACTACCAGCACTAATAGTATTCTTGGCCAGTACCCGGTGCAGGAGATCAAACCATGAGATTTGAGCCAAAATACCGTTGGCTACCAACACCTTACCGCAGTGTTTTACTCTTTATTGTCTGGCTGCTGCTAAGCCAGAGTATAGAGCCGGTACACCTGTTTTTTGCTGTTGTACTGGCATTGGTTATTCCACTTTTTACGCTTAGGTTTCGTGATCCGCAGCCGCTAATAGAGCACCCCTGGCTGGGGCTGCGTTATATATTGCGGGTGCTGGCCGATATTGTTACCGCAAATGCTCAGGTGGCATTACTTATTCTCGGGCCAAAAAAGCGGTTAAAGCCGGCGTTTATTAAAGTGCCGCTGGATTTACAGCACGAGCTGCCTATTACTATTCTGGCCAGCACGGTGTCGATGACACCAGGTACTGTCAGTGCGGAAATTTATCCCAGCAAAGACAGTTTACAACCCGGCGAGCCAATGCCGCAGCGCTGGTTATTAATTCACGTATTAAATCTGTCGGGCACCGAGGCGGAGTTGATTAATGACATTAAACAGCGCTACGAAGCGCCTATAAAGGAGATTTTTCAATGCTAAATAATGTCATTATGCTGGTGTTTGCCATGATTAGCATCGCGTTGTTGCTAAACCTGTACCGCTTGTTACGTGGCCCCAGTATCCCGGATCGTATTCTGGCGCTGGATACTATGTACATTAACAGCATCGCGCTGATTATTCTGTATGGTTTACTGATGGAGTCGCCACTGTATTTCGAGGCCGCACTGCTGATCGCTATGCTGGGGTTTGTCAGTACAGTGGCCGTGTGTAAGTTTCTGCTGCGCGGCGACATTATAGAATAGGAGATCACGATGGAATACTGGATTGAGTGGGTGGTAGCATTTTTTCTGTTGCTCGGTGGCAGCTTTGTGCTGATAGGTTCTATTGGCCTGACCCGGATGCCGGATTTTTTTATGCGCTTACATGGGCCAACTAAGGCAACTACACTTGGCATGGGCGGCATACTGCTGGGCTCGATGTTCTTTTTCTATACTCAGGGTGAAACCAGCGTACATGAACTGCTGATCACCATATTTTTACTGATCACCGCGCCCATCAGTGCACATATGCTGATAAAAACAGCATTGCACTACAAGTTAAAGGCGATAGATAAAACGACAGGAAAAGACAGCATACATCCGGCACAGCAGAAACAACATGACAGAAAACCGCTGCCTTAACGGCTTAGTTCTCGTCGAAACCGTTTTTGATCAAATTTACCACCGCGTCCAGCGCCTGCTGGGCATCGGAGCCTTCGGTACATACTTGCAGCGTTTTACCTTTGCTGCTGGCCAGCATCAGTAATGCCAGTACACTGCTGGCATCAGCACTTTTGTCTTCCTGTACCAGCTCTATACGGGCACTGAACTGCTGACACAGTTGTGCCAGCTTACTGGCTGCTCTGGCATGCAAACCCAACTGATTGACTATAGTAACGGCTTCACTGCATTTGCTCATGGTTAGCCCTTAGCTGCATGTCTGAACAACTCACGGTGCCTTACCTGCACATCATCCCGTAAGCTGCGGTAGCTCTCTGTCAGGCTCTCTGCAATGTAAACTGAGCGATGTTGCCCGCCGGTACAGCCAATAGCAATAGTTAAGTAGCTGCGGTTATTGCGTTCTAAATGCGGCAGCCAGGTACTGATAAAGCTGTTAATTTGCCAGATATACTTCACTACCACCGATTGCGCCGCCAGATAGTCTTTTACCGGCTGATCCAGCCCCGTTAATGGTTTTAGGTCCGGCTCCCAGTGTGGGTTGGGCAAAAAGCGTGCATCAAAGACAAAATCGGCATCTTTGGGTATGCCGTACTTAAAGCCGAAAGATTCAAACAGGATCACCAGACGGCCGGTTTTCTGACCTAAAATGCGCTCACGCAGCTGCTCTGCTAACTGGTGCACGTTCAGTTCAGTGGTATCAATGTATAAATCAGCGCGGCTGGAGATAGGGTCCAGCAGTTGTTGCTCTTCAGAAATCGCTTCATCAAGCGACATGGCCTGATGTGACAACGGGTGTAAACGGCGGGTTTCGCTGAAGCGTTTGATCAGGCTGGCGTGATCGGCATCCAGATACAGAATGGTCAGTTCGAGTTTTCTTGGCAGATAAGACAAGATCTCAGTTAATTCGTCCGGATCTTTGGGTAAGTTACGCACATCAATACTGACAGCGACACGCTCGTACTGGCCAATTACAGTGGTGGCCAGTGTCGGTAGTAAATTTACCGGAATATTATCAACACAATAGTAGCCAAGATCTTCCATTACACGCAGGGCGACAGATTTACCCGAACCGGAACGACCGCTGACTACCAGTAGCTTCATTTTAACGTTTCTGCCTCACTGTACTGCACGAGCAACTGATATAACTGCTGGTTGGTTTGTGCATGACGGATTTTTTTGGTCAGCTCTTTCTGGCTGAGTAATTTTGCGATACCGGCCAGGGTGCTCAGATGCGCCTGACACTGGTCTTCAGGGATCAGAATAGCGCAGAAAATATCTACCGGCTGGTTATCAATAGCATCAAACGGAATGGGTTCTTTGCTGACCACAAATACCAGTAAAGGCGAAGTCACACATTTTAATTTGCCATGCGGAATAGCAATACCGCCACCAATACCGGTCGAACCGAGTTTCTCGCGCGTCATCAATGCTTCAAGAATGCCATATTCGGTCATCTCTGGTAATTGTTGATGTGCCAGTTCGGCAATGTATTCGAGGATACGTTTTTTGCTATTAAAAAGAACTGCACTTTTAGTGCAGTTCTCGGCCAGCATAGAGGTTAAATTCATCATAGTTTACTTAGTGCCGGGCTATTTTCTCTTTGTGTTTAATGACCTGACGATCCAGCTTATCAATTAACTGGTCAATGGCAGCATACATATTCTCGTCTTCGGAAACCGCAAATACTTCACCGCCATTCAAATGCAGCTTAGCTTCTGCGATCTGCTTTAATTTTTCCACGTTTAGGATCACATGTACATTATTTATATGATCAAAATGGCGCTCCAGTTTAGCAAATTTGGTGTCAACGTATTCTTTTAATGCAGTTGTAATTTCAACATGACGACCAGTTAGATTGATTTGCATAGACATATTCCTTCTTTTAGGCTGACTTACGTCAAGGTCTTGCGTTGATTTGACGGCGGAATAAACAAAGATTCACGATACTTGGCAATGGTGCGCCGCGCTACGTTTATGCCTTGCTCAAGCAGAATATCAGCCATTTTACTGTCACTAAGCGGTTTGGCCGGATTCTCCGCCGCCACTAATTTTTTTATAAAGGCGCGGATAGCAGTGGATGAGCATTCGCCACCGCTCTCTGTACTAACATGACTTGAGAAGAAGAACTTAAGTTCAAAAATACCTCGTGGTGTATGCATATACTTTTGGGTCGTAACGCGTGAAATAGTAGATTCGTGCATGCCTACCATCTCTGCTACGTCATTCAGTACCATAGGTTTCATGGCTTCTTCACCATGCTCAAAAAAGGCTTGCTGCTGCTGCACTATACAGTTGGCCACTTTCAGTAATGTTTCATTACGGCTTTCCAGACTTTTTAAAAACCACTTCGCTTCTTGCAGATGCGAGCGGATAAACTGCGTATCTGCACTGTTTTTGGCTGTTCTGGACATTGCCGCGTACTGCTGATTAATACGCACTTTGGGCATCGCATCCGGGTTTAATTCTACCTGCCAGCGGCCCTTTACCTTTAACACGCTGACATCGGGTATAACATATTGCTGTTCTTCCCGGATAACGTCTGCACCTGGCCGTGGGTTCAGGCTGTGGATTAACTGCATGACCTCTTTTAACTCGTCCTCTTTGAGTTTAGTCACACGCATCAAAGAACGAAAGTCGCGGTTGGCTAAAAATTCTGTATGATCGCGGATCAGTTTTTGCGCATCGGCCAGATAGGGTGTGGCAGGGTCAAACTGACGCAACTGCACCAATAGACATTCCTGCACTGAGCGGGCGGCAACACCCACCGGATCAAACAGCTGAATTCGCTTGATCACGGCTTCAACCTCGTCGGCTTCCACATCTTCCATGCCCAGCGATTCAAGAATATCGTCGCAGCTGATGGTCAGCAGGCCATTGGGATCAATTGCTTCAATAATAATTTCGGCAATAACCCGGTCGGTGTCGGAAAAAGGTGTTAGCTGCATCTGCCAGCGTAAGTAATCTTGCAGGGTTTCGGTAGTTTCGCCCTGATAAACGTAGTCTTCGTCGGCACCATTACCGGCACTGACCGGCGCGGCGCTGACTAAGTCATCCCAGTTATTATCCAGTGGCAAGTCTTCCTGAATATTTTGTTCAGTCATTGCCTCGCTGGTATCGGGTTCAGAGGGTTCATAGTTGTCGTCAGGTGCCTGGGTTTCAGCAGTGTCTGCACTATCTGCATAATCATTCCGTTCAGCCTGGGTTGCCGCCTCCGGGAAGCTGTCAAAATCATCTTCAGCTTCAAGTAAAGGGTTGGCGTCCAGAGCTTCCTGAATTTCCTGTTGCAACTCAATTGTCGACAGCTGTAACAGGCGTATAGCCTGCTGCAACTGCGGCGTCATGGTTAGCTGCTGTCCTAAGCGAAGTTGCAAAGAGGGCTTCATGTACTTCTACCGTTCTCCTGAATGATACGCTGTTATTATTTTTGCTAACTATAGCCTGAATTGCTCGCCCAGGTATACATCGCGTACCTTCTGATCTGCCAGAACCTGTTGTGGTGGCCCGGAGGCTATCAGTTCACCGTGGCTGACAATATAAGCAATTTCACACACATCAAGTGTTTCGCGCACATTGTGGTCGGTAATTAACACCCCGATACCACGCTGACATAAATGCTGGATAATTTTTTTAATATCAAGCACAGAAATGGGATCGACACCGGCAAAAGGTTCATCCAGCAAAATAAACGCCGGATTAGCCGCCAGCGCCCGGGCTATTTCAACCCTGCGCCTTTCACCACCGGATAAGCTCATACCCAGGCTATGCTTTATATGGCCGATATGAAACTCTTCCAGTAAGTCATCTGCTATTTCTTCACGTTTGCTGCGGCTGAGATCTTTGCGGGTTTGCAAAATGGCTAACAGGTTATCGTGCACTGTCAGCTTACGGAAAATAGAGCTTTCCTGTGGCAGATAGCCTATACCCTGGCGTGCGCGGGTATGGATAGGGTCAAAAGTGATATCTTTGTCACCCAGGGTAATATGACCCTTATCAGACGGCACCAGGCCAACAATCATGTAAAAAGTGGTGGTTTTACCTGCACCATTCGGCCCCAGTAAGCCTACAATCTGCCCCGCATTAACTTCAAGGCTGACATCTTTAACCACCTGCCGGCCTTTGTAACTTTTGGCCAGATGCGACGCAACTAACTTCATGGGTTGTTTTTTTCCTCTGGCGTGAAAATGGTTGTCACGCGTTTTGATTCGTTGCTCTCGGCGCTCAGTTCCTGCTTTTCTACGTTATAGCGAATGGTTGATGCCTTTACCACACTGCCACTTTGTGCCAGCTCCGCTTCGCCGCTGAATGTCAGGGTGCGGTTTGACGGTTCATAACGCATTTCTTTCGCCTGAGCGGTAACTTGCTGGCCGTCTGCCAGCAGCTGGGAATAGGTAACAGGGTTGCCTGTGGCGATATACACTTCATTGCCTTTACCGGCGGTGGCATTAATTTCCAGTTGATCAGCCTTTAGCTGCAGCGAACCCTGAGTAACAACAACGTTATTGCGATAAGTCAGTACGTTTTCTTTTACTGAAGATAAATTATCAGCATCTATCTGAATTTGCTGGGTGTAGTCAGGTTGATTTGCCTGTACAGCTAAACTGCACAGCAGCAGGGCTACAGCCGGAATTATGTTAATCTTCATTACGATATACCGTTTTCTGATGTTGGACTAATTGCAGTGTTTTTTCGGTTAAATCTGCCTGCAAACCAATGCCTTCAATGTAAAACCCTTTACCCTGAATGTAGACTGGTTGGTTGTTTTGCAACCTGTTGTCAGGAAATAACATCTCCAGTGTATCTGTTTCTATGCGCTCAACCAGCTCATTTTGCAGTAAACTTTCAATAACGACCTGTTGCTCAAGAATTATTTTATCCTGTGGGAACCAGATAGCGTATTTACTGCTGGCTTTCCAACTGGGTTGGAACGCTTCATTAAATAACGTATATACCGGTTGTTCAAACTGGGTAAAGCCCAGTAACTCAAAGTGTTCCAGCCGCACTGCAGTGACAGAATCGGCGCGGTATCCCTCTTCGTTATACAGGGTACGGGTAATATTTTCTGCCACATAATCGGGTAATAATTCCTGATCCGTCTGCAATGCGTCCGGGTTGTCTTCAGGTTCAAACCACAAATAGGCTGCGGTGCCTGTTAATATAAGCACCAGTATAACAAGCAACTTTCTCATGAACTGCTACCGTCAAAAAGGCCAAAGTGCTGCTGACTTATCAGTATTAAATCACAGAGCTCACGCACTGGACCGAAACCGCCGGCCATAGTGGTAATGTAATCAGCATGCTGGCGCAGGTACGGGTGCGCATCTTTAACCGCCACAGATAAGCCGCAGTGCTGCATTACGGCCCAGTCAGGCAGATCGTCACCTATATAGGCAATCTGTTCAGGAGTTAGTTGCAGTTGCTGGCGCAGATCAGCAAATGCAGCCAGTTTATTTTCCTGGCCCTGATAAATAAAAGGTACAGTTAGTGCCGTCATACGCTGCTGCACTATGGCTGAGTTGCGCCCGGTAATCACAGCTACTTCTATTCCGGCCTGGCGCAGCGCTTTAACGCCGTAGCCATCGCGGGTATGAAAGGCTTTTAATTCTTCGCCCCGATTACCCAAATAGATACGACCATCAGAAAACACACCGTCAACATCACAGATCAGCAGTTTAATAGCACGGGCTTTATTGATAATACTGTCAGATACCGGCTGATACAGCGTATTAAACAACGACATTTTACAATACTCCGGCACGTAGCAAATCGTGCATATTCATTGCGCCAATTGGCACCTTGGCCTCATCAACCACAATCAGGCCGTTAATCTTTTTCTGCTGCATAATTTGCAACGCTTCTGCTGCCAGCATCTGGGCATTGGCTGTAATGCATTTGCGCGTCATAACTTCTGCTATCAAATTAGTGTGAATGTCATAACGCTGATCCAAAATACGGCGCAGGTCACCATCGGTAAAAATGCCAGCCATCCGGCCGTGTTCATCTACCACAGCTGTCATGCCTAAACCTTTTTTGGAGATTTCCAGCAACGCGTCTTTAATTGATGCGGTTTGCACCACCACCGGCACTTGCTCGGCGCGGTGCATGATGTCTTCCAGGCGCAGCAGTAATTTGCGGCCCAGACTACCACCAGGATGCGATAAGGCAAAATCATCTGCTGAGAAGCCTCTGGCATCAAGCAGTGCCACTGCCAGTGCATCCCCCATAGCAAGGGTCGCGGTAGTGCTGGCAGTGGGTGCCAGGCCCAGCGGGCAGGCTTCTTGTTCTACCTTCACACATAAGTGGGCATCGGCCAGTTTCGCCAGTGTTGAAGAGGGGTTTCCTGTCATGGCAATCAGTTTAATGCCCAGGCGTTTTATCACCGGAATAATGGTCAGCATTTCTGCTGTTTCACCGGAATTAGAAATGGCTATTACTACATCATCAACTGACAGCATCCCCAGATCACCATGGCTGGCTTCTCCTGGGTGAACAAAAAAAGCCGGGCTGCCGGTCGAGGCCAGCGTTGCAGCAATTTTGCTGCCAATATGGCCTGATTTACCCATACCAGACACAATGGTTTTGCCTTTACTGTCAAAAATAAGCTGGCATGCCAGATTAAAATCGGCATTCAGATATTGTTGTAGTTGCTCAACTGCGGCAGCTTCAATTCTGAGAACTTCAGCAGCCCTGATACGAAAGTCGGTAGTCATATTGCTTCCATCAAGCCAGTATAGTGGTAAACAGCAGGTACTGATAACCAACAAAACCTGCCAGCAGCAGTAAACCTTCTATGCGGTTTATCCGCCGGATACGGCCAAAACGAAATGACATTACCAGCATAAGCAGGGTAGCACCTATCATCACGTAGCTGTCACGGCTGCCGGCCATAGGATCCAGCACTGACGGATGTATCACCGCACCCAATCCCATAACTGCAAGAATATTAAAAATATTTGAGCCGATAATATTACCCAGCGCCAGGTCATCTTCACCTTTCAGAATACCAATAATACTGGCTGCCAATTCAGGTAAGCTGGTGCCTATAGCAATAATGGTCAGGCCTATTACCAAATCGCTCATCCCGGCATAACGGGCTATTGTCACCGCACCATGCACCAATAACTGTGAGCTGGCCAGCAAAACTACCAGCCCAATAAACACCCATACCAAGGCTTTAGACAGCGGCGCATAGTCAGGTATTTCACTATTTATTTCACTGATTAAGGGGTCATCACTGCTGGCGTGTTTACCCCAGTACACCATTAAACACAAAAAGCCGGTAAAGGCGACCAACAACATAATACCTTCGGTACGGCTTAAGTAGTCATCGGAAATAAAGTAATAGCCAAGCAATGTACACAGCAACACCAGCGGATATTCACGTTTTAACGTAAGTGAAGAGACCGCAATAGGTTTTAACAGCGCAGCGGCGCCGATAACCAGTAAAATATTGGTGATATTAGAACCAAGCGCATTACCGACAGAGGTATCGAGGCGGCCATGCCAGGCAGCATTAGCTGAAACCAGCATTTCCGGTGCAGAGGAGCCCATGGCTACTATTGTCAGGCCAATTATCATCGGGGAGATGCCAGCAGATCGGGCTACAGAAGAGGCGCCAAAAACAAAACGATCTGCACTCCACAGCAACAGGACGAGGCCAACAATGACAAATATAATAGCGAGTAGCAAAGGTGACACTATGTAGTTCCCTGTTCTGTGTAAGTTTTCTGTAAGATATCGTGTGGTATTTTCCTGCTTATCGGCGCGAATTGCAAAAAAAGCTGCCATTTGGCGCCAAGATCGATTTTTCGCATATTTTGTTACGATTTTATGTAACGACTTTAAGCCTGAACACGTTTACAATAATACAACTTTAGCAGCAGTCTGATTGAAAACATACACTAATGTATGTATATTGTCTGCCATTATCAGGTTGTGGGGCGCAGCAAGCAGTATAGCTGCGATAAGCGGAGAGAATAGTTTGGCTGATACGCTAATTGATATCCAGCACCTGACCTTTAGCAGAGGTGAGCGGATAATTTACCGTGATTTAAATATGCAGTTTGCCCGTGGTAAGGTTACTGCCATTATGGGGCCAAGTGGGATAGGTAAAACCACGTTGTTGCGCTTAATTGGTGGCCAGTTGAAGCCTGACAGTGGCAAAATTTTGTTTGAAGGGCAAGATATTCCTGCTTTGTCACGGCGGGAACTGTATCAGGCGCGTAAGAAGATGAGTATGTTGTTTCAAAGCGGCGCTCTGTTTACCGAGATGTCTGTATTTGACAATGTGGCGTTCCCGATCCGTGAGCATACACGCTTACCTGAAGCATTAATCCGGTTGGTTGTACTGATGAAACTCGAAGCTGTTGGCTTACGTGGTGCCCGCGATTTAATGCCTGCTGAGTTGTCCGGCGGTATGGCAAGACGCGCTGCACTGGCCAGAGCAATAGCGCTGGACCCTGAGCTGATTATGTACGATGAGCCTTTCGCCGGCCAGGACCCTATTTCAATGGGGGTAATCGTACGGCTTATCCGCTCACTAAATAATGCGCTGGGGCTGACATCTGTTGTGGTATCGCACGACGTAACTGAAGTGATGAGTATCGCTGATTATGTTTATGTTGTTGCAGAACAAACAGTGATCGGGCAGGGTACGCCGGAGCAATTGCGTAATGATCCGTCAGCATTGGTGCAGCAGTTCCTCAAAGGCGAAGCCGATGGCGCTGTGCCGTTCCATTTCAAAGCCGCACCATACGAGCAGGAACTAATGGAGTTAACCAGGTGATTGCAGATAAGTTACAGCAACTGGGCGCGGCAACCATTAACAGCATTACCGGCTTTGGCCGTGCTGGCATTATGTTGTTCGGCGCTATTATTGGTATTCCGAATATTCGCAAAGGTTTACCGTTACTGATAAAGCAGCTTTATGTTATTGGTGTACTGTCTTTACTGATTATTCTGGTCTCCGGTTTGTTTATCGGTATGGTGCTGGCGTTACAGGGCTACACTGTGTTGGTGAAGTTTGGCGCTGAACAAATGCTTGGGCCTTTGGTGGCATTAAGTTTGTTACGCGAGCTGGGGCCTGTAGTTGCTGCATTGCTGTTTGCCGGACGGGCGGGTAGTGCGTTAACGGCGGAAATTGGCCTGATGAAAGCTACAGAGCAACTGTCCAGCATGGAAATGATGGCAGTAGACCCACTGCGGCGCATTATTGCACCACGCTTCTGGGCTGGCGTAATTAGTTTGCCGTTACTGGCGATGATCTTTACTGCTGTTGGTATTCTGGGCGGGCATCTGGTGGGTGTTGACTGGCTTGGCGTTGACAGCGGTGGTTACTGGTCTGCTATGCAGGCAAATGTCGATTTTTATGACGATGTTGTCAACGGCATCATAAAAAGTATCGTATTCGCTCTTATCGTTATCTGGATTGCTCTGCACAAAGGCTATGACGCTGTGCCCACATCTGAGGGTATCAGCCGGGCAACAACACAAACTGTTGTTACTGCATCGCTGGCAGTGTTGGGTTTTGACTTTATTTTAACTGCATTAATGTTTGGTGGATAACATGACCACACGGAAAATTGAAATTTTAGTAGGTTGCTTCATCGTATTAGCCATAGCAGCATTTCTGATGTTGTCGTTGCAAGTTGCCAGCACCGGCATGGGGGGGAGTAGTCAGAATTACCGCTTGCATGCAAAGTTTGAGAATATCGGTGGGTTAAAAGTACGTTCACCGGTAAAAGTAGGTGGCGTAGTAGTGGGCCGCGTGGCGGCAATACAACTGGACACCACCTATTACACGCCTGTGGTAACGCTGGAAATTAATAGCGACTACAGTAATTTCCCGGAAACCAGCACGCTGGCTATTCTGACATCTGGCTTGCTGGGCGAACAATACTTAGGGTTACAGCCGGGTTTTCTGGATGAAACCGTTGAAATTCTGGTTGATGGTGACTACATCGAAGATACCAAGTCAGCGTTGGTACTGGAAGAGCTGATTGGACAATTCTTATTTAACCGCGGGAACTGATGATGAAACTTTATGCATTCTTAATAGCTTTTCTGGTCGCTGTAAGCTGCTCCACTTCTTCTGCGAACGCATCGACAGACACCTATACCGATCCATACAAGATGATGGAAGTGCTGGCAGACAAGACGTTTAGCCGTATTGCCCAAGACCAGAGCAAAATAAAGGCAGATCCTGAAACATTGCGACTGATTGTTAATGAAGAACTGGTGCCTTATATTGACAGCCGCTACGCCGCGCTGCGCGTTATTGGTAACAGTGCTGATCTGCGTAATACACCAAGAGAAGATTTACTGGCGTTTGTTGATGCGTTTCAAAACTATATGGTTGCCACTTACGCCGGTGTATTTACTCAGTACCGCGATCAAAAAGTGATGATTGAGCCGGGCCGCATTGCTGAAAATCAGAAAATCATTTCTATCAGAACCCGGGTTATCGACCCTGGCAAACCCGATATTAATATCGAGTTTAAGCTGCGCCGTGGTAAAGATACCGATAACTGGCTGGTGTTTGATATGGTAGCAGAAGGCATATCATTGCTCGATAGCAAGAGAGCTGAGTTGGGTAACCTGATCCGTCAGCAAGGTCTTAACAGTGTTACCACTATGCTGATTGAGAAAGCGAAAGCCCCCATTGCTAAGGTAGAAGAAAAGTGACGTTAAACATCGTGCAGGACGGCGACAGTTTGCGTTTTACCGGTGCGTTAAATCGTGATACGTTAATGCTGTATTCACCCTTTACCCTGTTAAATAGCCTGCAAGGTTCGGTACAGTTTGATTTTACCGCACTGAATAACGTTGATACGGCAGGCCTGGCCTGGTTACTGCAGCAACTGGCAGTAGCAAAAAGCCAAGGGGTTTCTGTAGCATTATGTAATGTACCGCAACAGCTGTTATCATTAGCGGATGTCAGTGCTGTCAGGGCGTTATTGCCTGTTATAGATTAAGGTTTAACTTTGGAAATAAAACAGATTGAGCAACTGTTGACTGAGCAATTGCAGTTAGCTGAAGTCAGAGTAACTGCTGAAGGTTCTCATTATGCAGTGATTGCAGTGGGCGATTGTTTTACTGATGTCAGCCGTGTTAAACAACAACAAATGATTTATGCACCTTTAATGGCTGCGATAGCTGATGGTTCTATTCATGCTGTCAGCATTAAGACCTTTACACCGCAGCAGTGGCGTAGAGAAAAACTTCTTAACCCTCCGATGTAGTAATATATGCAGCAATTTCTTGTAACAGGTGGCAAGGCTTTAACAGGGGATGTCACCATATCAGGCGCGAAAAACGCCGCTTTACCGATCCTTTTTGCCAGTTTACTGTCTGAAAAACCCACAACCATCACGAATGTCCCCAAACTGAAAGATATCGAAACGACTGTTAAGCTATTACAGCTGTTCGGTGCGCAAGTCAGTTTTGCGGATAACATAGTGCAGGTTGATGCCGGTAAAGTGAATAACCAGTTTGCCCCCTATGAGCTGGTAAAAACTATGCGGGCCTCTATTCTTGCCCTTGGCCCTTTGCTAAGCCGGTTTGGTCAGGCTGAAGTATCGCTGCCTGGCGGTTGTGCTATAGGTGCGCGGCCGGTTAATTTGCACATTGATGGCCTGCGTAAAATGGGTGCCGATATCACAGTTGAAAACGGCTATATAAAAGCGACAGCCAGCCGTCTGAAAGGCGCTCATATCATTATGGATATGGTGAGTGTAACCGGCACAGAAAATCTGCTGATGGCAGCGGTACTGGCAGACGGTATTACTACCATTGATAACGCAGCGCGCGAGCCTGAAGTAGTTGATTTAGCAATATACCTGAATACCATGGGCGCTAAAATCAGTGGTGCAGGCACAGACTGCATCGTCATCGAAGGTGTTAAAGCACTGCACGGTGGTGAGCATAAAGTGCTGCCGGATCGTATAGAAACCGGGACCTTTTTAGTTGCAGCAGTAGTGAGTGGTGGCGATGTTACCTGCCGCAGCACTGATCCGGCGGAGTTAGAAGTTGTGCTGGAGAAGTTGCGCGAAGCCGGAGCCGACATTACGACGGGAGCAGATTGGATCCGCGCTAATATGACCGGGCGTACGTTAAAGGCTGTCAATGTAAAAACAGTACCCCATCCTGGCTTTCCGACAGATATGCAGGCGCAGTTCACTGTACTGAATGTCGTTGCGAAAGGCGTTGGTATGGTTACGGAAACTATCTTCGAAAACCGCTTTATGCATGTGCCTGAATTACAACGTATGGGCGCGCGTATCAGCCTGGAAGGTAACACAGCTGTTTGTCAGCATACAGACAAGCTGATGGCGGCACAGGTAATGGCAACCGATTTACGTGCGTCTGCCAGCCTGGTAATCGCCGGTTTGGTGGCTGAAGGTACTACAGTGGTAGATCGCATCTATCATATTGACCGTGGCTATGAGCAAATTGAGCACAAACTCAAGCGGCTTGGTGCTAATATTGAACGGGTAAACGCGGCTTAGGCCGCGTTTTTTAACGGCGTAATTCGCGGGTAACGGCTTTAATATCCAATTGCTGATTATTGCGATCAATAGTCAGCATCAGTTCGCTGTTTGGTGCGGTCTCTGCAATCATATTCAATGCCTGCTGTACGCTGCTAAAGCGTTTACCAGCAATTTCCAGAATGATATCACCGGTTTGTAAACCCGCTTCTGCAGCCGGGCCGTTGGCGTTCACCGAGGTAATGCTAAGGCCGTATAACGTCTGGCCTGATGATATTAACCGGTCGCCGGCAGCATTGACGACTGCATCACCAGACACGCCAAGGTGGCTGCGGGTAACTTTGCCATGCTTAATCAGTTTCTGCATAACATTCAGCGCAAGTTTATAGGGTATAGCAAAGAAAATACCCTGAATGTCCTGATTTTCCAGCTGAAAAGCGGCAGCATTAATACCCACCAGTGTGCCGTTACTGTTTACCAGGGCGCCGCCAGAGTTACCCCGGTTTATGGCGGCATCCATCCGCATAAAGTCGATATAACCGCGTGAACTTAAACCGGTGTTGCCATTGGCACTGATAATGCCCTGGGTAATGGTTTGCCCCAAATTGAGCGGATTGCCTATTGCCAGTACTACATCACCCACTTGTGGATCCAGCTCGGTATCTTGCGGAATCACCGGTAAATTTTCAGCCTGCACATACAATACGGCCAAATCGGTGAGTTCGTCCTGGCCAATCAATACCGCTTCCAGCCAGCGGCCATCCTGCAAAGCAATTTCAATATGATCAGCTCCGTAGACAACGTGGTAGTTGGTCAGAATATAGCCTTGTGAGCTCATTACTACGCCAGAACCCAGCTCCTGGCGTTCTATGGTGCGTGGGCGTAAAGAACGGGGATCAACCAGGGTGCTGCGGGTGTAAACATTCACGACAGCAGGTGCTGCACGCCGCACTGCCTTAGCATAGCTGACAGGGGGGTTATCTTCGCTAACTTCGTCAGTTTTAAATAGCGGCATTGACAGATGATTAAAAGATGGAAATACCAGCATCAGCAGAAAGGCTAATGCGAGCCCGTAGGCGATGCTTTTAAGCAAAAAAAACAAAAATTTGGCCACGGGTTCTGATTTATCTGCAAAGTTAAGGTCAGGCTAGCATAGCATTAATATTGTTTAAGCAGTAGCCATTGGCTACTGCTTAAACCTTTGCTATCAGCGAATTAACACATAAAGAGTAGTATTACCGCGCTGAATATTCAGTGCTGCTACACCACTGCGATTTTCCAGTGCTTTGCGCAGTTCAGCCAGATTGGTAATACGCTGGCGGTTTACACCGATAATTACATCATCCGCCAGTAAGCCTATCTGTGCTGCCGGTGAGTTGTTAGCTACGGTATCAATCTTTACGCCGCCGTTAACGTTAGATAACTCGGCACCATCCAGCATAGGATGCATCTGATTTGCCGCTACCTGGCCACTGGCTAACTCCTGCAACTTCACCGTTACAGTGCGCTCTTTGCCATCACGTAGTATACCAAGTTTAGCTTCCCGGCCAGCGCCCAGAGTACCCACTTTAGCGCGCAGCTCTAAAAAGGAGCTGATCCTGTTGCCATTCATGCTGACAATAACGTCACCGGATTTTAAACCGGCTTTTTCTGCCGCACTATCGGGTAGAACTTCGTTAACAAAAGCCCCACGGCTAACACTTAAGTTCATCGCTTCTGTTAGTTCGGCATTTACGTCACCACCACGGATACCTAAGCTGCCGCGACGAATTTCGCCATGTTCGATAATTTGATCAACCAGGTTTTTCATCATATTGGCCGGAATGGCAAAACCAATACCAATATTGCCGCCGTTTGGTCCGAGAATAGCGGTGTTAATACCAATGAGCTCGCCGCGCAGGTTGACCAAAGCGCCACCAGAGTTACCACTGTTAATCGCCGCATCGGTTTGGATAAAATCTTCCAGGCCTTCTATACCCAAACCGCCGCGACCCAGAGCACTGATAATACCGGAAGTAACCGTTTGCTCCAGGCCAAAAGGGTTGCCAATAGCAATAGCAAAGTCGCCCACCCGGATTTTGTCTGAGTCGGCCAGCGGAATTTGCACCAGCTTTTTCGCTTCAATCTGTAGCAAGGCGATATCGCTTTCCGGATCAGCGCCGAGTTTTTTCGCTTTAAAAGTACGGCCATCTTTTAACCGTACTTCAATGTCTTTCGCATCCTGAATAACGTGGTTATTGGTAACGATATAACCTTTGTCGGCGTCAATCACCACGCCAGAGCCCAGGCCTTTAAAAGGTCGCTCTTCGCGGTACTCTCCCTGGCCGCGCTGGCCAAAGAAATAGCGGAAAGCTTCAGGTAAACGCTGACGTACCTCGCGACTGCCTTCAACCGAAATATGTACCACTGCCGGTGTTGCCTGTTCGAGCATCGGTGCCAGAGTAGGCATTTCCTGCCCTGATGAGAACAGTGGTATTCTGGCATCTGCCGGTTGTGGCGTTGTCAACAACAGACTGGCAGCAACAGCTGCGCCAAGCAATGACAATTTCTTATTCATAGCGTAATAGTCTCCTTTAACATTGTGCGACTAAGAACGTGTCGTAATAAAAAAAGTTCAGCTGACAGTTTTGCTTTGTGTAACAAATTATTCTGCGGATTTACGTTCCTTAATAAGGCCGCTGGCTTCACCGGAATAATCCAGCGGTTGTTGCTCTGCAGTAGAATAAACACGGCGCTTTTCGTCAATTTGATTTAGTGACTGGCGGATATAGGCGGCAGTATCACCGGACAGGTAGTTAATATCCTGACGCACTGATTCTGTCGGGCGCTCTACCAACTGCATTTTAGAGTCAGCAATATGGCGGGCAATGCGGGCGTAATTGTCCTGCAGCTGTGTCATCAGTTGGTTGGTGGTTTCCAGATGTTCTGAAACATCGTGCCGGTATTGCTTTAGCTGGGTTTGGCTTTCCTCCAGCTCCAGTTGCAATTTATGCCTGTTAAACTGTTTCAGCGTTAACCAGCGTGCGATGCCTGCACCTATCACTAAACCGGCAATAAGCCAGGCTGCAGCGTACATATATTCCATAACAACTCCTGCGGGGGGTAAATTCAGCAATAAGTGTAACCTAACTTCTTATCCAGAGTGGTAAGGCATGTTACTATTAATGCTCTTATTTAGGGCTCGGCGTGCCAGCTTTCAAGTAGTACTCGGATGACACCACTAGAAAAATACCAGCAAGATTTAACGCGGGACGATTTTCAGCATGATGCGGCGCAGGCTTTTGCTGTTGCTCAGTTGCAACGTCTTTACGATGACATTGTCAGTCATCGGCCTGCAACACCTTCGCTCTGGCAGCGGCTGACAGGCAAGGCTGCGGTACAGCAACCGCTGAAAGGTCTATATTTTTGGGGTGGAGTTGGGCGGGGTAAAACCTATCTGGTGGATACCTTTTATGAATGCCTGCCGGGTAGTCGCAAGATGCGTATTCATTTTCACCGCTTTATGCACCGGGTGCACGAAGAGCTGAAACTGCTCAAAGGCGTCAGTGATCCGTTGGAAAAAGTAGCTGACAAGTTTAAGCAGGAAACCGATATTCTGTGCTTTGACGAGTTTTTTGTCTCAGATATTACTGATGCGATGATCCTCGGTACTTTAATGCAAGCCTTGTTTGCGCGCGGTATTACACTGGTGGCAACGTCAAATATTGAGCCGGATGGCTTGTACCGCAACGGTTTGCAACGCGCGCGGTTTTTGCCTGCAATAGCGTTAATTAAACAGCATACGCAAACGGTTAATGTAGACAGCGGTATTGACTACCGGCTGCGTACGCTGGAAAAAGCAGAGATATATCACTCCCCCTTAGATACGCAGGCTGAGACTAACTTGCTGCAGTATTTTACTGCCTTGTCGGTTGAACCGCGCCAACAGCAAGCCGAAATAGAGGTGGCCAATCGTAAACTACATGCCCGGCATGAGGCAGATGGTATTGTCTGGTTTGATTTTTCTGAACTGTGTGAAACTGCGCGCAGCCAATACGATTATATGGAGTTAAGCCGTTGTTACCATACGGTATTGTTGTCCGGAGTGAAGGCAATGGGGCGGCAAAATGATGATGTAGCCCGGCGTTTTATTGCTCTGGTTGATGAGTTTTATGAGCGCCACGTTAAGCTGATTATTTCGGCAGAAGCTGCGCTGGAACAGCTATACAGCGATGGTATTTTGAATTTTGAGTTTAAACGCTGCATTAGCCGGTTGCAGGAAATGCAATCACGCGAGTATTTGGCCAAAGCGCATCTGCCATAACTTTTTTGCCATTTCAGCGGAAATTTCTGTACAGAGTGCTGATTTTTATAATTGGTTAATATATAATCCGCGCCCGGCCTACGTTACAGCCTAATACTGCCGTTAGCCCGGTAGTTTTTGTACTCGAAGGGGTACGCTAACGACACCCGCTGCATCAGCCCTGCACGGTGTCAGGTGTAACTAAGTTATTTTTGGATAGATAAATGAAAACTTTTACTGCTAAGCCAGAAAGCGTAACCCGCGACTGGTTCGTTGTTGATGCGTCAGGTAAAACACTGGGTCGTATCGCAACAGAAATCGCTGCCCGTTTACGTGGTAAGCACAAGCCAGAGTACACCCCACACGTGGATACCGGTGATTACATCATCGTAGTAAATGCGGAAAAAGTGGCTGTTACCGGCAACAAAGCACAGAACAAAATGTATTATTCTCACACTGGCTTCCCTGGTGGTATTAAGGAAATCAGCTTCGAGAAATTGATCGCGAAGAAACCAGAAATGGTTCTGGAACTTGCTATTAAAGGCATGTTACCAAAAGGTCCACTGGGCCGCGCTATGTTCCGTAAGTTGAAAGTTTACGCCGGCGCCGAGCATCAGCATGCTGCTCAGCAACCGCAAGTATTAGATATTTAATCGGAGCATAACATGGCACAGAATCAATATTACGGAACTGGTCGTCGTAAAAGCTCAACGGCCCGTGTATTCATCAAAGCCGGTTCAGGTAACATCGTTGTTAATCAGCGCGCGTTAACTGAATACTTCGGCCGCGAAACCGCTTGTATGATTGTTAAGCAACCATTAGAGCTGGTTGGTATGGTTGAGAAGTTCGACCTGTACATCACTGTTAAAGGTGGTGGTATCAGCGGTCAGGCTGGCGCTATCCGTCACGGTATCACCCGTGCACTGATGGAATTTGACGAGTCACTGCGTCCTGCACTGCGTAAAGCAGGCTTTGTTACCCGTGACGCCCGTCAGGTTGAACGTAAGAAAGTGGGTCTGCGTAAAGCACGTAAACGTCCACAGTACTCAAAACGTTAATCGTTTTATCGAGTATCAGAACCCGGCACCTGTTGCCGGGTTTTTTTTGCCTGCTTTTTGCGTTGTTATGTTGCGGCAAACTGGCGGCTATAGCTTGGCGTATAACGCAAAGCGTTAAGATAATACTGATTCAGCCCGCCTTAATCCTTGTGTAAAGCAGGGCTTTTCATTATGATCGGCGATATTTTTTCGATTTATAATAATTGCTGAAATTCAGCCGCTTAAATTCTGTTTAAGCGTTAACGTGGAGATGAGTGGATGAGCAATGCGCCTGTAGATCATGGTCGCCGCCGCTTCCTTACCATTGCAACCTCAGTTGTAGGGGGCGTGGGAGCTATCGGAGCTGCTGTGCCTTTTGTCGCGTCCTGGATGCCAAGTGAAAAGGCAAAACAGGCTGGGGCAGCGGTCAGTGCGGACATCAGTAAGCTTGAGCCTGGCCAGTTAATTCGGGTTGAATGGCGTGGTAAGCCGGTGTGGATTGTAAAACGGCCTCAAGCTATGCTGGATGAGCTGGCTATGCACGAAGATAAACTGCGTGACCCTGAGTCTGAAGTTGAACAACAACCCGCTTACGCACAAAATCGTCATCGCTCGAAAAAACCGGAAATCTTTGTTGCGGTTGGTATCTGTACTCACCTGGGCTGTTCACCGACTTATATCATTAACGATTTCGCCGCTCAGGTTGAAGGCGTCAAATCAGGCTTTTTCTGTCCTTGTCATGGTTCTAAGTTTGATATGGCTGGCCGCGTATTTCAAAGCGTACCTGCACCGAAAAATCTGCAGATCCCTCCGTATATGTTTATCGACGACAATACCATTGTGATTGGTGAAGATGAGGGGACTGTCTGATGTTTAAAAATCTGATGAGCTGGATTGAATACCGCTTACCCTTTATGGATAAGATGAATCTGCATGTTATGCAGTACCCGGCACCAAAAAACTTTAACTTCTGGTACTTTTTTGGCTCTCTGGCCATGTTGGTGCTGGTTAATCAGATCCTGACCGGTATCTGGTTGACGATGAACTATGTACCTTCTGCAGAAGGCGCTTTTGCTTCAGTTGAGTACATCATGCGCGATGTTGATTACGGCTGGTTGTTGCGTTATATGCACTCTACCGGCGCTTCGGCATTTTTTGTTGTAGTTTATCTGCACATGCTACGCGGCATGATGTACGGCTCTTACCAGAAACCACGCGAGCTGCTATGGATTTTCGGTATGCTGATTTTCCTGGTGTTAATGGCTGAGGCGTTCATGGGTTACTTGTTACCCTGGGGCCAGATGTCGTTCTGGGGCGCGCAGGTTATCATCGGTATTTTTGGTACTATTCCGTTTATTGGTGAAGACTTAACCCTGTGGATCCGCGGCGATTATGTTATTTCCGGTGCTACATTAAACCGTTTCTTTGCGCTGCATGTTATTGCACTGCCACTGGTACTGGTTATTCTGGTGTTCTTGCACATTATGGCACTGCACGAGGTAGGTTCAAATAACCCTGACGGTATCGAAATTAAGAAAGATAACGACGGCACGGTTGAACAGACTGAGTCAGATAAAAAATTCACTTTCCACCAATATTTCACCCGTGGTGGTAAGAAAGTTATTGTAGATGCCATACCTTTCCACCCGTACTATACGGTTAAAGATTTGCTTGGTGTTGCCGGTTTCCTGCTAATTTTTGCCTGGGTTATTTTCTTCTTCCCTGAAGGTGGTGGTTACTTCCTTGAAGCGCCAAACTTTGAGCCGGCAAATGCCCTGAAAACACCGGCGCATATTGCTCCTGTTTGGTATTTCACACCGTTTTATGCCATTTTACGTGCTATTCCGCACCCGTTTATGGGCGCTGTGGCTATGTTTGCCGCTATTGTGGCGTTAGCCTTGTTGCCTTGGCTGGACAGAGGCAAGGTACGTTCTATCCGCTACCGTAGTGGCTTACATACAGCGAACCTGATCAACTTCTGTATCAGCTTTGTAGCGCTGGGTGTATTAGGTGTGTTGCCAGCGGAAGGTGTCTATACCTTATTGGCACAGATATTCTCATTTACATACTTTGGCTTCTTTATTTTGTTGTGGTTTTACAGCAAGAATGAAAAAACCAAGCCATTACCAGTAAGGTTAACCTGATGATGAAGAACTTATTTTCAGTAATTGCATTGGTAGCATCGTCATGGGCGATGGCTGCCGGCCCGGCTGTGCATCTGGACAAAGCACCTATTGATCTGACAGATAAAGCCTCGCTGCAAAATGGCGCCAGGCTGTTTCAGAACTATTGTCTGGGTTGTCATCAGATGCAATATCAGCGTTATTCCCGTACCTTTAGCGATTTAGGTATTCCGGAAGAAATAGGTATGGAAAACCTGATGTTCACCGGCGAGAAAGTCGGTGATCATATTACCAACAATATGTCGGCAAAAGACGGTGAGAAGTGGTTTGGTGCTACGCCGCCGGATTTAACTAACGTAGCCCGTGTACGCGGCCCAGATTGGTTATATACCTATTTGCGTAGTTTTTATGCTGATCCGTCACGTCCATTTGGCGTGAACAACGACGTGTTTCCACTGGTGGGTATGCCACATGTATTGCAAGAGCTGCAGGGCATGCCATACAAAGCTTACGAAACCCGGCTGGTGGATGGTGCATCAAAAGAAGTTTATGTTGGTATTAAGACCGATGGTAGTGGTGAGCTTAACGCAGAAGAATATGATCGCGCTGTAGCAGATCTGGTAAACTACCTGGAATATGTTGGCGAACCAACCAAACTGGAAGCCCGCGCGTTGGGGACCAAGGTTATGGTGTTCCTGCTGATTTTCTTTGTGCTGGCTTATTTGCTGAAGAAAGAATATTGGAAAGATGTACATTAACTAGTTATATCAACTAGATATGTTTACAGGGGCCTTCGCGCCCCTTTGCCGTTTTTTATTTTACCGGAGGAAGACATGGCGATCACTGCCAATAAACGCCCTGTGATGACATTGTTCTCAGCAGCTGATGATATGTTCAGTCATCAGGTACGTATAGTACTGGCTGAAAAAGGCGTAACTGTCGATATTCTTCAGGTCGCACAAGATAACTTGCCGGAGGACCTGTACGAAGTAAATCCGTATGGCAGCCTGCCAACTTTGCTTGATCGTGAGCTGGCGTTGTATCAAGCCAATATTATTATGGAATACCTGGATGAGCGTTTTCCGCATCCGCCACTGATGCCGGTATATCCTGTAGCACGTGGCCAGGCCAGGTTGATGATGTACCGTATTGAAAAAGACTGGTACCGCCAGGCTGCCGCCATACTGAATAACGATGATAACGCTGCAACTGCACGGCAGGAGCTGAAAGAAGGCTTGCTATCTATAGCGCCGCTGTTTAATGAGGCGCCATTCTTTATGAGCGAAGAATTTGGTCTGGTTGATTGCTACATGGCCGCCTTGTTATGGCGCTTGCCTTTACTGGGGATCGAGCTGAGCGGCCCGGGCAGCAAAGAACTGAAAAACTACATGACACGTATTTTTGAACGTGACGCATTCCAGGCATCTTTAACGGATATTGAGCGTGAGATCCGCAGAGGAATGAAGTTCTAATGAAGATGACGGCAAACCGCCCTTATTTATTACGGGCGTTTTACGAGTGGATTGTGGATAACAACTGCACACCTTATCTGGTTGTGGATGCTACTTTTGAGCGGGTGAAAGTACCCACTCAGTTTATTCAGAATGGCCAGATTGTGCTAAATGTTACGCCCTCAGCAGTGGGTAATCTGCAGCTGGGCAATGATGCGGTGACTTTCAATGCCCGTTTCGGCGGCCAGCCATTTGCGCTTTATATTCCGGTGAATGCCGTACTAGCAATATATGCCCGTGAAAATGGTGCTGGTACGGTATTTACGCTGGAAGAGGAAGAAGATGAAGCTGATATTTTCAGTGAAAACTTCGATCACGACGATACTCATCCTGAGCCACCAAAACCAAAGAAAGGCTCGCATCTTAAAGTCATAAAATAATGAAGCTGCCCTCGCGGCTTCTAATTTTTTGCTACAGCTACTTGCCAAAACGCCTGGATCAGCGGCTCGTTCAAACGTTTGCTCAGCATACATACGCCCAAATCGAAAGCTTCAAACTGGTAACCTAACTCCAGGCTACGCACCCGGTCACGTACCGGGCTGTGTAACACTACTGCATCAGCGGCCAATGCAATGCCGGTACCCAAGGCAACCATAGATACCATAGCTTCATGCCCGTCTACTTTGGCCACTACCGGTGGGTTAATGCCGGTATCGTGCAACCAGCGGTCAAATCGGCTACGCGCTGGCCCGTGCTCAGGCAGGATCACCGGTATATCTTGCCAGGGGATGGGTTGCTTTTGCAGCAGATCGTTTACTTTGCAGGGAATAACCGGCGCAATCATCATGACCGGCAGCTTGGCGATACTGCGAAAAGCCATATTAGCGGGCAAGGTTGTAGGGTGGGCAGCGAGCGCGATATCCGCCTCGTCCAGTCGCACTTTTTCGATAGCGGCAGACGCATCTCCTGTAGTCAGTTTTATTTCCGCTTTGGGACACATCAGACGAAACCGATCCAGGATCGCAGGCAAATGACTATAACTGGCGGTGACGGTACAAAATAGCCTGATCTCGCCACTGAGGCCGGCACTGGCCAGTTGCAGATCAATTTGCAACTGATGCCATTCATCCAGCCATAACCGGACAAATTGCTGAAAGCGATGGCCAGCGGGCGTCAGTTTTACTGAGCGTTTGTCACGATAGAACAGCTCAGTATTTAACTCTTGCTCCAAACGCTGGATCACTCTGGTCAGTGTGGGCGGGCTCACATACAGTTGTTCGCTGGTTTTACTAAAGTTCAGGCTGCTGGCGAGGTGCTGAAATAGCTGTGCGCTGCGAATATCCATCGGCTTCTATTCCATAAAGTGAAATACAGAGTTGTAAATATATCACTTCACGCAATTATATCCAGCAACTAAGATGAGCTTATTAAAGCAAAGCCTGTGCTCTGCTTATGCTCGCCACAACTGGCTGGAGCAAACTTCACTAAATTCTGAGATGTAGTATGACAAATTACTTTAATACGCTGAATTTACGTCAGCAGTTAGGCCAGTTAGGCCAATGCCGCTTTATGGATAAATCTGAGTTTGCCAATGGCTGCGCACTGCTACAAGGCTGGAATATTGTTATTGTAGGTTGCGGTGCTCAGGGCTTAAACCAGGGCCTGAATATGCGAGACTCAGGCTTAAATATCAGCTATGCATTGCGCGCTGAGGCCATTGCAGAAAAACGCGCATCGTTCCAAAAGGCCAGCAGTAACGGTTTTGTTGTTGGCACCTACGAAGAGTTAATTCCGACAGCAGATTTAGTATTAAACCTGACGCCGGATAAACAACACAGCAGTGTAGTAGATGCGATTATGCCGCTGATGAAGCAAGGTGCAACTTTAGCTTATTCACATGGTTTTAATATAGTAGAAGAAGGTAAGCAAATTCGTCCTGACATCACTGTAGTGATGGTGGCACCTAAGTGCCCTGGTACGGAAGTGCGGGAAGAATATAAAAGAGGATTTGGGGTGCCGACATTAATTGCGGTACACCCGGAAAATGATCCCAAAGGACAAGGCTTAGACATTGCCAAAGCATACGCATCGGCAACGGGGGGAGATCGGGCTGGTGTGCTGCAGTCGTCTTTCGTGGCGGAAGTTAAATCCGACCTGATGGGCGAGCAAACCATACTGTGTGGCATGTTACAAACGGGTGCTATTTTAGCGTTTGATAAAATGGTCGCCGATGGGTTGGAGGCAGGTTATGCCGCCAAGTTGATTCAGTACGGCTGGGAAACGGTAACCGAAGCGTTAAAACATGGTGGTATCACCAACATGATGGACCGTTTAAGTAACCCGGCGAAAATCAAAACATTTGATTTGGCCGAACAGCTGAAACAAACACTACGGCCATTATTTGAAAAACACATGGACGATATTATCAGCGGCGAGTTTTCGCGCACCATGATGGCGGACTGGGCCAATGATGATAGAAATCTGCTGACCTGGCGTGAACAAACCCGCAGCAGCGGTTTTGAAAAAGCGCCGGTGTCGGATGAGAAGATTGCCGAGCAGGATTACTTTGACCGTGGCTTGTTGTTAGTCGCGATGGTTAAAGCGGGCGTAGAGTTAGCGTTTGAAACCATGGTAGATGCCGGCATAGTGGCTGAATCTGCTTATTATGAGTCGTTACATGAAACACCATTAATTGCCAATACCATAGCGCGTAAGCGTTTGTATGAGATGAACGTAGTGATTTCAGATACAGCAGAATATGGCAACTACCTGTTTGCGCATGCAGCCGTACCGTTATTAAAAGATATGGTAAATGGCTTAAGCAGCGAATATATCGGTAAAGGCATCAACAGCAGCAATGGCGTTGATAACCTGAAGCTGATAGCGGTAAACGACGCTATCCGCCAGCACCCGGTAGAGACAGTAGGTAAAAAATTACGCGGTTATATGACAGCGATGAAGCGCATAGTGGAGTCAAATCAGTAACCGGAAGAATGATGTGGTTAAAGGTGCATGGCAGGCCAGAAGCGGCTGTGTTACCTGACCAATAACGATGTTATACGTGGACCTTGGTTGTTTTGCCCTGCTATGCAGGGCTTTTTTTTATCTGATATATTAACAACCCTCACGCTCTAAGCGGTGTAATGCAGATGAAGGAGCAGGATAGATATGAAAACTATAGCACTGGTCGCCCATGACGGTAAAAAGCAGGCATTGCTGCGCTGGGTAACCACACATAAAGATTTTTTCGCTGATAAGCAGTTGGTTGCTACCGGCACTACCGGTAAGTTAGTGGCAGAAGCGTTGCAACAACCGGTGCAGTGTTTAGCCAGCGGGCCGCTGGGGGGCGATCAGCAAATTGGGGCGATGATTGCTGAGCAGAAAATTGACTGGCTGGTATTTTTCTGGGACCCGCTGTCGTCGCAACCCCATGATCCTGATGTTAAAGCATTAATACGCCTGGCTGTGGTGTGGAATATACCTGTAGCCTGTAATCAGGCTACAGCAGATTTCATTGTCCACTCTTCGCTTTATCAACAGGATTACCAGCGCGAAGTGCCGGATTTTTCGGTATACCAAAAGCGACTGGAGACAAAATAACTACGATGCTTTTACGGTGCTTAACTGGCCTGAAAGCTATCTGTTTGCTGTGGGATTTTTTATTGCAGAGTAAAGAAGGTAGGCCGCAAACTACGCGGCCACCTAAGGTCCTTTTTCGTCATCCATGTCGATACTATCCGTAGTATTTCATCCCTGGCTCCATCCCGGAGTGTCCAAAAGGCGTCTTGCCTGGTCCTGTCATCCATAAACATTATCATCCTGATAATGTACTCTCATCCTGAGAGGTCCTGCTTGCTTCCGTTTGATTTTCAGCGCCGGTGAAGAATCTGAAAATGCTGTGCTCGTCCTGAGCATGTCCTGTCTGCTACCGCTGTGCTATCCTAGCAAGGTATTGCTTCGTGCAATTAACGCTGACATCCTGTCAGCCTGCTTATCCGTTGACGAAGTAAGTATGCGCTTTGTTGTGGGAATCTGGCATGGCTTTTTTATAATTTTCACTATGTAATATTATTGTAAAAGTGTTATTTTTTGTGATTTTACTTTATTTTTCATAGTGATATAGTTCTTTTATCTTTCTTCATTCTGTGTGAAATAGCGTTTAAACTTACTCGTTTGTGAGATATATCTCACAAGAATGCCGGCCTGAAAGCGGTTATTGTGGCATGTAGTTAAAAAAGGATTGTTATGGCCAGAGAGCAACTGGGAATTTGTACTGAAGCAAACCTGCATGGTGGTTATTTATTCTTCAATGCGCTGGAGGGGCACGAACGGGTATTAAGGCATAAACTTGCCCGTTTACCACAGCTATTTGACCGCTTGGCCGTGCATTTTTCTGAGGCCTTATTAACCAGTGTAGTGGCTATCGGCAGTAACTACTGGGATATGCTGTATCCTGACGCCAGACCTGCAGGCCTGAACCCTTTCCCGGACTTACCCGCTGAAGATATTGATCTTGCACCTGTACCACTGGATTTGCTGATTCAAATTCGTTCTGACCGTCTGGATGTTAACTTTATTGCCACGCAACAGGTGTTGCAATTGCTACAGGGCCATGCCGAGCTGCAGGAGCATATTCAGGGCTTTCGTTACCTTGATGGCCGCAGCCTCACCGGCTTTATCGACGCCCCGTGCAATCCGAAGGGCAAAGCCAAGCGTGTGGCGGCCTTGGTTGACCATATACAGCAGCCGGTTTTTGCCGGTGGCAGTTACTTGTATTTGCATTGTCTTAATTTTGATTTGAGTAACTGGCAGCAACTGAACACTAAGCAGCAGGAAGATATAATGGGGATGGATAAAGTATCTGGTAAACCCCTTATACCGGCAATGCAAGCAGCTGATAGCCATTATGCAGTGATGCAGCCAGATATTGCTCAGGGCATTTTTTTACAGCAAAACATGCCATTTTCACAACCAAAGGTGCAAGGCATGTTGCAATTAACCTATTGCGCAGATGCGGATGTTTTGTTGCAACAACTTAAACGCAGATTAGGGCTGGCAGAACAAAATCAGGGCTATGATCAACTGCTGAATTACAGCCGCTTCGATTTCAGTGCAGCTTTTTTTGTACCTTCTATAAGTTTTCTTGAGCTGGCAGCCAAGCCGTAATCAGGCCAGCTTTCCTTCAAATAACTTAGTTACCGTTTGTAAAATCTCATTAATATTCTGCACTTTATTTGGCGCGATAAAAATGGTGTCGTCACCGGCGATGGTGCCAAGCACACCTTCAGCCTTGCCGATAGAGTCAAGCATACGTGCTATAAGTTGTGCTGCGCCTGGGCTGGTACGGATAATAATCATCACATCATTATGTTCTATGTCCAGTACCAGTTGGCGTAACGGGCTTTTGGTTGTTGGCATACCTAACTCAGGAGGTAGGGTATACACCATTTCCTGCTTGGCATTGCGGGTACGTACCGCACCATATTTGCTAAGCATACGGGATACTTTTGACTGACTGATATTATCAAAACCGTCATTTTTGAGGGCATCGACAATTTCACTTTGAGAACCAAATTTTTCCATTTTTAACAGCGCTTTAAAAGCCTGAGTTAACACTTCCTGTTTGGCTTGCTTGGTCATATAACACTCTTACCTCTTGTTTCGTGTCGTTATCTTAGCAAAGTTCGTTGCCGCATTCACTTTGTGAAGTAAAGTACACTAAAATTCGCTAAAATGCTTAGACTTTAGGCTTAAGCTATTTGTGTTTTCAACGCGGTTTCAGTATTGTTGGCGCGTTTTCATTCAACCGTTATCAAGGGAGATAATTATGAAAGTTGCCGTATTAGGTGCCGCCGGCGGTATTGGCCAGGCATTATCGTTATTGCTGAAATTAGACTTACCTGCAGGCACAGACTTGGCGTTATATGATTTAGCGCCGGTAACACCGGGTGTTGCGGTTGATTTAAGCCATATCCCTACCGCTGTTAAAGTAACAGGCTACGGTAAAGAAGACTTACATACTGCACTGGCTGGTGCTGATATCGTGATGATCCCTGCCGGTATGCCGCGTAAGCCGGGCATGGACCGTTCAGACTTATTTAATATCAACGCAGGTGTGGTTAAAACGCTGGCAGAGGCTATTGTGCAGCAGTGCCCTAAAGCGCTGGTGGGTATTATTACTAACCCGGTAAATACCACTGTGGCAATTGCGGCTGACGTGTTCAAAAAAGCCGGTACCTACGATCCGCGCCGCTTGTTCGGTGTAACGACACTGGACGTGATCCGCGCTGAGACTTTCGTCGGTGAATTAAAAGGTAAGAATCCGACCGAAGTGACTGTACCGGTTATCGGTGGCCATAGCGGTACTACTATTCTGCCGTTATTGTCACAGGTTGCAGGTGTGAGTTTCTCTGATGACGAAGTTGCATCATTAACGCACCGTATCCAGAACGCCGGCACTGAAGTAGTTGAAGCTAAAGCCGGTGGTGGATCTGCTACGCTATCAATGGGTCAGGCTGCTGCGCGTTTCTGTATTTCCTTAGTTAAGGGGTTACAGGGCGAGAAAGTCACTGAATATGCCTATGTTGAAGGTAACGGCGAATATGCCCGTTTCTTTGCTCAGCCAATTACGCTGGGTAAAAATGGCGTAGAGGCATTGCTGCCAATCGGTACTTTAAGTGCTTACGAGCAAAAAGCTATGAATGATATGCTGGGCACCTTAAAAGCCGATATCACTTTAGGCGAAGAGTTTGTAAAGAATAACTAAGTTATTCTCAGCATAAAAAAAGGCGCTGATGCGCCTTTTTTTATGCCCGGCAACGTTAGTGGTTGCGGGACACGGCAATATTGGCTAACGCCAGCAATGCCTGTTTATGTGCTGATTCTGGTACAGCCGCCAGTGCCTGACGGGCTTTCTCTGCTTCCTGCTCTGCCAACTGGCGGGTGTACTCAAAAGCATTGGTTTCATATAGCGCGGCCATAATAGCCTCAAGATGCGCCATACCATTACCCTCTACTATAGCTTCACGGATCAGTGCTTGCTGGGCCTCAGTACCATGTCTTAAGGCATGGATTAACGGTAGGGTGGGTTTGCCTTCAGCCAGATCGTCGCCAATATTTTTGCCAAGCTCGGAGGCATCAGCCTGATAGTCCAGTACATCATCAATCAGCTGGAAAGCGGTGCCAAGATGCATGCCGTACAGCTTCATACTGTTCACTATAGCTTCAGGTTGATTAGCAATAATAGCGGCTAATTGGGTGGCGGCTTCAAACAGCTTTGCTGTTTTACAGTAAATGACCTGCATATAGCTTTGTTCTGTGGTGTCGGGGTCATTTACATTCATCAGCTGTAATACTTCACCTTCGGCGATAACATTGGTCGCGTCGGCCAGAATATTCATGATACGCATATCGTTCAGCGATACCATCATCTGAAACGAGCGGCTGTAAAGGAAGTCACCCACTAACACACTGGCCTGGTTACCAAACACCGCATTGGCGGTTTGCTTGCCCCGGCGTAAAGTGGATTCATCTACCACGTCATCATGTAATAAAGTGGAAGTGTGAATGAATTCTATAATCGCCGCTACAGTGATGTGGGCTGTGCCCTGATAATGTAGCGCTTTGGCTGCCAGCACCGCCAACAACGGGCGCAGGCGTTTGCCACCGCTGTTAACGATATAAATGCCTAATTGATTAATCAGGGCGACATCTGAATTTAGCTGAGAAAAAATATGCTGATTAACGGCAGCCATATCGTCAGAGGTTAGCTGCTGGATCTGTTCGAGCGTCATGAAAAACAACTGCTTAAACCATAGAATGTCGCTAATTCTACACTATTGGCTGGACAGTCCCAAAGCAAAACTGGATCCTTTTGTCAGCAGAGTGATCTTTTTTATATTACTACTTGCGGGGGTAGGGGAAATTGCGTACAATTCGCGCCCTGTGAATTGAATTAACACGCCCCTTAACCAAGCGATGGCGTGCTTTGTACGGAGTTAACTATGTACGCGGTTTTCCAAAGTGGTGGCAAACAGCACCGTGTGACGGAAGGTCAAACTCTACGTCTAGAAAAACTAGATTTAGAAACCGGCGCAACAATCGAATTTACACCGTTGATGGTCGCTAATGGCGAAGATATCAGTATCGGTGCACCTTTAGTAGAAGGTGGTAAAGTAGTAGCGGAAGTGGTCACTCATGGCCGTGGCGATAAGCTTAAAATCGTTAAATTCCGTCGTCGTAAGCATTCACGCAAACAGATGGGCCACCGCCAGTGGTTCACTGAAGTGAAAATTACCAGCATCAGCGCGTAACAGGAGTATCGACACATGGCAAGTAAGAAAGGTGTAGGTAGCACTCGTAACGGTCGCGATTCAGAAGCTAAACGCTTAGGTGTTAAGCGCTTCGGTGGCGAAACGGTTTTAGCTGGTAGCATCATCGTACGTCAGCGTGGCACTAAGTTCCACCCGGGCACTAACGTTGGTATCGGTAAAGACCACACTTTGTTCGCTTTAACTGAAGGTAAAGTGAAGTTTGAAGTGAAAGGCGAGTACAACCGCAATTTCGTAAGCATCGTCAGCGAATAAGCTGATAGGCTTCAGAAAAACCCCGCCTAAGTGCGGGGTTTTTTATTAAACAAGGTACAGCAGACTGCATAATGTGATGTTAGCGGCACACTTGTACTTAACCTAAGTTATACTTATCGCCAGTTAGCTGTTAACTGGTTTTAATCTGATTAATCAGGACGCACCCGATGAAGTTTGTAGATGAAGCGATAATTCGAGTTGAAGCCGGCGACGGTGGCAACGGTATTATCAGTTTTTTACGTGAGAAGTTTATATCAAAGGGTGGCCCTAACGGCGGCGACGGCGGCGATGGCGGCGACGTATACCTGGTAGCAGATGAAAACCTGAATACTTTAGTGGATTACCAGTTTGAAAAATTTCATCGCGCTGAACGCGGTGAAAATGGTGGCAGTGTAAATTGTACCGGTAAGCGTGGTGTCGATCTTGAGTTGCGGGTGCCGGTAGGTACGCGCACAGTAGATGTGGATACCGATGAGATCATGGGGGATTTAACCCGCCATGGCCAGCGTTTACGTGTAGCCAAAGGCGGTTGGCATGGTTTAGGTAACGCGCGTTTTGCCACCAGTACTAACCGGGCACCGCGGAAAAAAACCAATGGCACGCCTGGCGAAATTCGTAATTTGCGGCTGGAGTTATTACTACTGGCTGACGTAGGCTTGCTCGGTTTACCTAATGCGGGAAAATCGACGTTAATTCGTGCGGTGTCGGCAGCTAAACCCAAAGTAGCTGATTATCCTTTTACGACCTTAGTACCCAACCTTGGCGTGGTGCGGGTTGAATCTCATCGCTCTTTTGTTATTGCCGATATTCCAGGTTTGATTGAAGGCGCAGCAGAAGGCGCAGGTTTAGGTATTCAGTTTTTAAAACATTTAGAGCGTTGCCGTTTATTATTGCATGTTGTTGATGTGCTACCGGCTGATGGCTCAGATCCTGCTGAAAATGCGGTAACCATCGTGCAGGAACTGGCAAAATACAGTAAAAAGCTGGCAGGCAAACCACGCTGGCTGGTATTTAATAAGCTGGATTTGGTGATGGAAGACGAGCTGGACGAGATCATTGCCAGTGTTACCGTTGCGCTAAACTGGGAAGGGCCGGTATTTAAAATTGCTGCGGCTGCCCGCACCAATACTGAGCGCCTGGCGGCCGATATTCTGAATTATATTGAGCTGTTACCGGTAGATAAACCTGCTGAGCTGCTTGCTGATCCGGTTAGCTTTAAATGGGACGATAGTCCGGCAGATATCCAGCCGGTTATTGATGAAGACGACGATGATGATGATTTTGACGACGACGACTATGATGTCGAGGTTATTTATCAGCGTTAAGGTAAGCTCATGATCATCTCTATGGTGGCAGCGATGGCTGCCAATCGTGTAATAGGCAAAGATAATCAGATGCCCTGGCATTTGCCGGCAGATTTAAAGCACTTTAAAGCAGTTACACTGGGTAAACCGGTAGTAATGGGCCGCAAAACTTTTGAGTCTATCGGCCGTGTGCTACCCGGGCGGCGCAATATTGTCGTTAGCCGCCAAACAGTAACCGATCCGCGTGGCGCAGAATGGGTTAACAGCTTAGCGCAAGCTTTTGAATTATTGCACGACCAGCCTGAAGTCATGGTCATTGGCGGTGCTGAAATATACCGTCAGTGTTTGCCGTTAGCCCAACGGTTATATCTGACAGAGATAGCATTGGAAACAGAAGGTGATGCCTGTTTCCCTGATTATTATGCTGCTGGCAGCTGGGAATTAGCCGAGCAAAGCTTCATGCCTGCAGACGATAATAATCCATATGATTGTCGCTTTATAACCTTAATACGTAATTAGCTTCTGCTGGCTATATTTGCACCTGCTGCTGCATATTGTTAAGATGCTTCAGGTTGTGTTCAGCAAGGAGTAGTAAATGAGATTATTACCAACGTTGTTTTGCGGTGCTGCTTTAAGTGTTGCCGCACTGGTATCGCCGGTTGCGGTAGCAGATGATCAGTTAGCTGCTTCTATGTGTGATTATGTGGCAGCTGATGATAAGAACCGTCTGAGAAAAGTTCTTAGTGACTATCGTCTGCGTTTGCGCAATATATACGATGGTGTGGTATGTAACGGTGAAAGTCTTATCCGGCACGCTTTTAGAAGCAATGCTGCAGATGTTGGCGAGTTTATTGTTAAACAGTTACCGGGGTCTGCTGTTGGCGCATCAGGTGATATTGCCTGGGCTGAAGCAAATGGCTTTACGGCTTCACCATTGCTGGCAGTGCTGAAAAGCCGTGCCGGTGAAGGCGACTAAAATTAGTCTGCAAATAAAAAAATCCGCCAGTTGGCGGATTTTTTTATTTCGGGCAGTTAAATCAGACTTTGAACTGCTCTACAGAAACACGTAACTCTTCTGCCAGTCTTGCTACTTCATGGCTGGATTCTGACGTTTGTTCTGCACCTGATGCTGTTTCTTCTGCAATAGAAACAATTGATTCCAATAGCTTGCTGATCTCGTGTGACACCTGATTTTGCTCTTTAGCTGCATCAGAGATCTGTGTACTCATATCATGCGCTAAATGCACAGCATGGGTGATAGAGTCCAGCGCTTTGGTGGCAACCTCAGTTTTTGCCACACAGTTTTCCGCTTGCTTTTTACCTTTGTTCATCGCTTCTACCGCTGCCTGGGCACCGCTTTGCAGTACCTGGATCATCGCCTGAATTTCCTGCGTAGATGCCTGGGTCTTACTGGCCAGCGAACGAACCTCATCGGCTACAACAGCAAAACCACGGCCTTGCTCACCGGCACGGGCCGCTTCAATAGCTGCATTTAATGCCAGCAGGTTAGTTTGCTCGGCAATGCCACGTATTACATCTAAAATACTGCCGATAGAGGCACTGTCTTTATGTAGTTTATTGATAACAACCGATGCCTGCTCAACCTCGTGTGACAACTGGAGAATAATAGCTTTATTTTCCAGAGAGATGCCTTTAACACGCTCTGCTTCATTGTCAGCGTTCTTAATTTCCGCGACCGCGTCGTTAGAGCTTTGTAATACGCCTTGGGCAGTGCTGCTCATCTCTGTAGTAGCGGTGGCCGCTTGGGTAACCTGAGACTTTTGCTCACGAATGGCTTGGGTGGTTTGCACTGTAATTGCTGAGGTTTGCTCAGAGGCTGCTGCCAATTGAGTAGAGCGGGAGATAATGCCCTGGATCAGCTGTTGCAGGTTGGCAATAACCTTGTTGCAGTTGCGGGCTAACTCACCAAACTCATCTTTGGCGCTGTCATCCAGTTTTTGGGTCATATCGCCAGACGCTACTACGCCGAGGATCTGATTTACCTTAGCCAGTGGAATAGAAATACTGCGCACAGTTACCGTTGCAATAACCACGGAAACAATAATTGAGATCAGCACTACGATAAAAATCAGTGTAATAGCGTTAGACACACCGGAAGCCGAATCTTGTTGAATTGTTTCTGCCGCTTTGCTGGCCTGGGTTAATAAGCCCGCAAGGCTGGCCATAGCGCTGGCGGTTTGTTGTTCAGCTGAAGCCAACAGTGCTGTTGCATCTGCAGTGCTTTGCAGCCGGCGGGTTTTTAACTCTACAATACTGTTACTACCTGCCAGCAAGGTGTTAATTTGAGCAAATTTTTCTGCTAAATCATCAATCAGGCTTACCTGGCCTGCAGTTTCCGTTTTGATTATTTCAAATTGATCATTAAGCTCTTTTAAGCGGAAAGCAATTTCGTTGCTGATGGTATTCGCAGTGGTGTCTGATGTAGTACGGTTTAAATCTACCACATTGCTGATTAAGGTGTTTATGCCTGTTTCAATACCTGTTGCGGCCTGATATGAACGCGGAAAGCGGCGCTGGACATCGCGTGTGTCAGTAAAATCCAGAATCAATGATGCCGTATCATCTGCTTGTGTTTCAAGCTCAGCTAGTTTGCTGTCAATGTTGTCACGCAAAGTTAAATTGTTTTCCAGTTGCTGGAATAACTGCGTGGTGACAGGGGTAAAATTGTTATAGGCTTCATTTACTGTTTCTGCAGCTCTTTTCAGAGTTGCTTCATTTTGTACTGCGGTGTTCAGGTTTTTTGCTGCCTGGGCATAGCGCTGTTGTTCTTCAGAAAACAATTTTCGTAAAGAAGAAACGTCTTGCAAAGAAGTCGCGTAGAACGCCTGCAGGCTTTGTTTGCTCATTATCACGAAACCGCTTTGCATTAGCGCACTTTGTTCAAGAGCGGGTATGGAAACCTGGTTTACTTCTGCTGTTGATGCACTGATATTGTTCAAACTTACATAAGATGTTGTACCTATGATTAACAGGAGTAGCGAAATGATGCCAAACCCACCAATCACCCGTAATGCTACGGTTAACTTCATAATAACTCCCATTTTTTGTTTTTTTATGCAGCCTGATCCAGACAGCAAGGCTTAACAATTCCGGACAACGCCGTTAAATATACAGGTTCCGTGTAATCCCTGCCACACTATAACGTTGTTGTGTATCAATACAATATGCAGTTAACGCATTACCCCAGACACAACCAGTGTCAAGTGCATGAATATTTGCTACCGGACTATAACCATTTAATGCCGCCCAGTGACCAAAGAACAGTTCAGGATGTGTTTTTGTGCGCCAGAATTCATACCAGGGCACTAGTTGTGTCTGATTCCGTGGGTGGCCTTTTTCTTTCAGTTCAAGCGAGCCATCCTGACGGCAAAACCGCATCCGGGTGCAACTGTTGATAGTGAAACGCCAGCGCTGCTCGTCTGAGGTTGCCTCACTGTAGCGTTCGGGTTTGTTGCCGTACATACTGCTTAATAGCGTTACCGGCTCGTTTTGCAGTAGCTGTTGCACTGCGGTAGTGGCCACAATAGCATCTTCCAGTTGCCATTCCGGTGCCAGGCCGGCATGAACCATCATAAAACGTTGGTCAGGGCTAAAATGCAGCAGCGGTTGCTGGCATAACCACTGCACCAGTTCTTCTCGCTGTGGGCTATCCAGTAATGGCTGTAATTTATCCTGTTGCTTAACAGTGCTCAGGCCATAATGGCAGGCAATAAAGTGCAGATCGTGGTTGCCAAGTACTGTAACGGCTTTGTCACCCAATCCTTTGACAAAAGTAAGGCATTCCAGTGACTGCGGGCCCCTGGCGATCAGATCGCCACAAAACCAGAGCTGATCCTGCTGCGGGTTGTAATGGACATGTTCAAGCAAGCGCTGCAAAGCGTCATAACAGCCTTGCAAATCACCAATAACGTAGGTGGCCATTAGTTGAGAATGTTGGGCATAGCCAGACGAAACAGCGGAATAGCGGCGTGAAAGCGTTCCTGCTGCGTGGTTATCATCTCATAGTGGCCTTGCATAGTACCAACCGGAGTTTCCAGTACCGCACCGCTGGTATAACGATAACTGCCGCCGGGGGCCAGATGAGGCTGCTCCCCGATAACACCTTCACCTTCAACTTCGGTTTGTTTGCCGTTGGCATCGCTGATTAACCAGTAACGTCTTAACAGTTGTATTGGCTCACTGCTGTGATTGCGGATGGTAATAGTATAAGCGAACACATAACGCTCAGCGGTTGGATCTGACTGTGCAGCAATGTAATAGGTTTCAACTTCTACCGGCACGTTAAAATGTGATGTCATACTGCTGATTCCTGCTGTTGCAGCCACTGGGCTACACGCACAAAGTCGGCCACTGCAAGTTGTTCTGGTCGTAGGCCGGGATTAAGCCCTAACTGCTCTAATTGCTCAGCGCTGGCAAAATTACTAAAGCAATTACGAATGGTTTTGCGCCGCTGGTTAAATGCTTCCAGACAAACCCGGTTTAGCACTTCAGCCGGTACGGCTGCACGTTCAGCTACTGCACGGGGCAGTAAGCGTACAACGGCAGAATCGACTTTGGGCGCCGGTTTAAAGGCGCCTGGCCCCACTTCTACTACTGGCATGGCTTCACAGTAGTACTGTGTCATGACGCTTAAACGGCCAAATGCCTTACTACCGTGAATAGCTGTCATACGCTGCACAACTTCTTTTTGCAGCATAAAATGCATGTTTTCAATAAAGTCTGCATATTGAAACAGATGAAATAACAACGGCGTAGAGATATTGTAGGGTAAGTTACCAAAAATTTTCAGTTTTTTACCTTCTTGTACCAGGGCGGTAAAATCAAATTTCATTGCATCGGCCTGGTGCACTGTCAGCTTACTGGCCAGCGTTGGGTGCTGCACCAGACGCTCAGCTAAGTCTCTGTCCAGCTCGATAACAGTCAGGTGACCTGCCGCTTCGGCGACGGGCTCTGTGAGCGCACCCAAACCCGGGCCAATCTCCACCAGCAGATCGTTTGGTTTAGGCGCTATTGCTTTGACAATACGGCCTATTACCTGAGGGTCGTGCAGGAAGTTCTGGCCAAAGCGTTTACGGGCGCGGTGGCCTAAATGTACATTATCAGTCATGTAGAGTCGTCGTTTTAGTGGCCAGTGTAATAGCCTGATTAACTGCGTGAAATAAACTGCCGGCATCGGCTTTGCCTGTGCCGGCTAAATCCAGTGCGGTACCGTGATCAACTGACGTTCGGATTAGTGGCAAACCCAGGCTGATATTAACAGAACGGCCAAAGCCCATATGTTTGAGTACCGGTAAGCCCTGATCATGGTACATCGCCAGCACGGCATCGGCATGATCCAGATATTTGCTCTGAAACAAAGTATCTGCTGGCAGCGGTCCAATCAGCTGCATGCCCTGGGCTCGTAGTTCATTCAGGGTGGGAATAATAATATCCAGCTCTTCTCTGCCTAGGTGGCCATCTTCTCCGGCGTGGGGATTCAGGCCACACACGTAAATCCTGGGAGCCGCGATAGCAAATTTTTGCTGTAAATCCTGATGCAGTATCGTCAGAACTTTCAGTAAACGTTCTCTGGTAATGGCTTTTGCCACATAGGCTAACGGAATATGTGTGGTCGCCAGAGCCACGCGCAGGCCTTCTGTTGCTAGCATCATTACCACATAAGGGGTATTGGATTGCAAAGCAAAGAATTCAGTATGGCCACTAAAAGGAATGCCAGCCTGATTAATAATGCCTTTATGCACCGGGCCGGTCACAATAGCGGCAAATTCACTGTTAATGCATTTTTCGCCAGCAAATGTCAGTGTATCAACCACATAACGGCCGTTGGCAACATTAAGGGTGCCAGCGATAACCTGCTCTGCCAGTGCAAAGTCTACTACTGTCAGTGTGCCGGCCTGTTGTGGTCTGGGTGTTGCTGAGGCGTCGTAGGGGATAAGGTTCAGCGCCAGCCCGAGTTGGGCTGCGCGTTCGGCTAACAATGCTGCATTGGCACACACAACCAGTTCCACCGGCCACGCTTGCTGGGCAAGGGTAATAACTAAATCTGGCCCTATGCCTGCCGGTTCACCCGGTGTAATGCCAATTCGCAGTGTCATCAGCCCTCTGACCTTACTTCAATATGAGCATCAGCGCGCAGCTCGCGCAAAAAGTTAGCCGACTCTTCGTTATAGCGGCGGTTGAAAATCATCCGGTATACCTGTTGGCGTTTTTTATCTGCAGTGGCGTCGACAGTGCGTTTTTCCAATACCTGAGCAATATGCCAGCCGTGTTCGGTTCTGAATGGCTCGCTGATTTCATTAACCTGTAAACGGTTTAACGTATCGCGAAATGCCGGCACAAACACATCTGGCTCGCTCCAGCCCAAATCGCCGCCGTTTAGTTTAGAGCCCGGATCTTCAGAATGTTGTTTGGCCAATTCAGCAAAGTCGGCTTCGCCGGCACGTAGTTTAGCGGCAAACTCAGTTAGCATACTGCGGGCACGATCTTCGCTCAGAATAATTGAAGGTTTAATCAGTATATGGCGTGATTTAACTTCGTTAATTTCGGCGACATTCTCACCGCGTATGTCAAAGATAGTCAAAATATGAAAGCCTGCACCAGAGCGCAGCGGGCCAACGATATCGGTTTTTTTGCGGCCACGAATAGCTTCTGAGAACAAAGTAGGCATTTCATTAATGTTCATCCAGCCTAAATCGCCGCCTTCAAGGGCATTGGCGCCTGATGAGGAAGCAATAGCAATGCGTTTGAAATCACTGCCGCTGCGTAGCAGTTCCATCACTTTGTCGGCCCGCTCTTTAGCGTCGTTAATATCGTCTGATGTGGCCTGGCTTGGAATAGAGATCAGGATATGACCTAAATTGTACTGCTCGTTGCTGGCACCTTGCTCTTCCATCAGTTTAAGCAGGCTGTCTACTTCCTGTGGGCTGATATAAACCCGGCGCTGTACGTTGGCTCTGACCACTTCTCCGGTAATCATTTCTTCACGCAAACGCTCACGAAAGCGCTCGTAGTTACCTTCCTCTGCAATTACCTGCTGGCGAAAAGCATCAAGCGACAGGTTCTCGCTTTGCGCTATGTTTCTGATAGTGTCATCCAACTGGGCATCGCTTATCTGCAAACCCATACGCTGCGCCATCTGCAATTGCAGATTGGTCATGATTAAACGCTCTGATGCCTGGGTACGTAGCGCAGCATCAGACGGTAAGGTTTGGCCCTGACTGGCGGCATTACGTTTTACCCGTTCAACGATATCTGTAATGTCACTTTCCAGCACCACGCTGTTATCAACAATAACAGCTACCCGGTCTATTTCACGTTCAGCAGCAATGCTACTGCAGCTGAAACCGCATAATAAGGCGGTACAGATAAGTTGTGATAGCTTCATAAATTCCTACATCAATTAGTTAATAAGTATGGCTTGCGGTAGCTGAAAATACCGTTGGACAGCATGTCGGTTACACCGAAGCCAGCACTGTCGCCAAAGCCTTTCAGGACAAACTGTAATCCAATGCTGCTATCGAGTCTGCTGGTACCATTAATAGCATCAACCGGCAGTTCAAGATCGGTTAGCACCTGGCGTCTGGCAACCAAACGCACGGCCCAACAGCATGATTCGTATTGCACACCAAAGCTGGCGTCTATCATACGATTATTTGTCACATCCCGATAGTAAGTGCCCACCAGTTGCCAGCTATCGCTTACCGGCATAGTGCCCAGCACGCCCATTTGCTGGATTTCCTGACCTGAGACTGCCCGACTGTATCTATGGTTCAACTGAAACAGGCTTTTACCGCTGCCGCGGTAATCCAGTGAGGCATTGCTTTTGATTAACTGATCGCTGTCGATGTCGTACTGCGCTGCAGTGCTGAAATACCACTTACTGAACCAGTGCCAAATCATCTCGGCAGCCAGCATAGATTCTGTTGAGGTTAAATCGTCAACGATATCTGTTTTGTCTGGTTGTGGCTTGGGATCTGACAGAAAGAAAATCTGCCCGAGGCTAAAACGAAACAACTCGTTATCGATATTATCGTAGAAACGGGTAGTCCAGCCTACTGTAATCTGGTTTGCTTCGTTAATCCGGTCCAGGCCGGAATAGCGGTTTTCCCGGAATAAGCCGTAGTAATCGTCCTGCAGACGGGTGGTGTCGTACAGGCCAATATTACTCTGGTCCCGGTAAGGGATATACAGGTACTGGATCTGTGGCTCAAAGGTATGCAGCGCAGGTTCACCGAACCAGTCGTATTCGCGCTCAAAATTGATACGGGAATGCAACCGCACTTTAGGGATGGTACGGGTGACACTGCTGCTGATGTGATCGATGCTACTGTCATCAAAGTCTTGCTGGTAGTAGGTATACATCAGACTGGCTTGAGCGGTAAGCTCCAGCGCCGGTGTAATAAACGGAATTTCAATACCGGGCTCGATATGTAGGCGATCAGCGTTACTGATTTGCGCTGTACTGTTTTCAAAATGGGCGTATTGCGCCTGCCAGTTAAAATTAACATTCGGCAGCAGGCTGTGTGGTTTAGCGGAACTCAGGCTAAGCTCGGGTAAGGTACTGTAAGCATTGTTATAGTTACCTAACACTTCAAAACCCTGTACTTTCAGGTGCGAGTGCACCTGAGTACCATAATAACTTAATGCAGCCTGACGCAGTAACTGGGTATCGCTCTGGTTGCTGTAGTCTGATCCCAATTCGGTTAAATAGGCATCGTCGCTAACATCGGTGAAGTCGATGTAACCTCTGATCTCGGAGGTAAAGTCACTTAAATGGCTGATGTGGCCCAGATACCGGCTGCCAAAATCTGAAGGTTTGTCATCGTCAGAATGCAAATATTCCAGCTGTAAATTGCCGCGGTGTTGCTCTGTCAGGTACCGAAACTCTGATTTAAGCTGAGCGCCACGCTTACTCATATAGCGCGGAGTCAGCGTCATATCATAGTTTTCTGCCAGATTGAGGTAATAAGGCTGCTCAAGGTCCAGGCCTAAACGTTGTGAGTTGCTGATTTTTGGCAACAGCAGACCACTGCGCCTGTTCTCATTAACCGGAAATGTCAGGTAAGGCAGATAAAATACCGGAATGTCTTTAATTTTAAACACCGCATTGCGGGCTTCGCCCCAGCCTTCACCTTCTTCAATCCGAATTTCGCTGGCGTGCAGTGCCCAGCTGTTATCGTCAACCGGGCAGGTAGTGAATAATGCACTGTCTAATGTCAGCAGTTGTTCTGTGGCAGTAAGCTGCGCAGCATAACCGCGGCCAGCCTGCTCTAAAAACCGGTAGTTGGCATCGTTAAGGCTGGCTTTATCATTAATAAGATCGGCGCTGAATTCTGAACCACTCACCTGAATGGAGCTGTTAAAGTATTCAATACCGCCTGCTGCGAGTACAGTTTGCTGGCTGCTGCTGAAGTTAGCTTTGGGCGCAATTAACAGCGTATCACGATAACTTATTTCAACATTACCAGTGAATTCAGCGGTTTGATTACCAGATAAATTAACATTGTCTGAGCTGATACGGATTGCCGGGTCCTTCGAATTCAGCTGGTTAAAGGCTGCAGGAGGCTGAACTGGCGCATAACACATAGCCGCTGGCGAAGTCTGAGCATGGCTGTCAAAGCAGGCAGCACCAACCGGAACGAAAAAAAATACCGCTAAACCATGCTTCATGCAGCTACTCTTGCCTTACGTAAAGGTTAACATTATCAGGTGTGCAAAGGACTTGCTATGATAAATCAATTTTAGAAATCCTGCTAATCCGATATAGTGCGATCAGTCGATAATCTCGTTGTGACAAAAGGGTTTGATTGTGTGGGGTAAAATTCTCGGGGCCTTGTTTGGTTTGGCTTTACTGAAACTGCCTGGCCTGTTGATTGGTGTACTTATCGGCCATTGGTTTGATCGCGCTTTTAAGCAGCAGTTTGAGAAAAACGGCGGTTTTACCGGCTTGTTCAACGATAATCTCGATGAACAGGCACTATTTCGTTATACCACTTTTGCTACTATGGGCCATGTTGCCAAAGCCACCGGCGTGGTAACGTCGGCTCATATCAGCCAGGCTACGCAGTTTATGAACCAGCTTGGTTTAACCGCAGCCCAGCAAAAAGAAGCTCAGGCAGCATTTCGTGACGGTAAGGCGGTTAGTTTTCCACTGCAGGCGCAGTTAAACAGTTTTTATCAGGCTTACCGGCGCCGCCGCGATGTATTGCAGCTGTTTGTCGAAATTCAGATCAACACTGCTTGTGTTAACGGCCAGATGACAGCAGAGCAATATGCATTGTTGCAGCAGGTGGCCGGGCATTTAAATTTTACCAGTGTCCAACTTGATGCGCTGATTATGGCATTTCAGGCGCAAAGCCGCTTTGCCGGGCGTAATCAACCTGCCAACAGCACAAGACACAGCCTGGCAGACGCTTACAAAGTGCTTGATGTAGCGGAGTCTGCCAGTGATGCTGTATTAAAGAAAGCTTACCGTAAGTTAATGGCGCAGCATCACCCGGATAAGCTAATGGCACAAGGTGTGCCGGCAGATATGCTGGAAGTGGCAAAACGCAGAACGCAGGATATTCAGGCCGCTTACGAACTGATCAAACAACAACGAAACCGCAGTAAACTATAAACCGACTGAGGTAAGCCAGCCGTATATTTCCTGCAATACCCATTCTTGTTCATCGTAGTGGTAACCTGAACCGACAATCTGGCGTTGGCGATAAATGGCTTTAAGTTGTTTTTTCGCCAGTTGTTGGCGTAGCTTCAGCTGGCTGCTGACATATTGGTTATCGTATTGATGATTAATATCCAGTGTCGGGATCTGATGGGAAGCCATAGCTTTAGCCAACTGCCGGTTGAGCTCCTGATCTGGCAGGTAAGCGCCCAGCATAATAAACGCTGCTGGCTCTTGCAGTTGCTTGTCGGCATATAAGCGATTGAGCACCGCAGCGCTGCTGCCCTGTGCGATAACTATACTGACCCCCGGTTGTTGCTCTGCAGTACGTTGTACAGTTTCCATTCTGGCCTTCAGGCTTAGCTGATACTGCTGCAGGCTGTCTTCGGTAAGTGGGTGCTCGGGGTAGGAGGGGGGCATAATTGCCAACGTATGCCAGCCATAGTCATTGAGTTGCTGGCGCAAATGATCAATATGTTTCGGGCTTGCTGCATGCTGTGACCAGTCAGGAACTAATATGGCAGTGCCTTTGGTAAAGCTGGTCATATTTTCACGTTGCAATAGTAAAAACGTACTGCCATTTACAGTTTGTTCTGTCTGTTCATAAGCCGGTAACTGCCGGTTTAAATCTGCAGTTAAGGCTTGCTCGGGTGTTAATGCGCTGGCATAGCTGTCTGCTGCCACGCCAAAGATTGCAATCAGTAGTCCAACAAGTAGGTAAGGCATAACCTGATCTTATTTGCAGCGAATAATCCGTTATCGGCTGTCTGGGATAAGTCTTTAACAGACTTACGGGTGTTAAAAGGTTTGTTCCTGGGCGATCGCCTGAGTCTGCACTTGCACATACTTGGCGAAGGTATAAAGAATTTGCGATTTATAGTCGAACTTTATATAACTCGCGTGCTGTTCCAATACCTGCACAGCCGCTGCTGGGGGCAGAATAAAACAGAATTTTGTCGCTTTAAACTCTACCAGTGCCCGGGCCATCTCCTGTAATTGCTCATTGTCTGCCAGGCGGGCAGTTTCTGCCTCTGAATTGCAGACGTGCGAATTCTCCATCAGATTAACGATAACAGGAACTTGCTCTGCAGAAGCGGTAAAACAGCAGAACACACTGGCACAGCACCACAAACGAAGTGGCCGATAATAATTTGACATAACAGACTCCATACCTGATAAAGCAGCACTTCCTTCCCTGTTGCAGTTTTAGGCAATCAAGACAGACTGGCTGTCATATCACTGTGGCATCACCAGCGCACGGCGATATGCTAGCACAGCTTTTTTACAAGGTGCAGCCTGTTTTTTACTAAGCGGACGACAAAATAAAAAAGCCGCTGATTTACAGCGGCTTTTTTTCTGGAAAACTTAAATTAACGCAGTACTGGCTCTTTAATTGTAGCTGTTACTTTAGCTTCAATACGCTGGTTAGCTGCGTGAGCTGCAGAGGTGTTACCCTCAACGCGTGGACGTGTTACACCGTAACCCACAGATTTGATACGTGAAGGCGCAATGTTAAACTTGTTCTTCAGGATATCTGCAACAGAGTTAGCACGACGCTCAGATAAACGCATGTTGTAAGTCGGGTTACCGATGTTAGATGCGTGACCTTCAATCACTACGGTTGATTCTGGGAAACGTTGCATAAATGCACCCAGGCCTTCTACGTCAGAAATTTTGTTTGCCGGAATGGTGGCAGAATCGAACGCGAAGCGAACTTCGATATCCACGTCACCAACAGCAGCCATTTTCTCTTCAAAAATAGTACAACCGGTCGCATCTACTTTATGGTTCGCAGGGGTGTTCGCACACTTATCTGCACTATCTGGCACGCCGTCACCATCAGAATCTACTACTGCAGCCTGAACTGGTGCAGCTGGTGCCGGAGCTGGGGTTGGTGCGGCTTTGGCAGCAGGAGTACCAAAGGCGTAGGTCATACCCAGTTTGATGCCGGCGTCGCCGTAAGATTCGTCAATACCCTGGTAGCGGTTAGCTTCAGCATATAAAGCGAAATTCTGGTTGAAGAAATGTTTGTAGCCTAAACCCACGTTAAATGCTGTGGTATTTTGGGCAGCATCGAAACGCTTCAAACCACCTACCAGATAAACAGAAGATAACTGTGGCAGATGATACATTACATCTAAACCATAACGGTTACCGTTAACATCTGAACCATCCAGTTTTGATTGCATTTCCATGCGGGCATATTCTGCACGGATGGCCCATTGTTCAGTCAGGTAATAACCTAACTCAACGCCGTAACCCCAATCTTTCTCCATATAATTCCAATCTGGAGATTCAGTTTTTTTCGTATCCGGCATGTAGTACTCGCCGAATAAAGAACCAAATACGCGCTCTTTCAGATCAGCTGCTGTTACCGTATCTGCATTTGCTGCAAAGCTGAACAATGGTAGAGCTGCTGCTACAGCCAGAAAAGTTTTATTAAGTTTCATCCATATCTCCTTAGACTACACTGACACTTTTAACGATTAAGTTATTATGCGTTGGTTTTTGATTTTTTGTAGATAGAAATTAATTTCTATTAACTAACAATCTTATTTGTGTCTGCATATGATATACCACTTATATGAACCGTGGGTTAATAAATGCAATAATATCTTATTAAAAAGGGCTTTTAGTAATAAAATGTAACCGTTGCCCCGTTGTAGGGTGGGTTAATATTAGCTTTTCAGCATGTAACTGCAGCCTGCCCTTTGCATCACCATAAAATTTGTCGCCAACAATAGGATGCTGCAGCCACTGCAGGTGCACCCGCAGCTGATGCGAACGGCCGGTTACCGGTGTTAATTTCAATCGGCTGCAATGCTCCTCACGTTGTAATACCTGATAATGTGTCAGTGATGGCTTACCATATTCAAAGCAAACCTTTTGCTTTGGCCGGTTCGGCCAGTCGCAGATTAATGGCAGGTTTATACTGCCGCTGTCTGCTTCAACCCGCCCACTCACACGCGCAATATAATGCTTTTCAGTTTCACGTTGCTGAAACTGGCGGTTAAGTTCGCGCTGGCTGTTGGCTGTCAGCGCCATAACAACAATGCCTGAAGTTGCCATATCTAACCGGTGTACTATGCGCACACCGGGCCAGACTAACCGTGCGCGGTATTCCAGGCTGTCTTTGTGCTCTGGTGCTTTGCCTGGCACTGTCAGCAAGCCGCTGGGCTTGTTAAACACCACCAGCGCTTCATCCTGATACAAAATATCCAGATAAGGCGACATCGGTGGCGTGTACTCCAGCAACATAATCAATCGTGGCTGACAACAATAAGACGGATGGCATCAAGTTTTAGCCGCGCCTTACTGATGTACTGCGTTAGTTGCTGTTGTTGTGCTGCCAGTGCATCAATTTCATCTTGCCGTACCGACGGGTTGTATTTACGCAAGGCAGTAAGGCGTTGCTGTTGTTCATTCAAAGCCTGTTCTGCACTTTGTTGAGCAGCTTGCATAATATCTGCTAATTGTTGTTCAGCCATGGCGGAGGCATTGGCAATTAATGGGTGGATCAGGCTTTGCAGCGCACCTGCCAGCTTGCTGCCGGTCTGGCGGCCAACAGGTTTCAGCTGTTTATTTAACTGCTCAAAGCTGACTTTAGCCGACAGGTTGTTGGCGCTTTTATCCAGCAATAAACGCAGCGGTGTGGCCGGTAAATAGCGGTTCAGTTGCAAAGCAGCAGGGGCGCTGGCTTCAACAATAAAAATAAACTCCAGCAAATAACTGCCAACCGGCAGGGCTTTATTTGCCAGTATTGCCACTGAGCTGCTGCCATGTGTTTCGGTGGTTAAGATATCCAGCGTACCACGCACCATAGGGTGGTCCCAGCTTAGTAACTGGATATCTTCTTCAGCCAGTGCTGTTGCGCGGTCAAAGGTAACGGTGATGCCGTCATCATTTAACATCGGGTAGCTGGCGCAATGCATATGCTCAGACTGGGTAAGAATAATACTGGTGTCGCTACGGTCTTCCTGATTAATACCCAGCATGTCCCAGGCTTTAAACATTAGCATTGGCAGGGCTGTGTCGTTGTCTTGTGCTGCCAGCGCTGTTACCAGTGTTTTGGCTGCAGCGCCGCCGCCGGAGTTTATTTCCAGCAGTTGATCGCGGCCTTGCTCCAGCTGTTGTTTTAACTGCTGATTGACCTGGCTGGTTTGAGCAATAAGTTGTTGTAGCGCTGTGTCGTCTGCATGTTGCGTCGCCAGCAGCGGCAGTAACTGTGGTGCAAATTGTTCAAACACTGTACGGCCAGTTTGGCAGGTGTGCTCCAGCGCATTTAGCCCCTGCTGATACCAATCGAGCAGTACCTGCTGAGCCTGGCCGGTAAAATACGGCAGGTGGATCTGAATATCTTCACGCTGGCCGATACGGTCCAGGCGGCCAATGCGTTGCTCAAGTAAATCCGGGTTTAGCGGCAGGTCAAACAACACCAGATGATGGGCAAACTGGAAGTTACGGCCTTCGCTGCCAATTTCTGAGCACAGCAGCAACTGGGCGCTGTATTCTTCCTGAGCAAAATAGGCGGCAGCTTTGTCTCGCTCAAGTATGCTCATGCCTTCATGAAATACCGCAGCGCGGATGCCTTCGCGTACCCGCACCGCTTCTTCCAGTGCAATAGCGGTTTGTGGCCGGGCACAAATCAGTAAAAATTTATCGTGCTTATGTTGTTTTAGTAACTGCAGCAGTTGCTCAACTCTGGGGTCAAACTGCCACCAGCTGCTTTGTGCATCCAACTGCTGAAATACCTGCTCTGGAAACAGGTTTGCACTAATGCGCTCGGCCTCTGTCAACGCAGGGTTCAGGCTGAAATGCACTTTCAGGGCGTTCTGATATTGCTCTGGCAGGCTAAGCGGGTAAAGCCTGGCCTGGCGCTGGGGAAAGCCTTTTACACTGGCGCGGCTGTTACGAAATAAAATGCGGCCGGTACCGTGACGGTCCAGCAACTGGGCCAGTAATTGCTGCCGGGCTGCGGTTTGCTGCGCTGTATCGCTGCTGGCGTCGGTTAGCGAGGCCAGTTCAGCAGTAATATCGCTTTCATTAAGCACCTGTTGCAGCGCCTGGGCTTCAGCCTGGCTCAGATTGCGCTGTGCTAACAGTGGTTTGGCGACTGCGGCAATATGCTGATAGCTTTGTTCTTCCTGTAAAAACGCGCTGTAGCTGTGAAAACGTGCCGGGTCGAGTAATTTTAGCCGGGCAAAATGGCTTTCATGGCCCAGTTGATCCGGAGTGGCGGTAAGCAGAATTAAACCTGCGGTATTGGCTGCCAGTTCGCTTACACGCTGATATTCTTCGCTTGGTGCCTGTTCATGCCATTGCAGGTGATGAGCTTCATCAACCACTAATAAATCCCACTGGCTTTGTGTGGCTAACTGATGCCAGCGTGGCTGGTTTTTCAGAAATGCCAGGCTGCATAGCACCAGTTGTTCGGTATCAAACGGATTAGGGTTATCCAGCAGTGACTGCTCGCAGCGTTCCTGATCAAATACAGCAAAGTGCAGATTAAAACGGCGCAGCATTTCAACCAGCCACTGATGCTGTAATGAGTCAGGCACTACAATCATGACCCGGCTGGCTAAACCGCTGATAATTTGCTGATGAATGATAAAACCGGCTTCAATGGTTTTACCCAGGCCAACTTCGTCGGCCAGCAGTACTCTTGGTGCATGGCGCTGAGCCACTTCGTTGGCAATGTGCAACTGATGCGCAATTAAGCTGACACGCGGGCCGGATAAGCCGCGTAGTGGATTTTTTTGCTGTATATGCAGCTGTTGCCAGGCCTGATAACGCAGGGTAAACCAGTCAAAACGGTCAATCTGGCCGGCAAACAGACGGTCTTGTGGCTGATTAAAGCTGATAAAGTGATCCAGAAAAGTTTCACGCAATTCTGTGTAGCTGCCGTCATCCAGCCTGCTGCCGCAATATATCAGGATGTCATGCTGCGGTTTGATAGCACTGATTTGCAGTTTAAACCCGTCTGCGCTGGCCACTTCGTCGCCGATATTAAATTGTACCCGGGTTAACGGCGCTTCGGCCTGGGCATAAAGCCGGGTTTCTCCGCTGGCAGGGAACAGCAATGTGACATTGCGGCCTTCCAACGCGACTATGGTGCCTAAACCTAAATCGGATTCTGTATCACTAATCCAGCGTTGTCCCAGAGCAAACTTCATCTTGTACCCTATCAGCTAAAACGGGGGCGCTATGGTACTAGGAATTATGTCTTGCTGCATCTGTATTCGCATTAAATAGCGCAGAGTATTTTGTCATCTATTTGACATACCATAACGGCACAGTATGAGTGGCTGAAGTTACAGTAAATTTTTGCATAAGCTGAGGCAAAGTTTATCAGTTGCACTATGCTTGTTTTATGACACTGGTAAAGGCCTGTGTCAGGCGAAGAGGAGCCCCGTATGGCGCGAAGAAAAAGTAAAGATAAAAAAATCTACGTTCTAGACACCAATATCCTGCTACACGAACCTTTTGCCTTCCTTAACTTCCAAGAACATGACGTTGTAATACCGATGACGGTACTGGAAGAGCTTGATCATATAAAAGATCGTAACAAAGATGTCAGCCGTGATGCCAGGGTTGCCATTCGCGCGCTGGAGGATGTGCTAAAAGATGCGTCGCCGGATCAGATGCTGCAAGGTGTGGCTATGCCACGCCAGGGTGAACAAAAGCAGGGTGGCCACCTGTTTATTGTTAATGATCATCATATCACTGATGAAATTCCCGGTTTACCCGGCGGCGAAAACGACCACTTAATCATTAATACTGCACTTTACCTGCAGCGGGAAAAAAGCCCGACTAAGGTTATTCTGGTTACCAAAGACATTAACATGCGGCTTAAAGCCAAAGGTGCCGGTTTAAAACTGGTAGAGGATTATCGTACTGACCAGCTGATTGATGATGTCCGCTTTTTATATAAAGGCTACTACAAATTTCCCGGTGATTTCTGGAGCCAGGTAGGCGAGTGCCGCACCGAGAACGAAGGCCGTGAAACCTATCATTACGTTAGCCGCAGCGTGCTGCCGAATGCTTATCTGAATGAATATCTGATTGATGAGTTGGAAGGCTTTGCCGGTAAGGTGGTCGCGATAACCGATAAAGAAATCCGTATTCTCGATTTCGGTTACGAACGTTTAATGCACCGCCATGCCTGGGGTATTCATCCGAAGAACATCTATCAGGCCATGGCAATGCAGGCACTGTTAGATCCGCAGATGGATTTAGTGATCCTGACCGGCCCGGCCGGTTGCGGTAAAACCTTAATTGCCCTGGCTGCTGCACTGGAGCTGGTAATAGAAAAAGGTATGTATGACAAAGTAATTGTTACGCGCAATACCCCCGAGATTGCCGAATCTATCGGATTCTTACCCGGCACAGAGGAAGAGAAAATGGCGCCCTGGCTGGCTGCTATTACCGATTCGCTGGAAGTGTTGCACAAAACAGATGAACATCCGCATGCCAGCGTCAATTACATTATGGAAAAGGCCAATATTCAGTTTAAGTCAGTTAACTTTATGCGTGGGCGCAGTATTCAAAATGCGATAGTGATTTTGGATGAGTGCCAGAATTTAAGTGCAGCGCAGTTAAAAACCATTATTACCCGTTGTGGTGAAGGAACCAAACTGATTTGTTCCGGTAATTTATCGCAGATTGACAGTAACTATTTAACGGCAGTAACATCAGGCTTAACTTATATAGTGGAACGATTTAAAAACTTTGAAGGCAGTACCACCATTAACTTAAATGGTGTAGTGCGCAGCCGTCTGGCGTCGTTCGCTGAAGCTAATTTGTAACCTGTCTATATTGTTTATAAAAAGCCTGGTTGACTAATTATATCGTTCAACTAGGCTTTTTTTGTTCTTATTGCCCTAAAGTCCTTCCGGACATGCAAAGGAGTTGCATGAAAAACCCTGTATACACCGAATATAAACGCAGTAGCCTGCTGGGTGGGCTGCTGGTGCTTGCTTTGTCGCTATTGGGCGCAACCGCGCATTACCTGCTAACTATTGACAATAAAGTGGTGCATAGCAAAAGCCAGCTGGATAATGCAGTAAAGCAACTGGACAGCACCTTGCTACCGCTGATGGGATTTGCTGAAGCATTGCGGCGCAACGCACAGATCAAACTACAGTTACCTGCTATACAACACGATAACAGCCTGCCGGTGTTATCTGTGCTCACCGCTGAGACTGAGCAACTGCCGTTATATAGTGAAAATGCCGCGCTTAATCTGGAGTTGCAAATGCTGCTAAGGTTACAGCCCTATTTTGAGCTGGCCGGCGAAACGCAACCTGTGGTTAAAGGGCTATATTATTTTTCTGAGCAGGGTTTTGCTTACAACGGTGCGGTGAAATGGCCGGATTATCTAACAGAGCAGTTGTTAAAATGGCGCCAGAACACCGCGCAAACTTTAAGTTTTGAACGCGACTTAGTATTTTATTCGCATTTTTCGCCGCAACAGGCAGCACTGATGGTACCGCTGAGTTATCAGGACAAAAAACTGGGCAGCTTTTTGTACCTGGTGGCAACCGACTCTTTGCTGGCACCGGTACACAGCCAGTATCCGCAGCTGGATTTTATGTTGCTGGATCAGTCTGGCGAGCTGGTAGGCGGCGCGGGCAATATTAAACGGCCACAGCGTGCCGATGAGCATATGTTGCAGGTGCAGCGCTTAAGCAGTACGCCCTGGTCACTGGCGGTGCTGGAACATAAAACCAATGTGTTTGCAGCCGGGCTGCAGACGTTTTTCTGGCACTGGCTGGGGTATGTATTACTGCTGGGCGCGCTATTAGGGGCGTTACAACTACGTTATAAAAAACGTACTTTATCAGCAGTGGGCCGCTTAATTGTGCATATTGACCGGCTGGCTGCTGGTCAGGCGCACGGTGTGCGGCATATTCCGCAGGGCTGGGCCGAAGTATTCGACAAGGTTTACCAGCTGCATGATAGTAAAAAACCGGATTCAGAGTAAACGATAACCAAAGTGGCCGCTGCGGGTATACATAATATAGTTTTGGCTTATCTGACCGGGCGCCGATAGCGCCGGGCCGGTGGGGTCTATCAGCAAATACTCTTTACCCTCTATGGTAACTTTTTCGTCCATAGCGCCAACCGGTAACTGTACTGCCAGCATGGCATGCTGTGGCAGGTATACTATGGCCAGTTTTACATCTGGCAACAGCATGCGGAGCAAGGCAGCAAGTAACACCGTCTTACTATCGCAGTCGCCACGGTTTTCCTGCAGCACTCTTAGCGGCGGGCTAAAAGTATTACCAGTGGAGTTCTGCCGGTCAGATAAATCCTGATAGGGCAATTGCTGTAACCAACTGCTGATATACGCCACTGTATCCCGGCTGGCGGTGTTCACCAGCTTATCATGTAAGGCCCTGGCTACCGGCAACAGGTCATTCAGGCTGTCCTGCATCAGCCGCTGGTGGTCTGGCACAATAGCGGGCCCGCTCCAGGGCAGGCTCAGTTGATAATAATAAGCCTGCTGCAGATAGAACTGGCTGCGTTCAGCTGTGAGTTGGCTTAGCTCCTGCTGCAGTTGTGGTAGCAGAGTTTGATCGGCACTGACGATCTGATAACGCAATGCATTGTTGTCTGGCTGGCGCAGCAGGCGGACATTAGGATATTGCGTCATGTGCATTTGCAGATCCCGCCATAAATACTGCTGCAAAACGTTGGTCTGAAAACGGCGAAACTGGCGAAAGTGATTGCTTAACGTAGTTTGTGCAATGCTAAAGTTCAGCTGTTGAGCCTGCCCGGCTACACTGAAATTATAGTGAAAGTGTGCCTGGCCATCGTCCTGTTGCAGGGAAAAACGTAGCGTATCTGCCGCCAGCAGTGGCGGCAGCAGCAGAAAAAGCAGTAGGGTAAGTTTCATTCAGCTCCGGTGACGTAATGCCCGATAACGTTGCCCAGACAACAAGCATAATACCAGCAACAGCAAGATACCAGTGGCGCCGCCTGATGCTTCAACCGTTACGCTGCTGCGAATGTAGCTGTCTCTGTTGTAATCCTCCAGTGGAATATAATCAAGGCTGGCATCATCAAAGCCGGATATCTCTGCCAGCAGGTAGCCGGTGGCAGCGTCAAATAGCCTTATGGTTAGCAGATAGTCGTCTGGCGCGAAGCGGTTTTCCAGCACCGTATCAATTGCCAGCCAGTCGTCAGGGCTTTGCCTGTACAATTCAAATACACTGCTGGTGTAATATACCCGCTCATCGCCATGGCTTGGCAGCAGGGTAAACTCAGCAAATACCTGCTGATAGGGTAATGACGTATCGGCATCCAGTTCAACTTCCAGCCGGTGATAGTAACCGTTGGCGTTGAGATCGCCGCTGATAAACACATCAACGCTGTGAAACCAGACATGACTCTGGTAAGCCTGAGTGGTTACTTTGGTATCTTTTACACTTTTTAGCAGCGGTTTATGCTCACTGCGCCGCTCGGTAGTGCTGCTATCAGTTGCGCTGGCCGTGGCTGGCACAGCAAGCCACAACAGCAAGCAACTTAGTAGGCTAAAGCTGATATTTTTCATAACGGTATCTCCCTGGGCTTTGTTACTATTACAGGCTGGCGGGATGAATTTTGGCTGAACTTCAACGTAAAGGATGTGTAAAGCAATGAGACTGGTTCGTACTGTAGTGGCCGAGGGCAGCATAAATGCTATTGATTTACTTAGCCTGCGCGTACCTGAGCTGTCAAAAGGCCGGTTGAAAGACGCTATGAGTAAAGGTGCTGTGCTGCTTAGCGGCAAACCGCAAAAACGGCTGCGCCGTGCGCAAACCACCTTGCAAACGGGTCAACAGCTACAATTGCATTATGATGATGAATTATTACAGCGCAGCTGTGAGCCGGCGCAATTGATAAGTGATCAGCAGCAGTATAGCGTGTGGTTTAAACCTGCAGGCATGTTGTCGCAGGGCAACGAGTGGGGCGATCATTTGTCATTGCTGCGTGCGGTTGAGCAACATTTTGCCGCAAAACGCCAGGTATTTTTACTGCACCGGCTGGACCGCGAAGCCAGCGGTCTGGTTATTGTTGCCCATAGTAAAAATGCGGCTGCGGCATTTAGCAAGCTGATTGCCGGACATAAGATCAGCAAGCAATATGTTATCCGGGTTAAAGGGCTACTGCCCGATAGCTTGTTACAACAAGGCGAAATCAGTTTGCCGCTGGACGACAAAGCCTGCCTTACCCGTTTTCAGCTGTTGCAGTTTGATACGGCAGCGCAACAAAGCTGGCTGGAGGTTGATCTTATCAGCGGCCGCAAGCATCAGATCCGGCGGCATTTTGCTGCGGTTGGTCACCCGGTAATGGGGGATCCGCAATATGGCCAGGGCAATAAAGATAGCGCCGGGCTGGCATTGCAGGCAGTTGAGCTTAGTTTTAGCTGCCCACTGCGGCATAAGAGCCAAAGCTTTACTGTGCCGCCCGAACTTAGGTTGCACGGTTCATCAAAGCAATAAGCGGTTAACTGCTCAGGTTAGCTCGTCAGCAGTACTGGCAGGCAGCAGTTTGTTATTGCAGCTAAGTTCAATACTGCCCAGCCGGATCGCATTGAGTAAGTCTTGCCGTATCATATTGCTGTGCCATTCACAGGCTCTGGCCGCTTTACCATGCAGCGCCAGTAGCCACAGCTGCTGCTGGGGCGGCAAAGTAGCTGCCAGTGCCCAGCTGAGCCAGAAAGCCTCAGGCAGGGCGTTAAGTTCAGCCAGTTGCCAGGGCGTATCTGACAACTGCTGCAATGCCAGCCTTAAGCTGATAAAGGGTTGGCTGGCAAAGTGCTGCGGCAGCAAAGCCTGTAGCTGTGCCGACAGCTGTTGTTGCAACGCTTTGGCAGTATCGTCGTCGGTATGCAAAGCCAGCCATAGCACATCATCGTTAACGCAGCTGGCAATTAGCTGGCTACAATCCAGTTGTTGTACAAAGGTTTGCACCGCCTGCTGCAAGCGTTGTTCACCAAACTGTAATTTTAGCTCTGTTATTGCCGCTGGGGTAAACGCCAGGATATGCAGCGTGGTCTTTGCCGCCTGATGTTGTGTACGCTGACAAAAGTTGTGCCAGCCGGCAGAGGTGAGTTTTACGGCGCTTTGAGTTACCGGTTTGCGCCTTTTGCGCCCGACTAAAGCTAACACCACCGCCAGAAACAACACCACCAGTACTGCCAGCGCCAGCAGTTGGCTATAGCGTCGCTGTTGCTGCAATTGTTGTTGCAGTTGTGTCAGTTCAGTTTGGTGCTGGCTGGCTGCGGCAACCTGGCTGAGGCCGTTATTAATTAAATCCAGTTGCAGTTTATTTTGCTCGGTAAATTGCTCAAAACGCTGGGTACTGGCTTGCTGCATGCTGGTGTAGGCAAGTTGCCAGTTGCCCTGGTATGCCGCCAGCTTAGATACCAGCTCGTTGTAGCGGTATTGTATGTAAGCCGCCGACTGCGGAATATGCGGCAGCAGTTCTGCTATCAGGCTATTGGCATCGGCGTATTGCTGACGGCGAAACAGCAACTCAGCCAAAGCTAAGCTACTTTCATACAGGTAAGTTTGCACGTTTTGCTGGCGGAATAATTGCAAGGCGTCATTAAAATACTGCAGTGCCAGCTCATCATGTTGCTGTAACACTGCCAGCCGGCCGAGACCCTGCAGCGCCATACCCACCCGGAGTAAATCATCTTGCTGTTTGGCCAGTGTCAGCGCTTCGTTCAGATATTGGCTGGCCTGCTCTGCAGTAGCGGTATCTTCCAGATAGGTTTCGCCGATAAACAACAGGGTATAGGTATAGCTGGAATGCTGCTGCAGTTGCTGATAGCGCTGTTTTGCCTGCAGTAAGTGAGATAACGCATTTTTGTGGTCTTCAATTTTGCGGTACGCCATACCAAGACGAAAGTGAATGGAAGCCAGCGCTTCGTTATCCTGCAGCGCTGTGGCCAGTTGCAACGCCAGATTAAGATTCTGATAAGCCTGATTATAGGCGTTGTTTTGTAGTGCCAGCCTACCCAGTGTAATGCGGGCTTTCAGTTCAGTCTCAGGCTGTTGTCCGGTTAATGCCAGTGCCAGGCTCTGCTCGGCATAAGGAATGGCTTTTTGCACATGACCCAACTGATTATAAGCCTGAGCAAAGTTTTGCAGCACATCGCTGTACAGTTGCAGGCTAAACGGATCGGTTTCGTTTTGTAGTATTAATTCGGCCCGCTCCAACTGGGTAATTGCAATGGCAGTGTCGCGGTACAAAATGCCGTAAATTTGTGCCTTTAATAAGTAAGCTTGTGCCTGTAAATACGGCGGCGCCGGGTTTTGCAGCACGCGCTCAGCGGCATCCATCGCGGCGTCTTTATTACGCAAACGCAACTGCGTCAAACCCAGCACCAGCCAGTCTTCGCTACTGAAAGATGTCGTTGGTTGCGACAGCAATTGATTGCTGACTTGTTCGGCATTGCTGCTGGCTTCATTCAAGCGCAGTTGTAAGCGCTCAGAGGCCTGTGCTGTAAACGACAGCACAATGTATAGCAGAGCTATACACAGCTGGGCAGTACGTAATGGCATAATGATAACTGTTTTTATTTTTATCGCAGTTTAGCCTTATTTAGCCCTGGCAGCTACACCTGATACCGGGGGCGGCCCTGTATAAAGGCCTGTATATTGTCTGCCAGTTGTACCACCATGCGCTGGCGGGCCTCCGCGCTGGCCCAGGCTATATGCGGGGTAATTAGCAGGTTGGGTAAATTGGCGCGGATCAGTATATTGTCTGGTGCAGGTGGCTCATGTGTTAATACATCCAGTGCCGCGCCGCCCAGGGTAGCGTTTTGCAAGGCATTAAGCAGCGCGGCTTCATCAATCAGGCCGCCACGGGCAGTGTTAATCAGCAGGGCGTTAGGCTTCACCGCAGCAAAAACCTCAGCGTTAAACAGCTTTTCGGTGGCGGTTGTCAGCGGGCAGTGCAGCGATATTACATCAGCCTGTGCCAGCGCGTCGGTAAATGGCACTCTGCCCGGGCGGCAAGCAGCCGCGCCCGGCTGCTCGGCAACAATCAGTTGCATACCAAATGCCTGCGCCAGTGCAGCACTGGCCTGCCCCAGGGCACCATAGCCCACTACCACAAAGTTTTTCTTGGCCAGTTCAGTTACCGGGTAATCCAGCAGACAAAAGTGTTTACTCTGGCTCCATTTGCCTGCCAGCACCGCCTGATGGTATTGCTGTACCTTGTTGGTAAGTTGCAGTAACAACGCAAAAACATGCTGTGGCACAGCAGTGTCGGCATAACCGCGCACGTTACAGACAGTAATGCCCAACTGGCGGGCCGCGGCAAGATCCACATTGTTTACCCCGGTAGCGGCAACGCAAATCAGCTTTAAACCGGGTAAGGCCTGCAGCATCTCTGTTGTCAGCTCTACCTTATTAACGATGGCAATACTGGCCTGTTGCAAGCGGCTGACTACCTGCTGTGGTGTGGTGTAAGGATAGCACTGCAGGGTGGTAGTACTGCTGCGTAACGGCGATAAGTCGGCATCGCCCATAGTGTCTGTATCGAGAAAAACCATAGCATGCATAATCTTGTCCTGTTAAAGCAGCCGACGTTATTGTTCTGGCGCGTTATACCAGCGCTTGGGCGAGTGGTAAACCGTTATGATACTGAATTATGCTAAAGTCGCATGCCAACAACCCCACTATCTTATTGTGTGGAGCCTGGCTCATGTTTCCAATGCGTTTTCAGCCGTTTATTTTTGCCTTTATTATGTCTGGCTTTATGGCATTTCTGATGTCAGGCATTTTGACATTTATTAATTTGGGTTGGTTTGATGCGTTTATCGTTGCCTGGCTTAAAGCCTATTTGTATGCCCATGCCTGTGCTTTTCCGCTGGTATTTATTTTCGCGCCGCTAAGTCGCAAGATCACGGCAAAGCTGGTTAAAGCGGATACCCGCGCGGCTTAATAACATGTCGTATTATTTAACTGTTTGGGCATTAAGCCAGTGCGGATGATTGCTGGTATAGTGTTGTAACCAGGTTGCAAAAGCTTCGGCCTGCAGCGGCCGGGAAAAATAATAACCCTGCACTTTATCGCAACCACATTGCTGCAGTTTGGCCAGCCCGGCCTGATTCTCCAGACCTTCTGCGGTAACAACAAAGCCCAGGCTGTGCGCCAGTTGTGTTGTTGCAGCAACTATCAGGGCATCATTGCTGTTATGGTCGATGTCTTTGATAAAAGCCCGGTCAATTTTAAGTTCATGCACCGGCAATTGCTTCAGATAAGCCAAAGATGACTGGCCGGTACCAAAATCGTCAATTGCCAGCGTTATGCCCAGGCCTCGTATGCGTTGCAACTGGGCTATTACCGTTGCAGCATCCTGCATAATAGCGCTTTCGGTAACTTCCAGTGCTAATGCCGCAGCGCTTAACTTATATTGTTGTAATTGGGCATTAATATTGTCGGCTAAAGCCGGGTTTAGCAGATCATGTACCGACAGGTTTACCGCTATTTGCAAGCGTAGCCCTTGTTGCCACCATTTTGCTGTTTGCGCTATGACCTGTTGTAACATCCAATCCGAAATCAGGCTGATATTGCCGGAATGCTCTGCCAGACGAATAAACTCGTCCGGGGCAATCAGGCCCAGTTTGGGATGTTGCCAGCGGATCAGTGCTTCTGCGCTGCTGCATTGCTGTGAAGCGAGATCAATTTTAGGCTGATACACAGCATAAAACTGGCCATTGTGCAGTGCGTCAGGCAGGTCGCGGATCAACATCAGTTCACGCTGGTGGCTTTCATCCTGGCCTTGCAGATAAATAGCTGTGCGCTGTGGTGTTTGCCGCGCATTGTCCAGAGCAATATCTACCCGGCGCAGGGCGTCATTCACGTTGCTTTGCTGGCAGAAAAAATGATAAATACCAATACAAAGTTTCAGATTGATTTGCGAGTTAGCTAACTGATACCCCTCACCCAAAGCCGCTAGCTTGGCACGCACCTGGCCTTCGGTTAGTAAGGTATTGTATACCAGTAAAAATTCATCACCGCCCAGCCGCGCCAGCATTACCGGTAGTTCGGGCCCCAGTTTTAGCCGCCTTGCTAACTGTTGCAGCAATATATCGCCATTACTAAACCCCAGCACATCATTAATATGTTTAAACTGCTGAATGTTAATTTGCAGCAGGCTGCCGTCGCTGCTGGCCAGCAGGTCTGGCAACAGGCGTTCTACTGCTGTGCGGTTATATAAGCCGGTCAGAGAGTCGTGTTCGGCGTTAAACTGCAATTGTTGTTCGCGCTGGCGTATATCATGCTGCATGGCGCTAAGGGTGCGGCTAAGCAATGCCACTTCATCGTTGCCCCGTACCGGAATGGTTTCATCAAACCCCTGGCCGATACGCCTGGCAAAATAGCTTAGCGCTTTCAGGGGTTGGGTAATGCTGCGGGCAAAAATAATACCTGCCAGCAGGGTTAGCGATAGCGCGGCACCGAAAATAAGCAGCAGTTGATGGCGAAACTGCTGATAGCTGCTAAGCCAGCGTTGATTGGATAAGTGCTGTACTGCCCATAGCTGTTGTTGCTGATCCAGCGGCATTGCCAGCGAGATATAATCTTGCTGTGGGTTACTGTGCGGCACTCCGGCATCGTTGATCAAGGTGTCAAGCAATGCCGGCAGTTGCTGCTGATAAACGGCATCGAGCGTAGAGGTGTATAACTGATAGCCCTGCGTTTGTGCAGCAACAAAACTGATATCCAGATCAGTTATGCCGCGGATCTGTTTGGCTAAGGTACTATCAAGCGGAAAACCCATGCCAACCCAGGCAATTAACGCTGGCGCCCTTACCGGGGCCAGCACCAGCTGATACGGCTGGCCGGCCAAATGCAAAATATCGTTCACCGCAGCGGCATTCTGGCCCTGTGTTTGTTGAAATAACGGCGCTATATCGGCGGCTTTAATTGTACTATCCGAGCTAACCAGTAAAGCGCCGTTGGGCGATAGCAGCAGGGTAAGGCTGGCATTAATACGATTACCATGGTTGGCCAGCACCGATTCTATGGTTTCTTGCTCCGCAGTGGCTACCGCGCGGCGAAAACCAAAGTCGGTAGCCAGGATCTGTACGCTGCTGCTTAACTGGCTGGCTCTGTTATTCAGTGCTTCACGCAGTACTTTACTTGCCACGCGAAGAATATGTCCTGCCTGCAATTCACTGTCGCGTTTCATCGCGCTAAGCGTCGCCAGCCCGGTAGCTGTTGCCAGCAGGCTTAACAATACCAACAGAATAAGTATCAGTTTGGTGCGTAAAGAGCTGAATGTCATCAGAGCTTAACTATGTTTATTAAAACAACAGTAAGGTTCAGCAAAACAGCACTGCGAACAGGAGCGCCACAACGGAAGAATAAGGCATAATGCTGGATACCAAATTGAAAATTTTATTAACAATAGCAATAAGCCAGAGCAGGCTCAAATAAAAACTGGTGATAAAGCAGCGCTAATGAGACGGACAGATATCAAATGAAGACAGGGTTAAGCATACAACTGACATTGTTACTGCTGATTATTACATTACATTATAGCCCTGCTGCCAGTGCCACTGATATTTGCCAGCAGGCCAGGCAGCAGCAACGGCCCTGTGTGGCTTTGGTGTTGGGGGGCGGCGGTGCCCGCGGCGGGGCACATCTGGGTGTTATTGAGCAACTGGAACGACAGCAAATACCGGTTGATCTGGTGGTGGGCACCAGTATTGGCGCCTTTATTGGGGGTTTGTATGCCAGCGGCCATAGTGCCAGCGAAATTGCTGCCCGGCTGGAAAATACCCCCTGGGCTGATGGTTTTCGTGATCGGGTATACCGTGATGAAATGCCGCTGCGGCGCAAACATAAAAGCGACGACTTACCGGTAAATCTGGACCTGGGTGTATCGGAACAAGGCGTACGCTTACCTAAGGGGATTTTAAGCGGCCAGGCGCTGGCAGAAATTCTGCACGGCACCTTTGGTGCTTTTGCTAACCTGAAACATTTTGATGATTTACCGGTACCCTTTCGCGCCGTGGCAACCGATTTACTTACCCAGGAAGAAGTGATTCTCAGCGATGGCAGCCTGGTACAGGCCATTCAGGCGTCAATGAGTCTTCCGGGCGTGGTACGGCCGCTGGAATTAAATGGTAAGCTGCTGGTAGACGGTGGTGTGGTAAATAACCTGCCAATCAGTGTGGCCCGGCAACTGGGGGTAGACCGCATTATTGCCGTTAGTATTGATTCGCCGTTGCTGCGCCGCGAGCAGATGGAATCAGCTTTTAGTGTTACAGAGCAACTGACCAGTTTTCTGGTGCGGGCCGGGGTGCAACAGCAAATGAAGTTGCTGACCGAGCGCGATCTGTTGTTGCAACCGGATCTGGTGAACATCAGCACGCTGGATTTTGGCAATATTGCCCAGGCGGTGCAATCGGGGCGGCAAAGTGCCATTCGTTTTGTGCAGGCACTGGCTGATTTCAGCCAGCCACAAAAAGTCTATCGCGAGTGGTTTAGCCGGTTTGCCCAGGCCGACGCCGCTGCCATTAAAATTGACCACATAACGCTGCAAAATGATTCCCGCCTTAGTGACGAGCTGTTACTGGCACGGCTGGAGCTGCAGCCGGGGGATTTTTATACCGAGCGCAGTATCCGCCGCGGCTTACGCCAGATGTATGGCCTGGACACCTTTGAGCGCGTTACCCAGCACCTTACCGTAGACGATAATGGTGAAACCCTGTTAACGGTGCGGGCCGAAGAAAAAAGCTGGGGGCCGGGATATATGAATTTCCGCCTGATGTTTGAGGATGATTTTCGCAATAATCATCAGTACCAGCTGGCTGCCGGTTATACCCGCAGCAATTTGTCGCCCTGGGGCGCAGAGTGGCACTCTGAACTGGCACTTGGCAGCAATAAATACCTGCATACCGAACTATACTGGCCGCTGGCCGACAGTGGTTTTTATACTGAAGCCAGTTATCATCACCGGCGCGATACTCAGCCACTGCAGGATACCCAGGCGTTATCTGCCGGCGAGCTGAAAAACACAGAAAACGGCCTGCTGCTCAGTGCCGGCTGGAATATTTCGGATCACGCCCGTCTGCAACTGGGCTGGACACTGCGCGATGGTAAATATCTGTTGCCCAGCCTGTATGCCAGCCAGCTGGGCAGCGACACTGTCAGTTACCAGCGTAACGGGCCTGAGGTGCAGTTAATCTGGGATACACTGAACAACCGCAGTTTTCCGACCCGTGGTATCCGTCTGGCCAGCAACTACCGCTTTCTTAATGATGATGCCATGGGCACCGAGGTCTCCAGCAAAAGCAGCAGTACCGAACTGCTGGCCGCCAAAAGCTGGCAGCAGCATACGCTGCGCACCCGCTGGCGCTTTGATCATTACAACACCGACGAAGACAGTTTTGCGCTGGAGCAGTTTAATCTGGGCGGCTTTCTGAATTTGTCCGGTTACCCGGCCGATTCGCTGTTTGGCAGCCAGATCCAGTTTGGCAGCCTGGTATATCTGTACCGGCTTACCGAGCAGAAGATCTCTTTTTTTAACGCGCCGCTGTATTTGGGCACCTCACTGGAGCGCGGCCGGGTTCGTAAAGATCTGTTTGGCGCCTCAGGCGGTGCAGACGCCACCAACTGGCTGTGGGCAGGCAGTGTATTTCTGGGCTGGGACACGCCGCTGGGGCCACTGTATTTTGGCGTAGGGATGGCCGAGCAGGGCGAGTCTGATTACTCTGATGCAGTGTATCTGTCGTTTGGCAAACACTATTAATTCCGCGGTTAATAGCAGGGTTTTACATATTTGCTCACACTTTGCCGTTGGAATAAACCGCTTTGCCGGTGATAAGCTTGCCGCTAAGTTATTAACAGGAAACCTACATGCAGTTAATTGTTACCGCTATTAATAAAGCCTACAGCTCCGTGCATGCTGTTAAAAATGTCAGCTTTCATATTAACAGCGGCGAAATTTTTGCCTTGTTAGGCCCAAATGGCGCCGGTAAATCTTCCATTATCCGTATGTTGGTAGGCATGACCAAGCCTGACAGCGGCAGCATTATGATCAGTTATCAGAGCCAGCATTACGACCACGTGCCGCGCCGTCTGCTGGGTTACCTGCCGGAAGACAGAGGCCTGTACCCGGACAAAAGCATAGAAAAAAACCTGCTGTATCTGGCGCAATTACATGGTTTAAGTAAAAGCAAAGCCCTCAGTGAAATGGAATATTGGCTGGATGTATTTGAGCTGACAGCGCGGCGTCACGATGAATTAAAACAGCTGTCGAAAGGCAACCAGCAAAAGGTGCAGCTGATCGCGGCGGTATTGCATCAGCCCGCGCTGGTTATTCTGGACGAGCCCTTTTCCGGGCTGGATCCGATAAACCAGGAAAAAGTCGTGCTGTTTTTACAGCAACTGAAAGCCAAAGGCATGACAGTGATCTTGAGCGCCCACCAGATGGCAATGGTAGAAAAGCTGGCCGACCATATGCTGCTGATGGCACAGGGCCAGGTGGTGCTGGCCGGTACCTTGCAGCAAATTCAGCAACAAAGCCAGAATCAGCGTCAGATGAAAGTGGGTTTTAGCAGCGAGGTAAACGCAGCGCAGTTAGAGCAACTGGACGCCATTGTCAGTGTGCAACAACTGCAGGCGCGGCATTATATGCTAACGCTGGCAGAGCAGGCCAGCGTGTCAGATTGTCTGAAACAGCTACTGCAATACGGTGAGCTGACCCAGGTAGAAATGCAGTCGGCCGATTTACATCAGTTATACCTGGCAGCAATGGCCAGGCATAAACCGGAGGTAGCGCTATGATATCGCGGCAAAGTTTAATTGTGGCCAGGTGGGAGTTTTTACGCTTTTTTAAATGGAAACAGCAACTGGTATCGTACTTGCTGATGCTGGCCGTCATTGCTGCAATAGCACTGTGGAGTTTTTTTACCGATGAGAGCCAGCAGCAATATCGCATTGCGGTGCCACAAGAGCTGCAAATAACGAATACAGAGCAATTTCAGTTTCAGCGCCCCGGCATAGCGCTGGAAACACAACTTATGCAGATGCAAAGCGATGACTCCTGGCATGCGGTGATCAGCCTGCACGATGGTCAGCTGGTTGTGCATACTGTTACCGGTAAAAAATGGTTGCAACAGCTGGACGAGGTGCTGCAAAAACATTACCGGCAACTGGCAGCACAACAAATGGGGCTGGACGGCGCACAACTGCTTGCGCTGGAGCAACCGGTACAGATTGAAACCCGCTATCTGGACCAAGCCTACAAAGGCAAAGACACCCCGGAAAAAATGATTGCCATCGGTGCATTAATTTTGCTGTTTGTCGGCTTAAGTACCGCCTTTGGCCAGGTGCTGGTAAGCATTACCGGCGAAAAACAGCAGCGGGTAACCGAGCAGCTTTACGCCATAGTGACACCACAGCAATGGATGGATGGTAAAGTGCTGGGCCACAGTTTCAGTGCCCTTAAAGCTATGCTTACCTCGGCTTTGGTGATGTTGCTGTCGTTTGCCGTGGTTAGCCTGTTTGCAAAAAAAACCGTCGATTTAAGCTGGCTTGATATCAGTGTGGTGTTGTGGCTTATTCCGTTTGCGCTGCTGGGCGTAGTATTGTGCGCCAGCTATATGGGCGCGATAGCAGCATCGATAGATGATCCGAACAACAGCGGTAAAAGTGCGGTAATGATGATTACCTGGCTGCCAATGATATTAACCTTTATCGTTATCGACAGTCCGGCTGGTATGGGGATGACCCTGCTTAGTTTTATACCTCTAACGTCTTTTGCGGCTATGCCGGTAAAAATGGCCATGGTAACAATGCCCTGGTGGCAACCGCTGCTGTCGCTACTGTTACTGCTGGCCACCGTTTACTGGATGCGCCGCGTTGCCGGCCGGGTGTTTTTACGCGGTATGCAAATGTACGGTAAAGAACCGTCCTGGGGCGATATAGTGCGCTGGGCACTGAGTAATAAAACCGAATAATCAGTTTGCCGACAGGGCGCGCTCAACATCAACACCAATGCTGAGCGCGCCAATATGGCGGCGTTGTGCATCAAGCAGCGGTACGCTGAGTTTTACCTGAAAACGCCGGGTAGACTGATCATATTCCACCACATCGATAAAATAGTCACTTTGCTGGCCAAACACGCCGAGAAATGGCGTTTCATCACCTTGCCAGTAGTCTGTTGTGATTGCGCTGATAGCCACATTGGCGCCCTGGTTGTCCATCAGGATAACTTCCGTCACCAGGCCGCTGTAGCTGTCTTGCCAGTGGCGCAGCTGGGCTGAAGCTTTAGTTTGCAACAGCTGATGCGCCAGGTCGCTTTCGTTTTGCCCTTGCAGTAACTGTTGTTGCCAAAGGGCGTCTTGCTGGCGAATGTGTGCCAGTGTTATTGCTGCACGGTTTTGCTGTTGTACTGCGTCGAGCAAGACTCTGTCGCGGGCCAGCTGTTGTACGCTGCCAAGCAGCAAGGTGAGAATTTGTTGCTGCTCGCTCTGCGCCAGCGCAAAAGGCGCAGAAGCACATAAATGCACGGCAGCATTAAAGTGGCGCATAAACCCCGGTTTTTGTTGTAAGCGCAACTGCGAAAAGTACACTCCCAGCGGCACGTAACGAAAAAAGCGTTGCTCAAACTGATCGGCTGGCAGTTTTAACCGGCTGGCGGTGTGAGTAAACTCTTCCAGATCGGCCAGCACGGCATCAATACGCCCTATGGCTAACAACTGCACCAACTGGGCAATGTCACTGACTTCTACTTCCAGTTTGTAGTTTTGGCTGTTAAACCAGTCAGCCTGATGGCTGCCCAAAATTGCGCCGAAGCGTACTTTGCCGTTGTCTGGCCCGCTATGGCGCGGATGCCAGAACCAGTACCAGTTTTCCAGAAACAACGGCGCCGACAATGTGGCATGATCATTCATTTCATCGTTGGGAATAGCGGTAAAGTAACCGTCAATACGGCCCATTTTTACTTCTTGTTTGGCCCGGCGCCACGGCATGGGTAATAACTTATAAGGCTGCTGGGTTTGCTGCATAATACAGTTAATTTGCTGATGGCTACTGCTGGCACTGTTAGCTGGCACATTGGTGCCCAGCAGCACCGCATCGCCAACGTCAGAAGCTAGTAGCAAGGTGCTGAGTGACAACGCTAAGAACATATTGATGATCCACAGTGTCTTGTAGCTGGCACCAAGTATAGCAGCCGGTTAACCGGGCCGGGGTTGAACTTCAGTGCCATCACCCACACTAAGGCTGTATACTTGTGCGCTAAGGCCTGAATTGAGGTAATTATGTTTTCATCGTTTAAACAGCAGGGTAGTCAGTGGCAGCAAATGTTTGCCCGACGCCAAAGTGCAGGCCCGCTGCAGCGCTTACTGGCCTGGTTAATACTGGGGCTGATGTTGCTGGCCGGTGCGGCTATTTTGGTGTTTATGCTGCTACTAAGCTGGATTTTAATTCCGATACTGCTGTTTCGTCATCGCGCTAAAATTAAAGCCTGGCAGCAACGCCAGCAAACCGGCGCCGGCAACGCAGGCCAATCTGCAGAGCAGCCCCGCAGTGTAATCGAAGGCGAAGTGCTACGTAAGCGGGAAGATTAACCGGCGGCAAACCGGTTCTTCTTAATCAGGTATTAAAGCTGGGTTACTCGCCACACACAGCCAGCTTGGCCTGAATATAATCACCGTGGCGGATAAACAATAAATCGGCAATTTTACGCAGCATAGCTTCTTCATTCGGGTCCAGCACACCGTCGGCGTATGCCTGCTGCCATAAGCTATCGAGCAGCGCCAGCCTGGCTTCATAACTCAATTGTTTTAACTGCGCGGTAAACTGGTGCAGCGAGGTGGCGTCTTTGGCCTGCTGTTCAGCCAGCGCCACTACTGCTTTAGTGTCGGCCCCAGACAAGTTAAATTCACGTTTTACATATTGCTCTGCCAACGCCAGTTCTTCATAACTGCTGCTAAAGTCAGCGTGTGCCACCATCAGCATTAACGACACACAAGCCAGTTCGGCTTCTGTCAGGCCATAAGTTGTTTTGCTGGCGGCCGGAGCAGACAAGCCATCATTTACTTTATCAAGCAAGGTTTTAAATAACTGAAACATTGAATGTCCTTTATTAATTACTGCCATTAGAGGCCACTGCCGGTACAAAGTTCTGCTATGGCGGTTTGTTGGCTAAAGCCTGCCGAGCTTGAAAAACCATCCACAACGCCACATTAAGCTGGTAGCAATAAACTTGCAGCATAGTGCTGGCAGCATACCGTTGCCTTAGTTTGAGGTGAAGCTTGGCTATCCTGATTACAGTGTTACTGGGCGCAGCGATCATCGCGCTGGTGCTATTATCGCCGTACTGGCAGCGTTATAAACGCAAACAACTGATGGCCAAACCCTTTCCGGCGTCCTGGCGTGATATTTTAAAACGCCGCCTGCCTTATTTTCGCGCCTTACCGGCCGATTTACAGCTGCAACTGAAAAAGCATATTCAGGTATTTGTTGCCGAAAAACAATTTATCGGCTGTGAAGGTTTAACCGTTACCGATGAAATGCGCGTAACCATAGCCGCGCAGGCCTGCTTATTGTTGCTAAACCGGCCGGATTACTACTACCCGAAACTAAAACAAATTCTGCTTTATCCGGCCGCTTTTGTGGTAAGTGGTAACAGTGCAGACAGCGCTGGGGTTATGCATGAACAGCGCCGGGTGCTGTCGGGCGAATCCTGGGGTATGGGCAAGGTGATTTTAAGCTGGGCCGACACGCTAAACGGTGCCGCCAATCCTTGTGATGGTCGCAATGTGGTGATCCATGAGTTTGCTCATCAATTGGATCAGGAAAAAGGCATTGCCAATGGCGCACCATTACTTGAACGCAGCAGCGACTATCAGCAGTGGTCTGGCATTATGGCAGCCGAATTCAACACCTTGCAACTGCAGGCAGTAAAAGGTGAGGGCAGTTTGTTTGATCACTACGGCGCCACTAACCCGGCCGAGTTTTTTGCAGTGATCAGCGAAGTGTTTTTTGAACAGCCGCAGCAGCTATCTGCGCTGCACCCGCAGCTGTATCAGCAGTTAAGCCGCTTTTACCGGCTGAACCCGCTTAGCTGGCAGTAAAAGTATCGCTAACAAAAAAAGTGATCTAAACCACACTTTGCGGCATACTCCTTAGCTTATTAAGAATAATTCTTATTTGGTTAGGGATGCGTTATGCGTTGGTTGATAGCAGCAGCTTTGCTTTGCAATATAGTGTCAGTAACGGTGCAGGCTCAGGAGCAAGTGCCGGTAAGGGTAGCTATGCCGCAGGAAAAAGGCCTGTCAGAGCAACTGGTACTCAGCGGTAGTTTAACCGCCCGGCAGGATGCCAGTTTGTCCAGCCGCGCTGCCGGTTTAGTGGCCGAATTGCTGGTTGATGCCGGTAGTACGGTTAAAAAAGGCCAGCCGCTACTGAAACTGGATACCGCCTTGGCACAGCACGAGCTGGCGCAGCGCCAGGCAGCACTAAGCGCTGCCCAGGTGCTGCAAACCGAGCGCCTGCGTCTGGTAAGCGAAGCGGAAAAACTCACCGAACAACAACTCTTTCCGCAAACCGAATTAAGCCTGCGCCGGGCCGCACTGGCCGAGGCCGATGCCATGCTGCAACAGGCGAAGGCTGCGCAGCAGCAACAGCAGGAAATCGTTGCCCGCCATACTCTTACCGCGCCTTTTGCCGGTGTTATTGCCCAGCGCACTACCGACTTAGGGGAATGGGTGGCTTTGGGTACGCCGGTGTTGCAACTGGTCAGCCTTACGCCGCTATTGCTGGATGTACAGGTACCACAGGAATATTTTGCCGCGCTGTCGACACTGCGCCGTATTGAAGTACGCGCCGATATGCTGCCCGGCGACAAACTCAGTGCAAAACTGCTGGCCACAGTGCCGGTGGGTAGCAGCAGTGCCCGCAGTTTTCTGGCCCGGCTTGAAGTAACTGACGAGCAACAGGCGTTGCTGCCGGGTACCTCTGCCAGTGCGACCTTTTATTTTGAGCGTGATGACGCCACAGTACTGGTGGTGCCACCCGATGCTTTACTACGCCACCCGGACGGTAATTTCAGCCTGTTTGCTATCCGCGATAATAAAGCTTACCGCCACAACGTTACGCTGGGCCGTAGCAGTGAACAGGGCGTGGAAATTTTGTCCGGCCTGCCGAAAGGGCAAGCGGTAGTGGTACGCGGCAATGAAACACTGCGTGAAGGCCAGGCTGTGCGCGTGCTTAGCGACGATAAGGAGTAAGCCATGCTGGAAGCCGGTATTCGCCGTGGCACTATTCTTACCGTAGCGGTATTAATTATCTGTGTACTGGGCATAGTTGCGGCGCTGCGCATTCCGGTGCAGATGATCCCCGATCTGGAAGTACGCACCATCAGTGTGGTAACCGGCTGGCCCGGTGCCACGCCACAGGATGTAGAAAAAGAAATTCTGATTGAGCAGGAGCGCTATTTACGCACCCTGCCGAATTTAAAGCGCATGGTGTCGCGGGCCAGTACCGGCTCGGCAGAGGTAGAGCTGGAGTTTCCGTTTGGGGTAGACGTAAACGAAGCGCTGATCCGTGTCAGCAATGCGCTAAGTCAGGTATCGGCCTACCCGGAAAACGTTGACCAACCGCGCTTATTTAGCAGTTCCTATTCCAGCAATGCTTTTATGTATTTTCGCCTGATGCCACTGAGCGGCAACCCGCTGAAGCTGGATATGGATATGCTACGCGATTACGCCGAAGACTATGTGCGGCCGCAAATGGAACGGGTGCCGGGCGTGTCAGAAGTAGGCGTTAGCGGCGGTGCCGAGCGTCAGGTACAGGTATTGGTGGACCCGGCCAGGCTGGCGCAGCGCGGCATTAGCCTGACTGATATGCGTGATGCCATCAGCGCGCGCAACCGTGACAGCTCGGCCGGCGATATCGACAGCGGTAAGCGCCGCTATTTGCTGCGGATGGTGGGCCGCTTTGACCGTATCGACGAGCTGGAAAACCTTATTCTTACCCAGCAGGGCGATAATCAGGTACGGCTGAAAGATGTCGCCACCATAGTGCTGGACCACTTTGAAGTACGTAATCTGTCGTTTGCCGATGGCGAACAAACGCTGGGGTTGTCGGTGCGGCGTGAGCCCGGCTCTAATGTCATTAACATTAAGCAGGGCATGTTGCAGGTGGTAGAGCAAATTAACCGCGACATGCTGGCACCTAACGGCCTGCAACTGATGCTGATAGGCGACGACGTACGCTACGTTGAAGACTCCATCGTCAATGTTTGGGTTAACCTTGCTTTGGGCGCCTCGCTGGCTACCTTAGTAATGTATCTGTTTTTACGCTCTGGCCGCGCTACGCTGGTGGGGGTGATTGGCATACCCATTTGTACCATAGCGGCGTTTTTAGGCCTGCTGGCGTTTGGCCGCACCATCAATGTTATTTCGCTGGCCGGTGTTGCTTTTGCTATTGGCATGACAGTAGATAACACCATAGTGGTGCTGGAAAGCATTGAGCAGGCACGAAGGCGCGGCCTGGACCGCATTGAAGGCGCTATTGCCGGTGTGCGTGATGTCTGGCCTGCTGTGCTGGCCTCTACCCTGACAACGGTACTGGTATTTATGCCGATTTTATTTGTCGAGCAGGAAGCCGGCCAGCTGTACTCCGATATCGCCATTGCCATTGCGGCAGCCATTATTGCTTCTATGCTGGTGGCGGTATTTGTGGTACCGGCAGCGATTGCCAGGCTGGGCTTTGGTAAAAGCGCAGCTATGCACCAGGACAGCATGCACCAGGACAGCGCGCAGGAAGACAGCCAGAGCCTGACACCCGGCGCTGTATTACGCCTGGTACAGGCAGTTATCCGTACCCGGCTGCGCCGTGGCCTGGTATTGGCCCTTACGGTGCTGCTAACACTGGGCGCTGCCTGGTATTTAATGCCACCTGCCGAGTATTTACCCGAGGGCGAAGAGCCAAAAGCCTTTTCGTCAATGATAGCGCCACCCGGTTATAACCTGTCGGAAATGGCAGAAATAGCAAAGGAGATCCGCACTTATCTGACGGCACAGGTCAATGCTGATCCGGCGTTATTTGACCGCGGTGAAACCACTATGCCGTCGCTGCAGTATTATTCGCTTAGTGTATCGGTAGGGCGGATTTGGGTGATGAGCGAACCGACCCGGTCGCAGGATATTGGCGCCATGATGGACGCCATAACCGGGAAATTCCGCCAGTATCCTGGTATGCGGGCGTTTTCGGCGCGCGGCTCTATTATCAGCAGCAATGACGGCGGCACCCGTGCCGTGGCGCTGGATATTTCCGGGCCGGATTTAGCCAGCTTATATGCCACCGCAGATGCCGCCTATGTAGCGGCAGGCCAATTATTTGATAACCCGCAGCTAAGCTCAGAGCCATCGTCGTTGTCGTTGGATCAGCCGCTGATAGAAATCCGCCCGCGCTGGCAGCGTTTGGCCGAGCTTAATTTTAGCGCTGCCGATTTTGGCTTTGCTGTATCGGCACTTAGTGATGGTGCTTTTGTGGATGAGTTTTTTCTGGCCGATGATAAAGTCGATATTTTTCTGTTTAGCAGCGCCGGCGCAGAGCAAAGCCTGTCCCGGCTGGCGCAAACCCCGGTATTAACACCACAGGGCGCCATATTGCCGCTGAATAGCCTGGCCGACTTGGTTGAGGTAGCCGACAGTGACACCCTGCGCCGGGTTGACGGCCGCCGTACCGTAACGCTGTATATAGTGCCGCCACGTGAGGTAGCACTGGAAACCGCCGTGGCTATAGTGCAGCAACAACTGGTGCCGCAGTTACAGCGCGATGGCGCGATCGCCAGCGGCGTTACACTGGATATCTCCGGTGCCTCTGATCAACTGGATGAAACCAAAGCCGCCCTGGGCAGTAACTTTGTTATCGCCATTGTATTAATTTACCTGCTGCTGGTGGCTATTTTCACCCATTGGGGTTACCCGCTGTTTATTCTGGCTACCGTGCCGCTGGGGCTGGCCGGCGCTTTGGTTGGCCTGGCGGCCGTTAACGGTGTCAGCAGTGCCTTGGCGCTGGTGGGGCTGGGCGGTTTTCATCAGCCGTTTGATATGATTACCATGCTGGGCTTTTTAATTCTGCTGGGTACCGTGGTTAATAACCCGATTTTAATAGTCGATCAAAGCCGCAATAACCTGCGTAGTGGCAAAATGGCGGTAACCGACGCTGTGCTGCAGGCGGTGGCAACGCGGCTGCGGCCGATATTAATGTCTACCGCTACCACCGTTTTTGGTTTGGCGCCGCTGGTGCTTATTCCCGGTGAGGGCACCGAGCTGTATCGCGGCGTCGGTATTATTGTGCTCTGCGGTTTGTTGTTTTCTACGCTGATCAGCCTGACATTTTTACCGGCGCTGCTGATAACGGTGCTTAGCCGTGTTCGGGGAAAAACACAAAGCGGATCACCTGTGCCGCCACCAGTGCAATCATCAGCGGAATAATATAACGGCTGAGTTTGGCGGTTTTTTCTGTGTCGCGGCTGCCGTATTTTTCAGCCAGCGTAACCAGAATAAACAGCGCGGCAAACAGCAGGGCTAAAATGGTAATTAACGTGGTCATGATGTACTCCGTAGCAAGGTTGCGGCAAAGCTTAACCTGTTTAAACTTTAGTTTCAAAAAGGCCTTGCCACGGCTTCGCGCTAAAATAACTGCATGCTATGCTGCGCAAAGTTTACAGCTAAGTTAAGGACAAAAAATGTTATTGGCAGTAGTCGCGTTAATTGCCGGTTTAGCACTGCTGGTATGGAGTGCCGACCGCTTTGTTGATGGTGCAGCCGCCACCGCCCGTTATGCCGGTATGCCGCCGTTATTAATTGGTATGCTTATTGTGGGTTTTGGTACCTCAGCACCGGAAATGGTGGTGTCGGCCATGGCCGCCAGTGATGGCAACCCGGCGCTGGCGCTGGGTAATGCTTATGGTTCTAACATTACCAATATCGCGCTGATCCTGGGCTTAGTAGCCCTGCTTAGCCCCATTGCTGTGCACTCGCAGGTGCTGCGCAAAGAACTGCCTATCTTAATGCTGGTAACCCTGTTCGCCGGTTGGTTGCTGTTTGATCATCAGCTAAACAGCTTCGACGCCTGGTGCTTGCTGGGCGTATTCTTTGTGTTAATGGGCTGGTCCATCTGGCAGGGTATGCGTAACCCGCAGGATGCACTGGCAACCGAGATGGGTGATGAACTGGCCGACAGCAGCAAAATGACATTAAAGCAGGCCATTATCTGGTTGCTGGTGGGCCTGGTGCTGTTAATTGTTGCCTCGCGCATGCTGGTTTACGGTGCCGTGTTTATTGCCCAGGGCCTGGGTGTCAGCGATCTGGTGATTGGTTTAACCGTCGTGGCCATTGGCACCTCGCTGCCCGAGCTGGCATCGTCGTTAATTGCCATTAAAAAAGGCGAGCACGATATTGCGCTGGGTAACATTATCGGTTCAAACCTGTTTAATACGCTGGCTGTGGTGGGTATAGCTGCTGCTATAGAGCCAATGGCAGTTGATGCTGTAGTGCTTACCCGTGACTGGACCTTAATGGCCGTATTAACCGCAGCTGTGTTTGTTATGGGCTACGGCTATAAAAAGCAAGGCCGGATAAACCGCGTAGAAGGCGCTATTTTGCTGGCGGTATTTATTGGTTACACCGGTTATCTGGTTAGTACTGTTATTGCTTAACATGACTATTGTTTAACACAGACCGGGGATTAATGGCCGCGCCGCGCAAAGAACTCGACAGTGGTTACTACCTGCAGCACTTTAACGAGCTGTTGCAGTTTGTCGCGGCGCATTATCAGGGGGTATTAACCGCCGATAGCCAGGCTTTATTACAGGATTTTGCCAGCTTAAGCGCAGCAGCACAGCAACTGCTGGTGCGCATGCTAAACCGCAAAGGTACAGTATTTGCCGATACCGAGCTTAGCTACAGCGAAATTGGCCCGCCGGGGCCGGTGCTGGACGAGCTAAGCCAGGCCGGTTTTATTGCACCATTAACTGAGCCTGATCTCGCCGATTTCTGGCTGCGTTTATCTAAAGACACCTTATGGCAATTATTGCAACTGGCTAAAACCGAGCTGGCCGACGCGGAGCAGGCCGATACCAGCAGTATTAAGAAAAGCCAAACCAAACCGCAACTGCTGGGTGCAGCTTTAAAACTGCCGGTTAACTGGCTGGCGCTTATTGCCCGGTTGCCACAGCATTATGTGGTGTTGCAACGGCAGGACGCACTTAACTATATTTATTTTCTCTATTTTGGCCGTATCGAAGCCAATTTATCGCTATTTACCCTGCGTGACTTAGGCATCCGTCAAACCGGCCAGTTTAAACAGCAGTTTACCCCGCGCTTTACTGAACCCGCGCAGGCGCTGTTGGCGTATCAGCTGGCCAAAGCCAAACCGGCCATTATTGAACTTGGCAAGCAGCTAAAAAAACAACCGGATAACGCTACTGTGCTACTAAGCCAGTGGCTTACTGCGGTGGCGCAGTGGCCACTGCCGGACGACAACGCCTTACTGCTCAAGCGCAGCGAGCGTTGTTATCAGCTGGGCAAACTGGCCGAGCAATATCAACTGACGGATATCGCCATCGCGTTTTATCAGCAAAGTAATGGCTTTCCGGCCAGTGAGCGTTTAGCGCGTTTGTATGCGCAGCAGGGGCAAACGGAGGGTAATCAAGAGCAGTGCCGGCAGTATTTGCAGCAGTTATTAGATGACCCCAGCTGCGACGAAGAATGGCTGTTTGCTGAGGACTTTTACCAACGCAAATTTGGCAGCGGCGCCGGTGGCTTTAAACCTGGGCATAAGCGCCGCTCGCAGTTAACCCAGCTACTGCACGACGCGCCGCTGATAGGGGTAGACGAGCTGTATTTGGGCAAAGCCGAGCAGGGCTTAATGGCGCATTATGCGGCACAGGGTTATACGGTATTTCACGCCGAGAACAACCTCTGGCTGGCGCTGTTTGGCCTGTGGTTTTGGCATGAATTGTTTGAACATAATAACAGCGCCCTGCATAACCCGTTTGAGCGCAGGCCACGTAACTTAGCCAGCGGCGGTTTTTATCAGCAGTTTGCCCGCGAGATAGAGCAAAAGCTAAACCAGCTGGCCGCGCCCACCACAGCCACCACGCTGCTTAGCGCCTTAACCGCGCATTACGGCAAAACCAATAGTCTGTTTTACTGGCATAGCGATTTGGCAGAGCAGTTACTGCCGCTACTGCAATACGCGCCGCTTGCTAACGGCGAAAGTGCCTTAGCGCCCGTCTTACGTGCCATGGCGCAGGATTTTAGTCGCCATAGCAGCGGTTATCCGGATCTGTTTTTAATCAAAGATCACCAGCTGGAGTTTATTGAAGTAAAAGCGCCCGGCGATAAAATACAACGCCACCAGTTAGCGCGGCTGCTAGCCCTTAATAACGCCGGCTTTAACGCGCGGATAGAAAAACTGCAGTGGATAGTCGACCCTAACCGGCTTTACGTGGTGCTGGATGTCGAAACCACCGGCGGCAAAGCGGGGGCAGATCGCGTTATCGAAATCGGCGCAGTTAAAGTGCAGGCAGGCGAGGTGTTGGGCACCTTTAGCACCCTGCTAAACCCCGGCCGTTATATCCCGTCTTTTATTACCCGCTTAACCGGAATCAACAGCGCCATGGTAGCCGATGCACCCGGCTTTGCCGATATTGCAGCTAAGCTCGCCGAGTTTTTACAAGGCGCGGTGTTTGTTGCCCATAACGCCAAGTTCGATTACGGCTTTATCCGCGCCGAGTTTGCCCGCTGTGAAATCCCCTTTGATATGCCGCAGCTATGCACGGTAGTGAATATGCGCCGTTATTATCCCGGCCTGGCATCCTACAGCCTGGGTAAGCTGTGTGAAGAGTTTGATATTAAGCTTACCAACCACCACCGTGCGCTGGATGATGCCAGCGCAACGGTGGAGCTGTTAAAGCTGATAAATGCCCGGCGCTGTACGCCACAACTGGCTACAACATAAAATTGGTGGAACATGAAAATACATTCCAGACCTTTGAATGACGATGATTTCAAACAAATGCGAGCGCTTCTGCTGACAGAGGGGGCTAACGAGTGGAACTACATCACGAATGAAAGTATTGAGCAGCAGTTCGACCTTATTCGCGAAGAAAAAGCATTAGCTGTGCTGGCCGAAGAAGATGGCATCTTTGGCTTTGCTGTGCTGATGTTAAAAAGCGGCTGTCCTTCGACATTAAGTAAATACTCTGAGTTATCATCCATTGCCTATATTGGTGATGTGGTAGTTAGCGCAACCCTTAGTGGTAAGGGAATTGGCAGCGAGTTATTGAATAAGTGCGTAGGTATCGCGCGTGAAGAACAGTGCCGTGAAGTATATATTGAGCGACACGAAGAAAATTTGGCCTCCGCAGGCATGATGCGAAAAGCCGGCTTTGAGCTGGTAGAAACCTTCTATGATCCTGATAAAAGGTTTGTGGGCTCAAGAAAAACGTCGGTGCTGGTAAAATGCCCATAACGTCTGATAACGCATTGATGACAACACAACTGCTTTTCTTTTTCAGCGCCTTAGGCGTGTTTAACGCTTTGTTGCTGATAGGCTATCTATTGAGCAAAGCCCACCGTAGCCTCAGTGACGTGCTGTTGGCTTGTTTGCTGACGATGCTGAGCATAAGGGTGGGTAAATCGGTATTTTTCTATTTCTCGCCTGATCTGGCAAAAATCTTCCTGCAACTGGGCTTATCTGCCTGTTTGCTGATTGGGCCATTTTTGTATCTGTACTGCCTTTCGGCAGTGCGCCCGGCCAGGGTACACAAATATGCCTGGGCCCATGTGCTGCTGCCAATGTCGGCTATCATTGTTATTGGCGTGCTTTATCCTTATCAAACCCATGCAGCGCTGTGGGGCAATATTTTGTATAAGTTGGTCAACTATGTGTGGCTGCTTTATCTGGTGCTCAGCCTGCTGCAGATACTGCCGCTGCTGCATCAGGCCAGAACACAAGCCCTGCAAAAGCCCTTCAGTTTACCTGTCGCACACACCCTTTGCCTGAACGTATGGCTGGGCTGCGCGGTGATTTGGCTTGCGTATTTTACCGGTGCTTATACCTCCTATATCAGCGGCGCACTAAGCTTTTCACTGATACTTTATCTGAGCATAATGATGGCTATGCTGGCCCGCCGGGAACGCCAGCAAAACCGGTATCAGAATAAGAAGATCCCAGAGGATGACGCTGCTGCCATATTGGCCAGGCTAACCCCACTGATGACCGGGGAGCAGTTATTTCTAAATCCCAATCTTACGCTGGCACAGTTAGCCAAACGCTTGGGCATTAATACGTCCAGGCTGTCTCAGTTTATCAATGACAACCTGAATATGTCTTTTACCCACTACCTGAATGAAAAACGTATTGAGTATGCCAAGTCATTATTGCTGTCTGACGGATCCTTAAGCGCCGAATACGTAGCCGATGTCTCCGGCTATAACAGCCTTTCCACCTTTTATGCTGCATTCAAGAAATTTACCGGCACCACCCCGGCCAAGTTTCGCCAGCAGGCATCAGACAAGACTTCTGAAGCATAATCCGATACTACGAAATTATCATTTCGTAGTGTTTTTCCATGCCCCTTCGCTAAGCTGGCCATCCACTTTAACGGAGGGTAAAACTATGAAGAATTGGTTATTCGGCCTTGTAACCTTGCTTATTTCAATGGCTTATGCGCAGGCTAGTACGGCCTTTTCAGACGCCAGTGTGATTAAAACAGAAGAAACCGTCGCCATAGAGGCGGCTATCAACCATTATTTCGATGGCAGTGCCTACAGCGATAAAACCAGGTTACAGCAAGCCTTTCACAGTCAGGCACGGCTTTATCTGGAAAAAGCCGATATGCCCTATTGGGAAGTACCGGTCAGCGATTATATCAATTTGTATAAAGAGGAAAATCAGGGCAAGTTTAACGGTCGCATCGGCCGTATTCTGAATATGGATATAGAAGGTAATCTGGCAACGGTGAAAGCGGAAATTTTAATGCCGGCCAGACAGCAGCGATATATCGATATGTTGTTACTGAAAAAGCTAGACGGGGTTTGGCAGATCTTAAGCAAGAGCGCCGTTGGTAAGGCCAGCCATTACAACGGCAAGCGCATTTTGTTTATTCTTTCCAGCGCGCACTTCCATGGGGATTCCGCCTTGCCTGCCGGGGTCAGCTTCTCTGAAATTGTTAATGCCTACGATGAATTCAGCAAGGCGGGATTCAGTGTTGACTTTGTCAGCCCGCAAGGGGGCGCTCTGCCGCTGGCTTATATCGATACCTCTGAGCAAAAACATAAGCAGTATTTGTATGACCGCGATTTTATGTATGCCATTGGTCATACCCTGAAGCCTGAGCAGATTGTCGCTAAAGACTACCGGGCTGTGCATTATGTGGGAGGCTCCAATGCTATGTATGGGGTGGCCGATCACCCGCAACTGCAAAAAATCAGTATGGAAATTTATGAACAGCACGGTGGCCTTATCTCCGCTGTTTGCCATGGTACTGCCGGCATTGCCCACCTTCGCCTGAAAAACGGCGAGTATTTGGTAAAAGGGCGGCGTATCAGCGGTTCTCCCGACGAGTATGAGCTGCAGGACAGGCCCTATTTTAAGCAGTTCCCATTTTTAATTACCAAAACCATTGAAGAGCGAGGCGGTACTTTTCTATACAGCCCACGTAATACGCCCCATATTGAGGTAGATGGACGTATCATTACAGGTCAGAATCAGCTTTCCTCTGCCGGTGTGGCAAAAGCCATGATTGCACTGCTGAATCAGGAAGCGACCAAGCAGCCTTAACAGCCTGAAAACAGGTTCGGAAACATTTAGCCCGATTTTACTTAAAACAGAATTTTGAATGAGGTTAATCTGGCAATTGTTTCCGGCATTAATACCAAACGACAGATGTTATAGTGCAAAATAGTAGTTGTAGGCCAATACCAGCAAAGTAAAAGGAGGGCGTGTGAACCCGGAGTTCTGGCAGGAAAAATGGCAAAAAAGAGAAATAGCCTTTCATCAGGCGGCGGCCAATCCCTTACTGATAAGTTGGTTCAATCAGCTGGCACTCGTGCCTGGTGCCAGCGTTTTTCTGCCGCTGTGCGGTAAAAGCCTCGATATACACTGGCTACTGGCGCAGGGTTATCGGGTCGTTGGCGCCGAGTTAAGCGAAATTGCTGTACAAGAACTGTTTGCTGAGTTGGGCTTAACACCCAGCGTTAGCAGTGCAGGTAACTTGCTGCACTATCGTGCGGAACAGCTGCAGGTGTTTGTCGGCGATATTTTTCAGTTATCACAATACACCCTCGGCCCGGTTGCTGCTATATACGACCGCGCCGCGTTAGTAGCCTTGCCCGACGCTATGCGACAGCGCTATGCACAACACCTGATAACCATCAGCCAATCTGCGCCACAACTGGTTATTTGCTTTGAGTACGACCAAACGCAGCTACCAGGCCCGCCGTTTTCTGTTGACAGCCTGGAGATGCATAAACTCTACAGCAGTGTTTACAGTCTTAACTGCCTGGAAATACGTGAGGTGCCAGGTGGGCTAAAACGCAAGTGCCAGGCCAGCGAGATCGGTTGGCTTTTGAGTGCAATAGGGGCCGAATCAAAATAGATGGAAATAAACGTGGGCCAGATAAAACTTAAATTCCGGTGAGATATTAGGGCCAGATATTTATCTGGCCCTAATAATTCGATTGTCTTCCGGATCGCTGACAACTCCGAATTAAGATTTCACAATTGAAAGATTAGCTACTACAGGAAAGCCTCCTGAGCATGTGTTACTTAGAGTGACTATCATACTGTGCTGAAGATTTGTGGGAGACATAGGAAATGCTGCAAGCAACATTTCCTTCATTTCATTAAACTGCGCATGTGTTTTTTGTAACAAATAATAGTCATTGCGTGAGCACCCAAAAGGGTTGATTCTAAGATTTGCTGCTGGGTGATGCCTAACTAATAGGCCATTAACGTTGCTTTCAGTCTTTATTTCATAAATGAATCCAGCACCTGTGGGGTTTGCGTGAGCTACAGAGGACAGTAATAAGCTTGCGAAAATCATGATTTTTTTCATTCTAGTTTCATCCTACAAACATTTTAAGTGAGTTAATGTATGAATTAAGTACTGTAATTTATTTTTTGGTTAAATTAAAGTTTTAATTAAGTTTATTTTGTGGTTGGTAAGGTTGGGAGTTAAGTCCCTTAGTAGCATAACTAATTGATAAAGAGTGGGCAGTTTCAGTAGCAGGCTATGTGCTATTTTTTAATTTACCTCGGCAGTGAACCAATAGGGTCATTGACTTTGATTTGTAGGCAAAAGTTACTAACAGAAATATCAGCGTCACTGACCCCATCGATCAGGTTACTTCTGTGTGTGTCATATTTTGTGTAGGGCGTTGGATGCAATGTGGGGCGCAAACAAAGTGTCTACTTATTATGGGTAAGAACACAATCTGAATACTGAACAGGATATAATTTGATGACTCAAAAAAGAGCAAGGCAACAACAAAAGAGAAAAAACAATGAAAAAGGGAAGATAGATTCTCACAAGAAGGATGGGTCTAAACTGATTTCCCCTTTTAATCAAATCTTAAATGCAAGTTATATGTCATGGATGAACGACAGGCTGCCCTGCATGATTTGGGCTGGACTGCTAATCAATGGCATAGGTAGAGAACAAGCAATTGAAGTTTTCAGGCAAATAGGCCTTCACGTTGGAAACCTATTTCGTGAAGTAGAAGGTCGTGATTGCAATTTACCTCGTGTAGGAATATACGGCTTATCGACTTTGGATACCGATTTGGTAGATAAATTTTTCGAAGTACTTTTTACCGAAGTAAATGTCGTTGATGCTTTAAAACCTTTGATGTTATTTAAAAATTTACCTCTATTGAATAAGTGGACCGAGTATCTCGGAGAGATCCCAGATGACGAAGAAGAGCTATGGATTACTTTGGCCAATGCTGTCGCAATTCTCTTGGATCATCAATCTCAAGAGGCTACTGACTGCCGCTGGGCTTACATGATACCTGTTGTTAATTCTGGAAAGTTTATTCTCCAAAATGAGGAGCAATATAGAGAGTACACAGAATATCCACATTATGAAGATCAGCGAAAGGTCAGGCCATCTATTCGAGCCACCGAAATACAGTTTGGCGGTGGCATGATGAATGACGGGTATGCTAAAGCAAAAAAATTATGGTCTGAAAACTTTTGGAAAGAATGTAAATATAATACCGCATGTTTTGCGCCAGAGCTTGGAAAAAGTAGTATTGACTTTGATTTAATAAAAACTGTCTCTTCAGTGCGAGAAATTTGGGATGACCTATCAAACCATTTTCTGGAAACAGACGAATTTACGCATGTGCAAGCTAAACGTGATGCATCTTTTGGGTTTTGTTTTTACGCTCTCACCTTAACCCAAGAGGGGTTAGCTTCCTCTGGGAAGTTACTAACAGCAAAGCTAGCATTAAGAATGTTGGCTGAAATTTATATTACCTTCAAGTATCTGATAAGTGTAAGAGATGAAAAACTTTGGGATATCTATAGAAGTTATGGCTCAGGGCAAGCAAAGCTTACTTTTCTTAAGTTGGATGAGGTTCTAACGGACCAGCCAGGTTACATTAAGAAAGAAAACATCGAAGCGTTAGCAAACGAAGATATCTATATGGATTTTCAGAATATTGACTTGGGGAATTGGGCAAAAACAGATCTGCGTAAAATGTCTCAAGTTGCCGGTTGCAAGGAAATATATGATGCTTATTATTCTTGGCCGTCTTCATATGCCCATGGTCAATGGTGCGCTGTCAGAGATGTTGTTTTTACCACGTGCTATAACCCACTTCATCGGCTTCACAGAATTCCTAGACCTGCTCCGCGATATGAAGATGGAGCAGAAAAGGATCTAATTTTGCTATTCAATAAAATTTTGGATTTGCTAAATGACGTGTATCCAAAATTTGAAAAAAGAGCAGAATTGGTACAAAAACCTGATAGCTAGTGCTAACAAAACGCTGAAAACCAGAAGAACCAGAAAGGGTCAGTGTCATTGATGTGACTGACCACATCGATCAGGCGGCGTTGCAAAATAAGATTCAGAACATATGAACAGGAAATACCTTTACGGAAAGAAGGAGGTTCTTAGAGCACTCATTAATGGCGAGAGTGGTCCAAGGTTTAGTGACATCTCCCACTATGCCAGTTTAGAAAATGAGCTTATGAGGGATGAGGAAACAAGCAAACAGTTCGCTATTGATCGCTATACAAATCGTTTGGAAATTAATGGTCGTGTGCTCAATCCAGACGACATGGCTGATAACCCAGTGTTTTCTATCTATGTTAGGCATTGCTATTGTCTTTGCTTGAGTAATCGGAAAAATTCAGAAGAGCTTTTTGATAGGTTCCGCGCGGACATATGCATCGAAATTGATATAGATAAGATGTTGGAAGTATTAAGCGCCGTGTTCTCAGATTTTTTGAAAGGTATGGAAGTTCAAGCAAAGGATATTACTTACTATGACCCGATGGAACCTCCACCAACGCAGAGCGGAGAAGAGCTGGTTTTTTATAAGCCCAAGTTCTTTCACCCAGAAGCTGAATTCAGGATTGCGCTGTTTTATCCAATTAATAAAACAGGCTTTAAAACTATAGATGGCGTTATAGTTCCGTTTTTCAATGAGGACGAATCAACGCATATTTCCTTTTCGAATCCAGATCCAAGGTTGGTTACGCAATTTATACTGGGCGTTAGTGAGCGAAGTAAGAAAAAGCGCAGGTTGTCAAAATGAAGGAATATGGGGGGCGTAGCTATTAACAGGTAATAGCTACAAATCAAAAGGGTCAGTGTCATTGATGTTTAGTCGGCTTATATTGGTAAAGCCGTGATTGAAGTTTTAAACTCGGCCTCGTAGCAAATTCGCTACTTAGACAATACGGTGATGGATGCCCAGTTATTGTCGTTTCTGAGTAAGTAAACTGTGCGATCTGCCAGGCAGAAGCGCAGTGTTTTGCCGTTGCTGGCGACGCGCATATTTTTGTCGAACGGGGTTATTGCCACTACAGTGCCGTCAAATAATGCATCGGTAATGTCGTAATCGGTAAAGCTGCCATCTGGCCGATACCGGCCAACAAACTGCTGCAAATCAGCAAAGCTGTGGCTGCTTTCAATCTGATCAACAGGGTCAGTGACATTGATTTAGTGACAGCAATATCAACGTCACCGCCCCCCCAGCTATATCCGCACGCGGTTAGTTCACCGGCGTTTCTCTTACCGGCACTCTGACATTACAGACTTCAATATAACCGGCGGGGTGTTGGTACCAATCACCGCCGCGGTTGCGCTGGGCTGCTACTACGCCTTTAAAGATTGCGGTGTCAGTGCGCAGCACTTGCAGTGCGGTACGCTGTGCTGGCGGCATGTCTGCGGCGAGGGTAATGTCTTTAATAACAGTGTACTGGTCGGCGGAAGCATAAAAGCCCATAGCACCTTGCCCTCTGGGCAGGCTGGACAATAACGCCATGCCCTGACGCACTGTACCAACCAGGGTAATATTGCGATCCAGATGCCGTGGCGCATGGCCTGTTACCACATACATAGAGGTGCCGGAGCCGCTGTCAGCGTCGTTGTCGCGGCCTATACCCACGGCGCCGTAGCAATGGGTTAACCAGCCGTTGTTGTTACCGGGGTCCATTGCCATGGCAAAGCCGTTAACGTGGCCGGTTTGTGGTGCATAGCCATCGTGGTCGGCTAAAGGCGTAAAAGCGAAATTCGCCGGTAACTTAACGCTAAACTCGGCGGCTATGCTGCGCCTGGCTTGTGTTAGCGTTTTTGGCACAGCGCCATCGGGTTCATTCCATTGCACTACGTAGTTATCCTGGGACCGCACTATAGGTAATTGCTGGTAAAAGCCTTCGCGCACCAGTGCCTTAATATTGCTGATATGCTTGGGTGCAAAATCACTGGCTAATTCTATAATAACCCGGCCTGTTGGCAGTTCCAGATATAAGGTATTTTCGGCGTCGAGTTCGCGCCAATCGGTAGCGCTACTTTGTGCCAGCCAGTCGGCTACTGTCGTCGCTTTGGCTGCTTTTTCGCTGGCTACTGCACTGGTACTGGCCGTGGTCAAGAGCAGGGTGGCGCTGGCCAGTAACGAAAAGATTCGCTGTTTATTTAGCATCGGCTTGTTCCTGTTATTATTTTTTTAAATAAACTAACAGACAACTGCCCCTGCCGCTACTATGGCATTTTTGACCAATACATGTAACTGAAAATGGGGTCGTAGACATTTAGTCCGATTTGAGCTCAAAAAAGAAGTTTGAAGGGGGTTAATCTGGCAACCGTTTCCGGTAGTTTTTGCTTTAGCAAACAGTCCAGATAGTCATTGGCACTGAACGGCGGGTTTTTCAGGCTTGCTCTGTGCCGGCTTACCGCCTGCAGTACACAGCCGATATCCAGCTCCATCAGGTCGGTGATGAAGTCGTCGGGGTGAATCGCTTTTATGCTGTATTTATTAAGTGCCTTGTCGGGAAAGTCTTTCAAATTAAAAGTGACAATAGCTTCTGCACGGGTTTGTATTGCTGCAGCTACAACATGGCGGTCGTTTTCATCTGGCAATTTGATTGACGGGATCAGCGGTTTATAATTTGTTACCAGAGCGCCGGGAACATGCTGATCCATCAAGTTTCGTACTTTATCCAATTGCGCACGGCTAAGGTCTGCTCTGGTGCCCAGCAGGTTTCTAATCCATTCATCGTGAATATCGTCTGACCAACGGGCGCGGAACTGACCACTTAACGCCAGATACATCAGCAAGCTGCGTAGCGGCGCCGGATACATCACACAGGCATCAAATATCACCGTATAATTTGAGCTCATTAATAGCCCAGCTCTAATTCCTGATCTAACTGCGTTAACTGCTCAAGTGTTTGTAATCTGTGTGTTTCCAGCTGGCTTTGATAGCGGCGTAAGTCATTAAAACGCACTTTTCTGCGATTGCCGGTACGGTGAAAAGCAATTGCGCCGTCATCCAGCAGTTTAATTAAAGTTGGCCTGGACACATTTAATAAATCAGCCGCTTCCTGGGTAGTGAGTTCAGCATGGATAGGCACCAGCTTTACTGTATTGCCTTCGCCAAGCTCGGTTAAAATATTGACCATTAAGCGCAGTGCGCTAACAGGGATCTCAACCTGTTTTAACTGCCCATCCGGGGAGGTGAGTGACAGCAACTGCACATCCAGTTTGGTTTCGATAACGGCTGCGAGTTCCTGACTGCACAGTTTTGCCAGCGCAGCTTCCTGTGCTGTAGGCAGTTGTTGGTAGGCTTGCATATTGAAATCCTCAAGGTTAACTTTCGTTATTATTTGAAATATTCGAAAATTTGTCAAGTTTTCGAAATATTCGAAAAAGGGAGTTTCTATAGCGAGACGTTAGAATTGTTACCATTAAATCTTGACCTTTGTTTTTCCCGGCCAAACCATCAGCCAGGCGGCAATTTCTTTCTGTTTTAGGGGCATGTTCATATTCTAGATAATGTTAGGTCTTAATGTGGCATTGTTTATCTTTTTGATTTTTATTGCTTATCCTCAACTTTTCACTCTGGCATATGCTTTGCTTTGTCAAGCAGCTATGTATTAACGGGTTTAAAAGGGGGCTGTATGAAAATTGATGCAGCAAATAGTTACCTCTATTCCAGAGCAGCCGAACAGATGCAAAATGCCGCAGCTGTGGCTAACAACAGTGTTGCAGCTGATCAAGCTAAGCAAGCTAAGCAAGCTGATTTTAGCGATATGACCGGCCAGCAACTGCTGGCCTATAAGATCCAAAGCGGTGAAATGTCGCTCGATGACAGCCGGGCTTTTATGGCAATGACGATAAAAATTCCGGTTAACGGCGCTTCAGCCGGTGCATTGCAGGCCATTCACAGCAATGAGCGGGTTGATTTTATGCAAAAAGTACGTGATGGCATAAACGGCGCGCTTGAGCGTAATGATAAAGAAACCCTGAAAATGTTGGATACTGCGCTGTCGGTTATGCAGAAGTATCAAGGACAAACCATTGGCGTGGATACCCGCGTTTAGTCGGTTGCTTCAACTCTAAGCAGCAAAACCAAGCGGTAAAGAGCGGACAATTTCAACAGTAGGTTGGTGAGAGTGACAACATGCAGGCTGATGAAGTGGGTAACCTGTATTTTGCTGATGCCACTGGTTACCAGCAGATAGAGTTTATGCAACTGCCGTACAACCCGAACGGTGAAGAAGACATAAACTCAGAGTTTATCCAGGTAAAAAAGCTAAAGGTTATAACGCAAGGTAACCGTGAAATGCGCTTTTATCAGCTGACAGAGCAGATCCCGGAACGAACAGACTCGCCATTTATTACCTATTTTGCCGTGGCCGAAGCAGAAGCCGGCCATGTGTTGTTTTTTAATGTGCCCGACAGCGAAATTAGCCGGGTGTCTGCCGGTTGCTTTTGAAAAACTAAGCCAACCGTTCCAGAAAAATAACCAGTGCGACTTCGTCTGCTTTTAGGCCCTTACGCACTCGTGGTTTGGGCAGTTTGGCTAACCCACCCCGGCTGAACTGCTCCAGCACGGCCGGATGGATATAGCATTTTCGGCATACGGCGGGAGTATTACCCAGATGCCTGGCGACGTCCTTGATCACCGTTACTATATGGCTTTTTGCGCGCGATTCCGGTTGCCATTCCAGCTTACGTAATGCTACCAACGCCATCATAGTTGCGGCCCAGGTACGAAAGTCCTTTGCGGTGAAGTCGACCCCGGTCACGCTGTTCAGGTAGTTATTAACGTCGGAGGAGCTGATATTGTGGCGCTCTCCGTTTTCGTCCAGATATTGAAACAAGTTCTGCCCCGGCAACTCCTGACACCGTTTAACCGCCCTGGCCAAACGCCGGTCTTTAACACTGATCTGATGTTCGATGCCACTCTTACCGCGAAACTGGAACTGTATCTCGCTGCCTTTGATATCAACATGGCGGGTACGTAGTGTAGTCAGCCCGTAAGATTTATTTTCCTTTGCGTACTGGGTATTGCCGACCCGAATTAAGGTGGTATCCAGCAGCATTATCACTGTGGCCAGCACCTTTTCGCGGGTTAACTTCGGCTTTGAGAGCTGCACGTCCAAATGCTTGCGCAGTTTTGGCAGAGCTTTGCCAAATGCCGCCAGGTGTGAATACTTGTCGGTGTCGCGTACCTCACGCCATCGTTGATGATAACGGTACTGCTTTCGCCCGCGCGCGTCGCGGCCGGTGGCTTGCAGATGGCCGCGAGGGTCGGCACAAATCCACACATCGGTATAGGCAGGCGGCACTGCAAGCGCATTAAGCCGCTTAATCTCGTCGGCTGCGGTGATGCGCTCACCGTGGGCATCATAGTAATGGAACTTGCGGCCCACTTTTTTGCGGTGGATGCCGGGTTGGCTGTCGTCAACGTAATGTAGGTCGCGGGGTAGATCTGCTGGCGACGCGGAGTCGGGCATAAACGTTGTCCTTGGCGATAAATAAGCGAGTATAGCAGCCATCTGCAGCGTCAGATGCTAAAGCCATTTGCTGGCTAAACGCCTATAATGGGCGTAACAGAGGAACAAAGGCTGCAACGCTAAGGTATTATCGAGCATGGTTATTAAGATTTACAACAAACTCCCCACAGTGGTGCGGTACTGGCTTAGTATTTTGGGCGCTACCTGCCGTAATTGGCTGGACAGTCAGGCTTTTATTTACGCCGCAGCGCTGGCGTTTTTTACTGTTTTTTCTATCGCGCCGATTCTGGTAGTGGTTGTTGCTCTGGTCGGGCTGGTGATGGGCGAGAGTGCAGTTCAGGGGGAACTGTTTGCGCAGCTTGAGGCAACGCTTGGGCCGGATGCTGCCGGGGTGGTGCAAACGGCAGTGATCAATTCGCAGATCGATCAGAGTGGTATCTGGCCGGCGTTGATCGGCATCGTTGCCACTATAGTTGGTGCCACCACGGTTTTTGCGCAAATGCAGCAGTCACTGAATCAGATCTGGGATGTGGCTCCCCGTCCTAAAAGGAACAACCTGTGGGTTTTTGTTAAAAGCCGGTTGTTGTCGCTGACTATTATCCTGTCTATCGGTTTTATTATGTTGGTTTCGCTGCTGTTGTCGGTGGCCTTACGCAGCATTATGGCGTTCGCTGAGGAATGGCTGCCGGTTCCGGGTTGGACCATGGTAGGCATGGAATTGGTGCTGTCGCTGCTGGTGATCACATTGCTGTTTGCGGCAATGTTCAAGATTTTGCCCGATGTGCGGCTGGCCTGGCGAGATGTGCTGCTGGGTGCCTTTATTACTGCAGTGTTGTTTACGGCGGGGCGGTCGCTGATCTCTATCTACCTGGCTTATACTGCGACGGCATCGGCCTATGGTGCCGCCGGTTCGCTGGCGTTGCTGCTGCTTTGGGTAAACTATTCTTCAATGATTCTGCTGTTCGGTGCCGCTTTTACGCGCGCGCACCTTGAGGGCAGAGGCAAGGCGGTTCGCCCTAAGAGTATGGCGGTGTGTGTACACAGGGAGTTGATCGAAGAAGTGCAGCAGAGCTGATCTGCTGCAGCTATTTTGCACCATTTACCTGCAGGCCAATCTGTGGTTTTACTGCGCGGTTTCCTTTGTTAAGCGCTGCTCGAGCCGCTGTGTTATCCCGTTTGCATAAACCACACAGCCTTGGGTATCGGTTAAACCTGCACTGCTTTGTAGCCGCGTACGCATATTACTGGCTGACGGATGTGGCGTAAGCAGGATCTGGCAATCCAGTGCAGCCAGTTTATTCAGGCTGGCCCGGTATGCGTTGAGATAAGTAAGGTGCTCGCTAAAACGATAACTGTCGCTGCTAACCGGCGATAAGCTGTCGGCATATACCAGTACCTGACATTGGCCGGCTTCACAACTGGTCCACTGCCAGCTTAATGCGCCAGGCGTATGCCCAGGCGTCGCCACTGGCAGCAAGCTGAGCTTACCCAGCCTAACCGGCTCGCCGGCGGTTACCAGGCCATCAACCCTGACGGCCGCAAATGGCTGGTGCATACCTGCCTGCGGATCGGCAGCGGCTACCACGCCGCTGGTTAACACCGGTGCTGCTTCAGGCGATGCCAGCAGTTTTGCGCCGCTTTGTTGCTGCAACTGCGCTAACCCGGCCACATGGTCGAAATGCTCATGGCTTTGCAGCAGCAACTTTACATCACGCATGGAAAAGCCAAGCCTGTCGATATTGGCGGCGATCACCGTGGCACCCGCTTCAGTGGCACCATCGATCAGAATATGGCCGCTATCACCCGTGATCAGAATAGCGCTGATACCACAGGTGCCAACATAGTAACTGTTGCCATAAATACGATACGGCGGCCCGGCTTTATCCCAGTCATCCCAGTCGTTACAGCTGTTAACCCAGTCTGCTGGCGGCGGGCTTGATACCGTTACCGGCGCTGTGCCGCCGCAACCGGCCAGCACAGCTGCTGCACTTAATGTACTTAGCAGGCAAAAACGGTGAAAACTTTTCGCTAATGTCATAACCAGCGCCTTAGGGTTTGGCGGTGCATCGGAAATACTCCGCCGTGGTAAATTTCTGCGCTAAACATTAACGGGCTTTAATCTGCTTTACAACTACTTAGCGCTGGAAGACGCCTGTAGCAGTAGTTTAGTTAGGGTAAGCCCATACAGTTTGCGTAGTAGCTGACACTGGCTGGCCAGTCTGAGAATACCCCTATTACGCCGACGTCTTGTGCCATTACGTGCAGTACTTCCATCATATCGCCATCATTGTTAATCACCGGGTTTACGGTTTGATAATACCAGCCGCCGCCGTTTTTCAACGGGCCGGAACGCTCAAAAGACCAGGCAATAATATCCAGGCCGGCGCTTTTGGCATTACGGGCATAAGCTGATGGCACAATGTTGTTGTTTGCATCCAGCTCAAGCAGGGCCCACATTGGTGGTGCCACGATATTGAAGCCTTCTGCGGCATAACCTTGCAGCTCTTGCGCCGAGGGTAGCTCTGACGGATTATCTGCATCATCCAGATACACAGCCTGGCGGCCGTAAGCTGGCTCATTAGCGATCCAGTAACGAATGTCAGCAATATCAAAAGATTGCGGCCATACGTCTTTTGGTTTTACGCCGGCATTGCGGTATTCATTGATCAGCTGCTGAGCGTAGTCTGCCTGGCTGTAAGTGCCTTCAAAGGGCATCGGCACTTCTGCCGATTTTAATTCTGGCGTAAATTTCACGCCGAGTTGTTTAAATAAACTAATGCTTTCTGCATGCGTCATCAGGGTGCCTTTGGTGGCATAAAGATCAGTGCGCCATGACGGTGTGCCCTGCATATATTCAGCAACAGTGGTGGCCTGCGGATTATAGGCATCCATTTTACCTTCCAGCATTTTGAATTCTTCTAACGTTATGTCGCTGGTGCAACATCTGGCGCTTGCTGGCGTGCCTGCAATGTGGTCTGCCGGTGTAAACGGCTGGCTGCACTTGGCTGCCAGCTCGGGGATCGCCAGAATATTGGTAGTGGTATGCAGGTCGCATTGAGAGTGGCGGCAAACCAGCTCTTTATCTTTGGTAAAGGTTACATCGCATTCCATGATACCGGCCCCCATTATGGCGGCTGCTTCATAAGATTCTTTGGTGTGCTCCGGAAACTGTAACGGTGCACCACGGTGGCCAATAGAAAACATGGTCCTTTTCAGCTTACGGCCGGTATTACAGCTTTGTAAGCGCTCTTTTAACGGGCTGGCGTCCATATCATCAATGAGATACGCGGGGCGGGGCCCCAGTTGCAATGAATACTTTTCCGGCGCCTTAAGATGCGGGCTACTGTGATACGTTTGCGCTGTAAGTTCGGACAGGCGTGATGCCGTTTCGGCAGTATGGGCAACGGCCAAAACAGGAGTGAGCAATACTGCCAGTTGCAAGGCATGCATGCCCCAGCCGCGTAAGATCGTTAAATGACGCATAAAGTTCTCCTTGATGGTGTAACGTTGAAAAACAAACGGCGACAGAATATGTGTGTTACAGGCCGGCTCAATACACGGCTGCCCTCACACTAGCAGTTTAATGTGAATGAAAATCGCTATTTTTATGACGAAATTGTAGTTGCTGCGTTTTTAACGTGCTCATATTGCATTGGCCGGTAACGGCGTCGGTTCTCAGGTATAAGGTTTGTACCTTGTTTATCCACATTTGGTTTTAATGCTCAATCACCTATACTGTTGCACGTTACAGGCGGCAAAGCCTGATAAGAGAGAGTAAATGGCACAGCGTGAACGCGGTTTTTTCGGTTGGACATGGTTTGTTATCTGGCGTTTTGTGCTGGTAGGGCTGCTATTGCTACTGGCACTTTTGCTGACATTACGCTTTGTACCACCGCCAACGTCGTCCTTTATGTTGCAAAGCCCTTATCCGGTTAGCCAGCAATGGGTAAGCATTGATAAGCTGCCGGCACATGTTGCGCTGGCGGTGGTGGCCTCGGAAGATCAGCGTTTCCCTGAGCATTTTGGTGTTGATATGGCCGAGATCAGAAACGCCCTTGAGCGATTTGATGATGGTGATGGCCTGCGAGGCGCCAGTACCATAACCCAGCAAACAGCAAAAAACCTGTTACTGTGGCCTGGCCGCAGTATGGTGCGTAAGGGCCTGGAAGCGGCATTGGCACTAAGCCTGGAAGCCATTTGGGGTAAAAAGCGCATACTTGAAGTGTATGTAAACATTGCTGAATTTGGTAAAGGCATATACGGCGTAGAAGCGGCCAGCCAGCATTATTTTGGCAAACCAGCCAGCAGGCTAAGCCGAAACGAAGCGGCACGACTGGCCGTACTACTGCCTGGCCCCCGTACCCGGGATCCACGCAATTTAACGCCTTACCTGCGTGAAAGAGTTGCCTGGGTAGAGCGGCAAATGCGGCAACTGGGTGGGGGTTATTTAACACCGATCCTTAATTAACTACTCAAAGGGATCCACACTTTTTTAAGCCGTCTTTTTAGGCAGATGTTGAACACTATTTAAAGAAGGAGCCAGGCCCGATGTATAGCTTTCAGGTTAAAACCGCCTTTACCTTAGCCATATTGCTGGCGTTAAGCAGCCCTGCCAGTACAGCAGAATCAGCCCGCGTAGCGCATACCGACAGCGTAGCAAATAACGGCAGCGTAGCAAATAAAGAGTATCGCCATGCCAAAGAGCCCATCGGCACAGTGCGCCAGCTTTACGATGGCAAACTGTACCCGGATATTCAGGTTAACACCTTTCGTAATATCGACCGCTTATTCCCCACCCGTACGGTAGCGCGTGGCAACATGGTAAGTACTTTGCCGCTGAGTAAGCAGCCATTGCGGGATTTTTCCTATACCGTCGATGGCAAAACCTATGATTTATATGACGTACTGTCGATGAACCGCGTTAGCGGTATGCTGATTATTCACCGCGGTGAGGTGTTGTTTGAGCAATACCTGCTGGGCAATGACGAACATAGCCGCTGGATGTCGATGTCGGTGGTTAAATCTATTACCGCAACCTTAATTGGCGTGGCGATACACGATGGCCTTATCAACAGTATTAACGACCCTATCGTTAAGTATCTGCCGCGCTTTAGCGGTACCGCTTACGACGGCGTAACGGTAAAACAGCTGCTGCAGATGAGTTCCGGTGTAGCCTGGAATGAAACCTACACTGATCCGGCGTCAGACCGGCGGCGCATGCTGGAGGCACAAATAAGCCAGCAACCCGGCGCAATTTTAGCGCTGATGGCGTCGTTACCGCGCGCCGCCAAACCCGGCACAGTGTGGAACTACAGTACCGGCGAAACTCAACTAGCCGGCGCCCTGGTACAGGCTGCTACCGGTAAGCCGGTGGCACAGTATTTATCTGAAAAAATCTGGTCGAAGCTGGGCATGCAGGCAGATGCTAACTGGTGGCTGGAATCGGCCAATGGCCTGGAAATAGGCGGCAGCGGTTTGTCGGCAACTTTACGGGATTACGCCCGTTTAGCTTTGTTTTGGCTGAATGATGGCGTGATTACCGTAGACGGCAAAACGCAGCGGGTACTGCCAGAGGGGTGGATGGCGGCCGCCAGCAGCAGGCAGGTTATCGGCGGCGAAACGGTAGATTACGGCTATATGTTTTGGCCGATGCAGGGCCAAAGTTATGCCGCAGAGGGCATTTTTGGCCAATATCTGTTTGTCGACCCGGACAAGCAACTGGTGGTGGCAATGTGGAGCGCGCAAGCCAAACCGCTGCACCGTGCCGGGCTGGATGAATATACTTTTTTGCAGGCACTGTCTGATTTTATGCAGTAGGTTCGCTTGCTACTTGCTGAAGTACGGCTAGTTACTATACTTTTTGTTTTAAACAAAAAGATGCTAAATGATGATTAAAACGTTAACTGCGTTGTTGTTTATCTGCTGTTTTCATTGCTGTTTTCCTTTAACAGCCGCCACTAAACCCGATTTATTGCTGGCTGAAGTGTATAACGGCAATATCGATGTACAGCAGTACTGGGTTAGCGAAAAGCTCGATGGTGTGCGCGCTTTTTGGGATGGTAAACAACTGATCTCGCGTGGCGGTAATCTAATAGCGGCACCGCAGTGGTTTGTGGCGGATTTCCCGGCACAAAAGTTAGATGGCGAGCTGTGGCTGGGGCGTAATAAGTTTGCTGAAACCTTAAGCATTGTCAGTAAAACTACGCCGCTGGATAGCGAATGGCAGCAAATCCGCTATTACATTTTTGAGCTACCGGATGCAAAGGACACTTTTACTGAACGCATCGAGGTTATGCAACGCCTTGTTCAGCAACAAAATAGTCGGTATTTAACGCTGGTGCCGCAGTTTCGGGTTGCGGATAACGCCGCGCTGCTGGCTAAACTTAGCGAGCTGGAGCAGGCCGGTGCTGAGGGGTTAATGCTGCACCAGCAGAATGCTTTATATAAAACCGGCCGCAGCAGCGATTTACTCAAACTAAAAAGCTATCAGGATACTGAAGCCGAAGTTACCGGCTACCGGCCGGGTAAAGGCAAGTATCAGGGTATGGTAGGGGCATTAATTGTTAAAACGCCGGAAGGTAAAGAGTTTGCCATTGGCAGCGGCTTAACCGATGCATTACGCCAGACACCACCAGAAATCGGCACGGTAATTACCTATCGCTACAATGGTTATACCAATAACGGCATTCCGCGCTTTGCCCGGTTTTTACGGGTGCGGCAAGAGTTTTAGCAAATGTGCAGGCTAACTATTAGCGGTAGCTCTACATTAGCTCGTCAAACCATACAGGGCTCTAAAAACTTACAGATTCAGGGCTATTGGTTTGCTGGCGTATTACTATAGTACCCGCCAGTTTGTCATGCCAGCCTTGCTTACGTTTATCAAAGGCTACCCAGATAAAGCCTAAACCTAAAGGTATCGCGGCGACAAAATAGCCAACATAACGGTATATATACTGGCTGGTAGTGGGCTTATTGCCGGTACGCGCATCGACAATCTGGGCTGATAGCATTAGTTTGCCGGGGGTGGCTTGTTTTTTTATCCAGAACAACACAATCGCAATTGCGGGAAAGATCCAGGAAATTAGCAGATCCACCGGGCCCTGAATAAGTGCGTCACTGTTCCAGTAAGTGTCGCCGTAATAGGCAATCAGCAGGGGGGCCGTAACAATAAAAAGTAGCACCGAGTCTATCAACGAAGCGACTACCCTGAGCCAAAAGCCTATATATTCTTGGGGTTGCATGGTGTGTTTCCTTATATTGTTGCCGGACCTGAACCGTTATCAGCCAGCTATTTGTGGCTGGCGGCGTGCTAACAATAGCGCTCTAATTCTGGCAAAGGGTGTAAGCACTATGGCATTACCCAGCAGCACCAGCGCGAAGCCGCTAAAGGTGTAGCCGGTCCAGTGAAAATCTTCAAATAAGGTGCTAAGCACTACGGCAACCAGCGGGAATAACACTATGGTGTAGCTGGCTTTTTCCGGACCTATTTGTTTTAGCAGGGCAAAGTAACTGGCAAAGGCGATAACCGAGCCAAACACGGCTAAATACAGCAGGGAGATAATATAGGCCGGTTCAGTACTAAAATTAAAGCTATGGCCTTTAAACACGGCAGCGGCCAGCAGTACCAGGCTGCCATACAGCATACCCCAGGCATTAACCTGCATAATAGGCATATTTTCCCGCGAGTTACGCACACTGACCATATTACCGAATGAGGCCGACAGCGCACCGGATAAAATCAGCAACAGGCCCAGCAGGCTGGCGTTGGTTAAGTCTATACCGTCCAGATCCGGCCAGAACAATACCACTATACCGGCAATACCCAGCAAGGCACCAAAGTAGATGCGTTTAGCTACCGGTTTACCAAAAAACAGCCGGGTGTTAATAATGTTCATTAGCAGCATGGTGGTAAAGGCAATGGCAGTCATGGCCGAGGTAAGGTATTGCTGCGCCTGATAAATAAATAAGAAATTCAGGGCGAAATTAAGGCTGGCCAACAGCAGAATAAAGCCATGCTGGCGCAGAGTAAAATGCATATTAAGTTTGCGCCACCAGCAAAACAGCCACATTAACGCCGCTGCGATAGCGAAGCGATACAGCAACGACACTTCTACCGCTACTTCGCCTAACTGAAATTCAATGGCAAACCAGGTAGAGCCCCAGATTAGTACGGTAACCAGATACAACAGCATGTTTTTCATAGTGGATTGCCTAGTGCGCGCCATTGGCAGCAACGAAGATGGCGATCATAAAGCCTTGTGCCGGGTTAAAATAGTAGGCTGGGCAGAAAATTTACAGCGTCTGACGAAAACGGGCGACATCGGCTTTGGGCGGTGCACCAAATAAACGGCTGTACTCACGGCTAAACTGCGACGGGCTTTCATAACCTACCTTATAGCTTGCAGTGGCAGCTTCTAAACCTTCATACAGCATAATACGGCGGGCTTCATTTAGGCGCAGTTGTTTTTGAAATTGTAGTGGCGACATCGATGTAACAGCTTTAAATGACTGAAACAGAGCTGATTCACTTAAATGCGCGGCATCAGCCAGCTCTTTTATTCGCAGAGGCTGATTATAGCGCTCACGCAACAGCTCTATAACTTTGCTGATGCGGTTGGCCTGGCTGTCGAGCAGGGTAAACTCTCGCAGATGGCCGCCTACCGGGCCAAGCAGCAGGCGGTACAACAACTCACGTTTTAACAGTGGCAGCAATACCGCTATATCCTGCGGCTGACGCAATAGCTGTAAGATACGCTGAAACACCGACAGTAAGGCCGGGTCTGCATCGCCAACACTGATACCGCGCGCCGGTGCTGGCTGGCGTGGTACTTTATCGCCCAGATCGATCACTAAGTCTGTCAGCTCGCGTAAGTCCAGGTTAATACTCATACCAATATAGGGCTCGGCGCTGCTGGCCTTTAAAATTTTACCGCTGACCGGCAGCATCACCGGCACCAGCAGGTATTGCAGTTGGGTGTACAGCAAAAGCTCGTCACCCAGCAATAGCTGCTTGCTGCCCTGCAGTAACAGGCAAAGGGTCGGCTCGTAAATGGTCGGGGTAGCAGAGGTGGGCGCATTGCTGCGAAACAGCCGCACGCCCGGAATGGCAGAATCACTGACACCAGTGGCGGTGAGTTCAGTGAGTAAAGGTTGTAGCATTTGCTGGCGCAGGAATTCGCGTTCATCGATCATATGGGCTTCTCCGCTGTACTGACAACCGCAGTATAGGCAGCCAGCCTGGCTTTGCCTATTACTGCAGCAGTGCTTTGGAGGATCAGGCAATAAGTGTGGACTTTAAGGCAGGCGCTGCGGGTTTAACCGGCCCGCGGGAAGGCCTGCAGAGTCATGTGTGCGACCTGGCGAAGTTGCTCAGAACAAGCGCCGTTATTGGCCTGAATTGCCATACCTTGTAGCACGGTAAGCAGATAACGCGCTAATACACCGGTATCAGTGCCAGGCGGTAAGTCACCGTCGGTTTTAGCCTGATCAAAGCGAACTTTGAGTTTTTGTTCACCCTCTACCCGGCGGTTAATCAGTGCTTCTTTTACACTGGCAGCAGCTTCACTGCACGACAAAGCACCCTGTACCACCACGCAACCTTGTGGGTGGTTACTGTCGGCCATATTCATGGCTGCGCCATACAGCATATGTTCGGCCACCTGATAAGCGGTGGGTTTTTCCAGTGCTGGTAAAAAAAACGAGCATGGGCGGCTTTCGTATAATTCAATCGCTTTTAGAAATAACTGCTCTTTGTTGCCAAAGGCAGCATACAAACTGGGTTTATTAATGCCCATAGCTTCAGTTAAGTCTGATAACGATGTGCCGTCATAGCCTTTGCGCCAGAATACTTCCAGCGCTTTTTCCAGCGCAGTATCCATATCAAAGGCGCGGGGACGACCTACATTCACAGTGCTAGTTACTGCTGACATTGTTTAGCTCCTGCATTAAAACTTGCTTATATAGTAAACAGCAAAAGACCCCTTGTCCAGTAAGGGTTATTTACCGATAAGTACATATATCTTGCCACTGACACCTACTAAGACCCCAAACCGGCTGTTATCGTTCAGTAAAACCTGGCATAACCACTAGCCGTGGAGTTTCAGGCAAGAATGCGCCAGCATTCGGCATTAAAGCCACTGTGCTTGCGTTGTACACTACTGACGTAGCCTGACAGTAGCCTCTGTTAGCTTAGTGAAGTCGTCGGCACTGCAACGGTGCTGTTTCAGCCTTAGAACAAATTCTTATTTTGTAGAATTAAATTAATTTACCGTTCGGTACAGAAATCGGTTGACAGTTTTTTGCTGTCCTATATATTTACCGGACGGTACAAAAATAACAAGCCTTTTTACACAATTTTCGTAACAACGTGGAGCAAAACGTCATGAGCAGAAAAAACACGGTAAGAACTTTTATGTTAGCAAGCGTAGCCGCGCTGGTGTTAACCGCTTGTGGCAACCCCGAAGCCGCTAATCAGGCTGCGGCACCGGCTGCACCACAGGTGAGTGTGGCGCAAGTGGTGCACGAGCGTATTACCGAATGGGATGAATTTACCGGCCGCTTGCAGGCGCCACAAACCGTGAATTTGATGCCACGCGTGTCAGGTTACATCGAAGAAGTGCACTTTAGCGAAGGTGCCCTGGTGCAAAAAGGCGATTTGCTGGTGCAAATTGACCCACGGCCGTTTGCCGCTGAAGTCGCAAGGCTTAATGCTGAGTTGCAAAGTGCACAAAGCGCCGCAGCCCTGGCAGATAACGAATATCAACGGGCAGAAAAACTCAGCAGCCAACGCGCCATTTCAGCCGAACTGCTCGACAGCCGCCTGGCCCGTAAGCAGCAAACCGCTGCCACAGTAGCGTCGGTAAAAGCCGCGCTGCAGCGTGCCGAGCTGGATTTAAGCTACACCCGCATTACTGCCCCCATTAGCGGCCGGGTGTCGTATGCCCAGGTTACGGCAGGTAATTATGTAAATGCCGGCCAGAGCCAGCTGACCAGCCTGGTGTCGACGGAAAAAATGTACGCCTACTTTGATGTAGACGAGCAAAGCTACCTGAAATATGCCCGCCTGAGTACGGAAGGCAAGCGTGCCGATACCCGTGATGCCAGTGCAAACCCGGTGTATATGGCGCTGGCTAACGACACGGCATACAACCATACCGGCAGTATTGATTTTGTTGATAACAGCGTAAACCAGCAAACCGGCACTATCCGTATCCGCGCCAGTTTTAGCAATAGCGACAACAACCTGTTACCGGGCTTGTTTGCCCGCATCAAACTGGTAGGCAGCGACAGCTACGACGGTATTTTGATTGATGAAAAAGCCGTTGGCACCGATTTAAACAACAAGTATGTGCTGGTGGTAAATGCGGATAATCAGCTGGAGTACCGTGCGGTGAAGCTGGGTGAAAAAGTCAACGGCCTGCGGATTGTGCGTGAAGGTTTAGCTGCAAAAGATCGCATAGTGGTTAACGGCCTGCAGCGGGTAATGCCGAACATGCAGATTGAACCCAAAATGGTAGATATGGCAAGTGCAGAGCAAATAGCCGGTTTACGTAAAGAGCAACAACTGCTGGATGAAACCAGCACCGCACTGACTGCAAAAGCAGAAGACGCGGCAGCAACAATCAATGCTGGCAAAACGCCGGGACGGGGTTAAGGAAACATTATGTTCTCGCAATTTTTTATCAAAAGGCCAATTTTTGCCGCTGTTATCTCCCTGCTGTTTTTTATTGTCGGTGCGATAACGGTATGGCAATTGCCAATTACTGAATATCCGGAAGTAGTGCCGCCTACTGTGGTGGTTACCGCTAACTATCCGGGTGCTAACCCCAAAGTGATTGCTGAAACGGTGGCGTCGCCGCTGGAGCAGGAAATAAACGGTGTGGAAAGCATGCTGTATATGTCATCACAGGCAACTTCTGATGGCCGTATGACGTTAACAGTAACCTTTGCTATCGGTTCCGATGTCGACTTAGCGCAGGCTCAGGTACAGGCACGGGTCGACCGTGCCATGCCGCGGCTACCGCAGGAAGTGCAACGTTTGGGTGTGGTTACCGAAAAATCCTCACCGGATCTCACCATGGTGGTGCATTTAACTTCGCCCGATGACCGTTACGACATGCTGTATTTGTCTAACTATGCCGCACTTAACGTAAAAGATGAGCTGGCGCGTATTCAGGGCGTGGGTAACGTACAGTTATTCGGTGCCGGTGAATACAGTATGCGCGTCTGGCTGGACCCAAACAAAGTTGCTGCTTTGGGCTTATCACCCACACAGATTATTGCTGCCATTCGCGAGCAAAACCAGCAAGCGGCCGCCGGTAGTTTAGGCGCCCAGCCCAGCGGTGATGCGGATTTCCAACTGCTGATCAACGTAAAAGGCCGTTTGGCTACGGTAGAAGAGTTTGAAGATATTATTATTCAGGTGGGTGCTAACGGTGAAATCAGCCGGGTAAAAGATGTCGCCCGGGTTGAGCTGGGTGCGTCTACTTATGCGCTGCGCTCTTTGCTGAATAATAAAGACGCAGTGGCTATTCCTATTTTCCAGGCGTCTGGCTCTAATGCCATTCAAATTTCTGACAATGTACGGGCGAAAATGGCTGAGTTGTCGCAGGGTTTCCCGGAAGGTTTAGCTTACGACATCGTATATGACCCAACCGTATTTGTGCGCGGTTCTATTCAGGCAGTAGTAAAAACCCTGCTCGAAGCAGTATTGCTGGTAGTGCTGGTAGTGGTGCTGTTTTTACAAACCTGGCGCGCCTCTATTATTCCGCTGGTGGCGGTACCAGTATCTTTGGTGGGTACCTTCGCCTTTATGCATCTGCTGGGATTTTCAATTAATGCCTTATCTTTATATGGTCTGGTATTAGCGATTGGTATCGTAGTAGATGATGCCATTGTAGTGGTGGAGAACGTTGAGCGTAATATCAGCGAAGGCTTAGCACCGCTGGCGGCAACGCAAAAAGCCATGAAAGAAGTGACCGGGCCGATAGTTGCTACAACCCTGGTACTGGCGGCGGTGTTTATTCCTACCGCTTTTATGTCGGGTTTAACCGGGCAGTTTTATAAGCAATTTGCTTTAACCATTACTATTTCCACCTTTATCTCGGCCATTAACTCATTAACACTCAGCCCGGCATTAGCCGCCATGTTGTTAAAGGGGCATAACGAGAAAAAAGACGCCTTAACCCGCGGGATGGATAAGCTGTTTGGCACCTGGTTATTTAATCCGTTTAACCGCTTTTTTGCCCGTTTGTCTCACGGTTACGGCTGGCTGGTTAAAAAGGTGATCCGCTTTGGCGCCATTGTTGGCGTGATGTATATCGCTTTAGTTGGTGTAACCGGCCTGCAATTTGCGACTACTCCTACCGGTTATGTGCCAGGGCAGGATAAACAGTATCTGGTAGCCTTTGCCCAATTGCCTGATGCAGCATCGTTAGAGCGTACCGAAGCGGTAATTAAAGAGATGTCAGCTATTGCGCTGGAGTATCCGGGTGTTGCTAACTCGATCGCTTTCCCAGGCCTTAGCATTAACGGTTTTACCAATAGCCCGAACTCCGGCATCGTGTTTGTTGGTCTGGACGACTTTGACCAGCGTGGTAGCGCAGAGTTATCTGGCAATGCCATAGCCGCGGCGTTAAACCAGAAATTCGCCGGTATTGAAGATGCCTTTATCGCTATTTTCCCACCACCACCGGTTATGGGGTTAGGCACTATTGGTGGCTTCCGCTTACAAATTCAGGACCGTGGCAACCATGGTTATGAAGAGCTGTACAATGTCACCATGCAGGTTATGCAAAAAGCCTGGGCAACACCTGAGCTTGCTGGCGTGTTCTCCGGTTATCAGGTCAATGTACCGCAGCTGGATCTGGATATCGACCGCACCAAAGCCAAACAGCAAAGCGTGGCACTGGATGAAGTATTCCAAACCCTGCAGGCGTATATGGGCTCGGTGTATGTGAATGACTTTAACCAGTTTGGCCGCACTTATCAGGTCAATGTGCAGGCTGACGAGCAGTTCCGCCAAAGCGCGGCGCAAATCAGCCAGTTAAAGGTACGTAATACCCAGGGCGAGATGATCCCACTGGGCTCCTTTATCAATGTTACCGATACAGCAGGGCCAGACCGCGTTATGCACTATAACGGCTTTACCACCGCCGAAATTAACGGTGGCCCGGCGCCAGGTTACAGCACCGGTGAAGCTCAGGCGGCGATTGAAAAAATCCTGCTTGAGACCCTGCCAAACGGTATGACTTACGAGTGGACCGAGCTGACCTACCAGCAAATCTTAGCCGGTAACGCCGGGATGTTTATCTACCCGCTGGTGATTCTGCTGGTGTTTATGGTGTTGGCGGCGCAGTACGAAAGCTTAAGCTTACCGCTGGCGATTATTCTGATTATTCCGATGACGTTATTATCGGCACTGAGCGGCGTACTGATTTACGGCGGGGATAACAATATCTTCACCCAGATTGGTCTTATCGTGTTAGTGGGGCTGGCAACGAAGAACGCTATCTTAATTGTCGAGTTTGCCAAAGAGCTGCAAGACCATGGTATGAGCGCGCTGGACGCCATTCTGGAAGCTGGCCGCCTGCGGTTACGGCCAATACTGATGACCTCTATCGCCTTTATTATGGGCGTGGTGCCGATGGCCTTTGCCAGCGGAGCCGGTGCTGAAATGCGCCAGGCGCTGGGTGTGGCGGTATTCTCCGGTATGATAGGCGTGACCATCTTCGGCTTAATTTTAACCCCGCTGTTTTATTACATGCTGGCCAAACGTGGTGAAGACAAAGCCAAACAGCCTGCATTAGAGCAAGCAACAGATACTGCGGAGGCACCTCATGCGTAATATTCTGAAACTCAGCGCTATTGCCGTATTGGTAGCATCATTAAGCGCTTGTGCCGTGGGTCCGGATTACCAAACACCGGCAAAAGTGGCCGATATCAGCTTTACCAGCCCGTATCAGCAGGCCGGGCAGGCACAAAGCTGGTGGCAGGCGTTTGACGATGCCGTGCTCAATCAGCTTATCAGCACCGCTTTGGTCGAAAACCGTACCCTGGCGCAAGCCAGGGCCAACGTCGACCGTGCTTATGCGGTGTTTCGTGATGCGAATAATGACTTTTTACCCAAAGGCACACTAGACGCTGGCTACCAGGCCAGTGAAAACCCGACGTTATCACCAGATGATAATGGCGTAATTACCCGCGGTTACAGCACCGGTGCTAATTTAAGCTGGGATGTAGACCTGTTCGGTAAATTACGCCGCGCCAGTGAAGCGGCAGAAGCACAAGCACAGCAAGCCGATATTTTATGGCACGATGCGCAGGTGCAGCTGATAAGCCAGGTGGCCACCAGTTATGGTGAATACCGCGGCGCCCAGCTGCGCCTAGTGGTCGCCGAGCAAAACCTGCAAAACCTGCAGCAAAGCCGGGCTATCGTGCTGGCGCGGTTAGAAGCGGGTATGGCATCCGAGCTGGAGCTGGCACAAATAGACGTACAGGTGCATCAGGTGCATGCCGCCATACCGGCTTACCGTGTCACGCGGTTAACGGCCGATGCCACCTTATCCGCCTTATTGGGCCAGCGGCCGGGCCAGTTAAAACTGGGCTCGGTGCCAAACCTGCCTGAGCTTAAGCAACCGGTGGCGGTGGTAGACGGTGAAAACTACCTGCGTTACCGCGCCGATGTGGCCAGTTCAGAGCGTTTGTTAGCCGCCCGCACGGCACAAATTGGTGTGGCGACAGCCGATTTGTACCCGAATATATCAGTGCGCGGCTTTTTAGGCTTTTTATCCGGCCCGGGCTTAACCCTTGGCAGCGACACCCAAAGCTGGTCGGTGGCGCCAACCCTAAGCTGGCAGGCTGCGGATTTAGGCTCGGTTAAGGCGCGTATCCGCCAGGCACAAGCCAGCTCGCAAATGGCGCTGGCCCAGTTTGAACAGCAGGTGTTTGATGCCATTAACGAGATGCAGTTATCGCTTGGCAGTTATAACTTAAGCCGCGAGCAGCAACTGAGCACCGAGCAGCAATGGCAGGCCAGTAACAGAGCGGTGCAAATCGCCCGCGAGCGTTACAACGCCGGCACCGGCGAGTTTCTGGATTTGCTGGACGCCGAGCGCGAACTGCTGCGTGCCCGCGACCAACTGGCACAAGTGCAACAGCAAAGCTTTATCCGCCTTGTAGGCATTTACCGCAGTTTTGGTGGCGGTATCCAGCTGATTTAGCGTTGTTATCAGAAAAAGCCGGACTTGTCCGGCTTTTCTTATTTAAGCGGCAGATAACACTATTGCGTTAAGGCTTAACCATTTAAATTTGCAATACAGTGTCGATCTCCAACTGGGCAATAAAGTGCTGATCGTGGCTTACCACGACAAAGCCGGCCGGATATGGGCACAAGGCTTGTGCCAGCAACTGTTTAGTCTCTAAATCCAAATGGTTATCCGGTTCGTCCAGTAACAGCAGGCTGTCGTTGTGTTGGCTCACCATTAACATTGCCAGTTTCATCCGTTCGCCGCCGCTTAATACGCTAGCAGGTTTTAATGCCTTATCAGCACGCAAGCCGGCGCTGGCCAGTAAGGTGCGGGCGGCGGTTTCGCTAAGCAGTGGGCAATGCCGGCGCAGGTTAGCCAATGCGCTTTGGCTACTATTGAGCAAGCTGAAGTGCTGATCCAGATACTGCACGGCGCAATTCAGTTGCAACTGGCCGGCAGCAGGCGCTATTAAGCCTGCCAACGTTTGCAGCAAAGTAGATTTGCCACTGCCATTACAGCCTTGTAAATGCACACGTTGCTTACTGCGCCAGTTAAAACTTAACGGCTGGTTATTGCCGTGCGCCAGTTGCAGTGCCACGGCATTTACCAGCTGCTTGCCGCCGTTTACTGCCGCTGCCTGCAAGTAAAACTGCTGCGGTTTAATCACCTCCTGCTGCGCTTTTACCTGCTGCAACTGTTGCTGCGCCTGCTTTAGCTGGTGTTGCTCCTGTGTGCGCCGGGCCGATACTGCACTTTGTGCACGGTTTTTCTGGTAGTCCAGCAGTATGGTCGCTTGGCTGCCGCGCTGTTTTTCACCCTGCTTCTGCCGTTTGGCGGCACGCTCTGCCGCAGTTTGTGTCTGGCGTTGCTGTTGCGCCAGATTACGTTCGGCGTGTTGGCGCTGCTGTTGCAGTGCTGTTTGCTGCAACTGACGTTGCTGCTGATAAAACGCGTAGTTGCCGCCGTAGCGGCTTAAACCGGTGCTGGTTAACTCGTATAACACGCTGACTTGTTGCAGTAACTCCCGATCATGGCTGATCAGCAAAATAGCGCTGTTGGGCCGGGCCAGAAAGCGGGCAATGCGCTGGCTTAACCAGTTGCGTGCCTGCGCATCAAGATGGTTGGACGGTTCATCCAGGATCAGTAGTGGCCGCGGTTGGTAAAAGGCCCACCACAGCCGCAGGTGATTAAGCTGGCCACCGCTTAAACTGCTGCAGGGCTGCCAGATATCCGGCACAGCGCCTACCTGTTGCAGCTCGCGATACAGGTCATCCGCCAGTTGCCAGTACCCGTCAATAATGCTCAGGGTTTCAGTATCACACCGGCCGTCAGCGAGTTGCTGTAATGCGTGAAGTTTATCTGTAATACCAAGCAGATCGGCAAGGCTCAGATACTGCCAGTGCGTTGGTGGTAGTTGTGGCAGCAAATAGCAGTCAGCAGGCAGTTGCTGTGCCAGTTGCGCTGCCAGCACCGATTTACCAATACCATTGCGGCCTGTCAGGGCGCTAAAGCCGCTATCAAGCGCCAGCTGAATATCACGGTACAGTACATCGCCATTAGCCAGGCTAAAGCTGCAAGGGGAAAAGTGGAATAAGGTCATATTGCCTCCTGATAATTCAGGGGCGGGTAATAAAGACAGATAAGGCAGTGCTGTTGATAGTCCAACCGAAACAAACCCGCTAACCCTGATAAGTCCAAAAAATAAAATTGACGGCTAATCAGGATTTAGTTGTTCATTTCAGTCATCTGCTCCAAAGCTGGGGGGACGGCGGAATTATAACCTGTTCCGCCGTGATCTCAATACCGGTGCTAAATGATGCTACTGCTTAGCGCTGTTAAGCGCATGAATAGCAAAGCTACCCAGCCAGTGGCCGCCTTCGTAGCTGTCGCCTATCAGGTTGGGGTAGGAATGTGCCATATGCTGGTCGGCTACTTTACGCAAATGCGCATACTGTGGGTACTGCTTTGCCAGCACATACAGGTTCCAGGCACGGCTGAAGTTTAAGCCATCTAAATGCACCAGCTTGCCATCGGTTCTGTCGCTCACTTTGCCTACAGCAAGGGCATAGGCCGGGTTGGCCAGTTGCGGCATAAAATGATTTAGCCAGGGTAGAAATTGCTCTGACGGCAAAATACGCTGCATCAGGCCAATTTGTTCCAGACAAGGCGAGATAAAATCGTAGCCACTGGGCTCCCAGGCAATGGGGCAGTTTTTATCCTGCAAAAAGTAGTCTTTAGCCCGCTGGCTAATAAGTTGCTGTAAAGCGGAGTGCTGCTGGTTAACGGCGTAGTCGTAAGCGAAGCTTAAACCAAAAGCGGTGTTGGTATGTTCGCCAACACGAACCGGATATAACAACCGGGGTAAAAAGCTGATATAGCGTTCGGCAATCAGGTCGGCCAGTGGTTGTAGATTTGCTGCCAGTTGTCTGGCGATTGGATCTTGCCACTGCTGCAGCTCGTCAGACAGCTTTAACAACCAGGCCCAGCCGTAGGTGCGCTCGAACGAGGCATTAATATCTTTACTAAAAAAGGCCACTTCCTGCGCTACTTTATCGGCAGTTAAATTGCGCTGTAGTACGGCTTTAACCTGATCTGCCTGGGCTAAATCCGGGAACTGGCGCAGCAAGGTTACCAGCGACCAGTAACCGTGCACTGCACTGTGCCAGTCAAAACAGCCATAAAACACCGGATGCAGCACCGAAGGCTCTTGCAAGTCGGCTGCACCGCCCAGCACTATGCCGGTTTTGTACGGATAAGGCGTTTCAACACAATGTAAGGGCAAGGCTACCAGTTTATTGGCCTCGGCCAGTGTCAGGTTATTTGGTGCGGCGTTGGCAGGGCTTTGGGCCTGGCTACACAGGCTGACAAAAATCAGGCTGATACACATTAATTTTGCACTTATGGTTATAGCGCGGATATTCATAATACGGCCTTGTATGCTAAAGAGGATTTAGGGCTTAAGGCACAGAGATTAAAACAATTTTGCGCCGCTGTCTTGGCTAAACTATTTAAGCTTTACCTGCTGCAAGGGCGTTTTAGAGTTAAGGCTAAGCGGCAGATTTGGCACATCGGCTTCTGATAACAGCGTTTTATGCCATACGCGCAGGGTGTAGTCGCCGGCTGGAATACTGCTTAACACGGCCAGGCCGTCGTCGTTGCTGTGGCTGTAATATGGCGTGTCCAGCACCACTACCCAGGCAATCATCTGGTCATGAATATTACAGCCCAGCGCCGCTACGCCACTTTGCTCAAACAGCACCGGCTCGGTTGGCGTGCCAACGTACAGCTTAAGCTCAAACGGCTTGATGGCGGAAAACGAGTACACATGATGGCGCACCGTATCTTTATTGGGGAAGGTTACCGCGCTGCCGCGCGGGATAACCAGCACTTCAGGAATAAAGGTGGTGTCGCGCTGAATAATTTGTGCAGTGGCCGCCGGTTTAACTGCCGCAGAAGCCGCAGCCGATTCCAGAAACACCACAGCCCCCGCCATTGGCTGACCGCTGCTGTTTTGTACCTGAACTTCCAGCTTTGTCGCTAAGGCAACTGGCGGCAGCAGAAATGCCGCGGCCAGTAACAGGTAGCGCGGCTGCTTAAGGTTCAATGGCGATACCTGCCAGCGCACTACCATCGGCCAGGGTGCCAAGTTTTTTGGTTTTACCACTGGTTAAATCTATCTGATAAAGCGTGCTGGCCGGTTCCGATGTCGTGCTGGCAGCAACAAGGCCAATATTGTTCAGGTCGGAAATATCAAAAGACACCTGCTGCAGTGCTGTCAGCCCCAGGCTGCCAACAGTAAAAAGTTGCCCGGTATTGGGTGATACCGCCGGGGTCGTGCCTTCTTTAGTGCCCTGGGTCACTAAATTGCCCGCTGTTATGTCTATAGCGTAGTTGGTGGTTATTTTACTGTCTTGCTGATTGTAAGTGTAAGCCGCGGCAGTGACAGCCGGCGTTTTACCATAGTGCGAATCGCCCTGCGCATACTGCAGTGTTGGGTCGGTTGACGCCAGTTCAGCTGTTACCGGGTGCAGGCGCAGGTTCTGGCCTTTATCATTAACGACACGAATGCGGTCGGCCGCCGGATTAAAATCAAAACCGAACTGGCCTTGCTGTAAAGTACCGGCAGGTAAAGGTTCACCTACTGCAGTTAATGCGCCAGTGCCGGTGTTAACAGTATAAAGCTGGCCTTTATCTGACAGCGCAAATAACACGCCATAAGCTACGCGATAATCTATACCCAGCAGGGTTTCGCCGGCAGCCAGGCCGGTAAGCGCTTTTTGCTCCAGTACTTTATCCGGTGCTGCAGGGTTCACTTTAATTAGCTGATTGGTCTGGTTAAGCAGCCATAATACTTCGTTGCCTTTAAGCTCAGGCATGGCGGCCGCGTTAACACCGTAGGACAGCAAACCAGTAACAGCCAGTAGGGTAGAACCGAAAACCTGTTTAGTCATTTTCATATTGTACGTCCTTTATCTGCTTTAACTGACCTGCAATAGGCTGGCCGTTATTTTATCAAACACAACAGCAGCCAGGTAAATTGCTCTGTTGGCTGTGGTTATCACGTAATACGGTATAGCACTGTTATTGGTTTAATAAATATAAGTTAGCATGGCCGGTGTATCAGCCATAGAGCCTTGCGTCCTGCAACCAGCATCCTATGCTTAGTCTGTTTCATATAATAAATGCAGTCGGATGAGGAACTTATGTTAAGAAAAATTAAAATTGGTAAAAGGCTTGCCGTTGTTTTTACATTAATGGTTTTTTTAACAATTATTGTGGGGGGAGTAGCAAAGTATCGTTTTGCAGAAACAGAAACAAATATCCATAATATTGCCGACCGGCGCCTGCCTGCTTCAGTGCTGGCGGGAGATATGAACCGGGAGTTTTTATTAATTCGTTTGTATACCCTTAATGTGCTGTATGCCAACTCTGACGCTGATCGCCAGCTGCGGCGTACCACGCTGCAAGAGGCCATGCGCAGCTATCAGCAGGCGTCAGACAGTGCTGCGGCGTTTCATCAAACTGCAGCGGGAAATGCAGTATTTAGCCAGGTGGTAACGGCAAAACAACAATACGATCAGTTACACCAGCAACTGCTGGCATTAATTAATCAGGGCCAACTGGAACAGGCCGAGCAGTTTCGCCATCAGGGCTTAAATGATGCGGCGCGCAAAGTGACAGATGCACTGATGGCCATTTCGCATTACCAGCAGACCACAGCCAATCAGCAAGCCGAAAGTGCCAAGCACAGTATTGGGCTCGCCTTTATGAATATGATTGTCATTGTTGTTATTGCCGTTATCGTTGCTTTAGTGCTTGGGCTGATGTTAAGCCGTAGTTTAGTCAGGCCAATGCAGGCGGCGGTATTAATTAGCCAGAAAATTGCCGCAGGCGAGCTTAATCAGGTTTTCCATGATGACGAGCCGGACGAGGCCGGTGAAATGATCCGCGCTATGGCCCAAATGCAGCAGCAGTTAAAAACCACAGTACATGAAATTAACCAGTCTTCATCACAGCTGGCTGCTACGTCTGAAGAGCTAAGTGTGGTAACGGAGCAATCCAGCCGTACTTTACATCAGCAAAGTGAAGAGCTGGAGCAAGGCGCTACGGCAGTAACGGAACTCACTACCGCCATTGAGGAAGTTGCCCGCAGCGCGGCCTCAACTTCGCGTGATTCTGAAATTGCCAATGATAAGGCCCGGCAGGGGCAAGAGCGGGTAAACCATACTATTCATACCATACAGGCGCTGGATGGCGAGCTGCAATCGTCACGCCACGGCATTGAAAAACTGGCAGACAGAGTAAAAGACATTGGCTCTGTATTGGGGGTTATTCGCGCTATTGCTGAACAAACTAACTTACTGGCATTAAATGCCGCGATAGAAGCCGCCCGGGCTGGCGATAGTGGCCGCGGTTTTGCTGTGGTGGCAGATGAAGTGCGTGCACTGGCGCACCGTACCCAGGAATCTACTAAAGAAATTGAACGGATGATGCATGCGGTGCAGGCTGAAACCCATAACACGGTAGAAAGCATGAATAGTTGCAGTGGTAAAGCGACAGAAACACTGCAGATTGCCCGGCAGGCAGGCGAGGCCTTGCAACTGATTGCCGAAGCTATTGGGCAAATTAGTGATCAAAACCTGACCATTGCCAGCGCGGCAGAAGAGCAGGCCACGGTAGCCCGTGAAGTTGACCGTAATTTGGTGAATATCCGCGATTTATCAGTACAAACTTCAGCGGGCGCCAATGAAACCCAGGCATCCAGTGCCGAGCTGGCCCGGCTGGCGCAAACACTTAGCGAGCTGGTAAACCATTTCCGCGTTTAGTTGCAATACCATCCAGTAAAAAGCCCCCGGATCAGCCGGGGGCTTTTTTAGCTGCGATGATTATTTTTTAAAACGGCGTAACATCAGTAAACCCAGACTTAGCAGTGCAATGCCTGCTGGGGCTGGTACCGGATTAACATCGTTTACCGTGGGCAAGGTACCATGCAAACTTAAGTTGGCACTGTATAAGTTAAACTGATCGTTACCAAGCGAATTTTCAGCAAACCACAGATAGAATTTTTTATTATCTACTATGTCAGCAAATACCGACAAATTATCTGCAGTGAAAAAGAAGCTTTGTTGTGTAATACCATTCGCACGGATCAGGCTTTGTAAGCCTGAGGCTGGTGCATTGGTGGTGCTGGCGGCAGGGCGTACATGCCAGCTTTCATAATCACATATAAAAAAGAAACAGGTATCATTTTTGGTCGACGAAAATGTCAGATCTAACTGAAAATATTCGATAGTATCAAAATTAAAGGCTGAAAAATCAAACAGGTCTACAAAGCGCTGGCAGCCGGAGTTGTCTTTTACTGTCAGGCTATTGGCATTTTTCGTATCGCAACCCTGGTTGGCCAAAAAAACCGGGGTAAAAGCACTGCTGCCATACGTATGTTCAATGCTACCGATAAGGCCAGCAAAGGCACCGTTACTGAACAACAAAACTACTAACAGAAACAGTTTTTTCATAAATAATCCCTATTTATTTAAGTACAAAATATTGTTTATCCGCACAACCTTTATATAAGCAAGAAGAGAGCCATTATTATAAAACATGCGGCGACCTGTATGGCTGTTCATTACTAAAATTCGCCTGGCAGAAAGTGCATGTGTTTGGCAAACCGGATGTAAAGAAACCTGACGAAGCAGCAGTGATGAATGAACGTGAGACAGCAGGCCATAAGCTGTGACAGTGCTTAAATGTTAATGAAAATAGGCAACAGACTTTGGTGTGTTTGCCAGTGGTTTAGCACTCAGTAAAGGTTCAGTTGCCGCTGCTATACTTCCTGGCCATATCGCACCAGGAGGTACTGATGTCTGAAGACCAGCTTAACCCGTCTGATCCTTTAGCTGCACACCACAAACCGCAAAATGTATCTGATCGTATTGCCTTTCGTTTAACCAAAATGCTGCGCTTTTGTGCCGACACCTTCTTTGCCAAACGTTATGGCCACCGCGCCGTTATTCTGGAAACCGTAGCCGGCGTGCCGGGCATGGTGGCCGGCATGTTACGGCATATGCGCAGTTTGCGCCGGATGGAAGATGATCATGGCTGGATCAGGGTGTTGCTGGACGAAGCAGAGAACGAACGCATGCATCTGATGACTTTTATAGAAATTGCCAAACCGAACTGGTTTGAGCGCATGCTGATCCTGTTAGCGCAGGGCGTGTTTTTTACCGGCTTTTTGCTGCTGTATTTGCTGTCGGCAAAAACCGCACACCGCCTGGTGGGCTATTTTGAAGAAGAGGCAGTATACAGTTACAGCTGTTATCTGGCCGAGATAGAAAGCGGTGCCATAGAAAATATTGCCGCGCCGCAAGTGGCCATAGAGTACTGGCAATTACCGGCTGATGCCCGGCTGCGTGATGTGGTTATTGCCGTGCGGGCAGATGAAGCCGGGCACCGTGATGTCAACCATGATTTTGCCAATCAGCTGGCCAGGCAAAAGTAACTCAGCTGCAACTAAAGCCCGTCTTATTTATCGCAATAACTTGACCTGCTAAGCGATCTCATCTAGCTTAAGTAAGCGCTTACATTTTGCTGTAGAGATAATAATACTGCCTGTGCCACTGGTAACAAGGCAGAACCGTTAAGCGCAGCAGGACAGGATAAAAGTAATGTGCAGCAACAGGTGGCAATACCTGTTGTTAAAGCGTGGCCCGCTAAAATGAGGGCTGCCACACTATGTTATTAGCCCCCATAAGCAAAATGTGTTTTGCCGCTGTTGTTATGGCCGTAAAACCGTTTTCACACTCAGCATGCCTTGTCTGGCGCGCTAAAGCATGCATTAAAGCTACCGGCGTGACCCGTTAAATAGCATACAAACTGTGGGTTATTGCACATGAAAAATAGTAAAAACACTGCGGCACAGCGTTACACGCTATGGCCGTCTTTTTCCACTTTGCTGGCACTTTGTTGCCTTGGTGCGCCGCACACAGCACTGGCAGATGTTACTAACCCTGTTATTGGTAACCTGTTGTTTGAGGACAACTTCAACACCTTTAATACGGCCACATGGAATGAAATAGAAGGCGATGGTTGCCAGGTAGGTTTATGCGGCTGGGGCAATCAGGAGCTGCAATGGTATAGCGCCGACAACCTGAGCATTGAAGATGTACCGGGCGAGCCGGGTAATAAAGCGCTGGTGTTGCAAGCCAGAAATGACGCCATTGGCGGGCGTGCTTTTAGCTCGGGCAAAATTGACAGTGAGCAGAAACTGGCCGTGCAGTACGGCATGATTGAGGTGCGTGTGCGGGTGCCGGATCTGGCCACCGGCTTATGGCCTGCCGTCTGGATGCTGGGCACCAGTACCGCCAGCTGGCCGGCCAAAGGCGAAATTGACATGATGGAAATGGGCCACAGTGCCCAGGGCAGAGCAGAGGCGGGCCACCCCGGTGCCGATATCAACAGTTATGTTGGCGCTAATGCGATTTTTTACGCCGATGCAGCCTGTGTGCCACAAAACCCAACCTGTGCCGCCATGACGGCCTGGCAAACCGACAACGCTTATGTCGCGGCCCAGCCACTGAGCAACCGCTTTGTAACCTACCGCACTTACTGGACAGACAGCCAGCTGCGTTTTACTGTCATAGATAACGGCGTGGAGTACGATATGTACGATGCGCCGATCAGCATTACTGAAGAATCCAGCGAACTACAACAACCTTTCTACCTGCTGTTTAATATGGCGGTAGGCGGCAACTTTACTGACGCTGCCACCAATGCCCAGGTAACCGCACCCTTGCCGGCAAAAATGTACATCGATTATGTGCGGGTATACCAGTTAAACGGTATGGGGCAGGTATTTAGCGGTAATGTTAACCCGCCGGAAAGTGGCAGCTTTGGCATTTTTACCGATACCACGCCGACAACTAACCAGCTGCAGGCCGGCGTAAGTTCAGATATTTATATCTGGAATCAGGCATCGGTAGTGGCGGGCAACACCGCACCACTGGAAGGCAGCAATGTTATTGCCTGGAACTATATCAGCCTGGGGCAATGGTTTGGTGGCGGCATTCAAACCCGCCAGGTACGCGATATGAGCAACTTTGCCAGCGGCAATATGACGTTCAGTATCAAAATTCCGGCTAATGTCGGTTTTAAAATTGGCATTGCCGACTCCTACACTAATGAAAACTGGCTGAATTTCCCGGCCAATGAAAGCCGCTATGGTTTGGTACGCAACGGTGACTGGAGCGAAGTCAGCATTCCGGTAGCCGATTTACGTGGCGAGCTCATTGCGCTGCAGGCGTTAACCGGCATGTTTTATATTGCCAGCATTGATGGCCAGCTGCCCGCCAACAGTTTTGAATTTGCCATTGACGATATTGTCTGGCACGGCGGCGGTGGCACAGCATTGGCCGACAGCGATGGTGATGGTGTACCTGACAACCTGGATCAATGTGCCAATACCGCGCCCGGTAGCGCTGTGGACAGCAATGGTTGTCCAACCGCCGGCGGCGCTTTTGGTGTGGCGCAAACCGGTGCTGACAGCGTGCGTTTTTTTGTTAACAGCAGTAGTTGGGCTGACGTGCATTACCGCGTGAATAACGGCGGCCAGATTAATGTCGCCATGCAACAGGCAAGTGGGGTAAACAGCTATCAGGTATCGGGTTTAGCACCCGGCACTGTGCTGACATACTTTTTCACCTACTGGGATACTGCAAACGGCTATGCCATTGATACGGCACAGCAAAGCTTTACCCTAAGTGGTAATGGCGGTGGTACTAACCCGGACCCGGGCGGGCCAAACCCTGATCCCGACCAGGACGGCGACGGTGTGTCTGATGCGCTGGATAATTGCCCCGGTACCCCGGCCGGTACGCCGGTCAATGCTAATGGTTGCCCGCTGACATCGCTTAATGTAGTGCCGCTGTATAATGCCGCTACCGCGCTGGAGCCGGCAATACAGTATGATCGCGGTGACGCCTTGGTTACCCGTTTTTCTGATCGCGCCCGCGACAGACATGCCAAAGAAAACCATTTTCAGGCCTATGATCATTACCTGACGTTTTACTGGGAAGACAGAACTGCCGCTATTGAAATAGTCGATTACGTCGCCAAAGGCGGTAGCAGTATTCGTATGAATGTGGTGACGCAAAACAAACTGCATGATACCGAAGCAGAAAACCGCTGGTGGTATATCGGTATGAATACGCTGGCAGAGTTTTGCGGTAATGGTGTAATGAACATGGTAGATAACACCCATTACTGGAAAGAAGAAAGCTATAACTGCCGCGAAGGCCGGCCAATTCAGGTAGGTGATAAGCTGGAATTTGAAGTCAGCCAGTTTCTCGATGGATCCACCTTGCCGCGTGGCCGGGCTAACTATTACGGCACCACCTTTTTATACATTGTCGGCCAGGGCATAGTGCCGTGGGATGTTACCGATAAAGAAATTTTCCAGAGCGGCCGCTATTTACAGCGTGACTCTGTGCCGCTGCCTGCCAGTGCCCGTTTAGGCGGCGACACCACCTTGCATGTACAAATGACCGCCGAGCCAGACGGCCATTTTCAGCAAATGGCCACCAATTTAGGTTATGACAATGGTCAGCCTTTTGTACTGGGGCGGCGTTTGCACCATACCTCTTTTGTTGATGGCAGCCATGACGAAAACGCCGAAAACGGTATTTTTGCCGGCATGGCAGGGTTAGCCGGTTCAAACTATATTAACCAGCGCTGCTCCGGCTGCCATGTGCGTAATGGCCGGGCACCGGTTGGCGCTGTTGGCATGCCGCTGGACAAATGGGTATTTCGGGTGGGTAATGCTGAGGGGGTGTCACACGCCGAATTAGGCCGGGTGCTACAGCCGCGGCGCACTGGCACCAGCAGCAATGAAAGCATGCCCTCTATTGCTTCGTTTACTGAAAGTAACGGCCTGCGCACGGCCAACTACCAATTCAGCGGCACCGTGCCTGATACGTTCTCAGCCCGTATTGCGCCACAGTTAAACGGTATCGGCTTGCTGGAAGCCATCCCTGAAGCAGCAATATTAGCGCTGGAAGATATTGATGATGCCAACGGCGATGGCATTTCCGGCCGCGCCCATCGCGTGATTGACCCTGTTACCGGTGAAGCGCGTTTAGGCCGTTTTGGTTATAAAGCGGCAACTGTCAGCGTAAGGCATCAGGTAGCAGCGGCACTTAATAACGATATGGGCGTAATGACTACGATATTACCCACACCGGATTGCGGCGCCAGCCAGAGTAACTGCGGCGGTGGTGCACCGCTGGCGGATCAGCATCTGGATAACCTGATAAAGTACATCTCATTACTGGGTGTGCGGCCACAGCGTGATTACAACAACCCGCAGGTGCTGCAGGGTAAAGCCGTTTTTAATGCTACCGGTTGTAACGGTTGCCATATTGAGAGTTTTCAAACCAGCGATTATCACCCGCTGGCAGAGCTGCGTAATCAAACGATACACCCCTACACCGATTTATTGCTGCATGATATGGGGCCGGGCCTGGCCGACAACTTAGCCGAAGGTGAGGCCGGCGGCTCAGAGTGGCGCACTGCACCGCTGTGGGGCTTAGGCTTATCGGCTTGTGTTACCGGTGGTGTAGCTGGTAGCCCCGGCTGGGACGCCTTTGGCCTGGATGGCCATGAATACTGCACGCCGGATGCTAACTATTTACACGATGGTCGCGCCCGTACTATTGACGAAGCGATCCGCTGGCACGGCGGTGAGGCAGAGATCAGCAGAGTAAATTACCAGAACCTGTCTGGCGCAGACAGAGAGGCCTTGCTGGCGTTTTTAAACAGCTTGTAGCCAGTAACAACCCGCTTACCTGAACGGCACTCAGTAGTAGTGCCGTTTTTGCTTATGCATGCAAATGATAATTGTTATTGTTTGCGCTTTATGCTAATAATGCCAGCCTTCTTTACAGGTACAAAAACGCACAGTAGCTACCACAGTAGTTGCCTCTGTCGTTACATAATATGGCCGTGTATTAAAGGTAAGGCGAATGAAAGCAAGATTCCGCGACAGTATGACCTGGCTACACACCTGGTCCGGGCTGGTCGTTGGCTGGGTGTTGTTTGCGGTATTTTTAACCGGCACTCTGGCGTTTTTCCAGCACGAAATTACCGACTGGATGCAGCCCGAACTGCAGCATAAAGCCAATCCTGAGTATAGCCTGGCGCAGGCGCAGGCATTTTTGCAGCAAAAAGCACCGGACTCAGCGCGTTGGTCGGTGTCTTTACCTGACGGGCGCTCAGCAACGACAAGCTTATTCTGGCGTGATGCCGCCGCCGGCGGGCGCGGTTTCCGGCGCGCTACGCTGGATGGCAATGGTGAAGAAGTCGCATTACGAGACAGCCGCGGTGGCAGCTTCCTGTACCGTTTTCACTTTGATTTACACTATATGCCGGTGCTGTGGGCCCGCTGGCTGGTGGGCATTTGCAGCATGTTTATGTTGGTGGCCATTATCAGCGGCGTAATTATTCATAAAAAGATCTTTAAAGATTTCTTCAGTTTTCAACCGGGCAAAGGGCCGCGCAGCTGGCTGGACGCGCATACTATTACGGCGGTGCTGGCATTGCCGTTTCATTTAATGATCACCTACACCGGCCTGGTTACACTGATGTTTATGTATTTGTCCTGGGCCATTTCGCTCGGCTTTGGTGATCGCAATACGCTGTTTGAAAACTTAACCCGGCAACCGCCGGCGCAGGTTGCCAGCGGAGAAAGCGCGGCTATGCTGCCACTGCAGCAGTTGTATCAACAGGCAAAGTTACAGTTAAGCGGAGCGCCTGTTGCTTTTGTCGCTGTGGAGCATCCGGGCGATGCTGCCGCCACTGTACAGTTTACCGAGGGCAGCACGCAGTCGCTTATTGTGCCCGGCCGCACTTTAATTTACTCCGCAGTAAATGGCGAATTGCTGCACCAGCTGCAACCACAACTGGCAGCTGAGCATACCCGGCGTACTATGGTGAATTTACACGCCGGCCGCTTTGCCGGGTTGCAACTGCGCTGGTTGTATTTCATCAGTGGCGTAATGGGTACGCTGATGATTGCCACCGGGCTGGTACTGTGGTCAGAAAAACGGCTGCAAAAGCTGCATGCTGATAACAAGCTAAACGCCGATAACAAGATAACGCCGGGGCAACAACTGGTGCGCTGGTTAAATGTTGGCGTTATTCTGGGCTTACCATTGGCTGTTGCAGCCTATTTTTACGCCAACCGCTTATTGCCGCTGGCGCTGGAAAACCGCGCTGAAATGGAAATTCACTGCTTTTTTGCCGGCTGGGCGTTAATGCTGCTGTATCCGTTGCTACGCGGTATCAGCAACAGCTGGCGCGAGGGCGCCCTGCTAACAGCGCTGGCGTATTTAGGGTTGCCGCTGCTGAGTGTACTAACTGTACAGCGCAATATACTCAGCTATCGTTTTCCTGCCGATACCACCTTGCTGGCGGTTGATGTAATGCTGCTACTAAGCGCCGGTGGCTTTTTTCTGCTCTGGCGTTTTACGGCGCGTCGTAAAGCTGCTGCAGAGCAGCGCAGCAAAACTGCGCAGGAGCTGGCATGTCGTTAATATCACACCCCAAAGTGCAACTAAGCTACCGTTTGCTGCTGGCGATTGGCGGCGGCTTTTGCCTGAGTATATTGGCAACGGCAGCCTTGCCGGCTGCTTTAACGCTGTTGGGGGCAGATAAAGCCGGCGCTTTTGTCTGGTTTATGCTGCTGAGTTTTCTCTGGTACAGCCTGATTATTCTGTGGGTAATAAGCACTAAGCGCTTAGCCAGAACCAGCCTGATCTTGCTGCTGGTAGCGGCCGGTTTATCTTTAAGCCTGGTTTACACCACACCGCCGGCAGGGGTAACGAGCAAAGCGGAGCAAGCCGGATGATTGTACTGTGGTTATTGTGTTTGGCCGGTTTTAGCCTGCTGAGCCTGGCCATGCCGCGCTATCGCCGGTTGTTTGGGCTGCGCCATTTAAGCGCCCGGGCAGAGCGCGGCTGGCGGCTAAGCGGTTTTGCCTTACTACTGCTGTCTTTATTGCTGGTATTACAGCGCCCGCAGCCAGCTGAAGATGTCATCACCTGGTTTGGCATACTGACCATAACAGCGCTGCTGGTAGCATCGGTGCTGGCATACCGGCAGCGGCGTTAACCGGCGTTATTTCACCTGGTAGCGCGCCAGAAACAGGGCTATGGCTTCATCGATAATATGCGCCTGTTGCGCCGGGGTTTGTTGTTCCAGGCCAAACAGGCTGGGGTAAAACACAAAAGACTTTAACTGATAAATAAACTGCTTGCCGGCAAAGGGGATATCGGCAATCTGCAGCACACCGGCTTTGCAGGCGTCGGTTAAAAAGCTGTCTATATAGCGCTTGCAGCCCAGGCTGCTTTCGCTCATCAGCTGTGCCAGCTCCGGGCGCTGCATAACCTGCATAATGGCAATTTTGGCTACCCGTAAAAAAGCGGCAGAGCTAAGCAGCGCAACTTCATCTGTGGCTATGCGGCGCAGTTGCTGATCAATAGGTTCTGCTGCGTTAAAACGCACTTCACTGCCCTGCGCCAGTTTGTCGAACATACGCTGCAGTATCGCCTGAAACAGCGCATCTTTAGTGGCGAAATGGTTATACACCGTACGTTTTGAGACTTTGGCCTGCAGGGCCAATTGGTCCATGCTGGTATGCTCCACACCGTTGCTGTGGAACAGTTCTTCTGCCGCATCAAGTATTTGCATGCGTTTTTGTTCTGTTAGTTTCATCGTTTTCAGCCTTGCATTAGTGCAACTATTGTAGCGTAGTACAGAAAAAACTGCACTAACCAGTTTACTTATGTATTTTTACATGTAAACTGCACGGTGTAGTTTATATCGGGTGAGCTTATGCGCAGATTAATTAAACCACTAAGCTGGCTGCTGGGCAGTCTGGCGCTGACAGGGGCAGGAATAGTGATGCTAAATAGCAAGATAGTAGCGAGTGTTGATGCAACAACTTTAACAGACGCCAGCCGGTATCAGCATGGTAAGTTTCATAATGTGCATGCCTTTGAGCAACCGGGCTTGCTGAAAACCCTGGAAATTGCCAAACGCTATTTCACTGAGCCGGCAGTAGACAAGGTACCGGCGAAAAGCATTCCGCTGCAGCCACTGAGCCGGCAGCAACTTGATGCCTTGCCGGATAACGATGTGCATTTTGTTAAGCTGGGGCATTCATCGGTGCTGCTGAAAGTCTATGGCGAATACTGGCTGCTAGACCCGGTATTTTCGCAGCGTGCTTCGCCGTTTTCTTTTTTAGGCCCGAAACGCTTTCACCAAACGCCAATCAGTATTGCTGAGCTGCCAGCCATTGCTAAAGTGCTGATCTCACATAACCACTATGATCATTTAGACAAAGCCAGCATTAAACAACTGGCGGCGAAAACCACGCAGTTTCTGGTGCCGCTGGGGGTAGAAACCGACTTACAAAAATGGGGGGTAGCAGCAGAGAAAATTCAGCGTTTTGACTGGTGGCAGGAGCAAGTCAGTGACAATGCATTGATTGTCTTTACGCCAACGCAGCATTTCTCCGGCCGCGGTATTGGTGATGGCAACACCACTTTATGGGGTTCCTGGGTTATTAAAACCCTGGCCGGTGCGGTGTATTTCAGTGGTGACTCCGGCTACTTTGATGGCTTTAAGCAGATAGGCAATAAATATGGCCCGTTCGATATCAGTTTTATTGAAACCGGCGCTTACGATAATGACTGGGCGCATATTCATATGACACCCGAGCAAAGCGTGCAGGCGCATCTGGATGTAAAAGGCCGGGTAATGGTGCCGGTGCATAACGGTACTTTTGACCTGGCGTTTCATGCCTGGTATGAGCCACTGGAGCGGGTAAGTGCCGCCGCAGCACAAGCTGATACCGCACTGTTAACACCAGAGTTTGGCCAGCTGGTGTCTATGTCACAACTGCACGACACTGTGGCGCAAAACAGCTTTTGGTGGCAGGCGCTGATGCGCCAAGCAACAGCAACTAACGGTACTATTACCTCAGTAATACCATAAAAAACTGCTTGGTTTGCAGCGTTATTGTTCTTAACGATACATTCTTGCACAAAATATAAACCTGACTTTGGTTCATTATCGTACACACAATTGTCGCTTGATGCTTTAACTGTGTTTTTAATATGTTAAATTTATGGTGATTATTAATGGTAAGTCTGAATATATAAAACGACAGATATAAAATAAAGCTGTGCGTTGGCGCAGTTACAATATCATCTTATTTTTAAGAAATTTGGTTATTTTTAGCATGATTATCGTTGGATAATTTTATCAGGCAGGTCTGCGGGGTTTTCTTCTGTTCAAACACCGATAGTTATTGCACGATGCACTGTTTTTTAAACTTAATGTCTGATAGCCGAAAGTTGCGGCTATCAGATGCTGTGATCTCTAGAACGGATTTATACTGCCGCCCCATATTATCCCTGAAGCACAAACATTTAAATCTTCCCAAGTATTATCAGTGTAAATTACACGGTTAGCACAGGCTGACAGCTCTGTAAAACTGCTATTATTAGAGTAATTTATCAGGTTTACTATGCATGTTGTACTATTACCGCAGCTCCAGCTTTGGCCGTGTCCACTGTCATGGCTCCAGGTAACTTCCAGCACTGGTTTCGAAGTAACTAACCTATACCAGATGGATGGTTGTGCATTAACTATGCTTGAACAATAGTCAGCAGTATATTGCTGCTGTGTTGGTGTGCCGCTGATAACACATTCAACATGAGCTGCAACAGCATTAGCTGAGAAATATAGCGCGCTAAGAACAAGTAGTGATCTGATTATGTTCATATTTTTTCCTTATTAGTATTTTGCCCCCCATAGGGCCTGTATACTCTAGCGCAGAATACACATTAAAAATAATACGTTAAATTAACTAAAATATGATATTTAATTGATATTTAGGGGTGTTGAAGAGCAGTAACGGCTGAATCATAGTGTAATTGAAGCATCATAAAGCTAAAAAATAGTATCTGATAAAAATGAGGCTTAGTTGCATGGAGCGCATGCAATCACAACACATTGCTTTATGGGAGCAGCTTTAGTTGCAAGCAGAAGTAGTTAGTTTAAGACTATATGAAAGCAAAATTCGAAATGGTGGCCCCAGCTGGACTCGAACCAGCGACCGATCGATTATGAGTCGAGCGCTCTAACCAACTGAGCTATGGGGCCATTTCCGCGTCGAATACCAGACAGTATAAGCAGCGGCGTGCAGTATAAGAAGTTTTGCCGGCTTTGTCATCTGGCTTATCTGCCAGTGCGGGTTTAACTGCCTAATTTTTGTGCGGTATAAAGTAAAAAGGCGCCTTACGGCGCCTTTTTTTTACTTAGCTTACTCGTCAAGGAAGCTTTTTAATACTTCTGAACGTGATGGGTGGCGCAGTTTACGCAGCGCTTTGGCTTCAATCTGACGGATCCGCTCGCGGGTTACGTCAAACTGTTTGCCTACTTCTTCCAGCGTGTGGTCGGTATTCATATCAATACCGAAGCGCATCCGCAGCACCTTGGCTTCGCGTGCCGTTAAACCAGCCAGCACTTCGTTGGTAGCGTTTTTCAGGCTTTCCATGGTGGCCGAATCCAGCGGTGATTCACCGGTGCTGTCTTCGATAAAATCACCCAGATGCGAATCTTCATCATCACCAATCGGCGTTTCCATTGAAATCGGCTCTTTGGCGATTTTCAGCACCTTACGGATTTTATCTTCCGGCATTTGCATGCGCTCGGATAATTCTTCCGGTGATGGCTCGCGGCCCATTTCCTGCAGCATCTGCCGGGAAATACGGTTTAGCTTGTTGATGGTTTCAATCATATGCACCGGAATACGAATGGTGCGGGCCTGGTCCGCGATAGAGCGTGTGATGGCCTGACGGATCCACCAGGTGGCGTAAGTTGAAAACTTATAACCACGACGGTATTCAAACTTATCTACTGCTTTCATCAAACCAATGTTGCCTTCCTGAATTAAATCAAGGAACTGCAAACCACGATTGGTGTATTTTTTCGCGATAGAGATAACCAGACGTAAGTTAGCTTCTACCATTTCTTTTTTCGCGCGGCGCGCTTTGGCTTCGCCAATCGACATACGACGGTTAATATCTTTAATTTTAAAGATACTTAAGCCGGTTTCTTCTTCTACCTTTTTCAGCTTTTCAATGCTGCGAACCAGTTCTTCCTGCATTTCCTGCAGTTTGGCAGAATAAGGTTTGTTAGCCGCAATTTCTGCAGATAACCAAGCAGTAGAAGTTTCAAAACCGGTAAAGGCTTTAACGAAGTTTTTCTTCGGCATTTTGGCGTATTCAACGCAGTGCTTCATCACAATGCGTTCTTGCACCCTTACACGGTCCATCATTTCGCGCATGTTTTTAACCAGGCGATCGAACTGTTTTGGTACCAGACGGAAGCAGCGGAATACTTCGCTTAGTTTTTCAATTTCAACTTTAGTAGTGGCGTGTTCACGGCCGTTTTTCACGATAGAGTTACGGGTAACGTCGTACTGGGTACGCAGTTCACCAAACTTCAGCCGCGCCATTTCCGGATCCGGGCCGGTGTCGCCGTCGTCGGCATCAGCGTCGCCGTCTTCATCGTCATCGTCGCTGTCGTCGTCATCCAGCTTATCTTCTGGTACGTCTGAACCAATGTGGCTGCCAACGATTGGCGCTTCGTCGATATCGTTCGGGTCAATAAAGGCAGTAACAATGTCGCTTAAGCGAATTTCTTCAGCTTCGTACTTATCCCACTGTTCCAGCAGGTAGGTAATGGCTTCAGGGTATTCGGCAACAGAGCTTTGAACTGTGTTGATGCCGTCTTCAATCCGCTTGGCAATGTCAATTTCGCCTTCACGGGTCAGAAGCTCAACGGTGCCCATTTCACGCATGTACATCCGTACCGGGTCGGTAGTGCGGCCCAGTTCTTTGTCCACGCTGACTAAAGCTTGTGCCGCTTCTTCTACGGCGTCTTCATCTGTGGTGGCATCGGTCATGATCAGATCGTCGGCATCCGGTGCGGTTTCAAACACCTGGATCCCCATGTCATTGATCATGCGGATAATGTCTTCTATCTGATCTGAATCGATAATGTCTTGCGGCAGGTGATCATTCACCTCAGCAAAGGTAAGATAACCTTGCTCTTTACCTTTAATGATCAGGAGTTTTAGCTGCGACTGAGGATTTTGCTCCATAGAGACTTATCTTCCACCAATTTGATTAATGTAAAATTGCGAACTAGCGATTATAACAAAGCGCGGCTTTTCTAGCCAGCCGCATTAGTTCGCAAGCTTTGGTTTTTTGCTTTTCAGCGCTTGCAGCAGCAGTTTGTATTCGTGCCATTCGGCTTTACTCAGTTGCTGCAGTTTATCTTTTCGTTCCAGGGCTTCCAGCCGTTGTTGCAAATACTGATCCTCAATTGAGTGAAAAGTATCGACAAACTCCTGTGACAATTGTTCCGGCTCTATCTGGTGATCCCAGGCGGCCAGTGTCAATAAAATGCTGTGTTCGGGCAAATCGCGCCACTGCTCTATCAGTTGCGCCGTGGTTAAATCCGGTTGTTGTTGCAGCCGATGTTGCAGCGCCAATAGCAGCCCTATACCCGGAATATTCGCTTCGCCAAGCTCTGGCGCATCCGGCATTACATTGGCTAAATTGGGGTACTGCAGCAATAAACCAATAGCACGGCGCATGGGTGTTATTTTCATCGCTGCCGGTTTTACCCGGTTTGATGCCCGGTTTACTGCGGCTTTTGTGCGCTCACGCGGCTTACCCAGCAGGTTACCCAGTTTATCGCTTAAGCTGTCGCGGTAAAATTCACTCGGTATTTGTTTAATTAATTCTGCCGCTTTTACCGATAACGCTGATTTACCGGCATCGGTGGCCGGATCAAATTCCTGCACCAGATGCTCAAAAAAGTACTGGTTTAGCGGCATCGCACCGGCAATACGCTGCAAAAACGCGTCTTTACCTTCTTTTTGTACCAGCGAATCCGGGTCTTCGCCGTCTGGCAAAAACACGAAATTTAACTCTACACCGTCTTTTAATTGCGGCAGTGCACTTTGTAACGCACGCCAGGCTGCATCGCGGCCGGCGCGGTCACCGTCGTAGCAGCACACTACCTTGGGCGTGTAGCGAAACAGCGTATGCATATGATCCGATGTAGTAGCTGTGCCCAAGCAGGCGACGGCAAAGCGGATATCGTGCTCGGCCAGGGCTACTACATCCATATAGCCTTCAACCACCAGTATTTGTTCCACATGGCCTGGTTGCTGGCGTACTTCATACAAGCCATATAGCTCGCGGCCTTTGTGAAACAGGCGGCTTTCCGGCGAATTTAAATATTTCGGTGTGCCTTCACCTAATACGCGGCCACCAAAGGCAATAACCCGGCCGCGTTTATCGCGGATAGGAAACATTAAGCGTTCGCGAAAGAAATCATACTCGCGGCCATTATCGTTGCGATTTATCAACCGCAGTTCAAACAGCTGATCGCGCAGCGCTTTATGGTTGCTTGGGCTTAGGCGTTTTAGCAGGTTATCCCAGCCATCCGGCGCGTAACCAATGGCAAAATCGGCCAGGGTCTTAGCGCTTAAGCCGCGCTTTGTCACATATTGCTGCACCATACCGGCATTAGGGTGGCTTTGCAGCTGTTGCTGGTAAAACTCGGCAGCCTGCTGCAGTAAATGATAATCATCAGCCTGAGCCGCCGGGCGGTTTTTAACGGCACCTTGCTCGCGCGGCACTTCAAGATGGTGCTGCTGCGCTAACTCTTCAATGGCTTCAACAAATTCAAGTTGTTCAAATTCCATCATAAAACTGATGGCATTGCCGTGTGCACCACAACCGAAACAATGATAAAACTGTTTATCCGGGCTAACGGTAAAAGAGGGCGACTTTTCGCTATGGAACGGGCAACAGGCGGCGTAGTTTCTACCGGCTTTTTTCAGCGGTACGCGCTGGTCAATCAGTTCAACGATGTCAGTGCGGGCCAACAACTCGTCGATAAACTGTCTTGGGATTTGTCCTGCCACCTTTTTCCTTCGGCGTTATTCAGAAAAAGACAAACCGTGCCTTGCGGGCACGGTATGCAGATGTCAACTTTGCGCTGTTACGTCGGGCTTTATTTATGCTTATAAAGCATGCTGTTATTACAGCTGGGCTGGCAAACATAAGGCACAGCCAAAGCACCGGTGTCGCTAAGCAGGTACTATAAGCGGTTAACGCTTAGTACAGCTTGATGCGACGTGCGTTTTCGCGAGACAGCTTCTTAGCATGGCGCTTAACAGCTGCTGCTTTTTTACGCTTACGGATCCAGGTTGGCTTCTCGTAGAATTCTTTAGCGCGTACGTCAGCTAGTACACCAGCTTTTTCGCATGAGCGCTTGAAACGACGTAATGCTACGTCAAACGGTTCGTTTTCTTTTACTTTAACAACAGGCATTAAATTCTCACCTCAGGGCCAAATTGGTTATCTGTGAACCAATACGATTAAAAATGGTGCGGCATTTTACGCAAAAAGACAGGGCGATGTAAAGCAGTTCTGCGATCTAAATCCGATCCTCTGGCTCTGAGTGAACTGAGCCGGTACAATGGCCGCCATTTTAGCCGATTTGAGACACAGATGCGAGTTTTAGGTATAGAAACATCCTGCGATGAAACCGGTATTGCCGTTTATGACGACAAGCTGGGGTTATTAAGCCATGTACTGTACAGCCAGATCCCACTGCATGCCGATTACGGCGGTGTAGTGCCGGAGCTGGCCTCGCGCGATCATATCCGTAAAACCATACCGCTGATACAACAAGCGCTGCGCGAAGCCAATTGCGCTGCCGCCGATATTGACGGCGTAGCCTATACCGCAGGCCCGGGCTTAGCCGGTGCTTTGCTGGTAGGTGCGGCTATTGGCCGTTCGCTGGCTATGGCCTGGGGTAAGCCGGCGCTTGCAGTGCACCATATGGAAGGCCATTTACTGGCGCCGATGCTGGAGGCAAACCCGCCGCAGTTTCCGTTTCTGGCGCTGTTGGTATCCGGTGGCCACACCCAGTTAGTGGCGGTAGAAGGTATCGGCCGTTATGAGCTGCTGGGTGAGTCTATCGATGATGCAGCCGGTGAGGCCTTTGATAAAACCGCCAAACTGATGGGGCTGGATTACCCTGGCGGCCCTTTGTTAGCTAAGCTGGCCGTGCAGGGTGACAGTAAAAAATATAAGTTTCCGCGGCCGATGACCGACCGGCCCGGGCTGGATTTTAGCTTTAGCGGCTTAAAAACCTCAGCAGCGAATGTAATAGCCAAAGAGGGCAGCAGTGCACAGGTGCAAGCCGATATTGCTGCGTCGTTTCAGCAGGCTGTGGTAGATACCCTGGTAATTAAATGTGAGCGGGCGCTGGTGCAAACCAGTTATAAGCGCTTGGTTATCGCCGGAGGTGTCAGTGCCAATACGTCGTTGCGTGAGCAATTAGCGCAGTTACTGAAACGCCATGGTGGCGAAGTGTTTTATCCGCGTAAAGAATTTTGCACCGACAATGGTGCCATGATAGCGCTGGCCGGTTATTACCGTTTAGCGGCCGGGCAGCAGCAAGATTTAACGATTGGGGTAACACCGCGCTGGCCAATGCAGGAGTTGCCACCGGTTTAATGATTTACACAGATAGTCAGCAGTGGGGGCTTCGGTTGCAACTCCCGCTCTGGCTCGCCACAGCAACTATCTCGGGCTTCCTGCCCTCGCCGGGCCAGCTAAAGCTGTTCAAATTCGTTCCTGACGAATTTGTCACTCGCGCTGGCGCACTCACTCAGACACTCTGTGGCGCCCAAATCGGGATTCCAACCTCGCTTTACCAGTTCCGTGATTGCTTATTCCTGTATCCGCTTGGACTTATCCCACACCTTACTTTCTTTGCCACGGTACAGCCGGACAATATTCTCGCGGTGGCGCACAATAATCAGAATACTCAGCATTAACACCGGTACGGTATACAACGGTTTAATAAACCAGGTAAAAATTGGTGCTAAGGTAACGGTTAAAATAGCCGCCAGCGATGAATAGCCACTTAGTGCAACAATAATTAACCAGCTGGCGATCAGTAAACCGGCTAAATCCAGCCCGATTGGCATCATGGCACCAAAGGCTGTAGCCACAGCTTTACCACCCTGAAAACCAAAAAACAGCGGAAAAATATGGCCCAGGCAGGCACAGATAGCTATCAGCCCCAGATATAGCGGTTCTATTTGCAGAAAGTATGAACCCCACACCGGAATAGTGCCTTTTAAAATATCAAACAGCAGCACCAGCACCGCTGGCAGCTTGCCGCCTAAACGTAGTACGTTGGTTGCGCCGGGGTTGCCGGAACCATGTAAGCGGGGATCAGGTAAGCGAAACAGCTTGCTGACCAGCACTGCCGACGAAACGGAGCCACAAAGATAGGCTGCCAGCATCATAATTCCAATCAGCGGGGTCATTAAGGCGGTTCCTCAGCACCAGTTTTTACGTTAAGATTGCAGCCTGATTTAAGGCCAGCAGATTATAGGGTTTTCGCGGTTTTACCTATCCGACCAGCCTACCTGAAACGAGAAATAACGCAATGCGGATGTAACTGAATGGACATAGTTTTTATAAAACAGCTACAAGTAGATACCGTGATAGGCGTTTACGACTGGGAAAAAACCATTCAGCAACGCTTGTTGTTAGATTTGGAGCTGATGACTGATATCAGCAATGCAGCAAAGCAGGATGATATTCGCCAGACACTGGATTACGCCGTTATTGCCCAGCGCGTTATCGGTTTAATTACTGCCCAGCCACTGGAGCTGATTGAAACAGTAGCCGAGCGTGTGGCGCAGGTGCTGCTAAACGAATTTGCTACCACCCAGGTTAAAGTGTCAGTGCAAAAACCAGGCGCATTAGAGCAGGCAGAAACGGTCGGTGTCACTATAGTGCGGAGCCGCAGCTGATGGCGCAGATCTATATCAGTATCGGCAGCAATATCAAGCGTAGTTATCATATTCAGGCAGCAGTCAGCACACTTACGCAACACTTTGGCCCGCTTACGCTGTCATCAGTGTATGAAAGTGAGGCCGTTGGTTTTGCCGGTAGTGCTTTTTACAATATGGTTGTTGCGGTTAACACCACCTTATCGATAGCCGATTGCGTTGGCTTATTTAAGCAAATTGAAGATAGCTATGGCCGTGACAGAACGGCGGCAAAGTTCAGCGGCCGCTCGCTGGATCTGGATTTACTGACTTACGATGATGTGGTGTGTCAGCAACCGGTACAGCTGCCTCGGGCAGAAATTACAGAAAATGCCTTTGTATTGTGGCCACTGGCTGAAATTGCACCTGATGTAATACACCCGCTTACCGGGCTCAGTTACAGTGCATTGTGGCAACAGTATTCGAAACAACAAAAATTATGGCCGGTGCCATTTAACTGGAGCAAGTAACTGTGAGTACAGTGGAAGTTATTATTCTGGCCATTATTCAGGGCCTGACCGAGTTTTTACCTATTTCCTCTTCTGCCCATCTCATCCTGCCATCAGCGATGTTTGGCTGGGAAGATCAGGGGCTGGTATTTGATGTCGCAGTACATGTCGGCACTTTACTGGCGGTAATGTTGTATTTTCGCCGTGATATCGCCAATTTAACCGTGGGCTGGGTGCAGTCACTGGGTGGTAAACACAGCACTGACAGCAAACTTGCCTGGTGGGTTATTCTGGCAACTATTCCGGCTGGTTTAGCCGGTTTGCTGGCAGCAGATTTAATAGAAACATTCCTGCGTTCGCCTTATGTTATTGCTATTACCACTATAGTGTTTGGCCTGGCGCTTTGGCTGGCAGACGCGACTGCAAAGCAAATGCAAACTATGGAGCAGTTAACCTGGAAGCAGGCATTGCTGATTGGTATTGCTCAGGCATTAGCATTGATCCCGGGAACATCCCGTTCAGGCGTTACCATGACAGCGGCGTTAATGCTGGGGCTGGACAGAGTCAGTGCTGCACGTTTTTCTTTTTTACTGTCAATTCCCATTATTGTATTAAGTGGCGCTTATCAGGGTACTAAGCTGCTGGCAGAACCAACCCATTACGATATTACTGCTATTTTACTGGGTACAGGCTTGTCTTTTGCCAGTGCTTTTGTCTGTATTCACCTGTTTTTAAAAGTGATAGAGCGCATGGGCATGCTGCCGTTTGTGATCTACCGGCTGATCCTGGGTGTAGTGTTACTGGCAGTACTTAGCAGCGTAGCGTAGCCGGATACTGCGGGTTTGCACATAGCATCTAAGGCGCAGCGGTTTTAAGCTGCGCTTTGGCTGTTTTAATGGCATTTAAACGTGCCCGCTGTAAGCCTTGTTTAATGGCTTCGCCCGTTAAGCCCTGTGCTATCAGTTGTTTGGCATTGACGCTGCGGGCAGCATCCGCTAACAGGGTTAAGTAAGCCGCTTGCGGATATTCAGCCTGCTCAAAGCCGGTACGGCCGCGTAAGTCTGCGGTGCAGCACAGCAGTATCGCTTCCAGCCGTTCTGGCTTGCGCCATAAATCTATTGCATCAAACAGTTTTAATACCGTGCTGCTTTTAAGTTCGCGGGCGCGGTGCACCAGTTGATGATATTCACACACCAGCAGTGCCAGATCGCGGCAGTCATTGGGTACCCGTAAACGTTCGCATAATTGCTTGATTAGTGGTAAACCGGTATGTTCATGGCCATGATGCGCCGGCCAGAGTTCAGGTTTGGTTACGCCTTTGCCCAAATCATGCACCAGTGCAGCAAAGCGGATATCGAGCCGCGGCGATAACACAGCGGCTTGTTGTAACACCATTAAGGTATGCACGCCGGTATCAATTTCCGGGTGCCACTGAGGCGGTTGCGGTACGCCCCATAAAGCAGCCAGTTCCGGCATCAGTGCTTGTAGTGCGCCGGTGTCGTATAACAGCTGAAAATAGGCCTGGGGTGTTTGCTCGCTAAGCGCTTTGGCGGTTTCCTGCCATACCCGCTCGGGTGTCAGCGTAGTAAGCTCGCTGCTTAACTGCTGCATTAAAGCCTGTGTTTCGGTTGCAACGCTAAAACCCAGGTGGGCATAGCGGGCATAAAAGCGCGCTACCCGCAGCACGCGCAGTGGGTCTTCAGCAAAAGCGTCTGATACATGGCGTAATACTTTATGTTTAATGTCGTCGGCACCGCCAAAAGGGTCAACCAGGCTGCCGTCATCAGCCTGCGCAATGGCATTGATAGTGAGATCGCGGCGCAGTAGGTCCTGCTCCAGCGTGACATCCGGCGCGGCATATACGGTAAAGCCGGTATAGCCTTTACCGCTTTTACGTTCAGTGCGGGCCAGTGCATGTTCTTCTTTAGTTTGCGGGTGCAAAAAAACCGGGAAGTCTTTGCCCACCTGCTGGTAGCCCAGCTCAAGCATTTGCTGCGGTGTAGCGCCCACCACTACCCAGTCCCGCTCGTGAAACGGGTAACCTAAAAGACTGTCACGTACTGCACCACCTACCAGATATCGTTGCACCGGCTTTCCTGTTGGCTGATTTTTTGCCATTATACCTGTCGTCTTTCAAAATGCACGGTCGCAACACATGGCGGCGCCCTAACCAGCAGGAAGCAGTATGTATACCGGATTTTTCGGCTTAACCAGTGCCCCGTTTTCCATCGCGCCCAACCCGGAGTTTATGTATTTAAGCCCCCGCCATGCCGAAGCGCTGGCGCATTTACGTTTTGGTTTGGGCGAGGCCGGGGGGTTTGTGCTGCTTACCGGTGAAGTGGGTACCGGCAAAACCACGGTATCGCGCTGCTTATTACAGGAACTGGACGAGCGTGCCGAAGTGGCCTTTATCTTAAACCCAACATTATCTGAGCTGGAACTGTTAGCTGCTATTTGTGATGAGTTGAAGATCCGTTACAAAAAAACCGATGCCAGCTTAAAACTGTTGGGTGATAAAATAAAAGCCCGTTTACTGAAGAACCATGAAGCCGGCAAACATACGCTGCTGATTATCGACGAAGCCCAGCATCTGCAACCTGCTGTGCTGGAGCAATTACGTTTGCTCACCAACCTGGAAACCAATACCCGCAAGTTGCTGCAGGTGATTTTAATTGGCCAGCCAGAGTTGCAGCTGTTGTTGAAACGTAACGATTTGCGTCAGTTAGCACAGCGCATCACCGCGCGCTATCACTTGTTACCGTTGAACCTGGATGAAGTAAGGCATTATCTGAAATTCCGCCTGCAGGTTGCCGGTTGTAGCAGGCCGGTATTTAGCGATGGTGCAGTAAAGCGCTTGTATCAGCTAAGCGGCGGTATACCGCGGTTAGTTAACCTGATGGCAGACCGGGCACTGCTTGGTGCCTACAGCCAGCAACAAGCTATTGTTAGTGACAAGCTGGTAAGCCGTGCGGCCGGTGAAATTTTGCCGCTGTCAGATCAGGTAACCAAAGCGGCTTTACCGCGCTGGTTCTGGCCTGTATTGGGCGTTTGCGCTATAGTGCTGGGCTTTAGCCTGGCACTGATTATTATGCCGTTGCTGCAAAGCCAATAAAGTGAAGTAGAGAAGCATATGTCGATTTTAATGGAAGCACTGAAACAGCAGAATCAGCACTCGCCCGTTGCTGTTGATGGCTGTGCTTTTTGGCGTAAGCTGGCGCTAATATTGGCGCTGCTGCTAGCGGGTTGTGTCGGCGCTGCCGCCGCTTATTGGCTTATGTCACCGGCCCGGCCTGAACCTGCCCTGGCGGCAGAAGCTGTTAGCCCGGCACCGCCAGTGAATATTTTTGCGGCACTGAGCGAGGCAGACAATAAAGCCGCTGCCAGCGCAACTGCAACGGCTATTGACAGCAAAATTGCCCTGGCGATAAAACCGCTGCCTGAGCCGGTAAAGGAAGAATTTACCTCATTGCCGCCAGTGACAACCGTAACTGCAGGTACTGCAGCAGCAGAGCCACAGCCCTTAGCTTTGCCTGAGCCGGAAATATCCGGCGAACTGCGTGACAAGTTTGCTTCTGCATTAAAAGCAACTGAAAACACTGGCGCAAACAAAGCTACACTGCGCAGCCACAATGCCCCGGCTACCGATATCCACAGCCTGGATGCACAGTTACTGCAACAAATTCCACCACTGCGGTTTGATGCCCATGTTTATGCCACCAGCGTCAGCCAGCGCTGGGTTAAGGTAAATGGTAAAACTTTGCAGGAAGGGCAGTGGGTTACCGCGGATATCCGGATTAAAGAAATTACCCCGCAGTATGTACTGTTAGAGCTGGGTACGCAGTTGTTTAGTATGGCAGCGCTAACTGAATGGCCTGCGGGCTGATTCAGATATAGTTTTTTACATCCAGGCCGAATTTCTTCAGATCAACACAGCTGTCTATCTGCTCTTCCTGCTGGCGTGACAAGTCGAGGATTTTCGGTGGAATGTGGTGTTGATGCACACTGTGATAAAACACTTTAACCTTGGGTAACAACGGTTTTTTGGCGTTATTTTCCAGCACCAGCGCCAGCTTGCCGCTACTTAGCTTTACTACCGATCCCGGTGGATAAATACCAATACATTTAATAAACAGTTGCAGCAGTTCGGCATCCAGCTGATGGGGTGTGCGTTCGAGTAACTGACGGGATGCAGCCAAAGGACCAAGTTTAGGTGTCAGTGATGCGGTCAGTTTCTCGTAAGCGTTCACTATTGCCAGCATCCGGCTGCCTTTTTCTATTTGCCGTGCGGCAATTTTGGGCACGCCGCTGCCATCCAGGTGGGCACAATGCTGGCTGATCCACAACGACACTTCGCCGGCCAGTTTGGCCGTTTTTTGCAGTGCATTTAAACTGGCCGGAATTGCCAGATGATCTGCCATTTGCAGATAATCCGGGCCGATAGCTTTACCTATATCATGTAATAAGGCCGCCGTTATCAGTGACTGAACTTTATGTGACGGTAAATTCAGGTAGCGGGCAAAAGCCGCCATATAAACAGCACAACTGATACTGTGTTGCAGTAAGCTGTCGCTTTGCTCTGCTATGCGGTTAAGGCACAGCAATACATCCTGATTACGGCTGATAGATTCTGCCAGCCCGGCACTGACTTCATGTACCAGTGTCAGATCAATATTGTTGTCGCTGCGCACAGCGTCCAGCATTTGGCGTTGTGCGCGCTGGGTTTGCAGCAGGGTTTTTTCTGCCCTTGGCCATTCATCGGCAAACAGTACCCGGGGGTGTAATTCTTCTGCCGGGGTAATTGGCTCGGCAGCTATTACAGCGGGGGCAGGGGTTATAGCTTTATCCGGGTCAATCAGTACTACTTTAACGCCTTTTTTCCGCAGTATTTCTATCGCTTGTTTAGTGCGAACCCAACCTGCATGTTTGACGACAATATCACCTGACTGTTGCAATACCTGCACAACATAACTGCCCGGTTGTAAATCAGATATATTAACTTCCTGATACGCCATCTATTTTGTAGTCCAAAACTGCCCTTGAGCCCAGCCCGCCATTTTACCTTAAGTAACCTTAACTATAAATTAACAACGAGATGATTTGTCATAATATCGCGATAGCATAAGGTATAACATAGCATAAAGCCCGCAGATGCGGGCTTTATCGTTGTGACAAACTGTAACAGTTAGCCGATGTTGTCTGCCATTGTCATCAGAGACGCATTACCACCCGCAGCTGTGGTATTAATGGTAATGGTTTTTTCCGTAACCAGCCGCTGCAATAAACGTGGCCCGGCAGGGGCTGTAATCAGCGGCAGTATAGCGCCGGCGCGGCTGGCCAGCAGCGCTGCACATAAGGGTTTTACTGCACTGCTGACTTCTACCATAGCACCCGCCAGATCCGGATGTGCCAGTAACGTAGTCAGGCAATCTAACCGCACTACTGCCAGCAGATGCTGTGGTAAACCGGCCTGCAGCAGGGCTTTAATGCAGGCTTCTGCTTCGGCCAGATCAGCTTCTTCCACTGCGGTAACCACGGCATTACCTGCTGCCAGTGCAGTAATAATAGCCAGTAGCCAGTGACTGAACGAGCTGGTTTCATCGCGCACCAGCGCCAGAATGCCGCGCGGGTCCAGTACCAGGGTATTGCTTTCGCCGGTTGGGCCCGGCAGAGCAATAGGCTTTTGCAGATCACGCTCAACCCGTTTTAGTTTTTGCTGGGCCAGTGTCAGTACTTGCTCTAAATCTGGTTCCAGCTTGTTTACCACGGCATTAGATGCCAGTGATGCCAAAAACTGGCGCAGTACCGAGGTACGCTGGTTAATATTCAGCAGGGCCCATTGCTGTTGAGCCGCTGCTGCTGATGGCATAGCATAAGCTACAGCACTGCTGGTGGTTTCACTTAGCAGGCGGTGTTGTTTTTGCTCACTTAGTTCAGCACAGCTGACATCAGTGTTGTCTTTCACCAGCCGGGTTAAATACAGGGGGCCACCCGCTTTCGGGCCGGTACCGGATAAGCCACGGCCGCCAAAAGGTTGCACGCCAACGACAGCACCGATCATATTGCGGTTTACATAAATATTGCCGGCTTTAATATCGCGGGCTACCCGGTTGGTAAATTGCTCAATACGGCTGTGTACGCCCATTGTCAGGCCATAGCCGGTAGCATTGATCTGGTTAATAATATTATCAACCTCGTCGGCTTTAAAACGGATAATGTGCACTACCGGGCCGAATACTTCACGCTCTAACACGGTCAGATCACTGATTTCATATAAGCGCGGTGCAAAGAAGTAATGCCGATCACCAGAGGGAATAGCGCACTCATAATGTAATGTGGCTTTGTCAGCCAAATATTGTACATGGCTGTTTAACCGTTCAAGCGCTTTGGCATCAATTACCGGGCCCAGGTCTGTACTAAGCCATTGTGGGTCGCCCACATGCAGCTCTGCCATAGCGCCTTTTAGCATGGTGATAATTTTATCGGCGACATCTTCCTGTAAAAACAGCACCCGCAGCGCCGAACAGCGCTGGCCGGCACTTTGGAAGCCGGAAGAAATTACATCGTCTACGACCTGCTCTGGCAGGGCAGTTGAGTCGACTATCATACAGTTCTGGCCGCCGGTTTCGGCAATCAGCGGCACAGGTTCGCCACCGCGCTCCGCCAGTTTACGTGCTATCCAGCAACCGGTTTCAGTAGAACCGGTAAACATCACGCCCTGAATGCGGCTGTCTGGCACTATGTGCTGGCCAACCTGGCTACCCGGTGCGATGACCAGTTGTACTACATGCTCTGGCATGCCGCACTGGCGCATAATGTCTACAGTACGTACTGCAATTAAACTGGTTTGTTCGGCCGGCTTAGCTACTACGGTATTTCCTACCACTATAGCGGCTGCAACCTGACCTAAGAAAATGGCCAGCGGGAAATTCCACGGGCTGATACATAAAAATACACCACGGGCTTGCTCGGGCTGGGCAAACAGCTCTTCAGCACGGGCGGCGTAATAACGGCAGAAGTCGATAGCTTCGCGCACTTCAGCCACACTGTCGCCCAGGGTTTTACCGGCTTCTTTTACACAAAGCGCCAGTAGTTCGTTGCGGTGTGTTTCCAATGCGTCAGCAATGCGGCGTAACAGCGCAGCGCGTTCAGTAATATCGGTTGTTGACCAGCTGGTAAATGCAGTTTCCGCGTTGGCCAGAATTTGCTGCATCTTGTCTTTATCGGCATATTGCAGGTAGCCGATAGTTTCATCAAGCTGGGCCGGGTTAGTTACCGGCACGGCGTCAGGCTGCACCGGGATCTGCTTAACCGTTTCAAACCATTGTGTCATGGCCGCTTTTACCGCTTCCAATTGATCAATGTCGGTGAGATCCAAACCGTTGGAGTTTTTACGCTCTGTGCCATATAAATCTGCAGGCAGCGGAATTTGCTGGTTACGTTTTTGCTTCCAGCCGCGCACGGTTTCTACCGCGTCACTTAGCAGCGATTCTACCGGAATAGTTTCATCAATAATGTTGTTAACAAAGGAGCTGTTGGCGCCATTTTCCAGCAAACGGCGTACTAAGTAAGCCAGCAAGTCGGAGTGCTCGCCCACCGGGGCATAAATACGGCACGGGATCTTATCTTTGATCACTATTTCGTCGTACAGTGCATCGCCCATACCGTGCAGGCGCTGGAATTCAAAACCGCTGTAATCTTTGGTCATCTCCATAATGGTGGCCACAGTGTAGGCATTATGGGTGGCAAATTGCGGGTAAATACTGTCGCGGTAGCTAAGCATTTTTTTCGCACAAGCCTGATAAGACACATCAGTAGAGGGTTTGCGGCTAAATACCGGGAAGTCACTAAAGCCTTCAAGCTGGCTGAGCTTGATTTCGGTATCCCAGTAGGCACCTTTAACCAGCCGTACCATCATTTTACGGCCAACTTTTACCGTTAAATCGCGCAGCCATTCAATAACATGAATACCGCGCTTCTGGTAAGCCTGTACTGCCAGGCCGAAACCTTCCCAGTTGCCTAACGCCGGATCGCTGAATACTGCTGCAATAATATCCAGTGAAATATCCAGCCTGTCAGCTTCTTCGGCATCAATGGTAAAGCCAATATCATAGGCTTTGGCCGCCAGTGCCAGCTGTTTTACCCGTGGCACTAACTCTTCGATAACCCGGTCACGGTGGCTGAATTCATAACGCGGATGAATTGCGGACAGCTTTACCGAAATACCGGGGCTGTTAAACGGGCCGCGGCCTTTTGCTGCTTTGCCGATGGTATCAATAGCCCGCATATAACTGTCAAAATAGCGGTTGGCATCGTCCATGGTGCGGGCGCCTTCGCCCAGCATATCGTAAGAATAACGAAAGCCTTTTGCTTCCATCTCAGATGCGCGTTCCAGCGCGGCGCCTATAGTGGTGCCCATAACAAACTGCGCGCCCATTATCTGCATGGCATAACGCACTGCCTGGCGGATCACCGGCTCGCCCAGACGGCCACAGGTGCGCTTTAATAAGCCAAATTGTTGTTTTTTCTGCTCGTCAGAGTAGTTCACCAGCTTGCCGGTTAACAGCAAGCCCCAGGCCGAGGCGTTAACAAACAATGAGCTGCTGTTACCCAGATGCGAGCTCCAGTCACCTTGTGACAACTTGTCGCGGATAAGGCGGTCGGCGGTGGTTTTATCCGGTACACGCAGCAGCGCTTCGGCCAGACACATCAGCACCAGGCCTTCTTCGGTCGACAATGAAAATTCGTTTAGCAGCGCATCCACGCCACCTTTACCTACCTGAGCCTGGCGGATAGTCAGCACTAACTGGCGTGCCCGTTCCCAAGCCCGGCTGCGGGCATTAACACCAATGTCGGCCAGTGGTAGCAGGTAATCGAGTACCTTATCTTCATCAGCACGATAGAAGTCACGAATAGTTTGACGCAGCGGTTGGTTGGCAACCAGGGAACCGTTATACAACATGGCAGTTAGCTTCCTGACAAGAACAGAGAATGCGGCATTTTAGTGAAAAGTCTGCCGCATAGGGTGGTTATTTTTGCGGTTTAACCCTATATAATTCTGTGAACTTTGACTAAAACCAGAAAACTTACTGCTATGAATACACCTGTAAAGACAAAAGGGCTGGACCGGATTGATATCAGTATTCTGGACACTCTGCAGCGCGACGGCCGTATAGCCAATGTTGATTTGGCAAAAAAAGTGAATTTAAGTGCCAGCCCTTGCATTGATCGGGTAAAACGGCTGGAAAAAGAAGGCTATATCGACGGCTTTGGCGCGCGGTTAAATGCTGCCAAGCTGGGTTTTGGTACTGCGGCTTTTATTCAGGTCACGCTGGACAGGACCACCAGTGAGGTGTTTGATAAATTCCGTGATGCGGTAGTTCAAATTCCGCAGGTGGCCGAGTGCCATATGGTGGCGGGTGGGTTTGACTATCTGCTGAAACTGCGGCTGCCTAATATGGATGCCTATCGCAGCATACTATCATTAATTGTTGATTTACCCGGTGTGGCGCAAACGCATACCTATGTGGTGATAGAGCAGGTTAAGAGCGACAGTGGTTTACCGCTTAAAGCAACAGATAGCCCGCCGCAGGCGGGCTAAGCAACAGGTACTAAAACAATAATAGTTACCAGCGCTCGCTGCTGCGGCGCTTGGGCATTAACAGGGGTAACAGCAAGCCAAAAATTAACCCTGCCAGCAGGATCAATGAACCCAGCACCATCGGTTTTTCCCAGATAGAGCTTTGGGTATTTTCCAGTTGCACTTTTAGTTGCTCGTAGGCGCGGTTTGCCTGCTCCAGTTGCTCTACGGCTTTTTGCCGTTCGGATACAGCTTCATTGAGCTGGCTGTTTAACTGATCCCGTTGTTGCTCCAGTGCATTCACTGTTTCGTTGTATTGGGCATATTCAGCTTTAAGCTTTTCTAACTGGGTAACCAATCCTGGCGTATAGGTAACATGTTCTTTCGGTAGCCAGCCGGTTTTACCGTCAACCTGAATTTCGGCATAGCCGGTGGCGCTGTCTTCGCGCAGAAAAGTAACACTCTGGCCAGCGTTAACGGTGCCTATGATACGGTACTGATTGTTAGGGCCGGAATGCAGAAATACAAATAGGGCATCACTGATAAATGCGGGCTTAGAGCCGTCTTGCGCACTCGCCTGAGCGGAAAGCGCCAACAACCAGGCTGAAAATAATACCAGCAGGGTGCTTTTAATTAATCTGAACATAGGTATCCTGAGCTTATTTAAATGAAACCGCTTTGCAGCCAATATCTTGGATGATAGGGAGTTGTACTGCAATTGACAAGGGTTAAAAGCAGCTGCGCGGCCTTTGGCCGTCAGTGCGACGCACAGAGTAACCAATGAGTACTGAACTTGAGCTGAAGTATCTGCTGCCGCCCACCGGGCTGCGCAGTTTAGTGCAGTTAATTCCGCAACTGGGAGAGCTGCAGCATACCGGGCACAACACCTTATTAAATGCCTATTTTGATACTGCCGACAATTGGTTCCGCCGCCATGATATGGGGCTGCGTAGCCGGTTAAAACAGGGGCGTTATGAGCAAACTATTAAATTAGCCGGTAGCCAGCACGGCGCTATGCAAATGCGGCCGGAATATAATGTACCCTGCGACGGCGTTGTGCCAAAGCTGGATGCTTTTCCGGCAGAAATCTGGCCAGAGCAGACCGATGTACCACAGTTACAGCAGCAACTGATTGAGCTGTTCCGCACTGATTTTAGTCGCCAGAGCTGGTTGCTGCGCTGTGCCGATGGCAGCGAAGTTGAACTGGCGTATGATCAGGGCGAAATTTGCGCCGGCAACCGCAGCCAACCTATTGCCGAACTGGAACTGGAGCTGATTAACGGTAACGCGCTGCAGTTATTCGCACTGGCCAAAACCTTATTACAACAGTTGCCACTGCGTACCGGCTGGCAGAGCAAAGCTGCGCGGGGATATAGCCTGCGTACGCAGCAGCCGCTGGCATTACCACAGCATGCGGGTACTACTTTACCGGCGCAAATCCGTGCGTTGCAGCAAGCTGAGGCATGCTACGGCCAAACACAGCAGGCGGCAGCACTTAATATAGCCAGCCAGGCTTTAACAGCGTTGTCATTGTCTTTGGTGCAACAAGCACAATTACAGCACTTAGCCGGGGAAGCCACAGCTTTGGCTGACGCCCTGCTGCAAAACGCCGAAGTGTTTGGCTGGCGCAGTTACAATGAGTTACTGCTGGCTGTGTCTGAATATCTGTATCAAAGCGTGTAAAGCGGGGAGCATATGGCGGCTGAAACGGTGTTGCAAAGTTATCTAAAGCAGATGTTAAGCCGGTTTGAGCTGGACGGCCTTAATGCAGATGCACAGGCCGTGCTGCGCCGGTTATTAAGTGGCAGCAGTTTTATTGGCCGAACCTTGCAACAACAACCTGCATTACTGGCCGAGCTGACCGACAGCACTGTACTGTTGCAACAATTACAGCAGCCGGTTGTGGCACTGCCACAAGAGCAGGTATTGGATGATAGCGCCGCTTTTGCTGCGCTGCGCCGTTGCCGTAATGCGCAGTTATGCCGCATTCTTGCCGCTGACATGCTTAAATTGCAAACTGTTAGCCGCAGTTTACAGTTGGTATCACAACTGGCAGATAGCTTAATTAATGCCGCTTATCACTGGGCGTATCAGCAACTGAGCGAACAGTGGGGCAAACCGCTGGACGAGCATGGCAATGCTATGCCTTTACTGGTGTTGGGTATGGGTAAGCTGGGTGGCGCTGAGCTGAATTTTTCGTCTGATATTGATCTTATTTTTACTTATCCGGCCAATGGTGAAACGTCGGGTGGGCGACGCAGTTGTGAAAACCAGCAATTTTTTACCCGGCTGGGGCAAAAATTGATCGCCGCTTTGCACCAGGTTACGGCCGATGGCTTTGTTTATCGGGTTGATATGCGGCTACGGCCTTTTGGCGACAGCGGCCCGCTGGTGCTGAGCTTTGCCGCCATGGAAGACTATTATCAGGAGCAAGGGCGCGAGTGGGAACGTTACGCCATGTTAAAAGCCCGTATTCTTAACCCCGACGGTTATCACAGTAACGAGTTGCAGCAGTTGCTTAAGCCCTTTATTTACCGGCGTTATATTGATTTTTCTGCCATTGAATCGCTGCGGCGGATGAAACAGCAAATTGAGCAGGAAAACCGCCGCCTGAACCGGCGCAACAATATTAAATTGGGCGTGGGTGGCATTCGCGAAGTTGAGTTTATCGTACAAACTTTGCAGTTAATCCGCGGTGGCCGGGTGCCGGCAATGCAACAACCATCATTACTAAAAGCACTGCCGGTACTGGCAGATGAAGCCGTGTTAACATCGCAACAGGCTGCAGAGCTGCAGGACGACTATTTGCTGCTGCGTACTGTAGAGCAGGCTTTGCAGGGTATTGATGATCAGCAAACCCAAACTTTACCGCAAGACGGGCTGACGCAGGCCCAGTTGCTGGTGTCTTTAGGGCTGGATAACTGGGAGCAGTTGCAGCAACAAATCGACAGCGCTATGGCCAGAGTGCATCAGCAATTTAAACTGGTTATTGATAACGGCGAAGAACTGGAGCAACAGGAAATTACCCTGGGCCGGTTGATCTGGGACAGTGAACAACCGGCAGAAGAACTGGCAACCCAACTGGAATGGCTAACTGCACCGGACGCTACTGAACTGATTAATCTGCTGCAGCAATTTAAGCTGGATTGCCAGAAACGTAGCGTCGGCCCGCGGGGCCGCGATTTTCTGGCCAAGCTTGTTCCGCTGCTGCTGCATATGCTGCAGCAACAGCGATCGTCGCCAACGGTGCTAAGCCGGGTATTGAGTGTATTTCGTCAGATTGTTACCCGCACCGCCTACCTCGAACTCCTGTTTGAAAACCCGGCTGCTTTACAGCAATTGGTGCTGTTATGTACCCAAAGCGGTTGGCTGGCAGAGCAATTGTCACGTTACCCTATGCTGCTGGACGAATTGATCGACCCGGCACAGTTGTATCAGGTTGCCACTCAGGCCGATTATCAGGACCGGCTGCGCCAGCACATGCTGCGGGTGCCGTCTGATGATCTGGAATTGTTAATGGAAACCTTGCGTCAATATAAACAAGCACAGCAATTACGCATTGCCGCTGCTGATATCAGTGGTGTGTTGCCGCTGATGAAAGTCAGCGATCATCTGACCTGGCTGGCAGAAGTATTGCTGGCGCAGGTAGTAGAACTGGCCTGGCAGCAGATGACCGAGCGCTATGGTATGCCTGCCGGCCTGACCGACGGCGACAAAGGCTTTGCCGTTATTGCCTACGGCAAACTGGGCGGGCTGGAGCTGGGTTATGGCTCGGATCTGGATTTAGTTTTTGTGCATCAGTGCGATACGCAGCAAGCCACGTCGGGCGAGCGGGCCATTGACTCGCGCCAGTTTTATTTAAAGCTGGTGCAAAGGGTACTGCACCTGTGCACCACCCGCACCAACAGCGGTGTGTTGTATGACATAGATACCCGGTTGCGGCCATCCGGGAACTCGGGGTTACTGGCGATCCATATTCAAACCTATGCCGAGTATATGCGCGAGGAAGCCTGGACCTGGGAGCATCAGGCGCTGGTGCGGGCGCGGGCTATTTATGGCAGCAGCGCAATACGGCAGAAGTTTGCACATATCCGCCAGCAGATAGTAAGCCAACCACGTGATCAGGCTAAGTTGCGCGAAGAAGTACTGCAAATGCGTGAAAAGTTGCGCCAGCATCATGGCGTAGCATCGGCAGATCCTAAACACAGCATGGGGGGGATCGTTGATCTGGAGTTTATCAGCCAGTTTCTGGTGCTGGGTTATGCCGCTGAGCACGCGCAATTATATCGTTACAGCGACAATATCCGTATTCTGGATGCTGCAGCAGAATGTGGTTTATTAGCACCACAACAAGTGCAGGAGTTGCAACAGGCTTATCAGTTATTACGTGGTGCGGGCCATCGCCAGACGCTGGCCCCGGCAACATTGCCAGAACAAGACAGCCTGGCGCAGGCAAAGCAGACGGTAGAGCAATGCTGGCGGCAGCTGTTTAATCCGCTTTAGGTTTGGTATTGGCCGGGATGCAATGTTCGCTCAGGTGCTCATTGGCTTTGTCTGTGATAACAGCGGCCCGTTCACGCGGGCAGTAAAAGCTGATTACCGGTGAGTGAAAATCTGGTGCTATTGCCTGTGCTACCTGATACACGGTGTCAATAAGGCTGCTATCGACCTGAAAATACTGCTTTACCACGTAGTCGCGTGGCAAGGTCCAGAATAGCTCTATGTTTTCAGCCCGGGCATATTCGCTTAGTTTGGTTTTAACAGTGTCACCTTCACGAAACCGGCGGTCAATTACCTGGCCGCGCCAGTTCGGGGCACCCGGTACCACAACTTTAGCCCGTTGTTGTAACTGCAGCGTCAGCTTATCGCTGGTGTCGGGCAGGTCTAACTTGAATTTAGATAATTCTCTGGCGCCATCAGCAATAGAGCCACGGATTTTACTGTAAAACTGGCTGAAACCGTCAGCGGCCTGATTGACAGAGTCTTTACGGATCAAAAAATCTGGCTTGGTCATTAACAAATAGCCTAAACCACCCAACACCAGCAACAACACTATGCTACGAAACCAAAACCACATAATTCAGCTTCCTTTATACAATGACGGTGCATCAGGATCCGGCCGGGTTTTAAAGCGCCGGTGTAACCACATATACTGCTCAGGCGCGCGCAGTACCACCTGCTCTACCCATTGATTTACCCGGGTAACATCAGCTTTATCGTCGCCGGTGGGAAACGGCTCCAGCGCAGGTTGTACTTCTATTTCATAGCCCTGGCTGCCTGGCAGGCGGCGGGTAATAACCGGTATTACAGCACAATTGGCAACATTGGCAAATAGCAAAGTACCGGTGGTTGACGCGGTATCCTTAACCGCAAAAAACGGCACAAATTCAGCCTTGGTACGGCCATAATCCTGATCAGGCAGATAAAAACACACTTCGCCCTGATTCAGTGCCCGGATCAGGCCTTTTACATCGCGCTTGCCTATCATGTATTTATTGCTTTTGCTGCGGCCATGGTAAGTCAGGTAATCCAGTAGCGGGTTATTATGAGGCCGGTAAAAACCAATACTGGGATGCGTCAGGCCAAAAGCCCGGCACACGCCTTCCAGATGCAGTACATGGGGGGCAAGCAACAGCACACCTTTACCCTGAGCCCTGGCGGCGGCTATATGTTCATACCCTTTAAACAGGGCAATGCGGCGTATCCGCCATTGCGGCCACCACCAGCCAATCACGGTATCAAACAGAGCTCTGCCGGTTTCAGCAAAATTTCTTTTTACCAGCGCCACTTGCTCATTTGCCGGCATCTGAGGAAAGCACAATTCGATATTACGTAACGCCACCTTACGGCGCGATTTAAGCACTTTATACAACAAGCTGCCAAGGCCTGAACCTAATATCATTAACACCCGGTAAGGTAACCAGCTGAGCAGCCATAACAAAGCAGCACCGAACCAAATTAGCCAGTATTGCGGTAATAAAAAACGCCAGTTGAATCGCGGAGCCTGAACCACGCTATATCCTCAACAAAAAAATAATGCGCTATTGTAACGAAAATTGACGGCGGGAATAGTGAAAACTGGTAAGAGGTTCACCGCGGGCGCGGTGAACCTGAATAAGATCAGTTAGTCAGAGCCTGATTAACTGCTGCTAAATCTTGCTCAGACAAGCTACCTGCCGCTTGTTTTAATTGCAGCATAGTAACGATATAAGCATAACGGGCGCTGGATAAGTTACGACGAGCCTCAAACAAATTACGGGTGCTTTGTAGTACGTCAACAATAGTGCGTGTACCTACTTCAAAACCCGCTTCTGTAGCATTTAATGCACTCTCAGCAGATACCACCGCTTGCTCTAACGCGCGGATAGAAGAAATCTGCGCATTTACACCATTAAATGACACGCGAACCTGACGAATAACGGCGCGGTGGTTTAGTTCCAGTGTCTGGCCTACTTCAACATAGTTAGCTTTAGCGACTTCTACCCCGGCTGATACGCCGCCGCCACTATAAATAGGGACGTTCAGATTAACTCCAACAGAGCTGCTATCACCACGATCAAAACCTGAGGCTTTTTCAGTGCCTAAAGTCGCAGTTAGGCCCAACGTTGGGTAGTGGCCGGCACGGGCCAGGTCAATATCTTTATCAGCAATATCCAGTAGCACACGCTGGCTTTTTAATACCAGGTTATAATCCTGCGCTTGTGTAACCCAATCCTGCACTGATGCAGGAGACGGTGCACCTGGAGCAAATTTATCAGTATTTAGCTGGGATAAATCGTCATGGTACTGACCGGTAATTTCACGTAAAAACTCACGGGCATTTTCCAGCTCGTTTTCTGCTGCTATTTCTCGGGCTACTGCACTGTCATACTGTGCCTGAGCTTCATGCACGTCAGTAATGGCTGTTAAACCCACAGCAAAACGTTGTTTAGTTTGTTCTAACTGGCGCTCAATAGCGCGCTTTTCTGCCTGCGCAAAGCCCAGATCATCAGAAGCTCCCAACACATTGAAATAGGCATCTGTTACCCGCACAATCAGGTTTTGCATTTCGCTGTCGTAAACTGTCTGTACTTGCAATGCAACCTGCTCGGCCCGGGATAAACGCTTCCAGTCACCCCAATTAAAAAGTGTCTGGTTTAAATTAATGCTGGCAGAGGTAGTGTTAGGGCCATCAAAACTACGGCTTGCCTGATCGCGACGGCCAAAACCGGCTGTGGCTGTAACGCTTGGCAATAAAGCGGCCCGCGAGACATCAATGCTTAATGCTGCTGCATCACGGGTAGCTGCAGCGCGTAATACTGTTGGATCTTTTTGTACAGCCAGCTGATAAATTTCCTGCAGATCTGCTGCAGTGGCTTGCAGGCTTAGCAAACCGAAAGTGGAGGCTAACAAGGTGCTTATTAAGGTTTTTTTCATTTTTACCAATCCTGGCCAACTAAAAGGAAACTGAACGAATAATACTCTGTTACTGTAAACTAAGTAATCATTAAACCGTAAAGTTACACGCAAGAGTGTAACAGAATGTGAGTGCCGTTATGTCTAAATTCAACTTTGGCCAGTATCCATCATTTGGTCATCAGGATCTGGAAATTCTCGACAAAACCACGGTTTTTCAGGGTTTCTTCCGCTTAGAGCGTTATACCTTACGCCACAGGTTGTTTAACGGTAGCTGGAGCGGGCCAATTCAGCGTGAAATATTTGAGCGTGGCCATGCGGTAGTGGTGTTGCCTTACAATGCCCAAACAGACGAGCTGGTATTGATTGAGCAAATTCGTGCCGGTGCTGCAGCTACCAGCCACAGCCCCTGGCTGCTGGAGGCGGTTGCCGGTATGATTGAACCCGGCGAGAGTGCTGAGCAGGTGGCAAAACGTGAAGCCCAGGAAGAAGCAGGGTTAACAATTGATGAACTTTGGCCTATGCTTAGCTACTTATCCAGCCCGGGTGGCACCACCGAGCGTATTCAGCTGTTTTTAGGCCGGATAACTCAACCGGTGCACACCGGTGTATTTGGCCTGGCAGAAGAGCATGAAGATATTAAAGTGCATCTGGTACCGCGCACGGCTGCTATGCAGCTATTGGCTGAGCAAAAAATTGATAACGCCGCCAGTGTCATTGCGCTGCAATGGCTGGCACTTAATCTGGACAAAGTAAAACAAGCCTGGGGAGGCTAGGGTGTGGTTTAAACGCCAGAAATATGTACCAAAATTACCGGATTTTCTGGCGCTGTGCGAACGTAACTATGCTCAGTTGAACCGCTATCTGGCTGAGGATGCAACACCAGGCCAGGCTACGGTAATTCAGGTCTCGGATCTGCATTGCTATCGCATCAGTGTTACTGATGTGGCGCGCTTTACTACCACATTACAAATTGAGCTCACCGACGAGCGTGACGTTTATTTCCGCCCCAGCTTTGTGGTGCGGCTGTACCATGATGCGCGGGTTGCTGAAGTGCTGGCCTGTCAGCAGATCAGTGGTTTTAAAGCCCGTTATGACTACCCTAATCTTGATATGCTGCTGCCGGACGAAAAACGCCAGATTAACCTGCTGCTGCGCGACTGGTTAAAGTTATGTGCCGGCCAGGGTTATATAAACCGCGAGTTAGCGTTCGCCTGATGCAGTACCACTTTAGCCCGAAATCTGCATACCACATTGCCCAGCTTAGCGACTGCCATTTGCTGGCAGCATTTGATGATCGCTACCAACAGATACAACCTGCTGCCCATCTAGCGGCTATTGTCGATACGCTAATAGCAGAACAACCCGATGCAGTATTGCTAACCGGCGATGTTACTCAGGATCACAGTACCGCATCTTATCAGTTGCTGGCTCAATTGCTGGCGCCACTAAGTTGCCCGGTATTTTGTTTGCCCGGTAATCATGATGATATTGCCCAGCTTGAGGTATTATGCCAGCAAGCGCCGTTTCGGCCTGAACGCAGCCTTCAACTGGCGCGCTGGCAGTTGCTGCTGCTTGATACCAAGGGGCCGACGCCTGCCGGTGTTTTCCCGCCAGCGCAGCAACAATGGCTGGCAGAGCAATGCCGGCAAAGTACTGCGCAGGCACTGTGGCTGTTTTGTCATCATCACCCGCGGCCGCTTAACTGTTTTATTGATAAACACGGCCAGTTAGATCAAACCGGGCTGTGGCAGGCCATAGCGGCACAGCCACGTATTAGAGGTATTGCCCATGGCCATGCGCACTATGCTTATCAGCGCCGTGAACATGATATTGATATTGTTGGCTGCCCGGCCAGCTCAGTGCAGTTTTTGCCAACGCCCGATTGGCAAACCGTCAACGGCGGGCCGCAGTGGTGTGACTGGTTTTTTTCTGCCACGGGCGCTGTACGCTGGCAGTTCCGCCAACTGGATTTAACCGCGAAGACGTAAAAATGAATAAAAAAGTAGTGTATTTACATGGTTTTGCCAGCTCTTCTTTGTCAGACAAAGCCGTACAGACTAAAGCATTTTTTCAGCAGCATTACCCTAACACCGATTTTAGCGCGCTGGATTTGCCCTATGAGCCGGCAGCTGCTCTGGCGCTTATTCAGCAACATATTGGTCAGCAGCGTGATGTGGCGTTAATTGGCAGTTCGCTGGGGGGCTTTCTGGCTACCTGCATTGCCGAACAAATTCATTGCCGCGCCTGCCTGATTAACCCGGCGGTGGCACCGCACACTGTATTAAATCAGCATTTGGGTCGCTATTATCATCCGGTACTGCAACAGCATTATGATGTAACAACAGCACATATGGTTGCACTGGAGCAGTTAATGCCGGTGACGTTACAGCAACCGCAGAATTACCTGGTGCTGTTGCAAAGCGGTGATGAAGTGTTAGATTACCGCTTAGCGCTTGATTACTATCAGGGCGCTGAAATAAAACTGAGCGAAGGTGGCGATCACAGTTATGTCGGCTATGCCACACAGCTTGCAACTATTGCCAATTTTTGCCAACTCGCGTAAAACGCGCTTAATCCTATCAGCCAGTGACCGAGACTATGACATCACAACAGTACAACGCCGATTCGATTGAAGTGCTGACCGGGCTTGAGCCCGTGCAGCGTCGCCCCGGAATGTATACCGACACCACCCGGCCTAATCACCTTGGCCAGGAAGTTATTGATAACAGTGTCGATGAAGCATTGGCAGGCCATGCCGATACCGTGCAGGTGATACTGCATGACGATCAGTCGCTGGAAGTAATAGATAACGGCCGTGGTATGCCGGTGGATATTCACCCGGAAGAGGGCGTTACCGGCGTAGAGCTGATTTTCTGCCGCCTGCATGCCGGGGGTAAATTCTCCAATAAGAACTATCAATTCTCCGGTGGTTTACACGGGGTAGGTATCTCGGTAGTTAATGCATTGTCCAGCCGGGTAGACGTTACGGTGCGCCGTGACGGCAATATATATGAAATGGCGTTTGAGCACGGTAATAAAGTATCCGAGCTCAGCATTACCGGAACTGTAGGTAAGCGTAACACCGGCAGCCGCGTGCGGTTTTGGCCCACACCTTCTTACTTTGACTCGCCAAAATTTTCTGTCAGCCGCATGCTGCATGTATTAAAAGCCAAGGCGGTATTATGCCCTGGTTTAACGGTGAGCTTTGATGACAAAGTAAACCAACAGCAATATCAGTGGTGTTATCAGAACGGTATTAAAGATTATCTGGCCGAATCGGTAAAAGACTATATCTGCCTGCCAGAGCAGCCGTTTACCGGCAGTTTTAGTGCCAGCACTGAAGCGGTGGAGTGGGCACTGTTGTGGTTGCCTGAAGGCGGCGAGCTGGTAACTGAAAGCTATGTAAACCTTATTCCTACTGCCCAGGGCGGCACCCATGTTAACGGTTTACGCCAGGGCTTGCTTGAGGCGCTGCGCGAGTTTTGCGAGTTCCGTAACCTGTTGCCGCGCGGTATTAAGCTGTCGCCGGAAGATATCTGGGATCGCTGTGCTTACATACTGTCGCTGAAGATGCAGGATCCACAATTTGCTGGCCAGACCAAAGAGCGTTTGTCGTCGCGCCAGTCGGTGGCTTTTGTATCGGGTATTGTTAAAGATGCCTTTAGCTTATGGCTGAACGAGCACACCGACATTGCCGAAAGCCTGGCCGATTTTTGTATTAACAATGCGCAAAAGCGGCTGAAAGCGGCAAAAAAAGTGGTGCGTAAAAAGATTACCTCCGGCCCGGCTTTGCCTGGCAAGCTGGCAGATTGCTCAGCACAGGATCTTAACCGCACCGAGCTGTTTCTGGTTGAAGGGGATTCAGCCGGTGGCAGTGCCAAGCAGGCGCGTGACCGCCAGTTTCAGGCGGTAATGCCGCTACGCGGTAAAATTCTTAATACCTGGGAAGTAGAATCGGGCCAGATCCTGGCATCGCAGGAAGTGCATGATATTTCTGTTGCTATCGGCATGGACCCGGACAGTGCCGATTTAACCGCCTTGCGGTATGGCAAAATTTGTATTTTAGCCGACGCCGACTCTGATGGTTTACACATTGCCACCTTATTATGCGCCTTGTTTATGCGCCATTTCAGCAGCCTGGTGGCAGCTGGCCACGTGTATGTAGCCATGCCGCCGCTGTATCGCATTGATATTGGTAAAGATGTGTATTACGCGCTGGACGAAGATGAAAAAAATGGTGTGCTGGACCGGATAGAAGCTGAGAAAAAGCGCGGCAAAGTTAATGTGCAACGTTTTAAAGGTTTGGGTGAAATGAACCCGTTGCAGTTACGTGAAACCACCATGGACCCGAATACCCGGCGTTTAGTGCAGCTTACTATAGATGATGTGGCACAAACGATGGAACTGATGGATATGTTGCTGGCAAAAAAACGCGCTACAGATCGGCGTGACTGGCTGGAATTAAAAGGCGATAAAGCCGCCATTACTGTGTAGGCTGCTGTAACAATAATAAGGCGCTATAACGGTGACAAAACACATTACAGTAATACTTCTGGGCAGTGCTCTGTTGTTTAGTCAGGGCTTGTATAGTGCACAGCTACCTGCCTGGCTGCAGCAAGTGGCTGAGCAAAAGCGGCAGCAGCCAGAGGAAATGCTGGCTGTGCTGCAACAGCACCAGGCTGAGTTGCCTGGCTTGCCAGAGCCAGTGCAGGCGCAGTGGTATGCCGAACAAGCTGCAGTGCTTGCCACACTGGGGCGGCATCAGGAACAACAGCTAGCAGCAGAGCAGGGGCTGGCGTTGTTAGGCGAACTGCAATCCTTGTCCAAAGTAGAGCTGCTATATGCGCTGGGCTTTGCCAGAGAAATGCAGGCCGACGACATTAGCGCTTTGCAGCATTATGAGCAGGGTATAGCGCTGGCTACCTTGCTGGATGACGAAAAGCTTATTTTACTCGGCCAGATTAACCAGGCTGCAGTGTTTAGCAACCGTAACCAGAATCAGCAGGCACTGGCATTATTAAAAGACACCTATCAGCGCGCGCAGCGGTTAAACGATACCGAGGTGCTGGCAGAGGTTAATGCTGAACTGGGTTTACTTTATGCTTCGCTGGCTTACGAAAAAGACGGTATTACTTTACTGCAAACCGCGCTGACATTATTTGAACAGCTGGGCTGGCAGAAAAACCAAATCACCGTATTGTTTAATCTGGCCCGTACCTACGGCTTTTTGGAGCAATACGATTTATCACTGCAACACTACAATAAAATGCTGCAAAAAAGTCAGCAGTCGCAAGACAAGGTGAATTTGTATCATGCTTATCTTGGCCTGGCGATCACCAGTAGCCAGAATAACAGCGCTGATGCAGCACTAAGTTATATTGCCAAAGCAGAGGAGTATCTGCCGCAGTTGCAGGCCACCGCACATATCTCTACCCACTACTATGAAAAAGCGCTTATTTATCAGAAGTTAAAGCAAAGCTCGCTGGCTATGCAGCAGTTAATGTTATCTGAGCAAAGCCTTAACAGCGAAGGGGTTGAAGATGACAGCCCAATCCGGCTTAGTATTATGTACCTAAAAGCAGAGCTGCAGGCCGAGCAGGGCCAGTTTGACCGGGCTTACCGGCAACTGCATGAGTTTGTTTTACTGTTTCAGGACGTGCGCAACAAAGAAAACGAGCTGGCAATAGAGCAAATGCGGCTTAGCTTTGATCACGAACAACAACAGCAACGCAACCGCTTACTGGTGCAGGACAATGAACTAAAAGCGCTACGGCTAAGCCAGGCTGAGCGCGAGCGCCAGGTGCAATTGCTGTGGCTCAGTATTTTGGGCTGTTCAACCGTAATATTACTGATTTTATTGCTGTGGCAACTAAACCGGCATAAAGCGAAAAACCGCTCTGCAGCCAGTAATGCCTCAGAGCAGACAGGATAAACTATGACAGAAACCGTAATTTCACAAGATGGTATTGAGCAGTTACCACTGCGTCGTTTTACCGAAGAAGCCTATTTAAATTACTCCATGTACGTCATTATGGACCGCGCTTTGCCGCATATCGGTGATGGGCTTAAACCGGTACAGCGGCGTATTATTTATGCTATGTCTGAGCTGGGTTTGTCACATCTGGCTAAATACAAAAAATCAGCCCGTACTGTCGGTGACGTGCTGGGTAAATTTCACCCGCACGGCGACAGCGCCTGTTACGAAGCCATGGTGTTAATGGCGCAGCCATTCTCTTACCGTTATCCGCTGGTAGACGGCCAGGGTAACTGGGGTGCACCGGACGATCCGAAATCTTTCGCGGCTATGCGTTACACCGAAGCCAAATTATCGCGCTTCTCAGAAGTGTTGTTGTCTGAGCTGGGCGCCGGCACCACCGACTGGCTGCCCAACTTTGACGGCACGCTGGAAGAGCCAAAAGTATTACCGGCGCGCTTGCCGCACATATTGCTTAACGGCATTACCGGTATTGCTGTGGGTATGGCTACCGATATACCGCCACATAATACGCGTGAAGTGGCGCATGCTTGTGCCGCTTTACTGGACAACCCGCACAGCAGCGTAACGGACTTAATGCAGTACGTAAAAGGCCCGGACTACCCGACCGATGCTGAGATTATCAGCCCGGCGCATGAGCTGGCAGCCATTTATGAAACCGGCCGTGGTAGCGTAAAAATGCGTGCGGTGTACAGCCAGGAAGACGGCGATATTGTGATTACCGCATTGCCGCATCAAACGTCCGGTTCTAAAGTGCTGGAACAGATAGCCGCGCAGATGCAGGCGAAAAAACTTCCAATGGTCAGCGACTTACGTGATGAGTCGGATCATGAAAACCCGACCCGCATTGTCATAGTGCCGCGCTCTAACCGCATTGATGTCGAGCAGTTAATGCAGCATCTGTTTGCTACCACCGACTTAGAGAAAAGCTACCGGGTTAATATCAATATTCTTGGCCTGGATCAGCGGCCACGGGTAAAAAATCTGCTGGAAATTCTGACTGAATGGTTAACGTTCCGCCGTGACACCGTGCGCCGGCGTTTGCAGTACCGGCTGGATAAAGTGCTGGATCGCATGCACGTATTGGAAGGTTTATTAATTGCCTTTTTAAATATTGATGATGTGATCCGCATTATCCGTACCTTTGATGATCCTAAAGCCGAACTCATCGCCTTTTTTGGCGTAACTGAGCGCCAGGCCGAAGCGATTTTAGAGCTGAAGTTACGCCATTTAGCCAAGCTGGAAGAGATGAAGATCCGTGGCGAGCAGGATGAGCTGGCCAAAGAGCGCGACAAATTGCAGGGCATTTTAGGCTCAGAGAAAAAGCTGACCAAGCTTATCCGTGATGAGCTGTTAGCCGATGCAGAAAAATACGGTGATGAGCGGCGCAGCCCTATCGTTATGCGCGGTGAAGCCAAAGCGTTAAGCGAAAAAGAGCTGTTACCCAGTGAGCCGGTTACCGTGGTGTTGTCGGAAAAAGGTTGGGTACGCTGTGCCAAAGGCCATGATGTTGATGGCAATGCATTAAGTTACAAAGCCGGTGATGCCTTCAAAGCGCTGGCCAGTGGCCGTTCAAACCAGCTGGCAGTATTTATTGATTCATCCGGCCGCAGTTTTGCTACCGAAGCGCACGAACTGCCCTCTGCCCGCGGCCAGGGTGAGCCATTAAGTGGCCGCTTTGCTGTGGTGGCAGGTGAGAGTTTTGATCATGTGCTGCTGGGCGATGAAAAACAGGCGCTCCTGCTGGCCTCTGATGCCGGTTATGGCTTTGTTGCCGAGTACAGTGATTTACTCAGCCGTAATAAAGCCGGTAAAGCGGTATTAAGTTTACCGGTGGGCGCCAAAGTACTGCCGCCGTTAGTGGTAAAACAGCCTGAAACTGATCTGGTGCTGTGTATCTCCAATGAAGGCCGCATGCTGGTGTTCCCGGTAGCTGACTTACCTAAATTAAGTAAAGGTAAAGGCAATAAGCTGATGTCTATACCCTCTGCCCGCGCAGCCAGCCGTGAAGAGTATGTTTGCCAGCTGGCGATAGTGCCGGCAGATGGCAGCGTTACCTTAGTGGCCGGTAAACGTAAGTTAGGCTTAAAAGCAGACGATTTAGCGCATTACCATGGCGAACGTGGCCGGCGTGGCAATAAATTACCGCGTGGCTTGCAGCGTATTGATGAAATACTGGTTAACCACGGTGCTGATATCAGCAGTGATCAAACCAGCAGTACCGAATAAAGCCGCTATACTGGGCGCCTTTTTTACGGCGCCTTTTTTTGTGCCGGCGACAACAGCCGCCTGTGGCGGTGAAGCGGAGATAGCAGTGATAGCGGTAGTAAGGTTAATTTTATTGGTGCTGTTTTTTATTATCAGTACGCTGGCGGGGTTACTAATTTGTCTGGTACGGCCATTTCATCCGAATAATGTTTATATTTTTTCGCATTGGTACGGTTGGATGTCGCGTATTTTCGGTATTAGCGTTGAAGTTCGCCGCCATGAAGCTATCGACCCTGGTAAACCTTATGTTTATATAGCTAACCATCAGAATAACCTGGATTTATTTACCATTAGTAACGGGGTACAACCCCGCACTGTCACTATTGGTAAAAAAAGCCTGAAGTACATCCCGTTTTTTGGTCAGTTGTACTGGCTTAGCGGCAATATTCTGATTGACCGGCAAAATAAAAGCCGCGCTTTGGGGGCAATGCTAGGTGCTGCCGAACGTATCAGCCGCGATAATATCTCGGTATGGATGTTCCCGGAAGGCACACGTAGCTATGGCCGTGGCTTACTGCCGTTTAAAGCCGGCGCTTTTCATATCGCGCTGGAGGCCAAAGTGCCTCTGGTGCCGGTATGTATGAGCAGCACCCATGGCCAGTTTAAGTTAAACCGCTGGAACAATGGCAAAGTTATTATTGAACTGATGGCACCGCTGGAGCTGCCAACAGAGCAACTGAATATCCGCCAGTTTGCTGAAAATACCCACCAACAGATGCTACAGAAAATCGCTTTACTTGATAGCGAACTGGGCAACGACTACACTGCCAGAAATATTGCAGCTAAAGAGTAATTTTATGGAAAACTGGCAGGAATTTACTGAAGACACCATCGCCGCTTTGTTAGAAGACGGCAGCGATCCGGATGCGCTTTACACCATTGAACACCACTTTTACGACAAAGACTTCGCCAAGCTGGAAAAGCTGGCGGTAGAACTGTTTAAACTGGGCTATGAAGTCACTGACGCCGAGGAAGTCGAATTTGAAGAGGGCGGCAGTGCCTGGGTATTTGACGCCATTCGCGAGCAGTCACTGGATGCTGATAGCATTGTTGTTGATGCCATTAAATTAGAAGAGCTGGCGCATAAGCATAAAGTAGAGTACGACGGCTGGGGCACCTACTTTGAAGGTGACGAAGATGAAATGGATTTGGACGACGACGAAGAATAAGCGTCGTGTTCTGCCATAAAAGCCGCTGCAAAGCGGCTTTTTGCATTTAGGCTAGTTAGCGTTGAGGGTCTCTGCTAATCAAGCGCTGTTAAAGCAAAAAGCTTTACCGGCTGGTTTGCCCAGGATCTCATCGCTGTGCATCACCAGTTGGCCGCCAATAATGGTGGCAATGGGCCAGCCGGTAACGGTTTTGCCGTGGTAGGGGCTCCAGAGCGCTTTGCTGGCGATCCAGCTGTTATCTATAGTGCGGCTTGCTTTGGTATCTACCAGCGTTAAATCCGCGTCGTAACCCACTGCCAGCCGGCCTTTACCGTTCAGGCCAAAAATACGCGCCGGGTTGCTGCTGGTTAAATCAACCAGCCGCTGCAGGCTGAGCCGGCCGGCGGCAACATGATCGAGCATTACCGGCAGCAAGGTTTGTACACCTGTCATGCCGCTGGGCGATTCCGGGTAAGGCCGGGCTTTTTCCTCCAGAGTGTGCGGTGCATGATCGCTGCCAATCACATCAACAGTACCATCATTAATACCCTGCCATAACGCCTGTTGTTGGCTGGCATCGCGCACCGGCGGGTTCATTTGCGCCAGCGTGCCCAACCGCTCGTAGCAGTCGGGTGAGTGCAATGTTAAATGGTGTGGTGTCACTTCGACCGTCACGCGGTGTTTAAACGCCGCCAGATAGGCCATTTCATCAGCGGTAGAAATATGCAGTAAATGCAGCGGCCGGCTGGTTTGTTCCGCTAACGCGATAATACGTTGAGTTGCCAGTAGCGCGCTTTGCGCATCGCGCCAAACAGGGTGGTTGAGCACATCATTGGTAGTTAGCGGCTGGCGCTGGCGCAAACGCGCTTCATCTTCGGCATGAATAGCCACCCGCCGTTTACCGTTTTGCAGAATTTGCCGCAGTAAATCGTCCTGTTCGGCCAGCAAATCGCCAAAAGAGCTGCCCATAAACACCTTGATACCAGCACAACCTGGCAGGGTTTCCAACTGCGCCAGTTGCTGCAGATTTGCCGCGCTGCCACCGATATAAAACGCATAGTTGCAATAACTGCTGGTGGCGGCAATATTCAGCTTCGCTTGCAGATCGGCGTGGGTTAACGTCAGCGGGTTGGTATTGGGCATTTCAAAAAAGCCGGTTACACCGCCCAGTACTGCGCCCTTGCTGCCGTGGCTAATATCTTCTTTGTGTGTCAGGCCGGGTTCACGAAAGTGCACCTGCGTATCAATTACACCAGGCAGAATATGCAAACCGGTAGCGTCCAGTGTTTCATCAGCGTGCCAGCCGCTGCAACCAATGGCAGCAATTTTACCGTATAGCAGAGCGATATCGGCCTGAACAATACCTGCCGGGGTGACCAGGCCGCCGTTGCGGATCAGCTTGCAGGCATGTTTGCGCTGGATCTGCTGCAAAAATTCATTGTTATCCATTGGAGTTAGCCGCAAAGGTGACGTTAGCAACCGCATCATGCGGATGCAGGCTTTCATGGTGGGCAACAGCAATGCTAAAAGCGTCATAATGCTGGCTCAGGGCCGCATGTAAACGCCTGGCCGCATCTTCGGCAAACATCAGGTTGGCGCCGTTAAGGCGGGCAAATTCCTGTTCGTCGGCGCGTTTTACCGCGGTTTGCAGCGGCGTGGCCAATGCCTGCTCGGCGCGGTCAATCAGGGGGAGGATGCCAAAATCATGCTGGGCCGGGTTAAGTTTAATGCGAAGCTGCGCGGTGCTGCGCTGGCTATGCGGTGTGGCCAGGCTGGCATGCTGCAACAGCCACTGGCTGGCCAGGGCAGTGTCAACGACAGGCTGGCCAGCAAACTGCTGCTGAAACTGCTCGCTCAGCATCTGGCGGCTTAGCGACGCCGAGCAGGGGCAGGTAGAGGAATAACCAATAGCCACACTGAGCTCAATGTTCAGTTCGTTGTTTATCAAGGTTGCACTAATGGTTATCGGATAGGCTTTAAAGCCGGCCAGTGCCGGGGTTTTTAATGCCGGCCGGCGCAATAAGAGCTGAGCGCTAAGGTGCAAGCTGGCATTGGTACTGGCACACTCTTGCTGGCTTTGCAGCAGTATCGCCAACAAATCGTGCAGTGTTGCCGGGCTGACAGACTGCACTTGTACCCACTGATACAAATGCTGGTACAGCCGGGACATATGAATACCTTTTTTATCCGGTTGGGGCAGGTTAACGCTAACATCTGCTTTTACAGCAAGGGGTTGCTGTGGTAAGTCAGACAGTGTCAGGATTAAATCAATATGTTGCATACCGACGTTATCCAGCGCAACGGCGAAAGCCGGGCTGGCAGCGTGGGCAGTATCTGCAAGAGCAGAGAAATGCATTGGAGGGGTCCTTAATTCAGGTGTGGGGCACATCACAGCAGTTTTTGCACAGTCCATGCAGTTCAATATGCAGATCTTTGGTTTGAAAAGCCGAACTGGTGTGTTGCAGCATTGGCCGTGCGATGGTGGCCGGTAATGGATATTTTTCTATCTGGCGGCAGTTCTCACAGATAAAAACCTGCCAGAAACAGTGCTGCTGGCCATCGATATACAGAAACTTATTTATCGTGCGCAGATGCAGCACGCAGTGCATCTGCAGTAAAAAATCCAGAGCGCGGTAGGCGGCCATCGGGTGCAGGTTAACATCGTATTCCTGCTGCATAGCAGCAATGACCTCATAAGCAGACATGGCGGTGTTTTTTGTCTGCAGCAGCGCCATTACCTGTTTACGGTTTTTCGTCATTGATGGCCGCCGTTGCAAAGCAGACTGGGCTACACAGTAATTTGTTTTCATCGGCTGCTTACATCGGATCCAGGCTCAGCAATACCCGGGGCAAGCCAGACGCCGGAGAACGGTGCACTATAGCTTGCTGCTCATTGCCTTCCCAGCCGGAGCCTTTGAGTAAGGTAACGGCAAAAGATGAGGCGTGAGCCTTGTTACCGGCAGCATCCAGCCATTCCGTGCCAGGGCCCAGATAAGTGCATACCAGGCGGCATACCAGATGATCAGTATGAAATTTCGGGCACATCGGGCGCTGCAATGTTTCCAGACGCAGGCCAAGCTGCTGGCAGTCCATCAGGCAGCTAAACATCTGACACTGCAGGGCGATATCTGCCAGTAGCGCCGCTTTGCCTGGTGCGTCCGGCAATGCGGCGGCAATATCGGCTGGTACGGTATCTGCACCGACAATACGTTTTAACGGCATTGCCAGGGTAAGCCCGGCACAGTAGGCTCTAATCAGCGGATCTGCCGCACGTTGCCAGCTAACCAGATTGACATCGGGGGCAAAGATTTGCGGCAATACATCGCTGCTGGTATCGCTAAGCTGACGCGTTGTTGTATGACTTAGCGGGCTGAATTCTGTAAATGCCAGCGCACTCATGCCGCTTGTTCCTGTATAAACGGGCTGGGTAGCTGCTGCCATTGCTGCTCGCCCTGCGCCAGTTCGTCAGCGGTGAGCAGACAGGCTTCTAACTGGGCCAACATGGCGGTTTTATCCAGCTGCTGGCCGATAAACACCAGTTCCTGGCGTCTGTCGCCGTAGGGCTCTGTCCAGCTTTGCATAATAGCTTCCTGTAGCTCCGGCTCTTGCGGCCACTGCTCTGCCGGTACAGCCTGCCAGAATAAGCCCGCCATATTATAACGGGCAATGCCGCCAGCCTGATGCCACAGCCAGGCGTAATCTGGGTTGCTGGCCAGCCAAAAGTAACCTTTAGAGCGCAGCAGGCGGCCGCTGGGCCAGTTCTGGTGTAAAAAGGCATGAAAGCGCTGTGGGTGAAACGGAGCGCGGGCGGTAAAGGCGAAGCTGCTGATACCGTATTCTTCAGTTTCGGGTTTATGCTCGCCACGTAACTCCTGCAGCCAGCCGGGGGCCTGTTGTGCCTGCTCAAAATCAAACAGCCCGGTATTAAGGATTTGCGCCGGACTGACCTTGCCGTGCTGCGCCTGAATAATGCGGGCACGACTGTTTAAGCTGCGTAACACCGCGCTAAGACGCTGCAACTGTAATGCTGTTACCAGATCGGCTTTGCTTATAACTAACACATCACAAAACTCGATCTGCTCAATCAGTAAGTCTGCTACGCTGCGCTCGTCGTCTTCGCCCAGGCTTTCGCCACGCTCGGCTAAGTCTTGTGCGGCTTCAAAATCGGCTATAAAGTTCACTGCATCTACCACTGTTACCAGCGTATCCAACCGGGCAATATCGGCCAGGCTCTGGCCGTCTTCGTGCTCAAAGGTGAAGGTTTCGGCAATGGGCAACGGTTCGGAAATACCGGTAGATTCAATCAGCAAATAGTCAAAGCGGCCGGCTTTGGCCAGTTTACCCACTTCTAGCAACAAATCTTCGCGCAGCGTACAGCAAATGCAGCCATTGCTCATTTCCACCAGTTTTTCTTCAGCGCGGTTTAAGCTGACATCAGTGTTTAGCGCTCTGGCGTCGATATTCACATCGCTCATATCGTTAACAATAACGGCTACGCGCAAGCCGTCACGGTTGTGCAGTATATGGTTGAGCAAAGTGGTTTTGCCGGCACCAAGAAAGCCGGATAACACGGTAACCGGCAAGCGTTTATCTACAGCCGGGTTAGTGTGTGGCATGTTGAGCTCCTTGCAGATTGTGCAGCAGTTTACGGTTATACAAATGGGCGCCAATTAACAGTAAGCCGCCAATAACCGCCAATGCAGCTTCGGCATCGTGGCCGGCAAACAGTGAGGCAATTAATAATAAAAAGCCACTAAGCCCGAGTACAAAAGGGGTTTTACTACGGTGGATGCACCAGCCACCGGGTAGGCTCCAGGCCAGCATGGCGCTGATGGGTAGTAACATCAGGTAATGAAACCATTCTGAACTAAATACACCCAGCAGTAAGCCTGAACTGCCCAGTGCCAGCAATAACGGCGTGGCGATACAGTGCACCACGCACAAGCCCGATAAGGCGGCGGCAATAAGATCTTTCATAAGCTTCCTCTGGTAAGTCGTTGTGGCGAAGCGATGTTATTTGCCCGCGAGCGTTGCATTGGCACTAAATAATGTTATAACATCACAAAAGTTGAAAGATGTTATAACATAACAATTGAGCCGTCAAATGCTGTGGCTAGCTGTTGCTGCAGTGGGACGAGTGTATTTATGGGGAATAAGATGTTTAAGAAAACCATATTGGCATGTCTGGTGGGTAGCAGCCTGTTATCCGGCCAGATAAGTGCTGAGTCTATTTCCGGCGTGGTGAAAGATGAAAATGATCAGCCAATTGCCGGTGCCAAAATCAGTGTTGTCGGCGAGAGCCAGTCAGTACTTACTGATGCCAATGGCCGCTTTGTGGTGAGCAACTTGCTGGCCAGCGAAGCTGAGCTGCATATTGAGGCCCGTCGTTTTGGCCATCGTAATTTTCATCTTAGCGTTCCGCAACAAGGGCTCAATGATGTCAGCCTGACATTGCTTAGCAGCACAATAGAAGTAATAGATGTAAAAGCCAGCCCGTTTCATGCCTCTGCCACCGAGTCGGCTATACCTGTCAGTGTACTGGCCGGTGATGCACTGAAAATGCGCCAGGCTTCTACGCTTGGCGATACGCTGAAAAACGAAGTGGGCGTGCATTCTAATTTCTACGGTGGTGTTGCCAGCAGCCCGATTATCCGTGGTCTGGACGGCCCGCGGGTATTAATTACCCAAAATGGTTTAGACGCCGGTGACGCTTCACGTGTTGGCCCTGATCACAGCGTAGCGGCCGAAGCCAGTACTGCCACCCAGATTGAAGTACTGCGTGGCCCGGCTACGTTGTTTTACGGCAGCGGCGCCATTGGTGGGGTAGTTAACGTGGTAGATGAGCGTATTCCTACCGACAACAGCACCCGCGCCGAGTGGATGCTGCAGCGTGAGTCAGTAAATAATGAAAAGCTGGCTGCAGGCTCATTGGTTACCGGTGTAGATAACATTGGCCTCTACGTTGACGGTTTCTGGCGTGACAGCGACGATTACCGTATTCCGGGCTTTGCAGAAGCTCAACCGGATGACGACGCCGTAAAAGGTCGTGTAGCCAGCAGTGCCGCAACCGCTAAAGGTTTTACTCTGGGTGGCAGTTATTTACTCGACAATGGTTATGTGGGTGTTTCTTACGGCCGTTTAGAACGTGAGTATGGTATTCCCGGCCACTCGCATGGCGGCCATGAAGAAGGCGATGATCATGCAGCCGAAGAGCATGTTTATGCTGATTTAACACAAAACCGTTATCAGTTGCTAAGCGAACTGAATTTTTCCTCCGGCCTTATTCGTACAGTAAATACCCGGTTGGCGTTTACTGATTACGAGCACAGTGAAATTGAAGGGGGAGCAGTAGGTACTACGTTTAAAAACCGCAGTCGAGAAGCACGGTTGGAACTGTTACACCGGCCTTATCAGGACTGGCGCGGTGGCTTAAGCCTGCATTATAAGTTCAGTGATTTTGAAGCTGTAGGCGAAGAGGCGTTTACCCCGCCATCAGAAACGCAAATGCTGGCGCTGGGCTGGATGGAAGAGCGGCATTTTGGCCCCTGGTTATTACAATTGGGTGCGCGGGTAGAGCGGGTAACTATTGACGCTACCGATGTGTTGCTGCCGGATATTGGCGCCCATAGCCATGATGGCGATGACCACGGCCATGATCATGACCATGGCGCTGAGTTTATCCGGGTGTTTGATGTCAGCCAGCGTTTTACGCCTTACAGTGTGTCGGCCGGCACAGTGTGGGATTTTACTGAAGGCTATAACCTTGGTTTGTCGGTATCACGCTCACAGCGTGCGCCTGCTGCGTCAGAATTATTGTCGTTTGGTGCGCATATTGGCACTGCTTCTTATGAAGTAGGGGCATTGTTTGTGCTGGATGACGACGACTTTGTGCTGAACACTCAGCCAATCGAAATGGAAGTGGCGAACAACCTGGATATTACGTTGCGTAAATTCAGCGGTAATACCGGTTTTGTGCTTAATGCCTTTTACAACCGTATAGACAACTACTATTACCAGCAGAATACCGGCTTGTTTGCTGAATCTGGTCATAATCACGGCGGGCATGACCACGGTGACGATGAGCACAGCCACGACGCCGAGCTGCCGGTGTATCTGTTTACCACTGCCGATGTCACCTTACATGGTCTGGAAGCGCAGTTCAGCTGGCAGATTAATGATCCATTTAAGCTAACCCTGCAGGGTGATTATATTCGCGCCCGTATTCAGGGCGGTGGCGATTTACCCCGCACACCACCACTGCGGCTGGCAGCAGAACTGGCTTACGAGCTCGATGCACTGAGCGCCGATGTGCGCGCTACCCGTTATTTTAAACAAGACAAAGTGTCCGAGCTGGAGCAAGCCACAGCAGGTTATACCCTGCTCGATGCCAGCGTCAGTTACCGCTTCAACCTCGGGCCTCAGCAGTTAACTGCCTATATCAAAGGCCAGAACCTGACTGACGAAGACGCGCGGGTGCACACCTCATTTTTAAAAGATTTAACCCCTTTACCCGGCCGCTCTGTAGCAGTGGGCATACGCGGTAGTTTTTGACTTTTTGTGCAGCAGGTTAACTCTGGTTCCTGGCCTGTTGCACCTTTTACTTATAACAAGGAGTGGTAATGTTACAAACAAAATTAAGCCTGGCAGCCTTGCTGATCGGTGCATCTTTACTCAGTGCCTGTGGTGACAGCACAACTAATATCGTGGAAAAAGATCCGATCCCAATTGAAGACGATCACGACCATGATCATGATGATGTCAGTGCCGCAGGCCGGTTGGTTATTTCCGCCAAAGACTCCAATCTGCTGTCGGTATATGAATTAAGTGACACCAGCCTGCTGGATACTTTTGCTGTGGCAGATATTCCATCGGCACTGGCGGCATCTCCAGCACATCGCTATGCGCTGGCGATACAACGTACTACAGACCGGGTCGAGTTTATTGACGGTGGTCTGTATCAGGAAGATCATGTTGATCACCTGCACGATTACCAGCAAGACCCTGAGTTAGTCAGCTTTGTATTAAGTAACAGCCGGCCAACGCATATCACCGCCAGTGACAGCCAGTTAGCGGTGTTTTTTGATGGTGATGCCGCCAGCGGTGCTTCAGCTGCTGTAGCAGTAATTACCGATGCCGATATTACTACCGACAGCAATGGCTATCCGGTACTAAATTACAGCGTGCATATGCATGGCGCTGCTCAGGCGCGCGGAGAGTATTTAATTTCAACTGTGCGTGATGCCAATAGCGCAACCACCTTGCCAGACAAAGTAGCGGTATATGAGCAACATGGCGACCACTATCACCAGGAGCTGGTGTTTGACGAATTATGCCCTGGCTTGCATGGCAGCGCGCAAAACGAACACTTTATCAGCTTTGGCTGTACCGACGGCGTCCTGCTGATAGAGCAGGAAGGCACAACCTTTACCGCCAGCAAACTGGCCAATACCGCTGATATTACCGGTACCATGCGCATAGGCACCTTAGTGGGCGCTATGCAGGCCGAGCACTTTGTGGGTTTTGCCGGAACCAGTGTTTTTGCTATTCACGCCCACGACGGCGAAATGCAACTAATAGACTGGCAAGCAACTGCTGGTGCAACACTAACCGGTTATGGTTTTGCTGACAAAGGCAGCAAGTTTGTGCTGCTGGACAGTTTGGGTTATTTAACCATTTTGAACTATCACGGCCATGAGCACGAAGGCACAGACGAAGCTGCGTTTGAGTTTGCGGCCAAAGTTCAGCTAACCACTGCAGATGTTAGCACTATGCCACAAGGCAGCCGGTTTGAACTGGCTATTTCTGCCAGTGATGACAAAGTCTATGTTATTAACCCCATCAACCGGACACTGCTGACAGTAGACACGGCTGATGCCGAGGTTGTGGCAACCAAGCAACTTAATTTTATGCCGCATAAGCTGGTATGGCTGGGTATTGCTGAGCCTGCCGAAGCACATGATCACTAATACCGCCAGGCATTAGTTAGTCTTAGCGTTATATCAAAGGCCGTTAAAGCAAATTTAACGGCCTTTTTTTGTCTGTGTGCTCCTTATCTCATTGAGAATAATTCGTATTTATGCTTATATAGCCTGTCTTTTCTACCTCAACACTTTTGGGAGTGGCAGTATGAAATCAGCTTATGCATTAACTTTACTTGGCGCAGGTATTGCCAGCGCATTAATGAATATGGCAGCGGCGCAGGCTGCTGAAGTCAATATCTATTCAGCCCGGCAGGAAGAACTGATTAAGCCGCTGCTGGATAAATTTGCTGCGGATACCGGCATTAAAGTAAACCTGATCACCGGTAAGCCAGATGAGCTGATTAGCCGTATGGTCAGCGAAGGCCGTAACAGCCCGGCAGATGTACTAATTAGCACCGATGTTGGCCGTTTGTACCGCGCCAAGCAACAGGGCGTGTTGCAAAGTATTGAGTCGGATGTATTAACGCAAAATATTCCAGCGGCGCTGCGTGATCCTGCCGGTTTATGGTTTGGCCTTACCATGCGTGCCCGGCCCATTATGTATGTGCCCGGCAAAGTAAAACCAGAACAGCTGTCAACCTACGAAGATTTAGCTGATCCGAAGTGGAAAGGCCGGATTTGTGTGCGCTCGTCTGACAATATTTATAACCAGTCGATGACTGCCAGTTTAATTGCCCATGATGGCGAGGCAACGACAGAGCGATGGGCCAAAGGCTTGGTAGCCAATTTCGCTATGCCACCAAAAGGCGGCGATCGTGATCAGATTAAAGCTGCGGCGGCAGGTGTATGCGATATTGCCATTGCCAACACTTATTATTTAGGCGGTATGCTGGCCGACCCGCGTGATAAAGCTGCAGCAGAGAAAGTAAAAGTGTTCTGGCCAAATCAGGATGGCCGTGGTGCTCATATTAATATCTCCGGCGCCGGTGTGGCGAAATACGCGCCGAACAAAGCCGAGGCAATTAAACTGCTTGAATATATGCTTACGCCAGAGTCACAACAATGGTACGCCGAAGCGGATCATGAATACCCTGTGCGCGAAGGTGTTAAAGCCAGTGCTATTTTACAAGGCTTTGGTGAATTTAAAGCAGACCAGTTACAATTGGACAAATTAGGGCAATTAAACGCTGAAGCCATTCGTGTAATGGATCGCGCTGGCTGGAAATAATCTTTGAATTCAATTTGTTGTAATGTGGTAAGCGCCGGATGAAGCACGGTTGGCGTGATATCTGGCGTTGGTCGGTATTGCTGCCAGCCTTAGTGCTGGCACTGCCGGTACTGGTGATTTTTGCCAGTGTTTTTAACCCGCAACCTGAGGTCTGGCAGCATTTACGCCAGACCGTGCTGGCCGACTATGTCATAAATTCTTTGTTGCTGGCCGGTGGCACTGGCCTGGGTGCCTTGCTGCTGGGCACCGCATCTGCCTGGATTATCAGCCAATATCAATTTGCCGGCCGGCGTGTGCTGGAGTGGTTATTATTGCTGCCGCTGGCCATGCCTGCCTATATTATTGCTTACACCTACACCGGCATGCTGGATTTTGCCGGCCCGGTACAAACTGCGCTCCGGGCTCAGTTCGACTGGCGCTATGGTGATTACTGGTTTCCGCAAATACGCTCGCTCAGTGGTGCCATTATTATGCTGTCGCTGGTGCTGTATCCTTATGTGTATATGCTGGCGCGCAGTGCCTTTCGTGAGCAATCCGCCTCCTTGTTTGAAGCCAGCCGTACCCTGGGGTTAACACCGAGGCAGCATTTCTGGAAAGTTGCATTACCGCTGGCACGCCCGGCTATTTTAACCGGTACCGCGCTAGCGATGATGGAAGCCTTTGCTGACTACGGCACCGTGCAGTATTTTGGTGTCACTACCTTTACTACCGGTATTTTCCGCACCTGGTTTGGTATGGGGAATCAGGTCGCTGCTGCCCAATTGGCTGCCATGTTAACGGGGTTTGTCTTGTTACTGCTGGTGCTGGAACGTTGGTCGCGGCGTAAAATCCGTTATTATCATCAGGGCCAGCGTAGCAATGCTGCGCCAAGGCGTAACATAGGTGTTGGGCGCCAGATGTTACTGCTGCTGTTATGTCTGCTGCCGGTACTATTTGGTTTTGTTATTCCAGCTGTGCAACTGGTGAGCTGGGCACTGAGCAATTATCAGCAAACCCTCACGCCGCAGTTTGGCCAACTGGTATGGAATAGCTTTTCACTGGCTGCGATGGCTGCAGTTATTTCGGTACTGCTGGCTTTACTGTTTGCCTATGGCAAGCGGCTGCGCCCCGATGTACTGGTGCAGGCACCGGTGCGCGTCGCGGCGTTGGGTTATGCAGTACCCGGTACCGTTATTGCCATTGGCGTAATGTTACCGCTGGCGTATCTGGATGGCCGCATTGATTTACTGGCTGAACAGTGGTTTGGCATCCGCACCGGGCTTATTTTTTCCGGTACCTTATTTGCGTTGCTGCTGGCCTACAGTGTGCGCTTTTTAGCAGTGTCACTGCACAGTGTTGAAGCCGGGCTGGAGCGGATTAAACCCAGTATGGATAATGCTGCGCGTTCGTTAGGCTACTCGCCGCTGCAAGTGTTGCAAAAGGTGCATGTACCGCTGCTGCGCTCCAGTGTGCTGGCGGCATTATTACTGGTGTTTGTTGATGTATTAAAAGAGCTGCCCGCCACCCTTATTTTACGGCCGTTTAACTTTAATACGCTGGCGGTACGCACTTATGAACTGGCATCAGACGAGCGTTTAGCGGATGCGGCGCTACCGGCACTGGCCATTGTGCTGGTAAGTTTATTACCGGTGATCCTGCTGGCGCGCTCAGTAGATTCAAGTTTAAAAGGAAAGCTTTAATGCTGGATTTACAACAGGTTGCGGTAGCTTACGCTAGCCATACTGTAGTGAAAGATATCAGCTTGTCATTGGCACAAGGCCAGATAGGCTGTTTAGTTGGCCCTTCCGGTTGTGGTAAAACCACATTGTTACGTGCCATTGCCGGTTTTGAGCCGGTCGCCGAAGGCTGTATCAACCTGCAGCAACAAGCGGTTAGCAGTGCAACAGTGCAACTGGCACCGGAGCAGCGCCATGTTGGTATGGTATTTCAGGATTTTGCGTTATTTCCCCATCTTAGCGTGGCCGATAATATCAGCTTTGGTTTACTTAAAACATCAAAGGCAACCAAAGCGGCTAAGGTGAAACAGCTGTTGCAACTGGTAGGCTTGCCTGATCTGGGCCAGCGTTATATTCATCAGTTATCCGGCGGCCAGCAACAGCGCGTGGCACTGGCAAGGGCATTAGCACCAGAACCCAAAGTGTTACTGCTCGACGAGCCGTTCTCCAGCCTGGATACCGAGCTGCGCGAAGGGCTGGCACGTGAAATACGGCAAATTCTGCAACAGCTGCATATTACTGCAGTAATGGTAACACACGATCAGAACGAAGCCTTTGCCATGGCAGATATGATAGGTGTAATGGAGCATGGCCGCCTGCAGCAGTGGGCCACGCCTTATGAGTTATATCACAAGCCACACAACCGCTTTGTTGCAGACTTTATCGGCCGTGGCGTGCTGTTGCCCGGCACCATGCTGGATTCGCAACAGGTGCAAACCAGCCTGGGGCTGTTTCGTCAGCGTTATGCCAGTAAAGCACTGCCGGGTGACAAAGTAGATGTGCTGATCCGGCCGGATGACATAGTGCATGACGACAGCAGCGGCATTACCGCCCAGGTAACAGATAAAGCCTTTCGTGGCTCGCACATTATGTATCAGCTAAAACTGCAAAGTGGTGAACAGGTGCAATGCTTAGCACTAAGCCACCATAACCACGCTATTGGCGAGCAAATTGGCATCCGGCTTGATTTAGATCACCTGGTATTATTTCCGCGCAGTTAAGGTGACCTCAAACTTAGCCGCGGTCACTTTATGCCCTGCTGCGCTTTAACTTCTTTGGGAGACGGTGGTGGAAAGGTAACGCCTTTTGTCTCAAGCATTCTTTTAGCTGTATACACGTTTTCGCTTATCTTAAAATTTGAATTTCTGCGGTTATCTTCAAATACGGTTTCTATAGCGTGAGCGAGAGTAACACCGCCTTTGTTGGGCTCATTAAAGTCGATACCAAGTTCAAGCAGTTTAACGACGAAATCATATTTCAATAAAGTTGCCGCATATAGCGCAGCATTACGGTTGGTGTTGTCCCGTGCATTGATGTCTGCGCCGGCTTTTAGCAAAAGCTGAAACTGCTCCCAGTTGTCGTGCCCTACAATGTTAAATATTGCCGGGCGACCGGTTGATTCATCTCTTGAGTCAGGATCAGCGCCGTATTTTAACAACATGCTAAATAACTTATTGTCACCGTCACCGGCTAAAATGGCCAGCGGCTGGGCAGGTTTTGGGCCTTCACGGTTAATTTTTACCATAGCGGGAAAGTTGGCATCGGCGCCCAATTGCAGTGCTAACTCAACAGCTGCAGGGTCTTTTTGCATAATCAGCCATAGTAAGGGGGTAATACCTTCATCGCCATGCACATTTAGGTTAACACCTTGTTCTATAAGTGACTTCGCTGTTTTTTCATCTTTGCGTTGAATTGCGTGCAGTAAATTAACCATCTCAGCAGAGAAAAATAGTTCGGCTTTCATATCCTTTCCTTCTGACTTGCAGCTGCTAAGCAGACCAACAAGCATAATCATTAAAACGGGGAGCAGCTTGCGTCCGGCTGACAATAATATTTTCAAACTAGCCATAATAAGCCTTTTTAAATACCGCCGAGCATTTGAATATCTTCAGCTTTTTGCGCTTCAATACCTTGAACCACCTGCTCCATGCCATGGCGTGTGATAGGGTTGCCGCCTTCTACGCTGGGTAAATCTAACATAGTACCGCTCGCTTTAGGCAGAGCACTAAAAGCGGCTAATCCAATGGCTGTAAGCATACCGGCTACCGGGCCACCCATAGCTGTTGCAGCCCCTGCCAATACGGCTTTTGTACCCAGGCTTTGTGCCATAGTTAATACCTCGCCTTTTACCGCTTGCGTAGTAATAAGCTTGGACACCTCGGCTAAGGAAAGACCATTTTGCCGACCGGCAGTTTTAGGGTGTAACCCTGCAGAATTAAAGGTATATCCCGGTTGCCCGGTTACGGCTACTCCTGAAGAAGCCAGGCCTCCCCCCAAAGAGTGGCCGACGATTGAGAAGTCATTCCCAATAGTTTGTCGTATTCCACGGGCTAAATCCATCGCCTGATTATATTGTTCGGTTTCCAGCCCACTGCCTTGCTTAAGGTTAGTTAACCAGTCTTCTTTACCGGTTACCGCATTATTAGTACCCCGGTAAGTCAGCATGGTTTCACCATTGATCTCCGACTTAAACAAGGCTGCGCCGAATCCGGTTTGCGTATTGGTAAAATCGGCTTGAGTCAGACCTATCTCTTCCGGGCTGACAATTGTTAGACCAACCGGTGGTTTTGGTAATACATCCAAAGCACCGCGATTAAACTCATCCACCTTATAAACGTATTGCGCAGCCTCTGCCCGCAAAATATTGTCGTTATTAAGGCTGAGCCTCTCGTGAGCCTGTTGTAGCGATGGAATGCCTGCAGTGTTGCTCAATAATAATTGCCGTTGTTGATAGCGTAACTGGCGGGCCTGAACGTCATTTAGCTCAGCCAGCGCTAAGGCTGCAGGGCTATGGCTGGCAATTTTTGCCGCTGTTGCTTCTTCTGCTGCAACACCACCACTGGGTTTATTGGCTTTGCCTGTTGGGGCTGTATTGCTACTGGCCGCCGGGGCTAGGCCGCCGTCGCCTATACCGTTGTCTGCTGGTGGTTTACTCCAGCCTTCGGTTAGTTGCCATACCCACATTTTGTGTTCAGCAAACATACTCAACAGGCTGTCTCGCAGCTGAAAGTCGGTATATTTGGTTAAGTTATGTTCCCATGGTTTGGCGTGCTGGTACATCTCACCCCATATCCGGCGCAAGTCCCAGTGGGGTTCTAAGTCATGTAAAAAGTAGCTGCCGTATATACTGTCCTGTACCCGCCACAGATAATCCTGTCCTAAATCTGAGTAGGCCAACAAGCTGTTGCTGCATAAATAGGTGTTACCCCATTTATCTTCCAGTACTACGCCACTGTATTGTTTTTCCAGCATCCTGCCACCTTAATTCGCTGCTAAAACAGCGGATTTGCGTAAACAATAAATTTACAAGTGACAAATTGTTCCAAATTGATGCAAAAATGTCAATCAAAGTTTATTTTTTGCTGTCGGGGTGAGGGAGCAGGTTATCAATAATTTGCTGATACTGGCCCGATTGGCGCAACTGCTGCAAGCCGGTATCAAAACGTTGTATCAGGGCTTCTGAGCGCGGGTCTTTTTTCGATAACAACAGGTACATTGGCCTCTGTTCCAGCGCTGGTGTCATCCAGTCTAATTGTCCGGCGTATTGCGGCAATTTTTCGTCAACTAAATACAAGCCATTAAGTTTGTCTGCCGGCACTAAATCAACCCGGCCCCGCGCCAGCATTTGAAATGCCTGTTCGTCGGTTGCTACCTGTACGGTGGTAATGCCACTTTCCAGTAAACCAGGCAAATGCAGGTAGCCCTGTACCACCGCCATACGTAATTTTTGCTGCACTAAGTCGGTATAATCACGGTAACTTACTGCAAGAACCTTACGTTTAAAAAATACTATCTGGTTTGCATATAAAGGCTGGGAGTAATAAAAATGCTCTGCGCGTTTATCGTCATACCAGGCTGCTACCAGGCCAATATAATTTGCCTGCTGGCTTTCGCGATAAGCCCTGGCAAAGGGCATAAAATCGATTTCAATACTGATGCCTTGCAGTAAAAATGCCTGACGGATTATTTCACTTACTGCACCTTGCTGCGGCAGATCTTCTGCATAATGCGGGTAATAATTACTGCTCGACAACAACACAGTGTCGGTCTGGGCAGGCAGGGGATGACAAAATACTGCAACTAACAGCAATAACGTAATATAAAACCGGTTCATCGGGCACCTGCGGTAGGCATTTGAGTAAATTAGTGTGGCACAGGGTGATAAAAATGCTAACAGAAGTTAAGCAGTACCTGCGGTGAAAACAGAACTAAGAAGTGTACAGGATGAAGTAAGCTATTGATTTATTTGGTGCCTAGGGTCGGACTCGAACCGACACGGAGTTTCCCCCGGCGGATTTTGAACAGAACGCGTCTATATTGGTCGCACAAAGTATAGCGCTTGAGCTATGCTAAAAGACACTTTGCAAAATCTTTGCAAAACTCTCTGTGGACTATATTGATGACGACCCAACTGGAAAGACACGACATTTCAAAAGGATTATACGTATTCCTACAGGACAATAGCAAGCGCTGGTACTGCCGCTTTAGCCTCAATGGCAAGTGGTTGTGCAAAAGCACTGGAGAAGAAGACAAAGACCGCGCTATTGCGATGGCTCACCGAATTTTAATAGAGTATGAGGTGAGAGCCAAGACCAATACGCTTACCACCACCAAGCGTTTCCGCGACGTTGCCGAAAAAGCCATTACCACCATGAAAATGGATAAGAAGCGTGGAGCCGGTAAAGCAATATACGATGACTACATTGGCTGCCTGCAGAAATACCACATACCATTTTTCGACCGCACCTATATAACCTCCATCGATGCTGAAAAACTGTATGAGTTCGACATATGGCGAGCTAAGAAGCTAAAACGAAACCCTGCAAAATCTACCCTGATGACCCATAACGCAGCAATGCAGCTGGTGTTTAAAGAGGCCGTGCGCAATAAATGGATGCTTCCTGCCCAAGTACCAGAGCTAAGCACAGATAGCGGCAAAACAATGGTAAGGCGCGCGTCATTCACCCCGGAAGAATACGAGAAAATCCAAGACCACCTGTACCATCTGGAGGAAAACAGCCGCAAAGAGGTGACGAGGCAAATACGGGAATTGACGCAAGACTATGCGGAGTTCGTTATTAATACTGGTATGCGCCCTGGGTCTGAGCTGGATAACCTGACATGGGGCGATTTACACATCGAGCGTAGTGATGACAAAGCCACCTTTTTCATTAGCGTTCGCAAAGGTAAAACCACGCTTCACACTGGCACGCGTGAAGTTGTCTGCAAGCGTGCTCTACAAAATACAATCCTTCGAATGACAGAGCGTTTTCCTAACCGTCAGGCCGGTGACCTACTCTTTCGATTACCTAATGGTGCCGAAACTAAAGAGATCGGCCGTACGTTTAATGCAGCACTGAAAGACATCGGTTTAGACGAATCACCATACGGTAAAAGAACACTTTACTCTTTACGGCATTCGTTTATAACATGGGAACTGGTTTCCCAGAAAGTGACAATAGATGTTTTAGCGCGCCAATGCGGAACTAGTATAGAAATGATTGAACGTCATTACAGTCATGTAATACCACGAATGTTTAGTCAACAGCTTTCGGGTGTCGAATTACCCAAGAAGGAAGAGATCGAACGTAAATGGATGCATTCTGACAAACTCAGTAAACTTTGGGCAAAGCGATTTACTCAATGGGAAAATAACTACAAGAATCGTGGCTACATATAGTCTTTCATTTTTATCGAGGAAAGCAATGGAAAACAATTCAATGCTTACATACCCTGAAGGTGGTTAAAATATCAGAACCATTAATCGCGGTACTGATGTCCTTTTTACTTACTCGATGTTGTTGACCAACTCGAAAAGTAAAAATCAAATCTCGCTAACGATGGTAAATCTGAAGGTTTAATGAGGCTTTAAAAGCACTGATTGAGGTTCTTGAACCCGATGGAAAAGAGGGGATTGGACAAAAAACTTATATTACTCAGCCTAGGAGAGGGTTAGGATAAAAATAAGGGTCAATAGCCCTGCTAGCAAGGCTCCCTAATTGGTTAACATATGAGGACTTACCAAGGCTTCCCGAGAAGTTTAAAAGTTTTGTAAACACATTTCACGGTGAGATATAGTAAAAATGCAATTAAATTAGCATTATTGAATGGAGTTTTTCATTAAGCAGTAATCAGACGAAGTTTGGAAAATCAAAAAATACAAGGAGAAGCTTAATGCTCGCAGAAAATAAACAAGAAATGGCACAACTGCCAGGAAGAATTATAAGTACAGTCCTTCATCAAATAGATGTTGAGTCTAAAAGCTCTACACTAATTGAGATATCTAGTGCCGATACGGATTTAGAAAGCTACTTAGATGACTTGTTATCGGAAATCCACTCTAAGGAACAAAAGCGAAAATATGACTTTGTTAGAGAAACAACCGAGTTTTATAACGCACTAAGTTCATATTGGGGAAACCAAGATCTTCAGGCAAATACCGTTTCAAGTAATCTAGCGGCAAGGTTGTTGGAAAAGGAAGTAAATGCTGATTCAAAATATGGGCATTTGGGTGCGAACGGAGCTGGTCATGTTAAAAAAGGCAGTTACTTGCAGTTTTTATATAGAGATTCAGAGTCGATATCTTATTTAGGCGTCAAAATAGAACATCAGACATTTTTAGATGAAGAAGATTTCAGAAAAAAGATCGGCATATCTCTAGCCAATAAAGTTTATAAGGCTTGTAAGGTATCTTTTGATGCCACTGGTATACCAAAAAATGTTTTTGTTTATGATACTAATACAAAGCCTTCTGTTTATTGGTGGTGCGAATTTCTGGAGTTGAAAGAGCTAAGAAATGACTCTCACAACACTAGAGAAGCGTCCAAGTCAGTGTTAAGGGTTGTTGACAAGCTTAAGAAAGATCACCCGGCAGATCATACAATTCTCAGGAATTCTGCTATTTCTTCATTCAAGCAAAAAGGTGAGTTAAAGTACGATGAATTTATTCGAGATACGTTTGAAAATTACGAGCCAGAAGATCCCACCTTAAAAGAAAAACTACCTAAAATTGTCGCGCAATTAAAGAAGCTACCCGAAAAAAAGGACTTCGATACGCGTTTTAACTTAGTGCCTTCAGAAGTGCCATTTAAAAAATCCACATATAAGTTGTCACAAGAAATAACCTTAACAATCGAAGACGGGATTCAGAATATTAATGACAAAGTTTGGAGCGAAAGAGCTGCGGATGGTAGACATCTAGTCGTTATTAACTCGTCGAAGGAAGAATTTAATAGATTTAAAGAAAAAGTTAGGACTTAAAAAATGCTGAACGAATTTTTTAAGTCCTTTGAAGTCGTCTCTGTAAGGGAGACGTTAAATCGCCTAAAAGTAACTATACGGGATTTAGGTGACTTTAAGCCTATGTTGAAAAAGCTTTTCGAAGAGTTGAAGACAATATCCTCACGGGACACCTACGAGCTTTTTATTGAAATCGACGGGAGTCCTGTGAGCATAAGTGATGCATCAAGTTATAGTTACGACATTATCGCTGAACACGTTAAAGAATGCTATGAAGCTGATTCCGAATATGAAATCGAGTTAAAGGTAGAAAAGAACGTAGTAAATAATATCATATCAGTTTATTTTATTGATGAGCTCTCAGCATACCTTGAAGAAGAGACCACTAGTAATATTCTTAATACACTCTCTACAATATTTCATGAACAACTGTACTTTGAGGTATTTTCAACCATCCAACCATTCTATTCAAATAGTATAGTATTTTATCAAAAAGACTATTTCCCACATGATTTCACACAGCCAGAACCGGAAATTCGTGTAAAAAAAATTGAGATGTTCAGTGAAAATTGTAATTTCACTAGTTTTGATTTGAAATTTCTACCCTCAGACTTTATTTTTATTAAAAGGTCCAATACGGCACTTAAGATTTCAAAATTCTTCGATGAATTAGCAAGTGTTTTGTCCGTTGTTTTTATTTCTAACACATCGGCGATCACAAGTGATGGAAAATTATCTTATAAAATTAATGGTTACAAAATGATTTCCTGTAACGAGATAGAGTTTACTGACATAAGCCACTACGGTGAACTGCCACACAAGATATACTCGTGGGCATACGAAGGTGGTAATAAAGTTGATAAGCTCGGGTTAGTAAGAAATGTTTTGTCTATTCACTTGGACGATAGAAATCGCATTAGTTTTGATAGAGAAGCCTGGGAAGCCATTAAGTCAAATTACCAGGTATACCTTAAAGAGAACTTACAAAGTTACCTCGAAGTCAAAAACAAGATCGGTGAATTTATAATTGATTCGACTGCAAAAACCTATGGAATTGCGGACCAATTATTGGAGTCATTAAAGAACAATATTTTAGTCCTTTTAACATTTTTATTGACTGTCGTTTTAGTTAATGGCCTTAAAGATAATGGTTATAAGATGGTATTTAGTGATGGCTATCTCGCTATTGTGCTGATACTCACTCTGGTATCAATTTTATGGTTAGCTATGACTTTACTGGAGACAAATAAACGATTCGAAAGTGCAGCCACAACGATTAAAGACATCCTGAAGCTAAATTACCGGAAAGTGATTATGGAGTCTGAAATTGAAGATGTAGTTAACCCTGTCATTGATAAAAACCGGATTTATCTGAAATCACAGTTAAAACGCTATAGTATTTGGTGGTTGGTGTTATTAGTTGTATTTGCAGTATCTTTTGCGACTGGGAATTGGTATTTCAATCAACCAGAAAATAAAAACCCGAATACCGAACTTAATAGAGAAGTTAATGTTCCAGTTGAACCAGATGCCAAATCAAAGCAAGTTATTACGGAAAATAAAGAAAGTAATAGTGATTAATATGCACTAGCTGTATCTAAAACCTTTATTGACCCAAACACTAAGACAGCTAACACTTCATGGCAGATTGCCACCTTCTGGCGCTCCCGCTCAATTTTGGCTTTGAGGCACTAAGGAACAGTTGTGTACGAAAAAGAACTAGAAGCACTGCTGCCGCGCTGCTTTGAAATGTATGATTATATGGCCGAGCATGTTGATCAGTTACAACATCTTGGAGCGATGCCGGAGCTTAAATGGCAAATGGCCTTTCACTCAGGTATTTTATCATTTGAACATGGCCTCTCTTCTCTTAAGTTAATTTCTGATGGTTTTACATCTTCAGGCTTTGCATTGATGCGCCCCCAATACGAAAGCCTGATTCGTGGATTTTGGCTTATGTACGCTGATACTGAAGCTTGGTTTAATAAACTCGCAACTGCGGGCAAAGTTGGTCCAGACCAAATAAAGAAACTAGAAACGCCACTAATAGCAAAAATGCTTAATGCGCTTGATAATTCAGAAGCGCCAGCACATATCCTCGGTCAGTTGAATGACTTTAGAGGCATTAACAATTCAGCGTTTAATAGCTTTACACACAGTGGTCTTGCAGCACTTGTCAGCAATGGCGTAGGTTATGAACCCAAGGTTATCTATGATTCACTTCGAAACTGCAACGCTGTTGCCGCTATAAATATGCAAATGCTATCTATTTTGACTGGTTACGAGGAAGCCATGGATCCGGTCAGAAAGATGCATCATCACTTCGTCGATTGCTTGCCAATTATTCATGGATAGCAATAGTTACCGGTCATGATTATTCGCCAGATGTTGCTCTATTAACTCATCGAGCTTATCTAAAATCGGTGACATCTCATTAAGGAAATCAGCTTCATTTACTGAGAAGGCTACTACAGGACGCTTGTATAGATAAAAAGAAATCTTTACGAAAGTAAGTATTCCTGACGATCTCGCGATTTTGCTAATTACACCGTCGAGTAGACGAACACTTTCGATAAGACTTTTATCCTCATCTTCAGTCAACGTTTTCTCTAAAAACTGCTTAAAAGATGTTGCACCTTGCATTTCATCTAGATTGCTGAATGTATTAGCATAATCCTGTTTAATCTGAAGGTAGGTCTGCTCCTTTTCCCAGCCTTTCAATTGAAAAGCGAGAAGTGGTTCTTCTTTTCGAAATTCTCTAAGCGTTGAATTAAACTCAGCTAGAAATGCATCATCAAAGCTTGGTAGCATACCGCATACTGTATCATTGAACATTTTATAAGCAATTGGCCTTAGTTTTCCCAATGCTTCATCTATAGTTGGTTCATCATCAACTTGGTGATACTTAGCAAAAATTTTCTCCAAAGCACTATCGAAGCCTTTTGATAATTTATCGGCAGTCAAACTAGTACACATCAACGTATGTCTGATTTCTAACAGGTAAGACAAAATTAACCTGCGGCAAGCTAATGATTCAGTTCTCACCTTTACCCAATAACCTAAACTCGCGGGCAGTACCGCTAGCAAAACGGCTAGAATTTCTTGCTGCAAAATATTTCCTTAATGACTGTGAGCGAGCGAAATACTACTAACCAATTAATTCTTCTTTGACAATGTTCCAATTTTCGAGTCCTTTCTCAAGCTTAACTCTAAATCTTAGCGATGGATGATTGTTTGAATCGCTGTCTGCATATCGACGCCCCGACAAAATTAAAATGTTATCAGAAAAACCCACTACCTCATCAATACAACGCAAGCCTGCTTCAAAGTATTTATGCGTATACTCTACAAAATAGCGGCCAAAACTGCCTTCAACAACTTCACACATTACTGGTCCCCATGTTCCTGAACCACCGCAATGACCAACGTCACCTTCCCAGATTACTATAAAGCGTTTGCCAAACTCATCATCACTAGCTTTAACAACATTAAAATCCCAAGCAGAACCAATAGAGAGCGCATGCGCTGCAGCCACTTCAAGTACTTTTCTTTTCTCTGCGTCTTTCTCTTCGTCAACAATCACCCAATAATCCTGGATAAACCCAGTAAGATCAACGTATAAGGCTCGATTCTGAGAACTCACCCTCTTAAATTCTTCCGTCGCTAAGAGGTATCTGATGTATTCATCAAGAACTGTAAATTTGGTCGAGCTATAACTTGTTCTGGTAAGCTGCTTTTTAACCTTCTCTTGAAATCTGACAATTTCGTCTTCGTCAACATCAAGCTCATTTGTGTCAATGACAAACGAGCTGGCAAACTTTGCAACACTCCAACCAATATCATCCAGTAGACTCTTGATTTGTCGTTGCTTGTTAATTATTTGAAGTTTTTCATTCATGTCCCTAAATGTCCCAAATCAGAGTGCTAAGGTGAGCTGGATTTCAACCCAACATATAAAGGACCCAAAGATGGCTAAAGGTAATACACCAAAGAACGGACCAAGTAAAACAGGTAATCCATCAGGTAAAGGACGAGGCAATAATCCATCTAAAAGCAGATAACTGAAATTTAGGGCGGAAAGTAATTTTCCGCCTTCATTACTTCTCAAAAATACATTTCCAATATTTTTTAAGAGGTTAATTTTTTTTCAACTCAGCCCGTCGATATTGCTTAGCCGATTCAAGCCAATTTGGTTGTTGGAGGTTTTTCACGAACCATATTACGAATTTTTCAGAATATCTTGGCCTTCCATCAATCACATATCGCATATCTGATTTACTCTGACTGTTCAGTCCATGCTTACTTAGTACTGCCTGAAATGCACCACTTTTAATTACAACCGATGTCTGTCTTTTATTAATTTCAGAAATTGCGGTATTCATGTGGTATGGGTGAGAAACATCGGGATCTTTTGTCTTTGTTATAATAATTGCACCTGTACCGGCCTCTCCAACGCTCAGTGATAAATCGCTCTCATGCTCCCTTTTAACTAACGCAAGACGATAGTCTATTGGTATAGAGAACTCTGTCGAGTTTACCTCTCTAGATGTATCTTCAAAATGTTGAATAAATTTAGCTACTGAAGAGGCAGCATGTTTACCATATAGCTTTTGGATTAGCGTTATTTCAGGCGCAGGGCCATCAATAACTAAGCTCAACATGCCTACACTTTGGCCTGAAAGAGGAGCATTTCCCATTTCGTTTCTATAACGCGTTTGGTAGTTCAAAACTGTTGCTTGAAACAGCCTTGATAATTGAGGCTGTAACTCTGGGATCAGAAGGTGAACGGCTTGGTCTCTAAGGTCAATTAAGGTTTCTAAGTTTATTCGAACAGGGTCTTTTTGCTGTAATCGACGTTTAATAGCATCAGTGATGGATATACTTTTGTCACCATCGTAGAAAATTCTCTCATACCCATCAACTTTAAGTATCTCAGCTTTGAGTAATAACTCCCAAGCATTAACCATCATTATCGCGAACGCTTCGACCCTATTCTTCAAACTAGGTCGGTTGTAAACTTCTAAAGCGAGAGTAAATGCATCTAAACTGCGCCCGATAAGTTTTTCATAAAACTGTTCTTCCGGTGTTTTGAGTTTAGCTTTCGCAGATTGGCTCATAACCGAAATAAATTCGTCGTTTGAAAGTGACGTTACACCATCGCAACGGTACGTGCTTCTGCCCCCTGACTGAAATACATACTTATCTAATAGTTTTTCAGTAATATATTTGTGTACAGAGTTCTTATTATATGCAGTTCTCGCAGCAATCATATCGGCAGTAAAAATTGTCCCATTTAACTCAAACTCTCTGAGAACTTCTGCTAATAGCAGCTGCTTATTTTCCCTTGCCAACTGACTTGCTCCTTTCTGCAAAACTCTGCTTTAGTTCGGTACGACGATTTAGTCTGAACACTTAAAAATTTTATAATCGAGACCCTATTTGCACTTTAATGTGCATTAAAGTGCAGATTTTTAACTGGATCTGCGACAAAGTGCATGCCTTGTCACTAACATAGTTAATTTCGATTCTGCTGTCACTACTTTAGCTAAACTTTACACTTATGCAACATTGCAACTTTCAGATTGCCTAAGAATCTCTAAAGCTCAGTAAAATGAGTCGATGTTACTATCTGTGCATTTTCTGAAGAGGGAGTCTGTTTGTTGAAGCCATAATCACAACACCGAAAATCACTAGCTTTTATGTATTCGAAGTTTCTAACAAATTGATGGCGATTCAGTTGGCCTCTTTGCTTCTATGCCTCAGATCCTGTATCAGGCTATACGCGACATAAATGCCAACCAACGGCACCAAGCCATACATGATGCCTTTCTGTAAGTCAGGCAGATATTCAAACTTCAGTGACAATGCAATCAGGAACCAAGTATAAGCAACATAACACAGCAGGAATAAGCCACCTTCAATCCGGTTCAGAACAGAGCCTGCAAAGAAGAACGGAATACACAACATGGCAACTGCCACCATTACCGGAATATCAATTGCTGACATTTGGGCGCCAGCTAACAGTGGCGTGGGTGAAACCAGGCCAGATAACCCGAGTACGCATAAAATATTGAAGGTATTACTGCCAACCACGTTACCCACCGCAATATCGCGCTCGCCTCGAATAGTCGCAACAATTGAAGTCACCACTTCCGGTAAAGATGTACCGGCCGCGACAATCGTCAGACCAATAATGGCCTCATTAACGCCCCAGGCAGTTGCCAGCTCAATAGCACTTTGCACTAACCAACGGGCACCTAAAACCAGCAATACCAAGCCAACGATGACCAACAAAGCACTGTGCCAGGCAGGTTTTTTGTCTTTTAACATGACGTCGATTTCATGATCTGCTGTTTCAGTGACAGGTTTAGATTTCCCCTGATAAAACAGAAAAGCAGTATAAATCAATAAGCCGGCAAACAGCACTGCTGCTTCCAAGCGCGAAATCTGGCCGTCAAAGGCCATTATCATAGCGACGATCGAGGCTAATACCATCAAAGGCACATCCTGCCGGATCAGCTGTTTTGAAATAATCAGCGGCATGATCAAAGCAGCAACACCCAAAATAAACAGCACGTTGAAAATATTGCTGCCCACCACATTGGCTATCGCCAGTTCGGCCTGGCCGGAATAAGCCGCTTTAACCGACACCGCCAGCTCCGGTGCGCTTGTACCAAAAGCGACTACAGTTAAGCCAATAACTAAGCTTGGTACGCCGAAAGACGAAGCTAAACGCGCCGCACCTTTGACCAGAGTGTCTGCACCTATTACCAGTAAAACAAGCCCAGCAGCAAGCATTAACCAAGTTATCATTACGATGGTTCCTTACATTAAGAGTTGGTTGATTTGGATGATGGAACCCACCTTATTGTAACCTTAAATGAACTTACTCAATGATGAAAATCGGCGCCTTAACCCTACTCATTTACTCAACTTGGTTTACAAAACCTTGTTAAGATATGCAGCTATACGCACTCCAGCTTGTTGCAGGCGGAGTTTTACCGTGGGGTTATGCTGATACAAATAATCCCAGCCAAGTTCAGACGATAACGGGTAAACACCATCGCGCATGCTGGCGCTTTCAGTGATCCATTGCTTGTAATCTGCCGAGCTCCATTGTTGGTATTGCTGCTTGGTAATGCGGGCATTTAGCCAGCTGGCGTATTCGCTATATGATAGCTGCTGTTGGTCAATTAGATCTGAATCCCACACTTTGTGCAGATTACTCGGCCGCTTAAAAAAGGTTACCGGCACGGCATTGCCGCCTTTATCTTTGATCTTGGCAGACGATACATGCAGCGGCTGATGTATGTCGCCAATCAAATGCACAACAAATCGCAGAGCCAGCTGCTTGTCTGCCATTGAACTGCTGTCATATTGCAGCACCTTCGTGAATCGTGTTAGCGCACTTACCGAGTCACCTTCAGGCGGACAATCACTATCATGGTAATGCTGGCCATTTGCCAAGGTAACAAAATGATATGGATTGGCCGTCTTTTGCCAAAACTGATCCGGGTTCGAGCGCATATCATCAGGGTAAGTAGACGCTTCTGCCAAACCTTCTGGCCCCAAAATGGCGGTAATAGCCGCTTTTGCTTCTGGCGTAAGCCACTGCTCGGCAATCTGGCCGGTGATGCGATGGCCGGTTTGGCCCCAGGCCACAGCATTACTGCTGAACAAACCGATGAAAATGAGTATAGAAGCACTTACCAGATAATGCATGGTGTTTCCTGTTTCAATTTAACGCCGTTACAGCCAGCCTTTACGTTTAAAGAACCAATAAGGCGCGAAACCGGAAATTAGCATCAGCCCCAGCGCCCAGGGGTAACCCAGTAACCACTTCAGCTCAGGCATATAGTCAAAGTTCATACCGTAGGCACTGGCCACCAGTGTGGGTGGTAGAAACACCACTGCGGCGATAGAGAAGGTTTTGATGATCTGGTTTTGCTGAATATTAATAAAGCCCTGGGTTGAGTCCATTAAGAAATTAATTTTGTCGAACAAAAAGGTGGTGTGCGACATCAGCGTTTCAACGTCGCGCATAATTTCGCGCAACGTTTCATCCTGTTCCTGCCGACCTTTCAGGTAGCGTAGCAGAAATGAAATATCGCGTTGAGTGTCCATCAGACAGAGGCGGATTTTACCATTACTGTCTTCCAGTCGCGCTAGTTTGCTTATCGCCTGATACAGTTCAGAGTCTTTTTCTTCCAGTACCAGATGGCTGACCTGCTCAAGCTGATGATGAATATCTTCCAACGTATCGGCATGGTTCTCGACTTTTTGCTCCAGCATGGTTACCAGCAATTCCGCCGGATCAGTACAACTGACCTGACCGCGCCGGGCGCGCAGTCTTAGTAGGCGAAAGTCGGCGATATCGCCCTCACGGATGGTAATTAGACGCTCCGGCTGTAAGATACAAGCCACTGTAACAGTGCTGTGGCGGCCTTCTTGTGGCGATAAAAACAATGAATGTACATGGATACCTGCCTGGTCAACAAAACACCGCGCCGAAGCTTCAATTTCCTCGACGTCATCTGACTCGGGCAGCTCAACGCTGAGCAAGGTGCTGAGTAACTCGCGCTCCGGCTCGGTGGGTTCATGGGCGTCTATCCAGTGAGCTTTACGCACCTGTTCCAGCGTAGTGGGATCAGAGCAGGCTGTCTCGCGGATAATGCCTTGTTCAATGCTAAATAACCGGATCATTGTACCTCCGAAAATAAGCGGCTGAGTTGCCATGCAGGGCTGGCGTGTTCCACTAAGGCACCATCTTTCTCAACAATAAACAACACCGCTAAATCCTGCGCAGTGGCAATTGCCATGCCTTGCTCATAGCCGCTACAGAGTAATGCAGTAGACCAGGCATCGGCCTGCGTAGCATTATCATGCACTAAGGTGACAGATACTGTGTCATGTAGCACCGGCTTGCCGGTGCGGGCATCCAGGATATGACTAAAACGCCTACCATCCGCAGTGAAATAATGACGGTAAGTGCCGGATGTCATCACTGCAGCACGCTGTGTTGTGCTCATTTGCAAAATTTTATGAAGTTGCTGACTGCCTGGCAACGGCCGTTCTATAGCAATGCGCCACACTGAGCCATCAGGCTTATGGCCCTGTGTTAAAAGCTCACCACCAATTTCTGCCATAAAATGTTGAATACCATTGTTTTTCAGCACCACACTCAAGCGCTCAACGGTATAACCTTGTCCGATTGATGACACATCGACTGTTAAGTCCGTTACTGCCTTTGCTGCTTTATCCGGTGCTGTTGTGTCAAGGTTACGCATGCCGGTAATGAGCAGTGCAGTATTGATTTGCTCTGCGGAGGGTTGATTGAACTGGTTAGCCTTAAAGCCCCATAAGTCAAATAATGGTTTAACTGTTAAGTCATAGCAGCCTTGCGAGGCGTGGCTAATCAACCTGGCTTGTTCTATTAACTGCACTAACTCACTGCCGACCGTCTGGTACTTGCTGTCTTGCTGTTGGTTAAACTGGCTAATCACGGAATCATCGCGGTAATTTGACATTAGTTTGTCAATCCGGACAAATTCTGCATCAATTTGCTGTTTTACCTTGCTGGTATCAGCGTCATTGTTGCTCCAGTAACTAATATGCCAGGTGGTACCCTGCGCCTCTCCACTGAGTTTCACCAGCTGGGGGGCTTGTTGACAACTGCTCAGTGCAAGAAACAGCAAAAACAGGATGGCTAAACGAAAAAGGTGCATAGCTTACCTCAATAAAAACCAATAAATTGCTGCGGCCAACACTAGCCGATAAATCACATAAGGCCACATACCAAAGCGGTTTAACCAAGCCAGAAAAAAATGAATGGCCGCCAGCGCAGTAACAAAGGCAGAAACACTGCCGATGGCAAATACCAACCAGTCGATACTGGCGGCATCAGTACTAATTACTTCCAGCAATTTAACGCTGGCTGCTAAAAAGGTGATAGGTATCGCCAGTAAGAATGAAAAGCGCGACGCAGCTTGCCGGGTTAAACCCAGAAGCAAACCTGCTGTGATGGTTGCACCAGAGCGTGAAGTGCCGGGGATCAGAGAAACGGCCTGGGCTAACCCCACCAGCAGCGCGTCTTTCAGTGTCAATGTTGACAAATCGCGTTCAGCCTTAGCCGTAACATCGGCAAAACCAAGCAGAATACCAAATACTAAGGTAGTAACAAAAATAACGGCCACCGAGCGCAGGTGGGTATCAATTAAATCCAGTAGTAGTAAACCAGCGATGCAGGCCGGAATGGTGCCCAGCACAACGGCAAGCGCCAGAGGGCTTTGTCCGACATGTTGGCGCCGCGAAAGTGCTGCCAGGCTATCTGTTGTTAAGTTGAACACATCGCGGCGAAAGTACAGCAGCACCGCCAATAGGGTGCCCATATGCACAGCTAAATCAAATGCCAACCCTTGATCGACTTGGCCTGTAACCAAAGGTGCCAGAATAAGGTGGGCAGAGCTGGAAATCGGCAAAAACTCGGTAATACCCTGTAAAATGCCAAGAAAAATAGCGTAAAGTGTACTCATATCGCGTTAAAGTTCCGTTTTATCAGCAAACTAGGTCGGCAAAAATCGCAGCAGTTTAACATAAACGCCGTTTTTAGGTTCAAGAGGGCTAAAATGTTTTCGCATGCACTGATATTGTCTGTTGGTGATGTAATCGGAATTTGTTCGCTTCAGAAAATCGTTCCGGAACCTTCCTTTAAAATTACATACTAATGTAGATATGACTTTTCTCAAAGCTGGTAGATATAACCATACCAATGACACTATAATTTAATTTTCAAAAGGACGCAGTATGAAAAAATTTCTAATTACGCTTGCTTGTGTAATCGTGCTAACAGGTTGTGATAGTGCAAATCAGATGATTGATAAAGCCCAAGATGCAGCCAATCAAAAGGCAGTTGAACTACAAAATAAACTAGAAGCTGTAGATATCAATGGCCTCAACTTAGAGTTGTTAAAAAATTCACCTCAGCTGGCAAGTCAACTTTCCGCATCAATTAATGATGCACTAACGGTTGATTTCACTAGCCCAGAGGCAATGACGGCAGTCAAAAACAAAATTGCAAATGCTTACTCATGCCTGGCTGAAGCCTCCTCCGCTACTACCGCACAAGAAGTTATGGACAAGCTATTAGCCAATATCAACAACAGCGATGTCAAAACATTAATTGATAGCGGTGTTCAGAAAGCACAGTCTTATCAGTCTTGTGTAAAATAACTTTTGCTCAATAATCTTAGGTTGATAAAAACTCCCATGGGCTACAGTTAACGTTGCCCCGCGGAAATAGAACCGCTAACTTGTATTGTATTAGCCCCATTAAAGCCGACGCATTTACTTAAGAAGATGGGAGTTACAAATTACATATGGATGTAAAATCTAAAATCTTCAACCTAACTCCTTCCTCACCAATTTAACTGGCGCATTCATATGGAATTTGCACTTTAATACTCATTAAAGATCAGATTTTGCACTAACTTAGAGACAAAGTACTGTTCGTGTATCTAACTTAGTTAATTTTCAACGAGCTGTCACTACATTAGTTAAAATTTACATTATTGTAACTAGTGAGGACAACACAGTGCAGTGTCTATAAGCTCACTGATTATCAGACAGCTAAGTAGTAAAGTGCTTTGATGTATTGAAGCAGTGAGGGTCTGGAATAGCGGATTAAGGACAAAGCCCAGCTTGGCCGGGCTTCGAGTATCACATATTACTTTTTGGCTAAGATTTCTTCGCCATTGGCAGTAGCCCATTCATTCCAAGCATCTACCTTGGAATTGTAGTTTTCTAATGCTTGCGCAGTGGCATCAGCAATTAACGCATCGATTTTCTTTGCATGTTTTTTATCAACCTTAGATACCGGCATTACATCAATACCGCGTTCTTGCAGGCCTTTCTTCATCGTGTGAGTGCGTAGCAAGTGCAGCTCGCCGTTTTCCACATAAAAGTACTGACTGTCTTTCTTGATACTCTTAAACTTAGGCTTAGTCGGACGTTTGTCTGATTTCGCTGTACCCTGCTGCGATTCTGCCACAGCATCGTTATTTAACTTGTAACCTAACTGCTCAAGGGTGAAGCCCTGAGACTTTGCCAGTTGCTCCAACTGGCTAATAACTTCTACTTCGTTCTGCCGTTCGGCCACTATTCCGTTAAGGGTCTCGATAACGTCCGTAAGTTTAGCCAGCGTCAGTTCCTTTGCCGCCTTTTTTAGTTCGCGCTCATCTAATAAAATGGACATTGCTGTTTCCTTTCTAAGGTGTAGTTGCTGAGTACTTGCTTTGTTTTATAAAGCTTACATTTACGATATGCAGAAACCGAAAGCATTAATCCCTGAGTAGGGTTTAAGATAAAAAAGTCCCCGACAAATTATACCGGGGACTAGAAAGAATTGACCTTCAGTTGCCATCAGACGAATTCTACTTCCTGCTACTGATATAGACCGACAATGCTCTGAACATTCCGAACTAAATCAAAGTGTCATCATAACCGAATCCTGCGAAGACACCTATTGAATGAGCAAGTTAATGCCAGATGACTCAAAAGTCGAATCTATTGATAAAATTTAATTTGGATCTCTTACCATTCGAACATTGAGGTATCCGGTAAACTGACTTATTTTACCATCAGCAAAACTAACGTAAAAGTAAGTATTGCCCGTAGTAGCATATCCGGGAGTGCCGGGTGGCGTATTTGGAAATGCGTTCTCCACTATCGTTGGCGACGTGAAATCACCCTGGCATATTATATGGCCTGTGGCAGGGTACATAATAAGATTATCAGACCCCAACCAGTAATCTGGTTCACCTGACGAGCAATATACCAGTGATCGTAGTTCCCCAATCGTGGGAATTCGCCAATCATCGTAGTTGCCATCATCATATTCCAAAAGATCTGCCGTTGTAGCGGGGACAGTTGCAGCGTCCCCAGTACAGGTTCCATCTTGCCAAGTCTGACCGTAGACGCATCTCAGCCACATCAGTCCCGTGTTTTTGTCTGTGATCGTTCCATCACCGTTATCTTCATAGCGGTCAACAACTACACCATTTCCCATCTCACTGAAGCTTGCTGTAACCTGGCAATCCGAAGTGATTGGTGCTGTCACATAGTTATCGCCTTCAAGTGCACCTGAGCACCCTGATACATTACTTACTGCATAGCCTAATTCCGGTATGACCTTTAATACAGCATGATCGCCGTGCGATATTGTCAGTCCATCGGGTGTTATCGAACCCCCAATACCTGCAGAAGTCGAAATTGTGTAGGTTATTAGCTCAAAGCTAGCGGATACTTGGCAGTTTGCGGTTACGGCCGCTGTTGTGTATGTGGTGCCGCTTAGTGAGCCTCCACAGCCAGTAACGCTATCAATCTTATAGCCCTCATTTAACGACAACGTCAGCGTTGCTGTTTGGCCTGAGTTAACCTCAATGCTCGAAGGTGTGATAGACCCACCACTTTCACTTACAGCGGTAACTGTATACTTTGTCGGGTTCTGATTGCCTCCTCCAGTGTCTCCATTCCCACTATCATCGCTCTCAGAACCACCGCACCCCAGAAGGGCTAACGACAGCATCGACAATTGCGCAGCCTTAACTATTTTCATTCCATACCCCTCAGCATTCTTAAAATGCATAGCAACTTAAAATAAGGATTATAATCCTTATTTTGGAGTATAGAAGAAAGCCATACTTGAAGGCAACCAGAAGTATCTGAATATGAAACAAACTATTTATTTATTGTGAATCAACATATTAAGGGAGCAAGTCGCGAGGTTCGCATTTAAGGGCTTTTGATAACCGCTCTAGAATTTCTAAGGTAACGTTAGTTTCGCCACGCTCCATCCTGCCAATGTAGCTCATATCAATGCCAGCCAAGTGCGCAAGCTGCTCCTGGCTCAGCTGCTTTAGCTTGCGCATTTCTCTCAGTTTCTTACCAAACTCGGTCTTAATACCAGCCATTTCACATCCTCTAATAAGGAAGTGAAATATGTAAATATAAGGACTATATTACTACGGATTATAATCCCTATTTCGTCATATCCCGGCTATCTGACAAATTCCCTTCGCAAGACGCTAATCAGTTTCTTTATATTGGTTAATAATTAGACATCATTTGGTAACAATACAAATGCACCATATTTTTGCAAAAACTAAATAGAAGGCATCACAATGAAAACCACAATTACCTTTACGTTAGCAGTACTGTCATTCGTTTATACCGGTATGGTATCCGCTGCCAACTGCGCTTATGGCTGCCCGACTGGTAAATCCGGTCAGACTATAGAACGTCCGATTTACACGTTACACAACAACAGCAGTACTAAATTCGCTAACTGGGTTGCTTACAAAGTGACGCAGAACACGATTGATGGACCAAGTCGCACACGTTCTTGGAAAGCTGACCCCAGCATAAACTCCGCCTACACGCTTGAACCAGCCGACTACACTGACGCTAACGCAGTGCTTGGTACTGACCGTGGCCATCAAGTGCCGCTTGCGGCATTCAGTAATACGGCTCATTGGGCGACAACAAATTATCTATCGAACATCACACCACAGTCAGCCAATCTTAATCAGGGTGCCTGGGTAAAGTTAGAGACAGCAGTACGTAACCTTGCACGCACCGGCCAAGACGTATATGTCGTTACTGGCCCATTATATGAGTGGTATTTTGGCACGCTGCCGAGTGCTGATGAAGGTCATACTATTCCATCAGGATATTTTAAAGTCGTGATTATCGACAATGCCGGTTGGGTTGAAGCATCAGCCTATATTATGGAGCAGAACCTTAGTCGTTCGGCCAGCTACTGCCCACGTGAAGTTACTATCAACCAGGTGGAGTCCCGCACTGGTCTAAACATTATGCCTACTTTACCGTCTTACAAAGAGCCGGCATTAGAGGGCCAGGTTGGTGGTCTGAAAACTGAGCTGGGTTGCTGATAAAGTGAGTGCGGCCCGGGAAGTACTAGCCTCGGGCCGTAGTTTGAAAGAACCCTTATACTTTTTTGTCTTGCACCTAATCGAAAACGTCCAACAACTGACTATCAAATTTTAGGCCGGTCAAATTATGTTGTTCAACTAACTGCTTAAACCTCTCTGTTGCATAAAGAATTGTGCAACCTTGTAACTTTGATCTGAAAATATTACGGTTGCTTTTAGTTAAATCGGCTTCATCGAACACTAATGACACTACACCGTCAGGCTCGCCATCTAGATATTTCCGCTCAGTTAAAGAAAGATCCTCCTGACCAAATACCCTGCAGTTAAATAAGTAGGCTGGTTTGCCGTCAACATTGAGAGAAAGAAATTCCCCATCATCTTTTATGGTATCAGCCAAGGCATCATACGCCTTTGCCGACAAATATAGCCCTTGGCTATCCCACAAGGATAAATCAGGTATCTCGCTGCCACTAGCCGACAAACTTTGTAGTGTAGTATCAATACTCTTCCACTTATCAGCAAGCGATTCTCCAGTAAGCGGAGCGTTCATGAGTGTAGTAATTAATCCATAATCACCGAGTTTTTCTGCAATTGTCATCACGTCGAGTTGCAGTGCCTTATACGTCTTCGGTATGTGCTTGAGCTGATACACCATCTTAATCACCCATCCACTGTGCATCTTTCTTCTCTACAATCTTTGCCGGATAACCGCCAAAAGTTAAAACATGCTTTATATCACGCAGCCTGTTTCGCACAGAACTTTCAGGCAAGGCCGGGCCACCCAATCGGGTGCTAACCCAGCTCTCATAGTTGTAGCGATGTATTTCCTTATGCGCTGGCGAATTTGGGGTTGCCCAATGACCTTTCGACGCTTTGTCTCGGGGCAACCACACCCCATTAATTGGATCATTTATTCCAATACCATTCAAGTGCAGGTTTAATCTAGCCCTCATCATTTGTGATGCAAGCCAGCGTCCTTTTCCCATAACGATATGATGTGCATCGTGATCTAAACTGGGCTTAGGCTCTGCGACTGCGGTCAAGTGGCGAGATAGTGTTACGGTTGGATGATGAGGTTCATTAACTAACTCAGATACGTTTTTTAGCTTATTGTCTGCGCGATAGCTATCTAAGTCTTGCTGTAAAGCTGCTTGAGTAGAAATTCTTATCCTCTCACGTTGCAAATGCTGTAAATCGCGTTCGTGTTTTAATTTTGCTTTATCATCCATCTTTTCTAACCCATCTCGATAATGTTGGTTTGCTAATTGCTCGAAACGATGGATTGCCAGCTCCAAGGGAGTTGGGTTGCTTGGTCGGGGCTCGTAGTAACCTCCAACACCAGATAAATAAACTTTGCTCATAACGTAGTCTCACTAACTTAAAGTTAACTGCTCCACTGCCAGGACAATAACCCTTACACTTGAAACAATGAAGTTTTCATAGATTAATTTGGCCGAATACAATTCTTAACGTGTTATAGAAAAATTCGTAGTCTCGGTTTGGAGGGACCAAGTAATGAATAGACTCGTGTTGGCTTTCATCCTGAAGATTTCTCCTTAACGCATTTCAACAATTGAAAGTATTCTAGTTATTACGGAGGTTGACATCAATCATTTGTAAATCTATTTTTAACTAATAATTCACTTATTGGATCTAAATATGGATAATCAGAGAGTTACAGAGCAGGAAGCTGTTGCGATGCTCCAAGTTTGGAGTGGCCTTGGTAGGGACTTACCATCACTAGCAAAACTTCAACCCGACAATAGTAATAAGTTGATTGTGTTAATGCTGCCCGGCTACCGTTGCAACCAGTGGTATCAAGTAGGTGACGCCTATAATTGCTATACGGATGCACTGACAAGCCTTGGTACTCTAATAGATAAAAGCCGTACTGCGAGCTGAAAACTGGTGACCATGTGCCAGCGCAAAAAATCATGGGTAGCTCTGACAGATGCTTCCCTTATCTCTAACAACGTAAGGTGTCCTGCTTTTTAACAACCTCTATGCTCATCGCCTAATTCGATTATAATTCTCTTGCTTACTCAATGGCTTGAACCAATATTAAACAAAGGTTTGCCCGTACTTTTAAATATAACGTCGTTCGCAGTACGTTGCTTTTGGCTGTTCTATCACGACTTACAGATGCAAATAATTTTGACTCAAACAACTTGCGGAGGAAGACCAAGGCCCGCGCCATGTTTAAATAACCACACCACTATGTCTGCGGGGGTCTTCATGATGAATAACCACTTTGGGCGCCGGCGCTACGCCCATTTTGTACACATTCCATGGTCTGTCCGTGGGAGGCAATCGATCGTCGCCGTCAATTTCATAAGCTAAATGCCCGTCTAAACGGCAGATACGCCAGCATTTAAAACCAATCGAGTAAGATATAGCCGGACTGCGAGCGGCTTTGCCGTCGGCGCGATCCCAGGCCATTTTGCCATTCCAATAGCCGGGGCTGGAGCTGATGTTAGCCTCTGATACTGTCGGCGGTGCTGTCGATGGCACATACAGGCCATCGACTTCCGGTAAGCCTGAACCTGTGACTTCGATAAATAAGGTGTTAACAGGTAAGTTACTGCTGTCTGTCATTTTTTGCTCCTAATAAAGCGTGTGGTGTCCTGCGCTAGCGGTTATCGGCACAGCTAAGGCAGTAACGGCAGGCGGGGTTGATACCAAGTCTGGCTGCACCTATCACTTCATCACAAGCCTGACAGTAACCGTAGTCGCCAGTTTCTAACCGTTTTAACGCCGCTGCTATTTCAACCAGTTGGCGGGCGCGGCGCCTTGCCAGCTCCTGCGCCATGGCCTGCGCCTGCATGGCATCCATTCTTGAAAGCCGACCTACGCTCTGTTGATCTAGCGCTACCGTGGCACTGCTTTGCTGCGCCTGCACTGTTTCCTGCTGCAGTTTTTGCTGTTCGGCCAGTAGTTTGGTGTGAAACTCTGCCAGTTGCTGGGTCGTTAACATGGGTAACCTGCCAAAACTATGCTGGGCAATCAGTTAAACACTCTGCAGCGATGGTTTCAAGCAGCAGGGTTTCACGCACGATTGACAAGCCAGTAGACGCAGCGCTACTCGCCATAACCGCTTTATTATGGGCGATGGCATCAAAAATATTTACCCATTGCACCTGCATGCCGTTGGCGTGCTCGTAGTCTTCCAGTTGCGGTGTACCGAGCTCGCCGTCTATCTGGCACAGGTAGCAATATGAGCGCATAAACATGAAATCGATATTATTGCGGTACCATGGGCGGTACTCTTCGACCATACCAAATTCAGCCAGCACCCTGATCTGCTGCGCACCTGTCTCCTCTGCTACTTCACGCACCAATGCATCCTGCAGTGTTTCACCCTCATCGACACCGCCACCCGGCAGGCTGTAGTCGTTATAACGGCGGGTAAACAGCAGCAATATTTGCTGACCCCTTAACACGATTGCACGGGTGGCAATTCGCTCGGCGATAGTATGTTCAGCTTGTGGCTGAATATGTGTTAAACAACTTAATAATCGCATACTTTCCTTAATCAGTTAGGTGCCAATTGACACTGTTTTATTGCCAAAAGCCAGCCAGGCACAAAGAGCTGCACACATTACACTGATCGCTAGCATCGAGAAGAACTGCCCGCCTGACATGCCATGGTCGATAAACAAGCCAAACACCCAGGGCGCGGCAGCAGTGGCCAGCATCATTATAGAAGTGGCCAGTGAGCGGATGGCACCAATATGGGTTACTCCGTACACTTCGGCCCACAAGGCACTGAATACCGGATGGGCAATCCCGATAGCCAGCCCTAGCATTGCCATAAACAGTGGCGCCAGCCAAACACCGTTAAAGGTGGCGAGTAAAAACAGCGCCAGAAATAACGGCAGCATAATAAAACGTGTTAAGCGCCTGGCGCTGTATTTATCTACCAGTACCCCGGCCCACAGGGCGCTGAGCCAATGCATAATGCCATACAGTACAAAGCCGGAAGCCAGTAAGGTTGTCGTCCAGCCTTTTTCTTCAAGTAAATACTGTTGCTGAATAAACAGACCGGTCAGCATAAAAGGGCCAGCCAGCAAGGCGGGTAGGATCAGCCAAAAGCGTTTATCGGCCAATACATGGCGGCGGCTATACTGGGTTTCAGTACCAGTAGCTGGCGCAACCGGTACCACGCGTTGTGCCGCTGACTTTCGCAGCAGTGTCAGGCTTAATGGGCCATATAGCAGCGGGATGCTCAATGCCAACCAAAACCAGCTCTGCTGCCAGCCAACAGTAGCAATAAGCGCCACAGCAAGCGCTGGCAGTAATATCTCGCCTACTGGCACGCCGCTAGCGGACACGCTAAGCGCTTTGCCACGATTATACTGAAAGTATCTGGCCATAGTGGTTTGGGCGGTATGCGGCATTAAACCCTGCCCACACAACCGCAGTAAAAACAGCGCGATACCAAACAGCAATGCGCTATCAGCCTGCGATAACAGCAAGCAGGCCGCCATCAGGCCGCTGGCCACTAGTACAGTAAAAACGGCTAATGGTAAGCGGTCGATCAAGCCGCCAAGTGCCATGATCAGTAAGCCGCTGCACAGCGTAGCCACTGCATACAGCAGGCCGTAGTCGGCCGCCGACAGGCCAAAGCTGTGCTGAATACCAGCACCAAACCAGCTGATAAAAAACGACTGGCCAAGGTTTCCCCAGAACACAGTAACAAAGCCAAAGCCAAGCAATGGCCATTGTTGTGCGATAAAGCGCCGGTAGTTTGCCATACAGGCCTTAGCTACCGATGCCAAACACACTAAAACTGGCTTTATTCAGCCATAAATGCGTCAGCACGCTGGCGATATAACCCAGCAGTATTACCGGTGCCCATTTTAAATGGCCAGCAAAAGTATAGTAACCACGCGCCTGACCCATTAATGCCACACCAGCGGCTGAACCAATCGACAACAAGCTGCCGCCAACACCTGCTGTTAAAGTAATAAGCAACCAATGACCATGCGACATTTCCGGCTGCATCGTCAGTACGGCAAACATCACTGGTATATTATCTATCACCGCTGAAATCAGGCCCAGCGCCACATTAGCCCAGGTGGCATCCCATTGGGTGTAGAGTAAATCAGACATCTGTGCCAGATAGCCGATAAAACCCAGGCCACCAACACACATCACCACGCCGTAGAAAAACAGCAAGGTATCCCATTCGGCGCGCGATACCCGGCTGAACACATCAAATGGCACAACCTGCCCCAAAGCACGCAGGCGCTCCTCGTCGCCTTCACGCTCGGCCATAGCGCGTTTACGTGCCAATGAACCCGGCAGCGTAACCCGCAGGAAGTAGCCAAAAAACTGCAGATAGCCCAGGCCGGTCATCATACCCAGTACCGGTGGTAAGTGCAGTACAGTGTGGAAGGCAACGGCGGTGGCAATCGTCAGTAGAAACAGCGTTAAAATACGCAGTGCGCCGCGTTTTAACTCAATATCATCTTCCAATGCCGCAGGCTTACGCCTTTCAACAAAGAAACTCATAATCAGCGCCGGGATCAGGTAGTTTACCAGTGACGGCACAAACAGCACTAAAAACTCAGCAAAGTTCAGCAGGCCAGCCTGCCACACCATCAGCGTAGTAATATCGCCAAAGGGGCTAAAAGCGCCACCGGCATTGGCAGCTATCACGATATTAATGCAGCAGAGGTTGATAAACTTCTTATCGCCTTCGGCTACCTTCATTACCACGGCGCACATTAATAATGCGGTAGTCAGATTATCGGCCACCGGTGAGATAAAGAACGATAATATGCCGGTGATCCAGAACAATTGCTTATAGCTAAAGCCTTTGCGCACTAACCAGCTGCGCAGTACATCAAACAGCCGCCGCTCTTCCAGCGCATTGATATAGGTCATTGCCACCAGCAAAAACAACATTAACTCGGCAAATTCAAGCAGGGTATGACGAAATGCGGCTTCAGACTCCGCCGGCATGCCGGCCTGTACATATTGCCAGCCGATTAGTGCCCAAATAATACCGGCTGCTACCAGCACCGGCTTGGATTTACGCAGGTGGATTTTTTCTTCCAGCATCACCAGCGCATAAGCCAGTACAAAAATACCGATAGCGACAAAGCCGGTAAGGCTGGCGGTGAGATCGAGGCCACCTACAGCGGCAAAAGCGGTAGAGCTGAACAAGGCTGCAATGCAGCTAAAAAAGATAAAAATGAAGGATCGCATAGTAAAACCGACTATTTGTTTATAGCAAAAACAACAAGGCCCGGCATTGCACCGGGCCCACGCAGATTAACGCAGGATCAACAGGCTGCATTTCGCTTTGCTGATCATGGCAGTGGTAGTACTGCCGACAATAAACTGGCGGATACGTGAGTGGCCGTAAGCACCCATTACCAGCAGATCAATATTGTGCTCCTGCTGGTACTGGTGCAGCACGTTTTCCGGCTCGCCACCCACTATCGACACAGAGGTAGTAAAACCGGCGTTGCGTAAAATACCGGCGGCAGCGTCCATATGCGCTTCAGTAGCGGCAGTAATAGCACCGGCCATTACCAGATGCACTGGCAAGCCTTTACCCAACGGGCTGGCTGCCAGCATTTCCAGACCTTTGAGCGCAGTGGCGCTGCCATCAAACGCCAGCATTATGCTTTTGGGTTCAGTATAAGCTTGCTGGGTTAGCAGTATTGGCTTGTGCAGGGTACGAATTACCCGCTCGACATGCAGGCCCATATGGCCGTGGGCGTCGGCGCTGCTCATGCCGCGCTTGCCCAGCACCAGCAAGCGCGTTTCCTCTTCCAGCTCGGCTAAGGTTTCTACCAACTGGCCATGGCGCAGGCGCTCGTCTACCGCTTTTACCCCGGCAGCTTCGGCACGGGCTTTGGCGGCGTCCAACATAATGCGGCCGCTTTCCATCGTCAGCTTGCCGTGTTTTTCATCCAGCTCGGCCAGTTGTGCCAACAGCGCTTCCTGCGTGCCTAAGCCAATGCTACCGCTTAAATCGGTAGTGGCCGGCTTGGCTGACTTATCCAACACATGGATAACCGACAAGGCAACATCAAGTTTTTTTGCTGCCCAGGCCGCATAGTCGCATACCGCTTGTGCATAAGGTGAGGCGTCAATACACGCCAGTACTTTTCTGCTCATCGTATTTCTCCTAGTGGCCCATCAGTTTTTCAACTGCATCCGGCTGGTTATGTACAGCAAATTTGTCTACCAGGGTAGCGCTGGCTTCGTTTAAGCCAATCAGCTCTACTTCGGTACCTTCGCGGCGGAATTTAATTACTACCTTATCCAGTGAACTTACGGCGGTAATATCCCAAAAATGCGCTTTACTTAAGTCTATCGTCACTTTCTCTACTGCTTCTTTAAAATCAAAGGCGCCGACAAACTGCTCGCTGGAACTGAAAAACACCTGGCCTATTACGTTATATGTACGTTCATGGCCATCTTTGGATAAGGTAGAGCCGATATATAAAATCTGGCCGACTTTATTGGCAAAAAACAGCGCACTTAACAGCACGCCGACTAATACGCCATAGGCCAGGTTATGAGTAGCTACCACCACTATCACAGTCGCTATCATTACCACTGAAGAGCTTTTCGGGTTTTTTGCCAGGTCTTTTACCGAGCCCCAGCTAAAGGTACCGATAGATACCATGATCATTACCGCTACCAGCGCCGCCATTGGGATCATGCCGACCCATTTATCTAAAAACACCACCATAATCAGCAGGATAACACCGGCAAGTAAGGTAGATAAGCGCGTGCTACCACCGGACTGCACGTTAATAATGGATTGACCAATCATAGCGCAACCGGCCATACCGCCGATTAAACCCGAGCCAATATTGGCCACACCCTGACCGACACATTCGCGGTTTTTATTGCTACCGGTATCGGTTAAATCATCAACGATAGTCGCCGTCATTAACGACTCCAGAATACCCACTACTGCCAATGCTAAAGCGGTGGGGAAAATAATTTGCAGGGTTTCGAAATTCAGCGGTACTTCCGGCCAGAGGAAAATCGGCAGGCTGTCCGGCAGTTCGCCCATATCAGCTACCGTGCGGATATCCAGGCCAAAATAAAATGCCAGCGCGGTAAGCACTACTATGCACACCAGCGGTGATGGGATGGTTTTAGTGACATAAGGGAACAGGTAAATAATGGCCAGGCCTAGTGCGGTCATGCCGTATACGGTAACAGTGCCATAGGTGCCGCTAAGTTCGGGCAGCTGTGCCATAAAAATCAGAATGGCTAATGCATTAACAAAGCCGGTAACCACAGAGCGCGACACAAAGCGCATGAGATCGCCCAGCTTAAACAAGCCAAACACAATTTGAATAATACCGGTGAGTAAGGTAGCCGCCAGTAAGTACTGTAAGCCATGCTCTTTTACCAGCATTATCATTAACAGTGCCATAGCACCGGTAGCAGCTGAGATCATACCGGGTCTTGCACCGGTAAAAGAAATAATTAAACAGATAGCAAAAGAAGCGTACAAACCCACTTTGGGGTCAAGACCGGCGATAATCGAAAACGCGATGGCTTCAGGTATCAGCGCTAACGCCACGACGATGGCAGCGAGAAAGTCCCCTTTAATATTAGAGAACCAGTTCTGCTGGATTGATTTCCACATACAATATCCAATGAGTTAAATAAAACGGTAATAACACAGGAAACACAGCATAAATTGCACTAAAAAGTTGCACTACGTTTCCGACTCTCAACTTTACTGGCAATTTTTCAATGTGTTATCTAATTACACCGGCCCATCCTCATTGAATAAAAATTAAATCAGGTTAAATTTTAAGCGCAAGATTTTAGTGTTTTTTGCCGGATAAAGCCAGAAAAAATACGTTTTAAAGCGAAAACACCGGCTAAATTACCTGTTTATGCCACTTTTTTTGTTGCCGCTTCAGCAGGCAGCAGCTGCTCAGCAAAGCTGACTACTACAATATAAGCAAAAATACCGCGCTCTAAACGGCCATTATTGCGGTTGGCGTCAAAGTAAAAATTAAAGCCTAAACTTTGCAGGCTGCGGGTAATTCTCAGCTCGGCATTGTGATCATCAGCACCCAGATAATAGGTTAAATAGGTATCCTCGCGCAGGCCGTTTTGCTGCAATTTGTTGACCTCAGACTGCGCCATACCGACAAAGCCCTGGTTTAGTACTTTGGCCGATTCGGTGTCGTTAAATTCTATTTGGTCGCCGTGGCCATACTGCACGGCAAAGTTCTGGTTTTGCATGGCGGTAAAAAACAGCTTTAGCCGCTGCTCGACGGTTTTATCTTTACAGGCGCTGACAACGGCCTGAATTTCCAGATAGCGCTGCAAGCGGCTTTGCCAGCGCTGGATAAAGCCGGCGCGTGCCGGCACCAGCACATCGTCAAAATACTTTAAGGTGCTGCGCGGCAACGATTGCTGTTTATGCAGCCGTTTCATTTCGCCGCGGACAAAGGCGGCAAACTCAGAATCATGGCGGAACTTGCGCTGCGGCATGGTTAACAGCTGGCGCAGCTTAATAGTTTGCATGGCGCTGTACAGCGCTATATCTTCTTTGTGCATAATCACTTACCCGTTGGCGAAAAAAGCCGGCACCTCCGTATGCCGGTGAGGTCAGGAGAAATAGGTTACAGCCTTTCCAATATGGCCTGAGTAAACTCGTCGGTGCCGGCATGGCCGCCTAAATCGCGGGTGGTACGGTCGCCGCTGGCGATAACGTCCGTCAGCGCGGCCAGAATTTTGTCGGCTATCAGATGCATTTCCAGATAGCGCAACATTTGAATTGCCGCCAGGATGACTGACGTAGGGTTGGCCAGATTTTTTCCGGCAATGTCCGGCGCGCTACCATGCACAGCTTCAAAGATGGCACAATCACGGCCAATATTGGCACCCGGTGCCATGCCCAGGCCGCCGACTAAACCGGCGCACAGGTCGGAAATAATGTCGCCGAACAAATTGGTGGTAACAATAACGTCAAATTGGTGGGGGTTCATCACCAACTGCATGCAGGTGTTATCGACAATCATTTCGCCAAATTCCACTTCAGGGTGTTTATCGGCGATATCACGGGCGGTTTTTAAAAATAAGCCGGAGGTGCTTTTTAATATATTGGCTTTATGCACTGCGGTAATTTTTTTCCGCCCTTCGCGCCGCGCCGTTTCAAAAGCGAACTCAACGATATTGGCTGCGCCTTCGCGGCTGATAATGCTGGTGGCTTCGGCTATTTCACCATCGGCAGATACTGTCTGGCCATGGCCGGAGTACATACCCTGAGTATTTTCGCGAATGGTAATAATGTCGATATCGCTGTAGCGGGCTTTGGTGCCGGCAAACGACTTTACCGGCCGTACATTGGCATACAAATTAAACTTTTTCCGCAGCGCCACGTTAACAGAGCTAAAGCCGTCACCCACAGGGGTGGTTAGCGGGCCCTTTAGCGTCACCTTGTTATGCGCAATGGCATCCAGTGTAGTAGGCGGTAGCAGTTCGCCAAATTTTTCCATCGCCGCTAAACCAGCATCAACATACTGGTAGTTAAAATTACAGCCGGCTTTATCCAGCACTTTAATGGTAGCTTCAACAATGCTTGGGCCTATGCCGTCGCCTTTAATTACCGTTATGGTTCTTGTCATTACTTCATCCTTCTTTGTTAACTAACGCGCTGATAGCCGCCGTCAATACCGTGCTTGCTCAGCACCCATTGCCATAGCTGAATATCACGGGCGCGAAAGGCACCGGCGCAAGACAGTAAGTAGTAGCGCCACATGCGGTAAAAGCGTGGCCCCAGCGTGGCAGAAAATTGCGGCCAGTTTTTTTCAAAGTTGGCATGCCAAGCCATCAGGGTTTTATCGTAGTCGGCACCAAAGTTGTGTAAGTCTTCAACGACAAACAGCTTTTGCGCCGCATCGGTTATTTGCCCTAAAGCCGGCAGTTCGCCGTTAGGGAAGATATATTTGTCTATCCAGGGATCGGTGTGGCCGCTGCGCTCGTTTTTGCCTATGGTATGCAGTAAAAACAGGCCATCGTCTTTCAGGCAGCGCTGCGCCACAGCCATATACTGGCGGTAGTTTTTACGGCCAACATGCTCAAACATACCCACGCTAACAATGCGGTCGAACGGCTCATTAACGTCGCGGTAATCCTGCAAGCGGGCGTGTATAGGTAAATGGCTGTAAAAGGTATTAACCCAGTTTGCTTGCTCTTTAGATATCGTTAACCCTACACAGCGCACGCCATAATGCTGCGCTGCATAGGTCATAAAACTGCCCCAACCGCAGCCGATATCCAGTATTTTCATGCCCGGTTTTAACTGCAACTTGCGGCAGATTAAATCAAGTTTTGCTTCCTGCGCTTGCTCCAGATTATCGGCGTCTTTCCAGTAACCACAGGTGTAGGTCATGCGTTTATCCAGCATGGCGGCGTAAAAATCATTGCCTAAATCATAGTGTTGTTCGCCAACTTGCCAGGCGCGCTTTTTAGTTTGGCGGTTAAACAACTTTACTTTTAATGCCTGTAACAGTAACTGGCTGGGCTGGATTTTTTCTGGCAAGCGGGCACGTAGCAGACGGTAAAAGAACTCGTCCAGGTGCTTAACATCCCAATCGCCGTCCATATAGCTTTCGCCCAGGCCCAGGTTGCCGTCGGCAAACACCCGTTCCGGCACGTTAAAGGCATTTAATTGCATATCCCACGGCTGTTTACCGCCGGGCTCAATGCCGGCAAGGTTAAGTAACTCAACAAAGTATTGGTGTAATGTCGATTCCGGCAATAAAAATGCAGGACGCGAGTGTGCCAATGCAGTCGGCATGGACGCTCCTCCAACGAAAACTTATATTTAAAACTTGCTTATCACGAATGGCAGCCAGGCGGCTGCAGAAAACTAAAACACTGAAGTAAAACTGAGGGGGTAAAAATTACACTGGCCTAAACCTTCTCTTATCCGGACTGCCTGCCGGAACTATTAAAATAGAGTAATAAACGGCAGCATTTTAGCACAGATTGTTGAAAAGTCGACCTACAACTTTAGATTGTACTGTGTTAGGCTACATCGCATTAACAGGAGGTACGATGAGTAAGCCCACCCAAGCTGCGTTAGTTGTGGAAGGTGGCGCGATGCGAGGCATCTTCGCCGCCGGTGTTTTAGACGCTTTTATTGAACAGCAGTATAACCCGTTTCAGTTTGCCCTTGGCGTATCTGCCGGCTCCACTAACTTAATAGGTTACCTGGCTGGCGATCATGGCCGCAGCCGGCAAATTTTACTCGACCATGCCAGACGGGCCGACTTTATTAACTGGCGCCGCTACCTCAAAGGCGGCCATTTTTGCGATGTCAGCTGGTTATGGCATGCCTCTTTTGATGAAGTGCCGCTTAATGTGCCGTATTACCTGCAGCAACGGGTACCGCTGTACGTGGTAACAACCAGCGTGCAAACCGGTCAGCCGTGTTATTTCGAGGTAACGGAGCAGAATATGCACCAGCTGTTTCCAGCCTCTTGTGCTATTCCGCTGATGTATCGTGATTTTCCGCGCATTCACGGCGAACAAATGACTGACGGTGGCCTGGCAGATTCTATTCCGGTTATAAAGGCTTATGAGATGGGCGCGCGTGAAATCACCGTTATTTTGTCGCAACCGCATGGCTACCGTAAACGCAGCAGCCCTTTTCCAAGCTTAATGAAGCCGTTTTTCCGCCAGTACCCCTGGCTGTTTAGCGCAGTGTTAAGCCGCGCCGCACGTTACAACGAAGCACTGGATTTTATCGCCAGGCCACCTTCGGATTGTCGCATTCAGATTATCACACCACCGCGTCAATTCGCTGTCAGTCGATTTTGTCAAAATCCGGCGCAACTGGAAGCGGGGTATCAGGCGGGGCGTGCCACCGGTATTGAACACTGTCGCTTGCAACAACACTGCGATCTTCCGATTTAGCCACTACTTTAGTGAATTGCTGTCTTCTGGCACCTGGTGTCAGAAATTTACTTCTGTGGGAGAATAATTTGCTATGTCAGACGTTGATTTAAATAAAGCTGTGCGCAAACGCAGAACCTTTGCCATTATCAGTCACCCTGATGCTGGTAAAACTACCATAACCGAGAAAGTAATTTTATTTGGTAAGTTAATCAAAAAGGCCGGTACAGTAAAAGGCAAAAAGTCCGGTGTATATGCCACCTCAGACTGGATGGAAATGGAGAAGGAAAGAGGTATTTCTGTCACTACCTCAGTAATGCAGTTTCCCTACGCTGGCTGTTTGATTAATTTACTTGATACTCCTGGACATGCGGATTTTTCGGAAGATACTTACCGAACCCTAACCGCCGTAGATTCCTGTCTGATGGTTATTGATGCTGCGAAAGGGGTGGAAGAGCGCACCATCAAACTGATGGAGGTTACGCGGCTGCGCGATACACCTATTATTACTTTTATGAACAAGATGGATCGCGATATCCGCGATCCTATCGATTTACTGGATGAAGTTGAGCGGGTACTAAATATCGCCTGTGCCCCTATTACCTGGCCTATTGGCTCCGGTAAGGAGTTTAAAGGCGTGTACCATTTGTTACATGACGAAGTGGTACTGTACCAGTCTGGACAAGGGCATACCATACAGCCCGTCAGAGTGATTAAAGGTTTACATAACCCAGAATTAACTCGGCAACTGGGCTATTTTGCTGATGACTTGCGCGAGCAGATGGATTTAGTTAAAGGCGCCAGTCATGCGTTTGATATGTCAGCATTTTTATCCGGAAAACTGACGCCGGTGTTCTTTGGCACTGCTTTGGGTAACTTTGGTGTGGACCATATGCTGGACGGTTTAACACAATGGGCACCCGCGCCGTTACCCAGAGAAAGTAGCACCCGAACAGTATTACCAACTGAGCAAGTCTTTTCCGGCTTTGTGTTTAAGATCCAAGCGAACATGGATCCGAAACACCGTGATAGGGTGGCATTTATGCGGGTGTGTTCCGGCAAGTTCGAAAAAGGCATGAAACTGCATCATGTCAGATTAAAAAAAGATGTGTTAGTGCCTCAGGTATTGTCATTTCTGGCTGGGGAGCGTGAGCACTTAGCCGAAGCTTATCCGGGAGACATTATCGGTTTGCATAATCACGGTACTATTCAGATTGGTGATACTTTTACCAGTGGCGAGCGTTTTAATTTCTGTGGTATTCCGAACTTTGCGCCAGAATTGTTCAGGCGCATCCGTTTGCGAGATCCGTTAAAACAAAAGCAGCTGATAAAAGGTCTGGTTCAACTGGCCGAAGAGGGCGCTGTGCAGGTGTTCCGGCCTCTGGACAATAACGACCTGATTGTCGGCGCTATAGGTATATTGCAATTTGATGTGGTAGTGCACCGCTTAATGGCAGAGTACAGTGTGGATGCAATTTATGAAGCAGTTAACATTGCTACTGCTCGTTGGGTATATTCAGATAACCCCAAAGCCATGCAGGAGTTTGGCCGTAAAGCCAGTACGCAGCTGGCAAGGGATGGCGGTAATAACTTGACTTATCTGGCTCCTACGCTGGTAAATTTGAAAATCGCGGAAGAACGTTATCCGGATATTAACTTTGCCAAAACCCGCGAGCAAACCATAGTTATTGGTTAAGCGTATATCTGGTGGTTGCACTGGCCTGCTGCTAAGCTCAGGCGGCAAACGCCGGAGGAAAGGATGAGTGATAATATTACATTAAAACTAAGCTGGTTAAGTGTGCCGGCAGTGCAGCTAAGCCAAAGCGCACAGCTGTTAGCGACAAACAAAGCCTTTGATAACCTAGCTGATAATGGCAAATCAGCTCTACTACAGCAGCTTCGACTGATAATAGATAACAGCGATTTGTGCGGTAGCGGTTATAAAAATGTTCACATTAGTCTAGGCCCGCAAACACACTATGCCACCAATATCACGCTGCAGGCTGCAAAGCCACAAACCTTCGCGGCAATTTTTTATCCGTTGCAACAGTCTTCTACACAAACAGAGTTGTATGCTTCGGTATTTGCCCACAGTGGTGAAGCCATTATGATTACCGACGTTGATGATGATATCGTTGCGGTCAATCAATCCTTTGTCGAAACAACGGGCTTTAGCGCGAATGAAGTGATGTATCGCAAACCTGATTTTTTACGCCGTGGCTTGAATGAGGAAAATACCTTACAGCACGCTTGGCAAAATGTTGCTAAGCATGACCACTGGAGTGGCGAGATTAAAAACCGTAAAGCCAATGGCGAATATTATGTCTGTTGGCTGTCCCTCTCAGCCGTGCGGGATGACGCTGGGCTGGTATCACATTATGTATCCATTTTCTCTGATATCACCCGCCACATAACAGAGCATAAAAAATTTAAAAAACTAGCGCATTATGATTTTCTTACCGGTTTACCCAACCGCGCACTATTGGAAGACCGTTTTGAGCAGTTTGTTGTACAGCGACATCAGGGCCAGTTCAACTGTGCTTGTATCTTTATTGACGTTAACGATTTTAAAGCGATCAACGATAACTATGGTCACAAAAAAGGTGATGAGTGTCTGATCGCGATTGCCAAAACGTTAACTGCTGCGATCCGGCAGGATGATACTGCTTGTCGTTTTAGTGGCGATGAGTTTGTTATCTTGTTACATGATGTCAAAGAACCGGAAGACATCAGCCGGGTGACCAGACAGGTACAGCAGCAGGTAGCAGAAATTCCGGCGAAACTGAAGTTTGAGAAAGCGTTAAGCGTCAGTTTTGGTATCAGCCTATATCCGCAGGATGCCACCGACTTTGACAGCTTGATTGATACGGCTGACAAAGCCATGTATCAAGACAAGCGACGCTACAAAACTACCAGTTAACCCACAATTTTAGTATTAATAATATTTAAACTCCTGCAACGTACAGGCCACTTCGCAAGCTTACTTCTTCAGTAGTTTACGGATAGTGTAAATAGTACTACTAGTAGATCAGAGCAATTTGTTAGCCTGCAGGAAAAGTATCAGTTCTTTGTTATGGCTGTTGAAAAATATACCCAATAAATAACTAATAACTCATCTATTCCCTAGTTCACTATATCTATAAAGGTAAGAATATTATTTTTCAGCGCTAATTGTAATAGTTGAAAGTCATTCTGCAGATCGAGTTTAGCTAATAGATTCGCACGGTGGCTATGAATCGTTTTCGTTGCGACATCTAAAGCTTTCGCTGTGCCCTTAACTCCTAATCCCCGGGCTAAATTAATAAATGTTTCATACTCACGCTCTGACAAAGTGGCTAACCCGGTAGCACGATATTGCTTATCATTGAACTTCAGGTTTTTGATTACGTCACTACTAAGGTAGGTTTCACCGGAGCTGACAGTTGATATTCCATCCAAGAGTTCGTCAGCAGCACAGCGCTTGGAAATATAACCCAAGGCACCGGCATCAATAGCCCTGCTAACGAAAGGATCGTTGTCATACATTGATACCACAAGACACTTTACGGCAGAATGCAGCTTAGATATCTGTCGAATTAACTCAGGGCCATGCATACCAGGTAACGCATAATCTATGACAGCAATATCACACTGATTTTCTGATAAAAACTCAAGTGCCTGTTGTGCATTGCCATGTTCAGCGACCACTGTAGAATGCTCGTTAAGACTGAGCAGTCTATGAAAGCCCTCGCGGACTATGGGATGATCATCAATGAGCATCACGCGAACTGAGTGCATAGGTAAATTCCGGAATATTGAGTACGGCGAATGTATCAAACATTATTGCAAGTTAAAAAGGAATTCCTGAATACCAGCAATACCGGCGAGCTGCTCATTAAGCATCTGTTTGTGACTGCAGGTTATGCAGTATGCTTTTTAATCTTTTACGCACTGTCAAAAAACTTCTTTACTCATCAGGGTTGGACTACATGGTATATGCCAATGGGGTTCCGTGTAGCCGCCATGCTTATTCTGCCGATCAGATACTGGCCCACGTTGCTGTTTACCGAATTCTGCTGCCACCGCTTCATCACCGTATACTACGGCACATTCTCTCTTACACCGTTTTTCGAGGCCCTAAGCAGAGCTAGTGCCGTTTATTTGGGATATACAATTTTTACGCTGCCGGCAAAATTAATACTGAGGAAAATTGACGTAGCCGATGTTAAATATTGCTTACTCTTGCTGATTGCAATATTTGGGCAAAGTGTCGTCGCGGCAACTAATCTCGCCTTCTTCAATAGGTTCTACAGCAGCATACCTGTAGATAGAAAAATTGAGATTTGGTTATCTTTTATCACCGGAGGCGCGATTGGTGGGCTTCTAGTAGCTCCATTAATGATGGGTTGCTACCAACTAATCAATGACAAGAAAATCAGTACTCTAAACAGCACATCGCTATACTTATTGGCTTACGCTACTTTGTTAACTGCGATATATCGATATCTACAACTCGATCCTGGCTCTTTGTATGTCATTGTCGCATTGGCGCTGATGCCAGTAGTACTTTTTTCCTACAACTTGGGATGGACAGGTTCTTTATTTGCAACGGCAATAACCAATGTTTTTCTGGCAGTATCAGTGTACGGCCACTCTGGCACGCTAACTATGCAACAAATACAACTATTCGTTGTCGTGCTAAACATCTCTGCATTGCTGTTTGGCGCAGTAATATCTAACCAAAAAAAGCTCGCGTCATCGCTAATGACAAGCAATATCCGGTTACAGCAACTCGCTGTGCATAATCAACAACTGGCGAACCGATTTGTTACAGTGCAAGAGAATGAGCGCAAAGCAGTATCACAAGAGTTGCATGATGATATAGGCCAGATTGTAACAGGCCTGAAAACAGAGCTTAAAGTGATGGCGAAAACCTCAACTGACGAGCATGTGCAAAGACAGCTACCTAGAATTATGAATGCCACCACAGCCATCTATGACTCTGTCTACCGCTTGATGCACAAGATACGGCCGCGTCTATTAGACGAACACGGCTTGCATAACGCCCTAACATCAGGTGAATTAATGTCAGCTCTTCAAAATGCTGGTATCAGTTACAACCATATTATCGATGTAGATCTGAGCACCTTGTCACAGAACATTCAAATAGCCATATTCCGGATCTGTCAGGAAGCTTTTACCAACGTGATTAAACACAGCGCTGCCACAGAGTGCCATCTATCTATTGGGTTATCGGACAACTTCGTTGTTATAGAGATTAAAGACAACGGCAATGCTGACGGAAAAGAGCCAGACATTTCAGGCGGTTTTGGTTTAAGCGGCATCCAAGACCGGGTTTGCGCTCTTAATGGTAATTTTTATTTCAACGTATCTAATAAGGGTACTGCCCTATCTATATCGATTCCTGCCTAGTCACGCTTGTGCTGAGAAACTTTCTAAGCCAATTTCAGAAAATGGCATAGCACTAAAAAATCTAAATTGGGATTTCTTACGAAGCTCATAAAGAGATTACGTGGACCCCGGAATATTTCTTAGCTAGATTAAGAATTTCACTGGGGCATCAAATCCGCTGTAGCCATACCTTGAACTTAACATCGCTCAAATAATGCAAATAAACCGTAATCGCGAGCTCGCGATTACCACTGCTTTTAATGAAAAAGGTAAAGGTATGATTAAGAGAAAACCTAAAATTGACTCCACTGCTGAGTCAAATACACAAAAGCAGGCTGGTACAGCAAAAAAAATATCAAAGAAAAAAGTTCCGGCAAAAAAGACCCAAAAAAATACTGATCGTGTTCCCTCTTCAATCCGCAGCCAATATATCAGTTACATTGAAAATCCAGACACTCCCATAGACAGACAAAAAATCATCTCTCAAATTAAAAGTTTCGACAACAAAGATGTTAACTTTCAAGCGGTTTTACTTTCCATTGAAGTTACAGAGAGCTTCAGGCAGTTCGGTTATCAGGATATAAAAGGATTCATAGAAAAAGAAATTAAGCACTCATATAAAAACGCTAACAGAATACTTAATCAAGCAAAAATTGCATTCGACGCTGGCGGCTTAGACGCGGTTGGTAAATACACCGGTAATGCTCTAGACGCGATGAAAGAACTCGAAGCGGATGAACGGAAGGAAGTGCTCAGCTTTGCGCTAAAGTCCAATCCAAAGGCTATCACACGAACTGTCATCGTGCAGGCAATGACAGAACTTGGTCACATTGAAGAAATCTCACCGCAGCATAAAAAAACCAAGGATAAGATTTCACAGATCCACAATAAGATAAAAAAATCTGAGACCAGGCCTGAGTTTCTAAAAAATTTGGCAGATGCACTACACGAGAATCTAAAGACAAAAGACATCGATTCCATCGTAACCAAGTTGAATAAGCTTAAATAAACAATGAAGGCTAAGTAATAGATCTACATTATTGATTGTTGTTAATGATAAGACAGGTAATAGCATGTTAATAACTGATAACACTATACAGATAGATAACTTTAACAGTATAGATAGGATCTTAGCTGAGTTCAGATCTAAAAATAACCTTATTCATCCCCACGATGATGTTAGTAATAAACTTATCATCTGTAATATCTCTGACACTGACATTAAGGCCCTAGAAGAATCACATAAACAAGGTATGGATGCTGTATCGTTAAAAGATAAGCACCTCCACTACTACCATACGCTATTAACGTCACAGCTATCCAATCCCCAGGCCTGGGGTATGTTTCCTATAGTGGATTCGCTTAATCTGACGTTGGCTGCAACAGAAGAGGAGGTGAACAGGGCCATAAAGTTTTTCAGTAATAACGAAGGTACGCAAGGTACACAGATCAGAGTGAAATACGTAGAAGACAAAGGCAGACGTGATAGGCGTTACAAATCTCGGTATTTGAAGAAAAGGCATGTATGGTTAGATGGTAAGCCTGATATGAAAATTTACCTATCATGTGGTTTAGTGGGTGGCCAGAACGAAAATTCCCAGCGGCCCATTAGAATATCGCTCAATCCCAGCCGCTTTACCGGTAGATCCCTCAGAGAGCTATTAACTGCCATTCACAACGCTAAAGTATTTGATAACTTCTGGGAAAGTTTAGCTGATGCAAATATCACTAAGATAGATTTGGCCGTAGATTTAGTCGGGGTGCCTACGCCCGTACTTATATTTAACACTCCACGTTGTACTAAGTACGACTATGCCAAGAAGAGGTCGGATTCAGTCGAAGAGCCTGAAGCTAAAAAAGAGTATTTACAAACACAGTACGTTGGTAATAGATCAACCTCGCACTATAAGGCGTACGACAAAGTTAAGAAAAAAGAAGAGAAAAAACAAAAGCATGTTTGTACGATAAATGGCCCCGACAGCCAGCCTCTTTACTACACCAGAATTGAACGTGTAATGAAAATCCAGGGTAACGGTTCAAATCGTAAGTTTTGCGATCTGGCGGACTTGCCTTTTATGTTTAAAGAGACACAGTTTTATAGCCCCACTGCGTTTAAAGAGTTAGGCGAGTTTCAGTATGACGCTCTGGAGTGTGGCTTCTTTTTATCGTTAATCCAACCATATCAGCAGGCGCATGGGCTAACTGCAGAGCTTGAGGAGCAAACTATCAAGGACAAGCAAGCACTGCCAGAATATGCAAATCTGACTGAGAAAAAAATCCTGCGAAAATTAGAACATAACATGTTTGCTGAGATGAACGCGCAAGTTGCACGTTATAAGCTCACTTTTGCCAATACGTGGTTTGAAGAGCGGCAAAAAATAATACTGCGTAACATTCTCAAGTTTATGCTCCCTAAAGAGTACCGGAATCATGCCGACTAACCGTGTCATAAACGCCACTCGCCATTCCATCTATCCAGCGCTACCATAGTGTAGCGCTCTATTCCTACCGCGCACGACTATCCCCAAACTACTTAAATCAGAGGTGCTCTATGAGTACAGCTTGCCCCTGCGCGCTGTATTTGGGCCGTCTATCACCTACCAGTCGTAGCTCTATTGCGTCACAGCTGAACAGTGTCGCTAAGCTTATGAACTGGCCTGATGATTACGGCTCTTACTTCGCTAAGATTGACTATCAACAGGCATTGGTTATTCGTGCTGTACTGACTAATGCTGACTGGCAGCCCCGCTCAGTTAACAGGGCGATGATTGCTATTCGTGGCATCATTAAAGTCGCGGTAATGATGGGCCAGGCAGATCAGAAAGAAGCCGCCCATATCGCTACAATCGATAGACTTAAACACCCCGAGCATCAAGGCACGCCGCTAAGCACTAAGCAGGTTGATCAGCTATTTACGTTGCTGGAACGCGGCCGTTGTGCTGTGGCTAAACGGAACTTAGCTATCTTTGCTCTGCTACTTGGCACCGGGCTTCGGCGCAGTGAGTTAGTGGCGTTGCTACTGAGTGACTATAACCGGCGTGACCATACCCTGCTTGTGCGTAACGGTAAGGGTAATAAAAGCAGGCTGCTGTTCTTACCCAAATGGTGCCAAGAGCATATAGCCGTGTGGCTGCGTGAACGTAGGTTAGAAGATGGCTTCTTGCTGTGTAAAACCTATACCAGCGGCAAAGTGGTGCCCGATGTCGGTCTGACAGTATCGTCAGTGTATAGGCTAATAAGGCAAAAACTGACTGCTATAGGTGTGCCTAATGTATCGCCGCACGACATGCGCCGTACCTTTATCACACGCTTGCTTGAGCAAAATGTCGATATCAATACGGTACGCCAGATGGCAGGCCATGCTGATATCCGCACCACTACCGTTTATGACAAGCGCGACCACCAGTTTATGAAGCAGGCAGCGCAGACGCTGAGCTATACATCAGCAGGGGGTGAGCATGATAGTTCCACCTAAATCACCAATGCCATGCCACTACCTTGCCTCTCAGTATGCCAAGCGGGTGATAGCACTAATAGACGTTGATATCTGCTGCACCAGCATTAATCGGAATATGCTGCGCCGGGTAACGGGCAGAAGTTTAAATGAAGACAAGGAACTGGTTACAGCAACAGTGCTTGGCTATCTGGATTTTGACGATGATACGCCGGTGCTGACCGCCCGACTGCGGCAAAACATGGTAACGCTATGTTCGCTATTTGATGTTAAGTGCGAGTTTGCCCCCGCCCTGGGGTTTCTGTCACTGATGAATATTAATCAGGGCCTGAACCACTTGATTGATTTCTTAGGTGGGCATTTAGAAGAGCATGCATTGGAACGGTTATTAAGTGACTTGTCCGGTCTTAGCTCTGATGAAGTGGCTAACTGTTTAGTCCGGCTGCAGCAAAACGGAGTGCTGTTAATAGACCGGTGGTTAAACGAACCGCAGGACATCACCATGCCTGGCAGTATGCTGTATGTGCTAACCACCGAGTTGGTAGAGAGCAAAGAGCAACTGTTAAAGCATGCGCTATGCGCCAGCAGCCCTACCACACTAAAGCCCGATGACTTCAGCTATATCGATATTGACCTGCTACAGGGGTATCTGAGCCAGGCTATCGAGCAGAAGCATAAAGGCATCAACATTCTGTTATATGGCGAGGCCGGTAGTGGTAAGACCGAGCTAGCTAAGGTGCTGGCACATAGCTTGGAGTTAACCCTGTTTGAAGCCCGGAACCTACGCATGGAAGAGGGCTTTCTATCGGGTGAGTTTGGTGCGAAAAACTCAGATACCCAGCGCCTGCAGTACATCACCATGGTGCAAAGCTTAATGGGTGGCAGTGACATGATGTTACTGGTCGATGAGTGTGAAAGCCTGTTCTACAGTGCCGATACCCATTACTCCAAAGAGTCAGTCCATCGGCTGCTTGAGCAAAATGCCGTGCCAACCATCTGGATAACCAACCATGTGCAGCAGTTGGAGCACAGTTATATCAGGCGCTTTAAGCTGGTCATGCCGGTGCATTCACCTGACGATAACGTGCTTGAGAAAATCAGCCGTGCCGAGTTTAAAGGCCTTGGCATTGCCAGTGAGTTTCACACCACACTAAGTAAGACACCAAACATTACCCCGGCTCTGCTGGCGAATGCTGGCCATGTAGTCAGAACCATCGGCTTTAAACGCTCGCTAGCGCAAGGTGTGATTGAGGATGTGGTAGAAAATGCTCTAACAGCCTGTAACCTCTGGGATGAAACCTTACGTTACAAGCCTGAGCTTAACTTTGACATCAGTATGCTCAATATCAAGCAACCTGCTTCGGTGCTAAAGCAGATAAATCATGCAGTCGCAAATAATGCCCCCATAAGGGTGCTGATTAGTGGCCCACCAGGCACTGGAAAGACCGCCTTGGCGCACCATATGGCCGAGTTACATCAGCGCGATATTAAACGGGTGCTGAGCTCAGATGTGATCAGTAAGTACGTAGGCGAGTCAGAGCAGCAAATCGCCAAGCTATTTCAACAAGCGCACCGGGATAATCAGCTATTACTGCTGGATGAGGTGGATAGCCTGCTAACCAGCCGGGAGCGGCTTAACGCGCATCACGAGCGGCAAGTGGTTAACGAACTGCTGGCACAGCTTGAGTGTTATAGCTACCCGCTGTTTGCTGCGACTAATTTCGAAACGGCTTTGGACAGCGCCGTGCTGCGCCGCTTTGACTTCAAGCTTGAATGTGACTATCTGACAGCACCGCAAGTTTTAACGCTTTATAAGCGCACTGTGAGCGTTCCACAGCTATCGAAGAATGAAACTGAGCATCTAAGTCGCTTAAGCAGACTAACGCCCGGCGATTTTGCACTTTTAACACGTCGGCTGCGCTTTAGTGCAGCTCACGAACACCGACTGCTGGCGCTTACTGTGCTGGCAGAAGAAAACAACCGCAAACAATCAACCCCAACCATCGGCTTTGTACGTTAGCGCTCGCTAGCACCTAAGCCTTACCAACAAAAAGGAAATACCCATGACATCATTATTGAGTTCTCTCAAGGTTATCGCACGTCCAAAAATCGAAGCCAAGCCGCCTATCTTAGCCAAGCGTATGCGCCTTATCGAAAAGCTGGACGAGCAGCAGGCTATGGCTCAGGCCATGTTAGACGGTCAGCCTTACGAGGCTTTCAAAGACAAAACCATTAAAGACCCCGAAACGGGTGAGCGTAAAACCGTGCGTAAACGCAAAGCTGTTCGGCCATGGTACTTCGATGACAAAGAGCACTACTTCTTTGAAATAAAGGTAGGCCTTAAAACGCTGGAGCTGGACAAAGGCAAAGCGGCTATCGATGTCGGTAAAAAGGAAGACCTACCGGCTGTTATCGGCACTCTGATTAAAGCCGTGGAAGCGGGTGAACTGGATACCCAGATATTGCAGCTGTCACCGGCAAAACTCCCGAAACCGCCTAAAGCCAAAACCGCTGACAAGAAATGAGGCCGTATGGCCGGTCACTGAGCCGGCCATTTCATTCAGCCAGGTTAAAAACGTTTAGCAGGTTTTGGAGGTGCATTATGGCAACCCTGCGAGAAATCGAACTGACCTACCGCTTCAAAGAAGTGGATTGCGACATTACCGGCAAAACCGTCAATTGCCCTGAAGTCATCGGTAAGCTTTTTGACTACCTAAAGCATGAAACCAAAGAAGTGTTTATCGTGGTGAACCTCACTTCACAGCATGAAGTGAATTGCTTTGAAGTGGTGGCAAAAGGCACTGCTGATGCTATTAGCACAAGGCCGGTTGAGCTACTACGTACCGCCGTCATTTTAAACTTAAAGGCGGTAATCCTAATTCACAATCACCCATCAGGGTTAAGTGAACCCAGCCAGGCCGATGTGCGCTTTACTGAGCGGGTAATCGAGATTGGCAACATCTTAAATATCACTGTGCTGGACCATGTGATTATCGGCCTTAACCAGCACACCAGTATGCGACAAACCCACGCTCATATTTTTCAGTAACACCCAATCCATTCAGGAGTAAACATTATGCGTATTCAGTACGACGGCTTAACTTTGCCTGTTTCAAAGCGATTTATCGATGCACTGATTAAAGCTATCGAGCCGCACAGAGAGCCATTAGCAGAATTTGTCTGCGTGAACTTTCGGGACCCGAAATACAGTGCAGAAGAAGGTGGATACCACCCGGTTGAAATACTACTCACCGGCACCAGTGGCCGTTATGACATCTGTTACATCACCGACTTTTGTTATGCCGGTATAGGGGATTGTGCGGAGCTGGTGAAATCTTTGGACTTTGAGTTTATCGCTGGCACCTTTCAGGACATGACCGGCTACTACCCTATCGAAACCGCTAGAGAAATCTATCCGATGTGGGAAGATAATTTTTTAACCTACTGGCTGGATATGGGGGTTTTTAAGGTGGAGGTAAGCTAATGGAAGCATACAAACCAAAACGGGGTGAAGCTCACTTAAAAGCCAGTCCAAAGCGCATTGCACTTGGCAATTGGTTACGAGAGCAGCGAAACGCTAAAGGTCTTACTATGCGTGACATGGCAGCGATCAGCGGCTTACCTCATAGCTACTTTGGCAAAATTGAACAAGGTATTCGTGGGCTCGATATTCTGGAGTTTATTGAGCTATGCAAGTGGCTAAGCTTACCACCGCTAAAATCGTTGCAGTCTATAATTGAATTAAAGGATATTTAGTAAATACCCCTGAGATCAACTTCGAGACCTCAGGGGATTAGTAAATTTAGCTTAATGCCTGAACAGAGTTGGCCAGCCTTTTTTCTAGGCTGAATGGTGTTGTATAAAATCTCTGTTCAATTCCGTAAAGCAGCAACTTTAATTCGTCGTCATTTGATATCTGAAACTTTTGATTATCGGCATCAAATTTTAATTTTTGCTCACCACAATAGCCATGGATATAACTCAGCATATTGGCCTTATCATCAGCCGACATTTTATCAAGCGTGGATATTGCAAGGCCAATTCGTTTTCGATTAGGTTTTGTGACCTTGTCCAAACCGTAGCTATTGCTAAGCTCAATAAATTCCTCATCCAAAAACTTCGCAACCTCTTCGTTAGTTGCCTCTTTATATAACTGATCAATACCGGTGAATATACTGGAAATTGTCGCCAGACTTTTGAAAACCAGTGTGTCAGCAGCTTTGATATATACGGCATCTGGTAAAGCGTTTATCACCAGTCGGCTTTGACTTTGTTCAAGCTCTGCAACTTCACCAAACACTAGGGTTTTACGTTTTACAAAAAGGCTCGGCGTTACTTTCTGGAAATAGAAATCACCACCCTGCACAGACAACAGATATGCTATTTTAGAAAAATTTGCTTTGGTTAAGTCGTTATAGTTTTTAGAGTCAAAACCTTCCTTCAATATGTCAATACAAAAGGCCTTCTCACTGAATGCAGCGATCTTAAACCAAGAATCCTCATCAAGATTATGGTCCGGGTTATATGGTACGCAATTATTCAAATCTGCAGCGACAGCATCAAATAGCGATTGATCAGACACTAACTTAAAGGTACGTTTTTTCGCTCTTGTTTTTATATATGCCAGTACATGATCCATCATTTTCCTCGCTCGATAAAGGTGTAATTGTTAATTCGATAAGCAACTGGGATTTCAATATCGTCTGGATTTTTGTAACGTCGACGGCTGATCAGGAAAATTGCAGTCCCCTTATTGGTCGTAACGTTATAAAACTCGTATCCAAACAACAAAAACAGCGGATTAAAATAGAGTGCCTGGGACAGAAAAGTAAAAATAAACAGTACCCCATATACAAACCAAAGGGTCTCCCAACTACTAATACTCAAGGCAACGAAAAAGTAGCCTAGGTAGCTTGGCAGAAAACTGTTATTAGCATGCTCAATACTTGCAGTCTCACATTTTGTGAACTCATCTTTACCCAAAAACTTACTTAGCCAAATGCTAATCCCTGTACATAAAATTGGGATTAAAAGATAAACAAAATAAGACACTAAGTTGGGCAACAAAATTGCTGAACTTAGCCAAGTAAAGTAGCTAGCCAAATGACCTAATGTATACCCTTTTTGAACCAAAAAGATAATTACGAGTAGGGATGTAGCATTGAACGTTAGCAAAATCCGGAACGCAATGTTAATCATCTAAATGTCACCTAGCTAATCATTAGCAATAACAACAGCCTGCATCAAAGATACAAAACATCTTGCCTTCACTCGCTGCTGTTTGTCCACATTTCAAGAACATGAAATATTAAACCTGACAGTCACTTGTGATGCAAGCTAAAAAACTGTAGCTCACGGAGCATCTTGAGAATAGTTTGGAGAGCCAATATCTGCTAAAGGTATACTTATGCATCACGTTGCTAAAACTAGTAATATGTTGCACCATTTCGCAGACAAACTTCACTGGGAATTCTACAGATGGAAATTCCAGAGTTTTTTGCATTCCGTGCGAAACATAGGATTTGTCTTGCTCGATTTTCAAGCAAGCACTTAACTACCGTAAAAACTTAAATGTATTGGTTCGAGGCAACTGCTTTTGTACACGCTATTGAGTAACTCTGAAATTTTGGGGAATGCTTCAAGATCTGTCGGGATAAAAAACTTGTTATCGTCCAAAGCTCTAACAAGCTCAACTTTGTACAGATACAGAAGCAGCTCTCGAATTCTCTGTGCTCTTTTAGCTCGTGCAACCCTGCTCGAGTTTAAGTTCAAACACTCCTCAATTATTTGATGACTTGCCGCTTCAGCAGTGCTACATACCCGACCTTGATAGTTCGGTAATATAAATTCACATAAGAATAGTGCCCAAAGTCTAGCTGGCATATTCCAGCCATCCTCATTAGAGTCAGACGGTTTCAAGTGGACTGAATAACGCTCGCACAACAATGAATTGATGTCGCTAGGTCGGGTTGACAGATTATCAAGAAAACCTTGTTTCTCTGCTCTAGCGTCTTGAATCTTTGAGTTTGCAACCGACACTTCGTACTCTGCGATCTCCTTCAAAGCATCTTGCCATTTATTAATACCACACAAAGAGGTTTTAAACTCAAGAACTTCGACTTCTTCGTTGAAAGTTAACTGATAAAACAACTTTGGGATTTTTGATTTTGGCTTTACCCCGTTAATACTGAAGATTACGGGCACAACTTGTCTTTTGGCATAGTTACCATCGACTATGATATCTGCTTCAGCTGTCGCATGGTCCTCAGTTTCGTTAAACAAAACATTCCTAATCCTGGACACTGCAACATTTTTTGAAACAGTAAAATCTTTGCCATCCAAAAGCGTGAATTTGTTAGACTTCATCGGTTTTAACGGAAGCTCTGAACGGGACGAATTGCGAAGTAAGTTATCAATCTCGAATTTGAAAGTGCCGTATATCTTAGCGTTTCTTTGCTCAATTAACTTTGGTAGCTTCTGTTTAGATACTTCGTAACACCTTGCTTTGACGAACGCTTCATTAACCCAACTTCGTTTTGCCTTCCGAATTAATAAGCTACGTAGCTCCTCTGGTTCAACATGCCAAGCCACCTTACTTATATCAATTTCAACAACCTCAAAATCGAGTTGCGCAAACTTCTTTTTATCCTCGTTGGATTTTGCATTGGTAACATAAATTTCAATGCCAACTTGACGACCATAAGCATCAGCTAATACAGAGTCGATAATAATGTTGCCAAACCTTACTTCAGAATCTGCTTTGCAAATTTTAATTCGAGGTTCCAACTCATGGTACGTGGATGAAACTTCGTTTCCCATGCAATCAAGCCCCGAAGAAGATGCATAATATCCGGGCAGCAGGATACTTTGATTTTCAGAAGCGAAATCGAGAAGAATGGATTTAGCCACTTTGTGAAGAACTGATTCTCCCTGACATACGGAGTCCTGTTCATGGCCAAAGTATTCAGTTTTGGATGATGTTTTAGAGTTGTATGCAATTAATTGTTCATTGCACTCTATGCAACGACAGTTACATGCCTTTCCGTTAGGAACCTGCTTGATATAGCAATAACTGCCCTCGCTGTTAACTGCCCATGCAATATTTACGGTCATGCCTCTAAACGTCTCTTAAAACGATTGGATTTCCAATAATAGCAAGTAAGGTTCGATTTAAAAGGTTTACAACTTACCAAGCGGTTTACAAAACCACAAGTGGTTGACAAAATAATAAATAAGCATATTATTAACCACGGTATCTAATCCAATTTGTTTGCAACCAAAAGAGATTTTAATTATGACCCCATGGGAAGCCACACCCGAATTTACGCCTAGCCGCATCGAAACTCTCGCAAAATTATTAGCTGATGTACGTGCTGAAGTAGTTGATCTTCACGACGAAGATCTTGGCGATACAAACCGCTCTTTAGGTTATCGTGCTTATGAATGCTGCTGCTCTAACATTCTTCGTAAAGTTTCAACTGAAGGATTCGAATGGTTGGGCATCATTTCACCAACAGGCAGGTTTACCTTTAGCATAAGTAACATTCCAGTAAGGTTTTGGAAAGGTGATCCTGAACGACTGCCAGGTGGGAAACTGATACGTTCTCCAGAAGCAGCTATGCAACTCGAGTTATTCGAATCTTCATGTGCAACTAAAAACTTAGTCTGGTATATCGTGTTGCGTACAGACCACACTAAACAGGTAGATAGAGCATTTTTCATTGGCTATACAGACATGGGTGAGATCGCCGTTAACTGGGAAATTCCGTTAGATAGCAAAATAACTCTGATGAGTGAAATAAACGACGTACTTCCTGAAAGTGTAGAGCTTGAGTCTGCAAGCTCAAGAGTTAAAACCAAGAAGAAAACGAGCATTGTAGTTAATAATGAATAACAATTTTTTTGGCGATAAACTACGACTTGCAAGATTAATGTCAGGGCTCACTCAACAAGAGTTAGGTGAGCATGTTTTAGTTAGCAGGCAGTTCATACATCAGCTTGAAACTGGAATTAAAGTCCCAGCAGAAGATACTGTTGGAGCTATTGCTGAAGTTCTAAAAGTCAAAAAAGCCTTTTTTTACAAATCGCCTGTGAACGATGTTAAATATGAGCAATGCCATTTCCGGAAGAGAAGAACTACTCCTGTTGGTCTTGCTAATCGTGTATTGGCATTAAGCACAGTGTTCGAGCAATTCGTAGATATCCTAGATGAACATTTAGAGTTGCCCGAATATAACTTTCCGGATTTCGACACTAACGATCTAAACGCAGAAAAAATTGAACGGCTAGCCGAGAAATGCCGAACTCATTGGAATTTGGGCGTGGATACTCCTATATCTAACATGATAAGGGTTCTTGAAAATGCTGGCGCAGTAATTACCTGTTTTGATGGAGTTTCAGACAAAGTAGATGCTTTATCTATTAACAGAAAACGACCTATAATTGTGCGAAACAGTGCAAAAGAAAGTGTATGTCGGATGAGATTTGATCTAGCACATGAGTGTTCACATCTAGTTTTACATCAGGGTGTTGAAACAGGATGTGTTAAGACAGAAAAGGAAGCGGATGCCTTTGCCAGTGCGTTTCTGTTTCCGCGTGCAGCTTTTCTCAAAGAGTTTCCAAAATGCTTGAGCCCACTCCGCATTCGATGGGAAAAAGTCTATGAGCTTAAAATTAGATGGAAAATGAGTGCTCGGGCGATAATTTACCGGGCTAACTACCTAGGACTTCTCTCTCCTCAGCAATACAGATCAGCAAATGTGTATTTAAATAAAACGGGGCAATCAAAAGTTGAGTTGTGTGATGAACAAATAGCGTCTGAGCAACCAGAAATACTAGCAGCATCTCTCGATACACTCTTCGAGGAAGTTGGAGTATCAGTATTCGATATAGCTGAAAGTTTGGGAGTGAGCGAAGAGATCATTTCGCAGCTAACAGGTTATAATCTTCAAAATCAATCAAAACATGAAAATGTATTGAATTTTACTTTGAGAAAAAATCAGTAAGGCAATTCGGGTTGTACTTCATGTTCTTGGTAGTTTACATCAGAAGTTATTTTTTCAATATCCCGTCCATAAAGGAAAAAGTTTTGAATTGGTAACGGTGGTAAAGTGTCAGGCTTAGCATTAGTTTTAGCTACTTTATCCCTAAGTTCCATAAGTATTCTGCCTAGTGCATTGACCCCCACTAAATACTCATCGCCAACAGGTTTTGCTCCCCAGAAAATATCCTTTCTAGAGAATTCAACTATTGGCGAATCGCCAGTACTTATCAGTAATTCTCCAAACTTATCCCAGTTTTGCATAAGTTTCACTCTAACACACCACTTCATCACCAAAACCCTTACCACCTCCCAATCTGATCTGGTCTTTTCTCTAAATGGCTTTGAAACCATCTTAGCCGTCATCGGACTAGTCTGATCAATTATACTTTTTTGTATTTCAGGATGGCCTGGAAACCGACATGCTTGATACAATGCTTCTGAACTTCTTATGTGGTTTCCATTAACCAATAATGGAAATCCAGAGGACATATTTGAAAGCCCGCCCCACAACTCATTCGTTTTATGAAATACAACAGAGTGCTTTACAGCATACTCACGTAACGCCTCTCCATATTTACTAGTCATTACTTAAATGACCGAACAGTTTAACTATCACTTTCATGTCCTCATTAATTTATAAAACTGCCTGAAATATTCTTCTAACAGCACTATCAGAATTAGTAGTTCTCGGAAACAATGGATACCACGGCGAACTTACCCAAAGAGCCAAAGGAGCATTATTTGGGCAATTTCTAAATGTAACAAGCATTGCTCCAAATCCCACAGACTCTAAAGACATATGCCCTAACGGTCTGCTTGATGCTCCCAAATTAGGGCACAATCCTCTAATTCTAACCCCTGCCTCTAGAAATTCTCTCTCAAGCAACTGTTTAGCTTCATCCGAACTAAATAGACCATTTTCACCTACATTCCCAGCAGCACGAAGTAAAGGACTATATGACATTGAATTTATGTAACTTTGCACCTCAAAAGAGTTTGGAATTGACACAGGCCTTAACACATCACAAACATTTGAGTACTTTTTCCTATCCTCCAAAGCCAACATCCTCCACCATGTGGTTTCAACTGATTTTCCTAATTGTTGAGCCTTTTCCTTAATCCTCTGGTCCGCATAATATTGCCCATTACAAAAGTATGCTATTGATATAATGTGTATTTTAGATTTTTGAGGAGCTGAGGTTTCTAGCCATAGTTCTAAATCTCGTCTTACCCTGTTCCCTGTGTAAATTGCGTCATCTAGGTAAACAAATTCGACGGCATCTGCATTATTAGTTCGAATTTGAATACCAAAAAGATTATTCATTTTGGCATTGAGTAATTGCAACATTTCATGCTGGCTATTTCCGCCTTGCTGTATATCTAAAAAACTAACACCACTCCAATATAAAGGCGGATTTTCACCTGCTAATTTTGGGGCCGTTAGCACCGTAGTTAAAAACTCATCAATTTTTCCCTTTGAAAAATAAGTTTTACTTAATACATGATTCATTTCTGAAAGAATGGGTAACTGGACGGACTCTGGAAATTGGGAAATCCATCTATTAACATGCGCCGGCGTCATCTGAGTGCCGTCACCTGCGCGGTAATCACTAATGATGGTAGTAATCGAATTGATCAATTCTTCCTTGGACATTTGAAACTCCATTTATTGCAGATAATATCTTTTACCAATAAAAATCTTTAATAGGAAGAAAATACAAAAGGACAAATCAAAAATTAATTATCTCAAAAAATAAGCCGACACCACTGTCTGTCAAGGACATAGTAAAATGTGAGGAGCCAAAGTAGTGACAACCTGTTAGTAATAAAGGAATAATTTAGAAGGAATTTACTAATAGATTGGTGCCTGAGGCCGGACTCGAACCGGCACGTTATTTCTAACGGTGGATTTTGAATCCACTGCGTCTACCAATTTCGCCACCCAGGCATTGAGAGGACTTTTTCTGTTGTAACTAGTCTAGTTACAGACCTTTGCAAAACTTTGCAAGGCTATTGCACTTTTAATAACTGCTGAATCGTAGACTATTCAACAAGTTATGTCTACCACATTCGAAGACGCATTGCATTTTGAATCCGCTGCGTCTACCGATTTCGCCACCCAGGCACTGAGGGATATTTTGAGGTAAACGCCTGCATTATACGATGCGAATGGCGATGCGCAAGCGAATTTATCCGCCGGGCTTTCAGTTGCACAAAATTGCAGCAGCTTCGAAAAAGCGTTGCTGCATGTTACACTTGCGCGGTTTTTATTATCGGACGACGTTATGTTTGCTAATGCACCCCGTGCGGGTTTAATTCGCCGTCTGGCGGCTATTATGTATGACTGGTTAATTCTGGCAGCCCTGTGGATGGCGGCCATGGCGTTGGCGTTGTTGCTGGTGGCGCTGTTAAACAGTGTGGGTGTTATTTCGCTGGCTAACTATACCGATCATGCCGATTTTATTACCCGGCATAAAATCTGGTTTCAGTTGTACTCTGTGTTGTGGTTTTTCTGGTTTTATCTGTATTTCTGGTACAAAGGTGGTCAAACGCTGGGCATGCGTGCCTGGCGCTTGTTTCTGGTGCAACAGGATGGGGCAGCCATCAGCTTTAAACTGGCTGTAGTACGTGCTGTTACGGCGCTGTTGGGGCTGGGCAATTTCTGGCTTTGGCTGCGCTGGGGTAAAGGCCTGGCGTTGCAGGATCAGCTAAGCAATACCCAGGTAGTAGTGCTGACAAAAGAGCAAAGTAAATTACTGAACTTGCATAAGGCAGCACGGTGATAAAAGTGAACTATACCTTCTTCCGCATAAAATACACCGACAGGCCGATAAACAGCAGGCTGGGCACCATGGCGCCGGCCAGTGGCGGTAGCTGATACACCAGAGCTACCGGGCCGAATACTTCGTTGCTCATATAAAATGCAAAGCCGGTAAGAATACCCATTAACACTCTTGCTGCCATGGTTACGCTTCTTAGCGGGCCGAAAATAAACGACAGCGCCATCAGCAGCATGGCGGCTATAGTCAGTGGTTGCAGGGTTTTACGCCAGAACGCCAATTCATAGCGGCTGGATTCCTGAGCGTTTTGTTGCAGATAGTCTACATAATCATTCAGGCCGGTTAACGATAGCATTTCCGGCTTTATGGTTACCACGCTCAATTTGTCAGGGGTTAATGATGAACGCCAGCTTTGCTGTGGTGCTAACTGTTTTAATATTCTGTCGGCAGTAAAGTCCTGCCGCACCACTTGTTGTAACTGCCAGGCATCATTGCGATATACCGCGCTATCCGCGCTGACGATAGATACCAGCTTAAGATCGGTATCAAACTGATAAATAATGATATCTTTTAACTGGCCGCTGTCGTCCACCTTACCAATATTGACAAACTGATCACCGTCTTTGGCCCAGATGCCTTGTTGCGCAGCAAACAGGCTGCCATCCGAAATAGCTTTAGTGCGCAGCTCCCGGGCCGCGCGATCAGCAACCGGCGCCCCCCATTCAGCTACAGCCATTACCAGCAACATCATAATCACAGCCGTTTTCATCACTGAGCTGATAATATTAAAACGCGACAAACCAGCGGCCTGCATAACCACCAGCTCGCTGTTGCTGGCCAGCATGCCAAGGCCAATTAAACCGCCGATTAATGCGGCCATCGGGAAAAAAGTGACCAAATCACCGGGCACGCTGTAAAGCGTAAACAGCGCGGCGTGTACCATGTCGTAGTAACCCCGGCCCACAGACCGCATCTGATCAATAAACTTAAACATGGCCGAAATAACCAGCAGCACACTTAATGCCAGCATTGTGGTGGTTAAAATAGTACGGCCGATATAGATATCAATAATTTTCAGCATGTTAAGTTCTACCCGCTAACCAGGCTTGAAAACGTTGTGCACTGGAACGATGGCGCATAATTAACACTACCCCTACCACTAAGGCACTCAGGTGCAGCCACCACATACCTAACGCTGGTGGAATTTTGCCGTCTTCCAATGCAGAGCGGGCGATAATCAGTAAAGAGTAATAACCCAGATACAGCAGCAAGGCAGGCAATAAGCGGCCAAACTTACCCTGGCGCGGATTAACCCGGCTTAACGGTACCGCGATTAACGCCAGCAACGGAATCGATAACGGAATGGCAATACGCCAGTGCCATTCGGCAATAGCTTCATTGCTGTCCATGTCATATAGTTCTGAGCTTGGCAGGCTGCCAAGCTTACGCCGGCGTTGTTCTACTTCCTGTTCGCGGATCTGGATCTGGTAACGGCCAAATTCGGTAATTTCAAAGGCCGGTGATTTCACATCACCGGCATAACGGCGGCCCTGTTCAAGCTGCATCATCTGTGCGCCACTGATGTCTTCCTTAACATTACCTGACATGGCATACACGATAGAATGGTCACCCAGGGTATCGCGGGCATTATTTTGTGCCACAAACACTTTTTGTAACTCGCCAGTGTCACGGCTAATGCTTTGCACAAAGATCACTGCATTTTCGTTTGAGGTATGCTGAAACCGCCCCGGCACCAGAGAGATTAACCCGGCATTGGCATCGGCTTTTTCCAGCAGGCGGTATTCCTGCTCGGTGGCCCAGGGGCTGAGATATAAAGTCACAGCGCCAGCCGCTACAGCCAGTATTAGCGAAAGTAACAACGTAAGGCGGGTAACATACCATTCACTTACGCCGGTGGCGTGCAGTACCGTCATTTCACTGTCGGCATATACGCGGCCATAGGCTACCAATATGCCAACAAAGGCACTGAGTGGCAGAATAATCACCGCCAGTTGCGGCAATTTCAGCGCAACTATGCTCATAACCAGTTGCCCGGGAAGTTCACCTTCAGATGCATCAGCCAGAATTTTGACAAAGCGCTGGCTAATGATAATGGTCATCAGAATGACAAATACCGCCAGCTGTGACTTAAATACCTCAGCTAACAGGTAACGAAAAATGATCAAAACGCCCCCTAAAAACCTGCCTTTTTGCTGGAACCCTGGCGATTTTTCAGTAAACTTGATATTTATAGCAATTATTATCGACCAAACGGCTTAGAAAACCGAGCTTTTTTATAAATTCACGGTAGAATTTGGCCATATATGTGCAGGTTATCTTAGCACAGTCTATTAGAATCAGGAGTTAGTATGGAGTTCAGCGTAAAAAGCGGAAGTCCGGAAAAACAACGCAGTGCATGCATTGTGGTTGGCGTGTACGAGCCGCGCCGTCTTTCCGCCGTAGCAGAACAACTGGATAAAATCAGTGAAGGATATATCAGCAACCTGTTACGCCGTGGTGATTTAGAAGGCAAACCAGGCCAGATGCTGTTACTGCACCATGTGCCTAACGTACTGAGCGAACGTGTATTATTAGTAGGCTGCGGTAAAGAACGTGAGCTGGACGAGCGCCAGTACCGGCAGATTATTGCGAAAACGATCAGCACCTTAAACGAAACCGGTTCAATGGAAGCAGTATGCTTTTTATCTGAATTACACGTAAAAGGCCGTGACACCTACTGGAAAGTGCGCCACGCGGTGGAAACCACACAAGACTGCCTGTACGTATTTGATCGCTTAAAAAGCAAAAAAGATGAAACCCGCCGCCCGCTGCGCAAAATTGTATTTAATGTGCCAACCCGGCGCGATCTGACCATTGGCGAAAAAGCAGTAGAGCATGGCTTAGCCATCGCAGCCGGTATTAAACAATGTAAAGATGTTGGCAATATGCCGCCAAATATCTGTACGCCGCAATATCTGGCCGATCAGGCGCTGTTGCTGGCCGAAAGCTCAGCCAAAATCAGTGTCGATGTGTTAGGCCCGGAAGAGCTGGCCGCACATGGCATGAATTCTTACCTGGCAGTTGGCCGTGGTTCAGTGAATGGCCCGCGCATGGCAGTAATTAAATACAACGGTGCCGGTAACGACAGCGCGCCGGTGGTATTAGTAGGTAAAGGCTTAACCTTCGACTCGGGTGGCATCAGCTTAAAACCGGGCGATGGCATGGACGAAATGAAATACGATATGTGTGGCGCCGCCTCTGTGCTGGGTACTATGCATGCAGTAGTCAATTTAAACCTGCCAATTAATATTGTTGCGGTATTGGCTGGCGCCGAGAATATGCCGGATGCTAACGCCTACCGGCCGGGTGATATTTTAACCACTATGTCAGGCCAAACAGTAGAAGTATTAAACACCGACGCCGAAGGCCGTTTGGTGTTGTGCGATGCGTTAACCTATGTTGAGCGTTTTGACCCCGAGTTGGTAATAGACGTGGCTACGTTAACCGGTGCCTGCGTTATTGCACTGGGTAAACATGCTACCGGCTTACTGAGTAACCATAACCCGCTGGCACATGAAATTTTAAATGCGTCAGAGCAAAGTGGTGATCGCGCCTGGCGTCTGCCATTGTGGGATGATTACCAGGATCAGCTGGAAAGCCCCTTTGCCGATTTTAGTAACTTAGGTGGCCGTGCCGCCGGTACTATTACTGCCGCCTGCTTTTTATCGCGCTTTACCCGCAAGTATAACTGGGCACACCTGGATATTGCCGGTACTGCCTGGCGCAGTGGTGGTAAAGATAAAGGCAGCACCGGCCGGCCGGTACCGCTGTTAACCCAGTTTTTAATTAACCGGGTTGGCCAACAGCAGGACAACTAATGCAGGTTAGCTTTTATCTGTTAAGTGACAACACCAGCGAAAATGAGCTGAGCAGTATGCCAGCTCATTTTACTTTAGCTTGCCAGCTATGCGCCGACTTGTACCGCGCCAAACAACGGGTTTTCGTTTATACTGCCGACCAGCAACAGGCCGAAGCGTTCGACGAACTGCTGTGGCAGTTTGATGCGCAGCGTTTTGTGCCGCATAACCTGAGCGGCGAAGGCCCAAAATATGGCGCACCGGTAGAAATAAGCTGGCAGGCACCACGGCAAAACCGCCAGGTGCTGATTAATTTAGCCACTGAGATCCCGGCTTTTGCCAACCGCTTTAGCCAAATCATCGAATTTGTTCCCGCCGCCGAGCAATTAAAAGCGCAGGCGCGGGAGCGTTTTAAGCAATATCGTCAGTTGGGCGTTAACCCGCAAACCGTTAATGCCCCCTGAGCACAGGTACTATCATGGAAAAGACGTTTAACCCCAGTGAAATAGAGCAGGCGATGTATAACGCCTGGCAGGCCAAAGGCTACTTTGCGCCACACGGCGATGAAAGCAATGGCAACTACTGCATTATGATCCCGCCGCCAAATGTTACCGGCAGCCTGCATATGGGCCATGCCTTTCAGCAAACCATTATGGACGCCTTAACCCGCTACCAGCGTATGCAGGGTAAAAACACCCTGTGGCAGGTAGGTACCGACCACGCCGGTATTGCTACCCAGATGGTAGTAGAGCGTAAACTGGCAGCAGAAGGCCAGCCAGGCCGTCATGCGCTTGGCCGCGATGCTTTTATTGAAAAAGTCTGGCAGTGGAAAGAAGAGTCCGGCGGCACTATTACCTCGCAAATGCGCCGTTTAGGTAACTCGGTAGACTGGCAACGCGAGCGCTTTACCATGGATGAAGGCTTATCCAATGCAGTGCAGGAAGTATTTGTGCGCTTGTATGACGACGAGCTGATTTACCGCGGCAAGCGCCTGGTAAACTGGGACCCGAAACTGCACACCGCCATCTCTGATCTGGAAGTGGAAAACAAAGAGCAAAAAGGCCAGATGTGGCACTTGCGTTATCCGCTGGCCGATGGCGCCGTGACAGCCGATGGTAAAAATTACCTGGTGGTGGCCACCACGCGGCCGGAAACCATGCTCGGTGATACCGGCGTAGCGGTAAACCCGGAAGATGAGCGTTATAAGGCGCTGATTGGCAAAGAAATCCAGTTGCCATTGGTAAACCGCCGTATTCCTATCGTTGCTGATGAGCATGCCGATATGGAAAAAGGCACCGGCTGTGTCAAAATTACCCCGGCGCACGATTTTAACGACTATGAAGTGGGCAAGCGCCATCAGCTGCCAATGATTAACGTAATGACACCGGACGCCACTATCCGCAGCGAAGGCGAAGGCTTCCACTGCAATGGCGAATTAAACCCGGCGCTGGTTGGCGTTATCCCTGCTGAGTATCAGGGGCTGGACCGCTACGCCGCGCGTAAAGCTATTGTCGCTGCCTTTGATGCTGCCGGCTTGCTGGAAAAAGTAGAAGATCACAACAACACCCTGCCGTACGGTGACCGTAGCGGCGTGGTGATTGAACCTTTGTTAACCGATCAGTGGTATGTGCGGGTTGCGCCATTGGCGAAAACCGCAACTGAAGCGGTAGAAAGCGGCCAGATTGAATTTGTGCCCAAGCAGTACGAAAACATGTACTACAGCTGGATGCGCGATATCCAGGACTGGTGTATCTCGCGCCAGTTATGGTGGGGCCACCGTATTCCGGCCTGGTACGACCAAAACGGTAAAGTTTATGTCGGCCGCAATGAAGCTGAAGTACGCGCTAAACATCAGTTAGCCGACAGCGTAACGTTAAAGCAGGATGATGACGTACTGGATACCTGGTTCAGCTCGGCGTTGTGGACCTTCTCTACCCTGGGCTGGCCGGACGATACCGAGGCGTTGCGTACTTTTCACCCCACCAATGTGTTGGTTACCGGCTTTGACATTATTTTCTTCTGGGTTGCCAGAATGATCATGATGACCATGCACTTTATTAAAGATAAAGACGGCAAACCGCAGGTACCGTTTAAAACCGTCTATGTTACCGGGCTTATCCGCGATGAAAACGGCAATAAGATGTCTAAATCCAAGGGTAACGTGGTTGACCCGCTGGATATGATCGACGGCATTACGCTGGACGAGTTACTGGCCAAACGCACCAGCAATATGATGCAGCCCAAAGATGCCGAAAAAATTGCCGAGCGTACCCGCAAGCAGTTCCCCGACGGCATCAGCGCCAGCGGCACCGATGCGCTGCGTTTTACCCTGGCTGCGCTGGCATCAACCGGCCGTGATATTAACTGGGATATGAAGCGCCTGGAAGGCTACCGCAACTTCTGCAATAAACTGTGGAACGCCAGCCGCTATGTACTGATGAACACCGAAGGCCAGGACTGCGGCTTTAACGGCGGCGATATGCAGTTATCGCTGGCCGATAAGTGGATACTGGCGCAGTACCAGCAAACGGTGAAACAAGTGCGGCAGTACTTTGATAGTTACCGCTTTGATTTAGCCGCCACAGCCTTGTACGAATTTACCTGGAACCAGTTCTGTGACTGGTATTTAGAACTGACCAAGCCGGTGCTGTTTAAAGGTAATGAAGCCCAGCAACGCGCTACCCGGCATACCCTGGTTACCGTGCTGGAAAGCCTGCTGCGCTTAATGCACCCGATCATGCCGTTTATTACCGAAACCATCTGGCAGTCGGTAAAACCGCTGGCTAACATCACTGCTGACAGCATTATGCTGCAAGCCTACCCGCAAGTGGATGACAGCCTGGTTGATGCTACAGCCACCAACGATCTGGAATGGTTAAAAGCAGTGATCACCGCTATCCGTAACGTGCGCGGTGAAATGAATATTGCGCCGGGTAAACCGCTGAGCATACTGCTGCGCAACGTAAACAGCGAAGAGCAGCGCCGCTTAACTGAAAACGAAAGCTTCCTGATGAACCTGGCCAAGCTGGAGCAAATCACTGTGCTCTCAGCTGATGCGCCGGCACCTACCTGCGCTACACAGTTAATCGGCAGCATGGATTTACTCATTCCGATGGCCGGTTTAATTGATAAAGACGCCGAGCTTAGCCGCATTGCCAAGCAGCTGGAGAAAACCCAACAGGAACTGGCCCGTGTGGCAGGCAAGCTTGGCAATGAAGGTTTTGTTGCCAAAGCCCCGGAAGCGGTGCTGGAGAAAGAGCGCGCCAAACAAGCTGAACTGGAGCAGGCAGTGGTTAAGCTGCAAGCCCAACAAGCCGAGATCGCTGCGTTGTAAACCAAGTGAGTTTTGTAGTGCTAAGGCGGCCTGATGGCCGCCTTTTTTATCCGCGTTGTATTGCCTGCAGGTGAAATAAGCCTGCATGGTATGCATTTTCACTAACTGATAGTGAAAGTCGCTGCTTATCTCACCAATATAAAAATATAAACCAGATTAATTTCAAAGTGTTATATGAATTGTCGCTATGGCACATCATTTGCAAATCCTTAATTTCTATAACTAAAGGATTGATATAAATGAAAAAATTCTGTGGATTTGTCATCGTGTTGTTCTGTGCCATAGCCGCACTATGGTTTGTGCTGCCGAAACAGCAAAACGTCAGCCAAAGTATAGCCGAGCTGGAACTGTACTTACCTGCCTTGATGGAAGAGGCTGCTATACCCGGCCTTGCGATTGCGCGGATTAAAAACGGTCAGACGGTATTGCTGCAAACTTATGGCAAAGCCAATATTGAAAGCGGCGCACCGGTAACCAAAGACACCTTATTTAATCTGGCCTCGATCAGTAAACCCATCATGGGCCTTGTGCTGTTGCAATTGGCTGATCAGGGTAAGCTCGATTTAGAGCAAGATATTAATAACTACCTGCCATTCAGGGTCGATAATCCCCATACTGCAGAGGAAAAAATAACTTTGCGCCATCTGGCCAGCCACTCATCTGGCATTGCCGATTTTTATGACATCAACAGTTATGCAGAAAATCGGGATCCAGATATCTCCTTAGAGCAACATCTAACCAGCCTGCTGTTAGCTGATGGCGATAATTACCGGCAAGGTCAACACTTTTTGCTGCAGTTACCCGGTGAAAAGCGTCAGTACAGTAATTTAGCTGCAGGGCTTGCCGGCTATCTGGTTGAAGCTACGACAGGCATGTCGCTGGCACAGTACAGCAAAGCTAATTTGTTTCCTGCTTTGGCGATGCCCCATAGCAGCTGGTTGCTACATGATGTGGCTCTGGAAACTGTGGCAGTACCTTATGAAGTAGAACAATGTGTACCTTATTTGTTCCTTTGCGCTGATACGGAATCGTCCAGCCTAAACTACCTGATTAGTCGTTATATTAATCCGCCAGCAAAGTACAAAAGCTTTAAACCTTACCCGCATTTCGGTAATCCACAATACCCGGACGGAGGTGTTCGCAGTAGCATCAGCGAACTGAGTCAGTTCCTGGTTGCCATATTGAACAATCAGGATAGCGCTGGTCGTCCTTTATTGTCGGATGCCATGTACAACGAAATGTTTAGCTTACAGCTGCCAGAGTCAGTTTCTGCTAATCAACGTTTTTTCTGGCGAGACAATGAAATGGGCTTAACAGGCCATATGGGTTCAGACTTAGGTGTCTTTACCGCGCTTTATTTTGATCGCAGTAGTAAAGACGGTTTTATTATCCTGATGAACCGAGGTGTGGACGACAAAGCGGCAGCTGCCATGAAGCAGATTGCCACAAAGTTAGTTGGGCTTTAGTTTCTCAGGCTATAAAGCATAAACCGCTGTACTTACTGTAGGCAAGGCTTTGCCAGCCAAGGGCTGGCAGAAATATTCCATTTGTAGAAAAAATAATTTTTGCTATGATTGCGCGGTATTTCGGCAGCTGGCTGCAAATACACTTGCACTGCGTATTTATGCAGTAAAGTCTGATGTTTAGCGCTCATTTTTTCAGCGCAGCACGGCTGATATAGCAAGCAAACGCTCCGTTGAGTTTGGTTATCTGCTGCAACGGTTCACTTAACTTTATCCGGCCTGCCGGACTTTTTCAGAGAATAATAAATGATGTCAGCAGATACCCTGGTAGAGAGCCTCGCCGAACCTGTTGCAGCGGCGGCCGAAGCGGCCGCCGAAGTTATCACGATCGAACCTTCCATTATAAGTTTAATACCTCCTGTTGTGGTGCTGGCTATTGCTATCTGGCTGAAACGGCCGATATTGGCGCTGATCATGGGGGCAATTGCCGGTATGTTGCTGCTATCGCCCGCAGGCGCTTTAGGTAATATGGCCGACACCTCACTGCGGGTAATGCAGGACGAAACCATTGGCTGGTTAATTCTGGTTTGTGGTGGTTTTGGCTCACTTATCGCTTTGCTGGTGCACACTGGCGGGGCTTTTGCTTTTGGCCGCGCCGCGCAGCGCGTGGCTACCGGGCGTAAGTCTTCCATGCTGATGACCTGCTTTTTGGGTATCGTTATTTTTGTTGATGATTACTTAAATGCGCTGACAGTGGGTGAAACCATGAAGCGTATTACCGACAAGTACAAAGTATCACGCGAAATGCTGGCCTATATTGTCGACTCTACCGCCGCCCCCATTTGTGTGCTTATTCCCATTTCCACCTGGGCGGTGTTCTTCGGTGGTTTGCTGGTAGCTAATGATGTAACACCGGCCGGCGACGCCAGCGGTATTCAAACCTATATTTCTGCCATTCCTTATATGTTGTACGCCTGGCTGGCGATGATGATGGTTATTCTGGTTATTATTGGCGTAGTACCGGTATTTGGCCCGATGAAAAAAGCCGAGCTGGCAGCACAGCAATCACTGATCGCGGCAGAAGATGCGCCTCATTCGGCCACTACCGCACAGGATACCCACTCAGCTGATGATTTTGCCGTGCAGTCGTTCGATGAAGAGTTTGAGCAAAGCAACCGCAATACCGGCAAGTTACATAACTTTTTGCTGCCAATGATTATGCTGGTTGGCTTTACCATCTGGTTTGAAATTGACGTCTGGAAAGGCCTGTTAATGACCTTTCTGCTGACATTGCCACTGTATTTAGTGCAGCGGCTGATGAATATCTCGGAAATGATGGATGTAATGATCCATGGTTTTAAAACCATGTTGCCTGCCATTTGTACCGTTATCGCTGCTTTTGTTTTTAAAGATGTCTGCGATCAGTTAGGCCTGCCACAGTTTATTATTGATAACCTGGCGCCTTATATGAGTGCCCAAATGCTACCGGCGCTGGTGTTTTTATCCATGGCGGTGCTGGCGTTTGCTACCGGTTCGTCCTGGGGTATTTTCGCCGTGTCTATTCCTATCGTTATGCCACTGGCGTTTGCGGTTGAAGCCAATATCCCACTGGTAATAGGTGCGCTGTTATCGGCCAGCTCATTCGGTAGCCAGGCCTGTTTTTACAGTGATTCTACCGTACTGGCAGCACAGGGTTCAGGCTGTAACCTGATGAGCCATGCTATCACGCAGTTCCCGTATGCCTTTACGGCAGCAGTACTGGCGTTCTTTGGCTTTATTGCACTGGCGTAACCGCCGGTTTAAGCTGCCTGTTTAATACGAGGCGCTGGCTGTAATGGCTCAGCGCCTTTTTTATCGCTGCTATGTTAAACTTGTGCCGCTTCAACAGTTTGTCACTTCAACACTTTTGTTACTTCAACACTTTGTCACTTTTTTACGCCTGACAAAATGCCCTGACACTGTTACCTTATATAACAATCCTCTATAACAACTTTATACAGCCTGTTTACCGGAGTTTTTATGCTTACCATGCTGGCTAAAATTCTTAAAGTACTTAACTCACAAGCGTCACCCTGGCAAATTGGCTGGGCTATTGCGCTGGGCCTGTTTGCCGGCATACTGCCGCTGGGTTTACTGACATTACTTATCGTGCTTATTGTGTGTCTGCTAACCGTTAACCTGTCTACTTTTATTGTGGTGTGGGGGTTAACCGAAGGCTTAATGCTGCTGTTTGCCACACCGCTGGAAAACCTGACCTGGCAATACGCGCAAAACGATACTCTGCTGCAAGTGTTGGCTAATACCGAAACCCTGCAACTGCTGCATTTACACCACACTCTGACACTGGGCGCTTTTGTACTGGGTGCAGTATTACTGCTGCCGGTAGCCTGGCTTAGCAAAGTGCTGGTTATGCAATACCGCACCCGCGTGATGAGCAGCGTGCAAAAATGGAAGCTCACCCAAATGTTAAAAGCCAGCAAGCTATTTGCGCTGTACGAAAAATTGAATTAAGGAGCAGGGCATGATCCGTAAATCCGGTTGGTTAGTGTTTATTATTTTCTTTGCCGCTCTGCTGGCTTTGGTTTATTTGGTAGCTGGCCCTGCCATACGTCTGGGTATGGTATACAGCCTGGAAAAGGTTGTTGGTGCTGAGGTAAATATCAGCAAGGTATCGCTTGAATTGGCACCACTGGCGCTGCGTATTAATAATCTGCAAATAACTGATGCCGCAAAACCAACCCACAACAGTTTAAGTTTTGGCCATGCCCGCGCCGCATTGGAAGTGTGGCCGGCGCTGTTAGGCTATTACGTTATTGATGAGCTAACAGTAGATGGCCTGCAGTATGGTGCCGAGCGCAGCAGTGAAGGCAAGGTATACCGCGTGCCTGGCGTTGAGGGTGAAAAAGTTGATATTGCCCAGTTGCTACAGGTTGACCTGCCTGACGCCGATGAGCTTATCGCCCGTGCTAACCTGCAAACGCCTGCCAAAGCTGAAGCACTTCAACAACTGGCGGCTACTGAGCAGCAGCAACTCAAAACGCTGCAAACCCAGCTGCCTACCAAAGACTCGCTGGCGCAGTATCAGGCCGATATTAAAGCCTTAACCGACAGTAAAGTTGCCAACGCTGCCGATTTAGCTGCTAAGGCGCAGCAGCTGCAACAACTAAAAGATAAACTTAACAGCGAAAAAGCCAAAGTAGAGCAGGTAAAGCAGCAATTAACGCACAGCAAAGAAAGCCTGCAGCGCGCGGTAGAAGAGCTAAAAGCCGCGAGCTTGGCCGATTACGCCAAAGTGCAGCAACTGGCTAACCTGAGCGATGGCGGCCTGGCTGGTATCAGCCAGATTTTACTCGGTGATGTTTGGGGCGCGCGGGTAGCACAGTTACAAACGCTGTATGAGCTGGTTAAGCCTTATATACCAGAAGGCGGCATATCATCAGGGCAGGGTAGTGAAACCACCGAGCCGGAAGTGGTGTTACCAAACCGTATTTTGCCATTACCCGGCCAGCCTTATCCGGATTTCTGGGTAAAAACTGCCAGGGTAAACTGGCTGATTGGCGGCGGTGAGGCCACCATAGCGCTGCAGGATATTACCGCCCAGCATGCGCTGATCAATAGTGCCACCAAGTTTTCACTGGATGTAAAACAACTGCCGCAACTGGCTGCGTTTAACCTGAGCGGCGATTTTGCTGTGCTGCAGCAAATGATCACTAACCTGAACTGGCAACTGGACGGCTTAAACCTGCAACCGCTTACCTTAGGCAAAGGTGATACCGCGCTCGATTTAGCCGCCGGCTTAATCAGCTCCAGCGGCAAGCTAAACCTGACCGATAACCAAATAACCCAGCAAGCCAGCGTGGTATTAAATGCCGCTAATTTTAACAGTACCGGCAATAAGTACCTGCAGCAACTGGCCAACTTGCTTAACCAGCAACAGCAAATTCCGCTTAATATCGCTACCACCGGCCTTATCAGTGCGCCAGAGGTAAGTATCCGCTCGTCGTTAGACAAAATACTCGGCGATGCGCTGCTGGGCGAGGCCAAACAAAAAGTGGCGGCGTACCAAGCTGAGTTACAGGCAAAGCTAAACAGCCAGCTGCAAACCGGCCTGGCCGGCCAGCAGGACTGGGCCGCACTGTTAACCCAGCAGGATGGTGAACTAGCCGACATCAGCGGCAGCATTGAAAATATGCTTAGCGCTAAAATGGCGGATGTAAAAGATCAGGCCAAAGATAAGTTAAAAGACAAACTGCTGGATAAACTCGGCGGCGGTAACTAAACACCACTACAGGCTGTAACTGGTTGTTACAGCCTGTAAGTCTTTATTAATAGCGCCCCGCCTGGCGCAAAATTGCCCCCGCTTAACCTATCTGCATAGCTTTTTTCCTGCCTCAGGATAGATTTCTGCTACTTGAGTGCATGGAATTGCCCTATATGAATTTAACCCGCGCGGCATTAAAAAATCCGGCCAGTATTGTAGTGCTGGCTGTGCTTATCTTATTGTTTGGCGTGATCAGCTTGCTAAAGCTGCCAATCCAGATCACGCCCGACATTGAACAACCACAAATTTCTGTTTTTACCGGTTGGCGTTCGGCAGCGCCGCAGGAGGTTGAAGCGGTTATTATTGAGCCCATTGAAAACGCGATAAAAAATACCCGCGGGGTGGTTAAAGTTGAAACCAATATTCAACGTGGTTTTGGTTCTATTACGCTGACATTTGATGTTGGTGCCAATATGCAACAGGCGACACTGGATGTTATTAACAACCTGAACCAGGCACCGGCACTGCCGCTTGATGCGCTTGAGCCTACTGTCGTAGCCGGTGGTGGCCAGAATACGCCGAATGCCGCATCACTGTTGATCCGGCCGTTACCGGGCAACAATGTGCGTGATGTTGCGCAATACCAGCAACTGATAGAAGACGTGGTTTACCCGCGGTTAAGCCGTATTCAGGGGGTGGGCCAGGTTAATTTAAACAGCCAGCGTCCGCGTGAGCTGCGTATTACCTTTGATCCACACCGCGCAGCCGCGCTGGGGCTGAATATCAATAATATGGCTGCGCAAATTCGTGCCGCTACCGATGCGTCTGGCGGCTTTGCCGATGTTGGCCGGCGCCAGTATACCGTGCGTTTTGCCGGCCAGTTTAACCCGGCATCACTGCTGGATATGATCATCAGCTACAGTGGCGAGCGGCCAATTTATCTGCGTGATGTGGCTACCGTAAAAACCGGTTTTAGCGACCGTACCGGCTTTACGCTACGCAATGGCGCCCACGCTTATTACATTACTATAGCGCGTAACAACGATGCCAATACGGTGGCGTTGCTTGACGACATTAACCTGGCGCTGCGTGAACTGAACGAAGGGCCGTTGCTGGAAGCCGGCCTGGTAATGGATTTAAGCTTTGATGCTTCGGTGCACATACGTAATGCGCTGGCGCTGGTAAAAAGTAACCTGGGCTTAGGCGTGCTGCTGGCGCTGAGTTTACTGTGGTTATTTATGCGTGGCTGGCGCGCCACTGCCATTATTGCACTGACGATTCCACTGTCGCTGGCTATTGCCCTGTTGGCGTTACAGCTGTTGGGGCGCAGCCTGAATGTTATTTCACTGGCGGGGCTGGCATTTGCTGTCGGCCTGGTGCTGGATGCGGCCATCATAGTGCAGGAAAATATTCTGCGGCTAAAAAGCGAAGGGTTGGACGACAAAAAGGCCGCCCTGCGTGGCGCGGCCCAGGTTAGTGGTGCTTTGCTGGCCTCTACGGCAACAACAGTCGCTATTTTTCTGCCCATTCTGTTTATGGCTGGCATTGAAGGCCAGCTGTTTTCTGATCTGGCGCTAACGTTATCGGTGGCGGTATGCAGCAGCTTTATTGCCGCTACTACCGTTATTCCGCTGGCCAGCCGCTATTGGCTGGGCCACAGTGTCAGCACCGACCCATTTGCACAGTACTGGCAACGCTTAAGCCAGCTTATTATGCGCCTGACCGATAACAGCGTTAAGCGTGTAAGCTGGCTAACAGGGCTGACGCTGGGATCAGTGCTGCTGACACTGCTACTGATGCCGCGCACTGACTTTATGCCAAGGGCGCCGACCGACGGCTTCTTTTATTCATTCAGCCTGCCGCCGGGCGGCAATATTGATTTTCTCGAGCAGGAACTGGCCAACCGCGTGGTACAGCGGCTGGAGCCATATTACAGTGGCGGCAAGTTGCCGGGCATTAAAAGTTATAACTTTTATACTTTTGGCCCCAATGCCAGTGGTGGTTTTGTGTACGCGGCCGACCCAACCCAGGTAGAGCAGTTAATGGACGTGGTACGTAACGACGTCTTTGCCGGTATTCCCGATACCCAGGTATTTTTATTTCGCGGCTCAATGATTAACGTATCAGGCGGTGGCGATGGCCGCAGTGTAGAGCTGAACCTGCAAGGGCCGGATTTAACGGCCCTGCTGCAGGTAGCGCGTATTGGTGTGGCAGCGGTGCAGCAACACCTGCCCGGCGGCAGTGCCCAGCCGATACCTGCGCTTGACATGGCTGAGCCAGAACTGCAATTGTTGCCCAACGACAGAGCCATCAGCCAGGCAGGCCTGAACCGCGCCGATGTGGCTAACTATGTACGCTCTTTTACCAGTGGTTTATTTGTCTCAGAGTATTTTGATGGCAATGACAGAATGGACGTTATTCTGCGCGCCCAGCAATGGCATACCCCAGAGCAACTAGCGGCCATGCCGCTGGTAACACCGCGCGCAGGCGTGCAAACACTGGCAGATATGGCACAGATCCGCCAGACAGTCGGGCCATCGCAATTGCGGCGTATTGGCGGCAAACGCACTATCAGTTTAATTGTACGGCCACCGGAGGGAATGTCACTGGATGAAACCATGGAGCTGTTGCAGCAACACGTTATGCCAGCCATGCAGCGGGTATTGCCTGATGGCGCCAGCCTGCAGCTAAGCGGTAATGCCAGCCAGATGAATTCTGCCATTGACGAAATGTTGCTGAACTTCGCGCTGGCGCTGCTGATTTTGCTGTTATTAATGACGGCACTGTTTAAATCATTGCGCGATGCACTGCTGGTGTTACTGGTTATGCCGCTGGCCATTGCCGGTGGTGTTATGGCATTGGCACTGGTAAACCTGTTTACGCCGCAGTCGCTGGATCTGCTAACAATGATTGGTTTTATTATTTTGCTTGGCCTGGTGGTAAATAATGCCATTTTACTGGTCGATCAAACCCGCAGTGGCGAACGTGAAGGCTTAACCCGGCCAGATGCCGTGCGCCAGGCCATTTTGCTGCGCGCCCGGCCAGTGTATATGAGCACGCTGACCAGTTTATTCGGTATGCTGCCGCTGATGTTAATCCCCGGCGTAGGCGCTGAGATTTATCGCGGCCTGGCTACGGTGATAGTAGGCGGTATGGCTATCAGCGCAATATTTACCCTGATTTTACTACCCGCGGTGTTGCAAATGCAGCGGCCTAAGGTGGTTCAACCTGCAACTTTATCTGCTTCGGCTCAAGGATCTCATCATGCGTAAGTCTATGCTGGTTATCACACTATGCTGCAGCTTTAGCCTGCTAGCACAAACTGCCGTGCCCACGCCAACAGCCACATCAGTACAATTAAGTGAAACCCGGTTATCTTATGAAGTACCAACCATAGATGCAGCCGGCACCGTATACAGTATCAACAATACTGAGATAACCGCCGGTATTGATGGCAGGCTAAGTTGGGTTGCCGAAGCGGGTACCTTGGTGCAGGCCGGCGACGTGCTGGTGCAATTAGACCCGGTGCCGCTGCAGTTGCAAAAAGCCGAACTGACGGCGCAGTGGCAACGCGCCAAATTGCAAACCGCTTATTTTCAGGCTGAATATCAGCGGTTACAGAATTTACAGCAAAGCCAGAGTGTTTCGCTGTTACAACTGGACAAAGCCCGCTCCGATTATCAGTTGGCTCAGGCCGATGCCGATATCATTGCTGCCCGTATTGCCCAGCTGGATGATCAGTTAAGCCGCACCCAGGTTACCGCGCCATTTGCCGGTGTGGTAGCACAGCGGTTGCGTGAAGCCGGCGGCGATGTTTCGCGCAGCACACCGTTGTTGCGGTTACAGGATATTTATCAGCTGGAAGTGCGCGCTTATGTGCCGTTGCAATATCTGCGTTATGTAAAACTGGGCGATATGTTGCAGATCAGTAACCCGCAATATCAGGGCAGTGCAGCCGTAACGGCAGTGATCCCGGCGGCCGATGCGCAAAGCCAGCGCGCTGAACTACGGTTAAAACTGGGGGCCGCATCTACGCAGTGGCTGGCAGGTGAACTGGTTAACATAAAAGTTGCCACCCGTGATAGCAAAGCCGCGATAACAATACACCGCGATGCGGTGCTGCTACGCAGCGATGGCACCTATGTTGTTACCGTAGATAATAACAACATTGCCAGGCGTAAGGCCGTGAAAATCAGTGATGGCCACGGCGACTGGGTTACGGTAGATGAAGGCCTGCAGGCCGGTGAAAAGGTTGTTACCCGCGGCGCTGAACGCCTGCAGGACGGCCAGAGCGTATCACAAAGTTAACCAGGTCCCAGGCTGCGTGGTAGGGGGCGGCTGGAAAATAGCTGAGTATAACTAAGCTACAGTGTTTTACATCTGCCGCTAAGTATCGCAAAATAACACCAGCTGTACCCACTTAAGGCCTTTAACAGCACCATTAAAGGCCTAACCTACCAAGGACAGGATATGACATTAGGCTGGACCATCTTCGCCTGCATCGCCACCTTTTTTGCCGCTTATATCGTGTTCGCTATTGGCTTTTATACGTCGATGGGTATACAGCACCGCAGCCGCTTACTGCACGCCTATATGCTAAGTGCCTGGGTTTGGTTACCCGGCTCGGGCATAGTGGGTATAATTTTAGGTATTATTAACTACCAAAATGAAGCAGACACCAGCGGCTACTGGATCTTCGCCCTGCCGCTTATAGCACTGGCTGTGTACTTTGCCGGCTTTGTGTTGTTAAGCAAAAAGCCTTAACAGCAATTGGCGTATTAAATTAGTGCCAGAGTAGTGAAATTGGTAAACGCAGCGGATTTAAAATCAGCCGGGGTAAACTCTGTGTCAGTTTGAGTCCCCCTGGGTACCAATATTAAATTTTTATAACTGTTACCTAACTTGTAGGGATATTAATCGTTATAACATTTAATTTAACTCAAGGATGCCTTCCAGGATTATAATATCCCGTCCATTCTTCATAGTAAGCAGTTTCATCATCATATACTGAAAAGAGTAAGTAACTTTCTTGATAATAATCGTCATACTTCCACTCTAAATCGCACCCCATAATTTCACAAGTTTCCCAACCTTGCTCCCACGCCCAATCCCAAAATGGGTCATCATCATCTTCAAACTCTTCATTATCATCGTCTCTCCATGAGAATAGTTCATAACCTCCTGTAAACAAATAAACACTTAATGGTGTAGCACCTAACACATAGTCTACTGAATCCTTTACGATGTCGTTAGCAGGCTGCGGAAAATCAAAGCTATTTAACCTAGCCAATATCTGCTTTTTTTCTTCATCACTGTCGCCTTCAAACAAGCTAAATCTTAGATTGACAGTTCTGTCATTCGTATTTTTAAAACTGAAGATGACCGCTGCATCAAAATCATTTTCTGAATCAGGCCTAGCGGACAACACATTAGTCTGTCTACTAACTCTATAAAGGAAGTGGTCAATAAAAGCAGCTTTCTCTTCTATACTTCTAAAACTTTTATAAACTTCCCTGTAACCTTCTTCCATTTTTTTATACTCAGCTGAAGATGAAAAAGAGGTATCTTGATTCTCCGCTTGAGATCTGTCCAGCAGGCAATAGCGGGTAGAAAGCTGAAAACTCTGACTTTTATACAACTTAGCTTTGAATTCCGTAATCGAGCTACTAGCGAGGCTCTTGGACTTCTCTACTGGGCATATCACAGTAGTATGTACTGGGGAAAAATCATGCTTTTCAGCTGATTCAGCTTGGACTGCTGATATAGGAAAAGTTAAACCTATGATAAAAGTAAAAACTAGCTTCATTGCAACCTCTCGTTATATGAAAAACAATGGAAGCCAAATATACACCTCATGAAAATTTTCCGCAATTGAAACACACTCTTAATTTTAACTGTAATTTAACATTGCTATATGTGAGTTTACCTAGCACAGTATGGAGTATCATTATCTCCCTATAGCTATATGGCATATCAAGTCCCAGCCAGTCACATAATTTAATTAATTCAATAACATATGCCATTATGTCTGTCCGGCCTTACTAAAATCACTATGTATATCCATAATGCTGATGTCAGTTAGGTATCAGACTTTTTGGCTATTCGCGTAACCAGCTACGTTCAGTCCGTAGCTTAAATGGGCGCTCTATTTAAGGGATACGGCAAAATCCTGCCAAACGCTTGTCGATCTTATCCTTCATCATCCGACTAGGTACCGTGAGTTAATCACTGCTATCTTTACTGCTGCATCAGTCAGCTGTGACAGGATATTGCCAATTTTAGGAGCAACGCGATGAAATTTAACCCGGTAGTGCACTTTGAAATTTACGTAGACAATATGGAGCGTGCCAAAGCATTTTATCAGGCCGTATTCGATGTCAAGCTTGAACGCATGCCATCACCCACGCCGGAGGTTGAGATGGAAATGTGGTTTTTCCCGATGGATAAAGAAAACGGCATGAGTTATTACGGTGCCGGCGGTACTCTGGTAAAAATGGACGGTTTTACCCCTGGCGGCGGTGGTACCTTAGTGTATTTTGGCTGCGAGGATTGTGCAGTACAGGCTGATCGCGCAGCAGCCAATGGCGGTAGTATACAGCAGTCGAAAATGTCGATTGGTGAACATGGCTTTTGCGCTGTGGTGCGCGACTGTGAAGGCAATTTAATCGGCCTGCATTCGATGACATAAGTTAGTTTATGCAACTGTATGCCAGCCGGCCTGCTTCAGGGCTGGCATCACTTCTGCGACGTTTTTATACTGCTGACAGCAGCGTCTGATATCCCGCCATTGTCCTGCTAAGCGTTCGAAATGCATTAACTATGAGTTCTGTTCATGGATTAATGAAATAATATCATTTTTATTCATGCAGCCCTGGGTGTATAAATTACACATGGCTTTAAGTCTAGACGTCTAGATGTTTTATCGACGATTAGCACAGGAGATACCAGAGCATGAACAAAGATTTCACTTTTACCATTAAACGTATCCGGTTTGATGAACATTATCAGCCGGCAGACAGTACCCGTATCACCACCAACTTTGCTAATTTGGCTCGGGGTGAGTGCCGCCAGCAGAATTTGCGTAATGCTTTGAACATGATTAACAACCGCTTTAACGCGTTGGCGCAATGGGATAACCCCAAGGCCGATCGCTACTCCGTCGAGCTGGACATTGTTTCGGTTGATGTGGATATTAACGGCAATGGCTCAAGTTTCCCGTCGATTGAAGTATTAAAAACCAATATTGTTGATCATAAAACCAACGAGCGCATTGAAGGTATTGTTGGCAATAACTTTTCCTCTTACGTGCGGGATTATGATTTTAGCGTATTGCTGCTGGAGCATAATAAGCAGCAAGCCCAGTTCAGCATTCCACAGAATTTTGGCGAGCTGCATGGCAAGCTGTTCAAATATTTTGTTAACTCAGATGCTTACAAGCAATACTTTAAAAAGCCTCCGGTTATCTGCCTGAGTGTGTCGGATAACAAAACCTATCAGCGCACGGAAAACCAGCACCCGGTATTGGGGGTGGAATACCTGCCGAACGAATCGTCGTTAACCGAACAGTATTTCAACAAGATGGGCTTGCAGGTGCGCTATTTTATGCCGGCAAACAGTGTTGCGCCTTTGGCTTTCCATTTCGTCGGTGACTTACTTAACGATTACACCAACCTGGAGCTGATTAGCACCATCAGCACCATGGAAACCTTTCAGAAGATTTACCGGCCGGAGATTTATAACGCCAATGCGGTTGCAGGCAAAAGCTATAAACCGGATTTAAAAAATCAGGATCATTCCATCACGCAAATTGTGTATGACCGCGAAGAGCGCAGCAAGTTAGCTATAGCGCAGGGCAGGTTTGCTGAAGAGCACTTTATCAAACCGCACCGGGCGGTGCTGGAACAATGGTCGGCTAACTACGCTTAATAACCGGGAACATGACTTACGATGAAAACACTATTACCTACCTCCACCGCCGGAAGTTTACCTAAACCGTCCTGGCTGGCCGAGCCTGAAACATTGTGGTCACCGTGGAAATTACAGGGTGAAGAACTGATTAGCGGCAAACAGGATGCACTGCGGCTGTCACTACAGCAGCAACAACTGGCTGGCATTGATATTGTTAGTGACGGCGAGCAAAGCCGGCAACACTTTGTCACCACCTTTATAGAGCATTTAAGCGGGGTGGATTTTAATAACCGTAAAACGGTCAGAATTCGTAACCGTTATGATGCCAGTGTGCCAACGGTAGTGGGCCCGGTGTCGCGGCCAAAACCGGTGTTTGTCGAAGATGCTAAGTTTTTACGAGCGCAAACCACGCAACCAATAAAATGGGCGCTGCCGGGCCCGATGACGATGATCGACACGCTGTATGATGACCATTATAAAAGCCGTGAACAACTGGCCTGGGAATTTGCCAAAATACTGAATCATGAAGCAAAAGACTTAGAAGCTGCCGGTGTGGATATTATTCAGTTTGATGAGCCGGCCTTTAACGTGTTTTTTGATGAGGTAAATGACTGGGGCATTAAGTGTTTAGAACGCGCCATCGAAGGGCTTAAATGCGAAACGGCAGTACATATTTGCTATGGCTATGGCATTAAAGCCAATACCGATTGGAAGAAAACCTTGGGTTCTGAGTGGCGGCAATACGAAGAAATTTTCCCCAAACTGCAACAGTCCAATATCGATATTATATCCTTGGAGTGTCACAACTCGCGGGTACCGCTTGAGCTACTTGAGCTTATCCGTGGTAAAAAAGTGATGGTAGGTGCCATTGATGTAGCAACCGATAGCATTGAAACACCAGAAGAAGTGGCGGCTACGCTGAGAAAAGCGCTGCAGTATGTCGATGCCGACAAGCTTTATCCCTGCACTAACTGTGGCATGGCGCCGTTATCCCGCGACGTTGCTACGGGCAAGCTAAATGCCTTAGCAGCAGGGGCTGAGATTGTGCGAAATGAATTACTGGCCAGATAACTAGCGGCTGTTATAAAAACAGCCTGGGTTCTTTATCGGTTGCCGCCGTTAGCTGATATTGCGCCACTGCATCTGTGGTCTGCTTTTCACGCTCTTTAGCTTCGCGGTTGCGGTTGGCCTCGGCTACCAGGCCTTCGAGCGCTTTGCCGAGTTTATCCAGCTTGGCATCCAGTGCGGCTATTTTACCGTCGCGTTCCGGGCTTTGTGGTTGCTTTATCAGGGCATCTTTTTCGGCCTGGGCTTCTTCTATTTTCTGCTGTATTTCATCGTACTTTTGTTTATCCAGCCCGATGCGGTTGGCCAGCATTTGGTCCATTAACTGGCTTAAAAATGCCTCTTGCTGTTTGCTGGTTTCATCCTGCTGCTGCGGTGCTTGCTGCGCAGCGGGTGTTGCCGCAGGCGTGGCTATACCGGCAATTTCTTGCCGTTGCGCGCCGGTATCGGCAGCGTCGGTTTCGGGTTTTAATAGCTGATACTGCATTTGGTAGTTATTAATACTAAGGCCTGACACTGTCATTTGCTGCACTCCGCTAAGGTTAGAGGTTTTGCCTGTACCGAAATAAAGCAGAAACTGTGCCAGTTGCTAAGGTTGTAGCGCGCCAACAGCGCTGTAAGCAATTTGGGCCGTTGTTTGACGAGGGATACGGCTATACCAGCGCAACTGACATAGCCTTGGCTAGCTGTAATCTGTTAACATTTGCTCAAAGCATAAGCAGTAGGGGTAGAGATGTTGCAGTGGTTACGTCAGTGGTTTGAACATCCGGCCGACCCTTTGCTGCTTGCCGGCAGTTATGATCCCAGCCTGGTGCTGTTGTCTTTTCTGATTGCGGTATTTTCTTCTGCTATTGCCATTCATATTACTGCCCAGGCCATCAGCGTTAAGAAAAAAAGCTCACGCATGCTAATGCTGGGCAGCGGCAGTATTGCGCTGGGTGGCGGTGTCTGGTCAATGCATTTTATCGGTATGCTGGCGTTTGCTTTGTGTACCAGTGTCAGTTATCAGCCGGGTTTAACCTTTTTATCTTTGATCCCCAGTATTGCTGCGTCCTGGGTAGCGCTTGATCTGATCAGTAAAAAACAACTGCGCAGCTTACAACTGCTAAGCGGCGGCGTACTGGTAGGGGCCGGTATTGGTACCATGCATTATATGGGCATGGCCGCCATGCAGATGTCGGTGGCGCTGCGTTACGACTTGCCGATGTTTTTGTTGTCTATTCTGGTGGCGGTAGTGCTGGCCATTATTGCGCTGTGGGTACGCTTTGGCTTGCGCCGTTTTAATCTGGCGCCGCACTGGCTTACGTTGCTAAGTAGTGTGGTGATGGGGGCGGCGATCAGCGGTATGCATTATACCGGTATGGCAGCCGCCCGTTTTGTACCGCCGCCGGGCTTTACCCCGATAAATGACAGCAACGATATTTCCTGGCAGCTGTCACTGGCGGTAGCTTTTATTACGCTGATGATCACCTGCCTGGTGGTGGCAGTGAATTTGCTGTTTAAATACCGCGAGCTGAACTGGCAGGTTAACGCCAAAGAGACGCTGGCCAGAGAGAATGAAGAAAAATATCGTTCGTTAATTAGCAATATTCCCGGTGCGGCTTATCGCTGTTTGCACAATGACAACTGGGACATGCTGTTTATCAGCGATGCCGTTGAATTGTTGTCGGGTTATCCGGCCAGCGATTTTATGCTGCCATCGCCAAAGCGTAGCTGGTCTGATTTAGTGCATCCGGCCGATAAAGCTACCACTACCCAATTGAACTTGTATCAGGGCAGCTTTACGCTAGAGTACCGCATCCGCCATAAGGACGGCAGCTGGCGTTGGATTTTAGAGCACGGTGAAGCGATAAAATCAGACAGCGGCGCCATTATCTGGTTAGACGGCTTTTTAATGGATATCAGCACCCGCAAACAGATGGAACAAGAGCTGGTGCAGGCCAAAGAAACGGCAGAACAAGCTGCCGAAGCCCGTGCCGCTTTTTTAGCCAATATGAGCCATGAGATCCGCACACCAATGAATGCCATTATTGGTTTTAGCGATTTAATGCTATCGGACGATTTACCACCACAGCAACATAAGCATCTGCAAACCATCCACAGTGCTGCGCGCTCTTTGCTACACCTGCTAAACGATATTCTTGACAGCGCCAAACTGGAAAAAGGCAAGCTGGAACTGGAGTATACCGATTTCTCCTTACCGGCACTGCTGGATACGGTGGTGTCTACCTTGTGGCTGCAGGCCCGCAAAAAGCAACTGCAACTGACGCTGGAGCTGGACCCGGCGGCAGGCGAGTTTTATTACGGAGCGCCAGACCGGTTGCGCCAGGTGCTTACCAACCTGCTGGGTAATGCGATTAAATTTACTGAGCACGGCAGTGTTGGGGTAAAAGTGCAACTAAGCGCAGCATCAGAGCTGACATTCAGCATTAGTGATACCGGTATTGGTATTTCACCGCAGCGTTTGCCGTACATTTTTGACGCTTTTACCCAGGCCGATGCCTCCATGAGCCGCCGCTTCGGTGGTACCGGGCTAGGTACCACCATCAGCAAACAGTTAGTTGAGCTGATGGGCGGCCAGATCAGTGTGCAAAGCACCGAAGGCGTGGGCAGCTGTTTTAGCTTTACCGTACCGCTGCAACCCGGTGTGGCGCTGGTGCAACACAATACCGACCGCGCGCTGGCACTACCGGCGTTATCTGTGCTGATAACCGATGACATAGTGCAAAATCTGGAACTGCTGCAACTGATGCTGGAACGCGCCGGGCATACAGTGGTTGCCGTGGCAGATGGCGGGCAAGCGGTAGCTGCAGTGCAACAGCAGCATTTTGATGTGGTACTGATGGATATTCAGATGCCGGTAATGGACGGCCTGGAGGCCTGCCGGCTGATCCGCCAGTGGGAACAGGCGCAGCAGCGTAAGCCGCTACCGGTTATTGCCCTAACCGCCAGTGTACTGGATGAAGATAAGGTTGCCGCCAAAGAAGCTGGTATGCAGGGTTTTGCCAGCAAACCGGTTGATTTTGCTGTGCTAACTAACGAAATAGCGCGGGTGCTGCAGCTTAATGCCGGCACAACGGCTGTTATCGCCGCGGCAGAGCCTGCGCCATTGCAACTGCTAAATATGACAAAAGCGCTACAATTGTGGGGCTCGGTAACCCATTATCAGCCGCAGCTTGAGCAGTTTTTGCAGCAGCAACAGCCGATGCTGACAAAAGCGGCAGAGTATCTGCAAGTGCAGCGTTTTGACGAACTGCAAAAAGTGGCGCACGCCATCAAAGGCGTTAGTGGTAACCTGGCATTAGAGCAACTGAGTAAACTGTGCGGTGAGTTAGAGCAGGCTGCCCGGCAGCAACAGCATCAGCGGGCAGACAAAACCTTACAACAGATTATGCAAAACTGGCCGCAATACCAGACGGCATGCCAGCAGTTGCAACAGCAGGCCGGTAACGGCACAGCAAAAAACCTGCAGCAGTTTGACGACAAGGCACTGGCAGCATTGCTGACAACGCTGTATCAGGCGCTACAGCGCCACGAATTGGATGATGGGGTACTAAAACAGCTGGAAATATACAGCGGTAAACACGAGACGCTGATCTTATCACTGCTGGATGCTGTAAATGATTTTGACTTTGCCCATGCTTTAGCGGTGTTGGAGCAGCTGCAACAGCATATCAATACAGGACAACACTGATGGCCGACAAGCAAACATTGTTGCTGGTAGATGATGAGCCAACCAACTTGCGGGTGCTGCGCACTATACTGCAGGACGACTACCGGCTGTTGTTTGCCAAAAGTGGTGAAGAGGCGCTGCAATTAGTACAACAGCAGCAACCGGATCTGATTTTGCTGGATGTAATGATGCCGGGTATGACCGGCTATGATGTGTGTGCCCGCTTAAAAGCCAGCCCGGCTACCCAGCGGCTGCCGGTTATTTTTGTTACTGCCTTAAAAGACGAGGTAGACGAAACCAAAGGCTTTGCGGTGGGGGCGGTCGATTACATCACCAAACCGGTATCACCTGCTGTGGTAAGGGCCAGAGTAAAAACCCATTTGTCGCTGGTACGTGCCGACGAGCTGAAACAAACCCGGCTGCAGGTTATTCAGCGTCTGGGCCGGGCGGCAGAATATAAAGATAACGAAACCGGTTTACATGTTATGCGGATGAGCCACTACGCTCAGGTACTGGCACAAGGCTATGGCTTATCTGCGCAACAGGCTGAAGATTTGCTGCATGCCGCGCCAATGCATGATATTGGCAAAATAGGTATTGCCGACAGTATTTTGCTAAAGCCCGGTAAGCTTACTGCTGAAGAGTATCAGCAAATGCAACAACACCCGCTGATAGGTGCAGAAATTATCGGTGACTGCGACTCTGACCTGCTGCGCATGGCAAAAGTGGTAGCGCTGTATCATCACGAAAAATGGGACGGCAGTGGTTATCCACATGGCCTGGTAGGCGAGGCTATTCCGCTTGAAGCCCGTATTGTGGCGGTGTCGGATGTGTTTGACGCCCTAACCAGTGCGCGGCCATATAAAGCAGCCTGGGGCATTGAAGATACGCTGCAATATATGCGGGCACAAAAAGGCCTGCACTTTGAGCCCCGGCTGGTCGATCTGCTGGAGCAACACCTGCCTGAAATTCTGGCTATCCGCCAACGCTGGGCCGAGTAGCCAGCTGCCTGCTGATTGCCTCTGCACTTCGCTGTCGTAAATCATTAATTTTACTGTAAGAAAACCATCATATAGCTGCTGTAGTGTAGCGGCGTTCCTGATGGCAGGATGCAGTGCCACGGTTTTTACCTGAGTTGCTGTGGCTCAGGAGCAAATCCGATAATAACCGTGCGCGCCAGGCCGGGTTGCTGTTATAGCGATCGGGTCTGCGATAGCTATTAGCAGTGGGTACACAGATGCAGTCCTCTTTTAAACACAACGACATCAGCAAATTACAACAAAAACCATTAAGCCGTGCAGTACAGCAAATTTTAATCAGCGCTGCGCTGGTTGCTGCTGCGCCAGTACTGGCGCAAACTGCAGAAAACAGCGCCGAACAAGCTGTTGAGGTCATTTCAGTTACCGGCAGTTATAGCCGCAGCCTGGAAAAAGCGGTAGATCTGAAAAAAACCAATATCGGTTTTTCTGATTCTATCGTCGCTACCGACGTAGCCGATTTCCCCGAGCAAAACCTGGCTGAAGCACTACAGCGGATGCCGGGCGTTACCATAGAACGCAATAAAGGCCTGGGCAGTAAAATTAACGTGCGCAGCCTGCCAAGTGAATTTACCCATGTGTCGATAAACAACCTGGCAACAGCCTCAGGCAGTGGTGGCCGCGATGTGGAATTTGATATTTTTGCCTCAGAAATTATTCAAAGCGTTACCGTGCAAAAATCGCCAACGGCAGCAGATGAAGAAGGCGGTATTGCCGGTTCGGTAATGATCTCTACCGCGCGGCCATTTGATTACAGCGAGCGCAAGCTGATAGTGTCGGCTGAAGGCGCGCACAACTCTATTTCCGAAGAAATTGACCCTAAGTTCTCTTTTTTAGCCAGCGATACTTTTGGTGACTGGGGCGCTTTGGTATCGTTTTCTAAAGCTAAACGTACCAACAGAACCGACGCCAACTCCGGTATTAACTTCCGGCCAATGGGCCGCTTTCTGGAAGCAACCGGCGCACGCTCTGATCAGGCAGCTGCCGTGCTGCAACGTGATGCCGGTATAGTGGTAGCAGATCGCAGAGATAAAAACGAAACCAGCCGTATTATTTTCCAGGATAAAGTAGGCGACCGGCTATACCTGAATGATCAGGATAAATGGGGCGCTACCGCATCGCTGCAATACAAGCCCAGCAATGATTTCAGCCTGACCTTTGATGCGATGAAAGGCGGTTACGATGTAACAGAAGATGAGTATGACGCTGCTGCTTATTCGGCGTCCAGCCGCAGTACGCTGGAAACCATTCACGATTACGACGACACCACGCTGGCGCAGTACGGCATAGTGGTACTGACCGATGTGTCGTACACCGCTACACAGCACGAGTTTTTAAGCAAACAGCGTATTAACGAAACCGATTACTCGCAGTACAGCCTGGCACTGGACTGGCAAACCCACGGCTGGGATATCAACGGCCTGGTAGGCTACTCGGGTGCAAAGAAAGATCAGGATTACGCTAACCTGAAACACGTGGCCTATGCGCCGTCACGTACACGCTGGACAGCAACCGGCGGCGAAACCATTGTTAGTGCTAACCCGGCCAGTATTGATATGTACAACTCGCCGCAACGTTACCTGTTTGAGGCGTACGAAACTGAGCTGGCACGGGTTACCGACGATAAATATGCCGCCCAGCTTGATTTTAAAAAAGCGCTTGAGCTGTCGTTTATGCCAGCGCTGAGCAGTGTACAATTTGGTGTGCGTTACACCGATAAATCAAAAGAGCGTCAGTTTGGCAGTGCTAAAATTCAGGGCCCGGCTGCCGGTGATGCGTCCTGGGTAAATAGCCGCACTCTGGCCGACAGCGAACTGCAATGGGTAACGGATATAGTGCCAGGCGGTGCGTACAAAGCTAAAGATCTGAACTGGATGCAGGTAGCTAACGATTACGCCCGTAACACCTTTCGCTATGCCGGTTTTAGCACGCCGTTTAACGAGGGCGATTACTACCGCGTAGATGAAGAAGTTATCAGCCTGTATGCCATGGCAAACCTGGACTTTGACCTGGCCGGCCTGCCGGTAACACTGAACGCCGGTGTGCGGGCGGTAGATACCTCTGTATTGTCGTTTGGTTACCACCAGGTGCAAAACGAAGATGGTTCTAACGGCTACACCGATACGCCAATTTCGAAAAAAGGCAGTTATAACGACCTGTTACCCAGCCTGAATATGACGGTAGAGCTGGCAGATGGCGTATTACTGCGCGCTGCAGCCTCAGAAACCCTGATGCGCCCGGCGCTGGGCGATATTGCTTATAAGCGCTCGGTTAGCTGGAGTGAATTCCGCTTTAAAGATGGCAACCCGGATCTTAAACCTACCACCGCCAGGCAGTGGGAAGCCGGTGTGGAATGGTATCTGGAAAGCGGTGGTATTTTGGCGGCGTCTTACTTCTGGAAAGAAATTGACGGTGTGGTGCGTGAAGCCCTGACCGGTGTGGTAGAAAACGTTGAAAAACGCAACGCCAACGGCACTTTAGATGGTTATTACGATTTTGATGTGTTCCAGCCGGTAAATGCTGCAGGCTCGTACAAAGTAACCGGGCTGGAGCTGATTGCCCAGTTGCCGCTGAATGTGCTGCATCCGGCACTGGAAGGTTTTGGTATTAACAGCAACTACACCATGCTGGATAACTCGTTAACCGGCGCTTCTGATTTGGCTATTCCCACCCCGCCGGAAGGCTTGGCCGATAAAACCTACAACTTTACGCTGTATTATGAGAATGACCGCTTCGATACCCGCATTTCTTATAACTACAAAGACAAGTACGTAGAGTATATCCACCTGAATATGTACCCGGTATACCGTGATGCGTATGGCCAGGTAGATATCGCTATTGGCTATAACCTTACCGACAATATCAAGCTGAGCTTAAAAGGTATTAATATTACCAACGAAGAAGCGACCGGCTATACGTTAAGCCCGTTGTTCCCGCTGATGAATGAGTTCTCCGGTCGGCGTATCAGTTTAGGTATCCGCGCGGATTTCTAAGCGCAATAAGCACCCCGGCGCTGTAACTTTGCATGTTACAGCGCTGGCGGTACACTGTTTTAATCTATGTCGTAGTGGGCAAAAGTATGCAGTTTAAGCATTTTCCCGGTTTTTTTCTGGCAACAGGTATCGTGCTGGGGATCAGCGCCTGCTCGGAGCAACCAGACTCAACACCAGCTTTAACATCAGTATCAACAGCAATACCAGCTGAGACAGGCACCGGGCAACAGTTACAAATTGCCTTTATGCCGGATATTCATTTTCACGATATTTACGCTAATTTCAGCGATGGCGCCTTTGCCGGTTTACCTAACAGCCAAAGCGGTAAACATGCCACTATCCGTAGCATGGCAGCCCAGCTTAAATCTACCCGGCTATTTAATGAAAACTACTTTGCTTTACTGGCCGCACTGGACGATGCCGCCGCGCGCGGTGTTAAGCTGATAGCGCTGCCGGGCGATTTTAGTGATGACGGCCAACCACTGCATATCCGTGGCCTGGCGGCCATTTTGCAGCATTACAGCGCCACTTACGGCATGCAGTTTTTTGCTGCGCCCGGTAACCACGATCCGGTGCGGCCCTTTAGCCGCCCGGCCGGTAAAAGCGATTTTTTAGGCGCTGATGGCTATGAGCAACCCATCTACAGCCCCGGCAGTGCTGCGTGCGCAGCATTAACGAGCCACAGCAAACTCAGCACTATTTGCAGCGAAGAGGTAAAAGAGCTGGGCTATAAAGACATTATGGCGCAGCTGGCACCGTTTGGTTTTTACCCGCAGCCGGGCTATTTGTATTGGGAAACACCGTACAGCGATTACAGCGCACTTAATTACAACTTCAGGCAGGCCAGTGAGCAGGCTACGTACAGCCAACGCCAGTATGAAATATGTCTGCAAGGCACCGGCGGGCGCTATAAACAGCCCGGATACAGCCAGTGCAGCATGGTACCCGACAGCAGTTATCTGGTAGAGCCGGTAGAGGGGTTATGGTTGCTGGCAATAGATGCCAATGTTTATTTGCCGCAGGCCGATGGCAACGGTTATGCCGGGGCCGGCAATGCCGGTTATAACAGAATGTTTAGCCATAAAACCCAGGTAACCGACTGGATAACCCAGGTAGTGCAGCGCGCTGAGCAAGCCGGCAAAACGCTGATTGCCTTTAGTCATTACCCGATGACCGAGTTTTACAATGGCCAGTCTGCTGCTATTGCCGCGCAGTTTGGTGCCGACAGTTTTCAGCTGGCACGCCGCCCGGCTGACAAGGTTAGCCAGTTGCTGGCTGCTACCGGCTTAAAACTGCATATTGGCGGCCATATGCATATTAACGACACCGGCATAAGCAAAAGCCCTGAGGGCAAAGTGCTGGTAAATGTGCAGGCACCGTCGCTGGCCGCTTATGTGCCGGCGTATAAGCTGGTAACAATAAAACCGCAGCAAAAAGTTGAAGTGCAAACTGTGGTACTGGACGATATCCCGCGTTATAACGAGCTGTTTGAACATTATCAGCAAGAGTATAACAGGCTGACACAGCAGGGCTTGCCGCTGTGGAATAAGGCTATTTTAACGGCAAAAAACTACCGCGAATTTACCAACTGGCACCTTAGTGAATTAACCCGGCAACGCTTTTTACCGCAAGACTGGCCAGTGCCGCTGCGCGACAGCCTGCTGGCATTAAATGGCCGGCAAATGCTGGTGTTATCACAACTGCAAAGCCCGCTGGCTGTAGCACCGCTATTGGCAGAGCTGCCAACCTTGCAGCAAAGCCAAAACTGGCAGCAGGCTGCAGTGGCAGCAGATACACTGGCAACAGAGGCTGGTTTTACGCTGCAGCAGTTTGCCAGCTGGAATGGTTTTGACTTAGCGGTAGATTTTTACCGGCTGCGTAATGCCGGCCAACTGGCACTGCAGGATATCAGCCCGCAGCGGTTGGCGCAGTATCAGTTGCTTACGCGCTTACTGGCGGCTAAAGCCGAAACTGAAACCGGCAGCGACAGTTTCGCCCGGCAGTTTGGCGATGTGTTTCAACTGCTACAGGCCTTTCGCCATGGTGAAAGCGATATGCACTTTATGCTGGATTTAACCAACGGCAGTATCAGCGAGCTAAGCCGGTAGCTAAGTAACCCTTTATACGGTGCCGGCTACTCAACATACATTTCTTTACCCAATGCTAATTTGTACGTGTCGGTTTTTGCGGCGCAACTGGTATATAGCCGTTCAAGGATCTGCATATCAGCGCTATTTTGCTGTTTAAGTGCTACAGCCTGTTCGGCCAGCGGCAGTAAATTCGGCGCTGGTTCTTCGCCTTTAAGATAAAACAGCACTGAAGCTGCACTGGTGTTAACGCCGCCGGCGTCGTTTAGCACGGTAACCAGGTTTTCACTGGCATCGCCGCATACTGTGCGCAGCACCGGCCAGGGGCTTTCTATTACATCTGCCAGCAGGGCGTCGGCAGTAAAAGTTTTACACAGTGCGGTGACGTCGGTATTGATTTGCTGTTCGGCTTTGCCCTGTTGCCAGCCCTGATACGCCAGTGCAATAAGCTTAGCGCCGGCGCTGTCCGGCAAGCGGCCAAGGCGTTCTATAGTCATATTTAGCGGATGGCCCATTTCCAGCCAGATTTGGGCACCATAAACTGCCGCAGGGGCGTCGATGTCACATTGGTTAAATTGCGCCGATGCCAATAGCGGGGTACACAGCAACGGCAGTAAATACAGCTTACTCAGGGAAAAACGGGCCATAATATTTCCTTGTTTAATAACACTGCGTTTTAGTGTTAGCGATAACGGCTGAATTGGCAATATAGGGCACTATTGAGCTGCTATAACCGGCAATGTTCGTCCCACAGCTGCCGATTGCTCAGCCAGTTCAAGCAGCTGCATTACGCTACAGGCTTGCTGTGGCGGTACCGGGTTTGGCCCCTTGCCATTTATTACCGCAACAATGGCGGCATAATAATGCTGATAACAGCCGGTTGCCGGGCTGTAAGGCCTCACGTGATCGTCCATATACAGCAAACCGGGTTGGGGTTCTATGCCCCAGCCAGCATCAACAGGTGTTAAGCCTTGCTTTAGCTGATCTTCCTGGATATCCAGGCCAAACTTTTGCCAATTGCCGTGTTGTGCCTGCAAGGTAAAGCGTGGCGAAGGGGCGGCGGCCAGCATAGAGGCGCCAAGGGTTACGCTAAAGTGGCCGTAATCCAGTAATACCGAGAACCAGTCGGTGGCTGTGGCATCTGGCCGTACTGTTTTTAGGCTGGCCGTAATGCTGAGTGGCAGGCCAAATAACACCAGGCTTTGGTCCAGCAGGTGCGGGCCTAAATCGAACCATAAACCGGCGCCCGGGCCGGCCTGTTCACGCCAGCGTTGGCGTACCTTCGGCCGGAAGCGGTCAAAGCGTGATTCTAAATGTGCTACCCGGCCCAACTGAGCGCTGTTTAACAACTGCTGCAGGCTGAGAAAATCGGCATCAAAGCGGCGGTTATGAAATACCGACAGCAGCAGTTTTTGCTCTGTCGCCAGAGCGGTTAACGCTGTAGCTTCTTTATAGGTAAGCGCAAAGGGTTTATCTACCACGACATGCTTACCGGCGCGCAGTGCCAGTTCGGCTAAAGGTGCATGGCTGTCATTCGGGCTGGCAATTACCACCAGATCAATTTCCGCCAGTTGCACGGCGGCGGTGTAATCGGCCAGTACCGTAACATCAATTCCCAGCTGTTGTTTAACCTGTGCTGCCTGCGATGACGCGACATGCGTCAGCTTAAGGCCCGGCGTTGCCCGTAGCAGCGGTGCGTGAAAGGTTTTACCGGCATAACCATAGCCCACCAGCAGGGTACGCAGTTCTGCAGCCATTGCCATTTGCTCCCACACTTATTAACAGAGGTGGGTACTTTGCGAAAATAACTGCCTTAGCGCAACTTAAAATTAGTGCAACTGAAAATACTAGGGCAACCGAATTTACACGCCTGACTTTACCGGAATATATGTTTTATATATACTTCGTATATTAAGCCTTAGTAGCGGAGTATCACCTTGGGTATCGTTAAAATTGCAGATGAGCTGCATGAAGAAATTCGTAAAGCCAGCGGTGCTATGTCACGCTCTATTAATGCGCAGGCTGAATTCTGGTTGAAAATGGGTATGCTGGCTGAACTGCACCCAACACATAATTATCAGCAGTTGGTGCAAATGCTGCTGCAGCAGGCCGAGTTTAAACTGGCCGGAGGCAGCGATGAGCGCCGTTCAGCTTAAAACTGCCGCCGAGCTGGCGTTGCAGCGTGAGGCCGGCCGCTTACTGACCCAGGTATTTGCCATGCTGGATAAAAACATCGTAGCGGGCATGTCTACTTTGCAGATCAATGATTTGGCCGAGCGCTATATTGTTGATGAATTACAGGCGCGCCCGGCCAGCAAAGGCCAGTATGGTTTTGCCTATGTACTGAATACGTCGGTTAACGATGTGGTATGCCATGGCGTGCCTTCAGCTACGCAGGTGCTGAAAAACGGTGATATTGTTAATGTAGATATCACGCTGGAAAAACATGGCTTTATTGCCGACTCCAGCAAGATGTATGGCATTGGCGAGCTGAGCTTTCTGGCGCGGCAGTTAATAGATGACTGTTACAGCGCGCTATGGCTTGGCATTAGGGCGGTAAAACCCGGCGCCCGTTTAGGCGATATCGGCTTTGCCATTGAACAGTTTGCCCGCAGTAAAGGTTACAGTGTGGTACGCGAATATTGCGGCCATGGCATAGGCCGTGACATGCACGAAGAGCCACAGGTGCTGCATTATGGCGCTGCGGCAACCGGTATGTTGTTAAAGCCGGGCATGGTATTTACCATAGAGCCCATGCTGAACCAGGGCAGTGCCAAAGTAAAAACCAAAAAAGATGGCTGGACAGTAGTAACCCGCGATAAAAAGTTATCGGCGCAGTGGGAACATACCATTGCTGTAACCGAAAGCGGGGTAGAGGTGTTAACGCTGCGACCGGAAGAACAAGCCGTGTTGTGTTAATAAACATAAGCAAAACAGCAAAATTGAGCATTTCTTCAAACGGGTACTGATGCTAGCCTGTAAGTACTTGACCTGACTTAGCGGACTTTTTATGCGATTTTCAGCTTTTGCCCTGTGTTTACTCATTGCTCCTGCCCTGGCTGCCAACCCGCCCTGGCCGGCGCAGCCGGTATTAACCCTTAAGCCGCAAATGCAGCAGTTAGTGGCTGCAGATGCCACGCTGGAGCAACTGGCCGAAGGCTTTCGCTGGGCAGAAGGGCCGGTAGCCGAGCCTGATACCGGCGATATTCTGTTCTCCGATGTACCGGAGAATAAAGTGTACCGCTGGAGTGAAAAAAGCGGTTTAACGGTATATCTGCAGCCTTCTGGCTATAGTGGCCTGTACCCGGAGAATAATCTGCAGGAAGGTGCCAACGGCCTGATCTTTAATGCCGACAATCAGCTGGTGCTGGCGCAGCATGGCGATCGGCGCCTGGCGCTGTTGCAGGATGCCTCCGGCAACTTACCGCGTTATCAGACATTGGTGAGCCATTATCAGGGCAAACTGCTAAACAGCCCGAATGATCTGGTGCAGCATAGCAGCGGTGCCTACTACTTTACTGATCCGCCTTATGGCTTAAAAGGCGGTGATGATTCAGCGCAAAAACAGCAAAGCGTCAATGGCGTATACCGGCTGGGCCCAGATGGCAAGATCACATTATTGGCAGACAATTTAACGCGGCCCAATGGCCTGGCGTTTTCATCGGACGAGCAATGGCTATACGTTGCCAATTCCGACCCGGCGGCAGCGCAGTGGTGGCGTTATGCTGTTAACGACGATGGCAGTTTGGCTAAAGGCGAGCTGTTTTTTGATGCCACAGCCGCCACTAAAACCGCCAGCGGCCTGCCCGATGGCTTAAAAGTGCTGCCATCAGGTGTTCTGCTGGCTACCGGCCCGGGGGGCGTTTGGCTGTTATCACCCCAGGGCGAACACCTTGGCACAATACAAACCGGTGTAGCCGCGGCCAATGTGGCATTAAGCCGTGACAACCGCTGGCTGTATATTACCGCCAGCAGTTATTTACTGCGTATTAAGCTGCAGCCGGGCAAACTGTAATTCTGCTTTGCCGCGCAGTATGCAACTACGACTGTGGCGGCGTTAGTCTGGTGACTGATACACACAATTACGGCCATTGGATTTTGCCTGATACAGGGTTTCATCGGCGCGCTGAATTAAACTGTGCAGATCGTCCGAGGCGATATATTGCGTCACCCCTATGCTGGCGGTACAGCTTGGTATTGCAGAGTTGTCAGTGGTTTGCTGTTCCAAAGCCTGACGAATGCGGTTGGCAAGCCAGTAAGCACTGCTGATATCGGTGTCGGGTAAAATCACCAAAAACTCTTCACCGCCAATGCGGCCAATAAAGTCGGTCTTCCTCAGTTGTTGTTTAAAGTTTTCTGCGGCATTTTTTAAGGCGCGATCGCCGGCCTGATGGCCATAACTGTCATTTATCGCCTTAAAGTGGTCCAAATCCAGCATCATAAGACTCAGTGCTGTACCCTGGCGATCAGCGCGGGCAACCTCCAGTTCAAGCAGGCGCATAATTTCGCGCCGGTTTAACAGCTCTGTCAGCTCATCAGTGGTAGCCATTTTCTCCAGCTGTGCAGTACGTTTTTTTACCTCAGCTTCCAGCCGTTGGTTTGATGCTGCCAGCTCATGTTCAGCCCGCATCAGCGCTACAATTTTAGCCTCCATAGCTCGTCTGCCGGGTAAACTTATCGCCTGCGGCAGCAAGTACCAGAGTAATATCGCCGTCAGAATGGAGATAATGCCGGTCATCGACTTTATAATGCCGTGAATATAATAATAGCCATGCCAGACATTGATAATGCCTAGAATATGGGTGGCGCCGCAGAAAAAGATAAAACCGGCAAATAGCAGAAACATCCAGTCAAAGCGCAGGTCATCCCTTGCCCTGACCAGCCTTATTAAGGCTATCGGGATCAGCATATAGGCGATAAACGTCAGCGTATCGCCACCCACATGTAGCAGCAGTAAATCGGTGCGCCATAACAAACAATGGCCATGCGGCATAAAATCGCCGTTCAACAAGTCATTGATAAACGCCATTTTCTAATCCTGTTTGCGGTTACAGCTGAAAATCAGCTTAGTCAACATTGGGCAAAAGTGTTGTAACAACCGAAACAAAGATACAGCAGGTGAAGCTGTTAGCGCTACAAGGTGGTGAGCGAGCTGTTAGATTTACCCCGTGGCATCAGTGATACCACGGGTAACAGCGTAGTGTTGATTAAGTGATCTAACTTTGGTTGCTATGCACCACTAACAGGCTGTATCTGGCATTTAGGCCCAGCTGCCAGATTTTGGTTTCACCGCTTTGTAACGGCAGTAACGCCGAGCGTATTTTGTTGCGCTTTAAACGGATAAGTTTGTAGTTCTTAATTCTGAACAATAGCTTACGGCTGTATTCATCAAACCATGAGCCGTTAAAGTGATGAATAGCATAACCGGGTTTATCCGCCTCCGGCGTACAAAAGTAGTGGCTGGGGTAAATAAAGGCATTGTCTGTCAGTTTGGTAATATGATTGGCGGTGTAGGGCTTAACTAAACCAAACTTTTCGGCAAAAATCTCACTAATCAGCCCGGTATTAGGGGTTAAATCAAATTGGCCATCCGCCTTAATAAATGGTTTGCTGGCATAAGGTTGTAGCAATTGGCGGATCACAGCATTGTTAGCGGTTGCGCCCATTAACGCCGTTACCGGAGCCAGACGCTTTTTAAATTGTTCAAAACCGGTAACGAAATCATGCTGGCGGAATGCTTCAAGATCTGCAGTAATTTCCAGATCAGTATCAAAGTAAAAGCCGCCGTACTGCTGTAAAGCGTAAAGTCGCAGATAATCAGAAACAAAAGCCCATTTACCCGCCGCAAAAGCCTGTTGCATATAGGTATTGTCCAGCGCATGCACGCTGTCGTTATTCCACTCTACAATCTGATAGTCTGGCAGGTGCGTTTTCCAACTGGCAATACATTTGACTACCAGTTCGGGCTTGGGCGCATTCCCTACCCAGACATAATGAATTATTTTCGGGATCATCAGTTACACCGCTGCGCATTGTATTTACTGGCGGTAATATAAAGCGGCGATTAGTGGCAGATTGTGTGACTTTGTAATGAAGCTGTTATCTTAATTACAACTACGGCTGTTTTAACGCCGGGATCTGCCTGCCGCTATAGCACCAGGGGATGGCGCTATTATGTCGTTTTGAACTTAAGTTATGCTGAACAATTGCCGGGGTAGTAGCCCGGCATTGTGGCGCGTTATAAAGGCCCGGTATTTTGCTGTGTTGCAATAAAGGGCCTTACCTTCTGCCATACCTCTGCAGGGGGTAAAAAGGTTTTGCTGCCCACCACACAAAACAGGCCAGGGCAGTTGTTGCTGAAACTGCGCGCGACATCCCACTGCTCGTAGGGGTGTGACTCATGCACCAGCAACCGCTGCGGCAGTTCGGCCGTACCGGCAGTAACATGGTATTTATCCAGTAACCCCAGCTTGTGGGCGCACAGGTAGTACAACGAGTATTCAGTCCATTTCAGCATTAAAAACCGGTGCAGCAGCCAGTTTTTCGGGTGTTTAGGTAAATGTAACTGGCATAGCCAGTCTACCCAGCTTTGTTTTGCTGAGGTTGGTGTGAGTTGTTGCATCAGGCTTTTAACAATATCAGTAGCTAAAATAGCCGGTGTTACTGTCATGCCCAGTTGCGGATCGCCAACATTGGCATTCATTTTTAAGATACGGGCAGACGCTTTCCACCATTTGGGGTGCTGGGCGCGTTGCTCGTACTGCAACAAGGCTTTGCCATCGACAATAAGCTTTTCTGCGCTTAGTGGTTTAAGGCAGATAGCATCGGCATCAAAGGTTAAATAAAATTTAGCCTGCATTTTGGCGGCTATCGCCAGTTTAACGATTTGCTGCTTACGCCAGCCGCGCATTTTGGGGTACTTTGCCAGCTCCGGCACCAGGGTATCTTCAGATATCACCTGAATACCCAGCGACTGCCAGCGGGCAAAAGCCGAACTGACTTGTTCCACTTCAGCGGCAGGCACCACCACATAGAATTCGCTGAACAACCCCGGTTCAGCAAAACGTTGCAGTGAGCTAAATAAAATATGCGCCCGGTTTAAATCGTCTACACCGTAGCTGCCGGTTACTTTAAGCGGCAGCACCGCACCTATTGTCATAGCAGTTTTCATCAATCACCAACATGGTTGTATTTTAAGCATAGAGTCTTTGACGTTTATAACGTAGCGTTAATACATTGTTTTTCAACAAGTAGAAGACTTGTTTTAGCGCCTTCAGTTCAGCTGTAGCAACGCTTTTTTTATCTTAGCCAGAAAAACCAGAATATTAACCTAATGCAACATATGTTGGCAGCGATTTCTGCCGCTTTATTAGTGGTTAAGCGGTGAAAAACGGTGCAAACGTGGTTTTAGCCATTGCAAAACATCATCTACACCGCTGTATACCACTGGTATCACCAGTAGGCTGAGAAAGGTAGAGGTGATCAGGCCACCAATAACGACAATTGCCATTGGAGCCCGAAAGCTCGGATCGCCGCCCATCCCCAATGCTATGGGCATCATGCCGGCGCCCATAGCAATAGTTGTCATCACTATTGGCCGGGCCCGTTTGCGGCAGGCGTCAATCACGGCGTCCCAGCGGTTTAGCCGGTGATCGCGCCGGGCAATGATGATGTAATCAATCAGCAAAATAGAGTTTTTGGTGGCGATGCCCATTAACATAATTAAGCCAATCATTGCCGGCAGCGACAGCGCGGCATTGGTTAAAAACAGCGCCAGAAAGGCACCCGGCACCGAGAGAATCAGCGCGGTAAGAATGGTTAGCGGCTGCACCACATCTTTTAGCAACAACACCAGCACCATATAAATACAGATCACGCCGGTTAACATGGCCACCGCGAAACCGCTGGCGAGTTCGCCCATCATTTCCGCATCACCCAATGTAGTTTGGAACACACCGGGTGGCAGGGTTTGCAGGCTTGGCAGCGCTAATACGGCTTGCTCAACCACACCCAGTGGCAGGTTGTTTAGTTCTACCTCGAAGTTAATATTACGCATCCGGTCAAAACGGGCAATTTCAGCCGGGCCACTGCCTATTTCCAGGCGGGCGACGTTTTCCAGTGCTACCGGGCCGCGGGCACCGGGTATGGGTAAGCGTTTAAAGGTGTCAAAGTCTTCACGGGCGATATCGTTCAGGCGCACTACCACCGGCACCTGGCGTTCACTCAGATTCAGTTTGGGCAAGTCCTGATCATAGTCGCCGGCTGTGGCAACCCGCAGCGTATCAGCAATGGCCGAGGAGGTAACACCAAGGTCGGCTGCACGGGCAAAATCAGGGGTCACAATCAGCTCCGGCCGCACCAGGCTGGCCGTTGAGGTAACGGCACCAATGCCTGGGATAGCGCGCAGTTCGCGCTCTACCTGTAACGCATGTTGCTGTAAAATACGGCTATCCTCGCCGGCCAGCACCAGCATATAGTTTTCGCTTCCGCCCATACCTACTTTAACCCTGGCACCCGGCAGCACCCTTATAGCTTCGCGTAATTGCTGTTCAATTTGTTGTTTATGTAAGCCAGCCCGCTGATTGCGATGGGTAAGGCTAAGTGTCAGTACCGCAGAGCGTACACTGGCTGCTGAGCTGCCAGGGTCATTTGAGGCACCAGAGCTACCACTGCCAATAGCGGTGTACACTTGTTTTACATGTTCATTTTGCTGCAGTATCTGGCGCGCCTGTTCAGCCAGGGCGATAGTGTCCTGCAACTTAGTGCCAGGCTGCAGTGTAAGCTTAACCTGAGTTTGCTGATTGTCATCTGCCGGCATAAAGTCACCGGGCAGCACCATGGCCAGCATAATACCGCCAGCAAAAAATACTGAGGCAGCAGCCAGGGTTGCGCCTTTGTGCTGCAAACACCAGGTTACCAGATTAAGGTAGTGGCGGATCCAGCCAGGTTCTGCTTTAACCTGCTGTTTATTATGCAACTTAGGCGATCGCAGCAGGTATGCAGCCATCATTGGCGTAAGCATACGCGCTACCAGCAGGGAAAATAGCACCGCTATGGCGGCTGTCCAGCCAAACTGCACGAAGAACTTGCCTATTACGCCGCTCATAAAGGCGGTGGGTAAAAATACTGCTATCAGTGTAAAGGTAGTGGCAACCACTGCCAGACCAATTTCATCGGCGGCTTCCATTGCCGCCTGATACGGCGTTTTGCCCATTAACAAATGACGTTCGATGTTTTCAATTTCAACGATAGCATCGTCAACCAACACCCCAATCACTAAAGATAACGATAGTAAGGTGACGGTATTGAGCGAAAAGCCCATCATATGGATCACCATAAAGGTGGGGATGATCGACAGTGGCAGTGCCAGCGCAGAAATAAAGGTGGCGCGCCAATCGCGTAAGAACAGAAATACCACTAATACCGCCAGCAAGGCGCCTTCATACAATAGCTGCATGGAACCGGCATAATTCTCTGCTACCGGGTCAATCAGGTTAAAGACTTCTGTTACGCTGATGTCCGGCCGCTGTGTCTGCAGTTGTTGCAGCGCCGCACGTACCCCTGCTGCTACTTCAATTTCGCCGTAACCGATGGCACGGGTGATCTCAAAACCGACCACAGCATCACCGTTAAGAAAGGCCGCGGAACGTTGCTCTGCTGCGGTGTCAGACACTGTGGCTATTTGATCCAGCCGCAGCCGGCGGCCATCAGTTAAAGTGAGTTCCATAGCGGCGAATTCTTCAGCCGACTGCACGGTAGCAATGGTTCTTACCGATTGTTCCATCCCGCCAAAATGGGCGCGGCCCCCGGCGGCTTCCTGCTGCACCAGCCGTAACTGGCGTGAAATATCGGCGGCAGTGGTATTGAATGCCAGCAGGGCGGCAAAATCCAGATCAATGCGTATTTCACGGTTAACGCCACCCACCCGGCTAACAGCACCCACCCCTCTGACCGCCAGCAGGGCCTTGCTGATATCGTTATCAACAAACCAGGATAAGGCTTCGTTATCCATCTGTGCTGAGCTGACGCTATAAGTCAGAATAGGTGAGCCGGACAATTCTTCCTTTTTTATTACCGGATCGCGCAAATCAGACGGCAAATCGGCCCGAATGCGTGATACCGCATCACGCACATCATCAACGGCTTCCTGTATCGAACGCTCCAGCCGGAACTCAACCGAAATACTGGCTTCACCATCGGTCAGGTTGCTGTAAATATGTTTAACACCCTGCACTGTGGCCAGCGCGCTTTCTATTTTGCGTACGGCATCGGTTTCAAGTTGCGACGGAGAAGCCCCCGGTAACGCCACTGTTACGGTAACAGTGGGTAAATCCAGATCAGGTAAATCCTGAATTTTCATCGCGCGAAAACTAATAATTCCGGCAAAGGTCAGCAGAATAAACAGCAAAATAGCCGGCGTAGGGTTACGTATGGCCCAGGTAGAGATATTTAAATTCATTTTAATACTCCGGCTACATCGCTTCGTCTGATGAAGCGGTTACAGCCGCTGTTGTCGAGCTGGGTTTTACAGATTGGTGTGTGGCAGGCAGGAGGGGGACAACCTGCACCAAATCACCATCGCCAAGAAAGGCACCGCCTGTGGCAACTACCTGATCAGCCGGGGTAATGCCGCTGGTAATTTCCACCAAATCAGCGCTGCGTCGCCCGGTGCTAACTTTGGTTTGCCTGACTCTGCCATCCGGGCTTACACGCAGTACATAGCTAAAACCATCCCGCAGTTGCACGGCACTTTGCGGTAGCGTTAGTACCTCAGCGGCACCCAGGTCAAACTGGCCACGGGCAAAGCTACCGGCCCGGGTGGTGCTATCGACAGGCAGGTCAACATAAACCAAAGCGTTGCGGGTTTGGGTATCTACTACCGGCGATATCATACGCAGCGAACCTGTGATGGTGTTACCGCCGACCGGGGTAACCTGCACTATTTGCCCCGGTTGCAGTTTTGCCAGATCTTGTGCTGACACTTCAGCCCGCCACTCCAGCCGGCTACCACGGATCAGCCGGAACAGCTCCTGGCCTACCGGCAACACAGCGCCGACAGTGGCGGTGCGGGCTGAAATAATGCCATTGTCAGGTGCCAGCACCTGAGTTTGTTTCAGGCGCAGTTGCTGGGTGTCCAGCTGAGCTTGTGCCGACTTAAGCCGGGCCAGAGCAGTTTTCTCTGTGGTGCGGTATTGCTGAATCTGTTGCGCTGACAGCGCGCCGCTGCCTTGCAATTCAATTGCACGCTTTACGTTGTCGGCAGCCTCTGCCAGTACCGCTTCGGCTTCTGCTACGGCAGCATGGCTTTGTGCCAGTTCTGCCTTAACGGTATCTGCGGCGAAGGTTGCCAGCAGCTGGCCACGCTGTACGGTATCGCCAACATTCACATTGACTTGTGCCAGCCTTAAACCATCGGTTTCATTGCCGATAATCGCTTCCTGCCAGGCACTGATACTGCCATTGGCCGATATTGTTAGCGGTAATACCATAAGCTGTGGTGTAGCCAGGTTAACTGTCAGCGTGGGTTTAGCGACTGCAATGCCAGGGCTGTTTGCTGGTGTGCCAGCGACAATAACTAACGCCGCTGTAATAGCCACCACAAACACCGTGGCTATTAAAACAACCTGATGTGACCTTTTCATTTTCAGCTTCCTTATTAGATCGGGTATAGCAACTACTTTCCGGTAAGTTGGCTTTCAGCAAACTTACTGGCGCAAAAACAGCAAAAAAAAGTTTTGGTAAGTTTTAGGTAAGTCAGGCAGTGGATGATGGAGGCTGTTTTTATAAACAACGCCACCTACACATCACCTGAAAGGAAGTTTTCTATGCGCTTATTGATCTCCACTGTGCCTCATTCCAAAGCAGTATTGGTCCGCACTATAGCGGTTTCGTTTATGCTATTTGGAGCAGCTTTACCTTTGGCTGTTGCTGCACAGCAGCAGGATGACGATTCGTCTTCCTGGGGGCTGGGGGTGGCAGTCGTCAGCAGCCAGAAGGCTTATACTGATATTGACCGTAAAACCAGGGTGTTACCGATACTAAGCTATGAAAACCGCTATATCCGGTTGGCCGGGCCGGAGTTGGCAGTTAAGTTGCCGGGTTATCAGTTTAGTGAGTCGAATAACATTAATTTCAGTATTCTCGGCAAATACGATTTTACCGACTACGAACAAAGCGATGCGCCAATCCTTAATGGTATGGAAGATCGCGACGGTGGTTTCTGGGCGGGCTTTAAAGCAGAATGGCAAAACAGCCTGGTTGATATCAGCGCTGAATATGTTACTGAGGTGTCTGGCGACAGCGAAGGTAGCGTCTTTAATGTTGGTTTAGAGAGAACCTGGCATTTTAAACAACATTTTATGTTTACCCCGCGTGTGGTAGTGAGCTTACTGGATAAAAAGTATGTTGATTACTACTATGGCGTGCGCGCCAATGAAGTGACGGCTGGCCGGGCTTATTATCAGGGTGAATCTGCAGTAAATATTGAGGTTGGCGCCCGTGGAGGCTATATGTTTAAACAAAAGCATTTGGTGTTTGTTGATGTTAGCGTTACCAGCCTGGCGTCAGAAATAAAAGACAGCCCTCTGGTAGACAGTTCAACAGAAAACCGGGTGATGCTCGGTTATATGTACCGTTTCTGATGAACCGTATCCTGTTGCTTGAAGATCACGAGCGCTTAGCCCGGCTGATAGGCGAAGGGCTGGCGCCTGCTGGTATTGTTGCCGATGTATTTAGCCGCATTGACCACGCCTGGGTTGCTTTGCAGCAGGTACCTTATCAGGCACTGGTGATTGACCGCGGCGTACCAGATGGTGATGGGCTATCGCTGTTACGGCGTTTACGTGAGGCCGGTAATACCATACCCTGCCTGGTACTGACTGCGCGCACCGCACTAAACGATCGGGTGGAGGGGCTCGATGCCGGCGCCGAAGATTATCTGGCCAAACCCTTTGCCATGGAAGAAATGGTGGCGCGGGTGCGGGCACTGTTGCGCCGGCCGGCTGAAGTGCGCTCACTGGAACCCCAATGTGGCGATTTAACTTTGCGCCCGGCTGACAGCCTTATCTGCTGCGGTGATAAAAGCGAGATACTGGCGCAGGCCGAGCTGCAAATTATGCTGCTACTGGTACGCAGATGTAATGAATCAGTGCGTCATAGTGCGCTTGAAGCCGCCGGTTGGGGCTTTAGTGAGGCAGTTACGCCCAACGCACTGGATGTGGTGCTGCACCGGCTGCGGCGCAAACTACAGGCCATTGGTTCGCAGCAGCGGATAGTCAATATAAGAGGGATAGGCTATGCGCTTCGTAGCGATGCGTCATTTCAATAGTTTGCGACTGCAAATATTACTGTCGTATCTGGCCGGGATGATTCTGAGCGTAACGTTGTTGGTGCTGGCTGCGGTTTGGGTGCTGCAGGATAATACGCTTGCCAGAATGGACCTGGCTGACGCAGCGGCAGGAATAGCTGATGATATCAGATACGACGACAAAGGTACGCCGATTGGCTTTGCTGCGAAGGTAGAGGACGTAACATGGTTGTTTGAAAGTGTCCCGCGTGAAACGGCGTACCGGATACTGGACGAAGCCGGTAACGTGGTATTGCACTCAGGTACCGGCAACTCTGTCTGGCCAGAGGGCAACGCGTCACTCAGACCGGTGCGTGGCCTGTTTGATTTTGAACATGATGGGCTTACTATGCATGGGGCAACGCAGCCAATAATGCACAATGGTAAAATCTGGTACTTGCAGCTTACCGCCAGCACAAGGTTTATGGAGCTGATGCATCGCCATATTGCCCTGCCGCTGGTGGGAGCGGGTGTTGCACTGTTTAGCGTGGTGCTGTTGCTGGCTTTCGGTTTGTGCGCTTACATCACTTTGCGCTATACCCTCAAGCCGCTAAAAGAGATATCTCAGTCTGCATCCACTATTTCGCCTTATTCTCTGGATGTTCGTCTGCCGGTCAAAGGCGTGCCTACTGAACTCACTCCTCTGGTTAACAGCTTTAATCAGGCACTGGAACGGCTGGAGCACGGCTATCGGGTGCAGCAGGAGTTTCTGGCCACCGCCGCGCACGAATTAAAAACCCCGCTGGCATTAATCCGCGCCCAACTTGAATTGATGCCGCCAACAGAGCAGCGCAACTGGTTGCTGCATGATGTCAGCTATATGTCACGTCAGGTACAGCAATTGTTATTGCTGGCAGAAGCCAGTGAACGGCAGAACTACAAGTTTATTCCGGTCAAGATGCCGCAATTGGTGGCAGAGGCAGTAGCTTATTTGCAACGGATGGCCGATGCTGCACAGGTTAAGCTGAATTTGGAGCTGCATGCCCCCGGCATTGTATTGCAGGCGGATAAAGGCGGACTATTTACGCTGCTAAAAAACCTGCTGGAAAATGCCATACAGCATGCGCCTGAAGGTAGCGCTGTGTCGGTAGATGTGTTCGCTGACAATATTACCGTGCGTGACCATGGCCCGGGTATTGACGACGCGCAATTACCCAAGTTGTTTGACCGCTTCTGGCGCGGCGCGCACAAACGCGATACCGGAGCCGGGCTGGGCCTGACCATTTGCCGCGAAATCGCCATGGCGCATGGCTGGGTGTTATCAGCGCACAGAATGCAACCGGGTTTAATGTTCCGGTTGCAACTGCATGCAGATAATGGCGTGAATGTTTAAAGTGACAATGCCCTAACGTAGCGTAACAAACTCTTCCGCACTGGTAGGGTGCAGCGCCACGGTGGCGTCAAAATCAGCCTTGGTGGCGCCCATTTTTATTGCTACAGCAAAGCCTTGCAGTACTTCGTCCATACCTTCGCCTATGCCGTGCAGGCCCACTACTTTTTCGTCTTTGCCTGTGCATACCAGTTTAAAACGGCTAAGTGCGCGATGCTCGGTGATGGCGTTATACATAGCAGCAAAGCCCGACCGGTACACTTTTACATTGGCTGAACCATATTTTTCAATGGCTTCTGCCTCGGTTAGCCCTATGGTGCCAATTGGCGGGTGGCTGAACACTACGGTTGGGATCAGTGAGTAATCCATATGCGCATCGGGCATATTTTTATTAAATAAGCGCTCTGCTAACAAGCGGCCGGCTTTAACGGCTACCGGGGTTAACTGGGCTTCGCCGGTAATATCGCCTACGGCGTAAATGCCTTTTACATTAGTATTCTGGTATTTGTCGGTACTGATAAAACCATCTTTATCTGTTTTTACCCCGGCAGCAGCCAGGTTGAGTTTGTCACTGGCAGGTTCACGGCCAATGGCCCAGATTACACAATCTACGCCGGTAAACTCGACGCCGTTATCGCACTGCACCGTTAAGTTGCCGTCGCTGATTTTCTCAACTTTAACCACGTTGGTTTGTTTATGCAGTTTGAGTTTGTCCTGTGTCATACGCTCAAGCAGCATATCGGTAATATCAGAATCAAAGCTGCGCAGAGGTTTATCGCCGCGGATTAGCAAGTGTGTATCTGTGCCAAGTGCGTGCAACACACCGGCAACTTCTACCGCAATATAACCGGCACCTATTACCAGCGCTTTTTTCGGCTGCTCTGTTAAGGCAAAGAAGCCGTCGGAATCTATGCCGTGCTCTGCGCCGGGAATATCAGGCAGTACCGGGCGGCCGCCGGTGGCGATAGTAATATGATCGGCAGTAATACGCTCGCCGTTAACTTCAACAGTGCGCTCGTCAATAAAGCGGGCAAAACCTTCAATATAGGTTACGCCATTATTATCAAAGCCTTTTTGATAACTGCCATGAATGCGCTGGATATAAGCTTCGCGGTTTTGTACCAGTGTGGCCCAGTTAAAACTGTTTTGTGTGATGTCAAAGCCATAAGCCGGGCCGTATTTTAGTGCTTCGGCAATATGGGCGCCGTACCACATCACTTTTTTTGGTACGCAACCGACATTAACGCAGGTGCCGCCGACGGCTTTTGCTTCAATTACTGCAGCAGTAGCGCCACGAATAGCCGCACGGTTGGCACTGGCGATACCGCCGCTGCCGCCACCAATAGACAGATAGTTAAAATGACGAGACATCAGACAATTCCGCAAAGTAGACATTACTGCGGTTATAGGGGTTAGGGCAGTGTTTTACAAGCCCTGTTGCCAGACTGTTCTGTTCCGGCAACAGGGCGTAAGGTCGTACTTACAGCTTTTTTAAATCAATGCTGTTGGCCAGCGCTAACATGGTGCTTTGGTTAGCATTATTGCCCCGTACGGTAACCATGGCACCGCTTTGGGTAACAAACTGAATTTCCAGGCTGTTGCCATCTGCCCGTTGCACAGCCTGCAGGCCCTGAATTTTGGTCATTTTGCCACCCGACATTGCTATCATAGACGGGTTGCTCAACATCATTGAAAACGCCTGCAACATTGGCGAATCCATCATCAGTTCAATATCTATGCTGTCACTGTCGTTGTAGTAATTGCGCGAAGCACTGATACCACCGCCAAACATTGCGGCTGCGGCCACTTCAGCATTGGCATCCTGCGCCTGCCAGCCGCTGGGTGCGGCCGGGAAGGCCAGTTTTACCTGCTCGCCTTTTTCCTGGCGAATTAACGTGCTGGCATAATCCAGCTGAGATATGGCCTGCGACAATTCGCCGGCTTTATAGTGTTTGGTGGCAGCTGTTATGGCTTCATCTATTTCGCCAGCACTGGCGGTCAGGTTCAGGCAGCTAAGTAACAGGCAGCTGACAGCGGTTTTTTGCAGTATTTTCATTTCGGGTTCATTCCTTTGATTAACAAATTTTGCACAGTATAGCCAACTGCATTAGTTACTGCCAATAAGGCCGTTTCAGCATTGACAATGGCCTTGTTTGCCCCAACATTATGACTAATGTTTGTTACTTTGCTTAAGGTTTGCTATGTCTGCTACCCAAAATATACTGTTGTCGTTCCCGGATTTACCGCCGTTTTCCCAGATTACGCCAGAGCAGGTTAAGCCTGCGGTTGAGCAGGCTATTGCACAGGCACGGGCTGCGGTAGAGGCTGCAGTGGCGCTGCCGGATGTTAGCTGGCATACGCTGATAGAACAGCTGGATCAAGACAGCGAGCGTTTAGGTAAGTTATGGTCGCCGGTGTCGCATATGAACTCGGTAGTAAATACCCCCGAGCTGCGCGAAGCCTATGAGAGCTGTCTGCCATTGCTGTCTGAGTACAGCACCTGGGTTGGCCAGCATGAAGGCCTGTACCAGAAGTATCAGCAACTGGCACAAAGCCAGCAGTATGCTGAGCTAACGGCGGCGCAGCAAAAAGTGATTCAAAATGCCCTGCGTGATTTTAAGCTGTCGGGCATTGGCTTATCAGCCGGGAAAAAACAGCGCTACGGCGAAATTCAAAGCCGTTTATCCGATTTAAGCTCGCAATTTTCTAACAATACGCTGGACGCTACCCAGGCCTGGTTTAAACATATTACCGATGCAGCAGATTTGGTGGGGTTACCCGACGATGCCAAACTGGCTGCCGCTGAAGAAGCGCAAAACCGTGAGCTGACCGGCTGGGTGTTTACGCTGGAATTCCCCAGCTACATTGCCGTAATGACCTATGCGGATAACCGCAAGTTGCGTGAAGAGCTGTACAGCGCATACTGCACCCGGGCATCGGATCAGGGCCCGACAGCCGGCCAGTTTGATAACAGCGCCATTATTGAAGAAACGCTGGCACTAAAGCATGAGCTGGCGCAATTGCTCGACTTTAACAACGCTGCCGAAGAGTCACTGGCAACCAAAATGGCACAAAGCCCGGCGCAGGTACTGGATTTCCTGCAGGATTTAGCCAGGCGCGCCAAACCCCAGGCCCAGCAAGACTTAGCTGAACTAACCGCTTTTGCCCAAAGCGAATACGCTGTGAAAGAACTGGCAGCCTGGGACATTACTTACTATGCCGAAAAACTAAAGCAGGCCAAATACGCTATTTCTGATGAACAACTGCGGCCGTATTTCCCTGAGCATAAAGTGGTAGCCGGTTTATTTACCGTACTGAATAAATTATTTGGTGTAGAAGTAAAGCAGCGCGATGGCGTTGATGTATGGCACCCGGACGTTAAGTTTTACGACATTATTGATGCCACCGGCACCTTGCGTGGCAGTTTTTATCTGGATTTATACGCCCGGGCGAAAAAACGCGGCGGTGCCTGGATGGACGACTGTCAGGGCCGGCGTATTTTGCCTGATGGCAGCGTGCAAACGCCGGTAGCTTATTTAACCTGTAACTTTAATAAACCCGTGGGTGGCAAGCCGGCATTATTTACCCATGATGAAGTGGTAACCTTATTCCACGAATTTGGTCATGGCATTCACCATATGCTCACCAAAGTGGATGCTGCCGCCGTAGCCGGTATTAACGGTGTCGCCTGGGATGCAGTAGAACTGCCAAGCCAGTTTCTGGAAAACTGGTGCTGGCAAAGTGAAGCCCTGGCCATTATTTCCGGCCATTATGAAAGCGGCGAGCCTTTACCGCAGGACTTACTGGATAAAATGCTGGCGGCGAAAAACTTCCAGTCGGCGATGTTTCTGGTGCGCCAGCTTGAATTTGCCTTATTCGATTTTCGTTTGCACGCCGAATACGATCCGGCGCAGGGCGGCCGTGTACAGCAGATGCTGGACGAAGTGCGTAATGAAGTGTCGGTTATTGTGCCGCCACGCTTTAACCGCTTTCAGCATGGTTTCAGCCATATTTTTGCCGGCGGTTATGGCGCCGGTTATTACAGCTACCTGTGGGCTGAAGTGTTATCAGCCGACGCCTTTGGCCGTTTTGAGGAAGAGGGCATTTTTAATGCCGACACCGGCCGTGACTTTTTGCGCTGGATTTTAGAGCGCGGCGGCAGTGCCGAGCCAATGGAGTTATTTAAAGGTTTCCGTGGCCGCGAGCCATCGAACGAAGCTTTGTTGCGCCATATGGGAATCGCCGGTTAATACCGGCGTAGTTAATTTAAACTTAACAATTCATTGCGAATTCAGACCAGCTCTGCCAAGCTGAAGCCGAACGCGGAGGAATAAATATGCGTACTAAGGTATTGATAGTAATCATGACGGCTTTAACTTTGGCTGCGTGTCAGCAGGGCCAGGCAGGCAGTGATACCACTGCAGAGCGGTTGCCACCCAAACCATTGATAGAGCCGATAGACCCAAGCAAAGATCCGGTAAGTGCGGTAAAAGCGAGGAAGCAACAAATGGCAGATGAAGTAAACCTCAGCGCCATGCGGGCTGAAATTATGGCACTGGTTGGCGATGCAAAAGCAGATAATGTTGAGCAATGTCGGGTGGTAGGTTTTGGCAGTAAACCATGCGGTGGCCCGGCCAGCTACATAGCGCTGTCTACCAAAGGTGGCAATGAAACTGAAATTATGGCTCTGATAGCCAGGTATAATTCTGCAGCCAAAGCAGAGAACGAGCGGATTGGCCTGATGTCTGATTGTGCTGTAGTGCCTAAACCGGCCGTAGTGCTGCAAAATGGGGTTTGTACGTTAAAAGAGGGCGGTGAAACCGCAGCCTATTAACCTGCAACAATGGTTACAATGATAAGCATAAAGGCAACCGTTACCGTGTTGCCTTATTTTTTCACTGAAGATGAGTACAATGTTGACGACTGCAGAACCCTTTGATCGTATCTATCAGCGCGCCTGCGAGCGTAAAGGCGGCGCTGCAGCACTTGAAGCATTGCTGGGGCAAAGTGCCAGCAGCGATGATATTGCCGCCATACCCGACAATCTGCTGCTGGGCGAGTTAACCAAAAAAGTCTTTCAGTCGGGTTTTGTCTGGCGCGTAGTACGGCAAAAGTGGCCTGGCTTTTGTGAAGTATTCTTCGATTTTAACATCGAAAAAATGCTGCTGATGAGCGATGAAATGCTTGAAGCCAAAGCCCGCGACGAACGTATTATCCGCAACGCCGCTAAAGTGTTTACCATTCGTCATAATGCGCTGATGATTGATGATATTGCCCGTAAACATGGCAGCTTCGGCCGCTTTATTGCCGACTGGCCAACAGCCGATATTATCGGTTTATGGGCCTACCTTAAGCAGCACGGTGCCCGGCTTGGCGGTAATACCGGGCCTTATGCGCTGCGGGCCATTGGCAAAGATACCTTTATCTTAAGTGGCGATGTAGAAGCTTACCTGCGGGCAACCAATATATTTGACGGCGGCCTTAGCAGCAAACGTAGTTTAAATCAGATCCAGCAGCAGTTTAATCTGTGGCATAAGCAGTCGGGCCGTAGCCTGACGCATATCAGCCAGATTATCGCTTTAAGTGTCGGTGAAAATATTGTTGGTATGCAGCAATAATGCCGCTGAATTTATTACACAGCCCTGAGCTTAATGCAGACTATGTTGCCAGCCTCTGTCAGCAGTTTGGTTTAACCTTAGCCACAGAGGCCGTTGGCTGGCATCTGGCCTGGCAGGATAAGGCGCTGGTATTACGCCACAGTGAGCTAACCAAACAAGGCGATATACTGGTCGACTTTGCCAGCGGTGCTGCCAGTTACCGGCGCTTACATGGCGGTGGCAAAGGTGAGGCCATTGCCAAAGCTTGCGGGCTGAACAAAAAGCGCGATCTCACCGTATTAGATGCCACTGCGGGCTTGGGCCGTGATGCTTTTGTACTGGCCAGCCTGGGGGCTAAGGTAACCCTGGTCGAGCGTAACCCGGCTGTGGCGGCTTTACTGTTTGACGGTTTACGCCGGGCAGCGGCGATAACTGAACTTAACTGGCTGGGCGAGCGTATGCACCTGCTGCACAGCAGTGCGCTGGAAGCACTACAACAGCACGGCGCTGTTGATGTAGTGTACCTGGACCCCATGTTTCCGCCGCGGGATAAAACGGCGCTGGTGAAAAAAGAAATGCGCGCTTTTCATGATGTGGTGGGCAACGATACCGATGCGGATGCTTTACTGGCGCCGGCACTTAAGCTGGCGCAAAAACGCGTAGTGGTAAAACGGCCCGGCTATGCCGGTTTTTTAGCCGCTACAGCACCAACAATGTCGGTAACCGGTAAGAATAACCGCTTTGATGTGTATATTAATGCAGCAATTTAGTGATACTTTTGACAATACCTAAACTACACAAAGGAAATACCATGATCAAAACCGGCGACAAATTACCTGAGGTGAGTTTTTCGCAACTGACCAAAGAAGGTGTAATGAACCCCACCACCAGCCAGATTTTTGCTAATAAAAAAGTGGTACTGTTTGCTGTACCCGGTGCTTTTACACCTACCTGCTCAGCAGCGCATTTACCGGGTTATATTACGCTGGCCGACCAGATCAAAGCTAAAGGCGTTGATACTATCGTTTGTACCGCAGTAAACGATGCCTTTGTTATGAGTGCCTGGGCCAAGAGCCAGAATGCCGAAGAAATTGTGTTTTTGGCCGACGGTGGCGCCGCTTTTCATAAAGCGATTGGCCTGACCATGGAAACCGGTGATTTTGGCGGTGTACGCTCACAACGCTATGCCATGATCGTTGAAAACGGCGTAGTTACGCTGCTCAATATCGAAGCACCAAAAACCTTTGAAGTCAGTAAAGCTGAAGTAATTTTAGCCGCACTGTAACAAGCTGCACTGAAGGCAAGCGTTACACTGCTGTCAGCGCAGTTTTCACCGAAGGCCAGATTTCATCCGCGCTGGCCTTATCTTCTTCTGTCAGGCTCTGGCCTGATAACACCAGTACTTTACGGCCAACACCAGCGGCCTTCGCCGCCTGCATATCAGCTTTTTTATCGCCCAACATCAGGCTTTGGCCTGGGTCAATCTGATACTTGTTTATGGCCTGCATTAACATACCTGGCGCAGGTTTACGGCAATCGCAGTCGATTTGATAGGGCGGATTAGCCTTAATCGGATGATGCGGGCAAAAAAATACATCGGTCAGCGTAACACTATGTGCTTCAAACTGAGCTTTCATCCAGTCGGTTAAACTATGAAACTGCTGCTCGGTGTAATAGCCGCGGCCTATGCCTGATTGGTTAGTCACCACTATCAGTAAATAACCCTGCTGCTGTAAATGGCGGCAGGCGTCAAACACACCATCAATAAATTCAAATTGCTCCGGCTGGCTGACATAGCCATGGTCAATATTAATCACCCCATCGCGATCTAAAAAGGCGGCTTTGCGTATACCGGACAGGCTCATAACTGTTGCTCTGCTACTACTTTGTCAAACATAGCCGTGACCTGGGCCACAGTGATTTTTTGCATAATATCGCTACCTTTGACGCGGGTACCCCATTTTAGCTCTGCTGCTGTTTTGCCCTGCTGTTCCAGTAAAGACTGGTGATACACCTCGACCACATACTGACGGAACAAATAAGGGCCGGTGCGATCCGGGTTACTGTGGCCATATAAACCTATCACCGGCGTGCCAACGGCCACCGCCATATGAGTCGGGCCAGTATCGGGGGCCAATACCAGGCTGGCGTGTTTCAGTAACGCCAGCAGCTGTTTTAAATTGGTTTTGCCGGTTAGATCTGTGATGGGCTGCTGTGCTGATGCCAAAATGGCCTGGCTTAAATTCCGTTCCAGCTCCGTAGGGCCACCACATAAGATCACCGCAAAGCCCTTGGCATGCGCATAATCGGCCAAAGCGGCATAACGTTCCGGTAACCAGTTGCGCTCAGCTTTAGACGCGGCAGGGCTGATGATAAGAACACGGGTATTGCCAATAGCTGCAAGTTGCTCTTTGGCCCATTGCTCGTCTGCTGCAGGAATAGGCAGTTGCCAGGTAGGATTTTTGCCAAGCTGTTGCTCTGATACACCAATAGCTTTAGCAAACTGGCGAAAGCCATCCAGCACATGGCTACGTGGCGCCGGCTCGATACGGTGACGCATAAAAAGCGCATGTAACTCTTTGGCTGTATGCCAGTCAAAACCAATTTTTTTACGGGCCTTAATACAAAGTGAGGCGACATTCGCGCGAAAGGCTACTTGCATATGCAGCAGCACATCAAAATAGTCGTGTTTTAAATCCTGCTTTAGCTGGCTATAAGCGGCTTTGCCCAGCTTTTTATCAAACACGACAAAACGTACACCGGCTAAACCCTCCAGCAAACGCGCTTCCACTTTGCCGATGATCCAGGTGATCTGCGCCTGCGGATGCTGACGCTGGATAGCTTGCACTACAGACACTGCATTGCAGACATCGCCAATAGCAGATAAACGCAGAATACAAATAGATTTTATCGGTTGCGACAAATCAGTTATTTCCCTGTAAATCCTGGATTTTGCGTATTACTTTGCTGGTGGAGCGGCCATCAACAAAGGTCAGCACCTGCACTTCACCGCCGTTGGCTATCACTACATCAGCGCCCACTATGGTTGCAATGCTGTAGTCGCCACCTTTTACCAATACGTCAGGCAAAATAGTGCTGATTAATTTTAACGGCGTATCGTTTTCGGCTGCGTCATCGCCAAAAGGCACAACCCAGTCGACACTGGCCAAACTTGCCAGCACAGTAGCGCGGTCTTCCAAAGTATTGATAGGGCGCTGTTCGCCTTTTAAGCGGCGCACTGAAGCGTCTGAATTCAGGCCTACCACTAAACGGTCACCTAAGGCTTTAGCCTGAGCTAAATAACGCACATGGCCGGCGTGTAAAATATCAAAGCAGCCATTGGTAAACACAATACGTTCGCCATTTTGCCGGGCAAACTGAATATGCTGCAGCACTTTGTTAAAAGGCGTCTGGTAAAAATCGCCCTGGCGGAATAAATCTTTATTTAGCTTAGCGGCCAGCTCTTCAGGTGAAACCGTAGCTGCTCCTACTTTGCCGACCACTATGCCAGCTGCTAAGTTAGCCAGTTGAGTGGCGTCATGTAAGGACATACCGGCACTTAACATTACTGCCAAAGTGGCGATGACGGTATCGCCGGCACCGGTAACATCACTGACTTCCAGCACTTGTGCCGGGAAATGAAAATGTTCCGTGGCAGTAATAAGGCTCATGCCTTGTTCGCTGCGGGTTAATAAAATAGAAGCTACGCCGGTTTTTTGCATTAGCTCGCGGGCGGAACTTAGCATCTCTTCTACCGAGCCGGTTTTGCCGCCTGCCGTTTTAAACTCACCTAAATTCGGCGTAATCACATCAGCACCGGCGTATACCGATAAGTCCGCTTGTTTTGGGTCTACCAATACTGTTTTGCCTGCCGCTTTGGCCAGTTTGATCATTTTGGCAATATGCTGCAACGAGCCTTTGTTGTAATCACTAAACAGAATGACATCGTAGTTCTGATACACAGTGGCAAAACGCTCTGCCAGCAGCCCGGCGTCATCAACGCTGAACATTTCTTCCTGGTCCAGCCTAACTATTTGCTGCTGGCGTGACACCACCCGCATTTTGGCGATGGTGGGTTTATGCTGCTGGCTAAACAGCTCGGAGTGAATTTGTTCACCGGCCAGCAACTGCTGCAAAGACTCGCCGGCACTGTCGTTGCCAATAATACCTAATAAGCCCACTTTACCGTCCAGGTGGGCGATATTGCGTGCCACGTTGGCCGCGCCACCGGCTTTATCTTCTATTTTGCTGATTTTCACTACTGGCACCGGCGCTTCAGGTGATATCCGCTGCGAGTCGCCGTTAAAATAGCGGTCCAGCATCACATCACCTACTACCAGCACAGAAGCAGAAGACAAATTTTGCAGCAGGCTCAGGTTAATCATTAGTTGTTTCCTACGATGGCCATATCCAGAGCCTCACAGAGCCAGTGGCCAATAAACATATGTATTTCCTGAATACGGGCAGTTTCGTCGTTTTTAACGATAATCGGCAGTTTGGCAATGTCTTTCACTAAGCCACCATCGCGGCCGGTCAGGGCTACGGTAAAAGCGCCCAATTCATTGGCGGCTTTTAAGGCCAAATTGATATTGGGGCTTTTGCCTGACGTGGTTAAGCCAATCACCACATCTTGTGGCCGCACTAAACCTAACACCTGACGCTCAAACACGCTGTCAAAATGGTAGTCGTTGGCGTGGGCTGTCAGAATAGAAGTGTCGGTTGTTAAAGCAATAGAAGCCAGCGGGCCACGTTCTGCTTTGTAACGCACCATAAACTCGGCGGCCAAATGCTGGCTGTCGGCCGCGCTGCCGCCATTGCCCATCCATACCACTTTACCGCCTTGTTTTAAGCAGTCTTGCACGGCGGCCAGTAATTGCATAGCCTGGCCATGATAAGCCTCCACCGTGGCAAAGGCATCACGGTGACGTTTTAAACTGTGTAAAAAACTCTGTTCTAAATCTGACATATAAGTCTCGGCTTAGCTCTGTGAATAAAGGCATTTTAACGGATCTTGTTTATTGCAAAAGAACTTTTTCGCAATGCTCTGTGTCTGCAAGGCCGGTGTGGGAAAAAAAGCTCTGTCTTTAGAAGTGGTTCAGGTAAAATCGTTGCATATTCGCGACACAAAACGGAAAAAATACATGGGACAGTATGTTGGATACCCAATCTGGTTAATTAATCTGGATTCTAACCCTGAGCGTTATGAATCGGCTAAAAAGCAGCTGCACAAGCTGGGGCTGGATGCTGAGCGCTTTAGTGCCATTTATGGTAAAAACCTTAGCCCCGGCGATGTGGCAGCTTGTTATGATCCTACGCTCAACCAGAAAAAATTCCGCCGGCCTTTGTCTCCCGGCGAAATTGGTTGTTATTTAAGTCACCGTACTTTATGGCAACGGATGGTGGATGAAAACATCGCTATGGCTTTTATTCTGGAAGACGACATTGATCTTGAACCTGGGTTTTTGACAGTGCTGGAAAAAATTACTCAGTTAAAGCATTGGGATATGATTAAACTGGCCGATGACAGAGCAGGCCAGGGCGAGCAGAAAAAAGATCTGGGTGATGGTTATCAACTGGTGAACTTTGCCAAAGTACCGAACTGCACCACAGCTTATGCCCTGACGCTGGAAGGCGCGAAAAAGCTGCTCAGCCGGCCGAAATTTTTCCGCCCCGTAGATGTCGACTTACAGTTTTACCCGGAGCTGAACCTGACGGTGTATGCAATCTTACCTTATCGTTTATGGTCGGCCAGCCGTTTTGAAAGTGAAATTGACAAAATGAGTGGCGGCAGCCGCAAAGGGGGGACGTCGTTCTGGCGTAACCTGAAATACCGTTTCCAACTGAAATCTATCCGTAACAAGCATCTGTCAGGCGATCTGTCGCAGGTACAGTTTAATCCCGCCAAACAGGAAGAGGTTTGAGCATGCGTAGCCGTAAAATTTCCTGTTTTGTGATCTCCTGCAATGAAGAAGACCGCATTGAAGCCTGTTTACAATCACTGGCTGGCTGGGTTGATCAACTGATAGTGGTCGACTCCGGCAGTAAAGACAGAACTGTAGAAATAGCTGCAAAGTACGCCGACAAAGTGTATCAAACCGACTGGCCGGGTTTTGGCCCGCAGCGTAACCGCGCTTTGGCCTGGTGTGAACATGACTGGGTGCTAAGCATAGACGCCGACGAAGTGCTGACGCCTGAACTTAAAGTGGAAATTGATCAGGTATTGGCAGAGCCTGATTTAGACGCCAACTTTATCAAAATGCCATGGCATACTTACTTTTTTGGCAAGTTGTTAAAACACGGCCGTTATTCCACCCCGCAGGGTAAATTGTTTTTAAAAACCGGCGCCAGTTTTAAAGACCGTCAGGTGCATGAAACTCTGTTACTGCCTTACGAAAAAGTGCGGGTACTGAAGTCGGCCATTATTCACCATAGCTGGCGCAGTTATCAGCATTGCCAGGAAAAGCACGTGAAATACGCCTGTTTAGGTGCTGAAGATAAATTTGCCCGTGGTAAAAAAGCTGGCTTGAGTTATGCCATTGTGCGGTTTTTCACCGACTTTATGCAGCAGTATGTACTGCGTTTAGGTTTCCTCGACGGTTGGCGTGGTTTATTAATGGCTATAGTGCTTGGCCAGTACGCTTTTCATAAATACGCTGCTTTAGCCACCATGGTGGCTGATGCAAAAGCCAAAGCAAAAAGCTAAATGCAGCCTGTTTTTCTATTGTTAAGATTGCTATACAGCGCCGTGATTGTGGCGCTGACGCCTTTGCTGTTACTGTATTTGTTATTGCGCTCACGCAAAGACCCTGCCTATCGCCGGCGTTTTGCTGAACGTTTTGCGTTAAAGTTGCCTGCTGTTTCTGCCAAAAACGGCATAGTGCTGCATACTGTCTCAGTGGGGGAGTTTAATGCAGCCAAGCCTTTGATTAAACAATTGTTGTTGCGGTATCCGCATCTGCCGCTCACTATTACCTGCACCACACCTACGGCCTCTGCAGCCATTGTAAAGTTACAGGCTGAACAGCGCGAACTGGGCAAAAAGCTGGAACATTGCTACCTGCCGTTTGACTACCCTGTACTGATGCGCCGGTGGCTGAAGTGGATGCAGCCGCAGTTGTTGCTGATTTTAGAAACTGAGCTTTGGCCTAATCTGCTGGCCAATTGTAAAGCGCTGTCTATTCCGACTCTGGTGGTCAATGCCCGTTTATCGGCGCGCTCTGCCAAAGGTTATAAGCGTTTTAGAGCCTTAACGCAGCCTATGTTGCAACACATCGGCCAAATTCTGACGCAGGATAAAAACAGCGCCCGGCGTTTTTTAGCTTTGGGCGCAAAGCATGTACAGGTGGCAGGCAATGTAAAGTTTGAACTGGACGTGCCGGATAGTAGTGTGCAACTGGCACAACGTTTAAAACCTGTGCTGCAAGGCCGGATGGTCTGGGTGGCGGGCAGCACTCATGCCGGTGAAGATGAGCTGCTTATTCAGGCTTATCAGCAGTTAAAAAACCAGTTTCCGCAGCTATTGCTGGTGTTGGTGCCCCGGCATCCGGAGCGTTTTGATGTTGTCGCGCAGCTGTTACAGCAACAGCAAGTTAAGTTTATCCGCCGTAGCAAAGGCCAGATGCCAACTGCCAGCACCGAAGTCTGGCTTGGTGATTCAATGGGCGAATTATTAAGCTGGTATCAGCTGGCCGATTTTGTCTTTATCGGCGGTAGTCTGATTGAGCGCGGTGGCCATAATCCGCTGGAAGCTATGGCGTTTGCTAAAGCCGTTTTGTCAGGCCCTTATGTATTTAATTTTCAGCTGGTATTTCAGTTATTGCAACAACAGCAGGCGTATTTTCAGGTAGCTACTGTGGCTGATCTGGTCAGCACGGTAACTGAACTCATGCAGCAACCAGAGCTGGCTACTGAGGCCGGTGTAAAAGGTTTAAAACTGTATCAGCAGCAACAAGGTGCGGTGGCGCGCATAATGGCACAGGTGCAGGCATTAGTGCCGCTGGCTGATATCAGCATAATTAACAATGGCAAGGCTGTAGCGTGGTTTGACCCGGCGTTTTATCCGCAATTTGAGCTTAAATATTTTCAGGCGCAATATTGGCAGCAGCAAGGTTTAGTAACAGGCCAGTCGAAGGGGCGTAATACCGTATGGTTTGTGCAGCAGTATGGCAAACAGGCGGTACTGCGGCATTATTACCGTGGTGGCCTGGTGGGTAGAATCAACCAAGACCGGTTTTGGCCCCAGCCGGTAACACAAAGCCGTGCTATGGCAGAATTTAGTTTACTCTGGCAAATGCGGCAGTGGGGGTTACCTGTACCCCGGCCCTGTGCTGCTTTGTATCAGCAACTTAGCTTTGGCTATAGCGCCGATATATTGATTGAACTTATACCTGGCACCACCGACCTTGCCCATCTATTGCAACAACGTGCTTTAACCCGCGCTGAGTGGCAGCAACTGGGGGCTTTAATCGCGCGTTTTCATCAGCACAATGTGTATCACTCAGATTTAAACTGCCACAATATTTTGCTGGATGATCAGGGCAAATTCTGGCTGATCGATTTTGATAAATGTGAGCGGCGTACCGCAGGAGATTGGATGCAGGCTAATCTGGCCCGCTTATTACGGTCTTTAAATAAAGAACGTGCTCTGCATCCTGAATTCAGCTGGCAGCCGGAGCACTGGCCCGCCTTGCTGCAGGGCTATAACCGGCAGTTAAACGGTTAAACAGTTAAACAAGGCCAGCGTAGGCTGGCCTTGTTACTTACCATACAATACTACCTGCCAAACAATATTACGGTTTGTATTCAGTAACCAGCGTTACACCGCTAAAAGTACTGTATGCCCGTATACTGATATACCAGGTTGCTGCCTGTGGATTAGTAAAGGCACAACTTTCATTGTTGCCGGTTTTGTAAGGCCGGCAGTCATAACTGCTGGTAGTGGGCTGGGCACCGCGGCGTACATACAGATCTGCATCGCCGGTACCACCGGACATTGTCACGTTTAATGTGCTCATGCCCGCCGGAACAGCCAGTGTATAATGCAACCAGTTACCGCTGGTAGCGCTGAGATTATTCAACGTACTGCTGGCACCGCTGCTGCCAGAGCCTTTGGCCGCCAACACTGCCGCGTTGGCATCGACAATACCGGTGCCACAGCCTGAGCATGCCGCAGGGAAGCTACGGGCGGTGTTTCTCAGGATCTGCTCTATTTCATCAGGGCTAGCCGACGGTTTTACCTGCTTAATTAAAGCGGCTACACCGGCCACATGCGGAGCCGCCATAGAGGTACCCTGACTGTAACCATAACTGTCGCTGCCCGGTGTTGTAGAGCCGGTATTGTAGGTCGACAACACGCCGTTAGGATCATTGGCCGAATTCATCGCTCCGCCCGGCGCAGCGACATCTACCGAGGTGCCATAGTTTGAGTAGTACGCGCGACCACCGCTGCGATTGGTTGCCGCTACATTTACTACGCCAGCACAATTACCCGGATTAAAATTATTGGCGTTACTGTTGTCATTGCCAGCTGCTATCACAATTACAGCACCGTTATTGCGGGCAAGATTAATGGCGTTTTGCGTTGTACTGGAACAGGCTCCGCCGCCGCCGAGGCTCATATTAATGACGCTGGCCGGGTTGGCATTGGCCGGCACTCCGGATACCGTACCGCCAGATGCCCAGATAATACCGTCGGCAATATCTGAAGTATAACCACCACATTTACCCAGTACCCGCACCGGCACGATCTTAGCGTTATAAGCCACACCAGCAACACCGCTGTTATTGTTAGTTACTGCGGCAATGGTGCCAGCGACATGGGTACCATGCCAGCTGGATGCGCGGAACGATGTAGGCTGGCCATTACCGCATTCACCGGCGTTGGTCCAGTCACCCGGATCGCGGGCATCATTGTCGCGGCCGTTGCCATCATTACCAACAAAGCTGTCAGAGATCATGTCATAACCTGGCAGAATATTGGCATTTAAATCGGCATGTGGCCGGTAACCGGTGTCAAGCACTGCGACTACCACCCCCTGGCCGGTAGCATTGTCCCAGGCTGCTGGCGCACGCAGGCCGCCGGTGGTTTCAAAGTAATGCCACTGATTACCGTACTGGGTATCATTTGGTGTGGCAGTGGGTTGCAACATCACGTCTTCTTCTACCAGCTCAACCTCGTCATCCTGGGCCAATAGTTGCAGCATAAGCTGTGTTTCTTGTCTGGATAATTTGCGCTCGGCGCGGAATATTGCGTGTTTGTTCAGCCCCATCTCGCGGACAAAACGCATATTCTCGCCGGCACGGCTACTGAGGCGCTGAGCTTTTTGCGCCATACGATCTGCTTTGACTTGTTGGCCAGCACTGGCTGGCAACGCTGAGCTGATATCAGCGGCGGAGCCTTTGTACTTAATAATAAATCGGGTAGCCGGGCCTTCGGTTATGTCAGAGTCGTTGGCGATGGTGGACGTGGATAAAAATGCGGCAGGCAGACAGAGCACAGCCAGCGCGGATAATTTAAAGGATGTTTTTTTCATATTATTATTAAAACCTGGATTATTGTTGGAAGTTGGTGTCTGGTGGAACGCCGTCCAGCCAGGGATTGATTTTTAGCTGGCTGCTACCGAGAAGTAAACTGGTGGTGTTTTGCGCATTTTTCTAACAAAGGGAAGGTTGTAAACGACTGTTTCTGAAAAAGGTCTAATTTTAATTTTTACAATTTATTAAATATTTCTGCAGAGGTTAACCTAGCTCAGTTGTTTTACAAATAGTTACAAATGTAACAGATAACTTTTAGTTATATATTATGCTTAAATGGCATTTATAAGTGTCATAATATTTTACAGTATTGCACCCACAGCCAATGTCGCCGACAATAGCGCCTTTGCAAATATCAGGTGTGCAAGCGCTATGCAGCAGTGGGATGTAATAATAATAGGGGCTGGTGCAGCTGGCTTAATGTGTGCCATTGAAGCCGGTAAACGTGGCCGCAGGGTGCTGCTGTTAGATAATGGTAAACGGGTGGGCCGTAAGATCCTGATGTCGGGCGGTGGCCGCTGCAATTTTACTAATATGTATGCCGGGCCGGAAAACTTCCTGTCGCAAAACAAACACTTCTGTAAATCAGCCCTTAGCCGCTATACGCAGTGGGATTTTATCGCTCTGGTGCAAAAGCATGCTATTGCCTACCACGAGAAAACCCTCGGTCAGCTGTTTTGTGATGACAGCGCCAAAGATATTGTTGATATGCTGCTAAGTGAGGCCAAAGCCGCCAATGTGCAAATCGCCCTGCAGCAAACTATTACTGGCGTCGGCTTTGCTGATGGCCAATACACAGTTACTACAGCAGAGCTGAGCCGCCAGTGCCACAGTTTAGTGGTGGCCAGCGGTGGTTTAAGCCTGCCAAATTTAGGCGCTACCGCCTTTGGTTTTCAGCTGGCCGAACAGTTTGGTTTAAAAGTGCTGCCGCTGCGTGCTGCCTTAGTGCCATTAACCTGGCAGCCGGCGGATAAAGCGGTATTTGAGGATATCAGCGGTGTGTCATTGCCGGTAACGGCTGAAGCAAACGGCACGGTGTTCCCGGAAGATATGCTGTTTACCCACCGCGGTTTAAGCGGGCCGGCCATACTGCAAATTTCCAGCTACTGGCAGCCTGGTGACGAAGTAACAGTAAATATGGTGCCGCAAACCGATGTGGCTGATTTTCTGGCTACACAGCAACAAGCCCACCCCGAGCAGGAAGTAAAAACCGCACTGGCTAAATTGCTACCCAAACGGCTGGTAGAAAAGCTGTTGGAGCTAAAGGTGTTCACTAACCAGCCGCTTAAAGCCTTAAACCTGAAAAGCATTAAGCAGCTTGCCGACAACCTGCATGCTTACGTATTTAAGCCCAACGGCACTGAAGGCTACCGCACCGCAGAGGTGACTATTGGCGGGGTTGATACCGATTATTTATCCTCGAAAACCATGGAAGCCAAGCAACAACCCGGCTTGTATTTTATCGGCGAAGTGGTCGACGTAACCGGTTGGCTCGGCGGTTATAACTTACAGTGGGCCTGGGCATCTGGTTGGGTGGCAGGGCAGTATTGTTAATTATGCTTAATCGCGGGGCTAGTCTCATTCGCCAGCATATGCATGATCAGGCGAATTAAAGTGTGCTTTTGACACGGCCTGGACTCTGCCACCAATAAGGTTAGGGCAGCAAGCCCCGTGTCGTTAATGCAGGGCTCCCCATCGCTGTTAAGCAATCGTTGATTGCGATGTAGAAAATCGACGAATAAAAAAGCCCCGCTACGTTTATTGCCATCAGTAAACGGATGGTTTTTCACGACAAAGTACAGCAGATGAGCCGCTTTGCTCTCTATTGTTGGATAAGCCGGTTCACCAAATACGCTTTGCTCCAGATTACCAAGTATTGCCGCCATGCCGTCGGATTGCTCTTTGGCAAATAGCTCACTGGCTTCGCCTCTTGCCAGCAGGCTGGCTTTTAATTCGGCCAGGGCATGACGGGCTGTATCCGGGGATGGCAAAGCTCCGCCATGTTGCCCTTTGGGCTCTGTCAACAAACCTTGATCGTAACGCTGCAGCCATAAAAATGTTTGCGTATAGCGACTAACAATATCAACCAAACCGCGGCCTGCTACCTGGCTTAAGCCAGTCGACTGCGCGGTTTTTTGGATTAGTTGCAGGGCTTTTTGTAATTCGGCCGCGTTTTGTTCAAAGCGCTGATGGTTAATGGTATAGCCTTTTACCAGGTACTCTTTTAACCGCTGTGTAGCCCAGCGGCGAAAGGCTACGCCCTGAGCAGATTTAATGCGGTAACCTACTGAAATAACCACGTCTAAATCATAAAGCGCGACTGGCTTGTCTGAATTAGCAATATGCATTTTTTGCATATTGCTCTGTGCGGATACTTCTTTGTCGTTAATTGCATTCCGAATATGGCGTGATATTACTGACTGATCGCGGTCAAATAAGGTAACCATCTGGCTTTGAGTAAGCCACACTGTTTCACCTTCAAAGGTTACTTCAACCTGTATGCTACCTTCGACTGTTTGATAAATTTCAATTTGCTGCCGCATTTATGTTCCCAGGCTACTCACGCAGTAACGCTGTACTGAGTATGCTTTTTGCTGATGATGCAGATTTTGAATGAACTGAAGAAGTAACTTAGCAAGGATAAAACAAAAACGCTATTCGCAAGAAGTTGAAAATAGCGGCATAATCTGTCACTTCCTCTGTGCTATACGACTTTATACACGAAATAGTTAATACAACCGATGAAAAAACTCTCTGTAGTACAACAAAAACAACAGGCCGCGGTGCTGGATGCAGTGACAAAGCTGGAGCAGCAGGCGCTGGTGGAACTACCCGGCGCGGTACAGTGCTGGTTTAGCCTGGAATATGAAGCCTTTCCTGTATCGCTACTGGTGCGGTTGCAGTTTACTGAGCAAGCTATGCTGGATGTAGCGCAGCCGCAGTTGCTGGTATGGCAAAAGCGGCTTAGCGGCTTATTGCTGAAAAAAGGCATAGTGCTAAAAGATATGCGCAAGCACCTGGTGTTTACGCTTAGCTCCCCTGATGATTAGCGAGCCCTGAAGATTAAGGTTGCACAAGGTCAATAGCGACAATATCGGCTTCTTTTGACTGATACATTGATAAGATCAGGCTGTTATCCGCTAACCGGGTGATAGAACGGCCCGGTTTTATTGTCCGTGGTGGCAGGCTTGCAATAAGTTGCTGCTCGCCGGTCCAGCTTTGCAGCTTTATCAGGTCTGCTGTTGCGGCGCGCTGTATATACAAAATACCATCTTCGCCCAGCAACCAGTTGCCCCAGTCTTTGCTGTTAAGCTGTTCTATCAGTAGTTCGGCAGGCTGGCCGGTTCTTAGCCGCCATATCCCCCCGTCAGGTTTAACAACAAACAGCTCGTGATTATTGTTCTCCTGCGCAAACAGCCCACCGTTTAAGGTTAGTTGTTCCCGGATACCGGTTGCCAGATAGTGGCGCCATATTTGCCATTGGCCGTTTAAGTCAGAACTAAACAGGATAGAGTCATCGTTAATTCCCCAACTGAAGTTTTTGGCAGGGTAATTAATTTGCGGTAGTTGCTGTAATGGTTGTTCGTCAAAATTCCCCAGATACAGGCTGTAATAGTTGTCGCCGTTTTGTTTTACCGGCAACAAAAACTTAGCGCCGCCATTTGACAGTGCATGAATATAAGCCGAGCCACTGATATCGGTAATTTTGCTGGCAAATTCGCTGTCGGCAGCGGCAGCCCAAAGCTGAAAACTGCCACTTTTATTGCTGAAAAACACCAGTTTATCTGCACTGGCCGAGTACAGCGGATAAAGCTCGCGGCCATATGAAAACGGCAACGGCTTGGTTGTACCATCTGGCTGCAGCTTAACCAGCTGTTCCATCGAGGTATAACGTGGATACGCCAGCTGCGGTTGCTGGCCGGGCCGCACTGCAATGCGGCCGGGGGTGGCTTCAAATGACAGAGGAGATATGCTGCCGTCTTTGAGTGATACCTGTAAAATGGTCACTTCAGAGTGCCAAGCGGTGCCGAAATACAGGTGAGAATCGTCCGGGCTGAATGCCAGCGAGTAGATGGCTTGCGGTTCTTTCAGCAACGCCCGGATCCGGCCATTTTTAGTGCGCAGGTAAATATTACCCAGGCCACCTTTCAGGCTGGCATAGGCCAGAGTATCACTGTGGTTGGCCCATGCCAGCGGGTAATCTTCAAAGTCGCTTTGCTCGGACGTTAACTGGCTAAACTGTGCATTGTCAGCGTTGTAGCCTTTAATACTGACTCCACCCTTAGTATTTCTATAGGTATAGGCCAATTGATTACCGGCTCTGGACCAACTTAAGGTGTTAACAATATTTCTGCCGTAGCAGTTATCAATAAACTGGCTGGTGCCATCAGACAAATGCTGAATTTTTACGCGGCAGTCTTTGTCATTAATCACCGTGTAGGCCAGTTGGCTGCCGTCTGGCGAGAATGTCGGCGAGGCACCAAATTCATCATCGGCCGATACCAGTCGTGGCTCGCTGCCTGTTTGCGCTAAATCAACAGTATAAATACCCGGTAAACCACTGCCTTTATCCCATTGGAATGCCATAAAGCGGCCATCGGCAGTAAATGCCGGCGTTTCTTCAGCGCCTTTATAATGACTAAGGTTCACCGGTCGCTGCTGGAAAGATGTTGGTTGCAGTGCCTGCGGTTTTAATGCCCATACGACAGTTGCCACCGGTACCAATAACAAAGCCGCCAGCAGCCACCATGGCTGATTGCGCGCAGCCCGTGTTTGTGCGGTATGGTCTGCTGATTCCGCCACACTGTGCAGCAACACGTAGCCCATTCTGGCAACGGTACCAATAACTTCGCTGTCGCCGCCTGTTTCGGCAAAGGCTCTACGCAACTGCCAGATGGCCTGGTTCAGCGCTTTGTCACCCACATCTTTATGACCCCGCCAGATGGCCGCGACAAACTGGTCGCGGCTCACAGTTTCACCCGCCTGGGCTATCAGCAGTTTTATGACTTCAAATGCTTTGGCGGGCAGTGTTACCTGGCCCATTGGCCCGTGGATCTGTAGCTTGGCAGGAGTAATAGTCCAGTGACCTATCTGATAACAGTATTGATTGGTGCGGGAACGGCTGGACAAGGGAATAACTCAGATTGTTATTATTGCTACTCGTTTTATTACATTTGGAAGTCTGTATCAACTGCGATTACAAAGTAGCAATTGCAGTTACAAATAGTTGCGTTTGTCGGATATTAGTAAATGCTAATCAGACCTGCCTGAAATTGATTATATTTTTGTTTTAACTAAATAAATTAAAAAAAGATAAATAAATAATGTTCAAGAGATAGCCTTTATTACAGCAACAGAGCATTAATCCTGACAGTTCGGCCTATTGCCCTGATCGCAGGGTATTCACCATAACGATAAGAGAAACTGTCATGTATAAAGCGTTATTTCCATGGTTGCCACGCTATCTGGTTCTTGGCGGGCTGGGCCTGCTTTGTTTGCCGGGGCTGGCTGCTATTCCCGATAAATCAGAGCGTTTTTCCCAGCCGCAGGCTGAAAGCACACAGCAAAATATCTATGTTGTAGAGTTAAAAGCGGCAACAGCTACAGATATTAGCGGTGTTACCGCGAACAGACAGGCGGAATTGCAGCAGCAACAGGATGATTTGCTGCAACAGTTGTACGTGCGTTTTGCCGAGGTTGAACTGCATGGCCGCAATACTCTGCCGGGTAATGGTATTACCGTAAGCCTTACCGCGGCTCAGGCGTTTGAAGTCAGCCAGATGGATGTGGTGAAACGGATACATCTGGCCAGTGATGCTTTGCCTTTAGCGGCTGCATCAAGCTGGTCTGAAGAGCCGCAGCTGGTGGCAGCAGGTTTAACGACCATGGTAGATGCCAGTGTGGGCAAAGGCGTGAAAATTGCGCTGATTTCAACCGGGGTTGATTATACCCATGCCAGCCTGGGAGGCCCAGGTACGCCAGAGGCGTATCAAAAAGCCTGGCAGTACGCCGGTGTACCTTTTGATGGTTTCCCGACAAAAGTCATCAGCAAAGGCCGGGACTTTTATAGCGAACGCGACCGGAGTTCTGCCTATGCCGATATGAATCCAATCGATTCTGCATTAGATAGCAATGGCCAATATGGTGGCCGGGGTACAGCGCTGGCATCAATTATTCATCAGTTGGCACCCGGTGCTGAAATATGGGCTGGCAAGGTTTACCGGGCGTCACGCTTTGGTGGGTCGGTGCTGCTGGGGGATGCGACAACTAACCACGTGCGGGATGCCCTGGAGTGGGCGCTGGATCCAAATCGCGATGGCGATACCAGCGACAGAGCCGACATTATTGTAATGGACCTGCCTGGCATTCGCCTGGGGTTTTATTCTGAACAGGATATAGCGACTGATGCCTATGCCGTCATGGCACAACATATTCAAAAAGCAGCGGCGTTAGGCACTCTGGTGCTGGTGCCGCAAGGGGTGGCAGAGCGCAGCAGCAGTTATATGACGCCGATACAGGCTGTAGCACCGGGGGCCCTGGCTGTCGGTTTAGCACAACAACCTGTGGATACTGCGACCTTACCGGCGGTGCTGGCGAACTCTTTACGTGGGCCGCTGCGAGGCGATGTTAATGCGATTAAGCCTGATATGGTTGGCCTGTATCAGCCGCAACAGGTGGCATTAGTAGGCACTGGCACCGGCGTAGGGGTAAGCAATCACCACAGTTTCGCTCTGGCCAGAATGGCCGCTAAGGCGGCGGCGCTGAAAAGTGCCCGGCCAACGCTTAACAGTCTGGAGCTAAAAGCCTTGCTGATGAACACGGCCAATAATCGGGTAAGTGCTGCAGACGGTGCACAACTGGCAGAAATTAGCTGGATTGGTGCCGGCCTGGAAGATGTTACCGCCGCTACTGCCAGCCCGGCAGTGGCTTGGGAGTTGGCATCGGGTTTACCCAGCCTGCATTTAGGCAATCCTGAAGTGCTGCCTGGCAAGCAGTTGGACATTCGCCGCGAGCTTTATATCCGCAACTTAAGCGTTAAGCCGCTAACCTATACGCTTAGCGCACACAGCCGTGAAGGCGGGCCAGATAGCAGCGCCCTAAGCTGGCAATTACCATCAGAAATAGTAGTTCCGGCCAAACGGGCAGTAACAGTACCGGTTATTTTGACTATTGATGGCAGCCTATTGCCAAAATGGCCGCTAGTAACGGCAGCGGATTACACTCAGCAACAATGGCGTGCCAGTGAAATGGATGGTTATCTTAGGCTAAATGCCGGTGATGATACCCCTGCGCTGCAGCTACCCTGGCTGGTGCGACCAAGGCCTGCTGCCGATATTCAGCGGCTCTTTAATACCTTTCGTGAGCGCTTACCCTCTTTTCTGGATCCAGTACCGCCTTTTCCGTTGGGGGAGTCACTGTTTGACGGCCTTTACTTTGCACGTGAATTAGCTTTTGAGAATACTTCAGCCCACGCTATGACCTATACTGCCTTGCCTTTAGTGGCGCGTAATGCGGAGCCCTATTACTCAACTGTTGGCGCCAAAGGCGGAATGATCTTACAAAATCTGGCCAGTGCTGTGGTGGCTGATGGCCGCTGTGAAGCTGGCCAGAAATTGACTCTAGCCGTAACCTTTTTTAACCCCCGCGCCCTACCGTTTCGCAGTTATTTTGATAAAGACCTAAACGGCTCGCTGGATATGTTTATTGTCCGTAATGAAATCCTGACTGATTTCCCTGACATGCCAATGCGGGATTTGTTTCAGTTTCTTGCTGACAAAGATATGGTTTTGGAGGCTTTTGTTGATCTAAATGAACACGGGGTGCCGGTTGTTTATTATCGAGACCTTAATATTGCTTTTGACCCTAGTAACCCTGCCGCCAGCCTGAAAACCACTAAATTGCCGGTACGCTTTGCTACCGATAGCCGTAACCTGATGGTGGATTATTGCCTAGAGGAGCTGCTACGGGATGATTTAACGCTGGCAGATCTAAACCAAAACCTTGGTTATCTGGTAATGACCGATCGCGATGCTTTACCCGCCGTACCCGAAGACCCGTTTATTGCTTTTAACCCGATAAATATGGGGCAAATAGGTATTCGCTACGTGTATGACTGGTTTGGCAACGTAATAGAGGAAATCGATAATCAGGCCAATTATGTGGCCTTAAGTGAAAACGGCGGTAGCACACCGCTAAGTGGCTATAGCAATTCAATCACGCTGGCACCGGGGGAGAGTGCGACACTCACGGTTGTTGCGGATGGTAGCTGTGAAGGTCCCAATCGATCGAAATGTGGTAGAGGCTTTATCTTGCTGGCCGACGACGCAGATTTTCATATGTGGTCAACCATGAGTTCAGGTAATGAACATGGCTTTGTCGCTGCGCCGCGCCAGGGGCAGCAATTTACTGTGATGGATAATGCTGAGCCTGGGCAGTTGATAGGGGTTATTCAGCTTGACTCTGATACGTTTTTTAATCTGGCATGGGGTTTTCATGCCGAAGATTATGCATTGCATTTGGTTAGCCCATTGCCAGATAACGCGCTACGGGTTACCAAAAGAGGCGAGATTCTGGTTGATGATGCCTCAGTACTTAATGCCGATGGCATTAGCAGTTATCACCTGAAGCTGTTTGGTCAGCTTGGTAAAGATGAGAAATTCCGAAGCTCAGTTGTTGAGGTGCTGGTTAAGATAAACAGCAGTAATATTTCGCCGCCGGTACTCAGTAACCCGGCAAGTGCGAAGCTAAGCGGCACTGCCGGGGCCAGCCTGAACTTTGATTTATCTGCGCTGTTTGCTGATGCCGATGGTGACGAATTGCGCTTTAGTGCAACGGCTTTACCTCAGGGCCTTACGCTGGATAGCAGCGGCAGGCTCAGTGGCAGTATTGCCAGCGTCGGCAACCACGAATTTGTGGTTAACGTCAGCGACGGCCGGCACCAGATTGCGGAGCGCTTTTCCCTAACGCTGACTGCTGCACCTGCAGCAGGCCGCAGCGGTGGTGCCTTAGGTAGCGGCATACTGTTGCTACTTCTGTTTGCGCTGCGCCGCCGCTTTACCCACCCTAATTGATGTAAGCGGGGCCAGCGGCCCCGCCAATAAAGGATCCTGTAATGAAAAAGACCTTATTAGCGGTCACTTTGCTAAGTTTAGCCACGGTGGCCGCACAGCCTGATGATGGCCAGAACAGATTGAACTATGTGCCAAAAGCGGCGCAAAAAAGCCTGTCTAGCCGTGACGATAATGTTTACTTTGTCCTGTTTGACGAGCCTGCCGTGGCTACCGCAGGTATTGCTGCTAAAGGGCAGTTACTTAATGCTAAATCGACTAACGTGCAGCGCTATGCCGGCAACCTGAAAACCACTCAGGCACGGGTGCTTAGCAGTGCAAGTAGCCGTATTGGCGAACCGGTAGAAACCTTATTTCAGTATCAGTACAGTATTAATGCTGCTGCGATAAAGGTATCAGCCCAGGGCGCTGCGGCTTTGGCAAAACAACCGGGAGTAAAAGCCGTAGTGAAGCGGCAGATGCACTATTTACATACCGACTCAGGTCCGGCCTATACCGGTGCGCCGGCCATCTGGCAAGGTGATACCGGTATTGCCAGCAAAGGGGAGGGGGTAATAGTCGGTATTCTGGATACCGGTATTAATGCTGATCATCCCAGTTTTGCCGCTATCGGCGGCGATGGCTATCAGCATATTAATCCGCTGGGTGAGGGGAACTATCTGGGTGATTGTCAGACCTACAGCCAATTTTGTAACAGCAAGCTGATTGGGATTGTTAGTTACCCTGAGATTATTAATGCTTATGCGGAGGTGCCGGTAGATCCGGTGCAATACCCTAACCTGGGCGACCGGTTACAAATAGGCTTTGATTTTAATGGCCACGGTAGCCATGTCGCCAGCACAGTGGCGGGTAATGTACTGAAAAAGGTACCGGCCTACAATGCCGTAGGGGAAGAGTCATCATACCAGTTTGAACAAATAAGCGGTGTAGCACCACATGCTAATATCGTGTCTTATCAGGTATGTTTCCCCGGAAATGATAATGATTATCTGGTTGGCTGTGTCCCAGAATTGCTACTGGATGCTGTTGAACATGCCATCGTCAATGGCGTTCAAGTACTGAACTATTCAGTGGGAGGTTCTGCAGAGAGCCCGTGGCGGTCACTGGCGGGACAGGTATTTTTGAATGCCCGCAATTTTGGTATCCATGTGGCTACTTCTGCCGGTAATGCCGGACCTGACAGCGAAACGATAGGCTCACCGGGAAATGTACCCTGGGTTACTACTGTTGCGGCTTTTAGCCACAACCGCGCGTTTTCGGCTAAAACACTTACCGCGAACGGTTTGGCGCTTAGTGGCCGCAGTGCCAGCGGTGCCGTTAGTGCAACGCTGGTTAATGCTGCTGATTACGGTGATGCCGACTGCCTGACGCCTTTTGCTGCCGGAACTTTTGCTGGCCAAATTGTGCTCTGCCGCCGCGGTGAGATCGCCAGGGTTGAAAAAGGCACTAATGTTAAAGCCGGTGGTGCTGCGGGTTTAGTGTTGATGAACGTAGCAGGTGAAGCGGCCAGCATAGATGATGATTTTCATGTGCTGCCCGGCATTAACCTCAGCGCTGACGACGGTGAAACCTTATTAACCTGGCTGGCAGCAAATGCCGGGCAACAGGTTAGTATCAGTGCATCAGAGCTGATCCAGGATGATGAACTGGGTTCAGTTGCCGGTGTGTTTTCGTCCCGCGGCCCCGGCTATCCTTATGATAGCTACTTATCACCGGATATTGCTGCACCGGGCGTTAGCATTTATGCCGCTTATACGCCATATCAGCCATTTAGCAACCAGAAAAACGAAGCACCTTACGCTTTTTTAGATGGTACCTCTATGGCCAGCCCGCATGTGGCGGGGGCGTTGGCGCTAATTGAGGCGGTGCATCCGCATTGGACCCCGGCGCAGGCACAATCGGCACTGATGATGACTGCGAACAGCCAGGCTTATAAAGACGATGAGTTAAGTGGCAACAAACAGCAGGCCAACTTTTTTGATATGGGCGCTGGCATGTTGCGGGTAGACAAGGCAGTAAAAGCCGGTTTGCTGCTGGATGAAAGTTACGACAATTATATGGCTGCAAATCCAGAACACGGAGGTAAGCCCGGCGAGCTAAACCTGGCCAGTATGGTACAAAGCCGCTGTGTGCTAACCTGTACCTGGACCCGGACCTTTACCGCCACTGAAAGTGGCAGTTGGAGCAGCGGCTCCGCTACGCTGCAAGGCGATATCACCCTCAGTGCCAGCCCGGCCAGCTTTAGCCTGGCAGCGGGGGAAACTCAGGTGCTGACTATTACCGCCAGCTCTGGTCATACGTCGGCCAGCAAATGGCAATTTGGCCAACTGGTGCTAAGCAATGGCAATCCGGAGCAAACATTACAGCTGCCGGTTGTTGCCAGCTTTGTTGCCGGTACCGGGCCAGAGCAGGCCAGCCTGAATGCGCATAGCCCTGAAGGTGAAATACTGGTTAGCGGTTTTCGTAGTGGCGCCGCTATTGAGCAACTGCAACCGGTTGCCCGCGGCTTGGTAAAGGCTGAGCGTTATAATATTCAGCTGTTAGCACCCACTACCCAACCGTTTGATATGGAGTGGACCTACCCTTCCTCCCGGGCTAATCGCTTTGTATTACCGCTCATTGTCACCAACAGCACGCAGCGGGTACGGGTAAAGGTAGAAAGTACTACCAGCCCGGATCTGGACTTGTATATTGGCCCGGATAACGATCTGGATGGCGATATTGGTCCTGCTGATGACTTCCACAATCTGTTGTGCATGAGCGCCGGTGTGGATTCTAATGAGATATGCGACCTGCTGACACCTGAGCCCGGCGTTTACTATATTGCGCTGCATAATTTTCAGGGTTCAGCCCCCGGTGCCATGGATGATGCCAGCTTATCGGTGGCGGTAATCAGCGATAAAGATCAAGCAAACCTGGCGCTGACGCTGGTACCAGAAACGGCATCGCAATTTTCGCTGCGGGCTAACTGGCAGTTAGCCGATGCTAAGCCGGGCGATGATTATATTGGGGTAGTTGCCGCTGAAACAGCAACCGGGCAGCGCTTTGGCCTGACAGCACTGGATATTCATATTGCTGAGCCTTTTGTGGCATTAGGCACGACTCAGCAAAAAGTAGGGGCCGGTACAACGCTGAGTTATCAGCTAACGCTGGCGGCAAACAATACGGCTGCAGCGCGCTCCGTAGCATTTAGCCTGGCCGTACCTGAAGGGCTTAGCCTTAGTGCAATAGACGGTGCAGAGTATAGCCAGCAAGCAGGCACTATTACTTTTGTACTGGCGCAACCAGCTGGGGCTGCGGCGAAAAACCTGACGCTACACTTTGCCAGCACGCCACAAGCCAGCGGCAATGTGCTGCTTAAAGTTAATTACCAGCTGGCGGCTAACCAGACTGAAGCAGTTTATGCGCCGGAAATAGATATTATTCCGTCACTGGCCATTTTAATTAATGGCGAAGCCGCGTTTAGCCTAAGTGGTAAGGCGGGTGATAAAGTAACCCTGCGGGCGCAAACCAACACGCCGGCCAGCCTGAACTGGCAACAAAGCAGCGGGCCTGTTGTGGCAATTACCCAGCCAACAGCCGCCGAAATAAGTTTTATGCTACCAGAGGTGCAAGCCACTCAGGCGATAGTGCTTAGCTTAACGGCAACCGATGCTTTGGGGCAAAGCCAGACGGCCAGTGCCAATATCAGCATTGCCGCACCGGCTAAGAGAGGTGGTGGAGCAATGACAGGCTGGTGGCTTGTAATGTTGTTGCTGCTGCGTGTGATGCCACAGTTTAAACGCGCGGGCTAACTACAGGGTTTAACATTCAGCCTCTGAGATGCATCCTTTAAAATAATGGCCAGCCTAAGCTGGCCATTATTATTTAGCCGGCCGGAATTGTCACCGGTAACAAATACTGCAGTCTTGGCAGGCAAAACGCTGGCAACATGGTAATCTTGGCGTTTTATCCGGCCTGCATTTTGTTAATTCTCGCATCAGTTAAGGAAATTTATTGTGCAATATTATCTGGGCGCTTATGCCGCTTCCCCCAACCATAGTGGTTGGGATCCCATACTGGAAACAGCTTATTACAACGAGTTAAAAGCGCTGCCGAATATAAAAGGCCTGGAACATCCGTTTTGGGGTGTTTTACATCAGCACGATGACAACTGGTTTCTGGCCAATATCGACCCGCAGTGGCATTACGTATTTACCTGTATTCCCGGCATTATGAATGCGCTGGGGCAAAACCCAATGTTTGGTATTGCTTCTGATGATGAAGCCGGGCGCCTGGCTGCTCTTAACTTTATGCAGCAAGCCTGCACAGCAATTGGTAAATTAAATGCCCACCTGGGGCGCCAGGCTGTTACTGCAATTCAAATCCAGACGGCACCGGCACGGCATAAAGCGGCGTCTTCCAAAGCGTCGCTGATGGCATCGCTGCGCACTATGCTTAGCTGGAACTGGCATGGCGCCCGTATTGTGATTGAACACTGCGATGCATACCTTGCCAGCCAGACACCATCAAAAGGCTTTTTAGCACTAAGTGATGAGCTGGACGTTATCACGCAGTTAAATACAGCGTTAAGCAAAGAACAGCAATTGGGTATGGTTATTAACTGGGGCCGCTCGGTATTTGAAACGCGCCGGGTTGCAGGTGCTGTTGAGCATATTCAGGCAGTACAGGCTGCAGGTGTGCTAAACGGGCTGATGTTCTCCGGCGTATCTGCTCAAGACAGCGAATACGGTGCCTGGCGCGATAGCCATCAACCACCGCAGAGCAGCGGGCTGGTAGTAAATGGTGAACCCGGCAGCTGGATGACAGAACAGGCCATGCACAGTTGTTTGGCGGCGTGCAACGATGCCGCAGGCTTGCCGGTGCTGGGGGCAAAAATTGGTATCCGGCCACATAGCGCCGACATCAAGCAGCGCATCGGGTATATCCGCGATACGCTGGCGATATTAGACCGTTATTTTTTAGCGCGTTAAGCTGTTACTGCGTTAGTTTTGTATAAAACAGCTATTACAGCCGCACGGATGCAGCTGCGGGTTTGATATGGCTAAAATGCTTTAATGCCAAAAAGCCAATAAGCAGTAAAGCAAAAGCCGGCAGCAGGGTGTTGATATAGCTAAGGTAGGTCAGGCTAAGCTCGTGCCGCTGGCTAAACAACTGCCACAAACTATAACAACCAAAACCCAGCATTGGCACCGCAACCAGACACAGATGGTAACGGCGTAGCTGGGTTTGCAGATACAGCAGGGCGATGACAACCGGAACCGCCAGCAACAGATGCAACACTAAATCCATAATGGAAAGCCATAGCAGTGCTGAGCCGCGTAAGGTCTCGGAGTCCATGATCCACAGTTGTAGCGGATTTATAGTGGCGATAAAACCAAAGCACAAAATAACAAAATATACATGCGCCACGCCCAACAGCAGGGAAATAAGCGAGCGGATACTAAAAATAATAAGCTTGGCCACCATCACAGACACTCCGGCAAATACAACAGGCGGCAAACTAGCATGCAGGCCCCAAATTCACAATATAAAAGCATTTTGATGTTTGAGTTTGAACCGGTTGCCCACACTAACACGCCGTAAACCCATCCCTGGGGGCTCGATTCGACCATCCTGGCCTGCAACGGTTAGTTTAGGGCAAGCCGGTTCTGCTAAGGTTAGTTGCAGCCGCCAGTCAGTTAATTTGACGGCGTGCGGTATTTTTCAAACCAAGCCAGCATATACTCTACTTTTTCAATCATCCGGCTGGGGCGGTTAGAAATACCGTGCGGTGAGCCCGGTACCCGCACCAGAGTGGTATCAACCCGGCGTAGTTTCAGCGCCTGATAAAACTGCTCTGATTCTGAGATAGGCGTGCGCCGGTCTGCTTCGCCGGTGATCAGAATAGTCGGGGTTTTTACATTACCCACCAGGCTTAGCGGCGAGCGCTGCCAGTAGTGTTCGACATTTTCCCATGGCACGCCGGGGAACTGGTGGAAGGTCTGATAGGTATAAGTGTCGCCTGTCAGCACTTTACTTAACCAGTTAATAATCGGTTTTACCACTGCGGCCGCTTTGTAGCGGTCGGTCAGGCCTATGGCATAAGCGGTAGCTATACCACCGGCCGAGCCGCCGCCGATAAACAGGTTGTTTTCATCAATAAAGCCCAGTGCCAGCATCGCATTTACGCCGCTGTCGTGGTCGGCATAGTCTTCCGGTGAGCTGTATTTATTGTGCAACAACATGGCAAAACGTTCGCCGTAAGATGAGCTGCCGCGGTGGTTGTCATAAAACACCACATACCCTTCTTTGGCATAACGCTGCATTTCGGCGCTCCACTGGGCACCATAGGCTAAGTGCGGGCCGCCGTGAATTTCAAGCAGCAGCGGGTATTTTTTCGCTGGGTCGAAATCCGGTGGTGTCATATACCAGCCTTGTATTTCTTCACCATCAAAAGACGATTTATAAGTAATTTCATGTACCTGTGCCAGCTTCTTATGCCCGAGTAAATCTTCGTTAAGTGCAGTAAGTACGGTAGATTTGCCTTTTTGTAGTACGGCAACCTCACTTGGGCGCTGACTGGTGCCATGGGTATATGCGATGTTGCCGTTATTGGCCACCGAGTATGAGCCACTTAAATAAGGTTGCGGCTGTGATACACCACCTAAACTGGCGGTAAGATCAGTAATTTTACCACTGCTGCTCAGGGTGGCCAGCTTGCGCTGACCGCGATCATCGTATTGCACCACAAAGCTGGAATTGTTCAGCCAGGCTGGTTGGTCAATACTGCGATCAAAGTCTGCGGCAACGTCGCTGATGTTGTTTGAGCTAAGGTTTAAAATTTTCAGCTTGCTGTTGCTGTAAGGCACCAGAGCATTGTTTTGCCATAAAAATGCCAGTTGTTTACCGTCGGGTGAAAACACCGGTGACGATTCACTGCCGGGCATAGTCGTAAGGGCAGTTAACTGCTCAGTGGCTAAATCCAGCTGGTATAAATTGCTGTCGCGTGGCTGGTATTCCCATTCCGGGTCGAGGTTGGCAGAAAACACCAGTGCTTTGCTATCCGGCGTAAAGCTTAAATCGCTGCCGTAATTAAAGTCGCCCTGAGTTAACTGGCGTTCAGTGCCGCCACTGGCCGGCAGAATAAATATTTGCCGGAACTGTGGTTTTAAAAAGCCCTGGCCGTCGGCCTGGTACCGTACCCTGTCCAGCACTACGGCAGGTTCAGACCATTTAGCACCATTAGGTTTTTTAACCCGCTTTACACTTTGCTTTACGGCGGCCTCACGGGCGTCCACATTCATGGTAAAAGCCAGTTGTTTGCCATCCGGTGACCAAACCAGGTTAGACGGGCTTTGCAGTAATTTAGATAACTGGGCAGTTTTATTCTCTGCCAGCCAGTGCAGGTGAATTTGCCGCGAGCCGCTGATATCAGAAATAAACGCCAGTTGTTTACCGTCGGCAGACCAGCGCGGCTGGCTGTAATTAAACTGGTCGGCAAACAGCGGCGATTGCTGGCCGGTTTTAACATCCAGCAACCACAGGCTATTGCGCGTACTATCGGTCATAATATCGTTGCTGGCGCGCACATAGACAATTTTGCTGCCATCAGGCGATATTTGCACATCGGCGGCATATTCCAGTGCAAAAATATCTTCGGCTTCAAAATAACGGCTGCTGGCAGTGGTGTTGGCGCTGTTTGCGCCAGAGCTGGCAACAGGCTCTTCAGCCAGTAAGGCAGGGCTGCTCAGTAATAAGCTGGTGGTGATCACCAACGCTGAGCGGGTAAATGTACGCATAATGCTCCCGGATATTGCAGTTTAAGTTTATTTTTGTTTAAACCTAACCTGATCCAGACGGAAGTACAAACCCCACAGCGGCAAAGCGCGGGTTTTAAGCGGCATAGCTAATATGCTGTGGTAATAGGGCAAAGAAAAAGGCTGGCACTAAGGCCAGCCGTTTTAACATCAGGCTGATAAGCTGTCGAAGATATGCAAGAAGGTGGGCGCTTGCTGAATATGCAACTGCACACGTAAACGCCGGGCAATATCCTGTGCACTTATTACACCACGGATCTGGTGTGATTCACGGTCAATGACCACGCAGTGTTGCTCACCGCTCGATTGCAGCGTATTAACTACATCAGCAATGCTGCAGTGCTGCAATTGTTGATATGCCAGCGCTTTAATACGCTCACGCGGGCGCATTAAATCAGCTACGGTAATGTCATCACGGCTGTCACCAAAGGCAATGCGGCGCATAATGGACTGATCTGACAACTGGTCAAGGTGTAGCAACCCCACCAGTTCGGCGTCGTGATCTACTACCAGCTTAAGTTTGGTTTGCTCTTGTTGCATCATGTCCAGTGCATCACGTGCAGTGGTGGATGCAGCAACAACATTAGGTTGGCTGTGTTTAAAATCGGTGACTACAGTCAGTGCCGGCGAGTTTAATGTCATACCATCGAAATCAGTGGGTTGTACTAAATGATCAATGGCTTCAACAGAATATAATGCTAATGTTTTCATGGTGTTCCTCACATACCGGCACGCAGAGGCCATACCGGCTAAAAAAATAATTTAATGGTGAACAGCGTTGCTGTTCTGGCTGAAACTTAATGTGAGGATAAAACCGGCGGGGCGCGTGCTTGCAGTGAAACTAAGAACGGTGCTTTGTTAAATACACTGCGCACAGCATAAACTGTGCTGAAAAAAGCTAAAGTGGCAGCACCGGCAGACACCGGCAATACAGGTTGTGGTTCGTCAGTGCTGTCTTGTTCTGTTGTTACCGTGTGGTGTGAAACAGATGGCGTAAGGGCATGAAACTGCGTATCTGCCAGCGGCGACAAGCGCTGATCATGCACAGCAAAGGCTTGCGGCGTGCACAATAAACTTAGATACAACAGTAAGGCAAAACTACTTAGCCAGCGCATACACCCTCATTCACTTAATACATCGTTTTAAAGTCACACGATGTCATTTGATAATGAGCGCTTGTGTTAACCGGTGCAAGGGGGCGCTGCAAAAATAGCCGCAAATTGCGATTAACGACTATTTTTGCACGACACAGTGGCGTTTACAGCCCGGACAACAGGCTTTTCAGCACCAGGGCAACTAATGTCAGGCTGCCTAAACCCACCAGATACAGCAGAATAAACCAGACTATTTTAGGTAATGGCCGCCTGTTTGGCAGTGCTGGTTTTACCATTAGTAACCCTCCTCGTAGTCTTCGACCTTACCGCGAAAGATATGATAACCCCATAGGGTATATGCCAGAATTAGCGGTAAAAAGATCAGTACGCCCGGTAGCATAAAGCTCAGGCTGCTGTCAGGTGCCGCTGCGGTATAAAAGCTGATCTGGTGCGGCAGTAAATAAGGAAATAACCCGGCAACCAAACCGGCAAACGCCAGCAAAAACAAACTGGCCGCCAGCCAGAATGGACGGCTTTCGTGGCGGATACTGATATCAGCCTCTGCAGCAAACTGGCGCTGCACCCGGCCCAAATCACGGAATAACAGCCGGGCCGCCAGTATTGCCAGCAGTGGCAATAACATCAGTATCAGGCTGTGCGCGCCGCCAAACCAACGCTCGCGGATCTCCGGTTGCTGGTAAAGAGTAAATAAACTCACTAACAACATCGCCAGCATAACGAATAACAGCAAGCGCTGGCCATAGCGGGCTGCTTTTTGCTGAATATCACCCCGGCTTTTCATCGTCAGGTAAGTACAACCCAGCAAAGCATAGCCTGCCATAACGGCTAAACCGGTAAACAGGCTAAACGGCGTTAACCACTGCAGGCTGGACGAGGCGATGCTGTCGGCATCAACACCCTGCACTAACACACCCAGCATCAGGCCCTGACAAAACGCTGCCAGGCTGGAACCTATAGCAAAAGCCCGGTTCCACCATACTTTCGAGGTATGGGATTTAAAGCGGTATTCAAATGCCACGCCGCGAAAGATCAGGCCAATCAGCATCAGCATAATCGGCAGGTACAATAACGACGCAATACTGGCATACGCCAGTGGAAAAGCGCCAAACAAAATTACACCGCCAAACACCAGCCAGGTTTCGTTGCCATCCCAGACATGCGAAATTGAACGCATTAAATGATCGTGTTCGGCATCAGTGTTAAACCATGGATACAAAATGCCAATGCCCAAGTCGAAGCCATCCAGCAGCACGTACATTAAAATGGCAAAACCCAGCAACAGGAAGTAAAACAAGGGTAGACCTATTTGCAGTTCCATTAGTGTTGCTCCTGTTCCGGTTTTATTTGTTTGGCCAGCGCTACGGCATAGCCCGACGCTTTAACTCCAATCAGCTGCTGCGACAGTTTTTCCAGTGGCGGTGGCCCTTTGCGGATAAGCTTGCGCATAAAGTACAGGTAAACACCAAACAGCAGGCTGTATGTCAGCACAAACAAGGTGAGTGAAAACAGCACCCGTTCGGCCGGCAGCGGCGACACCACATCAATGGTACGCACCAGCCCATGTACCAGCCAGGGCTGGCGGCCTACTTCTACCACATACCAGCCTGCCAGCACGGCAATAATACCGCTGGGTGCCAGATAACTGCAGGCGGTTAAAAACCAGCGGCTTTGGTATAAGCTGCCGCGCCAGCGTAAAAATGCACCGGTAAACGCGATTAAAATCATCAGTACGCCAATACCCACCATTACGCGGAACGAGAAAAACACTACGGCAACGTTAGGCCGCTCATCGGCCGGCACGGCCTTTAAACCCATCAGTTCACCGTCAGGGTCATGAGTTAAAATCAGGCTGGCCAGTTTGGGAATACCAATTTCAAAATGGTTTTTTTCGGCCACTCTGTCAGGAATGGCAAATAACAGCAGAGGTGCACCGGCTTCGCGTTCGGCCCAAATACCTTCCATTGCGGCTAGTTTTACCGGCTGATGTTCTTTTACATTCAGGCCATGTAAGTCGCCGACATAAGCTTGCAGTGGCGTTAAAATCAGTGCCAGCCACAGCGTCATCGACAAGCCCTTGCGGGCCATATTTTTGTGCTCGCTGTGCCGCAGTTGCCAGGCGCTGGTGGCTAGCACGACAAAAGTGCCGGTAATAAAAGCGGCCAGCAACATATGAGTAAAGCGGTATGGCATTGACGGGTTAAAGATCACCTGCCACCAGCTCTCTACGTGAAACACACCGTCAACAATAATGTGCCCGGCTGGTGTGTGCATCCAGGAGTTGGCGGCAATAATCCAGAAAGCTGAAATCCAGGTACCTACCGCTACTACCACAGTTGCCATAAAATGCAGCTTAGGCCCGACACGTTGCCAGCCAAACAGCATAATGCCAAGAAAGCCGGCCTCAAGGAAAAACGCAGTCAGCACTTCATAGGCCATTAACGGCCCAATTACAGCACCGGTGATGCGGGAAAACTCAGAAAAGTTAGTGCCAAATTCGTATGACAGCACTATGCCTGACACCACCCCCATACCAAAGGTAATGGCAAAGGGCTTGATCCAGAATTTAGCCAGTTGCAAATATACCGGGTTACCGGTTTTCAGCCATAAGCCTTCCCAGATCGCAATCAGCGTTGCCAGACCGATGGTAATAGACGGAAAAATAATATGAAAACTAACAGTAAAAGCAAACTGCAGGCGGGATAGCAGCGCAGCATCCAGTTCCATATTAGCGTCTCCGCTGCTGCAAATAGCGGTATAAAGCAGGCGCCAGCGCTACGGCCACCATCAGGCTTAAGGCCAGAACTTCAGTGATTAATAAACTACTATTCATAACTTACTCTCTTAATGCTAAATCTGTCTGGTTTATCTGCCGCAAGAATTGCAAGATGCTTACCACTTTGTAAGTATACTTATTAGTTTATGATTTATATCAATTTTTATATTTTTCTTGTTTGATGTGTAAACAAGGTTTACGATTTGCGCTCTGAGTTAATGTAAACGAGGTTTACAGTGCCACTGTACTTAGTATTTGAAATAAGCATGCTGTTAACCAGTGGGTGTGCGGTGCTGCTGGCTGGCTGGTTACTCTGGCAGGGCCAACGCCAGCCAGGCATGCCGGCATTAGCCGGTTTTGCCGCTATGATGGCGCTGTGGTGCGCCGGTCATATCGCCATTTTGCATCAGTGGCCACAACTGGGTATTGCATTAGTACTGGCAAACCCGCTGATGCCAATGTGCTTTTTGCACTTTGCGCTGCAGTTTGTCGCAGCTGGCCGGCCATTGTCATCACGGTTAAAGATGTTACAACGGCAGCTCCCTTTGCTCTATGGCCTTACTTGTCTGCTAATTGCCCTGAGCTGGCTGTTTAATGGCGGCAAAATTATCGCGACTACCGGCTTTAGTGCCTTTTTTGCTTTTCAGGGGCTGGGCTGGCTAAATTTGGTTTACACCGTGCTATTGGGTATTGCCGCCCATGGCGTGCTGCTGTATGGCTGGCGCCATCATTCCGGCAACCGCAGGCGTTCTATTGGCGCCATGTTTATTGCCGGGGGCTGGGGCTTGTTGCTGGCGACCAGTTTTATTTTTCCGTCACTTGGCCTGACCTGGTATCCATATCCGATGTTGTTATTACCCAGCTACCTGCTATTGCTGGTGTATGGTGTGGTGCGGTATCAGGTGCTGGCCATTAATGCCTTTGCCAATAAAGCGTTGTTGTGGTTTTGCATGTTGTTGGTGGTGCTGGCACTGATGGCGCTGGTTAGTGCCATGCTGGGGCAGTTTGGTATGCAGGCGTTGTCGGCGGTTCCGGCATTACAGCTTTGGTTGTACTCAGCTTTGTTACTGTTACTGTCTGCTGCCTGTTACCAGCCGGTAGCCGCGTTGGCCAGGCGGTTAATATACCCCGGCGTTACCTTAAATGAAGCCTTGCTGGAGCGTTGGCGTTTGCAGTTACAACAAACCGAAAGCTGGACGGAGCTGGCGGCCCTTGGCAGTAAATTGTTATCGCAACAGTTACGTATGCGGGTGGCCGTGCATTTGCCACAAACCCAGGCGGTGGCGGCACAGCTACAAATTCACTGCCAGCGCGGGGCCGAGGGCTGGCATTATGAGCTTAAAGGTTGGGATGATGTGACACCGGGCTACCGGCTGCAGGGTGAGGTGTTTGCTGCCTTATTGCTAAGCAGCTGCCGTATTCTGGAGCAATCATTAAAGCTGGCTGAGGCCGAGCGTAAACGGCTGGATCAACAGCATCTGGTTGAGCTTGGCGCATTATCGGCCGCAATGGCGCACGAACTTAGAAACCCGTTGAATATTATTGCCATGGCAGCAGCAAGCACCGCTGACGATACCCGCCAGCATATTCAGCAACAATTAAAACGCGCCGACCGGCTAATTGCCGATTTATTGAGTTACTCAGGCCAGTTGCAGTTGCAATTAACCACTGTACCGCTTAATGCACTGTTGCAAAGCCTGATACAGCAACATAACTGGCAAGGGGTAAGCTGCCAGTTGGATGTAGATGAACAACTGTTGATCACTGCCGATGTATACCGCTTGCAGCAGGTTATCGTAAACCTGCTGGATAATGCACTGGCATTTTGCCGTAACCAGAGTGGTGCCATTATTAAGCTGCAGGCGCAGCAACAGGGCATGCAACTGCTGTTGTATCTGCACAATAACGGCCCCGCGATTGCCAGTGAACAACACAACAGCCTGTTTCAGCCGTTTGTCAGCAAACGGGCCGGTGGCAGTGGCCTGGGGCTGGCCATAGTGCGGCGTATTATGCAGGCGCATGGTGGTGAGGTTAATCACCGAACTGATCTGGGCTGGCCAGTTAGCTTTGAATTGCGCTTTAACTTAAATACAGAAGACCTAACAGATGAATAAAGGCCGCATATTACTGATCGACGATGAACCGGCGTTTCGCCAACTGGCGCAAAGCTGGCTGCAAAACAGTGGTTATCAGGTGGTGACGGCGGCAGATTTAACCGTGGCGCGCCAGCAACTGCAGCAATTTGATGCTGATCTGATTTTGCTGGATTTATCATTACCGTCCGAGTTTAACCCGCAACATACACTACAGGCTCTGCCAGAGCTTATTTCAAGGCCGGTCATTATTTTAACCGGCCATGCCGAGCGGCAACTGGCGCTGGATGCCATAGCACTTGGCGCCTGGGATTTTATCGCCAAGCCGGTCGATCCGGATTTACTGGCTGTGGTAATAAAACGCGCGCTGGGTAAGCATCAGTTGGAGCAAGAGCTTAGCCAGCTAAAACAGCAGCGCCAGGCCAGTACAGCCGTGCAGCGTTTAATTGGTGTATCACCGGCGATGGAGGCTATGCGCACACTGATCCAGCGTATTGCCCCAACCGATGTACGGGTGCTGGTAACCGGGCCATCCGGTACCGGCAAAGAGGTGGTATCACGCGCATTGCATGAACTAAGCCGGCGCGCAGAGCAGGTTTTTGTATCCGTGCATTGCGGTGCTATTCCGGCTGATTTGCTCGAAAGCGAGTTGTTTGGCTATGTTAAAGGTGCTTTTACCGGGGCCGATAAAGATCGGCCAGGGTTGCTGAAACTGGCCGATGGTGGCACCTTGTTTCTCGACGAAATTGGTGAAATGCCGTTGCCAATGCAGGTTAAGCTGCTACGGGTATTGCAGGAAGGCACTTTTTTCCCGGTTGGCGGCCGTGAACAACAAAAAATTGATTTGCGGCTTATTTCTGCCACCAATGCTAATTTGCCACAATTGGTACAAAAAGGCCTGTTTCGCGAAGATTTATATTACCGTATTAAAGGTATTACGCTGGAAACAGTGGCGCTTAGCAGCCGCAGCCAAGATATACCGCTGTTGCTGCAGTTTTTCCTTGAACAGTTATCGCGCCAGCAGGGCCAGCGGTTAAAACTGGATAGTACGGCATTAAGCTGGTTTTTACAGCGCGACTGGCCGGGCAATATCCGTGAGCTGAAAAACACGCTGGAAAGCGTCGCAGCAGTGGCACAGGGCGGAGTAATTAGTATGGCCGATATCAGCTTACTGCACCCCGAAGCCGTTACTGCTGGCACTCCACAAGCGGTAACAGAAGCGGGTGTACAATTGTTAGACCAGGCTGTGCAGCAACTAGAAATACGTATGATTAAACAAGCGCTTGAGCAATGTAATGGTAATAAAAGCCAGGCTGCACGCCAGCTGGGGTTATCCCGGCAGGGGTTACTAAAGAAAATTGACCGCTACCAACTGGCAGATTAAGGTAGGCAGCAAAACTTGGAGAGAAAAAATGAAAGCAGTAGGTTATCAGCAATCACTGGCGGCAACCGATCCACAAGCCCTGGTTGATATTGAACTCGCCGATCCGGTAGCCAGCGGGCAGGATATTCTGGTGCGGGTACAGGCAGTATCCGTTAACCCGGTCGACACGAAAATCAGAAAGCGGGTTCAGCCAGAAGCCGGTCAATATAAAGTGCTGGGCTGGGATGCTGCCGGAGAAGTGGTTGCAGTAGGCGAAGACGTCAGTTTATTTAAAGTCGGCGACAAAGTGTTTTATGCCGGTTCATTAACCCGGCCTGGCAGCAACAGTGAACTGCAACTGGTTGATGAGCGCCTGGCGGCAGTGATGCCAGATAACTTAAGTTACGCCGAAGCAGCAGCCTTACCATTGACCGCCATTACCGCCTGGGAGCTGTTATTCGACCGGCTGGAAATTCAGCAACCTACCTTAAAGCACCCGCGCCCGGTGTTGCTGGTAACCGGTGCCGCCGGTGGTGTAGGCTCAGTGCTGGTGCAACTGGCCCGGCAGCTGACAACAGCAACGATTATTGCTACGGCATCAAGGCCTGAAACCAAACAATGGGTAACCGAGCTGGGCGCTCACTACGTGTTGGATCACAGCCTGCCGTTGCTACCACAGCTAAAAGCGCTGGATTTAAGCTGCGTAAGCCATGTTGCCAGTTTAACCCATACCGACCAGCATTATGCTGAGCTGGTACAATTGCTGGCGCCGCAGGGCAAGCTGGCGCTGATAGATGATCCGGTTGGCGGCCTTGATATTATGCCGCTGAAGCAAAAAAGTATTTCGCTGCACTGGGAGTTTATGTTTACCCGTGCCATGTTCGGTACGCCGGATATGAACGCACAGCATCAGCTGCTAACCGATTTAGCACGGCTTATTCAGCAAGGCCAGATTAAAACCACGCTAAAGCAAACCCTGGGTAGTATAAATGCGGCTAATTTGCGTAGTGCGCATCAACTGCTGGAAAGCGGTACTGCTATTGGGAAAGTAGTGCTCGAAGGCTGGAATTAACAGCTTAAAGTGTACAGCAGCCAAATCTGGCTGCTGTTAAATCGCGGCGTCAGGCAATTTGCTGATCGTCGTTCATGCCGCTATACCAGGCTTTAAATAATACTCTTTCAAGTGCCTGTTGCAACGCATCGTTAATGGGTAAATGTTGCTTACCCAGTTCATAATCCAGCTCGTTTACCTGCTCTTTGGCCATGATCATCATCGGTGGCGGATCAGATTCCAGTGCTATCAGTGTGTCCTGATACGGCACTGGCCGGTCAGTTTTAATGATCTTGCACACCGACAAAGAGGTTTTACCCTGTTTATCGCGATAGCCTGCGGCGCCAAACAAGCGGCAAATACTCGGGCGCTGCTGGTATACGCTGCACTGGCCCTGTTTGCCATCAAATGATAGCTTCTGATAAAAAAAACAGCCCTGAGGCTCTGTTAACTCTTCGAGTTGTGTCAGTGTTTGTTCTGCTTTACCTTGATCAAACAAGTGTAATGCCAGCGGTATCATTTCCAGCACCGTCGCTTCTATCGTCGGTTGCAAACAGCATTCACCACAGCCAGAGCGACAGTTTAAGCCACGCTGTTGTTGGTACGCTGAAAATGTTTCCGCTATTTCGCCATACACAGCCTCAACACGACGCGATAATTCACGCAGCCGTTGCATAAAGACTCCGAACGAAATAATTATTAATTTGGGTTTGCCTGTTAAGGAGCAACGAAATGTTGCAGCGCCATTGTACTGAGTTGTTCAATCTGTCAGCAATAGGCGCGGTAAAATATAGTTAGCTTTAAACAGATAGTGCCAGTAACGGTATTGGCCGTGCGATGGCGTAGCCTTGCACGTAATCTACCCCCAGCAATTGCAAGGCGTCGCGCACGGCTTCGGTTTCAACATATTCGGCAATAGTTCGCATCCCCACGGCTTTGGCAACCTCGTGGATAGATTTCACTATGGCTTTATTGTATTGATCGTCCAGCAAGTCGCGTACAAAGTGACCGTCAATTTTTATAAAATCGGCCGGAAAGTGCTTCAGGTAGCTGTAAGATGAAAAGCCACTGCCAAAATCGTCCAGCGCAAATAAGCAGCCCTGGCCACGGAAGAACTGAATAAAGCTTAGTGTGTTTTGTAAGTTCACAATGGCCACGCTTTCAGTGATCTCAAAACAGATGCGCTGATAGGGGATCTGATAGTCAGTAAATAGTTGCTGTACCTGCTCTTTAAAACCACTGTCGACCAGCGAGCTGCCAGACAAATTAATACAGCACAGCTGCAGTTGTTGCAGATGCTGCGGGTTCTGCTGCAACCAGCGGAAATAATGGCGGATAACCCACAGGTCGATTTGCGGCATCAAACCAAAACGTTCTGCAGAGCTCAGGAAGCTGCCAGGTCCAATCAGGGTATTGTCTTCACCGTGCAGGCGCAATAACACTTCGTAGTGCAGGCCACTGCTTTGCTGTTTTAACGCCTGAATGGGCTGCTGGTACAGGACAAAACGGTCTTGTGCTATGGCATCACGCAGTTGCGCAACCCATTGCATTTCTGCCTGGTGGCGCTGGGTTTCCAGATCGTTGCTGTCAAACAGCTGAATGCGGTTGCGGCCTTTATCTTTGGCGATGCTACAGGCAGCATCGGCCTGTTTAATCACGTCATCGGCGACAATATTGTTGCCGCTGATTTCAGCGATACCAATACTGACACTGATTGGGTAAATGCTGTCTTGCCAGATAAAACGGAATTCTTTTACGGCATCCAGCAAACGGTAGGCCAGAGCAAAGGCTTCATTGGCATTTTTGCCGGTTAACAAGACACCAAACTCGTCGCTGTCGAGCCGGGCCAGCGGGCCATTGTGGCCAAGTGTACGTTTAAACACTTCGCTAAGCTGTTTTAGTAAAGCATTACCTGCACTATGGCTGCAGTTGTTGTTGATAAGCTTAAACTGATCAATATCAATATACAGCATGCAACCAGCCGTAGCGCCGCCTTGCTGACACAGCGTCTGCAACTGTTGTTCAAAGTAAAAACGGTTATACAGTGCGGTAAGGCTGTCGTGGTTAGCCAGATAGGCCAGCTGTTCATGGGCCAGTTTTTGTTCGGTAATATCAATCACAGAGCCATGCACAAAGGCATCGCGATTATGCACTGAGCGCGCCAGTCGGGCCGACATTAAGGCCCAGAACGGGCTATGGTCGGCGCGTAGCCCCTTAATTTCAAAGCTTTTGTTGTTGCCAAGCTCTAACTGTCGCACCAGCATTTGCCGCTCGGTCGGGTCGGCATAAAAACGTGCCATGCCGCTGTCACTCACAGCTTGTTTTAACTGATCCAGAGTGTCGTAACCCAGAATATTCAGCAAGGCATTGTTGGCATTTAACAGTTTGCCATCCAAAGTGGTGGTAAACATACCCTCAACAGCATTATGAAAAATATCATGGTACTGTTGTAACTGGCTAATACTTAAGCTGTTTGCGTCGCTCTGGCGCGGTATTTTTTGCAAACCAAAGCTGGTTAACGCCAGGCTGAACAGCATTAATAATTGCAGCAGATAGAGCCAGTCAAAGCCGGTGTTCAGATACCCGGCCTGGCTTAGTGTCAGTAACAAGGCACTACAGAGTGTGAATACACAGGCCCAGACAAAAGAGCGCGCTTGTGGCTGGCCTGCCAGCGTAAAACGGACAGCCAGTACAATATTACTGCCAAGCACCCAGCCCAGTGCCAGAAACAACAGCAACAGCCGCAGCTGGCCAGAGGCATATAGCGGGCTAAATAACAGTAACATAGCGGCAAAGCTGCTGGCATGGCCAAGCCTGCGCCACAATGGAGTATATAAATGCTGTAAAGCGTGATGAATAAATAAGTTCAGGCACAATAGTGCTGTGCCGACGCTGATATATAAAATAGCCTGATTTACTTCCGGGTGGCCAGGCCATAGCATCGCAAAAGCCATACCGTTAAGTACAGCAATAACCAAGGCGAAGCTGACAAAAAAGGCACTGTAATACAGGTAGTTTTTAGCTTTTAAACGGAAAAACTGCACCAGATTATAAAATGCCAGTAACAGCAATACGCCTTGTAACAGGCCATCCAGAATGGCACTCTTTTGGGAGTAGGCAATAAAGCTGTTATAACGCCACAACAATAAGTCACTGGGTACCAGGGCGGCATCTTGTACGCGGATAAAAATATCGGTTTGCTCGTGTGCAGCCAGATCCAGGCTAACCGCATAACTACGATAGGGTAAAGCACGTTCTGTGTAGGGGTAGTCATTCCCTGAGCGGCTAAGCAGGCGGACGTCTTGCGTTTGTCGGTTGCGCTGGTAGATTTCAATTTTATCAGCCATCGGAAAATCGTATTCCAGCACTACCTGTCGTTTCAGATGGCTGTTGTTCTGCAGGCGGGCAAATAGCCAGACTACTTGATGTTCGGCAAACAAAACCTGCTGCGAGGGCGCAAGTAAGCTAAACGCATGCTGTTTTTCCGGGTCTGCTAAGATATCGTCCAGGCCCAGTTGCAACGGTGTAACCTGAAAATAAACCTGCTGCAGGCGCTGCTGTTCTGGCAGCGGGCTGTGTAGCATGTTAACTTCAGCATGAAATGCACGGGCAGGCAGAGTAAACAGCCAGATCAATAGCAATAAGCAGTAAGTGCCTGTTCTCACTGACAGCTTTCTCCGCAGCAGGTTGGAATGTTAACGAAATGAGCGGTGAACAGTAACATATGGCGTGCTATGGTGTCAGCAAAAAACATTGTTTGGCGTGGTTTTGATGCCGATCAGCTAAAGAGCGGTTTATCCGGTTTGAGCAAGCAGCAACTTAGGTTATAACTAGATAAGAAAACAACAACACGGAGACATTATGAAACCACTGATACTGATGTGCGGGCTTTTGTTGCTGGCAGGTTCTGCCAGTGCGGCTGACATCGCAGCCGGTAAGGCCAAAGCCGCAGTGTGCGCAGCTTGCCACGGCGCGAATGGCATTTCGATTATTCCTGACTACCCTAATCTGGCCGGGCAAAAAGTAAAATATCTGGAAAGCTCAATCAAGGCTTATCGCGATGGTGAGCGGAAAAACCCGATCATGTCACCCATGGCATCAGGTTTAACCGATGCTGATGTGGCGAATATTGCCGCTTATTTTGCCAGCTTACCTGGCGGTGGCTGATTGTCTGCTGCCAGATAATCACTGATTTCATCAATAAAGTCAGCACCATAACGGGCCAGCTTTGTCTGGCCAACGCCTGATATTGCCAGCAGGCTGCGGTTGTCTGTTGGCAATTGCTGGCACATTTCAATTAAGCTGGCATCACTGAATACCACAAAAGGTGGTACATCATCGCGCTGGGCAATATTTTTACGCAGTGCTTTGAGCCGGGCAAATAAAGCCCGGTCGTATTGTTGTTTGCTCAGGCGCTCGGGTTCGCGTTTTACACTTTGCAGCCTGGGCACGGCCAGCGACAGTTCGGTTTCGCCGCGCAACACCGTACGGGCTGCCGGTTGCAGTTTTAATACCGAATGAGCAGTAATATCCTGCTGCAGTAAGCCAAAATGAATAAGCTGACGTAAAATGCTCAGCCAGTAATCATGGCTTAACTCCTTGCCAATACCCCAGGTTGACAGTTTGTCGTGGCCCAGCTCCAGCACTTTTTGGCTCTGGCCACCACGCAATACGTCAATAACATGATGCATACCAAAACTCTGACCGACACGGTAAACACAGGACAGAGCCTTTTGTGCCAGTTCAGTGCCGTTAAATTGTTGTGGCGGCTGCAGGCAAATATCGCAGTTGCCGCAGCGGGTTTGCCGGGCTTCGCCAAAATAGTTCAGCAACACCAGGCGGCGGCAGGTTTGCGCTTCGGCAAAGGCGGCCATGGCTAAAAAACGCTGCCAGCTAACTTCAGCGCGCTGGGCGTTTTCTTCGGCATCCAGCCAGCGTTTCATCCGGCCTATATCGGCCGGGTCAAATAACAACATGGCTTCAGCCGCTACGCCATCGCGCCCGGCCCGGCCGGTTTCCTGGTAATAGGCTTCAATGGTGCGGGGTAGCTCAAAGTGCACCACGTAACGGATATTCGATTTATTTACCCCCATGCCAAAAGCTACAGTGGCGACAATAAGCTGATAGTCGTCACGCTTAAAGGCATCTTGCACGTTATTGCGCTCGTCGCTGCTAAGGCCGGCGTGGTAAGCAGCAGCATTAAAACCGCGCTGTTTTAGCTGTTCGGTAAGCTCATCCACTTTACGTCTTGAGCCGCAATACACTATGCCGCTGGCACCCTCCTGCTGTTGCAGGTAGCTGACCAGTTGTTCCACCGGGCGAAACTTTTCCTGTACCGTGTAGCGGATATTGGGCCGGTCAAAGCTGCCCAGATGCACTAACGGCTGCTGCAAGTTCAGCTGTTGCAGAATATCCTGCCGTGTGGCGCCATCTGCTGTGGCGGTTAATGCCATTACCGGCACGGCCGGGAAACGCTGCTTTAATAATGCCAGCGCCATATAGTCTGGCCTGAAATCATGGCCCCACTGTGAAATACAGTGCGCTTCATCAATGGCAAACAGGCTGACACCTAAATCCTGCAGGCGGTCGAGAAATTGCGGTTGTAACAGACGCTCGGGGGCAACGTACAGCAGCTTGAGTTCGCCCCGGCGCAGCCGGGCAAATACCTGCAGTATTTCTTCACGGCTTTGGCTGCTGTTAATAAATTCAGCGGCAATACCGTTGGCTTGAAGTGAGTCAACCTGATCTTTCATCAGTGACATCAGCGGGGATACCACTAACGTGATCTGTGGCAGCAATAATGCTGGCAACTGATAACACAAGGATTTACCCCCACCGGTTGGCATGAGCACAAAGCTGTCCTGACCCTGCAGCGCAGCCTGGATCACATCCAGTTGGCCGTCACGGAATTCACTGTAACCAAAGGCTTGTTTTAGCAGGGGCAGCAGATCGTCTATCACTTAATACCATCGGGTAACTAAAATAAGCCGCCATTCTAATGGCAAACGCGGTGCTCAGAAACAACAAATTCAGCTTATCGGCGCCAGTGCTTTAGTTAGCTGACTCATTTTTGCCGTTAAGTGAGCTGCTGGCCGCACTTATTTGGGCGTATAATAACGCCTCATTTACCGGAGCCTGCCTGCATGTCGTTAAGTCGTGAACAAAAACTGGGGGGCATCTTCGCCGCCAGTGCTTACAGTTTATGGGGTGTCGCCCCGCTGTATTTCAAACAGATTGATTTTATTCCGGCAACAGAAATTCTGCTGCACCGTATTGTCTGGTCCTTTGTGCTGCTGTCGTTGATAGTGCTGGCGCTGCGCCAGGGCGACAAAGTACTGGCTATTTTACGCCAGCCTAAAATGCTTGGCTGGTTGCTGCTATCTGCCTTGTTGCTTGGCGGCAACTGGGGTTTGTTTATCTGGTCGGTAAATAATCATCATATGTTGGATGCCAGCCTGGGTTACTACATTAACCCGCTGCTTAATGTGTTGCTGGGAATGCTGTTTTTAGGCGAGCGGCTGCGAAAAATGCAATGGACAGCGGTTGTGCTTGCTACCAGTGGTGTGCTGATCCAGCTGATCACTTTTGGCTCACTGCCTTGGATAGCGCTGACACTGGCCGGCTCTTTTGCTATTTACGGTTTAATGCGCAAAAAGCTGGCGGTAGATGCGATTACCGGCCTGTTCTATGAGTCTTTGTTGTTGTTACCGTTGGCGCTATGGTACTGGTGGCAGTTTGCCGACAGCAGTGCGGCAAATTTATTAACTAACAGCTGGCAGCTAAATGGTTATCTGATAGCGGCTGGCCTGGTTACCACCGTGCCGTTACTGTGTTTTATCGCCGCAGCCCGGCGTTTACAGCTGTCGACTATGGGCTTTTTCCAGTATATAGGCCCAAGCTTTATGTTTGTGTTTGGCGTCTGGTTGTATCACGAGCCTTTTGCGGCTGAGCGCTTTGTTACTTTTGGTTTAATTTGGTTGGCCTTACTGCTGTACACTGCCGATGCCTGGCAATTTAATCGCCAACGCCGGCTGCAGGCAAAACTAAAATAGCGTAAGCTGGAGATAGTTGAAATAGGAGTGCATTGATGGCTGGTAGCATTGATTTAATTGCCGTTGTCTGGTTTTTTTGTCTGTGGGTTGGCTATACGTTATTTGCCAAACGCCGCGCTAAGGTGGTGTCATGCCTGTCGTTTGAACTGCGGCGCAAACGCAACGACTGGATGCAAAAGATGTTGCTGCGCGATAACAAAATGGCAGATGTCGGGCTTATTTCCACTCTGGAGCGTAATGTCACCTTTTTTGCTTCCAGCACCTTACTGATACTGGCGGGTTTGCTAACGGTAATGACAGCCGCAGACAAGCTGAGCCTGATGCTGTCTAATCTGGTGCCCTGGGCTAACTACAGCGAAAGTGCGGTACAACTAAAACTATTGTTGCTGGCGTTTATTTTCGTGTTTGCTTTTTTCCAGTTTACCTGGTCATTACGCCAGTATGGTTTTTGTGGCGTATTAATTGGTGCAGCGCCGGATGGCCGCGATATGACCGCTGAAGATCAAAAACTCTATGCCAACCGCACTGCTAAAGTAATAGATCAGGCCGGCCACTCGTTTAACTACGGTTTGCGTTCGATCTATTTTTCATTATCGGCGTTAACCTGGTTTATCGACCCGATAATGTTTATGGTGGCGTCAGTTGTGGTAATGCTGGTTATGAAGCACCGCGAGTTCCATTCTAAAGTGCTAAAAGCGCTGCAGGAATGCTAAATAAAATGCCCGTGCTTGCAGTTGCAAGCACGGGCATTTAAACAAACTGGTTATTCTGCTTAACCTGTTTAGTTCTGGCGGATTTCAAAAGCGCGCACTACGCGCGATACGCCTTCAACATGGCGGGCAATATCCACCGCTTTGGCGGCTTCCTGCTCGGTAACTAAACCCATTAAAAACACTTCTGCGTTTTCTGTTACCACTTTGATATTCAGGCCACTTACCTGCTCATCTGCCAGTAGCTGGGTTTTTACTTTGGTGGAAATCCAGCTGTCGCGGGTGCGGGTGGTCATGGCAGTGTTGTTACCCAGGCGGATCTGGTTTTGCACATCGCGCACGCCATCAATTTTGCCAACCAGCGCCTGTGCTTGCTGGCGTATGGCTTCGTTGCGGGTTTGGCCGGTAAGCAGTAATACCCCGTTATAACTGGTTACGTTAATATTACTGCCCTCAGCTGTGGTGGCGTCATCAGACAGCGCGCGCTTGGCTTTTAGCACTACGTTTTTGTCATCAATTTGTGCACCCAGCGTGCGTCTGTCGTTGGCCGACGTAACTGCGGAGGCGCCGCCGGCAACAACAGCCGCGGCACAACCTTGTAATAACGCCAGTAGGGTACAGGCACAGACTAACTTTAGCGTATTCATAAATCTCCTTGTTGTGGGAACAACGTCATATCTATCAGCTCGCACAGACTGTGCAGTAAAAAGGTATAGCATTCAAAAATGCGTGCTGGCCGGTGTACCGGTACTTTCAGCTCAACATCTTGTTGATTCAGCAAACCAGACAGCTCGCCGCTGGTATCTACCGTCAGCGCTATTACTTTCATGTCGTTGGTTAATGCTGCTTCGACGGCTTTTATTAAACTTGGTTCGGCGCCGGTAAGTGAAATAACCAGCAGTACATCGTTACTTTGCCCCAGTGCCTTGATTTGCCGTGCCAGGTAATCCTGTTGATGGCAATGCTGCAGGCTATGGTTGTGTGGCAATAACGCCAGCGCGGGTAGTGTGGGGCGTTCGGTTTCGAACTGGTCCAGCAATAGCTGGGCAAAGTGGTTTGCCAGCGCACTGGTGGCGCCTTCGCCACAGCAAATGACTTTGCCGCCGCTAATCAGGTTATTAACAATAACACAGGCGGCATTTTCCAGCGGGCCGGCCAGGCTTTCGCCAGTGGCTATCATGGTTTGAATATTTTCGCTGAACAGCTGGCGAATATGCTCTTGCATCAGGGTATCCTGCTTGTTGTACTACTGCGTAATCGCATTTTTTATCCATTGATACTGATATGGCGGCTGGCCTTCAATGGCCAGCACATCAAGCCTGCATGCGGTATCGCTTAATTTGTGTTGCTGTAAATACCAGCGGCTGGCGCGCAGCAGTTTTTGCTGTTTAGCTGCAGTAACGGCTGCAATGGCACCGCCAAAGGCACTGCTGGCGCGGTATTTTACTTCAACAAATACCAGTGTGGTGCTGTCGCGCATAACTAAATCTATTTCGCCGGCTTTGCACTGATAATTTTGCTGTACCAGCTGTAACCCCTGGCGCTGCAGATATGCCAGAGCAAGTTGCTCATACAGCTGGCCCAGTTTATTCATAAGCTAATCAGGGTTCCTGCACCGAAGATAACCGGCTATTACGATAACTGGCCCAGCTTAACTGGCGTACTATGCTGCCATCAGCATTAAGCCGCAATTGTCCGGTAAGGCCGGGAAACACGGCAGACGGCAATTGTTGTTGCTGGCGCAGGCTGCCCACCAGTTTAAAAGCATCATACCCCATGGCAAACAAACGCTGCAGTGTTTCATCCTGTTCTTTAAATAATTGCTGGTATTGCGCTCGCAACTCGACTGAACTTTGCTCACCCAGCATCCAGGGCATTTCGGTAAAGGTCAGGCCGTTTAAATCGCGTAAATCTGTGCTGCTAAGGCTGGTGCTATGACTGCGTGAGCTGGCATAAATAGGCAGCCGTGGTGCTGTCGGGCTGACAGACACATCAACGAAGGGTTTAAACAACTGGGTTTGCACCGGATCGGCAATAAGGTAAATGGCATCAATATCTAACCGGCTGTGCGGCTCGGTTTCCAGTTTTTGTGGCACCAGGCTATTAATTTGTTTTAAGCGTTCGCGGCTGCGATCAGTTTCCAGTAAACGGGCGATCAGCGCTTCCAGATCCTCTTTGCTATTAAACTGGTAGCTTTCAGCCGGTTGGTGGCCCAGTTGCTGCCACTGGCGGCTAAAGTGCTGCTGCATTCGCACCGCGATGTTATTAGCGGCACTGATCACCACCGGGCGGCGGTAGTTTTTTTGCTGAAACAGTTCGGCTACCTGTGTGGCCTCATCTTCCATGCTAAGGGCAAAATAAAATTTATCTTTGGCGTTAGTTTTCGTTGTGTCGTGCGTATTTAAGAACAGCGTTGGCCAGGGCCAGTCGGCTTCATTGCTGATAGTGTCGACCTGTTCTTTTAACAAAGGCCCGATCACAAACTCGGCCTGCAGGGCACTGATTTGCTCACGCAGTGCACTGGCTGACTGCTGGCTGTCGATAAACACAAGCTCAGCAGTATTGGCACTGGCAGCGGCCAGTATGCCGTATTGAATGGCCTGAGCATGCTGGCGGAACTGACCTTGCAGTGGCAATAACACGGCAATTTTTGCCGGTTGAAACGGTTGTAGGCTAAACAGTTGCTGCACGGCTTCAGGTAGCTGCTGTAACCGCGGCATACTACTGTAGCGCCGCTGCCAGTCGGCAAATGCCTGCTGCAATGCCGCCGGGCTGCCAATATGGCGCCGGCTTAACTGAGCCAGGCTCAGCCAGGCCAGGGTATTTTGCCGGGCATTTACCCGCAGGCTTTCCAACTGGCTGTCGCTAAGCGCGCTGAGGTTACGCCAGAGTAAATCATTATATTGCGGGTACTGGGTGCTGACATCGCCGTATTGTTCCAGTTGCAATAAGCTGCGGCTGGCGGCCAGATAGCGGCGTTGCTCACTGTGATAGCTGGCAGTTAACCAGAGAAAGTCGGCCTGATCAGTACGGGCAACGTCTTTTATCTCGGTTTTTTCCAGCAAGTTGCTCAGGTTTGCATGTTGGCCGGTAGCAATATAAGCCTGTAGCAGAGGCCGCAGGTTTTGCTGACGGATCTGCACAAACGGGCTTTGTTTCAGGTTTTCACAGATGGCCAGCGCCAGCAGGTAATCCTGCTCAACCAGCGCCTGACGCGCCGCTTTAAGCAAATGATAATGCTGCGGCTCGGCTTGATAATTCGCCGCCAACTGATATAGCTGGCGGGCAGCAACACCGGTTTTAACCTCGTCCCCGGCCACAGCTTCACTGCGTAGCGGGGTATCTGTCTGGCGTTGTTGCGGGCTTTGCGCGCAACTGCTTAGCACGCCTGCGGCGCAGAGAAATAACAAAGGCTTTAATTTGCTGGAAGTCACAATGCACAGTACCATAGCGAAACAATGGTCTTATCTTACTGAGACTACCGGTTAAGCTCAATTAAATAGCGTACATTAATCATCAAATGGCAAAAGATAACGGTTTTTTATATGTAGTGGCGACCCCGATAGGCAATCTGGACGATATCAGCCAGCGTGCTATTGACACCTTAAAGCAGGCTGACTGGATAGCCGCCGAAGATACGCGCCACACCGGGCGCCTGCTGTCACATCTTGGCATCAATGCCAAAACTCTGGCATTGCATGATCACAACGAAAAACAACGTGCTGCCGGTATTATTCAAAAGTGTTTGGCCGGTGAACATGTGGCGCTGGTGTCAGACGCGGGCACGCCGCTGATAAGCGACCCCGGCTACAGTTTAGTGCGCCAGTGCCGCGACGCCGGTGTGCGGGTAATTCCCATTCCCGGCCCCTGTGCCTTAATTACCGCCTTATGCGCAGCTGGTTTACCCACCGACAAATTTCATTTTATCGGCTTTTTACTGCCGAAAAGCCAACAGCGGCAAAACCAGCTGGCAGATATTCCGGCCGGTGTCGGCACTATTATTTGTTACGACACCGCGCGGCGTATTAAAGACACACTTCAGGATGTGGTTGTTGTCTTCGGGCCTGAGCGCGAGTTAGTGCTGGCCAAAGAGCTGACCAAAACCTTTGAGCATCTGGAATATGGCACCGCGGCACAGATCACCGCCTGGCTGGAAGCCGATCCGCAGCGCTGCCAGGGCGAAATGGTGCTGATGATAGCACCCACACCAAAAGCCGAAAGTGAAATAAGCGATGCTGAACTAAGCACCCTTAAACTGTTGTTAACCGAGTTGCCGCTGAAAAAGGCTGCTGCGTTAACGGCACAAATTCACGGCGGCAAGAAAAACGCTTTATATAAAGTGGCACTGCAATTGTCTGGTGAAACCGAATAAAACCGGTATAATCGCCGCCGTGAGTTGGCCAAGACAATCGCTGCCTGCGCAAGCAGGGAGAGGAAAGTCCGGGCTCCACAGGGCAGGGTGCCAGGTAACGCCTGGGGGGCGTGAGCCTACGACCAGTGCAACAGAGAGCAAACCGCCGATGGCCCGCGCAAGTGGGATCAGGTAAGGGTGAAAGGGTGCGGTAAGAGCGCACCGCGCGGCTGGCAACAGTTCGTGGCACGGTAAACTCCACCCGGAGCAAGATCAAATAGGCCCCCTTTGGCGCGGCCCGCGTTGGGGGCGGGTAGATTGCTTGAGGCTTAAGGCGACTTAAGTCCTAGAGGAATGATTGTCACTCTGGCAACAGAGCACAGAACCCGGCTTAACGGCTGGCTCACACCAAACACCACAAAAACCGCAGCTGTAACAGGCTGCGGTTTTTTGTTTTATCTGTTCCTGATTATCAGACTCTAATTATTGCTGAAATCGGATACTATCATGATATGTTTTGACGTTACTTTGTCTTGGGGGGGTTATGTATCAATTAAAATCGAGGCTGTGTCTTTTGGTGCTATTGGCAGGGATTTCAGCTTGTGCAGCTGAAAACTCCGGGCCAAGTAACAATAAAAAAGATGCAGACACTGTAGCAGACTACTACAAACAGCTAAGTATTTTACGGCAAGAGCAGGAAAGAAAAAATTATGAAAGCTATATAGCCGACTGTAAGTTTGGCTTAGCAGAGCTGTCGTGGCAGACGAAAAGAAGTGAATTATTAGAGGATGCTTACCAGGTATGTATGCGTGAGTTTAGATCCGACATGGACGAAGAAGGTTTCCACAAGGCAGTTGTCCTGGAACTAAAAGCATCAGCTCTTTGGCTGGACAGTGCGCTATGGTTACATAAAAAGGGATTGTATGTGCCTCTAGCAATGGATTTATGTAAGCAATTGGCAATTGCACCGCAAAGATTTTTATATCTCCCCAGGCCATCAAGATATCCTGCGCAAGCTGCCCGTGATGGTATTGAAGGCAGCGTTACGGTTAGTCAAATATTTGATGATGCCGGTTTTCACAAAGAGTTTGTTGATATTGTGAGCACTCCTGAAAGGGTGTTTTCCAGAACAGCAGAAAGATTATTTAGTCGTGCAGCTATATGCCCCACAGGTTCAGATGCTATGAGTACAGTAACTCTAGATTTCACTTTAAAAAATAACAAGACGGGTCATGAGTTGTCAGAGGGATCATGAGTATGTCCCCAATAATGCGGTAGCGCACTGTATTGAGCAACAATTTGTAGTGGCGCAGCTTGCTGTGCCACTGTTCTGTTGTAAAGCAACTCCCTCCGTTTCTCTGCTTTTCCTCTTCCCGAAAAAATTACCATTACTTAATCTTTGATTTGTAAAGCTTGTTGCGAAATTGGCTAAAAAACACCTTGTGAATTTGTAATTATTTGTATATCTTGCTGTCCGTTCAGCTTGTGTTAATGCAATAGCGTTCTCGTTTCAAGCTAAGACAATTAAAAGGCAAACTGTACCGAAAGGTCAGGACGCAAAGCCGCTGGTCTAATAATGTTCGTTACGAATGTTAATGATGGCAGTGGTTGCATTAGCTTAGTCACATCTGTTTGATGTCAATCATGGCGGTACTTTTTACCGTTATTCGATTATGCCTATCTATGCCGTCTGTCTTTATTCGTCGTGTGGCGCAGCCATCACGGCTTCTTCATTTCGTTTGCTATTGATGCCAGAGCGCATCGGATGATTTTTTTGCATGGAGAGTAAAAAATGTTGAAAAAAAACTTAGCCCTGAGCGTAGTTTATGCGTTAACCCTGGCTGGTTTGACTGCCTGTGGTGGTGGCTCTGACAGCGCGGCAGATACATCGGTTTCAGTACCAACACCAACACCAACACCAACACCAACACCAACACCAACACCAACGGTAGTGGCTTCCGGTTTTGCCAACAGTGTGTATATCGCTGAAGTTCGTGGCGTTACCGATATCGTTGTCTTAGGTGATAGTTTGTATCTGTCTTCTGTCGATGAGGACAGTCGTCAAGTGTGGGCACGTTTTGACAATGTCATTGATGCCGTTAGTGGAAATAAGATTGTTGACGCGTCTGGTTTTAGTATCAGTGGCAATACTCCGGTTGGTAGTGCGAAGTTCAATGCTAACATTACGGTAAATGAAACAGGTTTAATTACCAGGCTGGCTACTGTGGGCATTGGTGAGGAATTCTTCGGTGGTAACTTTTTACCGTCATCTGTGACTATGGTTACTAATCTGCATCAACTCAATACTGATTGGGTAGATCCTGATTTCTCCGTTTTTACAATTGACAGCGCTTTAACATTGACGGCGAAAGACAAAAACAACTGTGATATTACGGGTACTTTGACCGCTGAAAATAACGTGTTTGTTGCAGCATTGGATTATACCAACTGTGCTCAGGCCGGCTCTTATAAAGGCGTACTGTGGGCTTATGAATATGACGATGTAACATACCTGAGCTGGGTAGCTTTTGACGACGATAATAAAGTTGTTAGTGCAAAATTAGATACTTTCACGTCTCAGCAAGAGCATCTCGCCCTGAATGGTCAACTGAACACTCAACTTTATGTCAATAACTCGATTGTGGCAGATGATGTGTTGATTGTACGCGGTGATAAGCTTCATTACTTAAAAGGCACTAAAGGCATTCAAGCAGGAGATTTTTTCTTCGAACATACTCAACCTGTCGTAGATGCAAATGCCATGGTTGTTGAAGGCTATGGCTATTCTTGGATGAATAATGCAGTTGTCGCTGAAATGGCAATTTCTGCGCCTAAGCGTAAATATTCACCTTTCAGAGGCGAAATTGCGGATAAAAGTGTCGCAGGAATAAAAATGACGTTTTCGGTAGCGGTTGCAAAGCAGGTATTAGATAATATTAAGGGTACTTGGGGTAATATTTCTATAGCAGACAACGGTAGTATAACGGGAACATTTAACAATCAAACTTGCACAGTGTCCGGCGTTGCCTCAGATTTTGTATCATCAACTGCTGAGATAGAGGTGACGCTTTCAGGGTGTGATCTTGCTAATACATATACCGGAGCTATTGCCGGATATGAGAAAGATGGCAAGGAAACACTAGCGCTTCTTGCGTTTTACTATGATGAAGTGGCAAATACTTTGAGTTATATAAGGTTGTTTACGAGTCGCTAAGACCTAATGTGTAATTAAAAACGGCTTGATAATCAGGCCGTTTTTGCAGATTGTTGAGAAAATTCTGTTCACAGAATCAGGACTCTAATCTAGTTGAGTAAATTAATTTGAAGGCATAAGCCCTATGCTGAAAACTCCCTGTCTTCGGCACAATCAGTTGAAAATGGTTGTGGTCGCAGATCACAGCTTCACAAAAACAACTTCCGCCTTTAAAAGTAAGGGGTATTAATCCGAAACCGCGGCTGTAATAAGCTGCGTTTTTTTGCAGTGTACCGGCAGAAAAAAGCCCGCATAAAGCGGGCTGAAAAATCACCAGGAACGGTGGGTTTAGAAATCGAAACCGACAGATAACTGCAGGCGGCGTGGGTTATAAAATTTACGTGCTTCGCCAAAAGTGGTATTGGTTACGACAGGGTCAAAGTTATAGCCGGTCTGGCGGTCAAATACGTTGAACAGATCAGCCCGGAAACGCAGCACATATTTATCGGCCAGCGTAAAGTTTTGTGTATAGCTTAAATCCAGTTGCCAATGGCTTGGGCCACGGCGGCTGCCAGCAGGTTCACCGTAGCGGCTGGTACTGGCGGTAGAGCCATAGTAACTGCCATCCCAGGCTTCCCAGGCTGCGCCAGACTGATAAATAAAGTAGGCGCCGACGTTGGCTTCCCAGTCAGTGGTGTAATAACCAAACACTTTAAATAAATGCGGTTTATCAGCTGCCAGGGTACCGTAGCGGTTATCCCACGAATAACGGCCAAAGCCATCGCCATAAAATGAAGAGCCTAAAAAGGTATTGGCATCATTACTGGTGGTGGTATTGTCCTGATCGAAGTTACCGTAGAAGTGGCTCCAGACATAAGAGGCATTCAGGTAAGTGCGATCACCAAAGTATTCTGCTTCTACGCTGACTTCCCAGTATTTGGTCTGGCCGTCATCCACTTCAGCTATTACGTAGGTAGTAGGTGATGCGGTGCCGATACCGTCCATCCGCTCTGCCAGATCTGGAATAAACAGACCTTTCTCAGCGATATGCGCTGGTACGCCAGGTGCCTGGCTGCTCGCCGGATACGGGGCAATACGGCCATTGTTGGGCATATCTTCCCAGAAGTGCGAGCCGTAACGGTAGCGGGTATGGCCTCGTAATTGCAGTCTGTCAGTAATGGCTTTGGTAGTACCCAGGGTAATTTCATCAATGCGATGCGGTTTCATATTGTCGGCAAATAATTTACCGGATGAACCACTGGCCACGCCGGATGCGAGGAAGTTACCATCAGCATCAAAATAGCTTCTCAGTGACGCCTGAGTATTACGATCCCATGACGCTGCGCGTGCTAAAGAGCTGGCTTCCGGGTTGTAACTGGCATAGTTGGCAAAAATTGTATCATCGCCATCATAACGCCAGGTAACGCCCAGCCGCGGCTGAATCATATCTTTCCAGTCAAAAGAGTACATTTTATACTTTTCGCCACGCGCCAGTTCAAAGCCCGAACCATTAGCAGAGTTAGGGCTTAAACCCTGGCCATACAGAGTATCTTTACTGATCAGTACACCAATATTGTAGATAAAATCACCATGTTCAATGGTGTCATTAATCTCCAGGTTCAGCGACTTAATAGATGAGAATATCGGCGATACCGTTTGGCCTTGCTCATTTAAAAAGCTCATTTGCTCAGTGCTGGCAATATAGTACACGTCGCCACTGTTTATGCCGGTAACGGTACTGTCTAAAGCTAAGTCAGCTTTGCCGCCGTTATAGGTAATAACCCCCCAGCCGTTTGACAGCCGGCTTAGTTCTTCTTCACTTTCGTTGTATTTCAGGCCGATGTGAATACTGTGAACCACTTCATTGCCAATAATTTCATGGTCCAGTGCCAGCTCTATACTGTCACGGAAAAAGTTCTGGTTGTTAAATTGCGAATAGGCACCAACACCACCACCACCTTTTCTGACACCATCTTCAACGTAACCATAGCGGTCAATTAATACCTGCGCGCCCGGGTTAAACACGGCTGCCTGCGCGTTATCGGCGGCTAATAGTGAAGGTACGCTGATGTAGCCCATTTGCTCCAGGTTATTAATATCCAGTGAGCCGCCCGCTTCAGGTACCAGGCTCAATATAACATCGGGCCGGCCACCGGTTTTTAGTTCAAACTTACTGGCCTGAAAGCTAAGCGTGGTGTAGTCGCCGAGTATATAGGTGCCATCAAAGGTGAGTATTTTCTGAGCTGCGGTGCCACCTTGCGACACTGAATCTGCTTCAAACTGGCCAATACTGTCACCAACTTCTTCTTTGTCGGAGTCACGATAGCTGGCGTTTAGCAGCAAATCATCTGTAGCGGCCCAGGTTAATTTACCAAAGTATTCATCACGTTCGCTTTTATACGGTTTTACAGCTCCATAAGCAGTAGTTCTGCTGCTGCCTTCTTCTTCCGGCCGGTAATAAGAGCCATAAAAAAACAGCCGATCTTCAATTAACGGTCCGCTAAGGCTGGTGGTCAGCCAGGTTTTATCTTTGTCTTCAATAACGCCATCTTCCGGTGTAGCAGAGAAGCTTTTATTCTGAATTTTATAGTCGATATTACCTTTGAACTCATTGGTACCCGATTTAGATTTACTATTGATTGAGAAGCCACCAGAGCGGTTAAAACCTATAGCTTTGGCACCACCACGCTCAATCGATACCATTTCAATATCATGGGTAGAAGGCTCAGAGGCCAGGTTACCAAATAGCGGCATAGACACATCTACACCGTCGAAGCCGTACTTGTTATGGGCACCTGAACCACCCGCTGCCGGGCCAAGTACCGTCGCTTCAGAATACTGCACACCAGGCACGATTTTCAGCATATCGCGGTAATCCTGGCCAATAGGCAGCGAGCTAACCACTTCTGCACCCAGGGAAGTACCCAGCGCAGCATTGGTCGATTGGGCCATCAGCGGTGAGCCGATAATCTGTATGGTTTCTATACCTGCAGTACGTGGCTCCAGATCGACATTAACGTTAGCAGTTTGGTCCAGTAGTACATCTACTTCCATGGTTCTGACAGAACCATCGGCAGCAGTAATGGTCAGGGTGTAGCGTCCGGGGATCAGCAGTGGCAAGTTAAAACTGCCATCTTCACGGGTTTGTACCGTACGCGGCCTTGGCAGTACTGGGCTGGATGCTACTACGGTAACGCCTTCAACTGAGATGCCGGTTTGTTCGGTCGTTACTTTACCTCTGATACCACCTGCTTGCTGAGCCAGGGCCGGAGCACAAGCTAACATGCCCGCAAGTACAAAAGCAGATACGGTTTTCTGTGAGCTAAAAGCGCGCTGTGTTGCGCAAGCTAAGCGGCTTTTAGCCAGGGTATGCTGTGTTGACTTCATCACTTTTTCTCCTGGATTTACAATTGTGTCTTATTTTTTTATCGCTATCCGTTTGTCGGGTTCTGATTGCCCGTTTCTGATGTTTGTTGGCAGATGTTTATTTTCTGCTCAAAATTAACATAGCAATATTTTATTTCTTTTGAAAATAATTTATGCTGATTTTTCAAAATAATTGGAATATTTCATTCCTTGGCAGTATGGTTATGCCAATTGCTGAGTGAAAAAAGCCTGAAAAACAACGTATTTAAAGGAGTGTGAATGAGAAAGCTGTTATTACTGCTGTGTTGCTGGTGCAGTGCTACTGTTGCTGCCTTTGCTGAAGAACAGTTTAGTACCGATGTGCCATTGCTGCGGCAGGAACAGCTGAACAGCACTTTTTGGCAGACGAAACTCACCGCCGCCGACAAACTGCTGTTAACTACCGGGCAAATAGCCGGGCGTAATCAGCAAACTTTTAACCAGCAGAGCGAAATGCAGCTGTTGCAAAACCTGCCCACGCATTACAGCAAAGCTGAGCTGGCGGCTATTTTACAGGCTGTCAGCAGCGTACCTAAAACGCCACGCTTTTATGCCGATGGCAGCGAGGTGACGCCAAAGCAGTGGCAAGGTTACACGGCATTGCTGGCGCAAAAACAGCTCAAACCACAAACGGCGATACAGTTTGGTTTGGTGGTAAAACGCACTGCGCTGCGGGCATTTCCTACCGACGACCGGGTTTTTAATGCGCAATTAAATACCGATCTTGACCGCTTTGCCGAAACAGCACTGTTTGTTGCCGATGCAGTAGCGGTGTTGCACCAGAGCCAGGATAAGCAATGGTTATTGGTACACAGTTTTAATTATACCGGCTGGGTAAAAGCTGCGGATATCGCCATTGGCAGTAAAGAGCAGGTGTTTGCCTATACCGCTAAGGCGCCTTTTCTGGTAACTACCGGGGCTAAGGTTCGCACTGCTTATAACCCTGAGGTGGACGCTATTTCTGAATTGCAGCTGGATATGGGCATCCGTTTGCCGCAACTTAACGCCGCAGAAATTGGCGCAGCTGAAACCGGTTTTAAAGTGCATGGCCAGAACCCGGCAGCCAGTTATATAGTGCAGTTGCCGCTGCGCCGCACAGATGGCAGCCTGGCCTTTACGGCTGCGCTTATTCCGCGCTCAGAAGATATGCATCAGGGGTATCTGCCGTTTACTGCCGGTAATATTGTGGCGCAGGCGTTTAAGTTTTTAGGTGAACGCTACGGCTGGGGCCATGATTACAATGGCCGTGACTGCACCGGTTTTATTGGCGAAATTTTTCGCAGCTTTGGTTTTTTAATGCCGCGTAATTCCGGCCAGCAGGGTAATGGTACTTATGGCCGCAATATACGGTTTGACAACCAAAGCAGTAAAGATGACAAGTTAACCGCCATACAGCGGGCCCAGGTGGGCGATTTACTGTATTTTCCCGGCCATGTCTCGCTGTATCTGGGCATGCTCGATGAACAGCCTTTTATGATCCACGATGTAAACACCCTGGTATATCCGACAGCCAATGGCGGGCTTTATGTCGGCACCCTGAACGGTGTAGTGGTTACGCCCTTACTGCCATTACATGCCAATCCGGAGCAATCTTATCTGGATGCACTCTATGCTATTAAATCACTGCGTTAACAGAGGCAACTATGAAAATAACTGATATCAGACTGGGTATGTTACGTGTGCCTCTGAAAACCCCGTTTAAAACCGCACTGCGCACCGTAAATACCATTGAGGATGTGGTGGTGATGGTGGAAACCGATACCGGCCATATTGGTTATGGCTCAGCACCTGCCACAGCGGTGATCACCGGCGATATCCATGGCTCTATTATTGAAGCTATCCGCACTGTGATTAAGCCTAAAATTGTCGGGCAGGAAATAGCTGATTTAAATCATATTATCCGCCTTATGCAAAACTGTATTATGAAAAACTACAGCGCTAAAGCGGCGGTAGAAATGGCAGTTTATGACTTGTTCGCGCAGTTATATAAAGCACCGCTATATAAAATACTTGGCGGCGGTGTGCCTAAAATAACCACTGATATTACTATCAGCGTGGATTACATCGACAAAATGGTGGCCGACTCGTTAAGCGCTATTGACCGGGGCTTTGAAACCTTAAAGGTGAAAGTAGGCAAAGATATTGGTGTCGATATTGAGCGGGTTAAAGCAATTTATGCTGCGGTGGAAGGCAAGGCGTTAATCCGGCTGGATGCAAATCAGGGTTGGACAGCAAAAGAAGCAGTATATGCACTGCATAAACTGGAAGATGCCGGTGTCCGGCTGGAACTGGTAGAGCAGCCGGTAAAAGCCTATGATTTAGAAGGTTTAAAGTATATTACCGAGCGTGTGCATACGCCGGTAATGGCTGATGAAAGCAGCTTTGGCCCGCGTGAGGTAATTGACCTTATTAAAATGCGTGCTGCCGACATTATTAATATTAAGTTGATGAAAACCGGCGGCATTGCCAATGCCATTAAAATTGCTGATATCTGCTCGTTTTACGATATGCAATGCATGATAGGTTGTATGCTCGAAGGCAGCATCAGTGTTGCGGCTGCTGTGCATGTGGCGGTGGCAAAATCAGATGTGATTACCAAAATCGATCTGGATGGGCCCTCACTATGCCTGTTTGACCCGGTAAAAAGCAGTGTTAAGTTTAATGATGCGGATATTACTATTGAAGATGCACCGGGGCTGGGTATTACCGCTATAGAAGGGCTGGAAATGCTGCCATAAGGCTGTTACAGGTTTTCCAGCAAATCCGGCAGTTTGCTGTTTTCTTCCAGCTGATAATCATTGTTCAGCTGCTGGCACAGCAACAAGTACACAATATGGCACAGGTGCTGCTGTGCCAGTTGCACCAAGATCGGGTTAAGCCGCACGTTTTCATCGCCATGTAACACAAACAGCGCCAAGTCTGCCGCCAGGCTAAGCGCATTGGTTTTATAGCTGGTAAGGCTAATAATACGAATTTGCCGCTGGCGGGCAAATTTGGCCAGTTTCAGTAAATCGTTATTCTGGCCAGACTCAGATATCAGCAGCAACACACTGTTATTGCCAAGCATACTGGTTAGCTGCAAGGTAACGGCCGGATCGCTGTTAGTCAGTGCCAGTTTGCCCAATTGCAGCAAGCGGTATTGCATATCATGAGCCACGATGCCGGACTGGCCAAAACCCGCGATCAGAATTTTATCGGCCTGTGACAGCAAGTCGGCTACATCCAGCAAGGTTTTTTCGGCGTTAATTTCCAGTAAGGCACGAAAATGATGCTGCAGGCTAAACTGCAGTTGTTCTACCAACGTTAGCAATGTATTGGGCTGCGGCTTATGTTCATTAGTGTCACGTTGCAGGGTAGATGCGGTAATAACAGCTTCACTGACTGCCAGTTTTAAATCCGGATAACCTTTGTAGCCCAGTTTCTGGCAAAACTTTACTACGCTCGACTGGCTGATCCCCACTGCATCAGCCAGTTGCTGCGAGGAGTAATCGCGCAGCAAATGCGCGTTGTCTAAAATAAAATCTGCCAGCTTACGCTCAATCACTGACATTTGTTCTAGCATGCCGCGAATTTTCAGTAAACACACCATAATACGATCTTCCTTTTGCTGGCTGCTGCAGTGAGCGAGAATTTGTTATTAATACTTAGTTTCAGTATTGAATAATTTATTCTGACTTGGCAAGTCACTGTTGCAAAAAGCGCTAACACAATATCGGCCTGGCGAGGTTTAAGCTGTTTTGATCTCACTGTCTGATCTACGCTCCACTTTTTTCCACCAAAATCATCATCTTTGCTACAGAGCTTATTTTTACTGTGGTTGCAATCGATCAATACACACTGTTTTTACCTTGACAAGGGGGAAAGCGGCACCCTAAACTGTATCGTTGTGGGGATTTGTGGGTAATAGTGGATCAAATTGGGTTGCCCAGAAGCCAAAACCGTTAAATTACATACTCAGGAAGCTTAATGTTTCGTGGCTCATTTACGTTGACACTGGACGAGAAAGGCCGGTTAGCGCTACCCGCGCGCTACCGTGAATTTCTGCTGTCTGATTGTCAGGGCCATCTGATCTGTACTATTGACCTGCACGACCCCTGCTTATTGTTGTACCCGCTGGCAGAGTGGGAAGAAATAGAAGAAAAACTCAAACGCCTGTCCAGCTTAAACCCGCAGGAACGCCGCTTACAGCGCGTGCTGCTGGGTAATGCCACTGATTGCGATATGGACAAAAGTGGCCGTATTTTATTGCCTGCTCCACTTAGGCAGCACGCTGGCCTGACCAAAGGTATCCGCCTGGTTGGCCAGTTAAATAAATTTGAAATCTGGGATGAAACAGCCTGGCATGAGCGGCTTGCTGCAGATATTGCACTAGAGCAGGCTCAGGCCGGTGACGTTGAATTGTCAGAGCGATTACAGGACTTTGCACTGTAAAATGACTACTGTGGCGCATATTTCCGTTCTGCTGCAAGAAGCACTGGACGGGCTAGCAATAAAACCTGACGGCTGTTACCTGGACGGTACTTTCGGCCGCGGTGGCCACAGCCGGGCTATTTTATCCTTATTGGGCCCACAAGGCCGTTTATTTGCTATAGATCGCGACCCCACCGCGATAGCAGCTGCCGAGCCACTTAAGGCAGATCCCCGTTTTCATATCACCCACAGCCCCTTTGCCGCCCTGGCAACTATTGCTGAGCAGTTGCACATCAACGGTGCACTCGATGGCATCTTACTCGATCTTGGCGTGTCCTCCCCACAACTGGACGACGCTGATCGTGGTTTTAGTTTTATGCGCGACGGCCCGCTGGATATGCGGATGGACCCCAGCTCAGGCATCAGTGCCGCAAAGTGGCTGGCCGAAGCCGACGTTGAAGATATCAGTTTTGTATTGCGGGAATACGGCGAAGAAAAGTTTGCCTGGCGCATAGCGCAGGCCATCGTCGCTGCGCGCGCAGAAACCCAGATAACCCGCACGGCGCAGTTGGCCAAGCTGATAAGCGACAGTGTGCCCAAAAGCAATAAAGAGAAAAAACACCCGGCTACGCGCAGCTTTCAGGCGATCCGTATTTATATTAACAGCGAGCTGGAGCAGGTAAACCAGGCTTTGCAGGCTGCAATGCAGGTGCTAAAACCCGGTGGCCGTTTAGTGGTGATCAGCTTTCACTCACTGGAAGACCGGCTGGTTAAGCAGTTTATGCGCCGCTATGCCAAAGGTGAACCTATACCACGCGGTATACCGCTTACAGCCGCCCAGATGCAACAGCGCACCGAGCTTACACTGATTGGCAAAGCCATTATGCCATCTGAGCAAGAGCTTGAAGCCAACCCCAGAGCACGCAGCGCAGTGCTACGTATAGCAGAGAAGCAGCGCCATGAATAATATCAGCCTGCATCGCTTAATTGGCCAGGACTGGCGCGCACAAAAGTGGCTGGCGCTGATGCTGCTGGCGTGTATTGCCTCGGCGTTGACGGTGGTGCATTTTGCCCATTTAAACCGCCAGCTGACCATAGCACAGGACGGTTTGTACCAGCAGCGCGATCAACTGGATATAGAATGGCGCAACCTGTTACTGGAGCAACGGGCGTTGTCTGAGCACAGCCGGGTGGAAGACATTGCCCGCAACAAATTGCAAATGTTACGTCCTGCCGGTGAGCAGGATGTCGCGGTGACACAACCATGAGCAGGGCAAAGAAAACGCCTCAGGCTAAAGCCAGAACATCACCTTCGGTGCTGGGCTGGCGTTTTGCTTTTGTACTGCTGAGTTTAACGGCCGTTTTTACCGCTTTGGTTGTGCGCGCAGCCTGGTTGCAGGTAATAGAGCCTGACATGCTGGTAAGCCAGGGCGATGCCCGCAGTCTGCGGATAGAGTCGAACAGCGTGCTGCGCGGCATGATAGTGGACCGTAACGGTGAAGAGCTGGCAGTCAGTGTTGCGGTTGAAGCCATCTGGGCTGATCCGAAAGTGGTTATTGAACGCAATGCCGCAGCCGATGAGCGGCGCTGGCATGCTCTGGCAGAAATACTACAGCTGACACCGGCACAGTTATTAAGCCGGATTGGCGATAACCCACAGCGCCGTTTTGTTTACCTGCAGCGCCAGGTTAACCCGGCGGTGGTTGACTATGTTAAAAAACTCAAAGTACCGGGCATTTATTTTCGCCAGGAATCACGCCGCTATTATCCGGCAGGTGAAGTTACCGCACAGCTGCTGGGCTTTACCAATGTTGACGACGTTGGCGTAGAAGGCATTGAAAAACGCTTTGACGAGCTGCTAACCGGCACGGCCGGGCGCAAAGTATTTCGTAAAGATGCCAAAGGCCGTGAAATTGAAGTGATTAAACGCGCCCAGGCGCAGGCGCCGGGCAATGTGCAGTTAAGTATTGATCAGCGTATTCAGTCGGTAACCTACCGCGAGCTGAAAAAAGCCGTACTGGCACACGGTGCTACGTCAGGCTCAGCTATTGTGGTGGATGTATTAACCGGCGAAGTGCTGGCGATGGTTAACAGCCCGTCGTTTAACCCGAATAACCGTCGTAATACGCCGTCTTATCTGTTTCGCAACCGCGCCATTGCTGACACCTTTGAGCCTGGTTCAACCATGAAGCCGCTGGCGGTATTAAGTGCGCTGGAGTTTGGCTCAGCCAAACTAAACGAGGTCGTTAACACATCGCCGGGCTATATGCGTATTGGTGGTAGCTGGGTGCGTGATGCTAACAACTATAACAACCTCAGCCTGACCGGCATTATTCAGAAATCGAGCAATATCGGCGTAAGTAAACTGGTGCTGGATATGCCGGTAGAGCATGTTATTGGCCTGTACGCCAATATGGGGCTGGGCATGGACACCGGCCTGGGTCTGAATGGCGAAAGTGGCGGCATGTTAAGCCATCGCCGGCGCTGGTCTGATTTTGAGCGCGCTACGTTATCTTTTGGTTATGGCTTGTCGGTTACCGCAGCGCAGCTAGCCAAAGTGTATTCCACCATGGCCAATGGCGGCATCAGCCGGCCACTGACGATTTTAAAATCAGATCAACCTTATCCGGGCGAACAGGTGCTGGCACCAAAGCATGCCGCAGCGATGCTGGAAATGATGGAAGCCAATATTATGCCAGGTGGCACCGCCACCCGTGCCCAGGTTAAAGGCTACCGCGTTGGCGGTAAAACGGGTACTGCACGTAAAGCTATAGCCGGTGGTTATGGTGATGACTATGTCGCCTCCTTTGCCGGTGTTGGGCCTGTATCTAACCCGCGGCTGGCGTGTGTAGTGGTAATTAACGAACCCGCTGGTGACTTTTACCACGGTGGTGAAATTGCCGCGCCGGTGTTTGCCAATATTATGGGGGCAACTATGCAACTACTTAACCTGGCCCCGGATAGCAACAGCCAGCCTAAACGCTCTGCCGTAACGGGAGGCCGCAATGCCGGTTAATGCCCGCAGCTGGTTAGCTGCTTATGCTATCAAGGCACCCGATGTTCAGGTGCAACAATTGCAGCTGGATAGCCGTAAAGTGGCTGCCGGTGATGTATTTCTGGCTATACCGGGTGTGCAGCAGCATGGCAACCAGTTTATTACCAAAGCGCTGGCACAGGGCGCGGCTCTGGTGTTAACCGACAGCGGTAACTACGCCGACGCGCGCATTATGGTGTTACCGCAGTTAAGCCAAATACTGCCACAACTGGTTAGCGCGTTTTATCAGCAACCGGCCACGCAATTGCAACTGGTGGGTATTACCGGTACTAACGGTAAATCCAGCATAGCGTTTTTTATTAATCAGCTGGCAGAGCTGATAGCTACTAATGCTGCGGTTATCGGCACTCTGGGCTATGGCTATTATCAAAAGCTGACCACCTTACCTAACACCACACCACATTTCGTTGATTTACAACGTATTCTTGCAGAGTTTGTTAGCTCAGACGTTAAGCTGGCGGCGATGGAAGTGTCATCCCATGCGTTGGTGCAACAACGGGTTGCCGGTTTACATTTCAATGTGGCGGTGTTTACCAACCTGACACGCGACCATCTTGATTATCACGGCACTATGGCGCAGTACGGTGCTGCCAAAGCGCTGCTGTTTAAACCAGAGCTGAGCCAGGCTGCAGTTATTAATGTATCTGATGAATTTGGCCGCGCTTTGGCTGCGCAGTGTGTAAACCCGCTGTTTGTTTATGGCAAGGCAGAAGACTGCAATGGCTTTGAGCGTTATCTGGCCTACACAGATGTCGTACCTATGGTTAATGGTTATCAGGTTCGTCTTAGCAGCCATTTAGGCGAGTTCAGCCTGCAACTGCCTCTGCTGGGCGAGTTTAATATTCAAAACGTGCTGGCCGCTATTGGCGCGCTGTACATGCTGGGCCAGCCGCTCAATACGCTTATTGCGGCGGCTGAGCAGTTAAAAGCGGTACCCGGGCGCATGGAGCAATTTGTATTTCCGCAGCAGTTTACTGCGGTTATTGATTACGCCCATACCCCCGACGCACTGCAGCAGGCATTACAGTCGTTACGTATGCATTGTGCCAGCCGGCTGTGGTGTGTATTTGGCTGCGGCGGCGACAGAGACCGCGGTAAACGGCCGCTAATGGGCCAACTGGCAGAGCTGTTTGCCGACCATATTATTATTACCGCCGATAATCCGCGTAGCGAAGAGGTAGTGGCAATTTGTGAAGAAATTGCCGCAGGTATGAGCCCGGATGCCAGTTACCAGATCGAGCCTGATCGCAAAGCTGCCATTAAGCTGGCGCTGGCCAGTGCACAGCCTGGAGACATCGTTCTGGTTGCCGGTAAAGGACATGAAACAGTACAGATTATTGGCGCAGAAGTACGCCAGTACGACGAGCGCGCGTATTTGCAGCAACTGGTTGCGGAGATGTCATTATGATTAGCTTACGCTGTTCCGACATAACTGAAATTTTAAACGGCAGCCTGCACGGCGACGATGCCACAGTTACATCTGTCAGCACCGACAGCCGCAGTATCAGTGCCGGTGAGTTGTTTATTGCCTTAAAGGGGCCGAATTTTGATGGCACGGCTTTTGTGGCCGAAGTTAAAGCCAAAGGCGCCATTGCGGTAGTCACAGAGCAACAGGTATCTGAAGCGATCAGCCAGATTGTGGTAAAAGACACCCGCCTGGCCCTGGGGCAACTGGCTGCGGCCGTAAAAGCCCGGCTGGCGCCAAAAACCATCGCCGTTACCGGCAGTGCCGGTAAAACCACCGTTAAAGAAATGATGGCGGCAATTTTAAGCCGCCGCGGCCAGGTGTTATCAACTCAGGGTAACTTTAATAACGATATCGGCGTGCCGCTTACCATGCTGCGCCTGACAGAAAAACACAACTATGCCGTGCTGGAGCTGGGCGCAAATCATCAGGGCGAAATCGCCTACACCACTTCACTGGCTAAGCCGGATGTTGCCATTATTACCAATGTTGCCGCCTCACATTTAGAAGGTTTTGGGGATGTATACGGTGTAGCTCGTGCCAAAGGCGAAATTTTTAACGGTTTGCCTGCAAACGGGCTTGCCATACTGCCTGCCGACAGTGAATACCGTGATTATTGGTTAAAACGGCTTGAAGGCAAAACGGTAATGCAATTTTCAGCTACCGGGCCGGCCGATTATTATGCCGAAGGTATAGTGCTGGATAATGAAGGGTGTGCCGGTTTTGAGCTTATCTGCCCGACAGGCCGCCAGTTTATTCAGCTTACCATCCCAGGTCGGCACAATGTAGCCAATGCACTGGCTGCTGCCGCTGCCTGTATTGCTGTTGGCGCCACGCTGACTGATGTGCAACTGGGGCTGGCGCAAATGCAGGCAGTAAAGGGCCGTACCAATGTCAAAATGGTTAACCCGCAACTGCGGCTGATAGATGATAGCTACAATGCAAATGTCGAGTCGGTGAAGGCGGCAATTGACCTGCTGGCGTCTTATTCCGGCTACCGGGTGCTGGTGTTCGGCGACATGGGTGAACTGGGCGCAGACGCCCGTTTATACCACGAAGAGATTGGTTTATACGCAAAAAAATCAGGTATTAATCTGTTGTTCACCCTTGGCGTGTTATCACAGAGCGCCAGTGACTTGTTCAACGGACAAGGCGCTCATTTCAGTTCGCGTCAGGCGCTGTTACAGCGGCTGTTGCCGATAGTGTCAGAACAACAGGAAGTCACCCTGCTAGTGAAAGGTTCGCGCAGCGCGAAAATGGAATTAGTCGTGCAAGACTTGCTAGAAAGATGTCAGCAGGAGAACAGCCCATGCTAGTTTGGTTGGCCGAGTATTTAACCCAATACTACAGCTTTTTTAATGTATTCAGTTACCTGACGTTTCGCGCCATACTGGGTATTTTAACGTCGTTATTATTAAGCCTGTATTTAGGGCCTAAGCTTATTGCGCGTTTGCAACTGATGCAAATTGGCCAGGTGGTACGTAACGACGGCCCGCAAAGCCATTTCTCGAAAAAAGGCACCCCGACCATGGGTGGCTTGCTGATCTTAGGCTCAGTGCTGTTAAGCACCTTGCTATGGGCAGATCTGGACAACAAGTATGTCTGGGTAGTGCTGTTTGTGTTGATAAGCTTTGGCTGGATTGGTTTTGTTGACGATTACCGTAAAGTTATCCGCAAAGATCCTAAAGGCCTGATTGCCCGCTGGAAGTACTTCTGGCAGTCGCTGTTTGCTATTGCTACGGCCGCCTTTTTGTATTTTACCGCCGATCGCCCGGCCGAAACTGCGCTGTTAGTGCCGTTTCTCAAAGATGTCATGCCACAGCTGGGCCTGTTGTTTATCGCGCTAAGCTATTTTGTCATTGTCGGCACCAGTAATGCCGTCAACCTGACCGACGGCCTCGATGGCCTGGCCATAGTGCCCACCATTATGGTGGCATCGGCGTTTGCCATTATTGCTTACGCCAGCGGCAACGTGAATTTTTCCGGTTATCTGAATATTCCTTATCTGCCCTACGCCGGTGAGTTGGTGGTGGTGTGCGCTGCTTTGGTGGGCGCAGGCTTAGGCTTTTTATGGTTTAACACCTATCCGGCGCAGGTATTTATGGGCGATGTTGGCTCACTGGCGCTGGGAGCGGTACTGGGCGTTATCGCCATTCTGGTACGCCAGGAAATAGTGCTGTTTATTATGGGCGGTGTGTTTGTCATGGAAACGCTGTCGGTGATCCTGCAGGTAGGCTCTTACAAATTGCGCGGCCAGCGTATTTTCCGCATGGCGCCTATTCACCATCACTATGAATTAAAAGGCTGGCCTGAGCCACGCGTGATTGTGCGGTTCTGGATTTTATCCATCATCTTTGTGCTGGTGGGCCTTGCCACCCTGAAACTGAGATAACGATGACGTTAACGGAGACACAGAGTTTAATGATGCCGCATTTAGCGAAAAAACGCATTGCAGTTGTGGGGCTGGGCCTGTCGGGTCTGGCCACTGTGCGTTTTTTGTTAAGCCTGGGCGTTAAACCTGTGCTGATGGACAGCCGCAGCAAACCCGCCGGTATTGAACAAATTGCCGCTGAAAAAGTAGATGGTATTTATTTAGGTGAGCTGGACGCCAACCGGCTGGCCAAGATGGACATGATTATCTTAAGCCCGGGGTTATCACCAACGCATCCGGCTATCCGTTTTGCCGTAGCGCAAGGGGTTGAATTACTGGGTGATGTGGAACTGTTTGCCCGCTTTAACAGTAAACCTGTAGTGGCGATTACCGGCTCTAACGGCAAATCTACCGTGACTATGCTGGTAGAAGCCATGCTCAAATGCAGTGGTATAAAAGCACTGGCGGCGGGCAATATCGGTTTGCCGGTGCTCGATGCTATTGCTCAGCAAGACACCGATGTATTTGTGCTTGAGCTGTCCAGCTTTCAGCTGGATACCACAACAGGCCTGCATAGTGTGGCCAGCTGCATTTTAAATGTCAGTGCTGATCATCTTGATCGCTACCGCGATATGGCAGCTTATGCGGCGTCTAAACAGCGGGTATATCAGCATACCCAACTGGCAGTATTTAATTTAGCTGACAGTGCTACCACGCCAGAAAGTTGTGCGCATACGTTGGGCATCAAGCTGGCCGATTCCGCCTACGGCATTAGCGTTGTTGACGGTAAACGTTGGTTAAATGTGGCCGGCGAACCGCTATTACCCGTTAGCGAAATGACACTGTTTGGCGCCCATAACGAATTTAATGCCCTGGTAGCCTGCGCCTTAGCACTGGCAGCCGGTGCCAGCCGTACAGGCTTAATCAGCGCCCTGCAACAGTTTGTGTCTTTGCCGCATCGCTGCATTTTAGTGGCAGACAAAAACGCAGTACGCTGGATCAACGACTCTAAAGCCACCAACATCGGCGCTACGCTGGCAGCTATTGCCGGTTTGCGCCCGGCGGTAACCGGTAAGCTGATTTTGATTGCCGGTGGTGATGGTAAAGGCGCCGATATGGCCGAGCTTAAACCCGTGCTAGACAGCGACGTACAGCAGCTGATCACCCTGGGGCAGGATGGCCCGGCGATAGCCGCGCTTAAAGCCGGCAGTATTCAGGTAAAAACAATACAAGAGGCGGTAAAAACGGCGGCAAAGCTGGCTGCGCCTGGCGATATGGTATTGCTGTCACCGGCCTGTGCCAGCCTGGATATGTTTAAAAGTTATGCAGACCGTGGCGAGCAATTTGCCGCCGCTGTTAAGGCGGAGGTGCTATGAAACAGCTGGCACTGGATACGCTGAGAAATCAGCTGCAAAACCCGCTTCAAATTATTACCAACTGGTGGAATGCCGACGATGGCGCCGCTTATGACAAACTGTTTCTTACCTTGCTGCTGCTTATTCTGGCGGTGGGCGTGGTAATGGTTACCAGCGCGTCTGTACCGGTTGCCGCCCGGCTGCATGGCAATGAACTGCATTTTACTGTCCGCCATCTGGTGTATCTGGGGCTGGGTTTTTCTGCGGCCTTGGTGGTAATAAATATTCCGGTGCAATGGTGGCACAACAGCAATATGTTACTGCTGTTTACCGGGCTGGCGCTACTGGTCGCTGTACTGCTGTTTGGCCGCAATGTTAACGGCAGTACCCGCTGGTTGGCCATTGGGCCTATTGGTTTGCAGTCGGCCGAGCCTGCCAAGCTGTTCTTCTTTGTTTACCTGTCCAGTTACCTGGTACGGCGTCATGAAGAAGTGCGCGAGAATTTAAAAGGCTTCTTAAAACCTTTGCTGGTGTTATTTGCTTTTGCCGTACTGCTATTGATGCAACCGGATTTAGGCACGGTAATTGTGATGTTTGCCACCGCTGTGGCTTTGCTGTTTCTGGCAGGCGCCAAACTATGGCAGTTCTTTGGCCTTATTTTTACCGGCCTGATGGCAGTTGGCGTACTGATTGTTTACAGCGAATACCGCTGGAAACGGGTAACCGCATTTCTGGACCCCTGGGCCGACCCGTTTGGTAGTGGTTATCAGTTAACGCAGTCATTAATGGCATTTGGCCGCGGCGGCTGGTTTGGCCAGGGCCTGGGTAACAGTATTCAGAAGCTGGAATACCTGCCCGAAGCCCATACCGATTTTATTCTGGCGGTTATCGCTGAAGAAACTGGCTTTATCGGCGTAACGCTGCTGTTGGCACTTATTTTTATGCTGGTGTACCGCGCGCTGTGGATAGGCCAGCGTGCTTTGGCAAAAAACATGAGCTTCCACGGCTTTTTGGCCTATGCACTGGCAATCTGGATTGGTTTTCAGTCGGCGGTAAATATTGGGGTGGCTACCGGTGCTTTACCTACCAAAGGCTTAACGCTGCCTTTCGTCAGTTCTGGCGGCAGCAGTTTAATTATTATGCTGGCCACTGCCGCGCTGTTACTGCGAATAGATTTTGAAGTGCGGCTAAAAGGCAAGCACGCTATCAGTGGAGGCCGGAATGACTAAACCGCGCATCCTGATTATGGCAGGTGGTACCGGTGGCCATATTTTCCCGGCGCAGGCGGTTGCCACAGCGCTGTCGGCTGCCGGCTGGCAAATTCACTGGCTGGGCACTGCTAACCGGATGGAAGCGACCCTGGTGCCGCAATTCGGCTGGCCATTTCATGCTATCAACGTTGCCGGTTTGCGTGGCAAAGGTGTGCTGTCTTTGATAACCGCGCCCTGGATGCTGGTTAAATCGCTATTACAGGCACGCCAGGTGCTTAACACCGTGCAGCCTGATCTGGTGCTGGGTTTTGGTGGTTATGCCAGTGGTCCAGGTGGTGTCGCCGCCTGGTTAAAACGGCTACCGCTGTTTATTCACGAGCAAAACGCCGTAGCAGGCAGCACCAACCGGCTGCTGGCTAAACTGGCCCGCAAGGTGCTGGTAGCCTTTCCTGCGGCTTTTGCTGGCCATGCCAAACAACAGCTGGTGGGTAACCCGGTACGGGCAGAGCTTATTAATATTGCCACAGCGCATGATTACAGCGGCAGTTTAAAAGTTTTGGTCGTGGGCGGCAGCCTGGGGGCCCAGGCATTAAACGATAAATTGCCAGCCATTTTTGCCAAAGCAGCGCAGGCCGGTGTACTTGAAGTGCGCCACCAAACCGGTAAAGCCATGCAACTGCAAACAGAACAGCAGTATCAGCAACTGGGCAATGCCAATTTAACCGCGCAGGCCAGTGCATTTATTGATGATATGGCGCAGGCCTATGCCTGGGCCGATGTCGTAATTTGCCGCGCCGGGGCTTCTACGGTTAGCGAGTTGGCGTGTGCCGGTGTGGCGGCAGTGTTTGTACCGCTGCCAAGCGCGATAGACGATCACCAGAGTGCTAATGCACGCTGGTTAACTGAACAGGGTGCAGCGTTGTTGCTGGCGCAGCACGAGTTAACGGAACAACGCTTGCTGCCGCTGCTGCAGCAATGGTTACACAGTAAAGCACCGTTACAGCAAATGGCCGTCAAAGCGCGTGCCTGTGCGTTAGATCATGCAACAGCACAGGTAGTGGCGCTATGTCAGCAGGTAGTAGGTCAGCAAGTAACAGGACAGAATTTATGATAAGTACCCCGCAACAGAAAAAACTGGCCATGCGCCGTGTTGAGCGTATTCACTTTGTTGGCATTGGTGGTGCCGGTATGGGCGGTATTGCCGAAGTACTGGTTAATGAAGGTTATAACGTATCGGGCTCCGACATTGCGCCCAATGCTGTTACAGAGCGCTTAATTACGCTGGGTGCCAAAGTACTGTTTGGCCATGATGCCGGCCATGTTAACGGTGCCAGCGTTGTGGTGGTTTCAAGTGCTATTAACAGCAACAACCCGGAAGTGGCCGCCGCGCGTGAGTTACGTATTCCGGTGGTGCGCCGCGCTGAAATGCTTGGTGAACTAATGCGCTTTCGTCATGGTATTGCTGTAGCCGGTACGCACGGTAAAACCACTACCACCAGTTTGCTGGCGTCTATTTTCGCCGAAGCCGGTACCGATCCTACTTTTGTTATTGGTGGCTTGCTTAATTCAGCCGGCTCTAACGCGCGGTTGGGTAGCGGGCGCTATTTAATTGCCGAGGCAGACGAGAGTGATGCATCTTTCCTGCATTTGCAGCCTCTGGCTACTGTGATCACCAATATTGAAGCTGATCACATGGACACCTATCAGGGCGACTTTGAAAAACTAAAAGCCACTTATCTGGAATTTTGTCACAACCTGCCATTTTACGGCGTGGTAGTGGTATGTATCGACGATCCGGTGCTGCGCGCGCTGATCCCGCAAATCGGCCGCACCGTGTTGACATACGGCTTTAGTGACGACGCAGACTTTGTGATCAGTGAGTTCCGCCAGAGCGGCACCCAAAGCCAGTTTGTTATTACTGACAATTATAGTGGTGACAACAGTGGCAATCAGCGTGAAGTGATACTGAATTTACCCGGTAAACATAATGCGCTAAATGCCACTGCCGCCTTTGCGCTGGCGCTGGACGAAGGCATCAGCGAGCAGGCCATACTGGCGGCGCTAAGCAAGTTTGAAGGCATAGGCCGGCGTTTTCAGCAGTACGGTGAATTTGATACCGGCAATGGCAAGGTGCTGCTGCTGGACGATTACGGCCATCACCCAACCGAAGTGGCGGCCACTATTGCTGCGGCACGGGCTGCCTGGCCGCAGCGCCGCCTGGTAATGGCTTATCAGCCGCACCGCTTTACCCGTACCCGCGATTTGTATGAAGACTTCGCCAAAGTGCTGTCAACGGTAGATAAGCTGCTGCTGCTGGAAGTGTATTCAGCCGGAGAAGCGCCGATTGCCGGTGCTGACAGCCGCAGTTTATGCCGCTCTATCCGCGCCCGCGGCACGCTGGATCCGGTTTATGTTGCCGAGCCCGCCGAGCTTGCTGCCAGCCTGGCAGGCGTGCTGCAGGATGGTGATGTAGTGCTGACGCAAGGCGCAGGCAATATCGGCGCTTTAGTTAAAAAGCTGGCTGCTATGCAGCTGAATATTGAACAACTTAAAGCCAGCGCAGGAGTACAGGCATGAGTAGCAATGTAAATGCTTTTGGCAAAGTCGCCGTAATGTTTGGTGGTAACTCCGCCGAGCGCGAAGTGTCGTTGCGCTCTGGCACTGCGGTATTAAAAGCACTGCAGGACGCCGGTGTAAATGCGTTTGCTTTTGATCCACAAACCCAGTCACTGGCTGAGTTAGCGGCAACCGCAGCACAACGGGTATTTATTGTGTTACACGGCCGTGGTGGTGAAGACGGCAGCATGCAGGGCGCACTGCAACAACTGGGCTTACCTTACACCGGCAGCGGTGTACTGGGTTCAGCGCTGGCGATGGACAAAATCCGCTGTAAATGGCTGTTTTTGGCCCAGAAATTGCCAACGGCCCCTTTTGCCGTAGTACACAACAACGACACCGACTTTGCCGGTTTGCTGGCCAGCCTGGGCGGCAAAGTAATGGTTAAGCCAGCCAATGAAGGTTCCAGCATTGGTATGAGTGCTGCCAGCACGGCAGAAGAACTGAAGCAGGCCATTAGTGCTGCACTGAAATACGACAGCGAAATTTTAGTTGAACGCTGGATAAACGGCCGCGAGTTTACCGTCGCTGTGTTAAATGGCCAGGTATTACCGGTAGTGGAAATGCGCACACCACGCGCATTTTACGACTACGAAGCCAAATACCAGGCCAATAGCACTGAATATTTATGCCCGGCGCCATTAAGCGCAGAGCAAACCGCCGCTATGCAAGACACCGCGCTTAAAGCGTTTAATGCGGTGGGTGCCTCAGGCTGGGGCCGGGTAGACATTATGCTGGACCAAAGTGGCCAGCACTATTTACTGGAAGTAAACACCGTACCGGGTATGACAGAAAAATCGCTGGTACCTATGGCCGCTAAAGCAGCTGGCCTGAGTTTTCAGCAATTAGTACTGGCAATACTTAACCAGACCGAAGGAACAAAATAACTATGAACTGGCGCCTGCCTCAGCTGCAATTTAAACAACGCCCGGCATTTTATGCCGGAGTGCTGTTTTTTATTGTGGCAGTAGCAGCGCTGGCCTGGACAGGAACGAAAATCAGTGACTGGATGCAAAGCCAGCAAAGTGCGCCGGTGCGTCAGGTGCGCTTGTACGGTGATTTTCATCATATCGATGCCACCGTCCTGCACCAGACATTGCAACAGCAGTACGTGGGTAACTTTTTTAGTGTGAACGTGGATCAGGTGCAGCAGTTCCTGTTACAGCAACCCTGGGTATATCAGGTGGCCGTGCGCAAACAATGGCCTGACGCCTTGGTTGTGGTTGTAACAGAACAACGACCGGTAGCAATCTGGAATCAGCAGCAATTACTTAATACACAGGGTGAGGTTTTTCAGGCACCCGTAGAACAGCTGAAAACAGCATTGCCAATGTTAACCGGCCCCGAAGGCAGCCAACAGGATGCACTGGCCATGTTCCACCATATGCAGGGCCTGCTGGCTCTGCATAAATTTAATGCCGTGGCGCTGGGATTAACCGAGCGTTTTTCCTGGCAGGTAAGCCTGAGCAATGGTGTAGCACTAAAGCTTGGGCGTGAAGACACTTTAAAACGGTTACAGCGCTTTATTGAGTTGTATCCGGTGATCAGTAAACACAAAACCGAAGCCGTAGCCGAAGTAGATTTGCGCTACGACACCGGTATAGCGGTGCGTTACAGCACTGAACAAAAGAGAAAAGCATGACTAAGTCGTTGGATAGAGATCTGATTGTTGGCCTGGATATCGGCACCGCCCAGATAAAAGCGGTGGTGGGCGAAATTACCGCTGATGACCGCTTAAGCATTGTCGGCGTAGGTACCCATGTATCCCGCGGTATGGACAAAGGCGGCGTGAATGATTTGAATCTGGTGGTACAGGCTGTGCAGCGCGCCATAGATGAAGCCGAGCTGATGGCTGATTGCCGTGTATCTTCGGTGTATTTAGGCATTACCGGTAAACATATCCGCTGCCAGAACGAAAGCGGCATGGTGCCAATTAACGACACTGAAGTTACCGCAGAAGACGTCGCCAATGTGATCCACGCTGCTAAATCAGTGCCTATTTCGGCCGAGCGGCGCATGTTGCATGTGCTGCCGCAGGAATTCTCGGTAGATATGCAAGAAGGCATTAAAAGCCCGGTGGGTATGTCTGGTGTGCGAATGGAAGCCCGGGCGCACATTATTACCTGTGCCAACGACATGGCAAAGAACATTGAAAAGTGCGTTGAGCGCTGCGGCCTGCAGGTCGACCAGCTGATTTTCACCTCGCTGGCCTCCAGCTACGCGGTGCTGACCGACGATGAAAAAGAGCTTGGTGTCTGCGTAGTGGACATGGGCGGCGGTACTATTGATATCTCTATTTATACCAATGGGGCGCTGCGCCACACCGCAGTGATCCCGGTAGCCGGTAATCAGGTTACCAGTGATATTGCCAAAATTTTCCGCACGCCGCTAAGCCATGCCGAAGACATCAAAGTGCAGTATGCCTGTGCGCTGCGCAGCATGGTGGGTAAAGAAGAAAGCATCGAAGTGCCAAGCGTTGGCGGCAGGCCTGCACGGTCTATGTCGCGCCATACGCTGGCAGAGGTGGTAGAGCCGCGTTATCAGGAATTATTTGAGCTGGTGCTGGAAGAAATTCGCAGCTCTGGCCTGGAGGAGCAAATTGCTGCCGGTGTTGTGCTTACCGGTGGTACCGCCAAGATGGAAGGTGCGGTGGAATTTGCTGAAGACATTTTTCAGATGCCGGTACGGGTAGGGCAACCTATGCATGTTACCGGTTTAAAAGAGTACGTACAGGACCCGGCTTATGCCAGCGTGGTAGGGCTGTTGTTGTACGGTAAAGATGCACGCACCCAGCAGAAAAAAAATGTTGATGTGCGCGATTCAGTAAGTAGCTTCGTCAAACGGATCAGCAGCTGGTTCAAAGGCGAATTTTAAGTTAGTAAGCGTAGAAACGGAGAGAGAGCTATGTTTGAATTAATGGAAAACCACAGCGAAGAAGCTGTTATTAAAGTAATAGGTGTTGGCGGCGGCGGCGGTAACGCTGTTGAGTATATGGTTGCCAGCAATATTGAAGGTGTAGAGTTTGTTGCGGCTAATACCGACGCCCAGGCTCTGCGTAATTCATCAGCCAACATTACGCTGCAGTTAGGCGCTAATGTCACTAAAGGTTTAGGTGCGGGTGCAAACCCGGAAATCGGCCGCCGTTCAGCCGAGGAGGACCGTGAAACCATCAAGAAAACCCTGCAGGGCGCTGATATGATTTTTATCGCCGCCGGTATGGGCGGTGGTACAGGTACCGGTGCAGCACCAATCGTGGCCGAAGTGGCGCGTGAGCTGGGTATCTTAACCGTGGCAGTGGTAACTAAGCCATTCCCGTTTGAAGGTAAAAAGCGTACTGCTTATGCTGACGAAGGTATTCTGGAGTTAAGTAAACACGTTGATTCCTTGATCACTATTCCAAACGACAAGTTGTTAAAAGTGCTGGGTAAAGGCACTAGTTTGCTGGATGCGTTTAAAGCCGCCAACAACGTGTTGCTGGGCGCTGTGCAGGGTATTGCTGAATTAATTACCCGTCCGGGTTTGATCAACGTCGACTTTGCCGACGTACGTACCGTCATGTCAGAAATGGGCACAGCCATGATGGGCAGTGGCCGTGCTTCTGGCCCGGATCGGGCAGAAGAAGCCGCCGAGCAGGCAATTTCCAGCCCACTGCTGGAAGATATTGATTTATCAGGTGCCAAGGGTATTCTGGTTAATATCACTGCCGGTTTAGATATCAGCATTGAAGAGTTTGAAATTGTTGGTAACGCAGTAAAAGCTTTTGCGTCTGAAAATGCTACTGTAGTAGTAGGTGCCGTAATCGACCCTAACATGCATGACGAACTGCGCGTAACTGTGGTTGCCACCGGTATTGGTGCAGATCGCCGGCCGGATATCAGCCTGGTGCAAAACCACCGCGCTGAGCCAATGCCTGTGTACGTACAACACGGTAACACCATGCAAAAACCTGCACCGCAGGCCATGCGTGAAGAGCAGCCAACGGCAGCCGTGAAAGCACAGCCAGAAAGCAAAGCGAATATCGATATTTTTGATATACCGGCGTTTTTACGCAAACAAGCCGACTAAGTCTATACTCAGTATAGTTTTAGTTGCAGGCAGGGCCGACAGCAGGGTTAAGCTGCTGTTCAGTGGAATTTGGCATAATTGTCACATTATGCTATGCTTCGCCACCATTTTGTGATTGCTTATTATTTGAGCAGGAAGAAATTATGATTAAACAACGTACCATCGACAAAACAGTCAGCTCCATTGGAGTGGGATTGCACAAAGGCGAAAAGGTTACGCTTACTCTCCGACCTGCGCCGGACAACACGGGTATCGTGTTCCGTCGTGTTGATCTCGATCCTGTGGTCGATTTCAAAGTAACACCTGAGTTAGTGGGTGATACGGTGATGTGTACCTGTTTAATTAATGAAAATGGCGTGCGCTTATCTACCACTGAACACCTGATGGCGGCCATTGCCGGGCTGGGGATCGACAACCTGGTGGTTGAAGTAGACTCAGCTGAAATCCCTATTATGGATGGCAGTGCCAATCCGTTCGTTTATCTGCTGCTTGAAGCTGGTGTGGCAGAGCAGCGGCAGGCGAAAAAGTTTATCCGTATTAAAAAGTCTGTACGGGTAGAGGACGGCGACAAATGGGCCGAATTTAAACCGCATCATGGGTTTAAAATTGATTTTGCCATTGAATTTAACCACCCGGTGATTGCAGAAACCACGCAGCATATGCAAATGGATTTCTCCGCCGCAGGTTTTATTAAAGATATCAGCCGTGCCCGCACCTTTGGTTTTTTGCATGAGGTAGAGTACCTGCGTGCAAATAATCTGGCCTTGGGTGGCAGTTTTGACAACGCCGTAGTGCTGGACGAATACCGGGTATTAAACCAGGACGGCCTGCGTTACGAAGACGAATTTATTAAACATAAAATTCTCGATGCTATCGGCGATTTATATATGGCCGGTTACAGCATACTGGGCGAGTTTAAAGCCTTTAAAACCGGCCATGCCCTGAATAACCAGCTATTGTGTGCCGTGCTGGCCAATCAGGAAAACTGGGAATTTGTTACCTTTGAAGACAAAGCCCACATGCCGATATCTTATCTGGCTCCTCAGCTGGCCTGAGTTAGCATTGTAAGCTACAAACAAAACCCGGTTTAACCGGGTTTTGTTTTTCCAGCATTTGGTTGTTGTGTATCAGCATTTTGGGCCAGTTTTAATAATGCCTGTTTTAGCGGACCTTCGCTGTTTTGCGCCACCGAGCGTAGTGCCGAGGCCGCGTTGTCAGACAGCTGATGGCTGTTTTTCTGCGCTACCGGCAGTTGCAGTTTGCTGATCTGGCCGTTAGGTGAGGCTTCGATCTCAATTCCGGCTAAATCAGGCAAGATTTTTCGGCGAAAATTGTCTAGAATGGCGTCGCGCTGCATTTTTAAACTGGTCAGCCATGGCGCCGAGGCACACAAAATAATCGCCCGACCGTCACGAATACAGCTGACCTGACAGAAACTAAGTTGCTCCAGCTGTAAAACTTCAGCCAGCACCTTGTTCAGTTGTTGCACCAGGCTTACCTGTTGCTGCTGTGATGCCAGGGTACTGTGTGCCAGCACTTTGCTGATATCCAGAGGCTTTTGTGTATAGCGTGCCATTGCCTTTGTGCACCTGCAACAAGTAAAACATCTGCGCAGTGTAACAGCTTCTTCAGATACAGAGAATGTTGCACCTTGAAAGCATTGGTATAGGGCACCATATCTGGCGTAAGATGCTGAAGCTTTCATACTTTTTACTGGCCGGGCATAGCGCCGCCGGGGCTGCACTGCAGTTTTAACTTAACATGGTATTTGGATAATGTTTGGAAAACTTTTTACCAAATTATTTGGTAGCCGCAACGACCGCTTCTTAAAAAAACTAGAAAAACAAGTACAGCAGATCAATGCGTTAGAGGCAGAACTTGAAGCCTTATCCGACGACCAGCTGAAACAAAAAACCGCAGAGTTTAAACAGCAACTGGCCAATGGCAGTACGCTGGAAGACATTTTACCGCACGCCTTTGCTACTGTGCGTGAAGCCAGCAAACGTGTATTTGGCATGCGCCACTTTGATGTGCAATTGCTGGGCGGTATTGTGCTGCATCAGGGTAAAATCTCTGAAATGCGCACCGGTGAAGGTAAAACCTTAACGGCAACCTTGCCGGCTTATCTGAATGCGTTAAGCGGTAAAGGCGTACATGTTATTACCGTAAACGACTATCTGGCGCGGCGCGATGCCCAAACCAACGCACCGTTATTTTCTTTCCTTGGTTTAAGCGTTGGCGTTAACGTACCTGGCATGGCGCACCCGGAAAAGCATAAAGCTTACGCCGCTGATATTACCTACGGTACCAACAATGAATTTGGCTTTGATTACCTGCGCGACAATATGGCGTTTTCGCCACAGGATCGGGTGCAGCGCGATCAGGCGTTTGCCATTATCGATGAAGTAGATTCAATCTTAATTGACGAAGCCCGTACCCCACTTATTATCTCCGGCCCGGCCGAAGACAGCTCAGAGCTGTACAAACAAATTAACCTGCTGGTACCACAATTAATTAAGCAGGAAAAAGAAGACGAAGAAGGCGCCCATGGCGATGGCCACTTCACCGTAGATGAAAAAGCCCGTCAGGTATATTTAACTGAACAAGGCCAGATTAAAGTGGAAGACATGCTGCGCGAGCAGGGCATGATAGGCGAGCACGACACCCTGTTCTCTGCTGCCAATATCACCTTGCTGCACCATGTGTATGCTGCCTTACGTGCGCACCAGCTGTTTAAGCGCGATGTCGATTACGTAGTAAAAGACGGCGACATCGTTATTGTTGATGAGCATACCGGCCGTACTATGGAAGGCCGCCGCTGGTCTGAAGGTTTACATCAGGCAGTAGAAGCCAAAGAAGGGGTGAAAATTCAGAACGAAAACCAAACGCTGGCCTCTATTACCTTCCAGAATTATTTCCGTCTGTACGACAAACTGTCGGGCATGACAGGTACTGCAGATACTGAAGCGTTTGAATTCCAGCAAATTTATGGCCTGGAAACTATAGTACTGCCAACTAACCGGCCAATGGTTCGTAAAGATATGGCCGACTTAGTGTATTTAAATGCCGAAGATAAATACCAGGCCATTATTGAAGACATTATCCAAACCCGTGATGCCGGCCGCCCGGTACTGGTAGGTACGGCATCAATTGAAAGCTCAGAGTACTTATCCGGCCTGCTTAATAAAGCCAAAATTAAGCACCAGGTGTTAAACGCCAAATTCCACGCCAATGAAGCACAAATTATTGCTCAGGCCGGTCAGCCAGGTACGGTAACTATCGCCACCAATATGGCCGGTCGTGGTACTGATATTGTACTGGGTGGCAGTTTACAAGCTGAACTGGCTGCACTGGGTGAAGACGCCAGCACCGAGCAAATTGCCAAAGTAAAAGCCGACTGGCAGGTACAGCACGATGCCGTGATCAGTGCCGGTGGTTTACATATTATAGGTACTGAGCGGCACGAGTCGCGCCGTATCGACAACCAGTTACGTGGCCGCTCTGGCCGGCAGGGCGATCCGGGTTCAAGCCGTTTTTATCTGTCGCTGGACGATGCCTTAATGCGTATTTTTGCTTCAGACCGTATGGCAGGCATGATGCGCCGTCTGGGCATGGAAAAAGGTGAAGCCATTGAACACCCCTGGGTGAGCCGCGCCATTGAAAATGCACAGCGTAAAGTAGAAGCGCGTAACTTTGATATTCGTAAGCAACTGCTTGAGTTTGACGATGTTGCCAACGATCAGCGTAAAGTCGTGTACGAGCAACGTAACGAACTACTCGACGCTACTGATATCAGCGAAACCATTAGCGCTATACGCACAGATGTGATCGACGGCGTGATCAGCCAGTTTATTCCGCCACAATCGCTGGACGAAATGTGGGATATACCAGGTTTAGAGCAACGGTTAAAAGCCGATTTTAATCTTGAGCTGCCTATTGCGCAGTGGCTGGCTGATGACAAAAAACTGTTTGAAGAAAAACTGCGCGAGCGTATTCAGCAGGAAGTGGAACAGGCTTACAGCCATAAAGAACACATGGTTGGCCCGCAGGTACTGCGTCAGTTTGAAAAAGCTATTATGCTGCAAAGCCTGGATACTCACTGGAAAGAGCATCTGGCAGCGATGGATCACCTGCGGCAAGGCATTAACCTGCGTGGATACGCGCAGAAAAACCCGAAACAGGAATACAAGCGTGAAGCCTTTGAACTGTTTTCTACTATGCTGGAAAACCTGAAAATTGATGTTGTCGGCGTATTAAGCCGCGTACAGGTGCGTGCAGCAGAAGATGTCGAAGCAGTAGAAGAACAGCGCCGTAAAGCCGATGCAGTACCGCACGATTACCAGCACGCAGAAGCAGAGCATGTTGGCGGCCAGATCCCGGAAGATGCGCCGCGCAGCCCGGTATTTCGTGAGCAGGATAAAGTAGGCCGTAACGACCCGTGCCCGTGCGGCTCAGGTAAAAAATATAAGCAGTGTCACGGTAAACTGGTTTAACTGTTACACAGCAGTATCAATACAGAGTCAGCTTAGGCTGGCTCTTTTGTTTTGGCGTCAGGCAGGTGGGTAATAATGCAAACAACGGTGCAAAATAACGTGGTGCATGTGGCGGTTGGGGTAATAGTGCGCCAGCAGCAAATTTTACTGGCGCTGCGCAGCAGCAAACAGCATCAGGGCGGCAAATGGGAGTTCCCCGGCGGCAAGGTAGAGGCGGGCGAAACAGTGCAACAGGCGCTTAACCGTGAGCTGCAGGAAGAGGTGGCAATAAGTGTTAGCCAAAGCAGCCCATTAATGCAGTTAGAATACGCTTATCCGGAAAAAACCGTGCTGCTGGATATCTGGCTGGTAACCGAATTTAGCGGTGAACCCCACGGCCGTGAAGGCCAGCCACTGCGCTGGGCTAGCGTAGCCGAGCTAACCGAAATTCCGTTTCCGGATGCCAACCAGCCAATAGTCGCGCGTATTCAGCAGTTGTTTGCGGCACAGTAATACCCCCGCAACGCCGGCTTGTTGATTAGCGGCTTAATGCTTAAAAAATTCATTATCCTGCGCGATAAACTCTTGTTCCAGCTCGGCCAGGTATTCTTCTGACAAGGCTGCGTCTATCGGCGCTTTGTCTGGGATGCGGTGGTTTTCTGCTGCCCAGTCGCCTAAATCAATTAACTTGCAGCGCTCAGAACAAAAGGGGCGAAAGGGTGAAGCAGCCGACCAGACTACATCATTATCACAGGTTGGGCATTTTACATTCATGCGTTAGCTCCGGCTTAATTTGTGCCAATGTTAGCATTTTCAGGCTGTCACGGCACGGCAACTTACAGCAAAGATGCTGCAGTTAGCAGCAGGCCAGCTCGAAGCTGATGCTTTGGTCGCTGTTGCTGCGCCCTGCTTCGTCGCACAGCTGCATAAAGCGGATAGCATAACGGTACTTGTTGCCACTTACCGTAGGGTAAACCCCGGCGTCTATCGGGTAACGAATACGCAGTAACTCATGTTGATCGGTATTGCTTTGATAAAAGCCATTGTCGGCAACTACAGCAGTAAAGTGGCCTTTTTCCCGGCTAAACCCTAAGACAAAGCTGATTGCCTCTAACAACAAACCAAACTCATGGCACCAGCTGGCGGCCATTTGCTGGCGTTGTTCCAGCGGTAAGTTAAACCAATAGTGCAGTTGGGGGACGTCAAAATAGCAGGTACCGCCGGGAATAGAAAAACGCTGGCGTAGTGGTGACAGAAACTTATCTTCTTTTAAGTTACCAACAAACTTGCCGCTGCGTAGCAGTTCAGTTTGCAACCGCACCGCTTTTTGCAACACAGGCTTTAGTTTATCGCCGGATACCGAAGGGTGGTTGGCCCAGGCTACCAATGCTGTTTCGCAGCGTTCACAGTCTTTAATTAAGTCGGGGCGAATATCGTTGCGGTCGAGCACCTCTACCAGATCAAACAACGCATTAAAGAATGCCTGCTGCTGCCATTCAGAATCCAGATCATTGAGGCTATGCAGCTGTGCCAGTAAATACTCCAGACGCAGGTAAGTGCGCAGTTTCTCATTAAGCGGATGTTCGTAGATAAGTTCTGTCATGAGTTTGCTGTATCACACCTGTTGTGACAGCAGACTGAAAGCCCCGTTTAACCTGTGGTGGCCAGTTGCAAATAATGCTGATGCAAGGCGGCAACGCGGGGAATTAAATCAGCAATACTGCTGTCGTTTTTAATAATATCATCAGCCAGTTTTAGCCGCTCTGGCCGCGAAATTTGCGCCGCCATAATGGCTTTTATCTGCTGCTCGTTGGCGTTATCGCGCGCCATGGCCCGTTGTAGCTGCAGGCTTTCGGGTAAGTCTATTACCAGTACCCGCTGCACATACCGGTTAAGTTTATTCTCTAATAGCAAAGGCGCCACTAATAACGCATAAGGCGATGTTAACGCCGCCAGTTGGGTTAATAATTCCTGCCGTATCGCCGGGTGTAGCAGTTGCTCTAACCAGAGTTTATCTGCGTTATTACTAAATACACGCTGGCGCAAACCTGTGCGGTCAAGCTCGCCATTGGCTTGCAAAATGTCTGCACCAAAATGCGCGCTTATTGCTGCCAGGCAAGGCGTGCCGGGCATAACAACTTCACGCGCGACAATGTCGGCGTCAACATATTGCACGCCCTGGCTAGCAAACAGCTCTGTTACCGTGCTTTTACCACAACCAATACCGCCGGTAAGGCCAACAACAAAAGCTGACATTACAAGCCCAAATAGCGTAAATAGGCGCCGGTTATTTGTTCGCCCCATAGCAGGGCTATCCAGCCGGCCGCGGCGATATAAGGGCCAAAAGGTATGGGCGTGGCTTTGTTTTTACCCTGCACACTTAGCAATATGACGCCCACGACGGCACCCACACAGGACGACAGCAGAATAATAAGCGGTAACTGTTGCCAACCCAGCAAGGCACCAAATACAGCCAGTAACTTAAAGTCACCGTAGCCCATGCCCTCTTTGCCGGTAAGCAATTTAAACAGCCAGTACACGCTCCACAAACTGAGGTAACCGGCAGCGGCGCCAACAATAGCCTGCCCCGGATTAACAAAGGCTGAACTACTAAGGCTGAATAATAACGCCAGCCACAGCAATGGCAGGGTTAGCTGATCAGGCAGCAGCATTTTATCTATATCAATAAAAGTAAGGGCGATAAGTGTCCAGGTAGTTACTATCAGTACTGCTGCAGCTAAACCAAAACCCAGTTTCCAGGCTACCAGAGCCGACAGCACAGCTGTCAGGGCTTCTACCACCGGGTAACGTATGCTTATCGGGGCCCGGCAGCTACGGCATTTGCCTTTTAGCAGCAGCCAGCTAAACACCGGGATATTGTCATGTGCTGATACCGGTGCATTACAACGGGGGCAGGCAGAACGTGGCACCGCCAGGTTAAACTTAGCCGGTGCTGCGGCTGTAGCAGAGCCGGAGAGAAAGTAGGCTTTATATTCTTGCTGCCATTCGTTTTCCATCATCTTGGGCAGGCGGTAAATAACCACGTTTAAAAAGCTGCCAATAATCAGGCTTAATATTGCCGTGGCGCTAATAAATAACGCCGGGTACTGGTTGAATAGTTCTGCTAATTGCTGCATCAGATTATTGAACCCATCTGGAAAATTGGCAAATACATGGCAATAATCAGGCCGCCAATTACCACACCTAATACCGCCATTATCATTGGCTCCAGTAATGCCGTTAAGCCATCTACAGCGTCGTCTACTTCCTGCTCGTAAATATTAGCCACTTTGGCCAGCATGCTGTCTAACGCGCCGGACTCTTCACCAATGGCCACCATTTGGATCACCATTTCCGGGAACTGTTTGGTTTGTTTCATCGCGATATGCATCTGGTTACCTGAGGAGACTTCTTCACGAATAAATAAAATGGCATTTTTATATACCTCATTGCCCGAGGCGCCAGCGGCAGATTCCAGCGCTTCAATTAACGGCACACCGGCGGCAAAGGTGGTAGATAGTGTACGGGCATAACGGGCTACAGCGGCTTTATTTAAAATATTGCCAATTACCGGCAGTTTAATAATGCGGCCGTCTGCCCAGGTGCGAAACGTCAGGTTGCTGCCATAAGCTTTTTTAACTATAAAGAAAGTCGCTATTAAGCCTGCAAGTACCACCCACCAATAAGCCTGCATTAGCTCAGAAATACCCAGTACAAATAGCGTAAAGGCTGGTAATTCGGCACCAAAACCGGCAAAAATCTCGGCAAATTGCGGCACGACAAAAATTAGCAAAATAGAGGTGACTATACCGGCGATCACTAAAACAGCTATGGGGTAAAACATCGCCTTTTTAATTTTAGATTTAAGCGCTTCAGCCTTTTCTTTATAAATAGCTAAGCGGTCAAAAATGGCATCTAACGCGCCCGAGGCCTCGCCCGATTTAACCAAATCGCAGTATAATTCATCAAAGTATTTCGGGTGCTCACGCAGGGTTTCTGATAATGGCAAACCGGCCTGAATTTTAACCGAGATTTTCTGCATTAAGGTGCGCAGGCTTTTATTTTCCGCGCCATTGGCAATTAAGTCGATAGATTGCACCAGCGGTACCCCGGCACCCAGCATAGTGGCAATTTGCCGGGTAAAAATAGCAATATCCAACGCGGTAATTCTTTTACCGTCACCAAATAATGATTTAGGCTTTTTCTTTACGCCAGATGGGGTAATGCCCTGTTGGCGCAGCAGCGCTTTTACTTCGGCAATACTGGTGCCTTTTATTTCACCGTCAACTTTTTTACCGCGCCGGTTAACGCCTTTATAGGTAAATGCTTCCAGCTCTTTTATTTTAAATTGTTGTGCCTGAGCCATGTTGGTTTCCTGTTGCAGCGCTTTAGCGCCAAAAGTCAAAATCTGCTACCACTTACCACTTACCACTTACCACTTACCACTTACCACTTACCACTAAGCACCAGCGTCAGCCTTTTGTCACCCTGTTTATCTCAGCCAGGCTGGTTAAACCGGCTGCCGCTTTAATAAGACCAGACTGGCGCAGGTTATTTACCCCTTCTAACTGGGCCTGGGTAGCAATATCCAGCGAGTTACCGCCCTGCATAATAATATCGGCCATTTTACCGCTCACCGGCATTACTTCATAAATACCCACCCGGCCTTTGTAACCATTGGTGCAATGGTCGCACCCAACAGGTTTAAACACTTTAACCGTTGGCAGTTGCTGCGGCGTAAAGCCCTGCTTTAGTAATTCCTGTTCGGGCAGTATTTCTTGTTGTTTACAGTGGCTGCACAGCCGCCGCGCCAGGCGCTGGGCAATAATAAGCGACACTGAGCTTGCCACGTTATAAGACGGCACCCCCATATTAAGTAAGCGGGTAAGGGTTTCCGGTGCCGAGTTAGTATGCAGGGTAGATAACACCAGATGGCCGGTTTGTGCGGCTTTAATGGCAATTTCAGCAGTTTCTAAATCGCGAACCTCACCTACCATTACTACATCGGGGTCTTGCCGTAAAAAGGCTTTTAACGCCGAGGCAAAGGTTAAACCTGCGCGCGGGTTAACCTGTACCTGGTTCACGCCGGGCAGGTTAATTTCTACCGGGTCTTCAGCAGTAGAAATATTAGTTTCGCTGGTATTTAAAATAGCCAAACCGGTATACAACGATACCGTTTTACCAGAGCCTGTCGGGCCGGTTACCAGTATCATGCCTTGTGGCTGGGCCAGAGCTTCTAAATACAGCTTTTTCTGGTGTTCTTCATAACCCAGTATATCTATGCCCAGCATGGCGCTGTCAGAATCCAGAATACGCATTACCACTTTTTCGCCCCACAAGGTGGGCAGGGTGCTAACGCGAAAATCGATCGACTTTTTTGCCGACAACTTTAATTTAATGCGGCCATCTTGCGGGACGCGCTTTTCGGCAATATCCAGCCGCGACATAACCTTTAACCGGGCTGATAACCGGGTGGCCAGTGCCACCGGCGGGTTGGCCACTTCATGTAAAATGCCGTCAATCCGAAAGCGAATGCGGTAAATCTTTTCGTAGGGTTCAAAGTGTAAGTCAGAGGCGCCTTTACGTATGGCATCCAGTAGCATTTTATTAATAAAGGCAATTATCGGCTGGTCTTCTTTATCGGGCATTGCGCCCGGGCCGTCATCGTCGTCGGCTTCTATAATGCCCATAGAGCCTAAATCCCAGTCACTTTCGCTAAAGTCACCGCCCAGGCTGCTATCAAAAATCTTATCAATTAATTTATGCAGTTTGTCGTATTCAACTACCACTACTTCAGCATTTAAGCCGGTGTTAAATTCAAAATCTTCAATGGTTTGAATATTGGTAGGGTCGACCACGGCCAAAAAAATATTACGGCCACGTTTACCCAGTGGCAGCATATCAGTTTTACGGATCAATTTTTCGTTACGTAAGTCTTCCGGAATGCTTGCCGCGTCGTAGTGTTCCAGATCCAGGCTGATGGCCTGGCTAATGCTGGCGGCAGCTTGTGCCAACACGGTGGCGGTAATCAGCTTTTCATTAATGAGTAATTCAGGCAGATTTTTATACTGGCTGCCTTTGTCGGCAACTGCTTTAGTGGCACGCTCAGAGTTTAGCAGGCCAAGCTGTACCAAACGTCTAAAAAGTGTTGAGGTAGTGGTAACGGCCATTAAGCGAAAACATCCTGATTTTGCTAATAAGATTTTTCTGATTTGCTTGATTATGCCACTAAATGCGGGTTATTCAAGTTAAACAGCGGCTAAGAGACAGTTGTAGTGAAAGGTAGGTTTAGCAATAGTCCGTAATAATTGGATCTGCCCACGAAGGTTCATTTTTATCCTTTACCTGTCCAACGCACAGGGCTTAGGTGTGGTAAAGTCGACGACATTAAAATGCAGTATTTTTCTTACCCAGGCCGGATGCAGCATATCGCCAATATCCTGCTGTAAGGTTTCAGCTGACTGTTGCTGATACAATACACCGTTTCTGACATAGTCTACCTTTGTGTTGGGGAATTGCTGCAGATAGTGCAAAAACTGGTAGTACACTATGCCAAACTTGTTGCGCTTTACATATTCAATCGCCTCGATACCTCCGCTGTTTTCTATTGTTACCACATCGTCCAGATAATGCCAGGGGCCTGGCCGCCCGGTAAATATTAGGTGGTTACTGACACTGGCCTCCAGGCGAAGATTGGCAAACATATTAATTGACTGCGCAGTTTTGAGGCCAAGATAAGGTGTAAAGCCGTTAAATAAAAATAGTAGTATTATTGAACAAACTATCGCTCTGGATGGTATGTCCGCTTTTAGTTGTTTGGCGACAGGCGCATTTCCGTAACGGGCAATCATAAGTAGAAACGGGCTAATAAGCAGCAGCCAAATAACACCAAAAGCGACATAACTTTGTATCCAGGCCGTAAACAGAAGCATGATCAGTAATCCGCTACCAACTAACGTGCCTTTGATCGAATTAAACCAGCGCCACATGATTGTCCACTCATTTGCTTTAATAATATTTTGGGCTGCCACAGGGGATAAAAAGCAGCAATGTAATGCTATACACAAAGTTGAGAAAGGCGGGTACATAGAGTAACCGCTTAAACCGAGCAAAGCATGAAATGCCATGCCGCTGACAATCCCGAGATGGCGCCAACGAGGGATTAGCAGGCAGAGTGCTATGGCGGTTTCACCGATTAGGGTGCCGTAGATTGTCAGGTAATGAATAAAAGTAAAATCCAGCCAGCTTAAAAAATACGGCATTTCACGCCAAAGTATGACGGCACAGCTGACATCCGGGTTTAAAAAGTCGCTATTAATTTTATGCAGCACGCCAAACAAGTACATCACCAGTAGTAAGCCACGGCCAGCAGAACAAAGCTGCTGAAAAAACAGCGCCCAGCTCTGACCACGCAGGCTATGATAACCGCCCAGTAATACTGCGGAGAAAAGGAAAAAGTTAGTAATAAGGCTATGATTTGAAATAATCGGCATCTGACCAACAGCGGAAATACAGCCGAGAATAATGGTAGCAATAAATAATGGTTTAGAACCCGGTTTTAACAGCAATGCCAGTGCGAAAACACCAATGCCTAAACTGGTAGCAAAACTGGCCCTGGCGTATTGCGTGCTGTAAACGGTGGCATGCAGCAGGCAAAATACCGCCCAGATAATTGTGAATAATTTAAACAATGCCTGTTGTGATGCATCCCGCTCTATAGGTTTTCTACCTAATAGTAGCAAGGTAGTGTTACGGCCAAGACGCAATAGCGGATAAATAAAAAGTGTCAACAGTTTGATGCTAAACAACCAGTTATTAAACCGGTTAAACCAACCAGAAGCTGTGCTTAGCAGTGCTAGTCGGTGCATTGCATCATGGCCAAAATAATGGTTACCGTCCTGAATAAACAACATGCCTTTGTCCAGCTCATAACCTTGGCTTTTTAGCTCGGCGATTAAGGCTGGCTGTGTTCTGGCATCAATCAATTCAACCCTGCCAATAGTGTCTTCTAATTGTAGTTTGGATACATAGTCAGAACAAAATGGACATTGACCGTCATAAATAATCTTTGGCATAGAAGACAATTATCAGAAAACGTTAGGGTAAATAAAAAGCCCCCATAAAGGAGGCTCTTTGCTTTAATTAGCCGGCTAACTTAGGTCGCTGCTGGGGTTGGCGGTAAGCCTGCGCCTTTTTCACATTGCTCATTGGTAGCTCTTGGCGTGACACCGGTTATAGCGTACGTCAGGGCGCCATTAGCTGACAAAGTTGCTACTAATACACAGCCTTCGTTAGTCCAAGTTAACACTACTTGCGTAGCTTCAGCAGGAACAGCTGGGTTAGAGCCGATTTTAGTTTCTGCAGCGATTTCTTCACCTAAGACAGTACAATCAATGCCTGTTTGTACACAAGCTTGTGCTTTGCTAACGTAAGCAGATACGCCTTTCATTGCCTGGCCACCATAAGAAGTAGCTACATAGCCACGATAAGCTGGTAATGCTACTGCAGCTAAAATACCGATGATCGCTACTACGATCATTAATTCAATTAAGGTAAAACCTTGTTGTGTACGTTTCATTTTAACTTCTCCTGATTTTTTATTTAGCCTTTAAGGCTAGATGTTATTTTGAGCAATTTACTGAGAGCCGCAAGTTAAATGTAACTAAATTTATCTAAAACATGTAATATTTTGAATATAAAGAGATTTTAGTTGTTTCTGATAAAGGGTGGAGCCATGTTTATTAGTAATAAAGTACTAGTTTAACAGCTCTAATAAAGTGATTACGCAGCTAAATCAGCTTTTATTTATCGCAATTTACTGTGTAACCATCGACAGTATAGTGTATTTATTGGGTAATAAAGGTTGGGGAGTTTGGCTGAAAATAAAGTAGGGGTGTGGTAGCTCAATTAATAAGTCTATATCTCCACCACGTTTGTTATTGTCCATTCTGGAACCAAACAGTTTGACGCAGGCATCCGGGCCAAAAATATTTTTTGCCTTGCGGGTAATAATGTCTGAAAGTGCAGCAGAGCTAGCTTGAAAACACAGCCTTGTTTGTCTGCACCACCGGGCAGTTTCAAGGTCTTAAATAATGGAATATGTGATATGGTTATAAACATACTTACCTGTTTGATCAAACACAGGCATTTGCTGTTATGACTGACAATATAATTTTACAACTAGCTGCTATGGCAGCAGCCGATTCAAATATTTTGGCATTATGGTTATATGGTTCACGTGCGCGCGGTAACGCACGGGCCGACAGTGATTATGATTTGGCGGTATTGCTTGCCAGCTCGCCAGCGGACGAGCTGGAGCGGAGGTTACAACCAGAGTTGCTGGCACTGGATTGGCAGCAGCTATTAGCTTGCCCGGCACTAAGCGTGATTAATATAATGCAGGTGCCTTTACCACTGGCTATCAGTGTGCTGGACGATAATACCGTGCTGTATAGTCGTGATGACACCGCGCGATTATTAGCGGAAGCAAGGTTAATGTCAAAATGGGAACTGGATTACCAATATCATCAGGCGCATTATGCTTAAACACTATTTACAGAGTATCAGCGAGCATGCTGCAGAATGTGAAGAACAACTCACTGAACTGAAGCAAATTCTGCAGCAACGAGCCTGGAGCGCAATAGAGCAAAGTGCAGCGGAGCGGCAATTACAGGTTTTGGCAGAGGCCTGTATCGGCGTGGCGAAGCATTGGCTTAAACAATTGGATAAAGTAGTACCGGCAGATGCTTATAGTGTATTCGCCAAGCTGAACCAGTTGGGGGAGCTTAGTAATACTGATTTACAGCAATGGCGCAAAATTATAGGTATGCGTAACGCTCTGGTGCACGATTATTTAAATTTCAGCCCGGCAATCCTTATCAGCATTATCAAAGAACAGCAGTATCAGTTGCTGCTTAATTTTATTATTACTGCAAAAGCCAGATGGGCCTGACGGCTAATGGTTAACCGGCCCAAAGCGCCATACGGGCTAGAAATTGCTCTCCCCATGGCGATAACAGCCAAATAACCAATAAGGTATTACCCAGAATAACAAAGCCAAATTCCCGCCTGAACGATTGTTTGCTGCGCTTATGTGCCAGTTGTTGCTGGGCAATATAAGCACCGGGCCAACCACCAATTAAGCTAAACAGCTGCAGGCTTTCTTCGGTTAGGCGGTTGCCGTGGCGGGCGATGGCGGCTTCTTTGTCGGTTTTGTATAGCCAGTAGGTAAATAAACTGGCTTCAAGGTATAGCAGCGGCAAAATATACAGCAGGCGCCCAAACAGCAGGGCGATAATTACCGCAACCAGAAAGCTGATGCGAAACAGCAGGGCTATCTGGTTAGCGTATTGAATGCTGAGGCTGTCAGAATGCACTGCGGCTTTATGTGGCGGGGCTAAGGTGGTGGTTTTGGCCGTAACAAACTGCCAGGGGGCGGCAATATCGCGGCCTTGTTTATCCTGTTTTACATTAAATTGCAGTGTGTCGCCCATTTGCGGGCGGCCTTCAGTGCCGGCATGATCGCGGATATGAAAAAACAGTTTTTGCTGGGTCTGATCGCATACCACAAAGCCAAAGCCTTTATCGTCGCGCCAGAACACCACTTTACCGGTTAACTGCATGGTAGTTGGCTAAACTCTGGGGTTGAACTATAGCCATGACTGTAACAAGGCGCGATAAGTTTAACCAGCAACAACTGAACCCTTTGTTAAAGTTGTTGCGTAATGTTAAACCGCTTTAATATTAAGCCGCATTGATAAATCTATCGCCTGCACATGCTTGGTTAACGCACCGCTGGAGATGTAATCTACCCCCGTGGTAGCCAGTTCTGCCAGGCGCTCACTGGTAATATTACCCGACACTTCCAGTTTGGCCTGGCCGTTATTAATGCTAACGGCCTGTACAATATCGGCAGTGCTGAAGTTATCCAGCATAATAATGTCGGCACCGGCGTCCAGTGCCTGTTGCAGCTCGTGCAGGTTTTCCGTTTCTACTTCTACCGGTTTACCGGGGAAGTTCTGCCGGGCGCTGGCAACGGCATTGGCAATAGAACCTGCAGCGGCGATATGGTTTTCTTTAATTAAAAAGGCATCAAACAGGCCAATACGGTGGTTTTTGCCGCCGCCGGTAGTTACCGCATATTTTTGTGCAAAGCGCAGGCCGGGCAGGGTTTTACGGGTATCCAGCAGGCGGGTATTGCTGCCTTGCAAAAACTGCACATAATGCGCGGTAGTGGTGGAGGTGCCGCTTAACAGTTGCAGAAAATTAAGCGCAGTACGCTCGCCGGTTAGTAATATGCGTGCCGGGCCACTTAAGGTACAAAGGGTGGTATTGGCTGCTACCTTGTCGCCGTCTGTTACCTGCCATTGCAGTTTAACGTCGTTACCTAACTGGCGAAATACTTCATCGGCAAAGGCGGTGCCGCACACTACACAGTTTTCCCGGGTAATAATGGTGGCGGTGGCCTGCTGGCTTTGCGGTATTAGCGAAGCAGTAATGTCGCCCTCGCTAATGGGCAAAAAGCCTAAATCTTCTGCCAGAGCAGCAGATACCGAGCGGATAATTTCCTGTTGTAGCAGCGTTGAGTAATCAGTTGGCATATCAGTTGACATAATCATAAAGTGTACAAAAGTTAGTGGTGCTCGTTTTTATTTATGCTGGATCAGGGTGAGCTGGTTGCCCTGTTGGTGGAATTCTAACTGTTTAAGCGCGCTCATGCCCAGTAATATCTCGGTACCGCTGCCGCCACTGCCTAAAGCTGGCACTATACTGGCCGGAATATTAGTTAGCACTATGTCGCCCAGTTGCAGCCGGTCAATGTGGCTGCGATAAGCGGTAGTTAAACCATTGGCGGTGCTCACCTGTATAGGGGCACCAAATGGCATACCGAGTTTTTCTGCGGCGCTTGCTGCTATAGCAACAGTGGTGGCGCCGGTGTCCAGCATAAAGTCGGCCGGGCTGTTGTTAATAAGTGCCGTACCAACATAATGGCCGCTTTTATTACGAATAAGCACAGTGCGTACTTCGCCGGCGCTACCCTGCACACTGCTTAAATGCTGGTTGGGGTTAAGCTGCTTGTTGATGGTGTCCTGAAAAAATACAAACAGCAGTACCATTAAAATAAGCCAGGCGATAATAGCAAAGGTCTTACCATATTTGTTCGTGGGCTCAGGCGCTTGCATTAAAAGGCTCCAGCATTGACAATAGCCCCATAGCTTACTGGCACAGACCTGCAAAGGCAAAACTTCTGATGAGCGCTAAACCGCCAGCCATGTTAACCCGCCCAAGCCCGCATTGTGATGCGCGCCCGGATGCCGAAAGCATCAGTTTACTGGTTATCCATAATATCAGCCTGCCGGCCGGGCAGTTTGCTGCCATACCCGAGCAAAGCTTTGTTGACGCCTTATTTATGGGTAACTTAGATTGTAGTGCGCATAGCAGCTTTGCCGGTTTACAGGGGCTTAGAGTGTCGGCGCACTGCGTGATCTGGCGTGATGGCCGTATTTTTAACTACGTACCTTTTACACAGCGCGCCTGGCACGCCGGAGTTAGCCAGTTTGACGGCCGCGAGCGCTGTAACGATTTTTCTATAGGTATTGAATTAGAAGGCACAGACAATTTGCCTTATACTGAGCAACAATATCAAAGCCTTATTGCGCTGAGCTATTTTTTAATGCAGCAGCATCCGGCTATTACGCCAGACCGTATTGTTGGGCATTGTGATATTGCGCCGGGGCGTAAAACCGACCCCGGCATCGCGTTTGACTGGGTGCGCTACCGTAGTGCGTTAAAAAGTGCGCGATAAAATGAGTGTGATAAAGAGCGCGATAAAGGAGTTTTTTGTATGACGTTAATCAGTATGTTGCTGGCATTAATTATTGAGCGCCTGGCTGTACGCAGCAATAAATGGCAAGCCAGCGGCTATTGCCGTGCTTATGTGCGCTTTACCGCCGGATCAGCATTAAGCAAGTTGTCTGCGCATAGCCTGGGGCAATATCTGTGGCTGGCCTTACCCGGCGCGCTGGTGATGCTGGTGTTGTGCCTGCTCGACAGCCGTTTAGTAAGTTTAGTGGTTAACACCCTGCTATTGCTGGTGGCTATTGGTTGCTGGCACTACCGGCAGTTATATAAACAGTATTTAAATGCGATGGACAGAGGCGACGAAGAAGCCGCTTTTATTACCATGCAGCAAATACGCACAGATATGGGCAGCACGCGCGAGCAAAGCAGCTATGGCCAGTTACTGATCTGGCTGAATTTTCGTTACTATGCCGCTGTGGTGTTCTGGTTTTTACTGTTGGGTGCTTTTGGTGTAATTACCTATGCTCTGGTGCGGCATTTACAGGAAGCGGTAGCAGAAGAAGACGCCGCCACTTATGCCGCCTGCCTGGGCGACGACAACAAAGCGGTACATTATGTGGCGCACTGGGCTAACTGGTTTCCGGCACGGTTATTTGGTTTGGGTTTTGCGCTGGTGGGGCATTTCTCCCGCGCGTCTACCGCGTTGCTGGGCTATTTTCTTGATTTTACCGCCAGCAATGAACAGGTAGTAGTAGATGTTGCTACAGCCGCAGAGCCATTACCGGCTGAAAGCTTTAACACGCTGGACGACACCAGTTATATGGTGCAGTTGGCTAAACGTAATATGCTGTTCTTTTTAGCCTTTACAGCGATATTAACCCTGACTGGCTGGTTGGGGTAAAGCGCTGGTTTGCTTTTAAGGCGCCGTCAGGGCGCCTTTTTTGTGCTGGTTTTTTCATTTCACGCTGATTTCACAGTTGTCATCACAAGCTGGGTTGTACGTTAAACACAACCTGAAACAGGTGACCAAGATGAACAAAACCGGAGTGAAAAAAATGCTGTTAACCTTAGGTGCAGTTATTACTGCATTGGCCGCAGGCTGGTATACCTTATTTGGCTTAAAACCCTATACCGTAAGTGCGGCAGATGTCACACAACGTTATGCTTATACACTGCCGCAACCTGTCGATCTGCAGCTGCAACAAGATGAAAACAATGGCTATCATTTTCACTACAGCAGTTTTGATGGCGCCAGGGTAAATGGCTATATGCGCTTCCCAGATACTGATAAAGACATGTCATCACCTGTGCCGGTATTAATTGCCGCTCACGCCATGGGGCGTGCGTACCAGCGTTGGTGGCAGGATAGTTATAAAGATCGGCCAACGCAGGAAAGCACCGATAAGATAACCGCTATGGCTCTGGCAAAAGGCTACGCTGTTGTCACTATCGATGCGCGTAATCACGGTGAACGCAAAGACGCTGAACACAGTATCGTCGATATTATTAATAATCTGCATTGGTGGGGGAAACGTGAGCCTTATGAACAGATGCTGATCGATACCGTACGTGATCACCGCGTATTGCTGGACTGGCTGAGCACACAGCCACAGTTTGATGCTACCCGCATTGATGTCACCGGCTACAGCATGGGGGCGCAAGTCGGTTTATTGCTGGCGGCGGTTGACACAAGAATTAAGCGGGTGGCTGCAGTGGTGCCGCCACATATTAATAACCGCACGGCGATAGTAGCACCACTTAGCATGTTACCTGCTCTGGCAGATAATCCGGTGTGGTTGTTTAGTGCAAATGATGATGAATACGCCAGTGAAAAGGAAAACACACAGCTTTTTAACGCCTTACCTAATAGTGACAAGCAGCACCACAAGTTTGCTGGTGGTCATCTGTTGCCGGCGCATTATGTGCAATTGTTTGAGCAATGGCTGTAATGAACCTGAATAATGCCATAGCCGTGCTGGTAATTGAGGATAACCCGGCGATACAGGCTAACATCGCCGATTATTTCACCATGCAAGGTGCAATAACCGATTTTGCGCTGCAGGGTAGGCAAGGCGCTGCCCTGGCACTGCAAAATTATTATGATGTGGTTATTCTGGATTTAACACTGCCGCAACTGGATGGGCTGGATGTTTGCACACTGCTGCGGCAAAAAGCGAACCGGCATATTCCCGTTTTAATGCTAACTGCACGGGACAGCCTGCAAAATAAGTTAGCCGGTTTTGGTGCCGGTGCCGACGATTACCTGGTGAAACCCTTTGATTTAGCCGAGCTGTGGGCCAGAGTGCAAGTATTAGCCGGGCGCCGCTTACAGCAGCCTTATCAGCTAGCGCTGGGTAACATCAGGTTAAATAAGCAGCTGCATCAGGTGGTTTGTAATGCTGAGGTAATGCAGCTAAAGCCCATCACCTTTTTGTTACTGAGTATTTTGCTTGAAGCCTACCCGCGACCAGTAACTCGCAGCGAGCTTAGCAGTAAAATCTGGCACGATGAACCAACAGAATCAGATGCGCTGCGCTCGCATCTTTATCAATTACGTAAAACACTGCAAAAACATGGAGCCTCAGTAACGATAGAAACTCTGCATGGCGTGGGCTTTGTGTTAAAAGCAGCGCCCACAGGATGAAAGTTATGTCATTACGTCAGCGGATCCTGCTTGCCTTTACCGGCTGTACTGCTTTGGTGGCGCTGTTATTCGGCGTAAGCAGTTTTCTCTTCGCTTATCATACGGAAGATCGCCTGTTTGAGGCGTTGCTGCAAGCTGAGGCCAGCTATGTGCAGCAACAACTGGATGCCGGTATTACAGCTGCTTCGCGTCTGGCCTTTGTTAAGTACTATGCGGACAGTACCGATCTGCCTGATGGCATTGCGGCCATACTGCAAACAGCACCGGAGCGCAGGGAATTTGCCGCTGCCAATGGCAAGCATTATCATCTGATGCCAGTGTTAAAAGGCTGGTTGGTGGCAGATGTCAGTGAGCAGCTGGTTGTCAGAAGCCTGCGGTCACAGCTGCTGCTTTTTTTACTCAGCCTGTTGGCTGTAGTGGTTGTGGTGGCTGCGGGGTTAGCCTTTTTGCTGGCAAGGCGGGTGCTCAAACCGCTGCAAAAACTAACGCAGGTGGTTGATAAGGCTGGCCAGAGCCCTGCGGATACCGGTGCGGCACTGTTATCATCTGCTGAATTTGCACCGGACGAGATTGGCCGCCTGGCACAAACGCTGCAAAAGGCCTGGTGCCGGATAGCTGATTTTATTAAGCGCGAACAGCAGTTTACCCAGGATGTGTCGCATGAGCTGCGCACACCTGTCACTATCAGTCAGGGCGCATTGACTTTATTAAGCCATACGCAGTTAACGGTGCAGCAAGCTCAGTATGTCGGGCGGCTGCAATCGGCGCAGCAACAGATAAGCCAGAGTATCGAAACCCTGATGTTGCTGGCGCGGGAGCAGTTGCCGGCAGTACAGCCGGTTAAGCTGCTGGCGCTGGTTGAGCAAAGCGTCCTGCAACAGCAACATAAACTGATCGGAAAGCCGGTTGAACTGCGGCTAAACATTGCAGCAGATACAATCCTCGTGATAAATGAAACCGCGCTGATGATCCTGCTGAATAATCTGTTAGGAAATGCCTTTGAATACACTAACGCGGGGATTATCTGCATTGAGTTTCAGCAGCAGCTGTTAACCGTGCAGGATAGCGGTAGCGGCATCGATGCTGCGATACGTGAGCAGGTGTTTCAGTCTGGTGTAAAGGGTCAGAATAGCCTGGGCATGGGGGTAGGCTTATCTCTGGTAAAACGTTTGTGTGATAAATGGCATATTGGCTATCAGCTGCATAGCGATGCGTCCGGCACCTGTATCAGTTTAAAATTTCCGTCAAACTAGCCTGGTCAGACCAATTCTTCCTGTCTCTTTCTTAGCCGCTTGGTGCTGAGTTATTACTCTAACTATTTTCTGCTTTTGCCTTTGCCGGTAATCTCTGCTTTATTTACTTGCTAAGCAGAAACTGTTACCTTATCGGCACTAAAAATAAATTGGTAATACCAATTTACAAAAAGGCTTGCAGCCAACGGGAAACCACAGCACGGCATGGCAGATTTTAAAATTAAACCGGCTAAACTCTCTGATCGCATTGTCGAGCAACTGGAAAACATGTTGCTGGAGGGCAGTTTTGCACCGGGGCAAAAGCTGCCACCCGAGCGTGATTTAGCGCAAATGTTTGCCGTATCGCGGCCGTCATTACGCGAAGCTATTCAAAAGCTGGAAGCCAAAGGCCTGATCAGCCGCCGTCAGGGTGGTGGCACCTATGTGTGCGACAATATGACCGCCGGCCTTACCGATCCATTATTTGAATTAATAGCACGCCACCCTGAATCGCAGTTTGATTTACTGGAATTTCGCCACGCGCTGGAAGGCATATGTGCTTATTACGCCGCACTACGTGGCACAACGGCCGATTTTGATCAGATAAAGCACCACTATGATGCTATTTGTGATGCACAGCAGTTAAATGATCTGGACGCTGAAGCCAAAGCCGTAGGCAGTTTTTATTTAGCAGTGGCAGAGGCGTCACATAATGTGGTTTTACTGCATTTAGTGCGCGGCTTAACGCCACTGGTGGAGCAGAATATCCGGGTTAACCTGGAAACCCTGCAGCAGAAGGAAGGCATAGTCGGCCAGCTGAATTCGCATCGGCAACGGCTGATGCAAGCGGTCATAAATGGTGAGCCGGAGAAGGCGCGCCAGGCCAGTAATGGCCATCTGGCCTTTATCGAAGAAGCTTTGCTTGATGTGGGCAAAGAGCGTTCGCGCATTGAACGCTCGTTACGGCGCACCCAACAAGGCTGATCATTATTTTTAACGCACCTGTGCATTTACAACACAGGCGTGCATAACCAAAGGAAACCTCGATATGTCTGAAGTCAGTAAAGTTGACATCGACGCTCTGGAAACCAAAGAGTGGCTTGAAGCGCTGGAATCGGTTGTTCGCACTGAAGGGGTAGAGCGGGCACAGTTCCTGCTGGAGCAGGTACTGGAGCAAGCCCGGTTAGAAGGCGTTGCTATGCCTACCGGTGTTACTACCAACTACATTAACACCATTCCACCGCAGCAAGAGCCGGCTTACCCTGGCGATGTTAATCTGGAACGACGTATCCGTTCGGTGATCCGCTGGAATGCTATTATGATCGTACTGCGCGGCTCGAAAAAAGAGCTGGATTTAGGCGGCCATATGGCGTCTTACCAGTCTTCTGCGGCGTTTTATGAAACCTGCTTTAACCACTTCTTCCGCGCACCGAACGAAAAAGACGGCGGCGATTTAGTGTATTATCAGGGCCATATTTCACCGGGTATTTATGCCCGTGCTTTTGTTGAAGGCCGCTTAACCGCAGAGCAACTGGACAGCTTCCGCCAGGAAGTAGACGGCAAAGGCTTATCGAGCTACCCGCACCCGAAATTAATGCCGGAGTTTTGGCAGTTCCCTACCGTGTCGATGGGCCTGGGCCCAATTGCTTCTATTTATCAGGCGCGGTTTTTAAAGTATTTACACGGCCGTGGTTTAAAAGACACCAGCGCACAGCGCGTTTATGCCTTTTTGGGCGATGGCGAGATGGACGAACCGGAATCACGCGGTGCGGTAAGTTTTGCTGCCCGTGAGAAGCTGGGCAACCTGTGTTATTTAATTAACTGTAACTTACAGCGCCTTGATGGCCCGGTAATGGGTAACGGTAAAATTATCCAGGAACTGGAAGGCTTATTCCGCGGTGCCGGCTGGAATGTTATTAAAGTAGTATGGGGCCGTGGTTGGGACAAACTGCTGGCGAAAGACACCACCGGTAAGCTGTTACAGCTGATGAACGAAACTATCGACGGTGACTACCAGACTTACAAAGCCAACGATGGTGCTTATGTACGTAAGCACTTCTTTGGCCGTTACCCGGAAACCGCAGCACTGGTTGCTGATATGACCGACGAAGAAATCTTCGACTTAAAACGCGGCGGCCACGAGCCATCTAAACTGTTTGCTGCCTTTAAAGCAGCACAGGAATGCACCGACAAACCTACGGTTATCTTAGCCAAAACCGTTAAAGGTTATGGCATGGGTGAAGCGGCAGAAGGTAAAAATATTGCCCACCAGGTGAAGAAAATGGACCTGACGCACGTGTCAGCACTGCGCAAGCGCCTGGGCCTGGAAGACTACATTACCGAAGAACAAGTTGCTGAGCTGCCGTATATCAAGCTGCCGGAAGGCTCACCAGAGCTGGAATATATGCACGCACGGCGCAAAGCATTGCACGGTTATACGCCGGTGCGCCTGCCTAACTTTACCAAGCCATTAACACTGCCGGAATTAAGCGCCTTTGACGGTTTGTTAGAAGAACAAAAACGCGAAATTTCTACCACCATGGCCTATGTGCGGGCATTGAATATTCTGCTGAAAGACGAGCATATCGGTAAGCAAATAGTGCCGATTATTGCCGACGAAGCCCGTACCTTTGGTATGGAAGGTTTGTTCCGCCAAATCGGTATTTATAACCCGGGTGGCCAGAACTACACGCCGGAAGACCGCTCAGTAGTAAGCTACTACAAAGAAGATACCGGCGGCCAGGTGCTGCAGGAAGGTATTAACGAGCTGGGCGCTATGTCGTCCTGGGTAGCTGCAGCAACATCGTACAGCACCAACGACTTACCGATGATCCCGTTTTACATCTACTACTCGATGTTTGGTTTCCAGCGCGTGGGCGATATGGCCTGGCTGGCCGGTGATCAGCAGGCGCGTGGCTTCCTGTTAGGTGCTACTGCGGGCCGTACCACCCTTAACGGCGAAGGTTTACAGCACGAAGACGGCCACAGCCATATTCTGGCCGGCACGGTACCAAACTGTATTTCGTATGACCCAACCTATGCCTTTGAGCTGGCGGTTATTCTGCAGGACGGTATCCGCCGGATGTACGGTAAAGATCAGGAAAACATTTATTACTATATTACCGTAATGAATGAAAACTACCATCACCCGGCGATGCCAAAAGGTGCCGAAGAAGGTATCCGCCGTGGTATTTACAAGCTGGAAAGCTTAAATGGCGATCGTGGCAAGGTACAGCTGATGGGCTCAGGCACAATCTTAAATGAAGTGCGCAAAGCGGCAGAAATTTTAAGCAAAGATTACGGCGTAGCGTCTGACGTGTACTCGGTAACCTCGTTTAATGAACTGGCGCGTGATGGCCAGGATTGCGAACGCTTTAATATGCTAAACCCGGATGCCAAGGCTAAAACGCCGTACATTGCTACGGTAATGAACAAAGCGCCAGCCATTGCTGCTACCGACTATATGAAAAACTACGCCGATCAGGTACGTGCTTTTATTCCGGCTACGTCATACAAGGTGCTGGGCACCGACGGTTTTGGCCGTTCTGACAGCCGTGAAAACCTGCGCCGCCACTTTGAAGTGAACGCCGGTTATATCGTAGTGGCCGCACTGAGCGAGCTGGTGAAGCAGGGCGAGTTGAAGAAAACCGTAGTGACAGATGCCATTAAGAAATTCGGCATCGACAGCGGCAAAACCAACCCGCTGTACGCATAAGAGGATTACACATGACTATTGAAATTCATGTACCGGATATTGGTGCTGATGAAGTTGAAGTAACCGAAATTCTGGTGAAGGTAGGCGACAAAGTGGCTGCCGACCAATCATTGCTCAGCGTTGAAGGTGACAAGGCTTCTATGGAAGTACCGGCCAATGACGCCGGTGTAGTAAAAGAAATTAAAGTAAAAGTGGGCGATAAGGTAAAAACCGGCAGCCTGATTATGACCTTTGAAGGTGAAAGCGCTGCCAAAGCAGATGCCGCACCGGCGAAGGAAGAAGCTAAAGCAGAGCCAAAAGCTGACAGTAAAGCCGAAGCCAAAACCGACAGCAAAGCCACCGCCAGCGTGCAAGACGTAAAAGTACCGGATATTGGCGGCGACGCGGTTGAAGTTACCGAAATTATGGTAAAAGTTGGCGACACGGTAAGCGAAGATCAGTCACTGCTTAGCGTTGAAGGCGACAAAGCCAGTATGGAAGTGCCGGCGCCGTTTGCTGGTAAGGTTAAAGAAATTAAAATCAGCGTGGGCGATAAGGTATCTACCGGCAGCCTGATTATGGTATTTGAAACCACAGGTTCAGCCGATGCTGCGCCGGCGGCAGAAGCCAAAGCTGAAGCGCCAAAAGCTGAAACGAAAACCGATGCTCCTGCAGCTAAAGCTGAAACAGCGCCGGCAGCTTCTGCAACAGCGCCAGTTGCCTCAGCTTCTACATCAGCGGCCGATGGCTTTGTTGAAAACAGCGCCTATGCCCATGCCTCACCGGTTATCCGCCGTTTAGCGCGTGAATTTGGCATTAATCTGGCTAAGGTTAAAGGCACTGGCCGTAAAGGCCGCGTAGTAAAAGAAGACGTGCAAAACTACGTGAAGCAACTGGTAAAACAAGCGGAAAGCGGTGCGGCGTCTTCAGGTTCCGGCTCAGGCAATAGCATGGGCTTTGATCTAATCGCCTGGCCAAAAGTCGATTTTGCCAAATTCGGCGAAATTGAAAGCAAGCCGCTATCGCGTATTCAGAAGTTATCCGGTAATAATTTACACCGTAACTGGGTACGTATTCCGCATGTTACCCAGTTCGACGAAGCCGATATCACCGGCCTGGAAGACTTCCGAAAAGAGCAAAATGCACTTGCCGAGAAGAAAAAACTCGGCGTTAAGTACACCCCGCTGGTGTTTATTATGAAAGCGGTGGCTAAGGCGCTGGAAGAATTCCCAACCTTCTGCAGCTCGTTGTCAGAAGATGGCCAAAGCCTGGTGCTGAAAAAATATGTGCATTTGGGTATCGCGGTAGACACGCCAAACGGCCTGGTAGTACCGGTAGTAAAAGATGTAAACAAAAAAGGCATTATTGAGCTGTCACGCGAGTTACAGGACATCTCGGTAAAAGCGCGCGAAGGTAAGTTAACCTCTGCCGATATGCAGGGCGGCTGCTTTACCATATCAAGTTTAGGTGGCATTGGCGGTACGGCGTTTACGCCTATTGTAAATGCGCCGGAAGTCGCCATATTAGGGGTGTCGAAATCAGACATTAAACCGAAATGGAACGGTAAAGAGTTTGAACCTAAGCTGATGTTGCCGCTAAGTATGTCTTATGACCACCGCGTTATCGACGGCGCCCTGGCAGCACGCTTTACCGCAACGCTGGCCAGCTATCTGGCCGATATTCGCCAGATCATTATGTAACGTTTAGCTAAGAGCGAATTTTGTGTCCCGTACTGAAAAGTTACGGGACATCGCTCAGGCAGGATGTTAAAATTCTGCCACTTTTTTCGCCTGACAGCCGTGCCCTACATGCTGTTGTCAGTACACTGAACTGATAAAGAAAGGTAATACGATGAGCAACGATATCAAAACTCAGGTAGTAGTTGTGGGCGCAGGCCCTGGTGGTTATTCTGCAGCATTTCGTGCGGCAGACTTAGGTTTAGAAGTTACCCTGGTTGAAGCGCGCAGCACTTTAGGCGGCGTGTGTTTAAACGTAGGTTGTATCCCATCTAAAGCCTTATTACACGTTGCTAAGGTGATTGACGATGCCCGCGATATGGCATCACACGGTGTTACCTTTGGTGAGCCAAAAATTGATTTAGATAAAGTTCGTAGCTGGAAAGACAAAGTCGTCGGTCAGCTGACTAACGGCCTGGCCGGTATGTCGAAAATGCGTAAAGTTAAGGTTGTTACCGGTTACGGTAAATTTACCGGCGCGAACACCTTACAGGTTGGCGACACCACTATTACTTTTGAACACGCCATTATTGCTGCAGGTTCAGAGCCGGTATCACTGCCGTTTATTCCAAAAGATGACGACCGTATTATCGACTCAACCGGCGCACTGGAATTAAAAGACATTCCGGGCGAAATGCTGGTATTAGGTGGCGGAATTATCGGCCTGGAAATGGGCACTGTATACCGTGCGCTGGGTTCTAAAGTATCAGTAGTAGAATTTGCTGATCAGTTAGTACCGGCAGCCGACGCTGACATCGTAAAAGCCTACACCAAGTACAACAAAGACAACTACAACATTATGTTGTCTACCAAAGTTGTTGGCGTAGAAGCGAAAAAAGACGGCCTGTACGTTACTTTTGAAGGCAAAAACGCACCAGAAAAAGCAGTACGTTACGACAAAATTCTGGTAGCTGTTGGCCGTAAGCCAAACGGCGCGCTGTTAGACGCTTCCAAAGCCGGTGTTAACGTAGACGAGCGCGGCTTTATCAATGTAGATAAGCAACTGCGTACCAACGTTGGCCATATCTATGCTATCGGTGATGTGATCGGCCAGCCGATGTTAGCGCACAAAGCGGTACACGAAGGCCACGTAGCGGCTGAAGTAATTGCCGGCCAGAAGCACTACTTCGACCCGCGCTGCATTCCATCAGTAGCTTACACCGACCCGGAAATGGCCTGGACAGGCGTTACCGAGAAAGAAGCCAAAGAGCAGGGCTTAAAAATTGAAACCGCTACCTTCCCATGGGCAGCATCAGGCCGTGCTATCGCCTCTGCCCGTACTGAAGGCTTCACTAAGCTGATTTTCGACAAAGAAACCCACCGTATTCTGGGTGGCGCTATTGTTGGTATCAACGCCGGTGAAATGCTGGGCGAAATCTGCTTAGCAGTAGAAATGGGTGCCGACGCTGAAGATATCGCGTTAACCATCCACGCTCACCCAACGCTGAACGAGTCTATCGGTTTAGCCGCCGAGATCTACGAAGGCTCAATCACCGACCTGCCAAACCCGAAAGCGAAGAAAAAGTAATTTTCTGAGTGAGTAGAAAAACAAAGGCCGCGAATGCGGCCTTTGTTATATCAAGGTTTTAGACCACAGTTTTTTTGCCGTACTTTCGCGAAGCCTCAGGTTATGGTTTGTGTCATCAATATGGGTAATCGAAAATGTTGTTCTTGGAATTGGGAAACTCTCGAATATCTGCATGCCAACGCCGATGTTACATATGAGATTATCAAATCTTATAAACCTCTCATGTGAACCTTTCTGAAAGTAATCCGCGTCATTGGATAATAAACTTATGGATGAGATATTCTTTTTAAAATTCGGAATTTTAGGTAAACGAATTTCAAAATAGTTTATCAACGACTGCATATTTTCTGAATTAATAACACCGCCCTCCGAGATTATTCGCAATTTATAATTTCTATTTTCCGCGGATAATAGTTCTATAAAATTTTGAATACTCGTTTTTCGTCTGTTCAAAACGCTGTCAAGTAAACGGTTATAGAAGTATCTGTCAATAATATCTATCCGGCTAGAATGGCGAGCAAGATTTCTAAATTTTTTATCCCATATATCTGCAATATCGCTATTATCTGCTATGTCAGAAATCGATTCTTTTTTTGATTTTTGAAAATTGACAGATTCATTTATATTGCTTGGGCTTACAACTTCAAACTCTGTAGTGTCGCAATATGCTACACCAAGATTTGTCGCTAGAATTGTTTTTAAAACACTTTCTTCAGATAGTGCAGTTTTAAAAATATTAGATAATTTTGTCAACGTTTCAAAATCTTTATACTCACAAAAATTATCCCATTCTCCTGTACACTGTGAAACAGTATAGTGCTCTAAAGCATCTAACCATCGTTGATGAAATTTAGGGGGTAGTTGTTTTATTGCATCAATAATGATTTCTATTTTTGACTCTTTACATATCAATACGCCGTGTTTTTTCCAGTTATCTAGCAGTTGGTCATGAATGGCCGGTACGTTAACCTTATTAAGGTATTCGGAACAGAAAAAATCTTCATCCAAGGAAAACTCAGTTATCATTTATTTTCCTCTTTTTTTCTTTTATTCTCTCTTCAAAAAAGCCATCTGGCCATTCCTCAAGGAAATCGCCATCCTTGTCTAATGGTATATGTATTACTTTACCGCCACTTGATGTTGGATCTACATAAACTATTGATACTTGTTCAGGTCTTATTTTTCCTTGGCGAATTTTATTTTGAAGTCTCAACATCAGTGCTTCACTATGTGTTTCAATAATCCATTGATTGGAATCGCAAGTGTCGACTATAAAATTTGTCAGATTTGCTTGAAGTCTTGGATGGAGGTGGATTTCCGGTTGTTCAACGCAAATCACGCCATCATTTCTGACTATACCTTCAACGATAACGGGAAGAATCTGACCGATACCAAAGCCTACGTCAGATGGACCAACGATGAATCCTGTTCTTTCGTCCTCTAGTTGAAGACATATAACTGTTCCGGTTACATCATTTCCAATACTTTCGGCTGAAAGCTTATAAGGGATTTCAAAGTCTTTGAACCATTTATTAATTGATTCTGTGATACCTGGAGATTTCTCATATATAAATCTCGCTACATTCTCACCCTCTTTGCCAACGGATACTTCTTGATCGCCCCTTGGTGAATAAAATCTACTTGGATGACTTCTTAGTGGACCAAGGTAGCTAACTGAATTGAATTTTTCCTTTAGATCAGTTGCTAATTCACTCATAGTCATACTTAAGAAAAAATGCCTATGCATGTTAGTTCGTGATTCTTTAAATTTTCCTTCTAGCATTGCCATAGATGGAGTTGAAAAGTTGAGATCTCTCATAAAATCTACAGAATCTAAGAATAATTTAGACTCATCTTTATTATCTTTAGAATCTCGACCTAACCGTCTATCTAAATAGTCTGCCATTGACTGTCTAGCCCATGAATCAGACAAGCGGAATATTTTCGGATCGCCTTCTATGTTACTCTTACTATTAATAGTTAAATCATTTGAGAATTTAGATCTCAGTATTTCACTTTCATTCTCCGTATTTGTTACTTCTATTTTCATCTCTTTTAAGATGCTGAAAACTTTATTGTTTTGTGTGTTTTCGATATTTGCATAGGTTAGAGAATATGATCTGTCTTGTTTGCTACCAAACATTCTTGCTGCAGATGCATCATTAATGCTTTTCTTTGTCGGGGAATATTTAAAGGAAAACTTAATTTCTTTTCCCAAGTCATGACCATGTACCATCGATGAATAGTCACCTAGATCTACGAATTGGCCATTCGACACTAAACCACCAATTTCACTTGGTGTTGTAATTGATTGTTTTAAAAGCATTATCGAGTGAACAATTGAGCTTTTACCTGACGAGTTAGGCCCATATATTAAAGTTATGGGTGCAAGTTTCACGTTCTGTATGCTCGAAAATGCTTTGAAGTTTTCGATGCTCAGTTCTTTAAACATTAACGTTCCTTTGTTCTAATGATAAATTGAGAATCTTATTTTGTGACATTACTTATAGGGTACTTAGTACTTTTAGAGATTTACCTAAAATCACTAATAAATCAAGGGAAAAATATTTAATCTACAGTTTCATGCTTTTAAAGTTGAGCATGAATAATAAACGGTGTCAGATAAAAATTAAATCGGCTGCATGCTTTACTGCAGCCGTGGGACTATTTACTTGGGGTCAACAGGCTTAAGGTGTTTACGCCGTTCTTGCTTCTGTGCTTGCTCCATAGTTTCTTCTTCCTCGGCCAATTCTTCGTCAGACATCAGCAAACGATCATAGCCACCAGCTAATAATCCGCGCTCATCATCACCCAAATCGTACTCATCCGTTAAATACTTAGCAGCACGTTCTTTGGCGCGTTTAAGTAGCCAGGCATCAAATTCCGGCGTGCCGGGGGCTGTGCTGTGCGTTTTTGTCATAAAGAGCTTGTTGCGCATGTGTTGTCGCTTAAGCAATAGTGGCATAAGTTAACAGCAGCGCTGCCATTAAAACTACCGCCAGCCGGAATTTACTAAATGCCTTACCAATGAAAAACAGCGGGTAGTAAATAGCTGCAACCGGTATTGCCAGATATACCAGCAAAATAAGTGGTGAACTGCCAAGTTCATTGCCCGGTTGTTTAGCAATATGGTAGCTGTAGCCATATAACAACATGACTTGGAGTAGCCCAAGCAACATATAGCTTTTGCTGTGGCTAACCTTACTAAAGGCGCTTATTACTGTTGCCAGCAGGGCCGGAACAAGGCACCAGGCGCTAAGAAAACCAGCCACTAAATACCAATCGTCGCTGGCCAGTGGGTAGCTGATGTCCTGACTTAAGCCGCGCAGTATGGCGACAAGCGCAACGATGACAAACAGCAGTGCAGTTGTTGAAACAGCGCGTGCCAGTGTGTCAGGAATTAACGATAAGCCGGATTTTGCACTGTGCATGGATTACATAGCCCCTTGAAATACATTTGATGGATGCGAACATCGTGCGCAGCATCCGCACCATTGAAGTCACCAAGCTTGCGTCTTGCCTTTGCATCGCCCGGTAAATCAGCAGGCACAACATCAAGAATAGAGTTTGTCCAGCTGTTACTGTTCTTACCAAACCAAGGTGGCGGATATGCTATGGGCTGACTACCTTCATTTACAACATAAAAATCTATTGCTGTCAGAATTGCCTGAGCCAATTGTTGTTCTGTGTAACCTTGTCGGGGATGGATACGCCTTGCTTCAGCCTTTTGATAGCCAAACTGGCCGGATAAGATCGAGGGCTCTCCACCAAAGTACTCAATGGCACATGACAAGTCTGCCCGCTCGAATGGCACAAAAGTAAGCCGGTTATATTTTGGTGCCGATGTTCCGGTAGATGCGACATTCTGGGCGCCCAATACGAGACCATATTGTTTGCCGATTCTGCGGCTGCTCAGTGTTTGATTGGAGTGCGACAAGCGAAAGGTTTGCTGTGAATCGCCGGTTAAAATAACAAAGAATTGGTGCCGACCTACCGGCACACCATTTAAGTCTCGCGCTAACAGATAGGTTTCCATAATTTGCCTCCGTGCTATTAGAACAAATACATAAGCTATCAACTGATAATAATGCAAAATTGCAAATATGTAACTTATTTGTTCTTTTTGTGGCTGTGGGATGGGTTTTATTTAATCACTACGACTACCATAGAGCTTATACATTGCTTATTGCCCATAGCTTTTTACCCTGCTAGCATCAACATTCCATAATTCAGGGACGTCTTATGCGCTGGATGCGTTTTACTTTACCGTTATTATTGCTTATCTCCCCGCTGGCCTTTGGCCAGAAGCAATACACCGAAGGCGCGTGTTTGTTACTGCAGCACCAGATGGTGCAATTTTTAGCTCAGCCGAATAGCCATAACTACCAAAGCGCTAAGCGTGCATTTGATAACCACTGCCAAAACCCGATACCTGCACCGGTAAAAGATTTGGTGCTGACCAATATTCCAGCCAAACCAGTAACGGTTGGCAGTGCGGCAAATGCCGTAACAACTAAGCAGGCTAACGCTAATGTTGTGGTTAAAGCCGCAACACCGCCGCCAGTAAAACCGGCACCTGCGGCAATACCCAAGCCTGCTGATGTACTAACAGCATTATTCGCCCCTGTGCTGGCATTTTTTGGCAGCATACTGGCTTTGCTGTTTTTATTAGCTTTGGTTTTAGGTTTATTGGCGTTTGTTGCTGGCCGCTATGGCGCGCGTATTAGAGGTGCGCTGGGGGAGTGGGCGCTACACCGGGTGTTGGTTAGCGAGCTACCTGCCAGCTATCAGCACTATCGCAATTTGGTTATACCGGCAGAAAAAGGCGATTTTACCGAGGTAGACCATCTGGTATTAAGCCCGTTTGGCATCTTTGTTATTGAGGTTAAAAACTACCGTGGCTGGATTTTTGGTGGTGAAAAGCAGCCACAGTGGACGGTACAGCGCTTTCGCAGCAAGCGTCAGTTTATGAACCCGCTGCACCAAAACTACAAACACACACAAGCGGTAAAACAGCTGCTGGGTTTAACCGGCAAAGACGGTGATAGCGTGTATTCAATTGTTGCTTTTAGCCTGCGCGCAGAGTTTAAATTTCAAATACCAGCAAACGTAAAATATACCGATCTGGTAGGCGATTATATCAACCGCTTCACTCAACCATGTTTTAGTGACGAACAGTTGCGCCAGTTTAGTGCAAGATTAAATATGGCTAAGGCTGGTAAAAAAGTGCTGCGCAAACTGCATAAGCAGCAGTTTAATTATTAGCGATATTTGCGCAGGTTATCTGCGCATAAAATTTGCGCTATACTGCTGCTTATCAACTAACAGCGGAGCTTGAGTATGAACCATGCTACAAAAGCAGCTTGTAATACTTCGGTGGATGCGGCCTTATTGGCCGAGGCTAAGTCACTTAATATCAGCCCCTCTGTGGTGTTAGAGCAGGCTTTACGCAAAGCGGTTAGCCAGGCTAAAGCTGAGTTGTGGCAGGCAGAAAATGCCGATGCGATAGCAGCCTATAACCAGCAAGTTGCTGAGCACGGTACTTTTGCTGAGCGCTTGGAGCAAATTTAGTGCTGCAGCAATTTAGCGTTGCCCATATAGAGCAACAGCAGGTTGTGGTGCTGACTAATACCCTGTTTCACAATATTGATGTTTTGCTGGTAGCGCTGATTAAACCTCAAACAAAAGCTGCCTTATTATCGCAGTTTCAAATACCGGTCACTATCGAAGAACAAGCCAGTTATATCGACTTGCTGGATATTGCCTCTGTATCGGCAAAGCGTTTAAAAGCCACGGAAATCAACATGCAAAGTTACCGCGAGCAAATCAAAGCAGGTCTTGATCTGCTGATTGATGGCTTTTGAGATCACCGGTTGCAGTATTTTACTGCTGTCATTTCTCGCTTTGTCAGCGTGCAGCTTAGTAACGCAGCCAGTGTCAGAAAATTGGCCAGAGTTTAACTGTACCAGTAGAGAAATGGTTTTAACCTTTGTCGACTGTCGGTTTTGTGCTAAAGCAGGCGCTTACCAATAGCCCTGCAACACGCTCTATTTTTTATCTGCAGGCTATTATTGCGTATCAAATTTCTATAACAGCCAGTACTATAAAAACGTTAACTTAACTGTACTTTAAAAGGGATACTTTAATGTTTATTACCAATACCGAAACCCTGCCCGGCAAAACCATTATAGATTGTTTTGGTGTCGTCTCCGGCAGTACGGTGCGGGCCAAACATGTTGGCCGCGATATTATGGCCGGGTTAAAGAATGTGTTTGGCGGTGAGCTGCGCGGCTATACCGAATTGTTAAATGAGTCGCGCGATCAGGCTCTGCAACGGATGACCGATCAGGCCACGCAGTTGGGCGCCAATGCCATCATCAATGTGCGCTTTTCCACTTCATCGGTGGCCGCCGGTGCCGCTGAAATCTATGTCTATGGCACGGCAGTGCGCGTGGAGTAAGCGATGATTGCATTTCTGGGGTTTATAACCTTATTACTGCTGGGCTTTTTTGTTGGCCGCTATCTGGAAAGCCAGCATTTTAGCAGCATCCGGCAAAGGGAAGCCGAGCTGGTGGTCTTACCCAATACCAATAGCCGTTACCTGCTGATCCCAATGCAGCAGATTGAGCGCAGCGAGCTGGTTACCGGCAGCGTAGTGATTTCGATTGACTACTTTAAACGTATTGTCGCCGGCCTGCGCAGCCTGATTGGCGGCCCGGTGCAAAGCTATGAAACCTTGCTTGATCGGGCGCGGCGTGAGGCTATATTACGGATGAAAGAAAGCTGTCCGGGTGCCAGCCAAATCATAAATGTGCGCGTTGAAACCTCGTCGATATACAACGCCGCCGGTAATGGCATCGGCTCGGTCGAATTACTGGCCTATGGCACGGCCATTTACGGTCAGGTACAGGCCACGAATGGCCTATAAAGGACGGCTGCCAACAGATAATCACAACGTCAGCCACCAGCAGCCGGCCAAGGAATTGTTACTGCTGGGCTCGGCTTTACTGTTGGCGATGGCACTGATTTACCTGCTGCTGGGGCTGTTGATCGACAGAGTAGTCAGTTCACTTGATCCTGAACTGGAATACAAATGGTTCGGCCATTTTGCTACTGTGCCCAACCAGCCTGGTGCGCAGCAGCAAGCCTTACAACAACTGACTAACCAGCTGCAGCAATGCAGTGCTGTGACCTATCCGGTACAACTGCGTTTTATCGAGCAGAATATCAGCAACGCCGGTGTGCTTGCGGGTGGTATCATGCTGGTGTATCAGGGCTTGTTAAAGCAGGTAAACAGTGAAAATGCGCTGAGCTTTGTTTTGGCTCATGAGCTGGCGCATTTAGAGCACCGTGATCATTTGCGGGGCTTGGGGCGGGCGCTGGTGTTAGCCAGCCTGGTGTATGGTGTCACCGGCAGCAGCAGTGCCAGTCAATGGTTTATGCCGGCTACAGAGCTGGGGCTGGCGCAGCATTCACAACAACGTGAACTGGCCGCCGATGCCAAAGCGCTGGAGATACTCCATTGCCACTATGGTCATACCGGCGGTGCCGAAGATTTTTTCAAAGTAATGCAACAGCAGAGTAGTTCCGCTTTACCGGACTGGTTTGATAGCCACCCGGCGCTGGCGAAACGTTTAGCGCAGCTGGCACTGTTACAACAGCAACAGGGTTATCCGGTTAAAGCCGCTACGCCTTTACCCGACATGCTGCAACCTTAAATGAGGCAGCTTGTTCTGCATTGATGCTGGTTAACCAGCGTGCGGTTATCTCTGTCAGCTGTGCAGACGCATCCTGGCGGCAATAGCGCCTTCGTTAATCTCGGCTTGTGTTAGCAATACGCCATTAGCCGGTACTGGCGGGTATTGTGCTGGTACTGCAAGGGCTCGCCGCTGGCTTGATCAAATATCACGTAAAAGGCGCCAACATAATTAGCCGGCAGAATATAGTGCTCAGCCTCGCGCTGTTGCACTGTGTCGCTGCAGGCGGTAAGTAAGCAACTCAAGCCCAGCGCAAACAGGCAGTAAAATGCAGCTATGTCTGCGCCACATAAAACAGCTTTTGGTTTGTTGATGCTCATGCTTTGGAAAAGTAGCTCTCGGGTGCTAATCAGTTAATGCTTTATTAGTTCTGAACTGTGGTAATAAACGGCATTTTTGCCGATTGGGTGTCTCCGCACACTCGGCCACTGCTAGATCAACGCAGTGCTCTGGCGTAACAGTAAAAACCATCACTTTATCGTGTAACCATTGGCGTGATTGTAGCTCGCATTCGCTATAACCCTGCGCTTGCAGGTAGCTAGCGGTAGGATAATGAATAAGTTGTGGCAGAATTACTGCGATACCTAACCCGATAAAGAAAATCAGGCTTGCCCGCTTATTTTGCGCAGCACTTACTGCCTTGCCTTGAAGTTTCCGCACACCAAAATACAGCAACATACAACCAATTATTGCCGCACCCAAACAGTAAAAAGCACCTTTATTTAACGTTACCGCTTCAGCATGGCTGAACAAGCCTTTAAGCAGTAGTGATAGATAATAGCCAAAATAACTAAAACCAAAGGCTGTGAGAGTTGCAAATACTCCAAGCCCTGCAGCCAATTTCCACGGTGCCAGTTCATTTTCGTCTTTATGCATCAAAATAGCCTTGGTGACAGGAAACGGTCCAGTTGATGTTTGGCTGCATCAATAACAATTCTGCGGGCAGAGTCGACGATATAATCCAGCACTGGCTTGGCGGCTTTCGCAGCTGTCTGTGTTGCTTTGTTCTGCAGGTTACGGCGCACTTGTTGCGCGTAGTTTTGTGTTCTGTCTGATAGCTCTTCCAAGCCTTTCACAACCTTATCTGAAATACCAAACTGTTTATCTAAAGAATTAAGTGCAGGCGTTAATATAAGACCAACCAGCACTACCGCAGCTATAGGGCCAACTGCAATACCAATGGCAGCGCCAACGGCAATAGCACCCCAGGCAACTCCTGCAGTAATTGCAACTTTTACTACGTCCACGGCCAGATTACCAATTAGTTGAGTAAGAGTGGCTTCATCCCGCAAAAAGAAATCGGCAACCCTGTAAGCGCCCACCAGATAAAGTGTAAGAATACCACCTGATCTGACTGCAGCCTGTGCAGCATGCTTGCCCAAACCTAAAGCCATTACCTGAGTGTTGTTTGCCAGATAACGGGTGCCGGTGAGCATTCTGCGTAGCCCTGCGTGGCCTTTAAGTATAATGTAAGACTTACCGTTATAAGATTTAACATACGCTTGGCCTAAGCCACCTAGTGCATAACCGAGCTGCGCCAGTTTCGACATGTCTCCGCCAAGAGCGAGGTAGTTGGCGCCAAACTCAAGCGTACCCCTTATTTGGTCCCAGAGAGATTTCGCTTGAGTATTGCCTCGCGCTGCCTGACTATTGACAATTTCATCCATCATTTCCACAGAGATCACACAGACTTCGTGCTGGTTTTCTTGGATAACGCGCTGCATACCGCGCTTTTGTTGATCCGTCAGCATAAAATTTCCTTAAGTTAAGCAGAAAGACTATCTGTCAGATTTTAAACATCATGCTTTGTTTGTTCAAATTAAATTTACATATAATTAAATCATGGTTGGCGGGGAAGAAGCTCACATCCTCGGGGTTAGGCCTTGGAGGTTGCGTTTGACATATAAGGATGAAATACCACGCTTTTACTACATTGGTGGTTCAAATAAGTGCCGGGTGGCTTCCATTTGCTGGTGTAATATTCGTAACACAAATATATCGTGCTTACGGCTGCGGTAAAAAATGGCATGGCGTTGGTGATCATGACGCCGGATCCCTGCGCCAATATCCGTATGCTCCTGCCCCATAAGAGGCGATTCAGACAACAGACCCAACACGTACTCCAACTCCTTGGTGTAAGCATCAGCCTGACGCACGCCAAAGTTAAGCAAGGTATATTCGTAAATACTGGCAAAGTCTGCTGCGGCAAGCTTCGACAGCTTATACATGGTGCTTTTGCTTCACCTGATCAGCAATCTGGCTTAGTGTTAAATCACTTTCTCCACTTTGTTCACCCGCGGCAACAGCCTGCCTTAGCACTGCCATTTGGTTTTCCTGGCGCTCTAGTAAGCGTAGGGCTGAACGCATTACTTCGCTGGTTGAGCCATAGCGGCCCGATTCAAGCAATTTACTGACAAAGTCATCAAGCTGGGGGCCTATGGTAACGCTGGTGGTTCTGGCCATGATTGCACCTCTGTGTGAATAGTTAACACAAAGTTTAGCATCTGCAGAAATGAGTGCAAAGGTGGTTGAGCAAGCACCGTGTACCGTGTCGCTGAAGAAGCCGGGCAAAACGCAGCATTCTGGCTTACTTAAACCGCACTTGCTGCAAATGCGGGTTGGCTATCGTCACTTCAAGCTGCGCAATATCATCCAGCACCACCAGCTGTTCGCTGTCGTTTTGCTTAATTACCAAGCACTCCTGCCGCTGGTCGTTATAGCGGGTGGTTTCGGCTGTACCAGTAAGCACAGTACCCGAGCTTAGTGTTAGCTGTAGCGGGTAATGGTACAAGCAGACAATTTCAATATAATCATGTAAGTCGCACTTAAGCATAACGCCTCCCGGGCGGTTAGTATTTTAGTTCATAAGCGGTTAAGTCCATACTAGATATACTGCACAACTTTTTATTATGGAAGAGCTATGTTTTACAACCGCAGTATTTGCTTTGGTATCATCCTGTTACTCACAGCGACATCCCTGCAGGCCAGCAACGGCTGGCATGGCCCTGAGCCCTTTCGGCTGGAACGGTTAGACGGCCGTCAGTTTGATTACAATATAGAAAGTTTTCTGCAACGTCTCAGTTTTACTGAGCAGCCAATACAAACTGCCAGCCCTTTGTGGCAGCAAAATGGCTGGTATGGTAGCGGCGGTAGCAGCAGAGGCAAAGAGTTCTATGTGCATTCGCTGATGCAGCAAAAACTCAGCTTTGATGCGCCGGTGTTTGCCGGCTTCAGGCATAAACGTTCTGAAGATCTGGACGGCCGCTATGACAGAACCCTGTTTGGCGTAGGTTATCAGGCTGAGCAGCAATGGGAGCTGGGTGTCTGGGGCGATGTAAGTGGTGCTAAAGAGGAAATGGACCTGCAGTTTGAAGCTCACCGCGCTTATGATGACGGCAGTTATGCCACCGCAGCCGTAGTGCTGGCTGATGTATTTTATAATAGTAAAACCTACACCGATAACCGCTATGAGCAAACCCCGGTAACACTTTATCTGGCCGGCGCTAAGACCCTGGGCAGACAACAGCTTGCCGCCTTTGCTAATGTTAATTTAACCACGCGTTATACCGAACAACAGGCGCAGCAATTATTTACGGACAAACAATACTCCGCTGGTGTGAACTGGCAGCGGGATTTGTTACAAGGCGCCCGTGTGCTGGTGCAGGCTCAGGGGCTGTATGGCCGGCGTAGTGCCAACGCTTTGCTAACTGCCCCCCAGCAGGCAGACTGGTTGCTGGTAAGACGATTTCAGCAATTAAATGCCGAATGGCAGCAGGCACCCGCAGCAGATTCGCTTAGCTTTGGCTTACAGGCCAATCGTTTAACCGAGCAAGACAGCCGGGCCAGCCTGGTGCGCACTGCGGCTGAATACCGGCGTGAAGCTTTTGCTTATGTCAGAACTGAACGGCCAATCAGTGAAAACTGGCTATGGCGCCCTACGCTATATACCGGTTATGCCAACGTAAGTAGTGAATTACGCCAGCATAGTGATGAGCCGCTGAAAGACAAAGGTTGGCTGGCAAAAGTAAGCCCAAATGTAGTTTGGCAGCTAAGTGAATTAACCGGCGCTTATCTGACGATTAACCCTACTGTTAAACTGCACAATTTACAGTTTGGCGGCGGCAACGTGCAGGTCTTCGTGCCATTTTAAAGCCGGCCGTTTAACCTGTTAATGATTAACGCGGCACAATACGTAGTTCCAGCTCCTGATAATACAGCCGGGTTAGGCCTTCATAGCCGGAGTCTGTGCCGATAAACACCCAGATAGTGCCATTGGCATTGCTGGTAAACTGCAGTGGTGTGTTGCCGCCACCGCTCACGGTTTTGCTGGCAAAGTTTTGGCCGTCACAGCTTAATTCAGGCGCGGCAACATTGCCGATCACACGGGCCTGGGTACCATCCTGGCTTTGGTTGCCTTTATCGACATTTAAATAGTAACCGGCTTGCCTTGGCTCTGCTACGGCGTAACCAAACTTTAAGTACACCGCCTCGCCTGGTGCGCCGCCTATACCAACACAATCTGCGCCGGCATTGGTTAAAAAGCGTACCGAAGCCGACAGCTGATAGCGGGTGGAGGGCTGTAACCCGGTTATCTGCTTTTTAATGTACATAAACAAATCGTCGCTGCGGTTCATGCCGGCCAGATACAAACCTTTGCCGGAAAAGCCTGTTGGCAGGTCACGCATGCCGCTTTCAAGCTGATAAATGTCGGCGTTGTCGCTGGGGTAATCAGAAAAGCCCGGCTGCCACTGGTGCGCGCCATGGCGAAAATCATAATAATGTTCCGGCAAGGTGCCGTACTCAATGTCACAACCGATCAGTAGCAACACGCTACCAGCCAGCAGGGGGAGAGCGCTAATTTTCATCTTGCTGTTCCTCAGCAGTGGTTTAGCTAAGATGTTAGCCCGCATGCCGGGTACTAAGTGTAATTGATTGCAACCAAATTGAAGCTAAGTGTTAAGTGTTATAACGTACAGTTCAGAAATACCTGTACGTTGGCCGCGCCAGAGCTTCGCCGCTATTATGCTGAGTGTTGCACCACTATAAGGATTTTTAACACAATGCTGGATACCAAAGAATTATCTGCCCAAACCTGGCTGGGCCGTCTGGAGCGGTCTGCTTATGCGCTACCGCTGCTATTTGTGCTGTCGATGGCGGAAACGCTGATTATACCGATACCGATAGAGGCCATTTTAATTCCGTGGATGCTAAGCCAGAAACGGCGGCGCTGGAGCATTGCCAGTGTGGCACTGGCCGGCAATATCACTGCGGCAGCGCTGGGGTATTGGCTGGGCGCGCTGGCGATGGAGCAATGGGGTGACACCTTAATCAGCTTTTTTGGCGGGGCTGAGGCTTATGACAGCTTTGCTGAGGAGATACACAATAACGGCTTTATATCGGTATTGGCGGTAGGCGTTACGCCTACGCCTCTGCAAATTGCCATGCTGGCTGCCGGTGCAACAGGCTATTCATTCCTGCTGTTTTTACTTGCGGTTGCGCTGTCGCGGTCGGTACGGTATTTTGGCCTGGTGCTACTGGTAAATATAGCCGGTGACGCAGCGCTAAAGCTGTGGAAGCGCTATTCGCGGCAGATTGGCGCGGTTTTACTGGTATTGGCTGGTGTCTGGCTGTGGTTTTTATTTAACTAAACTGGATGGCCGCCATGCTTATACGGCGCTTTCACCGCGCAGTTCAAATAAGGTAAGGTACAGGCGCAAATCCAGCTCCAGTTGGTGATAGTCTGGCTGCATATGCTGGCAAAGTTTATAAAAGGCTTTGTTGTGGTCTTTTTCGCGTAAGTGCGCTAACTCGTGTACCACCACCATTTGCAGCAGCGGCAGGGGTAGCTGTTTTAGTAACGCCGCTACCCTAATCTCATTTTTGCTTTTTAGTTTGCCGCCCTGCACCCGGCTAACCTGGGTATGGGTACCCAGAGCGTTATTAATAATATGAATTTTGGCATCAAATATTACTTTGCTTACCGGTTCGCTGCTGCGCAGCCATTGCCGTTTTAGCTCCTGGGTAAATTCATACAGGGCTTTGTCGGTTTGCACGCTGTGGCTCTGGTTCGGGTAGCGGCGCTGCAAGGTGTCAGCTAACTGGTCTTCTGCCAGCAATTGCCGTACCTGCTGTTGTAGGGTGTCGGGGTAATGGCGCAGGTAAATCAAATCTTGCATCGTTAAAGCTCAATTATTGCGCGTTGGGTTTATTAGCGGCACTCGCTTTACATCATGGGCTGCAGTGTAGCTAAGTTATGCAGTGTTACAACATCAGCGATAAAGCAGTTTGTATTTGTTCATCGCTTAGATCTTGCTGCTGCATAGCTTTATTCAGGCTTTGTTGAGCGCTGCCAAGGGTGCTGTTTAGCATGCTCAGCTCAGTTTGTAATAGTTTCAGTTTTTCCCGCTGTTGTTCTGATTGCAGCCCATCCTGTTTAGCTTTATCTATTTCGGCCTGCTTATCGGCAATTTGCTGCTTAAGATCGCGAATGGTTTTTAATATCTGCTTAATAGTATCCGGCAGGTTGTTGTCATCAATATCTTTATTTTTCTCTGCTTGTTTAGCTTTGGTTTTGCCCAGCTCTGACAAGCTGACATAAGCACCCGGCATAGTGCTGTTATTGGTAGCTGTGCCGGTGGCTGCCGTTTGTTGGGGCAGGTTGAGTTTTAAGCTGGCAGGCTGTGGCTGCAGAGTATTAATTTGCATAAAGGCAGGCGGCTTAATGTATCGGTGCCGCTGTATCGGCAACCAGCGGGAAAACTTTAATGCCGCGCCACAGAAAGCGGTTTTTAGTAGCCTTCAGCGCCTTCTTCATAACAAATACGCAGGCCGTTTTCCATCGTACAGCGTACTTTGGGTTTTGCTGGCAGGATGGCGTTTTTAATCATCTTGGCAATGGCAATATCTGCTTCAAGACCTTCAGTGGCGAAAGACGGCTCTACTTTAGTAGGCACCTGGGTGCCGGGTGGCACCATAGGGCCATTTTGTCTATTACCTACTTTATTATCAACAATGATGCCTAGCACAGTGCAGCCATTTAATATCAGCAGAGTGCTGGCAACGATAGCAATGGTTAAATATTTCATTACGCCCCAAGATAAAACCGGAAGTTTAAAAAGCTGTAAAAATAAAACAAAGATGCTACACAAAACCGGCTTTATGTTAAAGCGCTATTTGTGTGCTGAGCGGCGATTAACCGGGTAGCCTAAGCTACCCGGTACAGGAGTTGTTATAGTGCGGCTTATACCAGTGAATAGGGCTGGCCGTCTTTGCAGGTGAACTGCTTATTACCTTTGTGGGCGCAGCTAACCTGGCGGCCGGTTACCATGCTAAACCAGACGCAATCCGGCTCAGAGGTTTGTAGCTGAATATCGTCAATGCTGGCTTTATCCTGACAGCCGTTAATGCCGCTGCGGTTTAAAATAAGCTCGACGTGGCGACCGTTATTGTTCAGCACGATAGAGCAGGGCGCTTCACGGTGGCCGCTTAACGCAACAAACTGCGCCGGGGTTTGCAAACCGCTGGTGCTGCCGTCGGCAAAAAATGCCAGCAGCTGCTGGTAGTACACTACGTAGCTGCATACATCTTTATGCGAGCCTTGCTGCAGCGGAAAGGTTTTGTCTAAAAAGCCTTTTGAGTAATCCATTACCTGTTTGACATGGCGCTGGTTCAGCTCGTTAATCACGCTTAGTTCAGTCGCCATCCAGGCGGTATGGCTTGGTGATGGAGTGCTGTGTTGTTGGGCCAATGTAGTCATGATGTCATCCTCGTCTCTTGTCAGCTCTTGTTGCCGGTAATTGTGTAAAGCTTTGGTCCGCAATTCCTGCTGTGCTCGTCACAGCAACTCGCTGCCGCTTACGCGTTCGCTCAGACACTCTGTGGCTGCGCTATCAGGATTCCGGACCGTCACCTCTGTCGCGTTTGTCAGAACGCAGACCAGTTGCTATCGGTTAAAAACTAGTCTAGGCTAAAAATCAGCATAATTTCACAATAAAAATTTTACAGTGTGAATTTTACAAAATGAAAGCAAACAAAAGCCTGCTCAGAAAGTCGCATTTTCTCGGAACCAAGATCCGAAACCTGAGAAAACGCAATAACTTAACTATGGAAGATTTGTCCACCCGCTGTATCCGGGTGAACGCGGAACAGGCGCCGTCGGTGTCTTACCTGTCGATGATTGAACGTGGTAAGCGGGTGCCCGGCATTGAAATGCTTGAAGTGATAGCCGAAGTTTTTCAAAAAGACATCGACTGGTTTCTTGATGGCGAAGATGATGGCCAGGATCTAACACCACAAAAAGGCAGCCGTGGCGGGATCAGTGGTATGGCGCTGGAACCGGGTTTTTTGTTTTCCAATGATATTTTGCAAATTGCTATTCCGGAGATGCTGTCGCAAACCGGTACCAGCGGTAAACAGTTCGCCCAGCTGCTGATCCGTGCGCATCAGGAGCATCATCAAAACCATTTCCCCGAGCTGGAGCGTGCAGCTGAAGACGTTGGCCAAAAACGGATGCCGCTTGGCGTAGACGAATTGCTGGCGATTGTAAAACAGCTTGGGCTGCAAATAAGCTGGTATGACGAAACACCAAAAGAGTTGCTGGATGAGCTGGGCGTATTGTCAAAAAATGTCTCTACGTCGTTTTTTACCCCGCCCAATACCTTGCACTTAAACAGCTTGCTACAACAATTTCCTACTCGGTTAAAGTATGAGCTGGCAGTGCATATTGGCCATGCCGTGCTGCACAATAAAGACGGCGTGAAAAGCAGCATGACAGTGGGCGGTGCGCATGACGATGAGCTGTCCAGCTCTACTGCCGTGCAGCCGCAGGATATATTGCACGCCTGGCGTGACTTTGAATCGAGTTTTTTCGCCGGTGCTTTACTTTGCCCCAAGTTACCGTTTCGCCAGTTGCTGGACCGCCACGGTTATGAAATCAGCACGCATCAGCAAGCCGGAGTATCGGCTTCAGTAGCTATGCGCCGTATGACGGCGGTGTCGCCCTATACACACTGGCATTACTTTGATGCCTACACGCCGGGTAAATTAAAAGCGGTGTATCGCGGCAATGGTATACCGTTGCCGTGGGGCAATATGCGTCAGGTGGAAGACCCATGCCAGCACTGGGCGGTGTTTCGGATGTTTGATGTTGAAGGCGTAGCAAGCTCAGCGCAGTTGTCGTTGCTGGATGTTAACGGCGCGCCGCGTATTTACTGCTGCGAGTCAACTAAAGTAAGTGATTTGGCCGGTAATACCCATGTGTTGTGTGCCGGTATCGACTTAAACCCGGCTTTGCTGGCGCAAGGCGTTGATGCCGATACGATGGCAGCGGAGTTAAAACAGCTGTGTGTTGGCAGCAGCGGCGGTGCTAAAGTGCCCAAAACTATTCAAACCGCGCTAACCAGTGTGGCGAATATTCTGAATATTAACTGGGTGGCACGCAGCTTACAAAAACCGGTGCAGCTGATTTGCGCCCGCGGTAACAGCTGCCCGCGTAGTCCGGGCTGTTATCAGTGTGAACGTGCGAGTGAATAACTGCAGCGAGAATTGGTTTGCCCTAAGCCAACCGTTGAAGCCCCGGACGGGCTGACAAATTCGCCAGGAGCGAATTTGAACAGCTATGCTGGCCCGAAGGGTAAACTTCATGGATGAAGTTTATAATCGAGCCCCCAGGGAGGGGTTTACGGCGTGTTGGCGTGGGCAAACCGGTTCGACCTTCGGAGAAATTATGCTTCAGCGGCTATTTTCTCCCAATAACTGCAAATTTTCATCCAATAGGCCTACCAGTAATGCCTTGCCGTTGGCATCTACGCGGAACTGGCCATAAGGTGCCTGTTCATATTGTGCACCTGTGCCTTCAGCAAAAAAGAATGCATTAGGGCCAACACTGATAATACCGTCGCGCCAACGTAGCAATACTGCCACCAGCTGCTGCTCTTGCGGCAGGTTGTTACTCAGGCTGTGTAAACTGGCCCGTTGTTCGGCATCGACACTTAGCCAGGCGTATTTATATTGCGCGGCATCTTCGGGTAATTCGCGGTCAATGGCGTAGGCCAGTGCCATATAATCGCCCTGCATAATTGAGCGTGGGTCCAGCGGTGCCAGCGCAATATTAACCACCCAGCCGGTTCTTAATGTTTGCTCAAACTGCCAGATAGCAAAACCTGCTGTGGCAAGAATGAGTAGCAAAGCCGCCGCAATAGCCCGGCGTTGTAGTGTAATGCTCATACAAGTCTCCGCTGATAGCGCTGTAACAATAACCAGGCCGCCAGCAGCGTTACACCGCTAAGGGCTAAAATGCCGGATTTATGTAATAAATTAAGCTGTAAACTGTAGTAAAACTGGCTGATGGCCAACAACATGCTAAGCAGACATAACGCATACCAATTTCTGCTGCAGCCATAAAAACACGCCAGCATCAGTGCTGTGCTCACCAGTAAACCGGATGCCGGGTACAGCAAAATACATAGCACAACGGTGATGGTAAGCAGTGCCAGACGGCTGGGTACTGTTGCCAGCCGGCTTAGCCAGAATACGGTTGAAATTAATAATACACTGCCAAGTGCGCTATACAGCGCCCGGGCCATATCCAGCCTGTTATCCAGCCAGTAACCGGCGTCCAGCCACAATAAACATTGGCCGAATAATGTTAGCGCCAGCGCTGCCAGAGTTATCACTTCCAGCAGGCTTTTAATGGTAGCCGCCTGAGCCAAGCCGGCCCACTTTAACCGACTGCACCATAACAGTGCGGCGGCAATCGCCAGCAGGCTGCTGACAACCGCAAGCAGCGGGGCGGAACTGATCAGCGATAACAGGCACAACAACGCTATGCTAAGGCTGGCACGCTGATGCAGTTGGTTTAGCGGGCTTAACAGCAGCAAGATGCTGATAACTGCACAGGCATAGCGCGCGGTTTCATCGTTTGAACCTGCCATGTCGTAAATAACGTATACCAGCAAACCCTGGCCTGCGAGCGCAATTGCTACCGCCATTTGCTGTAAAAACTCTTGTTTGCGGCTTGTCAGCCAGATTGCTGCAACCAGCAAAGCAACGGCGGCCACAGTGCGCACCGGGTTATTATCGGCCAATGCCAGTAAAGGGCCTAAAAAAGAGCCGATGATAAGAACAGACGCTATCCAGGCGGCAATGCCAAGCAAAATTTGCAGCCACCAGGGGCTGGCCGCTGTCTGTATTTGCTGCGCTTTAGCGGCATCAATAATACCGGCGTGCTGCAGTTGTGTACTCAGTGCCGTATGGTTGCTCATGCTGTTTTCCCTACTGCGGTTTGTTGTAACTTTTTCAGCCATATAACAGCAGCAACGCTGCTGCCAATAACAAACAGTGCTAACAAATTCATGGCAAAAAAGTCATCAGCATGTTCCAGCAGGCTTGCCAGCATTGCGGTTGCCACGGTAATTGCGCTAAAGGCCAGTAAAGCCAGGATCAGCACATCACAGCGTTGGCGCCAGTACCACAGTGTCAGCACGACGGTAAGTGGCAGATACACCAGCAAGTTAAGCTGGTAGCTGTTGTCCCAGGCGCCGATAGCTGCACCGTAAGTTAACGGGGCTATTAATATCAGCGCCGCAAGGCGAACCAGCGTTTGATTGGCCTGAACCCCCAGCCGGGGCAGGGCAAACTCGGCAAATAGCATCATTACCAGATTCGCCAGCGCCAGATTAAGTATCATGGGCGGGCTTGCCAGCAGCCATAAAAACTCAGACTGAGTGCTCAGATAGCGGCCAAGCGCGAGTTCCAGCACCACAAACCAGAGTAAATAACAGGCCCGGCTTTTAGATAACAGCACCAGCGGCGTAATAAGGGCCGCCCAACCGGCAAAGAGCTGCCAGATATCTGCACCGGTTTGGTAAGTCTGGCCAATCAATGCCAGTAAGGCACCTGTCAGTATGGCAGCAGCTAATAACGCCGCACGCTGCACCAGGCTGGCAGGTATGCTGCGTATAGCCACAACGCCGGATAGCACCAGCGCACCGGCGGCCAGGGCAAACTTAGTAAAGTAATGCATAAACGGCCAGTTATGCGCGAGGAAAAAAATTAGCGCCGCGCCCAGCAGTACCACAGTGCCAAATAACAAAATAAGGTTAGCCTGCGCCAACCACAGGCCTGCAGCAGGCTGCAGCGGAAATTGCCCACTGGCCTGGCGCAGCTGCTCAGCGCTAAGCTGGCGCTGTTCGTGCCATTGCAGTAATTGGTTAGCGTGTTGCAATTTGTCCATACGATTATTTTCTCAGGCGGTTTATTGGTTAGCATCATAGCGTTTTTATAACTTGTTACAACTTCGTAGCAGCGCTGGTTTGGCATCAGTTATACAACGGAGTAGTATAAAGCGGCGTAATAATAAGTAACCCCATCAGGATAACAACAATGAAGAAACTTACCTTAGCCGCCGCCTCTGTGGCGCTGGCGCTTGGCCTTACGGCGTGTAACAAACAGGACACCACCCAAACTCAAACCCCGGCTGCTGCGGCTGTCGAAGCTAAAACAGCGCTGGTATCGGGCATTGATCAGCAATATTTTGACCCGGCGGTAAAATTCAGTGAAGACTTCTTCCTGGCCATTAACGGCAAATGGCTGGCTGAAACACCGATCCCGGCAGACAAAGCCTCTTATGGCTCGTTCCATATTTTGAACGACAATTCGCAGCAGGCAGTAAAAGCCATTATTGATGAAGTGGCGGCCCGCGCAGATTTAAAAGCTGGTTCAGATGAGCAAAAGCTGGGCAGCTTTTACAACAGTTTTATGGATGAAACCACGATTGAAAAGCTGGGTTTAAGCCCGCTACAACCCCAATTGGATGCCATTAAAGCGGTAACAGATAAAGGCCAGTTAGCTGCGCTTTTTGCCAGCCTGCAACGCGATGGTGTGGCTATTCCGTTTGGCTGGTATGTTAATAACGACGCAAAAAACTCCAGTGAGTATGCGGTTTATCTGGGCCAGGGCGGTTTAGGCCTGCCAGATCGTGACTACTATTTTAAAGATGATGAAGCCTCAGTAAATATTATTAACCAGTACAAAGTGTACTTAACCGATATGTTTACCCTGGCAGGCAACACCGATGCTGCAGTGGCGGCCGAGCGCGTTTACGCGCTGGAAAAAGCCCTGGCAGAGCACCATTGGACCCGGCTGGAAAGCCGTAATGCCGACAAAACTTATAACAAAATGTCTGCCACTGAGCTTAACAGCAGCATGGGCAGCTTTGATTGGGCTGCGTTTGCCAGTGGTGCTAAGTTAAGCACGGTTACAGATATTATTGTTAGCCAGCCGTCTTACTTTGCAGGTTTTAGCAAAGTGCTGGCAGACACTGATCTGCAAAGCTGGAAGGATTATTTAAGCATCAAAGCCATTAATGGCTATGCCGATAAATTAAGCAGCAACTTTGCCGAGCGCAAATTTGCCTTTTTCGGCACTACTTTAAGTGGTATTGAGCAACAGCAACCACGCTGGAAACGTGCGGTAGATGCCTCGGATCAGGTGCTGGGCGAGTTGACAGGCAAGCTGTATGTAGAGCGCCACTTTAAACCAGAAGCCAAAGCGCGGATGGAGCAACTGGTCGCTAACCTGATTAAAGCTTACGAAATATCCATTAAAGAACTGGAATGGATGACCGAAGAAACCAAAGTGGCCGCGCTGGAAAAACTCAGCACCTTTACGCCAAAAATTGGTTACCCGGATAAGTGGAAAGATTACTCAGCGCTGGAAATTAAAGCAGATGATTTAGTGGGTAACTTTATGCGCGCCAGCCACTGGGCGTATGACGACATGCTTAACAAGCTGGGCAAGCCAATCGACAAAGCCGAGTGGTTTATGACACCGCAAACGGTAAATGCCTATTACAACCCGGTAAACAACGAAATTGTGTTCCCGGCCGCTATTTTGCAACCGCCATTCTTTAATATGGAGGCTGACGACGCAGTAAACTACGGTGGTATTGGCGGCGTTATCGGCCATGAAATTGGCCACGGTTTTGACGATCAGGGCGCCAAGTACGATGGCAACGGCAACTTACGTAACTGGTGGACAGAGCAGGACAAAGGCCAGTTCCAGGCGCGTGGTGCTAAGTTAATTGGCCAGTACAACCGTTTTGAGCCATTACCGGGCGTTAATGTAAACGGTGCCGTGGCGCTGGGTGAAAATATTGGTGACTTAGGCGGTATGACAGTCGCGTTAAAAGCTTACCATTTGTCACTGGAAGGCAAAGATGCACCGGTGCTGGATGGTTTTACCGGTGAGCAGCGGTTTTTTATCAGCTGGGCGCAGGTTTGGCGCACTAAGTTTCGTGAAGAAGCCTTGCGCCGTCAGTTAAGCACCGGGCCACATTCGCCGGCGCATTACCGGGTTATTGGTGTACTGCCGAATATTCCGCAATTTTATACTGCCTTTGATATTAAAGAGGGCGATAAGATGTATTTACCACCAGAGCAGCGCGTTAAGATCTGGTAATTACCCGTCGTCTTTCAAAATGCACGGGTGTTAGCTGCGCCCGTTCACCCCAATCACTTAGTAAAGCTAAGCTCATGGGGATGAACGGTCTTGCCGCCTACGTGCATGTTGAAATCCATTGGGTAATAAAAATCTGCTACACTGCACAGGCTGAGTAGGTAACTGCTCGGCCTTTTTTGTTTATTTGTAATAGGTAACTGAGTTTAGACTGCCGGTTGCAATTCCCGCTCCGGCTCGCCACAGAACTATGTCGGTCTATCCTGCCCGACACCAGAGGCCAGCTGAAGCTGTTCAAATTCGTTCCTGACGAATTTGTCGCCGGCTCAGACACTCTGTGGCGCCCGGCTCGGGATTCCAACCTCTATTATAAGTAATGAGGTCTGACCACTATAATAAAGAATATATAACATCCGGTTTTATATTCACAGAATTTATACCCACTATAAGTGGGGTGGTTAACGGCCTGATGTCAATCTGGCCCGAATTTTCATATAATTACGCCCATTCATTTCAGTGAAATGACGCCGCAGTAGCAAGACTGCCGGCAACGACCATGAGGATCATACTGTGCTACAACAATATCGCGAACATGTGGCCGAGCGCGCAGCGCAAGGTATCCCGCCAAAACCGCTCAATGCAGAGCAGGTAGCCGCCTTAGTTGAACTGTTAAAGAACCCGCCAAAAGGTGAAGAAGACACCTTAGTTGATTTACTGGTAAACCGTGTACCACCGGGCGTAGATGAAGCAGCCTATGTTAAAGCCGGCTTTTTAGCCGCGCTGGCCAATGGCGAAGCAACAAGTAGCCTGATCAGCGCCGAATATGCCACTGAGCTGTTAGGCACCATGATGGGCGGCTACAATATTCAGCCGTTAATCAGCCTGCTGGATAACGAAAAGTTAGCCCCGATTGCCGCTAAAGCGCTGTCGCACACTTTACTGATTTTCGATGCCTTCCATGATGTTACCGAGAAAGCTGATGCCGGTAATGTGCATGCTAAGCAAGTGGTGCAAAGCTGGGCTGATGCCGAGTGGTTTGAAGCCAAACCAGCCTTAGCGGAAAAAATTACTGTTACCGTATTTAAAGTGTCGGGCGAAACCAACACTGATGACTTATCACCAGCACCGGATGCCTGGTCACGGCCGGATATTCCGCTGCATGCATTAGCCATGCTGAAAAACGCCCGTGAAGGCATTAACCCGGATCAGCCGGGTACTGTAGGCCCAATAAAGCAGTTAGACGAGCTGAATAAAAAAGGCTTCCCGCTGGCCTATGTTGGCGACGTTGTAGGTACCGGTTCATCACGTAAATCAGCTACTAACTCAGTGCTGTGGTTTATGGGTGATGATATCCCATACGTGCCAAACAAGCGCGGCGGTGGTTTTGTGCTGGGTGGCAAAATTGCCCCTATCTTCTTTAACACTATGGAAGACTCAGGCGCACTGCCAATTGAAGTTGATGTGTCTAAGCTGGAAATGGGCGATGTGATCGACATTCTGCCGTTCGAAGGCAAGGTTGTGCGTCATGGCACAGCTGAAGTGCTGGCTGAATTTAGCCTGGCAACTGACGTATTAATTGACGAAGTACGTGCCGGTGGCCGTATTCCGCTAATAATTGGCCGTGGTTTAACTGACCGCGCACGTGAGTTTTTAGGCCTTAGCCACTCTGATAAATTCCGTCGTCCGCAAGCTAAAGCCGATTCAGGCAAAGGCTTTACGCTGGCGCAGAAAATGGTGGGTAAAGCTTGCGGCGTAAAAGGTGTGCGCCCGGGCACTTACTGTGAACCACGTATGACGACAGTGGGCTCACAGGATACTACCGGCCCGATGACGCGTGATGAGTTAAAAGACTTAGCCTGTTTAGGCTTCTCGGCTGACTTAACCATGCAGTCGTTCTGCCACACCGCAGCTTATCCGAAGCCGGTTGACGTAGATACGCACCACACACTGCCAGACTTTATTATGAACCGTGGCGGTGTATCACTGCGCCCGGGCGATGGTATTATCCACAGCTGGTTAAACCGTATGTTACTGCCGGACACCGTAGGTACCGGTGGCGACTCGCACACCCGTTTCCCGATTGGTATTTCCTTCCCGGCCGGTTCTGGTTTAGTAGCCTTTGCTGCTGCTACCGGTGTTATGCCACTGGATATGCCGGAATCAGTACTGGTGCGCTTTAAAGGTGAAATGCAGCCAGGTATTACGCTGCGCGACTTAGTGCATGCTATTCCGTACGTAGCCATTCAAAAAGGCTTGTTAACCGTAGATAAGAAAGGCAAGAAGAACATCTTCTCCGGCCGTATTCTGGAAATCGAAGGTTTACCAAACTTAACGGTAGAGCAGGCGTTTGAGTTATCTGATGCTTCTGCCGAGCGTTCAGCTGCCGGTTGTACCATCAAGCTGTCAGATGCGTCTATTGCTGAGTACCTGGAATCAAACATTGTTATGCTTAAATGGATGATTTCTGAAGGCTACGGCGATGTACGCACTATCGAGCGCCGTATTCAGGCCATGCAGGCCTGGCTGAAAGATCCACAGCTGATGTCGGCCGATGCTGATGCTGAATACAGCGAAATTATCGAAATTGATCTGGCTGACATTAAAGAGCCGGTACTGTGTGCACCAAACGATCCGGATGATGCGCGCTTACTGTCTGATGTGGCTGGCGACAAGATCGACGAAGTGTTTATCGGTTCTTGTATGACCAACATCGGCCACTTCCGTGCCGCTGGTAAGCTGCTGGATAAATACAAAGGCCAGCTGCCAACCCGTTTATGGATAGCGCCGCCAACCAAGATGGACCAGGCACAGTTAACGGAAGAAGGCTATTACAGCATTTTCGGTAAAGTAGGTGCCCGCACTGAAATGCCAGGCTGTTCACTGTGTATGGGTAACCAGGCACGGGTAGCTGAAAATTCAACCGTAGTGTCTACCTCTACGCGTAACTTCCCGAACCGTTTAGGTCAGGGCGCCGACGTATACTTAGCTTCAGCCGAGCTGGCAGCAGTTGCCTCTATTATCGGCCGCTTGCCAACAGTAGCCGAGTATATGGAGTACGCGAAACAAATTGATGCCACCGCGGCCGATACCTACCGTTACCTGAATTTCCACCGTATGCCGCAATACACCAAAAAAGCGGATAACGTGATTATTCAGCAAGCAGTGTAATAAGCCCTGCAATGCTAAAGGCCTGCCACTGCAGGCCTTTTTTCTGCTCGCTAATATGCAGCTAACAGCTACAATTTTATGACCATCAAAGCTATAAACGTTCGGATGTAGTAACTTTGCGCAACCTTAGCGGGCCTGGATCTCTGACAGGGCGACACAGAGTGTCTGAGCCCTGCCGCCGGCAGTAGGGCGAGTTGCTGTGGCGAGCCTGACAGAGTATGCAGGCACGCTCGCGCACAAAGTTCCATCTACTGCTTAAACATGGAATAGAAGTATGGAATACGACTTTATTTACGACCGCAATACGCTGCAGTTCAGCATTAAACTGGCAGCAGAGCATGAGGTATTGGGCCGCTTTTTACTGGACGAATTTGGCCAGCAGGCCGAGGCTTATACCGCCTTGTTGCAGCAATTGGGCACGCTTAAGCCGCACCAGAGTATGCAGTACCAGGGCAAAGAGTTTTTGCTGGAGGTGGAAAACGGCGAAGTTACCTTAAGCCATAACACGCTGTTTTACACCGGTACAGAGCAGTTGCCGCAGCGACAACAAGATAAACTGGCCGATGACGATTTACAGTTGGACGAGCAGGGCATGAGTACACAATGCGGTCTGGAAGATTTACTAAAACTGCTGCGTGAATGGCAGCAGTTTCTGGCTGATTAGCCGTTACAACCAGCGGTCTTGCCGTTTAGAACGTGGTTTAAATACCGATGAAAATGCTTGCATCCGGGCTTTTAGCAAACTGCCTCTGCCGCTATCACCGCGGCAGTAAATCAGGTCTCCGGGGCCGACATATTTGCTCCAACAGCGATAAAAAATACTGGTATGCTCCTTAGTAACCGCCAGGCGCACCGGTACGGCATGATAATCATCTCGTGTCATACCGAGAAAGTTTCCGCCGCGGATCACCAGATACCTGGGGTTGTCGATAGGACCTAGAATCTCATTCAGACAATCGGCAAACAGTGATGACTCATAAAAGGTGCTGCCTTGCAGGGCAAGAAAGACATTGCCATCGTCCAGCTCGACCGTATGAACATTTAACCGCCTGAACGGTGTGCTGATATGCCCGGTTTGACATAATGCTTCGGTCAGTGCCATACCAATTTGTTTTAAACTACCGTCGATTGGTAAATGCCGCAGCATAATTTTAATTGTACGCACAGTAGTGGGCAGCAAGTAAAGTATGCCAGCCACTAAACACAAAGCGAACACCAGTAACATTACCGATAAACCAGCCCTGGCGATGGAGAAGGAAACAATAGTGCCTAAACTCAGCAACAAGGTGAGTTGACCCAGCAGATATTTAAAGGTCTTTGCCGTATGGTACCAGCGAATACCTGGCACTTTTTCAGTGCTTACGCCAGGAGCAACCTGCGCCTGATGATCCAGTGTCAGTGCTTGCTGCCAGCGCTGCTGCAGTGTCGTAATCTGTTGCAATCTGTTGCGCATAGTGTTGTTGCTGGCACGGATAAGATCAGCTTGCCGGTTACTGCTGACAAGCTTGTCCAGTTCACTGGCGTTAAGTCTGGCAAAGCCGCTTTCTATGGTGTTTTTGCGCTCTGACAAACCGACAAAGGTGTCAAAGCGGCGAGCCAGATCTTGTAAGTCCTGTAAGCCAAAAAATGAGCGGGTATCTACGGCCAGTAAATGCCAGATACTGCTGGCTTTATCTGGTGTTTTACGGTCCAGCCGGATCGCCCGACCACGCATTTGGTTTGTCAGCATAAAAGAGCCAACGGCAGTGGCCAGGATCAGCGAATTAACCACCGGAGCATCCCAACCTTCGCCTAATAGCGCTCTGGTACCCACTAATAGCTGAATTTGACCACTGTTTAATAAGCGGGTAAATAAACTGGTCTGTTCGTTCAATGGCCCACTTAGCCTGCTGTACCCCGGGGCTGCAGAGAACGGGCTGCCGCTGAGTTTCATCAGGCTAAGCTCATCGCACAGTTCTGTTACTAAAACCGTTGGTAGCAGGCTAAGTCTGCCGGTAAGTAATCCCATGGCAGCAGTGGTGTCAGGTGCCTGAAGCAGGGCGTTAAATACCGGCCAGGCACCGAGAGGGAGGGCTCCGCTATCTGCGCCGGTCAACAGCTGCTCGTCGCGGATATAGTCAGTCAGGATCACCTGGCGCAGGCCATTTTGCCGTATTTGATACTCCAGCTGATGAATATGTACACAGGCTTTAATTTTCACTGGATTCAGTGCCAGAGCCCGGCTCAGCTGCGGATTACTGCTTAAAAGTAACTGGCGTTTTTGCAGCAGTTGGCTGGCAGTAAGCTGGCGCTTTAACTGGGTAACATAGAGTTGCTGTGGCTTATCTGCAGCAAAGTCGTCTGAAAACAGCACTGCATTAAGCAGAATTTGCCAGTTTATTCGGTTTAGTGGCGGGATATCCTGCGGTTCAAAGTCCAGTATTTGCAACAAGCCGATTGGTAATCGGTGTTGGCGGGCAGCTAAAAAAGCCAATAATGCCAACGCAAGCTCTGGCGCATGTAAAATATCCCGTGCAGTAATAGGGCTGGAGAGCCACTTATGTTGCTGTATCAACTGATTAAACTCAGGCTGGTTAAACAAGCTATTGCACAGCGCAACCACCTTATCGTCATAGGCGGTAAACTGCTGTTGTTCACTCTCACTGATAGCTTCAGTCCAGACATAATCCTGATGCGGGCATAGGGTACCGGCTTTAACCAGTTCCGGTACGGAAATCTCTTCGTCTACCGGGCCACACAACTGTTCATAGCGTTGCCAGTTATGGCTTTGCGCATCATAAGGAGGTGTGGCAGTAAGTGATACCAACACTAACTCAGGCATGGCAGTACACAAGGTGTCTAAAACGCGCCACCACTCGTTAGTCAAATGGTGTGCTTCGTCCAGAATAAGAACGCCAATGCGGTGTTGTTGCAGCGCCGAGATCAAACATTGAATTTCATTGTTATCCAGTACTTCAGGTGTAGTTTCAGTTGCCTCATCGTCAGGTATTTGTTCGGTTGGATCTTCTGATACCTGACCTGCTAATTGCCAGTGCAGCGCCTGATACGTCACTGATGTTAATACCCCTGGCGCTCTGATATCAGTGCTTACCCAGCTAGGCTTGTATTGTCTGTGTTGTGCAGAAAAGTCAGCCAGGCGCAGTAGCCACTGGTCACGGATAACACGGGTGGGCGACAAAACCAGCGTGTTTTGCTGCAACAGACGAAATACTTCGAGCCCCAAACTGGTTTTACCTGCTCCCGGGGCGGCAACAATATGCAAACGCTTATCGGCTAAGTGATGGTGAACGGCATCCAGCACACGTTGCTGATAAGGCCGCCAGGGGTAGCGAAATAACAGTTGGCTGAAAGGCAAAGTGATGCATCCTGCAAATATCGGGCTGCAGATAGTACATAGTTCAGTTACGAAATTGCAACCTGATATCCGTCCTGTAGCTGCACTTGCACGGGGAATGAATGCATCATTTTGGTGCGTTTTTTTTTCATCAGTAATTGCAGATTTACATCAAGTTCTTGATATTTATGTTTTTTAAAAAGTTGGCACAAGGCTTCCTTAGTAAATAATGAATCGCTAAGACGACCACTTAAAGGGAACATAATATGAAGCTTGTATGTGCCATCATCAAGCCGTTCAAACTGGACGATGTACGCGAAGCCATTGCTGACATTGGGGTAGAAGGTTTAACGGTAACAGAAGTAAAAGGTTTCGGCCGCCAGAAAGGGCACACCGAATTATATCGTGGTGCCGAGTATCAGGTCGACTTCCTGCCTAAGGTCAAACTGGAAATTGCTACGCTGGACGATCAGGTGGATCGCCTGATTGAAGCAATCCAGAAAGCCGCTTATACCGGCCGTATCGGCGACGGCAAAATTTTTGTTTATGACCTGGAGCAGGCAGTGCGTATTCGGACCGGCGAGTCTGACGCTGAAGCCATATAAGGAGCTGTTATCATGCAAGAGCAAATTTATCATTTACAGTATGCGATGGACACCTTTTACTTCCTGATCTGCGGGGTATTGGTGATGTGGATGGCGGCGGGCTTCTCTATGCTGGAAGCTGGCCTGGTACGGGCAAAAAACACCACTGAAATTCTGACTAAGAACGTGGCGTTGTATTCTATTGCCTGCATTATGTATCTGGTATGCGGTTACGCCTTTATGTACGGCGGCGATTTTTTCTTAAGCGGTATCGGCGCTGTTGATGTTGACGCCACGCTAACCAGCTTTGCTGAACGTGAAGATGGTTTCACTGGCGCAGCTGTGTATTCCACTGCCTCTGACTTTTTCTTCCAGGTAGTGTTTGTTGCTACGGCAATGTCAATTGTGTCTGGTGCTGTGGCTGAACGGATGAAACTGTGGGCTTTTCTGGCGTTTGCAGTAGTAATGACCGGTTTTATCTACCCGATGGAAGGTTCATGGACCTGGGGCGGTAATGCGGTATTTGGTTTATACACTTTAGGCGACCTGGGTTTCTCTGACTTTGCCGGTTCAGGCATAGTGCATATGGCTGGTGCTGCTGCGGCGCTTGCCGGGGTATTATTGCTGGGTGCGCGTAAAGGCAAATATAGCAAAGACGGTAAAGTAAATGCCATTCCGGGTGCCAATATGCCGCTGGCCACACTGGGTACTCTGGTGCTGTGGATGGGCTGGTTTGGCTTTAACGGTGGCTCGGTACTAAAACTGGGCGATATTAGTAATGCCAACAGCGTGGCTATGGTGTTCTTAAACACTAATGCGGCAGCAGCTGCAGGTGCAATAGCGGCACTGGCTCTATCGGTAGTGTTGTTCCGTAAAGCCGATTTAACCATGGCATTAAACGGTGCTTTGGCTGGCCTGGTAGCCATTACGGCTGAACCTTCTACACCCACAGCATTACAGGCTACGTTATTTGGCGCCATTGGTGGTGTGTTAGTGGTTGCCTCTATTATTGGCCTGGATAAATTAAAAATTGACGACCCGGTAGGTGCTATTTCAGTGCACGGCACTGTAGGTTTGTACGGTTTGCTACTGGTGCCGTTAACTAACAGTGACAGCAGTTTCACTGGCCAACTGATCGGCGGTGCAACCATTTTTGTCTGGGTATTCGGTTGCAGCCTGATTGTTTGGTATGTACTTAAACTGGTTTTGGGCATCCGTGTAAGCGAAGAAGCCGAGTATGAAGGCGTTGATGCCTCAGAGTGTGGAATTGAAGCCTACCCTGAGTTCGTTGCGTCGGTAAAGTAAGCAGCCTGGGAAGAGTTGGTGGAACTTCCCGGGAGCTAGTGAGCGATACGTTACCATCAGGTAGCGCTACCGCGAACTGAACGTCCCCACCAAACTACGTCTATCCTTGTCCTTTGTCTTTTTATCTGACACCCCGTGCTTTATAGCGCGGGGTTTTTTTATGTTGTGGTCAGCTGCAGTTGTTTAGCGCCGGGCACATTAAGTTGCTGATGGCTGACAATAACCAGCAAGCCACTGCGCTGGCGTGCCAGCAAGGCGTTAAGCAGATGTGCTGTGGTGGCCGGGTCTAAGCCGGCAAAAGGCTCATCCAGCAGCAATACCAGCCGTTGTGTTAACAACAAGCGCGCCAGCGCAATACGTCTGGCCTGGCCGCCGGAAACGGCCGCACCGTATTCGCTTACCAGGGTATCAAGCTGCAGCGGCTGGCTTTTGGCCCAGTCGCTTAGCGCAACATCATCTAACACCTGCCACAGCTGGGCATCAGTTGCTGTTGGTGCGGCTAAACGCAGGTTTTGCGTCAGGGTTAAATCAAATAGATCTGCTTGTTGCGGCAGATACGCCAGAGTATTGCTGAGTTGCCATTCGCTATAAGGCAGGCCGTTCAGGCTGATCTCACCGCTAAAAACCAGCTGATTAGCCAGCGCCTGCAGTAAGGTGGTTTTGCCGCTGCCGGAAGCACCACTGATAAGCAATACCTCACCGCTTTGCAGGTTAAAGCTAAGCTGCGACGGGCCAACTAAGGCACCGCTCTGGCGCGCCGACAACCGGCTGACATTCAGGCACAGCGGTGCTGCCGGTTCAGGTTTATTAAGCTGTGCCGGCGCACTGACATAAGTTAACCGGTTCAGCCGGTCGCGCGCGGCGCTACTCAGGCCCAGCGCAATAAAACTCTGACACAGCGGCAGCAATACTTCATGCAGCGCCCACAATGCCAGCATCGCTGCCAGCAGCAGCGGCACACTGAGTAAGTTGGCGGCCACCAGCGCGTTGCCCTGCCACAGCAGTGCCAGCAGGCTTAATGCCAGCAGGCTTTGCTGCAACAGTGCGGTGCGGCTGATTAATTGCTGCTGGCGCCACTGCAAATTAAGATAGGCCTGATCCTGCGCACTAAAGCGGCTGATGTTATCTGGCCAGCGCTGCCACAGCAGTAATGAGGTTAGCATTGATAGCGGCTCCAGCAATAGCGTACGCCGCTGTGTGCTGGTGTGGGTATCCTGTTGTGCCAGCGCTTTGGCGCGGCGCACGGTAAGCAGTGGTAATGCCAGTGCCAGCAACAGGCAGGGGGCAGCAGCAACCAGCAGCGGCGGCGCCAGTAAATACCAGAACAACAGCACCAGCATGGTTAAACTGCCGGCCCAAAGCCAGGGCGCGATAACTTTTAACGGAAACTGATCGAGTAAATCGATATCACCGACCAGATGTTGCAGCGTATCTGCCGAATGGCGGTTGTTGTGCCGCTGTTGTGCCAGCGCGGTAAAGCTGTGCACGCGTAAATCTTTTAACAGGCCAAGGGCAGCATAGTGCGAGGTTAAACGTTCGGCGTAGCGCCCGGCTGTGCGGCCAATAGCACACAGGCGGATAATCGCCGCCGGGCGGAAGTAATCAAAACCATAGGCGCCCACACTGGCCAGCCCTGCCAACGCAGCGGCGCTGATAAACCAGCCGGATAAAGCCAGTAAGGTTGCTGCTGCCAGTAAGGTTATCAGGCCCAGCAGCAATGCCAGTAGCCAGGCTTTACTGCGGCTTTGCAGCAGGCTGCGCAAACGAATACCGCGTTCAGGCGCTGGCAGGCTCTTAGGCTTGAACATACTGTGCTCCGTCAATATCGGTCACTGCAGGATTATCCAGCCGGATCACCTCATCCAGCCAGTCCAGGCCGTGTAGCTGGTGGCTAACAATAATCAGCGTTTTACCCTGGCTCAGTGTGCCAATCAGCTGATGTAAACGATAGGCGGTAGCGCCGTCTAAATGTGCGGTGGGCTCATCCAGCAGCCAGACTTTAGCGTCGCGCAGCAACAGCTGCGCCAGTGCCAGCCGTTGCAGCTGGCCGCCGGATAAGCCCCGGCCACGCTCGCCCAGGATAGTATTTAACCCCAGCGGTAATTGTTGTATTAACGGCCACAGTTCTACCTGTTGCAGCGCTGCTATCAGTTGCTGCTCGCTGGCATCAGCTGCGGCCAGGCGCAGGTTATCGGCAATGCTGGCAGTAGCAATGCTGCTGTATTGCGCCATATAACCTAACTGCTGTTGCCAGTGGTTGCGCTCAAGCTGAGTCAGCGGATGTTGGTTAATTAAAATATCGCCCTGATACGGCACAAAACCGAGTAGTGCATGCAACAGGCTGGATTTACCACAGCCACTTGGCCCCTGCAATGCAATGCGCCCGCCACTGTGAATGCTAAAGCTTACCGGTGCCAGCCGCTGGCGCTGCTCTGCCGTCAGAATATGCAGCTGTTGCAGGCTAATGTGCGGCGCACTGCCTAGCGTGAGTAACTGTGTGCCGGGGTGTTGCCAGGCACGGCGTTGTAGAATAGGGCTTAGCTCGTCAATTGCGGCTTCGGCCTGGGCTTTGGCGTGATAATCGCTGCCGAGCTGGCGCAGCGGTGCATAAAACTCCGGTGCCAGCAGCAGAATAAATAACGCCCCCTGATAAGGTACCGGTATAACCTCTTTGGCCCAGGGTAAAATACCCAGCAGGCCCAGGCCCAAATACAATGCCAGTAAGGCAATGGCCAATGCCGAGAAAAACTCCAGCACGGCGGAAGATAAAAAAGCTAATTTCAGCACGCTCATACTGCTGTCGCGGTAGCGCCCGGCGGCATTGGCCACAGATTGCGTAGCGCGCTCAGTAGCCTGTAATTGCTGCAACGTGGCCATACCACGCACTAAATCAAGAAAACGGCCGCTCATGCGGCTAAGTTGCTGCAACTGGCGCTGGCTGGCAGCGGCTGCGGCATTGCCAAGCAAGATCATAAACAGCGGCACCAGCGGTGCGGTAATGAGTAAAATAGCTGCCGCCAGCGGGCTGTAAATAACAGTGGCGCCAACCAGCAGCAACGGGGTGATCAGCACCAGATAGCGCTGTACATAATAGCGGCTGATAAAACCATCCAGCGCATCAACCTGCTCCAGCAGTTTGCTGCTTAAACTGCCGTCGTTACCGTACTGGTTTTTAGCCGGGCCGGCATCGGCCAGTTTTGCCAGCAGCTGTACACGTAAATTGCTACGAATATGCTGGCTGGCAGTAAGGCTGAGTTGTTCACGGTAATATTGCAGCATCGGCCGCCCCAGCAGGCACAGCGCCAGCCAGGGCAGGGTATTAAGCAGTTGGCTGCTGTTAATCGGCAGGCCCTGCTGGCTGGCAATAAGCCAGCTGGCAAACAGGCTGGCCAGTAAATAACATTGCAAAATAAACAGCAGGCTGGCACTTACGGCTAACAGCAGGGCGCTGTTAAGCCGTTTACGCTGGCTTTGCAGCAGTGTTGCCAGCTGCTGTGCCGGTTGGCCTGGGCTAGTCAGCTTGGGTGTCCTCGCCTTCGTAGCCCTTAAATTCCAGCCACATGGCATTGATAATGCCAAATGAGCAGGCCATTAATACGCCTAAAATCCAGGCAAAATACCACATAGGTTGCTCCTTTTTTTTCGCTGAAGATCAGTACAGTGAATGACTATTGTCACGGATATGCTGCTCGTTTAAGCGCCCGCGCATGACAAAGTAACTCCAGGCGGTGTACGCCAGGATCAGCGGTACAAAGATGCAGGCCACCACAAACATAATCATCAGTGTGGTTTCACTGGCGGTAGCGTCCCACATTGTCAGGCTGTGCGCCGGTGTGGTGCTGGATGGCATAACAAAGGGGAACATACTCACGCCGGCTGTCAGCACTACCATGGCAATAGCCAAAGACGAGCTGACAAAAGCGCTGATATGGCGCTGTGTTTTACTGGCCAGCGCACAGAGTAAAAAGCCTGCCACGCCAAGTGCCGGTATTAACCATAGCAGTGGCCATTTTTCGTAGTTAGTAAACCAGGCCCCGGCACTTATCAGCACCGTTTTATCGGTAGTGCGGTTAGCGCCGTTAGTATCAATAAAGCTGGTAACACTATAGCCATCGACGGCCAGAAACAACCAGACACCGGCCAGCACAAAGATGGCGGCACACACCGGCGCCAGCACAGCAGACAGTTTTTCGCTGCGCGCTTTTAGTTCGGCTTCGGTTTTCAGCTGCAGGTAAGTGGCGCCGTGGTTTACTATCATCAGCAGGCTTAACACGCCGGCCAGCAGGGCAAAGGGGTTAAGCAAAGCCCAAAAGCTGCCGGTATAGTGCAGGCGTAAAATGTCGTCAAAGTAAAAGGGTACGCCTTGTAGCAGGTTGCCAAACGCCACACCAAAAATCAGTGCCGGTACAGCCGAACCTGTGGTAAGCGCCCAGTCCCAGCGGCTGCGCCATATTTCGTTGTCAATTTTGGCGCGGTATTCAAAGCCGAGGGGGCGTAAAAACAGCGCAAACAGCGTTAACATTAAGGCGATATAAAAGCCACTGAACGAGGCAGCATATACCGTGGGCCAGGCGGCGAATAAGGCACCGCCTGCAGTGATAAGCCACACCTGATTACCATCCCAGTGCGGTGCTATGGCGTTAATCATTACGCGGCGCTCGTCATTGTTTTTGCCCAACACTTTTAGCAAGGCTGCCACGCCCATATCAAAACCGTCGGTAACGACAAAGCCAATCAGCAATACGCCAATCAGTAACCACCAGATAAACCTTAGTGCTTCGTAATCCATGTTATGCCTCCTTCACGGTTGCAGGGCTTTCTAAATCGTACTTACCGGTATGCAGCGCAGAGGGCCCAAGCCTGGCGTATTTTGTCATCAGCCACATTTCGATAATAACGAAGATGGTGTACAGCACCACTATAGTGCCCAGGCTGAACCAGATATCACTGACACTAAGCTGCGACACGGCTAAATGGGTTGGCAGTATTTCACCAATAGCCCAGGGCTGACGGCCATATTCGGCGACAAACCAGCCAGCTTCGCAGGCGATCCACGGCAACGGCAGGCTGAACAGGGCAAATTTAAGCAACCAGCGCGGTTTATCTACTGTGCGTTTAGCGCTGTGCCAGAAGGCTGCAGCAAACAGCACTAGCATAGATACGCCGCACGCAACCATAATGCGAAAGCTCCAAAACAGCGGCCATACTTTAGGCACTGAGTCTTCCACTGCCTGAGCAATATGCTCAGCCGTGGCATTGGCAACGTCGTCGGTGTAAGCCGTTAACAACATGCCGTAGCCTAAATCGGCGCTGACTTCATTAAAGCGGTTAATCGTTGCCGGCGATTTATCACCGGCGCGATATTGTGTCATCAGCACATAAGCTTCCTGGCCGCGGATAATACGCTGCAGGTGTTTTTCTTTCAGCTCACTTAAACCCGCTACTTCTTCGGTTACCGAACGGGTGGCAATAAGGCCAAGCACGGCCGGAATTTTCAGCGCATAGTCGGTGGTTTGTGTTTGCTCGTTCGGTACGCCAAACACCGTAAAGGCCGCAGGCGCCGGGTGGGTATGCCATTCGGCCTCAACGGCGGCCAGTTTAACTTTTTGCACATCACCGAGCTCGTAGCCTGATTCATCCCCCAGCACTATTACCGACAGCGCACTGGCCAGGCCAAAGGCTGAAGCAATGGCAAAGCTGCGCCGGGCGAAGGGTAAATCACGACCTTTGAGCAAATACCAGCTGGAAATCGCCAGCACAAACACCGCACCGGTAACATAACCGGCCGATACGGTGTGAACAAATTTAACCTGGGCCACCGGGTTAAAAATGACGTCGCTAAAGCTGGTGAGCTCCATGCGCATGGTATCGATATTAAATACCGAGCCTATCGGGTGTTGCATCCAGCCGTTGGCGACTAAAATCCACAGCGCTGACAAATTGGTGGCTAGTGCCATCAGCCAGGTTACGGCCAGGTGTTTTTCCTTGCTTAAGCGATCCCAACCAAAGAAAAACAAGCCAAACAGGGTAGACTCAAGGAAAAACGCCATTAGCGCTTCTATGGCCAGCGGTGCGCCGAAAATGTCGCCAACATAGTGCGAATAGTAAGACCAGTTAGTACCAAACTGGAATTCCATAGCAATGCCGGTGGTTACCCCAAGCGCAAAGTTAATGCCAAATAACTTACCCCAGAATTTGGTCATGTCACGGTAAATGGTTTTACCGGTCATAACATAAACCGATTCCATAATGGCCAGTAAAAAGGCCATACCAAGGGTAAGAGGGACAAACAGGAAGTGGATCATTGCCGTAAAGGCAAACTGAAGTCGGGACAGGTCTACAATATCCATCTGCATACTCCGCGTGCGCAGGTTAATGTGAGGCAGTACCTATAAAGTAGTACAGCCATAACACTATACAAGCGCAGGCAACCAGCGCTTATGCGCTGGATCAAGCTTTTGTTACTCTATATTAGAATATTTTAATTTATTAGCGTTTGCGGGCTAAAAAGGTATCTACTGCTTTATTGGATGCCGCCAGTTTTTTGCGGCCTTGCGGGCAGGTTTGGGTTAGCAGAATAAACAGCGTGTCGATCACCAGCTCCTGGGCATTGCGCGCCAGAATAGACGACAACCGCGCTGAGCTTTCATCGGCTACTGTGTACAAATTCAGCCCGGCCAGCCGGGCAATGCTATTGGCGCCATAAGCGGTAATACTGATAATTTGCACGCCGTTAGTCGCGGCTTGCTCGGTAATTTTTACGCTGTCGGCGGTTTCACCCGATTCACTCAGTACCACCAGCACATCTTCGGCGGTGTAGTTAGCAATATTGGCCAGTTGCACATGGGTGTCGGTTTCGGCCAGCGCTGCCATGCCGAGTTTTTGCAGCTTATAAGAGAGATCTTTTGCCACTAAGGCCGAGCCACCCTTACCACACAACAACACCCGTTTGGCATTGCGTAGCATCAGCGCGGCCTGTTCATAGCTGGTTTGTGAGTTAATAGAATGGGTTTTATTCAGCACATTAATTTTGCTGGCCAGCAGTTTCTGGCTCATGGTACTGAAGGTATCGTCCAGTGAAATCTCGCCGTGCAGCTTGTCGGCGCTGGCAGGCAGTACCTGATGGTGCAGGCTGTCAGTAATGGCAAATTTAAAATCCGGGTAGCCTTTGTAACCCAGTTTCTGGGTAAAGCGCACCACGCTGGCTTGACTGATGCCTACGGCTTTTGCCAGCATTTGTGATGGCATATCACGGATATGATCCGGGTTGGCCAGGATATATTCTGCCAGTTGCTGCTCTGCACGCGGAAATTTTTCGCGCAGGGCATGAATTTTGTCGAGTACAGACATCCGGTATTCCTGTTTGCAGCCTGATTGGCTCAGTATAGTAAAGCGGTTTAAACCAGCAGCTTATTATGAAGGGAGGGAATTGAAAAGCCCGGCCTGCAATACAGGCCGGGAAACACCGTGTCCGGGATTAGAACGCGGGCTTGTAACGCAGTGAAATACCTACAGTGCGCCCCAGAACTGAGTAGTCACTTACAGTATTAAAATGGTTGGCGCCAGAGAACGGTAATGGCGGATCTTTATCCAGCAGGTTATCAATACCGCCGGTCAGGCTTAGCTCATCAGTTACCTGCCATGATGCGGATAAGTCGATATAGTTTTGTGCACCAATGCTGATACTGCGATCGGCAGCACTTTCTACTTCGCCAATACGACGCCAGCCCAACTGTACGCCCAGCGTGTCGAGGTTCCAGTCTAGTGTCATACGGTGTTTGTAGTCTGCCTGCAGCACACTGGCAAAGTCGCCGGAGCAGGCGCTGCCAAAGGTGCCTTTACAGTCAATGGCAGGCAGCGTAGCGTTATTCTGCCGGGTTTGCTTGGTAATAATGGTACCCTGATACGCCAGTTTCATGCTGCCGCCCATAACGGCCGGGGCGTCAAAACGGTAATTAACCGCCAGGTCAACGCCGTCTTGCTTAACTGCTGCCAGGTTAAAGTCGTTTACAATGGCCGTGCTGATCAGGCCGGTTTGCGGGTCACGGCGCACAGCGTCACACAAGGGGTTGCCGGCAACAGGGTTGTCGATATAACAGTTTTTCAGCGCGGCAGCAGGCTGGATCTGGCTTACTGCATCGGTAATTTCAATGGTGTAGTAATCCAGGGTGACATCAAAGCCTTTCAGGTAAGACGGCGTATACACCAGGCCCAGCGTAGAAGACACAGCTTGCTCTGGTTTAATTTCCGGGTTGCCACCAAAGGTGTAGCTGGCAGTAGAGGCATCAAACGGTGTGCCTACCGGCGCGGCACCGTAACGGGCGCATTGCTCGGCATTACCGGTGCCCAGTAAACATGGGTCGCCATCAAAACGGCCGGCAAAGCGTGGTACAAACTGCTCGCTGGTTTGGTCAAACAACGCCAGCGACAAGGCGGTGATCGGGCTGGCGAATTCACCTAAGTTAGGCGCCCGAAACGCAGTCTGGCGGCTGGCACGAATACGTACATCGCTGTTTATTGCCCAGTTAATGCCCAGCTTCCAGGTGTTTTCAGCGTCGGTATTAGAATACTCTGAAACGCGGTAAGCCCCTTCAAAGTCAAGCTGTTCGGCAAAAGGTTTGTCAAACAGCACTGGTATTAATACTTCGGCATAGACTTCTTTACTGTCGAAGCTGGCGTCCATATCAAATACACCAGCCGAAGAAAAGCTAGTGCCGTTACGAAACGCATCGCCCGGAATTTGTTTGCCGGTTTCTTTGCGGTATTCATAACCCAGCGCGTAGCTTACTGCACCAGCCGGTAATTCAAATAATGGCGCTGAATCGCCCGACACTGTAGCCGCCCATACGCTTTGCGTACGCTCGCGGTTGGCAAACAGCAGTGGCACGCTAAACGAGCTTAAATCCAGTTGCGGGTCAAAAATATCTACCGTGTTGGCCAAAGCACCAAAACGGCTGGCACCGCTGTTGTTATTGCGGTAGGCATTGTTATAAATGCTCGAGTTTTCATCGGTAAGGCCATACTGGGCGTAAACGTCGTAGCTTAAGCTGTCGGTTAATATGCCTTTTAAGCCCAGTTGAAACTGGCTGGATTCGCGCACTGCTTCAGTGTATTGCACGCCCAGGCCCAGGTTGCGCTCTACGTTAACCAGCGCATTGCCGTTGGCGTCAAAACTGATTAAATCACGCACCGCCGCAGGAATATAAGGGTTGTCTGCTGTTAAGGTAACCTGCTCGTTAACTGAAATGGGTGTCTGGCCAGCAGAACCGGCGCCGGTTACTTTTACTTTGGCGTACATGCCGCGGCCGTACAGTTCAACGTAGTCGTTAAATTCAGTGTTAAAGAATAAACCGGCAGATAAACGGTCCATTGGCTGGGTAAGGTAGCGATCACCGGTAACGTTTACTGTGTTACGCCCTGCAGTCACGCCGCCGTTATCGTCAATACCAAAGCTGTTGCCGCTGGCAACGTCGGTATAAAAACCGCCGCTGTTAATCATGCTGCCGCTGTTTTGCATGGCCCAGCTACGTTCACCGGCCAGCAGCGCTTTGCGTTCAGAGTAACCGACATAGCCGGTAATATGGCCACGGCCATTGGCAATATCACCACCAAACACGGCTTCAGTATTCATTTTCTCACCGCCACCATCGGCGGTTTCATAACTGGCCGACAGCTCAACGCCATCAAACTTGTCGTCCATAATAAAGTTGACTACGCCAGCCACTGCATCGGCGCCATATACGGCAGCAGCACCACCGGTTAATACATCTACCCGCTTAATTAAGCCGGCAGGAATAATATTGACATCTACCGAGTTACGAAAGCTAAAGGGTACGGCACGGGTACCGTTAATCAGCACCAGGGTACGGTTTTGGCCCAGGCTGCGTAAGTCGATAGTTGATGAGCCTAAAGAGTCACCCACAGTGGCGCCGGTGGCATTGGCACCTGCTGCTGCCTGCGGCAGTTTGGCAGTAATGTCTTCAACGTTAACGGCACGGTCCAGCTGAATTTGTACTTCATCTACCGAAGCGACCGGGCTTGATGCCACAAGTTCAGTACGGGCAATGCGCGAACCGGTGATGGTGATCACTTCGGTTTTTTCTACGGCGGCTTCGTTCGGTTGTTGTGCCAGAGTGATTTGGCTGAATAATGCCAGGTTTACTGCCAAAGCCAGTTTAGAGGCCTGGCGCAGTGTGTGGCCGGCGGTTTTGCTGCTAAGGTAAGACGCCATCTGTGTATACTCCCAGTTGCTATAGCTAGAATATCGGGTTTGAATTTATGAATTTTTTATACATTAGTAACTAGCTTTCAATGAATATATACCCCAATGCGAAATTTTATGCAATTTTATTTAGTGTAAATCTTAGTGTTGTCGGATAAATTATTCATGCTACAGTTTGCAACAATAGTTTTGCTCCAGCCTCAACAGGAAAACCTATGCACGCACATATTCAGAACTTGTTTAATATTGCCGCCAAACCGAGCCGTAAAGTTATTGGCCTGATGAGCGGCACCTCACTCGACGGCCTGGATGTGGCACTGTGCGAACTGAGCGGCGATGGCCTTGATACCCGCATTAACTTATTACAGTTCACCACGGTAGATTACGACACCGACTACAAGCAGCGGGTAAAGGCAGTGTTTTCCAAACGTGAAGTAGACTTGCAGGCAGTAACGTTGTTAAACCCGTGGATAGGCCTGGAGCACGGCCGTATGATTAACCAGTGCCTGGCGCAGTGGCAGTTAACGGCTGCTGATGTTGATGTAATAGCCAGCCACGGCCAGACCATTTTTCACTGCCCTAAACGCCAGCATAATCTGGCTGATTACGGTAACGCCACGCTGCAAATTGGCGATGGCGATCATCTGGCGATGGCCACCGGTATTATTACGCTGAGTGATTTCCGGCAAAAACACATTGCTGCAGGCGGCGAGGGCGCACCGTTAGCGGTATATGGCGATTATTTATTGTTTAGCAGCAATAGCGAAAACCGCATTATGCTGAATATCGGCGGCATAGCTAATTTTACCTGGTTGCCACAAACACTGGACGCCGAAGCAGTATTTAGCAGCGACATTGGCCCCGGCAATACTATGATGGATGCGTTTATTCAACAGCATTATCCGGGTAAGTATTTTGATGAAAATTCCGTATTGGCCAAAGCCGGAAAGGTGAGTGAGCCTTTACTGAGGGCGTTAAAGCAAGACCCGTTTTTTGCGCTGGGTTTTCCTAAAACCACCGGGCCGGAGGTATTTAACCTGGCCTATCTTGCTAAGGCGCAGCAGGTAAGCGGTACAGAGCAGTTAAGCCATGCCGATATTATGGCCACGCTAAACTGTTTTAGCGCCGATATGATTATCAGTGCCATTAAGCAAACTACAGCAAAGTTGGATCAGTTTGTTATTTACGCCAGCGGCGGCGGTATTCATAACCCGCTGTTAATGGCCCAAATTCAGGCTGCATTGCCGGATGTAAGCATTAAAACCACCCGTGATTTAGGCATAAACCCCGACGCCAAAGAAGCAGTATTATTTGCGGTACTGGCCAATGAATGTTTAGTCGGCGGCAAGCAAAAATTCAGCAACGCCCGTGAGGGTATACCGGGCGTTACCATGGGCAAGGTGAGTTTTGCTGATTAGGCTATAGGTTGTCGCAGATGATGGATGAAGCGGAATCGCTGGACCGGGCAATTAACGAAGAAATTGCGCTGTTGTCATATGACGCGCAGTGGCCGCTAATGTTTGCGGCTGAGCGGGAGCGGCTTTTGCATTTGTTTCCGGCTGATTTTTTGGCGATCGAGCATTTTGGCAGCACAGCAGTACCCGGCCTCTGTGCTAAACCGGTGATTGATATCCTGGCGGGGGTAGATTCGATATCTCGGGCGGATGCATTGATGGCGCCATTGTGCCGGGCGAAATACACCACATCAATGAAATACAATGCCTCGTTAGTGGGCCGGCGCTGGCTTATGCGCTGGGCAGAGGGGCGCAGGACGCACCACCTGCACCTGATGGTGTATGGTAGTGCGGAGTGGGAGCAGCGCCTGACATTTCGTAATATTCTTCGTGCTAATAAAAAGCTGGCACTGCGATATGAACAGAATAAGCAGCTATGGGCTGTGGCATTCAAGTTAGATAGAGAAGCCTACACTGCGGCTAAAACCGATTTCATCCTGCAAGCTTTGAAAAGTGCAACATAACCAGCTCAATTCTGCTCTGGTGCAATACGCGGTTTTTGTTTAGTGTGTTTGGCTTAACTACTTACTTCACATGGCATCAAACCGATGAAAAAAATGACCTTATTAAGTAGCCTGCTGTTGCCTTTTAGCCTGTAGACGCTTGCCCAACCCGCACCGGACAAAGCTTTTGAGCAGTTTTTTCAGCAGTTAAGTGTGCAATGCGGCAAAGCCTATCCCGGTAAGCTGACACTGGCGCCAGAGGGTGACACTATGCTAACCGGCACCGAGCTGTTAATTGTGCACTTTCGTGACTGTAACGAAACGCAGCTCAAGTTGCCGTTCCATATAGAACTGGAAGCTGCACAAGACTGGAACCGCTCGCGCACCTGGATCTATACCAAACATGCAGACAAACTGGAGTTACGTCACGATCATCGCACCAAAGACGGGCATGACGATAGTGTTATTATGTATGGCGGTTTTTCCTACGGTGAAGGCACAGCTATCCGGCAGGAGTTTCAGTCGTTAGAAAGAACAACAGAGTCCGGTTATTTTCGTGGCTGGCGCATTGAGATAGAGCCGGGCGTGCGTTACACCTACGGCACAGTGCGCGGCAGTGACTGGAGCTGGCGCATCGATTTTGATCTCAGCCAACCGTTAGCTGAATTGCCCCCAGCGCCGTGGGGGCATGAGTAAGGTGCCTATCGGGGGCTTATGCTAGGCCCCCTGTTATGCCGAACACCGCTTAATACTGGCGGTTACGGCGGTTGTCGCGCACCAACCACCAGATCAGGTAGCCAACAATAATAACCGGCAACAGCGTAACCACTAATGAGATCCCTACTCCAAGAATAGCGCCGAAAACGCCGATAACAATGGCAAAAATAGTCGCTGCCACAGCAAGTAAAGTAGGTAAGCAGTAAATACCTACAATAACTAACAAGATAATAACCAGGGTTCTGTTCATAGTGTTGATCCTTTTAATGTTAAACATGCGGTGTTTTATCATTAAGTAATCAAGTGTTATGCCAGTATTTTTATCTTTTAAAATTAGTTGGTTATGTTATGTTTGCTTATAAGCTATAAACCAGCGGCCAATGTTTTAGCCGTTTTCACCAATAATTAGTAAGAATGCAAAAGTACTGAGATCAGTGTTGCTGATTAAGCAATAAATATGCAGGTAACCCCGGGCTGTTGATAAGTCTATTAAGGTTCTGGTTTACTTTTGAAATCAGAACCTTAATAAATCTGTGGTACGCAATCAAACATGCTTAGTTCAAGAATCTTCACGAAGCGGCCAATCTAAAGGAATTAATGCTTTCCCTGATGCTCTAGTCCATCGTTCTTTTGTCGCTTTAACATACCGTTGGTCATCTGCGAAATAGGCATGCTCTATAAGTAACACTTGAAGCCCTTCTCGCTTTGCAGTCTCTTTAAATAAAGTCTCAATATGCTGACGCATTGCTCGAACGTCTTCATCCTCTAGCCCCCCCTTAATTTCATGTTCATCTAGTTCTTCGTTTTCACCGCGACTTGGGAAGTATGGGCGACTGATTTGATCAAAAACAAGCAAGCCGGGAACTGGCGACTTTACAAGCTCAAAGTATTGATGGAGGCCGAACATTAAGGCTATATGTACTGCGAGATAATTCTGGTCAGAACCTATATCAGACATCCTTAAAATAGAATTACTGCCAGCTTCACTGATTGTTACCTCAGGTTTACGAGAGGAAAAGTTAAGTTCAGCATGAATGCAAGGTGCAACGGTTGGTAACTTACTAAAAATCTCACTAGCGAACTGTGAGATTTTACTTTCGGCCCTACGCAGTTTTTCCTCTTTTGCTTCCTTATTCACTGATTGCTCAAGTTGTCGTATTTCACTCTTCAATACTGCGAAGTCGCTTATCTTTAAAACGGGTTCACCTTTTATTGATTCTAAGAAGTAAGAAATTCGACCTAGTAAATGCGCTCTCAGGTGCCCTAGGCTCTCTAGCTTCCGAGCTTCCTCGGTCTGTTGTATTAGGTTTTTTATTTGTCCATCTACGCTCTTAAGCTCTTTGTTGAAAGAGGTGATTTTCTCAATAATTTGTTGTTCCCGTTCCAGTAATCTGGGTTTTACTCTCTCTATAACTACACTGTCCGCTTGAACCATTTGTACAGCAGATTTAATAGATTTAACAATTGACTTGCCTGCATCAGAGGGGGATTCGCATACGGGGCAAATAGCTGAAACGTCGTCTAAACCAAGATGTTGAGCTAACATAAGTTTCTTATGCTGAACAGATACAGTTGAACTATATGTATTTGCATCATTAATTGTTTCCTTTACAGATCTTAATTCAACTCGCATTTCTGCTAAATTCTGTAAAATGGACTTCCTACTGCTATATAGAGGTTCAATCAAACTTCCATCAGGGTACTTAATATCAGCTGATTTTCCATCTTGCAAACCGCGAAGCAAATCTAAGTATTCACTCTCAGAGTGATAGCCTAATACTGGCTCAGCAACTAAACCTATGCGTGATGCATCCATCAAAAGTGCGAAAGACTTCTGCTTTAAAAGACTCTCAGCAGCAACGCGTTTTCTTTCCTTGGCTTCTTCCGTCTCTAATCGTTTGCGCAATTGCCGCAGACGTACTTCGTTTAAAATATTTTCAGCGTCAGTGGCTTTGAGAAAATATGGCATCGCAGCTATTGCATCAAATGCTTTTTCAGGTCTATCTAATCCATGAAAAAGGGCTGTTTCACTGTCAATTACTTCTTTTGTAACAAAAAGGTAGGGTGTAACTTGTCTTATAGATGCTTTTCCTTTCGACTTCACAGATGTTTCATCTGCTAATTCTATGTCCCCAATGCCAAAAATGCGTTCCATATATGCTCTGGCTACCTCAATGGTAGTGCTTCCTTCCAAATCACTTAGCTTTGAAGGAAGAGAAACATTTCTGCCAGAAACAACCGACATTTTAGTACTTGTATCTTTACCAACCGGCGGAATTATCCGAGTTACTACTACTTCAGTTTCACCACAAACCCACTTAACACCAACAGCAACACTGCGTCGACGTACATGAGCAGGAAGCTCGCATTTACTTGAACCGAGGCAATAATCTATAGCCTTTATTAATGCAGATTTACCTGTCCCAGATGCTCCAGTAATTATGTTTACACTATTCGGCTGTAAGGTTATTTCTCTAAGCTGCCCGGCTACACCCAGAAAAAAGATTTTTGAAATATTCCAACGTATCACAAAGATAACTCCAACATATTCAAGATGGCTCTAGAGGAACCTGCGTGTGCAAACCAATTTCCAAACCTTTCTGATATTTTGAGAATGTCTTCTAGTGCTGTGTTACGCAAGTTATTCCCAATGTTTCCTAAAGTTTTAGGTCCCAAACAAATTATTCCATTTGTCTCAATTTTAATTATGTTCGTAAAGCAACCCAACCGAATCGCCTCTGTAACAATGCTCATAGATAAATTGAGACGTTCACTGAGCCCTATCTTCACCAGGGGACTCCGTTCCAACCATTCAAATAAACCTGTATTTTTATTTGTTTTTTTAAACGTGTCAGAGAAATCTCCCGAAAGTAATATAGGAACTGCAATGTATAGCAGATGTATCTCTATGCCATCTTTTTTTGACCTGCAAAATGATTTAATAAATGTAGCAATAAGGCACGCTACATAAGCAGGATTGGTCTCAGAAAAAACATCGTATGACGGTTTCACTTATTCTCCTTTGTTAAAATCTCATAGTCAGGGTGCCATCCTACGGTTCTCTGAATTGCCAAGACTTGATAACTTCCACGCACATAATACGAAGCGCTCCAGCCTTCGGCCACTGGCCTTATATCCTTATAAGCATGTCCATGAGTCCATCGGAGCAGCTCTAATCCTTTGATCTTCTTTTCCACGTCGTCAGACATGCTAACATCTTCGCAAATTTGGTCATGTCTATCTTTCCACTCTTGAGTAAGCAGTTGGTCATAGTCGGTAATCAAGCTTGACATGGCGGGGTTACCTAAAATCCATTTAGAACGCTGAGCCCTAGCTCTCCACTCTTCTCGTGTTGCTTTATATATATCGGTTTGAGAGCCATCAACAATATTAATCTGAAGAAGCAACATGCTGTCCACTTGATGATTTGTTGGAGGATCAATAAACTCAAAGTCAGCAACCAACTTATCTTGATCTATTTCTGAAATAAATAGGCTTATTTTTTGTTGTAACTCAGCTTTGGAGATATAACGGGTCCTCTCGCCACACATTGACATAATTACTTGTCTGTCAAACCACTCAATTAATCTGGATGTTAATTCCGCTCTTTGATGTGAGGGTATTATTTTTAATAGTTCATGGTCTGAAATTATAGTTTTCATTTCGTCAATCGTTGGGCAATTAGATTTGACGACAACCCGGCGTAACAAGTTGAGACGAACATCTTTACTCAGTGATAAGAATGCTTCACAACCATCCACTCGATCTTCATGTGGAAGATCATTTTTTCCTTCTAGTATTGCTTGAGTCCTTTCATTACATACCCGATGTGCTTCCTCAACTATAGCTTGTAGCACTATTTCTCTATTTGAGGATGTGTTGTAAAGATCATTGAGGGGGCTAGCGGAAGGGATCGTTCCAACGGCTACTAAATGCAATGTGACATCTGACAGTTCTAATTTTGGTAATATATCTACCCAGACTTTAATCGTTTTCCAAAGCATTTTTGATTTTATTGTAATAGCGGGAGGTTTACTCTGGATAGAATGTTTTAATTGATAAAGAAGAGTTTGATTAGCAATTTTTAACTCCACGTCGTCTAATCTTTCAACAGCAACCGATGCGTTATCTGCTGATTGTTCAAACAGTGTTAGAAATGCAAAAATAGCTTGATAGTAAAACCCTAAAGCAACGCCTTCGGCTGCGTGACTGCTTGCTTTTGCTTTATCTGGCACTAAACGGCTCCTCTCGACTGAGAAAATTTATATATGTATGAATCAAATGGATATTCTTACATTCGACACGATGTTACTCAGAAAACTATCTAAACATAAGAAAATAATCAACTAATTTATTTTTAATCGGATAAAGATTAATGTTAATTTTTATTTGCGTTATTGATTTTCGGATGGTGTCAGATCACTGGTGTCAGAGCAAAATTAACCCTATTACCCCGATCGGCAGTGGCTACGACTCCAGTGGTCTGGACTTTGCCTTACAAATCAGTTCTGAGTAGACAATTGTTGCTGATTGTAGTAATGCGATTACTCCGTATGATTGACTTGGTTTCAGAGGACTGGCGCGAGCTCGCGAGAGGTAGCTTATTGATAACGGTAATGGCAAATGTACTGTAAAGATGCGTAACCTTCGTCTTACTGACTTGATTAAGACAATTCAGGATAAAAATGGCGCCAGGCCCATGCTTACAGCAACAAAAACTAAGAACAGTGCCATTACTTTGTTAATGGCATTCAGATAGCGCGCCTGATGAATGTGGTTGCCAAGCAGGCGGCCAAATATAAAGTAAGCCCATGGTGCGCCAAAGGCGAATACTGCCAGCCCCAGACACCAGAGCAGCAACGTTATGCCAGATATGCCGGCTGCCGGAAATTGTACCGTAGCCACCGGCAGTGCGACGGTGATCCCTTTGGGATTAAGCAGTTGTATTAACAAGCCATCGCGAAATGTCAGCCTGCGAGCCTGAACTTCTGCTTGCTCACCTGCTTTTGAGCAGAAAATTTTGTACGCTAACCAGAGAATATAAAGGCTACCGAGCACCGAGGCGCCTTTGAGCAATGAATCATTCATCACCTGTTCGCCGATCAGTGCCACTGAGAAAAACAGCACAAACATGGCAACTGCGACGCCAGCGAAGAAGCCGAAAATACTACTTTGTTTCTGAATACCATTATTAAGGCCAATAGCATTCACCGGCCCAGGCGTGTACATCACGCCAAAGGCATAAATAATTATGTCTGTCATGGATTGCTCGTAGAGTAGTTAGATATTGAAAATCAGTTGTCGCTGATACTGGTGCGGCGTAATGCCGAAAACCCGTTTGAATTTGCGATTTAAATGGCTGACATCCGCAAAGCCGAAATTGACGGCCACAGCGCAGGCTTTATCTCCCACTTCAAGCGCTTGCTTAGCGCGGTTGATACGACAATTCAGCACGTACTGATGTGGAGTCATGCCGAACTGCTCATTAAACAGGCGGATGAAGTGATATTTAGACATGTTGGCCGTTTTACATATCTCGTCCACAGTCAGTTTTTGTTGCAGATTACTGAGAATGTACTCTTTAGCACGCAGTAGCAGCGCGTCTTTACGGCCATGATGTTGGCCACAATTAAGCGTGCCTCCACCCAGGCGGATAACCGACTGTGCAATACAGAGTAGTGCTGCTTCTTCTTCCAGCGCCGACAGAGTTGGATCTCGCATCACCTGGCTTAGCTGAAGCACCTGATTACGCAATTGTTCGTCGTGAAATAAAGAATGTTTAAGCCTTGTCTGGTTTTTTGAGATTTGCCCGAGCGATTGCATCATATTTATCAGCGTTGCTTCGGGAATGTAGATCATCTCGTATTCCAGTTCCGAATGTGCGCCGGCACAGCCATCGTGTACCTGCTCCGGATTAAAGAAAATGACATTGCCCGCGTTGCTTCTGTGAAAGGCTCCGCTGCTGAAAAAATCCTGACGGCCTTTGCGGGTTACACCAATGCTGTATTCTTCATGCGCATGTTTGTCGTAGCTAAACTCTTTCATCCGGGCAGAGAAAGCGCTCAAACCATCGATATGCTGGCTGGGAAGATACTGAAACTGCTCTTGCATGATGATGTTATTCGCTTGCTGTAAGGGTTAAACCGAGTATAGAAAGCCAGCCTGCGAAAGGATAGAACAAAATTGCTGACTTTAATTTCACACCGGATTTATTGATAGCGGGGTATCAGACGGTTTCAGGCTGTGGCGCAAGCAGTAGCCTGGCCCTTTGATTTTAGTATTCCCACCAGCAGTCTTGCCACCAGTCTAAAAACTCGGCGAAGTCGATATAGCCGTTATTATTGCTGTCGATAAGCTTAAAGCCCTCTTCAACATGGCTTACTTTGGTTTTGGGGGCCAACGCCGTAAGCAGTTCGATAAACTCGGTTAAATCAATCCGGCCATTGCCGTCACGGTCAAAAAAATCGAAGTTGCTTTTTATTTCTGCAATTTGTGCTTCAGACAAATTTTCTATATTCACTGGTATAACCTTGTTTGTTAAAAAAATAGCGCTTCAGTGTACTGCGCGGCGGAATATCTGTCTATGCCATAAGCCTGCAGCACAGGAGGAGCAGGGGGCAAGATAGCTGAAAGTGACTATGTGACCAGAGAATGAAAACCCGGAGCCTGGTAAGCACCGGGGCTTTATATTACAGCGATTTCAGGAAAGCCAGTAGCGCCTGGCGCTCTTCGGTGGGTAAGTTGATAAAGCGGTTTTTAATCACTTCAGCTTCGCCGCCGTGCCATAAAATGGCTTCGGTTAGTGTGCGGGCGCGGCTGTCGTGTAAATAACCTACCGGTGTACCGGCGGCAACGTGTTCGGTGTAGCCTATGCCCCATAAAGCGGGCGTGCGCCACATGCTGCCGCCTGCTAAGCCTTCGGCGAAGTTATCGGCCAGCTCTTCGCCCATATCATGCAACAGCATATCGGTATAAGGTCGGATAGTTTGATTGCGTACTTCGTCAAACGCCGAACGGGCACTGGTTTGCACTTCGCTGACATGGCAGGCATTACAGCGGATGGCTTTAAACACTTGCTCACCCTGGGCTATTTTTGCCGGTTCAACATCCAGATAAGCCATCGGCGATACGCCTTTAGGAAAACCACTGACCAGGCTGCGCTGTGCCGGTACGGCTAACAGGTGCAGATATTCTGTCATTAACTGTAGCGCTTCATCCGGTAAGCCGGGCTCTGTGCCGCTGGCTGCGTCACAGTGTGTTGCCCCGGCCAGGCAGTCGCGGTTCGGGTAAATAGATGAAGTTACCGACATATCCAGCAAGGCGGCATTGGCTACCTGGTGGCGCAGGCTCACTTTACCGGCTTTCCAGCCGTAGCGGCCTAAACGCACGTCGCCGGTTTCAGGATCGTAAGCGTAGTTGGCGGTACCCAGCACGCCGTCGGCATCGGGTGTGGTGCGTACCCGGGCCAAAATGGTTTCATCGGCAATGGCTTCAAGCAGGCCCATGCCGATTAATGGCTGCGCCGAGCGCACGGAATAAGCTTCAGGCGTCGGGCCTTCAAAGGCGATTTCCGGTTTACGCAGTTCAACCACGGTACCGTCGGCAAGTTGGACATTTTTTGTGGTAAAACCGGCAACCACAGCCGCATTACCCCAGTTTTGCACAGCGCCTGTGGTGGTTGATCGCGCATTCATCTGCATTGCCTGGCCATATATAGAGTGTGGCAGGTAATTACCGTTGGCGTCGGTACCGCTGGCGCCGGTACGTATTGCCATAGTATCAAGCCGCTGGTTTACTGCCGCTGGCGCTACGCTGCGGCCATTGCTAACGTGACAGTTAAAACAGGATGACTGGTTAAAACGCGGGCCTTGCAGGAAGCGGCCTGCGTCATTGCGCTCATTACCATCTTCGTTATGTTCGCCGGTCCATAAGTTGGTGTGTAGCCAGCGGCGGCCTTCCATAAAGCGCTGCATATTTTGCATACCAATATTGTTGTGTGGCTGCTGAAATATAAAGGTAGCATTGTCGGCGTAATCGTATGATACCGAGCCCAATCCGCCTTGCAGAGTGCTGTCCGGTAAAGGTTCGTTCATTAACCGCGGTTGCACGCCATACCAGGGGCGTAAGCCCTGGCCCATGACGTAGGTCAGCTCGTTGGTGTAATACCGAAAGCCGCCGTTATCACCAATGGCATCCATCACTTCACGGGTAGAGAAGAACGAGCCGGTAAACTCAATAATATCGCCCTTTTTCAGCGCCCGTGCCGCTACGTTATTGCCATTTGGCACCATTACGCCATCGGCATTGGCAGAAAGGGCTCTGTGGCCGGGGTAGGTGTCAAACACCACGCTGCAGCCGTCATTGGCACCAATGATACCATTGTAGCCAGTGTTAGGGTTTAACAATACACCGTTGGCTGGTTTTTGCACTATCGGGCAGGGGGCACCGTCACTCAGATAAGTAGAGTTGTCCAGCAGACGCCCCGGGCTCATCCAGCCAAAACCGGTAACGTTGGGCTCATCAAAACGGCGGACAAAAGAGTGGCCACCGCCTTTTTGCGCTTGCTGGTAATACTGATTGACGATAATGCTCGGTGCGGTAACACCGGCTACATTACTGTTATCAATAAACTCGACGCCCCAGGTGCGGTTTTTAAAATAGTTAGCAATAAAGTTTAAATGCGCGCCAGGGCCTTTATCAGCGGGGTTGCCCTGGGCGTCGACGGTTTCGTTCAGGCCAAAACCAATTTCGTTCCATTCTTCACCGCGCTCACGGGCGTGGCGTGAGCGGCCTACCATACCAAAGCGGGTAACCAGAGTGCCGTCAGCCAGAGTAAAGCGCACGCTTTCAACCGGCTCAGCCGGGGCTGGCAGTGGCTGGCGGCCATTGCCACTTAGCGGGTAGGGTACATAGGAGGTATCCAGCAGTGGCAAGGAGTTGTCGCTGCCCGGCGTTTTAAACTCAACCTCAAACAAGGAATAACCATACTGGGTATGGCGCTTAATGCCTTGCAGGCGCACATAGCGGGCATCGATATTCAGATTAAAAAACTCTTCAGTGCCGCCCTGGGCGCCGGTAACGTAGCGTAGCTGATACCAGTCTTGGCCATCATCAGAAATATAAATGGCGTATTCTTCAGCGTAGGCGTTTTCCCAGTGCAGCTTGATATAACCAATGGCGGTTTTTGCACCAAAATCAAACTGTAGCCAGGCGTTGTCGGCATCGGCCACATCATTGCTCCAGGCACTTTCCCAGCGGCTGGTTAAATCGCCGTCTATAGCTTTAGCTGCAGTGTTGTTGTTGTTTTCATCGCCGGACGAGCTGGCAGAGAGGGCAAATACCGGTGTTGCAGCGCTGCTTTTATTATAAGCCGCCGATAGCCTGAGCTCAGCCGGTGGTGGCGGTAACGACGGGCCACCCGGTTTGGGTAGTGGCTTAACGTCTGCGCTGGGCGCGGTTTCAAGCTCAGGCTCAGGCAGATCGTCTGCCGGGAGCGGAGTTTGTGTTGGCGGAGGCGTGGCAACCGGCGGTGTTACGACCGGTGGTGTGGCCACTGGCGGTGCACTATTCGCACTGTCGCTGCCACCACCACAGCCCGACACAGCTAATGCCAGTGCAGACACAAGCAACCAGGCAGGCACAATGTGCCTGTCGGCAGCCGGTTTAACAAAAGACCAAAGGCCCATACCAATTACTCCACAATAAATATAAAAATCAGGATGTTTTTAAATTTAGCGACTACAAAGCTGTTAATCATGAGTTAGTAGCACAATGTTTTGTGTAATTAATTGTTTATTACACCGCTGGTGTGACCTGATGCCTGATGTAAGCACTTGGCTCAGGCTGTATTGCTTTGCTGTCACTTTAATTTTATCTGTGCTGCTTATTTTGCGCTGTACTGTGTATATTTTCTGCCGGGCGCCCACGCTACTGTAGTGGCTTAACGTAAGCAAACAGGAGCAAGCAGCATGGAGTTATTCTGGACCTTAGTTTTTTTTGCCTTTGCCACCAGTATTACACCCGGGCCGAATAATATTATGATTATGTCGTCCGGCGTTAATTACGGCGTGCAAAAAAGCCTGGCGCATCTGGCCGGTATTCAGCTGGGGTTTCTACTGATGTTACTGGCGGTGGGTCTGGGGGCCGGGCTAATCTTGCAGCAACAGCCATTACTACATCAGCTGATAAAATTAATTGGCTCGGTATATTTGCTGTATCTGGCGTGGAAAATTGCCAGCGCTGAGCCAAAGCAAATAGAAACGGGCAACAGTAAACCGCTTAGTTTTACTCAGGCACTGTTGTTTCAGTGGGTAAATGCTAAAGCCTGGGTAATGATTACCGGTGCTATTGCGGCTTTTACCAGCTTGCAGGGCGTGTATTGGCAGCAGCTGGCACTGATTGCGCTGGTATTTTTGCTGGTGGGTTTGCCTTGCACTATCAGTTGGCTGATGTTTGGTGCCGGTTTAAAACGCTTACTGACAGCACCGGAGCAGCGGCGCTGGTTTAACCGGGCAATGGGTGCTTTACTGGCATTGTCGGTATTACCACCGTTGTGGCAAGCGCTGCAGTGGAGTTAGCTAAACCAAAGGAGAGCGTGTGAGTTTTCGTTATCAACAACTGGCTGCCGAACTGCAACAACAAATAGAGCAGGGCCAATATGGCTGTGGTGAGCGCTTGCCGGGTGTGCGTGAACTGGCCAAACGCCGGGCGCTCAGTGTGTCTACCGTTGTGGCCAGCTACCGGCGGCTGGAAGCCGACGGCTATTTACAGGCCAATAGCCGCAGCGGCTATTTTGTTAAACCGCGTTATCAGCCTCCGCCACTAAGTAGCGCGCCGCTGCAGCAAGCGACCGAACCGGTTATTGTTTGTAGCCAGCAGATAGCGTTGTCGCTGTCTAAGGCCGCAGCCGACCCGGCGTATATGCGCTTAGGCGCTGCGGTACCGGCTGCGGTTTACCTGCCACAGCACGCGTTGCAAAAAGCGCTGCAGCAGGTAATAAAAACCGAACCGGCGCGCTTAATGCGCTACGAAGCCAGCCGTGGCGCGGTCGAATTACGTCGTGAAATAGCGCGGCGTATGGCGTTACATGGCGCTGTGGTATCGCAAGACGATGTCATTATTACCAATGGTTGCCAGGAAGCGCTGATGCTGAGTTTAAAGGCCGTGACGCAACCCGGCGATGTGGTGGCGATAGAATCACCGGCGTTTTATGGCCTGCTGCAGGCGTTGGAAGCTGCAGGCTTAAAAGCGCTGGCACTGCCCACAGATGCACAAACCGGCCTGGCGCCGGACGTGCTGCAGCAAGCACTTGAGCAATGGCCGGTAAAGGCCTGTGTGCTGATAGCTAACTATAGTAATCCGCTGGGTAGCCTGATCCCGGACGGCAATAAAAAGCGCATAGTGCAGTTGCTGGCACAGCACGGCATACCGTTGATAGAAGACGATACCTACGGCGATTTAGGTTTTACCGGGCCGCGGCCGGGCAGTTGTTTAGCGCTGGCGCCACAGCAGGATATTTTTTACTGCAGCACTTTTTCTAAAACGCTGTCGCCGGATTTGCGTCTGGGCTGGGTCATAGCACCAAAACATACGGCGAAAATAGAATACCTGAAGTTTATCAGCAATATAAGTACCGCGGCATTACCACAATTAGCAGTGGCAAAGCTGCTGCAAAGCGGCCAGTATGAGCGGCATTTGCGCCAGGTACGGCCGCAGTATGAAGCGGCGGTGCAACGTATCAGCAGCAGTATTGGCCGCTTGTTTCCGCCCGGCACCCGGGTTAGCCAGCCGCAGGGCGGCTTTGTACTCTGGGTAGAGCTGCCACAAGAGGTAGATGGTTATCTGTTAGCCCAGCAGGCCCTGGCAGAAAAAATCAGCATAGCGCCCGGGACCATATTTTCGCCCACAGCGCCAGCGGGTAGCGCGGGCTACCGTAACTTTATCCGTTTAAACTGCGCGGTAGCGCAGGACGCCAGGCTGGAGCGGGCATTACAAACCCTTGGGCAGTTGTGTCAGCAGCAATTAAACCGGTAACGGTTTTCACAGTGCTTGTTAATGCCCGCCGCCAAGTGATTTAATCGCCTGGATCATCGATACCATCACTTTTTGTGCATCGCCGTATACCATCTGGGTATTGTCGGCGTAAAACAGTGCATTCTCTACGCCGGAATAACCTTTACCCTGGCCACGTTTTACCACGTACACCTGCTTTGCCATATCGACATTCAGCACCGGCATGCCGTAAATCGGCGAGCTTTTATTGGTACGCGCCGCCGGGTTTACTGTGTCGTTGGCGCCAATTACTATGGCAACATCGGCTTCTTTAAACTCGCCGTTAATATCTTCCATATCAAAGATAATATCGTACGGTACTCCGGCTTCGGCCAATAATACGTTCATATGGCCCGGCATACGGCCGGCTACCGGGTGAATGGCAAATTTTACTTCTACCCCGGCGTCCTGCAGCAGTTTTACCAATTCGTACAGCTTGTGCTGTGCCTGTGCTACCGCTAAACCATAGCCCGGTGCAATAATCACTTTACCGGCGTAACGCATATTAATACCGGCGTCGCTGGCATCAATTGGTTTTTGGCTGCCGGCCATATCACCCTGCGCTTCATCGCTTAGCTCACCAAAGTTAGAAAACAGTACATTGGCCACCGAGCGGTTCATTGCCTTGGCCATCAGCAGTGTCAGTAAAGAGCCGGCCGAGCCAACCACCATACCGGCGATCATCAAGGCCGGGTTATTCAGCACATAACCTTCAAAGCCAACGGCTAAACCGGTAAAGGCGTTATACAAGGAGATCACCACCGGCATATCAGCGCCGCCAATCGGCATGGTCATCATTACGCCGTAAATCAGCGCCAGCGCAAAGAACACGGCAAACACCGGCCAGGCAACGATGCCGCCGTGCCAGATAATGTACACACCGATTGCCAGCAGTACTAACAACAGACTGCCGTTTACCAGTTGCAAGGCGCCAAAGCGTAGGGTTTTATTGATGCGGCCATCCAGTTTAGCCCAGGCGATTAGCGAGCCGGATAACGCAACGGCACCAATTAGCCCGCCCAGTACGGCCAGGCTTAATGACACAGTGCCATGGGTTTTGTAGCCAATCAGCTCTATGGCGGCAATAGCCGCAGCTGCACCGCCGCCCATGCCGTTATACAGCGCTACCATTTGTGGCATTTCGGTCATGGCTACTTTTTTACCGCTGCGCCAGGCCCAGCCCAGGCCCAGTACCAGTGCGATCAATGCCAGCGTCAGGTTAGTGCTAAGGTGAGGTTTGGCGGCGTCGTTGACATCCAGTGTATATAAAAAGCTGGCCAGCACAGCCAGCACCATACCAATACCGGCAACAACGATACCGGAGCGGGCCGTGAGCGGTGACGACATACGCTTTAAGCCGTAGATAAACAAAAAGGCGGCAATAAAATAGCTGCTGTCGATGAGTAAAGCTGCGTTCATGCCTTACTCCTTATTGGTTTTGCTGGAGGGTTTAAACATTTGCAGCATGCGCTCGGTTACTACATAGCCACCGGCAGCATTGCCTGCGCCTAACAGCACGCCGAGAAAGCCGATAATCTGCTCGGGTAACGAGCTGGCGTTTAACAGTGCCCACAGCGCGCCTACCACTACGATGCCATGAATAAAGTTAGAGCCGGACATCAGCGGTGTATGCAAAATGGCCGGTACGCGGCCGATAATTTCAAAACCGGTAAAAGCAGCCAGCATAAAAATATACAGCGCGACAAAGCCGGTTAAGATGGTGGTGGTGTAGTCCATAACGCTCCCCAAAAAATGCCAGGTTATTGCTGTTCCAGCGCAGCTTTTACTGCTGCCGGTTTGATCTCGCCCTGATGCGTCAGCACAGTTTTAGCCTGCACTTCGTCATCCCAATCCAGTTTAATTTCTCTATCTACAATAAACAGCTGCAATAAATTCAGCAGGTTTTTGGCATACAGCTCTGAGGCATGTTCAGCCAGCAGCGAAGGTACATTTAACGGCGCTGCTATGGTGATTTGGCCCTGTGTAATGGTTTCACCCGGCACACTGTACTCACAGTTACCGCCGCCTTCAGCGGCTAAATCAATGATCACCGCGCCCAGTTTCATGCCGTCTACCTGAGCTCTACTAATCAGCTTAGGCGAGGGCCGCCCCGGTATGGCTGCCGTGGTAATAACAATATCGGCCTGCTGAATATGCCGGGTAACGACACTGGCAATTTTGTCTTTTTCTTCCTGCGTCAGCTCGCGGGCATAGCCACCTTCGCCGCGGGCATCGACGCCGGTATCAACAAATTTGGCGCCTAAAGATTCAGCCTGTTCTTTGGTTTCGGGCCGCACGTCATAGCCTTCAGTTATTGCGCCTAAACGCCGTGCGGTGGCTAAGGCCTGTAAACCGGCCACCCCCAGGCCCATAACTAAACAGCGGGCCGGGCGGATTGAGCCAACGGCGGTGGTCATCATCGGTAAGATACGCGCCAGCTTAGTGGCGCCAAGCAGCGCAGCATAGTAACCGGCTAACGCCGCCTGCGATGACAGCGCATCCATGGCCTGGGCTCGGCTGATGCGCGGTACCTGCTCCATTGCAAAGCAGGTAATGTGTTTATCGCGCAGTAAGCGGGTAAGGTCGGGCTCTTTATGCGGATAAACAAAGCTAAGCAAAATACAGCCGGGCGGCATCAGGTTAATTTGCTCAGCTGTAGGGGGTTGCACTGCCAGCACTATATTGGCTGTTGCCAGCAGTTCTTGCTCTGTATTAACAAAGCGCACCGCTGTATAGGCACTGTCGGGTAATTTGCTGCTAAGACCTGCGCCGCTAAGCAGGCAGATATCGCAGCCCAGCTTACTAAGTTTATCAGCCACGGCGGGCACCATGGCAACACGCTGTTCGTGTGGCCGGCTTTCCTTCAGCACGGCAACCTGTATTGGCATAAAGCACACTCCTTAAACTAACTGTCTGAGGAGTATAGCCTTTATAAAAAAAGTTGCGTCAATGCGGCCTAAGCGTGCTGGCTATGCAGCAGTGCCTGATTTAATGTCGCCAGAATATCACTGCTTTTACGCAGTACACGCAGTTGCTGAAATAAGTCGGCGGCTTGTGGATACTGCAGCTTTAAATAGCTGAACCATTGTTTGATACGGTTTGCATAGTACTGGCCTTTATCGCCGCTGATCTCAAATTCAGAGTAGCGCATTAGCAGCTCCAGCACTTGCGGCCAGGGCATAGCGGCTGCACCGCTGCGTATGCTTTGTGCCAGGTTTGGCATGGCCAATGCGCCACGGCCGAGCATAATATCGCTGCAATTGGCTTGTTGCTGGCACAGGGCGGCATCGGCGGCGTTCCAGATCTCGCCATTGGCCACCAGTGGAATATCGGTCTGTTGCTTAATTTTTGCGATCCATGGCCAGTATGCAGGTGGCCGGTAGCCGTCGCTTTTGGTGCGGGCATGTACAGTAAGCATGCTGGCACCCGCGCTGGCAATGGCGGCAGCATTGGCCAGGGTTAAGCTGGTATCGTCATAACCGAGCCGGATTTTAGCACTGACAGGAAATTGCGCTGGCACGGCATCGCGCACGGCTTTAACTATAAGGTACAGTTGCTCGGTTTCTTTTAGCAGCACTGCACCGCCGCGGCTTTTATTTACTGTTTTGGCCGGGCAGCCAAAGTTTAAATCAACGCCGGGCGAGCCCAGTTCTACCGCGCGTACGGCATTTTCGGCCAGCCAGTTTGGGTCTTGCCCCAACAGTTGCACCCGCACCGGCGTACCGGCAAAGGTTTTGCCACCGTTTTGCAGCTCTGGGCAAAAGCGGGTAAATACCCGTGCCGGCAGTTTTTGGTCTACTATGCGGATAAATTCAGTAATGCATAAGTCGTAGCCGCCAATACGTGTCAGCATATCGCGCATAAGGTGATCGACTACGCCTTCCATCGGCGCCAGTATAATTTTCATCAGCTTTGGGCCGGGTTGGCCGTTTTATGGCGGCGGCAACGCTCTGAGCAATATATTACCTGCTCCCAGTTACGTTGCCATTTTTTCCGCCAGCTAAACATCAGGCCGCATACCGGACAGCGTTTTTCCGGTAAATGCAGTTTTTGGTGCGGCATATCAGACAGAGTAAACGGTATTGATGTGTTGGCGGTGCAGCAGTTCGGCCAGTTCAGGCAGTTGCAGCGGTTCTATATCCAATACTTCGAGAATGGCGCCTTTGTGCAGCTCCCACTCCGGGTCCAGCGTAATATTAAATAGCTGGCGGCTTTCGCCACTGAAGTGCTCTGCCAGTTTTAGTAAGGCAAACAGTTGTTTTTCCAGTTCACTGTCGGTTTCCAGCATCAGTGCCGGGCTGTGGTGATAGGCAATAACATTGCAAAGCTCTGGCGTTAAGCTCCATGACTGTGCCACCAGATAGCCTAATACCTCGTGGCAGGTATGAAAATACTGCTCTTCAATTTCGCTGTAACCCCGGCCTTGTTGCAAGCCTTGCTGCAGCAGTTGTTCGTAGTTGCTCACCTGCTGTTGAATAAGCGCAATACCGGCGTTATGAAACAGGCCCAGGCTGTAGCAGTCGTCCTGAATATCCTGGCTAAAATTAAAATGCCTGGCCAGTGTCATGGCGATATTGCCGGTTTGCAATGCGCTGGACCAAAGTTTCAGGCTGAATTTGTCATCCCGCCCTTCCGACAGCGTAAAACGCACCAGCACACTGCGCACCAGTTTTAATACCCGGCTAACACCCAGAAATTTGCAGGCATGTTCAACCGAGGTAATTTTATGCCGCAGGCCAAAAAAAGCTGAGTTCACTACTTTTAATGTAAAACCGGCAATACCAATATCGAGATTTATCAGTGCAGCAATGCGTTTAATGCTGGGTTCCGGCATATCCAGTTGTTGCTGAATATGCTGCAGGATCTCCGGTTGCGGTGGTATGGTAAAGCCGTCTAACGCTTGTTCAATTGCTGACATATCAATGGCATGCGCCATAACACCTTCTCCGGTAACAAACTGCCAACTCAGCGGCTAATAGTAAAAGCCGCTAGGGTGAAATGCAAAACAGTTTTAGGGTATTTATTGCCACTACTCTGTCTACTACGAGTCGAGATAGGGGCGGCCGGACATCAGCTGCTGCGCCAGTTGCTGTTCGTTTTGTTGTTCGTTCAGTTGCAGATCGTTAAATTGCACATCGAACTGGATCAGCTCTTCATCACCAAGATGCTGAGCCACTAAGCGATCTGGCACCTGGCCAACCTGCCGGTAGGCATTAATAGCAACCTGGGCAGCTTGTTCCATCAATAATAAGAAGTGGCCTAACGGGAATTGCTGGAAAATGTCGGCATCCAGATGGGCCCAGCCGAGTAAGTCACCACTGATAGCACCATCGGCATGGTCGGTAAACATCATAGATACTGCCGGGCAGGACGGGTTTTCACCGGCCTGATATTGTTCGGCGTCTTCGCTGTTAAACACCAGCACATAGCCAAAACTCGGGCTGCCCTCAGCATCCATCTCGTCAAATGACGTATCGTACATCAGAAATAATCGATTATCGGTCATGACGTTTTCCTGCTGAAAAAATGGCCGCTAATTTTACCTGAAATTAAGCAGATGCTAAAGGGTGAACTGTAATGATAACGGCAATACCGGCTGATATGGATTAATTAAGCGGTAAATTACGCTGCGGGCTGATAGGGTATTTCCAGTAACAGCGCCAATGCCAGCAGTAATGCCTGCTCTTGTGTTACCAGCAGCTCGTCGGCCCGCACACCGGCTTCAACAGCCTGCCACAATTGTTGCTTTTGCTGCGGTGCCAGTGCCAGCAAGTGCGGCAGTTGCTGGCTGAGGCTGGTAAAGCTGAAATCGGGCCTGGAGCTGTCAGCGGTAAAAGGCAATACAGCAGCGGCAGCCTGCCAGGCTTGTTGTTGCTTGGCAGCGTCACCGGCAACCTGGCTAACCAAAGACAGCAGTGCGCTAACTGCAGGTTTCAGTTGGGTCAGGGTTTTACCCGAGTATTTACGGCTTATCTGCTCTGGGTCAAACTGCACGGCCACACTGTGTTCTACAAACTCGCGTGCCAGCCAACTACCGATATCCGGCGAGCCTGCGGCTTGCATAAGTGCTTGCAATAATTGTTCAAACTGGCGGAATTTGCTTTCGGATAAGGTTTTCAGTGCTGGGATCAACCGCTGCAATAACTGCACTTGTTGCAGGGCATCCAGGCTTGCCACGCTGTCGCACAGTTGATCGGTTTGCTGCAATAAACTGGCTGCCCCCAGCTCTTTAATTAGCCGTAATTGTTTTTGGCGGATATCGTGATCCTGCTGCAGTAGCAAACAACACACCAGCGCCGTAGCGGGTTCTGTCTGGCGGCTGCTGTGTAGCAGCAATAAAGGTAACGCCTGTTGCAAGCGCTCTGCATTAGTGGGCTTAGCCTCAGTAGTGCTGGCGTTAGCATCAGTTGCGGTTTGTGCCGCCCGTGCTGTGGGGAATTTGCCGTTCCAATGGGGTTCCAGCCGTTTTATCCGCGTGGCCAGTGGCGGGTGTGTGGCAAAAATGGACGCCCAGCGGCTAATCGCTTCACCAAAAAACAAATGGCTGTTTTCGTCGGCATTCTGGTTTTTAATTTTACTTGAGCTGCTGTGGCTGCCAATGGCTTTTAACGCCCCGGCGATACCGCGTGGGTTGCGGGTAAATTGCACAGCAGAGGCATCGGCCAGAAACTCGCGTTGGCGGCTTACTGCCGCTTTAATCAGGTTACCAAAGAAAGAGCCTAAATAACCTATTACTACTAAGCCCAGTGCCAGCAGCACTATGCCGCCGCCATTGTTTTTACTGTTGCCGGAAGAGCGGCTGCCGGCACGTATGGCACCTGCTCTGCCGCTGCCGCGCAGCATGTAGTAGCCAATATGCCCAAGAAACAGGATGCCGTTTAAAATGGCAATCAGGCGGATATTCATCCGCATATCACCGTTTAAAATATGGCTGAACTCATGGGCTATAACGCCTTGTAATTCGTCGCGGTTTAATTGCTCCAGGCAACCCTGGGTAACCCCAATCACTGCATCTGCCGGGCTGTAACCGGCGGCAAAAGCATTAATGCCCTGTTCTGGCAGTAAATATACCGGCGGCACCGGCGTATTGGCGGCCAGTGCCATTTCTTCTACCACGTTAAGCAAGCGCCGTTGTAGTGGGTCCTGGCTGTCGGGTAATAACCTTGTACCACCGAGCGATTCGGCTACTACCTTACCGCCAGCCCTCAGCTGCTGCCATTTAAACAACACGGCTATGGCTACGGCAACCAGCACGACGATACTCACCCAGCCTACCAGATGCCAGGGCAGGGTTTGCCAGTGCAGGGATGATAAAAAAGCCGGGTCAACAAAGCCCAGGCTAATTAAGGCGATAACATTGGTTAGCATCAGCAACAGCAGAACTGCCAGCGTAAACAGCACCACTAAAATGCGGGTATTACGCCGGGCTAAATCCTGCTGGGCAAAAAAGTTACTGCTCATGTTTTGCCGTGCTGCTTAAAAGCTGACTTTAGGTGCGGCCTGAATGGCGGCGCTGTCAGCAAACTCCAGCAACTTGGCATCAGCCGCATGGCCAAAAGCGGAAGCAAGCAGCACCGGTGGAAAGCTTTGTTTATAGCTGTTGTAATCGGTAACCGCGTCATTAAAGGCCTGACGGGCAAAGGCTACACGGTTTTCGGTGCTGGTAAGCTCTTCAGATAACTGCATCATATTCTGGTTGGCTTTTAAATCCGGGTAGGCTTCCATTACTACATTTAAGCGGCTCATGGCACTTTGCAATGCGCCTTCAGCTCCGGCTAATGCGCTGATAGCCCCGGCATCGCCCGGGTTGTTTGCGGCAACTTTTAACCCGGCCAGTGCAGCATTACGGGCATTAATAACGGCCTCAAGCGTGTCGCGCTCGTGTGCCATATAGGCTTTGGCAGTTTCAACCAGATTGGGGATCAGGTCGTAGCGGCGTTTTAGCTGCACTTCAATTTGGGCAAAGGCGTTCTGAAAGCGGTTTTTCAGTTTTACCAGCTGATTAAAAATGCTGATAACCCAGAATACTATGGCAACTAAAATAGCCAGAATAATCAGGCTGGTCATGATGTCTCCGAGGTTACGGTAATCTAGGTTGCTATTGTTAACAATAATTTAATCAGTGTCCAGCGATTCTTGTTCAAGTAGCATTAAACTGCGATGGCGGGTCAGGCTTTGGGTCTGGCTGGTAATTCCTGGTGGCTGCGGTATCATAGCCAGCCTGACATTAAGGGGTAAGCATGAGCGATTTTCAACATATTTCTGTGGCACAAACGGCTGAATTACTGGCTGCTGGTAAGGTAGTTATTGCCGATATCCGCGATGAGCAAAGTTTTGCCGGTGGCCATATTGATGGGGCTTTTCATCTGACCAATGGCAGCTTAACTGGCTTTATGCAGCAGTATGAATTTGAGCAGCCAGTTGTGGTGGTGTGTTACCACGGTAACTCCAGCCAGGGCGCGGCACAATATTTAGCCCAGCAAGGTTTTGAACAGGTATACAGTATGGATGGCGGCTTTGAAAGCTGGCGCCAGCAGTTGCCTTTTGTGAGTGGCGACAGTGCATAAATTTGCCGAGTTAAATTCTGCTCAGGCAGCACAACTGTTTGCTGCTTACTGCGTAGCGCAGGGGCTTGAAGTAAATGCGGTAGTGCAGCAGCCAACGCTGGCTGAGCTTTATGGTGCAACAGAGCAGTTGGCCCGGATAGAGCAGGAGTTTGCCCGTTTTTTACAGCAGCCGGCGCATCCGCGGTATCAGGCCGCGGCCTGGCAACTAAGCCAGCCAGACACGCAAAAACTGCAGGATGATGGTTTGCCGGTGTTTAACTGGCGCGAGTTATGGCGCCAGGCACCTTTAACGTCAGCACTGTTACTGTTATGCCTGCTGGTGTATGTGTGGCAGCAGCTGGACTGGCGCAGCAGCTCTGCGGCCTTGCAGCTTACTGAGCCTACGCAGCTGTGGCGCTGGTTTACGCCAATGTTATTGCATTTTTCGTTAACCCATCTGGTGTTTAACCTGGCCTGGTGGTTGTATCTGGGCCGCCAGTTTGAGCAACGGTTGGGGCTGGTGATGTTGCTGAATGTAACTTTGTCGGTGGCGCTTGTTTCCAATGCCGCGCAGTACTTTATGGTTAACCCTAATTTTGGTGGTTTATCTGGTGTGGTATACGGTTTATTTGGTTATTTCTGGATAGCAGGGCGGCTAAATCCGGCGCAGGGTTTGTATATCAGCCCGGGGCTGGTGGGGTTTATGTTGTTATGGTTATTGCTGGGGTTTTTCGATGTGCTTTGGGTAAGCATGGCAAACTGGGCGCATCTGGGTGGTTTACTAGCCGGTATGGGTTGGGCCTGGTTGCTGCGTAAACACACAGGCCGTGGACATGCGCAATAAAGGTGCTTACTGATACAGCTGCTATTGATACAGATACTTGGTAAATAAAATATCTCTGATCATGGCGTTGCCGGTTTCTTTTTTCATCGCCTGCTGCAGTTTATCTAAAATAGCCAGGCGAATTTCTTCACGGCCGGTAAGTGACTTTATTTTATCTTCCGGCTGTTTGGTAAAGGTGCCGATAATAAGATCCAGTATCAGCGGTTCATGATGTTCAATAGCGGTCAGATACGCTTTATCTTCGATCATCAGCTCTACAGTAACGCGGATATAACCCAGGCTGCGGCGGTTGCCGGAAATATAGTTAGTTACGATATCCGGGTCAAAACCGTAATAGACAATTTCTTTTGGCTGCTGTGCAACAGCGGGGTGTGTTGCTAATAGCAGCGGCACTGACAGCACCAGAGAAAGCAGCAGGCTTTTGATCATAAGTATCACTTTTGGTTGAGGAATAAATGGCGGCAACGACACTAACAGTAGCGTTAAGCGGGGTATTTTACCAGCTAACTTAGTTTACAGTAAGCCGTTTTTCTGTGTTGATTACGGCTGAAAAGTCAGCCTGAAGTTGCTATGATGCGGCCAGACTTTTGGTTGCAGAATAGATATTTGTGAGCACTCCCCTGATTTCTCTGGCCCGGCACTGGCAGGACGCCAATACTCTGGCGTTACCGGCCGCTTTAGCGCCGTGGATTTTAGAACCCGCATCGCTTACCGCGCGTTTAAAGCGGCATTGCCAGCGTTTTCGTCTGCAGGTATTGCAGGAATACAGCGCTATACTACCCGGTTTTTTACAACCCTTATTACCTGATACCACTGCAGCGCAGGTGCGTGAAGTGATTTTGTGGTGCAACGATATGCCCTGTGTGTATGCGCAAAGTTGGTTACCCGCGCAAACGATAGCAGCGCTACGCCCGCTGGCCGATTTAGGCGAACGGCCTTTGGGTGACTATATTTTTCAGCATCAGGGTCTGCACCGCGGCACTATTGAGGCTGCGCAGCTTGACGTTATGCTGCCACAGCTGAATATCGCCGCGCACTGTTATGTGCGCCGTTCGGTATTTCAGCTGCAAGGCCAGCCACTGCTGGTTGCTGAAGCCTTTTTGCCTGATATCAGTAAACTGGAAGCCACCTTGTGATGAAACTGGCGCTGAGTTGGGCTCACCGTGATTATTACCTGCAACTGATGCGGATAAACAGGCCGATAGGTACGTATTTGTTGCTATGGCCGACATGGTGGGCGCTGTGGCTGGCTGCCGAAGGCCCGCCGCCGTTGTATTTGCTGCTGGTGTTTAGCGCCGGTGTGGTGTTAATGCGCGCCGCCGGTTGCGTAATTAACGATTACGCCGATCGCAAATGGGACGGCGCGGTAGAACGCACTAAACAGCGGCCCCTGGCCAGCGGTGCGATAAGCAGCCGCGAAGCACTGCAATTATTCGCGCTATTGGTGCTGTTATCAGCCAGTTTATTGCTGTTTTTAAACTGGCAGACGGTATTGCTATCGGTGGTGGCTTTACTGCTGGCGTCGGTGTATCCCTTTATGAAACGCTATACCCATTTGCCGCAGGTGGTATTGGGCGCAGCGTTTAGCTGGGGTATGCCAATGGCGTTTATGGCTATTCAACTGCAGTTACCGCCGCTGCTGTGGCTGCTTTATCTGGCTAACCTGCTATGGACAGTAGCTTATGACACTTACTATGCGCTGGTAGACCGGCCGGATGATGTAAAGGTAGGGATTAAGTCTACCGCTATTTTATTTGGCAAATATGCTTTAGCCATTATTGCGCTGTTGCAGTTGTGTACTTTACTGCTGCTTGTTGCAGTGGGATATTGGGCACACTTACATCTGGTGTATTACCTCAGCCTTATTGCCGCTGCTGGTTGTTTTATTTATCAGTATATTGTTGCCAGAGGTAGTCGTCAGGGCTGTTTCACTGCGTTTTTACATAATCACTATGTGGGGATGCTGGTGTTCGCCGGTATTGCCTTAAGCTACCTGTTACAAGGATAAACCGATGATAAAACGATTTTTAGTTATGCTGGCATTGGCAATGCCGTTATTGGCCTGTGCGGTACCGGCAGATGAGCGGGAAGTATTTAGTTTAGTGCCGTTGCAGCTTGGCGAGCAGCGTATACAGGCGCAGTTGGCAGATACACCGCAAAAACGTGCGCAGGGGCTGATGTTTCAGCAAAGTGCAGACCCGGGCATGTTATTGCTGTACAGCGAGCCGCGAGAGATTGCATTGTGGATGCTAAATACCGCTATGCCGTTGGATGTGGCTTATATTGATGCCAACTGGACTATTGCAGAGCTGATTACGCTTGAGCCCTATGATGAAACACCAGTACCATCAAAGCAGCCGGTAATAGCCGCGCTGGAAATGCCGCGCGGCTGGTTTGCCAAATATGGCGTAGCGGTTGGGCAAAAGGTAACGCTACGTCCAGATCAACAACCTTGAATTTAAATTAAAAACAGGGAGTACTGCGCCGATAGCGCAGCCTCAGACCTTTTCGCGCCAGCGAAGGCGGGTAACAAATTCGTCGGGAACGAATTTGGTCAGCGTAGCTGGCCCGCCTGGTTGAGGGCCGGATTGCCCGAAACCCTGCTGAGGCGAGCAGGTCGGGGCGGTACTCCCGACACATATGCGCGTGGGTCTGTATCGGTGAAAGCGCGAGGATGCCACGACCCTATTTGGCTCGCCACAGCAACTACTGCGGGCATCCTGCCCTTCGCGAGCCAGCGAAGCTGTTCAAATTCGTTCCCGACGAATTTGTCGCCTTTTGCCTGCGGCAGGGCTCAGACACTCTGTGGCGCCCAAATCGGGCATGCCATCCTCAGAAAAAGATCTGCTTAGCCTTTAAGTTTTGCTGTCCTTATCATTTTTCCGGTAATGCGCGGCGCAGCAGCAAAAAATACAATACCGGCATTAGCAACATCGACACCAGCGGTGCGGCCAGCATACCGCCCAGCATAGGTGCGGCAATGCGCTGCATAACCTCATTGCCGGCCCCGCTGCCCAGCATTACCGGCAGTAAACTGACAATAATGGTCAGCACTGTCATCGCTTTTGGCCTTACCCGCTGCACAGCACCCTGCATAATGGCTTGCCACAGCTGCTGCTGGTTTTGTGGCTTTACGTCCTCTACTGCGCGCTTTAAATACAGCAACATTACCACCGCAAATTCGGCTGCCACGCCACCTAAGGCAATTAAGCCTACAGCAACCGCTACCGACAGCTGGTAATCGAGCAAATACAGCAACCATAAGCTACCGCTAAGCGCAAAGGGTAAAGTAACCAGCACCAGCAGCACATCACTAAAGCGGCGGAAGGTTAAATACAGCAGCAACACAATAAGCAGTAAAGTAAAGGGCAGTAGTTGCTGCAGACGCTGTGTTACCCGCTGCAGATATTCATACTGGCCGCCGATACTTACGCTAACCTGCGGTGCAAAGCGCTGCTCAGCCAGCAGCTGTTGCAACTGCGCAATATAAGTACCAAGCCGGGTTTCTGCTGGCAGATCAATATACACCCAGCTGGTTAAACGGGCGTTTTCAGCGCGGATCATCACCGGGCCTTGTATTACCTCTACCTTTGCTACTTGCTCCAGTAACAGATAGGCGCCGTCTGCACTTTGCAGCGGCAACCGGCGGATATCATCCGGGTGGCTGCGGCTGTCACGGGGGAAACGCAGGCTTATATCGTAGCGCTCGCGGCCCTGAATGCTTTGTGCTACCGGAGCACCGCCAATAGCAAAGGCCACATATTGCTGCAGCTCGGTAAGTGTCAGGCCGTAGCGGCCCAATTGCTGTAAGTCGGGTGTAATTTGTAAATACAGGCCATCTTCAGCGCGCTCAGCAAATACCGAGCGGCTGCCTGGCAGTTGTCTGATCTGGCTTTCCAACTGTTGCGCTGTTTGTGAAATAGTCGCCAGATCCGGCCCGCTGACACGTACCCCCACTGCGGTACGAATGCCGGTAGATAACATATCAATGCGGGTTTTTATCGGTGGCAACCAGGCATTAGTCAGGCCCGGTACCTGCACGGTGGCGTCCAGCTGCGCAATAATATCATTTAGCGTCACCCCATGCCGCCACTGGCTTTGCGGCTTTAACTTAATGCTGGTTTCCAGCATTGTCAGCGGGGCCGGATCGGTGGCGGTATCGGCGCGGCCACTTTTACCCAGCACGGTGTCTACCTCGGGCACGGTTTTTATTAAGCGATCCGTTTGCTGCAGCAGCTTTGCCGCCGTGGCCGGGCTTATGCCGGGCAGGGTGGTGGGCATATACAGCAGATCGCCTTCAGCAAAGGCTGGCATAAACTCGGTAGATAACCGTTGCCACGGCAGCAGGCTGGAGCCCAGTGCCAGTACACACAGCAGTACTAAGGTTTTCGGAAAGCGCAGGCATAATGTTAGCAGCGGGGTATAAAGCACAATCAGTACGCGGCTAAGCGGGTTGCTGTGTTCTGAGGGCAGCTTACCGCGTAAAAAATACAGCATCAGCACCGGGATCAGTGTTATTGCCAGCAATGCCGCCGAGGCCATGGCGAAGGTTTTAGTGTAAGCCAGCGGGGCAAATAAGCGACCTTCCTGCGCTTCGAGCATAAACACCGGTAAAAAACTCACAGTGATCACCAGCAAAGAGAAAAACAGCGCCGGGCCAACATCCAGGCAGGCGTCGATAATGGTCTGGCGAAACTCTGCCGCGCTCAGCTCTTTACCGTTAGCACGGGCCTGCTCCAGTTTTTTATGGCCGTGTTCTACCATGACAATGGCTGCGTCAACCAAAGCGCCAATGGCAATAGCTATACCGCCCAGGCTCATCACATTGGCATTAATGCCCAGTTTTTGCATCAGCAAAATACTGGCCAGCAGGGCCAGCGGTAAGCTGATTACTGCCACTAACGCAGAGCGGGCATGCAGTAAAAACACCAGACACACCAGCGCGACTACCGCCATTTCTTCCAGCAGCTTCTGGCTTAAATTGCTGACGGTGTTTTCAATCAGCTCAGAGCGGTCGTACACCGTTACCAGCTCAACCCCCTCTGGCAGGCCGTTTTTTAGCCCGGCCAGTTTATGTTTTACTGCATTGATGGTGCTAAGCGCATTTTCGCCCTGGCGCATCACAATAATACCGCCAATCACTTCACCTTCGCCGTTTAGTTCGGCAATACCGCGCCGTGCTGCCGGTACTAACTGCACAGTGCCAATATCAGCTAGTGTCAGCGGGTAATCGGCGCTGTTACGCACGCCAAGCGGCACTGCAGCCAGGTTTTCCAGCGACTGAATATATTCACCGGCCTGCACCAGCAGTTCAGTTTCAGCGACTTCAATAATACCGCCGCCCTGCTGCTGATTATGGTTGTTAATGGCACTAATCACCTGCGCCAGAGTAACGTTATAAGCGCGCATCAGGCGCGGCTCTATTTGTAACTGATAAGTTTTTGCCATACCGCCGATGCTGGCGACTTCTGCCACCCCGCCAACGCTTTGCAATTCAGGTTTAAGGAAAAACTGCTGCAGGCTGCTGAGTTGCTCCAGCGACTGCTGGCCGGTTCTATCGACCAGGGCGTACTGAAATATCCAGCCGACACCGCTGGCATCGGGCCCTAAAGTAGCACTGGCACCAGCTGGCAGCGTAACAGTTTGCAGATATTCCAGCACCCGTGATCGCGCCCAGTAGGGGTCGGTGCCATCTTCAAAAATAACATACAGATAGCTGTCGTTCGGCATGGAAAAGCTGCGCACGGCTTTAGCTTTGGGCACGGCCAGTAACGCACTGGACAGCGGATAGCTGATTTGCTGCTCTATGGTTTCTGGCGTCTGGCCCGGGTAGCTGGTTTTTATAATAACCTGCACATCGGATAAATCCGGCAGGGCATCTAATTTAAGCTGCTGGCTGGCTTGATAGCCAAACAGGGCCAGCGCAAAGGTGCTTAGCAAAATCAGCAGCGGGTTTTGTACCGACCAGCGAATAATAGCTTTAATCATGCTCGCTGCTCCTAATGCTGATGACTGTCAGCGGTGCTTTGTGGCAACTGGCTTAAACTGGCCTGGGCATCAAGTAAAAACTGGCCGGATACCACTACCTGTTCACCCTGATGTAAGCCGGTTAACACCTGCACATAACCCTGGGCGCTACTGCCGGTAGTAATATGCCGTACACTAAAGCTATCGCCGTCTTTAACGATTACCCGGCTGCCGTTACCTGATAACAACACCGCATCACGCGGCACCGCCAATACATCACGTAGCGGCCCGCCATACAAACGGACCGGTAGTAACATATTGGGTTGCAGCAGTTGTTGTTTGTTGTCTACCGTCATGCGTACTTTGCTGCTGCGGCTTTGTGCATCCAGTGCCGGGTAAATAAAATCGACCCTGGTTTCAATGCCTGTTATCTGATGCGATGGAATATCTACCTCGGCGCTCATACCCTCACGCAACCAGCTTTGCTGCGCCTGGGCTACATCGGCTAATAACCAGACTTTGGCTAAGCTGGTGATCTCCAGCAGGGTATCGCCGGGGCTAATATACATACCATCACGCACGTTCAGCATAGTTACCACGCCATCCTGATGGGCGTATACGGTTATTTGATACTGGCTTTGCCGGCTTTGTTGTAGCTGGCTAATATCGTTGTCGGTAAGGCCGAGCAGCCGTAAGCGGGTTTCGGCGCGCTTTAGTAAGCTGCTGCTGCGCTCGCCATTTTGCTTGCTGACCGACAATGCCTGCAGATAATCGTCCTGCGCTACCAGTAAATCCGGTGCGTAGTAGCTAAACAGCTTTTCACCGGCCTTAACGCGCTGGCCCAGGCTGCGCACATATAATTGTTCTATCCAGCCCTCAGCGCGGATATGGCTGTGGTGAATAGCATCTTCCGGGTACTGCACCTGGGCAAAGGTTTCAATAAAGCGCCATAAAGTGCGTGGCGCAGCAGCTTCGGTGCGTATCGCCAGCGCTTGTTGCATAGCGCCGTTAACGTCTACAGCTGTTGTTTGCTGCTGGCGCTGCTGCACTAATTCCATGCCGCAAATCGGGCAGTTACCGCTTTCGCCTTGCTGAATATGCGGGTGCATCGGGCAGACATACAGCGATGTTGCTTGTGGCAATACGCTCTGCTGCGCGGCAGGGGAAGCTGCCGGTGCAGCCTGAGGAAGGTGGTGGCTATGATCTTGGGCCAAAACGGCAACAGCCGGTTGCAACAACAGCAAAGTTATAAAATAAAAAGTACGCATAATATTTTCCTGAAACAATACAAACCCGCGTGCAAAAGCACAGCATTAACACGGTTTAATCGGTTCAGGCGTTTATAGGCGGCGGAGGATCTTCGGTAAATAACCACTGCGGCAGGCTGCTAGTTAGCCTTGCTACGGTATTATGAGGGCGGATATAGCGAAATAACTCGGTGGCTAACAGTGCGCCGCCTGCAGCACAATGCTTGGTGCAGCAATCACCTTTGCATTTATGTTGGGCTTGCTCGCAGCAGCTGTGAGCAGTGTCGTCAGGTACTGGGGTTTGTACGCTATGGCATGGCATCTCGGCTTCTGCTGCCGGCGCTGTATGTTGGTGCTGAGCCATTGCATCAGCCAGCGTATAGGCATGCGCCTGCTGCACCGATCCGCTAAGGCCGGATAGTGCCAGGATAAGCAATAACAAATAGCTAAGTACTGTGCGCATGGCGCTTATCATAGGCGGTTTAACTTGCCGGGTCCAGCACGCCGTTAATACTGGCATTTTTACGAAACCAACCGGCAATGCTGTAGCGGCTGTCTATGGCCGGTAGCACTTCATGTGGGAAGCGCTCACTTTCAAACAGGATCAGGCTGCCGGCAGTGGGCCGAAATTTATCAATCAGGTTGTCGTGCTCATCATACAGGGCTAACTCGCCGCCCGCGCTGACACTGTTTAAGTAACTTACCGTGGTGAGCACCCGGTTCGAGCGGCCGCTAAAAGCATCAACATGTTTTTGGTAATAGTCACCGTTTTGGTAGCGGGCAAAGTGGCATTCAAAATCAAATAAGCCTAAAAAGCAGCGCCGGTTAAACAATTGCTGCAACTGCGCCATCTGTGCCAGATATTGCTGCTGCGCGTTGGTGCTGCCATCAAACCATTGGGTGGCATCGCGGCGGATCTGCCGATTTAACTGATGATCGCCCTGGCGGCCAATACCAGCAGGTGCAAGCTGCGCCTGATGTCTGGCTTCATGCGCCAGTGCGGTATTTAATTCAGCGCTTAAAAAATCAGGCAGCCAAACCCAGCCGTGCTGATAAAAAGCCTCAATAATAGCGTCATTGGACAAAGCCGGGCCGGACATAGCGATACTCAGAAGATAAACTGCGTTTATTGTCGCTGAAAAAAGCACGCCCATAAAGCGGATTTTGTTACTCTTGGCATCAGGTTAGTTTATGCCAAAGGAAACCCATGTCAGACAGTATCTATTTCTATGAACCCGCCAAAGGCCATGGCTTGCCGCACGACCCCTTTAATGCGCTGGTAGCGCCAAGGCCGATAGGCTGGATCTCCACTCAAGACAACCAGGGCAAGCTTAACTTAGCACCTTACAGTTTTTTTAATGCCTTTAACTACACACCGCCAATTATTGGTTTTGCCAGCACCAGTTACAAAGATACGCTACGCAATATTGAGCAAACCGGTGAGTTTTGCTGGAACCTGGTAACTAAACCGTTAGCTGAGGCGATGAACCAGACCAGTGCCGCCGTTGCACCTGAGGTAAATGAATTTGTGCTGGCCGGTTTAACGGCCAAAGCGTCCAGTATTATCAAAGTGCCGCATGTAGCGCAAAGCCCGGTTACCTTTGAATGTAAGCTAAGCCAGATAGTGCAGCTAAGTGCAGCCGATGGCAGCAAAATTACTACCTGGATGGTGTTTGGTGAAGTGGTAGGCGTGCATATTGCGCAGCATTTGCTGGTGGATGGACTATACGACACAGCAGCGGCTGAGCCGGTATTGCGCGGTGGCGGCCCGGGCGATTATTTTGTCGCAGATGCCGCAACGCGGTTTCAGCTATTGCGGCCAAAGATTTAACAAAGTAGACGAATGTTTAAGCTGCTCACCTAAGGGAGAATCGACTTGCCCTAAGCCAACCGTTGAAGGCATGGATGCCTGAGTCGAGCCCCCATGGATGGGTTCACGGCGCGTTGGCGTGGGCAAGCCGGTTCGTTAGCTGACCGGTTGTAGATTGTTGCGTAAAGCTAAAACTGGTAACTATTGGTTTTAGCCAGCAAATCTTTGGCTTTAATTTTGCCGGTCATACACTGGTTAATATCAGCCTTTTTTACCACCCAGTAATAACGGCCTTCGCTACCGCGATTGCTTACCTGCAAGGTAACGTATTCATTGTCCGGCATATCGCGCAGGCTGGCGCCGTAATCACACAATACCTGGCTGAATTTCTCACCTACGGTCTTCACCATGGCGGCGGTTTGTTGCTGTTGTTCAGCCAGCTGTTTTGCCCGCTGCTCTTCCAGTTGTTTGCGGCTTATTCCGGCTTCTTTGGCCACTTCGGCCAGTTTTTCCTGTAGCAGCTTGGTTTTTTGCTGCAGCATTTGCAGTTCCTGCTGTTGCTCTTTATCCAGTTTGGTCAGATTTTTATTAAACTCGATATCGCGTTTGTCGCGTTCAACATCACGCAGTTCACGCTCTATCGCGCGCTGTTTTTCCGCTATGCGATAGGTTTGCCGGTGCTGGTCCTGCATTTGCTCTGCCATCTCTTCTGCAGCTTCTGTGATTTTTTCAATATCGATGCTATCAAACTCAAACTCACCGCCCGGCAATGGTGGCACTGGTGCAACCGGCGTGGCCGGTATGCTCATATTTCTGAATTGAAAAATATGCCGGCCGCCACTGCTGGCCTGAAACAATAAGCCCTGGCCACTTAAATAGCTGTACTGCAGCGATGATAACCGGCTGTTTTCGTTATCTTTAAACGCAGTTTGCAGGATGGTTTGCAGAATATCGGCATTTTTTTTCAGTGCCGGGCTAACTTCGGCGGCATGTAACGGCATTAATGCTAAAACTGCGCCAACGGTTGCGGCATAAAATGGGGTACGGCGTAATGCATTCATGGTTTTACCACTCCGGTATTGGTTGGGCTATAGTAACTGCTGGCAGGACGGTAACCGGCCTGCATCGGTTGGTAGTTTTCCTGCCAGTATTGCCAGTCAGCCTGGCGTTGCTGGTTAAGGTACTCCACCAGTTGCAGCATATCGCTGCGCTGGTCGCGTTTAAGTTCATCTTGTAAGTAATCTTTCAGTAGTACCAACTGCGAGTTGGTGCTTTGTTGTTGCGTATCCAGTTGCTGCACCAGCCATTGCTGCTGTTCTTTTTGATAAGCCAGCAGTGCAGTGCCGACGGCGCGGTTAATTTCACTTTGGCTGTTGTGCCAGCTAAGCGTCAGGCTGCCATCCTGCAGCTGAAATTTAGCCGGTGACAGGCTAATTAACATGGCCGCACAAGACAGAGCCAGGCTAAGCTGTGGCCACCAGCTACGTTGCAGTTTTGGCCTTTGCCACTGTTTCGCAAACAGGGCGCTGCTATCAAACTCCGGTACCGGTTCAAAACGTGGTGCTTTGGCATCAGCCTGCAAGGCCAGAGTGTTTTGCAGCCGGGCATACCACTGTGGGTCGTGTTGCAACTGCATGGCGCATTGCTCAGCGGTTATTTTACCGTCGAGCCAGTCTTCAAAAATTTGCTGATTGTTCGACATGATTGTCCTCCAACTGCAGGCGCAATTTATCCAGCGCGGCATAAAAACGTGATTTTACGGTATTACTGGAAATCGCCAGTTGGCTGGCGATTTCATCAAAAGTGAACTGCTGATAAAACTTCAGCTCCAGCACCAGACGTTGCTCGAGCGGCAAGCTGCGCAACTGTTGCTGTACTTGCTTTTGCTGCCTGTCATTGGCCAGTTGTTCTGGCATGCCTGGGGCGTCGGCGGGCATTTCAGCCAGCTCATCGTCGTTGTCGCTGTATTTACGCCGGCGCAGCATGTCCATGGCGCGGTAGTTGGCAATGCCAAACAACCAGCTTTTAAAGCTGCTGTCACCCCGGTACTGCCCCAGATTGCGGCACAACACCAGCAATACATCCTGCAACAGGTCATTGGCGTCTTCACGCGAGCCAAGCAAGCGCAAGCCAAAGTAAAACAGTGCACTTTGATGCCGGTTCACCAACTGCTGCCAGGCATGTTGATCACCATTTAACGCTTTGGCAATTAAGCTCTCGTCACTGCGTTTAAACACGATATTGTTATTCTCTGCTGGTTTTGTTTATTAAGTCGGGCTGACTGCAAATTTAGTTGGCCATTAGCAAAAAAATTTTTATTTTTCTGAGCCGCTAGCGGCTGCACTGCGTAAATTGGCAAACTAGTGGAGGAAATTATGCACAAATTATCGTTAGCCACTGCTGTTGCCGGTGCTTTGCTACTGGTTGGGTGCAGCCAGTCGGTGTCCGAGTATAGCAATGAGACACCAGTATTAAAGCTGGATCAGTTTTTTCAGGGTGAAAGCCTGGCCTGGGGTGTGTTGCACAACTGGCAAGGTAAGCAGAGTGTACGTTTCACCGCAGAACTATGCGGCAGTTGGCAGGGTAACACCGGCAATTTGTACGAACTGTTTTATTTTAGCGATGGCCGCACAGAGCAGCGCCACTGGCGACTGCAACAGAATCTTGATGGCAGCATTAGTGGCACGGCAGGCGATGTGGTAGGTGATGCCACCGGGCAATTGGCGGGGAATACCTTGTACTGGGAATATACACTGCGTATTCCATACGACGGCGATACGCTGGATGTAAAGGTAAAAGACTGGCTTTATCTGGTAGACGAGCAGAACCTGATAAATCGCAGTACCTTGCATAAATTTGGTGTAACGGTAGGGGAGCTGACGTTAGCCATTCAGCAGCAAAATAAAAACGCCGACTGTGCGGCGTTACAACAAAAAATTAAGCAACTGGTACCCGATGCGGTTTAAGCGGGTACTGCAGAACGCTGACCGCAGTTAAGACTGCGGTACAACCCGCCGGGTTGGGTACTGCTGAAAAATCAGGCTAACAACTTCTGAAATGGCCTGTTTAGGCTTTTCCAGATCTGACTTTTTCAGCGTGCCCTCAGAAATACCTTCCCACACCAGCTGCTTTTTCTCTGCATCAATAACATCAATATTTACAGTACCGTATTTGTAACGAATGGTATCTACGTCATTGGTGTACAGCGGGAAGCCGGCATAATAACCACGACGGTAATTATAGTAGCCGTAGTTAAAGGTGGCCGATGGCATAGAGCGCACATCAGTACGGGTTTCCACATTAGAGTTAAAGTTTACCAGCAGGTCAGCATTGGTTTCGCTGTACTGATAACCCAAAGCCGTCATTTCAGCGCTGATAGCGTCTTTAAAATGCTGCGTGACCAAAGTGGCATAGCCAGCTTTATCTGTTGCGGGTTCAGGCATAAAAGCAAAGGTTTTATAACTGGAAAAATTGGTGTTGGCCGCCGCGTCAGAGCGTACTTTAGGTCCGGTAGCACAACCGGTAATAACCAGCGCTGCCAGTGCGGCGCAGGTAATAACCATCTGTTTAATATTTTTGCGTAGCATACACTTCTTCCTATGCTTAATCTGGGTACGCATCGCGTATTGCGAGGAAGGCATCCAGATTGTTTAACAATATATCCGCCAATACCGGGTCAAAGTGTTGACCACGTTCATGGCGAATAAGTTCGATAATTTCCGGCAATGGCCAGGCTTTTTTATAGCACCGGTCGCTGCCTAAAGCGTCAAAAACATCTGCCAGTGCGGTTATGCGCCCGGCAATATGAATATTGTGGCCACTTAGCCCGTGCGGGTAGCCCTTGCCATTCCACTTTTCATGGTGCTGATAAGCAATAATGGCACCCATCTGCAGTATCTCGTTAGTGGAATGTTGTAAAATCTGGTAACCAAGCTCGGCGTGCTGCTGCATAATAGCCCATTCATTGGCATCATGTTTAGCGGGTTTATTCAAAATATAATCCGGAATCGCAATTTTGCCTAAGTCATGCAGTGGGGAGGCCAGCTTTATTTTTTCGGCTTCGTACTCTGACAAGCCACATTTAACTGCCAGCAGATAACTGTAATTAGCCACCCGTTTTACATGGCTGCCGGTTTCTTTCGAGCGTTTTTCTACCGCTTCGCCCAAAATATAGGACAGCTCGCGCTGGCTTTCCCGCATCAGCTCGCGCAGTTGGATATTTTCATAAGCTATGGCGATGCTGTGCGAGAAATAACTTAATAGATGATGGTCGCTCTGTTCTAACTTGCTGCCTTTGCTAACAAAGAGGAAGTTTTCGTTGCCCTTGTGCGTAGTGAAATAACCGATAAAGCAATCTTCAGCATAATAAGACTCTTTATTTTGCTGCACCTGCCGGATTTTGCTGGCAACGTCGTCCGGTAGGTTATTGCCGCTGGCAGGGTTACTGCTGGCAATAATATCCAGCTTAGTGCTTTGCTGCCCGGCGTTGTTAATGGCGGCGCAGCAGTATATTTGTTCCCGTTCAAGACCGAGTAAATAAGCAACCTGACCCAGAATTAGTGAGGCAAACTCTTTTAAACTGCTGCACTGTAAAAAACTGGTAGTGCAACCAATAATTTTTTCCAGCCCGGTTTTGTGGTGCTCAATAATGCATAGATCGCGATATGAACGTAGCCCGGCGTACAGCATCGTTTTCAGTTTTATTGCCGTGACTTCAGTTTTGTTTTTGTAATCGTTAATGTCGTAATCGCGGATAACGTGTTCTTCGGGTGCCTCTCCCGGCTGGCCGGTACGTAAAATCAGCCGCATACTGCGGTTTTTTAGCTGCTGGCGAATGGTTTTAACTAATTCCAGGCCGGCATGTTGCGTTTCCATAACGACGTCAATAATGGCCAGAGCAATATCCGGTTGTTGCGAAATGATACTCATGGCCTCGCGTGCGCTATAGGCATGCAGTAATCGTAACGGTCGCTGCTCAAATTCAAAGTTGTTCAGCACCAAAGTGGTGATCTGGTGGATGCTGGCATCGTCATCGACTATCAGTACCAGCCATGGCGGGCTGGTGTTGATGTCCGGTTCTTGATCTGGGCCTGCATTTTCATCCTGAAACAGAAACTCATCATTACTCATGTTGCCATCCGGTGCTGGTTGTCATCATCGGTGTCCGTTAGCGGTTTTGCAGTGACTCCAGTTCTATATTTATGGCATCACAGGAGATTTGGATCTCATATAAAGAATAGAGCAGACTAATTAATAAGCTAATCAGGCTGACAACAAACAAAAGCTGGCCTGCGGTTTGCCACAACATAAACAGGCAGAACATGGCGGCAGTGCAAAGTACAAAGCTAAGGACACCAAAAGCCTGCATCACTTTTATTAACACTATGCGCCGGCGTAAGTTGTCAATCTGGCGCCTGGCCATTTGGCGTACATTATCGCCTTCGCGCTGGTTTAGCTCCCTGATCAATTGCGCCAACACTAAAAAACGGTTGGTGTAAGCCAAAAACAGCAAAGAGATAGCGGGAAACAGCAGGGCGGGGGTGGTTAGATCCATCATATGCAGGCTCCTGTTATAAAAAATTAAATCGCGAAAATGTTAAAACTATCAATAGCGTTAGCTATCAATGATAAGTCATATTACACTAAAGTCCGGCATAGTATGTTATAGCCTTTTTACGCTGAGATTCTGGCTATGGTGTGCTTAACTGTTGACGTCGTGGCGCTTGCAAAACTCAGGCAATGGCTACCGAAGTAAAACGAGAGCTGACAATGAATGCAGTGAAGAAAAACAATAATAAAAACGAGCAGCAAATTATTGCCGATTTAACCCAGGCTGCGCAGCAACAGCTGGAAGCCAGTCTGGTCGACTTTTCCAGTCAGCTTCTTAATATTCAGCAGCAACAGCTGGAACAATTTGCCAGCGATGTACTGGCCGATAGCCAGAAACAGTGGCAACAACGCTTGTTTGAACAAGAACAAGCCTACCAGAAATTATTTAAAGACTGGCAACACACCAAACAACAACTTGATATGGCGGCACCGGTAGCAAGTGCCGATCATCAGGAGTTGGCTAAGTTACGCCAGCAACATAACGCCGTGACCGAAGAACTGGAGAAAACCAGCACTCAGTTGTCGGCAATACAGCAAAATTACACTGCACAGATTAAACAGTACGAGCAACTACAACAACAGGTTGTGCAATTGCAACACGCTCATAACGGCAACAGCGAAGCTGAGAAAAAGCTGCAGCAGGCCGAATTTCAGTTAAGTCAGCTACAGCAGCAACTGGCATCAGCAGAAGCCGATACCGAGCAAGCCAAAGCCGCTGCCCACGAATTAAAATTGGTTGTGCAACAGGCTAACGCCGAGCTGAAATTAGCCAATGAACAACAGCAAAAACACCAGCAGCAACTAGACGCTTTACAGGCCGGGCATGAGCTGCAACTGGCTGAATTGCAGCAAAACCTGAACACGCAGGCCGCAGCGTTAACGGCAGAACATCAGCGTGTGGCTGCAATGGAGGGCGCGCAGCAGGACAAACTGCAAGCCATCGCCAGATTGCAGCAGGAAGTGCAGGACCGTAAAAGAACCCATGACTTACAGCAACAAAAAATTCAGCAACTGCAACAACAGCTATCTGTTCAGGCTGAGCAACAGCAGCAATGGCAACAACACCTGAACGAGTCAGAACAACAACTGACAGACTTGCAGCAGCAACTGGCCAGAGCCACCGATGAAAGCAGCGGCTTAGGCTCTGAACTGACCCGTTTGCAGGCCGATTACGTTAACCTGACAGAGCAATATCAGCTTAGCCAGAGCCGGCAGCAAAAAATAGAAGCCCAGCTTGAGCATGCACAAAACCGCCAGTATGCGGCAGAGCAAAAACAACAGCAGGAAGCTGACAGTAGTCGCGAGTTAATTCGTGCACTTCGCACCGAATTACAGCAACAGCAAGAAACCCATCAATTGCAGGTCCAGGCGATGGAAGAGCGCATGATGGAGTTCAAGCTGAAATTTGAATATGCGCAAAAGCAACTTAAAGTGACGGGCTGACAATGGAGCTGTTGCACCCCAATGACGTGCAGCAATGGCAGCGGTTATATCAGGCGGCCAACAGTTTTGAAGCGGGTCTGGTGCAAGGCTTATTGCAGCACGCTGCGGTGTTAGTCAGAGTTAGCGGCGAATATCTTGCCGGGGCAGCGGGTGAGTTGCCATTAAATGATGTGGGTGTTCAGCTTTGGGTGCCACAGCAGCAATTTCCCTCTGCACAGCGTATAATCAACCAGTATTTACAACAATTAAAGCATGAACCAGCACAGTGGCAATGTAGCTGTGGTGAACTTAACTATCAGAGTTTTGATATTTGCTGGTCATGTCTTCAGGACAAAGATGAAACAAAAAGCCAATAATTTTCAGGCGATGCGTGAGCTGAACTTTTACCAGCAAGCCGCCGTTGCTGCCACCTTGCTTGAACGCATGTTACCGAATTACCAGCTGTTTGCTGAAGTAACCCAAACCGGTGATGCCGAACTGCCACGCCATATACTGACCCTGGTATGGGAGTGGTTAACGGTAAAAAAAGCCAAAATTAATTTCGAAAAACTGTCTGAAGAGCTGGACGCAATAACACCGGAGTTAAGTGACTTTGATATTTTTGGCGTGTATCCGGCAGTTGATTGCGCCACGGCCCTGGATATGATGCTAAGCGGTATTGCCCAGCAAGATGCCGCTGAATTTATCAATGTTGCTAAAATTTCGCAGGCAACCGTAGCGCGGTTAATCGAGCATGACAGTATTGACGATGATATTACTACCGAAGCTGAGTTGAAAAAAATCGTTCGCGAGCACCCGCTGATGCAATACGAAATGGACTGCCTGGCTGAATTGATTGAACTTGTGACGCCCGTTAAGCAATTTGGCCGCGAAGAGCGGCAAATGCTGCAAAACTGGGTAAAAGAGCAAGGCCTGACTAACCTGGGCATGGATCTGAACAATACAGATTAACCCAGCCTGCGCGGTATTAGCTGCGCTGATATAGCCGGTAAGCCAGCTGGCCGGCTATTTTCTCTTTTAGTAAACGCCAGTTTGCCGGTATCTGTGCCGTTATAAGTTCTTTTTCAGTTTCCAGATATACCAGGGCATTATCGGCTAACCATTGCTGTTGCTCCAGCGCCTGACAGCAGGGCAGCGCTAAACCTTTGCGAAAAGGCGGATCGATAAACACCACATTGTATTGCTGTGTTGCCTTAGCGGATAACAGGCTTAAGCAATCCTGATTTATCACCTGCGCATTGTCGCAGTTTAGCTTTTGCAGGTTTTGTTTCAGATGCCGTGCCAGGCCGGCATCACGCTCTACTAAGGTGGCATGGGCCGCATAACGTGATAATGCCTCTAGCGCCAGGCTGCCGCTACCGGCAAAACAATCCAGCACGGCAGAGCCACTAATGTCGTGCATCAGCCAGTTAAACAGCGTTTCTTTTACTCTGTCGGTGGTTGGCCGCAGGCCTTCTGCATCCAGCACAGCCAGTTTGCGGCCACGCCATTTACCACTTATAACCCGTACTTCTCCCGGTGCACCTGCTACCGCGGCAAGACGTTTTTCGCCAGCAGAGTGGCGTTTTACTGTGCTTTTTGCTTGTTTCATCTAATCCGTTTTGCCTTTAACACAAAGGTGTTAGTATAACGGCCAAGTTTACCTTAGTTTTTATCTGCATACACTTGGGCTTATGAGCAAAAAAAATAAACTGTTTTCCTGGCTTGGCTTTGGCAAAGACGATAGCCAGGCTGAAACTGCTGCGCCAGACATCACTGTAACTGACGCTGAACCGGCGGATATTGCAGCTGTTGAGGCTATTGAGGCTGCAACTGAAACTGCCGTTGAGCCAGTAGCTGCTGCCGAACCCGTTACTGTTACTGAACCGGCAAAAAAAACCGGCTTTTTCTCCCGTTTAAAGCAGGGCCTGGCTAAAACCAGCCTGAATCTGGGCTCTGGCCTGGCGGGGTTATTTAGCGGCCGCAAAATAGATGAAGAGCTGTATGAAGAGCTGGAAACCCAGCTGCTGCTGGCCGACGTTGGTGTTGATACCACGCAGAAACTGATCCGGCAGCTGGAGCAGCATGCCGATCGTAAATCATTGAAAGACTCTTCGCTGTTGTTTGAAAAGTTACAGCAGGATATGGCAGCGCTGCTAAAAGATGTCGAACAACCTTTGTTGCCGGTAAATGCGGGCGGGCCTTTTGTTATTCTGATGGTGGGTGTTAACGGTGTAGGTAAAACCACTACTATCGGTAAAATGGCACAACAGTTTAAGCAGCAGGGTAAGTCGGTAATGCTGGCGGCAGGCGATACCTTTCGCGCTGCGGCGGTAGAGCAGTTGCAGGTATGGGGCGAGCGCAACCAGATACCGGTTATTGCCCAGCACACCGGTGCAGACAGTGCCTCAGTGATTTTTGATGCCTATCAGGCGGCCAAAGCGCGTAAGGTGGATGTGTTAATTGCTGACACGGCTGGTCGTTTGCAAAATAAGGCTCACCTGATGGAAGAGCTGAAAAAAATTGTTCGTGTACTGCAAAAAATTGACCCGACAGCGCCGCATGAAGTGATGCTGACGCTGGATGCTGGCACGGGCCAGAATGCGCTCAGCCAGGCCAAAGTATTTAATGAAGCGGTGCAGCTAACCGGGATCAGCTTAACCAAGCTTGATGGTACCGCCAAAGGCGGCGTAATTTTTGCCATTGCTGATCAATTTAAAATGCCACTGCGTTATATCGGCGTTGGTGAAGGTATAGATGATTTACGCGTGTTTAACAGCCAGGATTTTATTCGCGCGCTATTTAACCGGGATGCTTAACTATGCTGGAGTTTGATCAGGTCAGTAAAAGCTATCCGGGTGGTTTTGTTGCGCTGGATCGCGTCAGTTTTAAACTGGAAAAAGGTGAGATGGCATTTCTTACCGGTCACTCTGGTGCCGGTAAAAGTACGCTGTTAAAGCTGATCAGCCTGATTGAACGCCCCAGTGTTGGCCGGGTATTAATTAATGACGTTGATTTAAGCCGTATTCGCCGGCCGCATATTCCTTATGTGCGCCGCGATATCGGCATTATTTTTCAAAACCACCGTCTGCTGATGAATCACACCGTATTTGATAACGTGGCATTGCCGCTGGTGATAGAAGGCTTTAGCGGTAAAGATATGGTAAAGCGTGTACATGCAGCGCTGGATAAAGTGGGCTTGCTGGATAAAGTACGCTGCCTGCCGCAAACCTTATCTGGTGGTGAGCAGCAGCGGGTAGGCATTGCCCGCGCAGTGGTGAATAAACCGCCTTTGCTGCTGGCCGATGAGCCCACCGGTAACCTTGATCCCGATTTGTCCAAAGACATTATGCGGGTGTTTGAAGCCTTTAATCAGGTAGGTGTGTCGGTGCTGGTTGCTACGCACGATCTTGGCCTGGTAGCGCGGATGAAATACCGTACCCTGACGTTAAAACAAGGCAAAATGATTAACGATGGCCTGCTGCAGTATCAGGAAGACCCATTATGAGTATTCTGTTTTCCGGCCGGGCCAGCAGCGGTGCATCGGCGCATAAAATTAGTCTTGGCCGCCGCTTTGTAATGTTTTGGGTTAACCATGTGCGCCAGGCGCTGTTTAGTCTGGGCGAGTTATGGCGCACGCCTTCTGCTTCTATTTTAACTATCGGGGTGCTGGGCGTTAGCCTGACGCTACCTGCTACTTTGCATCTGCTGGTAAAAAATGTGCAGCAGGTGAGTGACAGTTTTACCCAGGCCGCTGAGATCAGCTTATTTATTAAAGATGGCACTGATAGCAGGCAAATTAACAGTTTGCTGAAAATTCTGCAGGCCGACAATGACATTGCCCGCGTCACTCATATCAGCAAGCAGCAGGCGCTGGATGAATTTGCCGATGTTTCGGGTTTTGGCGCCGCACTGACTTATCTGACAGACAACCCCTTGCCGGATGTATTACTGGTATTGCCGAAAAACACCAGCGCCGGCAGTGCCCGCCAGTTACTGGATCGCTTGTCAAAAGAGCGTATCGTCGAGTTTGGTAAACTGGATATCGACTGGCTTACCCGGCTGGATGCTATTGTCAGCCTGTTGCGTCAGGCGGTGCTGGTGATTGCTATTTTGTTGCTTGGTGCAGTATTGCTGATTATTGGCAATACCATCCGGCTATCGATTATGAGTAAGAAAGACGAAATTGAAGTGATGAAACTGGTAGGGGCAACCGATGCGTTTATTCAGCGGCCGTTCTTATACAGTGGTGTATGGTTTGGTGTATTCGGGGGCTTGCTGGCATTTCTGATTGTAGAAGCCATGCTGTGGTGGCTGCAAGGTGCTATTGGCAGTGTTACCTCTTTATACGATAGCGAGTTTCGCCTGATGGCGTTTAGCGTAACAGAGTTTTTCAGCTTAATGTTACTGGCGGTACTACTGGGCCTTACCGGCTCTTACCTTTCAGTACGCCGGCATATAAGTGCCATTGAACCCACCGGCCCTTAATAGCGTTTAATTATTACACCGCAGTTTTTAGAATAAGCAGATCTAAAAACTGCAGCAACTAAAATTAGCACTCTCTGTCAAAGAGTGCTAATATCGGTTCACTTAGTTAGGACAGGACACACAAATGAGCGATACAGCAGAAATGATGTCACTACCGGTAGCAGCCAGCAGCAGCCTGGAAGCTTACACTCATGCTGTCAGTTCCATTGCCATGCTCAGCGCAGAAGAAGAGCGCAATCTGGCTGAACGTTTACACCAGAATGGTGATTTAGAAGCCGCACGCCAATTAATTATGTCACACCTGCGCTTTGTGGTGCATATTGCCCGCAGCTACTCTGGTTATGGTTTGCCGGTCAGCGATTTAATTCAGGAAGGCAATATTGGTCTGATGAAGGCGGTAAAACGTTTCGATCCTAATGTGGGTGTGCGTTTAGTTTCCTTTGCCGTGCACTGGATTAAAGCTGAAATTCATGAGTATGTGCTGAAAAACTGGCGCATCGTAAAAATTGCCACCACGAAAGCCCAGCGCAAACTGTTCTTTAACCTGCGTAAAGCCAAGAAACACTTAGGCTGGTTTAATCAGGAAGAAGTGAAAAATGTAGCTGAGTCGCTGGGTGTCGCCGAGCATGAAGTGCGCGAGATGGAATCACGCATGAGCAACTACGATATGCCATTTGACGCGCCGGACGATGATGACGAAGCAGCCTATACTGCACCGGCGTATTATCTGCAGGATAAAGCCTCTGATCTGGCAATGCGGGTAGAAGAAGATCAGTGGGATAACGCTGCGGTAGACCGTTTACAGGCCGCAATGCGTACCCTTGATGATCGTAGCCAGGATATTATCCGTGCCCGCTGGCTTGACCACAATAAGCTGACATTGCAGGAACTGGCCGACAGATACAGTGTGTCTGCTGAGCGTGTACGGCAGTTAGAAAAGAATGCAATGAAAAAGCTGCAGGCAGCCATGAGCTAAGCCTGAGCTGAATAAAAAAACCGCCGGTTGGCGGTTTTTTTATGCCTGCAACTTTACTGTGCCGCTGAAATAGCCGGTGCAGTAAAACCAGCAGCAACCACGTTGTGGCCCGTTGGCAACAAGGCCGAAATACTGACCAGCTCTATGCCTTGCTGGCGCAACACCGGCAGGTTTTTCCGCAAAAAGCGGTAAGTTTCCGGGTAAGGGTGGCCAATAGCAATGGCACTGTGGCGCTTGCGGGCAATGGCAAGCAACTGCTCAAACTGTATCGTGATAGCGGCTTCTGTTTGTACATTATCGAGAAACACATGCCGGCTTAAGTTTGTCACGCCATAATGGCGGGCATATTTGGCTGCTGTGCTGTTTGGCGTGGTAAGGCTGTCGACAAAAAACAGCTGGCGGTGGCTTAAATACTCCATCATCCAGGCCATCGGTTGTTCCTGCGCGGTATACAAGCTACCCATATGATTATTAACACCAATAGCGTAAGGAATATCCGCCAAAGCCTGTTCCAGGGTGTGCTGGACTTGCTGTTTTGACATGTCGCTGGTCAGGGCACCCGGGCCAAGTGCTTTGCCGTTGCTGGCTTCCATTGGCATATGCAGCATTACCTCTTTTTGTTGTGCAAAAGCCTGCCGCGCCGCTTGAGCGCCGTAGGGGGTGTGTGGCAACACGGCATAAGTTAATGGAAAAGGTAAATCAACAAGTTTTAAATCCGATTTTTGATAACCGATATCGTCAATAATAATAGCTATTCTGGCATCGGGCTCTACTGCATAGAGCTTTACGCTAAGCAGGCTGAGCAGCAGGTAAGTTAGCAAACGCACGTTACTGTTATTCCTATTTTCAACCGCTAATTCCTGCTGAGCCATTGCAGCGGGTTAACCGCCTCACCTTTATTGCGGATCTCAAAATACAGCCCGGCAGCAGACTGGCCACCGCTGGTGCCTGCCAGAGCAATGGTTTCACCGGCGCTGATACGGGTGCCTGGTTTTTTCAGTAAGTTTTGATTGTGGCCGTACAGGCTCATAAAACCGGCGCCATGGTCCAGCACTATGACCCAGCCATAACCTTTAAGCCAGTCAGCATAAATGACCTGGCCATCAGCAACCGCTTTAACGGCTTGGCCTTCTGTGCTTTGGATCAGAATACCGCGGGATGATATACCGCCCTGGCGGCTTTCGCCAAAGCGTTGCAACAAGCTGCCTTGCAGGGGCCAGGTCAACTTGCCTTTGTTTTTGGTTAACCCTGCCAGTTCCCGGGCCTGCTGTGCCAGCCGGCGCAGCTCTTCCAGTTTGGCTTGTAAGCTGGCTTCGTTCTGGCGCAGATAATCCAGCTGCCGGCCTTGTTGCTTTAACATGGCTTGCAACCGGCCAACGGCTTGTTGCTGTTCGGTTTTGGCACCAAGCAGTTGTTGTTGTTGCTGTTGTAATACAGTCAGGGTTTGCGCCAGTTGCTGTTGTTTTTCGCTCAGTTCAGACAGAACCTGCTGTAGTTGGCTAATGGTGTTGTTCAGTTCGGCCAGTTGCTGCATTCGGGCACGGTTAAAGTACTGGTAGTAGCTGAGTACCCGCTCCAGCTTGCCTGAATCCTGCTGATTTAGCAGCATGCGGCTGTAGTCGTGTTGCCCCAGGCTGTAAGCGCTTTTTAACTGTGAAGCCAGCAATTTTTGTTGTTGTTGCAGACTTTGCTCCAGCTCTGTTTTTTGCTTAAGTAACTGTTGCTCACGCGTAATAAGTTGCTGGCGTTGTTGCTCGGTTTCCCGCACTTCGGCTGAGGCCTCTGCCAGTGCTTTATCCGACTGTTGCAGCTTTTTTTCCGCTTGCTCCAGCTGTTTTTGTTGCTGCTTAACTTCTTTTTCTGTTTGCTGTATTTGCTGTTTAACTTCTGCCAGCTCTTGCTCCTGCTGCTGGGCAACGCTAATTACAGGCAGGCAAAAGCACAGCAGCCAACAAGACTGCTGTAAGTAGCGTTTTATACAGTGTAGAGGCATCTATTTCAGCTGCATCAGTACTTTACCTGTCATCTCGGCAGGTACTGGCATCGACATTAAATGCAACATTGTAGGAGCAATATCACTCAGGATACCGCCTTCAACCACGGTTGCCTGGCGACCAACATAAATTAACGGCACCGGCCCGCTGGTGTGGGCGGTATGGGCCTGACCAGATTCAGTGTCCAGCATTTGTTCTGCATTACCGTGGTCAGCTGTGATCAGGCATTCACCACCTACTTCCTGCAGCGCGGCAACAACACGGCCAATACAGGAATCGACAGCTTCAACAGCTTTAATGGCTGCCGACATAATGCCGGTGTGGCCCACCATGTCGCCATTGGGGTAGTTACAGATAATAACGTCAAATTCGCTGCTATGAATCGCAGCTACCAGCTTGTCGGTCAACTCAGCCGAGCTCATTTCTGGTTGCAGGTCGTAAGTGGCCACTTTGGGCGAATCAATCAGAATACGTTGCTCGCCGCTGAACAGCTCTTCGCGGCCACCGCTGAAGAAAAAGGTAACATGGGCATATTTTTCAGTTTCTGAGATGCGCAACTGGGTTTTATTATGTTTTGCCAGCCACTCACCCAATACATTGTTCAGGCTCTCTGGTGGGTAGGCGCAAGGGGCTTTGATGTCGGCGGCATATTCTGTCAGCATAACAAAGCTGCTCAGGGCCGGGCGGTACTCGCGCTTGAAGCCATCAAAATCATCATTGATAAAAGCGCGGCTAAACTGGCGTGCACGATCAGCACGGAAGTTCATAAAGATCAATGCATCGCCGTCCTGCATTTTTACCGGTTTGCCATCTTTACCTGGTATTGCGGTGGCTTTGACAAATTCGTCATTTTCATCACGCAGATAAGCTTGTTGTAACGCGCTGACAGCATCTGCTGCCTGAAAATCTGCTTTGCCTTGAGTAATCAGATCATAGGCTTGTTGTACACGATCCCAGCGTTTGTCGCGGTCCATGGCAAAGTAACGGCCAATTACAGAGGCAATCTGGCCACTGCCGCTGCTGGCAAAATGCGCCTGAATTTTTTCCAGCGAGGCCTGGGCGCTACGTGGCGGGGTGTCGCGGCCATCCAGAAAGGCATGTAAATAAACCGGGCCGGCACCTTGTTGCTCTGCCAGTTTAATCATGGCCAGTATATGGTCTTCATGGCTGTGTACGCCGCCTGGGGATAACAGCCCCATAATATGCACTGCTTTTTGTTGCCTGGCGGCAGCCTTTACTGCGGTTGTCAGTACCGGGTTGGTGAAGAAATCACCATCGCTGATGGCTTTAGTAATGCGGGTAAAATCCTGGTATACCACGCGGCCGGAGCCCAGATTAACGTGGCCGACTTCTGAATTACCCATCTGGCCGTCAGGCAAGCCGACATCCAGCCCCGAACCTGAAATCAGCGTGTGCGGGTAATCGCGCCATAACTGGTCCATTACCGGAGTGTTGGCCTGGGCAATCGCATTGTTGCTGGTCTCTTCACGGTGGCCCCAGCCATCGAGAATTAATAATACCAAAGGTTTTTTGCGACTGGTCATGTGTGCTCCGTTGTTTAGCTAAGACATGCGGATAAAGTGAATGGCTATCTTACCGAATTTTGCGCAATTCTCCAGCCCTGTATCGGCAGTGTGCTGGCCCAGGGCCGGCAAACTGAGTATACTCTGCGCTGGTTTATTTTCCGATAAGCAGAATGAGTATGCAGCAGTATATAGAGTTTGTTACTAATCATCCGATCTTAAGTGCGATTTGGGTGGTGTTATTTATTATGTTAATCACCAGCCTGATCAAGTCGCGTTTTTCTGCCATAAAACAGATATCACCCACAGAACTGACGTTGCAGGTGAATCGCAGCAATGCGGTGGTGCTGGATATCCGCACTGAAGCCGATTTTGCCAAAGGCCATATCACTGGTGCCAAACACTTACCGCTGGCCGATATTGAAAAACAACAGCTGGCCGGGCTTGAAAAGCAAAAAGACGTGCCCATTATTGTTGTATGTCAGGCTGGAATGACAGCATCAAAAGCGGCTTCCAGCTTAGTTAAACAGGGCTTCACTACTGTATCTATATTGCAGGGCGGTATGGGAAGCTGGACAGGCGCCAGTTTGCCGGTCGTCAAATCGAAGAGGTGATTGATGTCGCAAGTGACTATTTACACTAAGGCTTATTGTCCTTATTGTGTTCGCGCAAAGTCAGTGCTGGATAACAAAGGCGTGGCCTATCAGGAAATTCGTATTGACGAACAACCCGAGCTGCGCCCACAGATGATCGAACGTGCTGCCGGGCGTACAACAGTGCCTCAGATTTTTATCGGCGGGCAGCATATTGGTGGATGCGATGACATGCTGGCGCTTGATGCGGCAGGTAAGCTCGATCCTTTATTACAATCATAAATACAACAACAGGAATTATCATGGCCGAACAACAAGTAAACGGCGTTGCCACTGAGCAGGGTTTACAATTTGCTATCCAGCGTATTTTCGTAAAAGACATTTCGTTTGAAGCACCTAACGCACCTGCTATTTTCCGTAAAGAATGGAAACCAGAGGTGCAACTGGATTTAGATACCCGTAGCGAAAAGCTGGAAGACAACGTGTATCAGGTAGTGCTGTCACTGACAGTAACCACCAAAGTAGAAGGTGAAGTGGCGTTTTTGTGTGAAGTTCAGCAAGCGGGTATTTTTTCTATCGGCCAACTGGAAGACTCACAAATGGCGCATATGTTAGCGTCTTTCTGCCCTAATACGTTATTCCCTTATGCCCGTGAAGCCGTATCTAACCTGGTAAACCGTGGTACTTTCCCGCAGCTGAATCTGGCTCCGGTGAATTTTGATGCGCTGTTTGCTCAATATCTGCAAAAACGCCAGGCAGACATGCAGGGCGTGAAGGCAGACGCTTAAATAATGCAACCTTCAGCAATTGCTGTGATCGGAGCAGGGTCTTATGGCACTGCTCTGGCTATTTGTCTGGCACGTAATGGCAACACCATCAGTTTGTGGGGCCGGAATGTGCAGGAAATGGCCCATATGGCTGAGCACAGAGTTAACCAGAAGTACCTGCCGGACATCCGCCTGCCGGCTACATTGCAGGTAAGCTCAAACTTAGCCGATGTTGTTGCCAGCAGCCGCGATATTCTGATTGTGGTACCAAGCCATGCCTTTGCCGACACACTGCAGCTGATTAAACCGCATTTGCAGGTTAATGGCCGTGTAGCCTGGGCGACCAAAGGCCTGGAACCCGACACGGGCCGGCTGTTGCAGGATGTGGCACGTGATATTCTGGGTGAACAGGTATCGCTGGCGGTGTTCTCCGGCCCGACTTTTGCCAAAGAAATGGCCATGGGCTTGCCTACAGCTATTTCATTGTCGTCTACTGATCCTGAGTTTATCCGCGAGTTATCAGATTTACTGCACTGTGCGAAAAGCTTCAGAGTGTACACCAACACCGATTTTATAGGTGTTCAGCTGGGTGGGGCAGTTAAGAATGTGATTGCCATTGGTGCCGGTATGGCCGATGGTATTGGTTTTGGTGCTAATGCCCGCACGGCATTAATCACCCGTGGTCTTACTGAAATGTGCCGCTTAGGCTGTGCGCTGGGTGCGAAGAAAGATACCTTTATGGGCATGGCAGGTTTGGGCGATTTGGTGCTTACCTGTACCGACAACCAGTCACGCAACCGGCGTTTTGGTTTGCTGCTGGGGCAGGGCAAAGGTGTTGAAGAGGCTATCCAGGCTATTGGCCAGGTAGTTGAAGGCTATCGTAACGCTAAAGAGGTATTTAATCTGGCGCAGCGTGTCGGTGTGGAAATGCCGATTACCGAGCAGATTTATCAGGTGTTGTATCAGGGTAAAGATGCAAAACTGGCCGCACTGGATTTACTGGGCCGGGAAAAGCGCGACGAAGTCACTTAACCAGCGACTTACGTTAACTGCGCTTGCCTAGCCGACTTCTTTACGTAATAACCGGTTTTCTCTTGCCAGCAGAGCGGGGATTTCGCTCGCTGGCAGGGCTTTGCTAAATAAATGGCCCTGTAAAATATCACAACCCATCACATGCAGCAGGTACGCCTGCATTTCATTTTCAATACCGGTTGCTATCACATCTATTTGTAAATAAGACGCCAACCTGATTAAGCTTGCGGTTATATTACGTTGCTGTTCATTGTGTTCCATATCCCGGACAAAGCTTTGCGCTATTTTCAGGCTGTGCAGTGGGTATTCGCGCAGTACAGACAATGACGATATGCCCTGGCCAAAATTATCCAGTGTTAAATGAAAGCCCAGTGTAATAAGTTGCTGTAACGTCGTGTTTATTGTGCTGTCGGGTTGCAGGAAAATATCTTCATGCAGTTCCAGTTCAAACAAGTCTGCTGATAACTGCGCGTCTTCAAGCTGTTGCTGTAACGAGCTGACAAAATCTTGCTGGCGAAAGCTCAGCGTAGAAATATTCACCGACATGCGGCCACGGCTGATACCGGTTTGCTGCCAATGGTTCAGTTGTTGGCAGCACTTACGAAAAACCAGTTTATCCAGCACAACAACCTGGCCGGTATCGTCCGCTATATTGAGAAAATATTGCGGTGCCAGTATGCCACGTTTGGGGTTGTGCCAGCGCAGCAAGGCTTCGTAGCCGACAACACGATTACTGCCAATGCTCAGCCTGGGCTGATAGTAAACATCAAACTCGTCGTTCTCCTGCGCTTTTAGCAATTCGGCTTCCAGAGCCAGGTATTCTGGTGCTTTAAGCTGATAACGGCTATTGGCAAATTGCATATTACTGCGGCCGAGCCTGGCGGCGTTACAAATGGCCGTGGAAGCACTGCTTAACAGCACTGCCGGGCTGGTACCATCCAACGGATAAATGCTGATGCCAATATAGGTTTGTAAGGCCGATTGCTTAAACTCTTGTGCAGCCTGGTCGGCTACCAGTAAAATTTTATGCGCCAGCCGGTTCAGGTTAACTTCAATCTGTGCTGAGCACAGGTGTGCGGGGATCAGTATGGCCAATGTATCGATATTATATCTGGCTACTACGGCGCCTTTGCTGCTGTATTGTTTTAACTGTGCGCTGAGGCTGCGGATCACATCCGGTACTTTGTCCTGGGGGGCGGCGGCCATGTAACTTAATACCTGATTGGACTTGATCAGGAAAATGGCGAACTGCGGCTGGCTGGCGGTGGTGCTGTTTATCGCAGTCTGAATAAATTGGTTAAGCAGTAACGGCGTAAAAAGGCCGGTGTCGGCATCATAAATATAATCGGCATCTTGCTCTGTTTGCTTTCGCTTACAGTTGCTGATATCACGCCCGGTCAGCAAGTAGCTGCCATTATCCTGGTGGCGGGTCATCGTTAAAGCTACCGGCGTACGCCTTTCATTTTGTGTCAGTTGTAGCCAGGCTTCACCTTGCCAGTACGGTTGCGGGGCAATTTCGGCCAGCAGCAAAACATCGCTTTCTTCATCTTTAAAAACGGCCAGTGGATATTGCTGAGCAGGTATAACTGATGAGAATGCCGGATTCAGATAAGTTGGCTGTAAATTACTGTCCAATATAGCAATAAATTCAGCTGACTGATCAAGCAGGTTTTTCAGTGCCTGTTGCTCTGAATCAGCGGCTTTGTTGCTTTGCAGCAGTTTGCGGTTGTACAGGCTAAGTACAATAACCAGCAGCAATAACACTACTAGTGCCAGTAGCATAGTACGAGTATCTCCGCTCAAAGCAGCAGTTGCTGGCAGCGGTACCACAGCAGACGAGAGCAGCAAACCAGACAGCAGCATAGTATCGACATCCTTGTTATCGATAAAAACAGCATTAAATATAGCCGGAGTCTTTTGCTATATGCAAATGCTATTACTGATTGTTATTGTCTGGATCCGGTGTAGCCCAGCTGGCGCCATGATTCATAAACAAAAACTGCTACGGCATTGGACAAATTCATTGAACGGCTGTTGGCTGTCATCGGGATACGCAGCCAATTTTCTGTTGGCATTTGTTGCAATACCTCCAATGGCAGGCCCCGGCTTTCCGGGCCAAATACCAGGGCGTCTCCCGGGGCAAAGGCCGCATCGCTGTGGGGGGTGTAGCCTTTAGTAGTGCAGGCATATAAGCGGGTGGGTTTTTGCTGTGAGATAAAGTCGCTGAAACTGGCGTAGCGTTTTACATCGGCAAACTCGTGGTAATCCAACCCGGCGCGTTTCACCCTTTTGTCGTCCCACTCAAAGCCCAACGGTTCTATCAGATGTAACTGGTAGCCAGTATTGGCACAAAGGCGGATAATATTGCCGGTATTCGGCGGAATTTCAGGTTCAAACAGCACTATATGCAGCATGGGGCTCTCCGACTTAACAAGGCGGTATTGTAGCAAAAGCGGATCAGTCTGGCAGCTGTGCCAGAAAATCATTAATAGCGGCAAATGCCTGTTGTCTGATGCTGTCTGTTTCCATAAAAATTTCATGCCGCGCCGGCCGTAGCACAACACTGCGGTGATAAACCGTTGCAGGTAACTGCTGATACCAAAGTTGTTGGGCGTAATTGCTGACGACTTTGTCATCACTGGCTTGTAGCATTAACACCGGTGTCTGCCATTTAGCGGCCTCTTGCTGCAGGCGCCGCATGGCCCTTATCGCTGCATCAACCCAGGCTGTGGTAACGCCGCCAAGCCGGGCATCGGGGTATGTCCGGTATAACTGATGCAACCACTGATAGCGCTCGGTACTACTGGTCAGGGGGTTATTGGCAAACACCTTCTCCTCATAATTACGCTGGCCCGGGAAGTACCACGGCTGGGCTTTAAGTGCCCGGTTAACGGCGCCAAATGCCAGTGCCAGAGGTTCAGCGAAGCGGGCCGGCACCAGGCCGGTATAAATGCCCAGCATTGGCGACGCCAGTATTGCGGCTTTAAACGGATGTGGTTGTTGTTGTAAATAACCGGCAAGAATGGCGCAGCCCATTGAGTGGGCCAGTGCAATATGGCTGCTGTGGCCGGTTGGTAGCACTATATGCTGAATAAACTGCGCTAAATCTTGCTGATACAGCGCAAAATCAGCGACATAGCCCTTGTGTGGGTTGCCCAGTTCACGCTGCGACAGGCCCTGGCCCCGGTGATCGAGTAAAAAAACACTGTAGCCTGCACTAACCAGTTCAAAACACAATTCGGCATATTTTACCGCCATTTCCATCCGGCCGGCGCTGATCACCACGGCGTGGCGGGCGTTGGGGCTCTGATGATAGTGGTAACATAGTTTCAGGCCATCACTACTGGTCAGTACGCCTGAGGTCATATTTTGCCAGAATGGCTGTAATTGCTGTGTCCAGCGGTGTGCCAGACTGGCAGCATGACCGCTGGCCTGCCACAGTGGAAAATCACTTGCTGTCAAAATAGGCTCTTTTAATCAGTATTGTGGCGCTAGTGTAGCGGTAACTGCACAGTGATACAAAGCCCTTGCTCGGCGCTATTAGCCGCATACACTTTGCCGCCATGCTGACGGATGATTTGCGCCACTATTGCCAGGCCAAGCCCGGTGCCGCCGGTACTGCTGGTGCGGCTGTCTGATACCCGGTAGAAGGGTTCAAATATCGCCTCAAGCTGATCGGTGGCAATACCAGGCCCCTGATCGCAAATTTGTAACACCAGTTGTTGCTGCAGCTGTGTGACTGCACAGGTTATTTCACTGTCCGGCGGGCCGTATTTAATGGCATTACGCAGAATATTCTCAATGGCCCGAGCCAGCAGCCTGCTGTCTGCCGTTATCTCCAGCTGTTGCGGCGCCTGCAACAGTATTTGTTGCTGCTTGACGTCGGCTTCTACCCGGTTGACATCAATAATATCGGACAGCAGCTCGGTTAAGTCGAAACGTTGCTGTTGCAGCTGATACTGGCCTGCATCCAGTTTGCTAAAGGTCAGCAGTTCGTCCAGCATAATATCCAGCCGGTCCAGCTCTTGTTTTAGCCTGGGCACCTGCTCAAGATTTTGCTGACGCTCGGTTAACCCCAGTGCCAGCTGCGCTCTGGCAAGAGGCGAGCGTAATTCGTGCGATATATCACGCAATAAGCGCTGCTGATTGGTTAGCAGGGCACTAATGCGTTCGGCCATAGTATTAAAGCTGTGGCCTAACTGCCCCAGTTCATCTTTACGCTTTATAAGGCTGGTAACCCGGCTGTTAAGCTGGCCATCGGCAAACTGCAGATTACGTTGCAATAATTCACGCAGCGGACGGGAAATGGATACCGCCAGCACAAAGCTGGCAACGGCAGAAATGAGTAAGGTAAACAACATTAATACATGTTGCGGGATTTCGCTTAAACGCCACCACGGTTGCGGCGGGCGTTGCCTTTTCTGGTACAGTGCCAGGGTTTCATCGCCAAGCTGCAGAATAAAAGGGCCGGCAAGCGAGGTGTTATGGTGTTTTAACCAGCGTGGGCGTGAAAGTTGTGACAACTCCGTCAGCCAGTGCTGATCAAAGTCACGTGGCAACAACTGTGGCGTCAGTACGACTTGCGTTTGCGCATCGACTACCAGCCAGCGATTCGGGCTGTCTTGTTGCAGCCGGGCAACTAAATGTTCACTGTTTTTGCTGTCTGCCAGCGGGGCCAGTTGTTGTTGTAATTGCTGAATAACATTATGTGGCAGACGGCGGATTTCGGTTTGCTCAACTAAAGCCCGGGACAACGCCAAAGTGGCAAACACGGCGCTTAACAATACCAGCCAGAACCAGAGAAATATCCGCCCGGCCAGATAATGAAACGGGTTCAGGTGAGTTAGCCAGCTCATGCGTCACCCTGCAAAAACAGATAGCCGCTGCCGCGTAACGTTTGAATTTTCTCGTTGCTGCTATATACCGCGATTTTCTTGCGGATATTGCTGATATGCATATCCAGGCTGCGGTCATACATTTGCAGGCGTTTACCTAATACTTCGCGGCTAAGTTCATCTTTACTGACAACCTCACCGGCGCGACGCATCAACAGTTCCAGCAGCTGAAACTCAGTGGCTGTTAGTGCCACAACTTCGCCGTTACAACTAAGTTGCCGGCTGGCCGGGTTCAGCAGCAGCCCGTTCAGATTAAGCACACTGTCACTATTGCTCTGTGGTACCTGAGTCAGTTCAACCCGGCGTAATATCGCTTTAATACGTGCAACCAGCTCGCGTGGGTTAAAGGGCTTGGCCAGATAATCGTCCGCGCCCAGCTCAAGGCCGACAATACGGTCAACATCATCGCCACGGGCCGTTAGCATTAATACCGGGCAGTACTGGCTGGCACGCAAAGCTTTAAGCACAGATAAACCATCCATGCCGGGCAGCATAATATCCAGCAGAATTAACTGATAGTCGCCGCTTTGTGCCATAGTCAGGCCTTGCTGGCCATCATGGGCGGCAGTAAACTGAAAACCATCCAGCGCCAGATATTCTGCTACCAGTTCACACAGTTCGGTGTCATCGTCGATCATTAAAATTGCAGGCATAACCACTCCTTATTTGTTATGAGTTTACCTAATGTCAGCGCCGTGCAATACAGCTTTACAGAATCTTTACCCGGCCTTTGCGTTGCTTTGCATTGGCTGTTTTATGCTTAGGCTGTCTTAATAAAGGAGTGTATCCGATGAAAGTATCAAAACTGATTTTTGCTTTAGGTTTACTTACTGCCAGCAGCCTGTCAGGTATGGCTGTTGCCCATGAACACAAAGCGGCAGGTTATGAACACGGCCGTCATATGCAGCATGCTCCGATGAAACGCATGCTGGCGGGGCTGGAACTTACAGATAGCCAGCGCGAACAGATCAAACAGCTCATGCAGCAACACCGTAGCGAGCAAAAGACGGCCCGGCCTGATAAGGCTGAACGCCAGCAAATGCGTGATTTACTGGCCGCAGACACCTTTGACGAAACCGCTGCACGTCTGCTGTTAGAAAAGCAGCAGCAACAAGCAGTAGACAAACGGCTGGCCGCGATGAAATTACAGCATCAGGTGTTGCAGGTGCTGACAGATGAACAGCGCCAGCAGCTAAGTGAAAAGCGGCAGAAATGGCAGCAAAAAAAGCAGCAACGCGACAACGCCTGAAATATTTACAGGCGTGACACGGTAGGCGTTTGTTACAGCTAGCAATAAGGCCGGTGCGTTTTAACGCCCGGCCTTGTTGTTTATTCTATATCCAGTTCTTTAAGTTTACGGGTCAGGGTATTACGGCCCCAGCCCAACCGTTTTGCCGCTTCCTGTTTATGGCCGTGGGTAAACTGCAGCGCCTGTTGCAACACTGTACGCTCAAACTCCGGCCCGGCTTCTGCCAGTATATTCTCTTCGCCGGCACTTAATTTATGGCTGATCCAGCCGGCCAGCAAATCCTGCCAGCTACCACCCTGGCCATTTATCACTGTTGGCGCAGTCTTTTGTGGTGATGTCAGTTCAGGCGGTAAATCGGCTACTACAATATGTTTACCGCTAGCCATCACTGTTAGCCAGCGACAGGTGTTTTCTAACTGGCGCACGTTACCGGGCCAATCAAGCTGGCTTAAAAACTGTTCAGCCTCTTTGGTCAGGGTTTTTGCCTCAACATTTAGCTCTTTTGCTGCCTGCAATAAAAAATGCTGGGCCAGCTTGGCGATATCCTGCTTACGCTCTTTTAACTGCGGCAAATGCACTCTAATTACGTTTAACCGGTGGAACAAGTCTTCGCGGAATTTGCCTTCACCTACCAGATGCTCAAGGTTCTGGTGGGTAGCAGCGATAATGCGTACATCCACGCCAATGGCCTGATGGCCACCCACACGGTAAAACTGACCATCTGCCAGCACCCGCAGTAAGCGGGTTTGCACATCCAGCGGCATATCGCCGATTTCATCGAGAAATAAAGTGCCGCCATCGGCTTGCTCGAAGCGGCCTTTACGCAAATTATTCGCGCCGGTAAAGGCGCCTTTTTCATGGCCAAACAGTTCTGACTCAATCAAATCTTTTGGTATTGCTGCCATATTCAGCGCAATAAACGGCAGCTCGCAGCGTGGACTATGTTTGTGCAGCGCTCGGGCCACCAGCTCTTTACCGGTACCAGACTGGCCATTAATTAACACACTGATACTTGAACGTGCCAGCCGGCCAATGGCGCGGAATACTTCCTGCATTGCCGGCGCTTCGCCAATAATTTCCGGTGACAGAGTAGGCGCTGCCGCCTTGTGTTTGGGTTGGCGTGCGCTGGCATGCTCCAGTGCGCGGCTGATTAGCGCTACGGCATCATTGACATCAAAGGGCTTTGGCAGATATTCAAAAGCGCCGCGTTTAAAAGCATTAACCGCGCTATCGAGATCAGAATGCGCGGTCATAATAATCACCGGCAGCTCAGGGGCCAGTTCCTGTAATTTACTTAGTAATGCCATGCCATCAGTACCTGGCATCCTGATATCAGATACCACTACAGCAGGCTGATCATACTCCAGGCGCTGCAGCATCAAATCGGCTGAGGCATAGCTTTCACATAAAATATCCGCTCGGGCCAGGGCTTTTTCCAGAACCCAGCGGATAGAATTGTCGTCATCAATAATCCACACAGTATGACTCATTAGTTCAATCCTCAGTGTCTGCAATTGGCAGGTATAACGTAAATTCGGTATGGCCGGGCCAGCTGTCACAATCAATCCAGCCGCCATGCTGATGGATCAGGGTTTGAGCAATAGACAAGCCAAGCCCTGTACCACCGGCTTTGCCACTGACCATCGGGTAAAATAAGGTGTCTTTAATATCGGCAGGAATACCGGGGCCATTGTCGATAACCCGGATCAGCGCCACCAGTTTGTAGCGTTTGCCATGCAGCGTGTGTTGGTGCAATACGCGGCTTTGCAGGCAAATTGCCGGTTGCTCTGTTTGCTCCAGGGCTTGCTGGGCATTACGCACTATGTTTAGCAGTGCCTGTTCAATTAACTCCGGGTCAAAGGGAAAATCGGGAATACTGGGGTCGTAGTCGCGGCTAAACTGCACTAATGCCGGGTTGTCCATCAGTGCCAGCTGACGTACCTGCTCAATGATCTGATGCAAATTGGCACTTACACGCTGTGCCGGCCGGTAAGGCCCCAATAACCTGTCTACCAGATTACGCAGCCGGTCAGCCTGCGCAATAATAAGCTGGGTGTATTCTTTTAACTCATCGTTTAACGATTCTTCCAGCAACTGCGCAGCACCGCGCAAACCGCCCAGCGGATTTTTAATTTCGTGGGCCAGGCCACGAATTAATTCCCGCGCAGCCAGATGCTGATGTTGCTGCAGGCTTTCCAGACTGATTTTGCGTTGTTGATCAACCTGGCGGATTTCCAGCAGCAAATGCTCAGCCGGGTTTTCGCAGATAGTGACTGAAATATCCAGCAACAGATGACGGCCATCGGCCAATACAGCCTGCACATCACTGACACCAAAACCCTGTTTACTGCTTAGCGCACCAATAAAGTGGTTTGCATTAATATCGCAATGCTGGAATAAATCCGGGAAAAATTGCGCACTCAGGCGCTTTTCGCCCAAACCTAACACCGCACAACAAGCGGTATTGAAGTAGCGGATCGTCAGATCGGCGTCCAATAGCATTATTGCAGTTGTCAGTTGTTCGCTGATATGAGCATGTAATTGTTCGGTTGCTATTACTGTATTTGTCACTGCTTCACCTTATGCACCAATTTGGTGCGCCAGTTTAGCAGTGTAATTCAGTTCAGGCTGAATTGCATAGCAGGCGCACTAATTTGGTGAGATTACCGATGTTCTATGTAAATAGAAGGTCGTTACAGGACTTGTTGCAATAAGCTTGCCGTTTTGATCAAAAAGCTCCATCTGTAATTTGTGCTCGCCGCGGTGTACATCGCGCAGAATAAATACTGCATTATTTTGCGGCTCACCCTGGGGTTTACCGTCTAATAACAAGCGTACCCGCAAACCGCGTTCAAACATCGGGCTTATTTTGCCGGATACATAAACAGAGCCGGTATTGTCACGCACTGTGCCTTGTTCTTCAGGTTGCACAATCTCTACTTTAAAAGGCTCTGCGGCTGGTGCTTTGCGGGCGGGTAGGGTGGGATCTGTTGCGGCCATAATATTGGCCCTGCTCGATAGCGTCAGCTCTTCTGCGCCGGGCTGTGGGCTGTCAGAAAATACCAGCACGCCATTGGCGTCGCGTGAGACAAATACTTTTTTGTTTTCCTGCGCCGGCAAAGATGTTGTACAAAACAACATTATTAAAATAAACAATACTTTATTCATATCCTTTGCAGCTTCCATTTTATTCTATTGGTGTTACTCCATCAGGTCACTCTAGCTTGCTTCGCTTTAATTTTCTACAAAAAAAAAGCTCACCGAAGTGAGCTTTTAATCAGATTGTCATTTAAACACTATAATACAGTTCAAATTCTAATGGGTGTACGGCTACAGCCACTTTACGGGCTTCAGCACGTTTAATGTCGATATAGGCATCGATCATCGCATCAGACATTACGCCGCCTTTAGTGAAAATAGCGCGGTGTTTATCCAGCTCGTTCAGCGCTTCTTCTAAAGAAGCCGATACCTGTGGAATATTGGCCGCTTCTTCTGCCGGCAGATCATATAAATCTTTGTCCATTGCATCGCCTGGGTGGATCTTGTTCTGGATACCGTCTAAACCAGCCATCAGCTGAGCAACAAAAGCCAGGTACGGGTTAGCTGCCGGATCCGGGAAGCGACATTCAATACGACGCGCTTTGGCACTTGGTACCAGTGGAATACGGATAGATGCTGAGCGGTTACGCGCAGAGTAAGCCAGCATTACCGGTGCTTCATAATGTGGCACTAAACGCTTGTACGAGTTAGTAGACGGGTTGGTAAAAGCGTTAATCGCTTTAGCATGTTTGATAATACCGCCAATATAATACAAAGCCAGTTCTGACAGACCAGCATACTTATCGCCGGCAAATAGGTTTACGCCGTCTTTCGCCAGAGACTGGTGGCAGTGCATGCCTGAACCGTTGTCACCTACTAAAGGCTTCGGCATAAAGGTTACCGTTTTGCCATACAGATGCGCTACGTTATGAATAACGTATTTAAGTTGCTGCACTTCATCTGCTTTCTTGGTCAGGCTGTTGAACTTGGTAGCAATTTCGTTCTGGCCGGCAGTAGCAACTTCGTGGTGGTGGGCTTCAACGGTTTGACCCATTTCTTCCAGCACCATACACATGGCGCTACGGATATCGTGGCCTGAATCTACCGGTGGCAGCGGGAAGTAACCGCCTTTTACGCCAGGACGGTGGCCTTTGTTGCCCTCTTCATAGCTGGTGCCTGAGTTCCATGCCGCTTCAGTGGAGTTAATTTTAAAGAAAGAACCTGACATCGTGGTTTCAAAACGGATGTCGTCAAACATAAAGAATTCTGGTTCTGGCCCAAACAGCACAGTGTCGGCAATGCCGGTAGACTTCAGATACTCTTCAGCGCGCTTGGCAATTGAGCGCGGGTCACGGTCGTAACCTTGCATAGTGCTGGGTTCGATAACGTCACAGGTAATGTTTAGTGTGGTTTCTTCAAAGAACGGGTCCAGTACTGCGGTAGATGCATCTGGCATCAGGATCATGTCTGAGTCGTTAATACCTTTCCAGCCAGCAATAGAAGAGCCGTCAAACATCTTACCGTCTTCAAAGAAGTCTTCGGTGATCTGATTAACCGGAACTGTCACGTGCTGTTCTTTACCTTTGGTGTCGGTAAAACGTAAATCTACAAACTTCACTTCATTTTCTTTAATTAAACTCAGTACAGATGATGCAGACATGCATTCCTCCAATTAATCTGTTTTGAACTGATTTAGCGGTGTTGCTCCATTAAATGCCAGATATATGCCAAACATTTAAATTGTTGATTTTTATCTGTATTTTTGGCTGGCGCAGCGTCTTCATAATTAGTGTTGCACCACTATGGTGCCTTGTTGCATTTTTATGGTGCGCTTGTGACAGGCTTAAGTCTAGATGCTGTTGGGGCCGGCGAGAAAAAAAATTGCTTAAACTGCAGTTGCTGTTTTTATTTCCATGCAAAAACAGAGTAGAATGTGCGCCCTTTCGTTTCAGTTAGTTTTGCCTGGTGGTCATTACGGTCATCTAGTGCCACAGAGGATATATTTACATGAGCGTTACCGCGACATACTTAGACAAGCTGCGCAATGTTGCCATTATTGCGCACGTTGACCATGGTAAAACCACTTTGGTTGACAAACTGCTACAGCAGTCAGGCACCTTCGACGCCCGCGCCAAGTTACAGGAGCGCGTTATGGATTCGAATGCGCAGGAATCTGAGCGCGGTATAACTATCCTGGCAAAAAACACTTCGGTGCGCTGGAACGGTTACCACATTAACATTCTTGATACGCCAGGCCACGCCGATTTCGGTGGTGAGGTTGAGCGTGTACTGTCTATGGCAGACTCAGTATTGCTGTTGGTTGATGCCGTTGACGGCCCTATGCCACAAACGCGCTTCGTAACGCAAAAAGCGTTTTCACACGGTTTAAAGCCAATTGTTGTAGTAAACAAAATTGACCGTCCAGGCGCACGTCCGGATTGGGTTATCGACCAGGTGTTTGACCTGTTCGATAACTTAGGTGCCACTGATGAGCAGTTAGATTTCCCTATTGTTTACGCTTCAGCGTTAAACGGCTGGGCGACTTTAGATCATAACGTGCCAAAAACCGATATTACCGATTTATTCGAAGCTATCGTTAAACACGTAGCGCCGCCAGCTGTTGAGCTAAACGGCGAAACCCAGTTACAGGTATCACAGCTGGATTACTCCAGTTATCTGGGCATTATTGGTATCGGCCGTATTAAGCGCGGTACATTAAAGCCAAACCAGCAAGTGACTATTGTTGGTGCGGATGGTACTAAGCGTAACGGTAAAGTGGGCCAGGTATTTGGTTATTTAGGTTTAGAGCGGGTAGAAACTACCGAAGCCAACGCCGGCGATATCGTTGCCTTTACCGGCCTGGGTGAGCTGAAAATTTCTGACACTATCTGTGCCACGACTAAAGTAGAAGCCTTACCGGCACTGCAGGTCGATGAACCTACCGTTACCATGACATTCCAGGTAAATACTTCACCTTTCGCTGGTAAAGAAGGTAAGTTTGTTACTTCACGCCAGATTTTAGAGCGTTTAACTAACGAGCTGAAACATAACGTAGCTCTGCGGGTTGAAGAAACAGAAGATGGCGATAAATTCAAAGTATCCGGCCGTGGTGAATTACACCTGGGCGTATTAATTGAAAATATGCGTCGCGAAGGTTTCGAATTAGCGGTATCACGCCCTGAAGTTATCATGAAAGTGGTTGACGGCGTGAAGATGGAACCAATGGAAAACGTTACCATCGACTGTGAAGAGCAGAACCAGGGCTCTATTATGGAGCGTATGGGCGAGCGTAAAGCTGAAATGACCAATATGCAACCAGATGGTAAAGGCCGGATCCGCATGGATTTCTTAATGCCAAGCCGTGGTTTGATTGGTTTCCGTACTGAGTTTATGACGATAACGTCAGGCACAGGCCTGATGTACCATAGCTTTGATCACTACGGTGAGCATAAAGGCGGTACTATCGGCCAGCGCACCAACGGTGTCATGATCTCTAACGCCATGGGTAAAGCTGCCGGTTATGCCATTTTCTCGTTGCAGGAACGTGGTCGTATGTTTATTGGCCATGCTGAAGAAGTGTACGAAGGTCAGGTAATTGGTATTCACAGCCGCAGTAACGATTTAACTGTGAACTGTTTGAAAGGTAAGCAATTAACTAACGTGCGTGCGTCAGGTACTGACGAAGCAATTAACCTTGTGCCACCAGTGCGTTACACTCTGGAACAGGCGCTGGAATTTATTGACGACGACGAGCTGGTAGAAGTCACACCTAAGTCTATCCGCATCCGTAAGCGTCACTTAACTGAAAACGATCGTAAACGCGCCAGCCGCGGTTAATACCGATCGCAAGGAGTATAAAAGGCCAGCACTATGCTGGCCTTTTTTCTGGGTTATTTTTAGCACTCAGAGGGTTAGGTTGTTGCCAAGCTGGTTGAGCCCCTGCTTTTCTTGTATCCTCTGCTAGTATTCTATGTGATTTGGAGGCGTTATGCTGCCTGAGTGGCAATCCTATCTAAAAACTGCTGTGCGCTTTATTAAACTCTATATCCAGCGTTGCCAGCAGGATCAAATTGGTATGATTGGCGGTTACCTGGCTTATATCTCGCTGCTGTCTTTAGTGCCTTTAATCGCCGTAATGTTTTCCATGCTAAGCGCTTTTCCAATGTTTTCAGAGTTTCGTCAGGCGATTGAGGCTTTTGTTTACGCTAATGTTATTCCTTCACGTGGGGAGGAAATTCAAACCTACATTAACCAGTTTATCGGCAATACCGGCGGTATGACGGCAATAGGTATTGCGGCACTGGTGTCTGTGGCGCTGCTGCTTATTTATAATATTGATAAAACGCTGAATAAAATCTGGCGGGTAACCAAAAGGCCAAGGCCGGTTATCTCGTTTTCTATTTACTGGATGATCCTGACACTAGGCCCCATTCTGTTTGGCTCATCCATCGCGGTAACATCTTATCTGGTCAGGCTAACCCGTATTGCTGAAGATTACACACCCGGCTTGTCGACCCTGTTATTGGGTGTGGTGCCGTATCTGATGTCTTTACTGGCATTTTTTCTTTTATATCTGGTGGTACCTAACGTAAAAGTACGTTCCCGGCATGCTTTATTTGGTGCGCTACTGGCGATGTTGCTGTTTGAGTTATCTAAACGCGGTTTTACCGTGTATGTCACCCATTTTCCGGCCTACGACACCCTATACGGTGCACTGGCATTAGTGCCGATAGTCTTTGTCTGGGTGTACCTGTGCTGGCTGGTAGTATTACTGGGGGCTGAAATGACAGCTTTACTGCAGCAGATTGCCGCCGATACCGAACAAGCTGATGCTGATGATCCGGATCAAATTGACCCGTCGGACGATGCAAGTGAGGGTAAGTTGTAAGATGAAAGCGTTGATCCAACGGGTTACTCAGGCCTCTGTTACGGTTAACGGTGCAGTTATCGGCCAAATTGAGCATGGCCTGTTAGTGTTGCTGGGGGTTGAAGCTGAAGATACACCGGCAGATATTACCAGGCTGGCGCACAAGGTTTGCCACTACCGGGTGTTTTCGGACAGCAATGGCAAAATGAACCTGAATGTGCAGCAGGCTGGTGGCAGTTTACTGGTGGTGTCACAGTTTACGCTGGCGGCTGATACCAACTCGGGTTTAAGGCCCAGCTTTACACCAGCGGCAGTACCTGACAAAGCCAACCAGTACTACGATACTTTTGTGGCATATTGCCGTTCACTTGGCCTGACCACCGCAACCGGGCAATTTGCTGCCGATATGCAGGTGAGTCTGGTGAATAACGGCCCGGTTACGTTTTTATTGCACAGCTAATTTTTCGGAGTTGTATCTATGCGGCATTGGCAATTACGCTCGCCCGCCACCCCTGACGAATGGCAACGTTATTACCAGCTACGTTGGCAAATATTACGCGCCCCCTGGCAGCAGCCACCCGGCTCAGAACGCGACGAACTGGAAGCGCAGGCTTATCATCTGATGTTATTGACACCGCAAGGCGATATTGCGGCGATTGGCCGTTTGCATCAGCTTGAACAAGGTGGGGCTCAGGTGCGTTATATGGCGGTTGCTACTGAGCATCAGGGCAAAGGCGCAGGTGGCAGAGTATTAGCCGCACTTGAGTTACAGGCAGTAAAATGGGGCTGTGGTTATATCAGGTTAAATGCGCGTGATACCGCGTTAGCGTTTTATCAGGGCAATGGTTACCGGCAACTTGGTGCAGCCCCTCAGCTATACGGTATTGCGCACTTTGTTATGCAAAAGCAACTCCGGCTTAATGGCTCGCCAGAGCAGCACCAGCAGTGGTGTCGCCAGTTAAACGATACCTGGCAGCAGACCATACCGCTTAGCCAGTATATGCAACTGACAATCGCCAGCTTTGATGGCAATGAAATACGCTGCGACGCACCGCTGGCACCGAACATTAACCTGCACCAGACCATGTTTGCCGGCAGTATTTATGCACTAGCAACGTTAACCGGCTGGGGTATGTTATATCTGCAGTTGCAGGCACTGGGCTTGCGTGGTGATCAGGTACTGGCAGATGCGGGCATTAAGTATCTTAAACCGGTAGCGGCGCAGCCGCAGGCGCGTTGTGCATTACAACAATGTTCCGGCCCTCTGGAGATGTTGTCTGAAGGGCGTAAAGCCGTGCAGCATATTAAAGTGCAGGTGTTTTCTGCCGGTGAACTTGCTGTTGAATTTACTGGCCGTTATGCCGTATTGCCAGCTAAGGCCGAACAGGGATGAAAGTAGTCATTATTGGCTGTGGCTGGCTGGGGCAGCAATTGGCTGCTGATTTAATAGCGCAAGGTCATCAGGTGTATGCCAGCCGTCGCTCATCCTCAGCGTTACTTTATTTGCCTGCAGGTGCAACCGGTTTTGGGCTTGATTTAAACGCGCCTGCAGATCAACCCACCGTAACGCCTATTTTGCATGATGCGATAATCATTTGTGCTATCACTCCGGGGCGGGACCAGCGACAACAACACTATATAACCGCATTGCAACAGCTCGCCGAGCTGGCAATGCTAGCTGGCAGCCGGCAACTAATACATTTTAGTTCTACCGGCATATATCAGGGCCTCCAAGGTGAGGTTGATGAAGCTGCACCGTTGCACTTAACCGAGCCCCGGGTCAGTTTACTCTGGCAAGGTGAGCAGGCGTTGCAGCAGTTTCAACCGACATTAATATTGCGTCTTGCCGGGTTAATGGGCCTAGGGCGGCATCCGGGTTGTTTTACTGCCGGTAAAACACTACCGGATGCAATAGCACCGATTAATATGGTGCATTCAGCAGATATCATTGCAGCAATAAAGCTGTTACTTGATGCCACACCTTGTAGCGGAGTGTTCAATCTCAGTTGCCCGTTAACCATATTACGGCAGGATTTTTATCAGCAGGCGGCAGTGTCAGCAGGTAAAGCTCCCGCCATTTTCGCCGACGACAGCAGTAAGGGCCGTAAAGTGAATGCCGACAAGTTTATCCGGCAGTTCAACTTTTCTTATCGTTTTGCAGCAGCTTCTGATGCTTTGGCCTATTGCAGCTGATGCAAAACTCAGCAAGCAGCGACTTTATAATCCATTTATCAACTTCTTGTTAAGAAAAATTTCAGCAGCAGATTGATACTGTAGGCTGTTGCATATGGACTTGAGGTTGATATGAAAAATAAATGGCTACTTATCTCATCTGTCAGTACTGGTCTTGGCATTATTGCCGGTGCTGTTTATTTGTTCTTTGCTGAACATTCTCTGCTGCTGAGTGACAACCAATGGGTGTTATCAGCTTTCTGGTCAGCGTTTATGCTGTGGACCTTTGTGCTGATGTTTATGGTGGCATTATTCTTTAACGTATTGGCCTTTTTTGAATTGGATGAGCAGCATAAGCTGCTGGGGCTGGCGCGCCCGATAAAAGCGTTTTTATCTTCGACGGACAAGCAGCAGCAATTTATGCAGGAAGCTGAGCGCTTTTTAGTACGCCAGGGTAAGCTTATACATTCCAACCGTGTCAGCCCTGACTACAAGTGTTTGCAAGGCGAGAGTGAAAAGCTGGTTTACATACAGCAGAAGAACCAGGCAGTTGATATTTCCCAGATCCGTGCGCTGTTTCAACAGATGCTGGCGGCTGATTTCAGCAGCGGTGTTGTAATCAGTTACGCCGGTTTTAGTAATCAGGCCTGGATCTTTGCTCATGAAGCCAACATTGAGCTGATTGATGCGAAAAGCTTGAAAAAGCAACAAAAAAGACAGCGTGAGCAACAATTTGCGATGGTTTAGTAGCAATATCATGTTTTCATCGGGTTTTTTGTTGCTAATTAGGCACTATGAGTAGCGAATGGAATCGAAAGAAAAACAAAAGGACACAAAGATACTTCCTGCCTGGCTGGACATTGTCCAGCCCTTTTCTTAGCTCAGGATAAGCAATAAAGCGGCAGGATGCCGCTGTGTTATAAAGCCCTCTTACATACCGCATTACATAATCGCCGCGCATCCATTACCGCGTTATACAATCACCGTATTATGCAACCATCCTATCAAGCAAATTCCGCCACAATTTAAAAGTGCTGTAGATCAAATCGTCAGGATATTTTAAATGCACTGGCAGCTTGCTGCAGTTCTACTGCCAGGTCAGATACGCCATCGCTGTGCTGTAAAGTCCGGCTGGCTTTTTCACCACTGATATGGGCAATATTGACCATCTGCTGCATATTTTTATCTATGGCCTGGCCCAGGTTCAGTTGCATTTCAGTAGCTGCCGTTACCTGATTGCTGATGTCCTGCGTTTGGGCTATCGCCTGATTCACCAGCACAAGTGAAGATACCAGCTCCAGCGTTTGTGCCACACAGCTGTCGGCATCTGCTTTACCATTGGTAATGGCGAGTACTGCCTGTTTACTTTGCTGTTGCAGGGTTTCGATCATCTGGCGGATTTCATCAGTGGCCTGCTGGGTGCGCCCGGCTAAAGAGCGCACTTCATCGGCCACTACAGCAAAACCGCGGCCTTGCTCTCCGGCTCTTGCTGCTTCAATCGCTGCGTTTAGCGCCAGCAAGTTAGTTTGTTCTGCAATACCGCGAATAGTAGCCAAAATACCGCCGATATTATTGGCCTCGTCATTTACCTTACTCATTACTGCGCTGGTTGCTGTCAGCTGATCAGCCAAATGATTGATAAGTTTATTATTCTGACCGGCAATTAAGTCTATCTGCTCTCCTTGCAGTAATGCTTGTTGCATTGCCGCGGTGGTTTCAGCCGATTGCAGGGCAATATCCCGGGTGCTGTCTGCCAGTTGGCGTGTCACATCATTTACCAGCGCAATCTGGCGCTGCTGTTGGTGCAACGAGTCGTTAATTTCACCTACTTCCTTCGCTGACTGGCTGGCATTTAAATTAAGCTCTGTCGCATTATTCTGAATATTGGTGATCAACGCGCTAAGTGCATTAATCAGACTATTTACCTTAGCGGCCAGAGCACCAAATTCGTCCTGGTTGGTAATGTGCAGCTTGCGGGTTAAGTCGCCTTTGGCAATGTCGCCCAACACCTTATTAATGTCAGCCAGCGGGCGTAGCATTGCATTAATCGTCAGATAGGCTGCAGCGACAGCCAGTAGTATCAGCACTAACATCAGGCTAAGTGTGCGGGTATTGCCAGAGCTGACAGAATCAGACACATTCTGTTGTAAAGTGCTGAACTGGGTATCGGCAGCAGAGAGTAAATTATCCAGCGCAACGATAACCTGCTCAACCCGCTGCTCAGACAGATTCAGTTGCACACGAGCAGCTTGCTGCGCGCTGACTTGCTGCAGCTTAATGCTGGCCAGGCTAGTGGAGGCTTCCAGTTTGCTGGTCAGTTGTGCCAGTTGTTCAGTGGTACTTTGCCATAAACCATCGGTGTCGAGTTTATCCAAAATATTAGCCAGATAGTCGATATTGACCTGCATATCACTCAGCGTAAAACTGATGCTTTCCTGGCCGGTTTCTGCTGTGGCCAGTTCGTTGTAAGCAGCCACTTCTTTTAGTGTATTCAACAAGCCAAGCAATTGGCCGTCAATGCGGTTTGCACTGCCGGCTATCAGCTCATTTTGTTGCCTGCCACCACGCAATTCAAGATAAGAGATATCCAGCAGGTTGGCTCCTATGTTGTCAATCAGTTGTTCCAACTCTGTCAGTTCGGTTTGCACCTGGCGTTGCATAGCAATACTTTGCAGTCTGGCGTTAAACATTGTATCAACCGCAGCGGCATATTGTTGGTAGCGGTTGTCGATATCAATCAGGGTTTGCGTAAAAGCAGGTTCAGTGTTGGTTAGGGTGGCTAAGGCTGCTAATTGTGCGCGCAGTGTTTGGCTGCCGCTGTTAAATTGTTGCTGATATTGGCTAATTTCGCTGTCTTGTTCGGCTGTAAAACCCAAAGCAGACAACTTAGCCAGTTTTAACAGCTGAATTTGTGCGGCGTTACTTTGTTGTTGTACTGGCACAGCAAGGGTATTAACCCTGGCGCTGGACTGAGTAATGGCTGCAAAGCTTTGCAATGCAGAGCCGCTGGACAATAACAACAGTAAAGCGATAAATCCAAAGCCAATAATAACTTTATGTGCAACTTTTAATGATGTCACTGAAGCAAACTCCACGCCGTTGCTGTGCCTTAACCATAGACACTAGCCGTCTGGTAAACAACCTGAAGTTAACAAAGAAACAAAAACTGGTCCAGCCAGTAAAAAGGTACATGAACAAAAAGAGGGCGGCAGCACCAAAATGGTGCTGCCGTATAACTCAGAAGCTACATAACAGGTTTTGCGGTAACAGTGCATTTAACTGACGCTGGCGCAGTAAGTTGGCACTTTGCTCAATATCCGGTGCAAAGTAGCGATCTTCGCCATAAAAACTCACCTGTTCGCGCAGGTAGTGTTTGGCTTGCTCGATAGCCGGAGTCGACTTAAGCGGGGCACGAAAATCCAGGCCCTGGGCTGCCGCCAGATATTCTACAGCTAATACGCCAACGGTGTTTTCTGCCATATCAGCTAAACGCCGTGCGGCAAAGGTGGCCATGGACACATGGTCTTCCTGGTTAGCGGAGGTGGGCAGGCTGTCTACTGAAGCCGGGTGCGCCAGGCTCTTATTTTCCGAGGCCAGCGCCGCTGCGGTTACCTGGGCAATCATAAAGCCGCTGTTTACGCCGCCGTTGGGGACTAAAAATGCCGGTAACTTGCTTAAGGTCGCATCTATTAACAGCGCCATGCGCCGCTCAGATATAGCGCCGATTTCGGCAATCGCCAGCGCCAGATTGTCTGCCGCCATCGCCACCGGTTCGGCATGAAAGTTACCGCCGGATAAAATGTCGTTGTCATCGGCAAACACCAGCGGGTTGTCGGTAACACCGTTAGCTTCCACAGCTAATACTTCTGCCGCCTGACGGATCTGCGTTAAACAGGCGCCCATTACCTGCGGTTGGCAGCGCAGGCTGTATGGGTCCTGCACTTTTTCGCAGTTATGATGCGCTTCGCCGATTTCCGAGGTTGGGCCCAGCAGATGGCGGTATATGGTGGCGGCGTCAATCTGACCGCGTTGGCCACGGGCCTGATGAATACGGTCGTCAAACGGCGAGCGGCTGCCCATGGCGGCCTCTACACTCATAGCGCCGATAACGCTACCGGCGGCGAATAAGTCTTCTGCTTTAAATAAGCCTTCCAAGGCCAGTGCGGTAGATGCCTGGGTGCCGTTAAGCAGGGCTAACCCTTCTTTTGCTGCTAAGGTTACCTGCTCCAGCCCGGCAAAGCCTAAGCCTTCGCGGGCATCATAAATCTGGCCCTTGTAACTGACTTCGCCTTCGCCAATCAGCGGCAACACCATATGTGACAAGGGCGCTAAATCGCCGGATGCACCTACCGAGCCTTTTTTCGGAATACAGGGGTACACTTCGGCGTTGACCAGCTTAATCAGCGCTTCAATCACAGACAGCCGAATACCGGAAAAGCCGCGCGCCAGCGAGTTAATTTTCAGCACCATTAGCAGGCGCACTGTGCTGTCATCCATAATGTCGCCAAAGCCGGCGGCGTGGGATAACACGATAGAACGTTGCAACAGCTCTAACTCTTCGTTTTTGATCCGCGTATTGGCCAGTAAGCCAAAACCGGTATTAATGCCGTACACCACGCGGTTTTGTTTAATAATATCCGCGACACAGGCTGCCGATTTCTCAATACCGGCTATGGCAGAGCTATCGAGGCTCAGTTCAACCGGACCTTGTTGTACCTGGCGTAATTGTGCCAGTGTCAGGGTGCCCGGCACTAAATTCAGTTTAAAGCTCATGTTGTTACTCCGTTACCATTGGCAGGTCTAAACCTTGTTCTGTTGCACAATTAACCGCAATATCATAACCCGCATCGGCATGGCGCATTACGCCGGTACCCGGATCGTTCCATAGTACTCTGCCTAAACGCGCTGCGGCTTGTTCAGTGCCATCGGCTACTATCACCACACCGCTGTGCTGGCTGTAACCCATACCTACGCCACCGCCATGATGCAGTGATACCCAGGTGGCACCGCCGGCAGTGTTAAGCAGGGCGTTTAGTAACGGCCAGTCAGATACTGCGTCAGAGCCATCAAGCATGGCTTCGGTTTCACGGTTCGGGCTGGCAACCGAGCCGGAGTCCAGATGATCACGACCAATCACCACCGGTGCGCTCAGCTCGCCGTTTTTTACCATTTCGTTAAACGCCAGTGCGATGCGGGCACGGTCTTTTAAACCAATCCAGCAAATACGTGCCGGTAAGCCCTGAAACTGAATGCGCTCGCGCGCCATATCCAGCCAGTTATGCAGGTGCGGGTTATCCGGAATCAGCTCTTTGACTTTGGCATCGGTTTTATAGATGTCTTCTGCATTGCCCGACAGGGCGACCCAGCGAAACGGCCCTATACCTTCGCAGAACAGCGGCCGGATATACGCCGGTACAAAGCCCGGGAAATCAAAGGCATTGGCCACGCCTTCGTCTTTGGCCATCTGGCGGATATTGTTGCCGTAATCGGTGGCGACGGCACCACGTTGCTGCATAGTTAAGATAGCCTGTACCTGCACCGCCATTGACTGTTTGGCGGCTTTAACGACGCCCTCTTCGTCGGTTTTACGCTGCACCGCCGCTTGTTCCATGCTCCAACCCTGTGGCAGGTAGCCGTTTAGCGGGTCGTGGGCAGAGGTTTGGTCGGTCACTACATCCGGTGTAATGCCGCGTGCCACTAATTCGGCAAACACATCGACCGCATTGGCCAACAGGCCGATTGACGTCGGTTTACCTGCGGCTTTAGCTGCCTCCAGCATCGCCAGCGCTTCATCCAGTGTGCGGGCCTTTTGATCCAGATAACGGGTTTTTAAGCGAAAGTCGATCCGGCTTTCATCCACTTCACAGGCCAGCATATGAAAACCGGCCATAGTCGCCGCCAATGGCTGGGCGCCGCCCATGCCACCCAGGCCGCCGGTTAATACCCATTTACCGGCCGCCTGGCCGTTAAAGTGTTGTTTGGCAATGGCGACAAAGGTTTCATAGGTGCCTTGCACTATGCCCTGGGTGCCGATGTAGATCCACGAACCGGCTGTCATCTGGCCGTACATCATCAGGCCTTTGCGATCCAGCTCGTTAAAGTGCTGCCAGTTGGCCCAGGCCGGTACCAGGTTAGAGTTGGCAATAAGCACCCGGGGCGCGTCCGGGTGGGTGGGGAATACGCCAACCGGCTTGCCGCTTTGCACCAGCAGGGTTTGGTTATCTTCCAGCCGGTTTAATACTTCAACAATTTTGTCGTAGCACTGCCAGTTGCGCGCAGCACGGCCAATACCGCCATATACCACTAGGGCTTGCGGGTGCTCTGCTACTTCCGGGTCAAGGTTATTCATTAACATGCGTTTAGCGGCTTCGGTCTGCCAGCTTTTAGCGGTGATCTTGCTGCCGCGATCAGCGCGGATCACGCGGCTGTTATCAATACGTGGATCTGTCATCAGATAGTCTCTCTGCTGCTGGGTAAAGAAAAGTTCAGATGGCCGCCTAAACGGTAGCGGCTACCCGGTGAGGTTAAATACGCCAGGCTGACCGCGCCTTCACGGCTAAAGGTGCGGCGGGTCAAACGCAGGCAGGGTTCGGCTTTCTTTAGAATTAAATGCTTACAGGTAAAATCGTCTGGCCAAATGGCCTCAACGGTGTGTTCGGCCTCCGTCAGCGGCGCAATAAAACTTAAATACTGATGCGGTGTTTGCTGGTTAAAATCTTGTTTTACGTAGTCCGGTACCAGTTTAGGGCTAACGTAACGTGCTTCTAACTGCAGTGGCTGGTTATTCTCTAAATGCACTATCAGGGAGAAATACACCGGTTCGTTGCGCTTTAACCCCAGCGCGGCGGCAATAATGGTCGGGCAGGGCAGTTCGGTCAGCTGCAATAACCGCGCACTGTAAGCATGGCCGCGGCTGTTTATCTCGTCAGCAATATTGCGGATCTCCAGCAGCGACGATTGCGATTTAAGCGCCGCTACAAAGCTGCCAACACCCTGAGTGCGGTACAAAATGCCTTGCTCGGTCAGCTCCTGCAGGGCGCGTCTTGCCGTCATCCGGCTAACACTAAACTGCACTGCCAGCTCGTTTTCCGATGGTACACGGCTGTGCTCCGGCCAGGCGGCAATTTCAATCTGGCTGAGCATGTACTCTTTAATTTCGGCAAATTTGGCAACTGCCATAACACCCCCTGGTTTTACTCAATAAAAAATAAGCTAATTTGGTTGTATATACAAGTTGTTGGTGTAAAATTATTTTAAAACCACTTACAGGATGCCCTTATGCAGCAGTTTGATGCTATCTGGATTAACGCCAATATCGCCACTATGGCGGACAATGGTAGTAGCTATGGCAGCATAGAAAACGGCGCCCTGGCCATTAAAGATGGCATGATTGCCTTTGTGGGCAGTAAAGCGGATTTGCCGCCATTTGATGCCCTGGCTACCCCCTTGTATGACGCCGCTGGCCAGTGGTTGCTGCCGGGTTTTATCGATTGCCATACGCATTTGGTGTATGCCGGTAACCGTAGCAATGAGTTTGAAATGCGCTTAAATGGTGCCAGTTATCAGGATATTGCCGCCGCAGGTGGTGGCATTAAAGCAACGGTGGCGGCCACCCGTGCGGCCAGCCACGAAGACTTATTTGTGCTGGCCAAAGATCGGCTGAATACCTTGCTAGCGCAGGGCGTGACTACAGTAGAAATTAAATCCGGCTATGGCCTCGATTTAGCCAGCGAGCAAAAAATTCTTGAAGTGGCCGCTGAGCTGGATAAGCATCATCCGGCAACAGTGCAAAAGACCTTTCTGGGGGCCCATGCATTACCACCTGAATATGCTAACGACGCCGATGGCTATATTGCTGCGGTGTGTCAGATGCTGCCGCAGTTACATGCGCTGAAACTGGTCGATGCTGTGGACGTATTTTGTGAGGGTATTGGTTTTAGCCCGGAGCAAAGCCGTCAGGTATTTGCCGCCGCCCGTGCGCTTGGCTTACCGGTTAAAGCTCACGCCGAGCAATTATCTAACCTCGGTGGCAGCGCCTTAGTGGCAGAGTTTGGCGGTTTGTCGGCCGATCATATCGAGTTTCTTGATGAGGCCGGTGTGGCCGCTATGGCTAAAGCTGGCACTGTGGCGGTGTTGTTGCCTGGCGCGTTTTACTTTTTGCGTGAAACCCGGCTACCGCCGATTGCCTTATTGCGCCAATATCAGGTGCCAATGGCAGTGGCTACCGATCTAAACCCCGGCACATCGCCGTTGTGTTCTTTACCGCTGATGCTGAATATGGCCTGCACACTGTTTCGTTTAACGCCGGAAGAAGCTTTGTTGGGTGTAACCCGGCATGCAGCCAAAGCGCTTGGCCTAACAGATCGCGGTACTCTGGCGGTAGGGCAGCGGGCTGACTTTGCTTGTTATGCTATAAGCCGCCCGGCAGAGTTATGCTACCAATTTGGTGTGAACTCACTTAAACAGCTGATTATTAATGGTAAAGAGATAAATCACCGGCATTAATCTGCTTTACAAGCTGGTATTTTAGCTTAAGCTAACAGCACTATTTTTGCTGGAGTATTGCTTTGTCTTACCGGCTGCTTGTTCCTGGCCTGCTCAGTTGTCCGTTGGCAGCACAGACATCTGAGTCTTCGTTGCCAATCGTCAGTTTGCTTAGCGGCTTTTTGCTGCTGGCATTTATCTACATGTTTAAGCTGAAACTGGACATCTACAAGCTGCAAAAAGCCAGAACGGCAAAAAAAGGCAGCCGGCTTGGGTTTTATTCTCTGCATGACGATATCAGTGGTTTTCCAAACAAATTCTTTTTACAACAGCAACTGGATGAATTGTTAAAGCGGGCGCCTGAGCAGCATTATTCATTGTTACTGATAAAAATAACACAGTTTGATCAGGTGAATAAATTACTTGGGCACAGCAACAGTAATCTTATTCTGGCACAGATAGCCCAGCGTATTAATGATCATCTGGCCGGCGAAGATAAAGCTCTTACGTTTGAATTTCGGCAGCAAAAGCCTAACCGGGTATGTCACTTAGGCGGTGTGGATTTTGCTATCTGGGTAGACAGTGACGACAAAGAGCATATGGCCGAGTATCTTGCCGACACACTGGAACGTGCTATTCCTGAGCCGATGATAGTGCATGGCTGTGCCGTTGATTACCAGCTACAGTCGGGTATTGCGCATTACCCTGAGCATGGTACGCAGCTAAGCGAATTGCTGGAGCGCGCCTATCTTGCATTGCAGTATCACAGTTCTTTACAGGGCAACAGCCAGGTGTTTAGCACCGACATGCTGCACTACACCAATGACAAATTAACCCTAATGGCAGAGCTGCGCCAGGCTATTACCGAGCAACAACTGGCATTGTATATTCAGCCGCAGGTAGATATGCGTAGCCACGAAGTATTAGCCGGTGAGGTGTATATTCGCTGGCGCCACCCGAAGCGGGGCTTGCTGACTCCAGACAGTTTTTTGGCACTGGCAGAAGAAATGGGTGTTATTTACCCGCTGACTCAGTGGGTATTAAATGAAGCCGTAGCCATGATCGCCAAGCTGAAACAGGCCGGGCTGGTGAGTAAAATTGCCGTGAATATTTCCAGCAAAGACTTATTGCACGATGAGCTGGTTGAAGCACTGGAGCAGTTATTTGACAAATATCAGGTAGCGCCGGGGCAATTGATACTGGAGCTAAAAGAAAGTGCGCTGGTGGCTGAGCCGGTAAAAGCTATGACAATGCTGCAACGTTTACATCAGTTGGGTGTGGAGCTGGCGCTGGATGATTTTGGTACCGGCTTATCATCGCTGGCTTATATCAGGCAATTACCTGTGCAGTACGTTAAAGTTGACTGCTCTTTTATCAGTGATCTGCATAAATCTGATATGAATGCTGCCATTACCGGAGCCATTATCGATATGGCGCGTAATCTGGACCTGGGGGTAATAGCCGAAGGTATAGAAGAGGCAGAAGTAGAGCAGAAATTACTACGCATGGGTTGCAGCCGGGGGCAGGGCTTTTTTTACTCGCGGCCCTTTGAGCTCAGTGGTTTTGCGGTATGGTTAAAGCAATGGCAGCCAGATAAGGTTAAATTGCAATAGCCTGATCTTTTTTACCCTGTATAAAGGCCAACACCAGAGCCGATAAAACTTGCCCTGCTTCGTTAACGCCAGCTGCCAAACCCGCCGGGTGTTGTGCCGGAGCGGCTTCTGCCAGGTGCAAATACCGGCTGCGGGGTAATTTAGCCAGCTGATAAACAAATTGCTCAGCTGCCTGCACACTAATACCGCAGTTAGTAAAGGCGCTTACCGGCATCAGGCTGATGCTGTCGGTATCTACTTCAATACCAATGTCGCCACTGCCTTGCACGACATTGTCGATACACAGCTCCAGCGCTTGCTGGTAATTCAGTTCCTGGCGGACAAAAATACGCTGGTAGCTACAAAATTCGCCACCCGCTTGTTGCAATTGTGCTAGTGTCGCGGCGGAGTTTTTCAGCTCATGCAAACCCAGCACAAAGTAATGTTTTAGCATGCCTTCGTGCCAGGCGTAGCTAAAGCCATTGCCACTGTGGCGGCCTTCAAGCGGCCGAAAATCTGAATGCGGGTCTAAATTAGCGCAATTAACCTGTTGGCCGCTGGCCTGGCTGAGCGCTTTTATTATCGGGTAACTGTTATTGTGGCCACCGCCTATTACAACCGGTAATAAGCCGGCGGCGAATATTGCCTGCACCACCGCTGCCACTCTGTTATCCAGGGTATCAACGCATTGGCGTAACTGGCTAAGCTGCTGCGGTTGCAGGATATCAACAAGAGTGGCTTGCTGTTGTAAGTCGGCGCAGTGTATTTCGCCCAGCAGTAAAATTTGCCCGGCGGCAATAAAATGATTACTTTGCAGGTTAACAAATTTGCTTAAAAAGGCTGTCCAGCCTTTATCTGCACCACCCTGGCCAAGGTTAGCGCGGGGGCCAATATCTTCCGGCACACCAAGCAGCACAAAGCGGCAGCCTGCGGCTTTGCTTTGTGCCAGTTGCTCAACCAGGTTTAGCTTAGTATCAGGCAGGCTTAGCGCCTGCCCGAGACGTTCCTCACCGTCACGCGTGCTGCAGTATTGGTTAAGCTGATCGCGGGTAAAAAAATTCAGCATGCTAATGCCGTTTTATTCAATATCCAGTGCATCTGGCGACATAATAATGCCAGTGCTGTCGGCATACAGATGATCGCCCGGTAAAAAGGTCACACCGGCAAAATTCACCGGCACATCGGTTTCGCCAAAGCCTTTATCATCAGCGCCCACCGGAATGGCATTAACAGCATGAATACCGATATCGAAATCTTCCAGCAGATCTAAATCGCGTACACTGCCATAACATACTATGCCTTCCCAGCCATTAGTAGCTGCCAGCGACGCCAGTTCAGCGTCAATAATAGCGCGACGGGCAGAGCCGCCTGCATCAATTAGCAACACTTTACCAATGCCCGGATCGGTTAGCATTTGTCGTACCAGACCGTTGTCTTCAAAACACTTGACGGTATGAATTTTACCACCAAAAGAACGTCTGCCACCGTAGCTGGCAAACAGCGGCTCTACCACATCAACCAAATCGGCATAAAGATCACATAATTCAGAAGTGTTGTATTCCATACGAAGCTCCGGTTGAGAAAAGGTACTGAGCTCACAGTATAGCGCTGACTGGGGTAAGCTCAAACTATTATTATTATTGGTTTTTCGTAGCCTGGGGCCTGTGGCACAGTTGTCGTTTTGACAGGTTGTTTGCTATGGTGATGGTAACCAAATTTACCGGCAGCCAGTTGTGACCACCGAATTATTTGCCAGGTTTGTTGTTTACTTCACCCAGTTGGGCATAGCCTTATTATTGTGTTACTTGCTGTGGCATTTCAGCCGGATATACCGGCAAGAGTATATTAAATGCTGGTTTGCTGCCTTGCTGTGCTTTGCCTTGTACCAGTCGGCAGTTTTGATCCAGGGGGCAGCGGGGCAGGGCCGTGGAACCACGCTAATATCTTCTGTGTTTCAGTTCTTATTGATTTTCACCAGTTACGCTTTTGCCGTGCTGTTACTGCGCGGCATGGTAATGACACGGCATGACAGGCAGCATCTGTTGCTAAAACTCAATTTGTTGCCTACTTTACTGCTGCTTAGCGCTGTTGCGCTACTTAGCGTAGTGCCATTTGCGCTGAGCGATGCCTTAGCCGGTTGGCAGTTATATTTTCAGTTGTATATCAGACTGTTACTAATGGGTATTGTGTTGCTAACCGCCGCTGTAGGTTTATGGCAAAGAATGTCGCCTACACTGGGGCAGCGGCTGGCCGTGGTTACGCTGATACTTTGGGGCTTATTGTACGTTGGCAATGGTATCTGGCTGATGCTGGCAGAGCGCCAGGAGGAATGGAGTTACTGGATCCTGTTGTATAAAAGTACCGAATTGTTTTTGCTCTGCTGCTTGGGGTTAAGCCTGATTATATGGTTGCAAGAACACGAGCGCAGTACTAACGAGCAACTAACCGAAAAAGCCCACTACCTAAACCGCTATGATCAGCTCACCGGGGCATTAAACCGTGATGCGCTGTTATCTGTACTTAACGACCAGTTGCGGCAGGAGAAGGCTGCGCCGCTGCATTTGCTGATGCTGGGTTTAGATAAATTTAAAACCGTTAATGAGTCGGTTGGCCTGAAACAGGGCGACGAGATTTTACGCCAACTGATCCGGCGTTTTGAACAAAGTGTGTTAAAACCGGCACTAATTGCCCGTACCGGCGGCGATATTTTTACTCTGGTGATCACCGATGTGCACAATGATACCCAGCTGCAGTTTACCATCCGGCATTTACAGCAATTGGTAGAAAAAAGCTTTGTGCTCGATTGTGGTTCACTAAAATTAAGCTGCAGCATTGGCCTGGCTAAATTTCCGCAGCACGCCACTAATGCAGAGCAACTGGTGCAAAAAGCCAATATTGCTTTTCATCAGGCCAAACGCATGCAAAGCCGCTGGCTGGAATATCAGCCCGGTATGGAGGACGAAAGCAGCCGTTTGATCAGCTGGGAAACAGAGTTACTGGCCGCGATGGAGCACAACCAGTTTGTGTTGTACTTTCAGCCGCAGTGCAGCGCGCGCGACAACAGCATAGAAGCCTTTGAAGTGCTGTTACGCTGGCAGCATCCGCAAAAAGGCTTTTTGCTGCCGGGGCAGTTTTTACCTTTTGTTGAGCAGCTTGGGCTAAACCGGCAACTGGATTTATGGGTGCTGCGCAAAGCCGTGTACACCATCAGCCAATGGAAGCAGCAACAATTGCATATTCCGCTGGCGGTAAATATGTCACCGGTAAATTTTCAGCTTGATGGCCTGAAACGTGAAATCCAGCGCTTATTGTTGCAGTACAAAGTATCACCGGATCTGCTGGAGCTTGAAATCACCGAAAACACCGCCATGCTTGATATGGAAAAAGGCTCAAACTACGTGATGGAGCTGCAGCAAATGGGGATCCGGGTATCTATTGACGATTTTGGTACCGGTTATTCTTCGCTGGCCTATCTGCGGCGTATGCCAATAGACAAAATTAAGATAGACCGCAGTTTTGTCATGGATATGGCCGGTAACGATTCCGATATGATGATAGTTAAAACCATGATTAAACTGGCGCATGGTTTGGGCAAACGTATTTTGGCTGAAGGCGTTGAAACTGCCGTGCAATTAGAGCTGCTGCAGAATATGTCCTGTGATGCCGTGCAGGGCTACTATCTGGCTAAACCGCTGACAGAGCCCGATGCCATCGCGTTTTATCGCAAAAAAATGTCATTATAACGTCATAAAAAGCCGTTAGGCTGCGTTTAGTCAGGATAAATGACAGGGCGCAGTTATGTTACTTAAACGTCTGGAGCAATGGGATCATCACTCATTTTGCAGCTTGTTCAGCCGCAGCTCGTCCCGGCAGGCTTTTATAGCCAGCTACTTTTTGTCTAAAACAGCTGATGGCCCGTTGTACCTGCTGCTTTGCGGTATTTTATATCTGTTTAGCCATAGCGATGCCACAGAGCTGACTACAATACTATTGCTGGCCTTTGCGCTGGAATTACCGTTGTATTTAGTGCTGAAAAATTGCATTAAACGGGCCCGGCCGGCAGATATTTTAACCGTGTTTGGTTATGCACATATTACTCCTTCTGACCGCTTTAGCCTGCCTTCCGGCCACACAGCCGGTGCTTTTGTAATGGCTACCACACTGGCTATTTACTTTCCGGCACTGGCTGTGCTGCTATTGATTTGGGCCTGCAGTGTGGGTATGTCCCGTATTATGCTAGGGGTGCATTTTCCGCTTGATGTTATCGCCGGTGCTACTCTTGGTACTTTATGTAGTTTAAGTGCCTATATTATATACAATTAATGTTTAAGCAAAAAATAGCCCGCACTTTTATCCGGCTGCGCTATGCTCAACTGAGTTGTTAATAATCCAGGTGAGCAGTATGAATCAGTTAAGACAATTATCGATAAAGCAGCGTTTGTTTATTAATGGCGGTGCGCTGGTAGTGGCAATGGCGGTAATGTTGCTGATCCTGTTTTATCAAAGTGCGCAATTAACCTCTCTGGCCAGAACACAGCAGCTGGTAGAGCAAATCAGTACCGACGTGCTGATGTTTCGCCGCCATGAAAAAGATTTTGTTATGCGCACCGATCTACGCTATCAGCAGCGGCTAAATGACCACTACAGCCAGATGCAGCAGCGCGCAGCAGAACTGCAGCAGTTGTTAGTGCAGCACAATATTGACGCTAAACCTTTGCAGCAGTTTCTTAGCTTAACGGTGCAGTACCAGCAAGCGTTTAATCAGTTGGTGGCGCAGCAACAGGTGGTTGGCCTGAACCCGTCCTCCGGTATGATGGGAGAGTTGCGCCAGACGGTACACCAGCTTGAAAGCCACTTTGAACAACTGGGCAGTGACAACCTCAGCGTGCTGTTACTGCAATTACGCCGCGCCGAGAAAGACTTTCTGCTACGGCGGGATCTGGCATATCAGCAGCAGTTTAACCAGATAGCATTGCAGTTACAGCAAGCGGTAGTTGATGACGCCAGCGGTAAAAACTTGCTGGCTAATTATCAGCAGCATTTTACTGCGCTGGTTAGTTCAATGCAGCAAAGTGGCCTGGATGAAACCCAGGGCTTAACCGGACAAATGCGTAGCGCCATTCAGAATACCGAAGCCAGCCTTACTGAGTTATCTGCGCAAACAAGTGAAGCTATTGCCGACGCTGTTACTTCCGTGCAGCGGCTGGCGGTAGGCATTTTTGTTTTGGTGCTGGCGGTAGTGTTGTTGCTGGTGGCGATGACCAGCCGCAGCATATTGCGCCCGGTGCTGGATGTATGTAAAACCATTGGCCTGATTCGCAGCAGTAACGATTTTCGTATGCGGGTTGATGTTGCCGGTAAAGATGAAATGACCACCTTAGCGACAGACTTCAACGCCATGCTGGGGGATTTTCAGGATTTAATTAAAACAGTAAATCAGGCGCTGGAAATGCTTGATCAGGCCACTAATGAACTGGCGCAGTCTACCGCCGATACCAGCCGCGGCATGCAGCAACAGCAAAGCGAAACCGATATGGTTGCCACAGCAGTAACTGAAATGGGCGCAACCATCAACGAAATTGCCAGTAATACAGAAAACACCGCTGCCAGAGCAGAAGCCACCAACCAGAATGCCCAAACCGGCAGAATGGAAGTACAGCAAACAGTACAACGTATTCAGCTGTTATCAGACCGGCTGCAAAATGCCGCCGGGGTAGTGTCAGAGCTGGAGCAGGACAGCAAAACCATAGGCTCAGTGCTGGATGTTATCAGGGGTATTGCCGAACAAACAAACTTACTGGCGCTAAATGCAGCCATTGAAGCGGCCAGAGCAGGCGATCAGGGCCGTGGCTTTGCCGTAGTAGCCGACGAAGTACGTAACCTGGCAATGCGTACACAGGAATCAACCCGGCAGATTGAAGCCATAGTAGGCGGCCTGCAGGGGCGCACCAATGAAATTGTCAAAGTAATGCTAAGTTGCCGCGAGCAGGGCAGCGAAAGCGCCAGCCAGGCCAATGTGGCTATGCGTTTGCTGGGCGAAATCACTGCAGACGTTAGCAATATTATGGATATGACCACGCAAATAGCTGCAGCAATTGAGCAGCAAAGCCATGTGGCAGCAGAGGTAAATAAAAACGTGGTTAAAATTCGGGATCTGTCAGATGAAACCTACGCCCACGCCAGACAAAATGCGTCGATCAGCGAAGAAGTCGCCCAACAGGCAGCCCGCTTACATCAAACGGTAGACCGGTTCCGCGCCTGAGCAGGCAGCATAAATACTACGCAAAAGCCCGGCCCGTCTTATCAGACGGGTTTTGGTGTTTGAGGTTAACAGCAGAACTTTCTGTACCTGAAATCCATTGTAAATAATCAAGAATCACAGTAATATTTATCACATGAAATTTACAAATGTAGGGCGGCTTGTGTTTAAATACGAGTGCGCGTCGAGATAAGCTTTAGACCAAATTACTACATTAAGGTATACATGAAAAAACTTTCGCTGATGACATTCATTTTTATCGGATTAACTGCCTGTAGTCAGAGTAGTAATCCAACAGAGGAAAAAATCCGAGCTGTACTTGCGGATAAAGTGAATAAGAAGGGTTGTGCTTCTTCTGTTTTGTTCAAAGAGTTCCCAATTCCAAAATCTCAACAAACAAATAATAATCAGCGAATTATTCAGCCGTTTATTAATGTCGGCCTCATTGAGGAGAGTAGAGATGCATATCTTTTAACAGAGCAAGGGCGTTCTGCATACGACCAGAATGCGTCCGGATTTTGCTATACAGATCAGTATACGATAAGTGATATATCTGTAGTAAAAAAAGAGATGGAAAGTGATTTGCCCTCAGCACTTTCTGGTGCATGGTATGTAACCTTCAAGGTTTCTCCGCAAAATGTTGACGAATGGGTGAAAAGCCCTGAAATCGTTCAAGCTGCAAGCCGGGCATCTATTGAAGAAATTACAAAGACACACTCATTTACTGTACGTTTGGCTACAAAGCATGGTGAGGACAAACTTATTTTAGCTGACCCTCGTTTCAGCTTTAGTCCAAGGATACATTTTAATATGGGCTGGTGATTAAGAGCATGAGCGATGCGTATTTGATTCAACAAAACGCATCGCGCACTACTTTCCGGTGGGACATGTTTTAAACTGTAGGGATGGTTCCGCCGTCAATCACATATTCTGTGCCGGTAATACTTGCCACGCGTGGCGACGCGAGAAATGCTATCAGGTTGGCTACTTCAACAGGTTTAGACGGTCGCCCAAGCGGAATGCCGCCAAGGGAAGCCATAATAATCTGTTTGCCGCCCTCGTAATCAGTGCCTGCCTGCTCGGCCAGCCGTTCAGCTAACGCCACTGATGCCTCTGTTTCAACCCAACCAGGCGATACACGCACAACCCGCACACCTTTTGGTGCGACTTCTTTAGACAAGCTTTTGCTATACGCTGACAACGCGGCTTTAGCGGCAGCATAAGCCGTGGTTGACTCTGGCAGAGGAAGTACATTCTGAATGGAGGTGACATGAATAATGACGCCTTCGCCTTGTGCCAACATTTGCGGTAGTAAAGCGCGGTCTAAACGCACGGCTGGAAACAGATTGAGATTTAACTCATGTTGCCACACGTCTTCGCTGAGCGCGGCAAAACCACCGGCCGGTGCAGCTGAACCACCCAATACATGAACGATAATATCAACGCCACCAAGGCGGCTGTTCACAGCATCTACCAGCGTATTACAGCCCTGTATTGTTGTCAGGTCAGCCGCGACAAACAGTTCTTCGGGAAAAGACGCCGGGCGGCTTCGTGCCGAGGCCAGTACACTTGCGCCACAATCCCGCAGTAGTGTCACAACTGCTTCACCTATTCCTTTTGTGCCGGCAGTTACCAGCACTTTTTTTCCTTGTAGCGCTAGTTCCATAGCCATCAGGAAATCTCCAGCGATTGAATCTTGTCGCCGTTAAGGACAAAGACATAGCTCAGCTGTATTGGGCTGCCAGGGAAATTGCCACTGACTTCTGCCACCACGATTTCTTGCTGTTCCTTAGATGTAACGCTGATTGGCTTGGCGCTGAACTGATACTTTTGCCGGGTTTCCTGCAGCCAGGACTCAATAGCCGCCTGGCCCTGATAAGTGCCACCTTCATCAAGTACAACGGCGTCCTGTGTGAAACAATCCTGTACCCGGACTGAGCCTGTGCCGTTGCCGATCGCAAAATAATTATTGATGGATTTAGCTAACTGAATATTCATTTAAATTTCTCCTGCTGCACTGTTGCTGAGCAGGAAGTTTCTGCTTAGGCTTACCAATAATCAAGAACGCACGAAAAAGTAAGTGACATACCTATGAGAAAGATTTATACGCCTGCTAGCGCTGCGGCGGAAACGCTTGAAGCAATTAAATTTCTGGAAGGGCGCTGGAAGCTGATTATTCTGTTTCATTTGTTCGACGGAAAGGTACAGCGTTATTCTGATTTCGAGAAACTTATTCCTGATATCTCGCAAAAGATGCTGGCTCAGCAGCTGAGAAAGCTTGAAGCAGATGGCATTGTGCAGCGCAAGGTATACCCGCAGATGCCACCCAAGGTTGAATACCGGTTAACTGCCTGGGGGCAGGCATTGTGCCCTGCTTTGGATGCGCTATTAAACTGGGCAGATCAGAAAGAGAGCATTGAGGAAACAGCTTAACAGCTTGTCGGAGTATATAAGTAAAATCAGCTCTACTGGCCGTGTTCGCAGTGAACTTGCTGTTTAACAAGCTTATATCATGTTTGCTTTTGTTTCTGGTGGCGCTAAGGGGAATGCTAACCCGGTTAATAACGCACCTTAACGGCAATTAAACCGTCGCGGTTGGCGTTGGCCTGCTCCAGTTGCGCCAGATACTGTTGCCATAGCTCGCTTTGCTGCTCACTGAGCTGTTTAAGATATTGCCAGCTGTAGATGCCACTGTCGTGGCCATCGTCAAACACCAGTTTTACCGCATAATGGCCAACCGGCTGCAGCTTGCTGATGCTAACCAGTTTTTTATTGCTAACCAGTTTGGGCTTGCCGTGGCCACGTACTTCAGCCGATGGCGATAACACCCGCAAAAACTCAGCACTAAAACACGCCACAGTGCCATCGCTGAACTTAACGTCCAGCATCCGGCTCTGGCGGTGGTAATGCAGTTGGCTAACCTGCAGCTGAGTTGTTTGCGGGTTGGGCATTTTTACAGAATAAACCGGCTTAAGTCGTCGTCTTTTACCAGGGCGCCCAGATGTTTTTCTACATAAGCGGCGTCAACCTGAATATGTTCACCGGCGTGGTCTGCAGCATCGTAGGAAATTTCTTCCAGCAGCCGCTCCATTACGGTGTACAGGCGGCGGGCGCCGATGTTCTCGGTGGTTTCGTTTACCTGCCATGCTGCTGCTGCCAGGCTTTTAATACCTTCGGCATCAAAACTCAGTGTAACGCCTTCAGTGGCCAGCATCGCAATAGACTGCTCTGTCAGTGAGGCTTTAGGCTCTGTTAGTATGCGCTCAAAATCGGCAGCACTTAATGCTTCCAGTTCTACCCGAATTGGCAGGCGGCCCTGTAGTTCCGGCACCAGATCTGACGGTTTGCTCATCTGAAAGGCGCCGGAGGCAATAAACAGAATATGGTCGGTTTTTACCATGCCGTGTTTGGTGTTCACGGTACAGCCTTCGATAAGCGGCAGTAAATCGCGTTGGACGCCTTCGCGTGAAACGTCTGGCCCGCTGGTTTCTCCGCGCTTACATATTTTGTCGATCTCATCGAGAAACACGATGCCGTTTTGCTCTACTGCTTCCAGCGCCTGGGCTTTTAACTCTTCCGGGTTAACCAGTTTGGCGGCTTCTTCTTCGATCAGCTGCTTAAAAGCATCTTTGATTTTCAGTTTACGCTTTTTCTTTTTCTCACTACCAAGGCTCTGAAACATGCTCTGCAGTTGCGAGGTCATTTCTTCCATACCTGGCGGTGCCATAATTTCAACACCGATAGGGCCTTGCGATAGCTCCAGCTCAATTTCTTTATCGTCTAACTGGCCTTCACGCAGCTTTTTGCGAAACACCTGGCGGGTGTTGCTGTCTGCTGCGGGTTTATTGTCGGCATCACTCCAACTGTCACGGGCCGGTGGCAGTAATACATCTAAAATACGTTCTTCTGCAGCTTCTTCAGCGCGAAAACGGTTTTTCTCGATCGCCTGCTCGCGGAACATCTTTACCGCGCTGTCAGCCAGATCGCGGATAATGCTTTCTACTTCTTTGCCAACATAGCCCACTTCAGTAAACTTGGTGGCTTCTACTTTTATAAAGGGCGCATTGGCCAGTTTGGCCAGGCGGCGGGCAATTTCAGTTTTACCCACACCGGTGGGGCCTATCATCAGAATGTTTTTGGGCGTAACTTCCTGGCGCAGTGCCGGTTCCAGCTGCATACGGCGCCAGCGGTTACGCAGTGCTATAGCCACAGCACGTTTGGCTTTATTCTGGCCGATAATGTGGCGGTCCAGTTCGTGCACAATTTCTCTTGGGGTCATATCAGACATAAAGTACCTGCTTATAATTCTTCAATGGTCTGGTGGTGATTGGTGTAAACACAGATATCACCGGCAATAGTCAGACTTTTTTCAACAATGTCGCGCGCACTTAACTGGGTATTTTGCAGCAGTGCAGTGGCCGCAGCCTGGGCGTAAGGGCCGCCGCTGCCAATGGCAATAAGGTCATGCTCGGGCTGCACTACGTCACCGTTACCGGTAATAATAAGTGAGGTATTGGCGTCGGCTACAGCAAGCAGTGCTTCAAGCTTGCGCAGCATGCGATCAGTGCGCCAGTCTTTGGCCAGTTCAACCGCGGCGCGCATTAAATGGCCCTGATGCACTTCAAGCTTGGCTTCAAAGCGTTCAAATAAGGTAAAGGCGTCTGCGGTACCACCGGCAAAACCGGCAATAACTTTGTTGTTGTACAAACGGCGAACTTTGCGGGCGTTGCCCTTCATTACGGTGTTACCAAGCGAAACCTGGCCGTCACCGCCGATGGCAACGTGGCCATCGCGGCGAACAGAAACAATAGTGGTCATGAATAAGCCCTGTGGCGTGATTAACTTAAGGCTTAAGTGTGGCTGCGACGGGCGCTTTTCAAGTCCAGTTCCAGATCCGGCAGGTATTGATATTCTGCTGGCGCAGACGGTTCATATCTGAAGTGGCTTTACGCTTGGATTCATAAGGGCCCAACACCACCCGAAACCAAACACCGTTATCCCCCTCAGTGCGGCGCACGGTAGAGGCAAAGCCGGCAAAAGCGATCTGAGCTTTCATTGCTTCAGCCTGCTGTTCCTGCCGGAACGAGCCACACTGCATCTGGTAAGGGCCGCTGGATTGCTGTTGTACCGGCACTTCGACAATTATTTCTTTGTTCTCCAGCTCTTTAATGTACTGGTATGGCTCTTCGGTAGGTTTGGCCGGCAATTCGTCTTTTTTAACGGTTTGCTGTTTTTTCGCCACTGGCGTTGCCGGTGCGGCCGGTTGCTGATTTAAGTACCAGAGAAAATAAATAAAACCACTGACCAGTGTGAGGGTAACCAGAATTAACAACCAGGGTTTTTTCGGCGCGGCGGCTTTGCTGTTGGCTCTGGCCGGGCGGCGGCTGGCAGTTTTGGCCTTAGGCCGGCTGGCTTTAACGTAATCTTTTTGTGGCATAAGGTCAGGTAATTTGCTCAAACTTCGGGGCTTGGCGCTATTCTACTAGGTTAAGCAGAAAAAGAAACAACAGCGCGGCTTCAGGTAAGATCTGTTGGGTCAACGTCCAGTTGCCATTTCACTTTGCGGCTTAACGGCCAGCTGTGTAGTTGTTGCAGCAAATTATCCAGGGCACTGTGCAACTGAGGCCGGGCTGGGCTGTACAGCTGTAATTGCCAGCGGTATTTGCCGGCCCGTCGCTCCAGTGGTGCCGGTATCGGTCCCAGCAGTTGTAAGCCGCTAAACTGACGGCTGTAGTCTGCCAGTTGCTGCAGCCACTGCTGACAAAGCTCAGACTGATGCGCCTCGGCGCGAAACAGTGCCAGATGCTGAAAGGGCGGCAAACGGGTTTGCTCGCGCTCTTTCAGTGCACTGCGGGCAAAAGACGCATAACCGTTATTAATAATATCCTGCAGTAAGACATGCTCCGGGTAATGGGTTTGCAACAGCACCTTCCCGCCGCTACTGCCGCGGCCAGCGCGGCCAGCTACCTGCGTAAGTAACTGCGCCAGTTGTTCGGGGGCCCTAAAATCACTGCTGTACAGCGCGCCGTCAACGTCAACAATAACCACCAGGCTGACATTAGGAAAATGATGGCCTTTGGCCAGCATCTGGGTGCCGACAATCAGCCGTGCGCCACTTTGGTGAATATCATCCAGTGCCTGATGCAGTGCGCCTTTACGGCGTGTACTGTCACGATCGAGCCGGGTAATGGGCACATCCGCAAACAGCTGTTGCAGGTTTTCTTCTAATTGTTCGGTACCCTGGCCCAGCGGTTTTAGCTGGGTGCTGCCGCAACTGCCGCACTGGCGCGGCACAGCTTTGCTGGCGCCACAATGGTGGCACACTAACTGGCGGCTTTGTTTATGGTAGGTAGTAAAAGCGCTGCAGCGATGACATTCGGTTAGCCAGCCACATTCCTGGCAGCTTAGCGCCGGGGCAAAACCACGGCGGTTTAAAAACAACATTACCTGCAGGCCCAGGCCAAGCTGCTTTTTAATTTGCGCCAGCGTTTGGCTGGCTAAGCCAAACTGCAATACCTGCTGTTTTAAATCGACCAGTTCAAACACCGGTAACGCCTGGCCTGCCGCACGATCGGGCAGCGGCAAATGGATAAAGCGTTTATTCAGGGCGTTGTGCAGGCTTTCCAGACTGGGGGTAGCAGAGCCCAGCAGAATAGGGCAGTGCTGCAGCGCTGCGCGCTTAATGGCTAAATCGCGGGCGTGATAGCGAAAGCCGTCTTGCTGTTTTAAGGACTGGTCATGCTCTTCATCAATAATAATCAAACCGAGGCGGTAAAACGGTAAAAACAGTGCTGAACGGGTGCCGATAATAATAGCCGCGGCGCCGGTGCTGGCCTGCAACCAGCAATGTAAGCGCTCGCTATCGCTAAGTGCTGAATGCCAACATAGCACCGGAACATCAAACCGCGCCTGAAACCGTGCCAGTGTCTGTGGGGTTAAACCAATTTCCGGCACGATCACCAATACCTGCTGTTGCTGATTAAGTAAACCGGCAATACTTTGCAGGTACACTTCAGTTTTCCCCGAGCCGGTAACACCTTCGAGCAATAAGCGTTCAAAGCGGCCACAGGCCTGATCAACTGCTGTAACCGCCAATGCCTGATTACTGGTAAGTTTAAGGCCTGTAGCGGGCTTTAGCGGCGGTGTAAAAGGCACCGGCGGCACTATCAGCTCTTCTCCCAGCTGTTTATCCAGCAACTGTTTTAAGGTAGCGCGGCTATGTTGCTGCAACAGTACCGACTCGGTTAACTGATGGCTTTGCAGCGCCTGCCACAACGCACTTTGTTTGGCCGAGCGTTTTAACGCTGTGGCACTGAGCTGCTGGCCTGCGGTGGTCAGCTGGTAAGCTTTGGGCTGGTAGTCTGTTAAGTTACGGCCTTCGCGCAGCAAAGCTGGCAGGGCGCTGATTAATACCTCACCAAGCGGGTAATGGTAGTATTCTGCCGCGAAGCTGAGTAGCTGGCACAGTAATGGTGGCAGCACCGGCGCGGTGTCGAGCAATTGCAGTACGGTTTTTAATTTGCTGGCATCAAAGCCATCTTCGGGTGCAAGCTGCCATATAATGCCAACTAACTGGCGGTTACCAAAAGGCACAAGTACACGGCAACCAATCTCACAGGGTTGATCAGAGGCAATAAGGTAGTCAAAGTGTTGTCTTAGCGGCACCGGCAGGGCCACGCGTACTACAGTCACAACAGGGTCCTGTTAAATAGCAGCCTTCAAGTGTAAGGACAGCCCGCTTAAATGCCAAGTAAAACAAAATTTATTGCACCTGTGCATAAGCTGTTGCAACTTTTGTGGCTATCTATTAAGCTACGCGCCCTTAATTAACTGTAATTACGTATGGTGTCTGGCAACAAATTTGACCAGATAGCGATACGGCCTAACGAGGTAACCCATGAAGCCAGGTATTCACCCAGAATATAAAGAGATTACTGCAACTTGTACTTGCGGTAATGCATTCAAAACTAAATCAGCACTGTGCAAAGACATCCACCTGGACGTTTGCTCTGCTTGCCACCCGTTTTATACCGGTAAGCAAAAAGTGTTAGACGTAGGCGGCCGTGTAGATCGCTTCAAAAAACGTTTCTCTGTACTGGGCAACCGTTAATCGGTTCTGTTACAGCAAAACAGAAAAAAGCACCTGCGGGTGCTTTTTTTGTGCCTGCAATTTGTGTCAGATGAGGAATTTATATTCAGTATTGCTAAAAGAAATGTCGTTTGTCTGCCGTAATTGTTATAACAACTATGGGTTGCGACTAAAGTGGTATAGCCAGCTAAGCTGTTTTACGCTGGTACGATCAGACTGATTACGGTTCTCTTACCGTCTGTAGCTCTTTAGAATAAGCCTCCCTCAGACGTAACTGTATAACAATAACTTTGCGCTAAGCCCTACAACAAACGGCAGGATAAACAGATGTCAGATTTCAGAGAACAAGCATTGCGTTACCACGCAGAACCCAAACCCGGCAAAATCAGTATTGAGATCAGTAAACCAGCCGAAACCGTAACAGATTTAGCATTGGCCTACAGCCCGGGCGTAGCTGAACCGGTGCGTGAAATAGCCGCAGATATCGACAATGTGTACAAATACACAGCCAAAGGCAATTTGGTGGCGGTGATCACTAACGGCACGGCCATTTTGGGCCTGGGTAATTTAGGCCCTATGGCCTCGAAGCCGGTAATGGAAGGTAAGGCACTGTTGTTTAAGCGTTTTGCTAACCTGGATTCGATTGATATTGAGGTAACACACCGCACCACGGAAGAGTTTATTAATACCGTTGCCAATATTGCCGACACCTTTGGCGGTATCAACCTTGAGGATATCAAAGCGCCGGAGTGCTTTGAAATTGAAAAAGAACTGATTAAACGCTGCAAAATTCCGGTGTTTCATGATGATCAGCACGGTACTGCTATAGTGACAGCTGCCGGTATGCTAAACGCGCTGGAAATCCAGGGTAAAGATATTAAAAACGCGATTATTGTTTGTATGGGCGCCGGTGCGGCGGCTATTGCCTGTATGGAACTTCTGATTAAATGCGGCGCCCAGCGCGAGCATATTTATATGCTGGATACCAAAGGTGTTATTCACACCCGCCGCGATGACTTAAACCAGTACAAGCTGCTGTTTGCCAACAATACTGATAAACGCACACTGGAAGATGCCTTAAACGGAGCTGATGTGTTTGTTGGGGTATCTGGCCCGGATGTGTTACCGCCAGAGGCGTTAAAGCTAATGGCCGACAAGCCGGTTATTTTTGCCTGCTCTAACCCGGATCCGGAAATTAAGCCCGAGCTGGCCCATGCTATGCGCGATGATATTATTATGGCTACCGGCCGGTCAGATTATCCGAACCAGGTAAATAACGTGCTGTGTTTTCCGTTTATTTTCCGTGGTGCTTTAGATGTACGCGCCAGCGTTATTAATGACGAGATGAAACTGGCGGCGGTAAATGCCATTCGGGCTATTGCTAAAGAGGCTGTGCCGCAGGAGGTATTAACTGCTGCTAAGGTTAACCAGCTGAGCTTTGGTAAAACTTATATTATTCCTAAACCGATGGACCCACGGCTGTTATCACGGGTTGCTCTGGCAGTGGCGCAGGCAGCAGTGGCATCCGGGGTGGCAAGGTTACCGTTGCCGGAAAACTACTATAGTTAATTGCCATAATTAAATGTTATAGCTAACCTGCGCAGTTAACGTGCCGCAAAAACAAAACACCCGCCAGCTGGCGGGTGTTTTGTTTGTTATTCTTCGTCGCTGTCGGCTTCGATAATAACCGGAATGGGTTTGCCCATGCTGGTTAAGATCTGGCGCACTTCTGCCGGGATCTGGTGCGGGTTGTCTTTACGTAAGTCTTCGTCGGCAGGCAGTGGCTGGCCGGTAAATGCATGCAGAAACGCTTCGCATAATAATTCACTGTTGGTTGCATGTCGCAGGTTGTTTACCTGGCGGCGGGTGCGTTCATCTGTCAGCACCTTTAATACGTTCAGCGGAATAGATACGGTGATTTTTTTTACGAGTTCTGATTTTTTACCGTGTTCCGCGTACGGGTGAATATATTCCCCATTCCACTTAGCCATATGGTTACCTTGTATTAGTCATTATGTTGTATTGCTTTACGCAAGTGGCGAAATTCTATCTTGTTATGCCGCGCAGTCAAATAGTGTACAACAAATAATGATTATAGACGGCTAAATGGTTTGACATCTTTATTTCTATCATTATACTTTTAGACGTCTAAACATCTAAATGAGGTTTCCCCATGTCAAAGCGCCACGCCGCGACTATCGCTGCCCGGGCCGGTATCGCTCAGGACTCTGCTTATGCTGCGGTTACGCCACCGCTGTATTTAACCTCAACTTATGAATTAAAAGCCTTTAAACAACCCGGCCAGTACGATTATTCACGCTCGAATAACCCGACCCGGGATTTATTAGCCGAAACGCTGGCCGAGCTGGAAGGCGGGGTAAAAGCCATAGTTACCAGCACCGGCATGTCGGCCTGCCTGCTGGCACTGCAACTGCTGACACCGGATGATACGCTGGTGATCCCACATGATTGCTACGGTGGTAGTTACCGGTTGTTTGTTAACCTGGCGCAGCGCAAGCGGGCTTTTAACCTGCTGGTGGTAAATTTTCAGCATGCTGACTGGGCTGAGCAAATCCGGGCGGTTAAACCGAAAATGATCTGGCTGGAAACACCGTCTAACCCTTTGCTGCAAATTACTGATGTGCGCGCAGTATGTGATTTGGCCAAAGCACTACCAGCGCTGGTGGTGGTGGATAACACCTTTTTATCGCCGATATTACAGCAACCTCTGGCGCTGGGTGCTGATATCGTTGTGCATTCCACTACTAAATATATTAATGGCCACAGCGATATTGTCGGTGGGGTGTTGATCGCAAAATCGCAGCAACTGGGTGATGAATTAAAATGGTGGGCCAATTGTTTAGGTATTACCGGCGCCCCCTTTGACAGTTATATGACATTACGTGGTTTACGCACGCTGGAACCGCGGTTGCGGTTGCAGCAGGATAATACCGCCCGGGTAGTCGATTTTCTGGCAAAGCAGCCACTGGTGGCTAAAGTGTATTACCCCGGGTTGGTGCAGCACCCTGGCCATGCTATTGCTAAAGCCCAGCAAAGCGGCTTTGGTGCGATGTGCAGTTTTGATTTGGCCGCTGACGAAGCCTTGCTGCCGGTGTTTTTCTCGGCACTGCGTTTATTTACCTTAGCCCAGTCATTGGGGGGTATTGAAAGTCTGGTGTGCCATCCTGGCAGCATGACGCATGCCTCAATGGATGCTGCCGCACAGAAAACTGCCGGTATAGGCCCAACGTTAATCCGTTTGTCGGTAGGTATTGAAAACGCCGATGATTTACTGGCCGATTTACAGCAGGCTTTTAATGCGGTTGCCAGTGCCAGCCAGCAGGCAGATCTCAGCGGCAAAGCTGGCGGCAGCGTGAAGCAGGATCATGAACAACAACAGCAGTTTCGGTTAAACCCGGCACTTAGCGCTTTTTGGTAATTAATTATGCAAGTTCAAGCGAAAATACAGCACAGCAGCCCAGCGCAGGTGCATAAATTTGGCGGCAGCAGCTTAGCCAGTGCGCAGCGGTTTGCTGCAGTGGCTGATATTTTACAGCAGCAAAACCGCCAGCAAGCGCTGTGGGTCGTGGTATCGGCACCGGGTGATACTACCGATGCCTTACTGGCTATTATTGCAGTGGCAGAAGATACAGCTGCGCGTGATGCTGCACTGAATGCACTGCAAGCTCAACTGACTGCGTTAGTGCAGCAAACATTAGCGGCAGAAGCGGCAACGGTGGTAACCGCGCAGTTGCGGCAATGGCTGGCAGCCGTGCCGGATGCACTGGCACAGCAACGGATAAATGATGTACTGGCAATTGGCGAGCGCTTATCTGCCCTGCTGTTAAGTGAGCTATTAAAACAGCAACACCTTAATGCTGTAGCCGTGGATGCGCGCGATTTTCTGCGTTTAAAACAGCATCAGCCAGACTGGACAGCGTCAGCAGAATTACTGGCAGAGTATACACAACCTGACTGTATTCATGTCGTTACCGGTTATATAGCCCGTGATGATAAAGGCCGCAGCATTACGCTGGGCCGTAATGGCAGTGATTATTCCGCTACCTTGCTCGGTGCGCTGGTACAGGCTGCTGAAGTGACGATCTGGACAGATGTTAAAGCTATTTACAGCGCAGATCCGCGTAAAGTGGCTTGTGCTATACCTTACAGCCAGGTGAGCTGGCAGCAGGCTTGTCAGTTGGCACAACTGGGTAACCCGGTGTTACATGCCCGCACCTTAGCACCGTTAACCGGTACAGATACCGTATTGCAGGTCCGCAGCAGCTATGAACCAGAGCAGAGCGGCTGTTGCGTGGCGCAGCAAGGCAGTACCCAGCCAGGCGTAGCGCAGCAGGGGTTTATTACTGAACTGAATGACGTCACCTTATTAACACTGCATCAGGACACCGCTGTTACTGCAGCCAGGCTGGCGTTAGAGCTGCAACAGCCGGTAATTGAGCTGCCACAACAAGGCGACAATCTGTGCTGGTTGCTGCCCACCGTTTGTGCCGAACAGGCTCTGGCCTGGCTGGCAGAATTAAATGTGCATGCCGTGTGGGACACCCGGCGTTATTACGCTGTGGCATGGTTAAAAGCCGATCAGACAGAGCAGGCCACAGTGGCCGATCAGTTGTTACAGCAATATGCGGTATTACACCGCTATGAAAACGCCCAGCAGCTGATTTGGTTACTGGCTGAGCCCCTGTCTGCTGCTGCGTTAGAGCAGTTACATCAGCAGTTAATTTTGCCAAAACCGGTGTTACAACTGGTGGTGGCAGGTGCCGGCAATGTTGGCGCTGAATTTCTCAGTATGCTGGTAACGCAACAGCAACGCTTTGACAGCACGCTTAAACTGAATTTGGCCGCTGTGCTCAATTCACGCCAGGCGGTGCTTGGCAGCAACATTGCGCTAAGCCAGTGGCAACAGCAACTGACGCAAGGCAGCAACTGGACAGCAGAACAGTTAACCAGCTATGTTGCAGCTTTGCCGTCGCCTAAGGTACTGGTAGATATTACGCCCAGCCGTGACTTTGCCCGCTTGTACCCTGAGTTTATCGCCGCAGGTTGCCATATTATCAGTGCCAATAAACAGGGCGTAACCTTGCCAGGCACTGAGTACCAGCTGATTAAGCAGGCGCTGGTGCAATACAAACGGCAGTGGCTTAGTAACACTACCTGCGGTGCCGGCATACCGGTGCAGCGTACCTTGCAGGAGTTATTAAGTGCCGGCGACACGATCAATGAAGTTAGCGGTATTTTCTCCGGTACGCTGTCGTGGTTATTGTGTCAATACGATGGCAGCAAGCCGTTTTCTGATTTTGTGCTGGATGCGCAGCAAGCTGGCCTGACTGAACCGGACCCGCGTGATGATTTATCCGGTAAGGATGTACAGCGCAAGTTACTGGTACTGGCACGCGAGCTTGGTGTGGCACTGGAGCTGGACGATATTACACTGCAACCCCTGTTACCTGCCGGGCTGGAACTGGGTAGCTGGCAGGATTTCTGGCAGCAGCGTGACATACTTGATGCTGAGCTTGCAGCTGTTTTTGCCCGTGCGAACACCGCTGGCAAGGTACTGCGCTATGTTGCCAGTTTGTCGCTTGAGCAGGGTAAAGCCAGTGCCAAAGTTGCCTTGGAGCTGGTATCGGCTGAGCATGCGCTGGCGGCAATAGCGCCTTGCGACAATGTTTTTGTTATCCGCTCCGGCTGGTATAGCGCCAACCCGCTGGTACTAAAAGGCCCGGGTGCTGGCCGGGTAGTTACTGCCGGTGGTTTGCATGCCGATCTGGCTGTGCTGATTAATCAACTTACTGGCAAGGCTGTTGCGCCTGCCTTACTGATGTAACAGAAAGAGAATCGTTATGGCATTTGCAAATGCACAATATTTAGACGCAATTAACCGTAACTTGCAGGATGTGGAAGGCAAGGTTAACGTTAGTTTTGAGTTTTTCCCGCCGAAAACTCCACAGATGGAACAAACCCTGTGGCAGTCGATTGAACGGCTGGCGCCCCTGGCGCCGTCTTTTGTCTCGGTAACCTATGGCGCTAACTCCGGTGAGCGTGATCGTACCCATGACATTATAAAATCAATTAAACAGCGCACCGGTTTAATTGCAGCGCCGCATTTAACCTGTGTTGATGCCAGTAAAGAAGCGCTGATTGATATTGCCAGAGACTACTGGCAAAACGGTATCCGCCATATAGTGGCGCTGCGCGGCGATTTACCGCCCGGCAGCATTGCCAAGCCAGACTTATATGCAGCAGATTTGGTAGAAATACTGCGCTCAGTGGCTGATTTTGATATTTCAGTGGCGGCCTATCCTGAAGTGCACCCGGAAGCCCCTAACGCGCAGTTTGACTTGCTGAATTTAAAGCGCAAAGTTGAAGCCGGAGCATCACGTGCCATTACGCAATTCTTCTTTGATACGGAAAAATTTTTACGCTATCGCGATCGCTGTGCTGCCATTGGCATTGATGTTGACATTGTGCCGGGTATTTTGCCGGTAACGAATTTTCAGCAACTGAAAAAGTTTGCCGATCTAACCAACGTAGCGGTGCCGGCCTGGATGCATAAAGCTTATGAAGGCCTGGAAAACGATGTCACCACGCGTAACCTGGTGGCAGCCAATATCGCTATGGAAATGGTCAAGGTATTAAGTCGCGAAGGTGTGGATCACTTTCATTTTTACACCCTTAACCGCAGCGAGCTCAGTTATGCCATATGCCACTTACTGGGAGTCAGGCCACAAGCTGCTGGATAAACTGCTTTAATACATCTGTGCCCGTGATCAAACGGGCTTTTTTCATTAACAAATGGACTTTTGTCAGGTTGGCGCCAACAGAAAATTGGGTTAATCTGAGCAGCATTATTGCTTTAGCAATTGCTTAATGAACAGGGATGAGTAGTAATGTCTGAAGTTCTCAGCTGGCGCTTTGCTGCCAGACACTCATTAATGCGCCATAGCTGGTTAATACTACTGCTATTGTTGTGCAGCAGCACAAATCTTTTTGCCAGTGCCAGCCCGGCCAAACTAAGCAATTACTTTCAGGAAAGCTGGACTACCCGCGACGGCCTGCCGCACAACACCATTAATGATATCAGTCAGAGTGAAGATGGCTATCTGTGGATAGCTACCTGGGAAGGCGTTGCCCGTTTTAATGGCCGGGAATTCAGTATTTTTGGCCGGGGGGAACTTACGGGGCTACCTGACTCCGGTATCCGGGTATTAAATAAAGACAATGATGGTAACGTGCTGATTGCAGGATCCCGCGGAGGTTTCAGCCTGCATTCGGTTAATGGCTGGCGTAGCTGGGCACCCTTTAATGTTTTACTTAATGCGGTTGTTCAGGATCAGCAGGGAGCCTTCTGGCTGGCCAGTGAGGGGCAGGGGTTGTTCAGGCAGGCTCCGGACGGCAGCCGTACACGTTACACTCAGGCTGATGGTTTACCCAGTAATGTTATTCACAGCTTATTGGTTGATAGCCGTGGCCATTTATTGATTGGCTCTGGCCGTGGGTTAGCCTGGCTGGATACTACCACAGCGCAGCCGCAGATTATGCCGGCAGAGGGCATGCCTGTGGTGCCGGTATTTGTGTTAGCTGAATATAAAGGCAAAGCCCTGGCTGGCACTGAGCAGGGGCTGTTCAGCTGGTTTAATGGCCAGGCGGTCTTGCTGGACCCAGCTTTAGCAGATATGCCTGTAGCTTCATTACTGGTAAATGACAACCAAATCTGGATAGGAACAACTGACCGGGGTTTGCTGCGTTACAGTGAACTGGGATTAGAGCAGCTAACGATAGCAGGTGGTTTGCCAAATAATCGCATTTTGTCTTTGTATCTGGATCGCGAGCAAAGCATCTGGGTTGGCACTAACGGCGGTTTATTCCGTTTACGTGATGCCCCTTTTGTTACTTACACCGCCGAACTTGGCCTGGCAGGGGATTATGTCCGCAGCGTAATGGCGCACAGCGATGGCTCGGTCTGGATTGGCAGCAGCCAGGGGGTTAGCCGTTTGGCGGGGCGGCAGCTGAAAACGCTGGATTTGTCTGCTGCCAGCCGTGGCCAGTCGGTATTAAGCCTGACAGAGACTGCTGATGGCTCGGTGTGGATTGGTACCTACACCGACGGTGTATTGCTGTGGCAGGATGACAAAGTTGTCCGACGACTGGATCGACAAAGTGGTTTATTAGCCAACGAAGTCCGCGCGGTGGTACCGGCAAAAGACGGCGCGCTTTGGGTGGGCACAGCTCAGGGGCTCAACTATGTAAGTGCTGATGGCATCAAAAACTTTACCACCGCAGAGGGGTTGCCAGCACCTTTTATTATGGCGTTATATCTGCACACTGATGGCAGGTTGTTTATCGGTACCGGGGCTGGGGTGGCCATTATGCAGCCAGATGGCAGCATAGTGCCGGTTGACTTCAGCCATCTGGATGGGGCGGAATATGCGTTCGGTTTCGCACCGGATAACGCCGCTGACGCCATCTGGATGACAACAGACCGTGGTCTGGTTCATTACTCATTGAGCAGTGGTGAGCTAACAATGCTGGGCCGAAATGTTGGTTTGCCATTTGATAAATTATTTCAGGTAGTGATCGACAGGCAACAGCATCTTTGGGTCAGCAGTAACAGGGGCATACTGCGGCTGGAGCGCGAGCATATTGCTGCAGTACTCAGTGATAAGCGTGATCACCTTGACTATGAGTTATTTGGTGAAGGTGACGGTATGCAAAGTGCTCAGGCCAATGGCGGTTCTATGCCAGCTGCTACGTTGGCCCGGGATGGCGCTGTCTGGTTTGCTACCTCCAAAGGCGCCAGTATGGTGCAGCCGCAGGTATTAAAACGCTTTGCGGCAAATATTCCGCCAATAGTGATTGAAAGCCTGAAAGTTAACGGTACTGAAAGGCAGTTAACCTCTTCAATTCAGTTAGCTGCAGGGGTTAACCGGCTGGAATTTGCCTTTGCCGGGCTGGGTTTTGTTATGCCACAACGTATTCAATATCGTACCAGGTTGCTGGGGTTTGATTCTGACTGGGTGGAGCGGGGTTCACAAAACGTGGCCGAGTACACCAACCTGCCACCAGGAGAGTATCGCTTTTTAGTCAGTGCAGCTTATCCGCAAGGCGGCTGGAGCGAACATGAAGCCAGCTTAAGCTTCACCATTTTTCCTTATATCTGGCAAAGGCCGGGTTTCTGGCTGGCGATAATAGGTTTGGTCACATTGCTGGGCCTGATAATGTTGCGCTGGCGTCTTAACGCTTTGCGCCGGCGTGAGCAATTATTACGTTGGCAGGTAGCGGAAAAAACGGTTGAATTACAGCAGCAGGCAGATCATTTAAAAGCGGTAGATCAAGAGCGTTCTGCACTGCTGGTCCAATTAAAACGCCAGGCTGAAGAATTTGAGCAACAGGCAAGGTGCGATGCGTTAACCGGGCTGGCAAACCGCCGCGCCTTTGATGAAGCGCTGGCACGCGAATGTGCACGCTCACGGCGCAATAATCTGCCACTTTGCCTGGTGCTGCTGGATATCGATCATTTTAAACAGGTAAATGACAGTTACAGCCATAGCATTGGTGACGAAATTCTTAAGCTGGTGGCCGCTGAAATTAGTAGCCATTGCCGGACAGACGATACTGTAGCGCGCTGGGGTGGAGAAGAGTTTGCCATACTGCTGCCGAACACCACGGTAAAAGTTGCGCAGGATATTTGTGAACGCATGCGCCAGGCGATTATGCAGATTGACTGTGCTGTATTTGCTTCAAGCCTGCGCATTACGGTAAGTATGGGCATTGCTGAGTTTGCCGGCGAGGTGCACTATGATAAGTTATTATCACGTTCTGACAGTGCGCTGTACCGGGCAAAGCAAAATGGCCGCAACCGGATAGACATTGCTGTTTAGCCGAAATGTTATTTATCGTTTTGTATAAAAATTCATAAAAACAGAATAATAATTCTTGAAACTGCATGGCGGCCGTTCTACACTAGCGGCTGTTTCGTGCTATACCTATACGTTATTTACTGTTCGAGAGCCGTATCCGATGTTATCAACTGACAAATCTTCTTCTTTAGTACGCAGCATTGTATTAGGTGCTGCCGGTTACAGCGGTGCTGAACTGGCGGTGATTTTAGCGCGCAATCCTTATTTTGAACTCGTCGGCGCCTATGCGTCGGCCGGACGCAGTGCCGAGCCGTTTTCATCACTTTATCCTCGCTATAAACAGCAACTGGATATACTGGTACAGCCGTGGACAGATGAGCTGGCTGCCGGCTTAAACGGCAAGATTGATGTGGCTTTTTTAGCCCTGCCGCATGAAGCCAGCGAAGCGGTTACGCCGATGTTGTTGGCGCAAGGCATAGATGTGGTGGATTTATCCGGTGCCTTTCGTTTAAAGCAGCCGCAGTTGTATCCGCAGTATTATGGTTATGAGCATCAGCACCCTGAATTGTTAGAGGAAGCGGTGTATTCCTTAATGGAATGGCAGAGCACGCCGTTGCCACGGTTAATTTCAGTTCCCGGCTGTTATCCAACCGCCTGTTCACTGGCACTGTTACCGCTGATTAAAGCCGGTTTGGTAGCCGAGGGTTGTGTTCCGGTGATCAACGCTACCAGTGGCGTATCCGGTGCTGGCCGTAAAGCTGCACTTAGTACCTCGTTTTGTGAAGTGGGCCTAAACGCCTACGGCTTTTTTAAACACCGCCACCGGCCGGAGATAGAACAGAATTTAGGCAGGAAAGTGGTGTTTACGCCGCATTTAGGCAACTTTAAACGCGGCATTTTAGCGACCAGTGTGGTGACATTAAAAGCCGGCGTCACTGCTGAGCAGGTAAACGCGGCATTCAATAGTGCTTACGCCGGCAAGCCATTAGTGCGTTTAGTGTCGCACTCACCTAATGTCGCTGACGTAGCCGATACGCCGTATTGTGATATTTACTGGCAGCAGGATGGCGAGCAACTGGTGGTGGTATCAGCTATTGATAACCTGTTAAAAGGTGCAGCAGCTCAGGCGATGCAAGCGGCTAATGTGCGTTTTGGCAAGCCGGAAACGGCTGGCCTATTTGCTGGAGTGAGTTTTGCCGGGGTGAGCCATGAATAATATGCCTTTGGTACTAAAAATGGGCGGCCGGCTGTTGCAGGACGACAGCGCACTGGATGCATTGTTGGCTGTTTGTGCCGAATTAAAGCAGCAGTATCCGCTGGTGCTGGTACACGGCGGGGGTGATCAGGTTGATCAGTGGCTGGCAAAGTTTGGTTTTCATACCGAAAAGCTCGACGGCCAGCGTATTTCACCTGCCGAGCAAATGCCGGTGATCGCCGGTGCCTTAGCTGGTGCCGTCAATGCGCATATGGTAGCGCGCGCTTCGTTGCAGGGTTTAAAGCCGGTTGGTTTAACGTTATCGGCCGGTAATAGCTGTCGTTTTGAATTAAATACTAAACTGGGTGCTGTCGGCGTGGCTAAACCACAAGATGGTACTTTACTGCAAAATTTATTGTCTGCCGGTTTTACGCCGGTATTCAGTTCTGTTGGCCATGGCGAGCAAGGGCAGTTATTAAATGTAAATGCCGATTTAGCTGCTGCGGCTATTTGTCAGTTGGTACAGGGGCAACTTGTGTTGCTGACCGACGTACCCGGCATTTTAGATGGCGAAGGCAAGCTGATAAACGAGCTCAATAGTAGCCAGGCAGCAGAATTAGTCACCCAGGGTATTATCAAAGGCGGCATGAAAGTAAAACTGGATGCCGCTTTAGACACCGCTCAGGCACTGCGACGAAGTATCACCGTCGCGGGCTGGCAACATCCGCAAGATCTGTTAAATCTGATGCGACAGCAAGCAGTAGGCACGCGCATCGTCTGTTAGTCCCTTAAACAAGGATGCCGCACTGGCGGCAGGTCAGCTGAAAATGAGTAAACTGAAACAACTATTGAGTCTGGCTGAATTAAGCCCGGCCATGCTAAACGATTTGCTGAATTTAGCGTTGAATGTGAAGCAGCAACCGGAAAAATACACTCAGGCTCTGGCAGGTAAGAGCATAGCGCTGATTTTTGAAAAGCCATCGCTACGTACCCGCGTTAGTTTTGATGTTGGTATCTATAAATTGGGTGGCCACAGTGTGTATATGGACCAGCAAAACGGCGCTATGGGTAAACGCGAGACCGTAGCCGATTTTGGCCGCAATCTGGCCTGCTGGACCGATGCGATAGTGGCACGGGTATTCTCGCAGCAAACATTGGAGCAATTGGCACAGGCCAGTCACAAGCCGGTGATAAATGCCCTGAGCGATTTGTATCATCCGTGCCAGGCTCTGGCCGATTTACTGGCGTTAAAAGAGCGCTTTGGCGATCTGACCAAAGTGCATCTGGCCTATGTTGGCGATGGTAACAATGTTTGCCATTCACTGATGATTGGCGCGGCATTGTCCGGCATGAAGATGACGGTAGTAACACCACAAGGTTTCTCGCCCGATGCCCAGGTATTATTACGGGTACAAAAAATAGCCTTTGAAACCGGTGCTGTGCTGGAGCTAAGCCCGCATTTATCGGCTGCAGCCGGTGCTGATGCTATTTATACCGACACCTGGTTGTCGATGGGCGATAAAGCCGACCCTGAGCAGATTGAACGCGTGTTTAAGCCTTATCAGATCAACACCGCCGTAATGCAACGCCTGGCGGTAAAATATTTTATGCACTGTTTACCGGCGCACCGTGAGCACGAAGTTACCAGCGAGGTACTCGACAGCGAGGCGTCACTTGTTTTACTGCAGGCGGAAAACCGCATGCACGCCCAGAATGCCGTATTAATCAGTTTATTTGCGTGAGGACACTATGAGTATCAAAAAAGTCGTTTTAGCCTATTCCGGCGGTCTGGACACCTCGGCTATCGTGCCGTGGTTAAAAGACAACTATAACTGTGAAGTTATCGCCTTTGTAGCTAATGTCGGACAGGGTGATGAAGAGCTGGCCGGAGTAGAGCAAAAGGCCATTAACTCCGGTGCCAGCAGCTGTTATATCGTCGATTTACGCGAAGAGTTTGTTAAAGAAGTGATTTACCCGACGCTGAAAACCGGCGCAGTGTACGAGGGCCAGTATTTGTTGGGTACTTCTATGGCGCGGCCGGTAATTGCCCGCGCTCAGGTAAAACTGGCGCTGGAGCTGGGTGCTGATGCTTTGTGCCATGGCTGTACCGGTAAAGGTAATGATCAGGTGCGCTTTGAAGGCGCCTTTGCTGCGCTGGCACCACAGCTGAAAGTCATTGCACCGTGGCGTGAGTGGCAGTTTAATTCACGCCAGTCACTGCTGAACTATCTGGCAGAGAAAAAGGTGCCAACCACGGCATCTGCGACCAAAATATACAGCCGCGATGCTAACTTATGGCATATCTCGCATGAGGGCGGCGAGCTGGAAAACCCCTGGTGTGAACCCTCAGATCAGGTGTGGATGTGGACCAAATCACCGGAGCAGGCGCCGGATCATGCCGCCTATGTTGAACTAAGCTTTGCTCAAGGCGAGCTGACTAAGATCAACGGCCACGATATTGCGCCGATAGCCGCGATTGAGCTGTTAAACGAAATTGGTTCTGAGCATGGTGTTGGCCGCATTGATATCGTAGAAAACCGTTTAGTCGGCATGAAATCGCGCGGTTGCTATGAAACACCGGGCGGTACTATTTTAATGGCCGCGCTAAAGGGCTTAGAAGCCCTGGTGTATGACCGCACTTCACTGAAATACCGTGAAGAAGTGGGCCAGGAGTTTGCCCAGCTGGTATATGATGGCCGTTGGTTCACGCCATTAAAAGATGCGCTGCTGGCAGCGGCCACCTCGCTGGCGGAACAATTAACCGGTGATGTGGTAATTAAACTGTACAAAGGTAATGTTACCGTGGCGAAGCGTCGTTCACCTAACTCGCTGTACTCTGAAGCCTTTGCCACCTTTGAGGGTGATGAAGTGTACAACCAGAAAGACGCAGCCGGCTTTATCCGCTTGTACAGCCTGGCGAGCCGTATCCGGGCATTACATCAGCAACAAAAAGGTTAATTATTATGGCAATGTGGGGCGGACGGTTCCAGGAAGCAACCCTTGCTGAGTTTCGCGATTTTAACGACTCGCTAAGCTTTGATTATCTGCTGGCGCAGCAGGATATTCAGGCTTCGCGGGCCTGGGCACAGCAACTGGCGCAGGCCGGTATTATCAGCACCGACGAAGCCGCGCAGCTCGATGCTGCTCTGGCTGATTTAGCGGTGGCGATAGATGCCGACACGAAACTGCCGTTGCAAACCAGTGAAGAAGATATTCACAGCTGGGTAGAAGCGCAGCTAACTGCAAAGCTGGGTGCTGTGGCGAAAAAGCTACACACTGGTCGCAGCCGTAATGATTTGGTAGCCACTGATTTACGCTTGTGGAGCAAACTGCATGCGCAAAATGTGCGTCAGTCAATACTGGGGGCGATAGCCGCCTTGCTGACCTTTGCCGAACGTGCCAGCACGGCGGTAATGCCGGGTTTTACCCATTTACAGCGGGCACAGCCGGTATTAGTGGCGCACTGGGCGTTGGCTTATGTCGAGATGTTCAAACGTGACGTCAGCCGGTTAGATGATGCCCTAACCCGGATGGACGTTTGTCCGCTCGGTTGTGGTGCCTTAGCCGGTACAGGTGTGGCGGTTGACCGCCAGGCGTTAGCCCAGCGACTTGGCTTTGCCAGTGCCGCGCTAAATAGCCTGGATGCGGTATCAGATCGTGACTATGTGGTGGAGTTATCCGCCGCGGCTAGTATCTGTATGACGCATTTATCGCGCTTATCTGAAGATGTGATTTTCTTCTGCTCCGGTGAAGCGGGCTTTTTCAAACTGGGTGATGCGATAAGCTCCGGCTCATCGCTAATGCCACAGAAGAAAAACCCCGATGTATTTGAGCTGTTGCGCGGTAAAACCGGCCGAGTGCTGGGCCATCTGGTAGCAATTTTGCATGTACTTAAAGGCTTACCGCTGGCCTACAACAAAGATATGCAGGAAGACAAACAGGGCTTTTTTGACCTGATGGCCACCTGGCAGCAATCTTTGCTGGTACTGGCGACGGTATTGCCACATTTAAGTGTAAACGAGGTGCAGTGCCGTCAGGCAGCTGAGCTGGGGTACAGCAACGCCACCGACTTAGCTGATTATTTAGTTAGCAAAGGCATGCCGTTTCGTGACGCGCACGAGGTAGTAGGTGAGTTGGTAGTGCATGCGGCCAAGCAGCAACTTGCGCTGGAAGCTTTACCGCTAAATGAGCTGAAGCAGTTCAGTACATTGATTGGCGATGATGTTTATCCGGCATTGCAACTGGAGGCCGGTTTGCAAAAACGCGCCGCCCTGGGTGGTACTGCACCGCAGCAGGTGCTGGCCGCTCTGGCGCAAGCTAAGCAGTGGTTTGAATCAGCCTGATTATTATCATATTGATAAGTAATAAAAAGCCCGCAATGCGGGCTTTTTAATGATCTGCAAGCAATACAGAAAATCAGAATAATTCTACTTCTTCGTCCTGCTTTTTATCCTGTGCTTTATCAAAACTGATTTGCTGAATATTGGCGGTAGCATACTGCTTAGGTTCAGTACCGGGCTTAAAGTACTCAAAAGCACTGGTGTGATCGGTACGGTTAGTCAGCAAGCCGGTTTGTAAATCAATCCGCACAGAGGACAAGCCAACAGGCGCGTTACCAGGCTTCTCCGGATATTGGGGTAAAGCGGTTTGCATGTAGGCAAGCCAGGCAGGTAAAGCAGTACGGGCACCTGACTCTGTGCCGGCGCTTTGTTGCTGCCCCATATTAGCATGCCATAAAGCACGGCCCAGGCTGCGGTTAGCATCGTCAAAACCCACCCACACCGTTACGGCAAGATCAGGCGTAAAACCGGAGAACCAGGTATCTTTAGAGTCGTTGGTGGTACCTGTTTTGGCAGAGATATCGCGTCGTTTCAGTTGCTGTACCCGCCAGGCTGTACCATTCCAGCCGGTGCCATGTTGCCAGCTGCCACCACCCCAAACACTGCTTTTCAGTGCGTCAGCAATCAGAAAACTGTTTTGCTCAGAGATAACCTGCTCGGCCTGTTTTTCTGACTGCTCTGCACTGGCTTGCTGGTTTAATGGCGTATCAAGCGACAGCGTATTAAATAGCTGATCCATTTGCGTTTCGGCATCAGCAGGCTGCACTGCGGCTTGTTGGGTTGCAATAGGGGCTGCTTCACAATCGCGGCAGGCGGTGACAGGGTTGTGCTGATACAACAACTCGCCATCTTCGCTCAGTACTTTTTCGATAATGTAAGGGTTTACCAGATAGCCACCATTGGCAAATACGGCATAGCCTGTTACCAGCTCCAGCGGTGTTAATGATGCCGAACCTAATGAAAGGGTTTCATTGCGTGGTAAATCACTGGAGGTAAAACCAAACCGCTGTAGGTGAGCAATAATATTGTCTATACCTACTGCTCTGAGCAGGCGGACAGATACCACGTTCTTCGATTTGGCCAGCGCTTCACGGATGCGGATTGGGCCGTCATAGACTGCCGGAGAGTTTTTCGGCCGCCAGGCAATACCGGCATTGCTGTCCCATTGATGAATAGGTGCATCATTCATAATGGTTGCCAGCGTATGACCATGCTCCAGTGCAGCAGAGTATATAAAAGGTTTTATGTTCGAACCCACTTGCCGTTTAGCCTGAGTAACCCGGTTAAACTGGCTTTGGCTAAAGCTATAACCACCGACAAGCGAGCGGATTGCACCGTTATGCGGGTCAAGTGCCACTATGGCGCTGCTGGCTTGCGGCACCTGGCTCAGACGCCATTGCTCATTTTGCTGACGCAGAAATACATGCTGGCCTGGTTTAACAATCGCAAACGCTGTTTTAGGCGCCACGCCCTGGCGTTCATCAGTCTGAAAAGTACGTGCCCACTTCAGGCCGTCCCATTGCAAGGTTACTTGCTGGCCTCCGGCAATAATGGCTTGTGCACTTTGTTCATTTACTGAGGTTATAACAGCCGGACGTAAATCTTCAATACTGCTTTGTTTATCAAGATAGGCCAGAATTTCTTCTGCGCTAAGCGGATTTTCCTGTTCAAATTTGTGTTCTGCATTGTCTGCTTCAACTAAAGTAGATTGCCATAATTCTGCTACCGGCCCTCTGTAGCCATGGCGTTCGTCATAGTCATACAGATTTTGTTGCAATGCCTGTTTTGCTTCTGCCTGCTGTACGCTTTGAATAGTAGTAAATACCTGTAAACCAGCTGAGTAGGCCGCTTCTTCACCAAAGCGGTTAACCATGTCCTGGCGTACCATTTCAGCAATATAAGGTGCAGAGGCAGTGATCTGAGCCCCATGCAGGCGGCTGGTAACCGGGGCAGCGATGGCAAGATCGTAAGCTGCTTTGTCAATCACCCGTGTTTCCAGCATCCGGCCCAGCACGACATTCCGGCGGGCTCTGGCATTAGACGCGGAGCGTACAGGGTTAAGCGCAGACGGTGCTTTAGGTAAACCGGCGATAATGGCAATTTCGTCAAGGGTTAATTCATGTACTGTTTTGCCAAAATACACCTGAGCTGCCGCGCCAACACCAAAAGATCGTTGGCCCAGCTCTATTTTGTTCAGGTAAAGTTCCAGGATCTGATCTTTGGTAAGCAGTTGCTCTATATGAATAGCAAGAAAAATCTCTTTGACTTTTCTAACTATTTTTTTCTCACGGCTTAAAAAGAAGTTTCGCGCCAACTGTTGTGTAATAGTGCTGGCGCCCTGGCTGAAATCGCCGGAGGAGGCGACTACTGAAATAGCACGGAAGATACCAATGATATCTATACCGGGGTGTTCATAAAACCTTGTATCCTCAACAGCTAAGAATGCTTTTACCAACAAAGGCGGCATTTCTTCCAGTTTAAGCGGAATACGGCGTTTTTCACCAAATTGTGAAATCAGTTCTCCATCTGCAGTAAATACCTGCATTGGTGTTTGTAGTCTTACATCCTGCAAGGTGGTGACGTCCGGAAGATCATCTTTAAGATAAAAGTAGATCCCAGCGATCGAAATGATGCCAAAGACGATCATTAGCAGGCTAAGAATTAAGAATTTTTTAACCCAAGACACTGAATAGCCCCAATTTTTACTCCCAATTCCTATACAACGCTGCTAGTATATATTTATTAGCATTAGATTAAACGCTTTTTCTTGCCAAAAATTAGCGACTAAGCTATCAATGAGACAATTATAATCATAACTATAAATTGGTCGCAGGGTGCTATGATAAATCGCCTGTTTAGCAAACAAACACCCATGATGGTTGGGATTGACGTTGGTGCGCACTCCGTCAAAGCGGTGTTACTTAGCCAGCATAATGGCGTTTACAAAGTGGAAGCCGTTGCAGTTGAACCCATGGCAAAAGGTGCTATGTCTGATAGGGAGATACAGGACATAGAAGCCGTAGGCAATGTGCTTAGCAAGATCCGCAAAAAGATCCCCCGCTCGGTAAAGTTTGCTGCCGCCGCCGTTTCCGGATCTACCGTGATCAGCAAAATCATTTTCATGGATGTGTCCTTAACGGATGCTGAACTGGAAAGTCAGATTGAAGTGGAAGCTGATACCTTAATTCCTTACCCATTAAACGAAGTTAGCCTCGACTTTGAAAAGCTGGATGTTAATGAAGCTGACCCTTCCAAAGTTAATGTGCTGTTAAGTGCGGCCCGCACAGAAAGTATAGAAGCGCGCGTTGCTGCTTTAGACAATAGCGGATTCACTGCCAAGGTAGTGGATATTGAAAGCTACGCCTTAAGCCGTGCTGCACAACTATGTTTGAAGCAATTACCCGATGATGCGCATAAAAAAGTGGTTGCTATGGTGGACATCGGCGCCACCATGACCTTATTAAGCATTATGGAGAATGGTAAAACCCTCTATACCCGCGATCAGGTATTTGGTGGCGATCAATACACCCGCAGTATTTTATCCTATTACAATAAAAGTTATGACGAAGCCGAGCAGGCTAAAGTAAACAGCGATTTGCCCCCCAACTATACCTTTGAAGTATTGGCGCCGTTTCAGACTATGCTGCTGCAGCAGGTTCGCCGCGGTATTCAGATGTACCTTACCAGCAGTGGTAAAGACACGGTGGATTATCTGGTGCTGTCTGGTGGCACTGCGCTGATAGAAGGCATTGATAAGCTGCTGATTGATGAATTAGGTATTCATACTGTGGTGGCTAATCCTTTTAAAGCTATGGAGGTGGCCACTTCTGTTGATCGTGACCAGCTTAATCGTCATTCATCACAGCTCATGGTTGCCAGCGGCCTGGCGTTAAGGAGTTTTTCCTCATGGCATATATAAACCTATTGCCGTGGCGGGAAGCTGCGCGAAAAGAACAACAAAAGCAATACCTGACTGTACTTACAGCCATAGCGGTGATGAGTTTTTTACTGATGTTTCTGGTAAACATAACCTACAACGCCCGTATTGACGGACAAATGCAGCGTAACCGGTACCTGGAAAATGAAATTAAGGTGCTGGATCAACGCATAGCGGAGATCCGTACGCTAAATGACACTAAGAAAAACTTACAGCAGCGTATGTCGCTGATTGAACAGTTGCAAGGTAGCCGTAATCTGGGTACGCAAATTATGGACGCTATTGCCAAGTCAGTACCTGCCGGGGTTTACCTGACCCAACTGGAAAAAAAAGGTACAGCTTTGTTGTTGATAGGCAAAAGTGAATCTAATAACCGTCTGTCCAATTTATTGCGTGAAGCAGAAGACTCAGAATTACTGTCCAGCCCGTTACTGGAGTTTATTGAAGCCGGTAAAGACAATACCAGCTTATTAAGTAATTTTAAGATGCACCTGAAGGTTGAAGGCTATGAAGCGGTGCAGGGCTCTGACGCCACTGTAACTCCGGCAAAAGGCGGTGCTAAATGAATCTGAATTTGTCTGAAATTGATATCAATGATTTGGATTTTCAGAACATGGGCTCATGGCCTGCTGCGGCAAAGATTATTTTTGCTGCAGTGCTGGCGCTTATGGTATCGGCACTAAGTTATTTTCTGCTGGTTGACAGCAAGATTGATGAGTTGGCTTTTGCGCAAAAAAAAGAAGTTGAGTTACGCCAGCTGTACCGCAACAAGTATGCCTCTGCAGTAAATCTGGATTTATATAAGCAGCAAATGGTGGAAATGGAACAGACATTTTCATTTCTATTAAAACAGTTACCAACAACGCATGAAACGCCGGGCCTGCTGGATGATATTACCTATGTTGGAACCACCAGTGGCTTAACTTTTATTCGCATTAACTGGGAACCAGAAATAGAAAAGGAATTTTACACTGAATTACCGATAAAAATAGAAGTAGTAGGTGACTACCATCAGTTTGGTAATTTTGTCAGTGAAGTTGCTAAGCTGCCACGTATTGTAAGCTTGCATGACTTTTCTATTCAGACCGAACCAAACGAACGGCTACGCTTTAATGTAGTGGCTAAAACCTATCGCTATAAAGAGGTTCAGCCATGATCAGACCATTGTCTGTTGTTGCGCTGAGCATACTGCTAAGCGGTTGTTTTAATGATTTGAGCGGTGTACAGCAGTACATTGCCGAGGTAAAAGCCAGCACCAGAGCTCGTGTCGAACCACTGCCAGAAGTTAAGGAATTTGTGCATATTCCTTATCGCTCGCAAAACGTACGTAGCCCCTTTGCTGCGCCAAGACCAGAGGCTGTGCAGGATAAATTTCTGCAGGTGCAGGACTGTTTACACCCCGACCCAAGGCGCAGAAAAGAACCATTAGAAAAATACGCGCTGGACAACTTAAAGATGCGCGGCACCCTGGGCGATACAGGTAATATCTGGGCGCTGATCGAGGCTTCTGATAAAACATTACACCGGGTAACCCTGAGCAATCACGTGGGATTGTTTCATGGCCGGGTCATTAATGTTGAGCCAACTCATATAGAGTTACTGGAATTGATCCCCGATGGCGCAGGTTGCTGGAAAGAACGGACGACCATGTTACAGATGATTGATATGTCATCTGTGGCGAGTAATTGACAGGTATGCGAGTAAATCATGGATAAAATAATCAAAATAATGTCTGGCCGACTCCAGCGCACGGCGATGTGCTTTGCAACCTTAATGGCACTGTCATTGCCCGCAGCAGCTGTGCCCCTGTTATATGATGTCAGATACAACCCTTTGCTGACAGGTGAAACAGAAATTGAATTCATTTTTGATGAAGAGTTGTACGCAGATCCAAGTATTCAGGTATTTAACGAACCGGCCCGTATTGAATTATTTTTTGATAACTCAGATTACGAAGAAAAATTAAACGAAGTACTAATAGACAAAGCCGGGGTAAAACGTGTTACTTCTGAGTTTGTCGGCGAAGGGTTTAAGACGGTTATCTATCTGGATTATCTGAAGATTTATCGTACACGAGTCAGGGGTAACGTTTTTCATATTCATATTTCCGACAACCCTACTTCTGGCAATCTTGGCTCAGTAGCCGATGTTACTCCTACTTACATTAACCGGGTAAACGCAATAGATTTTCGCCGTGGCGATAAAGGTGAAGGCCGGGTGCTGGTATTTTTACGCGACAACACTGCTGCTGTGGATGTTGCCGAGCGTTTAGGTAAGCTGGAAGTTGAGTTTCATAACACTGATATTCTCGACGAATTATTATACCAACTGGATGTAGTTGATTTTGGCACTATTGTAAAAGGTATCGAAACATTTAAAGAGGGTGGATCTACCCGTTTAGTGGTGGATACCACAGCAGAATTTACTTTTACCTACCAGCAAATCGATAATATTTTTACGCTGAATGTTGAGCGTGATACCACTAACCGCAGCATTCTCGGCGGCGGAAAAGAGTACAAAGGCCGTGCAATTTCGTTGAATTTTCAGGATATTCCGGTACGTACTGTACTACAGATTATTGCTGATTATAACGGCTTTAACCTGGTAACCAGCGACTCTGTTACCGGCAATATTACGTTGCGTTTAGACGGTACCCCTTGGGATCAGGCGCTGGATATAGTGCTTAGGGTTAAAGGTCTGGATAAACGGATGGAAGGTAATATCCTGATGGTAGCACCAACCGATGAGTTGGCGGCACGTGAAGCCCGGGAGCTGGAAGCCAAACAGACAGTAGCTGATCTGGAGCCGCTATACTCTGATTTCCTGTCAATTAACTATGCCAAAGCGGCTGATTTAGCCGGTTTATTATCAAACAAAGATGCAACCATGTTGTCATCGCGTGGTTCTGTAAATGTTGACGAGCGTACCAATACAATATTAATTAAAGACACGGCCCGTAACATTGAAAGTGTACGTAAGTTAATAGAGCGGCTGGATATTCCGGTACGCCAGGTACTGATTGAATCACGCATGGTTACTGTGCGCGATAGTGTGACCGATGAGCTAGGTATCCGGTGGGGCTTTAGCGACCAGCAAAGCAGCGGCAGCTCTAACCAGGGAACCTCAGGTTCAGCCGGCGGGGCTAACAGTATTGCTAATGGTGTGATCCCATCACTTGATAATCGCTGGAATGTTAACTTACCTGCCAGCAACCCTGCAGGTAGTATTGCTTTTCATATCGCCCGCCTGGCAGATGGCACCTTACTGGACCTTGAGCTTTCTGCACTTGAACAGGAAAACAAAGGTGAAATTATCGCCAGCCCACGTATTACCACGGCAAATCAGAAACAAGCCCGTATTGAGCAGGGTGTTGAAATACCCTATGTGCAGGCTGCGTCAAGTGGTGCTACCACAGTAGAGTTCAAAAAAGCGGTGCTGAGTTTAACGGTAACGCCACAAATTACCCCGGATAATAAGATCATTCTTGATCTGATTATTACCCAGAATACCCGTGGTGAAACGGTGCAAACCCCAACCGGGCCCGCAACAGCCATCGATACACAACAAATACAAACTCAGGTGTTAGTCGACAATGGCGAAACCATCGTTTTGGGTGGGATCTACCAGCAACAGATTCTGTCGACAGTTAATAAGGTACCGTTATTCGGTGATATTCCTTATCTGGGGGTTTTGTTCAGATCAAAGCGTGAAGTTAATGAAAAGAACGAGTTACTAATTTTCGTTACACCGAAAATCATTACTGACGGCCTTTGAACTAACAACATAAGCACTGCTGTAGCTGCGCTGGCAGTAGTGCCGGAGGTTTGAGAATTAGCTTGCCAACAAAAGGCTATTCCTGACATAATTCAGCGCTTCAAATTTTCGTGGGAGCCTTTTGGTCCTTGAATTCAACTTTTCACTGAGTTAGCTGATTAGTAATACTACCTATGGCAGAAAAACGTAATATCTTCCTTGTTGGCCCAATGGGTGCAGGCAAAAGCACAATTGGCCGTCACTTAGCAGACATGCTTCATCTTGAGTTCTACGATTCGGATCAGGAAATCGAGCGCCGCACCGGTGCAGATATCGCCTGGGTATTCGATCTGGAAGGTGAAGAAGGTTTCCGCGTACGTGAAGAAACTGTCATTCAGGATCTGACCGAACTACAGGGCATTGTGCTTGCTACTGGCGGTGGTTCAGTACTGAGTAAAGAGACTCGCAACCGCTTGTCTGCACGCGGTATTGTAGTGTATCTTGAGACACCAATCGAAAAGCAGGTTGCCCGCACTCAGCGTGATAAACGCAGACCTTTGCTGCAAACTGAAGAGGCACCAAAAGAAGTTCTGGAGCGTCTGGCGGCTGAACGTAACCCGCTTTATGCAGAAATTGCTGACTTCACTGTACGCACCGATGAGCAAAGCGCTCGTGCTGTAGCCAGTCAGATTATAGAACAACTGGGTTTTTAGCCAACATCTACCGGGGAGCTGCTAATGCAGAAAGTTGAAGTCCAACTTGGCGAACGCAGCTACACCATCTCTATCTCTGATAATTTTCAAGGGTTAGCTGCCGGGCTGGCACATTGCCGTCAGGTCGTTATTATCTCCAACCCTACCGTGGCGCCGCTTTATTTACAGTCGGTGCAACAATTATTTGTCGGTTGCACAACACTGCATTTCTTATTGCCTGATGGTGAAGCTTATAAAACCTTAAGTTCATTTGAGCAGGTTATGGAGTTTTTGTTGCAGCAGCGTATGTCCCGCGATGTACTGCTGGTGGCGCTGGGCGGCGGAGTAATTGGCGATCTTACCGGGTTTGTGGCAGCTTGTTATCAGCGCGGTGTGCCGTTTTTACAAATTCCAACCACCTTGTTATCTCAGGTAGATTCCTCTGTAGGTGGTAAAACGGCCGTCAATCACCCGCTTGGCAAAAATATGATCGGTGCTTTTAAGCAGCCTGCTCAGGTACTGATTAATACTGCAGTCTTATCGACGTTGCCTGCACGTGAGTTTGCCGCCGGTATGGCAGAAGTGATTAAGTATGCCTTGATAGCTGATGCTGAGTTTTTCAGCTGGCTGGAGCAGAAGCAACAGCTTATTCAGCAACAGCATGCTGCTACACTGGCCGAGATGATCCGCTACTGTTGCCAGATGAAGGCAGATATTGTCAGCCGCGATGAAACAGAACAAGGCGAAAGAGCTCTGCTTAATTTAGGCCATACTTTTGGCCATGCTATAGAAGCTTATCTGGGCTACGGTGAATGGCTGCATGGTGAAGCTGTTGCTGTGGGCATGGTAATGGCTGCAGAACTGGCTTTAAGCCGGGGCGATTTGCAAGTGGCAGATTTGGCGCGTATTAATGCATTATTGTTAGCATTTTCATTGCCGGTTAAACCTCCTGTCGGTATGCATATTGGCGATTTTATGCCTTATATGAAAACAGATAAAAAAGTAAAAAACGGCAGTATGCGTTTTGTGTTACCAACCGCGTTTGGCGCCACAGCTGTGGTAGATAACGTAACCGAAACGGAACTTTTCAGGGTATTTGCTGATGGAAACAACTGAACTACAGGCAAGATTGGCATTGTTTGACCACTTGCTGCCGTCACAGCGGGAATGGACAGAAAGATTGCTGTTTCAGCTGGCATTTAACGATGTTGATCACATTGAAGCTGTCGGTGCTGTGGGTAGCGGTAAGTCAACACTGGCATTGACACTGGCTGAGCTGTTTTCAGAACAGTATAACGTTGCTTTGCTCAATACACCGGCTGACGAGGCTCAGGTTGCCAGCCAGTTAATGCAACAATGGTTTGGATTACCGGCGCAAGCGGGCATCGCATTGTCAGAACAAGTCGCTGCTCAGGATGGCACAGTGCCGTTGCTGCTTATCGTTGATAATGCTGAGCAATTTAGCTCTGTTTTGCCACAGTTACAGGATTTACCCTGTCTGCTATTCAGCTTTTCTGCTAAACCCCTGCTGGACGATGGCTTAACGCTTACCATTAGCCCGCTTACATCCGCCGATGCTGAATACTTGCTGCAGGCCGAACAACTAAACCCGCTGGAAATTAGCTCCCGTCTGGCGGCGGCTAATGGCAACCTGCACTTATTATTACGCCCGGCTGCCGCGAGATCTGTAGCAGAACCTGAACATACAAAACCTGCTATGCCGCCGTTTAAAGCCGTATACATCGTGATAGCGGCAGTATTGGTAGCTATGTTGCTTTATTTTTTCTGGCCTGATAGCAAAGCGCCGGATACGCCAGTACGTATACCGGCACCTATACCGGCGGTTACCACTGAGCCTGAGGTTAGCGCTGAGCCTGAGATTCTTGCTGAGCAAGAAACGATCATTGATATTACGCCTGAGCTGATCCCTGTTATCCCACCGTCGGTGTCTGAGCCTTCAGTAGCTGAAGACACTGCCACTGAGGTTGTAACAGAGCCTGCAGCAGCAGAGCCGGTTGCGAAAGATAACGCGGTAGCGGCGGGAGCTTTCAAATATGATGAAGCGCAGCTGCTGGAGATGGATAAGCAGCAGATAGCACTGCAACTTGCGGTATTGTCCAGTAATGCGTCATTGCAGCGTTTTAACAAGGCTTACCCGCAACTCGATAGCCTGGTTTATCAGCGTAACTGGCAGGGGAAAACGCAATGGGTAATATTACTGGCACCTTTTAGCAGTGCCACTGCGGCTAATCAACAACTGGCTCAGCTGCCAGAAGCATTACGGGCAAGCGGACCTTTTGTTAAAAGGTTGCAGGCCGTACAGACAGAAATTAATGCCTTGCATCGTAATCAGCAAAGTGTGCCGGAATAGCAACCGATGGTTAAAAGCAGGCTAAAAAGCCGGGCATTTCTTAAGTGGGCGGGGGGGAAATACAACCTGGTAGATGCCATACAACGGCATCTGCCAGATAGTGATACTCTGATAGAACCTTTCGTTGGTGCAGGTTCAGTATTTCTTAATACGGATTATTCCAGCTATAAACTGAATGACATCAACGCAGATTTAATTAGCTTATATCAGCTGGTTAAAACTCAGCCTGAACGGTTTATTGCAGATGCAAAAACCATGTTTACACCAATGACTAACCAGCGTGATGCTTATCTTCAGTTGCGTCAGCAATTCAACCTCAGTGACGATGCTTACGAGCGGGCGCAGTTATTTTTGTATCTGAACCGGCATGGTTACAATGGCCTGTGCCGCTACAATTTATCTGGCAAGTTTAATGTGCCTTTTGGCAGTTATAAAAAGCCGTATTTTCCTGAAGCTGAACTGTATTTTTTTGCTGAGAAAGCGCAGCGCGCTGAGTTTAGCTGTGCCAGTTATCAGCAACTCATGTTACAGGCGTCGAGTGGCGCTGTGGTTTATTGCGATCCGCCTTATGTGCCGCTGAGCAAAACGGCCAGTTTTACCAGTTATGCTACAGAAGGTTTTAATTTAGATGATCAGGCAGAGCTGGCTAATTTAGCCGAGCAGGCACAACAGCGTGGCGTTACAGTAGTGATCAGTAATCATGATACGACCTGGACACGAAAGATTTATCAGCAGGCACAATTGCACAGTTTGCAGGTAGGGCGTTCAATTAGCCAAAATGGTGCAACACGCGGTAAGGTTGCGGAGCTGTTTGCGGTATATCAGCCTAAGAAAGTACCCAGGATACTACAAGTAGCAGTGTTACCACAAAAAGCAGGGTAACAATAACACCGACAACAATATAAGGTAACGGGCTGGTTGCGCTGAAATCTTGTTGTCGCTGCTGCTCTGACTGCACACCCACCAAAGCACCTAACACAGCTTTAATAACTTGCAGCAGAGACGGTTTTTGGTTTATCACGACTTTTGTACCGGAGCAAACCGGCTTAGGAGTTCAAGTAAATCAACAAAGTGAAACTGAGTCGAGCGGCTTTTTCCGGTAAACCAGCTTAGCCAGTTCTGTTGATCAACTTCAGTACAGGGCATAGCTGCCTGAGCCAGTTGCTGGCAGTGGTGATTGGCAATCCAGCCAGGCAAGGCAAGGCTCAGAGCACCGGCAATAATGCCAGTTGAAATTACAGCCGCTTTTAACGGGGGGGTAAATTTCATGTTAATTCCATTTGCTCTTGTAAACAGCTCAGATAATAAAGCATCTGACTTTTTGATTCAAGCTGATTATTTCTTCACCATTTTATCAGCCGCACAATATGATTTAAATGAGGTAGCTACCGGTGTAGTTACACCGGTAGATTAACAGCAGCGTTAAAAGCTTTTTGAAATAGAAAATATTACCCGGCGATCTGCCAGATATGAGCCATTAATATCAGTGTCCACATAGGCCAGGCTAAGCCCGGCACCTAGTACTTCGGTGCTGATACCAACACTCCAGTCCAGATAACTGGCACTGCTGTCATCATATTCATTTTGGCCGACATGTAAGTCTAAACTGAAGTTTTCTGTTAAGACATAACTGTAGTTAGCGTATATATAATAGAATTTACCACTGTTGGCATAGTAATCATCACTGTATGCCAGGCCAAAGGTTAAATCTTTGTATGATAAGGAGCCGTAAATCTCCCAGAAGTTTGATCCTTCAATTTCGGCGTTCGGGTAGCCGTAGCGCATAATACCAACATCTGTTGACCAGTCGTCATTAATGGCGCCACTCCAGCCCAGCATTACGTCCAGCTCAAGTGTACCTTCAGCCAGAAAGTCAACGTTTGAGCCCCACAGCGAGACATAAAAGCCCGATTCAGAAGCCAGCGATAAGCCACCTTGTATAGCCGGGGCTTCTTCGGTTTGTGAAACACCGCGAAAGGCATAGTCAGAGGTAAAAGTAATATCCCCGCTAAGCTCTACTGCACTGGCACTAAAACTGCCGGCCGATAATCCAAGTAACATCATGCTTGTTGCTAACGTCGTCATTTTTGTTGCTGTTTTCATTTTATTCGCCCTTTTCTCTGTTCCCTCAGTTTGGGGTTCCAAGATATATGCCATGTGGTTTTATTGTTTTAATTCATGTGGATAAGTTATTCGTGTTTTAACTTATGTAACAGCTTGTGCTAAATTGGTGCGCTGCTGCTCATTTTTTGGGCGTTAACAGGCAGTGGCATAACCGTGCATTTTTATGCCAAATTCAGTACAGTTCGCCTACTGTGTTTAAACGGATATTTGCTATGCAACCTTATTTAATTGCGCCCTCTATTTTGTCTGCAGATTTTGCCCGGCTGGGTGATGATGTAGCAGCGGTGCTGCAGGCAGGGGCTGATGTGGTGCATTTCGATGTGATGGATAATCACTATGTGCCTAACCTGACGATGGGGCCTATGGTGTGCCAGGCGCTGCGAAACTATGGCATCAGCGCACCGATAGATGTGCATTTGATGGTAGAGCCGGTAGATAGCCTGATACCGCAGTTTGCGCAGGCCGGGGCCAGTATTATTACGTTTCACCCTGAGGCATCGCGTCATATTGACCGTACCCTGCAGTTAATTAAAAGCCATGGTTGTCAGGCCGGATTAGTATTTAACCCGGCTACGCCGTTAAGTTATCTGGATTACGTGCTGGATAAAGTGGATGTGGTGCTGCTGATGTCGGTTAACCCGGGCTTTGGCGGGCAAAAGTTTATTCCGGCTACGCTGGATAAATTAGCTGCGGCACGCGACATTATCGACCACAGCGGCTTGCCTATCCGGCTGGAAATTGATGGTGGTGTAACTCCGGATAATATTGCAGACATTGCTGCAGCCGGTGCTGATATGTTTGTTGCCGGGTCGGCGATATTTAATGCACCGGATTATGCAGAGGTGATTACAAAGATGCGGCAGCAATTGGCAAAAGTGCCGCACTAAGCGGCTTTTTTACTGTTGCAACGTGCTGATATGGTTATAATGCTGCACGTCAAACCGGTGAGTACCGGCCTATCAATAACAATACAGCCTTTAAAGTGGATACAACTATGAGCAATAAGCCAATTGTGCTAAGTGGTGCACAGCCATCCGGACAACTTACCATCGGTAATTATCTGGGGGCGCTGCGCCAATGGGACAAAATGCAGGATGACTATGATTGCTTGTACTGTATTGTTGACTTGCATGCTATTACTGTACGGCAAGAGCCGGCGGCGCTGCGTAATGCCTCGCTCGACAGCCTGGCGTTGTATCTGGCCTGTGGTATCGATCCAAAGCGCTCTGCCGTGTTTCTGCAGTCGCACGTGCCGGAGCACAGCCAGCTGGCCTGGGTGCTGAACTGCTACACCCAGTTTGGTGAGCTTAGCCGGATGACGCAGTTTAAAGATAAATCGGAGCGCCATACCCACAACGTTAATGCCGGTTTATTTACTTACCCGGTACTGATGGCCGCCGATATTTTATTGTATCAGGCCAATCAAATTCCGGTCGGGCATGATCAAAAACAGCATTTAGAATTAGCCCGTGATGTAGCAACACGCTTCAATGCGGTACACGGTGACATTTTTACCGTACCTGAGCCGTTTATTCCGCCGGTAGCGGCACGGGTAATGAGTTTGCAGGAGCCAACGAAGAAAATGTCTAAATCGGATGAAAATCCGTGGAATTTCGTCGGTTTGCTCGAAGATCCGAAAATGATCAGCAAAAAATTCAAAAAAGCCATGACCGATTCAGAAGACCCACCACGGGTACGCTTTGATCTGGACGCCAAACCGGGCGTAGCCAACCTGCTAAGCATTCTAAGCGGCGTAACCGGCAAAACCATCACCGCGCTGGAAGCGGAGTACGAAGGCAAGATGTACGGCCATTTAAAAGTCGATGTTGCCGATGCGGTCATCGCTTTATTAGAGCCGGTACAGAAAACCTTTACTGAGCTGCGCGCTGATCAAACGACCTTAACCGCGGTAATGCGCGCCGGAGCAGAAAAAGCCCGTTCGCGCGCCGCAGTAACGCTGGCGAAAGTGAATGATGCTGTGGGCTTTGTACTGCCGTAATGTTCAGTAGCTGATAACCGTACTTGTTGTAACCTGTCAGGCAGAAACCAGCACCAGGTGGCAGTTGCAGTCAGCCTGCCACAGCCAGGCTAAGTTGGTTTAGCTTATGGGTTTTTCTGCATTAATAAGATAGGATATATATTATTGTAGTAGTATTGGCGCAGCTCAGCGGTTGCGACTGATATTACAGGTTGTGAGTAAGGGGAATTAAATGGCTGCAGGCAGAAATCGTCCGCAAAGTATCCATGGCTGGGTCGCCGAAGAGCTGGGAACCCGTATTGTCAGCGGGGTGTATACGCCTGGCGAATATATTCCGAACGAAGCGGCTATTGGCGCAGAACTGGATGTATCGCGCACTGCGCTGCGTGAAGCGTTTAAAATTCTTACTGCTAAAGGTTTAATTGAAGCCAGGCCCAAGCTAGGTACCCGCGTGCGGCCGCGGCAGTACTGGAATATGTTTGATACCGAAATACTTAGTTGGTGCTTCGAGTCTAAACCTACGCCTAAGTTTTTTGTCTCCTTGTTTGAAGTGCGGGAAATTTTTGAACCGGCCGCGGCAGAGCTGGCGGCAAAAAATGGCACTGCCGAGCAGGTAAAATTGCTGGCTAAAGCCTATAAAGATATGGAAAAAGCCAAACTTGGCACTGATGAGGTGTTCTCCAGCGATCTGAATTTTCACCTTTGTGTGCTTAATGCCACTAATAATGAGTTTATGATTTCGCTGGGCATGACTATTCAAACGGCATTGATGGGCTTATTCCGGCTAAGTAGTTCAATTGGTGATGAATATACCGAAGCGTTACCAGCGCACAAAGCTGTGTATGAGGCGATAGCGGCAGGCGATGCAACAGGCGCGAAACAGGCGATGTCGCGTTTGCTTAGCCGGTCAAAAGAAAACCTGGATTATGCCCTGACCAATTTCTCCGGCAACGGCGCCTGATCCCGTTAGCTGCACGTTAAACCCACTGTCAGTTAAAACAAGCTGCCAGTTAAAACAAGCAGTAAACCAAAACCGGCAGTGGAATTTTTGGCTTACTGCATTCCTTATCTAAGCAGCACAACTACAGTGCTTTTACCTGCAGCGTTATTTTGCTATCAACAGCCAGCGTATTTTGCAGCGGTTGGCCAAATTGCGCTGCGCCAATTTCAAACACATCACCAGCCTGGGTTTCAAAGCCATCGCCAAAGCTTAACGTGGCGGTACCAAAAAAATGCACATGCGCATCGCCAGGCCGGCAGAATTGCTGGTATTTAAAGTGGTGCGCTTCAAGGTTGGCAATACTGTGCGACATATTCTGCTCGCCACTGACAAAAGGTTTTTGCCACACGGTTTCGCCATTACGGATAATACGTGAATGGCCGCGAATATCAGCCGGTAACTCGCCTACCAGCAGCTCAGGACCGAACGAGCATGGCCGCAGTTTCGAATGCGCCAGATACAGGTAGTTTTGCCGCTCGGTTTTATGATCAGAAAACTCGTTACCAATAGCAAACCCCAGCCGGTAGGGCTGGCCTTGCGGGCCAATAATATACAAACCGGCAATTTCCGGCTCTTCGCCGCCATCCAGTGCAAAGCCGGGCGACACCAGCGCCGCGCCAGGTGCAACGACGATGCTGCCATCGCCTTTATAAAACCATTCCGGTTGCACACCTTGCTGGCCAGCTGCAGGTTTGCCACCTTCAACACCCAGTTTGAACATTCTCATCGTATCGGTCAGCTCTGAGTCGGCTTTACCGGATGTTTGCGCATGCATAGTTGCGCGGGTGTCGGCACTGCCTAAATGCGTCAGGCCGGTGCCGCTAACCAGCATATGAGCTGCATCATCGGGGTGATCATAAGGCGGCAATATGCGCTGTTGCTGCCTAATCTCGCTATAACTTAACGTTGTATCGCTTTGTAGCGCCAGGCTTTGCTGCTCTAATGATAACTGGTTGCTAAGGGCCAGCTGTGCCAGCTGATAAACCGAACTGACACTGTGCAACGGCGTAACGCTATTGGCAGAGTTAACAATGGCTACAGCCCGTTGCTGGGCTGAGGTATAAAACTGAATAAGGCGCATGGTATTCCTCTTATTACAAAAAAAGTACAAAAAGCCGGCCGTGGCATACTGGCCTGCAGCCGGTCAATAAATTATTTCACCGCTTCGGTGATACCTTCGGATGTCATAATGATGCGTTTAATGCTGCCATCTTCGTTGTAGTACAGTGGATCTATTGCCACCGCACGGCGGAATTCACCGCCGTCAGGTTGTGATGCTCCGGTGTGGTAGATAAAGAACCATTTATCTTTAAATTCGATAATCGCCTGATGGTTGGTTGGCGAGTTGCCCGCCACTTCGTTCAGAATGCCGCGATATTGCCAGGGGCCGTGAATACTGTTGCTGGTGGCATAGGCAATTTTTTCCGGAAAGCCGGAGGCATAAGACAGATAGTAAATATCACCACGTTTGTGTACCCATACTGCTTCAGTAAAATCGGGCAGATCAATGTTATTAATCGGGCCATCCAGCTCAATCATATTGTCTTTTAATTTGGCATAGCGGGCTTTGGTATTACCCCAAAACAGATAAGACTGGCCGTCATCATCGGTAAACACGGCCGGGTCTATGTCGTCCCAGTCAATCTCAGTGTCGGTAGTCATATCATTGGTAATAAGTGCCTTACCCAACGCATCTTTAAATGGCCCCAGTGGGGTATCGGCCACGGCGACACCAATAGCAAAACCGTTAATACTGGCGTGGCGCACAGTAACAAACCAATAGAACTTGCCATTTTTTTCAATCACATGTGAGGCCCAGGCATCGCCTTTGGCCCATTTAAAGTCTTTGGTGCTAAGCCCGGGCCCATGGCGTTGCCAGTTGAGCATGTCGGTGGACGAAAACATCAGCCAGTCATGCATTACAAAAAAACCTTTGTTGTCTGGCGCTTCGTCATGGCCGGTGTACAAATATACGGTGTCGTTATGCACTATCGCCGCCGGATCGGCGGTGCGCACGTCCTTAAAAATCGGGTTGGCGCTGGCGGCCAGTATCCAGCCCAGACCAAGTAGCAATAATAGTGTTTTCATAAGTCCCCTGTCGGTATTTGTAATTGTCATATTTGAATTATAGTATTACTAATATGCTGCTTTGATAGCTGTTTTACCCCATTAGCACGCTGCTGATTTTGCTGCCGGAGAAAAAAATCACTTGTAACCTTTCTAAGGTTTTAGTATTAGTAATACAATAATATTAAATTAAGCTATTGCGAGATGCAACCATGGCAGATAACGACGACAAAAAGAGTGGCAACAAGACAGTGTTACGATCAGCAAGCTGGTTCGGCACTAATGACAAAAACGGCTTTATGTACCGCAGCTGGATGAAAAATCAGGGTATTCCGGATCACCACTTTCAGGGCCGGCCTGTTATTGGTGTGTGTAATACCTGGTCAGAGTTAACGCCATGCAATGCCCATTTTCGTGAAATTGCCGAGCGGGTAAAAAATGGCATTCGTGAAGCTGGCGGCATTCCGGTTGAGTTTCCGGTGTTTTCTAATGGTGAATCGAACTTACGGCCAACGGCAATGTTAACCCGTAATCTGGCCGCGATGGATACTGAAGAGTCTATCCGCGGTAATCCGATAGACGGCGTAGTGCTGCTGGTGGGCTGTGATAAAACCACACCGGCGTTACTGATGGGGGCTGCCAGCTGCGATTTGCCCACTATCGTTGTTACCGGCGGCCCGATGTTAAATGGTAAACATAAAGGCCAGGATGTTGGCTCCGGTACTTTAGTGTGGCGCATGCACGAAGATTTAAAAGCCGGCAATATTGATATGAACGAATTTTTAAGCGCCGAAGCCGGTATGTCACGCTCTGCCGGTACCTGTAATACCATGGGTACTGCCTCTACCATGGCCTGTATGGCGGAATCGCTCGGTACCAGCCTGCCGCATAATGCGGCTATTCCGGCGGTAGACTCGCGCCGCTATGTGCTGGCGCACTTGTCTGGCATGCGTATTGTCGAAATGGTGCATGAAGATTTGCGGCTGTCAAAAGTGTTAACCAAAGATGCATTTTTAAATGCTATCCGCACCAATGCGGCTATCGGTGGTTCAACCAATGCTGTGATCCATTTAAAAGCTATCGCCGGGCGCATCGGTGTCGATTTAAGCCTGGACGACTGGGAGCATGGACGCGGTGTGCCAACCATAGTTAATTTGCAGCCGTCCGGTAAATATCTGATGGAAGAATTCTACTACGCCGGTGGTTTACCGGCGGTGCACCGCCGGCTGGGTGAGCTGGGCGTGCTGACCAAAGACGCGCTGACGGTAAATGGCAAAACTATCTGGGACAATGTCAAAGATGCGCAATGCCATAACGATGATGTTATTCGCCCACTGGATAACCCGCTGGTGGCTAACGGCGGCATTTGCATTTTGCGCGGTAATCTGGCGCCACGTGGCGCAGTATTAAAGCCTTCTGCGGCCAGCCCGCACCTGATGAAACACCGGGGTAAAGCAGTGGTGTTTGAAAATTTCGATCAATACAAAGCACGGATTAACGATCCTGAGCTGGATATCGACGAAAACAGCGTAATGGTACTAAAAAACTGTGGTCCGAAAGGCTACCCCGGCATGGCAGAAGTTGGCAATATGGGGTTGCCGCCCAAGGTACTGAAAAAGGGCATTAAAGATATGGTGCGTATTTCCGATGCGCGGATGAGCGGCACGGCCTTCGGTACCGTGGTGTTGCATGTTACACCTGAAGCGATGGAGCTGGGCCCGTTAGCTGCAGTACAGGAAGGCGATTATATTCAGCTGGATGCCGAAAACGGCCTGTTGCAACTGGAAGTGTCCGATGCTGAGCTGGCGGCACGGTTGGAAAAACTAAAATCCACCCAGGTCATTCTGCGCACCGGCGGTTATATGGAAATGTACCGCGAGCGCGTATTGCAGGCCGATGAAGGCTGTGACTTTGATTTTCTGGTGGGCTGTCGTGGTGCTGCAGTACCGGCGCATTCACACTAAATACGAAAAACAGCGCCTGGTATACCAGGCGCTTAAACAGGGTTGGCTATGACATTAAGCAATAACTATCCCAGCTTGCGGGATAAAACCGTATTTATCTCCGGCGGAGGCTCAGGTATTGGTGCCTGCCTGGTTGAAGCGTTTTATCGTCAGGGCGCCAAAGTGGCGTTTGTCGATATCCTCGAGGCTGAATCCCAAGCGCTGGTAAGCCAGTTGCAGGCGTTGCCGGATGACAGCCTGCAACATGGTGCACTGCGCTTTTACCATTGCGATCTGACGGATATCACCAGGTTAAAGCAGGTTATCGGCCAGACTGAGCAGGATTTAGGGGCTATTGCAGTACTGATCAACAACGCGGCCAGTGATACCCGCCACCACTTTCTGGATGTAACGGAAGAGTACTGGGATCAGCGCATGCAGATAAATCTTCGGCATCAGTTTTTTGCCATTCAGGCGGTGTATCCGCAAATGAAACAACTGGGCGGCGGTTCAATTATTAACCTTGGCTCGATGAGCTGGTACGAGAGCCAGGGCGGCATGCCCGGTTATACCAGTGCCAAAGCGGCGGTACTGGGGTTAACCCGTGGTTTAGCACGGGATTTAGGCCCGGATAAAATCCGCGTTAATACCTTAACGCCAGGCTGGGTGATGACAGAGCGGCAGTTAACCCACTGGGTTACCGTTGAAACAGCAAAAGACATTGAGAAAAACCAGTGTTTGAAAGACAGCGTGATGCCGGAAGATGTCGCCGCTATGGCGCTGTTTCTGGCCTCTGACGACAGCAAACTTTGCACCGCACAAAATTTTATTGTAGACGGCGGCTGGATTTAACCAGCGGCGCTAACTTAACAGGACACAGATTATGCGTATTACCGGCAAACAACTGATCAACGGCCAATGGCTGGCAGGTGAGGCAGGGCAATATCAGGCCGTTAACCCGGCAACCGGCGAAAAAATCGCGCCGCTATTAAGCTATGCCAGCAAGGCGCAGGTGGCAGCGGCTGTAGCAGCCGCAGAAGCCGCGGCGCCGCTGTATGCCAACACCAGTGCGGCAGAGCGGGCCGGGTTTTTACAGCGCTGCGCCGAAGAAGTGATGGCGTTGGGTGATGAACTTATTGAACGGGTAATGCAGGAAACCGGCTATCCGCGCGGCCGGGTTGAAGGTGAGCGCGGCCGTATTTGTAATCAGCTGCGCTTGTTTGCCAGCTCGATCCGCACCGGCGATTATCTCGATATCCGCATTGATACGGCGCTACCGGAGCGTCAGCCATTACCGCGGCCTGATATCCGTTTTATCAACCAGCCGCTGGGGCCGGTAGTGGTATTTGGTGCCAGCAATTTTCCACTGGCGTTTTCTGTCGCCGGTGGCGATACCGCAGCAGCCCTGGCAGCAGGTTGCCCGGTGTTGGTAAAAGGCCATAATTCGCACCCTGGCAGCTGTGAGCTGGTGGCGCAGGCGCTGGATAACGCGGTAAAAGCCTGTGGTTTACCCGCTGGAGTATTCTCTTTATTAATGGGCTCGGGCCGGGAAATTGGCTCCGAGCTGGTGGTAGCACCGGCAGTTAAAGCCGTGGGTTTTACCGGCTCACTGGCCGGCGGCATGGCGCTGTTCAAATTGGCCAATAACCGGCCAGAGCCGATACCGGTATTTGCTGAAATGGGCAGTGTTAACCCGGTAGTATTTTTGCCACAGGCGCTGCAGCAATCGGCTAAGGCCCTGGCGCAGGGTTATGTTGCTTCATTAACCTTAGGCAGTGGCCAGTTTTGTGTTAACCCCGGCGTAGCCGTGGCTATAGCCGGGCCGGAGCTGGACAGCTTTTTGCAAAGCGCAGCCGAAGCGCTGGCGAAAACACCGGCTGGCGTAATGTTGAATGACAATATTGCCGATGCTTACGATAAAGGCACTGCGCATCTTGCTGCACAAGCCGGGGTATCTTTAGCGGGCTGTGGTGCTGCTGTCACCGCTGAGCAGGGCTTTTACACCCAGGCCAAATTATTTCAGGTTGATGCCACGACTTTTCTGGCCAACCCGCATTTACAGGAAGAAGTGTTCGGTCATACCTCTGTGGTAGTGGTATGTAACGACCATAAACAGCTGTTACAGGTAGTTAGCAGCCTCAAAGGCCAGCTTACCGGTACTATTCACTGCACTGAGGCAGAACTGGCGCAGCAAAGCGCCCTGGTGCAATTACTGCGCAGCAAAGTCGGCCGGCTGGTGATTAATAACTTCCCGACCGGGGTGGAAGTGTGCGATGCCATGATGCATGGCGGGCCTTTTCCGGCAGCAACCGATGCCCGCTTTACGTCAGTAGGTACGGCGTCAATTGCCCGGTTTATCCGGCCGGTTTGCCTGCAGAATTATCCGCAGGCATTGTTGCCGCCAGAGCTGCAGGACAGCAACCCGCTGCAATTATCGCGGTTGGTAAATGGCGTGCGCACAACCGCTACTGTTGATGCAGCTGTGAGTGCGGCAAAATAATGGCCGGGCTAATGTCAGTTAGCAGCCGTAGCCTGGCGCATCCGGCGCTGGCACAACCGGTACAGCTGATCACGCTGGATAATGGCAATGGCTTAACCGCTACACTGTCGACGCTGGGTGCCGGCATCTGGTCGGTTACCCAGCTGGATGAAAGCGGTACAGCGGCCGAGCTGGTGCTGAACTATCAGGACCCGGCGCAGTGGGCCACTAACCGGTATTATTTTGGTGTCAGCATTGGCCGGGTGGCTAACCGCATTGCTGCGGCGGCATTTAAGCTTGACGACAAACTGGTCAAGCTCAGTGCCAACGAGGGCAGTAACCAGTTACACGGCGGGCCACAGGGGCTGGGTAGCCGCTTTTGGCAATACCGTATTGAGCAACAGGCCGACAGTGTGGCGGTGATCTTCAGCTGCCACAGCGCCGATGGCGATCAGGGCTACCCGGGTAATGTGGCGCTGGAAGTTTGCTACCGGCTTAACCGTGATAACGAGCTTAGCATCGACTATTACGCCACTACCGATAAGCTTACGCCACTATCGTTAACTAACCATTGTTACTGGAATCTGGCCGCTAAGCCCGGTGCTGATGTGCTGGGGCATACGTTATGGCTTAACGCCGGCTATACCTTACAGGTAGATGAGCAGTTAGTACCGGACGGCAACTTGCTGGCGGTGGCCGGTACAGCCTTTGATTTTCAGCAGGCCAAAACCATAGGCCGCGATATAACACAGCTGGCCAATGGCTATGATCACTTTTTTGTGCTGAACCATTTTGTGCCGGATCATTTTGCGCTAAATCATGCCGATAAACAGCAACCGCAAACTGCGGCAGTGCTGGCCGATCCGGCCTCAGGCCGGGTGATGGAAATACTGACCACCGAGGCCGGTATTCAGTTTTACAGTGGTAATTTTCTTGATGGCAGCTTAAACGGTGCCGATGGGTTGCCGCTTACCAAATTTGCCGGGCTCTGTCTGGAAACACATGATTACCCTAATGCCGTAAATCTGCCGCAGTTTCCATCGGTTTTAATTTCACCGGCGCAGCCGTACCGGCAGCGTACTATTTATCGTTTTTATACAAAGAGGTCTGGCTAAACCGCTACTGGCGAAAGCAACGGGGCACAGACCCTGCTTCGCAAAACTATGCAATGCACAACTATGCACTGCATAAAGCGGCATCGCATAACAAATAATAACGCCGGGGCAACCCGGCCAACGGGGGCAAGATATGAACATTCAACGTCTTTTAGGCACCACAGCTATGCTATTGCTGTCTTCTACAGTAATGGCCACCACTATTGGCTTTTCTCAGGTCGGCTCAGAAAGCGGCTGGCGCAGCAGTTTCAGTGAGTCGGTTAAGCAAGAAGCGGCCGCGCGTAAAATCGATTTAAAATTTGCTGATGCGCAGCAAAAACAGGAAAACCAGATCCGGGCTGTGCGCGGCTTTATTGCCCAGCGCGTAGATGCCATTATTATTGCGCCGGTGGTTGAAACCGGCTGGGCGCCGGTGCTGCGTGAGGCCAAACGGGCGCGTATTCCGGTAGTTATTGTCGATCGAAATGTTCAGGTTAATGACGACTCCTTATATTTAACCCGCATTGCGTCAGACTTTACCGAGGAAGGCCGCAAAATTGCTAACTGGCTGATGCAAAAAACCGACGGTAAATGCAACATCGTTGAATTGCAGGGCACCGTGGGGGCGACGGCCGCCATTGACCGCGCTAAAGGCTTTAACGAGGTGTTATCAGCTTACCCCAATGCCAAAATTATCCGCAGCCAAACCGCTGAATTTACCCGCAGTAAAGGTAAAGAGGTGATGGAAAGCTTTCTTAAAGCCGAACAGGGCGGGCGTAATATCTGTGCTTTATGGGCCCACAACGATGAAATGGCACTGGGGGCGATTCAGGCCATTAAAGAAGCAGGCTTAAAACCGGGCCAGGATATTTTGGTAGTGGCGGTGGACGGCGTACCGGACTACTTCAAAGCCATGGCCGACGGTGAAGCCAATGCCACCGTTGAGCTTGATCCACACCTGGGCGGCCCGGCCTTTGATGTGATAGCGGCTTACTTAAGTGGCGATAAATCGATACCTAAATACATTAATAATACCGGCGAGCTATTCAGCCAGGATACGGCAGCAGCCGAATATCAGAAGCGTACCAATAAATAACTGACTGGCAGCGCAGGTTTGGCCTTCGCTGCCGCAAAGTACAGGAGCCATTTATGACCACGCCATCTCTGGTATTAGAGCTGAAACAAGTCTGTAAACATTTTCCCGGCGTTAAGGCGCTGCAAGATGTCGATTTACGTTTATTTGCCGGTGAAGTGCATGCTTTGCTGGGCGAAAACGGCGCCGGTAAATCCACGCTGATAAAGGTAATGACCGGTGCTTTAGCCAAAAGCAGCGGTGACATTTACTTTAACGGCCAGCAGTGCCACTTTGCCAGCCCGGCGGCGGCACAGCGCGCGGGGATCAGTACGGTATATCAGGAAGTCAATTTACTACCCAACCTTAGCGTGGCGCAAAACCTGTTTCTGGGCCATGAGCCACGCCGCTTCGGCTTAATTCAGCAGCAAAAAATGCAGCAGCAGGCACAGCAGTTATTGCTGCGTTTTAAGCTGAATATCGACGTTAGCGCGCCGTTGGCGCAATATTCTGTCGCGGTGCAGCAGCTGATTGCTATTGCCCGCGGCGTGGCAATGTCTGCCAAAGTGCTGGTACTGGACGAGCCGACAGCCAGCCTCGATAGTGGCGAAGTGCAGATGTTGTTCGACGTGATGCGTCAACTGCGTGAGCAGGGCGTGGCGATAGTGTTTATTACCCACTTTCTTGAGCAGGTGTATCAGATCAGTGATCGCATTAGCGTGCTGCGTAATGGCAGTAAAGTGGGCGAGTATCTGACCGCAGACTTACCGCGCTCGCAGCTGATTGAAGCCATGCTTGGCAAAGAATTGCAACAGCTGACCGAGCAGCACAGTGCAACAAACACCGCAAAACAGGCTGAACCTTTGCTGGTACTGCAGCAGATTTCGGTAAAAGGTTCGCTAAATGATATTTCGCTTACAGTGGCAAAAGGCCAGGCTGTGGGGCTGGCCGGCTTGCTTGGCTCTGGCCGCACAGAAGTGTGCCGCGCTGTCTATGGTGTAGATGTGTTAAGCGGCGGCGAAATACAGTTTGGCGGTAAAACGCTGGCATTGCAGCAGCCTGCTGATGCGATAAAAGCCGGTATTGCACTGTGCCCGGAAGAGCGCAAAACCGAGGGTATTATCGGCCCCTTGTCTATCCGGGAAAATATTATGCTGGCGCTGCAGGCACGCCGTGGCTGGTGGCGTTATTTGCCGGTTAAACAACAGCAGCAACTGGCGGCGTTTTACATTGACAAGCTGCAAATTGCCACGCCGGACGCTGATAAACCTATCGAGCAACTGAGCGGTGGTAACCAGCAAAAGGTGATCCTGGCGCGTTGGCTGGCAATTAATCCGCAGTTACTGATCCTCGATGAACCCACCCGTGGTATTGACATCGGCGCCCACGCCGAAATTGTTTTATTGATCAAAAGCCTGTGTCAGCAAGGTATGTCGTTGCTGGTCACCTCGTCTGAGCTGGAAGAGCTGGTTGCTTTTGCCGGTAAAGTGGTGGTGTTGCGTGACCGGCAAAAAGTGGCGGAATTAAGCGGCGATAACATGACAGCCCAGCATATTATGCAGGCGATTGCAGAGGGATAAATGAAACCAACTCAACCTTGCGCCGACAGCTTACAACAGGCCCGGCTGGCACGTTACAGCCCCGGCAGTACAAAGGCATCTGCGCGGTATTTGTGGCCACTGGCAGCGTTAATGCTGTTACTGGCAGTAAATTTGCTGCTGGATGCCGGTTTTTTTCAGCTGAGTTTTCAGGATGGCCGCTTGTACGGCTCGTTAATTGATATTTTAAACCGCAGTGCGCCGGTGGCATTGCTGGCAATAGGTATGAGCCTGGTAATTGCTACCGGCGGTATAGATTTGTCGGTAGGGGCCGTAATGGCCATCGCAGGTAGCATATGCGCTAACTTATTGCTGCAGGCCGACTTGCCACTGCCACTGGTAATTGCCGCCGGGCTGGCCACCGGCATTGCCGCCGGGCTGATTAATGGCACTTTGGTCAGTTATCTGAAAATTCAGCCGATAGTAGCGACCTTACTGCTGATGGTAGCCGGGCGCGGCGTGGCGCAGCTGATTAATCAGGGCCAGATTGTCACCTTTTTGCGGCCCGATTTTGCCTGGCTTGGCAGCGGCAGCTGGTTGGGGTTGCCGGTACCGGTATGGCTGGTAATAGTAATGTTTGGTTTAAGCCAGCTGTTACTGCGGCGCACCGCACTGGGCCTGTTTATTGAGGCGGTAGGCTGCAATGCTACCGCCAGCCGTTATTTAGGCATTAACGATAAAGCGATAAAGCTGTTTGTTTATGCCTTTGCCGGCTTTTGCGCCGCTCTGGCCGGCATGATCAGCGCTGCTGACATTCAGGGCTCGGATGCCAATAACGCCGGTTTATGGCTGGAGCTGGATGCTATTTTAGCCGTGGTGATTGGCGGTGCGGCGCTCAGCGGTGGGCGGTTTTCACTGTTATTGTCGGTTATAGGCGTGCTGATTATTCAAAGTTTAAGCACCACTATTATTGTCAGCGGTTTACCGGCGAAATTTAATTTGCTGATCAAAGCTGTGGTGGTGCTGCTGGTGTTGTTGCTGCAGTCAGATAAGTTTCGCCGCCAGCTAAGCAGCTGGTGGCCCAAGTTGCGAAAGTGGCGTAAAGGAGGCCAGCCATGATGTCGCTGCGCTACTTACCCTTATGGATCACCGCAGCATTGCTGTGCCTGCTGTTTGGCATAGGTGGCTGGCAATTTGACGGCTTTGCCTCGCTGGCGGTGGTGAGCAATTTGTTTAGTGATAACGCCTTTTTACTGATTGTGGCGCTGGGTATGACGCTTGTGATCATCTCCGGTGGCATTGATTTGTCTGTGGGGGCAGTGATTGCGCTCAGTGGTGTAGCCGTCAGTTTGCTGATTAGCCAGTACCAGTGGCACCCGCTGGCCGCTTTTGCACTTATTTTGCCGGCTGCGGCTTTATTTGGCGCGCTAATGGGCATGTTAATCCATGTGTATAAACTGCAGCCGTTTATTGTCACGCTGGCGGGGATGTTTCTGGCGCGTGGCCTGGCCACTACCCTCAGTGAAGAATCTATAGCTATTGACCACAGCTTTTACGATGCCATCGCCGAATTTGGCTTTATGCTGCCTGGCGGCGGCTGGGTAGGAGCTTCAACGATGATCTTTATAGTGGTGCTGGTACTGGTAATTATGCTGATGCACTACAGCCGTTTTGGTGCCTGTGTTTATGCCATTGGCGGTAACAGCCAGTCGGCACAACTGATGGGTGTGCCGGTAGCCAGCACGACTATTGCTATCTACGCGCTGAGCAGTGTGCTGGCAGCGCTGGCGGGCATAGTGTTTACCTTTTATACCTTCTCCGGCTATGCGCTGGCCGGCGTCGGCATGGAACTGGATGCCATTGCCGCGGTGGTAATTGGCGGCACCTTACTGACCGGCGGCAGCGGCTTTGTTATCGGTACCGTGCTGGGGGTACTGCTGATGGGCGTGATCCAGACCTATATTATTTTTGATGGCAGCTTAAGCAGCTGGTGGACCAAAATTGTCATTGGTTTACTGCTGTTTGGCTTTATTGTGCTGCAAAAGCTGTTAAGCCGGCGCACAGCAATAACACTGGCAGCAGGGAGGGCTGGCCATGGCTAAGCGCGAAAATTTAGCACTGCTTGGCAGTATTGCGGTAAAAAACCGCCTGGGTGAAGCTATTTTCTGGCATGCAGCCAGCAGCAGTGTGTGGTGGAGCGATATTCACGGTAAAGCGTTGTTTCAGTTACGCTGGCCTGAGCAAACACTGCGCCAGTGGCCAGTGCCCGAGCGCATCAGTTGCTTTAGCTTGCTAAACGCGGCAGATCCTTTAGCAAGCCGTTACCCACTGTTGGTGGCGTTTGCCAGCGGGTTTGCACTGTATAACCCCGATAGCGGCGCTATCTTGTGGCTGGCAAAACCCCAGCAGCAATTAAGCGGCAACCGCTTTAATGATGGCCGGGTTGACCGCCAGGGCCGGTTCTGGGCCGGCACTATGGTAGAGCAGGCAACTACGGATAACACTGCCAGCGGCAGCCTGTACCGGCTGGACCAACAGGGTTGTCAGCAGATGCTGGGCAGCCTGCGTATTCCCAATGCGCTGTGCTGGAACCGCGACAGCAGCCTGATGTACCACGCCGATTCACCACTGCAGCAAATTAACCGCTACCGCTTTAACCCGCTAACGGGTGAGCTTGGCACTGCCGAAAGCTTTGCCACAACGCCGGCTGGTACAGAGCCTGATGGCGCCATTATTGATGCCGATGATCATCTGCTATGCGCCTTATGGGGCGGCAGCGCTCTGGCACGCTATGCCCCCGATGGCAGCCTGGCGGCGCTTTACCCACTGCCGGTAACACAACCCACCTGTGTTGCGCTCGGTGGCGACAAGCTGGATATTTTATTTGTGACTACTGCGACAGAGGGCTTAAGTGCTGAGCAGCTTAGCCAGCAGCCACAAGCGGGCAATTTACTGGTTTATCAGTACCCGCACCGGGGCTTAGCCGAGCCAGAGCTGGCAGTAATGCCGTGGCAGCAATTGGCGCAGCGCTATAACGGAGGTGCTAAATGAAACTTTTACCATTATTAGCAGGCTTGTTGCTGCTAACTGGCTGTCAGCCAGCCCAAACGGCGACTGACAACTTAGCTGCGGCGCAGCCGGTGGTAAACCATGAGGTTTCTGCTGCTTTTATTTCGCGCCGGGCCGATCCCTGGGTGTATAAAGCCGACAATGGCTATTACTTTACCGCCTCGGTGCCAGAGTTTGACCGGATAGAGCTGCGTTTTAGCCCCGATATCGCCGGCCTCGCGCAGGCAGAAGCGACCACCGTATGGCGCAAAAAAGCCAGCGGGCCGATGAGCGCCAATATCTGGGCACCGGAGCTGCACCGGATAGACGGCGTCTGGTACTTATATGTCGCAGCCGGCGAGGCTGAACGGCCATTTCAGATCAGAATGTATGTGCTGGCCAATACTGCTGCCGATCCCATGCAGGGGCAGTGGCAGGAGCTGGGCCAGATGCAAAGCGCGCTGGACAGTTTTTCACTGGACGCCACCGTATTTAGCCACCGTGGCCAGCATTATATGGTGTGGGCGCAACAGGATGCCGCACGCAGCTATAACAGTGCTTTAGCGCTGGCAAAAATGGCCACGCCAACCCGGCTTGAGGCGCCGGAAGTGATTATCAGCCAGCCGGAATTTAGCTGGGAGCAGCAGGGCTATAAAGTCAATGAAGGCGCCGCAGTGCTGCAGCGCCACGGCAAAATATTTATTGCCTATTCGGCCAGCGCTACCGATCACCGCTATGCGATGGGGTTACTGTGGGCCGATGAAGATGCCGATTTGCTTGACCCGCAAAGCTGGCATAAAGCGCCTGAGCCGGTATTTCAGACCCGGCCGGAATTTAACCGCTATGGCCCCGGCCATAACAGCTTTGTGGTGGGTGATAACGGTGAAGATCTGATGTTTTACCATGCCCGCGACACTCAGCAACTACAAGGATCGCCGTTAACCGACGGCAACCGCCATACCCGCTGGCGGCAACTGCAATGGTCGGCAGATGGGATGCCGTTATTTAACGATCATCTACCGGATTAATTAGCTGTTAGTAGTAAAACAATAGCCGCGCTGCAATCGCGGTTTAAGCGGGATTTTTCGCTTAAATTTAAAAAGTAATACAATAATATTAGTAACTAAGAAAGGGTAATGTGCTACTGGCCGATGCCGCAAATTACGTTGTTTTAGCCGCACAGTTTTGCCAATGCAGGACAGCACAGCTTACCCGCCATAACAACACACGACAGGGGTATAAGATGCAAAAACGTAACAGCGGTATTTGTTCCTTCAGCGTTCTGGCCACGGCACTGCTGCTCAGTGGCTGTAACGACAGCAATAACTCACCACCGGCGGCTGTGGCTTACCCACCGGTATCGGCGGTTCCGCCAGTACCGCTACCGCCACCGGCAGAGCAGGGCCCCACTTTTACTAATGTTGGTGTGCATGATCCATCTGTAATTAAAGTGGCTGACACCTTTTATGTGTTTGGCTCGCATCTGGCGGCGGCAAAATCGACCGATTTGATGCACTGGCAGCAAGTCGCCGATGGTGTCAACAGCACTAACCCCTTGTTTGCCAATGTGCTGACCGAGCTGCAGGAAACTTTTGCCTGGGCGCAAACCGATACGTTATGGGCCACCGATGTGATCCAACTGGCCGATGGCAAGTTCTATATGTATTACAATGCCTGTAAGGGCGACTCGCCCCGTTCAGCACTGGGGGTGGCGGTGGCTGATAATATAGAAGGGCCTTATGTTAATAAGCAGATTTTGCTTAAATCCGGTATGTGGGGTGAAATCAGTGAAGATGGCACTATCTACGATGCCCAGATCCACCCCAATGTAGTTGACCCGCAAGCTTTTTTTGATAAAAACGGCAAGTTATGGCTGGTGTATGGCTCTTATTCCGGCGGCCTGTTTATACTGGAAATGGACCCGGCGACCGGCTTAACGCTGCCGGGGCAGGGCTATGGTAAGCATTTGATGGGCGGCAATCACAGCCGGATTGAAGGCGCTTATGTGCTGTACAGCCCGGATAGCGATTATTATTATCTGTTTAGCTCGTTTGGCGGCCTGGATGCCAACGGCGCATATAATATGCGGGTGGCCCGTGCCAGTGCGCCGGATGGCCCTTATCTGGATGCACTGGGTAACGACATGGCGGCAGTAAAGTCAGATCCGGCGCTGCCACTGTTTGATGATGCGTCGATTGCGCCTTTTGGCCAGAAAATTATGGGTAACCATTTGTTTGTCCGCGGCGCCGGTGAGCCAGGCACAGGGGCGGGCAGTGGTTATGTATCGCCTGGGCATAATTCAGCCTATTTTGACGCAGCCAGCGGCCAGTACTTTTTGCTGTTTCATACCCGCTTTCCGGGGCTGGGTGAACAGCATCAGCTGAGGGTGCACGAATTTTTTATCAATAAAGATGGCTGGCCGGTGGTGGCGCCGCATCGCTACGCACCGCTGAGTACTGCATCAACGGAACTGAACACGACCATTAGCGAAGATGAGGTTGCTGGCCAGTATAAATTTATTAATCATGGTAAAGATATCTCTGCCAGTATTAAAAACTCACAGCTGATCACCTTAGCTGCTGATGGCACTGTTAGCAGCGGTGCAGGCAATATCAGCGGTAGCTGGCATTATGCCGCCCGGCAGCAAATTAGCCTTAACCTCGGCAGTGATGGTGTGTATGAAGGGATATTATCACGCCAGTGGCACGAAACACCGGCCCAGTTTGTCGTGACCTTTAGTGCTCAGTCGGCACAGGGGGTTTCAGTATGGGGCAGTAAACTGCCGTAGTAAGCAAAAGCCAGTCCGGCAACCGGACTGGCTTTTTCAGCTGAGTAATATTAATCAATCTGCATTAAACGCACTTCATAAATACCGCCAGCGATGGAACCCGCATTAGCAACAAATTTCAGCTCTACACTGTCACCACTGCTTAACAGATCGGTTGGGATCGGGTAATCGACATGGTAAAAGTTATCGCCCTGCTCACCGGTCAGGCTGACATTCGCCAGCAACTGGTTATTCAGCAAAATTTGAAAATGCCGGTTGCTGTCGGCGCCAAAATACGTCAGCCGCAGTTTCAGCGTCTGCTGGCCCTGGGTATTTAAGTGGTAACTAAACCAGCCTGCCGCATGGCGCCAATGCCGGCCCAGATGAACACCAGCTGAGGTTTTTTCGCCCGCGAACTGATGATCGGCTTCCGGCTGTTGCTCGCCGGGGCGGATCATATCGATGGTTTTCACTGCCAGCTGAGTGTCAAGTTGGCTTTGCTGGCGCAATAACTGTTGTTGGTGCTGCCACTGGCGGGCGCTACTGTGCGGGAAATACAGCGTGTAGCGGCTGTCGTGCAGCCGGAAAAACGGCACCAGCTCTAGCGGGCCTTCAACCCCGGCCAGCACTGCTTCGCCGCTGGTAAAGGTCAGCGGTTTGCCGGCCACGGGTTTAATATGGCGGACAAAATCTGCGTTATCACTGATAAAGGTAGGCGTTTGATCGACCGGGCATTGCTCGCCACTGGCGATATGGCCCATGCGGCTGCTGTCGGCAATAAAATTAAGCTTGTTCTGCCATTGGCTGCGGGCGGCCAGCACAATAGGGCCATGCAAAATAGCATAGTGCTTGCTGTTATCCGGCAGTTGCTCCAGCGTGATTTGCATTGGTAGTGTGATCGCCAACTTATCGCCTTTACGCCAGTGGCGCTGCAGGCTTAAATAGCCAGGTGTGGTTGACGTAAAATCCACTGCTTTGCCGTTTAGTGTCAGTTGCACCTTAGCGGCAGCCCAGTGCGGATTACGGATATTCAGGCCGAATTTACCGCCTTGTTCTATCGTGATCAGGCTGCTGTCTTGATCCGGAAAGGAAGTTGTCTGGCGCAGTTTAACGGCCTGCTGGCTCCAGTTCAGGCTGGAATCGACAAACAAATTTACATACAGCTGATCGTCTTTATGGGCATAAATCATTTCGCCGTATTTAGCATGGTTTTCAATGCCGGAGCCAACGCAGCACCACATGGTGTGCTCTGGCGAGGAATAGACGCGGTAGTGATTGGGCCGCATCGGCGTAAAATACACCAGGCCACCATGCTCCGGGTGCTGCGATGATAAAATATGGTTATACAGCGCCCGTTCGTAGTATTCCATATAGCGTGGTTCTGGCGTGCGCTGATATAGCAGCTTGGTTAGCTTTAACATATTGTAGGTGTTGCAGGTTTCCGGCCCCTCTACATCACTTAGCATGCTGCTGAAGTCGTCTGACGGGTGAAAATGCTCACGCACGCTGTTGCCCCCTATGGCGACACTGCGTTTATTCACTACTTGTTGCCAGAAAAAATCGGCTGCCTGGTACCAGCTGTTGTTGTCCGTTTGGCTGGCAAGCTGCGCCATGCCAATAATTTTCGGGATCTGGGTATTGGCGTGCAGGCCGTCCAGTACGTCTTGTTGTTGCAACAGCGGCTGCATAATACGCAGTTCAGAAAAGCGTAGTGCCAGTTGCAGGTATTTGTCGTCACCGCTAAGTTTGGCCACTTTGGCCAGAATATCGTTCATGCCGCCATATTCGGTGATCAGCATTTGCTGCAGTTGCTGGTCGCTTAGTTGGCTGGTTAACTTAAGCGCCCAGTCGCTCAGTTGCAGCAACATCTGCTTAGCCTGCTGATTACCGGCGTAAACATAAGCATCATGCAAACCGGCGAAGGTTTTATGCAGGTTATACCAGGGTACCCATTGCTTGTTTAACACAAATAAATCAGCGTCTATCTGGCCCTGGCTGATTTGCTGCCAGCTGGCTTTGCCGCCGGGAATACCGCCGAGGTAGCCATCACCGTGTTTTTGCTGGTAACTGTGCAGCTCGTTAATCATGTAATTTAGCCGCTCGAGCAATTGTGGCTCACCGCTGGCGCTGTACATCAAGGCCAGTGCACTAAGATAGTGGCCGCCAATATGGCCATCCAGGCCAGAGCTTTCCCAGTTTGGGTAAGGCTCGGCCAGTGGCGGCAGGCCTGCTTCGCGCCGGTAGGGTGCCAGTAAGCGGTCCGGGTTCATCGCCATCAGGTAGCCGATGTTGGTTTGCTGCGCCTGATAAAAAGGCCCGCTGTGCAGCCGAACCTGATTAAGCGCAAAAGTGTCTATAGCGGCACTGACCGGCAGTACCAGCAGTAACATACACAGGCTAAGCAAAGCTTTCATCTTGCTTCCTCACTCAGGGTTAAGTTTCAGGCCTCAGACGCTTTGCCAAATAGCGGCATGCCGTTGTCATCCCAGCGTATGGCTTTAACATAAGTATGGCGGTTTGGGTCCCATAACGGGTCGCCAACAATTTCGGTATAGGTACGGGCGTGGTATACCAGCATATCGTGCCGGCCATCTTCTGATACGGTAAAGCTGTTATGGCCCGGGCCATAAATGCCATGTTCAAAGCAGCTTTGAAATACCGGCTGTGGCGATTTATGCCAGCTGGCGGGTTTTAGCAGGTCGGCATTTTCATCGGCCCACAACAGGCCAATACAGTAGTTTTCATTGGTGGCACTGGCCGAGTAAGTTAAAAAGATTTTACCGTTACGCTTGAGCACTGCCGGTCCTTCATTAACCCAAAAACCACGTGTTTCCCACTCCAGCTCAGGTTTGCTTAGCATAACCGGCGCACTGCTTAATTTATCCGGCGTGTTCATCGTGGCAATATATAAATTGCTATTGCCTTCGATGGCGTTATCTTTCTGGGCCCAGACATAGTACAGCTGGTCATGGTGGCTAAACGTGGTGGCATCCAGGCAAAAGGTATCGATGCCGCTGTCGAGCTGGCCGACAAACTGCCATTGGCCGCCAACCGGATTAGCATCAGTGCAGCGCAGCACATACATCCGGTGCTGAAACAGCTTATTTTTGATTTCGCGGCTGGGCGCCGCGGCAAAATAAATATACCAGGCACCCTGATTAAAATGGATCTCCGGTGCCCAAATCAGCTCAGAGTAAGGGCCGCTGTCGGGTTTATGCCATACCGCTACCGCCGGGGCGCTGGCCAGTTCATTTATTGTTCTGGCGCGGCGTAGTTCAATTAAATCATAGGCCGGTACCGACGCGGTAAAATAGTAAAAGCCGTCACTGTGTTTATAAATGCACGGATCGGCGCGCTGTTCAATTAATGGCTGCTGTAATCTCACAGTAAACTCCTCAGATAGTAGTGGGCTTAACGACACTGGTTTTGTTTACCAACTGCTGGTAGTAGTTATCGGTAATGCGGTAGCGGAACATCAGCAAGCCCATCAGCAGATGAAACACGCCCGGAATAACCGACAGCATTAAGGCGATGCCGGTTAGTGCCAGCGCACTTTGCGGTTGATCCGGCACATAGTCGAAACCGGCCAGCAGGCTGCCAACCATAAAACCAGCGATGCCCATACCGGCTTTCTGGCAAAAAGAGATACCGCCAAAAGCCAGGCCGGACACACGCTGGCCGGTTTTATCGGCACCATAATCAACGGCCTCCGGAATAGCCGACCAGAATACCGGGGCATGCAAATCGACGACAAATGACAGCAGAAAATACAATACAAAGGCCAGCATCACATCACCGGGGTTTACCAGTACATAAAGCAGCACACTTAATATCGCCACTAAAATTTGGCTGTAGCGGAACAGTTTTACCTTGCAGTAATGCTTGGTGATCCAGGTTGACGCCACCATGGCTAATATGGCTGCAGCGACGCCGGTAGATAAAAACGCTGACAGCATAGCAGCGTCACCACCAAGATAATATTTGGCGTAGTAAGCGGCGACAGAGCCACGCACCACATAGCCGATAGTGCCGGTAACGCACACCGCGCACAGCACCAGCCATTGATCATTTTTCAGCAGGTATTTTAGCTGCTGAAAAAACGGCAGCGTTTCTACGGTGTGCTGGATTCGTTCGGTAGTGGTGAAAAAACAGAATAAAAACAGCAGTGTTGCCATTAATGCCATCACTCCCATCGCCGACTGATAGCCACCGGCCAGGTTTTCTCCGCCCCAGTGCTTTGCCAGAATAGGCACAATAATAGTCACCAGAAAAGCTGCGATTTTGGCAAAAAACAACCGGTAGCCGTTGGCGGATAAGCGTTCTTTCGGGTTATCGGTTAGCACGCCAATAATAGAGATGTACGGAATGGTCACTGCGGTAAAAATAACCGTAACCAGAATATAGGTAGCATAGGCCCACACCAGTTTACTGTTGTAATCCCAGTCGGGGGTGCTGAAGGTAAGGTATACCGCAATACCAAAGGGTACGGCTAAAAACAGGAAGTAGGGCCGGTAGCGGCCCCAGCGGGTAGTAAAACGGTCGGTAATGATGCCCATTAGCGGATCGGTAACGGCATCAACCAGCCGCACCACTAAAAACAGCACCGCTAAGTCGGCTGGCTTTAAGCCAAAAATATCGGTGTAGAAAAACGTGATGATCAGCATCATAGATGACATCACCACGTTGACCGCCATATCGCCGGCACCAAAGCCGACTTTCTCCAGTACGGAAAGTTTGTGAGTTTGCATAAAGTTCCCTGTCGTTCCCGGTACTATGCGGCAGGTTCAAGCCTGTGATTATTCCTGCATAGCGCCGGTTTTTTATATTTTTTATTCGCAAAACTGCCACAGTTTGGCTGGTTGAGTTTTGCACTGCCGAATAATATATGATAAATAGTAATACAATACTACTAAAATGAAAGCAGATATCTACCCCTATAGAGGGTGGGATCTGTAGCCTTAAGGAGGCGTTGATGTTAAACGGGGTAACGACAACAAAATGGCTGGCCGGCGTGGGCAGAGTTTCAACGCTGGCCTTGCTATTGCTGGGGCAAACGGCCTGCGCAGATGAACAACAAGCACAGCCACAACTCAGTATCCATGATCCGGTGATGATTCAGCAAGACAAGCGGTTTTATTTATTCAGTACCGGGCCGGGCATTACATATTATCACTCCGACGATATGCTGCAGTGGCAACTGGCCGGCCGGGTATTTGCTGAAGAACCACAGTGGGCTAAACAGGTGGCGCCAAGCTTTGATGGCCATATCTGGGCGCCGGATATTTATCAGCACAACGGTAAGTTTTATTTGTATTACTCGGTGTCGGCCTTTGGCAAAAACACCTCGGCCATTGGTGTTACTGTTAATAATACGCTGGATAAAAGCAGCCCCGATTACAAGTGGCAGGACAAAGGTATAGTGCTGCAATCAGTGCCACAGCGCGATTTATGGAACGCGATAGATCCGAATATTATTGCCGATGACAACGGCGATATCTGGATGAGCTTTGGTTCATTCTGGGGTGGTTTAAAACTGGTAAAACTGGCAGATGACTTAGTATCGCTGGCACAGCCGCAGCAGTGGCATACCATTGCCAAAGCACAGCGGCCGGCCTTTATTGATGATGCCGAACCAGGCCCGGGCGAGCTGGAAGCGCCTTTTATCTTTAAACAGCATGGTTATTACTATCTGTTTGTCTCGTACGGCAAATGCTGTCGTGGCTCAGACAGTACCTACCACCTGGTTGTTGGCCGCGCAAAAAATGTTACCGGCCCCTATCTGGATAAAGACGGTAAGTCGCTAAACGAAGGCGGCGGCACTGTGCTACTTAAAGGCAACCGTGACTGGCCCGGCCTGGGCCATAACAGTGCCTACACCTTCAACGGTAAAGACTATCTGGTGTTTCATGCCTATGAAGCGGCCGATAATGGTCTGCAAAAACTAAAAATAGCCGAAATGAGCTGGGATGACGCCAACTGGCCACTGCTAAGTGACAGCGTGCTGGATGACTATCGCAGCGTGTTACTGCCAACAGAGCAAAAATAGCGCTGATAAAGCGACAAATAAAACGGGGATAGACAAGATGCACAAAATTAAACCGATGTTAAAGCCTGCATTGCTGGCCAGTGCTATAGTGCTGTCACTGAGCGGCTGCCAGCAGTCGCTGAATCAGGCAGCTGATGCTAATAATGCTGCAGTCAGTGATGCCTATGAAGGCCAGAGCTTTACCAACCCTCTTTATAATAACGGCGCCGATCCCTGGCTGGAATATTTTGACGGCAATTATTACCTGACCACCACCACCTGGACCTCGCAGTTAGTGATGCGCAAAGCACCCACGCTGGCCGGGCTGGCAGAGGCAACGCCGGTTTATTTATGGTCAGAAACCGATCCGGCCCGCTGTTGTAACTTCTGGGCTTATGAGTTTCACCGCCTCAAAGGGCCGGATGGTTATCGCTGGTACATGATGTTTACCTCCGGTAAGCAGGAAAACCTTGATGGCCAGCATTTATCGGTGCTGGAAAGTGCTGGTGATGATCCTATGGGGCCTTATCAGTTTAAAGGCTCACCAATGCCGGATAGCTGGAATATCGACGGTAATTATCTGCAGCACAACGGCAAATTATATCTGTTGTGGTCAGAATGGCAGGGCGATGAGCAACTGAACTGGATTGCGCAGATGGTTAACCCCTGGACCATTACCGGGCCCAGAGTAGTGTTGTCGCGGCCAGAGCTGCCGTGGGAAATTTCCGGCCGTAAAGTGAATGAAGGCGCTGAAGTGCTTAAACGTAATGGCCGCACCTTTGTGGTGTATTCGGCCAGCTTTTGCGACACACCGGATTACAAACTCGGCCTGCTGGAGCTGACCGGTGATGACCCGCTTAACCCGGCAGACTGGACCAAGTACGACAAACCGGTGTTTGAACGCGCCAATGGCGTTTACGGGCCTGGCCATAACGGCTTTTTTAAATCGCCGGATAATAAAGAAGACTGGCTGGTTTACCACGGTAATAACAAAGCAACCGACGGCTGCAGCGCGACCCGCTCGTTACGTGCGCAACCTTTTAGCTGGCATGATGACGGTACACCAAATTTTGGCCAGCCGGTACCGGAAGGCCAGGTAATGGCCGCGCCGTCGGGGGAAAACGGTCCGATAACGGCCGTGCCGCAAGGGGCTGACTGGTTATTGCGTAACAGTAAGGGCCAATGTTTAAGCGTGGTTAATAACGCTCCTGCTGCTACGGCTTGTAGTGCAGAGGCGGCGTTAAAAGTTGACCCAACCATGGGCGACTATTACCGGCTGGTGACCAAGCAAGGCCACTATATCGGCCTTGGCCTTGATGGTGTGGCTGAGGCCGGCCCCTGGCGTAATAAAGTGCGCCAGCAGTGGCGTTTTGCGGCCACAGAGACAGCGGCATGGCAACTAGTCAATAAAGCCAGTGATACGGCATTGCCCTTAGCCGCCTGTGATGCAGATGAAGCGTGTAACCAGTGGCAATTACTGCCGGCCGGTAAGGTAGCTATCAGCAGCAGCCAAAGTGGTAAGGTGTTATCCGTTGCCGCCGGGCAGCATGCTGGCGCGGCAAAAGTCAGCCAGACAGGCTGGCAAAACCGGCCCGATCAGCACTGGCAGTTTAGCCAGACGCAGCAAGGCACGTTGCAACTGCGTAATGCGACGAATCCTGAGCTTTGTATGGCAGTAGAAGCAGAGTCTCTGGCGGCAGGTGCATCGGTGGTAATGGCTGCCTGTGATGCCAAAGCCAGCCACTGGCTATTGCAGCCCAATAGCTACGGCAGTATGCGGTTAGTGTCGGCGCATAGCAAAGCGGTGTTGGAAGTACCGGCCTGTGCCCTGGCAGATGATAGCGAATTAAAGCAGGCGCCACTGGCAGCAGATAGCTTTTGTCAGCGTTTTCATATCCGCGCCATTGACTAACCCCCGACAGCAGAGCCGCTTTGGGCTCTGCTGCCAGATAACAGGTGAATAAAAATGACAGCTTCATCTATACCAGACGCTGCTGCCCCGGCCTCTGAAGCAGAACAACCTGCGGCAGAGCCGCAAGCTGAACTGGAGCAGCAGGTTGAGTTAGGGTACAACTGACACGATTTTTCTAACATAAACAAAAGCCCCTGCATTGCAGGGGCTTTTGTATTAGCACAACCAGATTACAGGCTGTAACGGAACCCCAGCGCAAAGGTTCGGCTAAACAGCGAAGAGCCAAAGTTATGCGTTGACGGGTACTCGTAGTAACTCTGGAAAATTTCGTTAGTCAGGTTAGTGGCATCAAACGTCAGCATCAGGTTATCGGTGACATGGTAACTTAACTGAAAATCGAGGCTTTTTTCCGGGTTGCGGTATATACCCAGCGGGTTAGCAAACTGCGCCGCTTCGTAGTTATTCAGGAAGTCTTCACGCCAGACATACGACAGCCGCATATCGAAACGCTCTTTTTCATAAGCCAGTACCACGCTGTAGGAGGAATCCGATACGCCGAATAATGGCGTGGTATCGGTGCCCACTACAATGCCTTCACTGTTGGTGATTGGAATATCCTGCGACGAGTCCAGTATGGTGTAACTGGCTTGTATACCAATGCCGTCTAACAGTTCTGGTAACCCCTTGGGGAAGTACACTACACCTAATTCATAACCATCCAGTTTACCGTTTGAAGCATTATCCGGCTGGTTCAGAATGTACGGGTATTCGCCCTGGCCGTCATCGTGAATTACCCGGCGGCGAAAATCGACGACAAAGCCTTCAATGTCACGCTTAAAGGCGGTGGCATACAGCGTACTGCCTTCAGCAAAATACCATTCCAGCGACAGATCGTAGTTTTTCGATTCGGTTGGTTTTAGCTCGGGGTTGCCGCCGCTGGCAGTACCATAACCAATATTGGTAACATCGCGCACATAGTTAATAGTGGGGTTTAGCTGGGCAAAGCCCGGACGGCGCAACGTTTCGCCGTAGCTAAAGCGGGCCAGTAAATCGTCGGTCAGGTTGTAACGCAACATCAGGCTGGGTAATACCTTGCTGGCGCCGGTTGAGGCAGTATTACCGGCAAACGCCATATCGGTATCCACATCAACATAGCGCAAGCCAAACTGGCCATCGAATAAACGCCCACCCAGTTCAGTTTCAAAATCTGCCTGTGCATACAGCGCAGTGGTTGTTTCGGTCACTGCGAAGGTTTGTGCTAACACGCGTTGATCACCAATAGCCAGATTAGATCCGGTTTCAGTGTTGTATATAGTGCGGAACATATCGGCGTTATCGCGGATATAGTAGCCATTGGCAGCTAACCAAGAGGTAGGCACATCCGATTCGCCATCAAAAAAACCGTTGTTGGTATGCAGCAAGCCCTCATAGGTAGCTAACTGACATGCCGCGGTGCCAGAGTTACACAAACCTGCGTCCTGTAGCAGCTGGGCTTCGGAGGCTTTGCGTTTGTCATAACGGCCACCAAAACTGATATTGGTAATAAAACCTTTATTCAGCGTGTAGTCGGCATCTAAGGTAAAGCTCAGTGCATCGCCGTCACGGCTATACGCCTGATCATAAAGCTGGGCCATAGCCCATTGATCCGGCGCGGTTAAATCTGTTGCCGGGCCAAATTGAAAAGCAGGCAGACCGCCGCCGCTGTTAAAGTCAACGGTGATGCTGTCGGCCACCCGCTCAGTGCGCATAGCGAAAAAGCTCTCATCGTACTGGCTGTCCTGATACACCACTTCAGAGCGCAGTTGCAGGTTGTCGCCAATCAGCCATTTTCCGCCCAGTGCATACACATAGCTATCGGTTTTGCCGGTGCTTAAGTCGCCGCTGGTAAACATGTAAGGTGCGCCAACAGTGCGGGATTTAATGATATTGGTACCTTCGAACAGGCTGATGTCCGGGTTGTCGCCTAAGTTGCCCCACCAGTCGACAAAGGAAAACAACAACGAGTTATAAGATTCGTTGCGAAAGCCATTATAAAACGCTTCGAAGATGTACTCGGAAGTATCATTTGGCGCAAACTGAAAAGCCACATTGACTGCCGGGCGCTCGCGTTTACCGGTAAGATCGCTGGCAAATACCGCATCACGCGACAGTAAATATTCGGTAGGTACGCCATTAACATCAAAGGTCGAGCCCGGTGCAAAGGGTAAACCGGCTTCTAAGCCCGGTTGCCAGATCGGGTTTTCAGTGGCCCGGCCATCGGTGCTGCGGATAATTTCGTAAGGTGCCCAGCCTGCCGGTGGATTATTGGTGGCAAACGGCATCATAGCGCCGGCAGTAACGCTTTGATCGCGATAATGCGTTTCAGCATAAGACAGGTTAATCAGCGCGCCAAAGCGGCTAGCGCCAATATCCCAGTTATTGCTGAATAAAGCGCTGATATTGGGGTCAGTTTTATCGGCTTGATCTGAGTGAATACCACGGCCGGCCACTACCAGCTTGCTGGTGTCAAAATCGAACGGGCGCTGGGTATGAATATCAATCTGGCCGGCGATGCCGGTTTCTATCAGGCTGGCTGAGCGGGTTTTATACACATCTACCCGGTTTAGCAAGCTGGCTGGAATATCTGCCAGTGCCACTGAGCGGCCTGAGGCGGTAAAAATATTGCGGCCATTAACGGTGGTGGTAACGTCATTTAAGCCGCGGATAGACACGGTACTAACCTCACCGGCGCCACGGTCTGTTACCTGTACCCCGGATAAACGTTGCAGGGCTTCTACTACGTTATTATCGGGAAATTTACCAATATCTTCCGAGATAATTGAATCGACGATTTGCATATTTTCCCGCTTCAGATCAACTGAACGGGCCAGGCTGCCACGAATGCCTTTTACCAGAATAACTTCAACCTCATCTGGCGATACTGTGGTGTCGTCACTGCTTTGCTGAGCGTATAACGGATGGGCAGACAATGTTATCGCCATGGCGACAGCACTGCTTAAAACCGAAGGTTTAAACATGAGCATAACTCCCCTTGTCACTTATGTTATTGCCTTCCTGGCCAGAGAGAACTGACAATGGAGGCGTTTTTTTATGTGTTTTTATTATTCGTGCTATTGTACGAACTATTAATCATCCTATTGTATGATTAATAGGCTGTCAATGAACTGCTGTAAAAATATCCAAACCCGACCGTGACTCTTTAGCAGCGCAGCAAAAAGCAGCCGCTTGTGGCAAAATAGCCCGCTATTCGCTATAGGCTTACAAAGCAGGGGCGGCCGAATGCTGCTGATGATCGATAATTACGACTCTTTTACTTATAACCTGGTGCAGTACTTTGCTGCATTAGGCCAGCAGGTTATGGTGCGGCGCAACGATGATATTAGCGTGGCGCAGATAGCCACGCTGGCGCCGCAGTATCTGGTTATTTCACCCGGGCCAAAAAACCCGGATGATGCCGGGGTGTCATTGGCGGCTATTGAGCAGTTTGCCGGCAAAATTCCTATCCTCGGAGTTTGTCTGGGCCATCAGGCCATTGCGCAGGTATTTGGTGGCCGCGTGGTACGGGCCCGTCAGGTTATGCATGGTAAAAATTCGCTGGTGCGACACAATAATCAATCGGTATTTCATGGCTTGGCCAATCCGCTGGATGTAACGCGCTATCACTCTTTAGTGGTAGATAAACACAGCCTGCCCTCCGAGTTGGTGCAAACGGCCTGGACAGATGATGCCAGCCAGGAAACAGCCGACATTATGGGTTTAATGCATCCTGGGCTGGCATTGCACGGTGTGCAGTTTCATCCGGAGGCTATTCTTAGCCAGCAGGGTAAACAGCTGTTAGATAATTTTTTAACCCTGGCGCAGCCCGGCTAAGCCAGCTGGCTTGACTCTGCCGGAGTCCGGTTGCAGTATTGGCGGCAGGCAGTGCACATGACAACTGTCACCGAATTCAGATGGAGCCTTTAGTGTCTTTTGCAGATGTGATGGTGCAGCGCTTTTTTGATCAGTTAGTTGGGGTAAACCCGGAAAAAAAACGTCTCGGTTACCAAATCCGGGCGGGGCAGATGGATACGCAGCGTACTTTGCTGGCTGTGGAAGCGCAGGCCCAACAGGTACGCGAGGCCGGCGAGCAGGCTAAAGCCCAGTTTACTGAGTTTGCCCAGGCACATTTGCATGATGAAGTGGCCGATGAGCTGCTACGCAAACTGCATAATATTGAACAGGTGATGGCGTCGTTATTTGACCCGGGCGAAGCATTTTTTCCGGTGTTGGATTTACTAAGTGACAAAGTGGTAACCGTTAACAGGCTGGACCCACTGGTATCAAAAGTACCCTGGTTAAAAGAAGAATTGTTACGCCTGGTTAATCAGCCGCAGTACCGTAACCGCACCGCGTCGGGTGCTATGATCAAAGATATTAAAACCGCGCTACGCTTTTTAGGGGTTGAAAGTTTACAGCTGATTATACCGGTATATGCTATGCGGCGGATGATACCGCATTCAACCGACCCTTTTACGCCGTTAAAAAGCCGGTTGTGGGACTACACACTGGCAGTTGCCATTGCTGCGCGTGCGTTGGCAGAGAATAGTGCCGAGCATCCTTATAACGCGTTTTGTGCCGGCTTGTTTCATACCACCGGTCATACCGTAGTTACCCGCAACTACCTGCGTACTTACCTGCAGGTACGCCAGCAGCAATTGCTGCATGCCAGAGAAAATCGTGATACTCAGCTTACCAACACACTGGATCAGCTTGAAGCCGATGCCAGTTTTTTATGTGAAAGCCTGGCAGAATTTGCGGCAGTGCTCAGTGCCGACATTACCTCGCGCTGGCAACTGCGTACATTACCGCTATGCCAGACGCTGGATCAACTGGCTGAAGGTGCCGGTTTTGCCGGATGCAGCCCTCTGGCCCGGCTGGTGTTGCAGGCGCAAACCTATGTGCAGTGGCAAACACTGCGCAAAAACCAGCAGATATCAGAGCAGGAAACCAGCAATTGGTTTGCGGCAGTGCAGCTAAGCAGCGACAGCCTGGATATTCTGGCCAGAACCAACCTAAAACGTTTAGGTATTGAATTGTAAGTATTGTAGTGTAAGTACGCAGCTGTAATAAAAAATACCGCCATAAACATGCAAAGTGATAGCGTAGCTATTTTCACTCTCAGCGCTTAAGGCAGCGCTTGTTGCAAAGTCTGGCGGCAAAATCAGCGTTGTTTTTGCGGGCGGTAACGCAGTGCTTACTTATTCACATCCTATGCAAATCTATCTGTAGGCCTTGTGCTTTCTGGGTTTGCTTGCTGTTGGCAAGCAAGACAAGGGCTGTTAAATCTGCAATAATGCGCCAAACTTACAGTGCGGCCAGTTATGTTATGGCTGTGTAGCGGGCTAACCTAAGCGGAATAGAAAAAGGAAAATATAATGACTGGCCAAACTCAAGTAAACCGTGCTCTGTTTGATGAAGTGATGGTACCTAACTACGCTCCTGCCAATATTATTCCGGTAAAAGGTGCAGGTTCGCGGGTGTGGGATCAGCAAGGGCGCGAATACATTGATTTTGCCGGTGGCATTGCCGTAAGCAGCCTGGGGCATTGTCACCCGGCTCTGGTTAATGCCTTAAAACAGCAGGCCGACAAGCTGTGGCATTTAAGCAATGTGATGACTAATGAACCGGCGCTGCGTTTGGCTACCGCCTTGGTTAATGCTACTTTTGCGGACAAAGTCTATTTTGCTAACTCTGGTGCTGAGGCCAACGAAGCCGCTTTTAAACTGGCGCGGCGCTATGCACTGGAAAAATTCGGCGCGCACAAAGATCAGATCATTTCTTTTCATAAGAGCTTTCACGGCCGTACTTTCTTCACCGTAACGGTAGGTGGCCAGGCCGCATATTCTGATGGTTTTGGCCCTAAGCCTGGTGCGGTATTGCATGGCGAGTTTAATAACCTCGATAGCGTTAAAGCGTTAATTTCTGACAATACCTGTGCCGTTGTGCTGGAACCTATTCAGGGCGAGGGCGGGATTATTCCTGCTACTGCAGAATTTTTGCAGGGCGTACGAGATTTATGTAACCAACACAATGCGTTGTTGATTATGGACGAAGTGCAAACCGGCGTAGGCCGCACCGGTAAGCTGTATGCGTATATGCACTATGGCGTAACGCCGGATATTCTTACCACGGCAAAATCATTAGGCGGTGGTTTTCCTATTGGCGCTATGCTTACCACTGACGATATAGCATCGCACCTGAAAGTAGGTACGCATGGCAGCACTTATGGCGGTAACCCGCTGGCTTGTGCTGTGGCAGAGGCGGTGCTGGAAACAGTAAATCAGCCGGAAGTCATGGCACAGGTATTAAGCAATGAGCAGTTATTCCGCCAACAGCTTGCTGCCATTAATGAAAAATACCAGGTATTCACCGAAGTACGCGGCAAAGGTATGTTGCTGGGGGCGATATTAAATGAGCAATACAAAGGCCGCTCACGCGAGTTTTTTCTGGCTGCGGCAGATCAGGGTTTAATGGCACTGGTAGCGGGCTCAGATGTAGTGCGGTTTGCGCCATCACTGGTTATTACAGCAGAAGATATTACGGCCGGAATGCAGCGTTTTGAACAGGCGGTAAAACAGGTAGTTAACGCCTGACGCGACTTCATGACACTGCTGTTCTGACACTAAAATTAAGCAGCACCAAGACTGCAAAAATGAAGCTAAGGGGCCTCAGAGCCCCGAAAACGATAAAGTAAAAGTGGAGTAGCGACGATGATGGTGATTCGCCCAATCCGTGCGGATGATTACCCGGCGCTGTATAGCATTGCGGTTGAGTCTGGGCACGGTTTTACCTCGTTACCGGTAAATGATGAACTCTTGATGCGCAAAATAAGCCGCTCGGAGCAGTCATTTAACAAAGTGGTCAGCTCGCCGGGAGATGAAGGCTATCTGTTTGTGCTGGAGGATACGCTCACCGGTGAGGTGTGTGGCACCAGCGCATTGGAAGCGGCTGTGGGGCTGGATGATGCGTTTTATCATTATCATCTGGGTAAAGTGGTACATAGCTCACGTTCACTCGGGGTGTATAAAACTGCCGATATATTAACCCTGTGTAATGATTACACCGGCGTTAGTGAATTATGCACGTTATTTTTGCGTGAAAGCCGCCGCGAGAAAAACAATGGCCGTTTGCTGTCAAAAATGCGCTTTTTGTTTATGGCTGAATTCCCGCAGCGTTTTTCCGACAGGGTGATCGCCGAAATGCGCGGTATTTCTAACTCCGACGGCAGCTCGCCATTCTGGCAGTGGTTGCAGGAGCATTTTTTCTCGCTGGATTTCCCCACCGCAGATTACCTTACCGGCATAGGTCAGAAGGTGTTTATCGCAGAACTGATGCCTAAGTATCCGATTTATGTCAGCCTGCTAAGCAAACAGGCGCAAGCGGTTATTGGCCGGGTGCATGATAAGACCAAACCGGCGCTGGCATTGCTGCAGTCAGAGGGGTTCTCGCATCGTGGTTATGTCGATATTTTTGATGCCGGCCCTACAGTAGAAGCCAGAGTGGAACATATCCGCTCAGTGCGCAACAGCCAGCGCCTGCAGGTGCGGCTGGGCGATGTCAGTAACGGCCAGCCTTATCTGATATGTAATACCAGCGTTGTAGACTTCCGTGCTACCTGGCTGGCACTTGACGTAAACGAACACAGCGCAGAGGTAACCCTGCCGGCTGATGTTGCCGCAGCGCTAAGGGTAAACGCGGGCGACTGGGTTCGGGTTACCAGAATTTAATAGGGGAGAGATATGAATCACGCAGTACAGTTTATTAATAATCAGTGGCTTGGTGGTGAAGGTAAAGAGTTTACCTCACTGGACCCGGTAAAAAACACGCAGGTATGGCAAGGTCAGGCGGCAACTGCTGCTCAGGTAGATACTGCGGTGCAGGTGGCACGTAAAGCACAGTATGACTGGGCAGGTTTAAGCTTTGATGAGCGTGTTGCTGTGGTAAAAAAGTTTGCTGAGCAACTTAGCGAAAATAAAGACGCCATGGCACTGACTATTGCCAGCGAAACCGGTAAAGCACTGTGGGAAGCCCGCACTGAAGTTGCGGCGATGATTGGCAAAATTGATATCTCTGTACGGGCTTATCAGGAGCGCACCGGCACCAAAGAAAACCCGATGCCACAGGGCCGGGCTTTTGTGCGGCATAAACCGCATGGTGTAGTGGCGGTATTCGGGCCTTATAATTTTCCCGGCCACTTACCGAATGGCCACATAGTACCAGCCTTGCTGGCAGGTAATGCAGTAATATTTAAACCCTCAGAGTTAACGCCGAAAGTTGCAGAAGAAACAGTAAAACTATGGCAGCGGGCGGGTTTGCCGGCGGGCGTTATTGCTTTATTGCAAGGCGAAGTAGATACCGGTAAGGCGATTGCCGGCCACAATGGTATTGATGGTATTTTCTTTACTGGCAGCTCACGCACCGGCCATTACCTGCATCAACAGTTTGCCGGCCGGCCGGATAAAATTCTGGCACTGGAAATGGGCGGCAATAACCCGTTGATTGTACAAGATGTCAGTAATATTGATGCCGCAGTGCACGATATTATTCAGTCGGCTTTTATTTCTGCCGGCCAGCGCTGTACCTGCGCCCGTAAATTATTCTTACCTGCTAATGCACAGGGCGATGCCATTCTGGCGCGCCTGCTTGAAGTAACCCGCAATATCAAGGTAGGTGTGTATGACGCTGCCGAACAGCCTTTTATGGGCTCAATGATTTCTGTTGCCGCAGCTAAAGGTATGCTGGCTGTGCAGCAGCAATTAGTTGAACTGGGCGGCAAGGTGCTGGTTGAAATGCAGCATATTGATGTTAACACCGCCCTGGTGAGCCCTGGCATTATCGAATGCAGCAATGTAACCGATTATCCGGATGACGAGCATTTTGGCCCCTTGTTAAAAGTATTTCGTTTCACTGACTTTGATCAGGCGATTGATGCGGCCAATAACACCCAGTTTGGTTTATCTGCCGGGCTGTTAAGTGACAGCGCTGAGTTATATCAGCATTTCTTCCGCCGTATCCGCGCCGGTATTGTTAACTGGAACCGGCCCATTACCGGCGCCAGCTCAGCCGCGCCTTTTGGCGGTGTGGGCTCAAGCGGCAATCACCGGGCCAGTGCATTTTATGCCGCAGATTACTGTGCTTATCCGGTGGCGTCTGTGGAGCTGGAGCAGGTAGTATTGCCAGAGCAGTTATCGCCGGGCCTGGCTTTTTAAGTCTGGTCGTAAATAAATCTTATCGGGGCTAGCGCCCCGATTTGTTTTCTGCTGCAGTATTTGCTTAAATAACGCATACTTAATGCATCTCTTGCCAACAGTCAGGTGTAAAACAGCCCATGGTCACAGATAAACCCGGATACGAGCATTTGATCCAGTTTCTGACAGAGCATTTGTCGCTGTTTGAGCAAACCGGCTCGGGTGATGCAGATAAAACTATTGGTGCCTTACTGGAAGAGTCTATCGCAGAGCAAATCATCACGCTTTGCACCCAGCACACTGAGCTGGAGATGAACCATCGCAGCATGATTATCCGTGAAGTTGACGGCATCATGTATGACTTTCAGGAAGTGCTGGCCAGTGTGCTGGATAAAAAAGCCACCCGGCAGCAGGCTGAACTTATCAATGAAATCTCTCTGTTAATCAAAAACCTGTTTGATACTGCCATCGCAGATCTAATGGATTAACGCCACACCTTACTGCAAATGTGCTAGATACCTGAGCAGCTTTTACGTAGAATGTCGGCCTCCTTTTTCTGGCTGGGGTTTGTGATGGAAGCAACGGTTAAATGGCACGATAACAACACCTTTATTGGCCGCTCTGGTAGTGGTCACGCAGTGGTATTTGACGGCAATAAAGATGACAGCACGGCCCCCAGCCCGATGGAAATGGTGCTGATGGCCGCAGGTGCCTGCTCATCTGTTGATGTTGTCAGTATTTTAAAGAAATCCCGCCAGCAGGTGCTTGATTGCGAAGTCAAGCTAAGTGCCGAGCGCGCCGACACCGTACCTAAAGTATTTACCAAATTACATCTGCATTTTGCCGTAACCGGGGTTAACCTCAGTGAAAAGCAGGTAGAGCGGGCAGTGCAGCTGTCGGCAGATAAATATTGTTCGGTATCCATTATGTTATCCGGCAGCGTAGCAGTAACTCATTCATTCAGTGTTATAGCTGCTGAGCTCACGCCAGCAGCAGAATAACAGCAGTAAATTAGTCAAAACCGGTTACCGGTTTTTTAGCGGAGACAATGTTAAGTGGTTAAGCCTTTTGAAAAATTGAAACTACACGGTTTTAATAACCTGACAAAAAGCCTGAGTTTCAGCCTTTATGACATTTGTTATGCCAAAACTGAGCAACACCGGCAGGAATACATCGAATATATCGACGAGCAATATAATGCCGATCGGTTAACGGATATTCTGACTGAAGTCACTGATATTATCGGCGCTAACATTCTGAATGTGGCGCGCCAGGATTACGATCCACAAGGTGCCAGCGTTACCATACTGGTAAGTGAAGAGCCGGTACTGGTTGATCCGGATAACTCAGAAAATCCCGGGCCGCGGCCTGATGCGGTTGTGGCCCATCTGGATAAAAGCCATATTTGCGTGCATACCTACCCGGAAATTCACCCGCATGATGGCATCTGTACTTTCCGTGCCGATATTGAGGTTTCTACCTGCGGTATTATATCGCCACTGAAAGCACTGAACTTCCTGATCCACAGTTTTGAATCTGACATTGTTACTATCGACTACCGGGTGCGTGGTTTTACCCGTGATGTCAGCGGCACCAAGCATTATATCGATCATCCAATCAGTTCTATTCAGAACTTTATGGACGAAGACACCAAGCGTGCTTTCCAGATGATTGATGTTAACGTGTATCAGGAAAACCTGTTTCACACCAAAATGATGTTAAAAGAAGCTGATCTGAACAACTACCTGTTTGGTATGGGTACAGACTCGATGACGCCGGAAGAACAAAAGGCTATCAGTAAGAAAGTGTTCCGCGAAATGCGCGAAATTTTCTACGGCCGCAACCTGCCGGATATGAAGTAACACTATATATCCAAGGCCGTAGTTAGCTGTGGCTAGCTACCGGCCTTATTGAATCAGGCTTAATTGTGCTTTAGTTGCCCTGCCCGGGTTTTATTTTGAACCAGATGGCATACATGGCCGGCAGAAATACCAGCGTCAGTATTGTTCCGGCAAAGGTGCCACCGATCAGCGTGTAGGCGAGGGTGCCCCAGAACACTGAATAAGTTAGCGGGATAAAAGCCAGAATAGCGGCCAGGGCCGTTAAGATAACCGGCCGGGCCCGCTGTACTGTGGCTTCGACCACAGCATGGAACGGGGCCAGCCCGGCCTGTTGATTGTGGTCGATTTGGCCAATCAGGATCAGCGTGTTGCGCATCAGGATGCCGGACAGCGCAATTAAACCCACCAAGGCATTAATGCCAAATGGCTGCTGAAACACCAACAGTATTGGCACCACACCAATCAAGCCCAAAGGGCTGGTCAGAAAAACCATGATCATTGCTGAGATAGAACGCACCTGCAAAATGATGATCAGCAAGGTGATAGCCAGCATAATAGGGAAGATTGGCAGCATGGCGCTCATAGCCTTGCCTGACTCTTCAATAGAACCGGCTTCTGCAATGTGATAACCATTGGGTAACGCCTTTATAAGTGGCTGAAGCTGTGCAGTGATAGCGGTAGATACATCTGGTGGCTGCAGGCCTTCGGCGATGTCACCGCGTACTGTGATGGTCGGCATACGATCGCGCCGGCGCATTACAGGTTCTTCCATCCGCACATTAGCCTCGCCCACCTGCGCCAGCGGGATACGCTGGCCGTCGGCACCCGCCAGGGTGAAATCGGCAATTCTGGCTGGATCGAGCCGGGTGTCACCGGCTGAGCGTGCGACCACCTGCACGGTGCGAATATCTTCACGCACAGTAGTAACCGGTACACCACTTAACAAGAATTGCAGCTGCTGCGCCACAGCGCTGGAGGTAAGGCCGACGGCTTGTAACCTGTCCTGCTCCAAAGTGAAATGCAATGTAGGCGTGCGGCTGCCCCAGTCGGTATTAACTGTGCGCATCATTGGGCTGGCAGCCATGATCTGCTCCACGTCCGCTGCGATGTTGCGCAATGTATTTGGATCCGGGCCGCTAACCCGGTAAGCCACCGGAAACGGTGAGTAAGGGCCAAACACCAATTGGGTGACGCGTACCTGAGCTTCAGGGGCGAGCCCGTCAGCGATGGCTTGTCGTAGCCGGTGTTTCAGCGCCTCACGCTCATCCTGGTTGTCAGTGCGTACTACTATTTTGGCAAAGGAGGGGTCTGGCAGTTCAGGACCTACTGAGAAGAAGAAACGTGGTGCTCCCTGGCCAACGTAGGCCGTAACAATTTTGGCTTCCGCTTGCTGCGCCAGCCAGGCTTCCACTTTCTCTGTGGCGGCACTGGTTTGAGTAATAGCGCTGCCGTAGGGCATTTGCACCTCAACCAATACTTCCGGGCGGTCGGATATCGGGAAAAATTGCTTTTTAACCACAGCCATGCCCATTACTGATAGTATGAACAAGCCTACCACTGCAGCGGCGACCAGCCATTTGCGGGAGATGACGAGTCCCAGTAGTTGGCGAAAGCGGTTATAGTGAGCCGTGTCATACATAGCCTCATGACCGCCGGCAATTTTTTTGAAGTCGGGCAGCATTTTCACACCCAGATATGGCGTAAATACCACAGCTACCAGCCACGATGCCATCAGTGCGATACCCACGATCCAAAACATGTTACTGGTGTATTCGCCAGCGGAGGAGCGGGCGAAGCCATTGGGCATAAAACCCACGGCTGTAACCAGCGTGCCCGATAACATCGGCGCTGCCGTATGGCTCCAGGCATAGGCTGAGGCAGCAATGCGGCTGTAGCCTTCTTCCATTTTTACCACCATCATTTCAATGGCGATGATGGCATCGTCTACCAATAAACCCAGCGCCAGGATTAATGAACCCAGGGTGATGCGGTCAAAGTTTTTGCCGCTCGCCAGCATCACCATAAACACCATCGCCAGAGTCAGTGGCACAGCGGCGGCAACCACTACGCCCACGCGCCAGCCCATGCTAACAAAACACACCAGCATCACCACCAGCAAGGCGACAAAGAACTTAACCATAAACTCATCAACCGCCGAACTGATATTAACCGCCTGATCGGTAACTTTGCTCAGGCTCATGCCCAGCGGCAGTTCGTTGTTAATCGCAGCAACCTCGCTGCCCAGTGCCTTACCTAACTCAAGCCCGTTCCAACCGTCGCGCATAATGATCCCCAATAACAGGGCCGGCTCGCCGCCATTACGCACAATAAAGGTTGCCGGGTCTTCGTAGCCGTGCGTGACAGTGGCAATGTCTGATAGTTTCAGACTGCGGCCCTGTGCCATTACCGGTGTATTGCGAATATTCTGCAGTTCGTCAAAGGCACCATCCAGACGAATAAACACCTCTGGCCCCCTGGTTTCCACCGAGCCCGCCGGTGTCAGGGCGTTCTGATTATTCAGTGCAGCGAATACCTGCTGCGGGCTGACGCCCAGGGTGGCCAGCCGTTCATGTGAGAACTCAATATAGATGCGCTCAGCTTGTTCACCAACGATATTGACTTTTTTAACGCCGGGTACATGCAACAGCCGCTGGCGCAGCGTTTCAGCTTCGCGTACCAGCAAACGCTGTGGTTCGCCTTTGGCTTTAAGCGCAAACAGAGCAAAGGTAACGTCGGCGTATTCGTCGTTGACCATAGGGCCGATCACGCCGGACGGCAGGTTAGCGGCCTCATCACTGATTTTTTTGCGGGCCTGATAAAACTGCTCCGGTACTTCAGCTGGCGGTGTCGTATCGAGCAAGGTCAAAGTCGTGAACGCTAAACCTGGTCTGGTGTAAGTCTCGGTGCGGTCGTACCAGCGCAGTTCCTGCATGCGCTTTTCCAGCTTTTCTGCCACCTGATCCTGCATCTCCTGCGCGGTGGCTCCGGGCCAGGCAGTGATAATGGTCATGACCTTAATAGTAAAAGCTGGATCTTCGGCCCGGCCTAATTTAGAAAAAGCAATAATACCTGCCAGTGACATCAGCACGATCAAAAACAAGGTGATAGCGCGCTCACGTACCGCTATTGCAGATAGATTAAAACGGCCTTCACTCATGGCTGAGCTCCTTTGACCGCAGTTACTATAGTCTGACTTGCCAGCCGGACCTGCTCACCGTCACGAAGCAGGTGTGCACCAAGCGCGACGATAAGGTCGCCGGGTTGCAGCAGCTGTCCGCTGATGCGCGCGCTGTCATCAGCCAGACTTTGCACCACCACCGGCCGCCATGAAACGGTGGCAGGCTCGCCACTAATAGCCCAAACGCCGGCTCCGTTGCCAGCGTCAAACAGTGCACCGATTGGCACCTGTACAGCATTGGTTAGTGAGCTCGGTTCTTCCGCAAGCCGGATACTAACGGTGGTACCCAGCGGGATGTCCGCTGGCAACCCCTGTAACACATATCGTGCCTCAAAAGTACGGGTTAACGGGTCTGCGACGTCAGACAGTTGCCGCAGTGTAGCCGCAACGCTGTGGCCACCATTACCAAACAGCGTGGCGTGGGCGGCAGAGCCTGGCGCAGGTCGCAGGGTTTCCGGCAACCGGATGATAGCTTCGCGGGTGCCGGCATGGGCCAGACGTACCACAATCTGACCGGCATTAACAACCTGACCCGGTTCAGCCAGGGTTTCCATCACTACACCGTCGGCATCAGCGACTAAGTCGGTATAGGCAGTGGCGTTAAGCGCAACTTTGGCCTGAGCTTCGGCGGCACTGAGTTGGGCCTGAGCCGCATCAGACGCAGCCTTAGCCTGATCGTAGGAAGAGTCAGATATCGCGCCGGTTCCGCGCAGGCCACGATAACGGGCTTCGTCTGTCGCAGCCTGTATTGCTTGCGCCCGTGCAGCAGCCACCGCTTGCTGCTGCGCCTGTGCGGCGAGTTGCAAGTCGACGGGGTCAATACGCATCAGCGGCTGACCGCGTTTGACGGCTTGGCCGGTATCCACCAGCCGCTCTAACACCTTGCCGGAGACGCGAAAGCCAAGATCACTTTGCACCCTTGCGGCGACAACACCGCTAAATATTCTCGATCCGGCCTTAGCTTCTTCAACAACAGCAGTACGCACCAGTGGTGCTGCAATGCGCGGATCGGCGGGTGATTTTTCACCGCAGCCGATCAGTACCAGTGGCAACACAGATAACGCAGTAAGTGAAACGAGGTAACGCCGATACATATAAAGTCCCCTTGACGACTGGATCAGGGGAGTTATTTTTATTCAAGTGACCAAATTAGTCAATAGTCACTTGACGGTTTACGGTGAAAGGCTGCGAAGCACCAGGCTAGATAGCTGAGACGAAGCGTTACTGGCATGATCAAAACTGTGTTGCAACAGCAGTGGGTTGAGGTAGGGGCGTATCACCAGATAGATAGCCATAACTGTTTCATCAAGCGGGGTTTTACGCTCAAAATCGCCGCTTAACCGACCTTGCTGTAACACATCCTGCAGCAACTGCTGCATACGTTCCTCATAGGCCAGCGTGGCCTGCCAGCGTTCAGACGCAGCCGAAGCCGCAATCTCATACAGCTTCTGATCGCGAAAAAATAAGCGAATGCTTGCTTCAACAATCGCTTTGAACATCCGCCGCAGTTTTTCGGGCGGTCGCTCAGCCTCGTCAACGGCTGCACGTACCTCAGCTTCGATTTCGCGCAGGCAGTTTGCACAGATCATTTCGCCAATAACCTGCTTGGAAGGGAAGAACTTATAGATATAGGCTTTTGAAAAACCAATAGCTTTGGCCAGATCGGAAACAGTAGTTTTTACATAACCATACTGGCTGAAATGCTCTGTAGCCGCCTGCAGGATCTGATCCCGCACGTCGTGATCGGCCGGTCCCCGGCTAGAAACAGGATAGGTATTTTCATGGCTTGTTTCGTTGTTCATTTCATTATGCATAGTGTCATGCTACCCGCAGTGATACGACTGATGTCGGCTAGTTTACCTTTCTGACAAAAGATTAACAACGAGTGACCTAATTGTAATTTGGTCACGGTTTGAGATTGATCTTTTTCACCGAAGAATGCTATGCAAAAACCCGGGCCGGAGCCTACCGTTCGCACTTGATTAAGCAAGTGCTGAATTTGACGGCCAATTTCGACCGTTATGGCAGCGCTTACTGTCGGGCAGGCTGCCAAAGGTACGTGATACGCGATATACTATCGCTTCGCCTTTATGTCCTGTAACAGGATCGGGATATGGGGCAGGTGCAATTAATAAATGACTGGAAGTAGCTGAACATGACTGAGAAACAAGCTAATCAAAACCCGGTAAAATCGGGTATCGTAGCCGGTGTTGGCCAGCTTGCCCTGGATCATCGTTTCTCCATCGCCCCTATGTTGGACTGGACAGATAAGCATTGCCGCTACTTTCACCGCCTGCTAAGCCAGCACGCCGTGCTTTACACTGAGATGGTGACCACCGGCGCTATTATTCATGGCAGCGGTGATTATTTAGCTTTTAATGCAGAAGAGCATCCTGTGGTGCTGCAACTGGGCGGCTCTAACCCGGCTGATATGGCGCATTGCGCTAAGCTGGCAGAGCAGCGCGGTTATGATGCAGTAAATATTAATGTTGGTTGCCCGTCTGACCGGGTGCAAAACGGTATGTTTGGTGCCTGCCTGATGGCACAACCACAGCTGGTAGCCGACTGTGTTAAAGCAATGCAGGATGTGGTCAGCATACCGGTAACAGTGAAAACCCGTATTGGTATCGATGATTCCGACGATTATCAGTTTTTGCAGGATTTTGTCGCGGCAGTGGCCGATGCCGGTTGTCAGCAATTGATTATCCACGCCCGCAAAGCCTGGCTTAAAGGCTTAAGCCCGAAAGAAAACCGCGAAGTGCCGCCACTGAATTACGAGCGGGTATATCAGTTAAAGCGTGAGTTTCCGCAGCTTAATATCAGCCTAAATGGTGGCGTTAAAACACTTGAGCAAGCCAAAGCACAACTGCAATACCTGGACGGTGTGATGGTGGGGCGCGAGGCGTATTCAAACCCTATGTTGCTAAGCAGTGTTGATGAGCTGATATATGGCAAAGCCGGTTACAGCCGCAGCCCGCATCAGGTGGTGCAGGCTATGCTGCCTTATATTGAGCGACAAATGCAGCAGGGCGCCCGGTTTTGGCATATTGCCCGCCATATGCTGGGGTTATTCCAGGGTATGCCGGGTGCCAGACAATGGCGGCGGTTGCTAAGCGAGCGTGGTCATTTTGCTGATGCCACACCAGAGTTAATGCTGCAGGCACTGGCAAAAGTAGCCCCTGTAGCGGATTTAACCACCTGATTAGTTAATTTCACCATTTTTTGGTTTTCAATAAAAGGCGGGTATAACGAAAGTTAGCCGCCTTTATTATTTTATAGATTAATATCAGTGTCTTATGCTGTTTTGCCGACTTGGCACAGCACTTGAAATACCGGTTGTGTAGTACAGACTAACCACTTTCAAGGAAACGATAATGAAAACACTGACTGCTCTAACCTTATCTGTAGTTTTCGCCGGTGCTTTACTGGCTAACCATGCGATGGCGAATGAATTAACGGATCAAATCCGTGGCGCTGCCCAACAGCAATTACAGGAGCTGCATAGCCACAATCAGCAACAGGCCAGAATTGCACTGCATAAAACTGCGCTGGAGCTGCTGGCCCGGCAAACCGCTGAACAGGACGCAGCAACAGCATTACTGGCATATCAGGCAGTGCGTACTGCCGCTGTAGTGGCAGAGTAAGTTATGTTGCTGTCATCCGGTTGGTTACTGCTGCTGTTTCTCAGCCCGGTGCTAAGCATAATACCCGTTGTGCTGCTGTGGCACTGGCTGATGCCACTGTTTGGTTTGGGGCAAAAAGCTTCAGGCATGTTGTAGAAAAGGAACGCAGACATGAGTTGGGTAACAATAGAACTGACAGCCTTTGCTATTTTTGTGGCTTTACTGCTGTTAGCACAGCTGAGTCAGATAAATAAAAAACACCTTGATGGAGTACAGACAAATGGCAACTTATGACACTGATCGTTGGTATTGTGCCCGGGCCTATCGCAAAATTGCGGGCGTTTGTGCCGGTTTTGCCGGTTATTATCAGCAACCACGCTGGCTGATCCGCCTACTGGCGGTCATATTATTAGTGATGTTTCCCGTTGCAGCAATACTGGCATATCTGGTAGCAGCGGTGGTGCTACCAAACCGTTGACACTGTTCCTGGTAAGTTACGGGCTGTTAACTGGTTGAAACTGGTGTAAGATAAGGCCGTGACTAGAAAGGAGAAACAAGATGCGATGGTTTTTTGCTGCTTTGTTGATTTTAAGCTGCGCTATGTCTGCCAAGGCTGACCCTGTATTCAGTGTCGAAGATAGCCAGATCCGTCAGCCGATGCCGGGGCGCACGGTAACAGCAGGTTACCTGACATTACATAATCATTCCGCAGATGCCGTTAAACTTGTTGCAGCCAGCAGCAGCCAGTTTGCGCGGGTCGAGTTACATCAGCATACCCATAAAGACGGTATGATGCGCATGGAACAAATCAGTGAAATTAATATTGATGCCGGTGGCAGTGTGGCATTTGAGCCGGGTGGTTTGCACTTGATGTTGTTTGAACCTAAAGACACACTGGAAATTGGCCAGCAAATACCGCTAACTTTAGAGTTTGCTGACGGGCAGCAACTGATGTTGACAGTGCCGGTAGCTGCCACACCTAAACGCTGAGGGTAGCTTTATGGTTAATACTAAACTAATCAGTGCTGCAGTATTAGCAATACTGCTGCTTATGTATGGCACCGCGTGGTGGGTAAGCCGTGAACCTGCCATGCTGATAGCAGAAATTAAACAGGAGCAGCGCAAGTTGGGTGATGACGCTATAACCGGTTATAGCACCACCACTGCGTTAATCCGTGTCAGTGAAACCTTGCTGTATAAAAGTGGCGGTTATCTGGCAAATGATATTATGCCGCCGTTCAGCCTGCTGGATAATATGCCCGCGTGGGAGTTAGGTGTGCTGGAAATGTCACGCGATCTGGCGTTAGCCTTACGCAAAGAGTTCAGCCGCTCTCAGTCACAATCCACAGAAAATGTTTTCCTTAAAGTAGCACAGCCGCGCTTTAATATTGATCACAAAAGCTGGGCTATTCCCAGTGCGGAAGCCGAATATGCCAAGGCGATAGAGCAATTATATTTATATCGTGCCGAGCTGTTAGATCCCGCCAAACCAGACAGCCAGTTTTACGCCCGCGCAGATAATTTACGCGACTGGGTAAAAGCAGTAGAAAAACGGCTTGGCAGTTACTCACAGCGTTTAAGTGCCAGCGTGGGACAAGACCGTATTAACACTGATCTGGCCGGTGATGCCTCAGCGCGCCAGTCGACAGAAACGCCGGCCCATCGTAATATCAAAACCAGCTGGTGGAAAATAGACGACGAATTTTACGAAGCCCGTGGCGCTGCCTGGGCTTTACTGCATTTTCTAAAAGCCATAGAAACCGATTTTAATGACGTATTACAACGTAAAAATGCCATGATCAGTTTGCGGCAAATTATCCGTGAACTTGAAGCAACCCAACAGCCAATCTGGAGCCCTATGGTGCTTAACGGCAGTGGCTTCGGTTTGATGGCAAACCACAGCCTGGTAATGGCAAATTATATCTCCCGCGCTAATGCTGCGCTGATTGATCTCTCCGAATTATTATCACAAGGGTAGTTACAGCATGAAAAAAACCGCGTTAATCTTATCTGTTAGCGGCTTCTTACTTACCGGACCTGTACAGGCCGATACCTTGCTTGGGCTTTACGTTGGCGCAGACGGCTGGCGCACTTCTGCAGATGGCGGCTTTGCTAATAGCAGCCAGATACAGAATTTCAATTTCTCTGACAAAACGCAAAAATCTTATTATGTTGCTCTGGAACATCCTCTGCCATTTGTACCCAATATCCGGCTGCAGCATAACCAGTTAGAGTCTTCAGGCTCAACCAGCCTCAATACCGACTTTAGCTTTGCCGGTAACACCTTTGCTGCCGGCACTGAGCTACAAAACCAAACCAAGCTGACTAACACCGACTATGTGTTGTACTACGAAATTCTTGATAATGATCTGGTCAGCCTGGATCTGGGCATAAACGGTAAATACATTAATGGTACCGTTGCTGTTGCTGAAACTGATGCGAACGGCATGGCGGTGTCGCAACGGGCATCGCAGCTTATTCCTATGGTATATGCGTCGGCCATTGTCGGCTTACCGCTGACAGGGCTGGATGTATTCACCCAGGGTAGTTATGTATCACTGGATGGCAACCGTATATACGATGTTCAGGCTGGTGTGGCTTATGCTGTGCTGGATAATCTGGCCGTGAATATGCGCCTGAAACTGGGATACCGTGCCATGAACCTGCGGCTGGATGATGTTGACAATTTACATGCCGATCTCGACTTTAAAGGCATCTTCGCCGGTATAGAACTGCACTTTTAGGCACGAGAATAAATGCTGGCAGGCTGCAACAGTTGGCCGGCATTTGCCAGGCTTGCCTTGTTAGGCCTGGTAAATCGTTTTATAGTTATTTCACGCATTGTCCGGGTAGGCTAAGTTTTGACAAATTACTTCAGACAGTTAACTCTGCCCTGGCTTATTGCACTTAGCCTGATGCTGTTATTTACCGCGTTGTGGTATCACTACGAAAGCAAAATTATGCAGCGCGCGCAGGTACAGCAATATACCTCTAGTCTGCAATTTAGTATCCGGCCTTTACTGACCAGCAAAAATCCTGATTTACTCAAAGCCCAGCTGAATCATTTACGTTATGCCAGTGTTCTGCCTGTTGGTGCTATTGCCGTGTACAGCGACACCGGCAGATTAATTAGTGGTACAGATAAAGCCACTTTGTTACCACAGTTTCAGCCACAACAGAGGCAACATGAGTTTCACTTATTGCATGAAGCCGGCAAATTAATTGCAGTACAAGCTATGTCGTCGTCAGCAGCCAGCAGTGGCTATGAAGACGTTATTGCCGGGAAGAATGACAATTACTATATTGTGGTACAGCTTGATGCGCCGGGTAACTACAGTGTTTGGTTAGTGCCTGTGCTGGTAGTGGCTATGTTAGGCTGGGCGGCTTTACTGGTAATGCTGAGTGGTATTGGCCGGGTGTCGCAACGCCAGCAAACCGATATCAGTTTGCTGGCGCATAAACTTAGCCAGTTAAAGCAGGGCCAGTTAAACAGCCGGTTAGATGAAGACCTGGTCTCAGAGTTGGCGCCATTAAAATTAGCGCTGAACGAACTTGCCGGCCAGCAACTAAACAACCGTTCCCGCGATGACTCGGAAAAAAACCAGCTTAAACAGCAGATAACAGAATTAACCCAATCGCTTGCCAGCGAAAAACAGCAAACTGCACAGTTACAAAGGTTATATGAACAAAGCAAACAAAAGCAGCAGCAACAGATTTTACAGCTAAGGCAACTGACACAACAGCAGGCTGTTATGCCGGACAAACTCTTGCAGCAGGCACTTCACAGCCAGTTAATGTTGGCAGAGTTAACATTGGCAACCGAGCCTGAGCCTCTGACGCCGCTGGTATTAACTGAATACGTTGCCCGGCAATTGCCACATTACCGCAGTATACTGGCCGCGCAAAATCTGACGTTACAACTCAATGAGGCAGCAGCCAACGCGGTGTACCAAATGGCATTGCCTGAGAGTTTACTAACAATGCTGTTGACAGCTTTGCTGCGCTTAAGCAGCCACTCTGAGGGGATAACAGAGCTGACGCTGAATATGCAGCTTAGTGTTACCGGCTCTGCAGGCAGTTTATTGCTCAGTGTGACAGGTAATGGCGACGGCTTGTTGGCGTCAGTCAGACAGCAGTTAGTTAAGCCGGGCCAGCAAAGCCAACACTGGCAGGATAGTGATAGCCAGATTGTGACGCTGATAGCCACTAAACTTAATGCTGTTATTGAAGTGCAATCCCTCGAAGGGCTTGGCAGTACAGTTTCGGTACGTATCCAGGCAGAGGATTGCCAGCCGGTGCAGGTTAAGCGGTTAAGTCATCTGTTGCTATTCGATCAACAGTTGGCCCGGTTAACCGAACGCAAAGCTACACTGGGCAGTTTGGTTACTAATGTGGCGCAGTCTTCTGATCTGGCCGAGCTACAACTTAAAGCTAAACAGTATCATTACGATGCGGCGTTAATTTTCTTACCAGCACCGACTGAACTGGCGGTATGGCTTGAGCTGATCCAGACGCTGAAACAGAAAAGCAAAGTGTTGTGTTACGCTGACACAGATTGTATTCAGATGTGGCGTGAGGCATTGGGGGTCGCGATAACAGCAGAGCCGTTTTGTCTGGCTGAATTACAGCAGGTAGAAACGGCTGACACAGCTAAGCTGCCCAAACTTTTAGTGGTTGATGATAATCCCACTAACCTGGCATTTATCCAGATGCTGCTAAAACAGCAGCCACTGGAACTGACCACTGCAAATTGTGCGCAACAAGCACTGCAGTTATGCGCCGGGCAGCAATTTGATGTGATCTTATTAGATATTCAGCTACCGGATCTGCATGGTACTGAGGTTGCAAAACAGCTACGGCAAATGGAAGCGTATCAGCTGACGCCAATCCTGGCGTTTACCGCTCACGCTCTGGATGATGAAGTTGCCAGCTTTAAAGCCGCTGGTATGAATGATGTGATTTTTAAACCGCTGGAAGTGAACAAACTGCAGCGGATACTGCACTGGTGCTCCTCAGTTAAAACTGATAATGCCGGCCAATAGCTGTTTTAACGCACTGATATAAGCCTGGTTTGGCTGGCTGCTAAGCAACGGCAGTAGCTCTGCACCGCTGGCGGTATACTTATAATACTGCAGTACCACCCCTTTACTGCTGATAGTGCCATTCAGATGTAATTGCTGGTATTGCCAGTTAAGTACCTGGCCTGCAGGTAATTCACCACTTTCAATTTCAGAGCTGTGCAACAGGCCGATGTCTATCAGGCTGAGTATTTGTGGGTAAGATAAGCCAAACTGGTTCAGGTTAAGTACTGCGCGGCTTTTGCCTGTCAGTACACGCCACAGTGAGGGTTTGCGAATATAACCGAAGTAAATCCGGGCACTGGGATCTTGCCGGGTTTTGCAACTCAGGTTTACTGCCTGCTGCAACGCCAGCGCTTCTTTATAGCTCATACGTTTTAGCGTATGCAGGGTTTTCAGCGAAAACTTGCCCGGGCTGGCAATTTCTCCGGCCAGAATTTTTGCCCATAGCTGTTGCATGCTCTTGTTGGAGATCTCCAGCACCAGTTCACAATATTGCTGAAACCAGTCTGGATCAACATCCTGAGTTGAAACCTGATCGGTGCAGTACTCCAGTGCCAGCGTCATAATGCTTTCAAGATTGTACTGTTGCCGTTCCCGCTGCATTTGCAGCCTGCGTTCAGCCCGTTGTGCCAACGTTAGCGCGGCTGAGCTGGCCGCCCCGGAACGGGCCGCCAGAAGATGATGTTTATCGCTAAAGTTACCTTGTTGTTCAGAGGGCTCGCTTGCAGTGGCCGGGTTGACGCTACTAATGCTACCCAGCTGAGATTTAGCCAATTGCAGCAAACGTTGCTGGCTGTTCAATGCGCTTATTTTAACCATAACAACAGCCTGAGTAACAGAAAGTGGAACATAGGTTATCTTGGCATCTGCTGCAATGTGCGGCAAGTAAAGCTATGTTATTTGTGTAAAATAAAATCTGTTATACCTTACTATTTAACAGATTAAACATGTATATTTAAACGGAGTCATTAAATAAGGCTGAATAATGGTGCCAAAAGAAACAGATGAAGATTTTCTGTTTTTAGCAGAAGACGAACCGGAGCCGGCGCAGGAGCACACACTGGGTGAGTGGCAACTGTTGATTGTTGATGATGATGAAGAGATCCATACAGTGACCAAACTGGCACTAAGTGATCTTACTGTTTTAGGGAAGCAACTGAAATTTCATCATGCATATTCTGGTAAAGAGGCAATTGCTTTTTTAACCCGACACCCTGATGTGGCACTCGTGCTGCTTGATGTGGTGATGGAGTCGGATGATGCCGGTCTTAAGGTTGTAAAACAAATCCGTGACGAGCTTGGCATGGATGAGATCCGTATTGTGCTGCGCACCGGACAACCAGGCTATGCGCCAGAAGAAAGTGTTATAAAAGAATATGATATCAACGATTATAAAACCAAAACGGAACTGACCCGCAGTAAACTGGTTACGTCGATCATTTCTTCTCTGCGTTCTTATCAGCAGATCCGTACCATTAATCAGAACCGGCTGGGTTTGCAAAAAATTATCAATGCCGGGGCAAACCTGCTGGAGCAGCACTCATTACATGAGTTTTCCGAAGGTGTTGTTACGCAGATCTCTTCCTTAATTGGTTTGCATGCCGAAGGGGTGCTATGTGCCCAGATAGAAGATGACGGCAGTGCAAGCGAAACGATTTATGTACTGGGAGCAGCCGGTAATTATGCTCCATATATTAAATGCCAGCTCGACAGGTTGGGTAACCCCCGTATTGTGCAGCAAATTACCAATTGCTTACGTACGCATGAACATATTTTTACCGATCAGGAAACTGTGTTGTATCTGGGCAACGAAATCCACAGTGCTGCGGTATATATTGAAACTAACCGGCCGATTGAAAACTTTGATCGCCAACTGATTGAAGTGTTTTTAAGCAATATTTCTATTGGCTATGAAAACGTTACGTTATTCCAACAGCTTAAGCATGCTGCCTATATAGATCCGCTTACCAAAACACCAAACCGTAACGAGTTTATCCAGATTTTGCAGGATACCCGCCGCTATGAAGCGGAGCACAATGTTGCGGTGTTAATTGATATCGACCATTTCTCTGACGTTAATGACGGCTTAGGCCAGGATGTTGGCAATGAGTTACTGATCGCAGTTACGTTCAGATTAATTGAGAAATTTGGTATTTATGCCCAGCTCGGCCGCATTGGTGCTGACGTGTTTGGCCTGGTGGGGCCAGACACAGAATTGACACCAGAGCGTTTACAGGCTGTGTTTGACGAGCCGTTTAAAGCATCAGAGCATTCATTACAGATCAGTGCCACCTTTGGCTTTTGTCACTTAACTGATACTGCCGAACAGGGGCTGACAATCCTTAAGCATGTATACATAGCGCTGAATAAAGCCAAAAAACACCTCGGGCAGAACTTCCAGTATTATCAGGCAGAAATGGAAGATGAAATGGCTGAGCGGCTGGCGCTGTTGCGTATGTTACGCCAGGATTTTGCTAACGATAAATTGCAGCTGTGGTATCAGCCTCAGGTTTCTTTAACCACAAAACAGGTTGTGGGTATGGAAGCGTTATTACGTTGGCCGCAGCCGAATGGGCAGTTTATTTCGCCCGCAGTGTTTATTCCGCTGGCAGAGTATTCCGGCCTGATTGTTGAAATAGGTAGTTGGGTTATGGAGCAGGCTTGTCTGCAGATTAAACAGCTGCAAAAACAAGGTTACACTGACTTGCGTATTGCCGTGAATGTGTCGATGCCCCAGTTCAGAAGCCACGGTTTTGTGCAGTCGGTTATTGATTGTGTTACCGCACAACAAATCGATCCGCAGTTGCTAGAGCTGGAAATTACCGAGTCGGTGGTAATGGACGAACCCAAGATAGTGATAGATGCCCTGCAGAAACTGAAAAGCTTTGGTATCAAGGTGGCGATAGATGACTTTGGTATTGGTTTTTCCTCACTGAATTATTTGCAACAACTGCCGCTGGACCGGATAAAAGTAGATCGCGCTTTTATTCGTGATATTGATAAACCAGCAGGCGAGGTCATCGCTGAAACTATTATTAATCTGGGTAAGAGACTGAATTTAGCTACTATTGCTGAAGGGGTGGAAACTCAGGCGCAGGAGCAGGCCATTGTTGCCATGGGCTGTGATGAAGTGCAGGGTTTTATGTATGCCCGGCCGATGCCGCCAGCAGAGTTACTGACTTTTCTACAACAGCAAAAAGCAGCTGGTTAAGCACAAACCCGGGTGTTTCGCGGGTTTGTGCTGAGCTGGCTGTTATACTCTGAATAATTTGGTAATGTTTTCCAGGTTTTCTGCCAGCGACGCAAGCTCGCTGCTGGCTTTAGCAATATGACCAGCACTTTCTGAGCTGTGCTCAGTGTTCTTGAAAATTGCATCGACATGGCCAACGATATCGCTGGCCATTTTTTGTTGATCATCTGTCGCATCAGCAATTTGCTGGTTCATCAGCCGTATTTGCGCAATGCTTTTGGTGATCAGCTGCAGGGCGTCACCGGCTTTATTGGCTGATTGCACACTGTGATCTGCCTGGGTGGTGCTTTGCTGCATTTTTTGTACTGCCAGCCGGGCGGCAGTTTGCAATTGTTCGATAGTGCGTTGAATTTCTTCGGTAGATTTTTGTGTGCGCGATGCCAGCGTACGAACTTCATCAGCCACTACGGCAAAGCCGCGGCCCTGTTCACCGGCGCGTGCGGCTTCAATAGCGGCATTTAGTGCCAGCAGGTTAGTTTGTTCAGCAATGCCTTTAATCACACTGAGTACAGTACCTACCTGATTGGCATCTTTTTCCAGTTGCAGAATAACATCAGAGGCGTCCTGCACATTGCCCGCTAACAGCTGAATATTCTGCACTGTTGCCGTCACCGTTTGCTGGCCCTGACCTGCGGCTTCGCTGGACTGATTGGCCGCGGCTGCAGCCTCGTTAGCACTGCTCACTTCAGCCACTACGCTGGCACTCATATCGTCAACTGCATGTTTGGCCTGGTTGGCCGCTTTACGCTGCTGGGCTATGGTTTTATTGGTATCGTCGGTCAGCTCGTGTAAGTCTTTTGCCAGGGCCGACAGCGGTACAGCGGTATTAACAATGTCTTTTACTACGTGCTGTAGCTTTTGCATAAAGGTATTAAACCAATACGCCAGATCACCCAGCTCGTCTTTGCTATTGGTATTAATGCGGGCGGTTAAATCGCCGTTTTCCTTGGCCAGATCCTGTAACGAGTTAATCATATTACCCAGGCTGCTTTGAATACCGCGCGCTACCGGAAACGCAGTGCTAAACAAAACCAGCATAGTGATTGCACCCATAATAATACCTACAGTGATAAGGGTGCCGGCCTGTTCGCTGGCGTCGTCAATTGCTGAGGTAAACTCCTGCAATCGCATATCACGGAACTGGCTTAGCAGCAGGGCGGTGGTGTCGTAATCGGCATTCATTTTTTCTGAACGCTGCGCCAGGGTGCTTAAATCGGCAGTGTTGTTAATCATTTCCTGTGACACTTTGTAGGCCACTTGATAATACGCGTCGTAGCTTTGCTGAATACTGCTGACATCACGGGCATAGTCACGGTTTAGCTGGGAAATGTTATTTAAATCTTGTGTCAGCTGGCGGCTGAAAGCAGCAGCACCGGCCAGTGCCTCTTCATCACCTGTGGTTACTGCACTGGCCAGCGAGTCTTTTATCCGCTCCAGCAGCACCAGCGAGCTTTGGGCAGACTGCAACACCGGGAACTGCACATCACGGGTTTGCTCCAGCGTTTTAACGTTGTTCAGCGCCGTATTGCTGGCAAGAATCAGGTAAATGATAAAGCTCAGGGTGCCGATAAAAGGTATCAGGTAGATTTTCTTTGATATAGACAGGCGTCGTAACACATCCATACTGCTGGCCTCTGTAAATTTGTTAGTTATTATTAGAATAGATTTACGCGCAGTATAGTGCTTTATTTAAGCAAATGCTTGTGGTTATATCTGCCGGGTACACGCCATTAAAAAGCCCGGACAATGCCGGGCTTTGCTAAGCAGGCAGGTAATTATTTCTTAGCCCGCTCAAACGAGGTAACAATTTCAGCTTTGGCGGCAGCTGCATCGCCCCAGCCGTTTACTTTAACCCATTTACCGGCTTCTAATTCTTTGTAACGCTCGAAGAAGTGTTGAATTTGTTTTTTCAGCAGTTCATCAACATCGTTAATGTCTTTAATATGGTCGTACAACTTGGTCAGTTTGCTTACCGGCACGGCGATAACTTTGGCATCTTCGCCTGCTTCGTCTGACATAAACAGCACGCCGACAGGGCGGCATTTAATTACAGCGCCTGGTACCAGAGGGTAAGGTGTTGGTACCAATACGTCTACCGGATCACCATCGAGTGATAAAGTTTGGTTTACAAAGCCGTAGTTGCACGGGTAAAACATCGGTGTAGACATAAAACGGTCTACCCAAACGGTACCGGTATCTTTGTCTACTTCGTACTTGATCGGGTCGGCATTGGCCGGAATTTCAATAATAACGTTAATTTCTTCTGGCAGGTTTTTACCTGCTGCAACATCGCTTAAGCTCATGGCCTGGTCCTTAAATGATAAAAAGCTTGGTTAAAAGTGGCGCTTATTATAGCGCCGGCAATAAAAATGGCTATCGCTGATGATAGGCAACGCAGCTTTCCACTTCATGTTTTGAGCCGAGTATCACCGCCACCCGCTGGTGAATATCGGTGGGTACTATGTCCATAATACGCTCATAGCCGGTAGAACTTACCCCACCGGCCTGTTCTACCAGAAAACTCATTGGATTGGCTTCATACATTAGTCGTAGTTTATCGGGTTTAGTGGCATCTTTAGTGTCGCGCGGGTAAGCAAAAATACCACCGCGACATAATACGCGGTGCACATCACCGACCATAGCGGCTATCCAGCGCATATTGTAGTTTTTACCGCGCGGGCCTTCTTTACCTTTAAGTAAATCAGCAATATAGGCTTGCATGGCCGGTTGCCAGTAGCGTTGGTTCGACATATTCACAGCAAATTCGGCGGTGTATTTCGGAATGGCTGCTTGCTCTTCAGTCAGCAGAAAACCGCCATAGGTTTTATCCAGCGTATAAATCCGCGTACCTTTGCCGGTGGTTAACGCCAGCATGGTAGAGGGGCCATACAATACATAGCCTGCTGCCACCTGCGCTGTGCCCGGTTGTAAAAACTGGCTGGCATCATCGGCAGCTTTATCGGCTTGAGCTGGCAAAACAGAGAAAATAGTGCCGATTAAGCTGTTGATATCCGTATTAGATGAGCCATCTAACGGGTCAAAAGTCACCAGATAGCGGCCACTTGGGTTACCGGCAACGGTGTCGTCTTCCTCTTCTGAGCTGATGGCTTTAACCACGCCGGTTTCCAGAATCACTTCTTTTAGCAATTCATTGGCAATAATATCGAGTTTTTTCTGCGTTTCCCCTTGAATATTCTCACCCAGGGTAGAACCTAATACCCCAGCCAGTTCGCCCTGACTGACCCGGAAGGATATTTCCCGGCAGGCTGCCAGTATGGTTTTAATCAGTGAAATCAGGTCGCTGTCGACTCCGTCCTGTTGCAGTACTGGCGAGATGCGGCGCATGCTGGTGGTTCCTTCTCAGTAATTATTTTTGCTAATGCGGTAGAGGCTGGCGTATTTTAAAGAATTTCTGCACAAATTGCAGTTGTTACTGCAGCAATGTTCGCATTTGCTACAATGGCTGCGGCTAAATTTCAGGATAACTTATGCATATTCATATTCTCGGTATTTGTGGCACCTTTATGGGCGGTATTGCCGCTATTGCCAAAGCGATGGGCCATAAGGTGACTGGCGCCGATGCCAATGTCTACCCGCCAATGAGTACCCAGCTGGAGCAACTGGGCATTGAATTAACCCAGGGCTGGGATCCGGCACAGCTGGAGCCGGCGCCGGATATGGTTATTATCGGCAATGCCTTATCACGTGGTAACCCGGCGGTAGAGTATGTGTTAAATACTAATTTACGCTACACCTCCGGCCCGCAATGGCTGGCAGAGCAGGTGTTATTTGATCGCTGGGTGCTGGCTGTGTCTGGTACCCATGGTAAAACCACTACCAGCACTATGCTGGCCTGGATTTTAGAATGTGCCGGTTTAAAACCGGGCTTTTTAATTGGCGGTATTCCACAGAATTTTGATTGCTCGGCCCGGCTTGGCGAATCGCCGTTTTTTGTTATTGAAGCCGACGAATACGACACCGCCTTTTTTGATAAACGTTCTAAGTTTGTGCATTACCGGCCGCGTACTGTGGTTATTAATAATCTGGAATATGATCACGCCGATATTTTCCCTGATTTAGCCGCCATTCAGCGCCAGTTTCACCATTTGCTGCGCATGGTGCCGGCCAATGGTTTGGTGCTGTCGCCGGAAGATACGCCGGCAGTAAAACAAACGCTGGATATGGGCTGCTGGAGCGAGCGGCAAAGCTACGGCGCTGACTGGCGCGCCGAACTAATCAGCAACGATGGCAGCCACTTTGCCTTGTACTATCAGGATAAGTTGCTTGGTGAGCTGAGCTGGCAACTTAGCGGCCAGCATAATGTTGATAACGCCGTAATGGCTATAGCCGCCGCCCGTCATGCCGGCGTGCCGGTTGACGTGGCGCTGGAAGCATTAACGCGCTTTATTGCCCCGAAACGGCGGATGGAGCTAAAAGCCGATGTGGCCGGTATTAAGGTGTATGACGATTTTGCCCATCATCCTACCGCTATCAGCACCACCTTACAGGGTATTCGCAATAAAGTAGGCCAAAAGCGGGTACTGGCCGTACTGGAGCCACGCTCTAATACCATGCGCATGGGCGTGCATCAGGCGGCGCTGCCACTGTCGCTGGCACTGGCCGACCTGGTGTTTTTGTATGAACCGGCCAACGCCAACTGGTCGCTGGATGCCTTAACCCGCGCGCTGACGCCCAAAGCAACATTAATGCAAGATATTGACGCTTTAGTGAGCCTGCTATGTGAGCAGGCAGAGCAGGGCGACAGTATTGTCATTATGAGCAACGGCGGTTTTGCCGGTATTCACGATAAGCTGATTAGTGCGCTAAGGCGCAAATGGGAACACTAATGTGGGAATACAGATGACAACTGCAAAAGAGATCACGCTGGCTTTTAGCGGTGCATCGGGCGCACCTTATGGCTGGCGCTTGCTTGAGCTATTACTGGCACAAGGCATTAAAGTGCACTTGCTGGTATCGAGCGCAGCACGGGTAGTATTTGCCACCGAGCACGATGTAAAACTGCCGGCAGCACCGGATAAATGTACCCAGATGTTGTTGGAGCATTTTGGCTGTGATGCCGCCTTGCTTAAAGTGTACGGCAAAGATGACTGGTTTTCACCGGTGGCGTCCGGCTCGGCCGCACCGCGGCAAATGGTAATTTGCCCTTGCTCAACCGGTGCTGTATCAGCCATTGCTACCGGTGCCAGTGACAACCTGATTGAGCGCGCCGCGGATGTGGTGATCAAAGAAGGCGGCCAGCTGATCTTAGTGCCACGCGAAAGCCCGCTTAGCGCGATTCATCTGGAAAACTTACTTAAACTGGCGCGTTTGGGGGTCACTATTATGCCGGCCGCGCCGGGGTTTTATCATCAGCCGAAACAGATCAGCGATTTAGTCGATTTTATGGTGGCACGCATTTTAGACCACCTTAAGCTGCCGCATCAGTTACTCAACCGCTGGGGTTACAGTGGTGATGCCGCCAAAGCAGGAGAACAGCATTGAGTTTAGCGTTAGATATTAAAGGTCTGCATAAAGTATATAAAAGCGGTACTGTGGCATTAAGCGGTATTGATTTACAGGTAAACCAGGGCGATTTTTTTGCACTGTTAGGCCCGAACGGCGCCGGTAAAAGTACCACTATCGGCATTATCAGCTCACTGGTAAATAAGTCGCAAGGCAGCGTTAAGGTATTTGATTACGACATAGATACCCAGCTTGAAGCAGCAAAAAGCCAGCTTGGCTTAGTGCCGCAGGAATTTAACTTTAACCAGTTTGAAACCGTGCTGCAGATAGTGGTTAATCAGGCCGGTTATTACGGTGTGCCAAAAAAACTGGCACTTGAACGTGCAGAAAAATATCTTGGTCAGCTGGGCTTGTGGGAAAAACGTACTGCCCGTGCCCGCGAATTATCCGGCGGTATGAAGCGGCGTTTAATGATAGCCCGCGCGTTAATGCACGAGCCCAAACTGTTGATCCTGGATGAGCCGACAGCGGGTGTCGATATCGAACTGCGCCGCTCGATGTGGGAATTTTTGCGCAAAATTAACCAGCGGGGCGTTACTATTATCTTAACTACGCATTATCTGGAAGAGGCCGAAAGCCTGTGTCGCAATATCGCCATTATCGACAAAGGGCTGATCATTGAAAACACCACCATGAAGACGCTGTTAGCCAAGCTGACGCGGGAAACCTTTGTACTGGATCTGGCGACAGAGCCTGCAGCGATTAAACTGGAGGGGGTTAACTGGCGCCTGCTCGACGGCAACAGTATTGAAGTCGACGTAGAGAAAGCGCAGGGCTTAAACACCATTTTTGCCCAGCTTAGCGCCCAGGATATTAAGGTGTTATCAATGCGCAATAAAGCCAACCGGCTGGAAGAATTGTTTGTGTCGCTGGTAGAGAACGGCCGCGGAGGTGCAAAATGAGCAAAGCCAATTATCTGGTAGCGTTAAAAAGTATTTGGGATAAAGAAACCAACCGCTTTTTGCGGATTTGGGTGCAAACCCTGGTGCCGCCGGCCATTACCATGACGCTGTATTTTGTTATCTTCGGCAGTTTAATCGGTTCGCGCATTGGCGATATGGGCGGCTTCACTTACATGGAGTTTATTGTACCCGGCCTGATTATGATGTCGGTGATCACCAACTCTTATGCCAATGTGGCGTCGTCGTTTTTTAGTGCCAAGTTTCAGCGCAACGTGGAAGAGCTGCTGGTAGCGCCGGTGCCAAACTATATTATTGTGCTGGGGTTTGTTGGCGGCGGTATGGCGCGCGGCATGCTGGTGGGGCTGATAGTCACTATTCTGTCGCTGTTTTTCGTTACTATTCAAATTCATAACCTGGCGGTAATTATCGTTACCGTTACGCTAACGTCGATGCTGTTTTCTTTGGGCGGTTTGATTAACGCCGTGTATGCCAAAACCTTTGACGATATCAGCATTATTCCTACCTTTGTGCTTACGCCACTTACCTATTTGGGCGGTGTGTTTTACTCGTTAACCTTGCTGCCTGGCTTCTGGCAGCATGTGGCGGCATTAAATCCGGTGGTGTATATGGTTAATGCGTTTCGTTATGGCTTTTTGGGCGTAACCGACGTTAGCCTGTGGCTGGCGCTAGCGGTGGTGGTCGGCTTTATTGTTGTGCTGTTTAGCTATGCCATGTACCTGATTAACCGTGGCATTGGCCTGCGAAGCTAACCCGCCACTTTTTTGCAGACATTTTTCGGCGCTTGCAGTAAAGTGAGCGCCATTTTCCGGCTGTTTTAGTAACCGCTGAAACCGTATGCAGAGTAGCAAGCGCATGACAGAATCCAGTAAACGCCAGGCAACCGCTTCTGAAGAAGCTTTATGGCGCATCTTTACGGTGCCGGAAGCGCCAGACTCAACGCTGAGTATTATTGAGCAAAACCTGTCACAGAATCTGGCTGGCTTTTTGCGTGAAAGCATTGTGGCGGTAGAAAAACCACTGTGGCAAATTGAGCGCGATTTTCAGGCGCATCATATTCCACAAATGCCAAACTTTGTGTCGGATTACGCTGAAAGCCTGATGCAAAAGCTGGTGGCGCATTCGGTGCATACGGCCGCACCAAGTTTTATCGGCCATATGACATCGGCACTGCCGTATTTTGTGTTGTCGCTGTCAAAAATGATGGTGGGGCTGAATCAGAATCTGGTAAAAATTGAAACCTCCAAAGCCTTTACGCCGATGGAGCGTCAGGTGCTGGGCATGATGCATCATCTGGTGTACGGCGAAGGCGAGGGTTTTTATAAAAAGTGGATGCACAGTGCCAACCATTCGCTGGGGGCGTTTTGCTCTGGCGGCACCATTGCCAATATTACCGCGCTGTGGATAGCACGTAACCGCCTGCTAAAAGCCGATGGCGACTTTAAAGGTATCGCCCGCGAAGGCCTGTTTAAGGCGATGAAGCATTATGGCTATGATGGCCTGGCGATCCTGGTGTCTGAGCGCGGCCATTACTCACTGGGTAAAGCGGCCGACGTACTGGGTATTGGCCGCGAATCACTGATCGCGGTTAAAACCGATGCCAATAATAAAATTGATACTGCCTTGCTGGCAGAAAAAATGGCCGAGCTTAGCGCTGCTAATATCCGCGTACTGGCTATTGTTGGCGTGGCCGGTACTACTGAAACCGGTAATGTTGATCCATTACACCAACTGGCCGATTTAGCCGAGCAGTATCAGTGCCACTTCCATGTTGATGCCGCCTGGGGTGGTGCGACTTTGCTGTCAGAAAAATACCGCTATTTGCTGGCCGGTATAGAGCGCGCTGATTCAGTTACCATAGATGCGCACAAACAAATGTATGTGCCGATGGGCGCCGGCATGGTGGTGTTTAAACACCCCTCAGCGGCGCATGCGATTGAACATCACGCCGAGTATATTCTGCGTAAAGGCTCAAAAGACTTAGGCAGTCAAACACTGGAAGGCTCGCGCCCCGGCATGGCGATGCTGGTGCATGCCTGCTTGCAGGTGATAGGCCGTGACGGCTATGAAATTCTGATCAACAGAAGCCTCGAAAAAGCTCGCTATTTTGCCACACTGATTGCGCACAATATTGATTTTGAACTGATCACCGAGCCCGAGCTGTGTTTGCTAACTTACCGCTATGTACCGGCGCAGGTGCAAAAAGCCATGGCTAACGCCAGCCCGGAACAACTGCAACGCTTTAACGAGCTGCTAAACGGCCTGACAAAGTTTATTCAAAAGCGTCAGCGCGAAGAGGGTAAGTCTTTTGTGTCGCGCACCCGCTTAACCCCGGCCCGCTATCAGCGCCAGGAAACTATCGTATTCCGTGTGGTATTAGCTAACCCGTTAACCACTGAGCAAATTCTGCATGATGTACTGGTAGAGCAGGATCAACTGGCGCAACTGGATAAAGAGTTTTACCCCAAGCTACTGCAACTTGCCAAAGAACTCGCCGCCTGACATCGGGGTTTGTTCTAAGCGGCATGACAGGCTATTATCAGGCATTACTGTTACGGCAATGGACTGATTTTATGCGTTATGCTTGGCTTTTACTCCCTTTGTTACTCAGCGTTACCGGCTGTCAGAGCGCTTATTATTCCGCGATGGAAAAAGTCGGTGTACATAAGCGCGATATACTGGTTGATCGCGTAGAAGAAGCGCAGCAATCACAGCAGAATGCACAGAAGCAGTTTAAATCAGCTCTGGAGCAGTTTAGTGAGCTGATTAAATATGACGGTGGCGATTTACAGCGTATGTATGCAACGACTGACAGCAAGTATCAGGCCTGCAGTGCCGCCGCTGCAGATGTCAGTAAACGGATTGACAGTATTGAAGCTGTGGCTGATGCGCTGTTTGATGAGTGGCAGGATGAGCTAAAGCAGTACAGCAACGCCAAGTTAAAACAAGACAGCGCGAAAAAGCTGGCCGATACCAAACGTCAGTACAGCAACCTGCTAAAAACCATGCGCCGAGCCGAGCAAAGTATGCAGCCCGTATTGGCATCGCTCAGAGACAATTCACTGTATTTAAAACATAATCTGAATGCTAAGGCAATTGGTGCATTGCAGGGTGAATTCAATACAGTGCAAAAAGATATTAACCGCCTGATTGACGACATGAATAACGCTATTACGCAGTCAGAGCAGTTTGTCGCAACATTAAAGCAGTAATATATTAAACAGCAATAGATAGGGGAATGTTATGGCAGGTCAGGGTTCAGGTGGCAATGTTATTGCCGCGCTATGCAACGTGTTTATTCCGGGCTTAGGTCAGTTAGTGCAGGGTCGTATATTTGCTGCAATTGTGTTTTTTCTGGTGTGTGTAGCGGGCTATGCTTTATGGTTTTTAGTAATACCAGGCATTATCGCCGCTATTGCCCATCTTTGGGCCATTATCGATGCGGCCAAATTCAGATCCGGCTTTTAGCCGAACGGGTGGCTTGCCACCCACAGTTTTTAAGGCTGCTTTTTATTACAGTAATTGTTTAAGGCAATTCTGCATTAGCAGATAATGCTGCAGCAAGTTCTTCCTGTGCAATTAATTCAGCCTGCGACAATGTCGCTGTGTGTGGTTGCTCTTGCTGATTTACTTTATTAAGAAATTCGTTTGCCAGTACCAGATTCGCGCTTAGTAATAACAGGGCAGTAATAAGGACTTTTTTCATCTTCCGTCTCCGGCTTGTTTGCAATCTTACTATAGTGATTGCAGATGTCGTGCCAGAAATAAAAAAACAATAAAATACAGTTAGTTAACCTAATTTAGCCCGCTATTTGGCGAAGCGGTAAGGCCTGATTGTCGCAAATCGGCGTCGCTTAACCTAGTGCTGATATTTTATCTTTATAAATCAAATGTATAGCCTGTTGCTGATTGGCGACAGGCTGAAATTAACCGGGAGCAATTTTTAGTCAGCTAATATCAAATGCAAGGTTAAATACAGTGCCAGCACACTTAGTATGCCAGCCGTGCCATAACACAACAGCTTAGTTGCACTGGAGTAACCGCACTTTAGATCATGCAAACCATGGTGAATGCGATGTGCAGCATGAAACAGCGGTAAGCAAATTACCGCGCCGGTAAAAGCCAAGCCGGTTAAACCGTAGCCGCTTTGCAATAATGACAGCAGCTGAGCATATTGCAGAACAGACGAATTAAGCAGCCCCAGCGGCCACAAGATCCCCACTGCCAGTATTAACCCCGGCAGAAATACCGCAAAGCAAACGCCACCGGCGCTGAACAATGCCCACCAGATAGGTTCATCTGAACGTTTCGGGCTGTTCATAGCCAACCACCAAACAGCAGTAGCACGCCAGTGGCTACCAGCAGCGTTGCCAGCCATTGGCCGCTGATCATCAGAGCTGCCGGTGCCAGCGGCATAACCCGCGGGAACAAGGCAAAAAAGGTTTTAGCGTGAAACAGGCTGGCCGCAAAAGCCAGCAAATTCAGCGCTATTACCCAGCCCTGTTGCATAAACAGCTGAAAGCTCTGCCAGTGGGCGGCTCCTTGCGTTAAGCAGTACAGGCTATAGAGTAAACAACCGATAAAAAATAGCAGTGGCAGTACTGTGGCTTCGCGCAGCATATACAGCCGGTAGTAGCGTTGTTTTAACCACCACCAGCGGCTCAGTTCGCTCTGATAAGGTTTGCGCGCGCTGTCAGGTATATTCATCGCCGTGCTCCTTAAGGTTTAAACATGCTGATAATAAAATCTTTTGCTGATTCCACTTTCGCCTGATTCACCGCTGCGGCCGGGTCGAGTTGTTTGGGGCAAACATCTGAGCAAAAACCAACAAAGGTGCAACCCCAGGCGCCGTTCTTGCCGTTTAACTGCGGCATACGTGCGGTTTTGCCGTTGTCACGGCTATCGAGGTTGTAGCGCTGGGCCAGCGTAATAGCCGCCGGGCCTAAAAATTCCGGGTTTAAACCAAATTGCGGGCAGGCCGAATAGCACAAGCCGCAATTAATACAGTTAGAAAATTGCTGATACTTTGCCAGTTGCGCCGGCGTTTGCTTGTGCACCGTTGTGCCGCTGTAATCGTTAATCAGATAGGGTTTGATGGCTGATAAATGTGCCAGAAATTGTGTCATATCAACAATCAGGTCTTTCTCTACCGCAAAGTGCGCCAGCGGTTCGATAGTGATGTCTGAGTGATAGTCACGTAAAAAGGTTTTGCAACCCAATTTGGGTATGCCGTTAACCATAACACCGCACGAGCCGCAAATGGCCATCCGGCATGACCAGCGCAAACCCAGTGTTACGTCCAGCTTTTGCTGCACATATAATAGGGCATCCAACACTGATGTGGTGTGATCGCCCGGCACAGTAAAACGCTGCAGCCGCGGTTCGTTGTCGTGTTCAGGATCATAGCGCTGGATCAACAGTTGGTAATCAATCATGGCTGCGTTCCTTTTGTGCTATCAGCACTATTCTCTGCAGCAGCATTATCTGCACCATAGCTGCGCTGTGCCGGTGGCAGGCTGCTGATTTGCACGGCTTGCCAGCTAAGATGGGGTAAGCTGTTCGCCTTATAATACAGCTGCGAATGGCACAGAAACCCAGCGTCGTTACGCACTGTCATACCGCTGTCCAGCCGCTGATGTGCACCGCGTGACTCAGTACGGGCCATAGCCGCCGTGCAAATGGCCAGCGCCACATCCAGGCTAAAGCCCAGTTCCAGATACTGCATCAGCTCAGAGTTAAACACCTTACTGCGGTCGGTAACTTTAAGCTGCTGATAACGCTGTTGTAGCGCCTGCAACTGTTGCTGACAGTGCAGCAGGCCTTCGCCTGTGCGGTAAATGCCACAGCCTTGCTCCATTGCCAGTGTCATATCGTGGCGCAGCTGTGCCACGGAATCAGTGGTATTAGTGCCAAAACGGCGGTTAAGCCAGCGCTGTGACATTTCGCTTTGTACACTCAGTGCTTTGCTGTCTGCCGCCGGACATTGGCTGGCATAGTGCGCCGCCTGCTCACCGGCAACGCGGCCAAATACCAGCAGCTCTGATAATGAATTGGAGCCCAGCCGGTTAGCACCATGCAGGCCGACTGAGGCGCATTCGCCCACGGCATATAAACCCGGCAGGGTGGTTTGGCAGTTAATGTCGGTAGCAATACCGCCCATGGTGTAATGCACCGCCGGGCGGATTGGAATGGCCGCCAGCGCCGGGTCAATATCGACATAGGCTTTGGCCAGCTCACAGATAAACGGCAGCCGCTGCTGTATATGCGCACGGCTTAAGTGGCGTAAATCCAGATACACCACCGCATGGCCGTTATAGTCGCCGCAGCGGCCGGCTTGTTGTTCATGCCAGAATGCCTGCGATAATTTATCCCGCGGGCCAAGCTCCATTTGTTTATTTTGCGGCTGGCCTAATGCTGTTTCCGGGCCTAAGCCATAGTCTTGTAAATATCGTTTGCCGTGCTTATTCAGTAATACCGCACCTTCGCCGCGGCAGGCCTCGGTAATTAAAATACCGGAGCCCGGTAAACCGGTGGGGTGATATTGCACAAACTCCATATCGCGCAGTGCCACGCCGTGGCGGTAGGCCAGTGCCATACCATCACCGGTAACAATGCCGCCATTGGTATTGTAATGAAACACCCGGCCGGCACCGCCGGTGGCCAAAATGACACTTTTAGCCTGAATTTGCACCAGCTCGCCGCTGTTCAGCGCCAGTGCTAACACACCTACTACCTGCTCGCCTGCGCGCAGTAGATCCAACATAAAATATTCATCCAGCCGCTTAATGGCCGGGTATTTCAGGCTGGTTTGAAATAAGGTATGCAAAATATGAAAGCCGGTTTTGTCGGCGGCAAACCAGGTGCGTTCGGTTTTCATGCCGCCAAAACGGCGTACGGCAACATTGCCATCTTGCAGCCCCAGTGTTCCAGTTGTACCAGCTCGCGATAGGCCTGCTTAACAAAGAACTCCACCACCGGCTGATCTGCCAGCCAATCGCCGCCACTGACGGTATCGTGAAAATGCGCTGCGGCACTGTCGCTACTTAAGGTTACCGCCGCCGCGCCCCCTTCGGCAGCTACTGTGTGCGAACGCATTGGGTATACTTTTGACAGCAACGTAATACTTAACTGCGGTGCTGCTTCAGCAGCGGCAATGGCGGCGCGTAAACCTGCGCCACCGCCACCGACCACAATAATGTCTGTTTGCAGTATTTGCATCAAAGTGCCTTATGGCCAATACCGGCCCAAATCAGCCCTGCCAGTAACAGCAGCGGATAAAGGTGGCACAGCAGTACATTCAGGCCCAGGTAGGGCATGAGTTGTTTGGGTTTATCGGCATAGCGGAACAGGCCCGGCAGCAGCTTTATCAGCAGTGGCAGGCTGAGCAGTGCTAATAGGCATTGCCGGGGCAAAATGCCGCCAGCCACCGCGGCTAACAACACCAGGTAACTTAGTAACAGCAGCAGGGTGTAAACGCTGGCACTGCGCCGCCGGCCGATAACGATAGGTAAGTGGCGCCGGCCAACGCGACGGTCGGCGTCGGCATCCGGAAACTGGTTCAGCAGCAACAAATTACTAACCAGTAGCAGTATAATAACCGCCAGCACCCAGGCTGCGGCACTGACGCTGCCGGCCAATACCCAGTAGCTGCCCAGTGTCATAAAAACGCCAAAACCGATGCCGGGTGCCAGCAGGCATAGCAGTGGCCAACGGTTAACATACTGGGTGTACGCATAAATAAGTACTACGCCCGGAATGCCGAGCATTAAGGGCAGCCAGTTTAATTGATAGCTGAGGTACAGGCCGCCGCCAATGGTGAGCAGCAGGCTGACAATTGCTAATGTTAAAGCAGCGGTGCTGGCTGTTGGGTGGCGGACAAGGGTGCCGCTGCCACCGCTGAACGGCGTACGCTCGGTGAGAAAATCCAGCCCCGATTTAAAGTCGAAGTACTCATTGAAGGCATTAACGCTAAGATGAGCACATAGCCCTACGGCTGTTACCAGCGCAAGTGTAGCGTAGTGTAAAACAAATCCGGCTTGCCAGCTTGCTCCGGCCGCCAGAGCAATACATACCAGGGTAAGACTGAGAAAGTTTATCCGCGCAACGCCGCAAAGTTGTTTCAGCAAAAAAGTATCCTTTAACCATCTTTGCTACAGAGTATAGCTATCAATGCGGTTATAGCTTGATCCAGAACATCTTTTCTGTCTTGATGTTATAAACTAATAATAAGTTAGTGTTGCGGCTATTCAGCTATCAACTCAAATCAACCGGGAGATCTCACTGTAACCATGGCACAAGCCCCTATTATCCTGAGCGTATTGTTGAGCAGTCGATGCATGGCGTTAAACACCTTGCTGACGTGGCCATTATGACGCCGGATATCGCCCTGGTATTATTGATACTGCTGGCAGCACTGGTATTGTTTGTTACCGGCTGGCTGCGAATGGATGTGGTCGCTTTATTGGTGTTATGTACTTTGGCTTTATTGGGCCTTATATCGCCGGCAGAGGCCATAAGTGGGTTTAGTAACCCGGCGGTGATTACTGTCTGGGCCATGTTTATTATGAGTGAGGGCTTAACCCGTGTTGGTATTGCCGACGGCATCGGGCGGCAGGTGATTCGCTTATCCGGTAGCAGTGAAACCAGGATGATCATTGTCATTATGCTGATTTCCGGGGCGTTATCCGCTTTTATGAGCAATATAGGCGTGGTGGCCTTATTGCTGCCGGTGACGGTAGAAGCCGCCAGACGTTGCGGTATATCACCGGCCAAGGTGCTGATGCCAATGGCCTTTGGCGCCATGCTCGGTGGTTTAATCACCTTAATTGGCACACCGCCCAATTTACTGGTGCATATTGCGCTGGAAGATAGCGGCCACAGCGGATTTAAATTATTTGATTTCGCCTTAATTGGTTTACCGATTTTATTCGCCGGCACCTTGTTTGTCGCCTTTATTGGCCGTCACTTGTTACCGGATACCGATCCCGGCCGCGCTGGTCTGGCGGGCAGTAAAAACCTCAGCGATCAATACGGCTTACAGGAGCGGATTTTTGCGCTGCGCTTACCTGATGATTCTTTACTGGCCGGGCGCACGCTGGAAGAGTCTGGCTTAATTAATACCGCCGGCCTAATCGTTATCGCCCTGACCCGGGGCAGTGAAACCTTTACCCTGCCATCGCGCCATACTGTTCTTCAGGGCGGCGATATTGTGCTGGCACAGGGTAAATTCAGCCGCTTTGAACGGCTGCGTAGCTGGAACTCGTTAACCATTGAACGTGAAGCCCCAATGCTGCATGAAAAATTGCTGGCAGCCAGTGGTTTGGCAGAGCTTGAGGTGGCGCCTGACAGCGTGCTGGTGGGCGAAGTATTGCAGCATCACCGTTTTCGGGAGCATTACCAGATTAATGTGTTAGCGGTAAAGCGCGGCGGCCAAACGTTACGTACGCGGCTGGCCGATTTATCGCTGGCCGCCGGTGATAAAATTCTGGTGCAGGGTAGCAAAAGTGCGCTGGACGCCATGGCCAGGCAAGCAGCGTTTAGTGTATTGCAGTTGCTTAGCCCGGATGATGTAATACAGCACTATAAACTGGAAGAGCGCCTATTTGTGCTGGGTTTACCGGAGGACAGCCCGCTGGTTGACAGCACCTTTGCCGATAACCGACTGGGTGACGCCTTTGATTTTCGTTTACTGGGGCTGTTTCGCCAAGGCGAGATTATTCAGCAGTTTCACTCTGACGATAAACTGGCAGCCGGCGACTTGCTGCTGATCCAGGGGCGGGAGGAGGACCTGGATATTCTGCGCGGTTTTAAACAGCTGGAGCGACTGGACGATATGTCGCCTTATCTGGATTTACTGGCCAAAGGTAAGCTGGAGCTAATAGAAGCAACCTTGCACCCGCGTAGTAAATACATCGGCAAGAGTGTTAATGCGCTGCAACTTGATAAACGTTATAAAGTTGAAGTGTCTGCCATCTGGCGCGAAGGCCGTGCGTATCGCTCGGCGCTGGGCAGCATGTTGTTGCAGGCGGGGGATGCGTTGTTAATAGTAGGGCCGCGGCCGCGGCTGGCGATGCTGACCGAAAGTGAGCATCTGATTGTGTTAAACCCGATACAGGTAAAGCCGGTGAATGTCAGCAAGGCGCCTTTGGCTGCCGGCTTAATCCTGTTGATGATAACCCTGACGGTAGCCGGCGTATTGCCGGTTTATCTGGCGGCTATTCTGGCGGCAACCTTAATGGTGGCCAGCCGCTGTTTAAGTATGGAGCAGGCTTATGCCGCCATTGACTGGCGCTCTATCTTTCTGATCGCCGGCATGCTGCCGCTGGGAGCGGCGATGCAACATTCCGGCACCGCAGCCTGGCTGGCGCAAGCTGTGCTGGCAGGGCCCGGCCAATTTGGCCCCTGGGCAGTCATGGCCGGTTTGTATTTGGTTACGGCACTGGGCACTTTAGTGGTGCCAACTGTGGCACTGGTGCTGATTATGGCGCCGATTGGTTTAATGCTCAGCAGTGCGCTGGGGCTGAATGGTCAAAGTGCAATGATGATAGTGGCGGTAGCGGCCACCAGCCTGGCCAGCCCGGTATCGCATGCTGCCAATACGCTGGTAATGGGGCCAGGGGGCTACCGTTTTGTCGATTATTTAAAAGTGGGTGGGCCGCTTAGCTTGTTATTGTTTGTTATTACCATGGCTTTGTTGCCGCTGTTTTGGCCGTTAAACCCGGCCTGAGCAGCGGCCGGGTAACAGCAAGCCACTCAGATTTCCAGGTTATCAATCAGCCGGGTGCTGCCGAGCCAGGCGGCGGCCAGAATGACTTTAGGCTGCTGTGCGGTGGTTGCCAGCGTTAGATCGGTTTGATCAGAGATATCAATATAGTCCGGCGTAAAACCGGCAGCGCTCAGTTGTTGTTTAGTTTGCAACTCCAGGCTGCGGTAATCATGGTTACCGGCCAGGATTTGGGCTCGTAGTTGCTGCAACAGTTGATATAGCTGTGGGGCTGTAGCTAATTGCTCTGGCGTTAAATAACCATTGCGTGAGCTCAGGGCCAGGCCATTAGCCGCACGCTCTGTCGCTACACCGATAATCTCAATCGGTAAGGATAAATCGGTTACCATCTGGCGGATAATGGCCAGTTGCTGATAATCCTTCTGGCCAAAACAGGCAATATCCGGCTGCACCAGATTAAACAGCTTACAAACAATAGTCGACACACCACGGAAATGGCCGGCGCGGCTGGCACCACAGTGTAAATCGCCCAGCAGCGGCACTTCAACAAAGCTTTGTACGTCCAGGCCGCGCGGGTACATCATATCCGGCGTAGGGGTAAATACCGCATCGGCGCCATGGGCGGTTAGCCCGGCACAATCTGCTTCCAGCGTACGCGGGTAGCTGTCGAGATCTTCATTTTTGCCAAACTGCATCGGGTTAACAAAGATGCTGACAATCACCCGGTCGGCGTGGCTTTTGGCGACATCAACCAGTTTTAAGTGGCCATTATGCAGGTTGCCCATCGTGGGCACAAAGGCGATACGCTCGCCGTTTTGGCGCCAGGCACTGATTTGTGCCCGTAGCGCAGCAATAGAGTTGAGTATTTTCATCTGGCTTAAAAACTGTGTTCGCTGGCAGGAAAAGTCTGGCTTTTTACTTCGCTGACATAAGCGGCAATAGCGCTTCTGATCTCGCCGGTTTGTGCCAGATAATTCTTGGAGAATTTGGGGATATAGCCACTGCTAATGCCAAGTAAATCATGCATTACCAGCACCTGGCCATCGGTAACATTACCGGCGCCAATGCCGATAACCGGAATGCTCAGCGCTTCGGTAATGCGTTTAGCTAAGGCGGTAGGAATGCATTCTAACACCAGCAACTGGGCGCCAGCGTCTTGCAGGGCTTTGGCTTGCGCAACCATGGTATTGGCAGCAGCATCGGTTTTACCCTGCACTTTATAACCACCAAAGATATGCACCGACTGCGGTGTTAAGCCCAAATGGCCACATACCGGTACGCCGCGCTCGGTTAAAGCTTTTACGGTAGGCAGCAAAAAGTCGCCGCCTTCGAGTTTTACCATATTGGCACCGGCCTGCATCAGCGGCACTACGCTTTGCAACGCTTGCTCCAGGGTACCGTAGCTCATAAACGGCATATCGGCGATGACGAATGCATCCGGCGCACCGGCGCGCACGGCGCGGGTGTGGTAAGCAATGTCGTTAACGGTAACCGGCAGGGTATCGCCGTGGCCTTGCAGCACCATACCTAAGGAATCGCCAATCAGCAGTACCTCTACGCCTTGTTCGGCAAATAATTTAGCGAAGCTGGCATCATAGGCTGTCAGCATAGTGATCTTGTCGCTTTGCTGCTTCATTTTCTGTAATACGGCAGTGGTGATCTTAGCCATAATCTTCTCATCCGACCATTAACGCAGGACGCGCAAGATCGCACAAAGTGCGATCAGCTGCAACTGCTGTGAAGTTTTTGCAGGCCATTTTGCGATACCTGCGCCAGTAAAGAGGATAATACAGTACCGTCCGGCAGGTTAAGCTGGGGGGCAATTTCGTAAAGGGGATACAGTACAAACTCACGTACACGCAAGCCATAGTGCGGCACGGTTAAGCGTTCAGTGGCGATAACCTGATTGCCGTACAGCAGAATATCTAAATCCAGTGTGCGCGGGCCCCAACGCTCGGCTTTACGTTTACGGCCCTGCTGTTGTTCTATCTGTTGCAGGGCATCCAGTAGCTGCTCTGGTGTTAATGTGGTGTCTATTGCGGCTACGGCATTAACGTAATCGGGTTGGTCTTGCGGCCCCATAGGTTTAGAACCGTAAAAGCCGGACACCGCCACCAGCGTACTGTGTGCCAGCTGTTTAAGGGCCTGCACGGCTTGTTGCAGTTGCGCTACCGGTTGCTCCAGGTTAGCGCCTAAACCAATGTAACAGCGAAGCGGTGTCATTATTCTACCGTGGGTTTACGTTTATAGCTGCGACGGCGGCGTGGGCCTTTGTCGATACCTTCTTTACCCAACTGGTTGATCAGCTGCAGCCGGTCGGTTTCGTCCGCAAACTGAAATCTTTCCCACCACAGTGCCAGCTCAACTAAGCTGCCGCCTTCGGCTTCGGCACGTAATTGCAGAAAGTCAAAGGCACCACGAAACTTAGGCTGCTCCAGCAGTTTAAAGGCCCGGCGCCCGGCGCGTTTGGTTAAACGGCTTTGCAGGGCCCAGATATCGCGCATTGACAGTGTAAAACGCTTAGGGATAGCAATAGTGCGCTGAATATCGTCCAGCACTTCGGTCATGGCGATATTCATTGCATCAATTTCACTTAGACCGTCGGTTATCAGCATTTGGCTGCGCAGTTCTACCGGGTACCATAACAGGGCGGCAAAAATAAAGGCTGGTGTTACCGGTTTGTCCGCGTCAACCCGTTCATCGGTGTTTTGCAGTGCTTTAGTGGCCAACTGAAACGCTTTGCCTTCCGGTTCCTGTTTTAACAGTTTATCCAGTTGCGGCAGCAGCTGTTTTAATACTTTGCTGTCACGCATCAGCATAAAGTTATCAAAGGCTTTACCAGCCAGCAGCAGCTTTACCAACTCGTCAAATAAACGCGGTGGCGGGATATTTTTCAGCAGTACCGCCAGTTGTGCTATTGGCTCTGCACTGGCTGGGGCAATTTGCATATTCAGTTTGGTAGCAAAGCGGATCGCCCGCAAAATGCGCACCGGATCTTCGCGATACCGTGTCTCGGGATCGCCAATCAGTTCAATTTTACGTGCGGCTATTGCCTGCATGCCGTTGGCAAAGTCATAAACACAGAAATCATTGACCGAGTAATACAGCGCATTAACGGTAAAGTCGCGTCGCTCAGCATCTTCTTCAATGGTGCCGTACACATTGTCACGCAGAATTTGGCCATGATCGCTTAAGCTGGCCGTTTTTAACTTAGGTGCGGTGTCGGCTTCGTCATCGGCGCCACTGTGGTGGCCCCGGAAGGTAGCAACTTCAATAACTTCGCGGCCAAATACCACATGGGCTAAACGAAAACGGCGGCCAATCAGGCGGCAGTTACGAAATACCTGTTTTACCTGTTCGGGTTTGGCATTGGTTACCACATCAAAATCTTTTGGTTTAAGGCCAAGCAATAAATCGCGGATACAGCCGCCAACCAGATAAGCATCAAAACCAGCATCTTTGAGCCGGTACAGCACTTTAAGTGCATTTGGGCTGATGTCTTTACGTGAAATAGCATGCTGATCGCGGCTTAAACGCTGCACGGCAGGTAACAGGCTGGCGCCCGGAGCCGGGCGTGGTGCTTGTTGCACTTTGCCTGCAGCTTTAGTTTTCTGGTTGTTTGCCTTAGTGGCCTTGCCGCCAAAAGTGCGGCGGCAAAAATCTAACACTCGCGAAATAATGATAATTCTCCTGACTAAAGACAGCCCCGAGCTGCATTGTTTTAAAAACGGCTAATAATACCGCAGCCGAAGCGAAAAAAGAATTAAACCGGGCCGGCTTAACGAAATTCTGTGCTGCTTATTTCCATTTGCAGCGGGACTTTGGCAAGCTGCCAGTTACTGATGGCCCAGCATAATTGTTCCGTAACCGGGGCTTGTTCTAACTCTGCCGGCGGCGGGTGGCCAAGAAAACGCAATACTTCACGCATTACCTGTGCTTTGGGCCATTGGCTGATGGCAGCAGCGTGATTTTGTTTGCTGAGCTTAAATCCCGGTTCCAGCACCGCCAGCGGCAAGTGGCCATATCCGGGTTTCACTGCACCAAGCAAGCTGAACAAGGCTTGTTGTCGTGGTGTCATCGGCAGTAAATCGGCGCCGCGGATCACTTCGGTTACGCCCTGGTCGATATCATCCACTACTACCACCAGTTGATAAGCAAATAAGCCATCGCGGCGTTTAATAATATAATCTTCCTGTGCCAGTTGGCTTGTTATCTGCTGCGGGCCAAATAGCAGATCGGTAAAGTGGGTGCTGACATTGTCGCTGCGCAAACGCCAGGCCAGGTTGCTACTGTTTAAATTCTTTGTGGCACAGCGGTTGTCGTAAGTACCCCCCATTGCACTTATTTGCTTGCGGCTGCACTGGCAGGCATAAATTAGCTGTTGCTGCTGTAATTGGTTAAAAACTTCACTGTAGCGCGCCAGACGCTGGCTTTGATACAGCACCTCGCCATCCCACAGTAAACCAAATTGCTCCAGTGTGCGCAGAATATCACTGTCGATGCCCGGCACCATGCGAGGCGTGTCGATGTCTTCCATTCTTACCAGCCACTGGCCGTGCTGGCTTTTTGCCTGCAGATAGCTGCCAACCGCAGCAATAAGAGAACCGAAATGAAGTGGGCCGGAAGGCGAAGGCGCAAACCGGCCGATATAAGCGGGGCTAACACTTGGCATCTTAGCGGGCATTTTAGCCGCCCAGTTGCTTTTCCTTAATTTCTGCTAAGGTTTTGCAATCGATACACATGTCAGCCGTTGGACGGGCTTCCAGGCGCTTAATACCAATTTCAATACCGCAGGTATCACAGTAACCAAAGTCTTCGTCTTCGATTTTCTGCAAGGTTTTTTCAATTTTCTTCAGCAGCTTACGCTCACGGTCACGGGCGCGCAGTTCTAAACTGAATTCTTCTTCCTGAGCGGCACGGTCTACCGGATCTGGGAAGTTAGCAGCTTCATCTGCCATATGGTTTTTGGTGCGATCAACTTCTTCGCGCAGCTGCTGACGCCAGGCGTCGAGAATGCGGCGGAAATGTTCCAGTTGCTTCGGGTTCATATACTCTTCCCCGACAGCTTCCTGATATGGCGCTACGCCTGCAAGGGCAAGTAAGCCCAGCGTTTTGGTAGTATTGCCTTCTGGCATAATCATCTCCTGTATAATGCCAAGCGAAAAAATATGGCGGCTATAGATAGCAGAATATTGCTGGCATCGCAATCAGATTTAAAAAGACGCGGAAGTATACAGACTGGCGGGCCTATCGTCATCTTATTTAATTTACGCCAATTTAACGCGCGCTTTAGCTTGGTACAGCAGCAAAATAACGAGCTTCTGTTTCGCCTGTAAAGCCTTGTGATACACTGATTAGCATCGCATTTAACGCAAAACAGCACTGATAAAAAAGGGTGACAGATGACAGACGTTGTGCAAATTCAGCTACAGGCAGAAACGGTGGCAAGTAAATGGGGCAAAGCTTTACTTACCCCTACCGCCAGTGGCTTTCAAATCCATTTTAATACCAAAGACGCACAGCGCAGTGTGCAAAAGGCGGCGCGCAGCTTAGATAATTTAGGCTTAACTCAGGTACAGTTAACCGGTGACAACTGGACACTGGAACTGCAATGGGCATTTTATCAGGGCTTTTGCAGTGCAAAAAAACAAGGTGGCGTGCTGTTTAATAAGGATGCCGCGCAGACTCAACTGGAACAACTGGCGCAGTGTTTTAGCTGGGCCAAACAACTGATAAACCAAACGCCGGATGAACTATACCCCGAGCAACTGGCAAAACAGGCTGCCGCTTTTATTGCAGATATTGCCCCTAAAGGCACGGTTAACAGCCATATTTTGCTTGATGAGCAACTGTTAGAGCAAGGCTGGAATGGCTTGCATGCCGTAGGGCGTGGCAGTGCCCGCAAACCGGCAATGCTGCTGCTGGACTACAACCCGACAGGCCAGGCCGACGCGCCTGTCAGCGCTGCGCTGGTGGGTAAGGGTATTACCTTTGACAGCGGCGGTTACTCGATTAAAGCCACCGAAAGCATGCTGACAATGAAGTGTGATATGGGCGGCGCCGCTACGGTAACGGCTGCGCTGGCACTGGCGATACTGCAGGGACTGAATAAACGCGTACAGCTGATTTTATGCTGTGCGGAAAACCTGATCAGCAGTAATGCCTATAAACTGGGCGATATTATTACCTACAAAAACGGTACTACCGTTGAAATTGTCAACACCGACGCTGAAGGCCGCTTAGTATTGGCCGATGGCCTGATGTGCGCAGCACAAAGTGGTGCCGGGTTGATTATTGATGCTGCTACGTTAACCGGGGCAGCTATGACAGCTGTTGGCGCAGAATATAATGCGTTGTTTGCATTGGATAAAGCGTTAGCGCAAAAAGCCCTGGCTTATGCTGAGCAAGTGCAGGAGCCTACCTGGCAGTTACCGCTGGAGCTGTGGCATCAACAACAGTGCCCGTCAGCTTATGCCGATACGGCCAATAGCCGGCCGGTAAAAGGTGGCGGCGCCGGTGGTGCCAGCAACGCAGCCGGCTTTTTAAGCCGCTTTGTGCCTGATGAAGGTAAAGGTTGGTTGCACTTTGATTTAGCGGCAGCCTTTAATAACAACAACAACGCTTATTGGGCCGCCGGTGCCACCGGGCAGGGCATTCGTACCATCAGTGCCACTTTACTTGGCGAAGCCTGAAGCTTAACCCGAAATCTTAACAAGTTTGGGGCGTCAGCCTAAAACAGGGTAAACTGACGCCAATAAGGTTTTTTCGGGTTAAGTTGTGTTACCTGTCGCTGACATTTTTCCGCAATTGCTGTCACTGTTACAGCAACATAATAAAGTGATTTTGTCGGCCCCGCCCGGGGCTGGCAAATCGACTTATCTGCCGTTGTATTTATTACAGCATGCTGATTTTGCAGGTAAAAAGCTATTAATGCTGGAGCCGCGCCGCCTGGCGGCCAAAAGCATTGCGGCTTATCTGGCTGCACAACTGGGTGAAGCTGTCGGCGAAACCGTAGGTTATCAAATTCGTCAGGAGCAAAAACACAGCAGCAAGACCCGTTTGCTTATTGTTACCGAAGGCGTACTCACGCGCAAACTACAGCAAGACCCTGAGCTGACAGCTGTGGATCTGTTACTGTTTGATGAATTCCACGAGCGCTCGTTGCATGCAGATTTAGCACTGGCACTGTGCCTGGAAGTACAACAATTACGCCCTGAACTGCAGTTATTAATTATGTCGGCCACGTTGGATATGGCGCAACTGGCGGACAAACTTGATGCACCGGTAGTAGCCAGTGAGGGCCGTAGTTATCCGGTAACGGTAGAATATGCACTGCCGGGTAGCCAACCGCTGGCGCAGCAAATTGCCGCCTTAGTGCAACAGGCGCTGAATAAACATAACGGCAATATTCTGGTATTTTTACCCGGCCAGGCTGAAATAAACCAGAGTGCCCAGCTGCTGGAGCAGCAGGGTTTAGCTGCCAATGTGCAACTGCATCGTTTATTAGGTAGCCTGACGCTGGCGCAACAGCAGGCAGCTATTGCTGCGCCGCCGGTAGGCGTACGCAAGGTGGTGCTATCAACTAATTTGGCCGAAACCAGTTTAACCATAGACGGCATTACCGTGGTGATAGACAGCGGCCTGTGCCGGCAAAGCCGGTTTAGCCCGCGCCAGGGCTTAAGTGTGCTGGAAACCTGCGCTATTAGCCAGGCGGCAGCTACCCAGCGTGCCGGGCGTGCCGGGCGTTTGTCACCCGGCCACTGCTACCGGCTGGATACCGCAGAAAAATGGCAGCGCCGTGCCCGGTTTGAAACACCTGAAATAGAGGTAAGCGATTTAACCGCCCTGCGGCTTGAAGTTGCGGCCTGGGGTTGCCAGGTGGACGATTTGCAATGGCTAACCCCACCACCGGCAGCAAATTTAGCTGTGGCAGAGCAGTTGTTACTGCAACTGGGATTTATTGACAACAAAGGTGTTATTACCAGCAACGGCCGGCGTGCTCATAAACTGGCTACGGATCCCAGGTTAGCGGCCATGTTGCTGCATGCGCAGCAACTGGATCTACAGGGGCACCGGCATGCATCGGCGCTGGCTTGTGTCCTGGCAGCAATACTTGAAGATACCAGAGTGCTACAGGGCGATATATACAGCCTGCTTGGCCGTGTTAAGCAGGCACTGCCACAACAATGGCAGCAGGCGCAAAGTTTCGCCCGCTTGCTTGGTTGTCAGCTAAGCGAAATGTTACCGCTGGAATTATTGCCAATACTGGTTTTGCGGGCTTTCCCCGACCGGTTGGCCAAACGCCGCGGCCAGGGGTATCAGTTGGCCAATGGTATTGGCGCAGTGCTGCAGGATAATCACAGCCTTAGCGGCCAGCCCTGGCTGGTGGTATTGCATATGCAGCAGTTTGGCCGTGAAAACCGCATTTACCATGCTGTCAGTATCAGCCCTGATGCGGTGTTGTCGGACTGGCAGGCTGAGCTTAGCTGGCAAACGCAAACCTTCTGGGACGATAAAAGCGGAAGCTTTTTTACCGAACAACAACTGAAGTTTGGCCAGTGTTTACTGGCCGCTAAGCCTGCGGCGCTGCAGTTAACCGCAGAGCAAAAGCAGTTGGCGTGGCAGAACTATATTAGCAATAGAGGTCTGGGTTGCCTGAACTGGACCGACACCGCACTACAACTGCGCGCAAGAGTGAGCTTACTGCAACAACAGCAGAGCGATGCAGACTGGCCGGATTTTTCTGACGATGCCTTACTGGCGGCGCTACCCAACTGGCTTGGCAGCTATCTGGCACAAATCAGTAAAAGCACGGCTTTGGCGCAGATCCCACTGTATGACGCGTTGCTGCAGTGTTTAAGTTATCAGCAACAGCAGATATTGAATCAGTTATTACCCACGCACTGGCAGGCGCCCACCGGTTCAAGGCTGAGTATTAATTACCTGGCTGAGGGCGGCCCCAGGCTTTCAGTGCGGGTTCAGGAAATGTATGGTCAGATGCAGTCGCCAACGTTATTGCAGGGCAAAATAAATATCACAGTAGAGCTGTTGTCCCCCTCCAGACAACCCCTACAGGTAACGCAGAATTTAGCCAGTTTCTGGCAAAATGCCTGGCAGGAGGCCAGAAAAGAAATGCGCGGACGCTACCCGAAACATTATTGGCCGGAAGACCCGGCGCAGGCCATGCCGACAACGAAAACTAAAAAGGCGATGTTACGATGAGCAGTAAAAAAGACAGTGCCAGGCGCAGCAATAAAAAGCGTGCTGTGCCTGGCGTGCTGCGTGCAGTCTGGTGGCATAAGCCATTGTGGCTGCTGGCTAAAGTGGTGTTGCTGCTGTTAGTGCTGCTGGCTTTTTATTTTCTGTATCTGGATAGCAAAATAAGTAAAAAGTTTAGTGGCCAAAAGTGGCAGGTGCCTGCACAAATTTATGCCAAAAGTATAGAACTTTATCCCGGTAAGATTCTGACACAACAGCAGTTTATTCTGCAGCTAAACTCGTTACAGTATCAGCGCAACCCAGCGTTATCGGCTGCTGGCCAATATAGTGTGTCACGCAATCATGTGTCAGTTTACCGGCGCCCCTTTATGTATGTTGAAGGCTATGAGGCGGCCCAGCTGTTTAGTGTCGAGTTTAACCGTGGTGGTATTAACCGCATTACCCAGCGCCAGCAAAAAGAAGCGCTGAATTTTGCCCGGCTCGAACCTCAACTGATTGACCATCTGGTGTCGGCACAACAGGAAGACCGTGAACTGGTGCAACTACAGCAAGTGCCTGAAATATTTAAAGATACCCTGCTATTGGTTGAAGACCGCGACTTTTATCACCACCATGGGGTGTCACCGCTGGCAGTACTTAGAGCGTTGTGGGTAAATATTACCGCCGGGCGTACTGTGCAGGGGGGATCAACCTTAACACAGCAACTGGCAAAGAACATGTACCTTAACAGCGATCGCACCTTGTGGCGTAAGGTCAATGAGGCAATGATCGCGCTGGTGCTGGATTACCGCTTTAACAAAGACCAAATCCTCGAAGCCTATCTGAATGAAGTTTTTGTCGGGCAAAATCACGCCAATGCCGTGCACGGCGTTGGCCTGGGAAGCCGGTTTTACTTTGGCAAACCGCTGACTGAATTAACGGCGGCAGAATACGCCTTGATGATCGGCATTTTAAAAGGGCCGTCGTACTTTGATCCCCGCCGTTTCCCGGCAAGGGCTAAAGAGCGGCGTGATCTGGTATTGCGGTTGATGTTTGAACAAAAATTTCTTGACCGTAAGCAATACGAGCAGGCGGTAGAGCAGCCGATAGCCGTGATTTCGCGCAACCAGTATATGAATACCGGTTTTGCTTCTTATCTGGATGCGGTTAAAAAAGAGCTGCGCCAGCTAAGTATTGATGAGCAATACCAGGACAAAGGCATCAAAGTATTTACTTATCTTGATATTCAGGCTCAGGCCGCTATTGAGCAAGCCGTTAGCAGCCAGCTTACCCCGCTGGACCCGGAATTACAGGCTGCCGCTGTAGTAGTGGACTACCGGCAGGCAGAAATTAACGCTATGGTGGGTAGTAAAGTGGCTGTACAGGGCGGTTTTAACCGGGCTACCGATGCCAGGCGGCAGATTGGCAGCATTGTAAAGCCGGTTATTTTTCTTGAAGCCTTAGCTCAGCGCGGCCGCTACACATTAGCTACCCCACTGGATGACAGCCCGATCCGCTTACGTAGTAATGATCAGGATTGGCAGCCACAGAATTTTGATAAAAAGTTCAGAGGTCAGGTTAGTTTACTTGATGCGCTGGTTAATTCATTAAATATTCCCACAGTAAGGCTGGGGTTGCAGATTGGCCTGCCTGCTGTCAGTGAAGGCTTACGTAAGCTGGGGCTAAACCGCAGAGTAAAATTGCATCCGGCGGCCTTGTTGGGGGCGATAGAGTTAAGCCCGGTGGAAGTGACGCAGTTGTACCAGACGCTGGCCAACAACGGCATGCATCAGCAGCTTAGCACTTTGTATGCCGTAACTGATGCAAACGGCCACCCATTGCATTTGCGTGAGCACCGGCTAACCCGGCGCTACAATGAACAAGAAGTGTATTTATTGCAATATGCGCTGATCCAGGCAGCAAAAACAGGTACGGCACGTGCGCTGAGCAGTGCTTTCCCCGGCGAGATTTTAGCAGGCAAAACAGGTACATCAAGCGATTATCGGGACAGCTGGTTTAGCGGCTTTGATCAACAAACACTGATGACAGTATGGTTAGGTCGTGATGATAATAAAGCTATAGGGTTAACCGGTGCTAGCGGAGCGTTAAATGTTTTTAGCCGCTATTTTACGCTACAAGGCGTGAATTCATTGCTCAGAGCCATGCCTGAACAGGTATCTTTACAGGCCTTCTCAGCAAAAACTGGCTATCCGCAGCCACAAAATTGCCTTAACGTATTGTTATTACCTGCGATTTCAGTTGAAATGCCATTACCAACCGAATGTATAGAAGAATAACAACGATTGTCTGAACCTATGGCGATAAAACCAAACCAGCTGTTACAGGTTGGTGAATGGCAGTATATACCTGAGCAGGACAAACTGATGAAGTTTGATGCTGAGGGTAAGCTGAGTATTACCGCAGATTTAGATAACCTGTGTCAGAAGGTCGCTAACTACTTTATTGTCAATGCAGGCAAGCTGGTTACAAAAGATGAGCTGCTGCTGGATGTATGGGGTATCCGCGACGTATCTGATGGCAGGGTAACCCGTGTTATCCGGGTATTAAGGGTAGCGCTGGGTGATGATACCCGTGAGCCCCGTTATATTGAAACTATTCCTAAACGCGGTTACCGCTTTATCGCGCCGGTATCTGAAATCGTGCCTCTGGCCGTTAAAGAGGATACTGAGCTGGTGCTTAGTCCGGCAAGCACTACTACCACGCCGTCAAGATCAAAACCCTTACTGGTTAGCGTGTTTGCTCTCGCTGCAGTGCTGATTATGGCGCTTATCTGGTGGCTATGGCCAGCAGATAACGCAGCAACTGATGATACCGCCAGCGCGATTCCTATGTGGCGCTACACCCCGATCACCGCACTGGATGGGCTGGAGTTTTACCACAATGTATCAGCGGACGAGCGGTATCTGGTGTATAGCTATGCGGCACCTGATGCAAATAATGTAGCTGTGCTGATGTTGCAGGATTTACAGGAGCATAAAAGGGTACAATTAACTGATAAATCTTACAGTAGCTTTGGCGCTGTATTTAGCCCTGACGGAACTAAGATTGCCTACCAACGGCTTTATCAGCAGGAAAGGTGTGAAGTTCGGATAATGCTGCTCAGTGCAGATAAAATGCAGGTGCAGGAAGATAGCCTGCTCAAACATTGTGGTGAAAAATCGGTGTCTGTTCGCATTACCTGGTCACCTGATGGTCGCTATATTGTTTACCCTAATATGGATGACGTTAAAAAGCAGCTGGTTTTACAAATGACCTCGATTGATAGCACCATTTCAGAGGTGCTTACGGTACCGCCTTCGAGCAGTTTTGGTGACTATGCTGCGCGTTTTTCCCGTGCCGGAGATCAACTGGTATTTCTGCGGGAAACTGCGGGTTCTGCGCAAATCTGGTTACTTAATCTTGCAGATAGATCAACACGGTTATTAACCAAAGTGCCTGATACCTTTCCCGGCAATGTCGATTGGGACTTAACGGACAGCTCTATTATTTACCCATCGGCATCCAATGCACTTGGCCGGGTATGGCTGGATAAGGGAGAACCTACCATTCTTGCTTATACCGACGCTTATGCCAGTGAATTGCAAGTCACAACCTCGGGCAAAATTGTTACGTCAATTGGTAATTTCTCCAGAATAAACCCTAAGAAAGTATCAAACCGCATAAAGAATAATGAAACTCATAATGAACCGGTATTCAGCTCTAACCGCAATGAAACTTTTGTTGAAGCTAATCCAGTAGAAGATGGCCCAACGGCCGTTGTGTCAAGACGGTCAGGCTCGCAGCAGGTATGGCTGTTTTACCATGACGGCAGTCAGAAACAGCTAACGAATTTTAGCGATGCGCAGCGTATTCGCAGTTTAGTATTTTCTCCGGATGGCAGCCGGCTGATGGTGCAGCTAAATGATGAAATTTGGTTGTTTGATATTGAGGGCAATCCGCTGAAAATAGCGGGTGAAAAGGATGCTGTACTGGCTTTTCCCAGTTGGTCCAGAGATGGTAAATCGTTGTTTTACTCTGAAGCCCGCCAAGGGCGTTGGCAGGTTATACAACGTGATATTAATGATCTTGGCAAACGTGAGGTTTTTGCCAATGACAAAGAGTATTACTACGAAAGTTATTACGCCGACTATGCCTTCTGGCGCAGCAGCAGAGATAAACAATTCTATATGCAGTGGAAGGGCAAAGAGCCCAAGAAACTGAAAATTGATTTACCCGAAACACAAGTTATCCTGAAATTTGAGCTGCGAAAAACAGGTATTTATTACTCCTACCTTATTGATGAACTAAATTACCGGCTGAATTACCTCGATTTTACAGTAGATGAAACAGTAGGAGTGTTAGAGCCTATACAGTTTGGCCGCTTTAGCATCAGTGCTGATGAAAAATTTATTTTTATGCTGGAATATGATTTTGGCGATATGGATATTGCAGTAATTGACAATGACGTCGATGTTTTATAAGGAATTTATCTGAAAGTCATCGAGTTATAACGAGTTGATGCTCCTATGGTTGGTTTGTAAGCCAATGATAACTCAGGAGCTGGAAATGAAAACTACACTTACAATTATGTTCGTTGCTGTGATGGGCACTACAGGGTTTGTCGCAAACAAAGCAGATGTTACCAATAAAATAAACGTGAATGATCAACAACGCTATGCTTGCGCCTGGTACCCACTTTGTACAGTACCGGACATGTACTCGCCGGTGGTTACAAAAGGTAGCAAAGACAATACTCAAGATACCAGCAATGATAAGTTAAAATTGTCTTAAGCGTTCCTCAATTAACAACGCTAAACATTTCTTATAGTTAAGGTATAATCCGCCCAGACAATCAATTGTCGGGCGGACCTTAATGTCAAATCTTGACCCCGTGGTACAAATTGGAAACTGGTATTATCAGGTGATCTATGGTCAGCTGTGGCCGGTTGATGCCACTGGTGCAGACGATATGGTCCGACTGGAACCGCGCTTACATAGCCTGCTTAATTACTTTTTACTGCATCCCGGTATCTTGCTGGCCAAAGATACACTGATTGAAAAAGTCTGGCCTGAAGATGAAGGCACTGATGCCGCCGTGATGCGTGCTGTCGGAGCATTGCGTAAAGTACTTGGCGACGATGTGCGGGCGCCAAGCTATATAGAGACAGCATCAAAAAAAGGTTATCGCTGGCTGGCGACTATTACACCGGCCAAGTTGCAGGATATTGCCGCTGTCAGCGCAGAGGGTGTTACTGTTAATGCTGTAACGGCTGAGATGGGGCCTGATATAAAACCGCGTTCTGCCTGGCGCTTTATTGCTGGCACTGCGACAGCGGTAATTGTTGGCTGTGCCAGCCTGGCATACGTACTGGCAACCTACACCTCAACGCCGTTGATAAAATTACCTGATACCATTACCCCCATTAGTGCGTTAAGCGGGCAGGAATATTGGCCGGTATTAACACCAGATAATTCGCATGTGTTGTACCAGCATAAAGCTGTAGACAGTAGCTTATTTAACTGGAGCTTGCAGAACCTGACAGACCTTAGGGTTGAGCACATGCCACCAAAATACCGCCAGTTGTCTCAGGCGCTGTGGCTGGACGCTGAGCACATCATTTTCCGTGCCGAAAACATCGACGGTGGTTGCTACTTTTATCGTCAACATATCAAACCGGCAACAAAACCTGAGCTACTTTGGCCTTGTCAGAAAGTGCTGCCTCAGGGCGCGGCGGTGTGGCAGCAAAAGTTGCTGTGGCTGGATATCGATACTGATACAAATCAGCTACAGCTTTGGAGCGCTTTACCCGGGCAGGCCGCTGAGTTGCTGTTGTCGCAGGATAATCGCTGGCGCGATATTTCGTATATGTTAATTCGTAATGACACCTTGTACTTTGTTGCCCAGCAGACGGCCAATCAGTCAGTTTTGCTGCAGTTAACCTTGCCAGACGGTAAGTTTGAGAAGCTACTGGATTTTCCTTATGTTATTACGCAGTTTAGCTGGTGGGATGAGCGGCAGTTGTTGTTATCTGCCGGGCAGCAGGAGTTACAGATTGTTTCGTTAAAATCAAATAACAAGCAGGGTTTGGGGCCAATGACACGCGAGCTGACTCAGGCATCACGTTACCCAGGACAAGTGCTGGCAACACAGTTTTTAGATTACACCACCGATATCCTGCGGGTGGCGGATAGCCCGGAAATAAGCGGTGGTGTAAAGTTACTGCCGTGGCATGTCAGTAACCGCAGCGAGCGTTTACTCGCAGTGAGTGACACCGGCCAGGCGGCTTTTGTATCAGAACGTGCCGGACATAGCCAAATCTGGCTGGCGCAAGAGCGCAACAGCACACAAATTACCCGCTTTACAGAGCAACAACATGTACAGCAACTGTTATGGCATCAACAGCAGTTACTGGTGCTAATTAATACCAGCCTGTATCAGCTTGACCTGGCATCAGGCCAGCTACACCAGTATCACGATGTAACATCAGCAGGGCGTTACGCCAGTTGCCATGGCAGATTATACTGGACAGCCCTGACAGCAGATGGCTGGGTGCTGATGAGCGAAAAAGCTAATAAACCAGACCTGGTTATGTCTGGTGTTACAGATGTACGCTGTGGCCCGCAACAGGGCTTAGTGCTGCAGTTTGCTAATACTGCAAACCTGGCTTTATTAACATCTGCACAGGAACTGATTAGCTTACCGGTACAAATTGACTGGCGTAGTAGCAGTGGTGAACAATGGTTTACTGACAATACGGGTATTTACTGGCTGGCAGATAACAATACGGCAGTTTATCGTTTTGACTGGTTGTCGCAGCAGGTGAATGCTTTATTGGTTATGGAGCAGGAAATGCCGGTGGCAATTTACAGCGATGGCCGTGGCCTTGGCTATATCGTACGGCAACGGCCGTACGATACCGATATTGTCTGGTTGCAAAACCGCCGTTAAAGCTGTTTAAAGCTATGCTCTGCTGCCGCTATGGTTTGTGCCAGATCAGAGTCACTGTGCGCCAGTGACAAGAATCCGGCTTCATAAGCTGAAGGCGCCAGATAAATGCCCTGCTGTAACATCAGGTGGAAGAAGCGTTTAAAGGCTTCTGTATCACACTGTGTTGCCTGGGCAAAGTTTGTCACAGTCGTTTCTTTGCTGAAGAACAAACCAAACATACCACCCACCTGATTGGTCGTCAGCGGCACACCGTGTTTTGCGGCGGCGGCGCTGATGCCATTAATTAGCTGAGTCGTTTGAGCGGTTAAGGCTTCATAAACGCCAGGTTTACTGATCTCGGTCAAAGCTGCCAGGCCTGCAGCCATAGCAATGGGGTTACCGGATAAAGTGCCTGCCTGATACACCGGCCCCAACGGCGCTATATGCTGCATAATCTCGCGCTTACCGCCAAAGGCGCCTACCGGCATGCCGCCACCGATAATTTTACCTAAGGTAGTTAAATCCGGCTTTACGTTATACACCGCCTGGGCGCCGCCCAGTGCCACGCGAAAACCGGTCATCACTTCGTCGAATATCAGCACTGCGCCGTATTGATCACACAGTTGGCGCAGGCCTTGTAAAAAACCGGCTGCAGGTGGAATACAGTTCATATTGCCGGCTACCGGCTCAACAATAATACAGGCGATATCGTCGCCGTGCTGCGCAAATAACTGTGTTAACTGCGGCAGATTATTAAACTCGCTGGTTAACGTGTATTTGGCAAAATCTGCCGGCACGCCCGGCGAGTTTGGTACACCAAGCGTCAGTGCGCCTGAACCGGCCTTTACCAGCAGTGAGTCAGCATGGCCATGGTAGCAACCTTCAAATTTAACAATGGTATTGCGGCCGGTATAGCCACGCGCCAAGCGAATGGCGCTCATGGTGGCTTCAGTGCCTGAGCTAACCATCCGCAGCATTTCCATCGACGGCACCAGTTTACTCACCAGCTCAGCCATGGTCACTTCAGCCGGGCAGGGCGCGCCAAAGCTTAAGCCTTTGGCGGCGGCTTCAATAACAGCATTACGGATGGCCGGATGGTTATGGCCCAACAGCATCGGCCCCCAGGAGCCGATATAATCGATATAACGTTTGCCATCAACATCAAACAGGTAAGCACCGTCGGCGCGGTCGATAAATACCGGTGTACCACCGACGCTTTTAAATGCGCGCACCGGTGAGTTTACACCGCCCGGGATAGTGTGCTGGGCACGTTGGAACAGTTCTGCAGATAAAGACATAAATCAGTTTCCGATAAATAAATTGAAACAGCTACACGCTGTATTAGCCACTGTGCTTGTTGCTATACCAGGGCACAGCGCATTCGTAGTTGGTAATAATTCCTTCAACGCCCAGCGTTAAAGCAAATAAAGCCATTCGTACCAGAATGCCGTTATCTGCCTGGCGGAAAATAGCCAGATTGGGGTTCAGGTTTAAGTCGTTGTCCAGCTCGTTGGCTTCAATGCGCGAGTCACGCGGCAGCGGGTGCATAATTACGGTGTTGGATTTACAGTAGCGGGTATAAATCTCCTGGTTTAAACGAAACTTGCCGCGGTATAAATTGGCTTCTGTTTTTGACGGAAAGCGCTCTTCCTGAATACGGGTCTGGTAGACAATATCGGCATTCAGGTTGCCCTCAAGCACATCGGTAATATTCACCTGATGGCCGGCATTTTCAATGGCACTGACAATGTCGTCCGGCATGGCCAGCTCTTTGGGCGAAATAAGGGTAAAACGCAGGTTTTTATACAGCTTTAACAGCTTGGATAATGAGTGCACGGTGCGGCCAAATTTTAAGTCACCCACCATAGCGATATGCATACCATCAATGCTTTGGCCTGACGAGGACAGCTCGCGCTCGATGGTGAATAAGTCCAGCAGTGCCTGAGTGGGATGCTCGTTGGCTCCATCTCCGCCATTTAATACCGGCACGCGGCTGCCAAGGGCAAACTCCGCAACAGAGCCGGCTTGCGGATGGCGCATAGCAATAACATCGCTGTAGCTGCTGATCACTCTTGCAGTATCAAACAGCGATTCGCCTTTAGATAATGCCGACGATTCCATACCGGTAGTCTCACGTACTTCACCACCGAGCAAATTAAACGCACAGCCAAAACTAACCCGGGTACGGGTACTGGGTTCAAAGAACAGGTTACCTAAAATAGCGCCTTCAAGTACCTTGGTGCGTTTTTGCCGGCTGGCATAAGGCTGCATGTTGCGGGCTATCTGAAAAACGTGCTGAATGGTGTCACGGTCAAACTGGCTTACCGAGAGGATGTGTTCGCCTTTAAAGCTCATAGTCAGTGCTCTTTTCACTAAGAATTAACCCGGGTCTGAACTGGCCCGGAACCGGCAGTAAACGGCGGCATTATACGCGAAAACACCAGTTAAAAGCGAATAAGCTGCTACATGGGTTTTAAGTATGCCAGCAGGATAATTGCCAGTAAAACCAGCACCGGCACTTCATTAAAAAAGCGGTAAAAACGCGGGCTACGCCGGTTACGGTTGTGTTTAAAATCTGCCAGTAATTTAAAACAATAAGTATGATATCCATACAGCAACATCACCAATGGCAGTTTATAGTGCAGCCAGTGGCTGGCTTTAAACCAAGCTGCGCCGTAACTGTGAATAAGCAGTAAGCCAAACACTAGTGTAAGCAAGGCAAAAGGCGTGACAAAATAGAGTAAGCGCCGCTCCATCACTTTAAATTCGGCGTCGCAGTCCGGGCTTGTGGTGCCTGCGTGGTAAACAAATAAACGTGGCAGATAAAAGATACCGGCAAACCAGGCAACCATAAAAAACACGTGTAAGGCTTTGTATACAAGTATAAGCGTCATAATAAATTGTTCTGTTTTACCAATAAACTGCGCACCTGATCCCAGCGAATAATGCCGATCAGCTGTTGTGGTTCTTCTTCGCGATAAATATACACTGCGCCTTCGCGCTTATCTTCCAAAATAGCAAACACCTCGGCCATAGTAGCCTGATGCGTTAAGCCCTGTAACGGCAAGTACTGCACAGCGCTGGCACCTGTCATAGACAACTGAACATCATAACTTGCCAGCAAAAATGTGCTCTGAGCGCCCGTATCACGTTTTACCAGCAATTGATGCGGCGGTTCCAGCTTATCCAGGGCTTGCAGCACGTGTTGCTCGTCCGGGTTATCAAGTAACTGATACTGATTATCCAACAGTGCCAGTACGCCTACTTTTTGCAACACGTCATCAGCGGGCGACAGTTTATAAGGCATCTGTAGAAAATCGAGCTGCAGCAAAAAAATAGATTTGTTATTAAAAAACTGCACACCGGTAATATAAGCCGTGGTTATTACCACCATGGCGGGCACAATAATACCGGGGTTATGCGCCAGCTCCATCACGGCTACCAGAGCAGCCAGTGGCGCATGCATGGTAGCGGCCATCAGCCCGGCCATACCCAGTACCGCATAAGTACCGGCAATACTGTTGTCACCGATAATAGCAGACGGAATAATCGCCAGCAAAGTACCCAATACAATACCAATACCAAATACCGGGCCAATAACACCACCGGGCACACCCAGGCCTAAAGCGAATAAGGTTAGCAACATTTTGCCGACAAAAATGGTTAGCAACAGAGCTACGTCATTCGGTGCATTTACAGCGTAGTAAATAGCGCCGGTTTCAGAGCCCATTGCATGCGGAATAACATACCCCACGGCCGCAGTAAGCGCGCCCGCAAGACATAACCGCAGGAGCAAAGGCCAGTTTTTAAACAGCTTTATCAGGCGCATCATATTTTTGTTAAATACAAAGGCGATAGCGCCGAACACAATGCCGCACAGCACCAGATAGGGTATATGCCAACTGCTGATAGAAACAATATTCAGTAGTGCCAGCTCTCTGTCGCTGCCAAACACCGTTTGCGTTACCAGAGCACCCACCACAGAAGACAACATAATAGGAATAAACACATGCACGCGGTATTCACGTAGCACCACTTCCATCACAAAAATCACTGCTGCCAGTGGGGTATTAAACGAAGCGGAAATGCCAGCGGCGATGCCGCAGCCTGCCAGAATACGAATGCTGTTGTAAGGCAATTGCAGATATTTACCCAGGGTGCTGGCACCATAAGCACCTAAATGCACAGAGGGGCCTTCACGACCAACAGAAAAACCACCGGCCAGCGCTAATATGCCACCAAAAAACTGGTTTAGGGTATTACGGGTTGGCATCATGCCGTATTTTAGCTTTATCCGATGGATAACAAAGGGAATGCCAAGACGGTAATGTTTATAGCCGGTGAGCCAGGCGATAAGGCCTATTAATACTGCAGCGCCAAGTGGTAGCATCCAGCGAATATCTGTACCAACAGTTGAAAAGTCGTCGGTACGATCTAAAAAAAAGCTTTGCAGGCCAATAATAGCTAAACGGAATAAAATAATCAGAATAGATGCCGCCAGCCCTCCCAGCATACCCAACACACAGAGCTGCAGTGAGGTTTGCGGTAATGCCAAACGACGTTGTAAAGACGGAAGCCAGATCTGCCAGCGCTGCATAAGCCATAACACCCGTAATAGTTAATACAGAGTTTATCATAAGTTGCTGAGAACTCAGCTTTATTATCGAAGACGATAACTAATCTGCGCTGAATAGGGCTAATACTTGAATAAATTAGTCAAGTATTAGATAATTTGCCCCTTAGCTAAACCTGTGGAGTTGTTATGTCAGAGCCAGCTGTACCAATTGAATTTACTGAAGCGGCAGCACGTAAAGTGGCGTTGTTGGTCAGTGAAGAGGAAAACCCTGAGCTAAAGCTACGGGTGTATATTACCGGTGGTGGTTGTTCTGGCTTTCAGTATGGTTTTACCTTCGATGAAAAAGTTAATGAAGGCGATTTCGTCGTAGAGAAGCAGGGTGTTGCCATGGTAGTAGACCCTATGAGCCTGCAGTATCTGATGGGCGGCGTGGTAGATTATACCGAAGGTTTGCAAGGTAGCCGCTTTATTGTACAAAACCCTAACGCTACTACAACTTGTGGTTGTGGCTCGTCTTTCTCAGTGTAAGCAGCAGTGGTTTTTGTAAAATAAAAACTACAAATTTGTATGTTATTTAAGCTACTGGCTCAGCGCTGAGTCAGTAGCACAATGCCCCACAAAGCCAGTGCAATGCAGCCGTTAAAAGCAATAATGTAGGCAAAGCCTTTTTTACCCTGCCGGATAGTCCAGCCTGCTTGCTTTAGGTACCAGTACCAAAGTGCACACATCAATATTGGCATTAAAAAAAATAATTTTATCATCTTTATCTCTGGTTGATACCTGGCATGGTTCTGCTTAGGTACACGTTGATTTGTTGCTGCAAATTACGCCATTTCTGGCACTGTAAAGTCGTAATACATATTTTAACAGTTGTGGCTGTACGCTTGTCGCATCCTGTGGTTTAATTAACCGATTTTTATTGCTTATTGCGTTTGCAATAGGGTTTTGATTTTTTGCAGGAAGTATTTTTGACATAATAAAAGCGTAACACGCTGGGAGAAGAAAAAAACATGAAAGGTACAAAAAGCGTAATTTCTGATGAAAATAAGCGTCTGTGTGTCTGGTTAAAACGGCAGCGTCAGGAAAAGGGCCATACTATGCGCAGCCTGTCTGAAATTTTGGGTACACCGCACTCTTTTATCGGTAAAGTAGAAAATCAGGAACGTCGTTTAGATGTGATTGAATACGTACGTTACTGTCAGGCACTGGACGTTGACCCCACGGAAGGGTTAAAACAAGTATTATCAGCCTGATCTATTGAGCTATGTCAGCAACGCCGCGCTACTGTGCGGCGTTCTGTTTTAAGCGCTCTGCGCGCGCCAGTAACACAATCAATACTAACGCCGGTATCCCCATCAGGGCAGTCATAACAAAAAACTGACTATATCCCATCTGCTCTACCCATACCCCGGAAAAGCCACCGGTAAATTTAGGTAGTAACAACATCAGTGAGCTGAATATGGCATACTGGGTGGCGGTAAACGCCAGATTAACTAAAGAGGCTAAATAAGCAAGAAAAGCACTGGTAGCAATGCCTGCGCTTAAATTATCTGCTGAGATCACTAAGGTTAACCACACCAGATCATAGCCAATCTGGCTTAATGCGGAAAACAGCAAATTAGTTACCGCACTTAACACCGCACCAATAAATAGGATTTTAATTATACCAAACTGATTAATCAGCACTCCGCCAAGGGCGGCGCCGATCAATGTCATAATAACACCATAGATCTTGGAAATGCTGGCAACCTCTTCTTTGCTATAGCCCATATCGACATAAAACGCATTTGCCATCACGCCCATTACAACGTCGCTCAGGCGATAACATGCAATCAGCGACAGTATCAGTATTGCATGCCATTTATAACGGCTGAAAAAGTCAATAAAGGGCGCAACCACAGCTTGTTTTAGCCAGGACAGAGTGCGCTGTAAGAAGGAGCCACTGGTATATTGTTGCTGCTGCAGGCCACTGACAGGTTCTTTGCTAAGTAAGGTGGTGATAATACCTGGCAGCATACATAACCCCATAACCAAATATGCCTGCTGCCAACCTGCTAAATCGTAACTACTGCCATCGGAGAAGATAGCCGCCAGCCACAACGTACCCGCCGATGCCATAATCATTGCCAGCCTGTAGCCGGCAAGATAGGCAGCTGCCAGAGCGGCCTGCAGCTTTTCAGGCGCGCTTTCAATACGGAAGGCATCAACATTAATATCTTGTGTTGCTGAAGCAAAAGCCAGCATGACAGCAAAAGCGGCCATCAGGGCTAAATCCTGCTGTGGGTCGGTTAATGCCATACAGCAAACGGCAACCATTACACCAAGCTGGGATATCAGTAACCAGCTGCGTCGTCTGCCAAATTTTTGATGCAACAGCGGAATTTTCAGATGATCAGCCAGCGGTGACCACAGCCATTTAATGGCGTATGCCATTGCCACCCAACTAAAATAACCAATATCAGCACGCGACACTTGCGCTTCACGTAACCAAAAAGAGAGCACGCCAAAAACCAGCATTAACGGCAGACCACTGGAAAAACCCAGTACAAAGATGCTCAGTACACGACGTTGGAAATAGATACTCAGGCCAGACAGCCAGGCTAGGTAATAAGGCAAAACGGGCATCCGCTAAAACACGCTTGTAGGCCTAGCTTACAGCGCGGATTATTCTGGTCAAGCTCTGTGAAGTACTGAAAAGCAACCGGCCTATGGCCTTATACCAACACAATCTGGTGGCGCCACGCCATAGCCCTTAAGATAACAGAGGCAGTCCTGAATATTGCGCCGCAATAGTTTATCTTGTTGCAGTATGCTATCGGGCCAGAATTCTAACTGATGAATTAAATGCCAGAACACGCGTTCCCTGCTACTGCATGGTTGCTGCAGGGAGGCACTTAATTGTGCCCATTCTTCCAGCGTATCCCAGATAAACAGGTGCAGCTCGCTGTGCGGCAAGCGGCCACGGAAGTAACGGGAAATGTAAAAAATCAGCTGTTGCGATTTTAGTTCGATAAAATGGTTTAACATATATTGCCTTAACAGCGGCCCCTTACTGACTAAACTGTTAAGGCAAAGTATAGCCGGTTTTATTGCTCTGGCAGTACGATAGCTGTTTTTAACAACACCTTTTCTACCGGCACGTTTGGCCAGCCAAGTTCTGCCGACATATCTGTGGCTACAGCTCTGATTTTCTCAATCACATCGTTACCTTCAACAATGTAGCCAAATACGGCGTAGCCCCAGTTACGGCCAGGGTCAAGGTGTGGGTTATCCTGCAGATTAAAGAAGAACTGGCTGGTGGCGCTGTGCGGATCATTCAGGCGCGCCATAGCAATAGTGCCAAGCTGATTTTTCATGCCGTTGCCTGATTCGTTAAACACCGGTTTTTGTTCTTCTACCGGTTTATAATTTGCGTCATAGCCGCCGCCCTGCAAGACAAACTCAGGCTCCAGCCGGTGAAACAGTGTGTTGTCGTAACTTTTCTTTTTCACATAACTGAGAAAATTATTGACGCTAAGCGGGGCACGGCTGCGATCCAGCTCAATAATAATATCGCCATGTGATGTCATTAGTTTTACTTTGGGATACAGATTATTAGGCTGGACAAATTGTCCGGCCTGTGCGGCGCACATAACCAGAGTAAATAACAGCAGTGCTAACTTTGTCCAGCTACGCATATTACCCCCGGACTGCCTGGTGCCAGCTGCTGTCTTGCAGAATTTGGCCAAGCACTTGCTCTGTTAATAAACGTAATTCGCGTTCAACTGCGGCTACATCCATACGAAACGGTGCCGTATAGCTGCTGTCGCCGGAATAGGTTTTGCTGAAGGTCCCCTGATCGCTTTGTACAAACACCGTTAACGAAACCTGATTAGTGACAGAGTGTTCCAGTGAGCGCTGATCTACCAGTGCCTGCAACAGGGTAATTTTTATGGTCATTTGGGTATTGCTGTTTTGGTCAACTACCGCAGCCTGGTCTGTCAGCGCTTGCGCCATAGTGTTTTGTATATCGGCACTGATATCGTTGCTGGCGTTAATTTGCTGTATGTCGGTGCCTTTTTGGATCCGCAATGAATAAGGTCTGCCACGCTCATCAGATACGGCAAAAGCAAACCTGGCTTGTTGCAACTGATTAGATTGCGGCCAGAATATCTGCGGCGACAGAATAAATTTGGGTGTCGGGGCGCTGCAGCCGGTAAGCAACAGCAGAGTTAAAAGTATATAGCGCATGTTCAGCTCCTTTTTATGGCTTCTAAAATGACAAATTTAGGGTCGGCCGCCAACTGTTGGCAATTGCCGAATAAACGCTTAAGCACATCAGCATACCCCAGATGACGGTTTGCCACTATGCGCAAACGGCCGCCTTGTTTCAGTACCCGTTTGGCGTCGGTAAACATCTGGTTGGCGATATGGCCGGTAACGGCATGTTGCTGATGAAATGGCGGGTTGCACAGCACCACATCAGCCGATTTATCTGCTTGCTGGCTCAGGCAGTCATCGACGATAAACTCACACTGCGCTAATTTGTCCGGTAAGTTGGTGGCTATGGTTTGTTGAGCCGAGTCTGCGGCCATATAAGATTCATCACAACACAACAGCTGAAAATCATTGTGCTGGCTTAACAGCGCCAGTCCCAACACACCATTGCCACAACCTAAATCTATAACGCGCTGGGCGCTTTTTATTTCAGGCAAATGCTGTAAAAAGAACCGTGCGCCCTGATCGAGCTTTTCCCGGGAAAACACATTGGCATGGTTTATCACAGTAAACTCGGTCTGCTCCAGTGGCCAGACTAATGGAAACTCTACTGCAGCTGCACCCGGCAGTGGCGCGCTAAAGCTGCATTGGATTAACCGGCACTTCTTCACTGTGAGCGACGCTGTGGCCGGGCCCAGCGTATTGTCAAACATCGCCAGTACGTTACGGCTGATATCTTTTGCTTTGGCACTGGCCAGAATGATGCTTTGTGGCGTAACGACACGGGCAAGTTGTTGCAATACATATTGCAGATAACTGTGATTATTGGGAAGCTTCAGCAGCACTATATCTGGTTGTGCAGGGTAGGGGGCCAGGCTGGATAGTTGCTGCAGGCCGCTATCGGCAATGTTGTTTTGCTGGCGGTTATATAAAGTGCCCTTTGCCGCCAGTACCGAGTCGTTTATCTGAAACTGAGTACAATCAGCTAATGCACAGGACAAAGCGCCAAAGCTGTCATTAATAAGCAGCAACGTCGGCTGACGCTGATGCTGTGCTGTAAATTGAGCAATGGCTTCCTGCGCGTGCAGGATTAACAATTCGTCAGCCGCATCCCACGCCTGTAAACTGTTATTGGGTTGGTTAAGCGGCCAGCGGTGTAATTGCAGGCTGCCTTGAGAATGCACAAAAGTGGTATTCATAGAAACACGAGTGATGAAATAAGATGAGTATTTTGACACGGCCACGTCAGGCCGACAACCAGCAATACCCTGAGCAAGTGTTCCATTTGCCCGATGCGCATATGATATTATGGCCGGGTTGGTTAAATGCCGGTGAAAGTGCGAAGCTACAAGCTGAACTGGTTGCTCAGTTAGCCTGGGCGCAGGACAGTATTGTGATGTTTGGCAAAAAGGTAAAAATACCACGCCAGCAAGTATGGATGGGCGATAGCCATTGTAGTTATCGCTATTCAGGCACTACTTTTATGCCTGTGCCCTGGCATCCGGCAGTAAAGCAACTGGCTGGCGAGATAAGCCGGTTTTTGCAGCAACCGTTTAACTGCGTGTTGTTGAATTTATATGCAAACGGTCAGCAACATATGGGCTGGCATGCTGACAATGAGCCAGAATTGGGAGATGATCCTGTTATCGCCTCTGTCAGTCTTGGCGCTGCACGGCGTTTTGAGTTAAAACATCGCCGGCAGCAGTGGCAACTGGCGCTGGATTTGACGCCCGGTAGTTTGTTGCTGATGAGTCAGGGCTGCCAGCAGCACTGGCTGCACCGGTTGCCAAAGCAAAGCCGGGTAACTGAGACAAGGTTGAACCTGACCTTTCGTTATATTGCGGCAAAGGCTTAGACAAATTTATTTTTAGTAACGCCGCCAGCCCGTTAGTTCTGATTATTTAACTTGACAGCAAAACCCGCTGGCAAGTTTAACGCGGGCATCTAGAGTTAATTAAAGGAATAAAAAAGGATTAGGGCTATGTTGATTCATACAGCTATTGAGCAGAAGTTACTTAGTGCATTTGATCCTGTGTTCCTTGACGTGGTGAACGAAAGCCACCTACATAATGTGCCTCAGGGCTCTGAGTCGCATTTTAAAGTGGTCATTGTAACGCCAGCTTTTAATGGCTTGCGCTTGTTACAACGCCACAGGGCAGTTAATGCCATAGTGGCAGAGGAACTGGCAGAGAAAATACACGCATTAGCGTTACATACGTACACGCCGTCGGAGTGGTACGAATACTACGCCGAAAAACCACCAGTGTCGCCTCGATGCTATGGCGGTAATAAAACTGAAAAAGCGTCGATATGACGCTTTTTTTCTGTCCGGCGTACATTAATTTTAATCTGGCAGATAAAACGTGCTGATCAGACCTGTTTTCTGCGGTAAAGTTTTACACTAGCGTCAATTTTGTCGAGACAACAGCAGGAGCTGTCATGGTTATTCAACCGAAAATTCGTGGTTTTATCTGTACTAACGCTCATCCTGTCGGCTGTGCCGAGCATGTAAAAGAACAAATCGAGTATGTTAAAAAAGCTGGCCCTGTAGCCAATGGGCCGAAGAATGTGCTGGTGATTGGTGCTTCTACCGGTTACGGCCTGGCCTCACGTATTACTGCAGCTTTTGGCTCAGGTGCTAAAACCCTGGGTATATTTTTTGAGAAAGAACCCACAGATAGCAAAACGGCCTCTGCCGGTTGGTATAACACAGCCGCATTTGAACAGGCTGCTCAGGCAGAAGGGCTGTGGAATAAACATATTAATGGTGATGCGTTTACCGACGAGCTAAAAGCACAAGCCATTGATATTATCCGCACTGAAATGGGTAAAATTGATCTGGTGGTGTATAGCCTGGCTGCGCCGCGCCGCAAAGACCCTGTAAGCGGCGAGATCTTCAGCTCAGTGTTAAAACCTATTGGTCAGTCATATACCGCCAGAACACTCAATACCAGCAAGCGTGAAATTGAAGAAGTGTCGGTTGAGCCGGCAAACGACGATGAAATTTATCAGACAGTAAAAGTGATGGGTGGTGAAGACTGGGAGCGCTGGTTAACTCAGCTGGATGCGGCCGGTGTACTGGCAGATAACTGCCAGACAGTAGCTTACACCTATATTGGTAAAGAACTGACCTGGCCTATTTATGGTAAAGCCACTATCGGCAAAGCTAAAGAAGATTTAGACCGGGCCGCCGCTGCCATTACGGCTCAGCTGGCAGGTAAAAAAGGTAAGGCTTACGTGGCGTCGTTAAAAGCGCTGGTTACTCAGGCCAGCTCTGCCATTCCTATTATGCCGCTATATATTTCGCTGTTATATCGTGTCATGAAAGAAGAAGGCACGCATGAAGGCTGTATTGAGCAGATTAACGGTTTATTCCGCCAAGGGTTATACAGTGATACCCCGCTGATGGATGAGGCCGGCCGTTTACGTATGGACGGTAAAGAGCTTAGCGCACATATTCAACAGGCAGTAAAAGATTTATGGGGCCAGGTAACAACAGACAGCATTGATACGCTGACTGATTACAAAGGCTATCATAATGAATTCTTAAGGCTATTTGGCTTTGGTTACAGCCATGTTGATTATGATGCAGATGTTTCACCTATGGTGCCACTGCAAAACATTGCCAGTTAATTTTATCAGGCCGCCTACGGGCGGCTTTTGTTTATGCGCAAATGGACTAAAGTTGACTAGAATTTGCAGCAGCAAAACGCTAATGTCGCTCCGCTGTCAGGGTAGACCAATGGCCATATAGCCCGGTTGGTTTACCGGAAAATTTGCGCAACAGCATAGATAGGCAGCTGTATTAATGCTAGAATCCGCGACTTTAATACGTGTATCTGGTTTAAAAATAAACAGTGGGAAACCCTGATAAATAACTCCGGATGCGCTGCGCGGTGAGCAGCTGAAAAACTAGGCCCTGTTTCTTCCCAAAATAGTAGTGCAAGTACGTATGATAAAACTCAAAAAAGGCTTGGACATTCCCCTCGCGGGCAGTCCTAAACAAGAGATCAGTGCGGGCAATACCATTAACACTGTCGCTGTATTAGGCGAAGAGTATATTGGTATGCGTCCGACCATGTCGGTTGAAGTTGGCGATACGGTAAAGAAAGGCCAGGTACTTTTCGAAGATAAGAAAAATCCGGGCGTTAAGTTTACTGCACCGTTGGCGGGCACCGTCAAAGAGATCAACCGTGGCGCTAAGCGGGTATTACAATCTGTAGTTATTGCTGCTGCAGGTGATGATGCCGTCCAGTTTGCCAAATATTCTGCCGATCAGCTCGCTGGCGTAAGCCGGGAACAGATCGTGCAAAATCTGGTGGACTCAGGGTTATGGGTTGCACTTCGCACCCGCCCGTTTAGCCAGACCCCAGCCATTGACAGTATCCCACGTGCGATTTTCGTCAATGCCATGGATACCAATCCGCTGGCGGCCGATCCTGCTGTAGTTATTGCTGCAGACAGCGAGGCATTTACTCAGGGCTTAACCCTGTTAGCAACGCTGACAGACGGTAAGTTATACCTGTGTAAGAAAGCCGGCGCTACAGTACCAACTATCAGCAAAGCTGAAGTTGCAGAGTTTGATGGCCCGCACCCGGCTGGTCTGGTAGGTACGCATATTCACCTGCTTGACCCCGTTAGTGCGAAAAAGATGGTTTGGCACATCGGTTATCAGGACGTTATCGCAATCGGCAAGTTATTTACCACCGGTGAGTTGCACAGTGAACGTGTAATCGCTGTTGCCGGCCCGGTAGTGAAAAATCCGCGTTTGGTTAAAACCGTACTGGGCGCTTCAACAAGCGAACTGACTGCCGGTGAACTGGCAGACGGCCAGAACCGTATTATTTCTGGTTCAGTGTTAGCAGGTGCTACGGCACATGGCGTACATGGCTATGTCGGGCGTTACCATACACAGCTTTCTGTACTGGCTGAAGGTACTGAAAAAGAGTTCTTAGGCTGGATTGCTCCGGGCGCAACGAAGTTTTCAGTAACCCGCGCTTATTTGTCACATCTGAATCCGAAGCGGCTGTTTAGCATGACTACCACCACTAATGGTTCAGCCCGTGCCATGGTACCGATTGGTAACTATGAGCGTGTGATGCCACTGGATATTCTGCCTACGTTGCTGCTGCGCGACATGGTGTCGGGTGACACTGATGGTGCAGTATCCTTAGGTTGTCTGGAATTAGACGAAGAAGATCTGGCGCTGTGTACCTTTGTGTGTCCGGGTAAGTATGACTATGGCACCATTTTGCGTAGTTGCCTGACGACCATTCAGAAGGAAGGCTAATCATGAGTTTGAAGCATTTTTTAGAGCGCATTGAACCGTCTTTTGAGAAAGGCGGTAAATATGAAAAGTGGTATGCGCTGTATGAAGCTATTGCCACTGTCCTTTATACCCCAGGTCTGGTTACGAAAAACGGTACTCACGTACGTGACAGTATCGATTTAAAACGCATCATGATCTTTGTCTGGCTGGCGTTATTCCCGGCGCTGTTCTTTGGTATGTACAATATTGGTCATCAGGCGGTTATTGCCCTGCAGGCTGGTTTTGGCACGCCAGATACCTGGCAGGTTGCTATTTATCAGGCCTTAGGTGGTGAACTGACAGCCCAATCCGGCTGGGGCAGTAAAATGTGGTACGGCGCCGTGTGGTTTCTGCCAATTTACGCTGTAACCTTTATTGTTGGTGGCTTTTGGGAAGTATTGTTTGCTTCAGTGCGTAAGCACGAAGTTAACGAAGGCTTCTTTGTTAGCTCTATCTTGTTTGCGTTAATTCTGCCGGCGACTATTCCGCTGTGGCAGGTAGCACTGGGTATTACTTTCGGTATCGTTATTGCCAAAGAAGTGTTTGGTGGTACCGGCCGTAACTTCTTAAACCCGGCGCTGGCTGGCCGTGCGTTTCTGTTTTTTGCTTATCCGGCACAAATTTCCGGTGATGCAGTATGGACAGTAGCTGATGGTTATTCAGGCGCAACCTGGTTAAGTAAAGCAGCCGCCGGTGAGCTGGATTATGCAACTAACATGGAATTGTGGTGGGATGCCTTCCTTGGCTTTATTCCGGGTTCTGTCGGTGAAACCTCAGTGCTAGCACTGCTAATTGGTGGTTTAGCCCTGATTTACTTCCGCATTGCCTCCTGGCGCATAGTTGCCGGTGTGATGGTGGGTATGGTGTTGTCTGCTTATCTGTTTAACGCCATTGGCTCAGAAAGTAATACTATGTTTGCCATGCCATGGCACTGGCATCTGGTATTGGGCGGCTTTGCCATTGGTATGTTATTTATGGCAACTGACCCGGTTTCAGCGTCCTTTACTGATAAAGGTAAGTGGGCATACGGTATTCTGATTGGCTTTATGGTTGTGATGATCCGTGTCGTTAACCCGGCATACCCTGAAGGTATGATGTTAGCCATACTGTTCGCTAACCTGTTTGCGCCATTGTTCGATTTCTTCGTGGCTCAGGCCAATATCAAACGGAGGCTGGCACGTAATGTCTAGTAATAACGATAGCATCAGCAAAACGCTGATCGTAGTCATCTCTTTATGTTTAGTTTGTGCGGTGATTGTATCTACTGCGGCAGTGCAGTTACGTCCGCAACAAACAGCAAACAAGCTGCTGGACTCGCAGAAAAACGTGTTGGCAGTAACGGGGTTACTGTCTGGTAGCGATATTAATGCGCTGTACAGCAAACATATTGAAGAGCGCTTTGTTGATTTAAACACCGGCGACTTCGTTGAAAAGCCTGCTAACTACGATTACCGGAAATTTATGAAAAATCCGGAAGAGAGTATTCGCTTGTCAGGTGACGAAGATGTCGCGTCAATTAAAAGCCGCGCTAATATTGCTCCGGTTTATCTGGCGTACAACGATGGTGTTGAGTCAGGCGAGTTATCAGCCATAGTGTTGCCAATCCATGGCTACGGTTTATGGTCAACGATGCATGCCTTTTTAGCGCTGGGTGCTGATGGTTCTACCATCAAAGGCCTTAACTACTATGAGCAGGGTGAAACAGCCGGCTTAGGTGGTGAAGTGCAAAATCCAAGGTGGGTGGCGCAATTCGAAGGTAAAAAGCTGCTTGATCAATCTGGTGCGCCCGCTATTAAAGTGGTTAAACCGGGTAATGCCAGCGCTGATTCTGCCTTTGAAGTTGACGGCTTGTCTGGTGCAACCTTAACCAGCAATGGCGTACAGTACACTTTCGATTTCTGGGCAGGTGCTAAGGGGTTTGCCCCGTTCCTGGCTAAAGTTCGCGACGGAGCATTGAATAATGGCTAATGCAAAAGAAATTAAAACGGTTCTGTTTGGCCCGGTATTTGCCAATAACCCTATTGCTTTACAGGTACTGGGTATCTGTTCTGCGCTGGCGGTAACCACTAAGATGGATAAAGCCCTGGTTATGTGTATTGCACTGACTCTGGTAACGGCTTTCTCTAACTTTTTTATCTCGTTAATTCGTAACCATATACCGTCCAGCGTGCGCATTATTGTGCAAATGACGATCATCGCTTCTCTGGTAATAGTAGTAGACCAATTACTGAAAGCCTTTGCTTACGACGTAGCCAAAGAGTTATCGGTGTTTGTTGGCCTGATTATTACTAACTGTATCGTAATGGGTCGTGCTGAAGCTTTCGCTATGAAAAGCGCGCCAGGTATCAGCTTCCTTGATGGTATCGGTAATGGTTTAGGTTATAGCGTGGTACTGATGACCGTTGCCTTTATTCGTGAATTAGGCGGTTCAGGTACTTTGTTTGGTATTGAAATTATGCCACTGGTAAAAGATGGCGGCTGGTATCAGCCGATGGGCTTGCTGCTAATGCCACCAAGCGCCTTTATCATTATTGCCGGCCTGATTTGGTTACTGCGTACTTACCGTACTGAACAAGTCGAGAAGGCATAAGGAGCTGTAGATGGAACATTATATAAGCTTATTTGTTCGCGCAGTGTTTATTGAGAACCTGGCGCTGACCTTCTTCCTGGGTATGTGTACTTTTATTGCCGTATCAAAGAAAATTACTACAGCCTTTGGTCTGGGTGTTGCAGTTATCGTTGTACTGGGTATTTCAGTACCGGTAAACAACCTGGTGTATCAAAACCTGCTGGCGCCTGGCGCTTTAAGCTGGGCAGGTTTCCCGGAGGCTGACTTAAGCTTCCTGGGTTTCTTAACTTACATTGGTGTTATCGCCGCATTGGTACAAATTCTGGAAATGACGTTAGATAAGTTCTTTCCAGCGTTGTACAACGCTCTGGGGATCTTCCTGCCGTTAATCACGGTAAACTGCGCGATTTTCGGTGCGGTAGCTTTTATGGTTGAACGTGATTATACCTTTAGTGAGAGCGTGGTATTCGGTTTGGGCAGCGGTGTAGGCTGGGCCCTGGCGATTACCCTGCTGGCCGGTATTCGTGAGAAGCTGAAATACGCAGATATTCCACATGGTTTACGTGGTCTGGGTATTACCTTCTTAATGGTTGGTTTAATGGGGTTAGGCTTTATGTCTTTCTCCGGTGTTTCACTGTAAGGGGTAAAGGCACAGAAGATGGAAAATTTAGACATATTTCTTGGCGTTGGCATGTTTACCCTGGTGGTTCTGGCATTAGTGGTAATTATTCTGGCGGCTAAGTCCAAGCTGGTGGCCTCTGGTGACATTACCATCAGTATTAATGGTGATCCGGACAAGGCGATTAAAACCAAAGCCGGCGGCAAGCTGCTGGGCGCACTGGCTGATCAAGGTATTTTCTTATCATCAGCCTGTGGTGGTGGTGGTTCTTGTGGTCAGTGCCGGGTGCACGTGAAATCAGGCGGTGGTGAAATCCTGCCAACTGAGCTGGGCCATATTACCAAAGGTGAAGCACGCGAAGGTTGCCGTTTATCTTGTCAGGTTAACGTTAAATCTGATATGGAAATTGAAGTTGAAGAAGAAATCTTCGGCATCAAGAAATGGGACTGTACTGTTATTTCTAATGATAACAAAGCGACCTTTATCAAAGAGTTAAAACTGCAGATCCCGGATGGCGAGTCTGTGCCGTTCCGTGCCGGTGGTTATATTCAGATCGAAGCACCTGCCCACCATGTGAAGTACAAGGATTTTGAGATCCCAGAGCAATTCCGTGGTGACTGGGAACGCTTTAAGTTCTTCAGCCTGGAGTCAAAAGTAGACGACGAAACCATACGTGCATACTCAATGGCGAACTATCCGTCAGAAGAGGGCATTATTATGCTGAACGTACGTATTGCTACACCGCCGCCAAATAATCTGACTCTGCCTTGCGGTAAGATGTCATCTTATATCTGGAGCCTGAAAGAAGGTGATAAAGTGACGATCTCTGGCCCCTTTGGTGAATTCTTTGCCAAAGAGACAGAAGCGGAAATGGTGTTTATCGGTGGTGGTGCCGGTATGGCCCCAATGCGTTCACATATTTTCGACCAGCTACGCCGGTTAAAATCGAAGCGTAAAATTACTTTCTGGTACGGTGCCCGTTCTAAACGTGAAATGTTCTACGTAGAAGATTTCGATATGCTGGCAGCAGAAAATGACAACTTTGAGTGGCATGTTGCGTTGTCAGATCCACAACCGGAAGATAACTGGACCGGTTATACAGGTTTTATTCATAACGTAATTTATGAAAACTACCTGAAAAACCATAAAGCGCCGGAAGATTGTGAGTTCTATATGTGCGGCCCGCCAATGATGAATAAAGCTGTTATCAATATGCTTAAAGATCTCGGCGTAGAAGATGAAAACATTCTGTTAGACGACTTCGGTGGTTAACAGTTAAGTAAAACCGGCAGGGGCACCGTAACAGGCTGCCCCTTCTGCTATCAGGAACCTTTATGTCTCGTGTTTCTTTCCTGAAGAACTGGCTGGCTCTTATCGGGCTGGCCATTTTAGTTTCATGCAGCCCGTCAACACCGTCGACTGAGCAATATCAGTTAAACGGTAACACGATGGGAACTTACTATGTGGTTAAATTTTATACCGATGCCGCAGTTGATAAAATGGCGTTGCAACAACAGATTGATACTGAACTGGAACTGGTAAACGACTTAATGTCTACCTACCGGCCTGAGTCGGAACTGATGCGCTTTAACCGCCACAGCGATGGCAGTGTTTTTCCGCTATCGCCACAAACTCATACTGTCGTGGCAGAAGCACTGCGCATTGCCGGGCAAACGCAGGGGGTGCTGGATGTTACAGTTGGCCCGCTGGTAGAGTTATGGGGCTTTGGTGCCAGAGGCCGTATAGAGCATGCACCTGATGATGCAGTAATACAACAAGCCCGGGCTGTGGTAGGCTTTGATAAGTTAGCGCTTACGGCGCAAGGCCTGCAAAAAGCTAAACCTGAACTTGCAGTTGATTTATCACCGATAGCAAAAGGTTTTGGTGTAGATCAGGTAGCGCAGATACTGGAACAAAACGGTATCACTAATTATCTGGTAGAAATTGGCGGCGAAATGCGGTTAAAGGGTGTCAAACCTGAGCAACAGCCGTGGAAAATTGCTATAGAAAAACCGGTTAATAACGAACGTGCCGTGCAGCGTATTTTAGCACCGGGCGATATTGGTGTGGCAACTTCCGGTGACTACCGTAATTATTTTGAAGAGAACGGTATACGCTATTCGCATTTACTCGACCCGCGTACCGGCAAGCCGATTAATAACCGTACTGTATCGGTAACAGTGTTGCACCCGTCCTGCATGACGGCAGACGGCTATGCTACAGCACTCAATGTGATGGACTCGCAAGAGGCTCTGGCATTTGCCAACCAGTATGGTATTGCAGTTTTACTGGTGGTTAAAACAGACGATGGTTATACAGAGCTTAGCTCTGAAGCCTTTCAGCCTTATTTAGCAGAATAGAGGAGTTGTTATGGATGTATTTTTACTAACCTTCGGCTTATTTTTGCTGGTCATGGTCGCTATGGCAGTTGGTTATCTGGTACAACGTAAAACCATTACCGGTAGCTGTGGTGGCTTGGGCGCAGTAGGCATAGAGAAAGCCTGTGATTGCGATAAACCCTGCGAAAAACGGCAACAGCGGCTGGATAAAGAAAAGTTCTGGCAGCAGAATAAAATTATTTAGGCAGGTTATTTTATCTGGTTATTACTAAAGCTGGCGTCAAGCCAGCTTTTTACATTAGAGGAATACCGTCTTGCTGGACAGACTATTTGCCCTTAACGCCCGCGGTACATCGGTTAAACGTGAAGCTATAGCAGGCCTGACAACCTTTATGGCCATGTCTTATGTATTATTTGTAAACCCCGCTATGCTGGCGCAAACCGGTATGGATCATGGCGCGGTATTCGTGGCTACTTGTCTGGCTGCTGCTTTAGGTTGCCTGTTAATGGGCTTGCTGGCCAATTTGCCGGTAGCGCTGGCACCGGGTATGGGGCTGAATGCCTTTTTCACCTACGTTATAGTGATAGAGCAAGGGCATAGCTGGCAAACCGCGCTGGCGTGCGTATTTTTCTCCGGGTGTTTGTTTTTGTTGCTGAGTATTTTTAAAATCCGTGAGTGGATTATCAACAGTATACCGCTGCCGCTAAAGATGGGTATCGCTGCCGGTATCGGTATGTTTCTGGCGCTTATTGCTCTTAAAACCGCTAACATCATTGTGGCCAGCCCGGCTACGCTGGTGACGCTGGGCGATTTACACAGCCCGCAAGTGTTACTGGCGGTGGCAGGTTTTTTCATTATTTTTGCTCTGGCGCACCGGGGCTGGCACAGCGCTGTGTTAATCAGTATTTTGCTGATAACCGCGGTAGCCTGGTGGCTTGGCGATACTCAGTTTACCGGTGTGGTCGCACTACCGCCGTCAATAGCACCTACCTTTATGCAGCTGGATTTTGCCGCGGCACTTAGCTTGAGCATGTTGCCGGTTATTTTAAGCCTGCTGTTTCTGGATTTATTCGATACCTCCGGCACTTTGGTAGCGGTAAGCCATAAAGCGGGTTTAATGCAAAAAAACGGCACAGTACCGGATTTGAATAAAGCGCTGATTGCTGACAGCAGCGCTACTATCGCCGGTGCGCTGTTTGGCACGTCCACCACCACCAGCTACGTAGAGAGCACCAGTGGTGTGGCGGCAGGCGGGCGCACCGGGCTAATGGCCGTGATAACGGGTTTGTTATTTCTGGCAGCACTGTGGTTTTCACCGCTGGCGGCTATGGTGCCATCTTATGCTACAGCTGGCGCCTTGCTATACGTGGCGACTTTAATGCTTAGCAGTCTAAAGCATGTAGAGTGGGACGATGTGATCCATGCAGTGCCGGTATGCGTTGTGTTGATTATGATGCCGCTGACGTTCTCTATTTCGGACGGTATTGGTATGGGGTTTATCAGTTATGCTGTGTTATGTTTAGTCACTGGTAAGCTACAGCAAACCACACTCAGTGTCTGGTTACTGGCGCTGATATTTCTGGCCAAATTTATCTGGGGATAACAAGCAATGAAACTTAGTTTAGCTACTGCACTGGTATTGCTACTCGCTGCCGCACCGTTACAGGCAGACCGCTTTAAAGATGTACAGGTAGAGGAAACGAAGCTGGCAGACAACCTGTATATGCTGTCTGGTGCCGGCGGCAATATGGCTACTTTAATTGCCGGTGATAAGGTGTTGCTGGTCGATACGCAATATGCTGAATTAGCGGGTAAAATTGAAACCAAGTTACTGCAGTTAAGTGCCAATAAACCCCTGACTACTCTGGTCAATACTCATCTGCATGGTGATCATGTCGGCGGTAACAGTGCACTTGCCGCCAACATCGACATTATTGCCCACAACAACGTGTTAAGCCGCTTAAAACAGGATGCCAAATTTCCGCGCAATGGCTTACCCAAAACTACCTTCAGTGACCAGCTTAGCTTGCATTTAAACGGCCAGACAGTAAGGCTGGATTATATGCCGCCAGGCCATACTGACGGCGATATTGTGGTCTGGTTTGAACAAGCCAATGCCGTACATTTGGGTGATTTGTTGTTTGAAGGGCGGTTTCCGTTTATTGATGTCAGCAATGGTGGCTCGGTTAAAGGCTATATCGACAATACCCGCACCCTTATTGGTATGCTAAACGAGCAAACTAAAGTGATCCCCGGCCATGGCCAGTTAACTGATAAAGCCGGTGTGCAACGTTCATTGGATATGATGGAAGCAACGCTGGCTGTGGTGCAAGGCTATAAAGCCGCCGGCATGACTGAGCAGCAAGCCGTAGATAAAGGTTTGGGCCAGCAATGGCAGAGCTGGCACTGGAACTTTATTACCGAAGAGCGCTGGATTAAAACCTTGTATCATGCCGACGTAAGTGCTGATGTAAACTAGCGCTTGTGGCGTTGTCGTATGCTGGTTATGCTGTAGCGATGAAAAATATGCAAAGCCGGTAAGGCTTTGTCTGTGAGCCAGGACAAGGATGAGGTTACGCGAAACGCTCGTTGCTTATATGTTGCCATTGCTGGTATTGCCGGTCATGGCTTTTGGCTATCTGGCGTACCAGTTCAGCAAGCAACATTTACAGCAGGAAGCTTACTTTAAAGCAGAGCAAACCTTGTTCAGACAGCAAACCGAGCTGACGCACTTTTTGTTGCAACAGCAAACCCGGCTTGCCATGCTGGCACAAAGCCCCTTGCTACAACAGCATATCGTGCAACGCAACAGCTCAACGCTGACACCGTTAGAGCAGCAGTTTAATCAATACGTTGTGGCTGATCAGCATATAGTTGCACTTAAGCTGGTTAATCTGAACGGTGAATATGAAACCCAGTTGCCCGCCCAAGCCGAAGTGTCCGGCATCCCTAACCGTTTTCGTAATGAATACTTCTCTTCGTTGCAGGCGATGGTAGATGAGTCGGGCTATTTTTTAGCCCGTGACAACGACAGCAAAAACCTGCAGCTGTTTTTCGCACATAAGCTGTACGCCGGTTCGGTTAGTGAGTCCCGCCGGTTATGGGGCTATCTGGTGGTGGTGGTCAGGCCGCAACTGCTGTCTGACATTGTTAATTATCAACATACACCTAACAGCGTTACCTTACTGATCAGCAAAGCCGCCACCGTGACGTTTGCCAGCACACCGGCATTAATTGGCAGCGCTTTTGCACCGACAAATTTTCGTGCTATCCAGCAAAGTATTGATGCCGATAAATTTAAGCCAGTAATATTGCTCGGGCAAACACGGTTATTGCTGGGTAAAAGCCTGCCGGGTTCTTTTCAGCTGTTATATGGCCTGGATGAGAGCGAACTGTACCGCCAGCAGAAAATGCTGTCGCTGGTGTTGGTGCTGATGACGTTGCTGGTGTGTCTTATGTTGCCGTTACTGGTGTACTGGCTACTGATCCGCAATGTATTTGAACCGATTAAACAGCTGACAGCGGCTAAGACAGCAGTAGGGCGGGGAGACTTGTCTACTTTACTGGAAGTGACCAAGCAGGATGAACTGGGCGATATGTTCGCTGCGTTTAATGTTATGGTACGCCAGCTGCGGGTATACCGCGAGCGTGAGCGTGCTTATAAACAACAGCTGGAAGACAAAGTACTGCGCCGCACCCAGGACTTAGCCCGGGCCAATGATGACTTAGCTGCTGCGAATCAGGAGTTGATCCTCGCCCGTGAAACCGCCGAGCAGGCTAACCGGCTAAAAAGTGTGTTTCTGGCCAATATGAGCCACGAAATCCGCACCCCACTTACTGCCATTATTGGCTTTTCAGAGCAAGCGCAAACAGAGCCTGATAACGATAAGCGGCAAAACTATCTGCAGCGGGTACTGAAAAGTGGCGATCACTTACTTGGCTTAATTAACGATATTCTGGATTTATCTAAAATTGAAGCTGAGAAACTGGAACTGTTGCACGAGCATTTTAACTGCCTGGCATTAATTGATGATGTGTTTCAGTTAACCCGCAGTCAGGGGGAGGCCAAAGGCCTGACTTGCCAGTTAGATTTGCAATTCCCGTTACCGCTGATGTTGTATAACGACGTGTTACGCTTTCGGCAGGTGTTACTAAACCTGACCAGTAACGCCGTCAAGTTTACCCAAAGAGGCAAAATAGTTATCAGTGTGTCTTTCGATGCCATCCGGCAGCAGCTGTCAATTAAAGTAAAAGACACGGGTATAGGGATGTCAGCGGAAGAGCTGGGCCGTATTTTTCAGCCCTTTGTGCAGGCTGATGCCACGGTAACCCGTCATTTCGGTGGCACCGGGCTTGGCTTATGTATTTCAAAGAAGCTAATGCAGCAAATGCGTGGTGATATTCAGGTTGAAAGTGTAAAAGGCATTGGTAGTTGTTTTGAACTGCAATTTGATTGTTCAGGCCAGCTAACTGAGCTGGTACATGCTTTTTCAAGAGAGGCTCAGGCTGCTTCGCAACATGCCCAAACCGTTGCGGTGCAACAGCTGCATATATTGGTGGCAGAAGATAACCCGGACAATCAGCTATTGCTGCAGTTAATGCTGGAAAAAGCCAATACCAGCTGCGTACTGGTGGATAACGGCCATAAGGCGGTAGAGCGGGCATTGGCGGAAGATTTTGATCTGATTTTTATGGATATGCAAATGCCGTTAATGGGTGGCGAAGAGGCAACGCAGTTAATCCGTCATGCCGGTATTGATACACCGGTCATTGCTGTAACGGCAAATGTGATGACCGAAGATCTTGAACGCTACAAGCGTGCAGGTTGCCAGAGTTTACTGGCCAAACCGGTTAACCAGAAAGAGCTGGTCACGCTGCTGGCAAAGTACACTAACCAGACGATATCCGCTCTAAGCAGCCTGGAGCAGCAATTGGCACAGGACCCGCAAATGCAGGCATTAAAGCGCCAGTTTGCTGCCCAGCTGCCACAGTTGTATCAGGAACTGAAACAGTATTTTAGCACTGCGCAGTGGCGGGAGCTGGCTTTTGCCGCCCATAGCCTTAAAGGCAGCGCGGGTAGTATGGGATATCCGCAACTTACCCGGCTGGCAGGTGAGCTTGAAGTGGCGGCTAATACGCAACAACAGGACGGATGCTTGCAGTTGCTGGCACAAATACAGGTGAATATTCAGGCAGATAATGAAGATAAGACGGTTTCTGATGTCTGATAATTTTACATATACCCCGCAGTTGGCGCAGAATAACCACCTGCCAGCGTTTATAGAGTGCAAAGTAAGCCGCTGCGCCTATACTGAACAGGTAGTACAACATATTGATCGGGCAGTTAATTCTGCCTTTGCACCCTAATCCGGAGCCTTTTTATGCCAGCACAGCAGCAGTTGCTTCAGATCCTCGAACGTAAAATACAGCAAGACCAGCTGATATTGCCGACATTACCGGATGTTGCGTTGACGGTACGGCGCAGGGCCAATGAGCCAAATGTCAGCTTGCAGGAGATGGCAGATGTTATTGCGCAGGACCCGGCATTGGCTGCCCGGATGATCAAAGTTGCTAATAGTGCCTTTATGGGCCGCTCGATCAAAGTTTCTACGCTGAATCAGGCAGTAACGCGGATTGGGCTAAGCCAGATCCGCAATATTGCTATTGCCATGGCACTGGAGCAGGTGTTTGTGTCTAAACATAAACAAGTGCAGCAACAACTGGATGCATTGTGGCAAAGCAGTGTGCAGGTGGCGAGTGTCGCGGTTGCCTGTTTGTCGTACTACAATAGCCGTGAAGCGCGTACCGGTTTAAATAAAGACGTACTGACATTAATGGCATTGGTGCATAACATCGGCGCTTTGCCTATAGTTGCCGAGGCAGAGCGGCAGGAAGCTTTACTCGGCGATCCGCGTTTTTTACTACACCTTGCAACCAGTTTATCTACAGAGGTTAGCCTTAGGATCATGTATGCCTGGGCTTTTGCTGAACCGTTTCAGCAGGTGGCATCAAACTGGCAGAAATTGCAGCCGGATAAACCAGGGCCAGGCTATACCGACTTTATCCGTTTGGCAGTCATTGCCAGAGATGGCTATGCAGATAAAGAACTACAGCAGCGTTTATTGCGTTATTACATGACCATGCAGATGGTGCCGCAGCAAGATTTTATGCAACACCCTGATATACAAGCGGTATACCAGGATGTGCGTGCTGTTTTCAGTTAAGCTGGGTTTGCTTATTCAGCTGTGCCAAGTTGTTGGCTGATACTTAATAAAGCCTTATTCAGCGCAGCAGCCATTAACATAAGGTCGGCATCCAGCCTTGCTGTCAGATCTTCCCAGCCCAGTTCGTCGTTCTGGCTGGTTAGCAAATCATGGAATTTAATCCGTTTTATTGCACCGTCATCGGTTATCTGCACTGACAAACCTTCGCTTTGTTCCAGGCTGATGCTGGTTACCAGTTTATCCTGTAAGTGGCTTTGCACTTCATCAGCAGTGAGCAGATGGTTGCTGAATTTTACCTTGGCACCTTCTTCATCGGGCGCTTTTAGCTCAGCATCACTGCCTTGCACAAAACCTTGTGGCAATGCCTGATTTTGCAGCCACAGCTGTAAACTGGCATTTAGTTTATGGTTATCAAGCCAGGGCAGTGCAGGCAGCGAGCCCAGTGCTTTACGCAGTAAAGCCAGCACATCTTCTGCTTTGCTGGCACTGCTGGTGTTGATCACCAGCCACTGGTTTTGCGGATCATAATAGCCCTGAGTTAAAGAGGAGCGGCTAAAGGCTCTTGGCAACAAGCTTAGTTGCAATTCTTCTTTCAGGCTTTGTTTTTCTTTACGGCTAAGTGGCCGGCCTTTTTCCTGCTCCATAGCTTCGAGCTTAGGTTGCATTTCTTCATTAATCACCGCTGCTGGCAGTATTTTTTCCTGTCGTTTTACCGCAAAAAACACTAAGTGATCACACTGATGGCAGTATTGCTTAATACTATGGTGTAGCGGAAAACTAAACCCTGTTCTGACAGCTTCCTGCGCTGTGAGCGGGGTGAATTTGAATTCAGTAAGGGCTTGCTCCCACTCAGCAACATCAGTACTGAGTGGTGCACTTAGCTTATAAACACGAACATTCTTAAACCACATAATTCACTCTAAACAATAAATCCGGAGCGGCAGTATAACGTGGATCAGCCTGACATTTTCAGGTTTTTTGGAAAGCAGATATGGTAGTGCAAACCTTTACCTGGTTCACTGTTTACCTGAATACTTCCGCCCAACGTCTGGCGCACCAGGTTATAAGTGATATGGGTGCCAAGGCCACTGCCGCCCTGATCACGTTTGGTGGTAAAGAAAGGATGAAACAGTTTTTCCAGTTGCTCCGGGGCCAGGCCTTTACCGTCGTCGCTGTACTTAATGTCTACGTTGTCGTCTTCGTCCAGCACGGTAATACGGATCAGGCCACTGTCCATATCTTCAAAACCATGGATTAACGAATTCATCAGTAAGTTGGTAAAAATTTGCGAAATAGCACCAGCCGGGCAATTCAGCATAATGTTGTCCGGGCAATTTACTTCAATATGGTGATGGGTCTTTTTAAAATTAGGCTGCAAAGAGCGGATAACTTCGTGCAGATATTCGGCCAGATTTATCGTCCGTATGGCTTCGCTGGTTTGATCTACGGCAATTTGCTTAAAGCTGGCAATCAGCTCAGATGCGCGGATCAGGTTTGATTGCAGCAGTTCAGAGCCTTGCTTGGCCTCTTCGATAAAATGCTCTAGCGCTTTGGGCGACAAGGTTTTATCATGATAGGCCTGCTCCAGCGCATGAATTTTCTCAGCCAGAAAGCTGGTTGCAGTAACGCCAATACCAACAGGGGTATTCACTTCATGGGTAATGCCGGCAACCAGGCCACCGAGCGCCGCCATTTTTTCTGACTGTACCAGCCTGTCTTGCGCCTGTTTTAAATCATCAACAATTTTTTCCAGCTCGGTTTGCTTACCGCGCAGCGCATCTTCAGTATGACGGCGACGTTCTATTTCTTCACGCAGGCTTTGTTGTTTTACTTCAAGCTCTTGTTTTTGTTGCTGTAAGTCCATCATGGCCTGGCTCAGGCCAGAGGTTTTACGCGCCACTTCCTGCTCTAACATCAGGTTTTGCTGATCCAGCTTTTCGTTTGACAGCATCAGCTGTTTTTGCGTGGTTTCCAACTGATGTTTGTAGTCCTGTACCCGGCCAATCAGGCGGTTAAAGGCATCGGCCATAACACTTAGTTCTGAAGTGTCGCCATGTTGTATTTCGACTTTGGCACCGTCGAGCTGGTCCAGCTCTAAATCTTCAATCTGTTGTGTCAGCTCTGTCAGCGGTACGGTAAGTTGCCGGCGAAATGCCATTAAAAACAAAATAATAAGGAAAGTGGTTTTGAGCATGGCATTGCCAATCAGGAAGTAAATACCCACCTTTATCCTGTCGATCACCACGGCCCGGCTTGAGAAAAGGGTGACATCTCCCACCTGGGTTGCCCGGCCGGAAAACTCAAAAATAAGCGGGAAAGTATAGCCAAAAATACCGGATTGCTGCTCGGTAAGGCGCACCCCCTCCCTGACCAGCTGGGTGCTGAAACGCTCCTGTATATCAATATAACGGCCCAGTTGGGTGATTACTGCGCCGCTGTCATCGCGTACTATAATGCCTTCTATTGCCGGTATCGCCAGTAAACCATCGGCAATAATCAGTGCCTGCTGGGTATTCAACTCCCATATTGCGCGCGTCAGGCTGCCAGAGAAGGTTTGTTGCAGGGTTTCAAGTTCGCCGTTGATATGATTCTTAGTATTAAAATACTCCGCAACAATTTGTCCCAGTGTTACTACAAATGTCAGGATAAAATAAACTGACAACACCTTAGTCAGGAGCTTACGGGATAAGCTTTTATGTTGCATGAATTAACCTTGAGTAACGAAACATTATTAGTATTATACCGCTACCATAACCAATAACCTGAACTTTGAAAATAGCATTACTGTGGGATACGGTTAGTTGTTACAGCTTGTGTCAGCTATTTATAGCTCAGATATTGCTTTATAGCGGCACCCTGTATATATTTTTTAACCTGTTTACGCCAAATTCATTATAATAATACAGGCTGCTGTAAATGGCTTTAACTGCACTTATTTGTGATGATTCCCTGCTTGCCCGGAATCAGCTGAAGAAATCTCTGCCATCGGTTTTTGATGCCGACATTATTACCGCCAGTAACGGGGTAGAAGCCCTTTCTATTCTCAGAGCACGCGAAGTCGGGCTGGTATTTCTCGATTTGACGATGCCAGAGCTTGACGGTGTAGGTGTGCTTGAAGCTATCAAAGCTGACGCAATGGACTGCCTGGTTATTGTGGTGTCTGCCGATATTCAGCCGGAAATGCAAAAACGCGTGATGGAGCTTGGCGCGCTGGCGTTTGTACAAAAACCTGCCACCGCCGATAAGCTTGCTGATGTTCTGCACAAGTACGGTTTGATATGACAGAACTGCATTTCACCGATGTGCAGCGTGATTGCCTGCAGGAGTTGGTTAATGTTGCTATGGGGCAGGCCAGTGACAAGCTGGCACGCTACCTTGGCACTTTTGTGCATTTGCAGGTGCCGGCTATTGCTCTGGTAGAAGCTGCCCTGTTATCACAACATTTTGCCAGCCGCTATCAGCAACAAAGCGCAACACTGGTGAGCCTGGGGTTTTTTGGTGATCAGGGCCTGCGCGGTGAAACTATTATGCTGTACCAACTGGCTAATGTCGGGGTTATTGCCCAGTTGCTGGGTTACAGCGATGATGCGGTGTCTGAGGCTGAAATGCTGACCGATATCAGTTCGGTGCTGACAACCACCTTTTTAAGCGGGCTGGCAGAGCAACTGGAAAACAGTTTTTCTTATGCCGCCCCACGTATTTTATCCTGCCGCGATCAGTATTTTGCTGACAAGCTGGCGTACACTGCTGAGCAGTGGCAACTGGCGCTACAGGTAGATATCCGCTATCAGTTAACCGATTACAGTTTCAACTGCGACATGATTCTGCTTATTCCCGGAGAAGCGGTACTGCGGTTGCGTCAGACGCTTGACAACATTCTGGCAGACTTTTGATGCAACTGGACTGGCTACTGCAACCCTTACTGACTCAGCTTAATACCGGTGTGCTGGTATTGGATGCACAATACCGGGTGGTATTTTTTAATCAGTTTATTGCCCGGCGTGCTGACGTGGATTTGGCTAAAGTGCAGGGCAGCTTGCTGGAAGAGGTTTTTGCTGATTTACCTCTGGCCTGGCTGCGACGCAAACTGGACAGCGTTTTACATTTGCAGGTACCGGCGTTCAGTAGCTGGGAGCAGCGGCAGTACATTATTAAATTAGCTCATCTGCGTCCTCTTAGCAGCGACAGCCAGTACATGGCGCAGAACTGCAGTATGTTGCCTCTTACTGCCCCTGATGGCGTATCGCGCTACGTTTGTTTACTGATTGAAGATGCCACCGACGCTTATGTGTACCAGCAGCAACTGCAGCAAAGCGTCATGCAACTGGAGCATGCCAACCGCACCGACGGTTTAACCGGGGTGTATAACCGCCGTTACTGGCAGCAGCAGCTGGGCTATGAAATTCAGCGTGCCGGGCGTTATCAGCACCCGTTATCGTTGTTGTTATTCGATCTGGATAAATTTAAAGATCTTAATGATCAATATGGCCATCAGGGCGGCGATTTTGTACTGATCGAGTTATCACGACTGATTGGCTCATTGCTAAGAGACACCGACTTATTCGGCCGTTATGGCGGCGAGGAGTTTGGCATTATTTTGCCTGATACCGGCATGACAGGTGCACTGCAAGTGGGTAACCGGATTTGCGACACCGTTGCCCGGCATAAAATGTTGTACAACCAGCAGACACTCAAAGCCACTATCAGTATTGGCGTGGTGTCTTACTTTGATCAGAGTGTTGATGAGCTGATCCAGCGCGCCGATACCGCACTGTATTGCGCCAAACGACAGGGGCGTAACAGGGCCGTTGCCTATCAACCAGAGCTTGAGGGTTACCTTAAAAAGGTAAAATAGCCGGTGTTAAAAATTAGCCGTTGACAGACGTCTACAAGTCTGTGCATAGTGAAGCCATGAAAATAAAAACCACTACACTCACCACCATTATTATTACCACCAACCCTTCGGGGTAGGAGGTCGGCGGTGTGTTGTCTGTAGAAAAGACCCGTGACCTCAAATGTCACGGGTCTTTTTTTTGGCTCTGTTGTGCAGGGCTGTTACCGAATAAACCAAGTATCGCGATAACTGACAATAACAGTAAAATAAGCGAAGGAGTTTAAAATGAGGGTGCTCAAGTTTGGCGGATCGTCACTGGCGTCAGTAAGCCGTTTTGCCGGAGTCGCACAGATAGTGCAGCAGCAAACCACAATAGACAGCATTTGTCTGGTGTTATCGGCGCCACAGGGCGTAACTAATACGCTGGTTGAGCTGACCGATTTGGCTTATCTGGGATCGGATTTCAGCCCGCTGTTGCAGCAATTGCAACAGCGTTATCAAACGCTGGCCAGTGAAGCACTGGCGTTATTCCCAACAGCAGAGCTGAGCGGCTTAAATGACGTTATTAGCCGGCAGCACGAACAATTGCAGGCTCAGCTTACTGGTATTCAGTTACTCAGGTATTGTCCGGACCATATTAAAGCGCAAATTCTGGGGCTGGGTGAGCAATTCAGTGTTGCTCTGATGACAGCGCTGCTTACTGCTAAGCAGGTGCAAACGGTTGCCCTGGATGGCGTGAAACTGGTTAAAAGCAGTGGCGATTATTTAAATGCCACGGCAGATATTGCCGCATCAGAGCTGACGTTACAGCACGCTATCGCCAGCCAGAGCGCGCAGGTGTACGTGATTGCCGGTTTTGTTTCCAGCAATGCACAGGGCGAAACCTGTTTGCTGGGGCGCAACGGCTCAGATTACTCCGGTGCTATTGTGGCGGCCAGTATCCGCGCCAGCGCCTGCGAGATTTGGACCGACGTAGATGGTGTGTACAGCGCCGATCCGCGTCAGGTTAAAAATGCCAAGTTAATTGATAAATTGTCTTACGACGAAGCCATGGAGCTATCGTATTTCGGCGCCAAGGTACTGCATCCGAAAACTATAGGCCCGCTGGCGCGGTACAATATTGCCTGTTTTATCAAAAACACCCTAAATCCGTCAGCTCCTGGCACCTGCATCGATAATAACGGCGAAGGTGACGCTCTGGTTAAAGGCATTTCCAGCCTTGAACATCTGGCATTGGTCACGGTATCTGGCCCGGGTTTAAAAGGCGTGGTGGGGATGGCCAGCCGGGTGTTTGCGTCCATGGCGCGGGCACATATCTCTGTCAGCCTGATCACCCAGTCATCGTCAGAATTCAGCATCAGCTTTTGCGTACCGCAGTTGCATTTAACGGCGGCAAAAAATGCCCTGCAACAGGAATTTGAATTAGAACTGCAAACCGGTTTGCTGCGCCCGCTGAGTATTTTGTCCGATATGGCAATTGTTAGCCTGGTAGGTGATGGTATGCGCCAGCACCGAGGTGTAGCTGCGAAGTTTTTTGCTTCGCTGGCGCAGGCGCGGGTTAATGTAGTTGCCATAGCACAGGACAGCAGTGAGCGTTCTATTTCTGCAGTTATTGAGCAGGCAGCCTGTAAAAATGCGGTAAAGGTATGCCATGAAAACTTTTTCAGTCATATCCCCAGCATTGATGTGTTTCTGGTCGGCTGTGGTGTGGTGGGTAGTGAATTGCTGCAGCAAATTCAGCGCCAGCAGGCCTTTTTACATAGCCGCCAGGTTAAGGTAACGGTGTACGGCATTGCCAATAGCAAGGCGGTATTGTTGCACAGTGACGGCATTGATTTATCGCAGTGGCAACCACAGCTGGCAGAGGCTAAACAGGCGTTTTCTCTGGATACGCTGAACCAGTTTGCCCAGCAGCATCATCTGACAAATCCGGTGCTGGTAGATTGCACCAGCTCAGAGCAGGTTGCGGCGCAGTATGCTGATTTTATTGCCGCGGGTTTTCATGTGGTCACACCGAATAAAAAAGCCAACACCGCCTCTTATGCTTATTACCAGCAACTGCGGCAGCTGGCGCAGCAACATCGGCGCCGCTTTTTGTATGAAACCACAGTGGGCGCCGGTTTACCGGTTATTGATACTTTGCAGGGGTTGCTTAATGCCGGTGACGAATTACTCGCCTTTGAAGGTATCTTGTCAGGGTCGTTGTCTTACATTTTTGGTGAGCTGGAAGCCGGTGTCAGCCTGTCTGAGGTCACTAAAAAAGCCCGGGCAATGGGCTTTACCGAGCCGGATCCGCGCGACGATTTATCCGGCATGGATGTCGCGCGCAAGCTGTTAATCCTGGCGCGTGAAGCCGGTATGGCGCTGGAGCTTAGCGATGTTGAAGTAGAATCAGTGTTGCCGGCAGATTTTGCCGCAGGGGCCAGCACAGATGATTTTATCGCCGGCTTACCGCAGCTTGATGACAGCTTTGCCAAACGTATTAATGCCACCAGAGCTGAAGGTAAAGTACTCAGATATATTGGTGAAATTGCAGACGGCAAGTGCCGGGTAGCCATTAAAGCGCTGGCGGCAGATCATCCGCTGGCCAAAGTAAAAGACGGTGAAAATGCGCTGGCTATTCATACCCGCTATTACCAGCCTATTCCGTTTGTGCTGCGCGGTTATGGCGCAGGTGCGGCGGTAACATCGGCAGGCGTATTCAGCGATATTATGCGTACCCTCGGCTGGCAACAACAGGTGTAATAACGATGCAGCAGTTTTCTTATTTAAAGCGTTATTACGCCCCGGCCTCTACCGGTAATTTTTCGGTTGGTTTTGACCTGTTAGGCGCGGCTTTTGAGCCGCTAAACGGTGAACTGTTTGGCGATGTTCTGGATATCTGCGCTGAGCAGGCAGAGCTGAGCTTAGAGATAGTTGGCCGTTATCTGCATCAGTTGCCCGCAGATAGTACGGATAATCTGGTATTAAGCTGCTTTTATGCATTTGAACAAAAGCTGGGCCGCACCTTGCCGCGCCTGGCGCTGCGGTTGCATAAAAACCTGCCGGTGGGCAGTGGCCTGGGTTCCAGCGCCTGTTCGATAGTGGTGGCTTGTTATGCCTTTAATGATTACTTTGGTAACCCCCTATCTGAAGCCGAATTGCTGCAACTGATGGCGCAAGCGGAAGGCGGTGTCAGTGGCAGTGTGCATTATGATAATGTCGCGCCATCTTACTTTGGTGGTCTGCAACTAATGTTGCCGCAAAGCCCGCATATTTGCCGTACTTTACCCTGGTTTGAACACTGGCGGGTGGTGCTGAGTTATCCCGGCACAGTGTTATCGACTAAAGCGGCACGCGCCGTGTTGCCGCAGCAGTTAAGTTTGCCCCACAGCATTGCTTTTGCCGGTATGTTAAGCCGTTTTGTCAGTGCGCTTTATGCCGGCGATGAAACTGACGCTGCTGCGGCGCTGCAAGATCTGGTAGCAGAGCCGGCCCGCACACCGCTTATACCAGAGCTACCCTCGCTAAGAGCAGCTTTAATGGCTGAAGGGGTTTTGCATGTGGGTATCTCAGGGGCTGGCCCCACCTTATTTGCATTGTGCAGCAATGAAGCGCAGGCTCAGCTTGCTGCTGACTATTTATCGCGGCATTATGAAAAGAATCAGGACGCGACTACGCAAATTTGTCGCTTATCATTGGCTGGCGCACGGAGGCTGTAGGAAAGAATAATGATGTTAACGAATATTAAAGTACCTGCCGAGCAGGTGAGTTTTTTACAGGCAGTACGCCAGGGGTTGGGGCAGCAGCAAGGCTTATTTTTCCCTACCAGCTGGCCTAAACCGGATATTGATAAACTGCTTGGCATGTCACTGGTAGAGCGCAGCAGTGCTATTTTGCATGCGTTAATCGGTGACGAGCTAAGCCAGGCAGAAGTCACGCAGATGGTCAGCAGTGCTTTTACCTTTCCTGCGCCACTGGTGCCGGTAACCGACGACGTAAGTTGTCTGGAGCTGTTTCACGGCCCGACTCTGGCATTTAAAGATTTTGGCGGCCGTTTTATGGCCCAGGCACTGGCAAAGGCGCAAGGCGGCAAAAAAACCACCATTGTTACCGCAACGTCAGGTGACACCGGTGCTGCCGTGGCGCATGCATTTTATCGCCAACCCGGGGTGCAGGTGGTGATTTTATTCCCCAAAGGCAAAATCAGCCCATTACAGGAAAAGCTGTTTACCACCCTGGGTGAAAATATTACTACGCTGGCGGTAGAGGGCGACTTTGATCAGTGTCAGGCACTGGTAAAACAGGTGTTTGATCATAAAGCGCTGGTAGATAAACTCAGCATTAACTCGGCTAACTCTATTAATATCAGCCGCTTATTTGCCCAAATCTGCTATTACTTTGAAGCGGTAGCACAGGTGCCTGCCGATAAACGCGACCAGATAGTTATAGCGGTACCCAGTGGTAACTTTGGTAATTTAACCGCCGGTTTAATTGCTAAAACTCTGGGCCTGCCAATTAAACGTATGGTTGCTGCTACCAATGCCAATGACACAGTGCCGCGTTATTGGCGCAGTGGCAGCTGGCAGCCTAAAACGACTGTTGCCACGCTGTCAAATGCGATGGATGTTGCCGCACCGAATAACTGGCCCAGGGTAGAGGCGTTGCTGGCACAAGGCGTAATTAACCGCACCGATATTGAGGCGGTGATGGTAGATGAAGACGATACCGTGTTTGGTGTACGGCAATTGTCACAGCTTGGCTATTTAAGCGAGCCGCATGCTGCGGTGGCTTTTAAGGCGCTAAAGCGCAGCTTGCAGCAAGGTGAATACGGTATTTTCCTCGGTACTGCTCACCCGGCTAAGTTTAAAGAGCAGGTAGAGAATATTCTGGGTACCCCGATAGCCTTGCCGGAAGTGCTGGCGCGCTGTGCCTCAGAGCAGGGGCTGAGCAAAGACATTCCGGCAGATTTTGCCGTGTTGCAGCAAGAGCTGTTAAAACTGGAGCAAGCCTGATGCCGTGGCAGCAGCTGTTGGGGCAGGAGAAAACCCAGCCCTATTTTATTGAGACACTGGAGCAGGTAAAGCAGGCGCGTCAGGCCGGGCAAGTAATATATCCGCCCGAAAGTGATGTGTTTAATGCCTTTAAGCTGACCGGGCTGGACAACCTGAAAGTGGTGATCCTGGGGCAGGATCCTTATCACGGGCCGAATCAGGCGCATGGCCTGGCGTTTTCTGTACGCCAGGGTGTGCGGGTGCCACCATCACTGCAAAATATGTATAAAGAACTGGCACTGGAGTATGCCGATTTTCAGATCCCACAGCATGGCTGCCTGGAAAGCTGGGCCCGGCAGGGGGTATTGTTACTTAATACCGTGCTGACTGTGGTGGCAACTCAGCCCAATTCGCACCGCCATTTAGGCTGGGAGCAATTTACCGATAAGGTCATTGCCCAAATCAGCGCACAGTGTCAGGGTATCGTATTTCTGCTTTGGGGCTCGCATGCGCAGAAAAAGGGCCGCCTGATCGACCGGCAACGCCATTTTGTGCTGGAAGCACCGCATCCGTCACCGCTGTCTGCTCATCGCGGCTTTCTTGGCTGTGGTCACTTTAAACAGGCAAATGAGCTACTGGTTAAGCAGGGTAAAACCCCGGTTAACTGGCAGTTGTAACCTGGCCCAAAAGCAAAAAACGCCCGCTGCTGCCAGCGGGCGTTTTTTTACAATTCGATATCAGCCAGTTCAGGTTCAATGGTCCAGTCAATATCGCTCAGCTCCCTTTTCAGGCGCTGGCGCTCTTTGAGCTGTTCAATTTCACGCCATTTACGCTTTACTGCACGCGGTTTAGCAGCTGGGCGCTCCAACATATTCAGTAAGTCTTCGAAGCTTTCCATAGTTTGGCCTCTCTGATAGTTGTTGTTCAATAGTTGTTGTTATTTTCAACAAATGATTTACCACATTTTGCATCAAAATAAAACAACTAAGTGACAACACTATGACAGGCCCGTACTATTTACCTTACTTATGTTGTAAGAATGCCGCTATTAACGCCTGGGTTGAACTGTCCAGTTTACTGGCATCAGAGCCGCTTAACGCCTGATAAATAGGGCCTGACAGCTGTTTACCCAGTTCCACGCCCCACTGATCAAACGAATTAAGGCGCCATAACACGCCCTGACAGAATACTTTATGTTCATACAACGCGATTAAAGCGCCAACATAATATGGCGATAATTCCGGCAGCAACAGGGTATTGCTGGGTTTATTGCCCGGCGATACTTTATGCGGGGCTAACTCCGCAGCCTGCTGGGCTGTCATGCCCGCAGCAAGGCATTCGTCTGTGGCTTCCTGCAGTGTTTTACCCTGCATTAATGCCTGCGTCTGGGCAAAACAATGCGCCGCCAAACGCTGGTGGTGATCGGTCAAACTATGGGCCGGTTGCAGTGGCAGAATAAAATCGGCCGGTACGGCCAACGCGCTTTGGTGTAATAACTGATGGTACGCATGCTGGCCATTAGTGCCGGCATCGCCCCAGATCACCGGTGCGGTAGCGTCAGTTAATGGCTGGCCGTTAGTATCAACGCTCTTGCCATTAGATTCCATGTCCAGCTGTTGCACATAAGAGGGCAACAAGCGCAGATAATGGCTGTACGGCAGTAAAGCCTGTGCCTGACAACCAAAGCCATTGATATACCATATGCCCAGCAGTGCCAGCGTCAGCGGCATATTCTCGGCCTGCGGGGCGTTGATAAAATGCTCGTCCATGGCTTCAGCGCCTTTAAGCAACTGAGCAAAATGCGCATTGCCAATCATCAGCGCTACCGGCAAGCCGATAGCCGACCACAGCGAGTAGCGCCCACCTACCCAATCCCACATTGGCAGAATATTTTGCTCGACAATACCAAACTCTGCTGCAGCGGCAATGTTAGACGACGTCGCCCAGAAATGCCGGGCAATAGCTGTGGCATCTGCACCATTGTCTTTAAACCATTGGCGCACAGCCAGGGCGTTTTGCTTGGTTTCTTCAGTGCCGAATGATTTAGACGCAACAAACACCAGGGTAGTGGCCGGATCGAGGTTTTTCACCACATCCGATACCACTGCGCCATCGATATTACCGGCGAAATGCAGTTTTACCGGGCTGCAATGATAAGGTGTTAATGCCTCTACCGCCATTTGCGGGCCAAGTAACGAGCCACCAATGCCAACCCAAATCAGATCAGTTATGGCTTTGCCGCTATAGCCTTTGTATTCACCCTGGTGTAACTGACTGACCAGCGCTGTCATTCTGGCGCGGCAATCGTCGATGGCGGCGCCAATATCTTCGCCATCAAGCTCAAGCCCTTTCACATCAGTTTTGCGTAGCATGGTATGCCACACCGTGCGTTGCTCGGTGTTGTTAATTTTGTCGCCTGCCAGCATCGCCTGCAGCACCGCATTAATATTACTGTGTGCGGCCAGTTGCTGCAGCGCCTGCCAGCTTTGATCATCAATCAGGTTTTTCGAGTAGTCCAGCGTAATGCCACAAGCTTTGGTGTTAAAGCGGCTGGCCCGGCCGGGATCGGTATTAAACGCCTGCCGTAATGAAATGTGTTTTGCTGCCAGCTGTTTAAGACCAGACAATGCGGAACCTGACATACTCTACTCCCCTGAAAATTGTGTGATTAAAGTGCCTGCTGGATCAACTGCTCCAGCTTACGTTGGTCGATAGCAAATTTGCGGATACCTTCTGCCAGCTTTTCTGTGGCCATAGCATCTTCATTCAATGCCCAGCGGAACTGGCTTTGGCTCAGTTGCTCTGGTGCAGAACGGGTGGCACCGGTGTCGGTTAAATGCACCGTCAGTTCGCCTTGTTGTTGGCTCAGTTCGGCCAGTAAGCCGGGGCTAATGGTTAAGCGGTCACAACCGGCCAGGGCTAATACTTCACCCACGTTACGGAAACTGGCGCCCATCACCACGGTTTTAAAACCATGCTGTTTGTAGAAACGGTAAATTTCACGTACTGATACTACGCCAGGATCAGTCTCGCTGGTGTAATCCTGCCCGGTGCTGGCTTTGTACCAATCCAGAATGCGGCCAACAAAAGGTGAAATTAAATATACGCCAGCTTCAGCACAGGCACGGGCCTGAGCCATATGAAACAGCAGTGTCAGGTTACATTCAATACCTTCCTGCTCTAACTGGCGTGCTGCCTGAATACCTTCCCAGGTAGAGGCAATTTTTATCAGAATACGCTCAGTGCCTATGCCGTTTTCTTGGTACAGCGCAACTAATTGGCGGGCTTTGGCTATGGTGGCCTCAGTATCAAAAGACAAACGGGCATCCACTTCGGTAGATACCCGGCCTGGCACCAGCTTACTGATAGCAGTGCCGATATCGACGGCAAATTTGTCTGATGCCAGGCTAAGCTGTGCTTCAGCTGAGCTGGCTTTGCTTTTGGCGTAGGCTACAGCACCTGCTAATACAGGTTTGGCAAACTCCAGCTGACTGGCATTTAACAATAGGCTGGGATTAGTGGTAGCATCTACCGGACGAAACTGCTCAATGGCGGTCAGGTCGCCGCTGTCTACTACTACAGTGGTAACCGCTTTTAACTGGGTAAGTAAGTCGCTCATATTGTTTTATTACCGTATTTTTGATCACATTCTAGTGATGTAGCGTTTAATAAGCAATTAATGTAGGAATATTACAACAAAGTTCGGTGCTAACCGGATTTTAACTACATTAGCGTTGCGTGACGTAAAGTAAGTTACTATATTGCCTGTTTTTGTCGGCCTTAAAAGGCCATATTTTGTTTCAGTGTAAATTAGCACAGGATCTCGATGATCTTCCAAGCCAGCTTTTATAAAAGTAAAAAACTTCTGTTAATCGAAGACTGTGAGCCTGTGCGTGCCTCTATTAAGGGCATGTTACAGCAAATAGGTTTCGATGATATTACCGCTGTTGCTGATGCTATGCAGGCGATTTCTCCGGCCAGGCGGCACAGCTTCGACTTTATTCTGGCTGATTTTAATCTGGGCGACGGTAAAGACGCGCTGCAGTTGTTTAACGAGTTATCTGCACTGGGGGCTATTAAAACCGCCTGTTGTTTTGTCCTGATGAGCTCTGAACCCCAACGTTTACCGGTGTTTGGCGTACTACAAGGTACACCGGATCATTTTGTGTTAAAGCCGTTCTCCTATGTAGAGTTGGAAAAACGGCTGGCTAAAGCCTGGCAAAACCGCACCGCACTACGCAAAGTGTATCAGGCCATTAAGCAGGCCGATCTGGCTAACGCCTTGCTGGAGCTGGATGAGGCGATAAAAGCCGGTTCTGCGAACCCCTTGCAGGCTTTGCGCTTAAAAGGCGAACTGCTGCTGGCACAAGGCGAATATAACGCTGCAGCACAGCTGTACAGTAAAATTCAGCAGCAACGCGATTTTAGCTGGGCCAGGCTTGGTGCTGCCGCCACCCTGGTAAAACTGCAGCAATGGGACAATGCTGAGCAGTTATTGCTACAACTGGCAGAGCAGGACGATATTCGCCCGGAGGCTGTAGAGTGGCTGGCTCGGTGTTATTTATTGCAGGCTGACTTAGCCAAAGCACAGGAACAATTAACCGAGCTGCTGAAACTCCAACCTACCAATATGGCGGCACATTACGCCCTGGCAGATGTATTACAGCTTAATGGCCAGCAGGAAGATAGCAGCAGATATTTACAAAAATTGATTCAGCAGTTTCGTTTTTCAGCTTTTGACGCACCAGAGTGCTATTTGCAATTAAGCCGCTTATTGCTGGAACAGGCGCAGTTCGCCGAGTTAGGTGCTTTTAGCGCTGCACTGAAAAAAAGCAGTGAAGCACTGGCTAATATGCCGCAAAAGCTGGCTACAGATATTATAGAACCCGAAGTAGCAGTGCTGCGTGCGCGCATCAGTTTATTGCAAGGCAATGTGGCTGATGCCAAACAGCAATTAAACTTTGTTACCGTTGCCAGCAAACCGGTGCATGTTGCCGCCGAGCTGGACAAAGCCCGTCTGGCTTTTGCTCTGGGCGATACTAAACAGGCTGAAGCGCATCTTGCGGTGTTAAAAAGTGCCGATTTTGCTGCTGATGATCTGTCGGCTTGCTGTCAGCGTTTATTAGCCAAACAAGCGCTACTGCGTGAAACAGAACTCAAAGCGCAACTGCGCGATTTAAACCAGGCTGGTATGGACGCGGCACAAAAAGGCAATGTAAAAGTGGCACTGGTAAAATTGCGCCAAGCGTTTTTGCTGATGCCCTGTAACGCCGGGCTGGCACTTAACCTGCTGCAGGTATTAGGCCAGCTGCCAGCACACAAAGCCTTGTTGCCGTTGGCTAAAGCCGTGCTCAGTGCGCTGGAAAACACCACATTAACCAGTGCAAACCAGCAGCGTCTGGCGCAGCTACTGCCGCAGTTGCCAGAGCTGTACCTTGATTAACAAAGGTTCTATTAATAGTGCTTGAATAATATCGGAATTATTTATGTTGTTGCTTGTATCTCCTGCAAAGGATCTTGATTTTCAGCCATTGGCAGAGCCACTGCCGGTTACCCAGCCAAACATGCTGGCACAAAGCCAGCAACTGGCAGAGATTTGTAAAACCCTGACGCCGGCTGATTTATCGTCACTAATGCATATCAGCGATAAACTGGCGGGGTTAAACGCTGCCCGTTTTGCGCAGTGGCAATTGCCGTTTACAGAAACAAACGCCAAAGCAGCCTTATTTGCCTTTAACGGTGATGTGTATCAGGGGCTGGACGCTGCAAGTTTAACCGCAGACGATATTACCTTTGCCCAGCAGCACCTGCGTATTTTAAGTGGTTTGTATGGCGTGCTGCGGCCACTGGATTTAATGCAGCCTTACCGGCTGGAAATGGGCACCAAACTGGCTAATCCAAACGGTAAAGACTTATATGCGTTTTGGCAAAACAGCATTACAGAGCAGCTAAACCAGCAACTGGATAAGCTGCAAAGCAATGTAGTGGTAAACCTGGCCTCGCAGGAGTACTTTAAAGCAGTAAAACCTAAGTTGCTGCAGGGCCGTTTAATTACGCCGGTATTTAAAGATTTTAAAAACGGCCAGTACAAAATTATCAGCTTTTTTGCCAAAAAAGCCCGCGGCTTAATGGCGCGTTATATTATTCAGCAGCGTTTAACCGCGGCAGAGCAGTTAAAAAGCTTTGATCTGGCAGGCTATGGCTACAGTGCTGAACATTCAACGGCCAACCAGCTGGTATTTTTACGCTACAGCCCAGAATAGCTTTATGCAAGGAGCAGGCAGAACCGCCTTGTCCACGTCAACACGCCGTAAACCCTTCCCAGGGGGCTCGACTCAGGCATCCATGCCTTCAACGGTTGACTTAGAACAAGCCGGTTCTGCTGATTGATTCAACATTACGTTCAGCCGTTTTTTTGTTACAATGCCGCTCTTTGCCGGTAGCGGCTTTGCAGTGGTATAACAGATGAAATTTCCCGGCCTGCGTAAAATTAAACATTATTTCCCGGTATCCCAGCCCAAGCCTCAGTTGCCCAGCTTTGAAGTACGGCCAGAGCTGGATACCTATATCGTTGGTCTGGATCAAACTATTGTTGATGTAGTCGCCAGTGTTAGCGATGAATTTCTGCAAAAGTATAATATCCGCAAAGGCTTATCTAATCTGGTAGAGCACGGCAAAGCCAATTTAATTTATCAGGAGTTGGTGGCGCAGCAGGCCATATCTGATCATTTTGCTGGCGGCACTATCGGCAATACTATTCACAATTATTCTGTACTGGCTGATGATAAATCGGTGTTGCTGGGCGTAATGTCAGCCAATATTGCGCTGGGATCACCGGCATATCACTATGTTTGTCATACCAGCTCGAAAGTGGATATGAACCATTTACAGGGCGTGGCAGGTGATATTGGCCGGGGTATTACCATGATAACGCCGGACGGCGAGCGTACCTTTGTTATCGACCCCAGCGATATGGACGAGCTAAGCCCGGAGTATATTCCTACTGATATTATCGCCGGAGCCGCGGCTTTTGTGGTCAGTGCTTACCCGCTGCGTGCCACAGATCAGCCGATTCAGCAGGCCATGTTTAAAGCCTTGCAGGACGCCAAAGCGCATAATGTGCCGGTGGTGATGAGCCTGGGCACCCGGCATTTGGTTGAAGAGAACCGTGCGCAAATTCTTAGCACCATTAAAGACTACGTTAACGTGCTGGCAATGAATGAACTGGAGGCTGAAGCCTTAACCGGCTGTGCCGATCCGCTTAAAGCCGCCGAAGCGATATTGGATCACACTGATATGGTGCTGATCACCGCCGGGCCGGAAGGGTTATACCTGTGCGGCCACACCGATGACAATGTAAAACGTGAAAGCAGCAATCCGATAAAATCAGCCAGCCTGGCCGATTTTAACCAGTACGAGTTCAGCCGGCCGATGCTGCATGCCAACTGTGACAAACCACTGAAAGTGTATTCGCATATTGACCCATATTTAGGCGGGCCAGAGCGGATTAAAAACACCAATGGCGCCGGCGATGGCGCCTTGTCGGCTATTTTGCATGATATGGCGGCGAATCATTTTCATAAGCAGGTGCAGCCGTTATCAGGCAAGCATGAGCAGCCGTATCTGGCGTATTCATCATTTGCCCAAATTTGTAAGTATGCTAACCGCGTAAGTTACGAGATTCTGGTGCAAAACGCGCCGCGCTTGTCCAAAGGCCTGCCGGAGCGTGAAGATAGTCTGGAAGAGGCATACTGGGAGAGATAATAGCTGGGGCGCAACGCGCTAAGCTGGTGTCCCGATAGCGCAGCCACAGAGTGTCTGAGCAAGCCATGGATGGCTTGCGAGTTGCTGTGGCGAGCATAGCGGGATTTCCAGCTTAGAAGTTCAGTAGTAAGAGGATCCGCATTACTCACACCGACACGCCGTAAATACTTCCCTGTAGGCTCGATTCGGCCATCCTGGCCTGCAACGGTCGGCTTAGAGTAATCCGAATCCTCTACTGGTAGCATTAACTTTGAAACACACTTTCCAGCAAGCGGAAAGTACCGGCATCGGCATCCAGCTCAACGCGGCCCCCCACCGGCACAATAAACTGCTGGCGTATGTGGCCAATCATGGCGCCGCGGTAGGCCGGTATATTCAGCGGTTTAATATGGTCTTCAAAAATCTGATCCATTGTCAGCCAGCCATAGCCACCGCTGGGGCGGCATGCGGTACATTCACCAAAAATAAAACCGGCAATTTTATCCAGCGCGCCCATCAGTTTTAGTGTGCTCAGCATACGGTCAATACGGTAGGGCGCTTCTTCTACGTCTTCTAAAAACAAGATTTTGCCGGTGAAGTCGGGTAAATAAGGCGAGCCTGCCAGTGCGGTTAATACCGTAAGATTACCCCCAACCAGCTCACCCTGAACTTTCCCACCAGTAATGGTTACGGTGCGGTTTTGCCGGGCTACCAGCTCGTCTTTGGCGTCCAGCACATTTTGGTACTGCATTAATTCGCGATCGAAAAATACACGCTGAAACTGATCGGCATTAAAACTGTTCCAACTGCCGGTGCCGTTAGGGCCATGGAAACTGACTAAGCCGGTTTGGGCATGAATGGCATTGTGCAGCGCGGTAATGTCGGAATAACCCAGTAAAACCTTCGGGTTGCTGCGAATAAGCTTGTAGTCCAGTAAGGGCAATAACCGTGCGGCGCCCGAGCCACCGCGCAGGCAAATAATAGCTTTTACTTCTTTGTCGGCAAACATGGCGTTAATATCGCTGGCGCGCTCAGCGTCGGTACCGGCCAAATGGCCACGGCGGGCTGCAAGGTGTTTGCCGGTTTTCACTTTAAAGCCAAGCGCCTGCATTACTTCCTGGGCAATTTGTAAATCCAGCGCTTCATCGGTGGCTTTAGAGGGGCTAACCAGGGCGACGGTATCGCCTTTGTTTAATGCCAGTGGTAACAGGCGTTTGTTATTACCGCCTGTAGGTGCGGCCAATACGCTGCTGCAACCGGCCAGCGGTAACAGGGCGGCGGTCAGGGCACAGCTTTTTATAAATTGTCTTTTGTCCATTAAGCAACTCCACTGGCTATCAATTCACTGGGCTAATAATTTATTCAAACTACCAATAGCAGCTTAACTAAATAATTCCAAGATTGCACAGCAAAAATGCGATAGCCGCCGCTGTTTTTGCGAGCGGCGGTTGCCGGTGGTTAAGCTTATTTTTTCGTGTTTTTAGCGGCTTTTTTCGCTGCGGCCTTGGTAGGCTTTTTCTTTTTCACCGGCACTTTGGCTTCTTTGTTTTTTGGCCGTAGTGCTTCTATTACGCGGCGCTTTAGCTTTTGCTCTACATAGCGTTCTACTTTAGCCAAAATGGCCATATCGTGCGCTTCAATCAATGATATTGCCGTGCCTTTTTTACCGGCGCGGCCGGTGCGGCCAATGCGGTGCAGGTAGACGTCGGCACTGCGCGGCATATCAAAGTTAATGACGTGGCTTACATCGTCAATATCCAGGCCGCGGGCAGCAATATCTGTCGCCAGTAAAATGCTTACGCGGCCAGAGCTGAAACGCTCAACCGCCTGCATGCGTTTATCCTGTGGCATTTCGCCCTGTAACCAGCCACAGCGTAAACCGGCGGTTTCCAGCTGTCCGGTTAAACTGGCCAGGCGCTCGCGGGTTTTAATAAACACTATGGTTTTGGTCACATCCGGCTGCTTTAGCAGATGAATAAGCAGTGCCAGTTTATGCTGGGCGTCATCAGCCAAATGTACCCATTGCAGAATTTTGGCGTTTTCTTTGCGCGATGGTATGGCTTCAACCCGCTCTGGCTCTTTTAAAGCGCGCCCGGCAAAACGTTCTAAATTAGCGCCTTCCAGCGTGGCAGAGAATAAAAACGTCTGCCGGCGGCGGCGCGCTTCCAGCACTATGCGGTTCATCTCGCCAATAAAGCCCATATCCAGCATGCGGTCGGCTTCATCCAGAATCAGCAGTTCTACTTCATCTGCCTGAAAGCTTTCTTCGTCCAGATATTCAGTTAACCGGCCGGGCGTAGCGATAAGAATGTCGTTGTTTTTTTCCAGCGTATCTTTATGGCTGCCGTAGTTAATACCACCGGTGATCACGCCAACATTAAGCTCGGTAAACTGGGTAAAATGTTTAAACTCGTCGTATACCTGATACGCCAGCTCACGGGTTGGTGTCATAACCAGCACGCGGGCAAAGCCCGGGTCTTTGCGGCCAAAGTCGAGCAGGTACTGAATGGCAGGCAACACAAACGCCAGAGTTTTACCGGTGCCGGTAGGGGCGCTGGCCAGTAAGTCTTTACCTTCCAGTGCCAATGGGATCGCCATTTCCTGGATCAGTGTGGGCGCCTCGAAACCGCGCATACTGATGGCGCGGTTAATATCATCGTCCAGTTGAAAATCTGCGAATGTTGTCATTTTGTCCTCAGCATTGTTGCCTGCCCGGTGACACTGCGCCCGCTTCGCCGTAAACTGGCGGTGGAGGTGCTGATGTCAGCCGGTTTTCAATGTAAAAAATTCTATGTTGCTCATGATCAATGCGCGATGAAAGTCGGCACTGACGGTTTATTGCTTGGCGCTTTTGCTCCACTACCGCCACCGGGTGGCGATATTCTCGATATTGGTGCCGGCTCCGGCCTGATAAGCCTGATGTTAGCGCAGCGTACCGCGGGTGCCAATGCGATAGACGCAATAGAGCTGGACCCTGCTGCGGCTGAACAAGCGGCTGCGAATGTGGCAAACAGTCCGTGGCCAAACGCGATACGGCTGATAAAGGGCGACATTCTAACCTATAGCAGTGGCAAACGTTACCGCTTAATTGTGTCTAACCCGCCGTTTTTTCAACAATCGCTGTTATCGCCGGATCAGCGGCGCACGCAGGCGCGCCACACCGACAGCTTGCCCTTTGCTGCTCTGCTGCAAAAAGCCGCGCAGTTGTTGCATGATACTGGTAGCTTTGCGCTGGTGTTGCCGGCCAGCGGCAGCCAGGCGTTTACGCAGTTGGCACTGGCGCAGGGCTGGCAGTTAGCGCAGCGCTGTACTGTGTTTAGTAAAGCTGAGTTTAGCAAAGCCGATAAACCGCAGCGCAGCTTGTTGTGTTTGCGCCGCAGCACAGAGCGCGTTGCTACAGTTGAAAGCCAGTTGGTTATTCATGCTGGTGACGGCAGTTACTCTGCGCAATATCAGCATTTGCTTGGTGCTTTTTATCTTAAATTTCCTGACGGCGATCACAACTGATGAACAACAGCCCTTTTTCGGCCACAGAGTGGAACCGCATTGCGTTACAGCAACAAGGCTTGCTGCAACCAGCGTTATCGTTGCCAGCTTTGATACAGCAATTAGGTTATGTGCAAATTGACTCTATCAATGTGGTAGAGCGGGCGCACCATCATGTGTTGCACAGCCGGCTAAGCAGTTACCAGCCGGCAATGCTGGAGCAGGCGATACAGCAGGCTGAGGTGTTCGAATACTGGGCCCATGCCGCAGCATACCTGCCTATGGCTGATTATCGTTTCAGCCTGTACCGCAAGCAGCAGCTAAAGCAAGGAGAGAAACACTGGCACCAACCCGATACCGGTTTGATGCAGCAGGTGCTGGCGCGCATAACAGCCGAAGGCCCGCTAAAGGCAGCTGACTTTAGCGATGACAGCCGCAGTCGCGGCAGCTGGTGGGATTGGAAACCGGCGAAGAAAGCGTTGGAGCAGCTTTTTATGCACGGCGATGTGATGGTGAAGTACCGTGATAATTTTCACAAAGTGTACGATCTGACTGAGCGAGTATTGCCGGCGCAGGTTAATTGCGATGTTCCGGACGATACTGCTTTTGCCCGTTATCTGATCAGCCGGTTTTTGCAGGCGCATGGCTTTGGCTCGGTCGCGCAAATAGGCTATTTGCGCAAAAACAGTAAAACACTACTGCAACCTGTGCTGGAGCAAATGTGCGAACTAGGGGAGACCGGCAGCTTTACCCGACAAAACAAAACTTACTACTTTGCCACTAACCTTAGCGTACCGCCGCCAATAACCAACCGGGTATGGTTGCTTAATCCGTTCGATAATTTACTGATACAACGTGACAGAATTAAACAGTGGTTTGCTTTTGACTACCAGATAGAAGTGTACGTGCCGACAGAAAAGCGCCGTTATGGCTATTACAGCCTGGCTGTGTTGTGGGCAGACAATTTTGCCGGCAGGGTAGATGTTAAAGCTGACCGGGCAAGCAAAACTTTATTATTGCAGCGCTTAACATTGGAGCCGGCGGCTTATGATAGCACCGGCAATGTCGCTGACGATTTTCTGGCCGCCTTTGAACATGCCGTCGCCGGTTATGCCTGCTTTAACGGTTGTGAACGCTGGAAACTGGTGGCTTGTAACGACCGTCGGCTGAAACAGCATTATCGTCGTCTGCAGGTAGTCAGTTAGAGCAGGCTGGCAATTTCCTGCAAAATCTGGCTTACCCAGTCATTTAAACGGGCGTCGGTTAAGTCGTACTGGTTCTCATCGTCCAGCGCCAGGCCATAAAACAGCGCACCATCCTCCGTTAAGGCTTTAGAGGCAATAAAATCGTAACCGGCAGTGGGCCAGAAGCCAATGCGGGTAGGGTGTTGTGGCGCTATGGCGTCGTGCAGCATACCCACGGCATCAATAAACCATTCGGCGTAGCCCAGTTGGTCGCCCATGCCATAAATGGCCACAATTTTGCCGCTTAAATCTACATTGCTGATATCATCCCAGTGCGCTTCCCAGTCTTCCTGAATTTCGCCAAAATCCCAGGTCGACAGGCCAAGAATTAAAATATCGTAGTCGGCCATTTTGCTTAATGGCACTTGCTTGATATTGTGCAGATCTATTGCGTCGGCACCAATTAATGCCTGAATTTTCTCTGCAACCATTTCGGTATAGCAGGTGGTAGAACCATAAAATAAACCGATTTTCATGTCTGTCTTATTACACCATAACGCCATCAGTAAAGACGCGCAGTGTAGCAGAATAGCAGCACCGGCAAAATCCCGGCTTTGCCTGCTCTGTGCTATGCGCTAACATAACGGCAGTATTACAGGCGGAATGCCATGTTGAAAACAGTATCAAAAAACGTGTCAGAAACTACGCAACCCCAAGCGGTTGATTTACAGCTTATCAGTGCTTTTCTTGATCAGCTGTGGCTGGATAAAGGCGTCAGTGAACATACGCTTAGTGCCTATGGCACCGATTTAAAGAAGTTTGCCGCTTTTATCGCCGGGCAAAACCAGCATTTGCTCAGCACCGACAGCATGTTGGTAAACCGGTATCTGGCACAGCGTTATGACAGCCAATACAGCCCGCGCAGTACCTCACGCGCGCTTAGCAGTTTGCGCCGTTTTTACGCTTACGTGCATCAAAGCGGCAAAATCGCCAACAACCCGCTTACGCAGCTGTTAAACCCTAAACTGGGCCGCAGCCTGCCTAAAAGTTTGTCAGAACAAGACGTAGATGCCCTGCTAAATGCGCCTGATTTAACTGATGTTATTCAGTTTCGCGATAAAGCCATGCTAGAGCTGCTATACGCCAGCGGTTTACGGGTGTCTGAATTAGTTGGGCTGTCGATGCAACAACTTAACCTGCAGCACGGTCTGGTAAGGGTAGTGGGTAAAGGCCAGAAAGAGCGGCTGGTGCCGATGGGTGAAGAAGCTGCGCACTGGCTGACCCGCTATTTACGCGAAGCACGGGTACAGTTACTTGGCGGCCAGATGCTGGATGTGGTATTTCCAAGCAATCGCGCACAGCAGATGACACGGCAAACCTTCTGGCACCGTATTAAGTTTTATGCCAAAGTAGCGCACATTCAGGCCGAGCTGTCGCCGCATACATTGCGCCACGCTTTTGCCACCCATTTACTGAACCATGGCGCCGATTTGCGTGTAGTACAAATGTTGCTGGGCCACAGCGACTTGTCTACCACCCAAATTTATACCCATGTCGCGCAGGCAAGGTTACAAAGCCTGCATCAGCAACATCACCCGCGCGGTTAGGCGCAGAACAGGAAACAGTATGAACAAGTTTGTATCAGCGTTATGTAGCCTTGGATTTATTGCAGCAGCCAGTGCGCAAAGCACCGATATTGATGCGCAGCACAACCAGGTTAAGCAGCAGTTTGCTATGCTGAATTTATCGGTGAATGCCATCTCTGAGGCACCACTGGACGGCCTGTTGCAGGTATTTACCAATAAAGGCCTGTTTTTTACCTCAAAAGATGGCCAGTATTTTATTGAAGGCAATATTTACGACTTAACCAACAAAGTGCTGGTTAACGACGAACAAATGCGGCCTTATATTCAACAGCAGGTAGCGGCAAATAAAAGCGGCACTATTGAATACAAAGCCAAAAAGGAAAAATACGTTATTAACGTATTTACCGATCCCAGCTGTGGCTATTGCCGCAAGTTACACAACGAAATGAAAGATTATAACGACGCTGGTATTACCGTACGTTATATGGCATTTCCGCGTGGCGGCCTGACATCAGAAACCTATCTGCAAATGCAGCATATCTGGTGTACAAAAGACAGCCGGGGCGCGATGAACGCAGCAAAAGACGGTAAAAATGTTAAACCCGCTATGTGTAATAACCCGGTAAAAACTCAGTACGAACTAGGCCAGTCTTTTGGTATTAACGGTACACCGGCCATTATTTTGCCCAGCGGGCGTTTAATTCCGGGCTATCAGCCTGCTCAGGCGCTGTTAGCCCAACTGCAGGCGGAATAACAACCGCCTATGTCTGCAGTAAACCGCTTTATTCAACGCCGGGTAATGCCCGGTGTGTTACCTGACTTACCTGATAACACCCACCCCGTGCTTAAGCAGCTGTATGCCTGTCGCGGGGTAGTGCATGCCAATGAGCTTGAACGCGGCGCTGGCCGCTTATTGCCGTTTCAACAGTTAAAAGGCATTGATGCAGCCACTGCATTATTAATTGATGCCCTGCAACAACAGCAACATTTAGTCATTGTTGGTGATTTTGATGCCGACGGTGCTACCAGTACTGCGGTTCTGATCAGCGGCTTGCGCGCTTTTGGCTTTAAATCACTGGAATATCTGGTGCCTAACCGTTTTGAATACGGCTATGGCTTAACGCCGGAAATGGCCGAGCTGGCGGTAGCGCAGGGCGCAGAACTTATTGTGACCGTGGATAATGGTATATCTGCGCTGGACGGCGTGGCACTGGCGAAAAAAGCCGGCGTTAAAGTGCTGGTAACCGATCATCACCTGGCCGGTAATGAATTACCCAATGCTGATGCCATCGTAAACCCGAACCAACCAGGGTGTAACTTCCCCAGCAAAGCACTGGCGGGTGTAGGTGTCGCCTTTTATCTGCTGCTGGCACTACGTGCAGCACTGCGTGAGCAACAGTATTTTACCGAGCGGCAGCTTAGCGAGCCTAACTTAGCTGAACTGCTGGATTTAGTTGCGCTAGGCACCGTTGCTGATGTGGTGCCGCTGGACAGCAATAACCGCATTTTGGTGTATCAGGGCTTAATGCGTATTCGCAGCGGTAAATGCCGCCCCGGTATTCAGGCATTAATTGATGTCGCCAACCGTAATGCGGCTAAACTGACCGCCAGCGACTTTGGCTTTGCCCTGGCGCCACGGTTAAATGCCGCTGGCCGGCTGGACGATATGTCGTTGGGTATAAGCTGCCTGCTGGCAAATGATTTGGGCTTAGCCCGCCAGTACGCCGCTGAGCTGGATAGCCTGAACGTAGAGCGGCGCGCCATTGAGCAAAGCATGCAATTAGAAGCGCAGGCATTTTTAAGCCAGTTGTCATTTGACGGCGCCGAACTGCCAGAGGCATTGTGTTTATACCGGCACGACTGGCATCAGGGCGTGATTGGTATTTTAGCCGGGCGTATTAAAGAGCAGTTTCACCGGCCAACTATAGTGTTTGCCCAAGGCGATGAGGGCGAGCTTAAAGGCTCGGCGCGCTCGATAAGTGGCCTGCATATCCGCGATTTACTGGAAGAAATTTCCAGCCAGTACCCTGGCTTAATTAAAAAATTCGGCGGCCATGCCATGGCTGCAGGTTTAACCATCAGTGCAGATCGCTTAGATACATTTAAGCTGGCACTGAGCTTAACGGCAAAAAAACACCTTACAGCAGAGCAGCTTACCGCCGTGATCTACAGCGATGGCGAGCTGCCGGCTGAGTGCTTTGATATTGGCTTTGCCCAGTTGCTGCAAAACGCCGGCCCCTGGGGCCAGGCCTTTCCCGAGCCGGTATTTGATGGCGAATTTAACCTGGTAAGCCAAAAGATGCTGGCGGATCGGCATTTGAAAATGATGCTGCAAACAGCGGATGGCAAGCTGGTCGATGCCATCTGGTTTAATGCCGATAACAAAGCCTGGCCGGATGTTAACGTACAAAAAGTACAATTGGCCTATCAGCTGGATATTAACGAATACCGTGACAAGCAAAACCTGCAATTGATAGTGCGGCATATGATCGCAGTTTAACCGGCCAGAGCAAAAGCCTTGCTGTAACCCAAGCGCCCTGCTAAACCTTAAGCTGAATATAAGGAAATAGGGCAGGGTGTAGTAATGGAGTCAACATCAGCTGCAACGCAAACCCCTGCGGCTACTGCTGCGCGGCAAGGGGCACAATTGCTTGAACTTCAGGCCAGGATACTGGCCTCACCGTTATTGTTTTCCAGCGATACCCGCCAGGCCTGGCAATTTCTTACTAAACAAATCAGTAAAACGTTGTACGCAGACCGTGTCAGTATCTGGCTATTTAGCCAAAGCGATGTACTACAGTGCACCGACCTGTATCAATACCAGCTTAACAGCCACAGCAGCGGTGTGTGTTTGCAGCGTAGTAACTACCCGAAATACTTTAATGCTTTAAAGCAACATGCACTGATCGCCGCGCCGGATGCAACCAGCCATCCGGCGACAACCGAGTTTAACGACGGCTATTTGCAAAGTACCGGCATCCGCTCAATGTTAGATGCTGTTATCCAGTCTGAATACGGGCTTGGCGGCGTGATCTGTGTCGAGCAGGTGAGCGAGCAACGCAGTTGGTCGGTAGATGAGCAGCATTTTATTGCTGCTATGGCTTCAATGGCCAGCACAGTACATACCTTTAGCCGGCACTTGCAGTTGCAGCGTGAATATCAGCTGGTGTTAGAGCGGCAGGATATGGCCAGCCGCAATGCCCGCATTGGTTTTTGGGAAGCGAATATCAGCAGTGGTGAGCTGTGGTGGTCGCCGATGGTATATGACATCTTTGGCGTTGACCCGAAGCAGTTTTCTCCCAGCATCGAGCTGTTTTATCAGTTGGTACATCCGGATGACAGGGCCATGGTGCAGCAGAGTGAGCAACAGGCACAGTTGCAGGGTGAACAGAATGTAGTACATCGGATAGTACTGCCGGATGGTCGTTTGCGCTGGGTACATGAAGTGGCAAAATGGACCACGCCAGAGGGCAGCGCACCCGCGCGGCTGATTGGCTCAGTGCAAGATGTTACTCAGCAGCAGCAAACCAGTGGCGAACTGCAGCAATTCTTTTTACTGTCACGCGATATTCTTTGTATTGCCAACCAGCAGAATTATTTTGAACGGGTTAACACAGCTTTTAGCCGGATAACCGGGTATAGCGAGGCGGAACTGCTAAGCCGGCCTTTTACTGCTTTTATCCATCCGGATGATCTAATCAGTACTGATGTTGAAGTAGCAGAACAACAACAAGGCAGAGTAACGTCCGGCTTTTGCAACCGCTACCAGCATAAAGAGGGCCATTATGTTACCTTGCAGTGGTCTTCGGTGCTCGATCCTGTCACCGGCAAGTTATATGCCTCGGCGCAGGATATTACCGAACGTTTGCAACTGGAGCGGATAAAAAACGAGTTTGTCTCTACAGTAAGCCATGAGCTGCGCACGCCTTTAACGTCGATAAACGGTGCTTTAGCACTGGTTAATTCCGGCTGTGTCGGCACATTACCTCCTCAGGCTTCGCAACTGCTTCAACTGGCCAACAATAACTGCCAGCGCCTTACCAGTTTGATAGACGATTTACTTGATATAGAAAAGTTATCCGCCGGTATGATGCAGATAGTGTTGCAACCGCAGCCGGTAGTGGCCTTGGTGCAGCAAAGTGTGGTTGATAACAGCCCGTACGGTAGGGACAGAAACATTCAGATACAGCTGCAAAGCACAGGTTGTGATGAGCTGCTATTAATTAATGTCGACAGCCTGCGTTTTTCTCAGGTAATGGCAAATTTACTATCCAATGCTATTAAGTTTTCACCCGAAGCTGCTACCGTAGAGGTAAAGATTGAGCAACAACAACAGCAGGTACGGATCAGTGTTACTGATATTGGGCCAGGTATAGCCGATGCATTTAAAGCGGCAGTTTTTCAGCGCTTTTCGCAGGCTGACAGCAGCGATACGCGGCAAAAAGGTGGTACCGGGCTTGGGTTGGCGTTGTCAAAACAACTGACAGAATCCATGCACGGCAGTATTGGTTTTAGCTCCAGCACCGGCGCTGGCGCCTGTTTTTATGTTGATTTTCCGCTTTGGTCAGGCAAAGCCGCCGCAGATGCCTGAGGCAAACTAAACCAGAACAGGCTGCCGCCCCCTTCTGCTGCGCGGTAGCCCACCTCGCCGCCCAAACGGGTGACAATACGTTTTACGATAGATAAACCTAACCCATGGCCATCGGCACTTTGCGGCGAGAAGCGCTGGAAAGTACTGAACAGGCCTGCCTGTTGCTGTGCACTGAGCGGCACGCCGTTGTCGCGGATCCAGAAGATCACCATACTGTCTGGCGTAGTATCAGCCCCCAGCCGGATAACCGGGGGCCGACCGCCGTATTTAATTGCGTTAGACAGATAGTTTATCCAAATTTCCTCTATCCATTGTGGATAACCGATTGCTATCGGCCAACTGTCGGCTACTTCGATAGTGGCCTGATGTTGATGAGCAAAATCGGCTAAGCGCTGCTGCGCGTTCTTAACCAACAAGGCCATATCCAGAGGCTGCAGCGGTATATCTTGCTGTTCGCGCATGCTGGCTAATAGCAGCAGGGCATTGATAATGTCATTCATTTTGCGTGAAGTGGTATCAATGGTGGTCAGGGCAGCGTGTTTTTGCTCTTCTGACAGCTCGATAAAAGTAGCGTTGAGTAATCGGCTCATACCTATCAGGCTGGTTAACGGATGTTTTAAATCGTGTGCCACGGTGTGGGCATAGGCATCGAGCTCTTCATTTTGTCTGGCTAACTCTGCCGATTGCTGTTGCAATAAACTGTTTTTATGCTGCAAATCGGTGGTGCGCCGTGCCACCTGCTGCTCTAACTGAGCGGTATTGTTATTTAGCTGCAGTTCTATTTCATTACGTCTGGCCAGTTCATGTTTAATACGATGCTGCAGTCGGTTAATGGCGTCGACCACCTGGTCCAGCTCGTCCTGCCGTATAGGGCGTTTTAATTGCAGCGGTTGCTCCAGCCGGTTCAGGTCCAGGTGGCTGGCAAACTCAGCCATGGCACACAGGTGGCGGCTGACCGCAAAGCGAAAAATCAGTAGCATCAGCCCCGTGCTGAGTAATAAGGCACTGACCGTAACCAGCGCAATATTGCGGCTTTGCTGCCATAATTGCAGCACAATATCATCGGCCATTAACTGTACCTGCAGTGTCCCGACCGGGTGTTGCTCACCATCAATCTGATAGTAAATCGGGTAATGTCTGCTAACCAGAGTGGCGCTGAACTGCGGATGTTGCCGATTGATCTGTTGTTGTAACTCATCCTTCAGGCTGACTGCACCAACATGTTCCAGTTGGGCAATACCATCCAGCAAGGTGTGAATGCGATGGATATCCACTTCCCACAGGCCGGCAGCCAGGCTTGGCAGATAGCTTTTTTCAATATTGGCAAATTGCTGCTGTGCGGTGGCCATTTCATGGCGGTAAAGGCTGTAACTTAAAACCGCTGTCAGTAAGATCGACAGCAGCAAAGCTGCCAGCACCATAGTAATAACCACTCTGGTAGCCAGGTGATGGCGCAGTGGCTGAGAGGGTAAACTGTAGGGCATTAGTATCCAAGCTCCGGGTTAAACCATAGGCTGTCATCCTGTAACGGCGTATCCGGGTGCAAAAACGGATTATTAAGGCGGATAACCCGGCGTTTAGCTAGCTCAGCCTGCGCAATAGCGCCGGCGAAATGCTGTAAAAATAACTGTTGCATGCTGCCGTCATGCATAGCTAAACGCAGGCCTTGTTCTATCGCCTGGGCCAGTTGCGGTCGGTCGGGGTTAACAAAATAATACAGCGGTGCCGGGTAATACAGCACCAGATTGTCTGCGATAGCCAAATGGTGCCTGGCCTTTGTTTGCAACTCAGACTGTATTTCGCTTAGCGACCTGGGGAAATAATCCACCCGGCCCAGCTGTAGCATGGCAAACATGCCGTGATAATAGGTGCTTGGCGTGACATTAAATTGGTTATGCTGCAGTATCGGCAGATCCGGCCAATCGTGGCCTTGCACAGCGCGCAGTGGCTGCAATTGTGCTGCAGTGGTAATGCCGGCAAAACGGCCGGCATCTTGCTGGCGGATCAGCAGTAAACGCCAGCCCAGTAAACCGCGGTCTATCGGGATCCGCACCGGCAGCAGCTTTTGCTCACGTTCTGCTGATGCAAAAGTCCATACCACATCCATACCATTACCGCTTTCCAACTGACGCAAAGTACGCCACTGCGCCTGGTCGCGTTTACTTGGTTCCGGCTTGTAATGACTGGCAGATTTTTCCAGCGCCAAATGCAGTAAGGCTATCGGATAATGGCCGCGTGGGTCGTCCAGCATAGTAGCAGGCCATGAATAAATCACCGGCTCGGCTGGGCAGCGTAAGGCGCTAAGCAGCAGAAGCAATAACAGATACTTCTGTACGGCGGGGTAAGAGAGCAAGATACAGGGTCCCTGCAGGGCTTTTGTCACACAGCATAGCGGCTTAACTCTGTTACGGGCAAGTTAACCGCGGCAAATTGCAACGGAATTTAAGCCGCCGGAAAAATCCGCAACAGATGGCTGCACTGCCAGCGATAAATTTGCTACAATCCACGCCTGTTTTTTCTCCCTATATTCAAGGTTACGGCTAACAGCATGTTTGAAGTTAATCCGGTGTACAACAGCATTAAAGATCTTACTGAACGCACCAATGTGCTTCGGGGGTATCTTTGACTACGATGGCAAAAAAGAACGCTTAGAAGAAGTCTCGCGCGAGCTGGAAGATTCGGCCATTTGGAATACGCCGGATAAAGCCCAGGCGCTGGGTAAAGAGCGTTCGGCGCTGGAGCAGGTAGTTGGCACCATTGACAAGCTGGACCGCGGCCTGGAAGACGTAGCCGGCCTGGTAGAGCTGGCGGTAGAAGCTGATGATGAAGAAACGTTCGAAGAAGCTAAAACCGAACTGGCCGATTTAGACAAACAGCTGAGCTTGCTGGAATTTCGCCGTATGTTCTCCGGCAAAAATGATCAAAACCACTGCTATCTGGATATTCAGTCTGGCTCGGGCGGTACCGAAGCTCAGGACTGGGCCAGCATTTTAATGCGCATGTACCTGCGCTGGGGTGAAGATAAAGGCTTTAAACCTGAGTTGTATGAAGTAACCGACGGTGACGTGGCCGGTATTAAAGGCTGTACCATTAAGTTTAGCGGCGAATACGCTTACGGCTGGCTGCGCACAGAAACCGGTGTACACCGTCTGGTACGTAAAAGCCCGTTCGATTCCGGTAACCGCCGCCATACCTCGTTTGCCTCGGTGTTTGTCTCGCCGGAAATTGACGACGATATTGAAATTGATATCAACCCGGCCGATTTACGGATCGACACCTACCGCGCCTCGGGTGCCGGTGGTCAGCACGTTAACCGTACCGACTCTGCCGTGCGTATTACTCACTTACCCACCAACATCGTGGTGCAGTGTCAGAACGACCGCTCGCAGCATAAAAACCGCGACAACGCTTACAAGCAGTTGCGTGCCAAGTTATATGAGTTTGAGCTGCAAAAGCAAAATGCCGAAAAACAAGCACTGGAAGATACCAAGTCGGATATCGGCTGGGGCAGCCAAATTCGCTCGTACGTGCTGGATGACTCGCGCATTAAAGATTTACGTACCGGTATCGAAACCCGTAACACCCAATCGGTGTTAGACGGCGATCTGGACAAATTTATTGAAGCCAGCTTAAAAGCCGGCCTGTAATTGTTATTGTTTAATATTTAAGCGTGAATCGGTTTACCCTAAGCTAACCGTTGAAGGCATGGATGCCTGAGTCGAGCCTACATGGATGTATTCACGGCGTGTTGGCGTGGGTAAACCGGTTCGTTAGCGCGGCTAATTGACAGGCCTTAGCCTGTAATACTTACTTAACTAAAACTTCGACCTCAATCAGGAAACGCACTATGTCTGACCAACAGCAACCACAAGAAGAAATTCAGGACGTAAATAAACTGATTGCTGAGCGCAAACATAAGCTGGCCGCACTGCGTGAAGATGGCTTTATGTTTCCGAACGATTTTCGCCGTGACAGCATCTCCAGCGACGTGATTGCCAAGTACGATCACTTAACTAAAGAAGAGCTCGAAGCGCAGAACATTACTGTAAGCCTGGGCGGCCGCATTATGACACGCCGTATTATGGGTAAAGCCAGCTTTACCACTATTGCCGATATGGGCGGCAAAATTCAGCTGTATGTCGCACGCGACAGCCTGGCCGAAGGCGTGTACAACGACCAGTTTAAAAAGTGGGATTTAGGCGACATTATCGGCGCTACCGGGCATTTATTTAAAACCCAGACTGGCGAGCTAACAGTATGGTTAAGCGATATCCGCCTGCTAACCAAGGCGCTGCGCCCGTTGCCGGATAAATTCCACGGCTTAACCGATAACGAAGCGCGCTACCGCCAGCGCTACCTGGACCTTATCTCTAATGACCAGTCACGCCATACCTTTTTAGTGCGCAGCAAAACCGTGGCTTACATTCGTAAATTCTTTAACGAAGAAGGCTTCTTAGAAGTAGAAACGCCGATGCTGCAGGCGATACCGGGCGGTGCCTCAGCGCGGCCGTTTGAAACGCACCACAATGCACTGGATATGCAGATGTTTTTGCGTATCGCGCCTGAGCTGTACTTAAAACGTTTAGTGGTCGGCGGCTTTGAAAAAGTGTTCGAGCTAAACCGTAACTTCCGTAACGAGGGTGTATCAACCCGGCACAACCCGGAATTTACCATGCTGGAATTTTACTGGGCATATGCCGATTACAACGACCTGATGGACTTAACTGAGAAGTTATTCCGTGGTTTGGCAGAGCACGTGCTGGGCAGCACTGAAGTGCCGTATCAGGGCGAAGTGTTCGACTTTGGCAAGCCGTTTGCTCGCATGTCGGTTACTGAGTCTATTTTGCACTATAACCCGACCGTGACTAAAGAGCAGTTAGCAACGCGTGAAGCGGTAGCCGAGCTGGCAAAGTCACTGGGTATTGAAGTTAAAGCCAATTATGGCCATGGCCGTATTTTAATGGAAGTGTTTGACGAGCTGGTAGAAACCAAGCTGCGCCATCCAACCTTTATTACCGAATACCCGGCTGAAGTGTCACCACTGGCCCGCCGTAATGACCATAACCCGGAAATTACCGACCGCTTTGAATTCTTTATCGGCGGTCGCGAACTGGGTAACGGCTTTAGCGAGCTAAACGACGCTGAAGATCAGGCCGAGCGTTTCCGGCATCAGGTAGCGCAGAAAGACGCCGGTGACGACGAAGCTATGTTTTACGATGAAGATTTTGTTACCGCGCTGGAGCACGGCTTACCGCCAACAGCAGGCCAGGGCATCGGCATCGACCGTCTGGTAATGTTACTGGCCGACGCCGCCTCAATCCGCGACGTTATCCTGTTCCCGCATATGCGTTTACACCACGACAAGTAAATAGCTGCAAAGCTGAAAAAGCCAGACCCTGCGTCTGGCTTTTTTGTTTCTGGCATCAGATGCCAGCGACTTCTACTTTGCGCTTTAAAAAAACGCCATGTCAGGGATGAAGAACTGCTACAAAATAAAAGTGCTTGATTTACATTCAGTCAGCGCCATAGACTGGAGCTAATTTTGCAACTAGCAGGATCTAAAACACGCAACCCGCGGGTTTGGATCCTTTGAATAAGCTATTAGGCAGCTTAATGAGACTGAGTATATGGATGATATAAAAAAATCAATCGATGCATTTATTCATAATTTAGACGCTCTAGCGCATTCATTCCCCGTAGTAATGAAAAGCACTTTTGAGGCGTTAGAGAAAGCTGATAAAGATTGGCTTTCTTATATGGAAGACAATGCAACAGAGATAGAGGAAATAGAAAAAGGAAAAAGGTTTTTTTTGCCTCCTGAAAAACGTCAGGAAAATAAATCAAAAAAGAAAAAGTTTGAAAAACTAAAAACTTCTTTGAAATTGTTGCCGAGAAATTTTTTGGTATCTTTCGTTTCTGAATATGATGCTTTTCTTGGTCAATTAACGAGAGCTATTCTCAAGGCAAAACCTGAGTTGTTAAATGACTGCGAAAGACAGTTAACTTTTTCAGAATTAACTTATTTTACAAGCTTAGATGACGCGCGTGAACATATTTTGGATAAAGAAATTGAGAGCCTGTTAAGAAATAGCCATCATCAGCAATTCAAGTGGCTTGAATCAAAGTTCAATATTCCACTTACAAAGGGACTAAAGTCATGGCCTACGTTTATTGAGGTTATGGAGAGAAGGAATCTTTTTGTTCATTGCGATGGAATTATTTCAGAGCAATACCTGAAGAACTGCAAAGATCACGGAGTAGATGTTAACGGTTTGAGTGTCGGCGACAGACTTGTATCAAATCCGTCTTACCTCAGAGAAGCTTATATTTGCCTATACGAAATAAGCGTAAAACTTTCACAAGTTTTATGGCGAAAACAATTTCCAAATCAATGTAACTCAGCAGATGAATCAATGATTGAGATTACTTACGAGCTTTTATTGAGCGAGCAATTTGAAATATGTAAAAGATTGCTGGATTTTGGTGTTAACACAATAAAAAATCATCATTCAGAGGTTAATAAAAGAATACTGTGCATCAATAAGGCTCTTGTCCATAATTTTTTAAAAGAGCATCAACTATGCCTAGATACTATTAATTCTTTTGATTGGAGTGCATGTAGTGACCATTTTAAATTGGCAGTGGCAGCACTAAAGGGCAATGATAAAGATGTGTATGATTTTATGCGAGATATCGGCTCGAACAATAAGAATATGCCCAAAGCAGCGTATGTAGAGTGGCCGCTATTTAAAAATTATCGAGAAACGACAGAGTTCATGGAAGTGTTTCACGAAATTTTTGGTGAAGATATTCAAGAAAATGAAGAGGTAATTACCTCACCCGATGCTGAATGTAAACCAGCCGAAGTCAATAATTCAAAAATAGACTTAGTAGAAAACCTAAATGATAAAGCGCTTAAAGACGGGTAAAAGCTTGATTTCTACGGGACACTCACCAATAAGCCAAATGCCTACCATTAGTAATCAGGGTCTAATAATTGTAATAATCAAGGGCAGATAAAAATTAAAGGTAAAAGGAGCTACTGGTGATGCATGCAGTCCAATGTAAATGCGGAACTCTGCGCGGCCAGGTAGAAGGCTCAGGAAACCCATAGTAGAATCGTTTGTTATTGAAATTAACGGGGTCAGATAAAAATTAAATAATTACAAATTAGGTTAATTTGATCCGCGTCTTGATTACGCTAATTAGCTGACTACTTCCACCAGCTTTAAACCACGTTATTGAAGATACACTGATTAAGAAAGGATTTTTATGTTGTTAAGAACTGTTTTGTTGTTATCGTTATTTCTGTCTGGAAATTCTCTTGCCAGCGAAACCGTAAAAGTCAGCTATGACGCCCAAACTCAAGTTCTGAGTTACGATGGTGACCTTACAGAAGATGGCTTTGCAGAGTTTAAGCGTATTTTTTCAGAAAATAAGCAATCCGTTAAATGGGTTGATATAAAGAGTAAAGGCGGCGAGATTAATGTGGGTATGGATTTCGGTGATTTAATCCACCGCCACGGGCTCAATTTATCCGTTGCAGAATATTGCCTGTCGTCTTGTGCTAATTATGTTTTTACCGCCGCTGCCAGCAAAAAAATTGGTAAGCATGCGCTGATAGGGTTTCATGGTGGTGCCTCCAGCCAAAGCTTTGATGACACTCAACTAGAGGCACAAATCCAGGCTTTTCCGCCGGAGCAGCAGGCTGAGATCCGGCGTCAAATGACTGCGCAATTACAGGCGTATTTGCTGCACTCTGAACAGAGAGAGAGTTCTTTTTTTAACAAAATTGGCGTTAAACAGGAAATAACAACCTTAGGGCAGGCGCAAGCCTACACAGAGCGCTATAAGGCAGAGCAGTATATTGGTTGGTATTACACGGTGGCAGATCTGGAAAAATTGGGGGTAAAAAATATCACCGTGTTAAACCCGCCATGGGAATTGCGTCAGCTCAATGAAAAGGTGCAGGTATTTCTTGTCACTGTAGGCTCCTGACAACCTGATTCCGCCAGAGTGTTACACCCTGCTCGTAACACCAAGCCGGATGAAATAGCAGTTGGCCAGCTGTTAACTGCAGGCGATACGTTATCGCTTTTTTTCATTCTAATACCCTGTAAAGATTACTGATAGTGGGTAACTTCTACAGTTTTCTGACCCTATCTGAAAGACTTTTATTTTAATAAGTAATTGTATTTATTGAGCTATACTGATGTGGCATAGCTATTGCGTTATATCCAGTGGCATATTGCAGCATTGTGCTGCTATTTACAGCGTTAACCAAGGAGACATTTTATGGCTATTTCATCAACTGCGACAAGTCCAACTACTCAGACTACCACTACGGGTAATGGTAGTTTAAATTCGCCTGTAACCACCAAAGCCAGTGAAGCGGCCCATCACGCAGTGGATGCGGTAGCAGTTAAAGCCGCGGCTGCAGAAGATTCGTTACGTAAAACAGCTGCCGTCTCGCAGGAAACTCTGGCACATAAACAGGAAGAAATTAAACAGCAATTGCATAGTACTTACAGCAAAACGCATGAGTTGGCAGCGCGAAATCCGTTGGCAACGGCCGGTATTGCCTTTGTTGCCGGTATGCTGGTAACTGTTTTATTACGTCGTAACTAAGGCTATTGCATGCAAAGCCGTGACGCGCCTGGAGCGCAAACGCCCGGTCAGGCTGCGGAGGCTGCTACGGCTTCGCAGCATGGCGCCACTGGGCCGGATGAGCGAAAAAAGCCGGTAGTTGAGGAGGCGCTAGATCAATTGGCTGAAATGGCGGCTCTTAGCTGGTCTGTTAAACAGCGCTATCTGGGGCAGGTGAAGCTGGCAGGGCAAACGGCGAAAGCAGAATGGCAGCTGACCGGGCGTAGTCTTACTGTGGCCGCGGCCTTGGTGGTGTGCTTTGGTGCCGGTATGATTTTGTTGTGGGGCACTATCTTATTACTGCTGGGCGCTGTATTAATGCATTTTACCGCCTCATTGCCGATCACTGCGGCAGCTTTGCTGCTGTTGCAGTTTGGGGTGCTGTTCTGGTGCTGGCGCAGTCTGGGCTATGTGTTATCTCAGGCAGGCTTTTCAAATACCTGTTTACAGTTGCGCCGGCTACTGTTTTCGACGCAGGAGGAGAGCAAAGATGCTGATTGATCAGTTACTGGTACAGCAACGGAAAAAAGTGGCGCAGTTGGCAGAGCAGGGTCATCAACAGCAGCAGCTGCTACAGGCCGAAGGCTGGCTGTTAAGCCAACGATCGCGTGCATTTATTGGCTCTGCACCCGGCTTGATGCTGAGTTTCACAGCAGGTTGCCTGTTTCAGATGCGACATAACAGTGCAGTAAAATTGGTGCGTAGCGCGGTGGGGCTGCGTTGGATAAGGCAATGGCTTTAATGCCATCTAATGACTGACATGCCCTCAGAGCAGAACAGGCTGCGTTATTACGTTTCCACCAATAACGCAGTAAAGCTACTGGCCCTGTTGGCGCTGGCCTATACCTTCTATTTTTGTCGTAGCCTTATTCTGCCGTTACTGTTGGCCGGGCTGGTGGCATTATTTGCCAGCCCGGCAGTGCGGGTGTTGGGTAAGGCTAAATTACCGAAGCCTTTAGCCGCAGCGCTGGTCATTGTTATGTTGATTTTACTGGCCGGTTTTACTGTCAGTCTGCTGTATGAACCCGCAGTACAGTGGTTACAACGTTTACCGCTGCTGGGTTCGAAGCTGGCCGAGCATGTAGATGGTATGACGACCTCTATTACCGCGTTAAGAGACAGCGTATTGCCAGGCCACTCGCCTAATCAGGCATTGACGGATGTTATTGGTTCGGGCCTGATGCCTGTATTATCAGTGCTGGCCGAGTTTACCGTCATGACATTATTTCAGCTGGCAGTAGTGGTCATGCTGACTTACTTTTTTCTGGTATTTGGCGACACATTGCTGCGCAATATGGTACGGGCATTGTCATCACTTAACGCTAAAAAGAATCTGCTCTCAATCTTTCATACCATCCGCGACGATATTGCACGTTATGTACTGGTAGTCAGTACCATTAATGTTCTGCTTGGGGTCACTACAGCGTTGATATTTTACCTGCTTGATGTACCAGATCCGCTGCTGTGGGGCTCGTTAGCAACTATTCTTAACTTTGCACCTTATATTGGCCCGGCTATTTTAATGATGTTGCTCACCGGTGTCGGTTTTATTGAGTATCAGCAACTAAGCCAGATTTTGTTGTTACCGGGCGTATTTTTGCTACTGAATGTCATTGAATCGCAGCTTATTACCCCGTTAGTGCTGGGTAAGCGTTTTAATATGAACCCACTGCTGGTGGTGATCTGGATGTTTATCTGGGGCTGGATCTGGGGCGCTGTCGGGGTATTGATCGCCATTCCACTACTGGTATGCCTGAAAATTATTGCCGGCCATCTGGATATAGCGCCCAACTGGTTAATACTGCTGGACGATAAAACAGTTAGCTGAGTAGCGGAACTTTCTACCGGCTCCCACGGGTTTTCATCTGGTGCTGAAATCGGCATCTTGAAGTTATTTGGCCGTATAGGCTAGCTTGCTTTTCTCGGCTGTCATCAGTGCCACAAAGCTGGCGCGTGGCGTAATGGCTCCTTTATGCTGGATCACTTCGCCAGCGGCTGTCGAGGCTAGCGTAACCGCCTCGGTCATGCTGCTCCCTGTTAAGCGGGCTCCCAGATAGACTCCGTTAAACGCATCTCCGGCCGAGGTGGTATCTACCACCTTGCATACCGGAGTAATAGTTACCGGCGTGATCTGTTGCTCAGCCAGGCAGTAAACGGTGTTTTTGCCATCTTTAATGACCAGTTCATTGATGTGAAACGGCGCACAAAACTGTTGCACGGCTTCGGGGCTTGTTAATTGATATAACTGGGCAAAGTCATCGATACCGGGTAGGGCAATATCCGCAATCTGCCAGGCCAACGCGAATTGCTGTTTGGCGTCTTCGGCATTTTGCCACAGTCGTGGCCGATAATTAGGGTCAAACACCATCACAACGCCGGCAGCTTTCAGTGCGTGTAATAATTGCCACAGGCCAGGGCGCTGTGCTTCGGGTATGATTGCCAGCGAAATACCCGAGAACACTAGCATATCGCCTTTGCTAAACTGCCTGAGCAGCGCCTGATCAATAAATTGCATCATGTGGCGTGCCGCCGAGTTTTCGCGCCAATAGGTAAAGCTACGTTCACCGGTACTATCGGTCTGGATTGCATACAAGCCTGGCACCTTTGTTTGTGAGCGAAAAACGTTAGCCGTGCCCAGACTTTCCTGCTCGAAAAACTGCAGCATATCATCACTAAAACTATCCAGACCGATAGCCGTAATAAGTTGCAACTCGATGTCGGGAAAAGCGCGTTTTAAATAAACAGCGGTATTAAACACATCACCGGCAAACCCTTGCTGTATCTGACCGTCTGCTAAACGCTGCAGCTCGACCATGCACTCACCTATCACGAATACTTTGTTCACGGTTTATGGCTTCCTTAGCACCGGGTTAATTGGACCAGCAAACCAGATAGCGGCCAGTGCCAGCGGACACAATAGTGCGCCTAAAATAAAGAATGGTGCATAGTTGCCACCTTCGGTCATTATTGGCACCAGTTGGATAGTGATAATCACACTCACCACTGCCGAGGTGCCGCTGATGCCGGCCAGTGTTCCGACAGTTTTACCGGAGAAATAATCACTTGGTAATGTTTGTATATTGCCAATAGTGGTTTGAAAACCAAAAAGAATTACTGCAATTAACAGCATGGCCAGCATCGGTGTTGCGGCTACGGCACTAAACAATAGAGCCGGTAGCATAATGCCACAACCGAGCGCAATGGCGGTTTTTCTGGCAAAGTTAACTGAGTAGCCACGTTTTAACAGGTGACCACTGAACCAGCCGCCAAAGATTGCACCTATGGCTGCGCCAACATAGGGTACCCAGGCAAAGGCACCAATTTGTTGAATATCAAAGCCAAACTTTTCATGTAAATACAGTGGTAGCCAGGCGACGAACAGCCACCAAATGGGATCTACAAAAAAGCGTGCGCTAATAACGCCCCAGGATTGGCGATGTTGTAATAGCTCCCGCATGGTGGGTACATATTCCGGTATCACGTTCTCTGCAGCTTTATGGGGTTGGCCACTGAGAATATGTGCCCTTTCTTCAGGAGTGATCCAGGGGTGGGCATCAGGTGCTGATTTGTAGATAATTAACCAGGGAATTATCCATAAAAAACCGAGTACACCAATCACAATAAAGGTTGCTTGCCAGCCCAGGAAGGCATAAAGCAAGGCAATAAAAGGGGGCGCTATTATGGACCCCAAAGAAGCACCCGCATTAAAAATACCTTGTGCCAGGGCGCGTTCACGTGCCGGAAACCACTCCGCGTTGGCCTTAGTTGCACCAGGCCAGTTGCCCGCCTCCCCTAAGCCAAGCAGTGCGCGGAAGATGCTAAAAGATATAACGGTAGTTGCCACCGCATGCAGGGCTATTGATGCCGACCAGACCACAATCGATAGCAAAAAGCCAAAGCGGGTCCCTATAGCGTCAAAAATTTTACCAAATAACGATTGCCCGATCGCATAGGCGATCATAAACACCGTAATAATATTGGCATAATCACTTTTATCCAGCCCTAAATCTTCTGCAATACCCGGCCACATTACGGCCAGTGCAGAGCGGTCAATATAATTAATTACTGTGGCCAGGGCGACTAAAGAAACAATAATCCAACGCAGATGTTTGACTATCATTCTGCTACCTCTAAAAAGTCTTCCCGTGCTGGGCTGAAGGTATCAACCAAAATACCGCCAGTAGGACAAACGGCGCCATGTTCAACAAAAGGCGGTATAAAGAAGCTGTCACCGGCTGTTAATACCTTAATCACCCCGCCGACATTAACATGAAACTCGCCCTCTACCACGTATGACACCTGAGAATGGCGATGGGCATGCACATAGCCTTCAGCACCTTTATCAAACCAGATTTTGACAGCCATTAACTCCTCGTTAAAACCGAGCATTTGCCGTTTTAAACCGCCTCCCAGGTCTTTTATTTCACTTTCTTCACCAAATGAAAAATGTGCAGACTGTTTCATACTCATCTCCTGTTTACTCTGTTACTTGCAGTAGCGCAAAGCGGCCACTGAAGCTATAACGCTTGCCATTTAGTGTGAACTGGCTGTTAGTGGTGTCCTCGACCTTATCTGTGCGATAAGCCAGCAGGAAGCGGCGCTGATCAATAAACTGTAAATCAATGATCTCGATGTTTTTAATGCTGGTAGTGTGCATGGCCAGTAATTTACTGTTGGCATCCAGGGTAAATTCCTGCGACGGGTTATATTCGCCGTGGGGTTCTAACACACTGACAAAGTGCTGCTCACGGCTACCGTTGCTGCGTAAAATAAAGGCCCGTTCGTTACGCAGGTTATTGTTTGGATCATTGGCCCCTAATTGGGTGAACAACACCTGTAAATTGGTGCGGTTTAATGTGTTTAAGGTATAAAAGCGCCCATTATCATTGAGCCAGGTGATCTTCGCTAATGCAGCATCAGGCTTACCGGTGGCGGCTAGCCACAGATGCTGGTAGCCATTGGCCTTACCCAGTGCCTGCATCTGTTGCAGGGCTGTGTCACGGGCAAAGTTAGTTTCAATTAACTGACCGTTATAATGCACCGGTAAATCAAACTGTTTGTTGCTTTGCGCCTGGGCGGTCAGAATGTCGACCACCAAGGGTAAGCTACTGTCTGGCAGGGTGAGCAGTGCTATGGTCCGGGTAAAGCTGGCATCCTCATAGGCAGTATCAATACTGGCCGAGGCGATACTGCCATGCGCATTTTTGGCAAAGAAGTGTACGGTTGGATGATGTTTATTACCGGTGGCGGTATGGCCATTAAAATGACTTTGTTCATTCACCACCAAGGTATTGTGCGCGACGGTTTGCTTAGCCCAGGTTTCGTTTTCATCCAGATAACGGCCACCGTTTTTGGCTTCCACGTTCAGAAAACGTGCCGCGCCATAGTCGGTAACAATCTCGGCACCGGCATCGTAAAATTGCCAGTTCAGCTTATCAAAATGACCATGACCCAAGCCCTGCGCTGTCGCCTTGAATACTAATGCCGCCGGTTTGGGGGGGGCGCTGCGCATCACCACTAAGGCACCTTCATTCCCCGCCGGGCCATCGCCATAAGCAACACTGTTAAACCGGTAAGGGGTGGCTTTGTTGTTGCCCAGATCGCGCGCGACTTTCAGGCCATCACCGGTTAGCAAGATGGTATTTTGGCGCTGTGCAATATCTAACAGGCTGCTGTCACCGGTTAAAGCATATGCCATAGCCACACCGGTTACTAATTCGATGGTGTCGATACCTTTATCTTTAATGGCATCATTCAGCGGAAAGAACAGGCCGTTGTAGCTTAACTGGATTGTGGTATCAATGGCTTTTAACAACACAGCATCACGATAGCCAAAAATATCCAACTCCGGTTGGTTCACCTGAATAGCTTTGGCGAAGGTAACAAAAGGCAGCAAAGCATAACGTTGGTAATAGGGCCCCTCGTTATAATAACCTTGCGGGGAAAACAGCACCTGTAGTTGACGTAAAAACCCTCCTTTGCCTGATTTGTTCAGATCCAGTAAGGCCATTTCAACCCATTCTGGCTCAGACAGTACATAGCCCGTCATGCCGACAGCCGCAGTTGCCCAGGTACCGTGATTGTGAACTTTGTTGAAGGTTTGTGGTGACTCAACCGATAAAAACCTGGCCACCGGGCGGATAATGCCCTGTTCAATAGTGTGGCGCTCATCGACACTTAGCGCGTTATAAATAAGATCATAAGCCTGAATGGTATAGACCAACCAGACCGCTTCATTTAACCCTTGCCAGAATAACTTACCGACATTACTGCTTCTGCGCATTGGGTGCTGTGGCAACGTTGGGTAAAGCTCGGCATATTCCAGTAGCATATCGCGCACATAGTTGGCATAGCGCGCTTGATTGGTTAATTGAAACACAATGGCGGCGTCATACATCAATTGGGCATTTTTCTTATGTCGTTCATGGGTATAGCCCCCGCCGGCATCCTTTGGCAGCGGCACGTCAATCTTGACGGTTAATTGCCGATCAATACGGTCTCTGGTTTTTTCAAAGGTACGGGTAAATAGGCTCGGTGTGTTAATGGCCGTCCGCATTTCAACGATATCAGCCTCGGTTAACACTAAATTAGGATGCGGTCGGGCGGCTGCCGGATTATGCCAGCACAACACGGCCACCAGCAGCAACCAAGCCGTTAGTGGCCAGAGGTGTCGCCGGGCAGTGCTAAGCATTGCCAGATTAAAGTTAGTCATTTTAGGGGTACCTGTGCAGAGAGAATTTGTGGTTGTGGGGTGCTGGTAAAGCGGTTCGCGCGTAAACGGGTGATGGGTTCGCCAATGGTTTCCTGGATGATGACCCCGGCTGAATTATCAAAGGTATTATCTGTAATATCAGTGAGCTGAACGCCATGCAGCCAGAGGCTGGCTTGCTGGTTATTGCGGCTACTTAAACCGGTATTCTGCAGTTTGTTGCCACGGAAATTAACTTGTGGGCCAAAGGTGCTTTCATCGGTACCGCCACGGTATATTTTGGCTAATGCACCGCCAATGTCGCTAAACTCATTTTGCGCTATCGTGAAGTATTCAACGTTGTAGATGCCTAAATCATCGGTTTCTTTATCTAAACGAAATAGATCACCGCTGATGTTGGCAAAGCGGTTATGACGAAGGGTAATTTCGTCGGCAAACGAACGGTTACCGGCGTCGAAGAAATGAAAAGAATGATTGATATTTAATTGTTCAATCTGACAGTGCTGCATAATAAACCGATAATTACGCAACATGCCAAATTTGGCAGTACGGATTAGGGTATTACCGGCTGCATCCGGCGCAGATTTACCGTTAATATGTAAACGGTCTAATTTTAAGCTGCCGCCGTTTGCAATCTCAAATAAGGTACTTCGTGCCGGATATAAGGTTACCCGGGCATTGGGTGCGGCTTTAATGGTCAGGGTGGTGGCAATGTTGAGTGTTTTGTTCACCGGGTAGTTGCCACTTTGCAGTTCCAGCACAGCACCATCCTGTGCGGCGGCGACCGCTTTGGCCAGAGTATTCTCACCCGGAACCACGGATAGGGTGTTACCGGAATCAAAGGGTGTGCTGGCGATAGTTTTGGCGTACCAGGCGGGGCCTGTCGCTTCCTTGCTAACCGGAACCAACTCCGCTGATACGCCAAATCGGGCTAAGGCAGGATCAGTTGGATACAGCAAACCGTTAGCGGCGCGCTGTAAGGTGAGCGCAGTGGCCTGAATGCCTTGAAGTGGCTCACCCTGTGCCAGCGGATTAGTGACATTATTGCTAAAGGCTAAACCGCTGATATCGTCAAAAATAGTAAAAGGAGATTGCTGATTTTGCTGGAAAAACAAATTTGCCTGTAAGCTGCTGTCGATGGGTACAGCACTGCGCTCTGCATCACTACCTGCAGCCAGATAGATATTATCAACATTAATAAAACTGTTTTGGCTGATTTGTGCGTTTACCACCTGATGATAGCGATTAAGGGGCGAGTCTGGCACACCGTTCATAATAGTAAAGCCGCTACCAAAACCAGAGCCGGTTAAGCCTTCCATATAGTTATTCCGGATCAGCTGATCACGGTTAATAACCCGGATGCCACCGGTATTGGGTTCACCTTCTCCCAAAAACACATTGTCTTCAACCAGGTTACCGTTACCATGTCGCAGCGTGAGAGTGCCGCGCGAAGCAAAGAACGTATTATTGCGTAGCGTATTCTTGCCCGATTTAACCGAAATGATCTCAACTTCACCGTCACAGCGGTCGAAATAGTTGTTTTCGATCAGGGTATGGGAGTTGCTCATTGAGTAATGGCTGGTACCAATACGGATAGTTTCACCGCCATTTGAGCCCAGCGGTGGCCGATGACCAAAATAATTATGATCAATCCGATGATGATTTTGCTGGCTTTGTTCGCTATCCAGCCGCACAGCCAGTGTGACACCTTTATTGTGTTTCCCCGTTAAGTAGTTATGGTCAAAGCGATTATTTTTGCCATATAGCGTAACCCAGTAGTCTATTTCATGCCGATCCGGGTTACTGTAATTGTCGATCACCACCTCGGTAACCCTGGAGTGGTTGGCCAGGTGGTGTTTATTACGGCGAAATGAGATAACTTCGCTGCTGGGGGTATAACCGTCTTTAAACACCAGGCCGGAAACAACCAGGTAGTTTCCCGCCAAGCGCAGGTTAGACTGGCCGGATAAAATCACCTTACCTTTAGTTTGCGCAGTTAAGGTAATAGGCGCTGCGGCTGTGCCTTCGCCAGTGAAAATGATTTCAACATCACGCCACACACCATTTTGTAACATGATAATGTCGCCAGGCCTGGCTGCAGCGACTGCCTGCTCAAATTCTGCTTTGTTAGCAACCAGATGCTCTGCTGCCGTGGCGAAGAACAGGCAGCACCAACCAAGGAGCATGCCAGTAAGGTATCTTAGCTTTGTATTTTTCATATTAACCATATTGCTCTGATATAAGAAAAAGCACCTATTAGGGATTGTAATGGGTGCTGATACCGTCATGTGTTTAGAACACTGTTTTCAGGCTTAGGAAGTACTTAGGCCCCGAACTGGAAATTAATGTTGGGGTGTTACTGGCGCCGCGCGTCATATACTGCGGTTCGTCCGTAATATTTAATGCCTGAAGTGAGATAGAGGTGTTTCTTGTTAGCTTATATTTCGCACTGAGGTCAACATAACCGAATGGCTCCACATAACGGTTGGATGCTGCCCCGCTATTAGGCTGGAAATACTGTGAGCGATACTTATACAGTACTCGCAAAGATAGTTTTTTGCCTTCCCAGTATAGTGAGCCGGAGAACACATTCTTAGATAAACCAAAGACGTTGGCTGGCTCAACAAAGCCGTTTTGTACCAGCGCACCATCCTGATCAAAAACGTCACCAAAGGTCCCGTCCTGATTTTCAAACGATGAATTAGCATAGTTATATGATAATTTCATCCCTAAACCATCAAACGGTGCTGGTAACTTAACAAAGTTATGCTGAGCGCTGAGTTCGAGCCCCCGTAAATAGCTGCGGTCATCGGTATAAGTGCCGGTAGCTAACTGCACATTGATTGGCTGACCATCTATTACCAGCGTTTCTTCCAGCGTTACATCGCGGAAATTTGCTTCAAATTGTTTGGCATAAAAGGCAATTGACATGGCCGTATCTTTTGACAGATACCATTCAAGCGATAAATCAATATTATTGGACATCAGAGGTGTTTGGTAAGGGTTACCACCACTCACCTGACGAATCAAATCATTAGGATTGGTAATGGTATCTTCAGTATTAACATTGATATTACGGCCTGCACTCATATCCAGTAATTGTGGCCTGGACATGGCACGATACGCAGCTGTACGGATCAAAAAAGTATCGCTGTAGTGGAAGGTTATATTGGCACTTGGCAGAAAATCGATAGTATCGCTTTTGATATTAAACTCTTCGATATCGCCAGTTGGCTCCAGGGTTAATGAACCCGTACTATTAGATGCAATACGGTAGCCAGAGCGTATGCCGTTTGAATCTATTTTGGTTTGTACTGCACGCAAGCCAATATTACCCGAGACGGGTAATCCAAACAGCTCAGTTTGTAGTCTTGCCATAATATAGGCGGCCGTTATAGATTCGACGATATCAATATCACCGGTACTGCGCCGGTCGGCATAAGGTCCGATATCTGTAAAAGAGCCATCGGCATTGACACCCGACAACGCACCGAAGCCGCAACGACCGTCTAATTGCGCAAACTGCCCACCTTGAAAGCCACTACCTGCTTCGCTGCTTAGCCATTTTGGATTATTCCAGTCGATAAAGCAGTTATTAAGGACCGCATTGACTAAGCTGGCATCACGCGTGGCAAACTCGCTTACTTCGGCACCGGTAAGAGGGTTTATTGCCCTGGTCGCATCTAAATCGGAAAATAACTTCTCTTTAGAATACCGAACCCCAGTATGCAGGCTAGAGAATATTTCGCCGCCTAAAAAGTACTCCAAATCGAAGCGAATGGCAGATAAGCGATCATAGCGCTCTTCCATTAATCGGCGATATCTGGCTTCCGGGCCAACATTATTATTTAATGGCGCACTCCAGGAGGCAAGGTTAGTTGGGTTAAAAGCGGTACTGCTGTCATAACCTACATCTCCCGGACTATTCCAATTTGCATCTAAAAAGGTTAGCTCAGTTAACCGGTGCTCTCGGTTATCAAGGCTATACTTCCAGTAGCCATTGGTTATCACGCGTGACTGCCAGTCGGTGCGGTTTCGGAATGACTTAGAATAAGAAATATCCGTTGAAAGTTTTAAATCATCCGTCAGGTTATGCTCAATATTCAAGCCCCAGCCGTTATAGGTTTCATCCTCACTGCGAAATAACCCCTGCGTTTCCATTCTGGAGTCACCTTCACGGTATAGCAGGTTAAATTCGTCATCTATGACATGATTACGTAAGTTGCGCCGGGCGCTGGCGATAACAAAATCGTGGCGATCTTCGGTATATTTGTTGTTGGAATGCGCTACATCGAAATAGATATTCCAGGCATCGTTGGGTTGCCATTGAAAAGCGCCAACGTAAGCATCGCGCTGGTCCTTTTCTTCCTGGTTACGATAAGTCCAGCCGGATGGTGTTAGAAACACTGAGCTGCGATCATAATCGCCAATATTTTCACGTGTCACATTAGTGTTTGTGCCACTACTATTGCTATTACAATCGTTAACAGTACGTAGTGGCGTGCCGTCGGCTAATCGGGTTGCACAAGCATACATATTAGAGCTGGTCAGCATACTCTCTTCCGGGTTAGAAGAGTCGGTGCGTTGATACCCTGCTGTAATAGCAAAGTTGCCTAAAAAATCAGTGTTCAGTTGTTTTACAAAAGAGGCGGTAATCTGGTTACCAAAGCCATTTTCGCCCTTAGTGTGGGCGGTATGATTATTGTAGATCCCCTGTAACTCAAGTGAAACCTGATCTTTGGCGTAATCTAATGGCCGCAGGGAGTCAATATTGATGGTGCCGGAAACGCCACCTTCAACTAAATCAGCTTGCTGCGACTTATATACCACCACTTTGTCTGAAAATTCAGAGGGGAATTTTTTGAAGTTTACCGCCCGGCTATAGCCAGCACTGGTTATGGTTCTGCCATTAAACGTATTGTAACCCAAGAAGGGCCCTAAACCGCGGATAGACATTTCAGACGCACTGCCTTTGCCACGGTGCCCGGAGACGCTGGTAATGTTTTCGAGAACATCAGACATAGATAAACCGGGTAAATCGCCAAAGTCTGAGGCGGCAATGGAATCAGTGATCGCTTCGGTATTTTTCTTCAGCGCTAGCGAGCGTGTCATGGTGGCTCGCATACCTGATATCTGAATAACCTCTACCTCGACTTCTTCTTCAGTTTGTTGTTGCTCGCTGGTTGCAGGTACTGGTTCTGGCGCCTGCTGTGCCATCACTGGCATAGCGAGTGCAGCTAACAGTGTTGATAAGACAACACGCTGCCTGTTGTGAGTGCCACGACTTGCGACGCGGATCCCTGTACTTAATTTACTTAGTTTCATGTCTACCCCCGAGTCTTGTTTTTATATATTGCGATTAATCGCTGTAGTTATAACCTTCATGCTTGAATAGAATTTAACCAACGCATCAGTAATTGTCAACCATATTGTATTACCAGTTTCATCTTATTTTCCGCCATTTGTTATTACCAGTTTTGGGCTGTATGCTAGTATTGAGAGACTGGTTAGTCCTTCGTCACAAAATAACGATTTTGTTTTTGCTTACGACTTTTTTAGTCGCTAATATGCTTTGTAGATAAATTCACGATATTGGTTAGAAACTATGAGAGAGCTGTTATGAAAAGCCGACGAATGTTTTGGCGCATCGTAGATGAAATTGAAGCGTTAATTGATAACGGTGATTTTTCGCCTGGAAGCCGCTTGCCACCAGAACGCGAATTGGCCGAAAAATTTGATGTCAGTCGACCTACGATCCGTGAAGCAATCATTGCATTGGAAGTGCGTGAAAAGGTTGAAGTAAAAACCGGCTCTGGTGTTTATGTGTTAGAGGGAGCGCTGAAAGGCGCGAAACAACCAGCTGTTAATGCCTTTGAGTTGACTCAAGCCCGGGCTTTGGTTGAAGGCGAGGTTGCGGCATTAGCTGCGGTGAGTATTACTGATGATGAGTTAGCCCGTTTGCATAATACCTTAGTGATGATGCAGGAGCAGGGTGATACCGAAGAAGCGGATCGGCTATTTCACAGCATTATTGCCGGCGCAACACGCAATGGTGCCATGATCCTGTCGGTAAGTCAGTTATGGTCTTTGCGCGAGTCGACAGCCGCCATTATTGATGATTATGCCAGTGTCTGCAGCCAGGATAGCCATCTGACCTTAAAAGAGCACACCGCTATTTATAATGCGTTAAAAGCACGTAATCCGGCAGAAGCCAGGGTGGCGATGCACAACCATTTTAACAGGCTGATCAATACGTTATTTGATGCAACTGAAGCCAGAGCGCTGGAAGAGATCCGGCGAAAAAACAACGAAAAACGCGGTTTATACTCGATCACTAACCTGGTAAAACACACCGCACAATAGCCCTGGCATAAGCTGGCTGGCGGCATGGCTTTTTAACTAAGCCAAAATAGAAAAGGCCCTGGCGCATAAGGGCCTCCCGCCGTTGCTTACATACAACCTTTTTAGAACAGGTTGTGCCGTTAAGTCATTAACTTGTACATGTTAATTACATCTTCTTTGTTGATGGGTCTGGCACCAGCAGTGGTTTCAGTTCCTTTTATTGGAAACATCCGGACAACATCTTCAGCCATTTGCTCAAACTTGTCGTTTGGAATACCCACATCGGTTAAGGTTAGGTAAGAGCCTGTGCGCTTAAACCATTCTTTTACTTTAACTGGTAATAACTTAGCAGCAATTGCATCATCCTGTTCGGTCACACCAAAACAGCGGCGGGCTAGTTTCGCCCAGCGGTGTGGCAGGGCATCCGACATGTATTCTAAGTAAGCTGGCATAACTATTACCATGCCTTTACCATGCGGTAAATCATAGTGCGCGCTTAACGGCATTTCGATGGAATGCATCGGGATAGAGCCTAAGCGGCCTAAGGCTTGTAAGCCTGACCAGCCAAATTGTGAGCACAGCGCTAGCTGCATTCTGACTTCTAAATCACTTAAATCTTCCAATATTTTATCTAGATTGTCGATTAAGCATAAGATCATCGCTTCCGTCATGCGATCAGCAAAGTCTGACTCATCCTGGCTAGATAAGTAATGTTCAATTAAATGCGAGAAGATATCTAAGCAGCTATCCTGGGTTAAGCGGCGGGGTACCGACTTTAGGATCTCCGGATCAACAATGGCGACTTTGGGTAAACGGTAGGGGGAGCGGGAGAAACTTTTTTCATTGGTTTCAGCATTTTGAATTACACCACCGGCATTGCTTTCCGAGCCGGCGGCTGAAATAGTTGGGATTGAAATAATCGGGAAAGCGCCGGTATATTCGCGGGGCGTTCTTTCACCCAGCACCACATAGTCCCAGCTCTTACCACCAGAGAAAGCCGTGGCCGCAATATATTTGGAACCGTCTATAACACTACCGCCTCCTAAGGCGATAACCAGATCACATTTTTCGGCGTTGAAAATTTCTATTGCTTTATCAATGGTTTGAGCGCGAGGGTTAGGTTCGATACCGGTAAACAGCACAACTTCTACGCCCGCTGCTTTTAGTGAAGCCGATACCGTTTCAATAACGGGATCTAATGGGCTGCCTTTTTCATAGGTGGCAATCATGGCCTTCTTACCGTATTCGGCGGCAATTTTACCGACTTCTTTCAACCGGCCAGGGCCGTATGTTAGCTTGGTTGGGAAACTCCACTCAAATGGCGACATTGTATTACCTCTCATTGATCAAGCTCAGCAATCTCATAACGATATGCACTGGTTTCAGGTTTGTTAGCTACTACGGTAGGCTCTGAAAGTTTTATTGTCAACCAATTTATTTGAATTGGTATTACATTTGTAGCCACCCGGTAAGGTGGCATTATTGGTTTGCTATGGCTAAGTCTGGGAGACTGGCCACAGCATTAAAGCCTAAAGCCCCAGGGATTCGAGAAATTGCATGGACATGCTGGTGACTTCCCGGTTTCTATCCTGAGGAAAGCGGCCGTGGGCACCTCCTGCAACGGTGACAAACTGGTTTTTCACCCCCATCTCAGCCAGTTTTTTATGCAAATCCACAGATTGCTGGTATGGCACTATCGGGTCGGCATCTCCGTGCACAGTAAACACTGGCGGGCTGTCGGGCTTGATATGCGTGATCGGCGAAACTGAGCGACGAAACGCCAGATCATCAACGCCTGCACCCAGCCACATCACCGCCGACCGGCTGGTGTGCTTGCCGTGTGCCCAGTCGCCCACATCTGCAACACCATATTTGTTTATGATGGCGGCCACGCGAATTTCCTGCTGCACGGCAGGACAGTTGCCGTCAAAACGTCGGTCGTTACCTAACAAGCCCCCCATCAAAGCCAAGTGACCACCGGCAGAGCTGCCAGTAAAAACAATTTTTTGAGTATCAATATTCAAGTCGGGCGCATTGTTGATCAGATAAATCAGCGCACAGCGCACGTCTTCAACGGCGGCAGGAGCAGGTGCCACCTGAACCAGGCGGTAGCTAATGTTGGCCACCGCATAGCCACGACGAAAGAAGGAACCGAAGCCTCTCTGAGATTCCTTGTTGCCTTTGTTCCAGCCACCGCCGTGAATATTGATCACCACCGGCGTTGGTGCCGCACCGCGCGGCGGTAAATACAGGTCCATCAGCCCTTGCCAGCCATTAACTTCGACATAGACTTGGTTTAGCTGCGCCGAGTAACCCTTTGGGTACTCAACTGGTTTAAATTCTTCAGCCTGCAAGCCAACGGCGCTCAGTAGCAAGCTTACCAGTAGCAAGATACTTGATAGAATCTGAAACATAATAGAACCCTCTTGTTTGATATTACCAATTGTTATTATCAATTTTTGGATGTCAGCATATTTTGTAAGACATGTCAATTGATATTGGTTAGGTGGTAAGGTGCGTTAAAGGACGCTCCTGATTTATTCTAAGAGTAGGTATAGTGCTCGCCATTCCACTACTGGTATGCCTGAAAATTATTGCCGGCCATCTGGATATAGCGCACAACTGGTTAATACTGCTGGACGATAAAACAGTTAGCTAGCCCCTCTGGAATACTCATACACCACCACATAAAATTCCTGCCCGTCTAAAAAACCTAGTAACTATTTGAAATTAAACAGCTTAATTTTTATGCAATTTTCTTTGTGTTAACGGCTTGCTTTTATACTGTGCGGCACCTAGTATATTGCTGTGTGTCGCACAGTATGTGATGCACAGTATAGGAAGCAAAGGTTATGACAACTGCACAACTGGATAAAATGCGGCTGGAACTGCGCCGGGGCGTGCTGGTGCTGGCGGTGCTGGCATCGTTAAAGCAGCCACATTATGGTTATTCGTTGCGTAAGCAACTGCAGGATGGCGGCATTGATATTGACGAAGGCACTTTATATCCGCTAATCCGTCGTCTGGCCGAGCAAGGCTTGCTCGACAGCGAATGGCAGCAAGGGGAGGGGCGTGAGCGGCGCTATTATCAGTTATCAGAGCTGGGCACACAGTTGCTTAGCCAGCTTACTGACGAGTGGCAGCATCTTAATAATTCTCTGAGCAATTTGCTGGGCACAGCATCACAGGAGAGTATGTAATGGAACTGGTTAAGCGCTATATCGCTGCTGTGCAGCGTGAGTTACCCGAGACAAAACGTGACGAGATTGGCCGCGAGCTAAACGCCAATATTATGGATCAGCTGGATATGTTAGCTGAGCAGCAAGGCAAGCTGGCCGATACTGATATTGCCGCGGTGTTAAAGCAGATGGGCCATCCGCGCACGGTAGCGCAGCAGTTTGTGCCGCCACAGCCGCTAATTAGCCCTGGTTATATGTCGCTGTATAAAAACACCTTGTTTATGGTACTGGGCATTTTATTTTTACTACAGGTGGTAGACAGCACTTCTGCCTGGCTAAGCAGTCAGATGAGCTTTTTGCTTTATATGAAAAGTTTAGCCAGTGGCTTTATGCAGGATGTGTTACTGGGTTTTACCAGCATTACGCTGGCATTTTGGCTAATGTCCTATTATGAACCAAAGCAGCAAAGCCAGTGTGAGCAAAACTGGCAGCCGGAGCAGTTGCCCAAAGCCGGACCGCACTGGCAACACATTTCACTGCAGGATATCTTTACTGACTTGGCAACCTATGTATTTTTACTGATCGTGATCTGGTATCCGCTATGGTTGTCGCCGGAGCAATTGGCCAACAGCCGCTTTTTGTTTACCGACAATGCGCATCAACTATTAAAATGGGCTAGCCCGCTGGCGCTGCTTGGTATTGCAAGCAGCCTGTGGCAGTTGCGTAAGCGATTTTGGAGCCAAACCATGTTGCTGGGTAATATTGTACTGAACGGCTCTTTTGTCGGAGTAATATTACTGTTGGCTGGCAGCGACCCGCTATTAAACCTTGAACCTGAAGTGTGGCAAGGTGTATTGCAGTTAAAGCAACTGGAACGTGCCGCCGTTACTGGCCTGGTAATTACCGCTATGTTCCCGCTGTGGGAAGTAGTACGAGACATATTGCGGCTGAAAAAGTTAGGTTAAACCATGCCATGGCCGCCGGCAGGCGGCCTTTGGAGCGGGTGGCGGGAATCGAGCCCGTGTCTAAGGCTTGGCAAATAAAGGGCATCAGTTGAGCTACATTGGCATAAGCAGTATGCTTACAGTAAAGCAAAGCGGAGTATTCAGATGTTAAATATACAGATAGATAACCCTGTGTTGGAAGCAGATCTAAAGCAAGCATTTGGTGATAACCCACAATCTGTTGCCCGTGCTTTTGCTGAGTTTGTGCAGGCAAAACGCATTAGTGATGATATTAAAGAGTCGATTACTCAGTTAGAACAGGGGCGGGCACTTAAAGCTGCTGATGTGTTTAGTTGCATCGCGCTAAGTTATAAATAAACCTGAGTTGGAGCGGGTGGCGGGAATCGAACCCGTGTCTAAAGCTTGGGAAGCTTTCGTTCTACCATTGAACTACACCCGCAGTGCATTAGTGTGTAAAGCAGAGCGCTAAGTTACTGCACTGCTGGTGCAGCCGTCAACTGCCGTAAAATACTTTTCTATTTGTACCTGTTACGTTAAAGCCGTTTTAATTCATCATTTAATCTGTCTATTTCAACGTCAATTGCCCTGTGCTCATTGTGACAGCCGCTTCATTAGAACTGGCGGGGCTTTGAAGTTGAACCGGCTGTATTATTTGATCTCAGGAATAATCAGTTATCTTAGCATCTTCACTGCAAGGGATCTGGCTATAAGTGATAACGCTGTTTACAACTGACAACTATACTTTTAGCCGTATTATTGCCACACTGGGGGCATCAGATATAAAAAACATGAAGAGCTGTATATGCGTGTAGTATTAAGCATACTGTTAGCCGTATTGCCCTGTGTGACGCTAGCCACGCCTCAATTTACCCAGGCTGAGTGCCAGATGTTAAATGAGCAGCGGCTTGAGATACGCAGGCAGTTGCGCCAACCGTATAACCCTGATCATGGCCAGCAGTTGCAGGCGCGGCTAAAGGAGCTTGAGCAGTTACTGAAACAGCATTGCCGCAAGCCGGTTAAAAATCCGCCTGCGGTTGTGGCGCCGGTGCAGCAGCCGTTACTGTAAAGCGGGCCAGGCCGATAAGCTGCTCTGATTCTGTTACCACCTCTACCTGCCATTTGCCCTCGGCGTTTGCCGGGAAATTAAGCTTGTGGCTCCAGGCACGATAACCGCTTGAACTAACGCCGGTGATATTGAGTTTAATGCGATCGACCTCTTTGCCATTGTGCAGCCAAACATGAAATATTTGCTCGTTAAGGCCGCGCGGCACTGTTACTGCGGTAAAACTATACAAACCTTGCTGCTGTAAATCGTAGCTGTTTACCTGGCTGATGCTGTCGCCGGGTTTACGTTGTTCGTAATCCATTTCGTGCGACAGGGTTATAGCATTAAGGCGCATAGCTGCCGGGGGTACCCAGCTGCGCAGCTGCCATAAACCGGCGCTAAGTACAGTAAGTAAACAAAGTAGAAAGGGCACCCGCCACCAGCGGCCACCCGGCATTATGGCGCCCAGGCTGGGTAAGCTCAGCAACACGGCAATACCCAGGGCGGCGGCCATGCTTTGGCTGGTGGTAAGTTGCATTAATACCGGCAGTACAATTAACAGCACAACAAACAAAGCAAAAGCATGGAACACTACAAACAGTGTGCGATGGGGGGCCAGCTTTTTGTAATACAGTGGGTCTACTACAGAAACCAGCGCACAAAAAATAATCAGCATGGTAAATGCCGCCTGGCCATGGTGCCAGCTGGTAACGGCAAGAAAAAATGGTAAGGCGAAAAACAGGCTTTCCTGGTGTACCGTTTGCAGCGCAAAACGCACCAGTATAGGCGATAACGTTATGCCAAAACGTTGCTCTATGCGCTCGCGTAGCCAGTTATCCAGTAGCAGCCACAACCAGCTAAGCAATAAAAGTACGGCAATAATCTGTGCCAGGGATTCTTTGCGTTCAACCAGAATATAACTGGCGGCACCAGCGGCAAAGGCCAGCACGGCCATCAAACCAGGCCAGCGCTGCATAAAGGCAATGGTGTTGTGCATCAGGTTTATCGGCGATATCATTCGGGCAACAGCTCCATACTGCCCGTAGGGGGGCGGCGCAAATACAGCATAATTCAGGTGCTGTAGCATAAGCTGTTTAACCTCCTTATTGCCAGCGCAGATTAGCTGGCAATCGCCGGATCCTGTATACGGCTGGGTTAAGGCTGATTAACCAGGCCCTTGCTTGTCATTAGTTGGGCAATTTCGGCTACGCTGGCCGGGTCATCTATGGTTGACGGTACGCTGTACTCGCTTCCATCTGCAATTTGCCGCAGCAATTTACGTAAAATTTTGCCGCTGCGGGTTTTGGGCAGGCGTTTTACCACTATGGCTTTTTTAAAACAGGCCAGTGCGCCTATTTCCTGCCGCACCATAGCTACCAGCTCGGCTTCAAGTATGGTTTCGTCAATCTCTACACCATTTTTCAGCAGTACCAGTGCCAGTGGTTGCTGGCCTTTAATAGCCTCGTGAATGCCAATAACACAGCACTCTGCAATAGCCGGGTGGTTAGCGACAATTTGCTCCATTTCCCCGGTAGATAAGCGGTGCCCGGCAACGTTTATAACATCATCAGTGCGGCCCATAACAAACAGATAGCCGTCTTCGTCAATATAACCGCCATCACCGCTGGCGTAGTAGCCGGGGAAGCTATCCAGGTAACCGGCAATAAAACGCTCGTCGTTACCCCAGATAGTGGTTAAACAGCCCGGTGGCAATGGCAGTGCTATGGCGATAAAGCCCTGCTCATTAGCGCGCAGTGCTTTGCCGCTGTCGTCCAGTATTTGCACGTTAAAGCCCGGCACCGGCACGGTAGCTGAACCGGGTTTGGCGCTCATTAACTCCAGCCCGGCCGGGTTGGCGGCAATGGGCCAGCCGGTTTCAGTTTGCCACCAGTGATCGATGACCGGTTTTTGCAGTTTTTCGGCTACCCACTGGTAGGTGGCCGGGTCCAGCCGTTCACCGGCAACAAACACGGCGCGCAGGGCGGATAAATCATAGCGCTGCAGTGCAGCGTCCGGATCTTCTTTACGAATAGCCCGAAACGCGGTTGGTGCGGCAAATAAAATATTAACCTTATACTCGGCACATACGCGCCAGAAGGCTCCGGCATCGGGGGTAAACACCGGTTTGCCTTCGTACAATATGCTGGTGCAGCCGGCAATCAGCGGACCGTACACAATATAAGAGTGGCCGACTACCCAGCCGACATCAGAGGCAGCCCAGAACACATCGCCCGGTTTGGCGTTATACACCGCCTGCATACTGTAATTAAGCGCTACCGCGTGGCCGCCGTTGTCGCGCACTACACCTTTGGGCTTGCCAGTGGTACCAGACGTATACAGCACATATAACGGATCAGTCGCTTTTACCGGCACACAGGGTGCGCTTTCTGCTGCGGCCATGGCCTGGCGCCAGTCCAGATCGCGGCCGCTTTGCATTGTTGCCAGCAGTTGTGGCCGCTGATAAATAACGCAGTGCTGTGGTTTATGCTCCGCTTTGCTGATGGCGTCATCCAGCAGCGGTTTGTAGGCGATGAGTTTGCTGATCTCAATACCGCAGGACGCACTTACCACCACTTTGGGTTTGGCGTCGTCTATACGCATTGCCAGTTCATGGGCTGAAAAACCGCCAAACACCACAGAATGCACTGCGCCTAAACGCGCCACCGCCAGCATGGCAATGGCGGCTTGTGGGATCATCGGCATATAAATAACTACGCGGTCGCCTTTGTTAACCCCCAAAGCTTTTAACACTCCGGCAAATTGCGCCACTTCATCGCGCAGTTCGCGGTAGCTAAATTGCTGCTTGCTGTTGGTTACCGGTGAGTCGTAAATCAGCGCGGTTTGTTCGCCACGGCCTTGTTCAATGTGTATGTCCAGTGCCAGATAAGCCGTGTTAAGCACGCCGTCGCTAAACCACTGATAATGATGTGCATCTTGTTGCTGCAATATAGTGCGTGGTGTTTTGTACCAATTAAGCTTGGCGGCCTGCTGCTGCCAGAACGGTTCGGGGGCATTAATGGCGCGTTGGTATTCGTTGTGATAGGGGCTGTTGGCTGTGCTGGCCATGTTGGTATCCTTACGTCGGTAGCATTAACGACAATGGTATTACTGTAGCTAAAATTTGCAGTTAACGAACTTAGACTTAAGGTGCATAGACTTTAGGCGTATATCACAAAGTAGTATCGATATTGGCCGTTAAACTTGTGTCAAAGTGGTGCTTGTGGTCTGATCGGGGTATTAACGCAGCAACTTATAGCGATAGTATGGCAATTCAGATTTCAGCTAGTGTGGCTCTTAACGACAATGAACTGGAATGGCAGTTTATTCGCTCCAGCGGCGCCGGTGGCCAGCATGTTAATAAGGTGTCTACTGCGGCGCAGCTTATTTTTGATATTAACGCCTCCAGTTTGCCGCAGTTTTATAAAGATAAGCTGTTGGCTAAGTCAGACCATCGTATTACGCAAAGTGGTAAAGTTATTATTAAATGCCAACAAAGCCGCAGCCAGGAGATGAACCGCGAGCAGGCATTAGCGCAGTTTGTTGAGCTGGTGCAATCAGCCGCCAGGGTGGCAAAAAAGCGGGTTGCTACCAAAGCTACCTATGGCAGCCAGCAACGGCGGCTGGAACATAAAAAGCAGCGTGGTGCCACTAAGGCTCTACGCCAGGGGAAACCTACTATTTAGGTTTCCTGGATCTTCGCAGTGAGAGTCGACTTGCCCTAAGCAAACCGTTGAAGGCATGGATGCCTGAGTCGAGCCTACAGGGAAGTATTCACGGCGTGTTTGCGTGGGCAAGCCGACTCGAATAGTAAGCAAGATTAAGCGATTACAGTGCCCGGGCGCGGATACTTTTGCCTTTAATTTTACCCTGCTGGATCAGCTGCAGTGCCAGCTTTACTGCTGTACGTTTTACCGCGACAAAGCTCCAGATATCGTGCAGCTGAATTTTACCCAAGTCGTCATTGCTCAGCTGTTTGCTGGCAGTGAGGGCGCCAACAATATCACCGGCACGGATTTTATGTTTTTTACCGCCATCCAGTTGCAGTGTGGCCATTAATGGCTTAGCTGGTTTTACCGCGGCAATATCTACAACCGGTAGTTCAGCGGCATCAATTTTAATACCTAAGCCATCTTCCAGCGGGAGCAGTTTGCCGGCATCACTGGTGGTAAATAAACTGAGCGCAATACCACTTTGGCCGGCGCGGCCGGTGCGGCCAATACGGTGGGTGTGGGTGTCGGCATCGTGCGCCAGCTGGTAGTTAAATACTGCATCGACACTACTGATATCCAAACCGCGGGCAGCAACGTCGGTCGCCACTAAAATACAGGCGCTGCCATTGGCAAACTGCACCAGGGTTTGGTCACGATCTTTTTGTTCCATATCGCCATGCAGCGCCAGTACGCTAAAACCAAACTGATGCAGCGCATCGGCAACGTCTTGTGTTTCGCGCTTGGTATTGCAAAACACCATGCTGCTTTGGCCCTGATACTGCAGTAATAAGGTACGCAGTGCACTTAAGCGGGCGTTATTGTCGGCCACCTGGAAAAACTGCTGCTGTATACTGCTGGTATTGTGCTGCTCGGCTACCGTTACCTGCAGCGGGTTGGTTAGCAGGCGCTCACTTAGCTTGGCAATAGCGCTGGGATAGGTGGCACTGAACAACAGTGTTTGGCGCTTAGCCGGCGCTTTAGCGATAACATTATCTAAATCGGCTTGAAAGCCCATTTCCAGCATGCGGTCGGCTTCGTCCAGTACCAGCGTGGTTAAATCGTCCAGGTTTAGCCGGCCTTTGTCTAAATGATCAACCACCCGGCCCGGTGTGCCAACAATAATATGGGCGCCATGCTCCAGAGAGCCAATTTGCGGGCCAATTGGCACGCCGCCGCACAGGGTAAGAATTTTAATATTATGAATACTGCGTGCCAGTTTACGCAGCTCTGCCGCCACCTGATCGGCCAGCTCGCGCGTGGGGCACAATACCAGTGTTTGTACACGAAAATATTTAACATCTAATTTGGCCAGCAGGCCCAAACCAAAGGCGGCAGTTTTACCTGAACCGGTTTTAGCCTGGCCGATAACATCCTGCCCGGCCAGAATTGCCGGCAGTGCCTGCGCTTGAATGGCTGTCATGGCACTGTAGCCTAAATCGTTAAGATTACTGACTAGCGCCTCGGGTAAATTCAGGCTGGAAAAAGAGGTGTTGCTCATGCTGGTGCTCCGCAAAATAAAAAACTGCGGGCCTTGGCCTGCAAAAGGGGCGGCATTGTAACAGAACGGCAGCACTTTGCATCAGGCACTGCTGCAATTTTCAGCAAGGCAGAGTACTGCCTTGCTGATCACCGGGTTTATTTTTTCGGCATTAAATCCAGCAAAGCGATCACAGTGGCTTCCACGCCCTTGGTTACCGCAGGTTGTGGGCTGATTTTAAACAGCGGGCTGTGGTGGCTGGGTACTGCCGGGCCACCGGCTTTCTCGGCAGCAAAAGCTTCAGCCGGTGTGCCGCCTACGGCAAAGTAAGTGCTGGGGATATACGGCTTAGTAGTAAAAAACGGGAAGTCTTCTGCACCCATACCTAAGCGTTTGTAGTTTTCATCAAATACCGGTTCGCCCATTTTAGCCGCCCAGGCCTTTTTCAGCCGTTGTGTTAGCGGAATATCGTTCACGGTAGGTGGGGTGGGCTCGTCGGTAATGCGTACTTCAGGTAACTTATCTTCCGGCAAGCCGGCTGCCCGGCCTAAGTTTTCCGCTACCCGTTTGATGGCAGTGATTAAATATTCCCGCGTCTCCCAGTTGTCGTTACGCACCGTTAGCTGTAAGTGGGCTTTATCGGAAATAATATTGTGCTTGGTGCCGCTGTGAAAGGCGCCTACGGTAATTAATGCCGGCTCTTTGGGGGCTATTTCACGGCTGACGATGGTTTGCAGTGCCAGTACAATTTGTGCGCCCAGCACTATAGGATCTTTACCGCGGTGCGGGCTGGCGCCATGGGCACCAACGCCATGCACAATAATATCCACGCTGTCTACGCCAGAGTAAGGCGAACCTTCTACTGCCACAATTTTGCCGGTTTCAATTTCAGATGAAACATGAAACGCCAGCGCGTAATCGGGCTGACCAAAGCGGCCCCAGATATTGTCCTGCATCATGCCTTTGGCGCCGCCAACCCGTTCTTCTGCCGGTTGTCCCACCAGCATCAGGGTGCCGGACCATTGGTCTTTCATCGCTGCCATGCGCCTTGCGGTACCTACCAGGCTGGTAATATGCACGTCGTGGCCACAGGCATGCATAACGTATACTTCATTGCCGTCCCAGTCGGTTTGTTTCGCTTTAGAGGCATAAGCCAGGCCGGATTTTTCTTCTACCGGCAGGCCATCCATATCGGCACGCATCATTACCAGTGGGCCCGGGCCGTTTTTCAACATGGCTACCACACCGGTTTTGCCTACGCCTTCGGTAACGTCAAAACCGGCCTCACGCAGCTCTTTTGCCAGGCGCTTAGCGGTTTGGGTTTCCATATGAGACAGTTCAGGAGTTTGGTGAAAGTGGGTGAACAGCGCGCCCAGATGTTGCTGGTAATCTTGCTGAATTTGTTCAGGTAAGGAATTTGCGGCCACAGCACTTAGGCTGCTTAAGCAAAGTAAACTGGCCAGAAGCGTTTTTTTCATTGTTATACCGCCGTTAAGTTTAAGTACGTTATCAACTTAACGGCGTAATGAAAAAAACACCAGCCTTTGCGACCAACGGCCAAGGTTGGGCGGTATTAACCGGTTTCGGTTTTGCTCTCCAGCGATGGAGTACTACGCTCACCAGCTTCAGTTTTAGGCAGGCTAATGACTTGCTCGGTAGTGGTAGGCATGGTTTTACCAATAAAGCTGCCGCCGCGCTCAATGCTTAAATCATCGCAATGGATCACGCCATGCGCTTTACCTTGCGGCAGTATTTCTACCGTATTGGCAAAGCAATCGCCTTCAAATAAACCGTTAATAATCACTTTGTCGGCAGTAAGCTCGCCTTTTATGCGGCCGGTGCCACTGATCACTAAGGTTTTTTCGCTGACAATTTTACCCTCGACATAACCATCTACCTGCATATCGCAGCTTAATCGGAGACTGCCGTTAACTGTGCATCCTTGTGCAACGACAGTTGTAACTGCGTGCTTGCTTTGGTTTCCAGCATGCTGACTAAAGAATCCCATTTAATGCTCCTTTCCTTCTCAAACACCAGATCGAAATTAGTGGCATCCCAGTCCATAAAGCTTTGCGGATTAAGAGCCCGATCAAGGAAATGTACTTCGTAGTGTAAATGCGGTGCGGTAGATAAACCGGTATTGCCTGAGGTGGCGATTAGCTCACCTTTATGTACAAAGTGGCCACTTTTTACTTTAAAAGAGTCAAGATGTGCATAAAGCGTTGAAAAACCAAAAGCATGGCGAATTTTTAACAGGTTGCCGTAGCCTTGTTTATTAGACAGAACAACTTCAACCACGCCATCAGCCGGTGCATAAATAGGCGTGCCGCGGCTGGCGGATAAGTCTACCCCTTTATGGTGCTGCTGTTTGCCAATAATAGGGTGTTCACGCACACCAAAGCGTGATGAGCGGCGTCTGAACTCCAGCGGCGAGCCATTGGGTACCAGTTGCAGCATGGCCTGGCGCGCTGCCGAGTTTACGCTGGCGGTATCAAGCCGGTTTTCTAAATTTTGTGGATATTGCTGTTCTAACCCCAGCGCCAGTTCAATTTCACCCACCCGGCTGGTAACCAGCAGCATTTCATCCTGCTTGGCACTCAGTTCCAACTCAAGTTGCTGTTTGCTGTTATTAAGCGCATCAATCTCTGCCCGCAGGCTGGCGGCCTGTTCGGTAAGCGCTGTGCGCTGGTGCTGGCTTTTATCTACGGTGCGCAGCAGATAGTCTATAACGGCTGCAGTAATGATCAGGCCAAACAGCATTGCCCACATAGCAATAACGGCGTTGCGTTTAAACAGTTTGCTGACATTAAAATGGCGGGTCCCATTGATGGTTGAGACAGAAATGATAATACGATCTTTCATTCGGGCCGGTCGCTCTCAATGGAAAAAATTCTGACAGTCGGTAAAAATATGTGGCTTTGCGCTCAGTGTCAAGAATTTACTGCGGCTGCTAATAAGCTGTTACTGGCGGGCAAAATGCACTTTGCCAAAGTGGAGGCTTGAGCTGAATTAAGTTTTTTGCCGTTAAGCAGGGTAAATACTGGGAAAAAAACAATCCTGTTGCTGGGAGTCGCCGGCCGTTGCCGGCCGGCATTTGCTTTTAGTGGCCGGCGTGGCCATCTATGCCATGCACATGGCCATGGCTGAGCTCTTCTTCGGTGGCATCACGTACCAGCAGTACTTCAACATCAAAGCTTAGGTCGATGCCGGATAACGGGTGGTTACCGTCAACGACCACTTCATCTTCGGTTACTTCCAGTACAATAACTGATTGTTCGCGGCCATCCGGGCCTGCGGCACGAAAACGCATACCCACGGCAACATCCATACCTTCAAACATGGTTTTGGGTACGGCTTGCGTGAGTGCATCATGGCGCTCGCCATAGGCCTCAGCAGCTGCAATATCGGCTTTAAATTTGTCACCGGTTGTTTTGCCGGTCAACGCCTGTTCTAAACCCGGAATAAGTGAACCGTGGCCAAATAAGAAGACTAAAGGCTCGCCGCCAACGGAAGAATCCAGTTCGTTACCCTGTGGATCGGTAACGGTGTAGTGCATGGCGACAACTTTGTCCTGAGATATGGTCATGAAAACCTCTTTAATTTAACGAGTAAGGTAACGGCACTATACGAAGTGCCGGGGCACTGTCGCTGGTAAGCCGTAATGAGTCTGCCGGTGTTATGTCGTTAGGTAATACCGCAATTAACCATAATTGGTTATGTATGTTTGCTGCATTGACAACCTGGCCGCTCCGGCGCCAGTTCTCACCTAGTTGAATTTCTATATCAGTGCCAGCTTTTGGCACTTCGTCTGTGTCGGCGGTTAAAATGTACGCGGCTCTTTTATTACCGCCACGGTATTTTAGCCGGGCCACTGTTTCCTGGCCGATATAGCAGCCTTTGGTAAAACTAATGGCATCTAATGCCTGTAAGTTAAGCATTTGCGGCACAAATTCGCCAATTAAACCCTGTTCCAGATAACTAAAACCATGCTGAATATGCTGTGCCAGCCAGACGTTAGGTGCAGCAAACGGCAGTTTTTGTTGCATTAATTGTTGTGCTTCTGCTACCGGCATCAGCAGCATAAAATGATCAATTGCCAGCGCCAGCAGTAAGGCGCCATTATGCCGGGCCAGTTCACCGCGTTGCGGCAGCTTAAAGCCCAGCTGCGACACCAGTGTTGCTACGTTTTCGCCACCCAGGCCAAATACGGCAAAGTGTTGCTGGCCGGCTTCAAAACTGACTTTAGAAAACACGCCAAATTTTTTCCACTGCGTACCAGAGGCGTTAAGTTCGTCCCGAAAGGCAATGCTGATAAGCTGCTGCGCATGGCTGACCAGATAAAACTGTGACCACATTTTACCTTTGGCGTCACAGTGGGCACCGTGCAGAAAATTATTGTCGTTTAGCTGATCTAAATCACAGGTGGTTTGGCCCTGTAAATATTTGCGGTTGTCTGGCCCGCTTATTAGCAGGCTTTCAAATGCCGGCAGCGGTGAAATAAAAGCGCCCTGAACCTGAGTGGATAATGCGGCGTATTGTTCTGCTGTTAACCAGGATGTATGCATAGTGTGCCGTAGCGAAGCTCAGTATTAAAACGAATATTGCTATCATTGGGGGAAAGCCGGAAAAGCTCAACCCCGTTTGCTAATTTTTGTTAGAATCAGCCGCTATCCTGTCGGGTTCGGCATACCAAAGCGCCTTTTGCAAAGCAAAACTATTTATAAAGGAAACATATGGCAGAGTTAATGATTAAACCAAGGTTACGCTGGGCGTGTCGTCGTGGCATGCTGGAGCTTGATGTATTGCTGGCGCCGTTTGTGGAAGACGGTTATGACGCGCTGACACTGCAGCAAAAACAGGATTTTGAGCGTTTACTGGCGTGTGATGACCCAGACTTATTTTCCTGGTTTATGGGCCATGCCAAATCGTCTGATGCAGCTATTCAGGCGTTGATCCAGGTTATTCTGGATCGTGTCCGCGTATAACCTCAGTTTGTCGGCCAGTCGGTTGTGTCAGCGGGGCATGTTATTGCTGGCTGCACTACCTGTGTTGGTATTGACAGTTACGCCGCTGGGGGTAACCGGAGTTATTCTGGTTGCTGTGATACTACCGCTATTTTACTGGCACTGGTACGGTGTTTTACAACAGTTGCAGCAAAGCGCGGCGCTAACCCTAACCGATAACAGCCAACTGCGCTGGTTTAACAGTAACTTACCGCCCGGCCGGTTATTACCTGGCGGGCTGGTTAGCCAGCATATGCTGCGGCTGCAGTGGCAGGCCGACACCGATCAGCGCTGTTACCGCAAGTGGATTTTCGCCGATCAATGTTCTGAACCGCAGTTTCGGGCGCTGGCCAGAGCCATTAGCCAGCAAAACTGGCAGTCAGGCTCTGACGTATAATTTAAACCGCAGCATTAAACGCTGGCTTTGGGCGTGAGTACAGTTGGCTTACTATCGGGCTGGATGTCAGGGTAGTCCAGGTTGTAATGCAGGCCGCGGCTTTCTTTACGTTGCAGCGCGCAGCGGATAATCAGTTCGGCTACCTGCACCAGATTACGCAGCTCAAGTAAATTATGGCTAACACGGAAATGGCTGTAATACTCCTGAATTTCACGTTGTAACAACTCTACCCGGTGCAGCGCACGCTCCAGCCGTTTATTGGTGCGCACTATGCCGACGTAATCCCACATAAATAACCGCAGTTCATGCCAGTTGTGAGTAATAACCACTTCTTCATCTGAATCGTTGACACGGCTGTCATCCCACGGCGGCAATAACGGCAGTTCGCTGCTGCTATCGAGCTGCGCCAGTATATGGCTGGCTGCAGCCTGAGCAAACACCACGCATTCGAGCAGGGAATTACTCGCCATACGGTTAGCGCCGTGTAAGCCGGTATAGGCAACTTCGCCAATGGCGTACAGGTTGCTGATATCGGTCTGGCCATTTAAGTTGGTCATTACGCCACCGCAAGTGTAATGCGCGGCCGGTACTACCGGGATAGGCTGGCGGGTTATATCAATACCGACGCTTAAGCATTTGGCGTAAATAGTAGGGAAGTGCTCAATAACGAAGTCTTTTGGTTTATGGCTGATATCCAGATAAACACAGTTGGCGCCAAGACGTTTCATTTCATAGTCGATAGCACGGGCCACAATATCGCGCGGGGCGAGTTCGGCGCGTTCATCAAAATCCGGCATAAAGCGGCTGCCATCCGGCCGTTTTAAATAGGCACCTTCACCGCGCATCGCTTCGGTAATTAAAAAGTTAGGGGCATCCGGATGATACAAACTGGTGGGGTGAAATTGGTTAAATTCCATATTAGCCACCCGGCAACCGGCGCGCCAGGCCATGGCTATACCATCGCCGCTGGCAACATCGGGGTTGCTGGTGTACAGATACACTTTGCTGGCACCGCCGGTAGCCAATGCAATAAAGCGGGCGCGCACCAGCTCAACTTTTGCTGCGTCTTTATTCCAGACATAGGCACCATAACAGCGCTTTGGCTCGCGGCCAATTTTACGGCCGTTAATTAAATCGATGGCGTTGTAGTTTTCCAGCAGCTGAATGTTCGGATGGTTTTTTACCTGATCTACCAGGGTGATCTGTACGGCTTGGCCGGTGGCATCGGCAGCATGCAAAATTCGCCGGTGGCTGTGGCCGCCTTCACGGGTCAGGTGATACTTCAGGCTGCCATCTTCATCTTTATACTGATCAAACGGCACACCCTGAGCAATCAGCCATTCCATCGCAGCTTTGGCATTACCGGCGGTAAATTGTACTGCAGCTTCATCACACAGGCCGGCACCGGCAACCAGGGTGTCGTCAACGTGAGATGCTATACTGTCGTTTTCATCAAACACCGCAGCTATGCCACCTTGCGCATACAGGGTAGAGCCTTCACGCAGCGGGCCTTTACTAAGTACCAGCACACTGGCTTTATCTGCCAGTTGCAGCGCCAGCGACAATCCGGCAGCACCGCTGCCGATAATTAATACATCACAGAGATATTCTTTTGCTTGCGTCATGCGATACACTTGCCATCAGTCAATGTCGGGCTATTGTAGCTTTTTTGCCAAACTTAGCAGAACTATTTCTGCGCATCCGAGTCATAGCAACACGCTAGACCAGCGCCAGTAAATAGAACGATTAGTATTACAGGGGATTAGCTCGGATATGAGCGAGCAAGAATTGGACTGGCAGATTGTCCAGCGTGTACAACAAGGTGATAAAGCGGCGTTTAATGTATTGGTGCGAAAATATCAGCACCGCATCGCGAACTTAATTTCCCGTTATGTCTCTAACCACGGAGACGTAGCAGATGTCGCGCAGGAAGCCTTTATTAAAGCGTACAGGGCTATCCCTGGGTTTCGTGGCGAAAGCGCGTTTTATACCTGGCTTTACCGTATTGCGGTAAACAGTGCAAAGAATTATCTGGTTGCTAATGGCCGTAAGCCACCGGCAACCGATGTTGATGCAGAAGATGCTGAATACTTTGAAGGCAGCGATGCATTAAAGGAACAAGATTCACCGGAAAAGTTGTTATTGTCCGATGAAATTCGTAATGTGGTGTTTAGCACCATAGAGAAATTACCTGACGAACTTCGCACTGCTATTACGCTGCGTGAACTTGAAGGGTTAAGCTATGAAGAAATTGCGGAAGTCATGGGGTGCCCGATAGGCACCGTAAGAAGCCGTATCTTCCGGGCGCGTGAGGCAATTGATTTGCAGCTTAAGCCGTTAATAAGCTAGCAGTCAGGGCAAAAACCAGTAATTTTAAGACAGGAAACATTATGTCGTCAGAAAATCAGGATTGGCTCTCTGCTGCCAGTGATAACCAGCCACTGAGTAAAGCACAACTGGACAGTTTGCTTAATGATGCTCAGTTGCAACACCAGCTTGAACGCTATCACTTGATCGGTGCTGTGCTACGGCGTGAACCGCAAAGCCCGATAACGGCCGATTTTGCAGACAACTTTGCTGCCCAGTTGGCTGATGAGCCGGTGTATCAGTTACAATCTGATCGTAATCTGTTAAAACGGCTGCGCAATACTGTGTCAGTTGCTGCCAATGGCCGCTGGTTACAGCCGGTAGCCCAAGGTGCGGTAGCGGCGGGTGTTGCCTTAATGGCCGTGTTTGGTGTGCAGCAGTATCAGCAGTCACCACAGCAAGATGCCTTTGCGCCATTGCCGGTGTTACAAACCCAGCCGATAGCAGGTTTTGCCACGCCGGTAAGTTTAAGCCAGACCACCGTTAACGACCGTTTTGCCGAGCAGGAACAGCAGGCAATGCTGGAGCAGCAAAAACGCCTGCAGGCGCTGTTAAATGCGCACCGCCAGCAGGTACGGGTGATGGAACACTCTCAGCAGGCTAAACAGAATAGCAACAACGCTGATGGAAAAGATCAAAACGAGCAACAATGATGCGATTCACTGGCTTTTGTAGTGCCATAGTGTTGGTTGTAGTATCCGGGCTGGTTCAGGCCGAGCCATCGGCGTGGGCCTTGTTCGACAAAGTACAAAATGCGGTAAAACAGTATAATTTTGATACCTCTTTTGTGGTGTTAAAGGGCAGTAAAGTAGACACTTACCGCTGGATACATGGCCGCACCGCTGAGCATGAAATTGAACACCTTATTCCGCTGGATACCAATGGCGTAGATATTCTGCGCCGCGATAACCAAATTTATTATCTGCTGACCGACCGGCCTGCTTTTGTCACTCAGGGCTCCAGTATTCCTGAATTACCTGCATTACTGTTTGAAGCAAAAGATAATATCAGCCGTTTATACAACGCCGTCGCCGGCAGCAGTTTAGTGATGTCTGGCCGCAGTGCGCAATTATTGCGTCTGACAGCTAAAGATGCCGGCCGGTACAGTTACTGGTTATGGCTGGACGATGAAACCGGTTTTCCGCTACGTATTGACACCTTATCCGATCAGCAAACGGCACTGGAGCGCTGGCTGGTTACCCATATGCAAATCAGCCCTGAACTGCCAGAGAACTTAAATGCGCTGATGGCAGCAGAGTTGCCGCAACCGGCAGATACGATAACCAAAGCCGCCCCCGAAGCCCGGCACAAACTGACCTGGTTGCCACAAGGCTACCAGCCAATTGTTGACCCGGCTGGCATTCCGCAGCTTGAAAGCAGTTTACTAAGCTATTGGCTGCTAAGTGACGGTTTGCATCAGGTATCGGTTTTTGTGCAGAACTCTCAACAGTTGCCTACTCAGGCTTACCGCGATGGCGCCACGACTATTTACGTGCAAACCAGTAACCAGCTCGAGGTTACCGTTATCGGCCCGGTAAGTATTGAAACTGCCCGTCAGCTGGCAGCAGCAGTGCACTGATGGTAGAAGAAATTGCTACTGTCGCGTTTTGTGAGGGCGATGGGGTTTGGTTAACCACCACGCCTGTTGCCAGTTGTAATGCCTGCAACGTCAGCGATGACTGCGGTACCGGCATAGTAGCTAAAACCCTGACACCCCGGCAGCAACGTTTTTTTGTCCCTACCGCTTTATCATTATTACCCGGCGAACAGGTTAAAATTGGCCTGAATGAGCAAAGCCTGATTATGGCCGCGCTGATGGTATATTTATTACCCTTAGTGCTGCTATTGCTGCTGGCGCTGCTTGGCAATGCCGCGGGTTTAGCCGAAGGCTGGATTATGCTGCTGGCGCTCGGTGGTACCGCAAGCGGTTTTATGCTGGCCCGGCGTTACGGCCAGCAGCAGGAAAAACGTACCCAGATTGTTATCCTCGAAGTTCTGCCCTCCCTTGGTGTACAACAGCACGCCGTGTCGTAACACTTTTGCCTGCAGGATAGCGCAGCGCTTTGAATAACACATAGCAAGCTGCCGCCGGATAGAGTACAATTCGCGCTAATTTTCGGAATAACCCGCGTCAGCGCAGGAGGTTGCGACTTGTCGTTATCGAGTTTGCTGCTTTGCGTTACGCCCACAGTTTTGCGGACAACATGCCTAAACTAAATCACATCAGAAACTTTTCTATTATTGCCCATATCGACCATGGTAAATCTACGCTGTCTGATCGGTTAATTCAGTACTGTGGCGGTTTATCTGATCGTGAAATGCAGCAACAGGTGCTGGATTCGATGGATCTCGAGCGTGAGCGCGGTATCACCATCAAAGCACAGAGCGTTACGCTGTATTACCCGGCTGATGATGGCAACACCTACCAGTTAAACTTTATCGACACGCCTGGCCACGTTGACTTTACTTATGAAGTAAGCCGGTCACTGGCGGCCTGTGAAGGCGCATTACTGGTAGTTGACGCCGGCCAGGGCGTAGAAGCGCAAACGGTAGCAAACTGCTACACCGCGCTGGAAATGAATTTAGAAGTATTACCGGTACTGAATAAAATTGACTTGCCGCAGGCAGATCCGGACCGGGTAGCAGAAGAAATTGAAGATATTATCGGTATTGAAGCCATTGGTGCGGTGCAGTGTTCAGCGAAAACCGGCCTTGGCATAAAAGATGTGCTGGAAACTATCGTTAAGAAAATACCGCCACCGGAAGGTGAACCCGAGCAGCCAACTCAGGCACTGATTATTGACTCCTGGTTTGATGCTTATCAGGGCGTGGTATCACTGGTACGGGTAAAACACGGCAGCATTAAAGCCAAAGATAAAATTAAAGTGATGTCTACCGGCCAAAGCTACGAAGTAGACAAAGTTGGCGTATTTAGCCCCAAAGCCACTAACACCGGCGAGTTAAAAACCGGTGAGGTAGGCTTTGTTATTGCCGGTATTAAAGAGATTAAAGGTGCGCCGGTAGGCGATACCTTAACCCTGGCAAAAAACAGTGCTGAAAAACCGCTGCCGGGTTTTAAACGTATTAAGCCACAGGTTTATGCCGGGGTGTTCCCGGTATCCAGTGACGATTACGAAGATTTCCGCGATGCGCTGGCCAAACTTAGCCTGAACGATTCGTCGCTGTTTTATGAGCCGGAAAACTCCGGTGCGCTGGGTTTTGGTTTCCGCATTGGTTTCCTTGGCATGTTGCACATGGAAATTATTCAGGAACGCTTAGAGCGCGAATACGACCTGGATCTTATCACCACTGCTCCTACCGTAGTGTACGAAGTGTTGAAAAAGAACGGTGAAACCGTGCTGGTAGACAACCCCAGTGCGTTACCAGCGGTAAACGATATTGATGAAATTCGCGAACCTATAGTAGAAGCGCATATTCTGGTACCGCAGGAATACCTGGGTAATGTTATTACCCTGTGTATTGAAAAACGTGGTGTGCAAGTTAGCATGAGCTATCATGGTCGTCAGGTGGCGGTGGTGTACGAGCTGCCAATGGCTGAAGTCGTGATGGACTTTTTTGACCGGTTAAAATCAACCAGCCGGGGTTATGCCTCGCTGGATTACAGCTTTAAGCGCTTTCAAACCTCGAACATGCAGCGGGTGGATATTTTGATCAACGGCGAGCGTGTCGATGCGCTGGCTATTATCAGCCATATCGATTTCGCTCAGGGCCGTGGCCGGCAGCTGGCAGAAAAGTTAAAAGAGCTGATCCCGCGGCAGATGTTCGATATCGCTATTCAGGCAGCAATCGGTAACCATGTTATTGCCCGTACCACCATTAAGCAGATGCGTAAAAACGTACTGGCGAAATGTTATGGCGGTGACATCAGCCGGAAGAAAAAACTGCTGCAAAAGCAAAAAGACGGTAAAAAACGCATGAAGCAGGTAGGTAATGTGGAAGTTCCACAGGAAGCCTTCCTCGCCATTCTGAAAGTGGGTAAATAAATAAGGGATTTACATGGCAGGTTATTTTGCAATCTTCCTGGTGTTATTGACACTGGCCAGCGGTTTAATCTGGTTACTGGATGCTTTGGTGCTGGCGCCAAAGCGCCAGCAAAAACTGGTTAGCGCACAAACCGCAGCTGGCGGTGAGCTGCCGCTTGAAGCCGGTGAAGAGCTGCTCAAAGAGCCGCAACTGGTAGAAACAGCAAAATCTATTTTTCCTGTTATTGCCCTGATCACTATTTTCCGCTCTTTTATTTATGAGCCGTTTCAGATCCCATCAGGCTCAATGATGCCAACCCTGCTGGTAGGTGACTTTATTCTGGTAGAGAAATTCTCTTACGATGTTAAAGATCCGGTGTGGCGCAAAACGTTATACAGCAATAACAAGCCACAGCGTGGCGATGTGGCGGTGTTTAAATACCCCGAGCAACCCACTATCGACTATATTAAACGGGTTATTGGTGTGCCGGGCGACAGAGTTATTTATCGCAATAAGCAACTGTTTATTGAAAAAGCCTGCACCGGTGCAGAGCCGGCAGACTGTGGCAAGCTGGAAATTGTGGAGCTGAACCTGAAGAACGAGGGCGAGTTTTACCATGATCAAAGCCCGCAGCGCCGTTACACTGAACAACTTGGCAAAGTCACGCATGATGTTCTGCAAACACCGGCGCGGCGCGAGCATACTGAGTTTTTCTTTAAGCAGCGCGGCACCGCCATTGACGAATTCGTAGTACCGGAAGGCCATTATTTTGTGCTGGGAGATAACCGCGATAACAGCCGTGACGGCCGTTTTTGGGGCTTTGTACCAGAGCATAACATGGTAGGCAAAGCGGTATTTATCTGGATGAGTTTTGAATTTAATGAAGACCCCAACAGCTGGTTACCGGGTTGGGTGCCAACGGGTGTGCGTTTTGACCGGCTTGGGCCTATTCACTAAGCCGTACAGGTAACACTAAGAGACAAGCATGCAAAAATCGTTAACACCGCTGATGGCCCGTTTGGGCTATCAGTTTCAACAACCGGCGCTGCTGGAACAAGCGCTAACCCACCGCAGTTGCAAAGGCCAGCACAATGAACGGCTGGAGTTTCTTGGCGACGCAATACTAAGCTTAGTGATTGCCGAAACTTTATACGATAACTTCCCCAAAGCACGTGAAGGCGATTTGACCCGCATGCGCGCCGCGCTGGTCAAGGGCGTCACGCTGGCTGAAATTGCGCAGGAGCTGCGGTTATCAGATCATTTGCGGCTTGGGCCGGGTGAGCTTAAAAGTGGTGGTTTTCGCCGCGAATCTATTTTAGCCGACACCGTTGAAGCTATTTTGGGCGCTATTTACCTCGATGCCGGTATGGCAGCCTGCAAAGAACGCATTCTGCTGTGGTTTGGCTCGCGGCTTGACACTATTACACCAGGTGAGCAGAAAGACTCTAAAACTCTGTTGCAGGAATACCTGCAAGGTCTACGCTTAGCGTTACCGCTATACGATGTAATAGCAACCGCTGGCGAAGCGCATCAGCAAACCTTTACCGTGCGCTGCACCATAGCCGGCATGGCACCTTTTACCGCTACCGGCAGTTCACGCCGTAAGGCAGAGCAAGACGCCGCTCATATGGCGCTGGAAAAAATCAAGCATGACAGATAACACTCAAACGCCAACCTATGCTGCTTTGGTGGCGATTGTGGGCCGGCCTAATGTGGGTAAATCGACATTACTAAACAAGCTGGTAGGGCAAAAAGTAAGTATTACCTCAAAAAAGCCACAAACCACCCGCCATCGTATTGTGGGTATTGATACCCGTGACAATTACCAGACAGTGTATGTAGACACCCCGGGCCTGCACAGCGAAGAGAAACGCGCTATTAACCGGCTGATGAATAAGGCCGCCGCCAGCTCTATTTTGGATGTGGAGTTTGTGCTGTTTGTGGTGGAAGGCACCCGCTGGACCGACGATGATCAGATGGTATTAAACCGGCTTATTGCCTCGAAAAAGCCGGTGATCCTGGTAGTAAATAAAGTTGATTTGTACCGCGATAAAGACACCCTGTTGCCACATTTACAATGGCTGGGCGCGCAACTGAACTTTGTTGACGTAGTGCCACTGTCGGCAGAAACCGGCGACAACGTTGAGGCGCTGCGCTCCGTGGTACAACAGCATTTACCGCCATGTGAATTTTTCTTCCCGGATGATTATGTTACTGACCGCTCTATGCGGTTTATGGCAGCAGAAATTGTGCGGGAAAAACTGATGCGCTTCTTAGGCGATGAGTTACCTTACTCGGTGACAGTAGAAATTGAACGCTTTAAGTGGGAAGAAAAGCACTATCACATAGCGGCACTGGTATTGGTGGAGCGCGAAAGCCAAAAACGTATGGTTATCGGTAATAAAGGCGAACGGATAAAAACCATTGCCACTGAAGCCCGTATCGATATGGCCGCCATGCTGGAGCAGCCGGTATTTTTACAGGTATGGGTTAAAGTGAAATCTGGCTGGGCTGATGATGAGCGGGCCTTGCGTAGCCTGGGTTACGGCGAAGATTAACCCGTTATGCACGCTGAACTTTGGCCTGCTTTTATTTTGCACAGCCGCCAGTTTGGTGAAGACAAGCTGATTTTGCAGTTGTTGCTGCCAGAGCAGGGCCGTGTTTCTGCAGTGGTACGTAAACGACAAGGTAAGCGGCGTCTGGCATTACAGCCGTTTCAACAGTTTATGTTGCAGCTTAGCGGCCGCACTGAGCTAAAAACGGTAAAAAGTATAGACGAAGCCGCTGCCGCTTTTTTATTTAGCGGCAAGGTGCTTTATAGCGGCATTTACCTCAATGAACTGGTATGTCGTTTGTGGCCGGATAACTTAGCGGCTGAACAGTTGTTTAATGTTTATCAGCGCAGCCTGCAACAGCTTATGCTGGTGCAACAGGGCAGCGCCGAGCTTGAACCCTGTTTACGTGAATTTGAGTTTGCACTGCTGACAGAGCTTGGCCAGCCGATTGACTGGCAGCAAGATGCTGATGGCAATCCGCTAAATACGGCTTTATGTTATCAGTGGCAACACGAGCAAGGCTTTGTGGCTGCCGCTAATGGCTTTGACGCTGCGCACTTATTGAATATTGGCAATGGCCAGTGGCACAGTGCTGACACCCGCCGCTGTGCCAAACAGTTAAGCCGGCAAATTCTGGCACCCTTGCTTGGCAGTAAACCGCTGGCCAGCAGAGCGCTGTTTGAAGGCGGCTGATTTTTTATTTTTATCGTCCGGAGTCTGCTATGCATAACCCTGTTTTTCTTGGTGTAAATATTGACCACGTAGCCACGTTGCGTCAGGCCCGTGGCACCTATTACCCGGAGCCGGTGCATGCCGCTTTAATGGCAGAACAGGCTGGTGCCGATGGTATTACCGTGCACTTGCGCGAAGATCGGCGGCATATTATTGACCGCGATGTGTTTGTACTGCGCCAATCCATTGCCACCCGGCTGAATTTTGAAATGGCGGTGACCGAGGAAATGTTAGCTATCGCTACTGAACTTAAGCCCCACTTTGCCTGCTTTGTGCCGGAAAAGCGCCAGGAGTTGACTACTGAAGGCGGGCTTGAAGTAGCGGGCCAGTTAGGCCGTATTACCGAAGCAGTAAGCCGGATGCATGAGCAGGATATTCTGGTGTCATTGTTTATTGATGCTGATCATCGTCAGATTGAAGCTGCCGCCACAGCAGGTGCGCCTTATATTGAAATTCATACCGGTAAATATGCAGAAACCAAAGATGCCGCAGTGCAGGCTGCAGAGCTTGCGCGTATTCGTGAAGCGGCTGAGTTTGCTTCGTCTTTAGGTTTAATTGTTAATGCTGGCCATGGTTTGCATTACCATAACGTCCAGCCTATTGCGGCGATACCGCAAATGCATGAGCTGAACATTGGCCATGCCATTGTGGCCCGTGCAGTGTTCAGTGGCCTGGATGCCGCGGTGCGCGAAATGAAACGTTTAATGGTTGAGGCCCGCCGCTAAATGGCAATTGTTGGCCTGGGAACTGATATAGTTGAAATTGCCCGTATCGAGCAAAGCCTGGCCCGCAGCCCGGCACTGGTAAAGCGGGTACTGACAACAGATGAGCAGGCTATTTATGCCGGTTTGGCTGATAACCACCCGGCCAATGCTGCGCGTTATTTTGCCAAGCGCTTTGCCGCCAAAGAAGCTGCCGCCAAAGCGCTGGGTACCGGTATTGGCCGCGGGGTGTCGTTTCAGCATATCAGTATCAGCAATAATGCCGATGGTGCACCTAAACTGGCATTAACAGGTTATGCCAGCGAACTGGCTGCCACTATGGGTGTCAGCCATGTCTGGTTATCTATTACCGATGAGCAGGCCTACGCCGCTGCAACAGTTATTCTGGAGCGGCAATAGCGCTATTACCAGTCAGGCCATTGCTGGCTTTCCTGCCACAGTGCCTGTAGTACGTCATCCAGCTCAAGCAACTCGGGTTCCAGTTCTGCCAGGCTTTTACCTTGTTTTAACTGGGTTTCCAGCAGCTCTGCCAGGTTTTTTAGCCGTGGTACGCCGGTATAGCAGCAGGCACCATGCAGCTTATGTACCTGTTGCAATACCTGATTTTCATCATGTACTGCCAGTGCCTGCTGCAGTGCGTTGCGGGTTGGCGTAATACTGGCGATCAGCATTTGCAGCATCTCTTTCATTAAATCGTGCTTGCCTGCGGCCCGCTCAAGGGCTGTGGGCCAGTGGATTAGTTTGCTGTTTGGCCAGGCCGGAGTGGTTTGTGGTAAACGGCTGGCAGGGCAAAACTCCTGCAAGCTGCAGTGCAGCATGGTTTCATCCAGCGGTTTACTTAAAAACTCGTCAAAGCCCAGCGTTAGTAAGCGGTCACGTTCGCCGTCAATGGCCTGGGCCGTTACCGCAATTACCGGCGTATGTTCGTTCAGCGAGCTTTGCCGGATACGCTGGCAGGCGGTAATGCCATCCATTACCGGCATATTAATATCCATAAAGATAATGTCGTAGGCATGCTGGGTGGCTTTGTGCCAGGCTTCGGCACCGTCGCGGGCAGAATCAATATGATCTACCTGCTCAGCCAGCAGGGTATTAATCAACTTCAGGTTGGCGTCGTTATCGTCTACGGTCAGCACTTTTAGGCTGACCTTTTTCTGTCTTGTTTGCGGTAATACCGTGCTGTATTGCTGCAAATAAGGCTGTGCCAGAGTCAGTGCCAGTTTGCGGATATGCGGTGGTTTAGACAAACAGGCATTAGCGCCTGAGCTAAGCAGCGTTTCGCGCAGGTGCGGTGACAGGGTATTAACCAGTAAATAGGTATTATTGCACTGTGGTTTTACCTGTTGGATCAGGTCCAGCACCTGATTCACCTGATTAATAGCAATAGTGCGGCCTATCAGGCCGATATCATAATGTTGCTGATGCGCCAGTGCTTGTTGCAGCTGGCCTTTGGTAGCGCAGGCGGTAACCTGCAACCCCCAGTGGTGTAGCAGGCTTAATGTGGCCTCACGTGAATGCTGCTGTGGTTCAAAATACAGCAGTTGTTTATTGTCCAGTACGTCCAGTGGCAGGCTGTCGGCAACCGACAAATGATGGCGCTGGCATTTAAGGGTAAACCAGAAGGTTGAGCCTTCAGCCTGTTTGCTTTCAAAACCCAGGTTCCCGCCCATGGCCTGCACTAACCGCTGTGAGATCATCAGGCCCAGGCCCGAGCCGCTTTGGTGGCTGCGTGGATCTTTGCTGGTAAAACCCTGAAACAATAGTTGTTGTTGCTCGGTGCTGATGCCGCGCCCGGTGTCTTGCACAGAGCAATGCAGAATAAGCTGGTCTTCATTGAGCAAGGTGCCCGACACGCGAATAACAATACTGCCATGATCGGTAAATTTAATGGCGTTACCGGCGATGTTCATCAGTACCTGCACAAAACGTCCCGGATCTGCAATTAAATCGTCCGGGCAGTCTGGCTCAATCATCAGCACCAGTTCCAGATGCTTATCAAAGGCGTTGGCAGCCAGTAATTCAGTGGCATCGTTCAGTACATCGCGTAGCGAAAATGGCTCAGGGTTAACAGATAAACGGCCTTCTTCCAGCTTGGAGAAGTCCAGCACGTCATTTACCAGATGCAGTAAACTATTGGCTGACTTTTGGATGGTGGTCAGGTAGTCGTGCTGGCTGCTGGACAATGGGGTTTTTAGTAACTGACGGGTAAAACCAATTACTCCGTTTAATGGCGTACGCAGTTCATGGCTCATTTTGGCTAAGAACTCAGATTTTTGCCGGTTTTCTTCCTGTGCTTTGCGTTTGGCAAAATCAAGCTGAATATTCTGTACTTCAAGTTGTTCCATACTTTGTTGCAAATCGCTGGTAACCTGCTCAATTTGCTGCTGCATATCCTGTTCCTGGCTGGCCAGAAAATTACCTAACTGGTTTAAACCCTGTTGCAGCTGGGCCAGCTCCTGTACCATAGCCATACTGCGCGGCGCGGTATTGCCACTGAGCAGCTGTTGCAAATGTGCCTGTAACTGACGAACGGGCCGATGAATACAACGCAGTAAATACAATACCGGTACAGCCGCCAGCAGCAGACATGCCAGCAGCATCAGTAAAGCATTAAAGCGTACAGCCTGTTGTTGTAACTGCAACTGAGATTGTTGCAGCTGCACCAGCAGATAAGCGGTATCACGCGGTTGCCCCGGCAGGGTGCCTATGGCTAAAGGCTGGTATAGCAATAAACTGCTGCCATCAGATATCACCATATCAGTGTTGTTGAGCAATGTTGGTGTTGCCAGCAATTGGTTTTTATTAAAATGCTGTGGATTGGTGCTGAATATCAGTTGGTTGTCGCTGTTGATCAGGCTGATATTACTAATTAATGGCGAGTTTAGCCGGTGGCTGTTGTCCAGTAATTGTTGTAAAGCCACCGTGTTGCCGCGGCTGAGTAAGTCGTGGCTGCTAATAGCCAGTGGCAGGGCGATATGCCTGGCGCGGTCTGTTAAAGAAAGTGCTAACTCATGATAGCGAACATAGCTAAAATAGCCGACGCAGAATACACTTACCAGTACAGCTGGCAGCAAACTGCAAAGCAGTAACCAGGAACGTAAACCCATTTTCGTCATCTTTGCAGGCTGTTTAGTAAAGACTCTTGCTGCGATAATGACATAAGACGTCGCGCTTGCCTATAACCCGATAGAGAACCCATGCTTAACGTATATAAAGCCAAACCTAAAGCCAGTTTACTGGGCAAAACCTTTACCTTTCACATAGATGACAGCGATTATGAGGTGCATGGCATCAGCAAGCATGAGCAAAAAATTGCGTTTGTCAGTGCTGCGCTACCGGGTGAAAAAGTACAGGCAAGGGTATTGGAAGATAAAGCCGGTTTTCTTAAAGCCAGTACAGTGAAAGTACTGCAGGCCTCGGCACTACGCATTACGCCGCCATGCCGTTTTGCGGAGCAATGTGGCGGGTGTCAGTTGCAGCATATTAGTATTACCCATCAGCGTGAGTTAAAGCAGCAGGGTATTGATAAGCTCATTCGCCATCAAACCGGTTTGGTTAATCTGCCGTGGCAGCCTATGTTAACAGCGGCTGACAGCGGTTATCGCCGTCGCGCCCGCCTTGGCATCTGGTATGACAAAAAGCAGCGCCGTCTTAGTGTAGGCTTTCGCCAGAGTGCCGATAAGCAGATTGTGGCAGTAGATAACTGTATGGTGTTGTCACCACTGCTGTCGCCGGTATTTAACGTATTGAATCAAGCATTAGGTCAGCTGAAAGACCCCGCCGTGGTAACCCATGCCGAGGTGCTTGAAGCTGACGGTAATGCTTTTGTGATACTGCGGCATATCAAAGCGCTTACGGATGCTGAGCAACAGTTGTTTATTAATGCCTGGCCAGAAGCGGTTTGGCTGGGGGAGGCTGAGCCCGGTATATTTAGCTATTGGCAGCAGCCTGCGGTGCCGCAATATCAGTTGACTGAGCAACAGCTTAACCTGCAATTTGCACCGGATGATTTTATTCAGGTAAATGCTGCACTAAACCAGCAAATGGTAACGCAAGCGCTGAACTGGCTGAATATCTCTGCCAATGACACTGTGCTGGACTTATATTCCGGCATTGGTAATTTTACTCTGGCACTGGCGCAGCGTGCCAAAACAGTGCGTGCAGTAGAAGGTGTTGCCAAAATGGTGCAACAACTGGCAACCAATGCTAAGTTAAACGGTCTTAGCAACGTAGAAGCATACCAGGCCGATTTACACCTGGCCTGGCCAAAAGCGCAGTGGAACAGGCCTGTGTATAACAAAGTATTGCTGGATCCGGCCAGAACCGGTGCGCAGGGTGCCACAGAGCAGATAGTAAAGCTAAAACCGGCACAGATATTGTACGTGTCGTGCAATGCCGCCACCTTCGCCCGTGATGCCAGAGTATTGCTGCAAGGCGGCTACAAGCTGGATAAAATAGGTGGTGTTGATATGTTTGCGCATACCAGCCATCTTGAATTAATGGCGTTGTTCAGCCGGTAGTAAAAAAGAGGGAACAGCACATGGTTAGGGTTCGCCAGTCGCACAGCACTGACTACAACAGTGGTGAAACGCTGGAATGGTTATGCTCACTGGGGCTGACTGAGAAGAAAATCAGCAGCTTAATGACAGCTGCCGAATGGCTGAAGCAGCATCAGTTGGTAGAACCTATACTGGCTGTGCGCACCGGCTGGGAGATGGTAGAAATTCTGGCAGAGCTGCGCATGGACAGCGACTCTTTGCTGGCAGCTTTATTATTTCCGTTACTGGAGGCCGGGCTGGTCAGCCTTGAACAGCTGGAACCGGCGTTTCCGTCTAATGTATTAACCATGCTGCGTGCAGTGCAGCAGATGGAGGCTATCCGTAGTATTCCTACCGGGCCTAATCAGAGTGTTAACCCGCAACAAGCCGATAATCTGCGCCGTATGTTGCTGGCAATGGTTGAAGATGTGCGCGCTGTGGTCATTAAGTTGGCGGCACAAATTTGTTACCTGCGGGAAGTAAAAAACGCCGATGAAGAAACCCGGGTACTGGCAGCCAAAGAAACCAATGCGATTTTCGGCCCGCTGGCCAACCGTTTAGGGATCGGTCAGATCAAATGGGAGCTGGAAGATTTCGCGTTTCGGTATTTGCATCCGCAATTGTACAAACAAATTGCCAGCTTGCTGGAAGAAAAGCGCCTCGACCGCGAACAGTATATGCAGGATTTTGTTGCTGCCGTGCGGCAGAAAATGGCAGATGCCAATCTGGCTGTAGAAGTGTACGGCCGGCCCAAACATATTTTCAGTATCTGGAAAAAGATGCAGAAAAAACAGCTGGCCTTTGATCAGCTGTATGATATCCGCGCGGTACGTATCGTTACTGACAGAGTGCAGGACTGCTACGGTGCGCTGGGTATAGTGCATACCAGCTGGCGGCATTTGCCAAAAGAATTTGATGATTATATTGCCACGCCAAAACAAAACGGCTATCAGTCGATCCATACCGTAGTGCTGGGGCCGCAGGGCCGGGCGGTGGAAATACAGATCCGCACCCGGCAGATGCACGAAGATTCAGAGCTTGGCGTAGCGGCACACTGGCGCTACAAAGAGGGCGCGGTAAACGCCAAAGATGGTGCCAATGACGAGAAAATAGGCTGGCTGCGTAAATTACTGCAATGGCAGGAAGATGTGGTCGACAGCAGCGATTTAGCCGAAGAGCTGCGCAATCAGGTGATTGAAGATCGCGTCTATGTCTTTACCCCCAAAGGCGATATTGTCGATTTACCGATGGGCTCCACGCCGCTGGATTTTGCCTACTATGTGCATTCTAATGTAGGCCACCGCTGTATTGGTGCCAAGGTGTCGGGCCGTATTGTGCCTTTTACCTACCAGATGAAAACCGGCGATCAGGTAGAAATTCTTACCGGCCGTGAACCTAACCCTAGCCGCGACTGGTTAAACCCGCATCTGGGTTATTTAAAATCCAGCCGTGCCCGCTCTAAAGTGCAGTACTGGTTTCGCCTGCAAGACCGCGATAAAAACCTGGCTGCCGGCAAAGAGCTGCTTGACACCGAACTGACACGGCTGAATCTGGTGATGGAGTACCCGGCCAAAGTACTGACCCGGTTTAACGTCAACAGTATGGATGAACTGTTGGTAGGCATTGGTGGCGGCGAAATTAAAGTCACCCAGGTGGTGCACTTTATTCAAAGCCAGTATGTAAAAGAAGAGCCGGAAATTGACCCGCGTTTAATTACCAAGCCGCTGCCTGTAACTAAAGCGAAAAGCGATGTGGTAGTGCAGGGGGTGGGTAACCTGCTGACGCATATGGCCGGTTGCTGCCATCCGCTGCCGGGCGATGCCATTATCGGCTACATTACCCAGGGCCGCGGTATCGCTATTCACCGTGATGACTGTGATCAATTTAAAACGTTGCAGGACAGCCACCCCGAACGGGTGGTGGATGCCACCTGGGGCGATAAATACGCCTCTGGCTATGAAGTGGATATCCGTATCGTGGCACACGATCGCAACGGCTTACTGCGCGATATCACCAGCATTTTGGCCAATGAAAAAGCCAATGTGACCAAGATGAGCAGTAGCTCGGATATTAAAGCGCAAACCGCGGTGATTAACATGACAATGGAGTTGTATAACCTCGATTCGCTGAATAAATTATTAAGCAAAATCAGCCAGATAGATGATGTAGTAGAGGCCAAGCGCTTCCATCATTAACCCGTAGCTGTAAGAATATAAAGAGAGCAGTGTGTCAGATAATATAACCCGCCTGCTGGGCATTATGAGCCGTCTGCGCGACCCGCAACGCGGTTGCCCGTGGGACTTAAAACAAAGTTACGCCACTATAGTGCCTTACACGCTGGAAGAGGCCTACGAAGTGGCTGACGCCATAGCGCGTGAGAGCTTTGACGAGCTAAAAGACGAGCTGGGCGATTTACTGTTTCAGGTGGTGTTTTACGCTCAAATCGCCAAAGAAGAAGGCCGCTTTGAATTTGATGATTGCGTCGCGGCTATTTGCGACAAACTGGAACGGCGCCACCCGCACGTTTTTTCTGACAAAGCAGTTGGCAATGTTAGTGCAGCGGATGCCCTCAATGCCGATACGGTGCTGCAAAACTGGGAAGCGTTGAAAAGCGCGGAGCGTAAAGACAGTGGCCAGCACAGTGTGCTGGATAATATTCCACAGGCGATGCCGGCATTAAGCCGGGCCTATAAACTGCAAAAACGCTGTGCGAATGTCGGTTTTGACTGGCCCGATGTTGACGGCTGTTGGGATAAAGTAAAAGAAGAAATTCTTGAAGTAGAGCAAACCCAAGCCGGTAGTGAAGAATTGGCCGAAGAACTGGGCGATTTAATGTTTGCGCTGGTTAATGTAGTGCGTAAACATAAACTTGACCCGGAAGCGGTGCTGCGCGCCGCCAACAGTAAATTTGAAAGGCGTTTTCGCAAAGTAGAACAGGCATTAGCCGCAGAAGGCAAAACACCGCAGCAATCTAACCTGGATGAAATGGAAGCGTTGTGGCAGCAGGTGAAGAAAAAGTCATAGCAAAAGGGCGCCGCTAAGTAGCTAAATACGGCGCCCCATTTTATTAAATTAACTTACTTCGTCAGGTTCTACCGCGTCAGACTCGGTAAAGTCAGCTTTGCCAGAGCGAGCATGTTTGTCGCGTAACTTACCCACTAATGAGCTGAGTTTTCGCTGCATTTTATCAGCTGCGCCGGTTATTGCCTGGCCAACAGTGGCGGCATGTTCTGTAATCGCTACCGGATCCAGCCCTTCAGGCCGCGCTTCGAGTAAACAGCGTTTATCATTGCCGTCATGCTTGGTATTGCCGTTTTCATCACTTAAATGCACTTCAATCCGGGTTACGTGATCAGCAAAGCGGCTGAGCTTGTTGTGTAATGTATCGCGGACAAACTCAGCAAGGCGCTCGTCGGCCTGGATATGACGGTCTGTATTAATTTGAATTTGCATAGGCTACTCCTGTTGTTGACTCTGTGGCGGTGAGGCTTAACTAGCAGACCCCCCACCGGCGTCGAATGGTTTCCATTTGCTATTACTTATCTGGAGACTCTGAGCGCTACACTCAAGGGGAATGAATTAAAAACTTTTGCTGTAAGGCAGGTGTTTGTGGGGGCAAATACAGTGAGAACCGGTTTGCTCTAAGCCAACCGTTGCAGGCCAGGATGGCCGAGTTGGTGTGAGCAAACCGGTTCGTATCGAAGAGACTGATTGACTAACTAAATCACATTAGCCAGCAGCTTTACGTTGAGTGGCGATGCGCGCTTTGCTATACTTTCCTCCCGTCCTGATACCAATTCTTGAACAACCGTTGTACCCCAGTGTTTGCGCACCGGGCGCTTGGTGTTTTTCTGTTTTGGTATTCATCTATTGATTAACATTGTCTCAGGGGTCTCATGACTACAAGATATATCTTTGTGACGGGTGGCGTGGTTTCCTCCTTAGGTAAAGGCATTGCTGCAGCGTCGCTGGCAGCTATTTTGGAAGCGCGTGGCCTGAAGGTCACCATCCTTAAACTTGACCCCTATATTAACGTTGATCCGGGCACTATGAGCCCTATTCAGCACGGCGAAGTATTCGTTACCGAAGACGGTGCCGAAACCGACCTTGATCTTGGCCACTACGAGCGCTTTATCCGCACCAAAATGACCAAGCGCAATAACTTTACCCAGGGCCGTATTTACGCCGACGTATTGCGCCGTGAGCGCCGTGGCGATTACCTGGGCGCCACTATTCAGGTTATTCCGCACATTACTAACGAAATTAAAAGCCGTGTCGTCGCCGGTGCTGAAGGCTACGATATTGCTATCGTCGAAATTGGCGGCACCGTAGGTGATATTGAATCACTGCCGTTTTTAGAGGCCATTCGCCAGTTAGGTACCGAAGTGGGCCGCGAGCGCACGCTGTATATGCACCTGACGCTGGTGCCATATTTAGGCACTGCCGGTGAAATTAAAACTAAACCCACCCAGCATTCGGTAAAAGAGCTGCGCTCTATCGGTATTCAGCCGGATATTCTGGTTTGCCGCTCTGACCGCGCTATTCCGTCGAACGAGCGTGCGAAAATAGCGCTATTTACCAATGTCGAAGAAAAAGCGGTTATTTCGTTAAAAGACGTCTCCAGTATTTACCAGATCCCGGCGCTGTTGAAATCACAAGGCCTGGACGATTTAGTCTGTCGCCGTTTCTATATTGAAGCACCGGAAGCCGATCTGGTTGAGTGGGAACAAGTGCTGTACCAGGAGTCGAACCCAACCGGCGAGATAACCATTGGTATGGTAGGCAAATATGTTGAATTGCCGGATGCGTATAAATCGGTTAACGAAGCATTGGGCCACGCCGGCTTGAAAAACCGTGTTAGCGTGCATATTAAATATATCGACTCGCAAGATGTTGAAAGTAAAGGCGTTGGTATTTTAGCCGGCGTGGATGGTATTTTAGTGCCGGGTGGCTTTGGCGAGCGTGGCGTTGAAGGTAAGATTCTGGCAGCGCAATATGCCCGCGAACATAAAGTGCCATATCTGGGTATCTGTTTAGGTATGCAGGTAGCACTGATTGAGTTTGCCCGTAACGTAGTAGGCATGAGCCATGCGCATTCCACCGAATTTAACAAAGATACACCTTACCCGGTAGTGGGTTTAATTACCGAATGGCGTGACGCCGACGGCTCAGTGGAAACCCGCTCAGACAAGTCTGATTTGGGCGGCACTATGCGCCTTGGCAGCCAGAACTGTAACCTCGTTGATAATACCAAAGCCCGTGAAATTTATGGCAAAGCGGTTATTCAGGAGCGGCACCGTCACCGCTATGAAGTGAATAACAACTTACGGCCACAATTAGAAGAGGCAGGATTAGTGGTATCGGGCTTATCGGCCGACAACCAACTGGTTGAGATGATAGAAATACCGTCACACCCGTTTTTTGTTGCCGGGCAATTCCACCCGGAATTTAATTCGACACCACGTGATGGTCATCCGTTGTTTCAGGCCTTTGTCGCAGCAGCGTACAAAGCGCAGAAGCAACAGCGCGTATAACTTGTGCTAAGCCGTGTCAATAAACACGGCTTTTTCGTTTTAGAACAGGGGACTTAAAGCATGTCTGAGATCGTAAAAATTATCGCCCGCGAAATTATGGATTCACGCGGCAACCCAACAGTAGAAGCTGATGTGTACTTAGCCAGCGGCGCCATGGGCCGTGGCTGCGCCCCGTCTGGTGCTTCTACCGGTTCGCGTGAAGCATTAGAGCTGCGCGACGGTGATAAAAGCCGGTACCTGGGTAAAGGCGTTACTAAAGCAGTGGCCAATATCGACGGCGCAATTCAGGCGGCGTTAAAAGGTAAAAACGCGTATAACCAGGCCCAGATCGACCAGATTATGATCGATTTAGATGGCACTGAAACCAAAAGCAAGCTGGGCGCCAACGCGATTCTGGCTGTGTCATTAGCCGTGGCCCGCGCCGCTGCCGCCGATAAAAAGATCCCTTTATACCAGCATATTGCCGATTTAAACGGCACCTCTGGTGTATACAGCATGCCGCTGCCGATGATGAATATTATTAACGGTGGCGAGCACGCTGACAACAACGTGGACATTCAGGAGTTTATGGTACAGCCGGTTGGCGCCAAAACCTTTACCGAAGCACTGCGTATGGGCGCCGAGGTTTTCCACAGCCTGAAAAAAGAGCTGCAAAAGCGCGGCTTAAATACGGCTGTGGGTGATGAAGGCGGTTTTGCGCCGGATTTAAAATCAAACGAAGAAGCCTTATCTGTGATCGTTGAAGCGGTAAAAGCCGCTGGCTACGAGATGGGTAAAGACATCACCTTAGCGCTGGACTGTGCCGCCTCTGAGTTTTACAAAGACGGCAAATATGTACTAAGTGGCGAGGACAAGAGCTTTGACTCTTACGGTTTCAACGACTATTTAGCTGGCTTAAGCCAGCGTTATCCGATCGTGTCGATCGAAGATGGGTTAGACGAAAGTGACTGGGATGGCTGGAAAGACTTAACCAATAAAATTGGCAGCAAAGTACAGCTGGTAGGTGATGATTTATTCGTTACCAACACCAAGATTTTAACCCGCGGTATTGAACAGGGCATTGGTAACTCTATCCTGATCAAGTTTAATCAGATAGGTTCGTTAACCGAGACTCTGGCTGCGATTAAAATGGCCAAAGACGCTGGCTTCACTGTCGTTATTTCGCACCGCAGTGGCGAAACCGAAGATGCCTTTATTGCTGATTTAGCCGTAGGTACCGCTGCTGGCCAGATTAAAACCGGCTCGCTGAGCCGCTCTGACCGGGTAGCTAAGTACAACCAGTTACTGCGTATTGAGCAAGAGCTGGGCAGCAAAGCGCCGTACAAAGGCCGCAGCGAAATTAAAGGCCAGTAATTACTCACTGGCGCTGAATAAACAAGCCACCGCAAGGTGGCTTTGTTTTGTCTACTATACAATCATGCTGCTGTTATCACCCTGCGTTAATGCAGCAAGGTGTTTAGCTCGTCAATCACTTCGCACCACTCCGCATCTTGTTTAAGTGACTCGCGCAAAAAACTGGCCTGGGCCGGATTCCAGAATGCTGCATCCTGTATTGCCGTATTTGCGGGCAGTTTATGCTGGCTGACAAACCGGCGTATAGCCTGTTCATCATTGTCTAATCCCAGTTGGGCAAATAAGGTGTGCAAATCATGTTGTGACATATCCATAACTTATCCTTGGGTATTCTGCGGTTAATACAGCATAGCCAGCTGCATACTCTTTTGCTATACAGTGGTTTTGCGACAAAGCTGTTATGCTGTAAAACCGCCGCTTGGCAATACAAAGCCTTGCTGCTATTGTGGATAAAAAAACAACAATAACAGACGGGGTATGTATGTTGGCTGAACTGAATACGGTAGAGCTGGACCGGCTAAAAGCAATTTTGCTTAGTGCTGATGAATTGAAACTGGCAGCATCGCTGCTGTATCAGTCTTACCATGATGATCCGCTGTTTATGGAAATTTTTCGCGCCGATAAAACAGATTATGAACAACGGCTGCGCGCTGCTATCCGTGAAGAGTTAAATACCTTCTGGCAGGCAAAGCAGCCAATGATTGGTTTGTTTGCTGCTGAGCAGTTACTGGGCGTGGCCTGTGTTATCACGCCGGATTCAGGTATTGGTGCCAGCCGGTTGTGGCATTGGCGGCTGAAAATGTTGCTGACAGCAGGCTATGTTTCCACCAAACAGTTACTGGAAAAAGAGCAAAAAATTCATGCTGCCATGCCCGCAGAGCGCTACCATATGCTGGCGTTTATCGCTGTCGCACCCAAGCAGCAACACTTAGGGTTAGGCCACTACCTTATTCACGCGGTGGATTCGATAGTGGATAAAGATCAACACTCTGCCGGCATCGGTGTCTTTGTTACGCTGGAAAAATACCAGGCTTTTTTTGCTGATGATAAATATCAGCCGGTGACTGAACTGGCGTTTAATACCGTCAGTGGTACCCTGATGTTCCGGCCACGGCAACAGCTGGTCGGCTGATTTAGCTGGGGAGAACGCCGATGAATAAATTCAGCAGTTTCGCAGAGTTTTACCCGTATTATTTAAGCGAACACCAAAACCCGATGTGCCGTGCACTGCACTACATAGGCAGCACTTTAGTGATTGCTGTGCTGTTATATGCGTTAATTACGCAGCAATGGGCCTGGTTGTGGTTATTGCCGGTTATTGGCTATGGTTTTGCCTGGGTTGGCCATTTTGCTTTTGAACACAATAAACCGGCCACCTTCCAATATCCGTTTTACAGCCTGGCGGCCGACTGGGTAATGTTAAAAGATTTTTTAACCGGCCAGCTCAAACATAAGCTGCCGGTTAAGCCGGCCTAGTTAATCCGGTAGGCCGGCAGGTTAAATTCTGCCAGCCGCATGCCGCTCAGTAACAATTCAGCCTGATAGCGGCTTTCGCCGTCACCGCTGAAATCCACCTGATATGAGGTAATAAAGCGTAAACGGCCATTGATCTTACGAAAACTATGGCCACTGCGGCCACAGTCAAGCATTTGCAATTGCTGCTGCTGGCAAAGCTGGCGCGCCACAACTACGGCGCGTTCATCTTGTTTACGTTGCAGCCAGAAGGCATAACAGATACTGCTGATTATCAACAGTAGTAATACTGGACCCATAGATAACTCCCGAAAGTATTGGCAGATAATGCTGATTAACAATGCCTTTTACAAGGGCTGGTTGCAGCTTTAGCTTATGTTAAACTGTGCCGCTTATTACGAGGTAGTGATGTCAGACGTGGTTAAAACCCTGCTTATTGAACTGGAAACTGAGCTGAAACAACAGCAGTTGTGGAGTGCATCAGCACCAGAGCCTGCCGCCATGGCCAGTACAGTACCGTTTTGTTACGACACTATGGCGCTTGAGCAGTGGCTACAATTTATCTTTTTACCGCGGATGCAGGCCCTGCTGGATACAAAATCAGCCTTACCCACCAAAATCAGTGTGCTGCCAGTTGCAACTGAGGCGTTTAAAGCACATGGCAAGCGTGTGCTACCACTGCTGGGTATTATTGCGCGTATAGATAGTACCTTGTCGGGTGAGGCATGAGTTCAGCCGAACCTTTTGTGCTTAATGCGCCACTGCACATTTTGTATCAGGACGAGCATATAGTAGCGATAGATAAACCCAGTGGCATGCTGGTGCACCGCTCATTTCTTGATAAGCACGAAACAGTGTTTGTGATGCAAACGCTGCGCGATCAGATTGACCGGCATGTATTTCCGGTGCACCGGTTAGACCGGCCAACGTCCGGCGTGTTGGTGTTTGCTTTATCCAGCGAGGTTGCTCGCCTGTTAGGGGCGCAGCAGGAAAAACAACTGTGGCGTAAGCACTATCTGGCAGTGGTACGTGGCTTTTTACCACAGGGCGGTGAGCTGGATTATCCGCTTAAAGAAGAACTGGATAAAATTGCCGACAAATTCAGCCGCGACGATAAAGCGCCGCAGCAGGCCATTACCCGTTATCAGCCGTTACAGCAGGTTGAACTGTCAATACCGGTAAGTAAATACCCGGCAGCACGTTACTCGTTAGTGGCGCTGCAACCCTTAACCGGGCGTAAACACCAGCTGCGCCGCCATCTGGCGCATTTACGCTATCCGATCGTCGGTGACACCAGCCATGGTGACGGTAAACATAATGCGTTGTTTAAACAGCATTTTAATTGCCGGCGTTTATTGCTGGTTGCCAAGCAGCTGCAGTTACCGCACCCGGTCACGGCGGAAACTTTGCAGTTTAGCGCTGGTCTGAACGAGCTTGAACCGTTGTTTAGCCAATTTGGCTGGCCGGTAGATGACACTTATTATCAGCAACAATTTGCTGAGCTTTTTATGGAGGAAAAATGGCAAAAATAGCCCTGATCGTCGGTACCGTCTATGGCGCCGCCCAATATGTTGCGGAAGAAGCGTTACCGTTATTAACCGGCCTGGGGCATGAGGTAGCGCTGTATGATGAAGCTAAACTGGATGACGTGCTGAGCTTTAATGCCGATATCTGGCTGGTAGTAAGCTCCACCACCGGTCAGGGTGATATACCTGACAATGTGTTTCCGTTTTTCCTGGATGTACAAAACCGTTTCCCGCTGTTAACCGGCAAAAAGTTTGCGGTTATTGCGCTGGGAGACAGCAGCTACGACACCTTTTGTGCTGCCGGAGAGCAGTTTCGCGAGTTGTTACTGGAGATTCAGGGCACGGAGCTGGCGCCGATGCTACGCATCGACGCCGGTGAAACGCTGGAGCCTGAAAGTATTGCCTTGCCGTGGCTTAAACAACATCTTAGTACCCAAAGCTAACAGTACTTATCAACAGCACATATCAGCAGTATTTATCCAGTTTGTTATAGGCTTTAGCGCCCGGTGCTTTGAGTGCCGGGTCGTTTTGTGCTGCCAGTTTATCTACCCACATAGCCGTGGCACCGCATACTGCTATTGGCATCACAAACAGGTTGAATAACGGGATCATACAGGCAATATTTACCGTGATGCCAAAGGCAAAGCTACTGCCGGGCTGGCTGCGCAATTGCGCGCGCATAGTGCGAAAGTCTATTTTATGGTTATCAAACGGGTAATCGGCATACTGAATCGCTAATAACCAGCTGGTAAATAAAAACCATAATACCGGGCCAATCAGGGGTAAAAATAAAAACAGCACAAACAATACAATTGCACGAGGCAGGGCGTAAATAAACTTTTGCCATTCGCGGGCCAGCATCCGCGGTATATCTTTAACAAAACCAGCCATACCAGTGTCAGGTATCGTCCGGCCAGATAAATGCGCTTCTACTTTCTCGCTTAGCAGGCCATTAAAAGGTGCGGCAATAAAGTTAGCCACCATGGTAAAGCTGTAGGCCAGGCCTATTACCAGCGACATCACCCCAAGCGGGATCAGCAGATATTCCAGCCAGTGCAGCCAATCAGGCAGGTATTGTTGCACTGCGGCCACCATAGCACTGACTTGCTGTAACAAAACATAAAACGCCAGAGAGAACAGCAACAGATTAATCAGCAGTGGGATCAGTACAAAACGCTTCAAACCTTTGGTATGGATCAAAGTTAAACCACGAAAAAAGTAGTACATTAAAACCTCAGCTTAAATACCGGCAACAGCTATGCTGGCAGTATAAGGTGTCAGGCGTAAATTCTGCTGTATTAGCTCAGGTTTTTTGGTAACAGAATATAACGCTGTTAGCAGAGTGCTGGCATATCAGCGGGGTTTTTATGCTAGAATGCGCGCAGTTTTTTGCCGCGGTGCGGTTTAACCGGTTTTAACAGCAACTAAGGGTGATATATGGCGATGTTAGGTTCTGCATTGGTATTTGGAGTAACCACACTGTGTTTACTGGCAGGGTTAACCTGTCTTATTTCGGCCTTGTTGGTACCGGCTGCAGAGGGCTCAGAGAAGCAATTTGAAAAACGCCTTGAATACAGCATGTTTGCCGCTGTGGGTTTAGTCAGTTTTGCGGTGTTGCTGTATATCGGCTAAAGCGGTTGTAGCCTAATAAAAAAACGGCAGGAATAACCTGCCGTTTTGCTTTTGTAAGCCTAAGTTATTCTATGCTGCGCAGCAGGGCGTTAATGCCTACTTTGGCGCGGGTTTGGGCATCGACTTTTTTCACAATGATAGCGGCATATAAGCTGTGGCTGCCATCTTTCGATGGAATTGAGCCTGGCACGACTACGGCACCTGCAGGTATGCGGCCATAGCTGATTTCGCCGGTTTCCCTGTCATAAATACGTGTGCTCTGGCTGATATACACACCCATTGACAGCACGGCACCTTCTTCAACAATTACGCCTTCTACCACTTCAGAGCGGGCGCCGATAAAGCAGTTATCTTCAATAATGGTTGGGTTAGCCTGCAACGGCTCTAACACGCCACCAATACCAACGCCGCCGGATAAATGCACGTTTTTACCAATTTGCGCACAGCTACCTACGGTAGCCCAGGTATCTACCATAGTGCCTTCGCCGACATAGGCGCCAATATTGACGTAAGAAGGCATCAGTACCACATTTTTTGCCACATAGCTGCCACGGCGCACCGCCGCCGGTGGTACTACGCGCACACCATCGGCACGGAATTGTTCGTCAGTGTAGCTGGCGTATTTCATTGCTACTTTATCAAAAAAGCGGTTTTCGGCGCCGTCCATTACCTGGTTGTCGTTGATACGAAACGACAGCAATACGGCTTTTTTCAGCCACTGATGCACCACCCATTCACCGGCAATTTTTTCTGCCACCCGGGCGCTACCGTTGTCCAGCATACTGATCACGCTGTCAACGGCGTGTTTTACGTCAGCACTGACGTTGGCCGGCGTGATATCGGCGCGTTGTTCAAATGCTTGTTCGATAATGCTTTTTAACTCTGACATTGTCTTTGTTAGCCTTCTGTTTGCTGTGAAAGTTGCTCGATCAGGGCCCGTTTCAGCGCGCTTTGTTGCTCACTGCTCAGGGCTTGATCGTCGCTATTTGAAATCATAAAAAAGTCTTCAGCCCGCTCGCCGATAGTGGTGATTTTAGCTGCATGAATATTGACATCGCAGCGCTGAAATACTTCACCGATATTAGCCAGCAAGCCGGGGGTATCCAGTGCGGCTAATTCAATCATAGTACGTTTACTGGTATTGCCGGGCAAAAATACCACTTTGGGCGGCACATTAAACTGGCGCATCTGGCGCGATAATTTGGTTTTTTGCCGCGATAAGTCTGGTTTGTCGAGAATATACAGTTCTAAAGCACGTTTAATACTTTGCTGGCGTGATGGCGAATTTACCGCCTCGCCGTTTTGCTCCAGTACAACAAAGGTGTCCATAGCATAACCGTCTTTGTTGGTCATGATCTGGGCATCGAAAATATTGACTTTTTTGCTATCCAGCGCCGCCACTAAACGGGCGAATAACTTGGGCTGATCTTTAGTGTAAATAAATACCTGAGTACCGCCACGGATGGGCGCTTTGCTGATTAGCACCAGCGGTTCGTCCGGGTTTTTATGCCGTAAAATATGCTCGCAGTGCCAGGCAATTTGCCGCGCGCTGTAGCGGGCAAAATAATCGGCTTTAATCCGGCTCCATAACTGCAGAATTTCGCTTTCGCTAAAAGTTTGTTTCAGTAGCAGTGGCATGGCTTCGCTTTGGTTTTCGCGGATTAAATCGCGCAGGTCCATCGGCTTTTCCAGCCCGCGGCGAAAGGCTTTTTGCGTGGCCAAAAACAACTCACGCAGCAAGGATCCTTTCCAGTCATTCCATAAATTATCGTTAGTGGCGCGGATATCGGCCAGCGTCAGGCAGTACAGATAATTCAGCCGGGTTTCGTCGCGTACTTTTTCGGCAAATTCGGCCACTACTGCCGGGTCGTGAATATCACGGCGCTGCGCGGTAACCGACATCAGCAGATGATGCTCGACCAGCCAGGCAATCAGTTTACTGTCAAACTCGCTAAGCTTATGCAGCTTGGCAAATTCGCGCACGTCCATAGCGCCAAGCTCGGAGTGATCACCACCGCGGCCTTTGGCGATATCATGAAAAATACCGGCCAGATATAGCAATTCTGGTTTTTCCATTTTTCTGACGATGTCACTGCATAGCGGAAACTCGCTTTCATGTTCGCTTAATGTGTACTTATACAGGTTTTTCAGCAGGCGGTGGGTGTGCTCATCTACAGTGTAGGCGTGGAACAAGTCAAACTGCATCTGGCCGACAATATTACGCCACTGCGGCAGATAAGCTGCCAGCACGCCGTAGCGGTGCATTAAGGTAATGGCTTTGTCCATGCCGCGCGGATGGCGGATAATGGCTAAAAACAGCTGGCGGCAGGCTTCATAGTCCTGTAAATCGCCCATTAAACGCCGCCGCACCTGGCGTATTAACCGCATGGTAGAGGAATGCACACCGGTAATATTGGAGTTATTGGCAATATGCCAGAACAGCCGCAGCAGGTTATCGCGCCTGGCAAACACAGCGTTGTCGCGGGCCACGATCAAATGGCCCTGCAGCTCAAAGTAGTCATCCAGGATCAGCGTTTTAACTTTTTCTTTGTGGTTTAAAATGCTGCCGTCAAAGTGCTGCAGCAGCATTTCGTTCAGCTCGCTAACCCGTTGCACGGTGCGGAAAAACCGCTTCATCATCCGTTCCACCGAGGCTTTGCCGTCGGCACCAAAGCCTAGCCGTTCTGCCACAGCCGGTTGGTAATCAAATAAAATACGGTTTTCGTTGCGCCCGGCTTCCATATGCAGTGCAAAACGCATTTGCCACAAATAGGCTTCGCACTCCATCAGCTCCTGATATTCATCTTCTGTCAGGTACTGATAGGCCACCAGCTCGCGCATAGTACGGGTTTGGAAATGGCGCTTGGCTACCCAGCCGATGGTTTGAATATCGCGCAGGCCGCCCGGATTAGCTTTTAAGTTCGGCTCAAGGTTGTAGGCTGTGCCGTGATACTGCGCATGACGCTGTTGTTGTTCATGCCGTTTGGCCTGAAAAAACGCCTGGCTGGTCCAGAAACTGTCTTTACTGACTTCAAACTGTAGCTGCTCAAACAACGGTTTATTGCCGGTTAACAAACGCATTTCCAGCAGGTTAGTGGCGATGGTGATATCGTCTTTACCCAGTTTTATTGATTCTTTTACCGTGCGTACACTGTGGCCAACTTCCAGCCGTAAATCCCACAGTGTGGTAATAAACTGGGCGATAGCCTCTTGTTGGGCCGTGGACAAACGGCCATCAGCCAGGATCAGTAAGTCGATATCAGAGCTGGGGTGCAGTTCACCGCGGCCATAGCCGCCCACTGCAATCAGGCTTAAATCTTTGCTTTTATGCAGCTCGTATTTATGCCACAGCTGCACCAGTATTTCGTCAATAAAATGTGCCCGGGCTTTGACCAGCGTATTCACCGGATGCTGCGAAAAGGTGCGGCCAAGCCAGTCGTGAAAGTCAGCGAAATGTTTTTTGTAGCTCTCCAGACTGTAACTGTCAGGCAGCGCTTTGCTAAAGGTTACGGTCTGGGTCATGTCGCTTACTCCATAATAGCGGGCTTATTCGGCGGTCAGAATGCGCTCTATCGTATCGTCACTGCGCAGCGTTAAAATTTCACAACCGGTATCAGTAACTAAAATAGTATGTTCAAACTGGGCTGATAAACTACGATCTTTAGTGACTACTGTCCAACCGTCGGCTAATAATTTGCTGTGGCGGGCGCCGGCGTTAATCATTGGCTCTATGGTTAAACACATACCGCTTTTTAATACTTCGCCGGTGCCTGGCTTGCCATAGTGCAGTACTTGCGGGTCTTCATGAAATACCGCACCTATGCCGTGGCCGCAGTATTCACGCACCACTGAGTAACTGTGTTTTTCAGCGTGTTGCTGAATAACATGGCCGATATCGCCCAAACGCACACCGTCTTTTACTTTCTTTAAAGCAAGGTACATACATTCTTGTGTAACCCGGATAAGCCGCTCAGCCATGATGCTGGCTTTGCCCACAACAAACATTTTTGACGTATCGCCGTGGTAGCCATCTTTAATGACAGTGATGTCGATATTAACAATATCGCCTTCTTTAAGTTTTTTATCGGCTGGAATACCGTGGCAAATTACCTGATTGACTGAAGTACAGATAGATTTGGGAAAACCGTGGTAGTTCAGCGGAGCCGGTATTGCCTGCTGCTCGTTAACGATATAGTTGTGGCAGAGGGTGTTCAGCTCATCGGTAGTGACACCGGCTTTTACATAAGGCTCAATCATTTCCAGCACGTCGGCGGCAAGGCGGCCTGCGACACGCATTTTTTCAATTTCGGCCGGGGTTTTGATGGTTGCTGTCATGCCTGTTCTCTCTTTGGTACCAAGGGGCGGTGTGACCCGTTGTACTGCTGCAAAAATACACATTTGATTGTGTTTGTAAGGTGCCTATGGTATAAAGCGCGCCGCAAATTAGCAAATCGCTTTGTCTTTTATTGCAGAACCTTTTGTTCTTAGATAGAGATAAATGCGGGCTAATAGGCGGAATTTAAACAAAACACACATGTATCGACACATATTCCGGGGTGCTTTGCTTTGCGCTGAACAACAGCCAGACCAGAGTCGGCATATGGGATACATGGAGGCTTAACCCCTTATACAGGAAAATAAATCATGGCAAAAGTTTCTATGCGCGACATGCTCCAGGCGGGCGTGCACTTCGGTCACCAAACCCGTTACTGGAATCCAAAAATGAAGCCATTCATTTTCGGTGCGCGTAACAAAGTACATATCATCAACCTGGAACAGACTGTTCCTATGATGAACGATGCACTGGCATTCATTCAGCAAGTAGCAGCGAAAAAGGGCAAAATCCTGTTCGTTGGTACTAAGCGTGCGGCTTCTGAAGCAATCAAAGAAGCGGCAAGCAAAGTTGATCAGTTCTACGTAAACCACCGTTGGTTAGGTGGTATGCTGACTAACTGGAAAACTGTTCGTCAGTCAATCAAGCGTTTAAAAGATCTGGAAGCGCAAAGCCAGGACGGTACTTTCGACAAGCTGACCAAGAAAGAAGCTTTAGACCGTACCCGTGAAATGGAAAAGCTGGAAAAGAGCTTAGGCGGTATTAAAGACATGGGCGGCTTGCCAGACGTGCTGTTCGTGATCGACGCTGACCATGAACACATCGCGATCAAAGAAGCTAACAACCTGGGTATTCCGGTTGTATCTATCGTTGATACCAACTCTGATCCAAAAGGCGTTGACTTTGTAGTACCAGGTAACGATGACGCGATCCGCGCTATCCAGTTATATCTGGCTGCTGTAGGTCAGGCTATCCTGGAAGGTCGTGACAAAAACATCGAAGTACAGGCTGAAGCCGAAGCCTTCGTTGTTGAAGCAGAGTAATTTCTCTGTCATTAGCGCAGGCTAAGCTTGCGCTAGCACAGTGCAAAATTGCGACAGGGGCCACGGCCCCTGTTTGTCCAACCCGAATTATTACGAGGAAGCTCCCATGGCTGTAACTGCCGCTTTAGTAAAAGAACTTCGCGAGCGCACTGGCGCTGGCATGATGGATTGTAAAAAAGCATTGGAAGAAACTGCAGGTGATATCGAAGCTGCAATTGATGCGATGCGTAAAAGTGGTCTGGCCAAAGCTGCCAAGAAAGCAGGCCGTATTGCCGCTGAAGGTACTATTTTAACCCGCGTAGGTAATGGTTACGGTTTAGCTATCGAGTTCAACTGCGAAACTGACTTCGTTGCCCGTGATGCCAGCTTCCTGGCGTTTGCTAACGCCGTTGCTGATTTAGCCCACGCTAACAAGCTGTTCACTGCTGAAGCTATTTTAGCGGCTGATTTAAACGGTACTTCAGTTGAAGACACCCGTGCGACTTTAGTTGCCAAAATTGGTGAGAACATCAACGTACGCCGTGCAGCAGTAGTTGAAGGCGCTGTAATTGGTTCTTACGTGCACTCTGGCCGTATCGGTGTATTAGCCGTGCTGGAAGGCGGTAACGAAGATATCGCTAAAGATGTAGCAATGCACGTAGCGGCTAACAACCCAGGTTTCTTAACACCGGACGACGTACCGGCTGATGTTGTTGAGCGTGAGCGCGTTATTCAGATCGATATCGCGGTTAACTCTGGCAAGCCAAAAGAAATTGCTGAGAAAATGGTTGCAGGCCGTATGAGCAAGTTCACTGGTGAAGTGAGCTTAACTGGTCAGCCATTCGTGAAAGACCCATCAGTTTCTGTTGGCGATTTCCTGAAGCAAAACAGTGCTAAAGCTGTTTCTTTCATTCGCTTAGAAGTGGGCGAAGGTATCGAGAAGAAAGAAGAAGACTTCGCAGCTGAAGTTGCAGCCCAAATCGCGGCGGCCAAGAAGTAATTTATTCTTCTGCAAACTGGCAAAACCCGCTAGAATAACCGCGGCTTCAGGTGTAACAACCTGGCCGCGGTTTTTTTTACCCGCATTAATCCTAATTAACCACGCACTATGGGGATCTCATGAGCACGAATCCAAAACCAACTTACCGCAGGATCTTATTAAAACTCAGTGGCGAAGCACTGATGGGCGATGAGGGCTTTGGTATTGATCCCAAAGTACTGGACCGGATGGCGCAGGAAATCAAAGAACTGGTTGAACTGGGCGTGCAGGTAGGCATTGTGATTGGCGGTGGTAATATCTTCCGTGGCGAAGGCCTGGCTAAAGCCGGTATGAACCGCGTAGTGGGCGACCATATGGGTATGCTGGCTACGGTAATGAATGGCCTGGCAATGCGTGATGCGCTGCACCGTGCCTATGTAAATGCCCGCATGATGAGCGCTATTCCGTTAAATGGCGTGTGTGATAATTACAGCTGGGCCGAAGCTATCAGCTTATTAAAATCAGGCCGGGTGGTGATTTTTTCTGCCGGTACCGGTAACCCGTTTTTTACTACTGACTCAGCAGCCTGTTTACGCGGTATAGAAATTGAAGCTGATGCCGTATTAAAAGCCACCAAGGTTGATGGCGTGTTTTCGGCCGATCCGGTAAAAGATCCTACCGCTACGCTATACAGCCAGCTGACTTATAATGAAGTGCTGGACAAAGAACTTAAAGTGATGGATTTGGCTGCCTTTACGCTGGCACGGGATCATAATCTGCAAATCCGCGTGTTTAATATGAACACCGCCGGCGCATTAAAGCGGGTAATTATGGGCGAGCCGGAAGGCACAGTCATCGACCACGCCGAAAATTTACAGTAAACTAGAGCGCTGAGTAAGGCGTGCTGAATAGACGCCATGAATAAAAAAGGATACCGATCGTGATTAACGACATTATTACAGACAGCAAAGTCCGGATGGAAAAAAGCGTTGAAGCGCTTAAAGTGCAATTAACCAAAGTGCGCACCGGGCGCGCGCACCCAAGCTTATTAGATGGTATTTCTGTATCTTACTATGGCACCGATACACCGCTGCGTCAGGTAGCCAACGTCTCTATTGATGACGCCCGCACGCTGGCTATTACCGTGTTTGACAAGAGCATGACGGCCGCAGTAGAAAAAGCCATTATGGCGTCAGATTTGGGTTTAAACCCGATGTCTGCCGGTACTATTATTCGTGTGCCATTGCCGGCATTAACTGAAGAGCGCCGTAAAAGTCTGGTTAAACTGGTGCGTGGTGAGGCCGAAAACGGCCGTGTTGCAGTACGCAATATTCGCCGTGATGCCAACGCTGATTTAAAAACACTGCAAAAAGATAAAGAAATCAGTGAAGATGATGAGCGCCGTGCTGCTGAAGAAATTCAGAAAATTACCGATCTTTTCGTCAAGAAAATTGACGAAGTACTGGCCGACAAAGAAAAGGAATTAATGGAAGTCTGATCCAGCCTTCTGTTAACATTACAGCGTCGTGACGCTTGGGCATTACGGCGCTTTTTTCTATTTGGCAGATTTTTTCGTCGCAATGTAATTCAGTAAATCAGCAGCAGACTGGTTATCACAAAGTTTAAGGACAGGTCGCACTGTATGACTGCAGAGTCGCAGCTCAAACCGCACAGCTTACCTCAGCATGTGGCAATTATTATGGATGGCAACGGCCGCTGGGCCCAGCGCCAGGGCAAGCCGCGGGTGTGGGGCCATAAAAAAGGTGTGGAAGCGGTACGGCGCAGCGTGAGCTTTTGTCGTGAGCTGGGTATAAAATCGTTAACTTTGTTCGCTTTTAGCAGTGAAAACTGGCGCCGGCCGGAAGATGAAGTCTCGACTTTGATGCAGCTGTTTCTGATGGTGCTGCAAAGCGAGGTTAAAACCTTGCATAAGCATAATGTCAGGCTGAAGATAGTAGGGGATTTATCTGCCTTTAGTGACAAGCTAAGAGTCAGCATCGATAAAGCTGAACAGCTAACGGCAGCGAACACGGCTTTAACACTGAATATCGCCGCCAATTATGGCGGGCGCTGGGATATGGTAAATGCCGCCCGGGCGCTGGCAACACAAGTACAGCAAGGCACACTTGCTGTGGATCAGATTAATGAGCAGATATTTGCTCAGCAGGTGCAGATGCACGAACAGCCAGAGCTGGATTTACTTATTCGCACTGGTGGTGATTTACGCATCAGCAATTTTTTATTGTGGCAGGCCGCTTACGCTGAATTCTGGTTTACTGAAACACTCTGGCCAGACTTTGATCAGCAGGTGTTCTCAGAAGCGATAGCCGCCTTCGTCAACCGAGAGCGTCGTTTTGGCTGTACCGGAGAACAAATCCGGCAGCTGGCGATGTTGGGTAAAGGATAACGGTATTGTTTAAACAACGGGTTATTACTGCGCTAATTTTGGCGCCATTAGCATTAATGGCGGTATTTTATCTGCCGTTGTCCGGCTTTGCGGTATTTATTTCTGCGGCATTTTTACTGGGTGCCTGGGAATGGAGCGGCTTTTGCGGTTTGGCAACTAAAGCTATGCGCTGGGTATATGTGGCTTTAACAGCGCTGATCCTGGCTTTACTGTACTGGCAACTGCCGGTACAAACTAACTGGCCGGTAGAGGCCAATACCTTGTTAACCAGTTTGCTGCTTGCCGGTAATGCCTGGTGGTTGCTGGCGATTGTATTAGTGCTTACCTATCCGCGTAGCCAGAAATTATGGGCTAAAAGCGACTGGGGTAAGGCATTAATGGGTTGGCTGACATTAGTACCGGCCTGGGCTGCTGTAATGTTTATCCGCTCTACTGATTATGCTGCATCCAGTTTTACCGGCGCCTGGCTGATTTGCTGTTTGTTGTTACTGGTATGGGCGGCGGATATTGGTGGCTATATCGTTGGCAAACCTTTTGGTAAGCATAAGTTGCTGCCTAAAGTCAGCCCCGGTAAAACTATCGAAGGTATGCTTGGCGGCCTGGCATTAGTAGCCATAGTGGTTACAGTGGTAGCGCAGTTACAGGACTGGCCGCCTCAGGTAGGTATTTGGTATATCGCTGCGTTTTTACTGACGATTTTGTCAGTATTTGGTGATTTAACCGAAAGCATGTTTAAGCGGGTGGCAGGTAAAAAAGACAGCGGCGCGTTTTTGCCCGGTCACGGCGGTATTTTAGACCGTATTGACAGCTTAACCGCTACAGCTCCGCTGTTTGCCATTATTGTGGCCATTTACGGCGGCTTTTATTAATGCGTAATGTGGTGATCCTCGGTTCAACCGGCTCTATTGGTATCAGCACGCTGTCGGTGCTGGCAGCTCATCCAGAGGATTATCAGGTGTTGGCGCTTACCGCTGCCAGCCAAACCGACAAGCTGTTGCAGCAATGTCTGGCGGTAAAACCACGTTATGCCGCTATGCTTGACAGCAAGGCTGCCAGCGCCCTGGCAACAGAACTAAAACTGGCCGGTAGCCGCACAGAAGTGCTTAGCGGCATTGACGCTTTATGCCAGTTAGCGGCGCACCCGGACGCCGATATCGTAATGGCGGCGATTGTGGGCTCTGCCGGTTTATTGCCAACCCTTGCTGCAGTAGAGCAGGGTAAAACGGTACTACTTGCCAATAAAGAAGCTCTGGTGATGAGCGGCGAGTTGTTTATCAGTAAAGTAAAACGCCATGGCGCGACTTTATTGCCGATAGACAGTGAACACAATGCAATATTTCAGTGCTTACCCGCGCCGTTGCAGCAGCATACCCATGATCAGCAAATCGCCGATTTTGGTATCAGCAAATTATTACTGACCGGTAGCGGTGGCCCTTTTCTGACCACAGCTTTAACAGAGTTTGCCAATATTACACCGGCACAGGCCGTGGCGCACCCAAACTGGAGCATGGGGCATAAAATCTCTGTCGACAGTGCCACCATGATGAATAAAGGCCTGGAGTTTATTGAAGCGCGCTGGTTATTTAATTGCCAGGCGGCAGATATCGATGTGGTTATTCATCCGCAAAGTATTATTCATTCTATGGTGCAATATACGGATGGCTCTGTACTGGCGCAATTAGGCCAGCCGGATATGCGCACGCCAATTGCGCATGCACTGGCGTTTCCAAAGCGCATAGCCAGCCCGGTGGCACCGCTTAGTTTTAAGCAGATGCGCGATTTTACTTTTACTGAACCTGATAAAGCCCGTTACCCGAATTTGTATCTGGCGATTGCCGCCTGCGGCTGTGGCCAGGGCGCAACAACGGCGCTTAATGCCACAAATGAGCTGACTGTAGCCGCTTTTTTAGCGCAAAAAATTCGTTTTACCGATATAGCGCGTGTTAACGAGCAAGGCCTTGAACATTTTGCTGACTTTCGTGTCAGTACGCTGGATGATATATTGGCGCTGGACAATGAAGCGCGCCATTATGCGCAGACACTACTGAGGAAGCTAACTTGATGTCGGGTGCGATTTGGAATTTGCTGTCGTTTATCGTCGCGCTGGGTGTATTAATTACTGTACATGAGTTTGGCCATTTCTGGGTCGCGCGTAAAAATGGTGTACTGGTTAAGCGGTTTTCCATAGGTTTTGGTAAAGCGTTGCTGAGCTGGCGTGATAAGCAAGGCACGGAATTTGTTATTGCGGCTATTCCGTTGGGTGGTTATGTGCGGATGCTGGATGAGCGGGTAGATCCGGTGCTGCCGCAGTTTAAAGATCTGGCGTTTAACCATAAAACCGTATGGCAACGTATGGCCATTATTGCCGCTGGCCCTGCCGCCAACTTTATCTTCGCCGTGTTTGCCCTGTGGCTGATGTATATGCTGGGCGTGCAAACTATGCGCCCGGTGGTAGCTAGTGTTACGCCGCTGTCTATCGCTGCTCAGGCTGGTATAACGGCGCAGCAGCAAATTATTTCAGTAAATCAGCACAATGCCACCGATGCCAGTAGCGTGAATTTACTGTTGGTAGAGCAAATTGGCAGCCATAGTATTACCCTGGGGTTGCAGGATCTTGTGACGCAGCAGCAACGCTCGGTAACGTTGAACACGGCTGAGTGGCGTTTCGACCCGGAAAAACAAAGCGTATTCGACAGCCTTGGGCTTAATTTAGCCCGGCCCCAGGCTCTGACAGAAATTGCCCAGGTAGCACCAGGTTCAGCAGCAGAGCAGGCTGGCCTGCAGGTAAATGATAAGATCATAGGTATTGATGGCACTGACATTACGCAGTGGACGCAGTTACAAGCGTTAATCAGCAATGCAGCAGAGCAACAGCTGTCTGTTGAAGTAGAGCGTAGCGGGGCAGTGCTGAGTATTAATGTCACGCCAACATTGCTTGTTACTGCAGATGGTTTTTCCCAAGGTGTGCTGGGTATTACACCCAAAGTAAGTGATTGGCCAGAAGGTGTGCTTTATACCCGGCAATACGGTGTTATTGATGCTTTGGGTGCCGGTGCGGCTCATACCTGGCAATTTATCCGCCTGAGTGTATCGATGATTGGCAAGCTGCTGACAGGCGATGTTTCTGTCAAACATTTAAGCGGCCCAATCTCTATTGCACAAGGCGCAGGCACAACGGCAAGCCTCGGTTTAGTAGCATTTCTGTCGTTTTTAGCCCTGATAAGTGTTAACTTAGGCGTTATCAATTTGCTGCCATTGCCGGTGCTGGATGGTGGACACTTAATGTATATGCTGGTGGAACTAATACGAGGCAAACCTGTCTCTGAAAAGACGCAGGAAACAGGTTTCCGGTTCGGAGCGCTGATCCTGCTAATGTTGATGGGAATTGCGCTGCTCAACGATATTTCTCGTTTGTAAATAACTAATCATAAGTAGTTCAAATAATGACAATTAAACGATTAGTAGCTGCGATGTTTCTTGCTTCGGCAAGCAACTCGGTGCTCGCTGAAGAATCATTTACGGTTCAGGATATTCAAGTTGAAGGTTTGCAACGTGTGGCGCTGGGCGCTGCGTTGAATAATCTGCCTTTTAATGTTGGCGATACCGTGACAGAGTATAACTTGTCACGCAGTATCCGCACGCTATACAGCGCTGGGCACTTCGATGATATTCAGGTGCTGCGTGATGGTAATACGGTAATTTATCGTTTGCGTGAGCGGCCAACCATTAACGCGATAGAATTTGATGGCAATAAAGACATCAAAGAAGACCAGCTGAACGAGAGCCTGGCAGGTAACCGTATTGAAGTCGGTGAACCGCTGGATAAAACTATTCTGAAAAATATCGAGAATGGTCTTACTGAGTTTTATCACGGTGTAGGTAAATACCAGGCCAGCGTTGAAATTGAAGTCACTTATTTACCGCGTAACCGGGTTAATCTGAAGATTAAGTTTGATGAAGGTGACGCAGCCTCTATCCGCCAGATCAACGTGGTGGGAAATAAACTGTTCTCCGATGAAGAATTACTCAGCAATATCGAATCTAAGCAGGATCTACCCTGGTGGCGCTTTTTATCGTCAGACCGCTACCAAAAGCAAACGCTGCAGGGCGATATAGAAAAGATTAACAGCTACTATCTGGACCGCGGCTATTTGCGCTTTAACATTGATTCTTCACAGGTATCGGTTAGCCCGGATAAAGAGTCGGTGTATGTCACGCTGAATATCACTGAGGGTGAAAAATACACCATCAGTGGCGTGAAGTTTGTTGGCGATTTAATCGGCCAGGATGAATTTATCCGTCAGATCATGCCGTTAAAAGAAGGCCAGTTGTATAACGGTGCCCTGGTAACTTATACCGAAGAGAGTATTGCCAAACTGCTGGCGCGTTTTGGCTATGCTAATTCTAAAGTCCGCACTATTCCGAATATTAACGAAGATAACAAAGAAGTTGAATTAACCATCAGCGTAGATCCTGGCAAACGTGTGTATGTACGCCGTATTAATATGTTAGGTAACAGCAGCACCAAAGATGAAGTACTGCGCCGTGAACTGCGGCAGATGGAAGGGGCCTGGTTATCCAATGATGCACTTGAATTGTCCAAGCAACGTATTCAGCGTTTACCCTATATTCAATCTGTTGATTTTGCTACGGCGCCGGTAGCGGGTATTGATGATCAGGTCGATATTGGTTTTACCATTAAAGAGCAACCATCAGGCAGTTTTAATGCCGGCATCTCTTATGGTAACTATATGGGTATGTCATTCCAGATTGGCGTACAGCAGGAAAATTTCTTCGGCAGTGGTAACAGTGCCGGTATCAGCCTCAGTACCAATAAATACCAGAAATCAATCAGCACAACCTACACTAATCCTTATTTTACACTGGACGGTGTTAGCCTCGGTGGGCAGATTTTCTATTCTGATACCGATTATAGCAGTGCATCGTCTAACCTTGAGGCTTATAACCAGCAGCGCTATGGTTTTGGCGCTAATATCGGTTACCCGATTAACGAATATAACCGGTTAAATTTTGGCGCCAACTACGTGGTGAACAAGATTAACTCGATTAATGAGTATGATCAGTTACGTCACTTCCGCGGTGTATTATTAGATGCGCAAAACCCGGATGGCGGTTACCAGTTTACTAACTATGAGTTGTCGGCCGGTTGGGTAAGAAGTACGCTGAACCGTGGTTTATTCCCGACATCAGGGCTCTATCTGGGAGCAACAATACGGGCAACTACACCCAACTCAGATCTGACGTACTACAAAGTAATGTTTGAAGCGCGTAACTATATTCCGCTGAGTAACGATCACGCGTGGTCATTCCTTAGCAAGCTGGAAACCGGTTATGGTAATGGTTATGGCTCGAAAAACGGTTATGACTACACTTTACCCTTTACGGAAAACTTCTATGCTGGCGGCGATAATATGCGCGGGTTTGAAAGCCGTATTATAGGCCCGCATGCTATTTTCCGTTATGCCCAAAACGTACCGGGTTTACCGGATCCTAATTATGGCTCAGGCAGCTTCCCAAGTGGCCCGGAGAATGACAGTTATCAGGTATCTCAGCGTTCGATCGGCGGTAATGCTAAAGCAGTAGCAACGCTGGAACTGATTACACCAACGCCGTTTTTAAGTGATGACTATCGTAATTCAGTGCGTACCAGTATATTTGTCGATGCCGGTAATGTCTGGGATACTGAGTTTGATATTAATCGCTATGCCGGTTTAACAAAGTTGGTTACTAACCAGAATCAACCAGAACTGATCGATTACTCAGATGCCAGTTTGATTCGGGCAACAGCTGGTGTATCTTTACAGTGGATTTCGCCGATGGGACCCTTAACGTTCAGTTTGGCAAAAATCATCAAAAAATATGATGGCGACTTACAAGAAAACTTTAGTTTCAATATTGGTACAACTTTCTAGATTAGAATAATAGGGAATATAAGATGTTTAACCGTAAAATTGTAAAATCTGCTGTGTTACTGATTGCCGGTTTAGTACTGGCGGGTAATGTGGCTGCAAAAGAGATGAAAATTGCTTTTGTTGATGTACAAGCCGTTGCCGCACAAATTCCTCAGTCGGCTGCCATGCAGGAAACCATCAAAAATGAGTTTGCCAAGCGTATTGAAGCGGTAGGAAAGCTGGAAAAAGATATTAACTTCAATATTGAAAAACTGCGTCGCGATGGCCCTACCATGAGCGAAAAGCAGCAAGATGAGTTGAAAACGGCGTTAACTAACCAGCGTCAGCAATATGAGCAATTAGCCCGGCCACTGGATGAGGAAATCCGTAACCGTCAGGCTGAAGAGCGTAATAAAGTATTGGCGTTGATTAAAGCGGCTATTGATGTGGTAGCAGAGCGCGAAAAGTTTGATATGGTGTTGAATTCCGGTGCAGCCGTGTATGCCAAACCAGAATATGACATCTCTGAAGCTGTTGTTGCCCAGGCAAGTAAAGCAAAATAATGGCAAGTTATACCTTAACAGAACTGGCTGAGCAGGTAGATGCTCAGCTAATTGGCGATGCTGCTTGCAGCATCGTTTCAATTGCAACGCTGGAAAATGCTGGCAGTGGCCAGATTAGCTTTCTGTCTAACAGCAAATACCGCAAATTTTTAACCGAAACTTCCGCCTCTGCTGTGCTTATAACTGCAGATGATGCGCCGTTTCTTGCACCAGGCGTAAACGCTCTGGTGGTAAAAGACCCTTACGTTGCGTTTGCCCGGGTGGCTCAGCTGTTGGATTCAACACCAGCCGCAGCAAATGGTATTCATCCAACGGCAGTGATTGATGCCAGCGCAACCTTAGGCACCGGCGTATCGGTTGGCGCTAATGCTATTATTGCTGCCGGTGCTGTCATTGGCGATGCTGTACAAATTGGTGCCGGCTGCTTTATCGGTGAACAGGCAATTATTGGTGAGGGTAGCCGGCTTTGGGCTAACGTTACCGTGTATCATCGGGTGAGTATTGGCAAACGTTGTATAGTGCACAGTGGTGCTGTATTAGGTGCCGACGGTTTTGGCTTTGCTAACGAACGTGGCAACTGGGTTAAAATACCGCAAACCGGTACCGTGACTATTGGCAACGATTGTGAAATAGGTGCCAATGCCACTATAGATCGCGGTGCGATTGAAGATACTGTTATCGGCAACAACGTAATTATCGATAATCAGTGCCAGATTGCACACAATGTCCGCATTGGCGATCATACGGCAATTGCTGGTTGTACCGTGGTTGCTGGCAGCACCAAAATTGGCCGTTACTGTATTATCGGTGGAGCGGCGGTGCTTAATGGCCATATTGAGATCTGTGACGGTGCGCATATTTCCGGTATGGCAATGGTAATGAAGCCGATCACAGAGAAAGGCGTATATACTTCAGGTATTCCGGCAACAACCAATGCTGAATGGCGAAAAAACACCGTTAAGCTGCGGCAAATAGACCAACTTTATCAGCGGGTAAAGCAACTGGAAAACCAGCTTGCGACTGTGCAAAAAGCACAGGATGCTGACCACTAGACAGAGGAATAGCTTTGGCTAACCAACTTAATAGCCTGCAAATTCAGGAAATTATGGCATTATTGCCACATCGTTACCCGTTTTTACTAATTGATCGTGTACTGGATTTCACGCCGGGCGAAAGTCTGACTGCGCTTAAAAATGTCACTATTAATGAGCCTATTTTTACCGGTCATTTTCCTGGAATGCCTATTTTCCCCGGTGTGCTGATCTTAGAAGCACTGGCTCAGGCCACAGGCATTCTGGGTTTTAAAACCGTCACCGAGCGTTCAGAGAATGAACTTTACCTGTTTGCCGCTATAGATGAAGCGCGTTTTAAAAAGCCGGTATTGCCCGGTGATACTATGATACTGGAAGTGAAATTTTTAAAAGAGCGCCGCAACATGTGGAAGTTTTACGGCGAAGCTAAAGTTGAAGGCCAGATTGTCTGCTCGGCTGAGCTGATGTGTGCCAGAAGAGAGTTATAACGTGATCCATCCAACTGCTGTAATTGAAGCCAGTGCTAAGCTTGGTAATAACGTTAAAGTTGGCCCATTTTGTTATATCGGCCATAACGTTGTGCTTGGGGATGACTGCATACTCGAATCGCATGTGACGATTAAAGGCACCAGCACAATAGGTAAAGGTAATCACTTTTTTCAGTTTGCCAGTATTGGCGAAGCTTGCCAGGATAAAAAGTATAAAGGGGAAGCCACCGAACTGATTGTGGGTGACTACAATGTGTTTCGTGAAGGCTGCTCTGTGCACCGCGGCACGGTGCAGGATCAGGGTAAAACCATTATTGGTAACCATAACCTGTTTATGAATACCACCCATATCGCCCACGACTGCGTGATTGGTAATCATACCATTTTTGCCAGCAGTGCTCAGGCTGCTGGTCACGTGCATGTTGGCGATTGGGCTATTTTAGGCGGTATGACCGGTGTACACCAGTTTGTACACATTGGTGCGCACAGTTTTTGTGGTGGTGGCTCTATTGTATTAAAAGATGTACCGCCATACCTGATGGTACACGGTGCACCTTGTGTGCCTGGCGGTATTAATACTGAAGGTTTAAAGCGCCGTGGTTATAGCAGCGAAGCTTTACTGGAAATACGCCGGGCCTATAAAGAAGTGTACCGCAAAGGCCAGACAGTAGCGGAAGCTCTGGCTGTACTGCAGGATAAAGCCGCGCAAGTGCCGGAGTTAAAAGTCTTTACCGACTTTATCGCTAATGCCAGCAGAGGCATAGTGCGCTGATGGCGATTGCTGACACGCCGTTAAAAATCGCCATTATCGCCGGGGAACACTCCGGCGATATTTTAGGTGCCGATCTGATCCGCGCGCTTAAAGCTGTGCACCCGGATGCGGTGTTTTACGGCATTGGCGGGCCGCGTATGCAGGCACTGGGTTTTAACGCCCTGTTTGATATGGAAGAGCTGGCGGTGATGGGCATTGTTGAGGTGCTTGGCCGTTTACCACGTTTACTGCAGGTTAAACGCGAAATTCTTGCTGCTTTGCTCTCTGATAAACCCGATGTGTTTGTTGGCATCGACGCGCCGGATTTTAATTTACCGGTTGAGCTTAAGCTGAAACAAGCCGGCATTAAAACCGTGCATTACGTTAGCCCGTCGGTATGGGCCTGGCGGCATAAACGTATTTTTAAAATTGCTGCCGCCACCAATATGGTGTTATCCCTGCTGCCATTTGAAAAAGCCTTTTACGATAAATACCAGGTGCCCTGTACTTTTGTTGGCCATACCATGGCTGATACTATGCCGCTGGAGGTTGATAAAGCCGCAGCAAAGGCTGAACTGGGGTTACCGCCGGATAAGCTGGTACTGGCGATTATGCCAGGCAGCCGCACCAACGAAATTAAACTGCTGGCGGGCGATTTTCTGCAAGCGGCAGTGCTGTTGCAGCAACAGTTCCCTGAAATACAGTTTGTAACCAATATGGTTACATTTGAAAAAGCCGCGCAGTTTAATGCTATTAAACAGCAGATAGCGCCGCAGCTGAACATCACCGAATTTACCGGCCAGGCCCGCCAGGTGCTGCTGGCATCTGACGCTACTTTTATTACCTCGGGCACTGCCACACTTGAAGCTATGTTAGCAAAATGCCTGATGGTGGTAGCGTACCGGGCTAACTGGCTTACTTATCAGCTTGGTAAGCGGTTGGTGAAACTGGCGCATTTTAGTTTGCCAAATTTGCTGGCCGGGCGCGGTATGGTTACGGAACTATTACAGCATCAGGTGACGCCACAAGCGTTAGTGGCCGCCATGGTGCCTTTGCTTAGTGCTGAGCGTGACGCTTTGCTGCAGCAGTACCGGGTTATTCATCAAAGCATTAAATGTAATGCCAGCAGCAAAGCGGCAGAAGCGATTTTACAGGTAGCAGATGATGTTGTATCAACGACCTGACGTACAGCTGATTTGCGGCGTGGATGAGGTGGGCCGCGGCCCGTTAATTGGTGCGGTGGTCACCGCTGCGGTTATTTTAGACCCTAATAAACCTATTGCCGGGCTTACCGACTCAAAAAAATTGTCTGAAAAGCGCCGCACTGAGCTGGCTGAACTCATTAAGCAAAATGCTCTGTGCTGGGCGCTTGGCCGGGCTGAGTCGGCTGAAATTGATCAGCTGAACATTTTACATGCCACTATGCTGGCAATGCGCCGCGCCGTGGCTGCCCTTAGTATTAAACCCGGATGGGTGCTGGTAGATGGCAACCGCACTACAGATTTTGGTGTACCAGCCAGTGCTGTAGTAAAGGGCGACTTACTGGTGCCGGAGATCAGTGCCGCTTCTATTTTAGCCAAAGTGGCACGTGATACTGAAATGCACACTTTGCATCAGGCTTACCCGGATTATGGCTTTGATGCGCACAAAGGTTACCCCACAGCTGCTCATCTGGCTGCCATTAGTGCACATGGGGTATTAAGTGAGCACCGGCGTAGCTTTAAACCGGTGCGGCTGGTGCTGGAGCAACAGGGGTTATGAGTTCTCCGGCATTTATCCATTTACGCGTGCACAGCGATTTTTCAATGATCGACGGTGTCGCCAAAGTAAAGCCCATCGTTAAGGCAGCACAAAAGCTGGCAATGCCAGCGCTGGCATTAACTGATCAAATGAACTTTTGCGGCCTGGTACGGTTTTACAGTACAGCCCATGAAGCTGGCATTAAACCTATTATCGGCGTTGATTGCTGGGTGCAGCATCCGTTATTTGGCAGCGAGAGCAGCCGTATGCTGCTGCTGGCGGCAGATAACACCGGTTATCAGAACCTCAGCCAGCTTATTTCCAAAGCCTATCTGCGTGGCCATGTGGATGGCAAACCACAAATTGAACATGACTGGCTGGCTGAGTTTGCCCAGGGCGTGATTATTTTATCCGGTGCTAAAGATGGCCTGGTTGGTAAAGCGCTGTTAAAAGAAAACGGCCAAAACCTGACCCAGCTACTGCAGTTTTATCAGCAGCATTTTCCACAGCGCTTTTATCTGGAAATCACCCGCACCGGGCGGCCGGATGAAGAGTTGTATATTCAAAAAGCCGTTACCTTAGCAGAGCAATATGACTTGCCGCTGGTGGCTACCAATGAGGTGGTGTTTTTACAACCGGAAGACTTTCCGGCCCACGAGATCCGGGTTGCTATTCACGATGGCTTTACGCTGGACGACAAACGCCGGCCTAAATTGTATTCAGAACAGCAATACCTGAAGTCTGAGCAGGAAATGCAACAGCTGTTTGCTGATTTGCCAGAAGCGCTGCAAAACTCCGTAGAGATAGCCAAACGCTGTAATGTCACCATCCGGCTGGGCGAGTATTTTCTGCCGGCCTTTCCTACCGGTGGCATGACAGACGCTGATTTTCTGGTAATGAAGTCACGCGAAGGCCTGGAAGAGCGCTTGCTGCAGTTGTTCCCTGACGCCAGTGAGCGTGCACAAAAACGTGTTGAGTACGATGAGCGCTTGCAAATAGAGCTGGACGTTATTAACCAGATGGGTTTCCCGGGTTACTTCCTGGTGGTAATGGAGTTTATCCAGTGGAGTAAAGATAATGATATTCCGGTAGGGCCGGGGCGCGGCTCAGGTGCCGGTTCATTAGTGGCTTATGCGCTTAAAATTACTGATTTAGATCCGCTGGAATTTGATCTGCTGTTCGAGCGTTTTTTAAATCCCGAGCGGGTCTCGATGCCAGATTTCGACGTCGATTTTTGCATGGACAGGCGCGACGAAGTTATCGACCACGTAGCCGATATGTATGGCCGTGAAGCGGTATCGCAAATTATTACCTTCGGTACTATGGCCGCCAAAGCAGTAATACGCGATGTTGGCCGGGTGCTGGGCCATCCATATGGTTTTGTTGACCGCATATCCAAGCTGATCCCGCCCACGCCAGGCATGACACTGGAGCAGGCGTTTAAAGAAGAGCCGCGTCTGCCAGAGCTGTATGCTCAGGATCAGGAAGTTAAAGATCTGATTGATATGGCGCGTCAGCTTGAGGGCGTAACCCGCAACGCCGGTAAACACGCCGGTGGCGTGGTAATAGCGCCAACTAAAATTACCGATTTTTCCCCGCTGTACTGCGATGATGAAGGCAATAACCCGGTTACCCAGTTTGATAAAAACGATGTTGAATATGCCGGCCTGGTTAAATTCGACTTCTTAGGCCTGCGCACCCTGACCATTTTGCAATGGGCAGTGAATATGGCCAACACGCGGCTAAAGAAAGAAGGCCGTGATGCAATAGACATTAATACCATTCCGCTGGTAGACAAACGAAGCTTCGATTTACTGCAAAAAGCCGATACCACGGCAGTATTCCAGCTTGAATCCCGCGGTATGAAAGACTTAATCCGCCGCCTGCAACCCGACTGCTTTGAAGATATGATAGCTCTGGTAGCATTGTTCCGGCCGGGGCCGTTGCAATCGGGCATGGTTGATAACTTTATCGACCGTAAGCGTGGCCGCGAAGCCATATCTTACCCGGATGCGACCTGGCAGCATGATTCATTAAAACCAATTCTGGAGCCAACCTACGGTATTATCCTGTATCAGGAACAGGTAATGCAGATAGCTCAGGTGTTGTCGGGTTATTCGCTGGGCGGCGCCGACTTACTACGCCGCGCTATGGGTAAGAAAAAGCCCGAAGAGATGGCCAAGCAGCGCGATACCTTCCAGGAAGGGGCAGCAAAAAATGGCATCGACCCGGATCTGGCAATTAAGATTTTCGATCTGGTAGAGAAATTCGCCGGCTACGGCTTTAATAAATCGCACTCTGCCGCTTATGCGCTGGTGTCATACCAAACGCTGTGGATGAAGGCGCATTACCCGGCCGAGTTTATGGCCGCGGTAATGTCGGCCGATATGGACAACACCGACAAAATTGTAACGCTGGTGGATGAATGCGAGCGGATGAAATTAAAGCTTATTCCGCCCGATGTTAACGCCGGGGTGTATAAGTTTACCGTTAATGAGCAAGGCCACATTGTTTACGGCATAGGTGCCATTAAAGGCGTAGGTGAAGGCCCGATAGAAGCTATTCTTGAAGCGCGCAACAAACATGGCAGCTTTAGCGACTTATTTGATTTTTGCGCCAAGGTTGATCTGAAAAAGCTCAACCGTCGTGTTATAGAAAAGCTGATTTTGTCCGGCGCCATGGATCGTTTAGGCCCGCACCGCGCTGCGTTGTCGGCCACGCTGGAAGAGGCAATGAAAGCCGCCGAGCAGCACGCTAAAGCACAGGCGGTAGGGCAGGATGACTTATTCGGTTTGCTAAGCCCCGAGCCGGAGCACGCTGCGGCAGCATTTAAGCAGGTGGAGCCCTGGGCAGATGAAGTCTGGCTGGAAGGTGAGCGTGAAACTTTAGGCTTATATTTAACCGGCCATCCGATAAACCGTTATCTGGAAGAAATTCCGCGCTATATTAATTGCCGGTTGGTGGAGCTGCAGCCAACCAGGAAAGATCAAAGTGTCACTGTTGCCGGTTTAGTGGTATCAGTGCGGGTGATGATTAACAAAAAAGGCCGGCGCTGGGCTATTGTCACGCTCGATGATAAGTCTGCGCGGCTTGATGTACGGTTTTTCCCGGATTTACTGGAAAACTTCGAACAACAGCTACAAAAAGACCGGATCCTGGTAATAACGGGACAGGTCAGCTTTGATGATTTTAACGGTGGCCTTACAATGACCGGCCGCGATGTCAGCGAGATTACTCAGGTAAGGGAAAAATCTCTGAGATCGTTGAATATCACTGTACAATCGGCACAAATAGACCACAATTACCTGCAAAGATTGCAGCAGGTACTGGGTGAATTTAAAGCAGGTACGGTGCCGGTTAAACTCCGCTATCAACGCCAGGAAGGCGAAGTGATGTTACAGCTTGGAACACAATGGTGGATAACGCCAGCCGACGCTTTGTTGCACCAGTTAAAGCAATTGGCAACAATAGAACTGGAATTTAATTAATTAGGTAGTGACAGTCGATGATGCTGAATTATTTAGAGTTTGAGCAACCTATTGCTGAACTTGAAGCAAAAATAGACGAATTACGTAACGTCAGCCGCAACGGTGACTACGATTTGGGTTTAGAAGAAGAGATCAACAAACTAAAAGAAAAAAGCCAGGGGCTGACGAAAAAGATCTTTTCCGAGTTAGGTGCATGGCAGGTCGCGCAGCTGGCGCGTCATCCGCTTAGGCCCTATACACTGGACTATATTCAGCATGTATTTACCGATTTTGATGACTTAGCCGGTGACCGTACTTTTGCCAATGATCAGGCTATTGTGGGTGGTACCGCACGTTTAGGTGATATTCCGGTGATGGTGATTGGCCACCAAAAGGGCCGCGACACGCGTGAAAAAATCAAACGTAATTTTGGTATGCCCCGTCCGGAAGGTTACCGTAAAGCGCTGCGCCTGATGGAAATGGCCGAGCGTTTTAAGCTGCCGATAGTGACTTTTATTGATACACCAGGTGCTTACCCAGGTATTGGTGCCGAAGAGCGCGGCCAGTCTGAAGCTATCGCCCGTAACTTAAAGGTAATGGCAGGGCTTAAAGTACCGGTGATTTGCACCGTGATCGGCGAAGGCGGCTCCGGTGGCGCTTTGGCGATTGGGGTTGGCGATAAAGTAAATATGCTGCAATACAGCACTTACTCCGTTATTTCGCCGGAAGGCTGTGCTTCGATCCTGTGGAAAAGTGCTGAGAAAGCACCACTGGCTGCTGAAGCCATGGGCATTACCGCCGAGCGGATTAAAGAGCTGAAACTGATTGATGAAGTGTTGCCTGAACCCTTAGGTGGCGCGCACCGCGCACCAGAGCAAATGGCGCAGACATTAAAACAGGCGCTGCTGCGCGATTTACAAAAACTGCAGCAAATGAGCAGTAAAGAGCTGTTAGATGTGCGTTATAAGCGCCTGATGTCTTACGGTTACTGCTAGGCAGTAATTTATTGCTGATAAGCCAGTGCCTCTGCACTGGCTTTTTATTTTGTGTTAGCCTTAGTCTCTTTTATGTAACCGGTTATCCCTGCCGATGTCAGATCTTAGCCCCAACAGTTTACTTCAGACTTTGCAACTGCAACCTGACAGCCATGTAGTGCTGGCACTCAGTGGCGGGCTGGATTCTATGGTGTTGCTCGATTTATTGGCCAAAGCCCGGCTATTGCAGCCATTTGCACTACAGGCTGTCTATATTAACCATGGCATAAGCGCTTTTGCCGCTCAGTGGGGCGACTTTTGTGCCAGGCAGTGCACAGACCGGGGTATAGCATTTGTGCAGCGCAGCGTAGCGCTAACGGGCCGTGACAACCTTGAATTAAAAGCCCGTACGGCACGTTATCAGGCACTGGCAGAATTTATCTGCTCAGACAAACACTTATTACTAACGGCACATCATGGTGATGATCAACTGGAAAGCCTGATATTAGCCTTAAGGCGTGGCTCAGGGCCCGCCGGATTAAGTGGTATAGCCGCGCAGCGCAGTTTTGCCGCAGGTATGCTGTGCCGGCCTTTGCTACCTTTTAGCCGGGCTGAACTTGCGGTTTATGCCGGGCAGAATCAACTGAACTGGGTGAACGATGACAGTAACGACGATACCCGGTTTGAGCGTAACTTTATCCGTCAGTATATAACCCCGGTGCTGCTGCAGCGCTGGCCGCAATTTATTACTACTGCGCGGCGTAGCATGCAGCATCTGGCAGATTTACAGCAACTGGCTGACTATTACACCGAACAGGCACAACAAAGTTGTGTACGTAATAATACTTTGCTGCTGACTGAGCTGGCAAAACTGATACCGTTGCAGCAGGATTTAGTGATCCGCCGCTGGTTGCAGAGTTATGCATTAAACCCTGAAACTCAGTGGCTTACTACGCTAAAACAACAGGTTATTGCCGCCCGTGGCGATGCGACACCTGTGTTGGTATGCGGTAACTATCAGTTACGCCGCTTTGCAGACAAGCTGTACCTGCTGACGGATGCACAGGTCGCAGCACCGGTGCAAGGTTTAAGCTGGCAGGGAGAAACAAAACTGCAGCTGCCTTGTGGCAACAGTTTGTATTTCTCTGCACAGCCACAGGCCGACGCATTACCGCTGGCGGCGACGTCAGCAAAAATTGTATTTGGCCAGTTAAGCTTGCGGTTTAAGCCTGCGGGCAGTGCAATGAGTAAGCCATTAAAACAGTGGTTTAAGTTGTGGCAGGTGCCGCCCTGGCAGCGGCTGCAGGTGCCGCTGCTGTTGGTTAATGGCGAACTGGTGGTAGTAGCCGGTTTCGCTTCCGCTACTGACATGCAGCAGGCAAAGTGCTGGCTAAGCTGGCAAAAACAGGATTAGGCCACCCTTACGGTGCTTTTACCTGCTTCTTTCGCTGAATACAGGGCGTTGTCAGCGGCAGTAAACAATTGCTTGCTGCTTTGCTCCGGCGCGCTAAGTAAAGCCAGGCCTGCACTGGCACTTACCTCATATTGTTTGCATAAATGATGCTGGTTTATTGCACGCAGTAATCTGCGGGCAACCAGCTCAGCGCAGTTGGCATCCTGTGCCGATAAGATCACTGCAAATTCATCTCCGCCAAAGCGGAATAAGCTGTCTGTTGCGCGCAATGTATCACGCAGACAATCCGCAACCGCCAATAATACGTCGTCGCCAGCGCTATGTCCGGCAATGTCATTAACTTGTTTAAAGTTATCTAAATCCAGTAACAGTAAGGCACAAGGCTCGTCATGGCGTTTTGCCAGCTGTACGGCCTTATCAAAACTGTCGTCGAAAAAGCGGCGGTTGCCAAGGCCGGTTAACGTGTCTTTTAGCGCCATTTGTTGCAACCGGCATACAACCAGAGCATTGCGTAGCGCAAACAGCCATTCGCTTTCAAGCAACAGCAGCTCGCGTTGGACCATCGGGGTAAAAGCATGTTCGCTCTGGTAAATCAGTTCGGCCAGGCATTGCTGGTTTAGCACCAACACACTGCGATGCTCAATGTCAGCAGGCCTTGAACCGATCGCCTCGAAGTCACCGACCGCGGTTTTTAATTTTAGTGCTGATACCGGCAAAACTTTGCCTATTGCCATAGAAATAATATTCAGCTGCTGCTGAATATCCAGCGTGGTTTGTAATTGGCTGATCAGGCTTTGTTCGGCGCATTCTGCCAGCTCAGGCCAGTGCTGCAGTTTGGTCATAGCTGCATAGCTGGGAGCGTTACTTAGCGCGACCTCGTGTACTAACAGGTATTCCATTGGCGTATCCGTTGTTGCTTTTTTTCTAATAAAGCAAATAACAGGCCAGAAATATTATAGTAATAATTATCAATATGATAGCAAAATGGCGAGCCAGGCCGCTGCTTGAGTGCCAAGGTTTTGGCAATTAACTAGCAGCTGTCATCGGCAAGAAACTGCAAAATAGTGTCCATTTGAGCTGTGGCATCTTCATAACCCAGGGCAATGAGCCGACGGGTATAGCGCTGTTCAAACAATAAATAGCTGGCCAGGCTGGAATCTGAATGCTGGCGGATGCCGGTCATTCTCAAAATGGTACGGACTGCCATGGGCAGAGATAAAAAATGCTCGCTGGCAATCTGGCTAAAGTTTTGGCTGGGGTTGATAAATAGGCTTTGTACCGGCTTAAGATCCGTTTTTATGCCGTGTTGTTGCATTGTCTGAATGGTGTTATTAACCCGCTGCATGCGTTCAAGATCCGAGTTTAAACTGTCGGTAAAAACAGTATCAAGCAAATGCCCGGCAATGGTTGCCAGCCCTGGATGATGCATCATCCGCTGGTTGTGTTCATTTTTACGCGGATCGGCCACGCCAATAATCATTATTTTATCTGCGCCAAGGTGAATAGGCGCGCTAAGTGGCGCCAACTGATTTACCGAACCGTCACCAAAATACTGCTGATGAATACGTACTGACGGAAATACCAGCGGAATAGCCGCAGATGCCATTAAGTGATGCACGCCAAGCAAGGTACGCTGGCCACAACGTTTAGCCCGGCGCCATTCCTGCGCCTGATCTGACTGGAAAAAAGTGATTGAATCGCCGTTGTTATAACACGAGGCCGTAACCGAAACACTGGACAGATAGCCGCCCATAATATTGCGGTCAATCCTTTTAAGATCCAATACTTTGAGCAGCATCTGTCGCAGTGGTTTGTTATCAAATAAGCTGACAGCCGTTTTATTGGCGTAGTCAGCCTGAAATGCACTGAAAATGCCGCGCAGTATTTGCCGGAACACCCGGGGGTAGTCAGAGTAATACACCTGATCAGTATGAAAGTTGCGCCAAATCCACTCCAGTTTTTTCACACCAAGATGAAAGCAGGAGGCATAACACGCCATAGCGGCACCATTCATGGCCCCGGCAGATGTACCACTGATGATCTGAAACGGCAATTTACTGGTACGGGGGTACTGCTGCGCTATCGCTTTTAGCACCCCGACCTGATAAGCCGCCCGGGCTCCGCCGCCGGTTAATAACAATGCCGTCTTTTTCGCGGCTTTTACATCGTGTTCAGACATAACAGAAGTTGAACTTTTTCCAGACAACAGGCTCATTGCTTAGTATATTGCTGGAATCGTTAAAGAATGCAACGCTTAATCGCGTTACACCGTCAGATCGCTACCGAGGTTGTTATGGCAGAACAAAAACCGAACAATAATCAGCAGTTATATTACGCAGGCATAGCCGCTATCGTCATAGTGGTACTTATTGCCCTATGGCTGTTACTGGCCAAAGATGACAAGCAGGAGCCGGCAATTAATTTATTGCCGCCCGCAATCACAGAGCCTGTAACGCCACAGCCTGAAACAGAACCCGAGCAGGATACTGCAGAAACTGACACTACCACGCCATTGCAAGAGCAGCTAACTGAACCCGAAGTTAGTGCGCCTGTGGCAGAGCCCGAGGTGGCTTTGCCAGTGCTGGATGAGTCAGATGCTGAGGTTAAACAACGTTTATTGGCATTAAACTGGCGCTCCGGCCTGGCTGGCCTTTTTGTTACCGAAGAGATGTTGCGTAATTTTGTTGTGCAAACCGACAATATAGCGCAAGGGCAGCTCGCTACCGGCCATCGGTTGTTACGCCCGCTGGAGCAAAAATTTGCCCTCGGCGAAGGTGATGCTATGCAACTGGATGAAAGCAGTTTTGCCCGTTACCAGCCGTATATTCAGTTGATTGAAAGCGTACCTGCTGAGCAGATGTTGGCCCTGTTTAACCATTATGAGCCATTACTACAGCAAGCTTATGCCGAGCTGGGATACCCCGACGAGCTATTTAAAACCAAGCTGATAGCCGCTATTGACGTATTGCTGGAGACACCAGAGGTAAGTTACCCGCTGGCACTGGAGCGGCCCTCAGTAGTATATGTGTTTGCTGATCCGGCTATAGAGCAGCTGCCAGCGGCGCAAAAGCAAATGCTGCGGCTGGGGCCGGATAACCAGCAACGCTTTAAAGCGGTATTACAACGCTACAAACAATTGCTACAGTAGCCAATTTTGCCAAAAGCAGGCTTGCAACAACGCCTGCTTTTGCGCATAATGCGCGCCTGTTGAGGATTCAGCAGTTCAATGGTAACCCCATTGGTCCTCTCGCAATACTAGTAAGCGAACCTGGTCAGGTCCGGAAGGAAGCAGCCACAGTTTATGACGTATGTGCCGGGATGTGGCTGGTGGGGTTGCCACCCAAATCCCGCTTCTGTTCAAAATCTTTTTTCACTATCTCTAATGCCAAAAGTGCGGTATTGGCATCTATCTGATGTTGCTCCAGCAGCATAATTAAGTCTACTGCCAGTTGCACATGCGCCGAAGCCTGAGCAAGCTCAGTACTCACGCGTTATTGTCCAGAAACTGGCACGCTCTGGCAACGGCTTCTTTTACTTTCATCCGCATCTCAAAACGTTCGCTTTGGGGCAGATAAAACGCCATATCCACTTCGTAGCGGATATAACGCGGCGGTAGCAGGTTTAACGAAATACAGCATAGATCAGCCAGATACTCAGCATCTTTCTGCTGGTCCAGCCCCAACTCAACAATATGATCCAGCGTGAGTTTTTCATAATAGTTGTGGATATCGTCGTCCAGTTTCATACTTGCCTCAATCTTGTTTACAGTCAGCTCAAAGCATAATCAGCTTTACGGCAAAAGACCACTGAAAGATTGAGTTAGCTCACTTCGCTGCTACAATGCGCGACAGGATCATGACAGAAGAACTGCAATGCAAAAAAATACCACTCCCTGCTACTACGGCGATTACCTGCAACTGGACAAAATACTGACAGCGCAGGCGCCAGAAAGCGCCAAATACGCTGCTGAGGCCCATGATGAAACGTTGTTTATTATTGTGCATCAGGTTTATGAGCTGTGGTTTAAGCAAATTTTGCATGAACTAAAGGCCGTGATGGATGTGTTTGCCGGTGAACAAGTTAAAGATGAGCAGCTTACCGGCATAGTGCATAAGTTAAAGCGGGTGATCACGATTCAGCAACTGCTAAACCAGCAGATTGGTGTGATTGAAACGATGACACCACAGGATTTTATGTCATTTCGTGATTATCTGGTGCCGGCTTCCGGCTTTCAAAGTATTCAGTTTAAAATGCTGGAAATTGGCCTGGGCCTGAAAAGTGATTTTCGTATCGATTTTGATAAAAACTCTTTTTATAGCCGGCTGAATGAGAAAGATCGCAATTTTTTACAGCAACTGGAGCATGAGCCCAGCTTGTTTGAGCGGATTGAAAAATGGCTGGAACGGATGCCGTTTCTTGAGCTGGAAAACTTCAGCTTCTGGCAGATGTATCAGCAAGCCACCGACGCCATGCTATCAGAAGATAAAAGCACTGTGCAGGCCATTGAACAGATTGCCGAACACGAACGCGAATTGCAGCTGGCCGAAATTGCCCGCACTGCGGAGAAGTTTGCTGCCTTGCTGGATAAAGATAAGTATGCGCAACTGCAGCAATCCGGCGCATTCCGCTTAAGCCAGCGGGCGATGTTGTCGGCGCTGTTTATCAGCCTGTATCAGGAAGAACCGGTTTTTAATCTGCCGTTTCAGTTGCTGACCTGTTTAACCGAAATTGATGAGCTGTTAACCATTTGGCGCTACAAACATGCCATGATGGTACAACGTATGCTGGGGACTAAAATTGGCACTGGTGGCTCGTCCGGGCATGATTATTTAAAACGCACGACAGAAAAAAACCGTATTTTTACCGACTTGTTTAATATGGCAACCTTCTTGTTGCCAAAAGCAGACTTACCCGTGCTGCCTGCCCAGGTAAAACGGCGCTTAGGTTTCTATTTTGCCGGCGAAGTCTGAGCCGTGTAGCGTAAAAGCAGCTTTAAACAGCTGCAGGTGCAGTTGTACCAGCGCATCAATATTGCGCTGGTAACCACCGCCGATAACAGCGGCAACCGGTATACCCTGTTCAATACAGCTTTGTAGTACCAGCAAATCGCGTTGGTATAACGCCCCGGTAGAGATATTCAGTAACCCCAATTCATCCTGTTGGTGAATATCCACACCGGCGTCAAAAATCACTAAATCCGGCCTGTGCCAGTTAAGCAAGGTTTGCAGGCTTTGCTGCACTGCCTGTAAATAGTCAGTGTCGGAACAATCTTTTGCCAGCCCGATATCCCAGTCTGAATGTTGTTTGCGGGAAGGAAAGTTTTTTTCGCAGTGCACAGAGCAACTAATAATGCGCGGCTCGTCGGCCAGTAACAGCGCACTGCCATCGCCCTGATGTACATCCAGATCCAACAGCAGAATTTTATCCAGCCCCTGAGTCAGCATGGCTTTAGCGGCCACTACCAGATCGTTAAATAAACAAAACCCTGAGCCTTCGGCATAAAAAGCATGGTGATAGCCACCGCTTAAATGCAGCGCTATGCCACTGCTAAGGGCCGCCTGAGCTGTTTGCACTGTGCCGCCAACTGAACATAGTGAACGCTGGAATAGCTGTTCTGACCAGGGAAAACCAATGCGGCGCATGGCTTTGGCAGCAATAGTACCATCAGCCAGGCTTTGAATATAAGCTCGGCAATGTACCTCTGCCAGCTGCTCTGCAGTTACAGGTACCGACAGGGTAAAGGCGCTTTCGGGTAGCCCTATATCCAGCAGGCGCTGATACAAAGTACGGTATTTGGTAATGGGATAACGGTGCCTGTCAGGCAGGGTAAGCTCACTGTAACAAGGGTGATACAACATGGCAGGCAGCGCGCTGAGCTTTGGTTTGGCTACTAACATCAGATCAGTTCCGCCGTTCCAGATCCTGAATTTGCCGCTCTATGTCTGACAACGCTTTGCGACAGCGGCCTAAACGGGCATGTAAAGCCAGAGTGCGCTGTATAGCTTCGGCTGAATTTTCCCGGTTAGCCAGGCTTATCATATCCTGTAAGCGGCGCTCAAACTCCTGTGTATCACTGAGTTGCTGGTACAACTGCTGGCTGCTGGCGCTTATTTGTTGTACCACAGCTTTAAGCTTGCCGCCTCTGCTGTTAGTTTTCCGTCTTACATCAACATTGCGAAATGCCTGGGTCAGGGCAGCGGTTTGTTCGCTTAAACGTTGCACCAGACGTTGCTTTGCCATGGCACTGATGCCACTGTCCTGCACATGGCGCAGGTTGCGTTGTGCTTCGCCAACGTAGTCAGTCAGGTGGGGCGAGCGGCAACTGAACAGGGCGCTGTCAAACCAGTTTTGCGGCCTGCCAGCCACCTGTTGCTGATCAATATTCTCAGCTTGTTGCCGCAGTTGTTGCAGCTGATGGGTTAACGTAGCCAGTAAATCCATTTAGCTGCCCCAGGCCTGCCAGGCCAGACGCAGGGCTATAGCAATAACCACACATATAAATACCGGGCGGATAAAGCGGCTGCCAAATTTAATGGCTGAATGCGCACCCAGCCAGGCGCCCAGCATCAGGCATAACCCCATTGCAATACCCAGGGCAAAGTTCACATGGCCCAAAGCAATAAAAGCTACCAGCGAAAAACCATTGCTGACAAAATTCATCGTGCGGGCTACGCCGCAGGTTAGCAGCAGATTGATTTTGTACAATGCCATAGTAGACACCATCCAGAATGCCCCGGCACCCGGGCCGGCAATACCATCATAAAAGCCCAGAGTCAGACCCTGCGCCCGTTGTTGCCAGAATAACTTAGCGTTTTGCGGCGGTAGCTTTAAGGCATCGTCCGGTTGCATGCGGTTAAACAGCGTATAGATGGCAGCCAATAAAATAAGCAGCGGCAATATTTTTTCCAGTGCTTCTTTACTGATCATGTCTACAACCAGCGTGCCCAACACTGCACCGATAGCGGTATAGAATAAACTGCGGCGCCAAAAAACCGGATTAAACAGTTTTTTACGGTAATAGGTAACGGATGCTGTAAGAGAGCCAAATGTTGATGCCAGCTTATTGGTGCCCAGCACCACATGCGGAGGCAGGCCCGCGGTAAGCAAGGCCGGTACTGTCAACAGGCCGCCACCGCCGGCAATAGCGTCAATAAAACCGGCACTGAATGCAACAGCACAGAGGATCAACAATACAGAAGGTTCTAAAGTTAATTCAGCGAACAAGGCAGGTTCCTGTTAATACTCAATTTGGCGACGAAACGGAGGCAAGGCATTTAGCATAGCACTGCCGTAAGCTTTAGTTACCAGACGCCGGTCAAGGATCACTATTCTGCCTTCGTCTTGCTCCTGGCGTAGCAGTCTACCACAGGCTTGCACCAGTTTCTTTGAGGTAGCAGGAATAGTCAGTTGCAAAAACGCATTACCGCCTTTTTTTGTAATCGCCTCAGCTAAGGCTTCTTCCAGAGGCGAGGTAGGTACTGCAAAAGGTAGTTTGGTAATAACCAGATTGGTTAGCAGTTTACCGGGTAAATCCAGCCCTTCAGAAAAACTCTGGGTGCCAAATAAAATGCTGGTGCGGTTATGTTTACAGTTTTCGCCGTGTAACTGTAGTAAAGCCTGGCGCGAAGCTTCCCCTTGTACCAGCAGCGAAAACTTCTTTTTACGCAGTACTTCAGCGACTTGCTGCATTTGCCAGTATGAGGCAAACAACACCAGGCTGGCCTGATCGTCGGGCAAGTAAGCAGGCAGCAGTGTTGCCAGTTCGTCGGTATAGGCCTGCTCTGTGGGATCTGTCTGCATTTTCGGAATAACAATCCGGCCTTTTTCTGCGTAGGCAAAAGGCGATGCAACCTGCAATGTTTGTACACCTTCAAATTGTGTTAAGCCCAGATCGTACTTAATGTACTGAAATGAATTCAGTGCCGTAAGTGTTGCAGAGCAGAGGATCACCGCAAAGGCGTCGGTAAATAGCAACTGCTCCAGCTTATTGGCCACGCCAAGGGGGCAAGCATGGCCAATAACGTACTGGCTCTGATTTTGCAGCTCAACCCAGCGTGCCTGGTAAACATTTTTTTCCTGCTCTGCCGCATACAGTTGCCACAGGGCTTGTTGTTGCTCAATTTTCTGCCGCAGGTAAGTTAATTCCTGCAACAGGTTCATGCTTTGTTTTAGCGGTAGTTGCTGTTCAGTGACGTTTTCCTGCAAATGCTGCTGAATTTTTTCCAGTTGCGTCAGCGCCTTCTGGCTTACCTGTGCCAGTTGCTCGGCTTGCTGCTGAAACAGCTTAGGCAGGGCGGCGTCTGTAAAACGAAATTCTGTTTTCTCACCAAACCAGCGCGGCTTAAATTCGCCTATACAGCGCTCGATAGGTTTAAGTAAACTGTTAAGTTCATTGCAGCTATCATCAAAGCGCAATAACTCTTTCATCACGGTAGCCGGTAGCAGGGTAATCAGCTGTTGAATGGTTTTAGCCGCTTTTTCCAGCCACACACTATTGTGAGTAAGCTGGGCCTGAGCGGCAAAAAACTCCCGCGCGCTGTCGGGCAAATGGTGCGCCTCGTCTATCACATAAAGCGTTTCTTCGGGAGGCGGTAATATACTATTACCACTGGATAAATCTGCCAGCAATAAAGCATGGTTTACCACCAGCACATCGGCGTTACTTACCTCGGCACGGGCAAGGTGAAACGGGCAGTTCATATGGCGGCGGTCTGTTTTGCTGCAATGCAGCGGATCCGCAACAATACGCTGCCACAAATCTTCAGTTAATGGTGTGGCTAACGTATCCCTGTCGCCCAGCCATTTACGCTGCTGCCAATTATCTAGCAACTGTTGCCAGTCAAAAGCTGCATCCTTAGCCGTTGCAAATAACTCAGGATGCTTTTGCTGCTGACGCACACGTTCAATACAAGCATAGCGCTGTCGCCCTTTTACCAGGCTGAACTCAAATAACAGCTTACTATGCTGCTGAAAAAACGGCAGGTCTTTGTTCACCAATTGTTCCTGCAGCGCCACCGTAGCCGTGGCAATAACCACTTTCTTCTTCTGCGCTAATGCATAAGGGATAACCGCCAGCATATAAGCCAGTGATTTACCGGTACCGGTGCCAGCCTCAATTAAACCAATGCGCTCACGACGGTGATAAGTGCCAGAGACTATTTTAGCCATCTCAGCCACTAATTGATTCTGCCCCTGCCGGGGTTGGTAATTAGGCAGGGTAGTTTTTATACGCGTATGGATAGCGCGGATTTGGCTTTTTAGCTGGTCACTTAACATGTTTAATGTGTATTTATATACAGTTGTTTGATTGTATACGTAATACGCTTTACAGGCAAAAGTTTAAGCGTGGGATAAATTAAGTTCCGTCGCTACGTAGTACAAAGCGTTTGCGTAAAAAGCTTTTTGTACATCTAAGTATACGTTCGGGGCGACGTTTTTTGGATGTAGGTAGCCGGAACAAGATTACATTGGATTAAAAAATGCATTTAGGTATTGATTTTATAAATAATTTAGGACTCATCTGACGATGACTATTGTTGCTGTAGTAACCATAACTGTTCTAGTATTTTGGGTTGGTGTTTTGTGAATGTAAAACGCAAATAGATATTGAAATGTTGTTGACCCTGCGGAAATACTCAGCCTATTATCAGTATGCGTTAAAGCGGCTCTTTCTCATGTTGGGAGGGGTTTTTTTTGTGATGAGTGGTAGTTTGTTAAAATAGAATCGCTGCAAACAGTGATCCAGGGAGAAAACATGTATACAAATAATAAAATAGCTAAAGCCGTGCGCTTAGCAATAGCTTTTGGTGCGGCCTCTGCTGCGACCACGGCTTTTAACGTAGTAGCACAAGATACAGCTGAGGCTCAGAAAGTTGAGCGTATCTCAGTAACGGGATCTCGCATTATGCGGGCTGATTTAGTCTCTAACAGTCCGATTCATACTGTTGATGCCGAAGAGCTTAATGCCCGGGCGGATATTACAATTGACACTTATTTGAATACCTTACCGCAGGTCAACCCTGCAGGCGGTACCACTTCAAATAACCCCGGCAATAGCGGACAATCAAATGTCAACCTGCGTGGCTTGGGTTCTAACCGTAACCTGGTGTTAGTGGACGGCCGTCGGGTTATGGTATCTCAGGCAAATATGACGGTGGATTTAAATACTATTCCTGCAGCGATGATCGAAGGGATTGAGGTTATAACAGGTGGCGCCGGTGCTGCTTACGGTGCCGATGCAGTGTCAGGTGCGGTTAACCTGAAGTTAAAGCGTAACTTTGAAGGCTTCGATTTCCGTGCTACCCATTCAAACCATGATAAAAACCGTGATGCACGTGAGAACGGCTTTTCTGCAGTGCTGGGATCAAATTTTGAGAGTGGCAAAGGTAATGCGATTATTGCCTTTGATTATTCAGAACGGCAGGAGCTGATTAAGTCACAACGGCCTTTTGCTGCTATGGCGACGTCCACCACCACCTTCTTCCCGGAAGGCCTGTATTTTTCACCAGGCAACTCGCCTACACAGGCTGCAGTGGATGCAGTGTTTGGGGGCTATGGCGTTGCTGCCGGTAGTGTACCGGCGAATGCAAACCTGATTGGCTTTAACAGCGACGGCAGCTTGTATTCACGTGGGGTACCACGCAATGAGAATGTTAACGTAGAGAACTGGCGTTATCCGGTAGATTTATCAGTCAATCAGAAGTTTTTCCCGGATTTTTACAGCTATAACTTCGATGAAGTTAATTTGTTAGTGCTGCCGCTGGAACGTAAAACGTTTAGTAGTAAATTTGATTACGATCTTTCTGACAGTCTAAGAGTATTTGCTTCTGTATCTTGGACTAATTATGAATCACAGACGGCACTGGCTCCTACGCCTTTCCCAACGGTGAATAGTCAAAGCCTGACCGGTACTAATCCGCAAACTGTGAAAACTGGTCTTATTACTCCAGGTACTACGATAGCGGGTAATTTAGTTGTTCCTGTAACAAACCCTTTTATTTCTAACGATTTCAGAACAATTTTAAATTCACGCACTGGCGACAATCCTGGTCTGGTTGGTAGCGGAGCAGACGAGCCATTCCAGATCCGTTCTCGCTCCTTATGGGGGGGGCTACGCAGTTCAATCCAGGATAATACCGTTGTTCAGTACATGATGGGCTTTAGTGGTGATATCGGTGCTGACTGGACATGGGATGCGTATGCGATGGAAGGTAAAACCACCATCAGCACTGCACAAACAGGTAATTTAAATACTCAACGGATTCAGGAGTTGCTTGAAGCACCGGATGGTGGAGTCAGCCGCTGTGAAGGGGGCTATAACCCATTTGGCCGTCAAGCTGTATCCCAAGCATGTATTGATTATGTGAGTATTGATAATACCACCGTAAATGAGCTGAATCAGAGAATATGGCAGGCTTATGTCTCTGGTGATGCTTTTGAATTACCAGCAGGCATGTTAAGCACCGTGTTTGGTATTGAGTCACGTAAGTTTGAGTATGACTTTAATCCTGGCGCATTAAGTGGCCCTGTCTCAGGTTTGAACGCTGCAGCCCCGGCAGGAGGCAATAATAATTTCTTTGATGTATTCGCAGAAGCTTTTGTACCTGTGGTGGAAGGTGTTGCTTTTGCGGACTCGTTGGACTTATCTCTTGGTTTTCGGATTTCAGAATCTGAATTCGAAGATACTGTTAAGAACATTAAGAGTAAGAAAGATAGAAATAATGCTTTTAAAGCAGAATTAAGCTGGGTCATTACTTCTGATCTACCTCGGATCCGTACATCCTTCCAAAAAGCTGTACGGGCCCCGAACTTTGGTGAACTATTTAATCAGTCGCTCTCTGCTCCACAGTACTTTGATCCGTGTTCGGTTGGTACTGATTTCCGTAACAGCACTGGCGCTACAGGTGCAGCTTTGTGTCAGGCAACAGGCGTAAATAATACCAACGTGTATGTACAGTCTCCGGGAAGTCAAACGCGCACAGATCTGACTGGCAATACAGAGTTGGGACCTGAAAAAGCAGACACCTTTACACTTGGTGCTGTTCAGTCATTTGAATCAGGTTTGGTAATTGCAGTAGATTATTACAACATTGATATTAAAGACGCGATCATTTCTCCTAACCCACAGTTAGTGATTGCAGATTGTTACAATTATTACGGTAACAATCCTAATCTGAGTGCTGATTATGCGGCATGCCGCGCTTTGGTACGTGGTGGTGGTGGTGATGTAACTCAAGTTAATAATCCGGTAACCCAGCAAGGTACAACGCCAACTATAAATGGTGGCTACATTAAAACATCAGGTATTGATTTGCAGGCGGCATGGAGTTTTGAGCCAGCATGGTTGCAAGGAAATCGTCTCAAAATGGATTTATATGTAAACCATTTACTGGAATATGAAACGCAGCAGCGAGATTATTTACCAGTAATAAATTACGAAGGGACAGTCGGTTATTTCGGCGCTGGTTTAGGTGAATCTTTTCCTGAGTGGAAAGCTAACCTGAATACTCGGTTAAGTCTGGGGGATTTCGATATTGCATTACGTGGTCGTTACATTCATGGCATGGATAATCGTCTGAATCCTGAGTTTCCACTTGAAACCAGCCCGCAAGGTGTCGGTTCAGTAACTTACTGGGACTCATCAGTTACTTATAACATTGGAACCAATTATTCGTTCCGGCTTGGTTTGAATAACATGTTCGATAAAGCCCCGCCGGTATATTCACCCAATGTCCAGTCTGGCACAGATCCATCTCTGTACGATGTTGTTGGCCGCAGGTACACATTGTCGGCTAATATTAAGTTCTGATGAAAACACTGCTTTGTGTTTGAGAATAAATCCCGGTTTCGCCGGGATTTTTTTTAAATTTTATTTTTGTCTGCTTGTTTGTAACTTTTTTCATACATCCAAGCCGAAAATGACAACGGTGCTTAGATAAAGTTCCTAAAAACCTGTTGACCCTGCTGAAAAATTACGTTTATTATCACTAGGCGACAAATCGGAGGTTATCCGAGATAAGCGGAGTGCCTATCGCCGTAAAAGGTTGGTAAACGGTAAAAAAATAGAATCACTAGACAGTGGTCCAGGGAGAAATACATGTATACGAATAATAAATTAAGCAAAGCCGTGCGCTTAGCTATCGCTTTTGGTGCTGCTTCAGCAACTGCTTTTACAACATCAGTTACAGCTGCTGAAGAAGATGAAGTGGCTAAAGTTGAAAGGATCGAAGTTACAGGGTCTCGGCTGCGATCAACAGATCTTCAAGGCTTTTCACCTGTTCAGGTTATATCTGGTGCAGATATTGACACTGCGGCGATAGCTAACATCCAGGATTTATTACTAAAGAACCCAGCATTTGGTACACCTGGGATTAGTCGTACAAATTCAAACTTTTCTACCGCAAGCGCTGGAGCTGCAACTGTTGATTTAAGAAACTTAGGGACTGCTCGTACCTTGGTACTAGTGAATGGCCGTCGCTTTGTTGCAGGTATTCCCGGCGAGTCTGCTGTTGATTTAAACAGCATCCCTACTCAGTTTATTGAACGTATTGAAATCATGACGGGTGGCGCATCCGCTGTTTACGGTTCAGATGCTGTTGCTGGTGTTGTGAACATTATCTATAAAAAAGAATTCCAAGGCGTTGAGTTTGATGCTCAGTATGGTGAATCCTCAGAAGGGGATGCGGAAGAGCGCCAATTCCAATTTACAATGGGTTCAGATACGGCGAATGGTAAAGGCAACATAATGATTCACGCTGCCTATACAGATCAAGGCGCGGTTTACTCTAAAGATCGTAAGCGTTCTGAAGTTGATATTTTCTCTCAGGTTGCCGCTGGCGCTAGTACATCCGCAGGAGATGTATTTAAACCCATAGTACCGTTCCTATCTGGTTATGCCCCTAATGGCAGATATTTTGCCGGTAATACAAGCTTTACTTTTAACGAAGATGGCACTGTACGGCCATGGACTAGCACTGCAGCTGATGGGTATAACCGTAATGGCGCACGGACGATTGCTATACCGACAGAACGTTACTTGTTAGCAACGAAAGGAACTTACGAATTTGCACCTGGTTGGAATACCTTTCTCGAAGGTACTTATGCTTCAACTCAAACTAGAACGCAATTAGAGCCTTTCCCATTCGATACAGAAAGTTTGTATCCGAATACTGGTGGGCAGATGCCTATTGAGTTTGAATCGTTTGTTGCTGATCCTAATAATCCAGGTAGTTTTAATAGAGTCGTCACTCGCAACCCATTAGTACCTGACGCCATCTATAATGCTGCTATTGATGAAGACGGTGATGGATTACGTGACATTTTTTTCTCTCGTCGTTTGTCTGACGTAGCCAATCGCGGTAACATTGCAGATCGTGATACTTTCCGAATTGCTGGCGGTATTGATGGGGAAATCACAGACGGTGTATATCTGGATGCCTACTACGCCTACGGTCAGTCAAAAGAGTCTCAAGTATCAAGTGGCCAAGTTAATGTATTGAATTTCCGTAGTGCTCTGGAGGTAATACCAGACGGAAATGGCGGCTTTATGTGTAGAGATGCGACTGCTCGTGCGCAAGGTTGTGTTCCAGCCAATGTTTACGGAATAAATAGCCTTACTCCAGAAGCCGTATCTTATATTGCTGCGCCAGGCATGTTATCTACTTTTACTTCTCAGAAAATAGCAGGCTTCAACATATCAGCAGATGTATTTGAATTGCCAGCTGGTGCTGTGGGTGTCGCAGGTGGTATGGAATATCGCGAAGAATATTCGCGTAGTGAATTTGATCCTCTGCAACAAGCCGGATTGAATGCAGGTAATGCTATCCCGCGGACTGAGGGGGAGTTCGATGTAACCGAATATTATACTGAAGTAAATGTTCCCTTGTTATCAGGTATGTTCTTAGCTGATCAACTTAACCTAAGAGGCGCAGTGCGTTTCTCTGATTATTCAACAATCGGTAATACAACAAGCTGGAATGTTGCTCTAGATTGGGCCCCAATTCCAGAAGCCCGTTTCCGTTTAATTAGAGCGCAGTCGACGCGTGCACCTAACATCAATGAATTATATTCTCCTCCAAGCCAAACATTTCCTACCGGTTTAACTGATCCTTGTATCGGGGTTACAGCAACGTCTGCAGGTGCAAAGGATGATGCTTGTCGAGCTGCTCCAGGTGTAATGACCAATATACAGGCTAATGGGTCGTTTACACAGACTCAATCTGACCTCCAAGGTATTAGTGGTTTTAATAGAGGTAATCCTGATTTAACAGAAGAGGTTGGGCGTTCTTGGACAGTCGGTGCTACTATTTCTCCTAGTGGTATGCTAAGCAACTTCGATTTTAGTATTGACTATTTTGATATTGAAATTGCCGATGCAATAGTTGCTACGCCGCGTCAATTTGCATTGGATCAGTGCTATGGTGGCGATGCTTCTTTCTGTAGTTTCATTACACGGCGAGCTAATTCACAAGGTGCTAATAGCGCCGGCTCTATTGAGTTTATTGACTCGGGAGATTCGAATAGTGGTGGTTTAGCTACAGAAGGTATTGATGTTGTAATTAGTTATGGTCAAGATCTAGAAGAGATTGGTTTAGTCGGGCGCTTCAATGGACGCTTGGCATATACGCGGATGATAGACGGTTATGAAATTGCTCTGCCTGGAGCGGCTAAGAACCCATTCGTTGGAGAAATTGGGGCTCCAGAGGATAAAGCATACTTAACTTTTGACTATAAGATTGGTGATTTCTCCTTTGCCTGGAATATGACTTACATCGGTAAAGCTTCTCTAGATGATCGTTGGTTGGCACCAAGAGGTTTCGCTGCTGAATCAATTGGTGTAGGTTCTGTGACTTACCATGATCTTAGTTTTTCATATCGTCCAAGTGATACTTATGAAATATACGGCGGTCTGCATAATGCTTTTGATAAAGAACCAGCTCCTATAATTTCTGGCTTGCCTGGTAATAGTACAGGTACGGAAACTAATGCCTCGGTCTATGATCCAATTGGCCGTCGTATGTATGCAGGTATTCGTTTAAAGTTTTGATTCAATAACGAAAATGCTGCATAGGCCTCTCTAGTTCAACAATAAACCCCGGTTTTTAATGCCGGGGTTTTTTTGAAGCTACTCCCCTCTCTATACCGCTTTCAGTTAAAGTCGATTAATTTTCAGTTTACAAATGACAAAATTAGATACACGAAAAAATTGATGGCACTTGTATTTTACTCTATCAGCTATACTCGTTCAAAATTTACACTTTGCTGTTTGAGACAGTTCTGTATCATTGGGGTTTGACATGAAACTATGAAATATATTTTGATCTTAACTGGTCTTATGCTGTGTAACTCACAACCACAACAGGTGCAAATATGAAAACAATGAAACAATCAAATGTCGCTATGGCTGTAGGTGCTTTAGTTTTTGGCTCACTGGCTACGGTAGCTACTACTGCAAATGCTAACCCGTTTACGGCGATGGAGCTGGCCTCTGGCTATGAGATGGTGGCTAGCGAAGGTAAATGTGGTGACGACAAAGCAAAAAAAGCCAAAGAGAAAGCAAAGGAAGCCAAGTGTGGCGAGGGGAAATGCGGCGAAGATAAAATGAAGGACAAAGCCGATAAAGCCAAAGAGGGCAAGTGTGGCGAAGGCAAGTGCGGTGCTGATAAAGCCAAAGAGGCAAAAGACAAGGCCAAAAAAGAAGGCAAGTGTGGTGAGGGGAAATGCGGCGAAGGCAAATGCGGCGGTAGTGTTTAATTCAGCCGGTTGAGGCCTGCATCGTTGTACTACTTCGTTGTATTGATGTGCAGGCCTTTGTTTTACAGGAGCCAGGTATATGACCACGATGACACAGCTTCCCGTATCTGGGACGGGGCTTGGCCTGCGCCGTGAAATGCTGGATGAACTGATCACTGCCAAGCCGGCAGAGATTGATTTTTTTGAGGTGGCACCGGAAAACTGGATCCCGTTTGGTGGCAAGCTGCAAAAGAAGTTTCAGCAGCTAACTGAGCAGCATCGTTTTATTTGCCACGGCTTGTCACTGTCGATTGGCAGCCCGGCACCTCTGGACGTGGTATTTGTGAAGCAGGTAAAGCAGTTTTTACGCCAGCACAATATCAGCTTATACAGTGAACACTTAAGTTACTGCTCCGGTAATGGCCACTTGTACGATTTAATGCCTATTCCCTTTACTGACGAAGCTATAGGCTATGTGGCTAGACGGGTACGGCAGGTGCAGGATATTCTGGAGCAGCCGTTAATTCTGGAAAACGTATCTTATTACGCTGCACCCGGTCAACAGATGTCGGAGGCAGATTTTACCAGGGCGGTATTGCAGGAAGCTGACTGTCAGTTATTACTGGATGTGAACAATATTTATGTTAATTCAGTTAATCATGGCTACAGCGCTAGTGAGTTTTTGCGGGCTATGCCGTCTGAACGTATAGCTTATTACCATATAGCTGGCCATTTTAAAGAGGCGGAAGATTTGCTGGTAGATACTCATGGCTCGGCAGTGATAGACCCCGTCTGGCAATTGCTGCAACAGACATATCAGTATCATGGTGTTAAACCTACACTGCTGGAGCGTGATTTTAATATTCCGCAGCTAACTGTGTTAAGTGAGGAACTGCAGAAAATTAAAGCGTTACAGCAGCTCGCTTTGGCAGATAACCTGATATTAAGGGCCTGAACAGATGCAGTTTCAGCAAATTCAGCAGGCTTTTATCGCCCATATTAAAGATCCTGAGCATCAGAGTGCCCCGGCGGGTATTGAAGATCGGCGCATGGCGATATACCGCGAGCTGTTTTTTAATAATGTGGAAGGTTTTATCGCCAGTGCATTTCCTGTGCTGAAATCACTATATAAAGACGCTGACTGGCAGGCACTGGTGCGGCAATTCTTTATACAGTATCAGTGCTCCAGCCCTTATTTTCTGCATATTGCTGAACATTTCCTGCATTATTTGCAGCAAGATTACGTTACTACTGAGTATGATCCGGTGTTTATGCTTGAACTGGCTCACTATGAATGGACTGAACTTTATCTGGCAACAAAGCAGTTACCGCACGCTGAAACGCCGCTGGGCACTGAGCAAATCACACTGGTGCCGCTATATTTGTCATCGCTTGCAATGGTGTTGGCTTACCCTTACAGGGTACATCAAATCAGTACTGCTTATCAGCCCGAGGCGCCAGGCGAAGTGCAGTATTATCTTTTGTATCGTAATGTTGCAGATGAAGTAAAATTTGTGCTTATTAATCAGCTTACTGCGGCTTTACTGCAGACGTTGCAGCAATCAGCAGGCAGTACTCTGGCAGCTTTAGTGCAGCAATTACTGCCGCTCCTGCCACAGTTTAGTGCGCAGCAGTTAATGCAGGGAGCCACAGCTTTATTACAGGACTTTGCCGCAAAAGGTGTGCTGGTGTCTTTTCAAGCACAGCAAAATTCATTACCATAACTGCCCTTAAATTCGCTGATTACAGAAGAGTAGTGCAATGGCAGACGAAAAGTTTAAAGAGTCGTTTAACCTGTGGCAGTTTCTTGCTCTGGTTGCAGTATTTGTGTCTTTACTGTGTTTGGCACCAATAGTGCGTTGGTTTCAGATTCTGGCATAATGCACCAGCATAGTTGAAGGCCGCCCGAGGGCGGCTTTTTTGTCCCGGTAGGGGCGCTTAATAAAAGGTTTTCTGACATGGACAAACAGGCATTAGAGCTTGAATTAAAACAGGTTATTAAAACAGTTGTTGATTATCCAAAGCCGGGCATAGTATTTCGCGATGTGACCAGCCTGATGCAGGATGGCCCGAGTTTCAAAAAAGTCATCGACGCTTTTTGTTATTTTTATGCTGATAAGGGCATTACCAAAATTGTTGGTACCGAATCACGCGGCTTTATTTTCGGTGCGCCGCTGGCTTATGCCATGGGTATTTCTTTTGTGCCGGTGCGTAAACCAGGTAAGCTGCCACGTCAGCGCATTTCGCAAAGCTACCAGCTGGAATACGGTGAAGATGCGTTAGAGCTGCATGCTGATGCTATAGCTGCAGGTGATAAAGTGCTATTGGTTGACGATTTGCTGGCTACCGGCGGTACTATTGATGCCACAGCTAAGTTGGTACGCCAGCTTGGCGGTATAGTGGATGACGCTGCTTTTGTTATTGCACTGCCCGAACTTGGTGGCGTTAAACGCTTGCAGCAAGCCGGATTAAATATCCTTAGTCTGGTTGAGTATAGTGGCGAATAAGTTTAGTCTGTCAAAGATCCCAATTACCACAAGACATCAGCAACCGTTATGAGTTATCAGGTATTAGCACGCAAGTGGCGTCCACAACATTTTGCCCAGTTAGTTGGGCAGGAACATGTTAAAAGCGCACTGGGTAATGCCCTGAATAATAACCGGTTGCATCATGCTTATTTGTTTACCGGCACCCGTGGTGTCGGTAAAACCACCATAGCGCGCATTTTCGCCAAAAGCTTAAATTGCGAGCAGGGTATTACTGCTACGCCCTGTGGCCAGTGCTCGGCCTGCCTGGAAATCGACGCCGGCAACTTTGTTGATTTGCTGGAAATAGATGCAGCATCGCGTACCAAAGTAGAAGATACCCGCGATCTGCTCGACAATGTGCAATATGCTCCCAGCCGTGGCCGCTTTAAAGTCTATCTGATCGATGAAGTGCATATGCTGTCAAAGCATAGCTTTAATGCACTGCTAAAAACGCTGGAAGAGCCGCCTCCGCATGTTAAATTCCTACTGGCCACCACTGATCCGCAAAAATTGCCGGTTACTGTTTTATCGCGTTGTCTACAGTTTAATTTACTGGCATTAAGCCCGTTGCAAATTGAGCAGCATCTGGCATTTGTGCTGGGTGAAGAACAGATCCCCTTTGAGCAAAGCGCGTTAACATTGCTGGCACGGGCCGCCAAAGGTAGCCTGCGTGATTCGTTAAGCCTTACTGATCAGGCTATTGCGCAAAGTAACGCCAATATAACCCTTGATACTGTGCGTACTATGCTGGGGTTTCTGGATCAAAGCTGGGCGCAGCAGTTATTGCAGGCAATTCTGGCGCAGGATGCTGCGCAGTTGCAAATTCAATTGGCCGCGCTGGTGCAACAGCAGAGTAACTTCAGCCAGGTGCTGGACGATATGCTGTCTATATTACATCTTACGGCGTTAAGTCAGTTCAGCAGTACTGCTGCCAGCTTTTCGCCGCAGCAAGCTTTTGTACAACAACTGGCTGACACCTTAGCGCCTGCCCAGGTTCAGCTTTATTATCAGTTACTTATTAGCGGTAAAAAAGAGCTGCCTTATGCGCCAGATGCGTTAACCGGGCTGGAAATGGCACTATTGCGTGCCATGGCATTTGTACCTGAGACGCAAAGCAAAAGCGCAGCACCTGTCAAAACCGCTACGATAATGCCAATTGCCGTACCGGCAGAACCAATGCAGAACATTGAGCCACAGCCTGTGGCTGAAGTAGTAAAAGATATGGTCAGCTATTCAGCTACACCATCAGAAGCACTTACAGAAGCGGCAACACCAACAGAAGCGGTTACACCGTCAGCACCAAATACCGTTGCTGGTGTAGCAGGTATTGACCCTGTTACCGCCCGTATTATGGCGCGCCGCGGCGTGGCGGTAACTGCAGCACCTGAAACAAAAAAGTCTGAGCGCCAGCAGGCGCCATTGCAACAAGCGTCTGATGCTAAGGTTGAGGTAAAAACCGCAGCAGTTCAGCAGCCGGAGCCTGTAAAAGCTGCCACGCCGACAATATCTCCTCTGCCAGAACCGCACACCGCAGCGGCTGTTACCCCGACAGCTTCGTCGCCGACGGGTAATGATAACTATGACGAGCCTGATGACGTTGATATACGTCACTATGATGCGGCTGCAACAGATGCATTGTGGCAACAGTACGAGCAGGATGCGCAGCAACAGCACGATGTTACTGTAGCGCCGCCGGCACTGGAAAATTTTGATGGCAGTATTAATGAGCAGAATTTCTCGGTTCGTTTTGCCGCTCAGGTAGATGCCTGGGCCGCACGGGTTGAAACGCTGGATACCGGTGGCTTAAGCCGGCTGTTTTTACTCAATGCCGCTATGCAGTTGGCTGGCAATAAGCTTATGTTAACGGTGGCGCAAAGCCAGCAACATCTGGACAGCCCGGGTTTTCGTACTAAGCTGCAACAGGTTTTGCAGCAAAGTTTTAATCAGCCGCTGAGCATTGAAATTACTTATCAGAGTGAAGTGGCTCAAAGCCCGTTATCGATTCAGCAAAAGATTGTGCAGGAACGCTTTGGTTACGTTAGCCGCCTGCTGCATGAAGATGACAAGGTACAACAACTGCAACAGCTGTTTGACGCACAGTTGCTACCCGATACTATAGTGGTCAATTAGCGGTTTAACCGGTGCGCTAACCGCGCACAACTTGTAATTCGGCGGCGAAGTTATTATCTTGTCGCCGGTAAAGGTCAGTGTCCGATACACTGCTAACTCAATTCAATTTTACAGCAGGTACTACATTATGTTTAAAGGCGGTATGGGCAACATCATGAAGCAGGCGCAAGCCATGCAGGAAAAAATGCAGAAAATGCAGGCTGAAGTTGCAGCAATGGAAGTAACCGGTGAAGCCGGTGCCGGTCTGGTTAAAGTAACCATGCTGGGCAACCATAATGTGCGCCGTGTCAGTATTGACGACAGCCTGATGCAGGATGACAAAGACATGCTGGAAGACTTAATTGCCGCTGCAATTAACGATGCCGTGCGTCGCGTTGAAGAAACCAGCAAAGAAAAAATGGCTTCAGTTACCGGTGGCCTGCAGTTGCCGCCTGGTATGAAAATGCCATTCTGATGAGCCGCTATACCCCGCTGGTGCAGCAACTGATCGATGCACTGCGCATTTTGCCCGGAGTAGGGCCAAAGTCTGCGCAGCGCATGGCGTTTTCGTTGCTGGAGCGCAACCGTGAAGCAGGTTTGCAGTTAGGCGCTGCATTAAGCGCAGCCATGACGAAGGTAGGGCATTGCCAGCAATGCCGCACCTTTTGTGAAACCGCGTTATGCCACATCTGCACCGATCCGGCCCGGGCGCTCGATGGTATTATTTGTGTGGTGGGCTCTGCGGCCGATCAGTTGGCAATAGAACAAACCGGCCAGTTTAAGGGCCGCTATTTTGTGTTACAGGGCTATTTGTCACCACTGGATGGTATCGGCCCGCAGGATCTGCGCCTGGATAAACTTAGCGCATTGTTAACAGCTGGCGGTATTACAGAACTTATTCTGGCAACCAACCCCACAGTTGAAGGCGATGCCACAGCATTCTATATTGCTGAGCTGTGCCACAAGCATCAGGTAAATGTATCACGCATTGCCCAGGGTATTCCGGTTGGCGGTGAGTTGGAATTTGTTGACGGTACTACGCTGTCACACGCTTTTAGTGGCCGTAAAGTATTTTAATCTGCTATAACCCTGCTTGAAATCCGGTTAATTCTCCCCATATTAGTTGTCAGTGTCTGGCTGCCGGTGCAGCCTGCGTTATAACTGTCAAAATTTGATGTTCGAGGATAACCACAATGAGTGATACCACAGCCACTTCAACCGGCCAAAAGCAAACCCACGGCTTTCAGGCAGAAGTGAAACAGCTATTACAGCTGATGATCCATTCACTGTATTCCAATAAGGAAATTTTCCTGCGTGAGCTGGTGTCAAACGCCTCTGACGCTGCTGATAAACTGCGTTTTCTGGCGCTGTCTGATGGCAGCCTGTACGGCGATGACGGCGAATTGCGTGTGCGCATCAGCCTGGACGAAAAAGCCCGTACCTTAACAGTTAGTGACAATGGTATAGGTATGACCCAGGATGAGGTAATCAGCCATCTGGGTACTATTGCCAAATCCGGCACCAAAGAGTTTTTCTCACAATTATCCGGCGATCAGGGTAAAGATTCCAAGTTAATTGGCCAGTTTGGTGTGGGGTTTTATTCTGCTTTTATTGTAGCGGATAAAGTGACTGTGCGTACCCGTAAAGCCGGTGCAGCTGCCAGTGAAGCCATTGAATGGGAATCGGCCGGTGAGGGCGATTACAGCATTACGCCTATCAGCAAAGAAACACGCGGTACCGATATTGTGCTGCACCTGCGTGAAGGTGAGGATGAGTTCTTAAGCCGCTGGAAAGTTGAGAGTATCGTTACCAAATATTCTGACCATATTAGTATTCCGGTTGAATTATGGCAGGAAGAACAGCCAGAACGTGATGGTGCCGAGGGCGAGAAAATTGCTGCTGTGCCGGGCCACTGGCAGGCTGTAAACAAAGCTACTGCTTTATGGACACGCGACAAATCAGATATTAAAGATGAAGAGTATCAGGAGTTTTACAAGCATATTTCGCATGACTGGAACGAGCCGTTAAGCTGGAGCCATAATAAGGTTGAAGGTAATAATAATTACACCAGCCTGTTATATGTGCCGAAAAAAGCGCCGTTTGATATGTGGAACCGCGATGCGCGCCATGGCCTGAAACTGTATGTACAGCGCGTGTTTATTATGGATGACGCCGAGCAGTTTATGCCCAGCTACCTGCGTTTTATCAAAGGCGTGTTGGATTCAAGCGACTTACCGCTGAATGTGTCACGTGAAATTCTGCAAGACACCAAAGTGACGCAGGCACTGCGTAAAGGTTGTAGCAGCCGGGCATTGAAAATGCTGGAAAAACTGAGCAAAGATGCTGAGCAATATCAGGCATTCTGGGCGGAGTTTGGTCAGGTGCTGAAAGAGGGCCCGGCGGAAGACATGGCCAACAAAGAACAGATTGCGGCTCTGCTGCGCTTTGCCTCTACCCATAATGAAAACAGCGAACAAAATGTCGCGCTGGCGGATTATGTCAGCCGGATGAAAGAAGGTCAGGACGAGATTTATTATATCGTCGCTGACAGCTTTGCTGCTGCCAAGCACAGCCCGCACTTAGAAGTATTACGCCAAAAAGGCCTGGAAGTACTGCTGTTATCAGACCGTATCGATGAGTGGCTGGTACAGCACCTGACAGAATTTGGCGGTAAAAAGCTGCGTTCAGTTGCCAAAGGTGGCCTGGATTTATCCAAGCTGGATGATGAGCAAACCAAACAGGCACAGCAAGAAGCCGAAAAAGCCTTTGCTGACGTGCTGGGCCGCTTTAAAACAGCTCTGGGTGAGCAGGTTAAAGATGTTAAAGTCAGCCATCGTTTAACCCAAAGCCCGGCCTGTGTGGTTACTGACGAGTTTGACATGAGCACGCAGATGATCAAGTTAATGGAATCAGTTGGCCAGAAAGTGCCGGAAGTGAAGCCGATTTTTGAGCTTAACCCGGAGCACCAACTGGTGAAACGTATTGCTGATGAGCAAGACGAAGACCGCTTTAAACAATGGGCTGAAGTATTGCTGGATCAGGCGCTACTAGCCGAGCGTGGTAATTTAAAAGATCCTGCTGCTTTTGTTGCCAGGCTGAATACACTGCTACTGTCTTTGGCGAAGTAACAGTAAATGCCTTTGCTGCGGTCACAGGCTGCAGCAAAGGTGCTTATCAGCAAACATAGTTTCTTCCGCTTTTATCCTATCTATATTTTAATCTGCTTCTATACTTTCAATAGCTTACCGTTACCGGCAAGGAGCAGAGGATGTTTAATTTCTGGCGTAACATGGGTTTTGGTGCCCGGCTTACCACAATTATGGTCAGCTTACTGTTAGTATCTATTCTGGTGTTAACCAGCCTGGTATTTGTTGAATACCGTAACTCGCAAACCCGGGCCGTGGTAAATACCTTACAGACCACCAGCGAGCTTAACGCTGAGGCTTTTACAGACTGGCTGTTAGTGCGCCAGGACGAAATGCGGTATCTGGCCAACCTGCCACAGAGCAAAGAGTTACAACTGGATGATATCAGCGCACTAATGCTACAGTTGGCTCAGGCACAAGGTTATTACGATACTATCTTTCTGGTATCGCCCGCAGGCAGAGGTATGGCAGGCGTAAGCTTTGCCAACGGCCAGGCCCGGCTGCTTAGCAGCACTGAAGCAAATGATTTTAATGTGGCAGACCGTGACTGGTTTAAACAAGCCGTTAGTGGCAGTGATGCTTTCTCGCAACCGATAATATCGCGGGCTACCGGTAACCGTATCAGTACTATTGCTATTCCTGTGCGGCAGAACAATCAGATTGTTGCGGTAATGCGTGGCGCAGTGCAGCTAAGCACGGTGTTTAGCAAAGTGAATGAATTAAGCCGCAACGATTATACCGAGATTTATCTGCTGGACGCTGAGGGCAAGGCCATTACACCTGCAGCCTCAATCCGTAATACTGAGCAGGCACTGCAAACAGTAGCGGCTGATGCTATACGGCAAAAACAAAGCAATGTGGGCCAGTATAATAATGCTGCCGGAACCGCAGTAATCGGCAGTTATAGTTATATTCCGATGCTGGGCTGGGGCCTGGTACTGGAAAGCCGTGAAAAGGAAGCATTGAGCGAAGTAAAGGAAATGCTCTGGACACTGGTGCTTATTTCATCGGTAGTGCTGATTATTGCTGTGGTGGTATGCATCAGCCTGGTACGTAGTATTACCCGTACTTTGGGCGGAGAGCCTGATTATACCGCCAGGATTGTACATAAGGTTGCCAATGGCGATCTTACCGCAGATGTGCAGCTAAAAGCCGGTGACAGCTCAAGCTTACTGGCTTCGATAAATCTGATGCAGCAGAATTTGCGCACTATGTTGCTGCAAATCCGGGATTATTCTGATCAGGTTGCGGCGGCTGCCACCGAGTTATCGCAAATTAATGAACAAACTCAGCGCGGCATAGAGTTGCAAAATACCGAAATCAGCAGCTCAGCAGTGGCAATGAACCAGATGACCGCCTCGCTGGAGGAGGTATCACGCAATACACAACAGGCAGCGGGTGCTGCTGATGCGGCAGAAAAAGAAACTCAGCAGGGGCAGAGTGTAGTTAGCCAAACTGTTCAGGATTTGTCGTTGTTATCACAAGAGGTAAGCCGGGCAGCTGATATTATTAACCACCTGAAACAAGACAGCGATCGCATCGGCAGTATCTTGCAGGTGATTGAAAGCATAGCCGAGCAAACCAACCTGCTGGCGTTAAATGCCGCTATTGAAGCGGCGCGGGCAGGTGAAACCGGCCGCGGTTTTGCTGTGGTAGCTGATGAAGTGCGTACGCTGGCCAGCCGCACCAAAGACTCTACTACTGAAATACAGCAAATGATTGAAAAGCTGCAGCGCGGTACTGATAACGCCGTTCAGGCCACTAACAAAAGCGAGCTGGCAACCCGTAAAACTGCCGAGCAGGCCGGTAAGGCTGGCGAGGCATTAACCTGTATCAGCAGCGCCGTATCGCTGATTAATGACACCGCACAACAAATTGCCAGTGCAACCGAGCAGCAAACCACAGTGTCGCGCGATCTGAATAAGAATCTGCACCGCATAAGCGATGTTGCTTACCAAACGGCTGATAATGTTACGCAGTCAACGCAAGCCAGTGAATCACTGGCAGACTTAGCAGAGCAGCTAAAAGGATTAGTGGCGCAGTTCCGGGTATAGCACATTACAACTTTAGTCGATATAACCGCTGCTTATCTGGCAGAAAAACTGCTATTTTCTGAAGTTTGAGCAGAAAAAACACAGAGAGAGCTGTCTTTACACAGCTGTACGACTAAAAGCCAATGAAATAGCCGGACCAGTTGGCATGGCAAGACAAATTTCTTGTTTCAGGCAGCACATTATGTAAAGATCCAGCCTTTATTATTAATGGATCAATCCCAAAACATGAGGGTGTTGCTATGCGCATAATTTTGTTGGGTGCCCCTGGTGCCGGAAAAGGAACTCAGGCTCAGTTTTTAATGAGTAAATATGGCATTCCACAAATTTCTACCGGTGATATGCTGCGCTCTGCTATTAAAGCCGGTACTGAGCTTGGTTTAGCGGCGAAGCAGGTGATGGATGCGGGGCAGCTGGTATCAGATGATATCATTATCGGTTTAGTAAAAGAGCGCATCGCCGAGCCGGATTGCAGCAAAGGTTTTTTGCTGGATGGCTTCCCACGTACTATTCCGCAAGCCGATGCTATGAAAGATAAAGGCATTGTAATTGATCATGTAATTGAGTTTGATGTACCGGACGAAGTCATTGTTGAACGTATGAGTGGCCGCCGTGTGCACCCTGCATCAGGGCGTGTTTACCATATTCGTTACAACCCGCCAAAAACTGCAGGTAAAGACGATGTCAGCGGCGAAGAGTTAGTGATCCGGGCTGATGACGTAGAAGAAACCGTGCGTAAGCGCCTGGCTATTTATCACGAGCAAACAGAGCCGTTGGTCGGTTATTACCGCGCTGAGGCTGATGCGGGTAACACCCGTTATCATCATATTGATGGTACTAAAGCCGTTGAGGCCGTTACCAGTGAACTGGCCAGCTTGCTAAGTTAGTACCGCTGATAGCAAAAAGCCCTGATTAATCAGGGCTTTTTTGTACCAGTAGCAAGGCTGCAGTTAAGCAACTTTTTCGGCATTGAGTAATTGTGTAGGCGTTTGTGCAGTACTGCCACCAATGCTGATTTTGCGTGGTTTTAAGGCTTCAGGTACTTCACGCACCAGCTCTATATGCAGCAGACCATTGGCCATATGGGCGCCGGTAACTTTGATATAGTCAGATAACTGAAATTTTCGCTCAAAATTACGCTCTGCTATGCCCTGATGCACAAAGCGGCGGCCATCGTCTTTACCGGCTTTCTGGCCTTTTACCAGCAAGGTATTATGTTCAGTTTCAATGCTGAGTTCCTGCTCGTCAAAGCCGGCAACTGCCATGGTAATACGGTACTGATCTTCGCCGGTAACTTCGATATTGTAAGGTGGATAAGCGGGCTGCTTTTCATTGCGGGCAGCGGCATCCATCAGATTAGCCAGATGATCAAAACCAATAAATGAGCGGTAAAACGGAGTTAAATCAATATTTGTCATAACCAATTCCTCATTAGCAAACAGGTGTTGTATTGCCCTTCGGTTGAACGGGCGTTAACTTAACCAGCACAGCGGCTGGTTGTTCTCAGGTGCCGTATCCGGCCACCTGACCTGTTAATAAGGTCGGTCAGTAAAATTTCAAGTTTCGGGCCGGACATTTTTTTATTGCCGGCCCAGAGGTCGCTTTCAGCTTTTGCTTATTACCTGCTGCAGGGCATTTAACGCTGCGTCATAATCAGGTTCTTTGGCCAGTTCATCTACCATTTGCTGGTATACCAATTTGCCTTCGTTATCAATAATAAGCACGGTACGTGTCAACAGGCCCATGTCTTTAATCAGCAAGCCGTAATTACTACCAAAATCCCGCCATACCGCATCAGACAATACTATTAGCTTGTCAATTTGCTCTTGCTGGCAATAACGCTTTTGCGCAAAAGGCAGGTCGGTACTGATAGTCAGCATAACAACATCTTCAGGCAGCTTAGCCACCTCGGTGTTAAAGCGTTTAGTTTGCAGTGAGCAAATGCCGGTATCCACACTGGGTACTACGCTTATCAGTACCGTTTTGCCTTTAAAGTCTTTCAGCTCTGTTTGCTTAAAACCGGCGTCAACCACTTTAAAGGCAGGGGCTTTTTTTCCTACTTCGGCTTTTTTACCCAGTAAGACAATCTGTTGTTCTCCGGCTTTAACTTTGCTCAGGCGTTCTGGTAGCCTTTCCTGCAGATCTACCGCTCCAGCCAGAGTGCTTAAACTGAGTAAGCAACCTGCTATGACAAATTTGCGGCAGGTAAAAGATAATGCAGACATGATATAGCTCCTGTTAAGATAGTTGGTGTAATAGTAATCAGCTGGAACACAACATATTTTTCGTGCCTGACGCACGAACCGAGTATTTCAGTCTAGACTGAAATGAAGCCTGTACGAAGTGAGAAACCGATGACCACTGCGGTATTAATTTGTGACGACTCTAATCTGGCTCGTAAACAATTAGCCAGAATACTACCACAAGAGTGGCAAGCGAACTTATTTTTTGCCGGTCATGGCGCTGAAGCCCTGGATACCTTGCAGCAACACCGTATTGACTGGTTTTTCCTTGATTTAAACATGCCGGTGATGGATGGCTACGAAGTGCTGGCTGAGCTGAAAAAACGCCAGTTGAATGTCAGGGTTGTTGTGGTGTCTGGTGATGTTCAGCCTGAAGCATTTGAACGGGTAAAAAGCCTGGGCGCTCTCGACTTTATCCGCAAACCGGTAGACGCTGAGAAGATCCGGCAGCTGATGCAGCAACATGCTATTGCTCATACTGTACCTGCAGAAACCAGCAGCAAGAAAAAAGCAGGCCCGGTTACTGCAGAGCTTAGTGCTGAAATGCGCGACGTGTTGCAAGAGCTGACTAACGTGGCAATGGGGCAAGCAGGTAATTTACTGGCGCGGTTATTAAATGTATTTGTAAAACTGCCTATCCCGAATGTGAATTTAATTGAAGTCAGTGAATTACATATGGCTCTGGCATCAGTAGAGCAAGAGTCTTCTACTTCTGCTGTGTGTCAGGGGTTTATCGGTGGCGGGGTGTCGGGAGAGGCGCTGCTTATTCTGAATGACTCCAGCTTTAAAGATATTGCCCGGTTAATGAATTACCATGGTGCCTTGACAGTAAAAGTTGAGCTGGAATTGCTGATGGATATTGCCAACATTCTGATCGGCGCCGTACTCAAAGGATTAGCAGAACAAATTGATATGAGCTTCAGCCAGGGCCACCCGGTAGTACTGGGGCAGCATGCACCGGTTAGCGAGTTGATCAGAGCCAATGCCAAGCGCTGGCGTAAAACTTTGGCCATAGAAGTAAGTTATGGTATTGAAAACTATAATATCAGTTGCGATTTATTATTGCTTTTTACGGAGGACAGCCTGAAAACCCTGAATTATAAAGTTGCTTTCTTGCTGGAGGAGTAGTGATGTCAGAAACATCGATTGAAGTATCTGAGATCCATTGGCTGATGGATATGTTCCAGACAGTTGATGTCGGACTTGTCGTGCTAAATTGCGACTATCGTATTCAGGTGTGGAATGGTTTTATGGAAAACCATAGTGGTTTAACACCACGCCAGGTGCGCGACAGTTACCTGTTTGACTTATTCTCTGAAATTGATGAAGACTGGTTACGGCGTAAATGTGATCCGGTTATCCTGTTGAAAAACCGGGCATTTACGATTTGGGAGCAGCGACCTTATATATTTAAATTCCGTAATTACCGGCCCATTACCGGTAGTGCTGAATATATGTATCAGAACTGTACTATTTTTCCGCTGTCAGACACCCGTGGCCAGGTAACACACCTGTGTTTTATCATTTATGATGTCACTGATGTGGCAGTAAGCCGCATAGAGTTAGAGTCGATGAACGGCCGTTTACAGCAACTGTCAAAAACCGATTACCTCACCCAGCTATTTAACCGTGGTCACTGGGAAGAAAGCCTGAATCAGGAATATAAACGCTTGCAGCGTTACCCGCACCAAAGCACTTTGCTGATGTGCGACATTGATCATTTTAAACGTGTTAATGACACTTACGGCCATTCTGCCGGCGATTTAGTGATCCAGCAAATTGCTGATGCGGTGCGTAAAAACCTCAGAGCTACTGATATCGCCGGCCGCTACGGTGGCGAAGAATATGCCATTTTGTTAGTAGAAACTAATCTGGAGCAGGCTGCTCATCTGGCGGAAAGGTTGCGTAAATCAGTTGAGCAGCTGTCGATTAAATACAACAGCCAGATATTAAAAGTAACGCTTAGTATCGGTTTGGCTGAGCATAACAAAGACATGGTAAATTACCGGCAATGGCTGGAAGCGGCAGATAAAGCGCTGTACCGGTCTAAGGCAAACGGGCGTAACAAAGTTACCTGTTACAGCCCGTTAGACTAACACTCAGGCACCCAGCAGGGCCGGTTCCGGGCAGCTGTGCAGTAGCTCTGTGCTGCCATCAGAGTTTTGTTGTTCCAGATAAACGGTAAAACCCCATAAACGGTGCAAGTGCTTAAGTACATGCGTCATACTGCCCGCCAACGGAATACGGCTTTGTGGTACATAATGTAATGTCAGTGAGCGGTCACCGTTTAAGTCGACATTATGCACCTGTATGTTTGGTTCTATCTGGCTCAGATTATATTGCTGCGATAACATGTGGCGTATGCGCTGATAACCCTCTGCATTATGAATAGCGGCCACTTCTAAACTGCCTTCCTCGTCATCGTCGACAATGGCAAATAAGTGAAAATCGCGGATCACCTTAGGTGACAGATATTGGCTGATAAAGCTCTCATCTTTAAAATTTTGCATAGCAAAGTGCAGTGTTTCCAGCCAGTTAGTGCCCGCGATATCCGGAAACCACTCTTTATCTTCGGCTGTGGGCGTCTCACAAATGCGGCGGATATCAGTAAACATGGCAAAACCCAGCGCATAAGGGTTAATGCCGGAGTAATATTTGCTGTTGTATTCCGGCTGCGCCACCACATTGGTATGGCTGTGCAGAACCTCCAGCATAAAGCGATCGCTGACTTTCCCCTCATCATACAGGTGCTGCAAAATAGTGTAATGCCAAAACGTGGCCCAGCCTTCGTTCATCACTTGCGTTTGTTTTTGCGGATAAAAATACTGCGAAATTTTACGTACTATCCGCACAATCTCACGCTGCCAGGGTTTTAGCAGGGGAGCATTTTTTTCAATAAAGTAGAGAATATTTTCCTGCGGCTCTGACGGAAAGCGGCTTTTGTGCTGCGTTGCACTGGCAGCTTTTACCGGTATAGTGCGCCATAAATCATTTACCTGAGACTGCAGATAGGTTTCGCGCTCATGCTGGCGTTTTTGTTCTTCGTCCAGGGAGATTTGTTGCGGCCTTTTATAGCGGTCAACGCCATAGTTCATTAGCGCATGGCAGGAGTCGAGCATATCTTCAACTTCGCTGATGCCGTATTTTTCTTCACACTGACTGATATAGTTTTTGGCAAACACTAAGTAATCGATAATAGAGCCGGCGTCGGTCCAGGTTTTAAACAGGTAATTATTTTTAAAAAAAGAGTTATGGCCGTAACTGGCATGGGCCATTACCAGCGCCTGCATAGTAATAGTATTTTCTTCCATCAGGTAGGCAATGCAGGGGTTGGAGTTGATAACAATTTCATAGGCCAGGCCCATATAACCGCGTTTATAGTTTTGCTCGGTCTGGATAAATTTCTTACCATAAGACCAGTGATGATAACCCAGCGGCATACCGACACTGGAGTAGGCATCCATCATTTGCTCTGCGGTAATCACTTCAATCTGGTTGGGGTAAGTATCAAGCTGATAGTACGCTGCAACGCGGGCGATTTCCTGATGATAGGCATCCAGCAGATCGAAGGTCCAGTCCGGGCCGTCTGGTAAACAAGCATTTATTTTCGTTTTTGCTTTGGCCATAAAAACCTCACTGCAAAGTCAATTGCGCTTAAGCGGCTTGCTTCTTAAACAGCTCGCGAAACACCGGGTAAATATCACTGACTTCTTTAATATGCTGAATGGCAAAGTTGTCATGCACCGGTAGCAGCTTTTCATATTCCTGCCACAGGCTTTGGTGAGCTCTGGGCGTAATTTCAATGTAAGCATAATAGCGCAGTAGTGGTAGTAACTTATTCGCCAGCAGCTCTGCGCAGGGGGCGCTGTCGTCAGTCCAGTTATCGCCATCGGATGCCTGGGCTGCGTATATATTCCATTCCACCGGGTTGTAGCGCTCCTGCACTATGTCATACATCAGCTTAACCGCGCTGGACACTATAGTGCCGCCGGTTTCCTGTGAATAAAAGAACTCCTGTTCATCCACTTCTTTGGCCTGGGTATGATGGCGGATATACACCACCTCGACATTTTTGTAGCTGCGGCTTAAAAACAGATACAGCAGTATATAAAAACGTTTCGCCATATCTTTGGTGGCCTGATCCATAGAGCCTGACACATCCATCAGACAAAACATCACTGCTTTGCTGGTTGGCTCTGGCCGTTTTTGAAAATTACGAAAGCGTAAATCAAAGCTGTCGATAAAAGGCACAGCAGCAATGCGCTGTTTTAGTGTGTCAATATCGTCAATGATACTGCGCAGCAACTGCTGATCCGGCACCGGTTCGTGCTCCAGCGCGCTAAGTTGCTGCTCCAGTTCACGCAGCCGGGCTTTCTTATCGGCTGTCATTGCAACGCGCCGGGCCAGAGAACCCCGTAACGAGCGCACTATGTCAATGTTGCTTGGCACACCTTCAGAGCGGTAACCGGCTCGTACATTTTTATATTGCACCAGTTTATCTAACTGGTTTTTTCTCAGGTTGGGCAGTTCTAAATCTTCAAACAACAGATCCAGATACTCATCTTTGGAGATAGAAAACACAAAATCATCTGTGCCCTCACCGTCGTTAGCCGGATCTCCTGAACCACTGCCCGAGCCAGCACCACCTTGTGGCCGCTTAATACGATCACCCGGGCTGAACTGATCGTTGCCCGGATGCACTATTTGCCTGCGGCCGCCTTTACCCTGATGAAAAAACGGCTCAGTAATGTCTTTACTGGGAATAGTGACACTTTCACCGCTGCTAATGTCGGTGACACTGCGTTTGCTGATGGCGTCCGACACTGCTTTTTTAATTTGTTGCTTGTAGCGGCGAATAAAGCGCTGGCGGTTTACCGCGCTTTTATTCTTACCATTCAGCCGTCTGTCTATAAAGTGCGCCATACTACCTCCGGCTTACGTTACTGCGATTTACGTACGCGCAGATACCACTCTGACAACAACCTTACCTGCTTACGGGTATAGCCTTTTTCCATCATCCGGTTGACAAAATCATCGTGTTTTTTCTGATCATCGGTTGAGGTTTTGGCATTAAACGAAATTACCGGCAGCAACTCTTCTGTGCTGGAGAACATTTTCTTCTCTATCACTGTGCGCAGCTTCTCGTAGCTGGTCCAGGTTGGGTTTTTGCCATTGTTTTTCGCTTTGGCTCTAAGCACAAAGTTAACTATTTCATTGCGGAAATCTTTCGGGTTACTGATGCCGGCAGGTTTTTCGATCTTTTCCAGCTCTGCGTTCAGTGCTGAGCGGTCGAATAACTGGCCGGTTTCCGGATCACGGTATTCCTGATCCTGGATCCAGAAATCAGCATAAATCACGTAGCGATCAAAGATATTCTGCCCGTACTCAGAATAGGACTCTAAATACGCGGTTTGAATTTCTTTACCGATAAATTCAATATATTTGGGGATCAAATAGCCTTTTAAATGCTCCAGATACCGTTCTGCCACATCGGCAGGGAATTGCTCACGTTCTATCTGCTGTTCCAGCACATAAAACAGGTGTACCGGGTTGGCGGCCACTTCTGTGCTGTCGAAGTTAAATACCCGCGATAAAATTTTAAAAGCAAAACGGGTCGATAAGCCTGTCATGCCTTCATCGACGCCGGCGTAGTCACGGTACTCCTGATACGATTTTGCTTTAGGATCGGTGTCTTTTAAGCTTTCACCGTCGTAAACGCGCATTTTGGAGTAAATGCTGGAGTTATCGGGGTTTTTCAACCGGGACAACACCGCAAACTGTGCCAGGGAGCTTAAGGTGCCCGGTGCACAAGGTGCAGTATTCAGCTCGCTGTGTTCCAGTAGCTTCTGGTATATCCGCTTCTCTTCGCTAACCCGCAGGCAGTAAGGTACTTTTACAATGTAAACCCGATCAAGAAAGGCTTCATTGTTCTTGTTATTACGAAAGGTTTGCCACTCAGATTCATTGCTGTGTGCCAGTATAATGCCGTCAAACGGCAAAGCCGCTAAGCCTTCGGTACCATTGTAGTTACCTTCCTGCGTTGCTGTCAGTAAAGGGTGCAGCACCTTAATGGGCGCTTTGAACATCTCAACAAATTCCATCAGGCCCTGATTAGCGCGGCAAAGTGCGCCAGAGTAGCTGTAAGCATCGGGGTCATTCTGGGCGAAGTGTTCCAACTGGCGGATATCCACTTTACCTACCAGTGAAGCAATATCCTGATTGTTTTCATCGCCGGGCTCGGTTTTGGCAATGGCCAGCTGATCCAATATAGACGGGTATTTTTTCACCACCTTAAACTGGCTGATATCGCCGTTATACTCGTGTAGCCGTTTGCTGGCCCAGGGCGACATAATATTGCGCAGGTAGCGTTTAGGGATACCGTATTCCTGCTGCAGAATATTGCCATCTTCGTTAACATCGAACAGGCACAGCGGATGGTCGTACACCGGTGAGCCTTTTAAGTAATAAATCGGAATTTGCTGCATTAAATGTTTCAGCTTTTCGGCCAGTGACGACTTACCGCCGCCCACCGGGCCAAGTAAATACAGAATTTGTTTGCGCTCTTCCAGCCCTTGCGCCGAGTGCTTCAGGTAAGACACAATTTGTTCGATAGCATCTTCCATACCATAAAATTCGGAAAATGCCGGATAGCGTGCTATTACCCGGTTGGAGAATAGCCTGCTTAACTGTGGGTCTTGCGCAGTATCGGTCAGTTCGGGTTTACCTATAGCCAGCAATAAACGCTCTGCTGCACTGGCGTAACAGCTTTTGTCGTTTTTGCATAACGCCAGGAATTCCTGGATGCTATATTCTTCTTCTTTCGCAGCTTCGTAGCGTGATTTATAGTGCTCGAAAATACTCATATGCACCTCCAGCTTTTAAACATCGGAAAAGGGTGGCAGCCAAGCTGTTATCTTAAGGTTAGACAGTAAAGCGGATTCCCGCCTGACTAATTGACAGAAAAATCTATAAATTTCTTCAGGCTATAGTGGCTGAGGGCAAAATGGTTTAGTTGGCATACTGCGGGGAAATGTAAAGCTTGGTGGACAAAAAACCCGGCATAAGCCGGGTTCGTTTAATACAGCTAAGCCTTACTTAGCAAAGTTTTCGCTGGCGAATTTCCAGTTAACCAGTGCCCAGAATGCATCCAGATAAGTAGGGCGGGCATTACGGTAGTCAATGTAGTAGGCGTGTTCCCACAAATCTACTGTCATTACCGGCGTTACGCTGGTATCGGTTAAAGGCGTGGCGGCGTTGCTGGTGTTAACGATATCCAGGCTGCCATCGGCTTTTTTCACTAACCAGGTCCAGCTTGAACCAAAGTTGTTCACGGCTTTGTCGTTAAATGCGGTTTTAAATGCAGTAAAAGAGCCCCATTTAGCATTGATAGCATCGGCTAAAGCACCTGTTGGCTCGCCGCCACCGTTTGGTGATAAGCAGTGCCAGTAGAAAGTGTGGTTCCACACCTGAGCGGCGTTATTGAAAATGCCACCTTCTGAGGTACGCACGATATCTTCCAGAGATTTACCGGCAAAGGGGGTGCCTTCAATCAAACCATTTAGTTTTACCACGTAGGTATTGTGGTGCTTGCCGTAATGGTATTCCAGAGTTTCTGCGGAAATGTGTGGCGCTAAAGCGTCTTTTGCATAAGGTAATGCTGGTAATTCAAAGGCCATTGTCGTTCTCCGTTGGCGTTGTTTATGATGTCTGCATGGCGTAGACTACAAAACCTGACTAAAATACTCAAGTTTTACAGTATTGATTATTGGCTGATCCAGTGTAGTCGGATGTGATAATCAGCGCTTAAGGTTGTAGCACCAGAGGTGGGGATTTTTTCTCAGATCTCAAGTGCCAGTTACGACAGAACAGCGTAAAATGTCTGCCAGTCTGAAAATGCTCATGTTGTGAGGTGTTAATGGAAACGTTAGATAAAATTAAGCAGCAAATTGCTGAGAACCCAATTCTGTTATTTATGAAAGGCTCGCCTAAATTCCCAAGTTGTGGATTTTCGGCGCAGGCTTCACAGGCGCTGATTGCCTGTGGCGAACAATTTGCTTTTGTCGATATTTTGCAAAACCCGGATATCCGTGCTGAATTACCCAAATATGCCAACTGGCCTACTTTTCCCCAGTTGTGGGTAGACGGTGAACTGGTTGGTGGGTGTGATATCGTGCTGGAAATGTTTCAGCGTGGTGAGCTGCAGCCATTGATCAAAGAAACTGCTGCTAAATACAAAACCGATACCGCCGCAGAGTAAAGTCTTGCTGTGGTAAATATAAAGGCCGCTTCTTATTGCGGCCTTTATATTTTGGTGGCTATGCTGCGCGTTTATATTGCGCGTATTTTACACCGGTTCACTGGTGTCTTCGCGGGTTTCTTCCACTGCCTGCGCCAGCGGCCAGCCGCCAAGTTGTTTCCAGCTGTTAACAATATAACAAAATAGCTCAGCAGTGCGCTCGGTATCATACAAAGCGCTGTGGGCTTCTTTGTTATTAAATTCAATACCTGCAGCCTGGCAGGCTTTGGCAAGTACAGTTTGCCCCAGCGCTAATGCCGATAAACTGGTGGTGTCAAATGACACAAATGCATGAAAGGGCGAGCGTTTAAAGTTAAGCCGTTCCACTGCGGCGTTAAAAAAGCTCTGATCAAAGGCGGCGTTATGCGCCACGATAACACTGCGCTGGCAGTCGGCGTCTTTTTGCGCTTTGCGCACGGCTTTACATATTTCCGTAATGGCTTCGCGCTCTGGCACTGCGCCACGCAGTGGGTTAAAGGGATCTATACCGTTAAATGCCAATGAACTGGCATCCAGATTTGCCCCCTCGAAGGGCTCAACGTGAAAGTGCAGTGTGTGTAGCGGAACTAAATTGCCGTCATCGTCCATATCCAGCAAGGTGGCGGCTATTTCCAGTAAAGCATCTGTTTTTGCATTAAAGCCTGCGGTTTCCACGTCGATAACTACAGGGTAGTAACCGCGGAAGCGCTGCGCCAGCTGTGATCTTGGTTGTGTCATAACATCGCCAATTTACCAATCAGCGGCTATTATGCCAAAGAATTGCGTCAGCGTCTTGTTGCGGCATAGTGTTTGCTTAACATAAAACCAAATTGCCATAAATTGCTTACCGACAGTGGTGGAAAGCCAGAAAATGCGAACTTTATTAATGATCAGCAGCCTGTTGTGCAGTGCCAGTGTGTTGGCGCAGCCACAGTTGCGTCAATATTCTGCCAGTATTGAGCAATCAGTCTGGCAATTAAGTAAAAACACCCCGTTGGAGTGTCAGCTGCAGCATGAAATTCCGCAGTTTGGCCAGGCGGTATTTCGCAGTGTAGCCAGTAAAGGGCTGAACCTGGATTTTGAATTGCAAATGCTACGCCTGCCCGATAACTATGGCTTAGCTGAGGTGCTGTCAGTGCCGCCGGCCTGGCGTCCGGGTACCCCTGCTAAAGCGGTGGCCAGCATGAAGCTGTTAAAGCAATACAATGGCGATCTGCCGAAAAAAACGGCCTGGACCTTACTGACGGAACTGGAGCAGGGCTTTAGCCCGACATTTTACTTCAGCGACTGGTACAGCCCTTACGACAAAGTGGTGGCGGCGATGAACCCGGTGCAGTTTCCGGCAAATTACCATCAGTTTAATCAGTGTGTGTCGCGTTTACTGCCGTATGGCTTTGATGATATTGCTTTTACTGTACTGCGCTATGAAAGCGGTGGCGACCAGTTAACCCGGGAGTCTGAGCGCAGGCTGGCGCAGATAGCTGAATACCTGAAATATGATCAGGAGATCGACTATGTGGAAATTCAGGGCTACACCGACAGTTATGGCGGGCGCTGGATGAACGAGCAGTTATCGGTAAAACGGGCGGAGAAAGTAAAAAGCTTTTTTGTTGCCGCCGGGCTAAGTGCAGAGAAAGTTCAGGTAGAAGGTTTTGGTGAACGGCGCCACGTAGCGCCAAACGATACTGCCTTAGAACGTAAACAAAACCGCAGGGTAGTGTTGCAGCTGACTAAGCCTTAACCGGCTTAGTTTTGCACCATAACATCAACCTGGCGCCAGTTATCGCGGCTTGAGATCAGCACCCGTACCTGGTTGCCATTGAGGGTAAAATATAAATGTTCGCGGCCATACCGGCTTTGTACTGAATTGGGCTGTCCCAGTTGCTGGATATAAAAATCGCGTAGTGTGGTTTCGCTTTGCTGGCTAAAGTAACTGAGTACCGCAGGAAATTTATTATCAAGCCGGGCAAATTCACGGGCATCTTCCGGCAGCGGGATCTGGTAAAAATCTTTAGCGGCAACGCTCTGCCCGTAACTGAATAACACCAGACATAGTAAAACGGCTATCCGCATTTTTTGCCCTTACTTTTATTTATTATTCTGCGCTACCTTAGCAAACTTTTATGGCTCTTGCCCAGCAACTTGAAAACGGTTAGCTGCCAGCCGCTTACACAGCTGTTGTGTTAACGGTAGCGGTTCAGCACAAACCTGACAGGCGAGCAGCTCGGCCAGCAGTGGCGACAGCATAATGCCTCTGGCGCCCATAGCACCTATCAGGTAAAGGTTTTGCTGCTCAGCCAAGGGGCCAACCAAGGGCAGATGATCCGGCACAGTAGCCCGAAATGCCGCTGTGGCGTCTGTTACTTCAGCCTTGGCAAACCAGGCGGGTTGCTGCAACTCTTGCTGCACCAGTGCCAGGTTTTCGCTGTTGTCCTGCGCGCTGATAAAGGCTTCTGTTGCGTTACGGTCAAAGGTAGCGCCAACACTGTGCAGGTTTTGCCACTGCGGCGTAATATACCCTTTGTGACACAACACCGTTTTAAGTGGCGCCATAGCACTGGCTTGCACATAGCTGACCTGGCCGCGGATTTTATTCAGCGGCAACTGTGCCGTTGGGGCAAATTCTGCCAGTTTGCTACCACAGGCTAATACTAAAACTGCTGAGTGTAATTCTCCGGCCGCAGTATCTAAATGCCATCCGCTATGATGTTGCTTTATCGCCCGTACTTTACAATCAGGGCTAAAGCGGAATAACTTTTGCTGCTGTAAGTATTGCAGTGCCTGCAGGCAAAACTGCTGCGGGCTTAGCCAGCCGGCCAGCGGCAAGTAAATGCCGCTGTGGGGCAGCTTAAGCCCGGCAATGGCAGAGGCTTCAGTGGCATTGACAGCCTGTACCAGTTCAGCTGGCCACAGCGCTTTATCCATCAGTTTTTGCTGGCGCTGTTGTAGCAGCGTATTGCTGGCCAGATGCAGTAAGCCACACCAGTCCATGGCAAAACTCAGCCCTTGTTGTTGCCAGTGCTGATAAAAGCGGCGGGCAAACAAAAAGGCCTGAGCGTGTAATTGGCTGTCATCGGTGAGGTTGGCATGCAGGTTAGGATATACCGCGCCCTGGCGGTTTTGTGACGCCTGGCTTGCCACCCTGTCATCTTCGCAAATAAGATGCACGGCCACACCGCGCTGAGTCAGTGCCAAAGCTGTACAAAGCGATGCTATACCGCCACCAATAATGGTGACTTCAGGGGGTAACGGGGCGGGTGCTGCTAACGGGAGAGCAGTATCCGTTAGCATAGTGGCGGTCAGCATTTCACGCTTGCGGCCAAAGCCTTTAATTTTACTGACAGTAAAACCAGCCTGTTGCAGGCCACGCTTTACCAGCCCGGCAGAGGTAAAGGTAGATACCGTGCTGCCATTGCCACTTAGCCGGGCCAGGCCGGTAAACAGCTGCTGCTGCCACATATCCGGGTTTTTGCTGGGGGCAAAACCATCAAGGTAAATAGCATCTGCTGTGGCATTAAGCTCTGGCAGCAGGTTATTTACGTCACCAAACCACAAATCCAGTATTACGCTACCGTTATCAAAGCTAAGCCGGTGACAACCGCCAATACACAGCGGATAAGCGTCCAGCAGTTGCTGGCACTGCTGTTTAAGCTCGGTGTGTACTGCCAGCGCCTGGGTTAAATCGGCAAGGCTTAACGGGAATTTTTCAAAACTACTGAAATACAGGCGTTGGCAGGCGGCGTCTGGGAACTGCTGGCGGTATTGACGAAAGCGCAGCCAGGTCAACAGAAAGTTAGCGCCGGTGCCAAAACCGGTTTCAATAATATGGAAGGCGGGCCCTGAATGTGTATGCCAGCGCTGAGGTAAGCCATTTTGTTGCAAAAATACGTAATCGGTTTCGGCCATGCCACCGTCATTGGAAAAATAGACATCATCAAAATCTGACGCCACAGGCGTGCCTTGTTCATTAAAATGTATTTTGGCGTGTGTAAGCTGAGACATAGAAGGCGGGTCCACCACAATATTCGGCTTGTAGTTTACCCTAAGCTATCGCAAAATTGAAAACAGAGTACAAGTGTGCGCTGAAAGCTGACCACTTTGCAGAACAAAGTCCGTACAATAGCGCACAGTATTATTTTAACCTTGCCGGCAATTGGCTGGTCGATGGAGAAAGCATGAAAAGAGCGGTAATCACAGGTATTGGTATTGTGTCCAGTATTGGTAATAACAAAGACGAAGTACTGGCCTCGTTACAGGCCGGGCGTTCAGGCATTACCCGATCAGAAGAATTTGCTGAGCTGGGCCTGCGCTCGCAGGTATGGGGTAATATCAAACTGGAACCCAGTGAACTGATTGACCGTAAAGCTATGCGCTTTATGGGTGATGCTGCAGCCTATGCTTATCTTGCTATGCAAGAGGCCATGACAGACGCCGGTTTTACCGAAGAGCAAATTTCAAGCCCGCGTATTGGCTTAGTGGCGGGCTCTGGCGGCGCGTCATCTAAAGTACAGGTAGAAGCGGCTGATATTCTGCGTGAAAAAGGCGTAAAGCGGGTTGGCCCTTATGCGGTGCCAAAAACTATGTCCAGTACTTGTTCAGCCTGTCTGGCAACACCGTTTAAAATTAAAGGTGTTAACTATTCTATCAGCTCGGCCTGTGCCACCAGTGCGCACTGTATTGGCCATGCGGTAGAGTTGATCCAGCTGGGCAAGCAGGACGTGGTATTTGCCGGTGGCGGTGAGGAAGTACACTGGACGCTGGCAATGGAATTTGATGCAATGGGCGCGCTGTCTACCAAGTACAACGACTCCCCAGAGCTGGCATCGCGCACTTATGATGCGAACCGCGATGGTTTTGTCATCAGCGGTGGCGGTGGCATGGTAGTGGTTGAAGAGCTGGAGCATGCTTTAGCCCGTGGTGCCACTATTTATGCTGAAGTAGTAGGTTATGGCGCCACGTCTGACGGCTATGACATGGTAGCGCCAAGTGGTGAAGGCGCCGTGCGTTGTATGCAAATGGCGATGCAAAATGTCGCGGCTCAGGTAGATTACGTTAATACGCATGGTACCAGTACGCCGGTAGGTGATGTGAAAGAGCTGGGCGCTATCCAGGAAGTATTTGCCGGTAAATCACCTGCAATCAGTGCGACTAAAGCGATGACCGGCCATGCGCTGGGTGCTGCAGGTGTGCATGAAGCAATATATTCACTGCTGATGATGAAACACAGCTTTATCGCGCCTTCAATTAATATCGGCGAGCTGGATGAAGCCGCGCAGGGGCTGAATATTGTTACTAAAGCCACCCCGGCTGAGCTTAATACCGTGATGTCGAACAGCTTTGGTTTTGGTGGTACTAATGCCACTTTAGTCATGCAAAAGTATCGTAGTTAGTAGCCACGGCTGCCGATACAGATAAAAAAACGGGCGCTTAATACGCCCGTTTTTTATGTCTTGCTGTTTTTATGCTTCTGTATCATCCAGATCCCAGTCATCCAGTAACTGGCGTAAACGTTTTTGCTCCAGCAGATCATCTATGCGCCGCCGGGCTTCCAGCTTTTGTTTTGCTTTTTGATCTTTTGACGATACATCTTTGACGATCTCAACTTCATCCGTTAAGTCATCCAGTTCAAAATCGTTGCTTTCTACCTGTGACATAAGCGCACCTCAGATTTTTTTTGCTTATTTACCGAGATTTACCGGTTTTAAACAGTGAATTATTTTTTTACAGACGATAAAAATTTTTCAAATAACAGTTTCAGCTTCACTCAGCAGTGGCCGGAACACCTGCTTGCGTGGCGATAACTGGGTTTTGCTGTTTACTATATGCTCAATAAAATCAATAACTTTCTCTTGCAGGCGCACGCTATTTAACCGGTTAATCCGGGCTATGCCGCCAGGGCTCATTACATTTACTTCAATCAATTTGCCGTTAATTACGTCTATGCCGGCAAAAAATAAACCGTCGCGGGCAAGCTTAGGGCCTATATGAGCACATAAGCGCTTCTCCTGTTCGGTTAGCTGATGCTTAACCACAGTGCCGCCGGCATGCACGTTAGAGCGCACATCATCAACCGGTGGAATACGGCGCATGGCACCGATAGGTTTACCGTTTAGCATTAAAATACGGATATCGCCCAGTTCAGCGCCTTCAACATATTCCTGCAAAATAACGTAGTTGCCACGCTCGGTATCGCCAATATAAAAATCCAGTAACGAGCGTGCGCTTTGCGCGGCAGATTTTTCCAGCAAAATAACGCCTTTGCCACCGTAGCCGTTCAGTGGTTTTAAAATCATTTTATCGTTGGGCGACTCTGCCAGCACCCGCGCCAGATAATCCTTGTTTTTTGACACATGTGTAACCGGAATAAACTCGTTGTCCGGGTCGTGTAAGGACGCGGTGTACATCTTGTTGTTGGCAATACGCACACCATCTAAATCATTCATAATAAAGGTGTCTTCGCGCACCGAGTCCAAGAAATTGAGTACTATCGGGTCCAGCGGCGGGTTTAACCGGATAAAAATGGCATCAAAAGCCGCCAATGGCAGCTTTTGCTGATTAAACTGCGCGTTACGATAAAAGCTGGCGATGTTGCTGGACACTTTCTGGCCTTTAACAAACACTTTGCAAAACGCCTGGGCGATGCTATCCCGCACGGTTAAGTTAGTCGCATGGGTAATGGCTACAGTATGGCCGCGGCTGACCGCTTCGTGGATCATCCGAATAGTACTGTCGCCTTCGGGATAAACTTTGTCCCACGGGTACATTAAAAAACAAATGCGCATAGCGATCCTTGAGTAAGCAGTTCTGGCTAAGCATACGAGAGCCACCAAAAAAAGGAAGCGGATGATAGCGGATAGCAAAAAAAACACACGTGAATTTTTATCGTTTTGGGCAAACAGATCGGCTTTAGGTTATGCTGCGTAACAGTTGTTGGCCTTAAGTGCAAACCCTACAGGAGATGAAAATGAAAACATTACTAAGCGCCGTAGCCTTAGCTTGCGGTTTACTGGCTATGCCGGCAATGGCTAACCAGTGTGGTGAAATTCTCGGCCATTCTATGCAGCAGTTAAATACGCGTGAGAGCGTAGATTTATGCGACAGCTACAAAGGCAAAACCCTGCTGGTGGTGAATACGGCCAGTAAATGTGGTTTTACCAAGCAGTTTGAAGGCCTTGAGGCTTTACATCAAAAGTACCAAGACAAAGGTTTAGTGATACTGGGGTTTCCGTCGGACAGCTTTATGCAGGAATATGACGATGCCGAAAAAACGGCTGAGGTGTGTTACTTAACCTACGGTGTGAAATTTCCGATGTTTGCCAGCTCTAAGGTAAAAGGCGACGATGCCAACCCGGTATTTAAAGCTTTAATTGCCAAAACCGGGGAAGCACCAAGCTGGAATTTTAATAAGTATCTGGTAAGCAGCGACGAGCAAACAGTAAAACATTTTGGCAGCCGCACCGCACCGGACGATAAAGCTTTTATTGCCGAGCTGGAAAAAATGTTGGCCGCAAATGCTGCTGCAGAACCTGCGGCAAAATCCGGCGAGTAATTCTGCGCGGAACCAGTCAACTGCGGCTGGAACCTCGATTTGGTCATCACAGAGTGTCTGAGCGAACGCGCAAGCGGTAGCGACAAACTTGTCAGGAACAAGTTTGAACAGCTTTAGCTGGCCCGATTAGGGTGTAGGGCAGGATGCCCGACATAGTTGCTGTGATGAGCCAAGGCGAGTGTTGCAGCGCAAGCAGTTGACGATTTGATTAAGTTTTAGCGCTTAACTCAAACGCCGTATCTACAGTAGTGGGTTTCGCCTCAGCTGCGCTGCGGGCTAATACATCACAACGCTCATTCTCCGGGTGGCCGGCATGGCCTTTTACCCAGTGCCAGTTAACTTTGTGGGCTGAGGCGGCAGTATCCAGCCGTTGCCATAAATCCTGATTTTTCACCGGCTGCTTCTGGCTGGTTTTCCAGTTATTACGCTTCCAGCCGGCCAGCCATTGGGTAATACCTAAGCGCACATACTGACTATCGGTGGTTAAATCCACATCGCAGCTGTCTTTTAAACTCTCCAGCGCAACAATAGCGGCTAACAGTTCCATCCGGTTATTCGTGGTGAGTTTATAGCCGCCGCTTAACTCTTTGCGATGCTGTTTATAGATCAGCACAGCACCGTAGCCGCCCGGGCCGGGGTTACCCAGGCAGGAGCCGTCGGTATAGATCGCAACTGTTTTGCGCATAAAGCCTTTCCTCAAACCAAAACGGCGTATAATCTAACCCAAATGCTGTAAAAAACGAAACTGCTATGGCTAAAAGACAAATTATTCTCGACACTGAAACTACTGGTCTAAACCCCAAAGACGGCCACCGCATTATTGAAATAGGTTGCGTAGAGCTGATAAACCGGCGTTTTACCGGCAATAATTTTCATGTTTACATTAACCCCGAGCGGATTATTGACGCTGAAGCGGTTGCCGTTCACGGTATTACCAACGAGCGGTTAAAACATGAACCCAAATTTCGTGATATCGCCAGAAACTTTTATGACTATATTCATGGTGCCGAGCTGGTGATCCATAACGCCGCGTTTGACGTCGGCTTTATTAATCACGAGTTTTCCATGCTGCATCCGCAACTGGCACCGGTTGGCGACTATTGCGCTATCCTGGATACCTTATTAATGGCGCGGGAACTGCACCCAGGCCAAAAGAACAACCTCGATGCACTGTGCCGCCGTTATGATATTAATAACAGCCACCGTACACTGCACGGCGCTTTATTGGATGCTGAAATTTTAGCGGATGTTTATCTGCTGATGACCGGGGGCCAGGTAAGTTTAAACCTGGCAAACGAGCAAGACGGTACAGACGGCGACGGTGGCCCGGTGGCTATACAGCGTAGTGGCCGGTTAAAGGTGCTGCAGGCAACTGCAGAGGAATTGGCCGCGCATGAAAGCCGGCTGGATCTGGTACAGAAAAAAGGAGGCAGTTGCCTGTGGCGAAACTGATAGCAGCATTAGGTTTATTGCTTTGCAGCCTCCCACTTAGCGCCATGCAAGACGCGCCGCCTGGCACTGCAGCTGCGGTAACAGAAGTCACAGAGGCTGTTGATGAGAAAACCCTGCATGAAAGTGGTTTTACGCTGTTAAGTGATTTACCTACAAAAAACCAGATTTCGCTGTTTGATAACCGTTTTCGTATTGATGATAAAGTCGACGAAATTACCCTGCTGTTGTTTCGCCGGCGTGGCTCGGCGTCGGTAGTGCTGGTAAAGCCGGATGGCAGCAAAATTCATTTTAATACCGCTGAAGCCCAACAGGTCCGTTGGCATGACGCCAGCAGTTACGATTTAATTCAGATTAAAAACCCGATGCCAGGCCCATGGCAGGCCATTGGCCGCCTGCTGCCTGAAAGCCGTATTATGTTGCTAAGCGACATTCAGTTAAACGTAGAGCCGTTACCTGCCAACCTGATGGTAGGTGAAACCGTTAAGATCACCGCCCGTTTAACAAATGGCGATCAGCCTATTACAGCGAAAGATTTTAACGAAGTGCTGGCGCTGGAAGTGATCTTTGTCAGCACCAATAATGCTGACTACGACAACTTTGGCCGTGGCGTGGTGCAGGTAGCGCAATTTCGTGATGACGGTAAAGGCTATGATGAGCGCTCCCGTGACGGCATTTTTACCGGCGAGTTTCAGCTAAAATTTGTGGCCGGTGAATGGACGCCTAAATATATAGTGCGCACACCTTTATATACCCGTGAAGTAGAGCAGGCACCCGTGGTTTTAAAGCCCGCGCCAATAGTTGCAGATATTACCGCCGCGGCTGCGCTGGCTGACGATAAACCTCAGCAGCAGGCTAAACCGCACCAGGTGTTGTTTCGGGTAACCGACAATAGTGTGAATGCCGCCTCGGTGTTGCTGCAGGGCAGAGTACGTTATCCCAGTGGCGAGATAGAGTCGTTTGCGCTGAATGAGCCTGGCACCTCACCGCGTGAGCTTAAACTGCATAACCGTGGCCATGGCAGCTACATTTTAGAGGTGGCGGCTTTTGGCGAGATGCAAGATGGCCGCGAATTTATGCTTAATCTGCCTGAAGTAAGTTTTGTAGTTAACCGGCCGGTATTAGACGCACCGGTACTGGCAGATTTGCCGCAAAAAGTTAAAGATGAAATTGCCGCCGAGCAAGCCGAACCTGTACCTGAGTTTCCCTGGGGCTTAGTTATTGGCGCTAACTTGTTTATCCTGTTTGGTGGTGGTTTTGCTATCTGGTTTGTTATGACAGACAAGAAATTAGCCGATTTACAGTTCTGGCGTAAAAAAGCCGAAAAGGCAGCGCCGGTTGCGGCAACGGCAGAAAAAAATAAGCCTGCAGCAGATAAAAACAGCAGCAATGCGCAAAAAAACAACGATATGGATGACATTCTGGATCTGACCTTGCCGGATGATTAAGGATTAGGCAAAAGCGGCAAAAAAGGTGTTGACGGCCTTTCGGCTAATCCGTATCATTCCCGCCGCACTGCAGGATACCCAAACGAAATTCTGCAGGGCAATTGGTGCGGAGCGGTAGTTCAGTCGGTTAGAATACCGGCCTGTCACGCCGGGGGTCGCGGGTTCGAGTCCCGTCCGCTCCGCCAATTTATGTAATGCTTACGTCGGAGCGGTAGTTCAGTCGGTTAGAATACCGGCCTGTCACGCCGGGGGTCGCGGGTTCGAGTCCCGTCCGCTCCGCCACTAAGCCTTACACTGCTTGTCTGATTTCGGAGCGGTAGTTCAGTCGGTTAGAATACCGGCCTGTCACGCCGGGGGTCGCGGGTTCGAGTCCCGTCCGCTCCGCCAATTCAGAAAGTTACCGAAAGGTAAAAGCCAAAGAGCGCAAGCTCACTCCAGCGCGGAGCGGTAGTTCAGTCGGTTAGAATACCGGCCTGTCACGCCGGGGGTCGCGGGTTCGAGTCCCGTCCGCTCCGCCACTTTAAACCAGCATAATGCTGGTTTTTTGTTTTTTAGCCTAAGCAGTAGTTCAGTCGGTTGCTCTTTGAAAATCACTTTGCAATATAGTTCTTACCACGAAAGACGGGCGATGATACGCGCTTCATCAGCGAGCAGCGAAAACGACCAGCCATTGCGCTCACACAGCCGTTGCACAATACCCAGCCCCAAACCATAGCCATTAGATGCCGCCCTGGCCGGCGTGCGCCGTTCATCAGCATCACTGCTCAGTTGATTGGTGATTAACAGCTCGTGCTGTTTGATACGAATGGTGATCGGTCCGTGCCCGTCGAGGGTGTGCTCAAAGGCATTACGCACCAGATTATTGACCGCGATAGAAAAAGCCTGCGGATGGCCGTAGACTTCGGGATTTGCCACTTTGTCGATATCAATATCGACGAACTTGCGGCTTAGCAGATAGCGCTGCTGTTCTATCGCCTTGTTCACCAGCGGCAGCACGAAAAACTGCTCGTTATACAAGCCGTCGTCGGTTTCGCGGGCGAGACACAAGAACATTTCAATGGTGGTTTTCATGTCGAGCGTCGCGCGCCTGACCCGATCCAGCGCTTTCATATCGGTTGCTGATAGCTCGCTGTGTTCCAGCAGCTCAAGCGCGCCTGTGATCACCGTGATTGGCGTGCGTAACTCATGGCTGGCTGAATCAGTAAAATAGCGCTCTCTGGCAATAAAGGCGCTGATACGCTCAAGGGTTTTCTCAATGGTCTCCGCCAGCACTCCCACTTCATCAGCGCCGAAGCGGCCAGACTCTATGCGTTTATAATCATCCATCGACAGATGTTCCAGATCGATGTCTGCAACCACTTTGGCCAGTTGCAGGACAGGGGCAACAGCTTTGCGCATTACAACCATTCCAAGCCCGAAACCAACAGCACCGAGTGTGCCCACCACACCGGTAATAAGCAGCAGCCACCACCAATCCTCTGATGATGCAGCCTCAATCCCGGCAACGTCGAACACCACATAGGCTTGGCGCTGTGCATTGCCGGTAGCCAGCTCTTGATTGTCGGTAGCTAGCACCGCAACATGCAACTCCTCGGATTCAAATTCGTACAATCCTACCGCGGGGTTAGTTTGTGCCCACGCCCTGAGTGATTCCGGCAGGCTGGCAATGTCATCGTATGCGCGAAGGTTCACCGGCATAACGGGATAGCTTTCGGCAGCTTGCTGCAGCTGATGCATCAGCACACGGTCTTCACTCAACTTGATCGCCGCGAAGAAGGCAAAGCCCCAGACCACGCTGAGTACAGCCACACATAGCGCAAAGGCAAAGGCGACACGCTTACGTAAACTGTGGCGGTACATTAGTGACTGTCCTCTGCACTACTAGCCTCTGCAATCCGGTAGCCGATGCGGTGCACCGTATGGATTAACGGGCTATCAAACGGCCTGTCGATAGCCTGGCGCAGCTTGTAAAGGTGTGAGCGCAGTGCATCGCCATCGGGGGGCTCGTCTGCCCACAACAAGGTTTCAAGAGTATCACGAGCCACAACAGACGGCGATTGTTCCATCAGGCGTTGCAGTAGTCTGATACCGGCAGGGGTCAGATCGATGCGCCTTCCGGCGCGATGCACTTGCAGTGTGGACTTGTTCAGCGTCAGATCGCCCACAGTTAACAGGTTGTCGGGTCTGCCGTGACTACGTTTGTACAGCGCCTGCAGCCTTGCATGCAGCTCTTGTAATGCGAATGGCTTAACCAAGTAGTCATCGGCTCCCGCCGCAAACCCCTTCAGTTTATCGTCAAGCTTGTCTCTGGCCGTTAGCATCAGCACGGGTGTTGCTATTTCGGCATCCGTTCGCAGCCTTTGGCAGAAACTTAAGCCATCCATCCCCGGCAGCATCAGGTCCAGTACAATAACGTCGAACGGATGCGTCAACGCCAGGTGCATTGCGCTGATACCGTCATAGGCAAAATCCATCACATAGCTATGTTTTTCAAGATACGCAGCAATGTTCTCGCAAATGTCGCGGTTGTCTTCGACAATCAACACTCTAACCGGCACGGCACCAAGCGCGTGAACCATATGCTGCTCCCTCTTACCTGTTTTTACCAGGCCTGATATACCCGGCCCAATTTACCATGGCCGATATATCAGGCGCGATCTACTACGCACGATTTACCATGCATAGTCCAGTCGCAGACCAATCAGCGGCTCGGCTTCGCTATCGTCCTTCACCAGTACGCCGCGGCGGTAGTCAAACTCGGTGTCATCGCTTGACGACGCTGCCGTTACGTTGATGACATCCAAAAAGGCTGTGACATCGATCGGGCCAAACGCGCGTCTATAGTCAACGCGAACGTTCAACAAGGCGGAACTGTCTTTGCGACCAACATTGCGCTCTGTGATCTCTTTCGAGTAGCGTAGCGGTTGGCCCGGCCCCAAAACGTCTGAGTGAATAATAAAGTTGTCGTCTGGCCGGCCGGAAAGGTATTTGTAGCGCCCGGCAACCTTCCAGCGGTCGCTGATTTCCCAGGTCAGGCCCAGCGTGGCGACATGCTTGCGGCTGAATTCAGCGGCTACGTCACCGCGCCCGTCTTTGCGATCGACCACGGCATCGTTGTAAGAGTAGGTTGCGCTGGCGTAAAGGCCTTCGAAGATCATACCGTTAACCACTATATCAACGCCATACGAGCTGCCATCGCCAATATTGGCAAAGGTGCCGTTTGCCCGATCCAGATCTACCACCAGGTTGTCGAGGTTTTGATAGTAGGCCTCGGTTAATACCGACCAATTGCTGTGCGGGAAATACTTAAAACCGACACTGCTATGGGTAATTTTTTCGGTTTTAAGGTTATTTGACGTGTTAGAAGCAAGGTGTAAAAACCGCGGTGACTGATGAAACAGCCCTGCAGTGGCAAAATATCTGACCTTTTTACCCGGCCGCCAGTTAATGCTGAATCTGGGCGAGGCGAAGCTTTCGTCGGCAAAACCATCGCGCTCCAGCCGTAAGCCGGTGCCAAAATCCCACTCGCCGCGCTGAAAAACCTGCTCTACGTAGCCGGCATAGCTGGTTTCTTTCTGATTTAGTGCAGAGTTGATATTGTCGGGAGTCAGCACAATAAAACGCTGTTCGGGGTCTTGCCTGAAATCATCTTCGTCATAAACAAAGCGGATCCAATCGCCATCTAACACAGTGTTATAGTCCAGTTTAATTTGCGTTACCTGCACACCGGCACTGAATAACCCCCATTGATTTATTGTCTCAAAATCGCTGCGCCAGCCGATCTCCGTTTCAGCTTCACCAATGGTAATAATGTTTTCCCGCACCGGAAAATCAGCCGCGGGTGAGCCCTCTGGTACCAGATCAGGAAAGGCTTCACCCTCTGAACTCACCTTGTCGCTTTTGCGGTAGTAAAGCTTGTTAGTCCAGACAGCTGTCTCGCCAACTAATGATCGCAAGGTCAGGCCATACAAGTCACTATCCTGTTCAGAATATTGCAGCGCAGCATCTTCGAAATTGGGCGACTCAAAAACGTGCGTCACGTCGCGGATATAGTCCTCGTGGGTATCTATCAGTAGAATTTCCAAGGTGTTGTTCTGGTTGATGGGTATCACCGACTTTACGATGATGTCCCTTAACACCGGATCACCAATGTCCAGCTCTTCGATGGTTTCAAACAACTTGCCGAAATCCAGCCGCCGGGCAGAAACCAGCATTGTTGCGTCTTGTGTAATACCTGCAGGGCCGTCGTAACCCACTTCATAACCGGCAAGGTCGTAGCGCAAACTGGCTGACGGGCTTGGATTGCCATCGGCGACGTCCAGTTTCAGTAGCGATGCTGCGCGGCCACCATAAGCCGCCTCCCAGCCACCCGGTGAGAAGTCGGCACCGCTGATCACATTCGGTGCGAAAATCGAGAAACGGCCGCCACCACCAACATCTTCCTCTTCACCCAGTGTCGCATCAAAGTGCACCGCCTTATCAAACGGGAAGTCATCAACGAATAACAAATTATCTCTCGGGCCACGGCCGCGTACACTAAAGCTGGCGAATTCACTGGCGGATGCCAGGCCAGGTAAACCGTCTAAGGAGAGCAGCGGATCTGCGCCACCGCCTACAGCGCTTCGCAACGTCTCTCTGTCGAGATAGGTGCTGGAACCTGACGCAAAAGTATTGGTTTGCTGTCCCCGAACTGCCACTTTCTCAATTTCCACTTCGCTAAGTTTGAATTCAATTCTGATATTTTTGCGCGTAATCACCCGTAAGCTTGGCTCATACACTGCAGTGAACCCGCTTTTAGCCAGGTTCACCGAGTAAAGACCGGGGTCGAGCTGTTCAACGACGATACGACCTTGTTCGTCGGTTTCTAAAGTTTGCGTGAAATTGCTTTCCCGTTTCGTCAGCGTGAGCTGCACGCTCGGGAGTGGCCTGTCAGTGTTCTGATTTTTAACGACGACAGTCAGCGCACCGGGTGCCTCTGCGGCATTGGCAAAAATCGGAACGCCAACAAGGGGCAAGCCAAGCAGCAGCGCCCACAATTTCAACCTTAGTCTCAACCACGATACCTTTATTAATTGCCTGCTCATATTGTTATTCCTCCAACTATCAGCCGAATTTATTTGATGAAGCGTTGCGAGGTTAGCAAAGCAATTGTGACTAAAACGTCGCTGAAATGTGCAAGCGGTTTAATTTGTTCCGCGCTAAGCATAAAACCGGCCGGAGTAAATAAGCCGGATCGAGCACAGCAACAGCGGTTGGATAACTCAAACCAACAGCCGGACAGTTATCCGGCCGATGATTTTTATGAGATTGTCGCATTTCTGACATCAGTTGTAACAATAACCCTATAGGCAAAAGCCGCTTTTCGGTGCAACATCTTAGCGGCAGATGGCTGCTGTGGCAGCGTTAAATCAGGTTATAAACAAGGACAGGTTAAATATGGGTTTAGTCAGTACCGCGGTGTCGCAGGGCTATGTGCGTTTTGCCGGCTGCTGTTATTTGTTAATTATCGGTTTAGGTTTGTATGCTGAAACACTGGTGCGTGGCAGCCTGGTTGTTGCTGGCAATGCCATAGCAACCGCAGCGCAAATTGGCGCGGCAGAGACGTTTTGGCGCAGCGGCATCGTCGCCGATTTGTGTATGCAGCTGTTAGACATCCCGATAATTGTGCTGTTTTATCTGTTATTTAAGCCGGTTAATGCCGCGCTTAATTTAACGGCTACTGCGTTTAACCTGATGCAAACCGCGGTGCTGGTGGCCAATAAACTCTGCCTGGTGCTGCCGTTGCTGCTGTTAAGTGGCTCGGCGTATTTAAGCGCGTTTTCGCCTGAGCAGCTAAGTACGCTGTCGTACACAGCAATACGGCTGCATAACTATGGTTTTGCCATCGGTTTGTTATTTTTCGCGCTGGCCTGTGTTATCCGCGGCTATCTGATTATTAAATCGCAGCTATTCCCCAAAATACTGGGCCTGATGTTGGGCCTGGCCGGTGTCTGTTATCTGGTGAATACACTGGCACTGCTACTTGCACCTGATTTTGCCGATAAGTTATTCCCATGGATCATGTTGCCGGTGTTAGTCGGGGAGTTATCGCTTAGCCTGTGGATGATAGTAAAAGGCGCAAATGTAAAAGGGCTGGCACAATGAGCGCCTACCGGGTTTCACTGTGGTTGCCGCTGGTAGCCTTGCTGTTGGCAGCTATGCATCTGACGATGGAATATTTTTCAGGTGGGGTACAAAGCCATCATATATTGAATGACGCCACGCTGCCGGCTATTTCAAACTGGTTCGAACTTGTTACCTTACCGCTGCTGGGCTTAGCGCTGGCAACATATGCGCAGCGGCAACCGGCACATATAGCACGCCTGGCGACATTACCGGTCAGCTTATTGCCGGGACTTATCGGCGCTGCCTGTTATGGTGGGGTCTTTGCCGCCAGTTTTGCCCTGGGCCAGATGACAATAACCACACTGCTGTTTTTCGGTTTACTGCCCTGTGCCGTGTTGTTTCCGCTTTACCGGCTGCACTATATCAGCGGCTTTGTCGTGGCGATGACGTTTACCTTCGGCGGCATTCTGCCGTTGATGATAACCGCATCGTTAGCGCTGCTGTCCTGGGTTAGCCGCTTTGTTATCGCCAGCGTTGTAGCACGCTGGCGTATCTACCGCGCCAAGCTGGCAAAACCGCTATAAGGCGGTTTGCTGGTGAGGTTGCCTATGCAGCGTCTGTTTATACCAGGCAGGGCTGAATAAGCAGGGGCAGATCAAAGCTGATTAACATTAACCACTATACGCCCGCGCACCTGGCCGTCTAGTAAACGCTGGGCGGTATCACACACCTGCGCTAAACCTATCTCGGTAGCCACCTGTTGCAGCGTGTTGCTGTCTAACACCTTCGCCAATCTACCCCAGGCTTCGACGCGGTCTTTAAGCGGGCGCATCACGCTGTCGATACCGGCCAGGGTGATACCGCGCAAGATAAACGGCGCTACTGAACCTGGCAAGTCCATACCTTGGGCCAGACCACAAGCCGCGACTATGCCGCCGTATTTGGTGCCGGCACAGGCATTAACTAATGTATGGCTGCCTACCGAATCTACCACACCGGCCCAACGCTCTTTGGCCAGCGGTCGGCCGGGTTCTGAAAGTGTATGCCGGTCAATAATCTCGCTGGCGCCAAGCGCTTTAAGGTACTCAGCTTCTGCCACCCGGCCGGTAGCAGCGACTACGCTGTAGCCCAGCTTGGCCAGTATCGCGATAGCATAGCTGCCAACCCCACCATTGGCACCGGTAACCAATATCTCGCCAGAGTTCGGTACTACACCATGTTTCTCTAATGCCATCACACACAGCATAGCGGTGTAGCCCGCGGTACCAATCGCCATCGCCTGTTTAGCCGACAACCCCTTGGGCAGCGCAATTAACCAGTCACTGTTAAGTTGCGCCTGTTGCGCCAGGCCGCCACAGTGCGCTTCGCCGACACCAAAGCCGTTAATCAGTACTTCATCACCGGGGTTAAACTTGCCCGAGGCACAGCTTATTACCGTGCCGGCCAAATCAATGCCCGGGATCATAGGGAATTTGCGCACCACCGGTGATTTACCCGTAATGGCCAGCGCATCTTTATAATTCAGTGTGCTGTAAGCCACACTTACCAGCGTGTCGCCGTCCATCAGCACGGCATCGTCTAAATCTTTAAGCGCGGCGCGATAACCGCCCTCGTCTTTTTCAATTAATACGCCTTTAAACATATCGCCTCCTAAATAGACCAGTTGTCTATTTATTAATAAAAAAATTAGCCGGCTAAGCCCTGCATAAACCGTTCTGCATAGCTATCCAGCGGCTGCGTGCTTTGCTCCAGCCGTGATCGGCTTACTGCGCCTTCCCAGCCAATCCAGAAAAACTCGGCTAACGCGTCGCAATCAGCCGCTGGCGCTAATTCACCGGCCAGTTGTGCTTCGCGCAGGCAAGCAGCAATACGCTGCTGCCAGCTTTTAAAGATGGCTATCAGCACCGGGCGAAAACTTTCGGGTAATACATCCACTTCCTGGCCTAAATTGCCCACCAGACAGCCGCGTTTAAACTGATGCCGGGCAATACCATGCTTGGCATCTTCGACAAAATTACGTATCCGCTGTAGCGGCGAAAAGTTGTTATCCAGCAAGCAGCTATCCAGCTTGCTGGCAAAGTAGTTGGCGTAACTATCAAGCACGGCATGGCCAAAGGCTTCTTTACTTTTAAAGTAAAAATAAAACGAGCCTTTAGGCACTCCGACGTTTTTCAGAATTTTGTCTAAGCCCGAGGCGGTAAAACCGATTTCGGTTAAATGCTCAAGCCCGCTTCTAATCAGCTCGGCGCGGATATCACGCTGTTGTGCAGCTAATTTGGGCGGCCTGCCTCTGCGAGGTGTTGTATGTAATGTTGTCATGCAAAGATAATAGACCGAGTGTCTATGAAAATACATTAGACAAAGGTCGAAGCTTTTTTGGGGTTGATATACAAAGCAGGGGTTATGAGGAAAAAAGCAAGAACTGACCCTGAACTCTCGAGTGGCATAACGAGATAACGTCTAACAAGTGACAAAAAGGGGGCTTAATGCCCCTTTTCTCTGATTTAGGGTTTCTTTTTGTTGTCGTTATCTACCACAATTTTTACCCGTTCATGCGGCATATATTCTTCCGGCTCATCAGGAAAGGCTTCAGCATCGGTATTGGTCATGCTTTCAAAGCTACCGGACAGTATGCCGAATTCGTCTTCTAAATCGGGTACATTTTCCAGCTCTTTAACGCGTTTGGCTATCCGCTTACCCAGCCATTCGTCAAACTCGGGAGTACCTGGTTCAGGCCTGTCAGTTCGTTTGTTCATAGTAAATCCTTCACACAGTAGTCACTTTTACCGCCAACATAGGTAAAGCCCATAGCTTCATAATGAGAACGTACTTTGTTGTTTATTGGGTTCATTATTCTGATTTGCTCAGCGCCAATAATATCTGCATAAGTTTCTGCGACTAAAACCGTTAATTGTACCGTCTGGCCTGTTAGTGGTGTTTTCTCAGGAGAAGATTCAATCATATCTAAACGCAATTTACCCGCCCCCCAAGTGGGCCGACCCAAAGATACACTGCACAGCTTACTATGAAACCAGATGGCGAGCTCAAACCGCTTAGGATAAATGGCAGCGTAACGGCTGGCCCAATGCTGCCAAGACCACATTACCCGGCGATCAGGATGCGCCTCCCAACGGGATAACTGCGCCATTGTCCTACCGGTAATATCGTCAAGTTTTACTGATTCCTGCAAATTTAACGGCAATTTTAATACTGCTTGCGTGCGGCTATGTTCTCTTAACTGGGCATATGTGCGATCTGCCAACTGGTGGCTTGCTTGTTTCATGCTTCATCCTTGTAAACTAAAGTTAAAAAATAGTAACTTTTCAAGGTGTGTTGAGCAAGCAGAAAAACAGCTTTTTAGCCGGGTTTGGCGATTGCTTAATAGGTGAGATTACACGGAATAGAAAACTCTTTTCTTATTGAAGCAGGTTAACTAACGCGAGAATAATCGTCTAGCACAAAAAATAACCAAAAAACGGCAATATCAGCATTAAATCAGAAGTTCGTTAGTTTTATTCGATGCCAAAATAGCAGTATGGCTTCTATTGCCGTTGGTCTTGGCCAAGTACAGCAAAGTCATTCAAAAACTTAGCGGATTTAAATGTTTGACGGTATTTTTTTCATAGTTGATTTGGGATATGAAAGTAAAAGGGAGTTAGGATGCTAGAAACAAATGGAAAGACATACCAGCTAACTATTTATCTGGTTAAAAATGCTAGTGCACCTAATGAAGACTTAGTTAAAACTGGAAATGCGAAAACTCCTGTGCAGTTTAGCATTAGAGATAATCCAGTAAGTTTATATGTGAGGATTCCAACAACAAAAATGCCTGATTGGATTACATTGTTAATGCAGTCGGAACAAGTTCCTGCGAGTATTTTCGATAATTCATCAAGTACTGGCGCATTGATGGTTGTACGACTTCCTGATGCAACCTTTTTAGTGACGTTTGGGCTAGGGCACACATTACATAATCCAGAATCAATAGAAAGGGATTTTGGATTGCGTGTAGCGCTCAACTCAACCAAGGCAACTGAAATTCGCAGTATGGATAAAGCTACCAGCGAATTGACGCCGCTGAATTCCAGAACACAAAGCAGTCTTGGGGTAGATATTGAACAGTTACTTATCGATACAGAAACCGATTTGCTCTACGCAATTACAGGTATTAGCGAGGTAGAACAGTTTGGAACCGTTGTGACTGGTCGAGACTCATTGACTATCAAGCCGAAATTAGATTTAGAAAAGCTTCCTAATATTTTACGTAAGGCATTAGAGCGATATCAGGCCGTTTTACCTTCGGAGTATGAGTGGGTTGATAATATTCGTAGAGAAAAAGATAGCTCGGTGATAATGGCTCTTGATAACCAATTAGTTGCCGACATGAATGCCAAAAATAACAGTAAAATCTGGCTGGGTGAGCCCGAAATTGTAGATTGGGAAACCAATCTTGGATACTCATTTGGACGTGATCAATTCGTTTATCCTGTTTTAAGTCTGCAGAGGTTTCTTAGCTATGCTTTACGGGAGGGGGAAGAGTTATCTCTTCAGCATTTAAAAAACAGTGCAATCCATTGTCGTGATGCTCAATATGTATCGCTTCGAAATTGGTCAGTTTATCGAAGTGTTTATGCGGAAATTACTTGGAGAAACAGCATTTACATGCTTAGAAATGGAGTGTGGTATAAAGTTGCTGAAAGCTTCATAGATAGGATTAATGACTCTCTTAGTCGTATACCAATCTACAGCCAGGTTCTACCAGAGTTTGATCACAGTGACGAAGAGGATTACAACTCATCGGTTGCTTCGCAAATTGCTGATACTCATTTACTTGATAGAGATACAGTCACGTTTGGTAGCCGTTATAGCAAGATAGAAATTTGCGATCTAATTAAAGCTGGGGAAGATTTAATCCACGTCAAAAAATACGTTAGCTCACAAACTCTCAGCCATTTATTTTATCAGGGATTGGTTTCGGCCGAGACTCTTAAAAAGAGTTCTGAATTCAGGAGTTTATTCAATGATAAATTACCAATAGATATGAAACTGCAAAATCCAAACAACGAATTAATTCAAGATCAGTATCAAGTTGTTTACGCAATTTATTCAGATAAGACACTGCCGCAGGATTTACCATTTTTTTCTAAAATAACTTTGAAAAATGCATTTCTGAATCTGAGAGCTATGGGGTTTCGTGTCGCATTGGCTGATGTGCCGATCAGCACTAGGCTAAAAGCCTTAAGTGTAACGAAAACTGGCAAGTTACCGAAGAAAGTCACAGCTTCTTGAAGTTAAAGTATGGTTACGGGATTAGACTTTCCCTTTTGCTGATACTGTCTCAATGAGTGGCTTCTTACACCAGCTGCTTAGTCGCTACCAACACGCTATTGTTATTTGACTCCATAGATCAGTTTGATAATGCAACTAAGGTTGGGACAAAAAGCAAGACTCGATCCCGTGGCTCCTTCCGCCTCAAACAAGTGCAACAAAAAATTCGCTATTAGCGAATTTTTTGTTGCACTTGTTTTGCTAAGCGACTAGAATCATATCGTTATTAAGAAATGAGAGCGATCTCGCCAAGTAGTACCTGAGTGAAAACTCGCGGAAGTGGAAACGCTTCTACTTTGTACCCCGCACATATCCTTGTGCCCATGTGTGTATATCTAGGCTTACCTGGTCACATATGAGCACGCGTGAGTAAACTGTGAGGTAACACTGGGGCGAAGAACCCAGTGTGAAAATCAGGGAGCACAGCCAATAACTCTCAACTCTAGTTTGGGCGAAGCTGGATAACAATTCCGTTATTCAGAAACTAGAGGAACATAACATGTTCAATAAAAATCTTAATAATAATTGGCTGGCATCATCAGAAGACAAGACTGGTAAAAAGAACAAAAAGACGAACCTTGTTTGGTTCGCGATAAAGCTGCTGATTCGTTTTGGCTACTATATTTGCAAAATCTTAGAGTTCTTCAGTCAAGAATCATCTCGATAGGTGTATCCCTGACTTTTTTATGAGGTTACTATGATTAATAAAGCTCTAAAACTCATTAGGCAATTTCATCAAGTTAAACAATCTGAGCTTGCAGATAAATTTTCAATGTCTAAGTCTTATTTGTCAGAAATTGAATCTGGTAAAAAGCCTGTCAGCTTTGAGTTATTAGAGAAGTATTCTGTTGAGTTCAATATCCCCGCATCGTCTTTAGTTTTTTTTTCTGAATCTTTATCTGGAAAAAGAGGTGTCTCAGAAAAGTTCCGCTCTGCATTTTCAGGAAAAATACTCGAAATTATGGAGTGGTTTGTAGATAAAGATGAAGCCAAAAAAACGCAAGCTTAAAATACGAACAAATAAGAAGCAGTATCTTCTAACAGATTCATGTTTTTATAAGCTTCAAAGCAAGAGAGTACTTTCAAAGCTATTAAAAATAGAGCTTTCGTCTCTTCAAGCCCTTACCAGTGATGAAAACTACAACTGTTATATTGATCATGCTGGCGCAAAGCCTAGAGAGATTGAGCATCCGTATTTTGATCTTGATAAGGTCCAGACAAGAATAGCGAGTTTAGTTTGCCGTATTGAACAACCTGATTATATTCACTCAGGAGTTAAGGGGCGTTCACACGTAACAAACGCAGAAGAGCACATCGGTAACCATCACGTATTAACCAGTGATATTCAAGCTTTCTTCCCCAGCACTACCGTCAAAATGGTATTTGATTTTTTTCATAAAAAAATGAAGTGCTCGCCTGATGTTTCTGATTTGCTTGCTAATTTATGTACTTGCAAAGGCCATATACCAACAGGAAGTCGGATTAGCATGCCTTTAGCATTCTGGGCAAATGCGCCGATGTTTGACCAATTGTATAGGTTTTCGGTTGCTAGAAAAGTTACATTTACTGTTTTTGTAGATGACATAGTTTTCTCTGGTAATTCCATTGATCAGAGTTTCCTCTATAACGTTAAGAAGATCATTTCTGATTGTGGTCATACAGCACATCCCAGAAAAACCAAGTTATACAAAGCAGGGAAAGTGAAAATTGTTACCGGTGTTGCAGTTGATGAAAATGGCTTGAAAGTTGCCAACAAACACAGAAAAACGATCTATCAAGATATTTCCCAATGGAAAGTCATGGAGTTAGATGGCGTGCAGAGTGATGAGTTAAATAATCGTGTAATCGGAAGAATGAATGCTCAATCACTAATTGACTATCGATTCAAAGATAAAACTAGAACACTGAAAATGAGTATAAAAAGAATAAATAATATTTATCCGAGTTAGGGTGTTGATTTAATTGCTCAATTATTGTGCAGGGTAAGTTGCCGCAGTAAGAACCTTTATTTTCATCCTCTTCTCTGGCTGCGTTTTCTGTCTGCTGCAAAGCCTGCTGATGCCAGGCGTGAGAGGCCAGTGGTTCTGCGCCTTCAGCAGTAAGCTCTTGCCACAAGGTTTCCATCACCTGCAGTTTTTCGGCGGTAGAAAGGTTCAGTGTTGATAAATCTTTGTATAGCTGCTTCAGTTTAAAATATTCGGTCATTGCGTTCGCGATAGCGGTGAAAAAAAGTATCGTTGCCAGAATAAGGTCGTCTTACATATTAGAATTCCTATAGTTGTATGAGAAAGCCAAATGCGGCACTCTCTTCTATAGTGTGTGTTAATTATTAGATTTTCGGCGATAGTATGGACAGCAAGCTACTTACACAGCATTTAATTGAACTGGAACAGTTATTGGTGCAACCTGCCACCCGGTTGTCAGCAGAACTACTTAACCGCTATCTGGCCGATGATTTTTATGAGATTGCCGCAACCGGCCGCTGTTTTGGTAAAGCCGATGTACTTGCGCGGCTGCCAACAGAAACGCCGCCTGTGATTAGCCAGCAAGATTTTGACTGTCGGGTTTTAGCCGTTGGGCTGGCGCAGCTTACTTACCGTTCAACGATACAGCGCGCCGAAGATGACAGCCCAAGCTACTCAGTGCGAAGTTCAATCTGGCGCTTTGATGGTGAAAAATGGCAGATGATTTTTCACCAAGGCACAGCTTGTAATCCATTTTAACCGCAGGAATTACCGCACTATGCGCGATGCATTAAGACAAAAAATTATTGCCGTTTGTGACAAAAAGATCCTCGCCAAAGGCGAGACAGTCGGCGTGTCGTTTTACGCCTTTTTCGCCAATAAAAACGACGACCCGGCGCTGTTAATGGAAGCGGCAACCTGGTGGATCCAAACCCACCGGCTGGATCATTTTGAAAAAGCGCTGAAGATAAAGCAGCTGGTTACAGCAGGGCTTTAAGCAAAAACGCAGTGTTATAGATTGCAGGTACTGACGCGCCGTTACAGCGAAATCAAAACGGCTGGCAGTGATCTTTTCAAATTGACGACTTAGATAAAAACCGCGACTAATATAATTTAAACAGATGCCAGCCGCTCTATCATATCGGGATATTTTTCCACCAGCTTAATTAAAAGGGCCGCTTGGCCATTGGGCTTAGATTTGCTCTGCTCCCAGTTTTTAAGTGTCTCCGGGTTTAGACGTAATCTTTGGGCAAAGACTGATTGAGATAAATGCAGTTTCTGCCTGAGCGCTACGATTTCCTGTGCTGTGACAATTGGTGCAGGTTGTGTTTCCACAGCAACCTCGCGCAATGTGACCTTGCCCTGGCGTTGCTCCGCCATTTCACTGACACCTTGCATCAGTTCTGCGAACAAATCACGCTTTGCCATCTTGAATACCTCTCGCTTTTAACTCTACTTCAATGGCCTGCTTCAACTGTTTTTCCTGAGCAGATGTTAGGTTCTCCATCTCATCTTTGTCGTAAATGGCAAACATCCAAAATTGCTTGTCATGGCCCAACCAGTAATAGATTACTCTTAGACCACCGCGCTTACCTTTTCCTCGCCCTTCATCAGTCCAGCGGAGCTTTCTGAAGCCGCCAGTTCTTGGCATGACGTCACCGCACTCAGGATTACTCAGCATAAACTGCTGTAATTCCTTGTATTGCTCATCATTTAAGTAGTGGCTGACCGTTTTTGTAAAAACGGAGGTTTCGAAGAAAATCGCTTTCATTGGAAGAATTGTAGGCAAGTTGACTATGTTAAGCAATACCAAGTGCGTATAAAGGCTTAAAGTCGCTTTGCTACACCAACTGCTTAGTCGCTACCAACACACCATTATTATCCGCATAAACAAACTGGCCGGGGATAAAATCTACTCCGGCAAAGGTTACCGTTAAGTTGATATCGCCCAGATCGCGCTTATCGGTTTTCATCGGGTGAATACCCAGCGCCTGCACGCCGAGCGCCGTTTGGCGTATTTCGTCTATATCGCGAATACAGCCGTTGATAATAAACCCTTCCCAGCCATTTTGTGCTGCTTGCTCTGCCAGCATATCACCCAGCAGAGCATGGCGTTTAGAGCCACCACCGTCTACCACCAGCACCTTGCCGTTGCCCGGTGTGGCTACCAGCTGCTTTACCTTGGAGTTATCTTCAAAGCATTTCACCGTAACAATTTGCCCGCCAAAGGCGGTTTTGCCACCGTAGTTGGTGAAGATAGGCTCTGCCACACGGATGTAAGCTGCATGGGCGTCGCATAGGTCGGGTAGGGTAAATGGGGGCATTGGCTGGTTCCTTCCTTTGTGTATCCTTCGGGTTTGGTGTGTAGGCTCGAACCGGTTTGCCCACGCCAACACGTCGTGAACCCATCCCTGGGGACTCCTCTACGCCCATCCGGGGCGTAGACGGTTGGCTTAGGGCAAACCTAATCCCGCTTTAACAGTCCGCTGCTGCGGATGGTACGAGCAACAGCAGGTTGCTACACCTGCTGTTTATACTTCCAGGCTTATACTTCTAAATAATCCAGTATCCCCTCAGCCGCCTTACGGCCCTGGGCGATAGCGGTTACTACCAAATCTGAGCCTAATACCATATCGCCACCGGCGAAGATTTTCTGCTCGTTGGTTTGCATAGCAAAGGTACTCTTTTCACTGGCGATAACGCGGCCTTTATTATCCAGCTCTACGCCCATATCCACCAACCATTGTGGTGGGCTGGGCTGAAAGCCGAAGGCAATAACTACCGCATCGGCTGGCAACACCTGCTCGGAGCCGGCGACCGGCTGCGGGCTTCTGCGGCCTTTGGCATCTGGTGCGCCCATTTCAGTGGTGACTACTTTAACGCCGCATACCTTGCCGCTGCTGTCTACTTCAATACCCAGCGGTTGTAAGTTAAACAAAAACTCCACGCCTTCTTCGCGTGCGTTTTGTACTTCTTTACGTGAGCCCGGCATATTGGCTTCATCGCGCCGGTAGGCGCAGCTTACCTTGGTTGCGCCCTGCCGAATGGAGGTGCGTACGCAGTCCATCGCAGTATCGCCACCGCCTAGTACCACTACGGTTTTATCTTTTAAGCTAACGTATGGGTGTTCAGTCTGCCAGCCCATCAGGTTATTGATATTACCGATTAAAAACGGCAATGCTTCATACACGCCTGGCGCATCTTCATTTACCAGGCCGCCTTTCATTGGCGTGTAGGTACCCAGGGCTAAAAACACTGCGTCGTATTCATTCAGTAGGCTGTCAAAGCTGACATCGACACCGACGTTAGTGTTTAAGCGAAACTCGATACCCATATCGGTAAAGATTTCGCGGCGCAGGCTTAGTACGCTTTTTTCCAGCTTAAACGGCGGTATACCAAAGGTAAGCAGGCCGCCGATTTCCGGATAGCGGTCGAACACCACCGGGGTTACGCCGTTGCGCACCAGCACGTCGGCACAGGCTAAACCGGCAGGGCCGGCGCCTATTACAGCAACGCGACGCTCGGTTTTTACCACGGCCGAAAGGTCCGGCCGCCAGCCCATTTCAAAGGCTTTGTCGGTAATGTATTTTTCAATACTGCCGATGGTAACGGCGCCAAAACCTTCGTTTAGCGTACAGGCGCCTTCGCAGAGGCGGTCTTGCGGGCACACCCGGCCGCATACTTCCGGCAGGCTGTTGGTTTTGTGTGCCAGCTCGGCCGCTTCAATAATTTTGCCTTCGTTGGCCAGCTTTAACCACTGCGGAATATAGTTGTGCACCGGGCACTTCCATTCACAGTACGGGTTGCCGCAATCGAGGCAGCGATCAGCCTGGCCTTCTACCTGGGTGTTGGTCATCGGCTGATAAATTTCAACGAACTCTATAGTGCGTTCGTGGTGTGAGCGTTTTGGCGGATCAATCCGTTTTACGTCAATAAACTGGTATACATTCTGTGCCATAACTCTTCCCTACATCGCCTGAACCCGCAGCTCGGCTGACGAGCGTGCGCGGTGTCCCAACAAGGTGTTTACGTCGCTGGTTTTTGGTTTTACCAGCTTAAATTGGCTTAAGTAGCGGTTAAAGTCGTTTAAGATCTTCTGCGCTTTTTCGCTGCCGGTTTCTTCTACATGCTGGTGCAGCAAGCTGCGCAGGTGCTCTTGCAGTATCGGTGTGCTAACCTCTAACGCCTCTACCAGCTCGGGGTTTAACCTAAGCTCTAAATCGTTTTGCTCATCCAAAAGGTAAGCAAAGCCGCCTGTCATACCGGCACCAAAGTTCACCCCGGTGCAGCCCAGTACTACGACCACACCGCCGGTCATATATTCGCAGCAGTTATCGCCGGTGCCTTCTACCACAGCTAAAGCGCCCGAATTTCGTACGGCAAAACGCTCACCCACCTGGCCGGCTGCATATAACCGGCCGCCGGTAGCGCCATACAGGCAGGTATTACCGGCAATGGTAAAGCCGTTTTTAGCAAAGCTGGCGCCCTTGGCAGGGAAAATCGCCAGTTGGCCGCCGGTCATACCTTTACCTACGTAATCATTGGCATCGCCCTGCAGTGACATATGCAGGCCGCCGGCATTCCATACGCCAAAGCTTTGGCCGGCGGTGCCGGTAAAGCGGATGCGGATAGGATCAGTCGCCATGCCCTGATTACCGTGCTGGCGGGCGATAAAACCCGACAGCGCCGCGCCGACAGAGCGGTCGGTATTGCGGATGCTCAGGTTTAACTGGCCACCGCTTTTATGCAGTACCATTTGCTCGCAGCGTTTTACCAGTTCCTGGTTTAACTTGCCTTCGTCAAACGGTGTATTGTTTTGCACGCAAAACAGCGCCTTGTCAGATTTCACGCCGCTGGCTTGCAATATCGGCGTTAAATCTAAGCGGGCTTGTTTTTGCGTTTCACTGTCTTTCATCGCCAGTAAATCGGTGCGGCCAATCAGTTGCGTTAGCTCAGTAACACCCAGCTGTGCCATCAGTTCGCGCACTTCAAAAGCTAAAAACTTAAAGTAGTTCATCACCATTTCCGGCAAGCCGGTAAAGTGATCGCGCCGCAGAGTGGCATCCTGGGTGGCTACACCGGTAGCGCAGTTGTTTAAATGGCAAATACGCAGGAATTTACAGCCCAGCGCCACCATAGGGCCGGTGCCAAAACCAAAGCTCTCGGCACCTAAAATCGCCGCTTTAATCACGTCGAGGCCGGTTTTTAAGCCACCATCTACCTGCAGCCGTACGCGGTCGCGCAGGCCGTTTTCCACTAAGGCCTGGTGCACTTCGGCTAAGCCTAACTCCCACGGGCTACCGGCATATTTTACCGAAGTAAGCGGGCTGGCACCGGTGCCGCCGTCATAACCGGATACGGTGATCAGATCAGCATAGGCTTTGGCCACGCCGGCGGCGATGGTACCGATACCAGGCTCTGATACCAGTTTTACTGAGATCAGCGCCTGCGGATTCACCTGCTTTAAATCGAAGATCAGCTGGGCTAAATCTTCAATCGAGTAAATATCATGATGCGGCGGTGGCGATATCAGCGTTACGCCAGGCACCGAGTAGCGCAGCCGGGCAATTTCGGCAGTCACTTTTTCACCGGGTAACTGGCCACCTTCGCCGGGCTTAGCGCCCTGGGCCACTTTAATCTGGATCACTTCAGCGTTAACTAAATAATGCGGCGTAACACCAAAGCGGCCGGAGGCGACTTGCTTAATTTTGGAGTTTTTCTCGGTGCCAAAGCGGCGCGGATCTTCACCGCCTTCGCCCGAGTTTGAGCGCCCGCCGAGGCGGTTCATTGCAATAGCCAACGCTTCATGCGCTTCCGGGCTTAGGGCGCCGATAGACATCGCTGCGCTGTCAAAGCGCGGGTACAGTGCCTGCTCGCTTTCTACCTGCTCCAGCGGCACAGGCGTGGCATCATTGAGCTTAAATAAGTCGCGCAAATGTGCCACCGGGCGCTGGTTTACAATACTGCTATACTGCTGATAATCCTCATACTTGCCAGAGCGCACGGCTTTTTGCAGTGTTTGCACTACATCCGGGTTGTAAGCGTGGTATTCGCCATCATGCACATATTTTAATAAGCCACCGTGGTTTAGCGGCTTACGTTTTAACCAGGCTATTTTGGCCAGTTGCTGTACGTCTTGTTCAAAGTCGGTAAAGCCGGCACCGCCCAAACGTGAAGGGATATCGGCAAAACACAGCTGCATTACCGTTTTATCAATGCCGACGGCTTCAAACAGGTTAGAGCAGCGATAGCTGGCCACTGTTGAAATGCCCATTTTCGACATAATTTTGTACAGGCCTTTATTAATGCCTTTACGGTAATTCAGCACTGCCTGGCGCGCGGTAAGGTTAATTACACCTTTTTCTACCAGTTGCTCTACGGTTTCATAGGCTAAAAATGGATAGATGCCAGTAGCACCTAAGCCAATCAGCACGGCAAAATGGTGCGAGTCACGCGCTGAGGCGGTTTCAACAATGATGTTGGAGTCACAGCGCAGCTGAGCATTTACCAAGGCATGCTGCACCGCACCCACCGCCATAGCCGCGGGAATGGGTAACTTGCCTTGCTCAATGCGCCGGTCGGTCAGCATTACCAGCACCACGTTGTTATCGCGCACAGCAGTGATGACATTGTCACACAGCTGCTGTACCGCTTGCTCAAGGTTAACGGCGGCCGGGTCGAAGTTCAGCGAAAAAATCTGATGCTTGTAGTACTTTTCATCGGCTTGTTTTAGCTGCTTTAAGTCGGAGTACATCATTACCGGCGATTCAAACTGAATACGCCTGGCGTAACCGGCTGTTTCTTTAAATACGTTGTGCTCGCGGCCGATACTGGTGGCCAGCGACATTACGTGCGATTCACGCAAAGGATCGATTGGCGGGTTAGTGACCTGAGCAAACTGCTGGCGGAAGTAATCAAATAAGGTGCGCGGCTTGCGCGATAATACCGCCATCGGCGTGTCATCGCCCATTGAGCCCACCGCTTCCTGGCCGTCTTTGGCCAGTACTGTCATTACCTGATCGATTTCTTCATAGCTGTAGTTAAACAGCTTGTGGTACACCAGCATGTCGTCATCAGAAAATACCCGCTTACCGATTAAATCGGTTTCGTATTTCTCGTACGGTACCAGCCGCTGCACGTTGGCGTTTAACCAGTCGCGGTAGGTGTGGCGCGCCATTAAGTCGCTGTCTATTTCGTTAGAGCGCCAGATTTTGCCGGTAGTAGTATCTACCGCCAGCATTTCGCCCGGGCCAACACGGCCTTTTTCTACCACTTCATCCGGGGTGTAATCCCAGATGCCAACTTCAGAGGCCAGCGTAATCAGCTTATCGCGGGTAATAACAAAGCGGGCAGGGCGCAGGCCGTTACGGTCTAAATTACAGGCTACATGCTGGCCGTTGGTCATTACGATACCGGCCGGACCGTCCCACGGCTCCATATGCATGGAGTTAAATTCGTAAAACGCCTTTAAGTTGTCATCCATCACGCGGTTGCCCTGCCAGGCTGGTGGCACTAACAAACGCATGGCGCGGAATAAATCCATGCCACCGGCTAATAACAGCTCGAGCATATTGTCCAGCGAGCTGGAATCGGAGCCGCTTTGGCTGACAAAGGGCGCCGCATCGTGTAAATCACTTAACAGCGGTGAGGCAAATTTATACTGCCGTGCCCGTGCCCACTGGCGGTTACCGGTAATGGTATTAATTTCACCGTTATGGGCTAAAAAGCGAAACGGCTGCGCCAGCTGCCAGCGCGGCATGGTATTGGTAGAAAAACGCTGGTGGAATACGCAAATGGCGGTTTCCATGCGGATATCAGCTAAGTCGAGATAATAGCGCGGCAAATCGGCCGGCATCATCAGGCCTTTAAATACGGTAACCAGCGACGAAAAGCTGGGGATATAAAAATCGGCATCGTCGCTTAATTGTTTTTCAATGCGGCGGCGCAGCATATACAGCCGGCGTTCTAAGTCGTGATCGCCCCAGCCGTGCGGCGCATTAACAATAACCTGCTCTATACCCGGCATAGAGCTAAGCGCTAACGGGCCCAGCACGCTGCTATCTACCGGCACTGTGCGCCAGGCCACTAAGGTCAGGGTTTCGCGGGCAATTTCCTGCTCAATAATTTTTTTCGCTAAGGCAGCTTTTACCGGGTCCTGGCTGAAAAAAATCATACCGACGCCGTATTTCTTTGCCAGATTCCAGCCATTTTCTTCGGCTATAGCGCGAAAGAAACTGTCCGGTTTTTGCATTAATAAACCACAACCATCACCTGTTTTACCGTCGGCAGATATACCGCCGCGGTGCTGCATACGGTCAAGGCCGTTTATTGCGGTTCTGACGATCCGGTGGCTGGCCGCGCCTTCCAGATGTGCGATCAGACCGAAGCCACAGTTCTCTCTTGCCTGACTGTGCTGATACAACGCCATGACTAACCTCCACACTTGTCCTGATATTTAAATAAATATTTATTATTTTTGAATTATTATTCTAATTTTTGGTTTTTGCTGCTGCTGAAAGAAAATAACGGTTACTCTTTCAGAGGTCAATGCGTTGTAGTGTTTTTGCTCTAGAAATGTTTAGCCATCTAAACGTTTAAAGAGTTGACAGGTATACCGCGAAATCCGGCTAATTGCAAGTTAACTTTGTAGTGCATTGTTGGCAACTCGGCGCAGAAAGTAACGTTATAAAACTGAAAATTAATTACATGAATTGGCGATATTTTTGCCAATTATACCTGCAGCAGCAATAAAAAAAGCTGCCGCAGCAGCTTTTTAGCTTAGGTAGCTATAGCTAAAGGCGCCATATTTATGCGAATTTGTCTTATTTGCTTTTAGCGCTCAAAGGTGCCCTTTACCAGTGCATTTCCTTGCTGAACTAAAATCTGGCCTTTGGCAATTACAGTATCAATCTGCAGATTATCACGGCGCAACAGCACCACATCGGCATCCAGGTTTGTTGCTATGCGGCCCTTGCGGGTTAACCCCAATATTGCTGCCGGCGCCGCGGTAATGCTACAGATTGCATCGGCTATGTTGACCTTATGCTGCGTGATCGCCTCTCTGGCCGATTGATACAGGCTTTGTACTGTACCTACCTGCAAGCCGAGTAAGTCGCCGTCGTCATTGTATATCGGCAGGCTGGCATTGCCATCTGAGCTTAGCGTCAGCTGCATCGGCTTAATACCAAACGCCAGCGCTTCTGCCAGCGCAGCCGCTGCGGCCACTTCTCCATGCTTTAAATCAAACTCGGTGGTGCTGGTGGTAAAGTCAATTACACCGCCTTTAGTGGCAAACTCTAACCCGGCTTCAAACACCCGCCGGTTGCGGTTCATATGGGTGGGGTAAAACTGTCTCAGCTTTAACTCGGTGCCGGCCACGGCCTGATAAACCGGCTGTAAAATACGCTCGCCGGCGCCGATATGTACACTGACAATTCCGCTTTTGCCAGAGAGCATTCCGCCAACCCGGGCCGCGGCAGCGACTTTACGGATTTCATCAGTGGTGGGCTGCGATGAGCGGTGATCGCTGATAGCAATTTCGCCGACACCGATAAACTTGTCGATCAAAATTAAATCATCAGTAATATTGCCGGTAAGGGTGCGACAGGGTATTTCGTACGAGCCGGTATGGCAGTAAGTAGTAATACCTTCACTATCCAGCGCATGGGCTTTGGCCAACAGATTAGTTAAGGTGCGGGTGGTAGCGTCGGTACCTAAGACACCAATAGCGGTAGTAACACCGCCCAGGGTGGCATCGGTTAATTGCATTTCCGGCGTGCGGGTAGCAAAACCGCCTTCGCCGCCGCCGCCGATAAAATGCACTAAAGAGTCAACAAAACCGGGCGTTAAATAGAAATCGCTGCCGTCAATTACCGTAACCGGCAGGTTGCTACCGGCCAGGTTAAAGTCTTGGCCCACAGCCGCGATAACGCCGCCGGCTATCACTACGTCGGTTTTGCCCAATGGCTGTGGCGAGAGCACTTCGGCATTTTTTATCAGTATGATTGCGTGCACATTTGCGTTCAAAACATGTTTCAAAATAATAACCTCAAAGCAGCCGCACTGCGGCTATTGATAACCTATGGCCACGGCCAGAAACATAAAAGCGCTGGCTAAAGCGAAGAGCCATAGTTGTAATTTCCAGACAAAGCGAAACCATAGTGTCCAGTCAAGCCGTACCACACCCAAACAGCCGATTAAGGCCGCCGATGTAGGAATAATGCAGTTGGTTAAGCCATCACCCAGTTGAAAAGCCAATACCGCAATCTGGCGCGAAAGTCCGACTAAATCGGCCAGTGGTGCAATCAGTGGCATAGTCAGCGCGGCCTGACCGGAACCGGAAGCGACAAAGAAGTTAATCACCGACTGGATAATCAACATTAACCAGGCGGATAAAAAAGCCGGCAAATCGCCAAGTAGCTGGCCACTGTAATACAGCAGGGTGTTTAATACCGAGGGTGATTCGGGGTTATCGCCACCGAGCAATAACACTATGCCTTTGGCCATACCCACAATTAACGCAGCCGGTAACAGCTCAGCTGCACCCTGTTTAAAACCATCGGCGGCTTCGTTCATGCTCAGGCGTTTACCCAGTACGGCAATCACGGCAATCACAATACCAATGGTAAAAAACTGGCTGGCAATTTCGGGTATGTAGTATTGGTGCGTTGTTACGCCCCAGATAATCCAGATCAGGCCGGCACAAAATGCCAGCAGTATTACGGAATCCAGCCGGCTGTAGCTGCTTTTGGCATCAGTGCTTAGCTGTGCCCTGAGCTTTTGATCCGTAGCATAGCTTAACGACAGCTCTGGCCTGGCTTTTACCTTAGCGGCATAACGCATGGTAAAAACAATACCAAACAGCGTAAATACCGCCCACATGCCAATGCGCAAATCACTGCCGGACAGTAACGGAATTTCTGCAATGCCCTGGGCAATAGCCACATTAAACGGGTTCATCCAGGAGGTAGCAAAACCAATTTGGGTAGCAACATAAGTAACCAGTACTGTGGTGATGGCGTCATAGCCCAATGCCAGCAGCAGCGGTAGCAGTACGATACAAAAGGCGATGGCTTCTTCGCCCATACCAAAAACGGCACCGCCTAATGAAAACAGGCCAAACATCAGCGGAATAAATAAAAACTCCATGCGTTTGGTTTTGTCTATCAGCGCCAGAATGCCGTTATGTATAGCGCCGGTTTTCATAATAATGCCAAAGGCACCGCCGGTAAGCAGAATAAAGGCTATAACACCAACGGCGGAACCCCATTTATTGCCCGACACCAGGCCTTCAAAGGCATAGTTAAAAAAACCAATGCCGCCACCCTCCGCAAACAATGGCACCCCTTGTTGGCTGTCGCTGGCGAAGCTGAAACTGTCGGGATCTATTTTGCCCTTCAGCTTGGCGGCGCCTTCGGCCACTGGTGCGGGTTCAAGTAGTATAAAAGAGCCAGCCGGTACCAGGTGCGATGCGATAGCGGCAAATATCATCACAAAAAACAGGATGACAAAAGCATCAGGCATCGATGCTGGCTTTTTATTTGTTAAAGTCATAACTTAACCTATATCAAGCGCGAAAAAAGGGAGAGCGAACTCTCCCTTTGCTACGAGAGCTTAAAAAAAGTAACTAAAAGATAGTTTATAGTTGCGGCCAAAAGCATTGTGGTTAATTGAATCAAAACCGCGCGCTGAGCCGTAAACAGCCGGCGGGTCGCGGTCTAGCAGGTTATCAACAGTAAAGTTAATACTGGCATTTTCAAAATCGTAACCTATATTCGCGCGTAATGTGGTCCAGGCTGCAACTTCACGCTCACCATTTTCATCTAACAAACCCAAATCATTTAACTCATTAATATTGCGACGTCTGAGTCTGCTGATGTCGTCTTTGTAAGATGAGGTGTAAAGTGCCGTCAGCCCTAAATAAAGCGCTTCACCGCTCCAGGAAATGCGCGCACTGGCGATGTTTTCAGGGTAACGGAAAGTACCGATTAGCGACTCGATTTCATCAGAGCCGGCTTTATTACGGTCAAAACTAACATAATGCGTCCAGTCTGCATTTAAGCCTAAGCGCCCGCCAATAAAATCCAGGGTGTGTGAAAAGCGGAAATCTATACCTTTAACATCTTGTTGGCCAACATTTTCTAACTGGATTACATGGTCGCGTAGCAATGGCAATTCATCAAAACGAGGCGCATCGAAGTCTACCCAGGCCGCGAGTATTTGCTGCATATTTGCGCCATCATCTTCTACGGTGAGGCCTGCTTGATCTGTTACCAAACACAAGTCCGGGTTATAAGCGATACCCGTTGCACCTTCGGGCACCAGGCCGCAATGGCGCACGGATGCGTCTGTTGCTGTTCTTGCTAACATGGCTGTCAGATCAGTGTCTACCAGCTTTTTATGACTAAACTGCCAATAATCCAACGTTAAGGTTGTATCCTGAGTTGGGCTCCAGGCAAAACCTACGCTAAGTGATTCTGAGGTTTCAGCTTGCAGATCCGGGTTGCCCAGCTCCAACACGTTGGGACGGCGAACATCGCCGAAACCCTCACAGTAAAGATCTGAAACAGTTTGATTTGCACTGCAATCATAGGTGGCTGTGGTGGTTCTTAGTTTTACACCCGCTTGCGTCAGTGATGGTGCTCTGAAAGAGGTAGCCCATGAGCCACGAACAGCTAAGCTGTCCAGCGGACGCCAGGTAAGGCCCACTTTAGGGTTAAAGGTGCTGCCAAAATCGTCGTAATAGTCGTAACGACCAGCCAGTTGCAGTTCAACAGTGCTGCTTAACGGCGCATAAACCTCGGCATAGGCGGCAGCCTGGGTTCTGTCAGCGGCTGATAAGCTGGAGCCAAAACCGAAGACGTCAACCAGATAACGGTTTTCTGGCCGTGCTCTGGCGTTTAACGATGGCGTGTCAGTGATTTTTTCTTTGCGTGCTTCTACACCAAATGCCGCGCGGATAATGTCATCATTAAACTCCATCAAGTCGCCGCTAAAACGCAGATCCCAGCCGAAAACGGTACTTTTACCATCGCGTGTTGGTACTTCTTGCGCATTTGATAGCAAGGCGTCATTAGCTGCATCATTTTGCAGCAGAGGATTAAAAGCGGTCAGCAAGTTGCCTGCAGAACAAGTTAAGCCATTGTCCGGATCAAAGTCGGCGATAGCGCCGTTGCTACACAACTCACCATGCACCAGGGCGCTATATTTATAGCGGTTGTAAATGCCAGCTATGGCCTTTTGTTTAGATTGCGATTGTGACAGCAGGATTGCCGTTTCCCACTGCCAGTCAGCCACGTCTCCGGCAATGGAGCTGGTTAGACGGAACGAATCTGTTTTGTTTTCTATGGTACGAGGATCATTAAAGCGGGCACTGTACTGGAACCCCCATAAGCGTTGGCCTGCGACAGTGTTAAACGGGTCTATCCACAGTTCGTCATATAAAAAATCTACATAGTCAGATGGGTAAATATCCAACGCGGTTTCCGGAATCCAGGCACCGTGATCCGGATTTATTTGCTCTACCTGTTCTATTGGTGCCGGCGAGGAAATCGCGGTAGATTTTGTTGTGCTGTAGAAAAAGTCGGTATTCCAAACTAAGCCGTTTATATCTTTGGTAAAAATAAACCCGGCAGATTGGCTTTCAAACGGGCTTTCCAGTTGGTCGTCCTGATTCGCGTAGTAAGCACAAATTTCTTCACCAAACTCGGTAGTGACTAACGGGCTGGTGCAGTTTGGATTGCCAATTTCATCACCGTTGCGTGCTGAATAGAAGTTTATATTGGCGCCGTCACGCAATTTGGGCAGGTAAGAGTAGTTACTTTGCAAAGCTGGCTGTGCGGTAAAAGCCCTGTCTGATGCCATATAGCCTTTGCGATCGAAAAGGTCGGCAAACAAGGTTAAATTGCCACCGGCAAAGTTGGTACCAAATAGCAGGTTAGCATTAACTTTCGCATCATTTGATGATGCCGTGCTGTTTGCATAAGACAGTGTAACTTCGGCACCCTCGTAGTCTTTTTTCAGAATATAGTTTATGACACCGGCCACTGCATCAGCGCCATAAATAGCCGAGGCGCCGGTAGCCAGAATTTCAACGCGCTCAATTGCCGCCAGCGGGATACTGTTTACATCAACAAAGTTTTGCGTGCCTGCAGCAAAAGACGATGCTGCAACTCTGCGTCCGTTAATCAGCGTCAACGTAGAAGAAGGGCCTAAACCCCGCAAAGAGGCAGCAGCTTGACCGGCCGGTGTGGAGGTCGACGTTGCACCACTTTCTGAAGTAGAAAAAGTACCGGTACCACCGCGAACCTGACCTAAGTCTTTAAGCAGTTCATATACTGAGCTGGCGCCGGAGTTCTTAATGTCTTCGGCCGAAATGACCGTAAGGGGTTGCGTACCCTCTAAATCTACACCACGAATGCGTGAGCCTGTGATTTCGATTTTTTCAATTTTCTGTTCTTCTTTTGCTGCTTCGTCAGCAGCGAAAACCAGTGGAGTTGCGAAAAAGCTGCCGGCAACAGCCAGCGCTAAAGTAGATAGTTTGCGCATAGATACACCTGTCTTAACATGGCACAGCCTTCGGTATGGTCCGAATTGGTGTGCTTATAATTATTTATGTTAGTTGTTGTGGTGCAGGAATAGAGACCTGCCAGACACGGTTTAGTGTCTGACGTGTGTCTACTCGTTAAACCACTCCGACAGGTAGTAGGACGAGTAGTGATATAAGCTAAGCGCGAAGGCTTTCTTTAACATATCGCTACCAAAATGATGTGTGATCAGTTAAACAACAGCAATAGAATTACTGCTAATTGGCAAAGAAGTCAATACAGGATAATCTATGCGGTATTAATTTTTTGGTACCTATCTGTGGTCGTGGTAGTTGTATACTTCTGCGCTTAAAATAAGAAAGAGAATAATGAGATCACTGAGCTTTTATATTGCTGCCAGCCTGTTGGCTTGTTCTGTTTCTGCTGCAAACACGGGGGGCAGTAAAAAATTTCCCGATTACTCTTTGGTGTTAGTTGGCGGTGGCTTGCAAAGTTGTAGCTCTGTAAATACCGGGGGTTGCTCGGCGCCAGATGTATTTTCTGCTGCAGCGAAGTCGGCGGATGTATTTAGTGTATCGACAGCACATCTGAACAATATTGCCGGTGACAGTTTTTGGAACCCGGAGCGCGCAATAGAACAACAACAAACGCTGGCATTGCTGGAGTTTGTTCGTAGCAGAATAAACAACGAACAAGTGTCGGAGCGTGAACTGCTAAGGTTGTGGCGCTCGGCAGAAATAGAAATTGATGGCATCTGGGTATCAGGAAGAGAAAACTACAGCCAACTCAGTGATCGCGAGCGCAACTTTGTACTTGATCAGCTGCAGGTAATGGCTACAGCGCAAGATAACACTACTCGGCGACGCACAGCGCAAAGGCAAAAAGAATATGCCAATCTGGCACAAACCAGCGATGCATTTTCAATAGAGCTGTATCGGAAAATCGTTGAGTTAGCTCAGCAGGTCGCAGGGCCTGCGCGAAAGCCCCGTTTGTTAGTGGTTACCGCTTCGAGCCGTGATCCATTTGCAGCGGTCGATTTTTACACTAATTTATTTACAGAAGCCGGTGCAGATGTAAGGTGGTTGCCTATTAACGCCGCCTATCAGGCTGCCCAACAAAACCGCGTGGACAATAAACCATCATGCGCGCAATTACCGCAATATCTGGCGGCTTATCATGGTACTTATCAGCGCGAGCGGGTTTATCCTGATTTGATGCAACAGCTGAGGGAGTTTTGTCAGCAAGGCACTGCAGCAGCTGTTGAGCAGATCCGCCGGGCAGACGCTATTTTTATTAATGGTGGTGATCAAAGCCTGACATTGCAGGCCCTCAGGTTGGAAGATGGCAGTGTATCGGCTGAACTAAAGCAAATACAATCAATGCTAGATACGGGCCAGATTATTGTTGCCGGCACCAGTGCTGGTACTGCTGTGATGTCAGGAGGCTCATATCAGGGCCGTATAACGCCGATGATTAGCAATGGCGACAGCTATAATGCTATGCGTTTCGGCGCTTTTGATTTGCCAGCACCACAACCTGGCTGCGACAAAGATCAAAGTTGTAGTAATGGTCTGGCAGAAAATCATCTTACTTTTACCTCAACTGGCGGTCTTGGCTTGTTTTCATGGGGGGTACTGGATACACATTTTTCTGAACGTGGCCGCCAGGGGCGTTTAATTCGTTTACTGAATGATACGCAAACCCGTTTTGGCTTTGGGATTGATGAAGCTACGGCAATGCTGGTTGGTTTTAGCAATACAGACAGCGAGCCAGAAGTGAAAATGTCTGTGTTAGGGGCGGCTGGAGTGTATGTCGTTGATACGCAAGGTATGCAAAATGCAGGCGAGGGTAGTGCAACAGTAATTAAGCAAGTTAACACACATTACCTGACCCGCGGCGATGCGATGGAGATAAAAGACGGTGTGTTACGCACCCGTTTTGCCGCCTGGAAGTTTGCACCGAATAATATGCAGGCGCCAATGCTGACCTCTGGCGAGTTGTTTGAACGCGATAACTATAAGCAACTGGCACATTTGCTTTGTTTAACCCAAAGCCGCCAGGCCGATGGTAAAGCGGTAAAGGTTGGTCAGGGCCAGCAAATAAGCCTGTATAAAGATCATTCGTCGTACGCCCGGCAGGGCGTTTACCAGCTACAGGATAAAGAAGTGCAGTACTGTTCGTATCGTAATTTCAGGGTTGATGTTCAACCTGTGCAGTAACACATCATATGAGGTAACAGCCTGATGCAAGGTCCGGTTCATCCACACGTCAGGATCTTTGCGGCCTGGATCCGTAAATGGGGTAAGCTGCAGCTGGCATTATTTTGCCAGCTGGTGCTGCTTATTCTTGCTGCGTTATTTAGTATTTGCCTTGAGCTGGTACTGCATAATCAAATAGATTTTACCCTGCTAAATGGCGCGCTGTTATTTACCCTGGCGTTGGGGCCGGTGTTTATCAGCTTTATTTTTTATCTGGTACTGCACCTTGATGCTGCCTTGTCTTACCTGATTGATTCTGCTCATCAGGAGCGTTTACTGAACGAAGGTATGCAGGACAATATCCGCCAGTTGAATTTTGAGATTGAAGAGCGGAAAAAAGCCTTTCAGGCTAAGCGCCGGGCGATTGATGAGCTACGCAAAGAAATTGCCGAACGTAAAAAAGCCCAGATAGAACTGGAAGAGCAAAGCCTGCTGATCCGCTCTATTGTTGACAGCTCGCCTGACTTATTCTACTACCGCGACGAAACCGGCCGCTTTGCCAGCTGCAATAAAATGTTTGAAGCTATTATGGGTAAAACGGCACGTGAGCTTATTGGCCATTACCCGGCAGAAATATACACCAATGACAGTGCTCAGGCCGCAATTCTTACTGAACACGAAAGCAATATGCCACAGCCCTCTGAACTGACGTTAGACGTCGAATTTGTTAAAGACGATGGCCAGGTGCTGTGGTTTGAAATGCGCAAAGTGCCATTTTATGACCGCTATGGCCGTTATATCGGCTTGCTGGGTTTTGGCCGGGATATTACCTCGCGTAAGCTGGCCGAGCAGGCGCTGGAAAAAGCCTATCTGGATAAAGGCAAGTTTATCGCTACCTTAAGCCATGAACTCAGAACGCCACTAAACGGTATTGTTGGTTTAAGCCGGCGTTTGCTGGAAAGCAAACTCAGTAAACAGCAACATGGTTGGGCCAATACCATTTTCAGCAGTGCGGAAACGCTGGGTAATATTTTTAACGATATTATCGATCTGGACAAAATTGACCGGCAGGATCTCGACATTGTTTACCATAGCGTGTCGTTGCGTCAGTTTATTAATGACATCGCAAATTTTGCAGAATTGTTGTGCCAGCAAAAAGGGCTGGAATTTAAACTAAGTTGTGACGGCGAGCTGGATGTTTATTTAAGGATTGATCCAACCCGGTTGCGCCAGGTGCTGTGGAACCTGCTTAATAATGCGGTGAAATTTACCGCTTCGGGCTCTGTAAGCCTGTATTGTAAACTGGATGCAGTAAATAACCGGCTGCATTTTAATATCGAAGACACCGGTATTGGTATCGCTGCTCAGGAGCAGGAGCGCATCTTTGATATGTACTACAAATCTAATGATGGCCGCCGCTTAAGCATTATTGGCTCTGGCATAGGCTTATCCGTTTCGCGGGCCCTGGTTGAGGCAATGCAGGGCAATATCAGTGTTAGCAGCGAAGTGGGTAAGGGCAGTAGCTTTGCGGTGCTATTGCCTACAGAACTGCTGCAGCAAGAACAACAACAGGCAATAAGCTGCCCTGAGCTGACCATACTGCTGATAGAAGATGTGCCGCTGAATGCCGAAATTGCTATAGGGTTGCTGGAGCAACGTGGCCATAGTGTTATTCATGCTGAAACCGGTGAAGATGCTATTGCTTTGCTTGAAACCGAAGATGATATTGATTTGGTGTTGCTGGATATGCAACTGCCCGATATGGGGGGCGAGCAAATAGCCCGCTATATCCGCGATGAGGAGCATTTATCAGCCTTGCCGATAGTGGTATTAAGTGCCAACGTGCGTAAAGCTGAACAGCAACTGGATGGTGTGCATGTGGACGGTGCACTGGCCAAACCTATCAACACCACTAAGCTGGATTTAATGCTGGCACGGCTATTTTCACCCAGCGCAGTGCGGTTGCAACAGATAAAACCGGCCAGTGTAAGCAACGAAAACCAGGTTCTGGATATAGGCACCCTGAATGATTACCTTCAGTCGCTGGGTAAAGATGCCATGAAACGCAGTGCCCAGCTATTTGCCCAGTTATTGCCAGGCTATATGAATAAACTGATGGAAACAGCAGTACAGCGCCAGGAGAAAGATTTTCAGGAAGCGGCGCACAAGTTAAAAGGTGCTGCAGCATCTGTCGGGTTATTATGGGTACAGCAACAGGCCAAGCGGATGGAGCAGGAACAAATTAACTGGCAGGGGCTGGAGCGGCAACTGGTAGACTTTCATTTAAAAACAGAGCAGCACCTGGCTGCTCTGTCGGAATATATTGAAAACGCTTAAGGGCTTACTTTTCCAGTTTACCCACAAAGCGGTAACCTTCACCATGGATGGTGCTGATTAACTCTGGGCTTTCAATATCAGATTCAAAATGCTTACGGATACGGCGGATAGTTACATCTACAGTACGGTCATTCGGGCGTAAATCACGGCCTGTCATATGGCGGATTAACTGCTCACGGGTGAAAATTTTACCCGGTGTATCCAGCATTAAACGCAGCGCACGATATTCGCCTTTTGGCAAACGGCGGGCAACGCCTTTGGGGGATGTCAGGTTGCGGCTGTTTTCATCCAGTGTCCAGCCATTAAACTTAACTATGCTTTTATGCTCTTCAACTACCGGCTGAGCCACAGTGCGGCTTAACAGGTTGCGGGCACGAATAGTTAACTCACGTGGGTTAAATGGTTTGGTCAGGTAATCGTCTGCACCAATTTCCAATCCCAGAATGCGATCTACTTCACTGTCGCGGCCGGTCAGGAAAATTAAACCGATATTTTCGCGCTGACGCAATTCGCGGGCCAGGATCAGGCCATTTTTACCTGGCAGGTTAATATCCATGACGACCAGATTTACCTGATTTTCAGTAAGCTTCTGGTTCATCTCCTCGCCGTTTACCGCCTCGATAACATCATAGCCCTCTCCCTGAAACAGGCTAACCAGATTTAAACGGGTTACTTCTTCGTCTTCAACTATGAGAATCACAGGTGTTTGCATTGGAGTTAAACCTTATGTGAATTTTGTGAAATTTATAATGCTTAAGCGTGTTATAGATGACGTCGATTTGTCAAATAATACGTAATTATAACCATCTGTCCAATTGTTAACAAGTTCTTTTGTTAACAATTAGTCGCAGCTAATGTTCCATTCGACCAAAGTAGCATCAGTTATTGTTGTTTATTTTTGCGCCGGACGTGCAGTTTTTACGATCACGGGAAAGTCTATCTGAATTTGAATACCGGCACCGAGCGTGCTTTCTAACTGAATTTTGCCGTTAAGAGCCTGAGTAACCAGATTATAAACCAAATGCAAACCCAGGCCACTGCCACCTTCACCGCGTTTAGTGGTGACAAAGGGGTCGAAAATACGTTTTTTAATCGATTCCGGTACCCCGGCACCATTATCACTGTAGCTGAGAAAACAGCGATTATCCTTTACCTGAACCACAATATGCATTTCGCCTTGTTCTATATGTTCAAAGGCGTGGATCAGGCTGTTCATAATCAGGTTGATCAGAATTTGATTAATCGGGCCGGGTTTGCTGTCCAGTTCAAGTTCGGCCGGACAATCAATTAAAATCTGATGTTGGGTCTTTTTCAGGTTTGGCCGCAGCGACAGCAATACTTCATTAATCAGTTGCAGCATATTGAACTGACGTCGGTTCTCGTTGGACTGATCGACCGCAACACGTTTAAAGCTGGAGATCAGGCTGGCTGCCCGCTCCATATTGCGGTAAATAATGCCGAGGTTTTCTTTGCTTTCAGACAAAAATTTGGCCAGCTGGGATGAAGTAAGCTTTTTTTCATCAAAGGCTTTTTGAATATCGGTTAGCTTGTCCTGCAGCAGTGTTGATGCTGTAACACCTAAACCAATGGGGGTGTTTACTTCATGCGCTACGCCGGCAACCATCTGGCCAAGGCTGGCCATTTTTTCGGTTTCCACTATCTGGTTCTGATACTGATGCAGTGTTGCCAGAGTATTTAGCAGTTCCTGATTTGATGTTTTTAATGCCTCGGTGCGCTGGCCGATTTTTTGCTCAAGGCTAAGGGTGAGCTGACGGTTTTCCTGTTCAGCCTGTTGCAGTTTGCTGATTTGCTGTTCAATTCTGTCCAGCATAGTGTTAAAGGCGCGGCTGAGCATATTGTATTCTTTGATCGGGGCCACCGGCGCCCGGATTTGATAGTTTTTCTCTTTGGCTACCTTTTGCACCACGCTAAGTAAGGTTTCTATCGGTGCGGTAAAGCGGCGTTGCAAGCGGGAGCTGATAAAAAAGGCACTGATCAGTGCTACCAGTGCGATCAGAATATCAAGCAGGATCCGGGTTTGAATGTAGGAGCTAAGCTCTTCCTGGCTGGCACGGACATAAACATAGCCCAGCAAGTTGCCGTCATAACTAATGGGTTTGGTTATTTCTATATAGTTGCTGCTGATCACCGGTGTTATAAACTGCTGGATGCGGTCAAATTGCACCGGGTAAGGGCCTATGTCTCTGCGGTTATAGCTGGCAAAAAAACTTAACGCATTACTGTCGGGCTGTTTTTTATAAATATGTACATTGTGCAGAATATTAACCGCGGCAAATGAGCTTAAGCGGTTTTCCTCAATGTCGGCATTATCCTGCAAAATACTGCTGCTGGCGTTAAAGGCAATAATGCTGATGTAACCCTCTAGCTGCGATACCAGCTTTTTACGCTGTAATTTAACATCCTGAGTGGCAGAGACAATCATGGCCAGACACAGCGTAAGACTGCAAATCAGCATAATCACCCAAATCAATGCATTTTTAATTGAGGTGGTTTTATCTATTGCAATCATTCAGTTATCTCGACCAATTTATCGTTAGCTTGCAGAGCAACGTCTGCATTGATGTTATGCACATTAACGGAATTTAGCAAACTGCGCTGGTAAATTTAGTAAAGCAGTTTATAGTAGAAGCACTTGTTACTTTTAGGTCTGGTTATGAGCCTGTGGGAAAGTTATAAAACGAGTATTTTTCTATGCCATCAGGCACTGAAATGTGATGTTGACTTCGCTATTATCAGCGCCCAAAACCCCGCCGGGAATACTGAACATCCTTATCTTAATTTACGCCGCGACAAAGAATTACAAGCCTGTTTGAATTTGCAGCGTTTACCCTATCGCTCTGTTATCGGCAGTGCACCTGACTTAAGTTTTCAGGAAAAAAGCTGGATAGTGTTATGTGACAAAAGCATTGCACTGCAGTTGGCACAGCAATTTCAGCAAAATGCTATTTACTGGGTACAGCAGGGCGAATTATTTCTGGTGCCGGTGTTAATGCCACAGCATGAGGAAAGCCTGGGAGCTTTTAGTGAGCGCTTAGTGTTACTGCCTGATTAGCCTTTATCCGGTAGCCTCTGTCGGCTTAGTTACTGCGCCGCTGCAATACATCCAGCACAGCCTGCAGTTTCTCGCCGTATATTACTTCCATCTGGCGCCTGGTCATATTCTGCCGCACTTTTTCTGCATCGTCGGCGGGCTGCTGTAACAGCGGCGCAAAATCTGTTGCACATATACACACAACACCAGGCGCGCTCATCTGCGGTAATTGCGCAACACGGTACAAAAGATTAGGGCAGGCTTTTACCCGGTTCGGGTTTTGAATGCAGGCCAAACTGTCTGCTGCTATTGCTGGTGTTAACCAGAGCAGTATTAACACAACAGCCAGTTTGTGCATAAAAATTCCTTTAACTTTGATTAGTGGCCCGGTACACCGCAAAGCCGTTAGCTTTGGCTTTTAGCGTAACCTTTTTAAACGCCTGTTGCAGTAACTCCATGTACGCCAGATGGCTGTTAGCCACTATTGTCAGGCTGCCATTGGCGCTAAGCCTGGCTGAGCTTTGACGGATAAAGGTATCAACAATACTGTAGTCGGTTTTAATACCCGTGTGAAATGGCGGGTTGCTGACAATACAATCGAACTGTTTGGGTATATCAGGTAATCCGTCAGCAGCTATCACTGTGCCACTAAGCTGGTTTGCAGCCAGTGTCAGCTCGGTAGCCTTCACTGCTAAGCTACTGATGTCAGAGCTGAAAAGCTCTATCGCCGGATGTTTGCGCTTTAACATTGCGCCAATAACACCACAACCGCAGGCAAAATCGAGCACCTTGCCCTGGCTTACGTCTGGCAGGTTATCCAGCAACAAGGCTGTGCCAGTATCCAGCTTACCGTGGTTAAATACGCCGGGCAGCGAATGCAATGTTAAGGTTTCGCCCGCTGCGTTAATGCTAAAGCTGCTGGCTGCTACTGCGGCTAAGCGGCTGAAATCGCCAAATAATGAAAACCATAAGCAGTGTTTGGCATTATCGAGTTTATTGGCACCCAGCCCTAATTTCTGTGCATGGCTGGCAAGGCTTTTAATGCCGCCTTTGTTGTCGCCGCACACAAAAATGTCGGTTTTGCTGCTGATAACGCTTTTCAGTTGGGCCAGCGTAAAGGCAAGTTGTTCTTTGCTTTTCGGGTAAAACAGCACCACAGTATCAAAAGTGCCGGTAAACTGCGGGCTGACATCAGTATACAGTGTTACGCTGTCATGAGCCCAGCAGGCTGCAGCTGCAGCATCTGTGCTATAACAGCTTAACTCAAGCTCAGGTGCCAGATGGCGTAGCTCTGTTGCCAGGCTATCGGCCATTGGCTCAACCACTAATACCTTACCCTTTAGATCATTGATGTTACGTAGTACCAGTTGACTGGCTGTTGCTAGCATTTAGCTTTCCTTTTTAAACATCAGATCCCAAACACCATGGCCCAGGCGCTGGCCGCGTTGTTCGAATTTAGTTAGCGGGCGGTGCTGGGGCCGCTCAACGTAAGTGTTATCGGCAGATAAATTAGTAAAACCTTCAGCTGCCAGCATAACTTCAAGCATATGTTCAGCATAGTTTTGCCAGTCGGTTGCCATATGAAACACGCCGCCTGGTTTTAACTTGCGCCGTAGCAGTTGCACAAAATCACTTTGCACTATGCGGCGTTTATGGTGGCGTTTTTTATGCCACGGATCAGGGAAAAACAACTGCACAGTATCCAGGCTATTATCAGCAATGCTGTGTTCCAGCACTTCTACTGCATCATGTTCAAATACTTTAAGGTTTTTAACCTGTTGCGCTACTGCTTCAGATAAACAAGCGCCAACGCCGGGGCGGTGTACTTCAATACCGATAAAGTCGTTTTCTGGTGCAGCTTGCGCCATTTGCACCAAAGACTTACCCATACCAAAGCCGATTTCCAGCACTTTTTTTGCGTCACGACCGAAGATGTCGTTCAGCTGCAGTGGCTGGCTCTGGTAAGTTAAACCATAGTCGGCCCAGTAGGTGTCCAGCGCATGTTGTTGCCCTTTGGTCAGGCGGCCTTCGCGCAGGACAAAAGAGCGAATTCTGCGCATATAGGTGGTATTTTCAGCCTGTTCATCTTGCTGCTGGCCGTTACTGTCTGTCATCTGTTGCTCCGCATAATCGTTAACGGCGCGTATTATCCTTGTATTAGGCGCTTTGCTCAACCGCGATTATGGTTGGCAAGGCAAACAGGGCTGCTTATACTGCGCGCAATCTTTAGTACTGAGGCGGTTATGTTGCAGCAACAGGATGCAGTTTGGTTTTCAAATCAGCTGGTTAGCTGGTATCAGCAGCACGGGCGAAAAACACTGCCTTGGCAGTTGAATAAAAGCCCCTATAAAACCTGGCTGAGTGAAGTCATGCTGCAGCAAACGCAGGTGGCCACGGTTATTCCTTATTTTCAACGTTTTACCGGGCGCTTTGCCGATATTAATGCTCTGGCGCAGGCGCCGCTTGATGAAGTACTGCATTTATGGACCGGGCTGGGGTATTACGCCAGGGCACGCAACCTGCATAAAGCCGCGCAAATGGTAGTGGCACAATACAACGGAAAATTTCCGACAGAGTTTGCACAGGTGCTGGCTTTGCCAGGAGTGGGGCGCTCGACGGCTGGGGCAGTGTTATCTTTGGCGTTGGGGCAGCACTATCCTATTTTGGATGGTAACTGTAAGCGGGTGCTGGCGCGCTTTGCGGCTATATCCGGCTGGCCCGGTGATAAAAAGGTCGAACAGCAGTTATGGCAGTTGGCAGAGCAGGTAACACCCGCTGAAACAGTGGCTGAGTTTAATCAGGCAATGATGGATCTTGGCGCTACGCTTTGCAGCCGCAGTAAGCCGCGCTGTGTAGAGTGCCCACTGAAATTAAAATGCAAAGCTGCACTGGCCGGTGAACAGGCTTTGTACCCTGGCAAAAAAGCCAAGAAAGCTCTGCCGGAAAAACAGAGTTTCTGGTTGTTATTACAGCACGACAATAAAGTGTTGCTGTCGCAGCGCCCGGCGTCCGGCCTTTGGGGCGGACTATTTGGTTTTATTGAGTTTGCATCCAACGCAGAGCGTGAACACTATATAGCGCTAAATGCGCTGGATGTTGAAAGCAGGGAAGAGCTGGCGGGCTTTCGCCATACTTTCAGCCATTTTCATTTATGGATCCAGCCGCTGCGGGTAACGCTAAAACATGCCCCTGCTGCAGTGCAGGAGCAATCTGCACCGACTTGGTTTACAATAAGCACCATTCCGCAAGTTGGTTTGTCGGCACCGGCAAAACAACTGTTTCAGCAGTTATTGGCTGCAAACCCGGACAAAAAGGACAAACACCTATGAGCCGTACCGTATTTTGCGAGTATTTAAACAAAGAAGCCGCCGGGCTGGATTTTCAGCTGTATCCCGGCGAGTTGGGTAAAAAGATTTTTAACAGTATCAGCAAAGAAGCTTTTGCACTGTGGCAGGCAAAGCAGATTATGCTTATTAATGAAAAAAAACTGAATATGATGAACCCGGAGCATCGTCAGTTTTTGGAAGCACAAATGGAAGCCTTCCTGTTTAAAGGCGAAGACGTTGAAATTGAGGGCTACAAGCCGGTAGAGAAGTGAACTTAGCTTAGTTCCCCCGCTGGCGTCGTGGCGACAACAGCGTTATAATTCGGATTAGAAATTTTAATCATCAGATTTAATAATCTAAGAGATATTATGGCGCGTCGCCTGCCCCCGCTTAACGCATTAAAAGCCTTTGAAACTGCCGCCCGCCATTTAAGTTTTACCAAGGCAGCGGAAGAGATGTACGTTACTCAGGCCGCTATCAGCCATCAGATTAAAGCGCTGGAAGATCATCTTGGCCTTAAGCTGTTTATGCGAAAAAACCGCTCTTTACTGCTGACAGAAGAAGGCCAAAGCTATTTTCTGGATATTAAAGAGATTTTTCTGCAACTGCATGAGTCTACTGAAAAGTTGCTGGCGCGTGGGGCTAAAGGCTCTTTAACGGTAAGCCTGCAGCCCAGTTTTGCTATTCAGTGGCTGGTACCCCGGCTTAACCAGTTTAGCGAACAACACCCCGATATAGATGTACGTATCAAAGCGGTTGATCTGGACGAAGGTTCACTGACAGATGACGTTGACGTGGCGATATATTATGGCCGTGGCACCTGGCGCAATTTGCATGCAGATAAACTGCATACAGAATATTTACTGCCGGTATGTTCACCGTTGCTGTTAAACAGCCCGAAGCCACTGGCAGAACCCACGGATTTGCAATATCACAACTTACTGCATGACGGCTCACGCCGTGCATGGAAGGCCTGGTTTACTACACAGGGTTTTAAACATTTTAATGTCAACCAGGGGCCTATTTTCAGCCACTCTTCCATGGTGTTGCAGGCCGCCATTCATGGCCAGGGCGTAGCGCTGGCGCATAATGTGTTGGCGCGGCCAGATATAAACTCCGGGCGCTTAATAGTACCGTTTAACCATGTACTTATCTCCAAAGATGCTTACTACCTGGTGTGCCGGGAAAGCCAGACTGAGCTTGGCAAAATTACCGCTTTTCGCCAGTGGATGGTATCGATGGTAGAAGCAGAACAAGCCGCTTTTGCCGAGCAGCAGTTTACTAATGCCGTTGCCCTTGACTAAGGTGCTAATTAATACCGCTGCTGCGGCTAAAGCCCGTTTGTTACTGGCACATGGTGCGGGCGCCGGTGCCGACAGTAGTTTTATGCAACAGCTGGCACAGCAACTGGCACTTAATAATGTAGAAGTTTGGCGCTTTAATTTTGCTTACATGCAGCGTTTTATCGATACGGATAAACGCAGTTTGCCGGAAAAAATGCCGTTATTAATGCAGCAATTTAGCCTGCATGCTGATAATTGCCCGACGGATTTACCTTTGTTTATTGGCGGTAAATCGATGGGCGGCCGTGTCGCCAGTATGCTAGGTCAGACCAGTATGCTAGATCAGAATAGTAGCGTAAAAGCGATATTTGCCTTTGGCTATCCGTTTCATGCGCCGAAAAAACTTAGCTGGCGCACTGAGCATTTTACTACTCTGGCATGCCCGTTATTTATTGCCCAGGGCGAGCGCGATGCTTTTGGTACCAGAGCCGAGCTGACTGGCATGCAATGGCCTAAAGTGGATATACACTGGCTGGCAGACGGCGATCACGATTATAAACCCAGAGTAAAAAGCGGCCTGACCCAGCAACAACTCATTGCTGCAGCCGCACAATTTTGTAGCAGGAACATTGATGAAATACTTTTGGCAGCTAAGTAACAGCGTCACCGCTTTGTATGGTGGCGCAGTAGTGGGTTTAAGTGCTGTGCTGATGCATTTATGGCAAGGGCAGTTAAGTACAGAGGCTATCGCTAAGGTAGTAAGTGCGTTAGCTATGCTGGCATTTCATGCCTTAGCGCTGCTGGCTGTAGGGCAACTGCGTACAGAAGCCAGATTGGTTAAATTGGTGGCTGTTGTCTGGCATCTGGGGCTGTGGTTTTTTGTCTGGACTATACTGGCAGGTGTGTTTGCACTGCCGTTTTATTATTCACAGCTGGCGCCTTTAGGTGGCCAGTTGCTTATTGCTGCCTGGCTGCTGTTTGCCGTAAGTGCCTGGCGGCGGAGTTAACATGAAACAACTATTACTGTATTGCCGCGCCGGTTTTGAAAAAGAATGCGTAGCTGAAATTCAGCATACAGCCGCTTTGCATAATGTATTTGGTTACTGCAAGTTAAGTGCGGACAGCGCCTACGTTATTTTTGAGGCTTATGATGCGGACAGCTTAGCGCAGTTTTATCGTGATTATCCGTTTGAGCAGTTTATCTTTATCCGCCAGTGGAGCCTGCTGCTTGCCGATCTGCTTGAATTGCCGCCGGCAGATCGAATAGCGCCGGTAATAGCTGCTGTGCTCAGTGCTGAACTAAGTGGTTGTGGTGAAATAAGAGTGGAGTATCCGGAAACAAATGATGGAAAAACACTGTCAACCCTGGCGCGTAAACTTACAGTACCGCTGCGTCAGTCATTGCGAAAGGCCGGGGTGTTATTGCCTAAAGAGCTAAAACGCGCACCTGTGCTGCACTTGTTTTTATTAACTGGTCAGCAGGGTTATGTCGGTTTATCGTACCCGGAGAACAACAGCCCGCTGGAAAACGGCATTATGCGGCTGAAGTTCCCCAACGAAGCACCAAGCCGCAGTACTTTAAAACTTGAAGAAGCCTTTATTCAGTTTATTCCCAAACATGAGTGGGACAAACGCTTGTCTGGTGGCATGAATGCGGTAGATCTTGGAGCCAGCCCGGGTGGCTGGACTTATCAGCTGGTAAAACGCAGCATGATGGTAACCGCGATTGATAACGGCCCTATGGCTGAGTCATTAATGGAAACCGGCCAGGTACGGCATTTAATGGTGGACGGCTTTAAGTACGAGCCGCAGAAAAAGAATAACCACTGGCTGGTTTGCGACATGATAGAGCAACCACAAAGAGTGGCAGAGCGCATTACTGACTGGCTGATCAATGGCTGGTGTCAGGAAACTATATTTAACCTTAAACTGCCAATGAAAAAGCGCTATGAAACGGTAACAGACATTTTGCAGCAACTTGAGCAACGTCTGGTAGAAGCCGGTATCAAATACCGGCTACAGGTTAAACATTTATATCATGACAGGGAAGAAGTGACGGTGCATATACAAAATCTGGTACAACGTTTCTGACCAGCTTTCCCGTTAGGCCTCTCCTCATAGTACAGGATACACAGCGCTGACCTAGTCAGCGCTTAATTCTACTGTTACCCATACCAGGCGATGGTCCGAACTGGCACCGCGTGAACCAATAAGTGGGTATAGTGGATCGGCTTTTACCGGCCAGAATACACCACTGTCTTTTAACACAAAACCAGCTTTTGACGGCAATACATAGTCGGCCCGCATCCGCCAATCGGCAGTGTGATAGGCCGCTTTTGGGTTATCAGGCGTATGTTCTGCACCGCCCTTGCTGGCTGGCGGCATACTGCTGTTAATGCGCGGGTGCTTATATAGCATGTTAATACCACTATTTAACGCATCGCCTTCGTTATCAGCCGAAGCGTTCTGATCGCCCAGCAGCACAAAGCTGGCGTTTTCTGCTAATCCGCCTTTGAGGCCGTTATCATCATAGATATAACCCGCCTTTTGTGGTGTTAAGTAATCAGCCCATAAACGGATTTCGTCATGGTTACGAATGCCGTTGCGGTTTTCCTCACCGTCAAATACCGGCGGGGTTGGGTGGCTGGCTAATATATGCACCGTTTTGCCATTAATATTAAGCGGGATATCCCAGTGGCTTTTTGATGACAATGGAAATTGTGCCCAGGCGTCCGCGCTGTACCAAGGGCTGCCATCGGCTTTTTGGGTTGGCATAAAACCAGGCATATCTTTCCATTTAAACTGCTGAAAAGTGCGGATCTTGGCGGTATCTATCGGGTATTTCGACAACAGCACCATACCGTACTGACCAGGATAAAAACCATAGCCCCAGGCGTCTGCGCCTATGCCGGTAGCTTTACCATCGTTGTCTAAATCATAGGGGCTGGGTTGGCCGGTATTTACTGTGTTGTAGTAGAAGTAGGGGTAATTAATGGCCTCAGCTGTGCCTTGCGGTTGGTTCAGGTAGTTTTTAATAAAAGCTTTTATACCTTTATCACTATCGGCAATGTAGTCAAATTCGTTCAACAACAGCACATCAGGGCGCACCAACTGGATAATATTAGCAATATTGCGAATTTGCGGCTGGCTATCGGTTTGCAGCAATTCTGCCAATACAGCCGGGCTGCCATTCTGGCCTTTAGGTAAGTAATTCTGCGCTTCCATACTGACATTAAAAGTAGCAAAGGTAACTTCGGTGGCGTGCATATTTAAAGAAGCTCCAAGGCTGATTAAGGCACTAAAGCCAAGTGAAGATAAGAATTTTTTCATTAGGTGAAGGTGAGTAAATCAGACAGGTTTATAGGATAAAGTGATGGCACAATAAAAACCAGTAAATGGATGAAAACACTGCGTAAGTCGGTTTTTTAGCCAATTTCTGCCAGCATAGTGCGCAACTCAGACCAGCTATGTTACACTTATATTGCAACCGCCTATGACAATGAGAGGAACGAAAAGTTCCCATAAATCGGATTGGCGTAAGAAAAGTGTAATATGGTTTAGTTACCATTGTCTCCCAAATTGAAAGCAGCATCTGTATTCAAATGGATTTAGATAAATACCTACAACTACCAGGTGAAAAAACGATATGAAAATTAAAAATATAGCTATTGCTGTCGCGCTCTCTATGGGCATGGCAAACGTTGCGTTTGCTGACACGTCATCAGCAATCCGCGGTGTGATTAACAGTCCGCAAGGCTCTCCTGCTGCTGGTACTAAAATAACGATTTTACACGTACCATCAGGTACCAGCCGTCAGGCTGTTGTAAACGACAGTGGTGTTTTCAATGCTTCTGGTTTGAGAGTGGGTGGCCCATACCGGATTATCGTCGATTCTGATGTATATGCTGATACCGTCATTAATGACGTATATCTGACTTTAGGTGAGACGTTCCAATTACAACGCCAGTTAGAAGCATCGAATGTTGAAAGAATTCAGGTCGCTGGTACCGCCATTTCCAGTTTAACCGGTGATACTGGTCCGGCAGCACGGTTTGATAGCTACGCTCTTGAGGTTGCGCCTTCAGTTAACCGCGATATTAAAGATGTAATCCGCACAGATCCTCGTATTTATATCAATGAAACAAACGCCAGTTCTATACAGTGTGCCGGCGGCAGCCCACGTTCTAACAGCTTGACTGTTGATGGCGTGCGTATGAACGACAACTTTGGTTTAAATAGCAGTGGTTATCCAACAGAGCGTATTCCATTTTCGTTTGATGCTATAGACCAAGTTGCTGTTGAACTGGCTCCATTTGATGTTAAGTATGGTGGTTTCACCGCTTGTAATATCAATGCAGTTACTAAATCAGGTTCAAACAAAGTTAGTGGTAGCGTTTTTGTTGATTACACCAACGATTCGATGAAAGGCGATAAATTAGAGGGCGACAAGCAGAACCTTGGCTCTTATAACGAAAAACGCTACGGTGTGAATGTTGGCTTCCCGATAGTACAAGATAAGTTATTTGCTTTTTTTGCGTATGAAAAGCTAGAAGGTTCAGAAATATTCGATTATGCACCGCTAGCGAATGGTCGTGTAACACAAGCTCAGATAGACGAAATTATTTCAATTTCAAAAGATATTTATAATTATGATCCTGGTTCTGCAGTTCCTAGCATGCCGGTTAAAGACGAAAAGATATTGTTGAAAGTTGATTGGAACATCAGTGATCTGCACCGGTTGAATTTTTTATATAACTATAATGATGGTTATGCGATAGCGCAGTCTGATGCTGGTTCTGATCGTTTATCATTATCGAATCACTTCTATGAGCGTGGTGCTGAGCTCAATGCTTACGTTACTTCTTTGTACTCAGACTGGACGCCAGATTTTTCTACTGAAGTTCGCCTTGGTTACTCAGAGTTGCGTAATCGCCAACTCTCTATAGATGCGGCAAGCGGCTTTGGTGAAGTACAAGTCCTTGGTGTGAATGGCACCACTATATACCTGGGTCCGGATGACTCACGCCAGTCTAACGTTTTAAATTACGATAACCTGTCTTTCAAATTGGCTGGTACCTATTACCTGGACGATCATGAACTGTATTTTGGTTATGAGTACGAGAACTTAGATGTTTTTAACTTATTCGTTCAGAACAGTGTCGGTCAGTACCGTTTTGCTGGTATCGACGCATTTAGAAATGGCTTAGCAAGAGCTTATTACGGTAATGCTTCATCGCATAATCCGAATGATGCTGCTGGTGAATTTAAATATAATATCCATACAGTTTATGCGCAGGATAAATATCGTTTACCTAATGCAGATGTAACCGTTACAGCAGGTTTGCGCTATGACTGGTACACCAGTGACAGCGTACCTACTTATAATCCTAATTTTGAAAACCGTTACGGTTATTCTAACCAGCAAAATCTGGATGGCAAAAGTCTGTTGCAACCTCGCTTAGGTATTAACTGGGTTGCCACTGAGCAGCTTGAAGTTCGCGGTGGTGCAGGCCTTTACTCTGGCGGTAATCCGAATGTTTGGATATCAAATAGTTACTCCAATGACGGTATTAGGAATATTCAGGTTAACCGGACGAATATGCAACTGTTGGGCCCTAATGCTGTTGCCCTGATTGGGGATGGTCGTCCAGGGTACGATGTACCTCAAGCGTTGTATGATGCGGTTGGTTCTGGAACAGCCGACTCTACCACTAACGTAACTGATCCGGATTTTAAAATACCATCCGAGTGGAAGTATGCTTTAGGCGGTACTTACAGCTTTGATAGCGGTTATGTAGTGTCAGCAGATTTATTACATAGCAGAAAGAAAAATTCAGCAATTATCAAAGATCTGTCGTTGGACCAAACCGGTACTGCGCCAGATGGACGACCAGTATATGCGTCCAGACGTGGTTCAAATAATGACTTCCTGTTAACGAATCGCAAAGGTAACGATGCTCGTTCTACAGTGTTCTCATTATCAGGCACTAAGTCTTTTGATAACGGTGTAGATGTTGCATTAGCCTATGCTTACACTGACGCTAAAGATGTGCACCCTATGAACAGTTCTGTGGCATTTTCTAATTACCATTTTGTTTCTGCTTCAGACACTGAAAATTTAGCTTTAGCAACATCTGACTATGAGATCCCTCATCGTTTTACCCTGAATTTAACTTATGCTCATGAGTTTTTTGCAGGTTACGAAACCCGTTTCAGCTTGTTCGGTCAGGTTGTGAAAAGCAATTCTTATGGCTATACCTTTGACCGCTCAAGTTCAGGTTTAGGTTTTAACGATGCAAGTCGTCAGCTGCTGTATGTTCCAACATTAAATGATAGCAAGGTAGTATTTGCATCAGCGGAGCAGGAAACTAATTTCAATAACTGGATAGCTGAGCAAGGGCTGGAAGGGTACCGCGGAAGCATCATGCCACGAAACGCTCTTAGCGGTAGCTGGTGGAATAAGTTCGATATTCGTGTTGAGCAACAGTTCCCGGGCTTTACTCCAGAGCATAAAGGTAGCGTTTACTTCGTGATGGAGAACGTTGGTAATTTCCTCAATGATGACTGGGGTATTGTCAAAGAAGGTAGTTCACAGACGTCAGCTGTTACCACCACTGTTAATGCTAATGGCCAATATGTGTATACTTTCAACCAGCCAACAGCTGAAAACCGCCGTATCGAACCTTCGCTGTGGGAAGTTCGGGTTGGTTTAAGCTATAAATTCTGATTTGTTTAATAAATAGTAAAGTAAAAATGCCAGTCGCCCGACTGGCATTTTTTTATTCCTTAATCAGCGCTTTTTAGCGATAATCAGCAGCTTATTTCTGCAAAAGTGAACGTGTCAGTGGGAAAAAATACTATTATCGCAATTGCCGGTGCTTCCGCATCAGGTAAAAGCCTTTTTGCTTCAACGGTATACCAGGAACTGGTGGCTGAATTGGGCGGTGAGCGTATCGCTATTTTGTCGGAAGATGCCTACTATCGCGATCAGAGCCATTTGTCGTTTGAACAGCGCACGTTAACTAATTATGACCACCCTGCAGCTTTTGAACATGAATTACTGGCTGCGCATTTACGCGCGTTGCGTGCAGGTAAAGCCATACAAATGCCGCAATACAGTTACAAAAACCATACCCGTACTGATGAAACTATAGCGGTGCAACCGGCGAAAGTGATTCTGGTTGAAGGAATTTTGCTGCTAACTGATGAGCAGTTACGAGAGCAGTTTGATATTACCGTATTTATGGATACGCCGCTGGATGTCTGCCTGCTACGGCGTATAAAGCGTGATTTAGAAGACCGCGGCCGCAGTTTAAGCTCGGTAACTGAGCAATATGAAAACTCGGTACGGCCAGCTTTTTTTGAGTTTATAGCACCTTCCAAGCAACATGCCGATCTGGTGGTGACCCGTGGCGGTAAAAACCAGATTGCTATCGATATAATAAAAGCAAAAATTCGCCAGTTGCTGGCTGAACAATAATAATCAGGGAATAAAGTATGATGGGATTAGTGGGCATTGTTGCCCTGTTACTGGTGGCGTATGCGGCTTCTGCCAATCGTAACCGCATTAACTGGCGTACCGTGGGCGGCGCTTTTGCTATTCAGTTGGCAATAGGCGCCTTTGTATTGTATGTGCCTTTTGGTCAGGACGTGCTGTATAACATTTCGCAGGTTGTAGCCAATGTGATTGGTTACGCCAATGCCGGTATTCAATTTCTGTTTGGTGATTTAGGCAGGTTCTCGCAAGGCTTTATTTTCGCTATTCATGTACTCACCATCATTATTTTCTTCTCGTCATTAATTGCCGTGCTGTATCACGTTGGCATTATGACCTGGGTGATCCGTATTATCGGTGGCGGTTTGCAAAAGCTGCTTGGCACCAGCCGGCCGGAGTCTATGTCGGCTGCAGCAAACATCTTTGTTGGCCAAACCGAAGCGCCGTTAATAGTACGGCCTTTTATCCCTACCATGACCCGCTCAGAACTCTTTGCCGTTATGGTTGGTGGTCTGGCTTCCGTTGCCGGCTCAGTACTGGCCGGTTATGCCGGTTTAGGTATTGAACTAAAGTACCTTATTGCCGCCAGTTTTATGGCCGCACCGGGTGGCTTTTTAATGGCGAAGTTAATTTTGCCGGAAACCGAGCAGCCTAAAAATGAGCTGACTGAAATCAGTGCGGATAAGCCACACACTAATGTTATTGATGCCGCTGCTGCAGGGGCATCCAGTGGTATGCAACTGGCGCTGAATGTCGGTGCTATGCTGCTGGCCTTTGTCGGTTTAATCGCGTTGGTTAACGGCATAGTAGGTGGTATTGGTGGTTGGTTTGGTATCGACAACCTGACTTTGCAACTTATTTTCGGTTATGTATTCCAGCCGCTGGCATTTATCCTTGGCGTATCCTGGGATGAAGCCCGGATGGCCGGTAGTTTTATTGGCCAAAAACTGGTAATCAATGAATTTGTCGCATACCTCGACTTTGTGCAGGTGAAAGAACAGTTAAGCGCCCATACTCAGGTGATAGTAACTATTGCCCTGTGTGGTTTTGCTAACTTTTCTTCCATTGCTATTTTATTAGGTGGCTTGGGCGGTATGGCTCCGGGGCGCCGGGCTGATATTGCGGAGCTGGGTTTAAAAGCCTTGCTTGCTGCGACATTAGCCAACTTAATGAGCGCTGCTATTGCAGGGTTCTTTTTTTCCTTAGGCTAAAAACAGGTCTTTTATATGACAAAGCAAGTTCCAACGTTAGATATAAGACGGTTTGCCACCGACAAAGATAACTTTGTTGCCGAAATTGGCAAGGCCTACACTGAGTTTGGATTCTGCGGCATTAGTGGCCATGGTATTCCGGATGAAGTGGTAGCAAATACTTATACAGCAATTAAGCAGTTTTTTGCTTTACCCAATGAGGTTAAGGCGAAATACCATAAGCCGGGCCAGGGCGGGGCACGCGGTTACACTGCTATTGGCGTCGAAAAAGCTAAAGACTCTAATCACCCTGATTTAAAAGAGTTCTGGCATGTTGGCCGTGAGCTGGATGGCCCTGCGCCGCATCCAAGCTTATATCCTAACGTTTGGCCAACTGAGGTTGAGGGTTTTAAGAAAGCTACTTATACACTTTATAGTGAGTTAGAAAAGCTTGGCAATACCGTGTTGGAAGCACTGGCTTTGTTTTTGCATCAAGAGCAAAGTTACTTTGCTGATAAAGTAAACTACGGTAACTCTATTTTGCGGCCTATCCATTATCCGCCGATTAAAGATACCAGCACTCAGTCTATCCGCGCCGGTCAGCATGAAGATATTAACCTTATCACCTTGCTGGTGGGGTCGAATGAAGCCGGGTTGGAAATTCTGCGCCGTGACGGCAGCTGGCTGCCGGTTACTACTATTGAAGGCACTATAGTGGTGAATATTGGTGATATGTTGCAACGGCTGACCAATCATGTACTGCCGTCTACCACGCACAGGGTAGTTAACCCGGCTGGTTTGGCTGCAGGTGAGCCGCGCTATTCAATTCCGTTTTTTATGCACCCGAACCCGGATTACGTAATAAAAACTCTGGATAGCTGTATCAGTGCCGACAGGCCTAATCGTTACCCCGAGCCAATTAACTCTAACGACTACTTAATGCAGCGTTTGGAAGAGATTGGTTTGCTGAAAAAGGCTAAATACTAAGCTCCTTGCTTAGTATTTGTCCGAACGATGCAAAACGATAGAAATTGTGCGTTTTCATAGTTGACTGGTTTTATAAAGTCGCTATACTGCACGCCATGTTAACGCGGTAGCGAAGACATAACGCAGATGTGGTGGAATTGGTAGACACGCAAGCTTCAGGTGTTTGTGCCCACAAGGCGTGAGAGTTCGAGTCTCTCCATCTGCACCAAATCAACCGGCCCAGGCCGGTTTTTTTGCATTCTTAGATTACCGTTTTAATTCGATACGGCGAATAAAGTCCTCTACAATCATGTCGTACAGCTTATTTCCAAGAAACAAATCTTCTACGCCGTCGTCAATATTCGGGTTGTCGTTTACTTCTATCACGTAAACTTTATCGCCATCTTGTTTTATATCTACGCCGTATAAGCTATCGCCGATAGGAGCGCAGGCACGGATAGCGGCATCCAGTACATGCGTGGGCACTTCACTAATAGCGCAGGTACTAAAGCCACCACTTTCCGTTTTGGCTTTGCCATGCTTATAGATTTGCCAGTGATTGCGGGCCATAAAATACTTACAGGCAAAAATGGCCATACCGTTTAACACCCCAATACGCCAATCATATTCGGTAAAGGTATAACGCTGAGCCAGAATAATAGCGCTTTGTTCGAATAGGGCGCTTAACTGCGAGCGCAACTCGGTCAGGGTTTTTACTTTCACCACCCCGCGGGAAAAGCTGCCATCAGGGATTTTCAGCACCAGTGGTAAGCCCAAAGTATCGGCTGCGCGCTCTAAGTTATCTTCATCCTGCTTAAACAACATAATGCCATCCGGCATCGGCACTTTGTGCTGTTCGAACAAGGTTTGCAAATAGACTTTATTACCACAGCGTAAAATGGAGTTTGGATCATCAATTACCGCTAAACCTTCACGTTCCGCTTTTAATGCCATATGGAAAGTATGATGGTTCACGCCGGTAGTTTCGCGAATAAACAAGCCGTCGAATTCTGCCAGCCGGTGAATATCTCTGGCACCAATTTGCTCGGTGTCCATAGCAGCTTTTTTAGCCGCTTTACTAAACAACTCCAGCGATTTAGGCGTGCAGGGCGGAAACTTCTCTTTCGGGTCAACTAACACTGCCAAATCATATTTATATTTACGGTTAGTCGGTTCTACCCGCCAGATCTTGTGGCTGTAGCGCTCCAATGTATTGCCAAATATGCTCTGCTCTTGTTCGTTTAGTTTATGTACGCTGCCAATTTTTAATGTCTTTACTTGCCAGTTGGTTTTCTTTTGCAGCTCAACGCGTAGTATCGGCACCGCAAAAGCGTCAAACAGATAGCCAGCTACCTTCTTTAAGGCTTTGTGTTCAGTTTCGCCAAAGTAAATATTAAAAATCAGCTGAGTGCTGGTTTCATCAACCAGCGCCTTGTTCAGTTGGCTAAGAATTGTACCGGGGATCTCTTCTGCAATATCGGCTATTTCGTGGCGATTAAATTTATTAAATGCTCGCACGGAAGGTACCACATGGTGGCCTCGAGCTTCTGCTAACAGTGAACAGTAATAGCCTGTACCTAAATATTGCGCCTGACGGCATAAATTAATTACCCGCGTGCGTTGTTTATTTTTAACAGACCATTTCAGATAAGCAGGCAAGGTCATTACGCCATCATATTGGTGAAACGGCGCCCAATCCTGTGCTTTGTCTACTACGATAATCAGTTTGGCCATTGTCACTCCTACAGTTTGTCAAAGCATGTCGTGATGGCAGATAAAAAGACAGCGAAGAAAATTGCACCACAACAGTTAAATTTCTTGTTTGCTTTTCATTTGTTTAGCTGTTGTTATCCTAAACTTAGTTAAAAATTGGCCAAAGGCAATAATGACTTTAGTAACAGCATTAAACAACAGCTCGTCAGTTCTGACATGCAGAAGTGCAACTGCCAAAGATGTTTCAGCACTAATGGCATTAGAGCAGAAGTGTTTTACAACCGACCGTATTAGTTTACGCAGTTTCAAGCGTTTTATCGCCGATAACCGTAATGACTTACTGGTGGCAGAACAGGCTGGCCAGCTAGCGGGATACTTTCTGCTTATATATAGAAGAGGCACCAGTCTGGCGCGGCTGTATTCTCTGGCGGTAGAGCCTGCTTATCGCAAGCAGGGCGTGGCTGAATTTCTTATGCTAAATGCGGAAAAAACGGCAGCGGCCAGGCGCTGTGTTTTACTGCGCTTAGAGGTGCGTTACGATAACGCGGCTGCGATTAAGTTATACCAGAAACTTAATTATCATGAATTTGCCATTAAGCATGACTTCTACGAAGACCACTCTGACGCTATTTGCATGCAAAAACAGATTATTCAGTTTGATAGTGCATCTCTACGCCGACAAGTACCTTATATTCCGCAAACTACCCCTTTTACTTGTGGCCCGGCTTGCTTACTGATGGCATTTAATTACTTTCAACCTGGCAAGTTTGATCCGGCCTCGCTGGAAATAGATATCTGGCGTGAGGCCACGACTATTTTTATGACCTCAGGTCATGGCGGTTGTGGCCCCAGGGGCCTGGCATTGGCTGCACATAACAGGGGGTTTGCGGTTGAGATTTTCCTGAATAAAGAAGGGCCGTTATTTACTGACACTGTACGCAGCGAAGTCAAGAAAGCGATTTTACAGCGGGTACACGATTCATACCGGCAAAAAGTTGAGCAAAGTGGCATTGTGCTACATCGCTCTGAGCCTGGTATCAGCAAGATAAAACAGTTACTGCAGGATGGTGCTTTGTTGGTCGTACTAATAAGCACCTGGCAGTTTGATAAAAGCAAAGCGCCACACTGGGTGGTGGTGTGTGCTGTGGATGAGCACTTTGTCTATATTAACGATCCTGATACTGAAGATATCCCCTGGCTGTCTGCGGCCGAGCGCCAGTACATCCCGGTAGAGCACAGCGTGTTTATGAAAGCTTTTAGTTATGGTAAAAACCGGCTTAAGGCTGCTGTAGTTATCAGAGAGCTCAAAAAGTAGCGAATTTTGTGTGCTTTTTTACCGCTTTGTGCAATTTTTCTGCGAACGATCATAAAAGCCTAAGTTTTCTTAAATAACCGCTTGCAGGTATTCCAAAAGGCCCTATAATGCGCGCCATGCCACGGGGTAGCGCTGATGCGGTGCTTCAGGTGAGTTAAAACGGTTCGCAAAAATCTTTCAAAAAGACGCTTGACAGGCCCGCTTAAATCACTAAAATGGCGCCCTCGCTTCACGGTGGTGTTTAACGCGGTGAAATGAGTAAAGAAGTCTGGTGTGACGATGTGTTTTTGAAGTAAGAATCATCGTCACGCTTGACTTAAAAAC